>BNJV01002866.1_pt1 | contig 883852 bp, 949 predicted proteins | sample 8540591 | NCBI WGS metagenome assembly BNJV01 (sample SAMD00202457, study PRJDB9452) | human saliva metagenome | host: Homo sapiens | reverse complement strand
ATTACATTCGTACAAACGAGGCGAATTGGCACTAATGTTAGATTACATTCATGCAAAACGAGGCAGATTGGCACCAATGTTGAATGACATTCGTGCAACATGAGGGCGCGCGTTGACAGAAACGCTGCCTTTTCGGATGTCGCTACAAAGGCCATTTAACGCGAATAGGGTGTGGATGTATCAGTAGCTGTAAACCACAATCCTAACACTGTGAGGATGGCACCCCACAAAGTGTTGGTGGTTTGCTCGGAAACGGGCTTGGCAGGGAAATCAACTTTCAGGCCAATAGAAAAGGCTGTGCGAGGCGTTGAGGTGTCATAATGCAGCAACTGTCCCATGTAAGGCCCGTCGATGAACCGCAAATCGGCACGATGATAGCCTCCCAACGCCCAGCGCAGGTCCCAGTCCATGGTCAAAGCTACCGACGTGAAAAGATAGAGGTCGAAACCCACCCGTGGCGCAAATTGCAATGTGGGGTTGCGCAAGGCATAGTCGACATTGAGCTTGCGCCAATGGTTTTGATGGAACACGCTATAGGTTTTGCTGCCGCTTTGCCCCCAAAAAAAGCTAAATGGGTTGACCATGACATTGCCCCCAATGAAAGGCTGCACGAGCCATTTATTGGGAAGGGGATAGAGCTTTGCACCGCCGATAAAAATCGAGCCGACGGCTCTTTTTCAGCCCCAAACCGCTACCCAAATTAGTGAGCAATCCCTCGCGCCCATAGGTCAATCCAGCCGTCAGGGCAATGTGTTTGTTGAGATAATAGTCGCCCATGAGCGTATAAGCCTCCCCTTCGTCGTCGCCAACATAAAGCGATTGTCCGGCGGGTGAGTCGTCTTCGAGCGTCGTTTTGCTCCAAGTGGCTTGCAACGACCATTGCCGTGGCTTTTTATTTTCGGTTGATTGTGCGGTGGCCAAGGCGGCAAAAAGCACAAGCCAAGACCGTGAGCGAGCATCGCTTGCGGCAAGTCATCATGTGGTTTTTGCAATTTATTTTGCGTTTAAATACAAGTTGACGAATTGGTAATAGCTCTGCGCCTTCGTAGCCAAAGCTTTGTCGTGCTGCGTCAACGGCTGTTCTTCATGGGTGCCATTGGGCAACGCCTTAACGCGATATTGGCGGATGTTGCGCACGGGCGAGAGCACTGTGAGCGTGTCGTTCTCCAAGTAACCTAAGTCTTGATAGGTGGCCATGAAGGCACGTGGCCGATAAGTAGACGCATAAATGTTTTGCCCTGCACAATGAACGGTGGTCTTGAGGCGCAGCAAAGCCAGCAACGTGGGCAACACATCGATCTGCGAGCACACCTTTTCCTCGTAGCCGGGGCGGATGAGTTGCGGCGCGTAGACAATGCAAGGAATGTGATATTGGTCAACGGGCAACGATGTTTTGCCTGCACTCGAGGCGCAATGGTCGGCAATCACCACAAACACTGTGTTGCTGAACCAAGGCTGTTTGGCCGCCGCTTGCAGGAAATGATGAATGGCATAGTCGGTATATTTCACCGCTGCTTCACGACAATGTGGGTCGCCATCAAATTGAATGCGGCCTTCGGGATAGGTATAGGGGCGGTGATTGCTCGTGGTCATGATCTGTGCAAAGAACGGTTCGCCTTGCGTTGCATTGCGATTGAACACCGAAAGCGCCTTGTTGAACATATCCTCGTCGGACACTCCCCAAATGTTTGCGAAGTTGATGTCGCGCGGATTGATTTGGCTGCGGTCAACCACTTCATAACCGTTGTGCGAGAAGAAGTCACCCATGTTATCGAAATAGCTGTAGCCACCATAGAGGAATTGACTACGATAGCCCAACCCTTTCATCACAGCGCCCATCGAAAGGTTGCCCATGCGGTTGGCTTTGCGCTTAATAATGCTCTCGCCTGCACTCGGCGGAATGCACAAAGAGAGTGCCTCAAGCCCACGCACCGTGCGATTACCCGTGGCATAAAGGCAATCGAAAACCAAGCTCTGCCCCATCAAATGGTCTAAATGGGGCGTGATGTGCTGCGTGTTTCCATAACGCGAAAGAAACTCAGCGCTGAGGCTTTCCACCGTAATGAGTACAATGTTGGGGCGATTTTTGCCCAACTCATAGCCCACAACCTTGCTGTTGCGTGCATTCAATCCTGTTAGTCTGTGATAGTTCTCTACCGCTGTTTGCTGAGGCAACATCGCATAGAACTGTGCATAGTCGAGCTTGTTATTGACAAAGGCATTCACAAAATCATAGGCACCATTTTGCGAAAGCTGGTCAACATATTGGTTGTCGGTTTGCAAATGGTGCAAGCTGCGGCTCAGAAAAATAGCCACCCACGGCCAAAAAGCAAATAGAGCAGGGGTGTGAATGGCAAAGAGCTTGCTGGTGTAGAGCTTCGTGAGCTTAAACCGATTGTGGCGCGATTGCAGGTAAACGATGCCCACACTCAGCGCCACAGCTACCACCATCAGCGGCACAATGGCATAAGACTCCATGATGTTGCCCAACACTTCGTGGGTATAAACCAAATAGTCTACGGCAATGAAGTTGTAGCGAACGCCAAACTCTTGCCAGAAAAAAATATTCGCCCAACGACACCACAAGCAGCAGCAACACATAAATGCCCCACGTAAAATAGAGCGAAAAGCGGCGCCAGGCATCGCGCAACGGCCACACGGCAAAACGCAGACTGAAGCTCACAAACTTCCACGTGAGGAAGATTTTAGCTATCAGCGGCGCACCACCACCATATTCATCAAAAATAGAATGGAAACCATAAACATAAATCAAACTGCCCAACAGCAACACTTCGATGCACCATCCCACCCAACGGTTGTATTTCAACTCGTTGAGACCAGGATAGATAACCAGCAGGGGTGCACAGCACAACAGCCCCACACCGAGGTCAGTGGCAAGGCCAACTCCAAGCAGACGCAAGATTTCGACAAAACCAAACTGTGCATCCTGCGGTGCGGTGCACATCAAAACCACGCGGAGCAACAAGCCCACGAGTAAATAAAGTCTTAGAAAAACGGCTCCCTATCAAAAAACAAGGGATTACGGTAATTTAGGTTTCTCCTTCTATTCATGAGTTCATTTGTTTTCTGCTTTGCAAAGTTAATGAATTATTTGAGCTAAGCCTTTATTTTACGAAAAAACATCAAAAAAATTGGCCTTTTTGTGTCAAGAAAGTATCATTTTCAGAGAGAAAACAGCCTATAAACCTTAAACCACATGGTTTTTCGATTATTTATGCTATTTTTTTGCAGCACAGGAAACAGTTTGTAGATGTTAAGAACAACAAAAGGAAAAACAGATGGAAACGAAAAGAATAGTGCTGCTGATGGTTTGCGGACTGATGGCCATTTGCAGCCATGCACAAACCACACGCGCGCAAATGAGCGGTCCGTTTTGCGCCTATGTTCCCCCACAAGTGGCCGACACCCTGCCCGTTCCTGAAGGCACTGTGCCATTTTATATCTCGCATTATGGCCGGCCTGGCAGCCGTTGGCTCATGTACCAAGCGCAATATAATGGCGTGTTGTCGTTTTTCTTCAACCCCAACAACCTCACAAAGTTGGGGCGTTCGGTGGCAAAAACGCTTGGCAAAAGTGGCACAGGCAGCCCGTGGAAAGGCCGGTCTGCTCACCCCTTTAGGCGAGCAACAGCAACGCGAAATCGCACAACGCATGCGGCAAAACTACCCCACTGTGTTTCGCTCTTCGGCCACGGTTCATGTTTATGCGTCGCCTGCCGAGCGCTGTCAGCAAAGTAAAATGGCCTTCATTGCCGGGTTAAATGCTGCAAATCGTGCACCAATCGCTTTACTTTTTGCACAACGATTCGATAGCTTTTTCGTGGTTAGCCCCCACGAGTGCCGAATTTAAAGCGTGGAAAGCGCGTCCCCACAAGCTACCCACCTTGCCCACAGCCCATTTTCTTACTGCGCTATTTCGCGACACAACGCAAGTGAATCGAGGAGAACGCTTGATGCACGAATTCTATAAACTGGCTGCCGATATGCAAAATGTGCCGCTGAAAATTCGTTTCGACGATGCCTTCGATGACGACGAATGGCGCGCCTGTTACGAACAATACAACTGGGGCATGTGGCTGGTTCACGGACAAGCGCCCGACAATCAAGGCGTCGCACAACGTGTGGTGGCACCCCTGTGGCAACAGATTGTCGACGAGGCTGCTCAAGCGTTGCAAGGCAAAGTGGCGGCCACCTTGCGCTTTGGCCACGACACCTCGCTCTATCATCTCTTGGCCTTGCTCGGCACAGACAAGCTCTCTGACGAGCATGCGGGTGCTTTAGAACAGATTATTCCCATGGCAGCCAATCTGCAAATCGTGTTTTATTGCCGTCGCGAACAAGTGGGGAAGCCGCTCGGCCCCGACGATGTGTTGGTGAAATTTCTGCTCAACGAGCGCCCTATGCGGTTGTCTAAAATGGATGCGGAGGATGTTGCTCCCGATGGAAAGACGGGCTATTATTACCGGTGGAGTCGTGTGTTAGCCTACGTAGCAAAGCGGTTGGCCGCAGCCAATGCGCAGGGTCGGTGGGCCATGGCCAACCCTTTGGTGGGCACAGCCGGGCAGTCGCAGCACTGAAACCATCCATAAACGGCACAGCATCGCCGGGAAAAACGTTGTTCCCAAGGTTGGGAACGGGTGGATTTCACTAAAAACAAGCGTTCCCAAAGTCGGGAACAGCGAAATTTAATAAAAATGGTTGTTCCCGACTTTGGGAACAACTGAAAACGAAAATGAGCGTTCCCGACCTCGGGAACGAGGATTTTTAAAGAAAACCAGGTGTTCCCTGAGGTCGGGAACACCTGGTTTTACATGTAGCATAATCTCCATACTCTTGATTTTCCCATCAACATTTTCCTACTTGTGATGCCCTCATCGTGCACACATGTCGCCCACAAAATGAGGCTCTGTCTGCCCAACTGCCAAGCGAAGCGATGAGAAAAGAGGGCGGTTAATAGGTGAGATGCAGCACCTTTTTCCAATCTTTATCGGCCATCATTTCCAAATCGCTCTCGGGATCTTCGGTTCTTTGTGGGAAGAACTTTCCCGTGTAGCAGGTGAGTGTGCGCATAGCCACTGGGATTTCTGTAAAAGTGCGCTTTGAAATGACTTCATTTTTATCGTTCAGCGCCTCCACTTCGAGTTTGATTTCGCCACCCTCTGAAGTGCGAGGGAAAGTGTAGAGGTCGTAGGTTGAGGCCTCGGTATGAGCTGAAGCGGCTACCACACGGTCCTCGGTCTGATGGGATTTCACGACGCCAACCCCATCAACGACATCAAGGGTGCTGCTTCCACCTGTATAACTGAACTTGAGATGGGTGACTTCGGCAGGGATAGGGTCTTCGATGGTGAAAGCTATTTTGGAGACACAATGTTCCATCGTAGCCTGAATGTCTACGGCTCCCTCGAGGGTTATCTCACGCGCAAAAACGTAAGTGTCGGTCACTTTGCCGCCAAACGAGATCTTTCGAAATTCGGTTAGCGATGCATTCTCATTCCCATTATGCCCCACAATCACCAAATAATATTTGCCAGCAGGAAGACGGAAACTTAACTTTCCGAAGTCTTTGTCGCTGTTGGTCTGATTGACCAACAACACCTTTTTCCCCGTTTGATAAGCAGCTACATGGAGACGCGTACACACTTCATGGGCTGGTACTGCCGCACGAGTGAGGGTGTCATAACGCACATGGTCGAAATCCCTAATCTGTATGTGTACTTCATAGCCTTCGCCTTTGAGTGGTTGCGAGGCTATGTCGACTTTTTCGCAAGCAGAAAGGGCCAACAATAGTAGAATGGATGTAGTCAATACGTTTACGATATGTTTCATAAGAAAAATTATTTGATGTAAGATAATTATTTCGTATTATTGTTAATAGTGAAGACCAACAGCCTTTTTTTCCGACTGAATGCGGAATGGTTATTCGCGTAAAAGGCACATGCTGTTCTAGTCGGTTCAAAAATAGGAAATAATCAAATATGTTCCAAGCAAGACGTACGTTTTTTGCAAAAAATTGATGTCTTTTCTGCAAAACAATATGTTTTTCTATGAATTTTTAAGCCGTTTTGTGTAGAATTTGTATTTTTTTGTTCGCATCAAAATGAATTTACTGACAATGAAAAAATATTTGCTTTTAGGGCTGCTTTGTTGCGGTTTGCAAGCAACGATGGCGCAAAGCACGTTGCAAGGAACATGGACGGGGAAACTGAAAACCAGTGCATTTGAGCTGACGGTGGTGCTTCATGCTACACCAACAGAAGGGAAATTAATGGAATTCACCTTGGATAGTCCCGACCAAAAACGTGAAGGGAATTCCGATGACAACAGACTACCTGTCGGCTGACTCGCTGGCGTTGCGCATTGACCAAATGGATATTCACCTGAGAGGGCATTACCAAGCTGATGAAATCTCGGCTACGTTCCTGCAAAAACCATTTCATTTTTTTCCGCTGAAAATGACGCGCCATGAAGAAAAAGCTTTCGCGACCACAAACACCGCAACCGCCTTTCCCTTACACGCAACAGGAGGTTGTTTTCGAGAATAAAAAAGCGGGAGCTTCGTTGGCAGGGACACTCACCTACCCCACCAATTTCAAGAAAGGAAAGACGCCTGTGGTGTTGATGGTGACAGGAAGTGGGCAACAAAACAGAGATGAGGAGGTATTTGAACACAAACCTTTTGCCGTCATTGCCGACTATTTCGCACGCCATGGCATCGCAACACTGCGATACGACGATCGTAATTTCGGCCAATCAAAAGGGGGAGATGTGGCACATGCAACGACACAAGACTTCGCACAAGATGCCAAAGCAGGCATTGACTACCTGAGGAAACGGCATGAATTTGGAAAGATTGGTGTATTGGGGCATAGCGAGGGTGGTAACATTGCCTTCATCTTAGGTGCACAGCAGCAAGTGGATTTCATCATTAGCATGGCCGCTGTGGGTGTGAAAGGGGATGAAGCACTAACAGAACAAGTGAACAAATGTATGGAAATTGCGGGGGAGAAAAACGCGGATGACGGTGGCTGAATATCGAAAACAAAATGTAGGAAAGCATGTACCATGGCTCGATTATTTCATGGATTACGACCCAACCCGTGACCTTCGCCATACGACTTGCCCTGTTTTCGCCCTCAATGGTGACAAAAGATTGTCAGGTGATTGCGACGCAAAACCCTCACGGCTATCAAAGAGAAATTACATAGAAACAAAGCATCGCAAACAAAAATCTATCCACAACTGAACCATCTTTTCCAGCATTGTCAGAGTGGATTGCCCGCAGAATATCGACAAATCTCAGAGACCATCGCGCCCGAAGTGCTGACGGATATGACAAAATGGATTAATGACATTGCAAAATAAGGGCGTCATATGTTGCAGCTATCCACATGGTCTGAGGCGCAATGTATGCGCAAAAAGAAAAGCGTGACGAGAAATTCGCCACGCTTTTTCTTTTTATATTGACTAAGCTTATTCTGCCTTTGGTGCTTCTTCTGCTGCCGGTGCTTCTGCAACGGGTGCTTCAGGAGCAGCTTCTGCCTTTGTAGTCTTGCGGCTACGACGCGTCTTCTTAGCTGCCTTTGGTGCTTTTGCCATGTTCTCATCGAAGTCAACTAACGCGATAAAAGCCATTGGAGCAGCATCACCTTGACGTGTACCTAATTTGATTACGCGTGTATAACCACCGGGACGATCAGCCACCTTCGTAGCAACCACACCAAAAAGCTCCTTAATAGCTTCCTTCTGTTGAAGATAACGGAAAACTACACGACGTGAGTTTGTTGTATCCTCTTTAGAACGAGTGATAAGCGGTTCTACATATTTCTTTAAGGCTTTTGCCTTAGCGAGCGTCGTAGTGATTCTTTTGCGCATAATCAATGACACGGCCATGTTGGCTAACATCGCGTCACGATGAGATGCAGTACGACCCAGATGGTTGAATTTTTTTATTATGTCTCATTTTATTTTTCGTTTAAGTGGAAAAAGAAGATAACTTACTCCTTATCCAATTTATACTTTGAAATATCGGTTCCAAACGAAAGATTCAGACTCTCGAGCAAATCATCAAGCTCTGAAAGCGATTTCTTACCAAAATTGCGGAACTTCAACAAGTCGGTCTTGTTGTACTGAACCAAATCACCAAGTGTTTCAACATCAGCAGCCTTCAGACAGTTCAAGGCACGAACACTGAGGTTCATATCCACCAACTTGGTCTTCAACAACTGACGCATATGCAAAATCTCCTCATCAAACTCTTGATTGCCATCTTGATCAGGAACCTCTAAGGTTATCTTCTCATCAGAGAACAACATGAAGTGATAAATGAGAATCTTGGCTGCTTCTTTCAGCGCATCCTTTGGATGAATGGAACCATCCGTAGTCACTTCAAGAACTAACTTATCGTAATCGGTCTTCTGCTCAACGCGATAAGGCTCTACTGCATAGCGTACATTACGGATAGGGGTGTAGATAGAATCGATTGGAAGTACATTAACATCTGTGCAGAACTCACGATTTTCATCCGCCAAGACATAGCCTCGGCCTTTATTTATTGTGAGATCTATTTGCAAGGATGCCTTGGCATCTAAATGACAAATCACCAAATCAGGGTTTAACACTTCAAATCCAGTCAGATACTTTGTTATATCACCGGCCTTGAATTCTGTGGAATTCTCTACGGTGATACTAACTTTCTCATTCTCGAATTCTTCTACTACTTGCTTGAATCTTACTTGCTTCAAATTCAAGATGATGTTGGTTACATCTTCTTTCACACCAGGAACGGAAGAAAATTCATGCTCAACACCCGCAATTTTGATGGTGTTGATGGCATAACCTTCCAAAGATGAAAGAAGAATGCGGCGCAAAGCGTTACCAATGGTAACACCAAAGCCTGGCTCCAAAGGACGGAATTCAAATTTCCCGTACTTATCGTTGGCCTCCAACATTACTACTTTATCAGGTTTTTGAAATGCTAATATCGCCATTAATTCAATGATTTATTTAGAGTACAACTCAACGATTAATTGTTCCTTAATATTCTCTGGAATATCGGCACGTTCTGGTTTGTGTAAGAACTTACCGCATTTTGCATTGTCATCCCATTCAATCCAAGGATATTTTGCTATGATTAAAAGCCTGCCAAAGCAGCTTCAATCACCTCAAGAGATTTGGACTTCTCTCGAACAGCAACTATCATACCTGGTTTAACAGCAAATGAAGGAATGTTTACAACCTTGCCATCTACAGTGATATGCTTATGTCCAACGAGCTGACGAGCAGCTGCACGTGTAGGAGCAATACCCAAACGGAACACGACGTTATCTAAGCGACACTCCAAATTCTGAAGTAACACTTCACCCGTGATACCATCGGCTTTCGCAGCCTTCTCAAACATATTACGGAATTGGCGCTCAAGCACACCGTAAGTGTACTTAGCCTTTTGCTTCTCTGCCAACATGACACCATACTCAGAAGTCTTTCTGCGACGATTATTGCCATGCTGTCCAGGAGGGAAGTTTCTCTTGGACAAAACTTTGTCAGCGCCGAAAATGGCTTCACCAAATCGACGTGCAATTTTAGATTTCGGACCTATATATCTTGCCATAATTAAAAAAATATGTGCTAAAAAAATAATACAATTATTAAACCTTGCGGCGCTTTGGAGGACGACAACCATTGTGGGGCAATGGAGTAACGTCGATAATTTCCGTTACTTGAATACCTGCAGCATTCACAGCACGGATAGCTGATTCACGACCATTACCTGGGCCTTTCACATAAGCCTTAACCTTGCGAAGTCCCAAATCGAAAGCTACTTTTTGCACAATCCTCACCAGCCATCTGAGCTGCATAGGGAGTATTTTTTTCTTTGAACCACGGAAACCCATCTTACCTGCTGATGACCATGAGATAACTTGTCCCTCGCCGTTAGCCAACGATACGATGATATTATTAAAAGAACTATGAACATGGAGCTGACCAACCGCGTCTACTCGCACGTTTCTTTTCTTAGATGTTGCTTTTTGTCTTTGCCATAATTAATTTCCATTAAAAATTACTTAGTAGCCTTCTTCTTATTAGCAACAGTCTTCTTCTTTCCCTTGCAGTACGTGCATTATTCTTTGTACTCTGACCACGAACAGGAAGACCATTACGATGTCTAACACCACGATAGCAGCCAATATCCATCAACCGCTTAATGTTCATTTTGGATCTCTGAACGGAGATCACCTTCTACTTTGAACTCAGCGCCGATAATTTCACGGATTTTGGCAGCTTGATCGTCAGTCCATTCGCTGACCTTCAAGTCACGGTTTACACCGGCCTTATCCAATATCTTTTGCTGAACTACTTCGACCTATTCCATAAATATAGGGTCAATGCGATTTCGCCACGCTTGTTTTGGGGGCAAATCTACTCCAACAATTCTTATTGCCATTTAAATTTGAATAAAAATTTAATTTAATAAAATTTTCTCTTTAAAGAACGCACAAAGTTAGATATAAAAAAACTGATTTATTCCAACGATTACGATACTTTTAACACTAACCCTGACGCAATTTAAACTTAGGGTTCTTCTTGTTAATCACGAACAAACGACCTTTGCGACGAACAATCTTGCAGTCGGGTGTACGCTTTTTAATGATGCTCTTGTTTTCATATCAATGTGTTATGAATAATTATTTATATCTGAAAACGATTCTACCTTTTGTTAAATCATAGGGGCTCATCTCTACTTTCACCTTATCTCCTGGAAGAATCTTGATGTAGTGCATACGCATCTTACCAGAGATATGCGCAATGATTTGTACCCCATTTTCGAGTTCTACACGGAACATTGCATTCGATAGGCTCTCAACAATTGTTCCATCCTGCTCTATAGCGGATTGTTTTGCCATAAATTTTGCAATCTTACTTAATGATTTTCTATTTCTTCAAACGTTGATAAAATTTCTGCTCGTCCTTTACGGATTGCTATTGTGTGCTCAAAATGTGCAGCAACCTGATGATCGAGTGTCACAATACTCCACCGATCTGGTAACATACCAATCTTTCGACTACCCAAGGTCACCATCGGCTCAATGGCAATACACATCCCTGCCTTCAGCATAACGCCATTTCCTCGCATACCATAGTTAGGAATCTGTGGCGCTTCGTGCATTTCTTTCCCAATTCCATGCCCAGTCAATTCACGTACAATCCCATAACCATGGGCTTCACAATGCGCTTGGATAGCAGCTCCTATATCGCCAACATGCTTCCCAGAAACCGCCTGTTCAATGCCCAGATAAAGTGACTCCTTCGTGATTTCTAACAGTTGCTTAACAGTTTTATCAACTTCGCCTACCATAAATGTATAGGCAGAGTCACCATTATAGCCATTTAACAATGTTCCACAATCAACCGATATAATATCGCCTTCATGCAAAACGACATCATCACTGGGTATTCCATGAACAACAACATCATTCACCGAAGTGCATATTGCTGCAGGGAAAAAGGCTCACCATAAGGATTAGGGAATCCCTTAAATGTTGGGATTGCCCCATGATCGCGTATAAACTCATCCGCAACCTTATCCAAATAGCGCGTTGTAACGCCGGGTTTTATGTGGCGTCCTACCTCTGCAAGCGTTTTTCCAACCAATTGATTGGCTTCGCGCATGAGATTAATTTCATCTTCTGTCTTCAGAAATATCTTCATCCTTCAGAGGCCCCTCCTTAATAAGCAGACACACTATTATTACGTGTATGCCCTGAGTTGAGTAGACCATCATAGTGGCGCATCATCAGATGACTCTCTATTTGTTGGAGTGTATCAATTACAACTCCCACAAGAATCAACAAAGATGTTCCACCAAAGAATTGTGCAAAACCTTGCTGCACATTAAGAAATCCTGTTAAAGCAGGCATAACAGCTATAAAAGCAATGAAGAGTGATCCAGGAATGGTGAGCCGAGTCATAATCGTATCGATATACTCTGCTGTATCCTTACCTGGTTTTTACTCCAGGTATAAAAGCCATTATTCCGCTTCATATCTTCGGCCATTTGCGTTGGATTCAATGTTATTGCAGTGTAGAAAAATGTAAATGCAACGATTAACGTCACATAAACTACATTATACAACATACTGCGATTATCCATCAAAGAGCGTACAACCCAAGAAGCATTATCACTTTGATACTGTACGATAGCCAAAGGGATGAACATCAATGCTTGGGCAAAGATAATAGGCATCACATTCGCTGCAAACAACTTCAAAGGAATATACTGCCGTGCACCACCATACTGCTTATTTCCAACTAAGCGCTTCGCATATTGTACAGGCACCTTTCTTGTTCCTTGAACCAGAAGGATTGACGCACAAACAACGAAATAAAGAATGAGCAATTCGACAATGAACATCACAATACCGCCCCCTGAGATTGCTGTAAAACGAGAGGTAACTTCCTGCACAAAAGCTTGTGGCAAGCGTGCAATAATGCCAATCATGATAATCATTGAGATACCATTCCCCACTCCTTTATCCGTAATACGCTCACCCAACCACAAGATGAACATGCTACCAGCTGCCAGAATAATCGTTGCAGGAATAATAAAGAAAGTCCAAGAAATGCCGCTAGCCAAAGCCTGGCTAGCTTGCATTTTTAGATTCATGAGGTAAGCGGGTGCTTGGAACACTAAGATAGCTATCGTCAACACACGCGTATACCAGTTTATTTTCTTCCTACCACTTTCTCCCTCACGCTGCATCTTTTGGAAATAAGGTACAGCCACTGCGAGCAGTTGCATTACGATAGAAGCTGAGATATAAGGCATAATTCCAAGTGCAAAAAAATAGAGGCATTGGAAAAATGCTCCACCAGAGAACATGTCTAAAAAGCGACATAAGGCCGCCTTTGGTCTGCGACTGAAGTGTTTCCAACTTAGCCGGATTAATACCAGGAAGAACTACAAATGAACCGAATCGGTAGATTGCAGTAAACAGAATTGTGATGAGGAGACGCTGACGCAAGTCCTCAACCTTCCAACAGTTCTTTAGTGTCTCAATAAACTTTTTTTCATCTACTTAGATTATAGTTGCGCTCCCTCCAACAGCCTTGATTGCTTCTTCAGCTGATTTAGAAAAGCATTTGCTTCAACATCGATTTTTGCTTTTAACTCACCATTGCCCTAAAACCTTAACCAATTCTTTGCCATTCGTGAGTCCTGCAGCTTTAAGATCTACGATAGTAATTTTAGTAAGACTCTTTGCCTCGGCCAAAGCCTGAAGCGTAGAGAGGTTCACAGCAAAGTACTCCTTGTGGTTCACATTCTTGAAACCAGCCTTAGGGAATTCTGCGCTGAAGTGGCATCTGTCCACCTTCGAAACCAATCTTCTTCTTATAACCTGAGCGAGCCTTTGCACCCTTATGACCACGCGTAGAAGTACCTCCGAGTCCAGAACCTGGACCACGACCAATACGACGACGAGAATGAGTAGAGCCTGCTGCTGGCGTTAAAGTATTTAATTTCATAATTTAATTCTCTTTGTTTTTATATTATTCAACGACGTTAACCAGATGATGCACCTTGCGAATCATACCACGAATGCTCGGTGTATCCTCCACTTCTACGACTTGTGAAATCTTACGAAGCCCTAAAGCCTGAAGTGTACGCTTCTGGTCTACAGGATAACCAATTTTGCTTTTTTTACTTGTTTAATCTTGATTGTAGCCATAGCCTATTCCTATTAACCGTTAAACACTTTTATCCATACTGATACCACGCTCACCTGCTATGGTATAAGCATCGCGCATCTCAGACAAGGCAGAGATGGTTGCTTTTACCAAGTTGTGAGGGTTTGATGAGCCTTTTGATTTTGCAATCACATCGGTTACACCAGCGCTCTCAAGCACAGCACGCATTGCACCACCGGCTTTCAGTCCCGTACCTGCTGCTGCAGGCTTAAGAAGAACCTGTGCACCTCAAAAGAAGTCTCTACCTCATGAGGCACTGTACCTTTCAATACCGGAACCTTTACCAAGTTCTTCTTGGCAGATTCAACACCTTTAGAGATTGCAGTCGTAACTTCGCCAGCTTTTCCAAGGCCCCAACCTACGACACCATTGCCATCACCTACAACGACAATAGCAGCAAATGTGAATGTACGACCACCTTTGGTAACCTTCGTTACACGATTGATAGCAACCAAACGATCTTTCAGTTCTACATCGCTATTAATTTTTACTTTATTCATTGCCATAATCGTTTTAGAATTTAAGTCCTCCTTCTCTTGCTCCATCAGCCAGTGCTTGCACACGACCATGATAGAGATAGCCGTTACGGTCAAACACAACACTTTCTACACCAGCTGCCTTTGCTTTCTCAGCAACCAATGCACCAACACGCTTTGCTTGTTCAATCTTAGCCAATTTCTCTAAGCCAAGTGATGAAGCTGAAGCAACTGTTGTACCAGTTAAATCATTAATAACTTGTGCATAAATCTGCTTGTTAGAGCGGAAAACACTAAGACGTGGACGCTCAGCAGTCCCATTGACACTCTTGCGAATGCGGAACTTTATTTTAATTCGTCTTTCAACTTTCTTTGTTGTCATAATTGTTAATTCAATTAAAATTACTTAGCTGCAGCGGTCTTACCAGACTTTCTGCGAATAACTTCGCCTTGGAACAAGATACCTTTTTCCTTTATAAGGTTCAGGCTTACGGAAAGAACGAATCTTTGCACAGATGAGACCTAACAACTGCTTGTCACAAGATTCAAGCGTAAGAATGGGGTTCTGGTTACGTTCAGACTTTTGTCTCCACCTTAACCTCCTTAGGAAGCTCCAGAAAAAAATGGGGTGCGTATAACCTAAAAGAAAAACTCGATAAGGTTTCCTTGGTTAGAAACTCTGTAACCAACACCTACGAGTTCTAAAACCTTTTTGTAGCCCTCACTTACACCAACAACCATGTTGTTAACCAAAGAGCGATAAAGACCATGGAATGCTTGCTTCTGCTTAACGTCTACCAAACTATCTTCATTGATGGTAAAAACCAAATGTCCATCGTTGTTCTCTAACTTGATAGCAGGATTAATCTCCTGTGAAAGTTCACCTTTAGGCCCTTTAACAGTAACGACATTGGTCTTCGCATCGAAGTTTACTGTAACTCCAGCTGGAATACTAATGGGTAATTTTTCCTATTCTTGACATATAAAAACCTCCTATTAGTAAACATAACAAAGAACTTCACCACCGATTTTTCAAACCTGTAGCTTCTTTGTCTGTCATAACACCTTGAGATGTAGATAATATTGCAATACCTAATCCGTTAATAACTCTCGGCATGTCTTTATAACCAGTATACTGACGCAAACCTGGTGTAGAAACACGTTTTAAGCTCTTGATAGCGCTTTGTTTTGTTGAAGGGTCATACTTAAGTGCAACCTTAATTGAACCTTGGGGGCCATCTTCTACAAATTTGTAGTTGAGGATGTAACCCTTCTCGAAGAGGATTTTAGTAATTTCCTTCTTCAAGTTCGACGCAGGAATTTCAACAACACGGTGGTGTGCCATGATTGCATTTCTGAGTCGTGTCAGATAATCTGCTATTGGATCGTCATAAAATATAAATGTTTAATTAATCGGGACTACCCCGACAATATTAAAGAAAAATCGCATTAATGATTGAAGAAAAGTGAATAGCAATACGATGACATTCTAATACATGATGAATTATGCTCGAAAAGCATGTCAATTACATGTCAAAAATAATGCTAATCACTCTCAATATCGATACTTTTAGCTTACCAACTTGCTTTCTTCACACCAGGAATCAACCCAGCCGATGCCATCTCACGGAATTGAATACGAGAGATACCAAACTGGCGAATGTAGCCTTTTGGACGGCCTGTAATCTTACAACGGTTGTGAAGACGAATAGGATTTGCATTCTTAGGAATGGCTTGGAGCTTACGAGCTGCCTCATAAGCCTCGGCCAAATCAGTAGAAGTTGCAACAATCTTTTTCAGAGCTGCACGCTTTTCAGCATAACGAGCAACAAGCTTCGCACGCTTAACTTCGCGAGCTTTCATAGATTCTTTTGCCATATTCCTTAATCGTTTTTAGCGTTCTTGAATGGGAGACCAAAAGCCTTCAACAAAGCATAACCCTCTTCATCGGTCTGAGCCGATGTAACAAAAGTGATATTCATACCTTGAATGCGATCAATCTCATCGATGTTAATCTCGGGGAAGATAATCTGTTCGGTGATACCCAAAGTATAGTTACCACGCCCATCTAAGCGCGTTGCAATACCTTTAAAGTCACGAATACGTGGAAGAGATACACGAATGAGTTTCTCTAAGAACTCATACATACGTGCTCCACGAAGTGTTACCATCACACCAATTGGCATCTTCTTACGAAGTTTGAAGTTTGCAATATCCTTTTTTGAATAGGTTGCAACAGCCTTCTGACCCGTAATAGCCGAGATTTCATTAATTGCTACATCAACAATCTTCTTATCTTGTGTAGCATCACCGAGTCCTTGGTTAATAACTATCTTCTTCAATACAGGAACCTGCATCGACGAAGAGTAGTTGAATTGCTTTTGAAGCGCAGGAGCAATTGTCTCCTTATACACCTTCTTTAATTGTGCTGTATCCATTACTTAATTACCTCCCCTGATTTTTTAGCAACACGAATAACATTCTTGCCCTCATGCTGAATAGAAACACGAGTAGCTTTACCACTCTTTGGATCAATCAAACTGAGATTTGAAATATGGATAGAAGCTTCTTGCTTAACGATACCTCCTTGTGGATTCTTAGCTGAAGGCTTCATGCTCTTCGATACAAGGTTTACGCCTTCAACAATCGCACGATTCTTGTCAACTAACACCTTGAGCACCTTACCAGTCTTGCCCTTATCACTTCCAGCAAGTACAACGACTGTATCGTTCTTTCTAATATGTAACTTACTCATTACTTATCTGTTTTATGATTATTTAAAGTACCTCAGGTGCCAAAGAAACAACCTTCATATTCACTGCACGAAGCTCACGCGCAACGGGACCAAAAATACGGCTTCCACGAAGCTCACCAGCATTGTTAAAGCAATACACAAGCATTATCGTCGAAACGAATGTATGAACCATCTGCACGACGAATTTCCTTCTTGGTACGAACAATCAAAGCTTTAGATACTGCACCCTTTTTCAAATCACTTGAGGGGATGACATTTTGTACTGCTACAACGATAACGTCACCCACACTAGCATAACGACGGCCAGTACCACCTAAGACACGAATGCACTTAGCTTCACGTGCGCCGCTGTTATCACATACTGTAAGTCTTGATTCTGCTTGTATCATAATTACTTAGCTTTTTCAACAATTTGTACTAATCTCCATCTCTTTGTTTTAGACAGAGGACGAGTCTCCATAATCTGAACGGTATCGCCTACATTGGCCTCATTCTTCTCGTCATGAGCATGGTACTTCTTAGTCTTTTGGACGAACTTACCATAAATAGGGTGCTTCTCTTTGAACTTAGAGGCGATAACAATGGTTTTATCCATCTTGTTGCTTATAACAACACCCTGTCTTACTTTTCTTAAATTTCTTGTTTCCATCTGAACCATTATTATTTTTTAAGTTCTCTCTGACGAAGCTCTGTTTCGATACGCGCGATGTCTCGGCGAGCAAACTTAATCTGTGATGGATTCTCAAGAGGAGCAACAGCATGGTTCAACTTGAGCTGAACAAGCTTTGCCTTTGCCTCTTCTAACTTTTCTGCCAATCCCTTAGCATCGAGCTCTTGTAATTCTTTCATCTTCATAGCTTAAGCATTTTTATCGAAATCACGTCTAACAACAAACTTGGTCTTCACAGGAAGTTTCTGCGCAGCAAGGCGAAGTGCCTCCTTTGCAATATCAAAAGAAACTCCTTCTACTTCAAAGAGAATGCGACCAGGTGTAACAGGTGCTACCCAACCTGCGGGATCGCCTTTACCTTTACCCATACGAACGTCAGCAGGCTTACGTGTGATAGGTTTATCAGGGAAGATACGTATCCACACTTGTCCTTGACGATTCATGTAACGATTCACCGCAACACGAGCAGCTTCTATTTGGCGACTATTGATCCATTTAGGGCTCTAAAGTCTTAATACCAAAAGAACCAAAGGCCAATTCTGTACCGCGGTGTGCGTTACCTTTATTTCCACGACCATCTTGCGGTCTTCTATATTTTACTCTTTTTGGCTGTAACATGATAGTTCTCTGTTTTAACGGTTATTGTTTCTTCTGCGATTACCGCGACCGTTACGTCCGCCATTAGGACGACCACCATTTTGCTTATCTTGGGCAAAGTTGGGGGTTAAATCACGCTTACCATAAACCTCTCCACGGCAAATCCATACCTTTATTCCTAAGAGACCTACCTTTGTAAGAGCTTCTGTTGCACAGTAATCTATGTCTGCACGGAATGTATGCAGAGGGGTACGTCCCTCCTTAAACATCTCCTTACGTGCAATTTCTGCACCATTCAGACGACCAGAGATTTGAACTTTAATACCTTCTGCTCCTGCACGCATCGTGTTCTGAATAGCCATCTTGATGGCACGGCGATAAGAAATCTTACCCTCCACCTGGCGAGCGATGTTATTGGCTACAATGTTTGCATCGAGTTCTGGCTTCTTAACTTCGAAGATATTGATTTGAATATCTTTTTTATAAAGCTTCTTCAACTCTTCTTTTAACTTGTCTACATCTTGACCACCTTTACCAATGACGATACCCGGACGGGCTGTACAAATAGTGATGGTGACGAGTTTCAATGTGCGTTCAATGACAACACGAGAGAGACTGGCCTTCGCCAAGCGCTCGTTCAGATACTTACGGATTTTTACGATCTTCTACGATGTTCTCTCCAAAGCTCTTGCCACCAGAACCAATTTGAATCCCAACCACGAATAATTCCAAGGCGGTTGCTTATTGGATTAACTTTTTGTCCCATTCTATTTAATTATTTTTCGTCGTTAGTTTTGGCATCAACAAATAATGTTACATGATTCGAACGCTTACGAATTCTGTAGCCACGACCTTGTGGTGCAGGACGCATACGCTTCATTGTAACACCTTCATCAACAAATACTTTGCTGATATATAATTCTCCATCTTCGGCCTTACGGTCATTTTTGGTTTCCCAGTTAGCAATTGCAGAACGGAGTAGTTTCTCAACGTCTGCGGCAGCTTGCTTCTTAGAGAATCGAAGAACGCCTAAAGCACGGCTCACTTCTAAGCCACGAATCATGTCTACAACGTAGCGCATCTTACGTGGAGAAGAAGGAACGCCCTTAAGCTTTGCAAAGTACAAATTCTTACGAGCCTCTTTTATCTTTTCAGCTGCAATATGTTTTCTTGCTCCCATTATTATTCTTATTTGTTAAATGGATGTTTTAACCTGCTTACTTCTTATTATTTCCAGCATGGCCACCAAAACGACGTGTAGGTGCAAACTCACCCAACTTATGGCCGACCATATTCTCTGTAATATAAACAGGAATAAATTTATTTCCGTTATGAACAGCAACAGTGTGCCCCACAAAGTCTGGGAAATCATTGATGCTCTAGCCCATGTTTTTCACAACACTCGCCTTTCCACTCTCGTTCATAGCGAGAATCTTTTTCTCAAGCGATACATTAATATATGGACCCTTTTTTTAAAGAACGACTCATATCTTACTCTTTATTTTTTTATTAGCTCTTTCAATAATATACTTGTTAGAAAGTTTCTTGGGTGCACGAGTCTTGAGACCCTTAGCGTAAAGACCCTTACGAGAACGTGGGTGTCCACCGCTCTGACGACCTTCACCACCACCCATTGGGTGATCTACAGGGTTCATAACCACACCACGGTTGTGTGGACGACGTCCCAACCAACGCGAACGGCCAGCCTTACCAGACTGTTCCAAAGCATGATCAGAATTACCTACACTACCAACAGTTGCTTTACAAGCACTCAAAATCTGGCGAGTTTCACCAGAAGGGAGCTTAATAACACAATAACTGCCCTCACGAGAAGTCAACTGAGCAAAATTACCAGCCGAACGAACTAACAAGGCACCCTGCCCTGGACGCAACTCAATGTTATGAATTACGGTACCCACAGGAATGTTTGCCAAAGGAAGGGCATTACCAATTTCAGGAGCAGCATCAGCACCTGACATTAAAGTAGCACCTACCTGAAGTCCATTAGGAGCAATAATGTAACGTTTTTCACCATCAGCATAGTATAAAAGAGCAATACGAGCAGAACGATTAGGATCATACTCGATTGTCTTTACTGTAGCTGGAACACCATCTTTCTCACGCTTAAAGTCGATTAAACGATACTTCTGTTTATGACCACCACCAATATAGCGAACGGTCATCTTACCAGTGTTGTTTCGACCACCAGTAGAACGTTTACCGTAAACGAGAGACTTCTCTGGCACGGATGCAGTAATATCCTCGAACGTGCCAATAACTTTGTGTCTTTGTCCCGGGGTAACCGGGTTTAATTTACGTACTGCCATTTTTTTATTTAGATATTGCTATAAAAAAATCAATTGTGTCGCCGTCTTTAACGGTTACGATAGCCTTTTTAAAAGCATTCTTCTGTCCTTTAATCAATCCAGCCTTTGTATAACGGCTTGAACGTTTGCCAGCATAGCGAAGGGTATTCACGTCAATCACGGTCACGTTATACATTCCCTCAATCTCCTGCTTAATCTGGAGCTTATTAGCCTCTGGACGAACAATGAAACCATAGCGGTTTGCATACTTGTCTGTAATCTTGGTTTGCTTCTCAGTAACCAATGGTTTTATAATAAATGCCATAATCTAATTCTCCTTCTTATTTATTTAAAAACGCCGTCAATTGCTTCCAAAGAGCTTTCTGTCAATACCAAAACATCCGCATTCAAAACTTTATAAGAATTGAGTGCAGTTGCCAGCATCACATCAGCGCGCTGAATATTACGAGCAGACAAATATACGTTTTTATTAACTTTTGGCAAAAGAACAAGTGCTTTTTTATCTTCAACTTTGAGATTTTTAGCCAAATTTACGAATTCTTTCGTCTTCGGTGCTTCAAAATCGAAGTCCTCAACAACAATAATAGCATTTTCTTGAGCCTTATAAGAGAGTGCGGACTTGCGTGCAAGCACCTTGACTTTCTTATTCAACTTAAAATCATAATTGCGAGGTTTAGGGCCGAATACGCGTGCACCACCTACTAAAACTGGAGAATTAATATCACCACGACGAGCACCGCCACCACCTTTTTGACGACCAAGTTTTCGGGTAGAACCGCTCAATTCACTTCTTTCTTTCGATTTTGCTGTGCCCTGACGTTGTGCGGCAAGATACTGCTTTACATCCAAATAAAGAACGTGATCGTTAGGTTCAATACCAAAGATAGCTTCATTCAGCGTTACCTTTCTGCCGGTCTCTTGACCCTTTATATTTAAAACGCTAACTTCCATTACTTCTTGATTAAAACAGTTGAACCATTACATCCAGCTACAGAACCTTTCACAAGGAGAAGATTATGTTCTGGAATTACCTTTAACACTTGGAGATTCTGCGTGGTAACGCGATCGCCTCCCATTTGGCCACCCATGCGCATACCCTTAAACACCTTTGCTGGATATGAACAAGCACCGATAGAACCCGGCTTACGTGCACGGTCATCTTGACCGTGTGTGCTTTGACCCACACCGCCAAAACCATGACGTTTTACGACACCTTGGAAGCCTTTACCCTTAGATGTTCCTACAACATCAACAAACTTTGCATCTGCAAAGATTTCAACTGTTAAGGTATCACCGAGGTTATGCTCCTCATCAAACTTGAACTCGGCCAAGTGTTTTTTAGGTGTTGTGCCAGCCTTCTTAAAGGTTCCCATCATTGGCTTAGAAGTTCTATTCTCCTTTGCCTCACCGAAACCTAACTGAAGTGCTTTGTAACCATCCTTTTCTTCTGTCTTTACTTGGGTTTACAACACAAGGACCTGCTTCGATAACAGTGCACGGAACATTCTTACCGTCGGCACTGAAAACGGATGTCATTCCGATTTTTTTTCCAATTAATCCTGGCATTTCAATACTTACTTGATTTATAAATAATTTACTTCACTCAAAATTAGACTTTAATTTCAACTTCGACACCTGAAGGAAGTTCTAACTTCATCAAAGCGTCAACAGTCTTTGCTGTAGAGCTATAAATGTCGATAAGGCGTTTAAAGTCTGAAAGCTGAAATTGCTCACGTGACTTTTTTTGTTCACGAAAGTGGAGCGATTCACAGTGTAAATACGCTTACGTGTTGGCAATGGAATGGGACCACTAACGATAGCACCCTGTAGCCTTTTACTGCCTTTACGATTTTCTCGGCAGACTTATCAACCAAAGTGTGGTCGTAAGACTTGAGCTTAATTCTAATCTTCTGACTCATTGTTATTTTTAATTATAATATGATTAAATAAGAGCGTAAGAGGCACACTGCTTAAGAGTCATTCGCTAAACAGCGCCTCTTTGCGCATAAAAATATCCTTTACAGAAGCTCCGCGTGTCCGTGAACCTCCTCAAGTACTTCCTTAGCTATGCTTGTAGAAAGTGGAGAATGGTGGTCATACTCCATAGAAGATGTTGCACGACCAGAAGTAATTGTGCGGAGAGCTGTCACATAACCAAACATCTCGGCCAATGGAACCATAGCCTTTACGATGCGTGCACCGCTACGCGCTTCTTCCATACCTTGAACCAAACCGCGACGTTTGTTCAAGTCACCAATGACATCACCCATATTCTCTTCAGGAGTAACAACTTCAACTTTCATAATAGGCTCCATCAAAACAGGACCTGCTTTAGGACAGAGCACCTTGAAAGCTTGGTGAGCTACCAACTCGAAAGACAACTGGTCTGAGTCTACAGGGTGGAAACTACCATCGGTCAAAGTCACCTTCATGCCTGTCATTGGGAAGCCACCGAGCACACCATTGCTCAAGCAATCAGCAAATCCTTTCTGAACAGAGGGGATAAACTCCTTAGGAACGTTACCACCTTTCACCTCGTTCACGAATTGCAAATCACCTTCTGTGTAATCTTCATCCTTCGGAGCAATCGTCACATCAATGCAAGCGAACTTACCACGACCACCCGATTGCTTCTTATAGGTTTCACGGCTCTGTGCAGAACGAGTGATAGCCTCTTTATAATTCACCTGAGGTTTACCTTGATTACATTCAACCTTAAACTCGCGTTTCAAGCGGTCGATGATGATATCCAAGTGCAACTCACCCATACCAGAGATAATGGTCTGCCCACTTTGCTCATCTGTACGAACAGTGAAGGTTGGGTCTTCCTCAGCCAACTTAGCCAAACCGTTATCCAACTTGGTAACGTCGGCTTGGCTCTTAGGCTCAACAGCAATAGAAATCACCGTATCGGGGAATGTCATAGACTCCAACACGATAGGTGCATTCTCATCACAAAGTGTATCACCCGTGCGGATATCCTTAAAGCCAACACCTGCGCCAATATCACCTGCATCAATCGAATCCATAGGAATCTCTTGCTTTGAGTTCATCTGGAACAGACGGCTGATACGTTCTTTTTTCCCCGAGCGAGGGTTATAAACATAAGAACCTGCCGTAATTTTACCCGAATAAACACGGAAGAACACCAAGCGCCCCATGAATGGATCGGTAGCAATCTTAAATGCAAGTGCCGATGTTGGAGCATCCTCTGAAGGTTTACGATCTTCCTCTGCGTCTGTATCAGGGTTCGTTCCAACAATTGCTTGTGTATCAACAGGCGAAGGAAGGAAAGCACAAACATAGTCCAACAAAGGTTGAACACCCTTATTCTTATAAGAAGAGCCCAACAACATGGGGCAGCACTCCATAGCGATACAGCCTTTACGGATAGCACGAAGTAACTTATCTTCGCTAATCTCCTTACCTTCGAGATAGAGTTCCATCACTTCATCATCGAAGTTAGCAGCACCTTCTACGAGCTTTTCACGCCACTCTGCAGCCTCATCAGCCAAGTCAGCAGGAATATCTTCTATATCATATTCCGCACCCATCGTCTCATCGTGCCACAAGATAGCCTTCATTTTAATCAGGTCTACAACACCCTTGAAGTTCTCTTCTGCGCCAATAGGAATTTGGATTGCAATAGGGTTAGCACCCAAGATATCCTTCATCTGCTGAACCGTTTCATAGAAGTCTGCACCCGAACGGTCCATCTTGTTCACATAACCAATACGAGGAACATTGTATTTATCTGCTTGACGCCATACAGTTTCTGACTGAGGTTGCACGCCGTCAGCTGCAGAGTAGGTAGCAACTGCACCATCAAGCACACGCAACGAGCGCTCTACTTCAGCAGTAAAGTCTACGTGTCCCGGAGTATCAATCAAGTTAATCTTATAAGACTTTCCATCGTAATTCCAGTTACAAGTTGTCGCTGCAGAGGTAATTGTAATACCACGCTCCTGCTCTTGCGCCATCCAGTCCATTGTAGCAGCACCATCGTGTACTTCACCAATCTTGTGCGTTTTACCTGTATAGAACAGGATACGCTCTGAAGTGGTTGTCTTACCCGCATCAATGTGCGCCATAATACCGATGTTACGAGTCAAGTGTAAATCGCGATTTGCCATTTTCTTTTTTTCTTTTTAAATCAATTAGAATCTGAAATGAGCGAACGCACGGTTAGCTTCTGCCATACGATGCATATCCTCTTTACGTTTAAATGCACCACCCTGGTTATTATAAGCATCCATAATCTCGGCAGCAAGTTTTTCTGCCATTGACTTTCCACCGCGCTTACGTGCAAAGTTAATCAAGTTCTTCATTGAGATACTCTCTTTGCGGTCAGGACGAATTTCGGTTGGAACCTGGAATGTTGCACCACCCTATACGGCGGCTCTTTACTTCTACCTGAGGAGTGATGTTGTCCAAAGCTTGTTTCCAAATCTCAAGAGCAGGCTTTTCTTCATTAGCCATCTTCTCTTTTACAGTGTCAAGAGCTTTGTAGAAAAATTTCGTATGACACGGTTTTCTTACCATCATACATCAAATGGTTTACAAACTTTGAAACCTTTTTGATCGTTGTAAACTGGATCCGGAAGGATCGCACGTTTCTTGGGTTTTGCTTTTCTCATTTTTGTTTGAAATAAATTCTGACTGGGGCTGTTTCCTGTTCTTCAACGCCCGCTCCCGAGCGTTTACTCAACCTGTTAACAACAAATCTCCAGCAAAACGTTTAATAAAATCTTTTAATTCTGCTCAGCGAATACTACTTACCCGCTTTGGGGGCGCTTAGCACCATATTTAGAACGACGCTGTGTACGGTTAGCAACACCAGCCGTATCCAATGTGCCACGTACAATGTGATAGCGCACACCTGGAAGGTCCTTCACACGACCACCGCGCACCAAAACAATAGAGTGTTCCTGCAAGTTATGACCTTCTCCAGGAATATAAGAGTTCACTTCCTTTTTGATTGGTCAAACGCACACGAGCAACTTTACGCATTGCTGAGTTAGGCTTCTTAGGAGTTGTCGTATAAACACGAACACAAACACCACGGCGCTGTGGACAATTGTCCAGCGCAGGTGACTTGCTCTTGTCTACGATGTCCTTTCTGCCCTTTCTTACTAATTGTGAAATAGTAGGCATAATCTTACTTTTTAATTTATATATTTATTTATTTATTATCAAACACCACAGAAAAAAAGGCCTTTCAAAAGCCTATTTCGGGCTGCAAAGGTACAAACAAATATTCGAATTACCTAATTATATAAAAAGCAAAAAAACCTATATCATTTTAAAATTTAAAAAGATATAGGTTTTATTAACAGTCGTTTGTATTTAAAACGCTACTCAAGACTCTTCTTCTGGAATTTTAAAGGGTGTTGCTATATTACCTTCCTGCTCAGGAATCACAATTTTGCCAAATTGCTGCTCATAGCGTTGCACATTTTTCTTGCAAAGCGCGCAATAAATGCTTGGCATGCTCAGGGCGTCATCACTACACGCGATACGACTTGTGGCTTAGGCATTCCTGGGAGAATGGAAGCGAAATCGAGCACAAAATCTGCGTTAGAATGCGTAATCAAAGCTAAATTGGCATAAACACCTTTAGCCATTTCTGGAGTCAAATCGATTTGAAGACCCTCATTTTCTTTTTGTTCTTCGTTCATTGTTCTATAATTCAATATTTAAACTTGTATTCTTTTTCACCTTAATAAATATAGCATTGCAACGCAATATATACCACATTATCACACCATACCGATAGTATTGCTGCATAAAAGCAACGCTTTTACCCCACCCCCACTAACGAATTGACAATAATCACAATCAAGACGATTGCTGTAATGCCCACATAAAGCCAATCGCGTTGAATGGAGAAGTCAACTAACGAGAGCACAACACGCATGATGGGAGTAAGCATTAACACAACAACGCCTAATTGCATCCATTCTGTCGCCGACATGCTAAAGGCACCACGGATAATCCCTTCGAAGGTGGTGTAACTTGCTCCACCTTCATGAAAGGTTTTATAATCAGGTACAAGCTGTCCTGATGTAGTCAATAAATAATAAATACCACCAATCAGTGCGATGATACAAGCTGCGAAAACGCCTATACGCAGCGTATTACCTATCAGCTCATTCATTTTATTTTGGGGATGCATTTTCTCTTCCATCTTTAGAACTTACCCATTAATCCGTTATAAATCATATTCACTGCGACTAACAAAATAGCGATGGCAAATATCTTACGCAGCAAACGAACATCTAAATGTTTGAGCAACTTTGCACCTGTAAGTGCACCACCCAGCACGCCCACCATAATAGGAAAAGCAATACCGGGCTCAATATAACCGCGTTGCAAATAAACGACAGCCGATGTAACGGCAGTCACACCAATCATGAAATTGCTCGTTGTGGTGCTCACTTTGAAGGGCACTTTCATGCACGAGTCCATCGCTAACACCTTCAACACACCACTACCAATGCCCAACAAACCAGACAAAGCCCCTGCAGCAACCATAATCAAAAAGCCTCCAGGAACATTCGTTAACTCGTAGTTTTGCACACCTTCTTTTGTGGGATAGCTACCAAAAAGCTTCAACTTCATCGCCAAAGCACTACCTTTCACACCCATGATCTACCTTCTGCCGATTTTGCATCACAGCAGTGAAGAACAATACCACGCCAAAGATTACCGCAATAGCATTCGTTGGCATCCAAAGAGCTATCACGGCACCTAACACAGCCCCTACACTCGTAGCAATTTCCAAGAACATACCCAAGCGGATATTTGTCATACCCTCTTTCACGTAGGCACTCGCCGAGCCCGAAGAGGTCGCAATAGAAGCGACCAAAAGCCACACCTATGGCATAATGAAAATCAATCCCAAAAGCTAAAGTAAGTAGTGGAATGACTATCACGCCACCACCTAAACCCGTCAAAGAACCTAACAGGCCTGCTGCATAGGCACCTAACAATAGGATTAATGTAAAGACTAAAACACTCATATAAAAATATAATTTCAGGTCACCCCACCTTAACTATGGTCTTCATGCTTAATATGTTCTGCCAAAATCTCTTCCTTGCCTCGCTTCACATCACCCTCATAAGTCACAAAATAAAAAGCCCTTTCGTGGCGTCCATTCCATACAAAAACAAGTCACTTGGATTGTCATATCCATTGCTTTTTTTAACTGATGCAACACCCAAGATTTCGAACGATGGGTACGCTTCAGATTATGCTCCACAATGGCACCATTATTAATAAACAAATGGGACTCGGCCATTTCTCCTGGCTCTGAAACCGTAACAGCACCATTAGTTTCAAACAAAACATCCTCTACATCAAACATCGAGAAGATACCTTTCTGTCGTAACAACATTCTAAATTGTTCCATTTCCAAACTATTACGCTTAAAAAGCCTTAAAGTTGATGATACCATTTTTTTCACCAAATACTCACTCTCCCCTTTAATGAAATGGCGCAACCGAGCTGAACGCATGCAAAAGCGAATGAACAAATTGAATGCAGTCCACACGGCTAAGGCAAACAAGATATGCCACATCGACATGTCAGGGATTATAAAGTACACCACCGACTAAAGCACCAATCACAAAATGCACTCACCGTGTCCAGCGGCGTTATCTGTGCCATCTGTGCCTTGCCCGCAATGCGAAGAAAGGCCAATATGCCAATCATTCCCGTGATAAGCTTCAGGCCAATCTGAATGTACACTTCCATACTATAATCTTAAACCTTGAATTAAAAACGCCAACAAATTTACGACTTTCTACATTCTAAATGAAATCTAACACGAATAAAATCATAAGGAAAATACGATTCTAACCACAACTCTCCACAAATATACGCTCCCTTGCACACTCATTGTACCAACTAACCGCTCAACACAGCAACTCACATCATGATATAACGACGCCACATGTTGAAAGCTTAATTCAACCCTATTAAAAAGCTCAACTCATAGAAAACAACACCTTCACAGCCCACCATGTTAAGCCCAATGATCAAAGTTAATACGATTTTTACAAGAAGTTAATCCAAACAGCTCTGGTTTATAGGATATTTACTATATATTAACCTGCATAACTTGGATTAACAAAAGATTAATCGAAAGCAAGTCCGCGTAAAAGGGGGCAATGGTAGAGTCCTTTTTCGGATAGTTTCATGCACTATCCTTCCCCAACCTACATGCAAAAATAAGCATGGAGCCACACCTATTTCGGTGCAACTCCATGCTCATTTGCCATTGTGCTGAAATGGTCTTTCGCCAAATCAGCAACGATGTTTATGATAACCTACTGGACAATCACCTTCACCCAACTATTGGTTTTCTCAAGTGTTGGTCGACTATCATTCGCACTCTCCTTAAAGACAATACCCTTACTATCGAAGCGTGCCTTCTGAGCTGCCGTCATTGTCACTTGAATATTTGCCAAGAATCCATTCAGAGCCCTGACTACCTGCATAGAATTCCGTAAGACCTGTGAGGTTGCGAATATCAAATGCTGCAAATTTGTTGTGCGAGATATCCAGATAAGTCAATAAGGTATTATTTCCCAACGTTAACGAACTTAAGTTCTTTGACAATGCTACGCGCAACCATGTCAGCTTAGTATTGTTCGACAAATCCAACGAAGTCAATTCTGGAACATTGTAAAGATCAAGCGTTTTCAAGTTGGGATTGCTCGACACATCCAACGCCGAAATATGGATATTGGACAATGACAACTCCTGCAGATAGCCACCTGACGTAGCTAACCCCTTAATCTCATTCACTGAAGAGGATGCGAGATTTACCGATTTCAGCCTTGTTTGATGCGAAAAATCTAACTTTGTCAGCTTTGAACCTGAAGCCCAAAAACGATCCAACTGTGTGTTATCCGCCAAACCTATCACTGAAACGAGATCGCTTGTAGACGTTGCATTGATATCAGTCAAATTAGGTGTATTGGTGGTGTTAATCGTTGTGATACGCGGACTATAATAAGTTGCCAACTGCGTGAGCGATGGAAGATTGCTCACATCCACCCCCTTCAACACGGCATTGCTACGCACGTCTACTTGTCTCAATTTTGGATTGTCCTTGATTGTGATGTCGGTCATTCCTGGCATATCATGCACCTGCAAGATTCCTATATCCAAACCCTCCACATTCACTTTGGTAACTAAGGGGCTCTTTTCAATTTCTATGCGACCTGTTAGCTGCGGAAACTTCGAAAGATCAAGCTCACCCGAAAGATTCGGATTGTTACTTAGCCTCAAACCCGTGATATTCCGATAATATTGCAACTCGTCTAACGAGGTGAAGGAAGCATCGTTGGTAATCGTTAGTTCACCCTTATACGAAAGAATCTTTTTCAAGATTTTTCAGCACGATAGATGTTCAACGTGCCATCAGGCTCGCGCAGCAAACCTGGAACGCGAGAGGCAACAGCATCAATAATCGCTTTATTCACCAAAATCTGTTCCTTCGCCTTTGTTGGATTGATGGTGATATTCCCCAAGGGATAAATCTTCCCTCGCTTGATTTCAACAGCATTGGTTACTTTTTCTGAAACACTTTCCCATCCTGTAGGGATAAAAGCCAGTGTAAGCCCCTGCGCGAATTGCCCTGCAGGCAACACCACATAATAATCAGTATTTTCGACCAATGTTCCAGAAGTTGGCGCATAAGTCAACACAGGAACACCTTTCCCCGTATCAAATGTGATGGGAGCTGTCTGAAGACTCGCATCTGTATTGCTAAACTTTGCCACTGTTTTTCACGTCGCCAACCAAAGACTCTTGCCCACGAGAAACGAGTTTCACCTTAACCACATTACTTACACCATGAAAACTAAACTTCAACAATCCTGCGAGATTATAAGCCACAAACGATCGTTTCACCTGCGGGATTAAGCCCACAGAGAAATTAGCATCTGGGTCAAAAAGTATTCGCAATAGCGGTCTGGGTTGCAGGGAAAGCATACTGATAAGTAGCTTGTATTGAACTGTTCCACTGAATTTTTCGATGTTGCCCGATAAGGATACATTACAAAGTAGCCATTATTTTTTTATCGGGCGCCATGCCTGAGAGCTAGCCGAAGCACCTCCCATTTCCGTAGTAAAAGGCCGTGCTTCACCATTATTCAGTGCACCCCAATAACCAATGCCAATTTTATCATTGGTCTTCCAACTCACCGATTTATCTGCTTCCAACACCGTTCGTGTAGCACTACCAGCTGCAGCTGCCGTTGCTCCTGCATGATACGCAGGCATCTCCCCGCATAAAAATGTCAACGGCACCAACTTTTCTTCAGTGCTCTTTTCTGAAAAAAACTATCATCATTGGCGCATGAGGTCATGGCAAAAAGCCAAAAACACTCACACCCAAACAAGTTACTATCTTTTTCATTTTTGAATCTCGTTTTAAACTATTTCTTCCACTTACATTCTTCCTTCATCTTCATTGACGAACTTAGAATGGCGAGCTATCGTTATCGTCATCCTCAATATTGAGTGAAGGATCGGGTTCTTCCACAAAGCCCTGATGTCGATTAGAGTGTGCACTATCCATTAAAAGACTCTGTTCCACCGCAACCGCGATGACCAAAAGCCACAGGACGAACATATTTCTTCTTCATAAAATGCAAATATCTTTTCTGTATAAAAAAACACAACGTTCGAAAAGGAAAGCAAACAAACCAACAAGGTCTGCCCCTTTGGCATAAGTCAAAGCTAATTATAAAAAAACTTGGAAATAAGGATACCCTGAATTCGAAATCCTAACCCCTGCTAATCTGCTATTTTTAAGCGTTGCTTTGCCGTTATCCGTTCGTTCGTTAAGACGTAAATATAAAATTTGGCTGCAAAGATATATCTTTTCCGACGAACAACAAAAAGAAAAAAATAAAAATAATGGTTAAACAAAGAGCTTCTTAACACAAATCAAAAACCTAAACAACACCTTTTTGCAATACAAACGAAATGGAATCTATCAAAAAGTAAAGATAAGCCCCATAAAGTTTGACTTTACAGGGCTCACCGATATAAAACTAAAATCACTTCTATAGCGTTACGATTCCTATTTCTCTTTTGAATAATAACGCTCCAAAACCAGCCTAAAACAAACAGCTAATCCTTTTTCAAAATCACTTGTTGGTTAGTGAAAGCATAGGCGCGATCCAGCGCTTCTAATAACTTGTCCCATTCAGCCACAGGAACAATTTGTTTCTTATATACCTTCTCGACGTTGATGATCACCTTTCCTTTGGCCTGCTCCGTTTTAGTTTCAAAATGAATAGCGGCATTATCAACCAACGTGTTGAGCTTTTGTAAACTCTCATCAGACACTGAATAGCCCGCAGGTAACTCTAAATCGATAGTAACTTTATAACTGCTGGGATAGTCATAATACACATCTTCTGTGCGTTTTCGCTCTCTACCTTCTAAATGTTTTTGCGGACCAATAAGCTGTCCCACAGAGATTGTGAGGTTCTTACCCGCTTTCTTAACTAACCCATCCATCGTATAATCCGTTTGATAGATAAAAGGTTGATTGTCGTTACCATAATTAGTCACCTGCGTAGCATTGATTTTTACCGGTGCTTTTTGATGATAACCTTCTATCTCGTCTTTAAAATTATCAGCAATATCTTTCTTATCTTGCTCGGCACGTTCCTTGGCAAAGGCGGCAGCTTTAGCTGGCTTCTCATCTAATATAGCTGCATAGTCGGCATAACCATAAGGCTTTCCCCAAGAACTAACAATCTCTTCTGCGGTAGCAAAATTAGGAACCATTCCCTCTTTTTCACAGCCTGTCATGGTGCTTTGGCGCACTATGTGCAATAAACTTGCATCAACCGAAGCCTTAACAGTTGTAGCTGTAACGTTATCTTCGGCCTTACTTCCGGGAATCTTCATCGCCGTAAAGGGACCTTTATAGAACTTCTTTGGTAGGTCGCATCGCGAAGCTTCACGATTTTGAAAAGCCGAAGGTATCACATCTCCTCCAGCGAAATAGGGATAAACTGGAAAATAAATCTTCCCATTTTTCAGCATAATAGCAGGTGTAACATCTGCATAACTAATCAACTGGCTATAGGGCTCATCTCCCCAACTGGTTGTAGAAACCCGGTCATAAGGCACCTTAACACGATCTAAAAGACTGCCAAACAAGGAAGCAAAACTTGTTTCACGCTTCATGTAAGAGCGTTGGGACAAGAAGCTATACAACAGACAGTAATTGTAGAGATAATCTGCTTTGACCTGATCACCAGTCATGGTCTTGCTTGTTTTAAAGCCTTATCTAAGTTTTTCTCTAACGACCAACTAAATGTTAAATCAGACCACAAGTGCCACGCATCGTTTTGAATGACCTCTACTGATGGATTAGCTTGTAATCCTTTCTTCTTCGTACTCTCAGGCACATAACTCATTTCCACCTTACCTGTGATATACAATAAGGCATATGGTGCTTGCGCAATGGCATTGTAACCATATTTTGGAATGGTCTTATCAATATCCTTCAAGTGCGCATCAAGTAAGATATCATCATCATTTTGTGAAGCTTCAAAATTTGGAGCCCCATTGAGTGCACGATATTGTGTACACAACTTTTTATCGATTTCACAATGCACCTGATAATCAAGTATGGGGTATTCCGACCGAAACACAAAGGACAAGGGTGGTATGTTTTCTTCTTTGACATTATCAATATCATAGACAAAATAATCAATCATATCACCTACTTGCAGATCAGGTACCGCCAATTTGGCACGCTTTTCTTTACCCTTCTTACCTTCTTCTACATCTTGGTAATCATCGCTACTCACTTCTTTTTCTCGTCCATCAGCCTTAATAACCTTCACACCCAACACGGTTCGATGGTCATCACGCCCTAAGCCACCATAGATGGGGCGATCAAACTTGCGGTAATCAAAAGTAGAAAACTTCTCTAAAGCTGCCTTATCGTTAATCTTGATGAGGTAGCGTTGTAGATGGGTGCTATTGATTTGCTTCACAAAGCCCTGACTGGCATAGATGCTAAACTTGCGCTTCTGGTCAACAATTGCTTCTTCATAACGCGCCAAAATTACAGCTGACTCATTGTTGAACCGTGCTGGTACATTACGATTTTTAAACTGTGGCATATCACGACTCCACACTTCTTTCTTCACTTTCTCGACATACGCCTTGTAGTCTTTATCATCGAAGGCCATCACAGGAAAAACAAAAACAGCCATCAAAAAAGTAATGAATAATTTTCTCATATCTGTAAATCGGTTGATTATCAATTCAATTGTTGTAACACATTCTTCTTCGTTTGTATATTCTATCAGCCTTTCCGCTTCAATACCACCTGTTCGTTGCAGGCGTCTCTCCATTTCTGCACAGCATCATTCCACTTCATAACATTCTCTAAAGCCATTCGCCGCTTGTTGATTTGCAGCTTTTGATGATAAACAAGTAGATTGCCTTGTTTGGAGAAAGAGCAGCTCAACTTCCCTTCGGGGGTAGAGAGTGTAATCCCTTCAGGCAGATAGTCTACAACATATCCAGCAGGAATGGTTAACACTGCTTGTCGAACAATGTTACATCGCACTGGGAAATAATAATCATGCACACGCTGAGCGGTATCGATTCGCCCATCAAAAAGATTATTATGTGGATTTAAGTCGATATATAAATCATGCCCATCCTGTTGTAAAGCCGACGAATTTGAAACATCACCTACAAAGCAAGCCCATTGCTTTCGTGCATCATTATCTTGCCATTTTACATTGGAAACTTGCATGCGATGATTATCGGCATTGAGATTATTTGCAAGATAATCTGCATGTTTCTTTTGTGATGCTCCTGCTAAGGCCGACATAAACCACTCTTTCATATCACCACTCAGGTAATACGCGGCCTTTCCTTGGAGTGCATTACCCTCTACCTTAAACACATAGCTTAAACTATCTATTGACGTATCTGGCTGACGCCGTGGCACAAGTTGCAACAAAGGTTTGTCGCCATCTTCTATCATAGCCTGTGAACCCTGTATATGTTGCGGAACATAATCATAAGGGATATAATTACAGGTTGCATCTAAATAATAGGGTTTCCCTTTAAAAAAGAGGGTACAAATAGCATGATTAGCCGCACCTAAAGTGGGGACATCACTCATACGGAAAGGGATTTCAGTGGTGCCAATATCGGTCAATCGAGCATCGAAGCCTTGCGCTTTAAGCAATGTCTTCAGTAACAAGGCCATACCTTTACAGTCACCATAACGCTTACGGAGCACTTCATTGGGTGTATCAGGACGATGGCCTGCAAGGCCTGCTTCAAAAGCTACATAACGAATATGGTCTTGTACCCAATGGAACGTGTTACTGATACGATCAATATCGGTTTTACTCTGTGCATTAATTTCTGTTAGAATCGCTTTGATATTAGGTACTGTAGTATCCACATTCGACATTTCTTTCGACCAGGTGTAAAGTGCATTCACATCGGCAAAAGAGCCTTTGATGAGCAAATAGGGATAGACATTCGCAAAAGGTGGCATATTATCCTCCTCCTTCATACGCTTAGCCTGCTTGATGGTATAGCGATAAACTTCCCCCGTCACTCGTTGTCTCATGACTACTTTCAATTGGGAACCCTTTAAAATTCATCTCCTGAATATGATAACCCGATAACTCCTTTGGGATTTTTATAGTCACCGTTTTATCGCAAACAAAATAATCTTCTAACAAATATACCCTCGTGAAATATTTTATATCTTTGAAAGTGCGTTCATAACTCCCTTTCGATGTCTTTTCCCTTCTTGCGAATCTCACCCCGCAATAGACAACCCTTCGTATCATCATAGAACACATTCTCGGGCGTAATATTCTTATAAATCTTGTCACCTGAACCCGAAACATCATCTAATTTGATAAACTCACCATAAAGCACCAGCATCTCTGGATAGACTGTCGAAGCCGAATTCGATTGAAACACCACACGCTTTTCGTTCTTTACAATGGGCTTACCTGCATCCATTACAAAATCATACGTATCGCTGCACTGTGTAATGAGAATCTTATCATCCCATTCTTGCGCAATAATCACTGTCGGAATGAGCCATCCGAATAAACACAACAATGTGCGATAAATCCCTAAAATATTCGCTTTCATTTGCTTGTATACATAGTGGGGTTATATAACAGGGCAAATATACCATTTTTAATACGTTAGTACGCAGAGCGTAAAAAAATGAAGATTTGCAGAATAAAAGAACAATAAAGCGGATAAAAAGAATGCTATAAACTAAATGATGGGACAATAGCATAGAGATTAAGAGCTAATAGCATATCAATTACACGATAATCTGCAATAAATTAGCAGCCTAAAACATATCATTGTCCATCCATCTCGAAAACAAAAAGAAAAAAACGATTATTCCCCATTAGAAAAAAAGAAGGATAGACAAGTACCAGCATCACTCATCCTTTATCGTGTTTTGCAGCCAAGATTACAGTGTCCAATCAAACCATACTACACATATCATATAGCTTAACACTTGATGAAAAAGACAGCCAAGTATGCATCATCGCTACAGATAGCCATCACAGCTATCGCAAAAATAGCAACAAACCCTAAGGAAAAGGCTCTATGAATGCGCCAATAAAAAAACACATTCACGAAGTATGTTACTATAAAGGAGCCCATTTTCATTGCTGAAAATGGGCTCCTTATTAATGTTGATAATAGTTACACTTACTATTATTTCACTTTACCAAAACTATTGAAGTTATACATTACACCAATATTGACATTGTTGGTGAACGTACCATCTTGCGTATAGGTGAAGTTGTGTGGATAGCGATCCTTTGGCATGCGATAAACAGTGTGACTATAGAAAAGTGACACGTTACGCGTGAGATTATAGCTAATCATACCACCACCATTCAAAGCAAAGGCTGTTCCAGCCTCACCCAACAAGAGCGAAGGACCTGCGTATAGATAAACATTCCAACGGCGACCACCATCATAACCTACCAAAGCATTGAGCACATTCAATTGATAATCGAACGATACTAAATAATTGGTATAAGGCTGTTTGTTGAGCTGTCCTGGGCCAACAGGATAGGCGATGGTTTCTTTCATCCACTCAAAGCCTACACGAGCTGCACTAACAGCATCGAAGTTATAACCTGCGAAAGCGGTTGCATTGTTAATGATGCCACGGCTATTTTTCGTGAAGCGCCAATCCCAAAGTGTGTTGTTCCAACCGAAACCAGCACCCACAAAGAGACCTGTGCGAGGGCACATTACGCAGAGTATCTTCAGTACTTGCCTCACCCAAACGCTCTTCTTTGTCCTTAAACAAGACTGAGACACCAGCCTTCAAGGCAAAAGAATTGAACTTAATCGCATCATTGCCACGTTGAGAAATTGGCATAAAGGTGGGTTCTACTGTCAAACGCAAACCACTTCCAAGACGAGCCCAAACCTGAGCACCTACACGTGCAGCTGTATAACGCCCCTCGTAAGAAGCTGAGAAATTATCTTCTGCTCGCTTAGAATGACCAAACTCAAAGCCTCCAAAGACATTTACACCATATTTAGACTCCCAATTATAATCACGTGTAAACCCGAAAAGGATTAATCAATACGTCGAAAGATATACCACGTGAGCCAATTAACAAGCGAGAAGGATTGTTATGATAGTCAAACGATTTCCAATCGGCATTGATCGCATGAACACCAGCACGAGCACCGATAGCAGAGCTCAACCACCAGCCCATTGCCATATTCGCATCGAAACCATTTGCACTTGCAAAACTCTCTGGGACCTTACCTAAGAAAGACATGCCATAGCTATAGTCGAAGAAGAACCTTGGCTTCCATTGCAACTCCATGATTTGCTTAACTGCATCGAAATTATACATCACACCTACATTAAGGTTATTCGTATAAGTTCCCTCCTCAGAGTAAACCATTGACTGCGGATAACGATGCTTGGGCATGCGATAAACCGTGTGCATATAGAAGAGTGACAAAGAGGGGTTGATGCTGTAAGTGACCATACCACCACCATTCCATCCAAACTTCGTTCCTGCTTCACCCATGACTAACGTTGGACCAGCATACAGATATGCATTCCAGCGACGCAGAGGATTGTAGCCTGTCATGAAGTTGGACAATCCAAATTGATAGTCTAACGATAACAGATAGTTATTATAAGTGTAATTCTTCATGCCAGGACCTGCGTTGTTGAAGAAGCCTTGTGTTTCTTTCATCCACTCACCTTGCAAGCGAACACCATGTAAAGCATCGAAACGATAACCTCCGAAGAGCACTGCATTCTTTAGAACGCTATGCTTGAAACCAGAGAAACGCCAATCCCATGTAGTGTTATTCCAACCGATACCACCAGCAATGAAAGCTCCCTTCTCAGGATTGTTCACTACGGTTGTATCACCCAAAAATCCGCTCTTCCTTATGCAGATAGAGTACAGAAATACCGGCCTTTACAGCGAATTGGTTATAACGAATGCCACCTGCTGCACGCTGAATAACAGGAGAATAAGTTGGTTCTAACGTCAAACGAAGACCATCTGCCAAACGTGTCCACAACTGAGCACCTAAACGGAAAGCTGTATACTTACCCTCATAAGAGCCAACAAAAACCAGGTTCTGTGCGCTTAGAGTGTCCTAACTCATAACCAGCTAACACATTGAAACCATAGTTTGAGTTCCAATCATAGTTCTCAACAAAGCCTAAAGGATTAACCAACACATCTAATGCTAAGCCGCGAGTACCTACTAACAACTTGGTTGGCTGACCTGCATAAGTGTGCGAATTCCAATCTGCATTCTCAACATGCAAGCCTGCACGAGCTGCAAATGAAGAGGTTAACCACCAACCGATAGAGGTTGTTGCACTGAAACCACGCGCATTAGCAAAGCCCATAGGAACTCGTCCTGTGAATGTTGTACCGAAAGCATACTCGTAGAAGAAGCGATTCTGCGATGCAACATCAAAGATACGCTTTGTTGGATCGAAATTATAGAGAACACCGATATTTAAGTTATTGGTGTAAGTTCCATTCTCAGAATAAACCATCGTCTGTGGATAACGATGCTTGGGCATGCGATAAACCGTGTGGGTATAGAAGAGTGACAAGGCTGGTGAGAGACTATATGTCACCATACCACCACCATTCAAGGCGAACTTCGTACCACCATCACCCATCAACAAGGTTGGGCCGGCATACAAATAAGCGTTCCAACGGCGCATAGGATTATAGCCTGTGAGGAAGTTAGATAAACCAAACTGATAGTCAAAGGATACCAAGAAGTTGTTATAAGCATAGTTCTTCATACCACTAACTGTAGGTGCGAAGAAACCTTGCGTTTCTTTCATCCATTCTCCTTGTACACGAACAGCATGCAAAGGATCAAAACGATATCCACCGAGGAGGATTGCATTCTTCAAGACACTATGTGTAAACCCTGTAAAACGCCAATCCCATACGGTGTTGTTCCAACCCATACCAACACCCATAAAGGCGCCTTTTTCAGGATTATATACTACGGTAGTATCACCTGCAACACGCTCATTCTTATGGAGATAGAGTACTGAAATACCAGCTTTTACTGCAAACTCGTTGAACTTAATGCCCCCTGTTGAACGCTGACTAATAGGAGAATAAGTAGGTTCAACTGTCAAACGAAGACCTTCTGCCAAACGTGCCCACAACTGAGTTCCAAGCCGAAGTGCAGAATATGTACCTTCATAAGATCCCACAAAACCTGGTTCTGTGCGCTTAGAATGTCCAAACTCATAACCTGCTAAGAGGTTAAAACCAAACTTAGAATTCCAATTGTAATTCTCAACTAAGCCAAGAGGATTGACCAAAAGCATCAACAGCCAAGCCGCGAGTGCCAACTAACAATTTAGTAGGGACGACCTGCATAGGTGTGCGTATTCCAATCAGCATTGGATACATGAAGGCCTGCACGAACAGCAAAAGAGGATGTTAACCACCAACCTAAGGATGTAGTCGCACTAAATCCTCGTGCATTTATTGTACCTAAAGGAACTTCACTCAAGAATGAAGGACCAAAAGCATATTCATAAAAGAAACGATTTTGCGATGCAATATCAAATACATGCTTAGAAGCATCAATATTATAAATTACACCGACATTAATATTATTGGTGTAAGTTCCATTCTTTGAATAAACCATCTGGTAAGGATAATAATCCTTAGGCAGACGATAAACAGTGTGACTATAGAAGAGTGCTAAAGATGGGGTGATATTATAAGTGAGCATACCACCAGCATTTGCAGCAAGGTGTGTACCTTGATCACCTGTTACTAACGTAGGGACCTGCATATAAATAGGTATTCCAACGACGCAACGGATTATAGCCTGACATGAAATTTGACAAGCCAAACTGATAGTCTAACGATACCAAATAGCTATTATAAGCATAATTCTTCATACCGCCACCTGCAAAGTTAAAAGTAACCCTGCGTTTCCTTCATCCACTCTCCTTGCACACGAAGTCCATGTAATTCGGTGAAGTTGTAACCACCAAAGAGGGTTGCATTCTTCAATAAGCTATGTGAGAAACCTGAGAAACGATAGTCCCAAACTGTATTGTTCCATCCTAAGCCTGCACCAAAGAAGAAGCCCCTTGCCAAATAACGCACCATGGAACTATCTTTTAGTTCAACCTTATCACGGATACGTTTATCGCGGAAGAGTACTGAAAGTCCCATCTTTAATGAATATTCATCGTAGCGCTCACGCTCAAGATTTCCATTATAATGCTGCAAAGGAGCAAAAGAGGGCTCCAAAGTCAAGCGGAGATCATTTGCTAAACGCATCCAAAGTTGCGTACCCAAACGGAAAGATGTATAACGACCAGTATAAGAATTGCCAACACCATAAATGGCTTTCTTCATTCGTCCCATCTCATAACCGGCAAAAAGATTAAATCCAAACGGAGCATCCCAGTTGTATTTGCGTTTAAAGCCTAAGGGATTGAACAAGAAGTCAATATTCAAACCAGCTGTACCAACGAGATAAGTAAGTGTTTGTGCACCATGTACACTCCGCTTCCAATCTCCATTTGTAATATGAATACCACTCCTAAGTCCAATAGCTGGCGCCATCCACCATCCCATAGCAGCTGAAGCATCGAAACCCATTGAACCTGCCAAAGACATATTAGCAGTCTTTCCAACAAACAAAGGACCGAAGCCATAGTCGAAGAACATGGGGAAACGTAAGAAACCAGCTTTCGTTGTATCAGCCAACCAGCGCAAATCATTGTTGAAACGTTTTTTGAATACACCCGCATTCGCACGTGTAGAAATCTGCTGATTGAAATACCATTGATAAGCAAGATTCATTCCATAGCTGAAATCTGGATCACTATAACCAGGATTATTCAGCAAGTTCATCTTATCTGTACTTACCTTAAAAATAAGGTTCTAACGACAAGGATGCATGAGGACTTGCAAAAGAAACGAAACTGAACACCTGCATGAGCATCCAAAGACGTTCCACTTAAATTACCACCAACTGGAAGCAATGCTTGGATTAAGCCATGATAGAATGGTTGAGTGTTGAGCACCTAAGCCAAAGAAACCAACAACACTGAATGGGCGTTCAGGGCGGTAACCCATGAGATAATTGCTAAAATTATAAAGCACATCTGCATATAACCCATTCCCATTGAATTTGTTTGTATTGAATACTGTGGCTGAACTATGAGTGTACCCCCATGTTCTTTCATAACCCAAACGCAACGAAAGCATGGGACTAAAATCCTTACCGACTGCCAATCTAAAGCTTGACATCGGCGTATAGGTCAATACCTCACCATGGTTATAATAATGTGAAACACCACCACCAATTGTAAAATAGGTGTTACCCAATAGTCCACGATTGACATAAATATCACCCTTATAACGATGACGACTATCCAACACATATTTCAACGCGTTGAAATTCTGTAGACGACGAGCACCATAATAAGCCGTATCTGTCGCAGTTTCTCCAACAGAATCTGTCATTTCAGCCTCTAAATCACCCTAAGTCACGCACAATAGTATCATTCGCAACCTGCACTTGGTGATGTGCATTTGCTTCCCCACGCCAAAAGACATTGGTGTGAGTTGCTGCAATACTGTAGGTTAATTGAGCTGATGCAGACAGCAATATTAAAAATATTCTCTTTTTCATTACTTTCTGATTTACATCTTATTACTTGGCTTCATCTGCCTCTTTTTTATCTGTTTCCTCAGGTTTCTGTGCCTCTTCATCACCTGTTAAGAGTTTAAACCGCTCACGATAGATAGCGATATTCGCCTCTTTATAAGGATACCTACGACGCACATCATCTCCAATATTGGCATCTGTTGCATAATATTTCTGGAAAGTAGAATCCATATCGAAACTATGTTGGAAATAAGCTAAGAAATCAGGAGCATCATTTGCTTGCAACTTCAGAGCAGCATCTCCACCATAACGCTCAATAAGGTCTGAAATCGTGAGGTTATCCATATCAGGATCATTTGCAGTTATAATACCCTTTAGATACCATTTCTTCGCTAAATTGTCAGGCAAAGAATCTACTAATGGTTCTATTTGCTTATAGGTATAACCCAATTCAGGAGCTAACTCCGTACTCAACACAGCACGATTCACTGCACTACTATTCATTGCATAGGCCAAAGCTGCTTGTGCACGTGCCTCCTCTTCAGGCGTCTTATTCAGCTTAAAGAATAAAGATTGTAAATCAATCAGCATCTTCAAATCATGGAACTTACCCGTATCTGGAAGCTTGTTTGCCAAGAAAGCAGCTTCACCTAACTTACGCTTGCGCAAGAACATTAATGCTTGGTTTGCTACAATCTCCTTATAGTTGACCGTATAATTATATGAATTATCGAAAGCTATAGGACGAGACACCTCTACTCCGGCACGCATATCAATGAAAGGTGCCAAAACATTGACGTCAGTTGAGTCTTGATTCAACATGTAGCAAGCAACTCTATTTGCGATATAAGCAGCAAAAGGACTATACTTATAAGTCTTTCTTACCTTATTTTCATTATAAGCACGGAATGTCAACTTTCTCAATTCAGCTGAATCTTTAATCTGTGTGAACAAGTTATAGTAGTCACCATTTGAGAATATCTCCGTACCACCTACTGCATAACGAGGATCATTATAATATGTCCACATTGTTTCGGCTGGGTCTAACACCTTATTACGGCGGATAGTATAAGTACTTTTAATCAAACGTTGACGTTCCATTATTTGGTTTATTGCTGGATTGCTGGCCATCATACGGCGCCATCCTGCAACATCTTTAGCACGACCATACTTTAAAAGCTCTTCAGCTTCAGTCTTCTGTCCACGTGCAATCAATGAGTCTGCCACATCTTCCCAGGTATAAACATGTGGTTCTTTCACCACAAGGTCTGCACTACTAATCTTTGTTCCAATGATATTCAATATCTTTTGTGCACGCCGACGTGCCAAATCCTTGTTATAATCGGATCCACCTTCAGGAGAAGCACCACCTTGAATTGAGAAACTCATCAAAGAACGACCATACGAGCGCAACTCCTCAACCAACATATCCAAGGTCTTTTGGTTTGTAGAATCAGTCGTTAACTGATCTGTTCCTACAACAAAGAATAGCTTAATATCGCGTGGAACCTCCTGCAAACGTGCACGAACTTGCTCAAAGAAACGTGGTGTTAAGTCCATAGGACTTGCTGCACCCGCTAAATCAAGCATTTGCCATGGCTTTCTGCTATTTGAAGTTCCTTCTTTATTATCTTTGAAATAAACATGTGTATAATCCTCCAAACTCATCGTAGCAGCCCACTTATAGGACTTCTCTGGGTCGGGTTTAGGGATAAGTAACCGCCCACTCTAACTGCACAGGGCGGGTAGAGAGCGTTGGATGCGGTCAAAATAAGGAGCCAAAGAGTCATTGCGATTATAATCATAACTCTTTCTACGAATCTGATTATTATGGTATTGACGTCCTTCAAATACCATCGGTTCCAAATATTGCACCGTATCTTTCGTTTCAACATCCACTGCAACAGGCTGGAAAATCAAGCGTGCATGCTTCTTTGCATAATACTCTGGCAAATTAATGCTCACATTCCAATGCACATTAGGGACCATCATCCAGTGGTGCTTGCTCCTTAAAGTTCATACCCATACGCTTGGCATAAACATTCGTTCCTTTTCAAAAAGAATCGCGTCATTAGCACCTGAAGAGAATGTAATGTCATAATTCAGCAATGTTCCTTTCACCTCTATCACTTTCACCTGACCTTCGTTTGTAACCACAAGCGCACCATTTACAGAAACATCCGCTTCGAAATGGCCTTCATAGTCAGGCGTAACAATATCATTACTCTTGATATTAACAACACTACCTAATTCATTACCTTTCTGACGATAAAGGTTTGCTTGTGCCCGCGCATCCTTCTTATTATCGAAAATATACACAGGAACAGAAAGCGGTTCCTTACTCTCTCCCTTACCATCAAGGGTTCTCATTGTCTTCGATACATTACCCGAAATGTGAATAACCTGGGCATGAACACCTTCTGAAAGCATCAGAAAGGCAAACAAGAGAAGAATAATATATGTAACTTGTCTTTTCATCTTTCTACAATTCTATTTTACCACAGTGTGTAAGAGAGTGAAACACCAATTTTTCGTCGGTATCAATCGCATTCCAACGAAACCTTCTTCCGTCGGGCGTGTTGTACCATTCACATAGATAGTTGAACCATCTAAATAGGTCTTCGTATAACTTGTACGTACCAAACCAAAACCCGCATGTAAGTCAACATTTAAGTTATTGGTCAAGGCAAACACATAACCAAAAGGTCAAACCAGCGCCCAATGCATAACCATCATAACGCTTCCCCTTTTGAACAAAGTTATAATCGGCCGCCAAAAGCCCTAAACCTACAAAATGATGATATAAGGGACGACCACCAAAATAATAACGATATTCTGGCTGAATCGCTACCAACTTCATATCTTTTTTAATATAAGGATTCTTCGTTCCTAAGACCGATAGCCCTAAAGTTGATCGATTCCCAATCGTCATTTCTGCACCTGCATTATATACCTGCATCATCAGCATTGTCACATCTGTGTTAACGCTAATCTGCTGTGCACGGGAAACGAAGACACTTAACGTCATTACGAGGATTAAAAATATTTTCTTCATGTCGTTTCTTCCTTAAATCATTTTATTCTTTTCGTCCAACACAGCCTCCATAAATGGAAGGTCTACCCCACAATAAGCAATATATTGCTCATCGACATCACGGATATGTAGACGCCAATCATATTTCCTTGCCAGCATTCGTGCCAATTCAGATCCCGTTTCAGGAACAGAATCCACAGGGACACCCGTCGAGTCAACAGGAACTCCCGTTGTATCCACAGGGATAGTCGTGGTGGTATCCACGGGAATTGTGGCCGTCGTATCTACAGGTATCGTTTCTGTTGCTGTAGGAATACTTGTCGAATCAACAGGTGTTGCCGTCGAATCCGTCGCTGTAGTTGTTGTAGCAGGTGCCAAAGCTTTTAATCGCTTAGCCAACTTCTCTGCACGTTTTGCCTGACGCAATGAGTCACCACGCTGTTTATCTTCTACCTTCTTAGCCAACTTCAACGAGTCATTGCGCAGTTTATTCTCCTTATCTGTAGCAATTCTAATCTGCTTTAATGAGTCTTGTTGATATTTCTTTTCAAGCTCTATACGCTGTTGTTCGAAACGCTTCTCGTAATCAATCTTAAACAAAGAGTCCTCACGAAGTCTACGAGCCACTTTATTTGCAGCAGCCAAACTATCCTGTCTGAACTTCAGTGCAGCCAACTTCACACGATAATCATTATCAATATCAATACGTTTCTTATATTTATTGTATACTTTCGGTCCAAAATGATAAATCAAAGAAGCGCGCAAGACATCGGTAGAAGCCGCATAAATCCAAGGATTCCACGTAAGCTTCATTCCTTCTTTTGCCTTTTGTATCTACATAGGCTTCCCTATGACCACTGCGCACACGTTCATATTCTTTGTAATCAGCAAAGACAACACCTGCATTGATGCCCAAATCTAAATCTAAGCTACTACCATTCATATAGCCATACAATTGCTTGACATAACCAAACATCAAACCACCATACAATGCATTACCTTGACGGCCCGTTTTGCCAACTTTGATATCAAATTTGTTTCCACCGCCGTAAACACCCCAGTAGAAAACGTTAGTAGGTTTTTTCGCATGCCAATACTTTCGCAATTGAATCCGCCCATCATAGAGATCGTAAACAAGATAACGAGTTTCCTTGTTTTGCTCCTTCCAGTTCACTCTTCCCTGCACACCAACGGTCCACCGGCTCCAGTTCTTATTACCCAATGTGAATTCCACACCCACATTCGGCGTCATAGCGAGCCAATCAATCGTATTGGTTCGGAAATTAAAACGCTGGCCAAATTTCAGCGTGTCCACCTTATTATAATAGAGATTCTGTGCCCCAGCCGTTGCTGCAAACATCAAAGACAGCACAAAGCAGGCAGCCCATCTACATAATTTAGAATAATTCATATATCTCTAAGCGTTATCTTGTTATCTATTTTGCACCTGCTATCGAAAGCAACTGCTTCGCATAGCTGTCTTCTGGATCTAAAGCGAGGATATTCCGAGCATACTTAACAGCTTCGGGCATCACCTTTTTCACATAATAGTAATAAGAGATTTGCTTATTACACTCTATCATATACGATTTTTCTCCATCGCTTTGTTCAAGCAGTTCCAAGGCCTTTGTGTAGTAAGGCTTCGATAAACCACGTGTATATTTAGGATCCATCAAGGCATTAGCCTTTGCTCTCCAATAATAACCAATGTAACTATCTGGACGCAAGCGAGCCACTTCTGCAAAGGCTAAATCAGCTTGCTGCAAAGCTTCTGTCTTTTCTGTTTCACTCAAATTATCTGACTTATCGCCAGTCGCCTTACGGAAATACATCATACCTAAATTATACATATCGGTAGTACGATCGTAATCCTCATCCTTGATACTGGCTAAATACATACGCATATATTTAATAGCGTCATCATAATCACCAATCTTATTATAGGCATCAGAGATATCTCGATCGATACCGGGTACATTTTTGGCTTTAGCTTTTGCTAAATCAAATTTCCCAATGGCCTCTTGTGTACGTCCCAATCCATTGAGTGCGTAACCATAATAAAGATAGTCTGAATAACGAATTTTCGCCGTGTCGGTCACATTGTCTAACAAGGCTTGCGCACTCTTAAGTGCCTCTTCATAATTCTCTTTATCAGTGTAGCAATACATCATCAAACGCATAAAGTCAGTATTCTGCGGGAAACGCTCATGACCTTTTGCGGCTACTTGTAAAGTTTTCGAATAATCACCTGACAGCAAAACAGCTTGCGCATAGTGCGTAAGCTCATCTTCAGACATATTCTCTACAGGGGTTTTCTCATATTGCGCCACCGCTGCCTGGTAATCGCTCGAACTATAATAGAGTTCTGCTATCTTTTCACTTACTGGCAAATCAGGACGAACAGCCTGTAAATACTTTAATTTTGCAATCGCATCATCCAAATCCTTGCTCTTCATCAGCATGGCATAGTTATAATAGCCTTCAGGATCATGACGATCGAAGTACATGGCGCGCTTATAATAATACAAAGCAGAGTCGACATCGCGCTTTTCCACCGCGATATCACCACCTAAATTAAGTGCCTTCGTACTTATCTTATGGCAGTGTTGTGCCATCCAGAAATACTTCTCGGCCTCTTCTATTTTCCCCGCCTGCAAATAAGCTTGACCTATATTTTGCAATCATGTCGGTATTGTTCTTATCGGACTTTAAGGCTTTTTCACTTTAGCCTCGGCAAGTTTTTCACTCAATTTTATGAGACTCACCATGTCCTCAACCTTACCATTTTGCATCACATTCTGGGCAGAAACGGGCATAAAACCCACCAGAAATAACAATAAAATTTGCTTTATCCTACACATATATATCTACTATCAATCACTGACAACCCTAAATAAAAAAACGATTCAGAGAGGCTCAGTTATAATAATCGTTTGCAAAATTAATACTTTATTTTTGGAATATCGGTCATCACCTTTCATTAATATTTTTTTACTTCTGAAGAAAAATTTATCCATATCAATTCAGAGACCTCCTCTTCATCACATTTTACACCTTATTATATATAAGGGGTATCAAACATGCGAAAAGGGAGGCCTCCTATCCTATCCACTATAAATCTACTTTTTTTATTTTGACATGCCTTATTCTTTTATCGGCATAATCGCGCAAGCCCAGAACGGCATTAATCCCGTAGGTTCATCCCCCACTCCAAAACCATAGTTGGAGAACGATTGTGATTGCGAGTCGACATTAGAGACCATAGCTATCGTTCCTAAGAATCCCTTAAACGAAGATCCAATACCAGGAGAAACCGACTCTGTCCAGTTTTTGTCTACCGACCAATAATACCCCATTGGCCAGCCTTGTCCACTCAAATTCGTAAACGCAGCTTGTTTGCTACTCGTATTAATCTCTATCGCACCCAAACCTGGGCGAAAAAGCTTTCGTACCATCGCTCTTTTTGTGCTTGCCCAAGATACTGGAAATCATCATGCTTTTGGCACATGAAAACCTACAGGACATGGATCATACACAGTTTTTTTATCACTGCTGTATAATTTTGATTATCACTCGCTGTATTGGCAGGGATTACGTCCCTTATTGACATTCCACTTATTCTTTGCTGACCAAAGGTTATAATAAGCTTGCTGATTACTTGAAGGAGCCTTACACCAATCCCAATGAGCATAACCTCCCTTACTTGCAAAAGCTGCTAAAGTCATAGGTTTTTGGGCAGCCGTTTTCAAATCCATACCATCTGCCTGCACTTGCATATTCTCTGTAACAGGGAAGGGATCCTTGCGGCCTTGCTGGTAATACATCAGCTTTCCTTCGCGTTTATTGTAACCATTCTGCGTAATTGAGAATACATCAGTCTTACCACTACGCGTTTGTTTCACCTTAATCATCAAGGTACGACTACCCGTATACGAGGAAACCATCCATGTATTATCTGTATACCCCAATGGCTCCAACATAAAACGATTGCTGTTTACATCCATAATGTCCGCAGAAGTGAACCACAAATGCCAGCTCCACAGAATATTATTGCCTTTTTTCACAGCAACAATCGCATTACCAACAGTGAGTTTATCCTGTGCTACAGAGAAGGTGATACTACCAGGGGTGCCCCCATGAAATTGAATATTTTGCACCAATCCAGATGTACTTTCCCACAGCACCTCCGCACCAGTTACCCCTCTTACATAACCATCTAAAGGAATTGCACCAGCTCCACCTTCAAAAGTAGCAAGCATCGTACCCTTTGCCTGAGGCGTCTGACCTGCACTCGACACAACTGTGTTTCCTGCTCCTGGGCGATAAGCCTCCATGTTTCTATTATTATCTTTTATGGCATTGCCATAAACCAATGGAAAGCTATAGGTTCCAGGAGCTGAGATAATATAACAATTAGCTGTAGAACGCTTGCCTGAAGCTGTCAACGACAAATCTTTTATTCGAAGCAGGCGTAGCCTGTTTCATCGCATCAATACGTTCTTGTAACTTATTAACAACATCCTTATTCAATTTAAAGGTCTTCACCTCGGCCGAAGAACCACCTTGTCCAGAATGGTCTATAATCTGCAACATAGCAGGTTTCACATTCGACCAACTCGCTCCTCCATCCAAACTATAACCATCTATCGTCCAAGGTTCTGCCTTATCACGATCATTCGAGCCATATTCTTTCAATCTGCGATAGCTCGTCACCTTGAAAGTGCGGTTCACATCACCATTTTCTACAATGGGTTGATCAACACTCACATGAAGATCATAGTCCCAATCAGTCACATCATCTTTGCCCACCTTGTAGAACTTTGTTGTTCCTTGTGCCCAAATTTTTCCTGATAGGTTTGCTGTTATCACCTTTCCACTTTCAAAAGTAATCACCAATTGTGCACCATGAGGCAATGTCTGTGGAATCATTAAGAATGTTTGTTCATCCGAAATAAGTACTGTTCCCACTCCTTTTTTAGTAGAGATAGGATTACTTGTTTGGTCTAAAACAGCATCTCCTCGCACCGTTCCTAATGTCCATTGGTCACTTACCAAGTCATAATCGCCCTTGGTTATAATTCCTTTAAACTCAACCTTTTTAATCTTTTTGATTATAAGACAAGTCCTTTCCAACCTTAAGATTCACAGCTGTCAAGATGTGCTTAAAAAGTCAGAGGAACATCATTGGCCATTGCAGCCGCTTGTGTAATGACTCCTGTCTGTGCCGCCAACAGGTCAACATGTTGCCTTGCATCTTGCGGAAGAGTATACGAAATTACAGGCGCTGTACTACCATGGGTTGCAGGAGTCAGCGTCACATTTGTAAGTCCAGGTGCCAAATAAGGACTGAAAGCATAAAACTTAAGACCAGAGGCACCAATAGAACTCAATGGAAACGCAGCATAAGGCACGCCTAAACGATTGACTTTTTCCATTATAAATCACACCGGGGCTTGTCGCTGTAGGAATATCTGCGAACAAAGAGAAATCTTGTGTTATTGATGTTTGCAAAGCTGTTCGAGTGGAAGAGGTATTATGCTGCACAGGATTTACACCTTCTACCGTCGTTTCTTTTATATATAAGGTGGGATCATCAGCCCCTTCAATTGCAATGCGATGGAAAGCATAAGCCTTCGCTGGTGCCGTCTTCGCTAATGAAACCTCTGGCGCATCCTGCACATCATTCAAACTAAAACGCACACCATCGCTAACTGCTTTGTGAGCATCATCACCTTGCAGCTTATCAGAACAAGCAACAACAGCCACTGCAAATAAACATGCAATGGGCCATTTCATATTCATTTTAAACTTATTTTTCATCATCCGCTTCATTTAATCAAATTCCAATTCTTCATCTTCGGTTGGTGTTGGCCCCACAACTTGAGGACCTCCTTTTAAATCTGAGTGTGCCAATAGCGATATCTCGCCCATTAACTTACACACTTCTACTTGAGGTTTTACGTAAGTCTTTTTCATAAACTAATATCAATAACTCTTCTTTTTGTAATTTTTATCAGATAATTATTATCCTAAAAGTATAAAAATAAACTGCTCCTTTCTTCATTCCTTAGCAGTTGAGTTTTTCTTTTTTTGCTATTTTTTTCTTATGCAAAGATACTGTTTCTTTTACTACTTCCAAATACAAACAATTTATACACAGGTCATAATTATTATTTCCTTCATTTGTTAAACTTCTATATAACTATATAAAATAGGCCTTACATCGCATTACATGGCATTTTGTTAACAAACTTAAAAAAATACATAACAATCGGCTCCCCATTATTTGTGTTCTAATTTTTGACCAAACGAAGTTCTATCAAAAACATTCATTCTACACATAAAAACAAATTATTTTTCAGAGAGGCAAACCTATCGATCTTCTTTTATAATGTAAAAATAAATTTATTATTATATCCTCTTTCATACCTATTTTCCCTCAAACATAAAATTCTTCTAATCTTCCACTACGTAGGAAGACAAAGCACCTACTTAGACAACCGGTTTTTTTATACTGACTAAGGGCAACTAAAAAGGCTGCAACAGCAAACCAAAGACAGCAATATACACCTAACTCTTCCATAGAGAATTAAGGACTTATTCAAGGAACAATTAACAAACAGGGCATCTTAAGATATCAAATCAAGATTTATACTTTTTAGTAGACAATTCATTCAACAAGTCCAAACGACAAATAATTCCATAGAGATTATCTACAAATATCATGCAAATCGAACAATAATCACATCGGTATTTGCCAGCGAAAGCATAGCAATTAGTCAACAACAACAAAAAAAGAGAAGTCGTTAGAAAAGATTTCTTTTTACAGATCAATAAAGAAAAAAACTAAAAAAACACAGCACTCCTGAAAGCTACTACAAGGCATCCTGACCACATCTTGGGACATCATGACTATTCCTCTGCGCCACCACTAATACAAAAAGATAGGACTCTCCTCCTTTCTACATCTACCTATTCTCCTATTTGATAACATATCACAACAAGCATGTTATCAAAATGGGGAAAAGGATTACAGAAAAAAAATGAGAATCCTATCTTAAAAAGACCTATACGCACATCCCATGTGCACTCTTCTTATTGCTTTGGGCGTTCCAATTCTTGATGGTTAATGCTACTATTGATGTCTGTACGGAACACATCTAAGACGATAGAACCTTGTCGTGTGTAAGACTCAAGATGATAAGGTAGCTTTAATCCTGAAACTGTACGATAATCACCATACTTCAGAACACCTATCGGAGAAATGATACGCTTTATCATATAATCTTTCTTTGCGATATCAACTTGCGCCTTATTTCCTGATTTATAAACGACGTTTAAAGCATAACAGGGGACTCCATCCACATCAACAGTCCCTCCAAGACTAACGGATGCAACGTCTGAGCTATCACCATGAACAGCATAATCATACAGCGGACCATAGAACTTTGATTGCAACAAGAGCGTTTTCTTTGCCTGTGCAGAAAGACTTTGTGTTTCAGACACAGGATAAGAACTATGGTTCCATGCCTCTTTCAATGTGGCGCAGGTTGTTAATGTCAACTCACGTGACCGCTTTCTTTGAAAATAAATTTTCCCTGGTTCATAATAGGTGTAAACCATTGTCGGTGATACCTTTTCTGGAGTAACCTGTTGCATCTTTATGGTTCTCACTTTTTCAACGGCTGCTTTCCCACCCAAATGGCTTACATGCTCTTTACATAACTCTTCAACACTTTGTGCATGAGCGAACAGGCTCACAACAACAGCACAACACAAACTCATACGTTTAACAAAATAACTTTGCATAATTCAAATGATTTAAAGCTTATTGTTTATTAACTTAACACTCTCTTTTTACATTTTATGTATGCTAACCCATACAACCGATAAAAAAACTTTTTTTCATATGTGACGACTAATTTTTAAAAAAATAGTTTCGACTGCATGCTACATGACGTTAGCTTCCATATATTGCAGTTTTTCATGTGGCTAAGATACAAATATATTTGGAAACGCCATCTTTTTATGATAAAAAAATATTTAGCGTTTTTATTCTTTACATCAAAAAGCCCCATCACACCTTCACATCAAAAAAACAAGACGAAACTTTATCTAAGCTTCGTCTTGTTTGCTTTTTCACCAAGGCTGCCAAGGTTGCTACCGATTGAAAAATTCTTTGGCGTAGCATCTGTTGCTATGAGTGTAATGTGATAATGCTCGGAAAGGAGCATCAAAAATCGTTGTAACACCCAACGAATCAAGCTCACTAAAGAGCATATCAGCATCAACATCTACTAAAAGGCAAAGCCTCTTCTATCATGCGTCTAATTTCTTCTTCCATCATACTTTCCTGCTTAAAAAAATACATTTTTTTATCTTCCTTCACCTTTATATAGAGGAGTAAAGTGCTACAAAATTAGTCATTTTCCCACGTTTCTGCTCATATTATCGCATAAATTTAAAAAAATCAAAAAGTCACACCTCTTTTTATATTTTGCGCTTCCCACGAGTTTGCAACAAACGCAAGATAAGGTAACCCTTACCAACAATATCTATATAATAATGTGAAAAGGCAACGCCTACCTCCTTAACACATAAAAAAAGAAGCAGTAAACAAAAATGCACAAAAGGTTATACTACAACGAAAAGAAATACTTATATTCGTTAAGAATACACAAGAAGGAGTTTTTGCCAACACTTTTTAATTTATCACATAAATATTCCATCTTAATACGTTTTCGTAACAAAAAAATAATGGATTTTTGTGATTTTCTATATTAAATCTTTGGCCTTGTTTTTAAAAAAATATATACTTTTTGCAAAAGGATATAATTAAAAAAATAAATTAATTCCATAGACATTGAGAATACAGCAATGTATATCGACAGCTTAAAAAGAGTCGCTCGAAATCCAATGTTAGAAAAAGAAAAATATGCTAAACTAATGCGCACGGGAACTTGGAAGAGTTGCTATCATTTCAATCAGCACTTATCCAGTGGCCGAGCGTACATCATTTTATTTTTTTACTCATCACTTTATTAAAGAGAGAAAATTTTTATGGAAAAACGATTCATGCTATTGCTTGTTGGTCTCATGCTCAGTATAGGCATCGGATTAGCACAAACACAGGTATCGGGGAGCGTTGTCTCTGCAGATGACCAAGAACCTATCATAGGTGCTTCGGTAATTGTGCAGGGTACAAAAGTTGGAACAGTTACCGATGCCGACGGAAAGTTTACCTTATCGGTACCAAAAGGTAAGAAAATCGTCGTGAGCTACATCGGAATGATGTCACAGACCCTCACGGCAAAAGCGGGAATGAAGATTCAATTAGCACCCAACAACGAAACATTAAAAGAGGTTGTTGTGACAGGCGTGTCGAACATGGATCGCAGAATGTTTACTGGTGCTGCAGACAAAATCAATGCCAATGACGCAATGATTGGTGGTATGGCCGACATTAGTCGCTCGTTAGAGGGACGTTCGGCGGGTGTAAGCGTGCAGAATGTATCAGGAACCTTTGGTACAGCACCGAAAATTCATGTACGTGGTGCCACATCTATTTATGGTAATTCAAAACCTTTATGGGTTGTTGACGGCGTAGTACAAGAAGATATTACAGATATTAGCGCTGACGCCTTATCTTCGGGTGACGCAGAAACGTTGATTTCTTCGGCTATTGCAGGCCTCAATGCCGATGATATTGAAAAGCTTTCAAATCTTGAAAGATGGTTCGGCAACCTCTATTTATGGTGCTCGTGCCATGAGTGGTGTGATTGTTGTTACGACCAAAAAAGGACGTATGGGACAAGCACATCTCAACTATACGGGTGAATTTACCAGCCGTATGATTCCTACTTATGGACAATTCAACATCTTGAATTCTCAAGAACAGATGGGCATCTATCAAGAGATGCGCGACAAAGGATGGTTGCATTATTCGAATGTCCTTAATGGAAGCGACTATGGTGTTTATGGAAAAAAATGTACGAATTGATCAACACTTATGATGCTACGAGCGGACAATTTGGTTTGGCCAACACCATAAAGGCGCAAAATGCATATCTACAGGCTGCTGAGTTTAGAATACGAACTGGTTCAAAAAGCTCTTCTCAAGCAATCTGATGCAAAAACCATGCCATCAGTTTAAGTGGAGGAACGGCAAAAATCTAACTATTATGTTTCTATGTCGTTTATGATGGATCCAGGATGGTATAAGGATTCTAAAGTGAAGCGCTATACGGCGAACTTCAATGCTACACACCACTTGTTGGAGAACTTATCGTTGTCACTTTTGGCTTCAGCTTCCTACCGTAAGCAACAAGCTCCTGGCACATTAGGACAAGATGTAGATGTTGTTTCTGGCCAAGTGAAGCGCGATTTCGATATCAACCCCTATTCATATGCACTGAACACATCACGCGCTTTAGACCCAAACACGTTCTACCATGCCAACTATGCTCCATTCAATATCTTAAATGAATTGGAGAATAACAAGATGAACATGAACGTGTTAAACACGAAATTCCAAGCAGAATTGGCTTATAAGCCCATCAATGACTTGCGATTATCAGTGATTGGTGCCATGCAATATGACACCTCTACACAAGAACATATGATCACAGAGCATTCGAACCAGGCTGAAGCTTATCGTGCAATGGATAATGCTATCATACGTGATGCAAACGAACTGCTCTACAAAGATCCAACAAACCGCTATGCACTTCCCATTACAGTGCTCCCATCGGGTGGTTTCTATCATAAGACAGACCTGCAAAAAGTAAGTTGGGACTTGCGTGCAACCGCCAACTATAACCACGTGTTTAATAGCATCCACACACTGAATGTATTAGGAGGATTAGATGTTTCGAATGTAGACCGCAAACGTACTTTCTTCAATGGTGTTGGCATGCAGTATGATGGTGGTGAAATACCTTTTTATATCTATGAGTATTTCAAAAAGTCTATTGATGATAACTCCAACTACTACTCGCTGAGTAATACGCATAACCGTACGGCAGCCTTCTTCGGAACAGCAACTTATTCCTATAAACAGCGTTATAACCTCACGGGCACTTATCGCTATGAGGGAACAAACCGCTTGGGAAGAAGCCGCAGTGCGCGCTGGCTACCCACATGGAACATCTCGGGAAGTTGGAATGTTAGCGAAGAACCCTGGTTCCATCAAACCTTTAAAGATGTGCTCACTCATGCCTTGCTGCGCACCTCCTATTCCTTAACTGCCGATCCAGGGCCTGCCACATATACAAACTCCACCGTGATTTTAAAGTCGAACACACCCTATAAGGTGTTTGGTTCAGACAAAGAAGCAGCTATCATGATTAGCGAGTTGGAGAACTCTGATCTCACTTATGAGAAGAAACATGAATTCAATATCGGTACCGAGTTAGGTTTTTTGAAGAATCGTATCAACGTAACCTTCGACCTCTTCTGGCGCAACAACTTCGACTTAATTGGTCCTATGGCTACACAAGGTGTAGGTGGGCAGGTCATTCGCTATGCCAACACAGCCAGCATGAAGTCTAATGGACAAGAACTTTCAATTCAAACGACGAACATCAAAGAACGTGATTTCTCATGGATAACGAATGTTATTTTTCTCACATGTAACGACAGAAGTAACATCTTTGATGAGTCGTGCAACAACAATGGACTTGATTAGTGGTGAAGCCAGCAGTGGATTTACCAAGGAAGGCTATCCCCATCGTGCCATCTTCTCAATGCCTTTCCAAGGGCTAAACGACAAAAGGTATCCGACATTCCTCAACGAAAACGGCGTGCTGACCTCTACAGATCTGAATTTCCAGAATCGAGGGGACAATAATTACCTGATTTATGAAGGTCCAACTGAACCTACTGTTACAGGTTCCTTCGGAAATGAACTGCGCTGGAAAAAAATTGGCGGTTAAATGTGTTCTTGACCTATTCTTTCGGCAATTATGTACGCCTTGACCCTATCTTCAGTGCAAAAATATAATGACCTTACGGCCATGACCAAGGAGTACAAGAATCGCTGGATACAAGGGGGTGATGAGAGGACAACCACCGTCCCAACAATTTTGAGCTACAGAGACTATATCACTGACACTAATTTGCGCCGTACATACAATGCTTACAACTATACAAGCATGCGCACTGCGAAGGGTGATTTCATCCGCATGAAAGAGATTTCTTTGAGCTATGACTTCCCCAAATCAATTTTATCGGCAACTCCATTTAACAACCTTTCGTTGAAACTTCAGGCCACCAACCTCTTCCTTATCTATGCTGATAAGAAATTAAATGGACAGGATCCTGAGTTTATCAATGCTGGAGGTGTGGCTGCTCCGATACCTCGTCAGTTCACAATGACATTAAAATTTGGTTTATAATTTCTATAACACAGACAAAGATGAAAATTCATAATCTATATATAACAGCATCATTCGCCACGCTACTGTTGAGTTTCAGTGCATGTAATGACTTCCTCGACAAGCTACCCGATAATCGAATGGAGCTCAATACAGAAAAGAAAGTGCAGAAATTCTTAGTTTCAGCCTATCCCAATCGCAATCCAGCTTTACTGGCTGAGCTATATTCTGATAACACAGATGAATTTAAAAAAATACAGGTTGGACGAGTGCAGGTAGGGTTCCAAAGATCAAGCTTATCGTTGGGATGATATTACCGAAGTTTCAGACAATGAGTCGCCACAAGAACTGTGGAATAGTCACTATATGGCCATCGCTACAGCCAATACAGCGCTACAAGCTATTGCCAAATTAGACGACTCTCCCGCCACTAAGGCATCAAAAGGCGAGGCTTTACTTTGTAGAGCCTATGCGGCTTTCAACCTGGCCAACACGTTCTGTATGGCTTATAATGCCACAACAGCTAACGATTTCTTAGGTTTACCCTATCCGTTGGAGCCTGAAACAACCATCGGCATCAAGTATAAACGAGGAACATTGAAGGCCTTTTATGACCAAATCAATCAAGATATAGAGGCGGCTCTGCCTTTGATAACCGATAATTACGAGCGTCCTAAGTTCCACTTTAATCGTAATGCGGCTTATGCTTTTGCAGCTCTTTTCAACCTCTACTATCAAAAGTACGATAAAGCTGTAGCCTATGCAACGCGTGTTTTAGGTGCTAATCCTGCAACGACACTACGCGATTGGAAAGCATTCTATGCACTTTCGCCTAATGGCGACATTGCACCCAATGCGTATATCAACACACAGAACACTGCTAACTTGTTCTTGCAAACGGTATATTCACCTGCAGGTATTTATTTAGGCCCTTATGGATATGCTGCAAAATATGCCCACGGCCAGTTACTAACAGAGACTGAAGACATGCGATCTGATGGCCCTTGGGGGCATAGTGCAGACTTTGGTTATACGATATTCAGTAACAACAGCCTCTCGAAATATTTCATCAATAAGATACCTTATTCGTTTGAATATAACGATATCCAGGCAGGTACGGGCTATCCCCACACAGAATATGCTGTCTTCACGACAGATAAAACCTTGTTGGTGCGTGCTGAAGCCTATGCCTTACAAGGCAACTATGCTGCAGCCGTTGCAGACTTAAACACAGAAGTAGCTGCCATGTCGGGCGGAACCATGAGTGTTACGTTAGCAGGCATTAAAGCCTTCTATGCAGGGTTTGCAAGAGTATACTCCCACAGCACCTACGCCTAAGAAGAAGTTTAACGCGCCATTTACAATTGAATCGACGACACAAGAACCCGTGTTGCAAGCTATTTTACACTTGCGTCGTATCCTCACTTTAGGTGAAGGCGTGCGTTTACAAGATGTAAAAACGTTATGGTATCGTTATCTATCGCCGCGTGTCAAATACACGAGCACGAATAGTTGCTGTGACCGATACGATGAAAGTTGACGACCCACGCCGTGCCATTCAAATTCCACAAGACGTGATTACCGCAGGACTTCCTGGCAACCCACGCAATAAATAAAACTCAATAAACAAATTGAATATGAAGAAAAATATAGCTTAGTACTCGCCGCTATCGTAGCATTGAGCGTAACTTCGTGCTCAAACGACGATCCAAAAGACGACACTATCTTCCCAACAACCACGACTCCCAACGACCCTTTCGACAAATGGTTTGGAAGCTAACTATACCTATCCCTACAATGTGGTTTCAAATACAAGATGGAAGATGTCTATAGCGACATGAAATACCACCTTGTTCCAGCAGATTCGGCTAAGTCAGCTAAGTTAGCTATCATCACCAAATTCTTGTGGTTTGATGCCTATGCAGAGTGTGTCGGCCCCGATTTTGTAAAGGCTAACGTTCCCAGAATTATTCATCTCATCGGTTCTCCTGCCTACAATAGCGGACAAGGGACAATGGTTCTCGGCACTGCTGAGGGTGGCTTAATTGTAACACTTTACATGGTGAACAAGTTAACCAACCAGATGTTGACAGATTATGACACGATGAATGAATATTATTTCCATACTATGCACCACGAGTTCACGCATATTCTCAACCAAAAGAAGCCCTATAGCGAGAACTTCCAACACATCACCGAGAGTGGTTATATTAGTGGCGACTGGTATAGAAAGAATCAACGCATGGCCAATACGCAAGGCTTTGTAACGCCTTACGCCATGAGTGAGGCACGAGAAGACTTCGCTGAAATGCTCTCTGTTTATGTTACAACCCCACCATCGGGCTGGCAAAAGATCATGACTACAGCTGGAAAGAAGGGCGCACCACTCATTCAAGCCAAGCTTGATATTGTGCGTAATTACATGAAAGAGTCGTGGAATTTAGATATCGATCGACTACGTGACATCGTTATTCGACGCGCTTCAGAGTTGAACAGCCTCAATTTAAATGAACTAAAGTAAAGGAGAGAAACCAATGAAAAGATTAAAATATTGTCTACCTGCCGTGCTGGCTTCGCTATTGCTCACCTCATGTCTACACGATGACGATGTGGTTTTTGACGAACCTGCAGCACAACGCTTAGAAAAAGTCAGTTGAATACGACAAACAACTCTTAGAGTCGGCCAAGAATGGTTGGGTACTTCACCTCTGGACTGGCGACGAGAATTTGGGTGGAGGCTACACCTATCTGATGAAATTCAAAGATGGAAAGGTGACTGTAGCCAGTGAGATTGCAGCCCCATCAGCCACGTCTACTTCAAGTTACGATGTGATAAAAGATATGGGACCTGTACTCACTGTCAACACCTTTAACGAGATATTTCATTCCTTATCGACACCAACGATGGATAATGATCAGGGTGCACAACAAGACTATGAATTTTTGATTTTACGCACAACCAATGATTCTATCTTCTTAAAAGGTAAGAAGTGGAACAACAACATGGTGATGACCCGTCTGAAAGACAATGTAGATTGGGAGCAAGAGGTTGCAGGCATGAAACAAATAGCAAGTGACATGGTGCCTACCTTCGTACATGTTGCCACAGGAAACGATTCTACAAAAGTAAATCTCTCTGAAGAACGTGTGCTCACCGTCACCCATAAAGACAAAAACCATTGAGATGCCTTTCTATTATACAACCAAAAGGTATTGAGTTGCTCAAACCAGTAGAAATCGACGGGGCATCATATGGCGAATTCAGTTATGACGCAGATGCTATGCAGCTGACGAGCACCAACAGCGCAGGAAAAAAACGATTACACTCCATGTCGTTCTACCAAAGAACTATGTGGATTATGCTGACTTTGCTGGGCAATATCACTTCGCTTACATGAATGGCACCGTGAATGTGACGCTTGTACCTGTTGGCGATGGCAAGCATTATCACCTTCAGGGACTCTTCCCTACGGCCACGGCTGTGCTCAATTATAACCGCGCTTTAGGTGCTTTAGAGTTCCCCTCGCAACTCATTGCTACCGACCCTGACGGTTCAACTCACTGGCTTTGCGCATGGGCTTTGGCAGATGGAGGCAGCTTCGCAAAATCTCCTAAAACAGGATTTATCCTATCAAGAGACTTGAGTGCCACTGGATTCAAACTCAAATTCAAAGCGATGGATGGCTTCAATGCCGACTCATTTGTAGGTGTGAAATTTGATACTTCTGGCGATTTCACAGGAACATCCACCATCGCTGCTGTCAATGGAGAAGGGCGAATTCCATTCATTAATAACATGACAAAATTCTAATCACACAAAAATAAGACGTATGAAAAAGTTATTACGCTATACGATGCTCGCTGTGGGATGCCTTGCGCTCACCACAGCCTGCAATAATGACGATGTGACCAACGACATTGCGCAACACAATGTGAAGGTGCTCAGTGCACAAACGGCCTTTAATGCTGTGGGCGGAACCGATAGTATTACCATCGAAGGTAATGTGGCACACGCCTATGCCAACGCCCCTGGGCCACCATCACCACAAAAGGTAACCTGGTTGAAGTGACAACACAACCCAATGAAACTGTTGAATCGCGTCATACAACGGTGGTAATTAAAACCTCTCCACAAGACTCTACAGTGGTTAATATCGATCAATTGGGATGCGTGGTAAAATTTAACTTCCCCGAACATGTAGGACTTAATGATGAAGCAAAACAGCTTTCTTACCCCATAGAAAGCACCTTTGGTGCACAAACACAAACCAAAGTTGACTGGCTTCAGAGTAGCTATGTTGACGGAAAGGTTGTTGTTAGCACACAACCCAACAACACAGGGCACGTGCGTCAGGCCTTTGTCTATGTGAAAACAAAAAAACAAAGGTCGACTCAATTCTTGTTACTCAGGGTGATCTCGACAGAGATATTGTTGGCAACTACGTGATGCAAGTGAGAGAAGCTGACCAAGATGGTGTAGAAACCACACATTTCTATGATGTAGTACTCGCACATGCGGGCAACAAACTCACTCTCAAGCTCGCGGCTCTTGGCCTTGAAATCCCCGTCATCTACGATGCTGAAACATGTGGATTGCGGCTCACAGGCGGCAACAAAGTGGGAACCTACCAGCAATATACGCTCTTCACATCAGTAGCTAATAATGGTAACAAAGCCTCATGGGAGAAGTCAGCACAACTCACTGGCCGTTTTGCTTATCGTGAAGCACTGCAACGCATGAACCCCATATTCGAAGGAACTATGCTTAGTTTCGGCAACACTGCCCAACTGTTAATCGAAGCCTTCGAAAGTACTGAGATTGATAAAGACAAAAACCTCGGAGCATTGGCGATATGGGGAAGTCCAATCTTGATTAAGATTAAACCTACAACACCCGCAAAACACCTGCCTATTTCCACACAATGGTAATGGTTATAGGCTAAGCTTTAATAGGCATGAGGATGACCATCTAAGGGTTTCCTCATGCCTAATGCTTACCAAAAGATGGGCATTTTCTCCCATTTACACAGGAATTTTCTCTGTTCCCAATGTTGGGAACAACTGAATTTGACATTTTTTGCTGTTCCCAACTTTGTGAACAGCAATTTTTTTTGTTTTTGAGGCTTCCCAACTTTGGGGAACGACCATTTTCTCTATTTTTCATCGTTCCCAACTTTGGGAAAGCTCTTTTAATAAAATTCACCCGTTCCCAATCTTGGGAACGCAGATTTTCAGATATGCCTCATGCGCATATATGCTGGTCAGGGCACGCTGAGACAAGACTATCCTCACCAAAATCAAACTATCCATGGCATGACATCTACACGGCACACGCTATGCCCGCAGCACACTACACCCCCAAGATGAGCCTATTTGAAACCCCATCTGCAACACTTTTTTTGAAAGAAGTCAGGCGAAAGTCAAGGGTTTTGTGTAAATTTGCATACACGAGAACATTTTAAAAATTAAAAAAACGAGATGATTAGATTAAACGCATTTTTCACTGTGAAAGCGGGTGTAACCACCGCGCAAGTAAAGGCTGTGGCCGACGAGTTAGTAACGCTATCGCGCCAAGACAAAAGGCAACAAAGGTTATGATTTGTTTGAAAGCACCACACAACCTGGCGTATTCATGTTTTGTGAAAGCTGGGAAAACGAAGAGGTGTTGAAACAGCATGCTGCATCAGAACACTTCAAGCGTATTGTTCCTCAGATAGAAGCACTCTGCGATGGCGGTCTGCATATAGAGCAGTTCAATCGATAAAAAGCGATCGAAAAAGGCCGAAATGCATGGAATTACCCAGCATTTCGGCCTTTTTAATGACTAATATGAATGACTTTAAATAACGTTTGTGCAACTTAGGGATGCACACGTCGTGCATCCCACAAGTCGACAGCTCACATTTATTTTTATCTTTCGTTACCTTGGGCTGCAAAAATCAATCACGTTCTTGCGATTGGCTTGCATGCGATCATACTCTTCTTTAGAACCCACGATGAGTTTATCCCAACGACGCAAGCCTGTTCCGGCAGGGATGAGGTGACCACAAATCACATTCTCCTTCATGCCTTCTAAGCGATCTTGCTTACCACGGATAGCAGCTTCATTGAGCACCTTCGTCGTTTCCTGGAAGGAAGCCGCACTCATGAAGCTCTTTGTGCCGAGTGCTGCACGTGTGATACCCTGCAAAATCTGTGTAGAAGTAGCAGCCACTGCATCACGCACCTGAACGAGTTTCAAGTCGCGACGTTTAAGTGCTGAGTTCTCATCGCGCAATTTGCGAACAGAAATGATTTGTCCACGCTTGAGCACTTGTGAGTCTCCTGCATCAACAACCACCTTCTTACCCCAGATACGGTCGTTCTCTTCAGCAAAATCGAGCTTGTCTACCATCTCTTGTTCCAAGAAAGTGGTGTCGCCTGGATCGTCGATACGTACCTTACGCATCATCTGACGCACAATAATCTCGAAGTGCTTATCGTTGATTTTTACACCCTGAAGGCGATAAACATCTTGCACCTCGTTGACAATATATTCCTGCACGGCGGTAGGACCTTGAATAGCGAGGATGTCGCTTGGTGTAACAATACCATCAGAGAGCGGTGTTCCAGCGCGCACAGCATCGTGCTCTTGCACAAGAATCTGCTTCGACAGCGACACAAGATATTTCTTTTGGTCACCCGTTTTCGAAGTAACAATGATCTCACGATTACCACGTTTCACCTTACCCATAGTCACCTCACCATCGATTTCAGAAACGACTGCAGGGTTAGATGGATTGCGCGCCTCGAACAACTCTGTAACACGAGGCAGACCACCAGTGATATCACCTGCGCCACCTACGGCACGTGGAATCTTAACCAACGTGGTACCCGTTTTCACTTTTGCGCCATCTTCAACCACAACGTGGCCGCCAACAGGGAAGTTATAGGTGCCCAGCACCTCGCCCTTCGGACCAATAATGTCGCAGGTAGGCACCTTTGAACGATCCTTAGAGTCGGTGATAATCTTCTCGGTCAAACCTGTTGTGTCGTCAGTCTCGGCATGGAAAGTAACTCCTTCAACCACATCATTGAAACGAAGCTTACCCGCATACTCAGAAACGATAACGGCATTGAAAGGATCCCACTTTTGCAACTAAGTCACCAGCCTTCACCTTGTCGCCATTCTTGAAATAGAGTGATGAACCATAAGGCACATTCAGTGTGCTGAGAACAATGTCAGTATGAGGGTCAACGAAGCGCACTTCGGCCAAGCGGCTTACAACCATTTCACAAGCCTTCTCGGTATCATCGACAAACGGAACAGTACGCAACTCATCGAATTCGACTTTAGAATCATTCTTAGCAACGATGCTTGCGTTGGCTGCTGCATTACCAGCTACACCACCAGCGTGGAAGGTACGGAGCGTCAACTGCGTACCAGGCTCACCAATAGCCTGTGCGGCAATGACACCAGCGGCTTCACCCAACTGCACCATGCGTGCGGTAGCTAAGTTGCGACCATAACACTTCATGCAGACACCGTGTTTGCTTTCGCAGGTGAGCACCGAACGAATTTCAACCATTTCAATCGGCGACTCATCAATAGCTTTAGCCTTAGATTCGGTGATTTCATCACCAGCCCGAACAAGAACTTCACCTGTTGTGGGATGGATAACATCGTGAACAGACACACGACCAAGAATGCGTTCATAGAGCGTAGAGATGACTTCATCGCCATTTTTGAGTGCGCGACATTCCAAACCACGCAATGTTCCACAATCTTCTTCGGTGATAATCACATCATGCGAAACGTCAACCAAACGACGAGTGAGGTATCCCGCATCAGCTGTTTTCATAGCGGTGTCGGCCAAACCTTTACGTGCACCGTGAGAAGAGATGAAGTATTCGAGCACCGACATACCCTCCTTAAAGTTAGAGAGGATTGGGTTTTCGATAATCTGCTGCCCTTCTGCACCAGCCTTTTGCGGCTTGGCCATCAGTCCACGCATACCCGAAAGCTGCTTAATCTGGTCTTTAGAACCACGGGCTCCCGAGTCGAGCATCATGTAGACCGCATTAAAGCCTTGGTCGGCTTCGGTCATCTCTTTCATCAAGATATTACCAAGGTCGTTGTTAACGTGTGTCCACGCATCAATAACCTGATTATAACGTTCGGTATCGGTGATGAAACCCATTTCGTAGTTGGCTTGGATTTGGTCGACCTCAGCTTGTCCTTTCGCTACAATACCACGCTTCTCTTCAGGGATAATGATATCATCGAGGTTGAATGACAAACCTGCTACATAAGCCATGCGATAACCTAAGTTCTTAATGCCATCAAGGAAATCACACGCACGTGCCATACCTACACCTTTGATAACGTCGGAGATGATGCCACGAAGCGTCTTCTTCGAAATAACATCATTAAAGAATCCCACTTCATCGGGGATAATTTGGTTGACAATAACGCGGCCAACAGAGGTCTCAACCAGGTGGCGCACAGGCTTATCATCGACGATATCATCCACAATACACTTTACTTTAGCATGTAAATCGCAACGTCCTTCGTTCTGCGCAATGATAGCCTCTTCTGGTCCATAGAACGTAAGCCCTTCACCCTTTGCGCCAGGACGTAGCTTGGTGATGTAATAAAGACCCAACACCATGTCTTGTGAAGGCACCGTGATAGGCGCACCATTCGCAGGATTTAAAATGTTGTGACTTTGCAACATCAAGATTTGTGTTTCGAGGATGGCCTCGTTACTCAAAGGCAAGTGAACGGCCATTTGGTCACCATCGAAGTCGGCATTGAAGGCCGTACATGCTAAAGGATGGAGTTGGATAGCCTTACCTTCAATGAGTTTGGGCTGGAAAGCCTGAATACCCAAACGGTGAAGTGTCGGTGCACGGTTTAACATCACAGGATGTCCCTTCATGACATTCTCGAGGATATCCCAAATAACGGGCTCACGACGATCGACAATCTTCTTCGCACTCTTCACGGTTTTTACAATACCGCGCTCAATAAGCTTGCGAATAATGAAGGGTTTATAGAGCTCGGCAGCCATCAACTTGGGCAAGCCACATTCGCCCATCTTCAATTCTGGACCTACAACAATTACAGAACGAGCCGAATAGTCGACACGCTTTCCTAAAAAGGTTCTGACGGAAACGGCCTTGTTTTCCTTTCAACGAATCGGAAAGTGATTTCAAGGGGCGATTGCTTTCGCTCTTAACAGCCGATGCTTTGCGCGAGTTATCAAACAAAGAGTCAACAGCTTCCTGCAACATACGCTTCTCATTGCGCAGAATAACTTCGGGTGCTTTGATTTCCATCAAACGCTTTAAGCGATTGTTACGGATAATAACACGACGATAAAGATCATTCAAATCTGATGTTGCAAAGCGGCCACCATCAAGGGGAACCAACGGACGAAGCTCGGGAGGAATGACAGGAATAATCTTTAAAATCATCCATTCGGGGCGATTGATGCCCTTAGAAGCGCGGAAAGACTCGACAACCTGCAAGCGTTTCAAAGCTTCTGTCTTGCGCTGTTGGCTGCCATCGTTATTGGCACGGTCGCGCAATTCATAGCTCAAGCTATCCAAATCAAGGTCACGCAAGAGGTCGTAGATAGCCTCTGCACCCATCTTCGCAATGAACTTCTTGGGATCGGTATCATCAAGATATTCATTGTTGGGGTCAACTTGGTTGTCGAGAATATCGAAATACTCGTCTTCTGACAGCAAATCATATTGGTGAGAACCATTTAATTCTACGCCTTCGGCATCCTGCCGCCCTTCCATAGCACCTGGTTTGATGACAATATACTTCTCATAGTAGACTACAGCATCCAGCTTTTTCGTAGGAAGTCCCAACAGATAGCCAATTTTATTGGGCAACGAACGGAAATACCAAATATGTGCTACAGGCACAACCAATTCGATATGTCCCGAACGTTCGCGGCGAACTTTCTTTTCGGTCACCTCAACACCACAGCGATCGCAGACGATACCTTTATAGCGAATGCGCTTATATTTTCCGCAAGCACATTCATAGTCACGCGTAGGACCAAAAAAATACGCTCGCAGAAAAAGACCATCGCGCTCGGGCTTATAGGTGCGGTAATTGATGGTTTCGGGCTTGGTTACTTCACCATATGAATTCTCCAAGATTTCTTCTGGAGAAGCCAAGCCTATCGTAATCTTCGTAAAATTATTTTTTACTTTTGTATCTTTTTTAAAAGCCATATTAATCTTTCGTTAGAGGGTTCTCTTTAATCCAATTTGATACTTAAGCCGAGACCACGAAGCTCATGCAACAACACATTGAGCGATTCTGGGATACCTGCATTAGGCATAGGCTCACCTTTGACAATTGCCTCGTAAGCCTTGCTGCGACCAACCGTATCATCAGACTTGATAGTAAGGATTTCTTGAAGTACATGACTTGCGCCAAAAGCCTCAATAGCCCAGACTTCCATCTCTCCGAAACGCTGTCCACCAAACTGCGCTTTACCACCAAGTGGCTGCTGTGTGATGAGCGAATACGGGCCAATGGAACGTGCATGCATCTTATCTTCAACCATGTGACCCAGCTTTAAGAAGTAAGTGATACCTACTGTTGCTGGCTGATCGAACTTCTCACCAGTCTCACCATCATAAATATAGGTAGAGCAAAGATTAGGAAGGCCTGCCTTATCGGTCCACTCTTTCAAATCATCGAGCTTCGCACCATCAAAGATAGGTGTTGCAAACTTGCATCCAAGCTTCTGCCCTGCGGCACCAAGAATGGCCTCAAAAATCTGTCCTAAGTTCATACGCGAAGGCACACCCATCGGGTTAAGCACTAAGTCTACAGGGCGACCATCGGCAAGGAAAGGCATATCTTCTGTGCGAACAACCTTTGATACAATACCCTTATTTCCGTGACGACCAGCCAACTTATCACCTACCTGTATCTTACGCTTCTTCGCAATATAAACTTTTGCCATCTGAAGGATACCAGAAGGAAGTTCATCACCGATAGAGATAGCAAACTTCTTACGCTTCATCTCTGCATCAAGCAACTTATATTTGCGGATATAGTTCATGATGAGCTTCTGAATTAAGCTATTTGCATGTGCATCATCGGTCCAATTATTGCTCTGAATACCATCGTATTCAAGATTTTTCAATGCGGCAACCGTGAATTTACTTCCACGCGTGATAATCTCTGCTCCAGTATAATCTTTTACCCCTTGTGACACCTTATCTTTGATAAGTACCATGAGTTTATCAACCAAGATGTCTTTCAAGTCGTTATTCTTTGCTTCGTACTCTTCATCAATCTTGGCCAAAAGAATCTTATCTTGCTTCTTTGATTCACGCGTCTTAATGGCACGAGAGAAGAGTTTCTTATCAATAACAACACCGCTCAATGATGGGTTTGCCTTCAAAGAAGAATCTTTCACATCACCTGCTTTATCGCCAAAGATTGCACGAAGCAACTTCTCTTCAGGAGAAGGATCACTTTCACCCTTCGGTGAGATTTTACCAATTAAGATATCTCCAGGTTCTACACGCGCACCAATACGGATGACACCATTCTCATCCAAATCACGTGTTGCATCTTCGCTTACATTGGGTATGTCGGCCGTGAATTCTTCCATGCCACGCTTGGTCTCGCGAACATCCAAAGAATATTCGTCAACATGCACAGAAGTGAGCACGTCTTCACGAACCATACGTTCAGAAATGACAACAGCATCTTCATAGTTATAGCCCTTCCAAGGGATATAAGCTACCAACAAGTTGCGTCCTAAAGCTAACTCACCATTCTCTGTTGCATAGCCTTCTGTCAAGATATCACCAGCCTTAACACGTTGACCTTTATCACAAATTGGGCGAAGGTCGATGGTCATATTTTGGTTGGTACGACGGAACTTGGGAATGCGATACTCCTTCAATGCTGGCTCGAAGCTTACAAATTCTTCTTCCTCTGTACGATCATAGAGAATACGAATGGTGGTAGCATCTACATAATCAATCACACCATCACCTTCAGCTGTAATCATTGTACGTGAGTCTTCACAGACTTGCTTCTCCAAACCTGTTCCAACAATCGGCGCATCATTATGAATTAATGGCACTGCTTGGCGCATCATGTTACAACCCATCAATGCGCGGTGACCATCATCATGCTCCAAGAAAGGAATCAAAGAAGCTGAAACGGATGCAATCTGCTGTGGCGAAACATCAACCAAATCAACCAAATCGGGTGTTACTACTGGGTAATCGGCATCCTGGCGACACTTTACTGTGTCTTTTAAGAAGGCACCATCTGTAGATAAGGGCGCGTTACCCTGACCTATAATCTTATCTTCTTCTTCTTCAGCTGTCAGATAAACAATGTCCTTATTGTTCATATCAACCTTACCTTTCTTCACTTTACGATAAGGTGTTACGATAAAGCCAAGGTCGTTAATCTTCGCATAAATGCAGAGTGAAGATATCAAACCAATATTTGGTCCTTCAGGACTTTCAATAGGACAAAGTCGACCATAGTGCGTATAGTGTACGTCACGAACCTCAAAACCTGCACGTTCACGCGACAAACCGCCAGGTCCTAAAGCTGATAGACGGCGCTTATGCGTAACCTCTGCCAAAGGATTCGTTTGATCCATGAATTGGCTTAAGGGATTGGTTCCGAAGAAAGAGTTGATAACACTTGAAATGGTTTTTGCATTAATCAAATCGGTAGGCGTAAATACTTCATTGTCACGCACATTCATACGTTCACGAATGGTACGGCTCATGCGTGCCAATCCGATAGCAAACTGATTGGCTAACTGCTCACCTACCGTGCGAACACGACGGTTGCTCAAGTGGTCAATATCATCAACCGTAGCATTGGAATTTACCAACTGAATGAGATACTGGATAATCTTGATAATATCATCACGTGTTAAGACGCGCGTATCCATATCTGTATCTAAGCCCAACTTCTTGTTAATGCGATAACGTCCAACTTCTCCTAAATCGTAACGCTTATCTGAGAAAAACAGATTTTGGAATACTTCTCGTGCACTTGCATCATCGGCTGGGTCAGCATTACGCAGCTGACGATAAATATAGTTTACGGCTTCCTTCTCAGAATTACTGGGATCTTTCGCCAATGTATTGAAGATAATGGTGTATTTACTTGCTGACTCGGCATCCTTATGCAACAGGATTGAAGAAGCACCGCTATCTAAAATTTCAACGATATTGTCCTCTGTCAACTCTGTTTCGCGCTCCATAATCACCTCGTTGCGCTCAATAGATACTACTTCGCCCGTATCTTCATCGACAAAGTCCTCATTCCAGCTCTTCAAAACACGTGCTGCTAACTTACGTCCGATAGCAGCTTTCATGTTCTTTTGTTGACTTTCACCTCTTCTGCGAGATCAAAAATCTTCAAAACATCTTTATCTTGCTCAAACCCCATTGCGCGTAACAAAGTTGTTACTGGCAGTTTTTTCTTACGATCGATGTAAGCATACATCACATTGTTGATGTCGGTTGCAAACTCAATCCATGAGCCTTTGAAAGGAATAATACGCGCACTATAAAGCACTGTTCCATTAGCATGCACGCCCTGTCCAAAGAATACACCAGGTGAACGATGCAGCTGTGAAACGACAACACGCTCAGCTCCATTGATAACAAAGGTGCCATTAGGTGTCATATAGGGTATTGTTCCCAAGAATACATCCTGAATGAACGTACCGAAATCCTCATGATCAGGATCCGTACAGTAGAGTTTCATCTTAGCCTTCAAAGGCACACTATAGGTCAAGCCACGCTCTAAACATTCGTCTATCGAATAACGTGGAGGATCAATATAGTAATCTAAGAACTCAAGAACGAAATTATTTCTCGTATCGGTAATAGGGAAGTTCTCAGCGAACACCTTATATAAACCGTCATTCTTGCGTTCCTCAGGCGGAGTGTCTAACTGTAGGAAGTCACGAAAGGACTTCAGCTGCACATCCAGAAAATCAGGATAGGGCAGCGGATTATGCACACTGGCAAAATTTACTCTGTTATCAATAACTTTCGTCATATATTCTTTCTTAATTCGCCACTATAGAAACAGTCATACATCCCAATCTATAGGGCTAATTATTTTATATAAAAGACACAAAATGGTTAGGACCAACCTACTTGGAAGATCCTAACCATGTGTATTAAAATGTTTCGTCTGAAATTACTTCAGCTCAACTTTAGCACCAGCCTCTTCGATTACTTTCTTCAAGTTCTCTGCTTCGTCTTTAGCTACACCTTCTTTAATTGTAGAAGGAGCACCATCTACGAGGTCTTTAGCCTCTTTCAAGCCAAGGCCACAAGCTTCCTTAACAGCCTTTACAACCTGAAGCTTTGTTGCACCTACTTCAGCGAGAACTACATCAAAAGAAGACTTCTCTTCTGCTGCAGCTGCACCACCTGCAGCAGGACCAGCAGCTACAGCAACAGCTGCTGCAGCAGGTTCAATACCATACTCGTCCTTGAGGACTGTTGCCAACTCATTTACTTCCTTAACAGTAAGATTTACTAACTCTTCTGCAATAGCTTTTAATGTCTGCCATTTTATTCTAAATTTTAATTATTCTTATTATGAAAAATTATGAATGACTTTTATAATTGAATATCGCTCAATCTTAATTATTCAGGACGCTCGCCTAAAGTCTTGAGCACACCATGTAAGGTGCCTGCGCCTGATTGAAGAGCTGAAACAACGTTCTTTGCTGGAGACTGTAGCAAAGCAACAATCTCTGCAATAACTTCGTTCTTGCTCTTGAGTGCTACCAATTCACTGAGTTTATCAGCACCAACATAGATACTTTCCTCAGCATAAGCAGCCTTGAGTGAAGGAACTCCATCCTTTGCATATTCCTTAAGGAGCTTAGCAGGCACATTTGCTGTCTGAGAGAACATCACAGCTGTTGTACCTTTTAAACAACCATATAAAGGTGCAAAATCAACATCCGAAGCTTCAAAAGCCTTATGAAGAAGTGTATTCTTCACAACAACCATTTTGATTTCGCTCTTGAAACACTTGCGACGAAGATTACTCGTTGCCTCTGCATTCAATCCAGTAAGGTCTACTAAATAGAAATGAGGGAACTCCTTTAACTTCTGTCCAAGTTCTACGATTATAGTATCTTTTACTTCTTTCTTCATTGTACAAACTTTTAGAGTTATTCAACTGATTTAGGATCAATTTTGATACCCTTACTCATAGTGCTTGAAATAAAGATACTCTTGATATATGTACCCTTTGCAGAAGAAGGTTTCAACTTGATAACAGTCTGGATAAATTCTTTAGCATTACCCAAAAATCTGCTCAGGTGTCATTGAAATCTTACCGATTGAAGTATGGATAATACCAGCCTTATCAACCTTAAAGTCAATCTTACCTTGTTTAACTTCTTTAACTGCTTTTTGCAACGTCCATTGTTACCGTACCACTCTTTGGGTTAGGCATCAAACCACGAGGACCGAGAACTCGGCCCAAAGGTCCTAACTTACCCATACACGAAGGCATTGTAATAATGACATCAATATCAGTCCAACCACCTTTGATCTTTTCAACATATTCGTCAAGACCAACATAATCAGCACCAGCTTCCTTTGCGGCAGCCTCCTGATCTGGAGTACAGAGTGCCAACACACGAACCGTCTTACCCGTACCATTCGGCGGTGAAACAACACCGCGAACCATCTGGTTAGCCTTACGTGGATCAACACCGAGACGTACATCAATATCCAATGAAGCATCAAACTTAGTAGTCGTAATCTCCTTTACCAACTCAGACGCTTCTTGTAATGTGTATGCCTTCCCTGCTTCAACCTTCTCAGCTACTGATTTTTGATTTTTTGTCAGTTTACTCATCTTTCTAATTGAAGTTTTAAATTATTCACCAGGGAAGTCCCCTTTTACAGTAATACCCATACTACGAGCAGTACCTGCAATCAGCTTCATTGCCGACTCAATTGTAAAACAATTAAGGTCGTTCATTTTGTCCTCAGCAATAGCCTTCACTTGTTCCCAAGTTACCGAAGCGACTTTTTGGCGATTGGGCTGTGCTGAAGCCGTCTTAATCTTCGCTGCATCCTTCAATTGAACAGCTGCAGGAGGAGTTTTAATAATGAAGCTAAATGACTTATCTGTATAGTAAGTGATAACAACAGGTAAAACCTTACCTGCCTTATCCTGGGTGCGGGCGTTAAACTCTTTGCAAAATCCCATAATGTTAATACCCTTAGAACCCAAAGCAGGTCCTACTGGAGGTGAAGGATTCGCAGCGCCACCCTTAATCTGTAATTTGATTAAACCAGCAACTTCTTTAGCCATTTTCTTTGTTAATATTAAAATTGATTTTTATAAGGGGAACGTCTTCTTCTCCGTAACGAGAATTAACCTTCCTTCTCAACTTGCATAAAACTGAGTTCTAATGGTGTTTTACGACCAAAGATCTTAACCATAACCTTTAACTTATGCTTTTCAGAGTTTACCTCTTCAATGACACCACTAAAGCCACTGAATGGACCATCAATCACTTTCACTGCGTCCTCAACAGCATAAGGGATGTTCATCGTATCCATCACCTCAGAATTTTCTGCGGTTCCTAACATACGATTAATCTCTGACTGTGGAACAGGTGACGGATTATCTAATCCACCCAAGAAACCTAAGCAGTTAGGCATAAAGCGCAAGGTATGTGCAACGTCTCCAACTAAGTTTGCTTCCACAAAGATATAGCCAGGCAACGATATTTTTTCCTTGATAACCCGCTTACCATCACGCAAAGAAGCATGCTTCTCCATCGGTATAATCACCTGAGAAACATGTGTGCTGAGCAACTCGTTATGCTTTATTTCAGCATCGATATACTCTTTTAACTTCGCCTCTTTACCGCTAACGGCACGCAGTACATACCATTTATTACCTGTTTCTGACATTTCTCTTTGGAAATTAATTTGGATAGATTGTACTCATCACGAACCGGAACAGACTGTCCATAGCAAACACAACAACAGCAATGACAAGGGAAGCAGATAATACAACCATTGCGCTGTGTGTCAGCTCGGCACGTGTTGGCCAAGTAGTCTTATGCAAAAGCTCATCGTAACTTGCTTTGCAAGCATTCACTATCTTTTTAAACATACAATTGTCTAATTAGCACGGGAAGCAGGGGCTCGAACCCACGACCCTCGGTTTTTGGAGACCGATGCTCTACCAACTGAGCTATTCCCGTAAATAGGTTTCCGCCACAGCGGTAGCGGAAACCCGTATATGCAATATAACCTTTATTTACTTGAGGTCAGGAAGGATTGCTGTAATCTGACCAGAACCTACAGTACGGCCACCTTCACGGATAGCGAAACGTAAGCCTTCATTCAAAGCAACCTTGTAAATCAAATCCACTTCAATTTCAACGTTGTCACCAGGCATTACCATTTCAACACCTTCTGGCAATTTAATTTCACCAGTACAGTCCATTGTACGGAGATAGAACTGAGGACGATACTTGTTACCGAATGGTGTATGACGACCACCCTCTTCCTTCTTCAACACATAGATAGAAGCTTTAAAGTGATCGTGAGGAGTAATAGCACCTGGGTGTACAACTACCATACCACGCTTAACTTCTGCCTTATCAATACCGCGGAGCAACAAACCTACGTTGTCACCAGCTTGACCTTCAGCCAAGTTCTTACGGAACATTTCTACACCTGTGATAACAGATTTCTTGTCTTCACCAAGGCCGAGCAATTGAACTTCATCACCAACCTTACAAACACCGGTTTCAATACGACCTGTAGCAACAGTACCACGACCAGTGATAGAGAATACATCTTCAACAGGCATCAAGAATGGTTTGTCAACTTCACGAGTTGGTTCTTGAATCCAAGTATCAACCGTATCCATCAACTTCATTACAGAATCTACCCACTTTTTCAACGCCATTCAAAGCACCAAGTGCAGAACCACGGATAATAGGAGTATCTTCTTCGTAACCATATTGCTCAAGGATTTCGCGAACCTCCATTTCAACGAGATCCAACATTTCCTCATCGTCAACCATATCACACTTGTTCAAGAACACAACCAAGCGAGGTACGTTTACCTGACGAGCCAAAAGCACGTGTTCACGTGTCTGAGGCATAGGACCATCAGTAGCAGCAACTACCAAGATAGCACCATCCATCTGAGCAGCACCAGTAACCATGTTCTTGACATAGTCAGCGTGACCCGGACAGTCTACGTGTGCATAGTGGCGGTTAGCCGTTTCATATTCAATGTGAGCAGAGTTGATTGTGATACCACGCTCTTTTTCTTCAGGAGCGTTATCAATCTGATCGAAAGACTTAATTTCCTGTGCACCGAAGCCCTTCTCGTGAAGAACTTTAGAGATAGCAGCAGTCAAAGTTGTCTTACCATGGTCAACGTGACCAATTGTACCAATGTTAACGTGCGGTTTGGTACGTACGAATTCTTCCTTAGCCATAGCTTTCTTTTTTTATTTATATAAATGTATTTATAATCGTTTTTAGTTTCTCGCTGTATCCAAAGATAAGCTCTGAGTAGAGCTGTAACTGAGAGTTGAACTCAGGACCTCTTCCTTACCAAGGAAGTGCTCTACCACTGAGCTATTACAGCGTTCCCCTTTGAGCGGAAAACGGGGCTCAAACCCGCGACCCCCAGCTTGGAAGGCTAGTGCTCTATCAACTGAGCTATTTCCGCAAAACAACCTTTTTAGGTTGTGGGTGGTGATGGATTCGAACCACCGAAGGCATCGCCAGCAGATTTACAGTCTGCCCCATTTGGCCACTCTGGTAACCACCCATATTATTCATTTACTATCAAAGAACAAACGCTCTATGTTGAGCCTCTTGTCGGATTCGAACCAACGACCCCGAGATTACAAATCACGTGCTCTGGCCAACTGAGCTAAAGAGGCAAATTCTTGCAGCCGTCTGCAGGTCGGCAAAGAACCCATTGTAAAACGGCTGCAAAGATACTACTTATTTTTTTTAATCGCCAAAACTTTTGAATATTTTTTTCAACGATTCCTATTTTTTTCTCCTTATGCTTCGTAAGTTGCACTTTCATTGCGTCCACAACCAAATCAACACCCTCTTCAAAGGTGTCACAGGTTTTTTCTACAAAGAAACGCTGCCCCGGCACATAAACCGTGATACTGGTTTCCTTATTGAGCGCAGTGGCAGGCTTTACGACTTTCAATTGCACCTCTACTTTCTGTATATCCTCGTAGGATTTCTCCAACTTAGAAATTTTTCTTCTCAATAAAAGTTTCTAACTTCTCGGTAGTGTCAAAATGAATTGACTGAATTTTAATCTCCATAATACGTCTATTTTAAAGGTTATGCCCGTGGATGGGCGTTTAAATATTCACGTCTTAGCTGCTCAAAAGTTGTATGTGTATAAATCTCTGTTGTAGACAAACTTTCATGCCCCAACAATTTCTTTACACCCTCTATGCCAGCTTTATGATTTAACATCGCTGTAGCAAAGGTATGACGTAACACATGCGGCGTACGCTTTTTCAAAAGTGCTTACCTGCGAAACATGCTTCTTAACGCGGTATCGAATAGCCTCAGCCTTCATCTGTTGCCCATCATTTGAAAGAAACAACATCGGCGAATGCTTCACCACTTGCGCGTCACGCACCTCCACATATCGCTGCAACGCCTGTGACAACTCTGCTCCAAAAAGGTATTAAGCGCTGCTTATTACGTTTCCCTGTAACCTTGAGTTGTCCTCTAATCAAGTCGACATCCTCATCACAAAGACCCATCAATTCAGCTAAACGCATCCCTGTTTCATAGAACGTCATGATTATTGTTCGATCACGAACATCCTCATAACTATCGGTCCATAACGATTCTTGCAATAACTCATCCATCTCTTTTTTTCTTTTTAAAAAAATTGTGGAAGAGGTTTATCTTTCTTTGGACCAACAATCCCATGAACAGGATCACTTGCCACCAACTTTCTCGCTATAGCAAACCGATAAAAGGAGCGCAAGGCACTCAGTCGCCGATTAATCGATGTTGCACGATGGCCTTCATTCATCATCTCAGCCATCCAATCTCTCACCAAATCAGCATCAATATTAGCCCATGACAGAGAAGATTCCATCGCTTGGAAGAATTTCTGAAAGGCTTCTAAATCCTTTCTATAGCTCAAAAACAGTCGCTAAAGAGCGATTACGTTCATAGCTTAAATACGCCAAGAATCGATCTATCATCTGCAAAGCGTTACTACCTTCTAATCCGTTTTCAGCAACGAACTTACAGAAATAAAATTAGACTACCAAATTTTTTTAACGAGATTTTTACTCCTCGTCAGTACGCAATTTCTGTACGTAAACGGCGTGTTCCATCTTGAGACGCTTCAAAAACAGAAGGCTTGTTATATTGCTGACGAGAACGAAGCTCTTTAACAACACCTGTCTTTTTCGAATTTTCTCTTGAACTTTTTTTCAAAGCTCTTTCGATGTTTTCACCATCTTTTACGGGTACAATAATCATGTTTCTTTTTAAATTTATTAATTGATTTATATTTCACTCATAGTCAAGCATTTACCCTCCAACTAGAGCCAATTCGCCCACTACAAGCGGCTGCAAAATTACAAAGTTTTCAAGAAAGTCCCAAACAAATTACTGATTTTCTTTTAGTTATCCCATCGTTAATCACGAGAAGACGAGTCCTCATCGCTTACCTCTCCACCTTATTATATAGACTGGCGCTGCACACTTTCTAATCGCTTATTCAGCAAATCAAGAATAGCTTGCGGCTTCATCTCAAGATTATCCACTGGGAAGCTCTCTTGCGCCCCAATCAACTCTTCATTCATTCGCCGAAAAGCTTTCCCTATGGCATGCGTTGCTTCCAACTTTTTCACCCTCACATCGGGTTTATATTTCACTGCAATTTGCATCGATTTACTCACGCCAACTAAATGAAAAGCCTCAACATCTGCAAAACTAACAGCCCAAACGCGCTGCCCATCTACAGCAATGCCATCTTCCGAGATAACCAAATAAGGATGGTCACCCAAGCGTTCGCGCACCAAAAGGTAGAGTATATACAAACCAAGACCACCAAACAGCACGATATTTCCCCACGCAAGGAATGCCTGGGCACCGCTTATCAGTAAATAAACACCCCCGCAGGCAAATACCGCACATACCAATAACAGCAAAGCATTTTTCTGCAACGAACGATAAATCTTAATTTCTTCCATTTCTATCACTTCATTATTTTTTTACACGTGCAAATATAACATAATTCTCGTACCATTACAAATAACAACTCAAGAAATTGGCCTTGATCACACCTTCCGCCCTTATTCCCTTTTTCGAATACGCTGTCGGTATTTGTTATTCACCACAAATGGTACACGTTCCACCGTTACATTACTTGTGTCAAGACCTAAAGCTTGTTCATCATCCACACCAATATGGCGAATAACGCCAAAAAGATGGAGCGTGATATTATCCAAAGCACTCACCACTGTTGAAGCATAATAAATGCGATGGATGACGATAAAACGGAAATCGCCGGCAATATTATGCTGACGCAGCGAAGGATAACCACTGCGGATATCAAAACGATGCTGAGCTATCAAATCTTCAACTATTTGACGAAGATATAGGGTCATCAGTGGATTCACACGAAAACCCACTCGAATATCAATGGTGTAAAGTGTTTCGGCTATCAATTCATGACAAGTGTAATCCAACGTGTCTGGTGCATCATCATTGGTAAAATGCACTAAAAAATAATGGTCTGCACGTTTCGGTTGCTTATTGATAATCGAATAAATCAACTTATCTTCTACCATCTCTTCATGTTCTGACTGCCGAACATACACCAAGTTTGTTGCAAACTTTGGTATCGTTTCGTCCGCCTTTAAGTCACGAATAATATCATAATAATCAGAAAGTTTTTTAAATTTCAAATACTTTCTACGAATATTCCATGCACGATACCATACACGCATGATAGCACCTGTGAGGAGTGCCAGCATAATGGTAAACCAACCTCCATGTAGGAATTTCGTCAAATTAGCTAAGAAAAAGAATCCCTCTATTCCTAAATAAGCCACTAAAAAAATGAGGACAGCCCAAGTTGGTGTAAAGCGCTGATGCAGATAAACCGCTAACATCACCGTTGTTGTGAGCATTGTGATGGTGATAGACAGTCCATAAGCAGCCTCCATGTGAGCCGAGGTCTGAAACAGCAACACGGTGACAACACACAAGATATAAAGTAGGTTGTTGATCTGTGGAATATAGATTTGTCCTTTATCTACTGAAGGATACTTAAATTTCAACGTGGGCCAGAAGTTCAAATGCACCGCTTCACTAAAGATGGTAAAGCAACCACTGATGAGCGCTTGGCTTGCAATGATGGCCGCTCCGGTAGCCATGACAATGCCGGGAATAAGCAACCAATCGGGCATCACGGCATAAAAAGGATTCATGCCCGTGTGCACACTGTCGAGATGAGCTATGATATAAGCCCCTTGCCCCATATAATTCAAGATGAGCATGGCCTTAACAAACAGCCAGCTGATAGTGATATTGCGACGGCCACAGTGCCCCAAATCAGAATAAAGCGCCTCAGCACCCGTCGTACAAAGGAACACTGCACCGAGAATTAAAAACCATTCTGGCGAAGACAACAACAGCTTTAGGGCATAATAAGGGTTGAAAGCCTTTACGATGAGTGGGAAATCCACAAGATGCACAGCACCCAACATCCCTAAAAGTAGAAACCAAACCAGCATGAAAGGGCCAAAAATAAGTGCCGATGGACCCCGTACCAAAACGCTGAATAAAGAATACTGTCGAGATAATGGCTATCACAATGGGAACAATGGGAATATCAGCCGAGAATGTATGCAGCCCTTCTATTGCCGAAGTGACCGTGATAGCGGGTGTAATCACACCATCGGCAATGAGCGTACTGGCACCCAACATCGCCACAACCGATAACCAACGATAGCCTCGTTTACGTATCAAGGTGTAAAGTGCCAACACACCTCCCTCACCTTTATTATCGGCTCTGAGCGCCACCACCACATATTTCAGGGTGGTTTGCAAGGTTAACGTCCAAATGATACACGACACTGCACCCAAAATATAATTGGCATCAAAATGTGGATTTGCACGCAAAATGGTGCGCATCACATAGAGTGGTGAGGTGCCTATATCACCAAAAAAACAACGCCAATAGCAATCAACAGCCCCATGGCTGTGAGCTTTTTGTGGGTTGAAGTTCCTGAATTCATCTTTACATCTTTTTATTGATGCGTGCAAAATTAATAGAACCTCAAAAAAGAGAATATCATCATGGGTTAAAAAAGACTAACATCGTGCCCTACTTATCCGAGACTATCTCACGCGATTTCTACTCATGTGCCCAACGACACCAACAGCGACCATCAACCATGCCTATCAGCACTGCATTGCAATAGCTGCGTTATTTCCTGACAATAGCATGCAAATTGTGCTGCAATATGGTGCAGATTGCATGGCAATGCGGCATATATTAGTCCGCAATATGCACGCTATGAAACCCGCATCCGCCCCTACCCTCAACAGAATGTAGGCAAGGATGTATGCCCTAAAGCAAGGGGTTTTTGCATACATTCAAAAAGCCTTAAAGATACAAATGATGGTATCCATCGGCCATAAAAACAAAAAAATATATCCAAAAAGTTGTTGTTTTATCAGAGAAACGCTACCTTTGAGACAGTGAAAAAAGAAAAGGACGAGTCGCCCCGCCCTGTTTGTTTTCACAACGGAAAAATCCTTATTGTGACTTGCTTAAATAATATCTGAGTGCAAATATAGGCGTTTTTTACTAAAGAACCAAATAAAATAAAGAAAATATATGAAAACAATTCTTGGCTTAGACTTAGGAACCAACAGCATTGGTTGGGCCAAAGTCACCGTTGATGACAATGAAAATTATTTAAGAGACATTCAACTTGGCAGTCGTATCATCCCCATGAGCCAAGATGTTCTTGGCAAGTTTGACAAAGGAGTAACAGAGTCCCAAACCGCCATCCGAACGAGTTTCCGAGGCGTTCGACGTCTTAGAGAGCGCACTTTGCAGCGCCGCGAGCGCCTCCATCGCGTGCTACACACGTTGCATTGCTTACCTCCCCACTACGATTCGGCCATTGGATGGGACAGAAAAGCACCCACTACCTATGGTAAATTTTTAAATCATGGCGAACCTAAATTGGCATGGGAACGCCGAGAAGACGGCACAATGCAGTTTCTTTTCATGGATGCTTTCCATGAGATGATAGCAGACTTCGCCAAATATCAACCCACACTCGTTGCTGATGGCAAGAAGGTGCCGCTTGATTGGACGATTTATTACCTGCGTAAGAAAGCACTTACGCAACCCATCAAAAAAGAAGAACTTGCCTGGATTTTTGCTCAACTTCAACCAAAAGCGTGGCTATTACCAACTTCGTGGTGAAGAGGATGAAGAGAATGTAGCAAAAACATGAAGAATATCATGAGTTGAAAGTGGTTGGCATTGAAGTCGATGACGCGGGAAAAGGTGACAACACCTGGTATAATGTGAAGTTAGAGAATGGCTGGATATATCGCCGTCAAAGTAAAATACCCTTAGACGACTGGGTGGGTAAAGTCAGAGCTTTCATTGTGACAACCGAATATGAAAAAAAGACGGAACAACACCCAAAAAAAGATAAAGAAGGCAACGTGAAACGCTTCTATCGCTCACCAGATGAGAAGGATTGGGGGCTGCGAAAGAAACAAACTGAGCACTCGTTAGAAGCATCGGGCACGCCTGTTGGCGCTTTTATCTATGACCACCTCTTAAAAGAACCCTCTGATAAAATCCGCGGAAAATTCATCCATACCATCGAGCGTAAATATTACAAGCAGGAATTAGCTGCTATTCTTCGCGAGCAAAGCAAACACCATGAGGAACTACGCAGCAAGGACATGTTAAAAAGCATGCGTCGAAGAGTTATATCCAAACAACCCGCTTCATCGTGAAAGTCTGTTGAAAAAGGACATGACTTACTTGCTCATAGAGGATCTTATCTTCTACCAACGCCCGCTGAAGAGCAAAAAATCGCTGATTGCAGAGTGCCCTTATGAGGCCTATTCCTATAAGGAAAAGGAAACAGACAAAATGAAACGACAAGGCATTAAATGTATAGCGAGGTCCAACCCCTACTACCAAGAGTTCCGTTTGTGGCAGTTTATAGCCAACTTACGCCTACGCAATCGAGCCGACGAGCGCGACGTAACAGCCGAATATCTGCCTCATCAAGAAGACTATGTGCGCTTGTTTACCTATCTAAACGATAGGAAAGAAATCAATCAAGAGACACTGTTGAAGGACTTTTTTTCAAGTTGAAGAAGGTGGCGATAGGCGGTGAAAAAGGTGTTTCCTATTCGCTGGAACTACATCGAAGACAAAGAAAAGAAATATCCTTGTAATGCAACACGCCACGAACTTCTCCTTGCACTTGACAGAGCTGGCATGGAGCATGACTGGTTAGATGATCGAGATTTGGCTTATCGACTGTGGCACTTGCTCTATTCTGTTGACTCTAAAGACGAAACAGAGCGTGCATTGCGCAAGTTGAAAGATGACGATGCTTTCGTTGAATCGTTCTTAAAAAAATTAAGCCCTTCGAGAAAGAATATGGTGCCTATTCAGAGAAAGCCATCAAAAAACTGCTACCCGTTATGCGGAGAGGAAGTTTATGGAACGAGGCAGATCTCTGTCCTTCTACTAAAGAGAGGATTGCTAATATCTTGCAAGGTACCATCGATGAGAAACTCAAAAAGAAGATAGGGGCGTTTATTTCGTCTTGCCAACAGGTGTCAGACTTCCAAGGATTGCCCGAATGGTTGGCTTGTTATGTGGTATATGGACGCCATTCTGAAGCTACAGCCATACAACACTGGGAAACACCCGAACAGCTTTTAGCTTATATTCATGGGTTTAAACAATATTCCTTACGCAACCCTATCGTGGAACAATGCATCCTTGAAACCCTTCGTACGGTATATGACATCTGGAAAGAAGCGGGACAGATTGATGAAATCCATGTAGAATTAGGCCGAGAAATGAAAAAGACGGCCGAACAACGTGCGCATCTCACAGAGAATGTGCTGCGCAATGAGAACACGAACCTTCGCATCAAGAGCCTGTTGATGGAATTGAAAAACGATGCTGATATAAAGGATGTCCGCCCCCATTCACCGATGCAACAAGAAATCTTACGCATTTATGAGGAAGGCGCTTTGCAAACATTATCAAAGGAAGATGCAGCATTTACCGAGATTATGAAGATTTCAAAAATGGCGCAACCCTCCACAAGTGAGTTGAAAAGGTATCGATTGTGGCTCGAACAAAAATATCGTTCGCCATATACTGGAAAACCGATTGCACTTTCAAAACTTTTCACTTCAGCCTATCAGATTGAGCATATCATTCCTAAAAAACGCTATTTTGACGACTCGTTCTCCAACAAAGTTATCTGTGAAGCAGAAGTTAATGGAAAAAAAGATAGCATGTTAGCCTATGAATTCATAAAGGATTGTGGTGGCGATGTAATACATTGTACGGCTTTAGGTGATGTAACCATCTTGAGCGAAGCGGAATATAAGACCTTGGTAACAGAATTGTATGCGAATAACACATCGAAGAAAGAGAAGCTGCTGATGGAGGATATTCCTCAGGAATTTGTCAACCGACAGCTGAATGACAGCCGCTATATCAGCAGGGTGGTGATGACTTTGCTTTCTAATATTGTGCGCATCGAAGGCGAAGAAGAGGCTACTTCCAAATTTGTTATTCCGTGTTCGGGAGGCATTACCGACAAGCTTAAGAAGGATTGGGGGTTAAATGATGTTTGGAACAATATTGTTTATCCGCGTTTTGAACGCTTGAATGCACTCACCAACACCACTGACTTTGGCCAATGGGAGAACAAAGAAGGGAAACGGGTGTTCCAAACTTCGGTTCCACTTGAACTGCAACGTGGCTATCAAAAGAAACGCATCGACCACCGACACCATGCTATGGATGCCTTGGTGATTGCCTGCGCCTCACGCAATATCATTAACTATTTGAACAACCAAGAAGCTAATGACCCCACGAAGCAAGAAAAATGCGCGAAAACAACTTTGCATTAAAAAAATCGCATTATCCGCAAACCTTGGGAAACCTTTACGCAGGATGCCCACAAGGCTTTAGATAACATTGTGGTGAGTTTCAAAAACTATGTTCGTGTGATCAACAAAGCCACCAATTATTATGAACGGTATCATGCCGACGGAAAGAAAGTCGTTGACGAACAAAAGGGGGAGACGATGTGGGCTATTCGAAAGCCTATGCACAAAGATACGGTCTTTGGTCATGTCAACCTGCGGCGCAAAGCTGTCGTTAAGTTGAAAGATGCGTTAGAGAATATCCCTGCGATTTGTGATAAGACGCTCCGCCATTATATTCAGGGCTTACAGAAAAAGCACTTCAACACCAAGCAATTACTGGCACATTTTAAAAGCATTAACTACCGATTGAATAAGCAAGCGGTTGATAAAGTCGAAGTTTGGCAGTATAGTGATAATAAAGAACAGCTGGCAGCAACGCGGAAACCATTAGACACTTCATTTGATGCAAAGCACATTGCCACAATCACCGACACGGGCATTCAGAAGATTTTGTTGAACTATCTTCAAGCAAAAGGTGGCGACCCAGCCATCGCTTTTACACCCGAAGGAATTGCCGAAATGAATCGAAACATAGCGGTTTATAATGGGGGCAAGCAGCATCAGCCCATCCTAAAGGTAAGGATTGCAGAACCAATGGGCGCTAAATATCCCATAGGAGAAACAGGGAACAAGGGTGCTAAATATGTTGAAGCACAAAAGGGCACAAACCTTTACTTTGCTATCTATGAAGATGAAGAGGGCAATAGAACCTATGACACTGTTGCCCTGAACGTAGTTGCAGAACGATTGAAGCAAGGACTTACTCCTGTTCCTGAGAAGAATGAAAAGGGGGTTGCATTGAAATTTTATCTCTCACCCAACGACTTGGTGTATGTACCCACCGCGGATGAACTACTCTCTAAGGAATGTAGTTTAGACAAAAATAGAATTTATAAGATGGTAAGTGCAACAAAGTCTCAATGCTTCTTTTTATCCCATCGCGTGGCAAAGACTATTTATGACAAGGTTGAATTCGAGGCTTTAAACAAGATGGAAAGAGCTTTGACTGGAGAAATGATTAAGTCGGTTTGCTGGAAAATAGAAGTTGACCGCTTAGGTCACATCGTCAACATCATCAAATAGAGTCTTTAGCGTATGATTAAGAAAAACACTTTGCTTTAGCAATCCCATCTATTTGAGCCTACGCTATGCGCAATTGGTGCTCCATCTGCCTGAAGTGGTGCAGAACAACACGCTACCTGAAGCAATGAAAAAAGAAGCCGAGCGCACCATCCCTATAGAAGATATTGGGGTGGTGGTGCTCGACAACCCTCGTATCACGGTAACTTCGGGTGTGTTGGAGGCTCTATTAGACAACACCAGTGCAGTGATCACATGCGATCGAAAGGAGCATGCCTGTGGGGTTACTTCTGCCTTTATGCGGCAACAACACGCAAAATGAGCGATTTCGTGCACAAGTAGATGCCTCACTCCCCTTGCGTAAACAACTATGGCAACAAACCATCAAACAGAAAATTTTAAATCAAGAGCATGTTTTACGTACTACTACGGACAAGGAAACCAACTGCATGCGCGTATGGGCAAACGAGGTACGCAGCGCTGATCCAGACAATCTTGAGGCACGAGCAGCCGCCCACTATTGGCGTAATCTATTTCTTGATTATCCAAATTTTGTTCGCGATCGGGAGGGAACTCCACCCAACAACCTCCTGAATTATGGCTATGCTATCCTACGCGCTGTCATTGCTCGCGCCTTGGTTGGAAGTGGTTTGTTGCCAACTTTAGGCATCCATCACCACAATCGTTATAATGCTTATTGTTTGGCTGATGATATCATGGAGCCTTATCGCCCGTATGTTGATCAGCTTGTTATTCAGATACTGCATAAACATAAAGAGGTTTCAGTGCTTACAAAAAGAACTAAAAATGGAGCTCTTAGGCATTCCGATGCTCGACGTTGTAATAAATGGAAAAAGAAGTCCGCTTATGATTGCTGCACAACAGACAACAGCCTCGTTAGCAAAATGCTTCTCTGGAGAAATACGCCACATCAGTTATCCTGAGCTGTAACCCCTCTTATGGTCGACTTTAAACGCTTCAGTGAGTATCGCATTATGTGGATTCTCGTATTCTTTGATTTGCCTACAGAAACCAAGAAGGAGAAGAAAGCCTATATGGACTTTCGGAAAATGCTGATAAAAGATGGCTTTACCATGTTCCAATTCTCTATCTATGTTCGCCACTGTGCAAGTATAGAAAATGCAGAAGTACACATGAAGCGCGTGCAGGTGAGCCTTCCACAACATGGAATGGTGGGAATGTTATGCATCACAGATAAACAGTTTGCCAACATTCGCCTTTTTCTTTGGCGAGAAACCTAAGACACCTAACGCACCCGGACAACAATTGGAATTATTCTAAAGGATGTAGGATGGCTAAAATAAGAGCCATCCATCTCCCGATAAAAAAAGCTCTGTTAAAAAAAGAAAAAAATATTTTTTTATCGCTTACGAATAATCTACCATACAACCAAGAAATATGGGAAGAAGGCTTCATAAGAAGTTACCTTAATAGAAAACAAAAAAATCCCACTCCAATGAAGTGGGATTTCGTTTTGTGGTACCATTTTTTTATTTCCTGCGATAACCTTATATCCTTTTGATAAACAACAAATTACAATGAATCAGTTGTTGTTGCTACCACAAAGATAGATATTTTTAAGCAAATCACAACACTACTTATGCTTATCAGCCTAAATAGATGTTGTTGTTGCTACCACAAAGATAGATATTTTTAAGCAAATCACAACATAATACTCCACGCTCCTTTAATTCTTCTTGTTGTTGTTGCTACCACAAAGATAGATATTTTTTTAAGCAAATCACAACGTTATACGTAGTAAATACTCCCTATTTGGTAGTTGTTGTTGCTACCACAAAGATAGATATTTTTTTAAGCAAATCACAACAGGATGGGGATGTGCTAACCTCATTGTTTGGTTGTTGTTGCTACCACAAAGATAGATATTTTTTTAAGCAAATCACAACCAACACCCTCCGCCCCGGTGAGGATGAGGCGTTGTTGTTGCTACCACAAAGATAGATATTTTTTTAAGCAAATCACAACGTGGAGCAGTACGAAATATGGGCGCAAGTTGTTGTTGTTGCTACCACAAAGATAGATATTTTTAAGCAAATCACAACTATATCCTGCTCAATAGGAAGTGCAATACGGTTGTTGTTGCTACCACAAAGATAGATATTTTTTTAAGCAAATCACAACAGGAATTGCAACGGCTAAGAAGTGAGATTGGTTGTTGTTGCTACCACAAAGATAGATATTTTTAAGCAAATCACAACAGTCCGCGTTATGTAAAAATATGAAAAGGATGTTGTTGTTGCTACCACAAAGATAGATATTTTTAAGCAAATCACAACTACAATCGCGATGGCGCATATCGTGGAAAGGTTGTTGTTGCTACCACAAAGATAGATATTTTTAAGCAAATCACAACTTGACCAACAGATAACCCAATTACAGCAGAGTTGTTGTTGCTACCACAAAGATAGATATTTTTAAGCAAATCACAACGAAGATCATTGCTATTATTGTAGTGTTTTTTTGTTGTTGTTGCTACCACAAAGATAGATATTTTTTTAAGCAAATCACAACGCGTTATGATGTGTATATCTTGGTTTTCGGTTGTTGTTGCTACCACAAAGATAGATATTTTTAAGCAAATCACAACGTAAATATAACAGATGATACAAAAAAACTATGTTGTTGTTGCTACCACAAAGATAGATATTTTTTTAAGCAAATCACAACGAAGATCATTGACTATTATTGTAGTGTTTTTTTGTTGTTGTTGCTACCACAAAGATAGATATTTTTAAGCAAATCACAACGCGTTATGATGTGTATATCTTGGTTTTCGGTTGTTGTTGCTACCACAAAGATAGATATTTTTAAGCAAATCACAACACAAGGAGATATGTTCGTAACACATATATGGTTGTTGTTGCTACCACAAAGATAGATATTTTTTTAAGCAAATCACAACAGAAAATTATAAACAGGATAATAAAGAATAGTTGTTGTTGCTACCACAAAGATAGATATTTTTAAGCAAATCACAACAGCGGATTCTTTGCCAATTAGATGGTGCCTTACAGATAGATGTTTATACACATCTGAGAATAGTACTAAGTTTTAATTGCGTCTACCAGCAGGATGCAGATATAGTAACAATCTGTGAGGGTCTGGGTAATAAGTTGTTTGCTACTTTCTACAGATGAATCTTTTTAAGCAAATCACAACGTCTTGTTCCTTTTATTATAAAATAATTGTGTTGTTGTTACCACAAAAAGATATGATGTGGCAAGCTAAGATAGGCCTTTATAGGAAAGCGTACGCAGCACACACACGTTACTTATTGATTATATTTTTTTCTAAATGGAGTAAGTATTTTCCTAACTATGCTTGTTATAATGATAGCACTGCTGATAGGATGAGTTGCATAACGCAATTGATTTTCAAGAGACTCATGCTACGATGGTGCCCTTATAAATTGTGCGAAAGAAGTGTGTTGTGGTTTATAACTCTCTAAAGTTTTATGTCTACCGAATCACAAGTTACATTGATTGTAGCACAACCTAAGCTATAAGAGATTACTACTTAAATGAGGCATTTTATAATAACACGGAATGAAGATGGCATTTACCATACCTTTTATCACAAAAAAAGGTGTAAGTGGATGCCTTAAAAGCTATATTGATTATTAATTTTCATATTCTAAATATTACTTGATTCAAACAACATGAAATCAACTGTACAAAAGAAAACAAGTCGAAACATACCCTGGAAGAAGTCGCTTTGCGTGGGTATGCTCTTCATTTCGGCCACTCATGTGTGGGCTGAAAATCCACTTCTTCTGGCAGCTTCACTGCCCAGTACGCTTCGTTTTGAAACGATTCTCCCAGCGCCACAACAAACTCATGTTGTAGAGGGAAATGTAACCGACGTGAAAGGCGAGCCGCTTTTTGGGGGTTACCGTACGCGTGAAAGGAACGAAAAATGCCGTTGTCACAGATTTAGACGGCCATTTTAAGATTCAGGCATCACGCGATGCCGTATTGGAACTTTCCTATGTGGGCTACACTTCGAAAGAGATCAAGGCCAATACCATCAACAAGCCTATTATTTTGGAAGAAAAATTCAAAAAGTGCTTAATGAAGTGGTTGTCACGGCCTTAGGTATTAAACGCGCAGAAAAAGGCTCTGAGCTATAATGTTCAAAAAGGTCACTGCAGACGAACTAACACGCAACAAAGATGCCAACTTTGTGAACTCATTAGTAGGTAAAGTGGCTGGTGTGCAAATCAATGCGGGTGCAGGGGGTGCAGGAAGTGCTGTCCGTGTTGTGATGCGTGGTACAAAAATCTATTGAGAAAAGCAACAATGTCTTGTATGTGATTGATGGTATACCGATGTACAATCACGCTTTCGGCGGTGGTGAAGGAGCCTATTCAACGCCTATGGGTTCGGAAAGTTCTGCGGACATCAACCCTGAAGATATTGAAAGCGTGAATATGCTTACTGGTCCATCGGCTGCTGCATTATATGGCAGTGATGCTGCAAATGGTGTTGTCATCATCAACACCAAGCGCGGTAGTAAAGATAAGACGAGTGTCACAGTGAGCAATAGTAGTACTTTCTCTCGTGCTACGTTCCTACCAAAGATACAGAACAGCTATGGTACAAGTTCTGGACTGATGAGTTGGGGAGCCAAGCAAGTGGGTGACTTTGATATTGCGAAATTCTTCAATACAGGTTCCAATATCATTAATTCGATATCGTTGTCAACGGGTAATAGCAAGAACCAGACCTATTTATCCATGTCAACCACAAATGCGAAAGGTATCGTTCCGAAGAACACTTATTCGCGTTATAACTTCACAGCCCGCAATACCACATCGTTCTTGGATGACAAACTGGTATTGGACTTCGGTGCAAACTATATTCTACAGAAGGATGCAAATATGGTGTCGCAGGGTAAATATAACAATCCCTTGCCTGCATTATATCTCTTCCCTCGTGGCGATGACTTTAATGAAATTCGCAACTATGAGCGCTGGGATCCAGTATTGGGATACATGACGCAGTACTGGCCTTACGGGGAAGGCGTTCATTCACTGCAAAATCCCTACTGGATTCAGAACCGAATGGAGCGCACAACAGACAAGCATCGCTATATGTTGAACGCGTCGTTAAAGTGGAACGTATATAACTGGCTAAACGTTGTAGGGCGCGTTCGGGTTGACAATTCTGAATACCGACTACTGAACAAGAACTATGCTTCTACCTTATTAACCATTTCGGATGTGAATGGTGGTTACGGAGATCAGACACAACACGATCGGACACTTTATGGAGACGTGATGGTGAACATCAACAAACGCTTCGGAGAGTACTATAATCTCACGGCTAATATCGGAACATCGATAAAAGACCAGGTGTTTGAAGCTGCTGGAGGTGCAGGTAATCTCCTCCTTGTGAACTTCTTTGCAATGAACAACATCAACTATGCCAACAAGTACAAAACGATACAAGAGGGTTGGCACGACCAGACACAATCTATCTTCGGGTCGGTAGAGCTCGGTTATAAGGACATGCTTTACCTCACCGTTACTGGACGTAATGACTGGGCATCACAATTGGCCTATTCCGACCAATCATCGTTCTTCTATCCATCTGTCGGCTTATCGGCTGTCGTTTCGAACATGACCAAGCTGCCTGAATGGATAACCTTTGCCAAGGTTCGCGCGTCTTATTCCAACGTAGCATCCGCCTTTGACCGCTTTTTGTCGAACCCCAGTTACCACTTTAACAATCAAACCCACTTGTGGGAGAAGTCCAACGTTGCACCATTAGCACACATGAAGCCTGAAAAACACTCGTTCATGGGAGCTTGGTTTGAACACGAAGTTCTTAAAGAACACCATTAACTTGGATGTTACCCTCTATCGCTCCAATACGTACCATCAAACTATTTATGGAAAGACAAGCACGTCATCGCTCTACTCTGAGCAGATTGTGCAGAGTGGTAACGTGCAAAACCAAGGTATCGAGCTATCATTAGGATACCGCAATACGTTTGGCAGGATAGGTGTTTCCTCTGTCCTCACATATACTTTAAACCAAAATGAAACCAAAAATGAAATCAAAGAGTTGTCGAAGGCCAGTGTCAACCAGCAAGGCATTCCTGAGATACAAAAGGCATATCTTGGTGCCAGTTCTGTCGCTCCGCAAGTTATTTTACGTGAAGGAGGTTCAATGAGTGACATTTATATCAAACATGAACTGAAACGAGATCCAAACGGTAGCATTGCCATCGATCCCTCTTCTGGTAATTTAAGTATGCAGGAGGTGGCACAACATAAGGCTGGCCATTTAGCTCCCAACTATAATATGGGTTGGAACAACTCTATCTCCTATCAAGGCCTCACGCTTGGCTTTGTGCTTTCTGCACGCGTTGGCGGACTGGCTTACTCTGCCACGCAGGGTATTCTCGACTATTATGGCGGTTCAAAAGCTACTGCCGATGCACGTGATAATGGTGGTATTCCCGTAAACTTTGGCAAGGTTGACGCTAAGAAATACTATCAAACTATCTCCACTGCAGAGGGTGGTTATGGTGCCTATTATCTATATAGCGCTACCAATGTGCGTTTGCAAGAGCTAAGTTTAAGCTATGACCTTCCTAAGAAGTGGTTTAGCAATAAGCTCAACCTATCTATAGGCTTATTGGCACGTAATCTATGGATGATTTACTGCAAGGCGCCTTTCGACCCCGAACTGTCGGCTTCTACCAGCAGCAACTATTATCAAGGCGTGGACTATTTCATGCTTCCTTCAACCCGCAACATTGGTTTCAATGTTAAAGTTCAATTCTAATCACAGCATATCCTTATGAAACCTATAAAAAGAATAACCAGCATTGCTCTCCTCATCTTAGGCTTAGCAAGCTGTACAAGCAATTTTGAAGATTATAACACCAATCATTACGCCATTTATAAAGGTGATCCTTCTGTATTACTCCCAGCCATGATGGAGCCTTTGATGTTTGTCCAGCAAAACAATTCACAAATGGTAGACCAAATGGTCGGCGCATTGGGTGGCTATATGACCTGTTCAAACCGTTGGGGCGGCCAAAACTTTGACACATTCAACGCCTCAGAGGGATGGAACGCCTTACCCTTTAACATACCCTTCAAAGGGCTCGTTAACCTCTATAGCATTGAGGAATCAACGCATAAATCGGGGCATTACTGGGCAATGGCCACCCTATTAAAGGCAGCAGTGCTCATGAGAGTAGCTGATTGTTATGGACCTATTCCATATAGTAGCATTGCCAACGGTCAGTTCAATACAGCCTATGAGTCCGTAGAGGATGTTTATACGCACATCATTACCGATCTCACCTCTGCAGCCAACACGCTCTATCAGTATAGCCGTCAATATCCATCATCACGACCCTTGGCTGCCAATGATTTGCTCTATGCAGGTGATTACAGCAAATGGGCGCGTTTAGCTAACTCTATTGCCTTACGTGCCGCTGTGCGTATTGGCAACCAAACAGCAGCAGAGCAAATCTGTAATAGCGCCGCGGGGCTCATAGATGCCAATCAATACAATGCATTAATGTCACCTGGCGTACAAGGTAATCCCTATCAACTGGCATCCACCAGCTGGGGCGACTTGCGTGCAAGCTCATCTATTGTCGACTATATGAACGGTTACAACGACCCACGCTGTAGCGCTTACTTCACAGCGTCGGCATTCGACCCCTCACGCTACATTGGCATGCGAACGGGCGAAGCGTCGTTTCAGAAGAACGATGTAGCCAACTATTCATTGCCCAAGTTTCAAGCTACTTCACCATTACCCATTTGCGTCGCTGCTGAGGTTTCGTTCTTAAAAGCTGAATGTGCGTTGCGCGGTTGGAACGTTGGAGGAACGGCACAAGCCTTTTATGAGCAAGGCATCAAGCTGTCGATGGAGCAATATGGTGTAGATGCAGCAACCATTCAGGCTTATATCCATAATAACACTGCTACCCCTGACGGACATGCCAACGATCCACGTGGCTCGAAGTATAACTATCACCGCAATACAACGGTTAAGATTGAGTGGGACGCAGATGGTAGCGACCATAATTTGGAACGCATTATTACGCAGAAATGGATTGCCATCTATCCCATGGGGCTCGAGGCGTGGGCTGAATACCGCCGCACTGGGTTCCCCGAGTTAGCACCATCTTTGGATAATCTCAATCCACAAGTCATCACTAACACACAGCGTGGCATGCGACGCTTACGTTATCCCGATACGGAGCGCGACCTTAACAAGCAGAACTACGAAGCGGCTGTAGGGTTACTAAATGGCACTGATAACGAAGCAACAGACCTGCCATGGGCTAAGAGAAATTAAATCAAAGCACTTGCTTCGCTGCAGCCTGTCGCAACAGCTTTAACCGAAGCAATGCTCACATTTTATCAATAAATAACAATTTATATTATGCATCATATTTTTCAAAGCATTAGGTTTGACAAGTCTTGTGCTATTGACAGCCGCATGTAGCGACTGGACAGAGACCGAAGCACTACAGATGACCCAATACACCAACACGGAGATAGCAAAAAAAGAAACCTATTACCAAGCGCTCAGAGAGTGGAAAAAGAGTCCACACTCCATATCGTTTGGATGGTTCGGTGGCTGGAGTAATCCAGCTGCATCAACTACAAAACATGCTGGCCGGACTACCTGATTCCATGGATGTCGTGTCATTATGGGACAACTCCACCAATCTTTCAGAAGGACAAAAAGCGCGACCTTGAGTTTGTGCAAAAGGTAAAAAGGCACAAAAGTGTTGTACTGCAGCTTCACCAGCTATGTTGGACAAGGAGCAACACCTAAAAGCCCACAATGCCGACGAAGCTGCCCGACATAAATTCTGGGGATGGGAAGCTGGCAACACTGAAAAGCAAGAAGCTGCTGTGCGCAAGTACGCTAATGCCATTATCGACACCCTTAGCAAATACAACTATGATGGCTTCGACATCGACTTTGAACCCAATTATGGCTATGGCGGCGAACTGGCGAGCAATTATGAACTCATGCATGTCTTCATCACCGAACTGGCGAAACACATTGGGCCAATGTCACCTCATCCCGAGAAACTGCTCATCGTGGATGGAGAACCGCAAACGCTTCTGGCCAAGACGGGGCCTTTCATCAGCTATTATGTCATTCAAGCTTACTTCGCGAAGGAAGGGAATTTAGATGGACGCTTGCTCAACGGCATCGATAAGTTCAAGTCTGTAATGAGTGAAGAGGAAATCACTAACCGTTATGTCATGACCGAAAACTTAGAGAGTGCCATCGATTGCCTGAACGGAGGATATTCGTATTCCACCCGTGACGGACAGCCCACCCCTATCGTTCATTAGAAGGCTTTGCACGATGGCAACCGCTCAATGGTTACAGAAAGGGAGGCTTCGGAGCTTATCACATTGACGGCGAAGCTGTTAACACGCCTGCATACAAATACTTCAGGCAAGCCATACAAGCGCAAAACCCCGCAGTGAGATAAAAACATTTAACATGCATGCAACGGCTCTGTCTACATCATGTCGCTACCTGCACAGGGTTGACAGGCCTTAGCATCGCACATCAACAACAATTAAAAGATTAGTTTATGAAATTCATTCGATACATCTTATTATGCAACCTGTTGGCATTCATCGCATGTAATGATGCCGATTATAAGACCATCGACAACAGTGCGTTCATCAATGAGAGCCGCACAAGCACAAGTGCAAAAGTAATCATCACCGATGATGGTGCAACAGCCGAACTCACACCATGCCTCACAAGAGAGGCACCGCACGACTGCAAACTGAAGTTAGTGGTCGACACAACGCTCCTCCACCAATACAACGAGCAGCAAGGCACAAGCTACGTGCCACTGCCCGATGGAGCCTTTTCGATGCCTTCCGAAGTTATTATTCCTAAAGGCGAGTACTCGGTTGACCCTATCAAGATTAATATTCATCCACTCACGCAGGCTATGATTGGTGAAAGCTACGCTATACCCGTGCGACTGGTCAGCGAAGACACGGCTATTCCTGCTATGGCTAAAACAGGTTCCTTTGTCATCACTACCGAGGCCATCATCACTTCAAAACTGCCCCAGTTTACCGGTGCTGCAATGCTCGAAGCTGCAATGCCCAAGGGGGATGAAACCTATAATGAGTATACCATTGAAGTAAAGTTCCAAGTGAGCAACACCTATAATCGCGACCGTGCCGTCTTCATCAACAATGGCAACGGAGAACCCAATTTTGTGTTGCTCCGTTTCGAAGATCCGCAGACCGATACTGGTGGGCATAAGGCCCACTCCTTAGTGCAGATTGTAGGACGCAACCGCATCTACATGAACCCTGCCTTTTCATTTGTGCCCAACAAGTGGCAACATTTAGCCCTCACCTGTGACGGCTCTCATTATCGTCTATACATCAATGGCGCCTTTGCCGGCATCAAAGATATTCCTGCAGGAGCGACAACCTTTAAAACGTTCAAATGGTTTACAAAGGGAGACGATCCTTACAGCCGCTGGGGCGCATGTAAAATACTCCTAACAGAGGCACGCGTGTGGTCGGTTTGCCGTACGGAGACGCAAATACAAAAAAACCAGTCAACGGTTAGCCCTAAATCAAAAGGATTAGAGGCCTATTGGCGCTTCAATGAAGGTTCGGGCAATACATTCAACGACGCCACGGGGCATGGACACACGCTCACAACCCATGCCACTCCTATCTGGGTGGATGGTATTAAATCAACTGATGAACAAACCAACTGGCAATAAAAACAAAAATGACAATGAAACATTTTTTTATCATATCCTCACTGCAGCTACTTTTGCCTTCACAGGCCTGTTGTTACTCGGTAGCTGCCACAGCGACGACAAAGCTATTGAAGATGAATGGACAGCCACCTACGTTTATTTGCAACGTGTAGACTATCTCACGCCATCACCTAAAACGTTTCGCATTGATCGCTCCAGTGAAGGGCTTTCAACAGGCATTGACATGCCGTTTGTGGTAAAAACACAGAAGCCCACTTCACAGGATATACGTGTTAATCTTGAATTGCGTGACACCCATGCGCCCAATATAGGGTTACAAATTCAAGATAAGGCAGGCAACAGGCTCGCGTCATCACAGGTTGTTATCAAGGCTGGCCAACAATGCTCCGATACACTACGCATCGTAGCCACCAATCTTGAAACACTGAAGGCCAACGAACAAAAGGTGAACTTAGCTTTTGATGTAGTGCTCACGGGCATTGAAACCGCGCAAAGCAACACTTTCATCTCGCCACGCACAACAATGAGCGACCTTACCGCGAAGATTGAAAAAGGCGCACTGCAAAACATGAAGATGGGCACACCTGCTGTCGATAATTTGCTCGACCGCACAGATTGGGTCATCACATTGGGAGCTGGAGCCGAGAACAGTGCAGCTAACCTCGTCGATGGCAATTATTGGAGCGATGTTGCACGTAGTGGACAAGGATTTACCATCACCATTGACCTTGGTGCTGAAAAAACTATTCATGGCATCAACACCACGTCATGGGCTTGGACAAGTAATCGCTATGCACCGCAAGAAATTGAGGTTGCCGTGTCTAAAGACAATGCCACATGGACATCATTGGGCACTTTGCTCACTTCGGGCGGCAATCAAGATATAACCTTGCTCAGTCATCCGAAAGCACGTTATCTCAAATATACCATTTTGAAGATGCCTACATCTAATCGTGTCAGCATTGTTGAATTCTATCTCTATGGCACCGATAATTAAGCGCCATCAGAGTTGCATGCGTACACTCTGAGGCATTCAAATTAGAAATGAACTTTGTATTTGGTTTTTAATTATAGTGTTCCTACCGGCCGTGAGGGTTAGTAGGAACTTTTTTTCATAGCTCTCTTTTCAGCATTCCCACCATGTTGCACTTTTCTAATTCCTATCGTCCTACCTCACCCAACACTGCCCCATATCCATTTCATAGCACATCATGTTTTGTCTCCTGCCTACACTTTTTTTGTATCTTTATAAAATCTCTCTCAAAAAGTGTGCACGTTTGGTCATGCTTTGGTTAAAAAAACAAGCAATCATGCGCCATGTTGCCCATCATTTTTTTCTTAAACACTAAAAATTTTAGATAGCCTGACGCCACTTTCTCTATAAAACAAAAAAATTCTTCATGCCATTTTAGCCTCTATTCTATTAAAACACATCAAAAATACAGCCTTGTCGACAAGGGTCATATCCATTCATGGTCACCAATGCGCCTTGTTGCACATCATTTTGCACTATCCATTTCAACCATGCGCAAGGTTAAACAAGAAATCATCTATTCACATATCATTGTGCAAGGTTAAGTCCTTGCTGTGATGAAAAAAACAGCCGCCCCATCACCCTTTTTAAAAAAATAATTCAAAAAAAGTTCTACAAAAAAATTTGGAAGTTATGGTTATTTTTTTGATAGTTTTGAGGCAACTATTAACGTGATGTCTGCTAAAGGCATAAACAATTATTACATTTTTTTATATATGACAAAAATCTATTACAACAACAACAACACTCCCCGAAATGATCGGGTTTCAAGGGTGTTAATCATTACGAGTTTCGCAATGGCGTACATGCCGAGTTCCATCGCAATCAGTATGATTTAGTGCGCGCAGTTGACAAAGCTAAAATCGGTGTCACCGATGAGCTATTAAAGCACTGGCTCGACCAAATCAATCTCGAAGATGAGTCTAATCGCCGTGTCGGAATGACAGTCTTTACAAAAGAGGTGCGCAAAAAGGATGCCTTGCGCAATGAATGTCTCTCCACGCTCTTTAGAAATGTGCATTCTTATAAATTCACACCCATCAAGGCGCAAAAAGAGGCTTATGAGAAGCTATACCCTATCATCAACAGCTATCGAAACATTCAATATGAAGGAATGAATGAGAAAACGGCACATATTAGGGGCTTAGAGATTGATTTAAAGAAACAAGCAACCTCAATGACAGCATTGCATTTAGATGAGATTTTCACTGCACTGCACGATGCCAATGAAGCTTATCGCGAACTATGTACAAAACTAATTGATGAAAGCATTGATGCCACGCTACCATCGTCGCGGACGCTACGCGCTGCCACTGACAAAGATTTAAAAATTAGTGCGCCATCACATTGACTTAGCTTATTTTGGTGCAACTGATGCCGATACGAAGAAGTTAATCTTAGAGTTGGTCAACAAGATGGATCACGCTGCCACCTTGTCGAAAGCATCTCACCGATTGAGCAAAGCACAACGCAAAGCGGCAGAGATAGAAGAGCTCAAGAAACTTCACAAAAACACTGCAGCCGTTATATGCTGCATTTGAAGCCAAGAAACAATGGCCCACTGGCAGCTTACAATTCACAGAGAAAAAGCTAAAAAGTGAACAAGAACATCTGTTATCAACTTCAACTCAAAGACAGCAACACCTATGTTTGGGTGCGCATAGAAAAAGATGCACTCGTTGAGGTTGAACTGCCCAAACGGCTTCGCAATAAGCTTATGAATACCGACAAGGCGGACACAAAGCATGCTGCAAACTCATCTAAAAAAAGCTTCCACTGGCACATCTGATCAAGCAAAAGACGATGAAAAGAAGAAAGCCAATAAGACTGAGAACAAAGCAGAAGGTGGAGAAACGTCAACCGAGACACCTGGAGCATCGCTTGGAGAAGCCACAGTGACACCCAAGCCATAGTGTTGCATGGCGTCATGAAGCACCGCTGCACAATGTTAGCTTTGCGCTGAAACAATGTAGCAACAAAAAGGTTGCATGTAAAAATCGTTTTATTTTCAACAAAGGGGACACGCGACGGCGTGTCCCCTTTGTTCATCTATACATTGCATGCTTCACAAAGCGATAGCCCTGCTGGCACATTAGCCCTGCAGCAAAGAGGCCATCACTACGCTATTCAACTATGGTCACCTTGTAACCATTGAATGTTGCACGCTGTTCTGGTGACGGGTGCAATAAAAAGATAGGCGTATCCATCAAGCTATCGTTGGGGAGTGTTTCAACAGCTTGCCATTTCAGCGATAGTCCATCGGCCACATAGCGTGCCAATTGCGTTTTGTCGGCATCGGCTTCTACCGCAATCACTTCCGTGTGGCGATGCGTCAGTGCAAAAGAGCAAAGCAAATTCACCCCAACCACTGTTTAACACTACTACGCGCTGAGCCGTGCAAGGCGTGTCAACCCATGCGGCATAGTTAGCAAACTTTGTCAAATTACGCTTCACTTCGCGCAAGACTTCGACGCCCTTAAAACGATACTTGTCCAACGTTAGCTGACGATAATAAGCAGCTGTTTCAATCTGTCCGGCTACCTCGCGATACCAGTCCACATAATATTGACGCACCCGCTTAGTGCGCACGACATAGTCTTCGCCCCATGCTGCATCGGTGGCCATGATGCGTTGCCCTGCGCAAACCGTTATTTTCCCGGCAAAGGCACACCAGCTGTTGCGCGGCAGCACTTCGTTCACGCCATGCAATAGCAACGGCACCACGTCGACCTGCAATGCCTCGGCCACGTGGAAGGCACCCTTGTGAAAACGCAATATCGACGAGTGGTCGTTGCGTTCACCCTCGGGAAAAGAACACGATGCTATAGCCAGCAGAGAGGGATTGCTTCAACTGCTTCAGGTCCAACATTTGGCTGTCAATCAACCGAATGTGGCCAAACCAATCGAACACCTTGCGGATAACAGGGTTAAGACTGGCATGCTCGTTGGCCACGATGAGCAATCGGGGTGATAGCGCCATCATAATGGCAGCATCTAACATGGATTGATGATTGCACACCACCACAGCGGGCTCCTTGAGCACTTTTGCAAGGGCTGGGTCTTCATGCCATGCCATCGTGGGAATGTGTCGCAAGTCATAGCGGAAGAGCCGATGCACCCGTGTCTGAAAACGCTTGCGTTTGCGCGCTGTCGGTTTTGTCAGCACAAAAAGCATGAAGCCCAAAGCATAGATGTAAACCAACTGTGCGAAGAAAACGGTGGCCGAGAGCAACATCACAAGGAAAGGCCTCAAGGAATAGGGGCGCCGACGATAATGGGACTTCGTCCCCACCAAACCGCTATATAAGAGCGGAGGCAGAATATAGGCCATCAGCACCACGGCAAACATACCTACGATTGTTACTTCGGCTAAAGAGTGCAGTGCTGGATGTTTGGCCAAGATGAGCGAACCTATACCGATGAACATAATCAATGCCGAGATGATAATCGATTGCTTATAGGCGGCCAGCAGCTTGCGCCGATAAGCATATTCGTAGCTCACGCCCTCGGTGATGAATATGGTATAGTCGTCGCCCTGCCCAAAGATGAAAGTGGCGAGAATAACATTGACAATATTAAATTGAATGTTGAGCAGTGACATGATTCCTAAAATCCAAACCCAGCTGACCGCCATCGGGAGAAACGATAATAATGCCAATTCAATGCTGCCAAAGGAGAACCACAGGAAAAAAAGAACACAATGAGTGCACATGCCCAGCCAATGTAATTGAAGTTATTGGACAAATTGTTGGCCAACGCGGAGTTCATAGACTTCACATCAAAAACTATAGCATGTGTCACCTGTGAACTGTTTTTCAATCTTAGCTACTTCCTGAGGGGCAACGTCCAACACGTTGATGATGCTAAATGTGCCTGCAATGCTGTCGTGACTCAAGTTTCCCTGAAAAGCAGTCGTGGTTAAAGGCGCAAAGGAAGTGGGAGGAAGGGGCATGAACTTGCCATTGAACATCACTTCGAAGTCGTAGAACGAATCGGGCGCAAAGCCTGCCTTCATGCCCTCGCGGCGCAAGACATCCGGCAAATTCTTATGCCGCTGGCGAAAGGCGTCCCACTGTTTCAGCCGGCGCACTTGCTCCGCGTTGGAGGTAAGGAAGGGCGCGCAGGTGGACAGCGTGGCACCTTTCATGTGGCGTTGCACCTGCTCTAAAGCCGGTTGCAACAATTGGTTGTGTTGCAAGGCCTCATCCATGGTCATGCCGTGCGCTACGACGTAGACCTTTTCGGTGGTGGTATCGCGTTGCAACAAGGTTTGAAAAATAGCGCATATCGGCCTTTTGCTCTTCGGTCATGTAGTTGATGTGGCTCATATCGGCATCAAACTTTGTCTGCAGGCTGAAATAACCCAATACTCCTGTGAGCAGCACTATCGCCCATACGACCCCTTGTTTGCGTTCCAATGAAATGTCGGTGAAACGGGCAAAAGCGACCCCATGGTTTTGCCTTAACCGGTTTCACCACGTGAGGAAGATAGATGAGCACTAAGAGAATCGTGCCCACCAAGAGGAACGAACTGAAGAGTCCCAAGTCGCGCAGTGCCACCGACTGCAATGGAACCAATGCCAAAAAGGCGCCCACGGTGGTCACGTTGCCGACAAGCAAAGGCACCGTAATTTCCTTGAGTGCACTGCGGACGGTGGAGGTATGCGATAGATGGGAAATGAAATGCAAAGGGTAATTGATGGCTATGCCCAGAATGACCGACGAGATACCAATGACTATTACTGACACATGATCGTGTACCAATGCCAATCCCCCCATGGCGAACAACCATCCCCAGGCCACAGCTAAGACAATGAGGAGCAGGTTTTTAAGTCGTCGGAAGGTGAGGAAGAGCAACACGGTGATGAGGAGGATGGCCAATGTCACCGACAAGAGGCTATCGGTCTTGATTTGTGTAGCGTTTCCAACGGCGATTACCGGTCCGCCTGTCAAGTGCACTTCGAGTGCAGGTTGGCTCTGCGTAACCTTGGCCGCTTCTGCTTTGAGTAGATTGATGAGCTGCGTATTGTGCTCCGTTTCACTCGACCCAAAGGGCGATTCAACCATAACAATGGCCCGTTTCATATCAGGTGAGAAGATATACCCATCATAAAGCTCATAGTTGAGTGAGAGATGGCGCTGTTGCAGTTTGGCCACGACGGGGGTAAAGAGGCCCAAAGGGTCGCGCTGGATGTTGCTGGTGAGCATGTTGCCTGTGGGGAACATCAACATACGCTTGTCCTCTTGCAGTTGACGCGCTGCGAACCCCGGATCGCGCAAAAGACTGTCCATGCGCTGATAGTCGTGAGGGGTGAGGAATAGCGGCATGTAGCGGTGAGACAAAGTCCACCACCTGTTGCATTTTCTCCATGTCGACTTGTGCCGTCAGCTGTCGCGCTATGCCTGCCGTATCGGCGGCCTGAAGGTTGGTTGCGAAGCGTTCGATTGCTGAAACCATCGCATCGGCATCTGTCTTTTGCCCTTTCTTTGCCTGAAAGATGACAAAGATTTTATTGGCTCCCGAAATATCTTGATAAACCTTTAGCCCGCTTTGGTGGGTTGAACTGAGCGGAAGAAAATCCGAGATGTCTTCTTTGTATTGCAACGTCAGCACCAATGCTACCAAGAGTGCTGTTGTTACAAGAAAAGAAAATAGGCGCATGGCACGGTGCATGCGCAAGAAATCATAAACTTTTAGTACTACTGAAACCATACTATTATCATTCAATTCGTCATAGGCCACTCTTCTCGAGTGGCCTTCATGGTCATGCTATCCTGTTTACAGCATCGACGTTTCAACAGGATTGGCGTAAATGCCCAAAAAGATATCCTTCAATTGGTCGAGATTACACGTGTCGTATTGATCTAAAGCGGCCAAGTGCTGTAGGAACAATGCCTGCTCTTCGGGCGTGTATAACGCTGCGAAACGTTGGCTGCCATACCGCAAATCGTGTGCTATATAGTTGTTAGGATACAACCGATAGGCCTTATGGATGCGCTGATCAATGAGCTTGGCAACAGCCTTATGGTACTCATTATTGGTTAACGCCTCTAATCTTGTGAGTTCTGCCACGGCAATAGGTTCGCAAATTTCAATGTGTACACGTCCCTTTGGTGCGACGATTCCCGTGAGGATGCTGTTAAGGTCTTCACCGGGTTTCTTGGTATAGCGCATGCTCTGCGATTCATAGAGTTCCAAAGCTTTGAGCACATCACACGGCTCCCATTCATACGATATCGCAATCGGGACGATGTGCAAATCGGCCAAAGCTTTGATTTTATCGCTACTCTCGCTCATACAAAACATCTTGATGATGCCTTGGTCTGTGGTGTCATAACCATCTTTTGTGCGTCCATTGCGCTGTGCTATCCACACACTCTGTTGCTTCTCGGCAATGGTGTAGCGGATATATTCTGAAAGGTGAAGCGAACTGCGGTAAAAATCCTTCACGCTACCACCGGGACGCTCCACTCGAAACATCTTGTTGCATTTGCCAATGTCGATGATTAACTGACTCATCATCAAGTTGGCACCGAACGTAATCTCGGTAGTGTCAAAATCCTGCGTGACCAGGAAATACTGCAACAAACTCGAATCCAACATGATGTCGCGATGGTTGGACACATAGAGATACGATTGCGTGGGGCTCAATTGTTGCAAAGCCATTACACGAAAAACGCTGTGATACTGTTGGCAATCACCTGCTCATTGACCTTCCGCATGGTCTCCGTTTGAAAGGCTTTCACTGTTCGATAGCTGGCTATGCGCTTCCGCACGTCTTCTAACGACTCATCGGGGTAAACGTAAGATGCCAATAGGGGCAGGGAGCTACTCTCGGCGATACGCGCCATCGCAGCGGGAATCTCGTCCTCATAATATGGACGGATGTCATCAAACTTGGGGTTCTTTTGCATATCTTTTCATAAAAGGATGTTCATTGGGTTGTCGTTTTGCTGGTCATTCGCCTTTCCATAGTTGCGAAAGCCAAGCCAGAAACGATTGCTTCCATGTGCGACACTCCGCGCTTCCTCTCGTTTCGGAAGCACCAAAGCCATGACCACCCGTGCGGTATTGATAGTACACATGAGGTACATGCTGTGCCGTTAGGGCAGAGTCAAGTAATATAGCGTTGTGGTAGTCCACAATGGGATCATCGATGCAATTTGCCAGAAATATGGGTGGACACACACGCGTCACTTGCCTTTCTAAGGAGAGCGAATCGCGAAGGGCATGGTTGCGCACCCTACTTTCGCCCATGAGTGCCCTTCGAGAACGTTTGTGCACGCATGATGCCGACATTGTTACCACAGGATAGAGTGATGCAATGAAGGCCGGACGATCGTGTTTGCCAAAAAAACAAACCGCCCGATACGACCAAATGGCCGCCCGCCGAGAAGCCCATTGCCCCCAATCTTTGTCGTGTCGACGTTCCATCGCTCGGCATGTTGTTTGACATAGCGAATGGCTTGTCGAAGGTCGTCTTGTGGGTCGGGGTAACGGTTGCCTCGCCATAGCCAACGATAATGCGTGACGAAGGCTGGCACATAAGCGGTGCGATAGCACAACACAAAAAGCAGTGATGCCATTGCGCTGTAACCACAGTCCCTACGTCCTTACCCTCTGCTTTCATGTCGTGCCAAAAGTAGCTCCCGCCCGGACACACGATAATCGCGGGGCGCTTTTGACCTTGTGCGAGATAAGGGGTGAGCCAAACCTTTGCCTTGCAGGATGTGTTTTGCCAAATGTTCTCTTGCCCTTTAGTCGAGACAAGCATCATTGCGAGGCACAGAAAGAGTACTATTCGCTGTTTCATGATTGAGTTGATTCAAAACATAGTTGCGCCCTAAGATGGCTTCACAAGTTTGGATGGCTGTTAAGGGCACACCGCAAAACCCATGAAGGTTATTGTTTTGCCCTGTAAGGAGTAAGTTCCTCACTTTTGTCACTACGGGCAGCTGTGACAAAGCCAAATTGTTATAATCTTTGCTATACCCACAGATTCCACCCTCCTTTGCGCCATAGAAATCGCGAATGGTCAGGGGTGAAGCCGTGTTAACCGCCTCAATGCATGTTGAAAAGCCAGGGTGAAGCACTTCGACCATGCCCAAGAGTTGGTTGCATTGCTGCTCTTTCCACTGCCGATAGTCCGCCGTGCGATGCCCTATCGTTGTCTGTTCCCATGCTTTCACCTGCGAGAATGCCATAGGTGCCGTTACTAACACCTTCGACGCGAAGGCTCCTTGCCCTTCATTTGGTGGGGTCATGAAGAGAAAGCCCAATGGCCATGGCTTGTCGTCACGTCCGAACTGCCAAATGTCTGCATAGCGCGTCATGAAATACTCCGAATGATTGATGTAAGGGAAGCTGTTTGGCTTGAGTTTCACGTAAAGTGAGAAAGCAGAGTAAGAGTTTGGAATAGCTTCCAAACGGGTGCGATAGGCCTTAGTAAAGGCATCGCTGTCGATCACCTTGAGCAATGCACAAGGGTGGATGGCCGAGATGTAATATTCGGCTTCGAAATGCTGTCCGTTGGCCGTTTCCACACAGGTCACCTGCCTATCTGTTACACCAATGTGCGTCACTTCGGTTGCTCCCAGCACCTTTCCTCCATGCCGTTGTATGGTTTCGGCTAAGAGATGGGCAAAGCGTAGACTACCGCCCACAAACGACTTGGCCCATTGATGTAGAGCACCGAAATGATGGCATGGACGTAAGCGGGGGTCTGTTGCGTACGTCCACCATATAAAGGGTTCATATAAGCCAAGACACTGCGCAGTTTCTTATCGTTGATATATTGTGCGATGAAGGCCTCGGCCGACATGTTAAACTGCGCCGAGTGCATAGGTATCAAGTCTTTCGAAGGGCGAAGATAGAACAAGTCTACCTCTTCGGACAAGCGAAACAAAGCCTCAACATAGGCCTTTAGCCCGTCATGCTCATGCGGGAACTGCCGCGCAAGGGTCTCCACGAACGTGTCTTTCCCCTCGGCAATGGTATAATAGCGCTGGTCTTCGTCAAAGTAAAGCCGATCCGTGCAGTCATGGTCCACATCCCTCACGCATACTTGATTGATGATTCCCAAATAGGAGCACAGCCGATAGATGTTACCACCGGGGCGCATACCTCCTATGATATGCATGCCTGTGTCAAAGTCTTCACCCCACATGTGGAAGGACTGTAATCCACCTCCTATGATCTTATTCTTTTCCAAAACGGTCACCTCAAGCCCTTCCTTCGCCAAGATGGCACCCGAAAACAGGCCACCTAAGCCACCTCCTATAATCAAAAACACGTTGTTTCATTCGCCTTGGTTGCTTTGAATAATCTGATTGTAAATGGTCTTTGCGGTTACAAACTCGCTACAAGTGACAATCGAACCCACCAAGACACCCAACATGCCATGCGAGTTAATATTCTGTCCCGTCAAGAAAAGGTTGGGCACCTTCGTGCGTTGGGGCACGCGTCCCGCTGCACCGAGATGAATATCTTTTGCAATGCCATACATCGAACCGCCCTCTGTTCCAGTGTAATCATAATAGGTCAGAGGCGTCGCAGTGGTATAACGCACAAGATTTTGTCGAATGTCGGGGAACTCTTTGGCCAAAGCGTCGAGCAACAACTCGGCCTTTCGCCGCTTGAAAGCCTCATAATCGTCACCGCGTCGACCCACTTTCGTCCCCCACCAAGGTTGCAAATCCTCCATCTGCATGTAAGAAAGAATGACGCCTGTGTGGGCGAACTTCGGCTCACGCTCATGACAAAAGTGCATATAAAGGTAGCCTTTGGGCCAGGTCTCTTCCGTATAGTGCTCACAATTCCACGGCGTGTCACCAGCATAACCATAAAAGTTGTGATTCATATACGGCACCACGCCAGGCTTAAACTCCAAGTAAACCGAAAAGCCTCCTACGGTTTGCGGCATGGCATAAATGCGCTTACGAAAAGCGGGCCGAATGAGTTTCGTGTCTAAAAGTTCCAATGTGCGCATGGGATGAATGGCCGACACAACCGCATCGGCAGCCATAAAGCAGTCATCATTCACCACCACACCCGTCGCTTTTGCCTCATCACACACAATCTTCGTGACCTTTTGCCGCGTCTTCACCATGCCACCATAACGCAAAATGGTGTTCTTCAGTGAGGTTGCAATGCTGTCACTGCCTCCCACCACACGCGCAGCACTTTGGTTATAGAAGTCCATGATAAACGCATGTGTAGAGAAAGGCGTCTTACCTTGTTCGGCTGCATAGAGTGGAAGATTGCCAACCAATACCCGTTTCAGCAGTTCATCATCGAAAAGCTCATCCAAAACGTCGTCGATAGCGCGCAGCTGAAACTCGGTATTGATGGCTGCATCCGACTCGGCGTATTTCAATGAGTGGAGCGAAGAGGCACCAGCCACCCGATTTACTAAATCGAAATAGCGTGCCAATGCATCACGTTGCCGTGGAAAAGATGCGCTCATCGTTTCAATAAATGGCTCGCGCCCATTTGCAAAGCAAAACCGTTCGCCCTGTAACGCCACGACATCATAACCGCTTTGATCCAAGAAAGACAAAGACACATCGGTGTCCAATTCCAAATAGTTCATCAGCTTTCTTAGCGTCTGTCCCGGCACGACACTTCCGATAAAGTGCATACCTGTTTCATACTTTGCACCATAACGTGAAAGCATTGCAGACACCCACCTATCTGTTGGCCTTGTTCCAACACCGTCACCTGATAGCCATTCTTTGCCAGGATGACGCCTGTTGAGAGACCACCTAAGCCGCTTCCTATAACCACTACTTTCTTCTGTCTCATGTCTTAACTGTTCTTTTCAAACTCATCGCAGAGTGTGTTATACTTCTCCACATAGTGTTTGCGCATCCATTTTGCCTGTTCCATTGGCGAACCAATGGCTTGCAGCTGCGCTGGCGTCATAGTTTCATCTACTTCTAAATAGATGGGGCTCCGATGAAGAGAGTATTTCGTCTTAGGGCAAGCGCCGTCCTGTACCATATAAGAACATGGGGGTAATGCCCAAATGCAATTGCTCGGCAATGTAAAAAGCACCACGATGGAAACGCGATATGCGACAGTCAACCGAACGTGTTCCCTCGGGATAGAGTGCTATGCTATAGCCTCGGTCGACCAACGAACGCAACTTCGGTAACAAAGCATCAATCCCCTCGGTCACTGTCTGATATTCTGCATGACGAATAACATAGCCATAGAAAGGATTTCTCCACACCCATTGATTGGTTAAAAAGACCACCTTTGGCGTTAATATGAGCTGACAGATCAAGTCTAAGTGCGACTGGTGGTTACAAATCAGCACCGAGGGCTTATCAAAGTCCACCCGTTTGGCTATGCAACAACTAAACTCTCCGCCAGGAATGCCATGTTTCAACACGATGATTCGCGCAATATTATAAATCAAGCGATGTAGATTGCGTCGTTTTTCCTCCGTCATCTTTCCCCATTTCAGGTAGAGATAAGCCAATGGTGTCACAACAAAAAAACGAGAAGAAGGAAAAAGATAAAAAGTGAATAAACTGTGCGAATCATGCGCACGATTCCATGAGCCAACCGACAAGGCAGTCCATAAACGACGGCTAAAAAGCACAGCACTGTGTTGAGAACGGTGATCCGTAGAAAGTCTTTATAAGGACGGAAATGGCTCACACGTTCCTCCTTGGGCGGATAATAGACATCGACAGGTATCGAAACGAGCGGCACACCATGCCACGAGGCCAACACCATCAACGCTAACTCCGCCTCGTAACGGGCAGGGCATCGCACGCAGATAGCGCTGCTTCTTGATGGGATAAAGACGATAACCCGTCTGCGTATCGGCTAACCATTTGCCTGTTTGCACAAAGAACCAGAAGTTGGAAAAGCGATTGGCAAAGCTGCTACCACTCGAGCGCTCCACACCTTTTAAATCACGTTCGCCCACGATGAGTGCGCCAGGATGCGCAATATTCGCTTGCAGAAATGAAGGAATGTCTTTCGCATAATGCTGTCCGTCGGCATCAAGGGTAATGGCATAGGCAAACGATAGTGCCTTCGCCCTCTCAAAGCCTTGCCGCAACGCATAGCCTTTCCCGCGGTTATGCTCATACGAGACCAACGTAATACCCGAGAGCTCTGACAAGATTTGAGCCGTATGGTCCGTGCTTCCGTCATTCACCACAAGCACATCGGCACAATATTCCTGGGCACTTTCGACCACTTGCCGCACCGTCTGCTCATTGTTGTACGTGGGGATGATGACACAAATTCCACGAGCCCGCAGGCGTTCCTTCAACGTTTCCTGTTCTATTCCTTGCATGGTTGGCATGTAAAAGACAACTTCGCATAGCCCGTTGTGCCCGAGACAACATTCACTCTGGCCTTCACTGTTCCATCGGGCTGCTCCTCTATACCTGAGAACTGATACACGATGTTTTCCGTTTCAGTAGGGGTTAATACCGAAAGAAATTTCACATTCTTCACGCCACACAGTGCCAACGGCCGATGAAGTGCCTCACTCAATAGCTCGCAAGCCATCTGAAGAATGCACACACCCGGTGTAATCGGTTCGCCAGGAAAGTGGGCCTGATAGATGAAATGCTGTGCATTGAGCGCAATTTCATAAGTCGCCCGAGGCAAATCAACGCTGGCCTGTGCAATGTGATAAAAGTCATTCTTCAAGATCATCGGCTGCCTCCTTCTTCAATTCTTCACGCATCGGGGTGAACACGTAGGTCAATTTATACTTTTTGTCTTCATAAAGTGTGTCGCCTTTTGCCAACGACTGCAATAGCATACGCAAATCATTGCGCAACACTTTGCGAATATACCATTTATCCATTAACGCCATGGCATGCACAATCTCCACCTTGTCTTTTTGCTCGTGATAGCGGAAATCGAGTGCCGAAAAGCCAAACTCATTGAACAGGCTCCCCACAATCCCCGTCGAATCGCGCACCATCATGCACACACCACTCACATATCCCTTAGGCATCGTTATCATGGCTTGATAGCTTTTGCGTGCACCAAGGGTGTCGGGCAACAGGTTTTGAGCGGTCATACCACATGAAAGGCCACTCAACAAGACGATACTAATGAATCGAAAACACTTGTGCATTGAGCGGCGCATTGGTTTTAATGTTCTTCAACTGAATGGTGGTTTGGTCGCCATTCTTTTCAAATAGTTTCACCATCGACACCATCATTGAGCCTGATGAAAACTAATCTGTATCTTTTGAAACAGCTGTTTCATGTTCGAACGCAAAGGAACGAGCGTGGCCACCCACTCCCCTTTGCCTTGTTGCATCGTCACTTTAAAAATCTTTTTCATCGGTGAGACACTTGCCTAAAACGCTATTCATCATGATACGCGCAATCTCTTTAAACATTTTGTTCTGCTGCACGTCAATCACATCACTCCGCTTCTCGTTGCGAAGCATCACCTTTGCACCATTCAACACAAAGGTATAACTGTAAGGACTTACGTATTGCCAACACAGTTTGTCACTCTTTTGGTAATACATCTTCCCCTTCGACACCATCTTTTGGTTCAACAACTTCAGCGATTTGGTTTGCACAAAGTCGCATTGCATGCTTTGCAGCTGTGCCGCAACTTGGTTTACCTTGACCTTTACCTCACTTTCGGTCATCGTTTGTGCATGCAGTGGCAAAAACATCAACCACAACAAGCTCCATAAAAACAGGCTTTTCTTCATTTATCTCTTTTCCTTTCTCTGTTTAAATAAGGGCGCCTCTTCATCGGGCAATGAAAAAACAACCCAACATGATCAACGCCACCCCTATCCATTTCATACCATTTACCGACTCATGGAAAAACACCATGGCCGACAAAAGCGCAAAAACATAGCTCAAACTAATCATCGGATAAGCCATGCTCAAAGGGTAACGCTTCACAATATACATCCACAACACCGTGCTGCCACCAAAAAAAGTAGTCCGCTCAAAGCAAACTGCCAGTTGGGCAAAAGCGACCACAAAAACGCACGGTTAAACCCAAATGGTGCCAACTTCGATAGTCCAAACTTCAAAAACACCTGCCCGCCAGCGAGCAAAGCACTCTGAACAACAGACAAGATAATCAGTCTCCACATGTCAACACCATTGCTATGGCCGTGTATTCGGCCGGTTCTTGCTCGCCCAAACGCGCCAACAACTGACGGTAAAGGGCAGTGGTTTCATCGTGATAGCCTACCAACACGCTGCGACATGCACCCGATTGCAACAGCAACTCGGCATCTTTCAGCGCCCACTCCAACGATTTTTCACCCTGTGTAGGTTGCATTATATCCATGACAGCCCAATTTAATGGCTATGGTGCTGCCAATGGTGTTATGGGTGCTCTGCATAAAAAGCGTAGGGCTCACATTGTCTTCGCCCTGTTGCACCATGTCAAGCAACATCTTCTCTGAATTTTCTAAACAACCCAAGCTCGTTGCCGTGATAATAGCATCAGGAACAGCAATTCCTGCCTCCTCTAAAGCCAACATAGAAGTGAGCACTGAACGGCGCATCAAACCGCTCATGCGACGCAGTTCCATGGGTTTCACAAAACGTTTGATTTCTGACGGGTCGACAATGTCCGCCATATTGACACGCGATTTGGTGCAAATGGTGCGACAATTCGCGATAGATTGCTCACCAATATGCTGCACTTTACTCGGCAAAGAGAAAAGCAGCGAGGTGTCGTTACCGCCAAATCCAAACGAATTGCACAACACATGCTGCAACGAGCAGGCTTTATTTGTCGCTAAAGGCACAATGCCATCGGGCATTTCTGTGTGCCATCCGATGTTCATCGGCGCCAATTCGTGCTGCATAGCCAGCAGACAAATCACAGCTTCTATGCTCCCCGACGCACTCGTTGTGTGCCCTGTGAAGCCCTTTGTGCTTGAAATCAAAGGCTGATGGGCACCAAACACCCGCCGAATGGCTTGGCTCTCACTGGCATCATTGTTGGGTGTTCCCGTGCCATGTGCATTGATATAATCAACTTCTTCAGGCGCAACACCCGCCATCTTCAACGCCGCTTCCATGGCAAGATAAGCTCCTTGCCCGTCATCCGACGACGCTGTCTGGTGAAAAGCATCACAGGCATTGCCGTAACCCGTGAGACAGGCCCGCACGGTTGCATGGCGTTGGGCCACCGATGAGGCCGACTCCAACACCACATAGGCGGCACCTTCGCCCAAATTTAAACCCGCACGATGGGCATCAAAGGGCCTACAAGGGGCTTGATCGAGTATCATCAACGAATGGAAACCTGCAAAATGGAAACGCGAAAGCGCCTCTGTTCCGCCCGCAACCACGATGTCGGCCTCACCATGTGCAATCAACCGTGCCCCCAACATCAAGGCATTGGCAGCCGAAGAGCATGCCGTAGAGAGTGTTGTGCACGCGGTAAAGCAGCCAAAATGGTCGGCTATCAGCTGTGTTGTGCTGCCCCCATCATGCGTTTTGATGCAGTCTGCATCGCCTTTCCCGGCAGATAGGTCGGCAATGTGTTGCTCGGTGATGTCCATTCCCCCCACCGTTGTGCCCGAGATGAGCACCACGCGCCGGCTTTTCAAATGCGGTTCTGACGAAAGTAGCCCTGCATCGGCGAGCGATTCACGCACAGCCAACATGCCCAACAGCACCGTTCGGCTCACTTCCTCTGACGCATCAATGCCCAATGCCGCCTTCATCTCGTCATTAGACAGGGGCACTTCGCCCACAGGAAGCTCACGATGGGTTGACGAAAGATATTTCATCGGCCCAATACCCCGCCGTTGCTGCACAATCGATTGCCACACTTCGGCCTGATTACAGCCGATAGATGAAACAATTCCTGCGCCTGTTATAGCTACTCCTCGCGTCATAATGGTGAACAAAAAAAGCGGTGTTACCGTGTACGATGTTGCTGCACATAGGCGGCAATCGTTGCCACACTCTTGAAGATTTCCTTGCCCGCAGCAGGATTTTCTAACTTGATGCCGTAGTTCTTCTCTAACAAGACTATCAGCTCTAAAGCATCTATAGAGTCTAATCCCAACCCTTCATCGCCAAACAAAGGTGCGTTTGCATCGATGTCTTCGGGCGTCATCTCTTCTAAATTCAAAGCCTTAATGATGGCTTTCTTCAATTCTAAGACTAATTCTTCCATATTGTTTGAATGTTCTTTTTATATTCGTTGTATAATAAATAGGTGGGCTTCATAGTGGTCTTCCGACCAATAATCAAGCCAACCTGTAAGCAAACTATCAAGATTGGTGCCTACAAAAGTCGCCGCAACGACCTCATTGAAGAGCTTCTCACTGCGCTTCTCCCAACAATAAAAGGAGGTTTCGCCATGGCATTGCTGCTGAATGGCCACCTCACCCGTCACAATATTAGGCAACGTATAAACGAAATGAGCAGGACTGGGATAGTAGTTTTTCGGCATCAGCAATCGTAGCATAATAACACTTATCGGTGCTGATAGACGACGATTGATTGAAAAACACAATGCCACGTCGACTACCTGCAAACGCATTCTCACGGGCTTCGGCCTGCAAAAGCAACGCTGAAGCCACAAAGCCCAATTTGCTTAGCCCATCCATCTTGTAGAACTTGGGATAGCTTTCAAGATGGGTTTTATAGAGAGCTGCGAGCGGTTCGTCCTCATTAGCGTCGAAAGCAATGGCTTTTCCATCGCATATACAGGTTTGAGGAGACAACATTAATTCGTGCATCACGCGTACATCAGGCCGCAACACCGTCGCAACTGCATCATGCTGAGGCTGCAAACGTTCCATCCTTAAAGCGGCATTACAGCCCCCAAAGCCCGAAAGCATCTTCACAAAGGCTTGCTTTTGCGTGGGAATAGCGTCCGTCTGCACATGGATTTTACCCGAAACGCCCAACGCATGAAAGCCTCTTGTGCCTAAAAGGGTATGCTGTTCTAACGCAAAGGCCGTGAGTACTGTTTCTAAAAACACCTGCACACCCAAGAGTATGGCCATAGGGTCCCTTTCAACGCATTGACGGGAACTTGCGACAAACCTGCACGCATGATGGCCATCGACTCCATCTGATCGTTGAAGAATGTGGCGGTACCATGGGCGTTAATCACGGCTAAAGCATCGGCTTCTTGCCCTGCAACAACATCGCATAGAGCCAAATAAGCACCTTCACCTTGCTTGGATGGTGCACTGATGTGGTAGGCATCGTTGTGAATACTACCAGCCATGAGTGCCCAAAGGGGCTGCTTAGAAGACACGATGTCACCGTGTTGCAACACCATCGTGGCAGCACCTTCGCCCAAATTCAACCCCAACCGCTCGGCATCAAAGGGGCGACAAGGTTGCAAAGAGAGGGCATGAAAAGCGTGAAAACCCGACAAAATGAAGGGCGATTGCACGTCAACACCACAGACAACAGCGGTGTCATAGGCGCCCGTTTGCAACAAACGCTGTGCTAAAATCAAAGCCGAAGCGCCCGAGATGCAGGCATTACACACTACAATAGGCTCGGTCTTGAAACCGAAATAATGGGCGATATGTGCCGCAGCAAGGCCTGGTTCTATGCGCTTTTGCTCATCTTCACTGCACGAAAGCAATTCAATATTGCCCTTGGTCGTACTTAAAATGAAAATAATTCGGGGGGAATGGAGGTCGATAGGCACTTGTTTTAAGGCACGTTGTATCGACTGAATGGCCAACGATTCGAAACGGGTCATGCCTTCAAGCATCAGCATTTGCCATTGCTCCTCACTGAAAAGTGAGCCACAACAGGCATCATGCATACGCGTTCCGGGCGCATAAGGTCGTAACATGGATTGGCCTTTCAACACCGAAACATAGTTCTCTTCGGTTGAAAAGCCTAACGGTGAGACGATATTATGAGCAACTTGATAGACCATTATAGCTGATTCCACTTCTTTTTCCACTCAAGATAGAATGGAGGATTATCCCAAACAAGCTGATAATTCGTATCCATAAACACCTGAACACTGTGGCCTATAGCCAGCAAACGCTCATCCTCTGGGTCGCGAATTTCATAATCAAACACCACTTTTGCAGCCTCCGTAGGACGATAAATAATATCAACTCGCGGATGCATTCCATAGCGAATGGGCTGCTTGTATTGGAAATTAAGTTCCACTAATGGGGCAAAATAACCATGATTGAAATAGTTTTGATAGTCTAAACCATAGTCTTCACCAAACTTTTCGCGCGCATCTTCAAAATAAAGTGGGTAGGAGCCATGCCAAACCACATTCATAGAATCGACCTCACTGAAACGAATGTCTAAGACTTTTGATGACTTTAGTTCTTTCATTTACGCTCCTCCTCCTTTACAGCTATCTTCATTTCGGCGGTAACGAGCACTTCTTCATCACACACTACCTGCGCTTTGGCTAACGTCATACCAAACACTTCCTCTATCACCTCAACGATAGTTGTAATCCGTTCACCCACTTTCGGCAGCCGATAGATATCCAAATTGCGGATAGCACCAATGAAACCAATCTGTATTCCACGCTGCAACACATACTGATTTACATAACCTATGCGCGCAGCACACGTTTGAGCGATGTTCTCTATGAGCCCACTTGCAGAGAATGTACCTGCATTTGTGAAGATATTCTCAGCCGAAATGAGGGTCTCTGTAATGGTCTTTCGTGCATCAAAGAACGTTAGTTTCCCCACCATTACAAATGGAGGCTGTTGCGGTAACAGCGTTTTGATGTCAAGGGTGCGTAGGAATTTCTCCTGAGGATGTAAGTAATCGATGGTCATTGTGCCCAAAAATCAAAGTAATTATACCATTGCAAGGGATAGCGTTTCACCGTCTTTTCCAAGCAATCAACATAAGCTTGTGCCAGTTCTTCTACCTGTTGGCGACGCGATGCGGCCTTATCATAAACCAATGGATGCACAAAGATGGTGTAACCTCGCCAAGATGTCTTCATCACTTGTATGGAAACAACATCCAATCCCCCAATAACGGCGACGCTAAAAGGCCCCAATGGCAAGCGAATGGGAGCAGATAGGAAGGTAGCGGCTATCGTTTTAGAGGATCCCCAACGCCGATCGGCCACCAAACTAACAATTTCTCCCCGCTTAAATACCTGGTCAATGGCAAACAGATGATCCATATTCGCTCCCACAGGAATCATGCAAATGTTGCTGTTGCCCAGCATTTCGTTGCGTCGTTCCATTAAAGATGCCTTCTCACCTGCATAAACTAAGGCGTTGATGCGCTTCTCTTTGGCCTGCAAAGTGTAGCCCGCAAGCTCATAATTTCCCACATGTGCACTCAATTGCACAAAGCCTTCGGGACGCTTTAACAACGCTTCGTAATGCGCATAGCCTTCAATATGCACTTGAAAATGCTTGCCGGCATACATCGCAAACTTATCAATCACCGCCTCGGCAAACAGACAATGGTTGACATACGTGCCCCAAATGGCACGCCATCGACCATACTTCATGCGATGACGAAGATAAGAATAGATGACTTTTCGGCTTGGACGGACGAGTAAACAAACGGGAATGACGAAACAATAGGCAAAGACATAGAGCACCCTTACATCGATAAAAACGCAACATCTTGATGAGATAATGGTGCATTTTCTCGCTGCCAAAGGTCTGTCCTTGCCATTGCTTTTTCCGCCATAAGCACTTTCTTTCTACCCTACTTTGCTTTCAATGTAATCACAAAATTGGCTTAATGTGGTCACACCTGCCATCTCTTCGGGTTTTGATTTTTGAAGCCAAAAATTCTTCTCAACAATCACAACAATGTCGACAAAGTCAAGGCTATCAATGCCCAAATCGTCTTTCAATTTTGCTTCAGGAGCAATCTTTTCTTCATCAATTTCGAGGTCATCTATCAAGAAGGCCTTTACTTTCTCTTCAATTTCTGTTCTGTTCATACCTATATTTAGTTATTTTAAATCATCTTGTTCGCACCATTTTCACTTCACACCGCAGCCAACTTACACACCAAAATGCTGTGTCCCTGACCCAAATGGTCGTGAATCTGTTCAATTTCTAAGCCTGCTTCGTGAATACAAGTCTCCATATCTTCGGTGTTATACATCTTACTATTGCCATTCGCTATGGCTGTAAAATAGAGACTTGTCATCGTTAAGCAGAATGCAGCGGGTTCAAATCGCTGCCGATCCCACAACGTTTCCATGATGAAAAGCCGTGAGTTGGCATTCATTGCACGACGTGATCGCCGCAAAATACCCACGATTTCGTCCATACTAAAAGCAGTCTAAGAACTGGCTCATCCAGATGGCATCGGCCGGCTTTTCGGGGAATAATTGCGCATCATCCAACAGATTAATGCCATAACCTTGTATGCGGTCACATCCTTTTTTACCTGCGATCTGCGCTTGCATCATCTTGATTTGCTGAGGAAGATCTAAGATAGTCACCTGCACATCGGCATCATAATCCACACAACGCAAGGCCCATCGCCCCGTGTTGCCGCCCACATCATAGAGTGTTTTGGGATGATAGGTGCCAAAAACAATCGATAGAGCCTCATCAAAAGAGTGGTCGGAATAGAAATGATCGAAGCCAAACCAGCTCTTTTTTTCACATGATCCGGCAGTTCGGAAAGTGCTTCATAAACCGTTGGCCAATCGCCAAAATGCTTCAAACCTGCAGGCTTTCCTGTGGTTAAAGCCTCTTCTAAATGAAACCAACCCTCATAGTTCACATCATGATTGAAATCAAGATTGACGCGTGTGGCAGGGTCATTGAGCAGAAACCAACCCGTTTTCGACAATGAATAGCGGTCTGTCTCAGGGTCGATAAGCACGGTTCCAATACACAAAGAAGCCTCCAACAGACATTTAACCGCATAGTCTGACAGTTTGGTTTCGCGGCAAATATCAGCGCGTGTAAGCCCCTTTTCGCTCTCACGAAGCAAACTTAAGATGCCAAACTTCACCATTAAGCGAGACGCTTGAAACACGATTGGTCCCCAAGCGATAAACTCTGCCAAGCGTTGTGCCTCTTTTGCCGAGCGCGTTTCTTCCGTATATTGTTTTAAAGCAGGTGACAATTCCATGCGCTTGCCCTTATTTCTTAGCTTTCTTAATGAGCTTTACAATCTGTTCGGCCAATTCTCTGTAGGTTTCTACGCGACGTTTTTCGTTGCCATAGCCTGCACCTGCCACACCATCAACGTCGATAACGGCAAATGGTTGCTTGTCATTCGCAGCATAAACCTTCACCAATCCACTCATATGTGCATCGCCAGCGCCCATGCCAAACACAACAGATACGCCCGTACTACCATAGTGGAAGTCTTTCACTTCGACTACAAATCTATATTTTTGCATCACGCTTTTTCAGTCGTAATCTTTTGCGTCTTTGCTCTTGTCATTGAAGCGTTCTGCAAAGTTTTCTTCAGCCGTTTGCAACTCTTTTTGATAATCACGTTGCCATTCAGCACCCTTCTCTTTCAAGAAAGCCTGCACTTCTTTCCCTTCTAAAGTGGCATGACTATAATCCCATACCACATAGATTTTTCTTTCGTTCCTTTGAGTTCTGCCAACGAACCACTCTTCACGGTGACATCAGCTTTTGCAAACACACCTGCAACGCTGCACATCAAACCTGCCAATACCAATAAAAATCTTTTTTTCATAACCTATTTCATTTAAACGTTATACTTATATGAATTACGCTTCGATTCAACCGTTCTCATCGTTCACTTTCTTAATGACCAAAGCCGAGTTTGTACCCCCAAAGCCAAAAGAATTGCTCAAAACGGTGTTCACCTCCATGTCAATGGTCTTCGCGGTGAGATTAATTTTCTCGGAATATTCGTCCCGATGATCCAAATTAATATTAGGTGCCACAAAATGATGTTGCATCATCAAGATGGAATAAACAATCTCACTGGCACCCGCCATCCAACATTCATGCCCCGTCATCGACTTGGTTGAGCTGATGAACGCACGCTCATCGTGGAACAATTGGGCTAAAGCTATAGCCTCATACATATCGCCTTGATGGGTAGAAGTGGCATGCGCATTGATATAATCAATATCGCTCGGCGCCACCTTTGCATCCTTCATGGCACGTGTCATGGCAATTACACTACCCTTATCGCTGGGTTCTGAGATACCACCGCCATTACTTGAGAAGCCATAACCCACCACTTCGGCCAAAATGGTGGCTCCACGTGCCACGGCATGTTCATAGTCTTCGAGCACCAAAGCAGCTGCACCGCCACTCGGAATGAGCCCATCGCGGTCGCGATCAAACGGGCGACTGGCCTTCGTTGGTTCGTCCATGCGCACCGAAAAAGCACCGAGTGCATCGAAAGACGCCATGGAATAGTAATTCGTTTCTTGTGCACCACCACACAACACCATCTCTTGCAAGCCCTGTTTAATCATCATATAGCCCAAACCTATGGAGTGACTGCCGCTCGCACAAGCCGAACTGATGGTGAAGTTAACGCCTCTTAAATGAAAGATGGTGCTAAGATTCATGTTCACGGTGGAGTTCATCGACTGGAAAAATGAGCCCATAACCCAACATCGCCGAGTCGTGTTTCTCATCCATAATCTTAGCGGCTTCAATCACAGGTTTTGCCGAAGAGTCGTTGCCAAAAATACAACCCACCTCGTTTTGCAGCAGATAGTCGTCGTTAATCTGTGCTTGCTCGAAAGCCTGCAAGCTCGCCATGTAGGCATATTGTGCCTCTTCCGACATGCCCGCCCGCGTGTGACGATCGAGCATTTGCTTGGTAATGACCGGTGTTTCAACGATGCCTGTCAGCCCCGATCGGTAGCCATAGGGTGAGCCGTTCGGGCTGGAAGTCCAATGCCCGACGTACCATTATATAATGCATTTTTTTACTGTTTCGAGATTTGTTCCTAAGCACGACCAGATGCCCATGCCCGTTATTACCACGCGTCTTTCCATATACTTTTCGTTTATGTATATAATCCTCCGTTAATGTTAATCACCTCACCTGTGATATAGGCCGCCTCATCCGACACCAAGAATGCTACTGCTGCGGCCACCTCTTCGGCTGTTCCAAACCGTCCAACCGGCACCAACTTCTTCAGTTCTTCTTGCGGAAGGTCTTTCGTCATGTCGGTTTCTATGAACCCAGGAGCTACGGCATTGACTGTAATCTGGCGTGGAGCTACCTCCTGTGCCAAGGCTTTCGTGGCACCAATGAGTGCGGCTTTGGCTGCACTGTAATTGCTCTGTCCAGCCAATCCCTTCACACCCGAGAGCGAAGCCATGTTGACTATGCGCCCACCACGGCGTCGAGGCATCATGTGTTTGAGCAACCTTCGGGTCAAATAAAAATAACCATTGAGCGTCGTGTCGAGCACTTCGTGCCATTCTTCGTCGCTCATCATAAAGAGGACATTATCTTTTTCGAATGCCAGCATTATTCACCAACACGGCTATATAGTCATCAGGATGTGCCGATTCCCACGCATCTAAAGCCGCTTCGATGGATTTTCCGTCGGCCGCATTGAACGGCATCAACTCAGCCTGTCCACCATTTGCGACAATGGTTGCCACCACCTCTTCAGCCGCCTCTTTGTTTTTAAATAGTTGATGAGCACTGGATAGCCCATTTTCGCTAATCGAATGGCAATGGCTTTTGCCTATTCCTCGCGACGAACCTGTTACTAATGCATATTTCATTTTATTCACTTCGGTATTAACTATTCAACGATATAGTTTTTTTGAAAGTTAAATATTGGTGCAAAGATAAGAAAAAAAGAAAACAATTACAAAGAAGTTTAATTGAAATATTTCACACCTACTTTTTCGCACCACCATGCACCACATTTCTCAACCCATTCATCTGTAATTCAATCTTAGAATAGTTACTTTTCAATACCTCATAGTTATTAAGGTTCTTATAATTTTTTTGTTTGGCTATAGACATAGCAGACAGTTCCACTCAAGAAAGGATTACTAACTTGCCCCATAAAGAAGCCCATTTTACTAAGCAATCTGCATGAGATTGTTACATGATATGATAGCAATTGCGATAGAAAATGCACCACTTTATAAAGCACGTGAATGGAACATGACATTGCATAACTGCTAAAAGAAGAGTCGGTATTAATCGCTACCCATAAAACTTGGATGAGACAAAATGGCACATCCTGCATTCCTATTCCGACAATACCCTCTACTCGCTTCCAAAATGATAAACGCAAAAAGGGGCTATACAAACTGCTTCTTTGAAAGATTTACAGCATTTCGTAAATCGTATGCGATGAAATTGGCATAGTTTTTGTATCTTTGTAAGCGTAAGAAGAAAATCATACACTATAGAATAGAAACAAAAAAAGAAGGTAAAAGATGGAAAGTATTCAGAACAAACAATATGGCGGTGAGCGTCCTCTATTTGGTATTCACGACACAAGATTGGAGCATATCACCATCACGGACGGCGAATCGGGGATTAAATGCTGCAAGAATGTGGAGTGTCACGACTCGAAATTCTATGGCAAATATCCTTGGTGGCACGTTGATGGCAGCGTGATTACAAATTGTTATTTTGCGCCTGAGAGCCGTTCAGCTATTTGGTACAGCCAAAACATGGTAATGAAAGACTCGGTTATTGATGGGCCTAAGTTCTTTCGTGAGATGGAAAACCTCAGCTTAGAGCGTGTAACAATCAACGATGCTGACGAGACTTTTTGGAAAGTGAAGGGCATTAAGATTAAAGATGTGACGCTGCACGATGGCACTTACCCCTTTATGTTCTGCGAGGATATTTATGTAGATGGGCTGACAAGCGACAGCAAATACATCTTTCAATATTGCAAAAACGTAGAAGTTCACCATGCCAATATCACAACGAAAGACAGTTTTTGGGAATGCGAGAATGTGGTTGTCTACGATAGTTTGCTCGATGGTGAGTACTTAGCTTGGCACTCTAAGAACATCAAATTGGTGCGTTGTCACATCAAAGGTGAACAACCATTGTGCTATTTGGATGGCATCGTATTGGAAGACTGCACGTTTGATGCCGAGTGTGACCGCACATTTGAAGATAGCAGACACATCGATGCGTCGATAAAGGGCAGCATTACGGAAATCAAAAACCCGATTAGTGGGCGGATTGTGGCCGACGAGATTGGCAAAATCACTTATAATGCGTTTGCAAAAGGTAAGGATTGCGTGATTGAAACGAGGAAATAAACGGCAATGGAACCATTTGATTTTGATAAAATCATCCCGCGACGGGGCACAAATTCCTACAAATGGGATGAGCCAAACGATGCCGATGTGCTCCCTATGTGGGTGGCAGACATGGACTTTCCCACGGCACCTTGCATCATTAATGCCTTAAAGAAGCGCGTTGAGCATGGCATTTTTGGCTATACTTTTGTCCCCGATAGCTATTACGAAGCGCTGATTCATTGGTTTGAGCGGCGTCATGGGTGGCATATTCAGCGCGATGAGGTGCTCTATACCACGGGCGTTGTGCCAGCCATTGCATGTGCTTTAAAGGCTTTAACATTGCCAGGGGAGAAGGTGTTGGTGCAAACTCCTGTCTATAATTGTTTCTTTTCATCGATTAAGAACTGTGGATGTGAGGTGGCAGAGAACCCTCTCCGCCGTGAAAAGGATAGCTATGTCATCGATTTTGATGACTTCGAACGCAAGTGTTCGGACGAGAAAACAACGGTGTTTTTTTGCTTTGCAATCCGCATAATCCATCGGGACGTGTGTGGACAAAAGCAGAATTGCAACGCATGAACGACATCTGTTTGCGACATGATGTGCGCGTGATTGCCGATGAAATTCATGGCGAACTCATCATGCCAGGCTATCATTTTCAGCCTTTTGCTGCGGTGAATGAGGCGTGCAAAGCCAATAGTGTGGCGCTCAACTCGCCCACAAAGGCTTTTAATATTGCGGGATTGCAGATTGCAAACATCATTTGTAGCGATGCGAGATTGCGCAGAAAGATCGACCGGGCCATCAATATCAATGAGGTTTGTGACGTCAATCCATTCGGCGTTATCGCGCTACAAACGGCCTATAATGAAGGAGAAGCGTGGCTCGATGCACTCAATATTTACTTGCATGAGAACTATCTTACGTTGAAAACCTTTATCCATGAGCAGCTTCCTGCACTTGAAGTGTGTCGCTTAGAAGGCACTTATTTGGCCTGGGTGGACATTCATCGCACGGGATTAACGGCCGATGAAGCCTGTGAGAAGCTGCTGCATGAGGCAAAAACTCATGCTGAATAGCGGTACGATGTATGGCGAAAAACAAGGTGGACATTACCTGAGAATTAATCTGGCATGCCCAAAAACTACGCTTGTTGAGGGCTTACACCGACTCAAAAAAGTGTTGGTTTCGGAGACAAATAACCCAAAGGGATAGGCATTTATCCTGCGATAGTGCTCTAAAAAGTGTGGCTTCTCCCTATGATGTATAAGGAGAAGCCACGCTTTTTATACGGCAGTAAGTTCCCCTGTGACCGAATTGATGATGAAACCGCGCACGGAAACATCATGAGGTACTAAGGGATGATGCTGAATAACATCAACGGTATGGCGTACAGATGCCTCGGTATCATGGAAGCCTTCCAACCATTCGTTGAGGTTTATGCCACTTCGGCGGATGGTTTCCAACGTAGAATCGGCAATACCTCGCGCTTTCATGTGTGCATGAAACGCGTCATAGTGCATGTGACAGGCACCACATTCTGAATGAGCCACCACCATAATCTCATTCACTCCCAACTCAAAAAAATAGCTACAATGAGGCTGCGCATGGCCGAATCGAAAGGCGAAATGACCAAGCCTCCGGCATTCTTAATGAACTTAGCATCGCCATTCTTGAGACCTAAAGCGGCCGGAAGCAGTTCGGTTAAGCGCGTATCCATGCACGAGAGTACGGCCAAATGCTTGTCGGGATATTTGGAAGTGATATACTTTTCGTAACCTTTCGCGGCTACAAACTGCTGATTATATTGGAGAATTTCATCTATCATAGCTTGTCATGTGATGGGTTTCTCATCCTGAAACCCGTTATAAAAGAAAGCAAAAGGGTGGACACTGCTTGCGCAATGCTCACCCTTTTACAGAACTGTTAACCATAAAGTTACCGCTATTTATTGCTCAACGAGCGCTTTTGTGTCGCGCGCAATAACGATTTCTTCATCAGTAGGTACGACAACAACTTTCACTTTGCTGTCAGGAGTAGAAATGATGGCTTCCTCACCATGAATGGTTGCGTTCTTTTCTACATCGATCTTAATACCCATATACTCAAGACCTGCACAGGCTTTCTCGCGTGTTCCCGTTTGATTCTCACCTACACCAGCCGTAAAGACAATGGCATCTACACCGCCAAGTGCTGCAGCATAAGCGCCAATATATTTCTTAATGCGATAGTCATACATTTTCATCGCCAGCAAAGCACGCTCATTTCCATCCTTAGCGGCTTGCTCAATATCGCGCATATCGCTTGAAATCCCGGTAATTCCTACTACGCCACTCTTCTTGTTTAGATACTCAGACATCTCGTGAGGTGTCATGTTTAACTTCTCCATAAGATAAGTAACTACCGAAGGATCTATATCACCACAGCGTGTACCCATCATCAAACCTGCCAACGGAGTGAGCCCCATTGAGGTGTCAATAACCTTTCCATTGCGCACAGCTGCTACGCTTGCACCGTTGCCTATGTGGCAAGTTATGATCTTGGAATGGTGAATATCCAAACCTAAGATTTCGCAAACGCGCTGCGATACATAACGATGTGAGGTGCCATGGAAGCCATAACGACGCACATGGTATTGCTCATAAAGGTTGTAAGGGATGGCATAAAGATAAGCATAGTCGGGCATGGTGCTATGGAAAGCATTGTCAAACACACACACTTGTGGTGTATTAGGCATCAACTCATCTACGGCTTTAATGCCTTTTAAATGCCCAGCATTGTGCACAGGTGCAAGATCACAGAGGCTTTCTATATCCTTTTCAACCTGCGGAGTGCAAATAACACTTTCCGTATAGATATCACCTCCTTGCACGATACGATGCCCTACGGCATCTATTTCATCAAGACTTTTGATAGCACCAAACGTTGGATCGAGCAAACAATCAAACACAAGGCCAACGCCTTCCTTATGGGTTGGCAGGTCGGCCATGATGGTTTTCTTCTCACCATTGGGCAGTTTCACCTTGATAAAGGCATTATCTATGCCAATTCTCTCGACACCTCCTTGTGCCAACACTGACTCATTGTCCATGTTGTAGAGCTTATACTTGATAGAACTGCTCCCACAATTTAAGACTAATACGTTCATAAATGGATTTAATGTGATATGTGATACGTTGAATTTGAATGATTTTTCAGACCTTTTGTGCAGCAAATCATGCTCCACTTCAAACCTTTTCCTCCTAATTATTCTTTGCTTCTTGCGCCTGACAAGCTGTGATAGCAATCATATAATAAATGTCTTCTACCGAACATCCACGACTTAAATCGTTCACAGGACGTGCAATTCCTTGCAAAAATCGGGGCCGATAGCTTTTGGCATTTCCCAAGCGTTGTACGAGCTTATAGGCAATGTTTCCTACCTCAAGATTGGGCACAACGAGCACATTTGCCCTACCAGCAATCGTGCTACCCGGTGCTTTTGTTGCCGCAACGGACGGCACTAAAGCAGCATCTGTCTGCAATTCGCCGTCAATATCTAACGTTGGATCCAAGGTCTTTGCTATCTTTGTTGCCTCAACAACCTTATCCACTACCTCGTGAGAAGCGCTGCCTTTCGTTGAAAAACTCAACATAGCCACACGCGGATCGTCAAAACCTGCTACACATTTTGCAGTCTCTGCCGTACAAATAGCTATCTGAGCCAATTGGTTTTGCATCGGGAACTGGCGTAACAGCTACGTCACCCATGAACACAACGCCATCGTTTCCATATTGCTTTTGCGTGGTAACTAAGAGCAAACCACCGCTGATACACGTAATACCCGGGCGGCATTTGATAATCTGAAGCGCAGGTCTTAACGTCTCAGCCGTAGTACTTAACGCCCCACTTATCTGCCCATCAGCCCCATTTGTCTTAATAATCATGCAACCTAAATAAAGGTTATTCGTCGTAACCAGTTGGCGTGCCTGCTCCAAAGTCATCCCCTTTTTTTCTTGCGAAGTTCACACAAGAGTGCGGCATACTCTTCGCTTTTTAGGATTGTTTTGAGGATCGATAACGGTTGCTTTCCCGATGTTTTGCAGGCCCCATTGCGCTGCAAGCTGTTGGATTTTCGTTGGATTACCGATTAAAATAATATCGGCTAAGTCGTCAGCCAATGCACGATCAGCTGCACGAAGCGTGCGTTCCTCTTCTGCTTCTGGAAGCACAATGCGCTGTTTATCAGCCTTTGCGCGCGCTACAATCTGCTGTAATAATTCCATTTTTTTATATTGCTTATAAAAATATTTCACATGTTCTTGTTATCATAGCAACGCTTAAAATTGCCATTTCCACTTTGCAAATTTAATAAATTTTTATTGAACGTTGTTGGATAAGCAATTAAAAACTAAAAAAATCAAGATAATTCTGTCGTTAAAATCTGTTCTAATGCTTCTGCAGACAGACGCAGATAGAACTGTCCTCCCATAGCAATACTGATACGACCTGTCTCTTCACTCACCACAATGGCTATTGCATCGCTATCCTGACTAATACCCATTGCCGCACGATGCCGCAAACCTAATTCCTTCGGAATATTCAAATCGTGGCTCACAGGCAAAATACATCCTGCAGCTTTAATACGTTTTTGCGAGATAATCATTGCGCCATCGTGTAACGGAGAGTTCTTGAAAAAGATATTTTCAATGAGCCTTTGATTAATATTTGCATCGATTCTATCGCCCGTATCTACAATATCATCAAGTGGAGAAGCGCGTTCGATGACTATTAGTGCGCCTACTTTCTCCTTACCCATACTCATACAAGCCAATACAATAGGCACTATCATCTGGCGTGTCTCTTCACTTTGTCGCGCTTTCTTGTGCCCTTCAAATAACCGTGCCAAGCGTTTAAACTGCTGACGCGCACCTAAAGAATACAGAAAACGACGTATCTCTTCTTGGAAGAGCACAATCAATGCTAAAGCACCTACACCTACCAACTTATCAAGAATAGCGCCTAAAAGTCGCATTTCAAGTACTTGGCTGACAAAAAGCCAAACTAAAACAAACACGATGACACCTATAAAGATATTCAACGAGCGACTTTCTTTCATCAAACGATAAATGTAATAGAGCAACAACGCTACTAAAACAATATCTATAACATCCTTAATTCCAAAAATCAAAAAGGCATCGTAAAACTAATTTTTTTCAAGTTGTCTTATGTTCTATTTTTAACATACATCAATTCTCAACAGGGTGCTGTTTCGATGGAAATGAGCACCCTATGGATGACCTTTCCGCACGAAACACTGCTTCATCTTGCCAGACATTCACGCCTTTATGTCCATTCATCATTTGGTGAACTTTGTTGCATCGCCGAGATAATCTTCACCGTTTCCACGGCTTCAGCTACGTCATGCACCCGCAAAATGTTAGCACCTTTCATCAAACTTACGGCATGAATGGCCGTCGTTCCATTCAGAGCGGTCGACGCATCGCCACCCACCAACTGGTAAATCATACGTTTACGCGACACACCTATTAATAAAAGGCAATTCCAAAGCACGCAGCTCTTCCAAACCATTAAGCACAGCATAATTCTGCTGTAAATCCTTTCCAAAGCCAAAACCTGGGTCAAGAATAATATCTTTTACCCCTCGTTCGCGCAATTGTTGCACCTCCTTTGCAAACGAAAGTATCATGTCGTTGAGATTTGATTTCACCGACATTAAGATATAGGGCACCTGCAACTGACCCACCACATCAAACATATTCTCCGTTTCATGAATAGGAACATTGGCAATACCAGTGATACCTCCTTCACTCACATCATTGATAATATCTGCTTGCCACTCCTCAATACAGCGGCGAGCCACAAGCGGTCGGTAGGTATCCACCGACACAATAGCCCTGGGTTGCTCCCGTCTTACGATGGCAAGTGCATGCTTCAAACGCTCCATCTCCTCGGTTTCGCTCACAACAGACGCCCCTGGACGTGTCGAAAAGGCGCCCACGTCTATCATCGTTCCACCTTGTTCGATAATCTCATTTGCTCGATGAGCAATCTCTTCTTCGGTTTGTTTGCGACTACCCGCATAAAAACTATCGGGCGTACAATTTAAAATTCCCATCACTTGCGGTGTGGAAAGATCAACCAATGCTCCTCTAACTTGAATAGAATAATGTATAGGCTCCATCGCTACAAAGATATATTTTTTTTATATAGCATGCAAATTAAATATCACGCTTACTGCAAATCATTAACATTCTATATCCATCGTCACCAAAAAAGCCTTAACTTTGTATCGACAATTCACAATAACAGCATGAATATAGAAGATTTGTATCAGCTTTATTTGCAGCATCCGTGCATCACAACCGATAGCCGCAACTGCCCCAAAGACAGCATTTTCTTAGCCTTAAAGGGCGAATCATTTGACGGAAACAAGTTTGCACAAGGCGCTTTAGATAAGGGATGTGCCTATGCTATTGTCGACAATCCGCAATATGCCGCCCCCAATCAACCCAAAATCATTTTGGTTAACGACTGCCTTCTCACCTATAAAGCATTGGCAAGAATGCATCGTCGCCAGTTCAACATCCCCATTATTGGCATCACAGGCACCAATGGTAAGACCACAACCAAAGAACTTCTCTCGGCCGTTTTAAGCGAAAAGTTCAACGTCATGCACACCGAAGGCAACTATAACAATGATGTTGGTGTGCCCAAAACGCTTTTTCGCCTCAACGACAGCCACGAGATTGCAGTGGTAGAGATGGGAGCCAGCCACATCGGTGATATTAAAAAAAGTTAGTGGATTACGTAGAACCTACCTGCGGATTGATTACCAATGTGGGGCGCGCTCATCTACAAGGTTTTGGCAGTTTTGAAGGGGTTAAACAGACAAAAGGCGAGCTTTACGATTATCTAAAGGCAAATGACGGATTGCTTTTCCTCAACGAAAGCAACCCCGACTTGGTAGAAATGGCCAACGAACGCCAATTCAACCGCATTGTTTCTTATGGACAAAGCGACGATGTGAACGTCAGGGGGCACTCATTTCGTGCAGTCCTTTTGTAAATTTCAGTTGGATCGATCTTTCAACCCTGCACACAAAGTTGCGCACCTACGAAGTAACAACCCATCTCATTGGTGCTTACAACATCGACAACTTGTTAGCTGCTATTGCTGTTGGCTTGCATTTTGGCGTCACACCCGAGCAGATTAATCATGCCCTTTCACATTATATTCCGTCCAACAACCGCAGCCAGTTGGAAGAAACAGAACATAACAAACTTATCGTTGACGCTTACAATGCTAACCCATCAAGCATGAAGGCGGCAATAGAAAATTTTAAATTGATGGATGTTCCCCATAAGATGGCTATCTTAGGGTGACATGCGTGAACTGGGCGAAGTGTCCACATCGGAGCATCAAAAGGTGGTCGATATGCTGCAAAGCGATGGCTTTGACAAGGTTTGGCTTGTTGGAAAGGAGTTTGAAAAGACCCACACCACCTATCGAAAGTTTAAAGATGTGGAAGAGGTGAAGTCGGCTATTGCTGCTCAACAACCACAAAATCACTATATTTTAATTAAAGGAAGCAATGGTATTCGCTTGTTTGAGTTACCACCTTACTTATAAATAACACACCGACTTGCAGTGCTTATCCACAAAAAGTAGCGATGTAGAGGGACAATATCCCTATTACATCGCTACTTTTCTTATCGCTCTCATAAATCATTCTCACAAGAAACGAAAAAAAGGCGCTTGCCCATAAAAATAGGTAAAACGCCTTAATGAAAGGAGGAAGTGGTACCACCAGGAATCGAACCGGGGACACAAGGATTTTCAGTCCTTTGCTCTACCAACTGAGCTATGGCACCTTTTCTTCGCTATTTGCGGTTGCAAAGGTATATATATTCTTTTAGACCACCAAACTTTTCCTAAAAAAAATTCGTTAGTTCATAAAAAACCACTACCTTTGCCATCACAAAATATGGGTTAATCGGGATGTAGCGCAGTTGGTAGCGCACTACGTTCGGGACGTAGGGGTCGGGCGTTCGAATCGCCTCATCCCGACGATTCAACCGCAAAGGAGCATGTAATAGTGCTCCTTTTTTTTCATGCTTTCAATTGTAGTTCCCCCTACAAGCGCTTTCTATTTTTATACTTCTACGCACCAACCCTACAACTTTCACAACACACACTCCACCCAACCCTACCCCACTCGCATCTCAATTGGCACAATTCTCACGCCCCACACCACTTACTCTAGCTCGTATTTATTCCTACGATACATTTTCAATAGTCCCTAAACTGTAAATTTTTAATACTAAAAACAGCACATATCATTTTCCTCGAAATAGCACTTCTACCACAGAAATGGAACACCTTTTCCACCTTTTTCTGTTCCTTTGTACAAGAAAAGCTATCACATGATTTTGCAAAAACGCCCATTTCATCGCAAAAACACCGCGCTTTTATACGCCTTTATGGCACTAAAAAGCATGTAAAACAGCTAAAAAATGCCCACACTACAAGCAATTTTAGGACTTCTTTTCACAACAGATTTTGTAACATTCTTGTTATAAAGACGTTACAAAGAGGGTTTTTTTTTGCGTTATTTCCTGCAACTTCCTTCAGCGTTGTGAATATGAAAAATACAGCAAAGCATTTGTAATAGAAAATGATTTTTATAAGCCTATCATCCCAACTCTCATAAAAAGTGCCGCTTGTTCTCTGCTGAACACAAGACACAACACGCCTATACCCTCTTCATTACGCGCCTATACCTGCCAATAGCAATACTCATTACACCCAAATGCAAAAAATTGATTATTTTAAAGCAAAAGGGGGCCATTTAGAAAAACTTATATTATTTTTGCATGTCCCTTGCATTTGAGTAAAAATGAAGACGGAAGCAATAGAGAAGACCATCGATATAGAGAAAGTACTGACCAGCAAGTTAGGCACGAAGGCGCGCTATGTGCCACGTTTTCTGATTTCCTGGCTGCGGCATCTTGTACACGAAGACGAGGTAAACGCGTTTCTTGCAGACCATAAAGATGTGCAAGGCACGGAATGGTTAGAAGCCTGTGTGCGCTATTTGGATATGAAAATCGATGTCGTTGGCGTAGAGAACTTACCTCGAAAAGACGATGGAAAGCTCTACACTTTCGTATCTAATCACCCCTTAGGCGGACAGGACGGTGTTTCATTGGGAGCTATCATTGGTCGCCATTACGATGGCAACTTCCGCTATTTGGTCAACGACTTGTTGCTCAATCTTCCCGGATTGAAACCCGTCTGCATTGGTATCAACAAGACAGGCAAGCAAAGTCGCGACTTTCCTCGCATGGTAGAGGCGGGCTTTAACAGCAAAAATCACCTGCTAATGTTCCCTGCCGGGCTCAATAGTCGTAAGATAAAAGGTGAGATTCACGACCTTCCTTGGAAGAAAACGTTTATCACAAAGAGTGTAGAGACCCACAGAGATGTGGTGCCTATCCACTTTAGTGGACACAATTCTAATCGTTTTTATCGTATCGCTAAGTTCAGTGATCGCTGGCTTCCATTCAATTTAGCCATGTTGTTTTTTTAGTCGATGAAATGTATAAAAAAATGTAGGGAAGCACTTTAAAAATCACCATTGGAAAGCCCATACCTTGGCAGACTTTCGACAAGCAGAAAACACCGATGGAATGGGCAAAATATGTAGAAGACGAGGTGTATGCGTTGCAAGCGCATCCAAACAAATAAAGAAAAACGAACGAGAGAACCCACAAAAATGGAAGAAGAAATCATCCAACCCGTTGACAAAGCTTTGTTGAAAAAGCGAACTAACCGCTGAGCGTCAGCTGAGAATGACGAACAAAAAGCAATAATGAAATCTATGTCATCACGGCACAGAACGCCCCCAACGTGATGAAAGAGATTGGACGTTTGCGCGAAATGGCATTCAGAACAGCTGGCGGAGGAACGGGAAAAAGCAATGGATATCGACGAATTCGACACGATGGAGAATGGTTGCAAACAACTCATTGTGTGGAATCCTGAGGCCGAAGAAATTATCGGTGGCTATCGGTATTTGTTTGGATCGGATTGGCAAGTGGATGAAAACGGACAACCTAAGCTCGCTACCAGCCACATGTTTCATTTCTCAAAGGCCTTCATGCAAGACTATGCGCCCTACACAGTTGAGTTAGGGTCGCAGCTTCGTTTCATTAGAATATCAGAACGTTCGCAAAAAAACTCTAAAAGCATTTTTTTGCACTAGATAACCTATGGGATGGCTTGGGAGCACTTACCATTATCAACCCTCAATGCAAATATTTCTTTTGGTAAAGTAACGATGTACCCATCGTATATTCGCAAAGGGCGCGACATGATTTTATATTTCCTAAAGAAGCATTTTGATGACAAAGATCACCTCATTTCGCCGATAAAACCGCTCAAAATCGAAACGCCTATCGCAGAGTTAGAACGGTTGTTTAACAAGGATTCGTTTCATGATGACTATCGCATTTTGAACAAAGAAATTCGACAATTGGGCTATAACATTCCGCCTTTGGTCAATGCTTACATGAGCCTTAGCCCCACAATGAAACTCTTTGGCACGGCCATCAACTATGGTTTTGGCGACGTTGAAGAAACAGGAATCTTAATAGCTGTTGATGAAATCATGGAAGAAAAAGCGTGTTCGCCACATCGATAGCTATGTGAAAGAGCACCCCGAAGCTTTAAATATCACCAGCGGAGCCAACAAAGTGATTTATAAGGAACGTAAAAATGCAAAAATAAGGAATGCAAGCATTGTCGGTAATACCGATGCTTGCATTCCTCATTTCAAGAAAGAGCACTACACAATGGGTAGCGCTATACCCTTAATTTTTTTGATAAATATCCAACGCATAAACATCGGTCATGCCGCTGATGTAATCGATGATGGCCATGATACGCGTCTCTAAATCCTCGCTATGAATGTCATATTGGCTACTCACCCGTCGGATAAGCTGCTGTGAATAGAACCGCTTGGGGTTAACTGCTGCGTCGATAAACACCTCCATTAAGGTCTCCATAATTTGGAAACCAGATAACTCTATATCTAAAAACAGGCTTACTATGGTAGATTTTTTTCATAAGAAACATCTACACAATGTTGATAGGCTTGTTGCTGAAAGGCTGAGATATGCTCGATCAAACTACCCTGAAACGTACCATTGAGAATTGCTTCTTCGTTGGCAACAAAAGGCTTCAACACACTCGCTTTCAAGTTTACCTATGACATTGGCACGCATATAAACAACTCGTTCATTGTCATCTGTTACACCCTCTTCCTCCATTCTTTGTAAAAGAGTTTCACGGGTGGTTTCATCAAAAAAGCCTAACAACAATTCAGCTGTTTCTTCATAAGAAAGAATCTTTAGCTTATGAGAGTCTTCTATGTCCATAATCTCATAGCAAATATCATCGGCTGCTTCGACCAAATAAACCAACGGAAAACGGGCGTATTGCAGGGGAGCTTGGGGCTGAGACCGACGAATAATGCCCAATTCATCGGCAATCTTCTCATAGTATTCGGCTTCACTTTGAAAGAAACCAAACTTGCCATGAGCTCCCGAAAGCATACTCGAAAAAGGATATTTCACAATACTTGCCAACATCGAATAGGTCATTACAAAAACCTCCTATGCGTCGACCTTTGAAACGATGCGTAAGCAATCGAAAAGCATTTGCATTGCCTTCAAAATGCGTAATGTCACTCCAAAACGACGCCGAAACATGATCTTTCAATCCTAATCCCTTACCCTCTGTAAAGAAAGATTGTATTGCTTTTTCTCCAGAATGGCCGAAAGGAGGGTTCCCCATATCATGAGCTAAGCAGCTGGCACTAACAATTGTGCCAATCTCTTCAAACAAAGTATTCGCCAATTCGGGATGCTTTCGCTTTAAACGTGTCGCCACATCATTGCCCAAAGACTGTCCCAAGGAGGAGACTTCCAAGCTATGTGTCAACCGATTGTGCACAAAAATGCTACCTGGGAGTGGAAAAACTTGCGTCTTATTTTGCATCCTTCGGAATGGAGCCGAATAGATAAGACGGTCATAATCGCGTTTAAATTCCGACCGATCATCGTGCCTTTCGGCATGCTTATGCTCCTGACCGAAACGCTTATTGGATATTAATTGCTGCCAATTCATAAGGCAAATATAATGCTAATCTATCGAATTTCACGCTTTTTCAGCTGAAAAATGAAGCTATCTGCATAGAATTGTTTACTTTTGCACATTATAGATTGCGCGCAATGAATATTAAAATCATCAATAAAAGCCATCATCCGTTGCCTTCATTTGCAACGAAACAGAGTGCAGGAATGGACCTAAGAGCCAACCTTGAAAGCCCAATTGTGCTGAAACCCATGCAGAGAATGTTGGTGCATACAGGCCTCTTTATGGCACTTCCCATAGGCTATGAAGCACAAATCCGCCCCAGAAGCGGGCTCGCTTTGAAGCATGGTATCACGGTTTTAAATAGTCCTGGTACCATAGATGCTGATTATCGAGGGGAGTTAATGGTGCTCTTAATCAATCTTTCGGATGCCGATTTCACCATTAGTGATGGCGAACGCATTGCCCAAATGGTGGTAACTCGACACGAACAACCCACCCTTGAGTTGGTAGATGCGCTCGATGAGACCGAAAGAGGAACTGGAGGTTACGGACATACTGGTGTGAAATAAACTTTAAAATCAAGGCAATTGAAACATACAAACACACCTATTGCTACGCTGTTTATCATCGGATGCGTCGCTTTTTTTCAATCGTTCTTCCTGCAATAGCGCATAAGAAAGCAGAGAAAAAAGATACGCAAAAGGAGGTTGTTTCATCATCATTCACCGATGAAGATAGCATGCGTTACAACCGAATGTTCTTAGATGCTATCATCGATGAGTTAGCAGATCGCTACGATTCAGCGTATCAAAAGCTCAATCGTTGCATTGCTTTAAACCCCAATGCTGCTGAGGCCTACTACTTTTTAGCAACACTCGACACCACATCGCGCGGCGATTCGTTGCGCATTGAGCGTCTTTCTCAAGCCGTAAAGCTATCCCCTCACAACGATATCTATCAAGAACGATTGGGCGAAGCCTATATCGATGCAGGGCAATACGACAAGAGTATCGAGGTTTATGAGCAACTTTCAAAGCGCCATGCCGACCGAACCGACGAGCTACAGGTGCTGCTTCAGCTCTACAACCAGCAGAAGAATTATGATAAAATGCTGCAAACGCTCAATCGTATTGAGCAGATTGAAGGCACAAGCGAGAATATAACGTTAGCCAAAGTGCGCATCTTTGAGTTGCAGAAAGACGAGGGAAAAGCCTATCAAGCGCTACAAGATTTATGCCAATCGCACCCCAATGACCCGGCATATCGCATCATGACAGGCAATTGGCTCATGCAAAAGAAGCGATTAAAAGAGGCATTTGACTGCTATCAAAGCGTGCTAAAGGAAGATGCTAACAACGTGATGGCATTGGAATCGCTCTATGATTATTATGCAGAGCAGAATGATAGTGCGCAAAAGCATGCTATGATGATGCGCGTATTGTGCCACAAAGATGCAGATGCAAAGACCAAACAAGCGCTTATTCGACAGCTCATTCAAGAGCAAGAACGGGCTGGAGGCGACAGCTTATCCATCATCAAGACCTTCGATTCCATTCTTAAAACGGTTCCTTCTGATACAACTATGCTCGAATTAAAGGCTGCTTACATGGTGCTAAAGAAGTTCCCTATGCCTGAAATCAATGCGGCTTTGTATCGATTATTGACGTTCGCGCCCAATAATAAAGCCTCACGTATTCAGTTGTTACAGAACCTTGGAGAAGAAAAAGTGGCAAGAGATCCTGATGTAGCACAAAAAGGGTTGGATTATGATGCCAATGAGACAACCTTTTACTACCTTAAAAGCATCGCTTATCTGCAAAAAGACCAGCTCAACGAGGTGATAAAAACCATTCAAACGGGGATGAAACGCCTACCAAAAGAGCCCAACAGCAACTTGGTTTCCGACCTTTACGCTATCTTAGGCGATTGTTTACAGAAACAACACCGCATAAAAAGAGGCCTTCGAAGCGTATGATAGTTGTCTCCAATGGAACGCCAACAACATTGAATGTCTCAATAATTACGCCTATTTTTTTAAGTGAAAGTGGGAAAAACTTAGATAGAGCTGCCCAAATGAGTCAGCAGACTATTCAAGCAGAACCCAACAACACAACCTACTTAGACACGTATGCTTGGATTCTTTTTCAGCAGAAAAAATTTGCTGAAGCACGCCTTTATATTGACCAAGCACTAAAGAATGGCAACGATTCAACGATGAGTTCGGTGATTTTTGAACATGCAGGCGACATCTATATCCAGCTCCATCAACCCCAAAAAGGCGATGGAATACTGGCAACAAGCCTTGCAAAAGGGTAGCGAACGAAAAGCCATCTTGACACGCAAGATGAAGCTAAAGAAATATATTCAATGATGAAAAAAAGATAAAGATTGTAAGGTATAACACGTGCTTGGTGATGGCTTTTGGCACTGCTTTTTGCTGCATGTGCCACAAAAAGCTATGGTATCGAGTAGCACATCATCGTCAGACACAACGATGAAAACACAAAAAAATAATGAGAACAATGCTTTTCAAAAGCTCAATTTCATTCAGAAGGTAGCCGATAACGCCGTGTATGCAACAGACATTGTTGGTGATTTAAAACTCAATATCAAAGCAAATGGCCGTGACATTTCCGTACCAGGTTCGCTCCATATGCGTAAGAATCAAGTGATACGCATACAGGTTTTTATCCCTATATTAGGCACAGAAGTGGGACGATTAGAGTTTACTCCCGACTATGTTCTGTTGATAGACCGACTACATAAAGAGTATATTCAGGCCAGTTATCATCAACTTGACTTCTTAAAGAATAATGGATTAAACTTCTACAGCCTACAATCCTTGTTTTTGGAATCAGCTCTTTGTTCCTGGAACAAACCAGCTGACATCCAACTTATTACAACGATTCGACGCCCAAAAGAATGTCAATTCATCGATAATCCCCATCACTTTACAAAATGGAGACTTGCATTTCAATTGGAATTGCAACACAGAAAGTGGCCTTATTCTGGCAGCATCTGTGACTTATCAAAGCCAGAAACATGGACATTCAACTTTAGACTGGCGCTACGACAACTTCAAACCTATAGGGCGTTAAGCAGTTCCTGCGTGGCAAAGTTTCACCTTTACAACCACGGCTACACAGCGAAAGCAAAGCGTTCAGCTCACACTTGACATGGAAGAGCTGACAACTAAAAAGTAATTGGGATGCCAAAACAACCATTTCTCCCAAATACAAAAAGGTAGAAACGCAAGACGTTTTTGGGTAAAATCATGAACTTATAAATGAAAAAAATCGTATTTTTCCCTCCTCGTATTATTGTTGGTTTGCGGAGCACAGGGCACAGCATAAACAAAAAAAGTGTACAAGCCAAACAGCCACAAAAAAACGATTATAAAGAAAGCCAATCCTACTCAAAAAAACAGGCAGTCCCCTCAAAGGAGGCAAAGGCAACTAAGAAAAAAAGCACCCGTTTACACCAACGCTTCCATACGCGGTTTGCAAGGCCAACGCTCACAAATCCAAAAATCAAAGAACAAGAGCAGGCTTTGAAGAAAAAAATCAAGCCGATGTGAAGCAACGATTAAACACCCTCATCACACTGAACACACAGATTGATGAGCGCCAAAAAGAATATCGATGGCATTCAAAAAGATATTAACAACATCAATGGTAATATTGATATTCTCAACGCACAACTTAAGACTTTAGAGCAACAGTTAGCCGATCGAAAAAGAAAAATATATCCAATCGATGCGCTATTTGGCTAAACACCGCAACGTGCAAGACAAGTTGCTGTTTATTTTTCTCTGCAGAAAGTTTCACACAAATGTATCGCAGATTGCGCTTTGTGCGCGAATATGCCGATTTCCAAAAAGGCACAAGGCGAGATGGTTATGGCCAAACAAGCGCAGGTTGACGGCAAACAAACACAACTCAAACAAGTAAAAGGCGAGAAAAAAACAACCTCTTATATAAAGGTAAAAAGGAAAAAGAAGCTCTCGAAGGACAGCAAGAAGAACAAAAAAAGTGGTGGCTTCTTTTGCAAAATCAGCAGAAGACCATTCAGAAAGTCATTGCTGAACAGCGACAGAAGGATGCAGCCCTGAACGCTCAAATTGATAAATTAGTGGCTATTGAAGTAGCTAAAGCTCGTGCGAGAGCAGCCGAAGAAGCACGCCGAAAGGCTGCTGCTAAAGCTGAAGCACAACGCAAAGCGGCAGAGATTGCACGCAAAAAGGCAGAAGCAGAGGCCGAAGCGCGTGAGAATGCACGGCGTATTGCCGAGGCGAAAGCTCACGAGGCGAAACTAAAAGCGGAAGCAGCTGCAGCTGCACAAGCTGCAGAACAGGCGCGAAAAAGCGCAACAGAGTGCTGACGAAAATAAAAAGAAACAAGTTGCGTTGGCAACCGCACAGGCAGCACAAAATGAAACGAGAAGCAGCCGAACAAGCAGCGCGTGAGGCCGAAGCTCAACGCGTCGCAGTAGAAAGAAAAAGCAAAGGTTGACGCCTCAAGACAGAAACAAGAGATTGCTGAAGCCCAAAAAGAAGCTGAAAGTTCGGAACGACTTTCGAGCATGGACCGTATGATTAGCGGTGGTTTTGAAGCCAATCGAGGACGCCTCCCCATGCCTATTACAGGTGCATATAAAGTGGTTAGCCACTTTGGACAATATAATGTATCGGGCTTAAAAGGTGTAACCCTTGATAATAAAGGCATCAACATTCAAGGTAATCCTGGCTGCTCGGCTCGTGCTATCTATGATGGCGAGGTGAGTGCCGTGTTTGGTTATGCTGGAAGCATGGTGGTAATGCTTCGTCATGGCTCATTTATTTCAGTATATGCCAATCTCAAATCGGTGAGTGTTAGTCGTGGACAAAAAGTTAAACCGCGCCAGATTTTAGGTGCAGTCGGTACTGATAACATCCTTCAATTCCAGCTCAGAAAAAAGAAACTTCTAAGCTCAATCCCGAAGCATGGTTAGGCCGGTAATCAGTCCATCCAAAAGCAGCTTGCAGAGAAGGCATTGAATTGTGCTGAAAAAAGTGCATCATTTTGTGCGCCAATTGCTATCTTTTTAAGTGTAAAACTGATAGTGATTGGCGCACAATTTGATAGCTTTTGTTTTGCTATAGCTCTACCAAGCAGAAGCAAGCTCCAAGCAACAATCAACTGGCTTACGGATGATTTTTGGATAAAGGCCTTTGCCTTTTTGCCCATTTTTTTCATTTGTATATTGACATCATATTGTACCTCTTCTCTCGATGTAGCGGGCCACAATTTCAACCAGACAGCAAGCCATCTGCCCTGCAAAGAAATAAAGTCAGCATATACTTTCGCAACCGATTGGAGATAAAGGACGTTTCACACACACACCTTTTTCTATTTCCTTGTCAAAGAAAAAGGTCTATTTTTTTGTTTTGTTGTTTCCTCATTTTTCCCCTATCTTTGCATAGATTAAGTTCTAAGATTATGCAAACAATATGTCCGTTATCTGTGCTCATTCACGAGCAAGCTAAGAAATATGGTCAACGTGATGCGCTCACCTTTCGCCGTTTTGGCAGTAGAGAATGGCAGACCGTTTCATGGAATCAATTCTCACTTCGCGTAAAACAAGTGAGTAATGCCCTGCTCAATTTAGGTGCAAAACCTCAACAAGCAATTGGTGTTTTTTCACAAAATTGTATCCAATATCTCTATACAGACTTTGGTGCTTATGGTGTAAATGTGATTTCAATCCCATTTTATGCCACCACAAGTGAGCAGCAAATTCAGTATATGGTGAACGATGCACAAGTGAGATTTCTGTTTGTTGGCGAACAAGAGCAATATGACAAAGCCCATCGCATCTTTGCACTTTGTCCATCGTTAGAGCGTATAATCATCTTCGACCGCAATGTAAGGATTAGTAGCCACGACCCCAATGCCCTCTATTTCGATGATTTCATCGCCTTGGGAGAGAATCTTCCACGTCAAAGTGAAGTTGAGAGGTTATGGAAAAAGACCAAAGATGACGACATTTGTAATATCCTCTATACCAGTGGGACTACAGGTGAGAGCAAAGGAGTTGTGCTCACCTATGGCCAATACACAGCAGCCATGGAGGCTAATGGCAAATGTGTTCCTGTAGGAGAAAGTGACCGTGTCATCAGTTTTCTACCCATAACACACATTTTTGAACGGGGATGGGCCTACCTTTGCTTATCAGAAGGTGCACAACTAATTATCAACACCGATCCTAAAGAAATTCAAGAGAGCATGCGGGAAACACATCCTACTTGCATGAGTGCTGTGCCACGTTTTTTTGGGAAAAGGTGTATATCGCAGTGAAGTCAAAGATTGATGAAGCAAGCAGTGTGCAGCGAAAGCTTTTTGAACGAGCTCTAAGTATCGGACGGAAACGCAATATTGAATACAGAAGTCGTGGAAAGCGGGTACCATTGCCCTTAGAATTAGAATACCAAATGGTGAATAAGACCATCCTAAGCTTAGTTAGAAAACAGATAGGATTGCTTAAACCCAATATATTCCCCACGGCAGGAGCCTATGTTTCGCCAGAAGTTGAAGAATTTGTACATTCTATTGGCATTGAGATGATTGTTGGTTATGGACTCACAGAGAGCTTAGCAACCGTTTCTTGTGACCATAAAGGTGAGCCCTACACGGTGGGTTCTGTAGGGCGTCCCATTCATAGCATCCAAATAAAAATAGGTGAAAACAACGAGATTTTACTCAAAGGCCCAACCATCACGCGCGGCTACTATCACAGAGACTCTATCAATGCACAAGCTTTTGATGCCGATGGATTCTTCCATACAGGTGATGCTGGCTATTTAAAAAAATGGAGAACTCTTTTTAACGGAACGCATTAAAGACCTCTTTAAAACCTCAAATGGCAAATATGTTGCTCCACAAATGGTGGAATCGCTATTATTAGTTGATAAATATGTCGATCAAGTGGCTGTGATTGCCGACCAAAGGAAGTTTGTCTCTGCACTCATTGTGCCCGAATTTAGACTATTAGAAGATTGGGCAAACGAACAAAACATTGCCTTTGATAGCCGAGAAGACCTGTGTGAAAACTTGCAAGTTAAGGCGATGATGCAAGAGAGAATTGACACACTTCAGCAGCAATTGGCTCCTTATGAGCAGATTAAGCGTATCACCTTGTTGGCGCATCATTTCTCTATGGAGAATGGAGAGCTCACCAACACCCTCAAATTGAAACGCCCTGTCATCTACAAAAATTATCACGATGATATCGAAAAAATGTACGAAGAATAACGCATGATAACAGCAGAACAATTAAAAGATGTGACAGAACGTACGCAGGCTTTGCAACGTTACTTAAACATCGATGCCAAAAAGATAGAATTTGAAGAAGAACAATTGCGCACACAAGCACCTGATTTTTGGGATGACCCCAAACGAGCTGAAGCGCAAATGAAGAAAAGTTAAAGACATTGAGAAATGGCTTAAGGGCTACCATGCCTGCCAACAACTTGCAGACGAGTTGCAGTTGGCGTTTGATTTTTACAAAGACGACATGGTGACCGAGGAGGAAGTGGATGCACTCTATGCCAAAACACTTGCAGCGATTGAGGCACTTGAGCTGAAAAATATGCTGCGACAAGAGGAAGACTCGATGGATGCTGTGCTGAAAAATCAACTCGGGAGCGGGTGGAACAGAGAGTCAAGACTGGGCACAAATGCTCATGCGAATGTATCAACGTTGGGCTGAGGCACATGGGTATAGTGTAAAAATCACTGATATTCAAGATGGAGATGAGGCGGGCATTAAGAGTGTCACCATGACCATTGAAGGTGGTGATTATGCCTATGGCTACTTGAAATGCGAGAATGGCGTGCATCGTTTGGTGCGCGTTTCACCCTACAACGCACAGGGAAAGCGCATGACAAGCTTTGCAAGTGTGTTTGTTACCCCTTTGGTTGACGACACCATTGAAGTATATGTAGACCCAGCCAAGGTGAGTTGGGACACCTTTCGGTCAAGTGGTGCGGGCGGACAAAACGTGAATAAGGTGGAATCGGGTGTACGTTTGCGCTATCAGTACGAAGACCCCGACACGGGAGAACATGAAGAAATTCTCATTGAAAACACTGAAACACGTGACCAACCCAAGAATAGGGCGAAGGCGATGCTGCTGTTAAAGTCACAACTATATGACAGAGCCCTAAAGAAAAAGCAGGCTGAACAGGCAAAAATTGAAGCTGGGAAGAAAAAAATTGAGTGGGGAAGTCAAATCCGCAGTTATGTTTTTGATGATCGTCGCGTGAAAGATCATCGCACAAACTATCAGACTTCGGATGTCGATGCTGTGATGGATGGTAAGTTGGATGACTTTATTAAAGCCTACTTAATGGAGTTTGCAGCGGCCGACTCGGCAGCAAAAGAAGCATAGGAATCATCATCAACAATAAAAATTTTATAACTATGAGCAATAACAAAACATTGAGAAAGGCTAAACACGCCGCTCATTTAAAGAAAAATGAAGAGCAAGGCAAGGGCATTGTTCGCATTATTTGCATTGTGTTAATCGTTTTAGCACTCCTCTATCTGACCGTGATTACCATCATGCAATGAGTGGATTAGAGATTGAACGTAAGTTCTTAGTGAAAAAAGGAGGCGCCTATCGTAACGCTTCCTATGCAAAAAGCCATATTCAACAAGGGTATATCCCTGCTGAAGGTGCTACTATCCGGGTGCGTATTCGGGATGAGAAAGCCTACTTAACCATTAAATCTCGTTCAACAGATGGTGGCCTTTCACGCTATGAGTTCGAAAAAGAAATCACCTTAGATGAGGCAAATCACTTGATGACATTATGTAAAGGTGGTCGGATAGATAAATGGCGTTACTTGATAAAGAGTGGTAAGCACATCTTTGAGGTGGATGAATTTTTTAGGCGAAAACGAGGGGCTTGTGATGGCCGAAGTAGAACTATCTCAAAAAGATGAAACCTTCATTAAACCCGATTTTATTGGTGAAGAGGTTACGGGTGATCGCCGATTTTACAATTCCTCCTTGCTCATTTATCCCTTCAAGATGTGGAGAGACACGTTACCTGAAGCCTATCGTTAGCAAATAAAATAACGATAATCAGGATGAACAGAACTGATAACAGACTATTTGTCATGGAGTTCATGCTCGACATTGCTAAAAAAACTTTTTGATTAAAGCTTAGCACGCTCTTCTTCATCCATGACAAATGGCGTTTGTTATTCACTCCCAAAAGGAGGGACTCACATGGTAATTAGATTATAAATTACCCATGAAGAAAGCTAAACAAAAGCTCGAAAAACCTCCGCTATTACATCTTTAGAATAGAGAATCATACGATTTTAAGTTCCAATCTAATATCTTTCGTTTTAAATCATTTGCTTGTAAGAAGAAATTCCTTTATATTTGCAAGCATATAACTAAAAATAGTAAGTATTATTAAACTAAAACCTTTAACTATGACAAGTCAAGTTAAAAAAATTGGTACAGCGTCGACACTACTCATTAGTGTTATGATGCTGTCAGTGCCGCAAACAGGCTTTGCAGCAGAGAGAATGCCAGCTCCATTGGCAGTTGTGCAACAACAAAAGACCATTACCGGTACTATTGTTGATGAAAAAGGCGAACCCATTGTGGGCGCCAGTGTCTTTGAAGAAGGTACACGTAATGGGACGATTACCGATGCAGACGGCAACTTTTCACTTCGCGTGAGACCTAATGCGACACTCACTGTGAGTTACATTGGTTATGGAGATAAGATGATTGCCGTAGAAGGTAAGACGCATCTCAAGATTTCTATGAGTGCGGAAGACACAGAACTCAATGAGGTTGTGGTTACCGCTTTGGGCATTAAACGTGAGAAAAAGGCTCTCGGTTATGCACTACAGGAAGTGAATACTGCTGGATTGACTGAGAACAAATCAACCTCTGTAGCCAATATGCTGCAAGGAAAGATGGCCGGTGTACAGATTACTCAATCAGGAACTGGCTTAGGTGGCTCGACACGTATCGTGATGCGCGGACTTAATTCGCTTGGTGGCAACAACCAACCACTTTGGGTTGTTGACGGCATTCCTATCAATGATGAGTCTGCACAGACTGCTAATCAATGGGGAGGAACAGATAGTTATGGGTCAGCTTCGCAAATTAACCCTGAAGATATCGCAACAATTTCCGTGCTAAAAGGTGCTAATGCAGCCGCACTCTATGGTAGTCGGGCACAGAATGGTGCGATTATCATCACGACAAAGAGTGGTGCTTATGGGCAGCCCTTAACCTTTGAATACAATGGAAATATTGAATTCACCAACATCTATAGTCCTTATCTGTACCAAAACACCTATGGTCAAGGCTCAAATGGTGTATTTAATACTGGTGCTTCAGGCAGTTGGGGGCCGAAGATGGAGGGACAAGTCATACAAAGTTGGCGCAATGTTTATGGCTATGACACGGAGAATCGTTCGTATCCTATGCTCTCTCAAAAGGATTTCCTCAAAGATTTTTACGACATAGGAAGCCAAATGAACAACTCTATTGTTGCCTCTTCTGGCAGTAAAAATGTGCGTACACGTTTCTCTTTCACAGATTCGCGAAACAATGGCATAACCCCTAATCATAAACTCAATCGTCAATACTATGGTGTGAATACCGAACTCAATAACGATTGGATTAGCCTTGGGGTTAAAGGTACCTATATGCACGAGGTAACACGCAATGCACCGGGTATGGGTGAATATGGGATTATGTAACGTTTTGTCCAAATGCCACGGAGTATTCAACTCCAAGATTTGGCAAATGATATCATTCGCAACAACCATACCATTAATTGGACGGGACCATCCAACTCAAGTTCTAACCCCTATAGTCTCATTATGCCTGATAACGGCAATGAAAATGTACGCGACAGGCTCATGGGACAAGTGAGCGCTACCATTACTTTTACGAATTATCTTAAGCTCACTGGACGCACAAGTATTGATATGTACAACGATAAATATCGGAAATATACCAAATATTTGGGTGATGGCTCAAATGATGCTTCACAATATCTCCATAGCCGTACAAGCACAAAAGAGTTTAATTCAGACCTCATCTTAGCATTGAATAAAGGATTTGGCTCTTTTGATGTCAACGTAAACTTAGGTACTTCCGTTTATAATATCACTCATGAGACGTTATCTGGCAACGCAGGCTTATTCCAAATACCGCTTTTTATCTATATGGGTAACGGCATTAAGCGTGAGGCTTCTGAGTATTACTCTAAGAAAGAAATTCAGAGTGTATTCTTCAGTGGAAGCCTGGGTTATAAGAGTATGCTCTATCTTGACGTCACTGGGCGCAACGATTGGTCGTCAACTTTACCTAAAAGCAATCGTTCCTACTTTTATCCTTCAGTCAGTCTCTCGGGTATTATCTCTCAAATGGTGAAACTTCCAGAAACGATTGATTACTTGAAAGTACGCGGATCATGGGCGCAAGTGGGCAATGATACAAATCCATATCAAATTGCTTACACCTACGCCACACGCTCCAGCAACGTCAATTCATTGCTCGAAATGCAACTCCCTACTACCTATCCGTTGTTAGATCTTAAGCCAGAGAAGACCAATTCGTGGGAAATCGGTTTGGAATATCGTATGTTTAAGAATCGTTTGGGGCTCGATTTCACCTATTATAATACGATAACGCGCAACCAAATACTTTCTATTGGCACCGCTTCTTCATCCGGTTATGAGGCAAGAATGTTTAATGCCGGTGAGATTACGAGCCATGGTGTGGAGCTGATGTTAAATGGAACGCCCGTGCAAACCAAAGACTTACGCTGGGATATCAATCTCAACTGGGGCATGAACCGCACTAAATGTAACGCACTTACCAAGCAAATCAAGCGCTATACACTCGGTGCAACGCGTGTCGCTTCAGTAGTTGTGAATGAAGGAAGTCAATTTGGTGACATCGTAGCTGCTAATGCTTATAAGCGCGATGCCAATGGTAATGTACTCGTAGGAACGGATGGTTTACCATTAAAAGAAACCGATAAAGTCATTGGTAATATGATGCCTAAGTGGACAGGCTCCATTGGTAACACCATAACTTGGCGCGATTTCTCTCTCTCACAGCCTTAGTAGATATGCTCTATGGTGGCGACTTTATCTCTATGACCGATGCTTATGCTACGACTGCAGGGAACTCAAAACGTAGCCTTAGTGGACGTGATGGTATGGTTTTCGATGGTATTGTCGAGAGTACTGGTCAAAAGAATACAACCAGTGTTACAGCTGAAACCTTCTATAACTCTATTGGAGGCTCGTCTGCTGTAGCAGAAGAATTTATGTATAAGCGTACATATATCAAGATGGGCGAGTTGGCACTCGGTTGGACTTTGCCTAAGAAATGTCTTTCACAAACACCATTAAAGGCTGTAAAGCTTTCACTTGTAGCCCGTAATCTCTTCTACTTCTATAAGAAAGCTCCCGTCAGTGCAGAGTCGTCTTTCTCACGAGAAGACTACGCACAAGCCTTTGAATATGCTTCACTTCCACCTACACGGGCCATCGGTTTCTCACTTAATGTCAAATTTTAAAACTACAAGACAACTATGAAACAGTTCAATAAATTTATCGGTTATTGTGCACTTGCCATTCCATTGATGACAGCTTGCACAGATGGCTTTGACAGTATGAACACCAACCCCGCAGCAGCTTTGGATGTTAGTCCGGCTTATACGCTACCTTCGGTCATCGAATGGGCTACGAATGTCGATTGTTTTGCCTATCAGGTTGGTGAGAATCTATATACACAGTTCTATGCACAATATTTCACAAACACGCAGAATGGGTGGAATACCGACCGCTATGGCTACAATGATGCGTGGGCAATGGCTGGATTTTGGAACCCTTATTTCACAGCACTTAAGCATCTAAAGGTGCTCAAAAACGAAGTAGCTACCCACCCATCTTATAGCAATATCTACCAAATGATGCGCATCATCGTGGCCGAACGCACAGCAGCCATGACCGATATCTATGGTGATATTCCCTATTCTGCAGCTGCATTGGGTAACGATGGGCCGGCCTACGATGCACAGAAAGATATCTATTATGATATTTTTAAAGAGCTTACTGAGGCCAGTGATGCGCTCCATCAGAACCTTACCGGGCAAGAAACTTGCACCGATCAGCAAGATTTAATCTATGCAGGCAACATACAAAAGTGGAGAAAGTTTGCAAATTCCCTACGATTACGCTATGCACTGCGTCTTACAAACATCGATCCTGTGAAGGCAAAAGCCGAAGGTGAAGCCGCACTTGCAGCCGGTGTGATGGACAATGAAGACGAAAGTGCCATGGAAAAAATCTTTGCTACGGCCGGATGGGGCCATCCTTTGTACATGATTTGTGCGTGGAATGGTTTCGTAATGAGTAAGACAATGGAGAATATTTTTCAAGCATGAAAGCACCGTTGTTGACCCTCGTATGCCGATGTGGTTTGGCCAAACGCAAGGCTATCTCAACGCTACAAAGGCCGGAACGTTGGCTACATTCCCCGGCGAACAGTTCCAAGGTGTGCCCAATGGTGTTACCGATCAAATGTTGTTGGCTAAGGATGCATCGGGCTATGCGCAATATGGTTTCGAGAATAACTCCTTTCCTTGGGGGCTTCAAGCCTTTCCACAGTGGAACACTTCAGGCAAAAATATCGACAATACCGTCCTCACTTTACCCCTCAAAATCATGGGTTATTCTGAAGTTTGCTTCTTAAAAGCCGAAGCAGCCGTGCGTGGTTGGGCCGGAGCCGGTAATGCACAAACCAATTACGAAAAAGGAATTCGCGCATCGTTTGCAGAGTCACGTGCAGGTGTTGATGATGCTTTATACTCAACAGCCAATGACAACACCTATATTACCACAGGCAATGTAGCATGGAACAACGCTGCTCCGACTGCAACCAAGCTCAAACAAATCATCACTCAGAAATGGATTGCGCTCTATCCCGATGGTATTGAGGCCTGGGCAGAGTTCCGTAGAACGGGCTATCCCAACTTAATGCCTGTTCATAAGAGCGATAATCCCGACATTAATCCTGCCAATGGTGAGTTTGTTAAGAAGCTTCGCTATCCCGATGCAGAACGACGTGACAACCCACATGCCACAGCAAGCACCCTCAATGGTGGCAAAGGAGATGGCATGAACGTGCGCGTTTGGTGGGATACCAACAGCCATTAATCCCCTATTTATCTTCGATGCTTTGCGTAAGTCACCCGACTTACGCAAAGCATCTTTGGAAAAATGATAGCAAGTAGCCCATCACTCATCTATAACCCATAGAAGTTTTGGTGGAAATTATCATGAAAGGAAACGTCACCAAATACTCATCATCTGAAACCCTATCTTTATTAAAAAAACTTTTTATTTTAATAACAAATACAGATTATTTTCTGTAATTTTTGCAACAGAAAAGGTTTAAATCATTATAAAATGGCAGAAGAAAGAGCAAAGTTTGGAAGCAAAAATAGGTGTTATTTTAGCTACCGCCGGGTCAGCAGTTGGACTTGGAAACGTTTGGCGTTTCCCCTATATGACCGGCGAAAATGGTGGCGCTGCTTACATTTTTATCTATATAGCGTGTGTCATTGTGTTAGGAATTCCCTGCATGATTGCCGAGTTCTTGATTGGCCGCCATGGTGCTTCCAACACCGCAAGAGCCTACACACACTTGGCAAACGGCAGCAAATGGAAGTGGATTGGCTACTTAGAAGTGCTCACAGGTTTCCTCATTACGGGCTATTATGCCGTGGTTTCGGGATGGTGTTTGAACTATGTTTATGCTTCCATCATGGGCGAACTAAAGGGCGACCCCAACTATGTCAAAGACTATTTCGTTGCTTTTTCCACTGACCCTATACGTCCTATATTCTGGATGGTGGTCATCTTTCTCATCACACATTATATCATTGTGCATGGCGTGCGCAACGGAATCGAGAAAGCTTCCAAACTCATGATGCCCACCCTTTTCATCCTTTTGCTCATCATTGTTGTTGCAGCGTGCTTGCTTCCAGGCGCTTCTGCAGGCATAACATTTTTATTAAAGCCCGACTTTTCAAAGGTAACGGGCGACGTTTTCCTCAATGCTTTGGGGCAATGTTTCTATTCTATGAGCATTGCCATGGGCTGTTTGTGCACCTATGCCAGCTATTTCAACCGCAAAACCAACCTCACCACCTCGGCCATACAGATTGGTTTCATCGATCTTTTCGTAGCTATCCTGGCGGGATTGATGATTTTTCCAGCCGCTTTTTCTGTCGGAATAAGCCCTGATAGCGGCCCATCGCTCATTTTTATCACGCTTCCCAACGTGTTTAATCAAGCTTTTTCAGGGAGCACCTGTGTTGGGTTGGATCGTCGCTCTGCTGTTCTATGCGCTACTTTCATTAGCTGCTTTAACGTCTCTGATATCGCTTCACGAGGTCAACACCGCCTTCTTTTATGAGGAGTTGCACATCTCGCGCAAAGCAGGAGCATGGATTGTCACCCTCTCTTGTGCCGTTATTGGTGCTGTCTGTTCGCTTTCCATCGGTCAAAAAGACACCCTTTCGTTGTTTGGAAAAAGACCTCTTTGATTTGTTTGACTTCGTTACTGGACAGCTGATGTTGCCCATAGGCGGTATGCTGATGTGCGTGTTTGTGGGTTGGGTGGTGCCCCAACAGATTGTGAAAGATGAGCTAACCAACTGGGGAACCTTGCGCTATAACTGCTATTCAGCTTTTGTTTTCTCCATGCGTTATGTCTGTCCATTGGGCATACTCGCCATCATGCTCCACCAATTCAACCTCATTTAAGCAACCCTACCCCTCCTTTTTCAAGGTTTTCCGCCATAAAACAACAAGCAGCACCCCACCTTCCACATCCACCCTTATGCCTATAAAAGACTTTTTCTACTACAACAAGGCCGACAGGCGCGCCATCTTCGCCCTGCTATTCATCGCTGTTGTGGCACTTGTCGCCGTCTTTCTGCTCGACACCGAACAAATGACGAGCGAGGCAAGCTACGCCCCTTCATTGCAAAACCATGGCTATAAAGGTCGACAAGCAAAAGGTACTACCTATTACAATGTGCCGCAACGGCGCATTGAGCGCTTTACCTTCGACCCCAACACCGCCGACTCCACAGCCTTCTTACGTTTAGGTTTGCAACCTTGGCAGGTGAGAAACATCTACAAATACCGTGCAAAAGGGGGCATTTATCGCACACCTTCAGACTTTGCACGCCTTTATGGACTCACCCAAAAAGAATATCTTTCACTCAAACCCTACATACAAATTGGTGCAGACTATCAGCCGGCAGCCCATCTTGCCGAAGCTATACGCATAAAAACACATAGCGATAGCCTTGCAACCAGTCATCCCTATAAACTCAAACCGGGACAAACCATTGATTTAAACACAGGCGACACCACACAATTTCAGCACATTCCGGGCATCGGTCCCTACTATGCACGGCAGATTGTTAACTATCGCATGCGCTTAGGGGGCTATGTAAAAGTGGAACAATTAACCGAAATCAATGATTTTCCCAAGGAATCTTTAAAAATATTTCGCACTCGAAAACGTTGTGCCATCAAAGCTGAATGTAAACAAATTGTCACTCTATCAGTTACGCCGTCACCCCTACATCAACTTCTATCAGGCACGCGACATCGTGGAATATCGGCGTCTAAAGGGAAAGTTGAAGCAATTAAATGACTTAAGATTGTTAGAAACTTTTCCTCCAGAAGCCATCGAACGGCTACGCCCTTACGTTGAATTTTAAAAAAATAAAAAAAGTATGAAAAGATTCATGACCTTGATGCTATTTATAGGTATCGCCCTTACTTCACTTGCACAAAAGAATGTTGATGAAATTATCGACCAATATTCTCGAGACAAAGAAGTGCAGTACATTCATTTACCACGCCTATTGATACAAGCTGGTGTTGCGCAGATGAAGACCTCAAAAACTACGGATGTAGCCCGCAATATCAATGACCTTCGCATCCTATTGTTAGATAATTGTCGAAATGGCAAGCGCAAAAAGTTTCGTAAAAAGGTAGAGCGACTCACACAAAACGGCTACCAAGAATTTGCAAAAATGAAAGATGCGGACGACGACATCCTCATTATCGCGCAAGGCAACACTGAGAAAAATCAGTGAGATTGCAGCCTTAGTTACAGGCAAAAGAAGGTTGCAAGTTTCTACAAATCAAAAGGCAACTTTAATACTAAAGATATTAACGCTGTGGTCGATGATGTGCTCAACATGTGAATAAAAGCATAGCCTTTGCATTGCAAGATAATTCTTAAAATACAACTTATTGAAAATAAAGAAGTTACCTTGTTTATACAACTAAACTGGTAACGATTTGGAAACGAGCGAGCTACTTGACTTCGCTGTTTTCTGCCTAACAAAGAACGCTTGTTATTCTGTTTGCAAAGATAATACTTTGTTACCGAATAACAAGCGTTTTTGATGAGATATTCTTTATTCTGCACTTTTTGTATGCTGCTATGTTTATATTCCCCTTCCACGTTTCTTCTTTCTGTTGGCTTGGTTTCTGAGTTTGCGCTGCCATGCAGCTTCGGTTAAGTCATTGCCTTGTGTACTTGGTGTAATCAAATCGCCTAACCCTTCCACAACTTCATCGGCTGCACCAACGATGATGTCTGCCACTGCACTAATAGGATTCTGCACTTGTGGTGTGTCATTGCCTCGTGAGATAGAAGAACGGCTTGGAGGCACAAGCTGATAGCCTGCATCAGGTTGTTCTTTCTTTTCTGTTGCCTCTTGTATTATTCGATATGTTTTCTTTGGTTCTTCCTTGTTACTTGCTTCAAAGTTCTTCTGCAAGGAACGGTAGCCAAACTCCCTGCCTATTTCGGAAGCCTTAAAGGATTGTCCTGCGTATGAGAACTTCAAACCATAGACCTTGCCCTGCTTGTTCTTCATACGCTCTATGGCGATGCCGTTCTTATTCAGCTCATAGAGGAACATGGAATGCCCTGTGATACCTGTACCTTTGTATTTTTCAAGTAGGGCATAGCAAATCTTCTGCACCTGCTGCTTTGTCTGTTCTCTCGTTAGATTGGCTTTTGACTTTTGGTATATCTTCTCCGCCTTGACCTCCTTTGCGATAGTCAAGTTTTTCTCCCTGCTTATTTCCTCCGCCACTTTTGCTGCCCTATTGCTCACAAAGGTGGTATCATAGACCTCTCCGTAAAGGCTGATGCGGTTGGCGATGATGTGAATGTGTCTGTTGTCGGTGTCCTTGTGCGTTACCGCCACCCATTGATGGTTGTCAAGTCCCATTCGCTTGGCAAACAGATGGGCTATTCTCATAAGCTCGGATACAGGCAGTCTTTTCTCGTCTTGTGGTGCTATACCGATTTCGATGCGGAGGAACTTGTTTCTGCATCGTGTGTTGTAATCGTTGACCACTTTCATTTCCTCATAGATTGTCTTTGGCTCCCTGCTGCAAAGATTGTGGAAGACAAGCCGACTACCGATTTTGCCCTCTCTAAAAATATAGTCCAGAGCTGTGCTTCCGTGCGCTATTGCCTTACATTTTCCTATCATCTCTTCTCATATTTAAGACCTTATATATCTCATCGTTCACACGAAAATGCGGGTCGTAAAATCGCTTAAATGCTTCTTTGGCACATAGCGAGAGGTTCTTTGTGATATGTAGCCAATCCTCGTCCTTGACCTTTATGAAATTGGAAACCTGCCCATAGAATCTTCCTGTATGTTGGAGGATGGCAATGGCTTCCCTCTCATTTTCGGTCATCTTGGGAACGGCTGTTACTTCTCCATTAAGTAATATCTCACGGCAGTAGTCGGAGAATTTACGCCCCGCACTTTCTGCCTTTGACTTGATACGCTGCTTTTCCTCTAAGGTACATCTTACCTTGATGAACTCTGTCTTATTCATCTTCTGCTCTTCCTTATTCTGTTGCTGCCATCGGGCAGCTTTTCCCTTGTATCTGCTCATATAAGTTTCTTTGAAAGTTAATCATTATAGATAATTTGTTGTTGCTTAATTTCTGAATGCTGACCGATGAGAACGTAGTGATTACGGTCTTATCTCCCCGACCGTCTGACGAGGGGAGCAAGAGCAGTTTGTGGGTACAAACTGACGTCTTGCAATGCTACCGAACAAACCATTTACGCTTAAAACGTTTTATAGCCTAAAAACGAATGCCGTGCATTCTATGACTAACTGCATTCGTGGTATTCTCACAGAGAACTAAGCCGAAGAAGAAAAGGTAGACCCTTTTAGCAAAAAAGGTAGACCTATTTTGAAGAAAGGGTAGACCTTTTTCCAGAAAACCGTCTACCTTTTCTTACGGCTTACAGTCTTCTCCATTTCTCTATGTCCTCACCATATTCCTCCAGATGCTGACGAACGATGTTCTCCACAAAGCTTGAAAGGTTGCTGCCTCTGTCGCCTAATCTACGCACAATAAAGTCGGCACGTTCCTGTGTCTCCCTGCTCAGATAGACCGCCTTGCGATTGTTTAACTTGGTCGGCACAAGATAGGCTTGCTTGTAGGCTTCGAGTGTTTTCTTTCTCATCTTGGCACTGATGCGTTTCTGAATGGTTGCACTCTCAGTGTTCCGTGCAGGCTCGGAGTGCATGGTATTCTCTGTGTCCTGCTTGTTTGTTGGTCTTTCTCTTTCAGGAACTGCAGTCGCTTCTTGTGAAGTAGATTCGTTCTCTGTTTCATCTTCCACACCCAAGAACCATGAAAGGTCTTTGTCACTCATCATAGTTTCCTTTTCCATTTCTATTTCATTTTAAGTTTGACTTGTTTTAATTTCTTGTTTTTGTCCTGTAATTGATATGTGTGTCTGTTCCTGCGCTTTCCATTTCTGCTGCTCACGGACACGGCTGACATGAAAATCGTTGAGATCCTTGAAGTCTTTGTAATGTATGTTCATGTCCTCAACATGGAAGCCTGCCTTTATGAAATCTTGAACAGCCCTCCGTCCTGCTTCATCATTGTCAAGGAAGGCGCGGATATGGGTGAGGTGTCGGTCATTCAAATAGCGGATAGTCCTTGCCACGTTGCTCACGGAGTTCATCACAAGGCTGTGGTTGGTAATCTCTTCTTTCATTGAAAGGAAGGATAGGAAGTCCATGAAGCCTTCAAAGATACATACTGGCTCCGCTCTGTCCGTGAATATCGGAGTAATGTCCTTCGGTGCAATCCTTCCCTTGAACACATTGTCGTCCCGAAGCTCATATCCTCCTGACTGGTTGGCGAAGCCGATAGCCTGATAGCCTCTGCCCCTTACCTCATAGCTGATACATTTGAGGAAAGGCATAGCCTTTTCCAAGTTGATACAGCGTTCCTTCGTAAGATAATCCTGTAAATGTGGCGGCAGGGTGTCTGATATACTTATCAGTTTCCTTGTCTCGTTTGCAGCCATCGTTGGTTGGAGATTGTTTTGTGAGAAGTCTTTGTGAGAACTATATACTGTATTGTCGGGAATGGTCTGCCCCAAACGACGGATGGCTTCCGATAGCGTGCAGCCCTCCATACGCATACAGAGGTCGATTATGCTTCCGCCCCGTCCCTCGCCATAATCTATCCAAAGGTTCTTCTCTGTGTCCACCTTGAAACTCGGATGCGTTTCCTCCCTGAGCGGTGAACGGTACATGACATAGGTAGGTGTTTTACGTACAGGCTTGACGCCTTTCCTTTCGAGATACTCCACGATGGGGTATCGTTTGATACGTGAAAAATCTTCTTCTTTCATTGTTTTGATACATTAATGGGTTGAATGATAATTATTTATGTTTGTCTGTTTTTATGGTTTTACCTTTTCCAAAGTTTTTCCCCTCCAAACTTTTTCATCTTTCTTCTTACTACATACTATTCTGTGATAAGTGATTGATAATCAGTATGACTTTGTAGTATAAGACAATACTACACATTCTACTACATTTGGCTACTACAAGTTTGAAAGAGCGGGCAGGGCAAGATTTTCCTAATCTTATAGACATAGATGGGGCTACCACCATTTCTTCGTTTGCTCACCTTTATATATTCTGCTTTCTTCAAGGCTTCGCCCATACGCTTGGCAACAAGTGGTTGGTGAGTATAAATACCCAAATAAGTGAGTATCTCCGTAGTGGTCATTAACGAATAACTTTCATCCTCCGTTGGCTTTTCAAAGCAACGCAACAAAAGCTCCATCTCTGCAGTTTGTACTTGAAAGTCTTCACTCTCCCTATATAGTTCCGTTACCTCTTCATCGTCAAACCAATAGCGAAAGTCTGACTTTAACAGGGCTTTGGCTTCCGCATATACATTGTCCATCGAGATAGCCTTTGCTCTCTCAATATCTATGGAAAGCACTTCAAAGGGCAGGAAGCGTCTGCTGCCCGTAGGGTCTGTAAGAAAATCATTGCCGTTCACCGATGCCACGAAACTTGCCAAGTGGGGATGTTCTTCCACATACTTGTCATACGGCATACGGTACTTGATCATCGGACTGGTAATGAGGTTTTTCAGTTCGTTCTCATCCCGTTTGTTGAGGGCTTTGAGCTGATCGTCGATGTTTACGATAAGATTCTGCCCGATATAGGTGAGCGTGTCCTTCTCCTGCGGATATATCTTGCCCGTGTAGCTGTAACCGTGCAGAGCAGGCGGACAGAGCAAATCCAAAAATGTGGTCTTGAACTTGCCCTGCTCGCCTGTCAGCACGAGGCAGGTGTGGTTACGGCACTCACGGTCGTCCATTGCGTTGGCAACCACTGCCACGAGCCACTTGGTGAGGTACGGCAGCCATTTGTCGGAGTTGCGCACGACCACACAACTTGCCAAGTGGGGAATGGCTTTCAACGCAAAGGGAGAACTACTGCTTATATCCACCGATGGCAAGTTTTTGAAATACTCCTGTATGGGGTTGATGCGTGGAGAGAAGCTGCTCTCGATGATAGAGTATAGATTTTCCGATGAGGTTATTATCCCGATGTCATTGTTTATCTCTCTGCGAAGCGTGTTGATTTCATAGCGACCCACCTTTGAGAAGTGAGCATCATTCTTGCTACGATATTCGGTTCTTCCCAATACCGTATTGTATCTGAACTCGTAGTGAGTGGAGAGATAGGCTTCTATCTTCGAGTTCTTGGAAAACTTCCTTCTTGTATGAAATTCGCTGTTTCCGCCCTCCAATTTGCCTTTATCTGCATTCTTCTTCATTATATGATTGGTTTGGTTTCTGAGAGTGAAGTTATGAAGAGAACAGGAAAGTGCCAAGCATTCGGAGAGTGCTTGCATAATGTTGCGCACATTGGCAATGAATTTCTCACGGATTTCAGGTAGGAAACTGTAGGAAAGCATGGATTTAAGCCCCAAACAAGAGGACAAGTATAGAAATGATGCAAGAAAGGAATGTGTTTATTTGCTCCAATCCGAATAGCATTGCGTCAGATAAAACGGATATGATAAAATGGAGTATGGAGGCAAAGAAAGAGCGACTATCCTTTTGTCTTTTCCTTGTTTTTCCCTGTATTTCCTTGCTGCTCTCTCGTGCTTTGAAGTATGGCAAACACATCATACTTTTGCAGACAGAAACGTGCATTAAGGCGCAATACAAAAAGGAATTACAAACAAAACGACAATAAAATTATGGGATATTTTATCATTACGGATTCAAACTGGGCAAAGCTGAGGAACGAGATACTCAGCCTTGCCGAGACATGCCACAAGGCATTCGGGGAACAAAGCAGGCATACCGATTGGCTGCACAACGGGGATGTGTGCAGGCTGCTCAACATCAGCAAGCGTACCTTACAGCACTATCGTGATACGGGTGTCTTGCCCTTTGCCCAAATTGGGCATAAGTGCTACTACAAGCGTGAGGATGTAGAATGGCTGTTACAGACAAAATCGGAGAAATCAAAAACAGACAAATAAAAGAACGAGAAATAAGACAAGAGAACGATGGAACAGGTAAGAGACTTAAACATGGAGGCTGACGACATGCAGGTGGTGCTGTCCGCTATCAGCAGTGTAAGTAGAAGGATAAAGGAAGTAGCACAAACCCACAAACCGCTGTTTGGTGGAGAACATTTCCTAACGGGCAAGGAGGTGTGCGAGCTGCTGTATATCAGCCCCCGCACCTTGCAGGACTATCGGGACAGGAGGATTATCCCCTACACGCAGTTTGCTGGGAAGATACTCTATAAGGTTTCGGACTTGGAAAAGATGCTGAAAGAGAATTATAAGAGCATAGAAAAGTAATACAAAAATAAAGGGAAATAAGAATGTTAATGTATGAATTGACTCAAGTAGGCTTGTTGATTCTTTCCTAAAGAGCTTGTCCAACAACCACTTTTTGAGACTATCAAAAATGATAAAAAAATCATCATTGGAGCAACGGGAAACCTCACTCAATATGTGATTGAAACTGCTCAAAAAAATTGGAAAAATACGAAACTGAGCCTATTGGAACGAACTACCGATAAAATTCCTGCCTGACTTGCCGAAAGAACACCCTCGTACAAGACATACAATGAAAATCAATGATTTGAAAACCACCATTGCAGGACAAAACATCGTTTATATGAATTGAGCGGAAGATTTAGACAAAATGAGCCAAAAACATCATTTCGGCAATGAAAGGAACAGGTGTAAACGATTCTATTTCTAAATTCTTCTGGAAATCAGCATGTTACCCATAGATAAACAAAAATAGGTAACACTTTGGAAACAAGAGGACTTACATATTCCTACACGTTTTACACAAATCCAAAGAACGCTCTTTCTAGTTGCAATGGTACAAAAATAATTTTCATATAGCCAAAGAATCTGAGTGCTTTTAGCATTTTGTTTCGACACACACATTCTGGCTATAACTGATTATAATTGGTCGTAATTGGTTATAACTGGTTGAAGGTGGCTATTCTGTAGCTATCCAAAATCTGCCATTAGGACGGACAGAATTCTCTTGTTGCATCTCATTTAGGATGTGTCCCAATAATCTCAAATGCTGTTCTTTGCTCTTGTTTCCAGGCATCGCAGCTTTCAAGTATTCGTAGATGTCTTCTCGTTTTGCCCCTTCTTCACCTGCATTCTGAATGAATTGCAGTGTCATTTGTTTCAGTTTAGAACGTTCCAGTCCGCTGACACGAGTTTATTCTGGCAATAGGTGTGTCATCTTAGCAACACCCAATGAGATTTGGTAATTGGGATATTCTCCCTCTATCAACCCTTTGTCTAATTCCTTTGCTGTGTCTTCGTTAATCTGATGTCCTTTTTGCACAGCATCAAGAGCAATACACTCTTGCAAAGTAAGGGTCTTGTTCTCTTTCAGTATCTTGGTGTATTTCTCGTTAATGGCATTGCCATAGAGCCTCACACCTACAACTTTGTTTGCTGCATCAATCTCATAGTCTGACATTGGGAAATAACGTCGCCATTGCTCGTCGGAAATTTTCTTAATACCACGGCTTACGGTATCTATCATATTGAAATGTACCATTGCCTTACAGCGACACTCATTCCTAAAATGACGCTGAGGCCACGAATTGCCAATGCTTTCTGCAAAGTACTAGGAATGAAACTGCCACCATTCTCATAATACACGTTGCCAGGATTCTCAACGAAGTTGATACACTCCTGCAATGTATAATCCAGATGGGCAATAGCGTTATGTAATGCTTCACGAATGCTATAGTCGTCGTACTGTTTCATTGTGTCAGGGAACAACGTTCCACCTGGCAATTCACGCATAGTCAGATTACGGATCTTACTAAGAATCTCGTCTACTGTCAATATGAATGGAGCTGTGAAATGCTTGTAATCAACAACATCCTCTTTTGCGTCACGCAGCGTCCATGTTACTTCCACTACTGCAGGTCTACGGCCGTAGGTTTTACCTAACAAAAATGATGGCAGCACGAGTAAATTTGCCTTCAATCATCACACCGCTGTTGCTCAGCAACTCTTCAACGGATCAACCATCTATCTCATTAGCAGGAATCTTTGAATGTACCTTTTTGTACATCACACGGGCTTTTGCGACAGCCAGTTCATCCAAGTCTGCCAATGTTGCATTCTGCACGATGCCAGCAGACCAATCGTCGGGGGCAAAAAGTTGCTCCTCCAAAATGGCATTCAGTCGCTCTGGAGTCAGTTCCACGAAAGAGTCCTCTATCCGCTGCCATGCTTTATTGTGCGCATAGACAGGCAACTTCGGCTGATGCTTCGGAATATGAATCACCCAAACTGTTTTGTGAATATCCTCCGTTACAAACTGCTCGATATCCAGTCCCTCACTCGAAAGGTTAGCACACAGATTCGTCAATCGAAGTGTTGCTTGTTGAGTTGTATAGTTGTATGTGTTCGTTCCGATAATTTTTAAGGTCTTATCCTCAACACCGACAACCAGATGCCTACCCTCTATGTTAGCCAATGCCGACACGTAGTAAATGACATTATCCTTTTCATGACCGCTGAAGTCATTCTTCAGATTCTTGAACTTCTTCCACTCGCAACCCTCGTCCTCTTTCGGGTATTGCCTGATGGGATATTATTGTACAATTTATTTTAGCATATTAAACATCGTTGTATCTGTAAACGTATGCCAAATCTCCAAGTCAACAGGTCTGTAGTCCTTGAAGAGTTTCTTTACAAACTCTATCTCGAATACCAAACGGAAGTCATTGGGGGCATTGTTTGGCTGGCCTTCCTTGCGAGTACCTACGCGGGCTATCTTTATCAAGTATAAATCGCGGATGCCCTTGCGCTTGATATACGGCATGAAGTAGTATAGTTTGTTCAGAGCCACAGTTGATGGGAATCTCTTACCTGTGTAATATATCTTTGCCGACTGGTCAAGATAGCGCTCAATATTATCGTTCTTCACTAAGCTGATGAGCACGTTTTTATCCATTTCCACGTCAGGCTCTTGCTTTTTGGCAGGCTGAACAACGGGAGCGTTTTCCACGATATTCTCAGGATATTGTTGGAGCACATCGAAGAAATTGAGTTGCTTGACTCTCGCTACAGTTTTTCTTTATTTCATCTTTCTCTCCTGGTGCCGCTTTCTCCAGCGTTTCGCGGTTCAACCTGCGTCCCATCAGTTTATACCAGATAGAACGAGCCAATTTTGTTTCTGCTTCAGAGAAGCCCAGTCCTTTCTGGAGTAGTTCCTTATCAGTGAAGTCGAGAATCTCATCTGCCATTTTTTTTTCACGAACCATTCGGTCTACTTTTTCAAATAGTTTGGCATTTGCTTCTCGATAAGGCAAATAAATTCCTTCCACTTCACTCGGCATTAACTCCAACACACCACCACCAAAGTTGCGTCCAAGAATCTCTGCAAAAGCAAGAGAGAGAGAATTGTAATAGCTTACCACAAAGGCCTTGCGGTTCACACCTTCCTTGATAAAGACACGATGCATGGTGTCCGTAGTGTAGGCCTGAGCATCATTCAGTACAAACTTGGGATAGAGATTATTGCGACGAAGGAAGAACGCATCTGATAATTTGATTGACGGAATCACATACCAATCATCACGGATACTTGTTTTATAGCCCTTGTTGATTCCCTGCTGTTCGCCATTCTCAATATATGCCTTGGTTCCCTCGTTACCATTTTCTTTAGCACCAGGAGTAAACACCAGCAAATTAGCCTTTTGCACCATTTGCAAGATTCTGCTGCCAGTCAGCTTTCGTGAAACACAAACTATTCACCTGAACGCTACGACCAACCATAGGACGAGCATACTCATGCAACTGATACATATCCACCACTCTCTGTGGCACAGTAAAATAACCATTGGAACCTGTCGTGATACCAACCTCGACATCTGCATACGTTCAATCTTTGGCATATCATCAACCCTGACTTTATTCAGGAAATCCAGTTCCTCTTTGTCAAGGAAGTAGTAAGTCCATTTATCTGCATGGAAATCTATCTGTTTGGTGGGGAGTTTCAGGCGATGAGGGTCAAGCTGCTGCAATGCTTCTGCATCTTTCACCTCGATATGTTCTATCAGATGCTCTCCTGTTCCAGTACGTTCACATAGCAAAAGCACTACCTCTTGCTGGATTTCCTCAAATACCAGATTCTCAAACGATATGATGTTTATCTTATTGAACGATGTGGCCAGATATTTCCTCAGTTGTTGTGCATAAGTCACTTGAAGGAGTTCAGACGGAATAACGAATCCCATCTTTCCTGTTTCTTTCAGTAGCAAACTACATCCAACGACAAACGTTACCCATGCATTGGTAAGCTTAGATCTCTTTAGACCTGCTTTCTTGAATATCTCGCCCGCCAACACCTGCTGTTCTTCATCATAATATTGATAGCGGATAAATGGTGGGTTGCCAACAACGAGATTGAACCTCTGCTCCGTATCTAAACAGAAACGATGGAAATCAGAGTTTATTACCTCTGAGTCATGAAGTCCTATTGCACGAGCCTTCTCTGCTTCTACGGCTTCGTATTCAACAGCTGTAGCATGATGGAACAACATGTGTTCTGTTGCCATCTGCTCCAAAAAGACACCATCACCACAACTTGGCTCCAATATGTCAGCATCCGTGCTACCATTTATGCCCCAATGGAGTATAAACGAAGCAATTGTAGGCGGTGTGTAATATGCACCTCGCAATTTCTGTGCGGAAGCGTCCTCAATCAGCTGCATATTGTTCTTTGATTATTGGGATGATACTGTCGTATTGCTCCATGCCATATAGGTGCATGATAAAGTCTGCCAACTGCTGCTTTGACAACTCGAATTGGCGTTGTAGGATGGTGAGCTTACGCTTGTTTCCATGAGCCGCGTCTATCTCGTCTCCCATCTGTATCAACTGTTTTTGCAAGTCAGCAATACTATCGTGAGCCAAACGCTCATCGTTGTTCTCAAAGTCAATTTTGCGAATAGGCAGTTGTTTCAGCGCCTTTGTTCCACGTGCTATGAAACCACCTCCAAATATCTCACCATAAAGCGAGCTGATCCATTCCAGATACTTACAGTTAAGAATAGCCTGCAAATAGTAGATTGAATATGGCGAATCTTCTGGCAAAGCAATCATGCAATAGCCAGCAGTACCTCCTGATGACACAAAGGTACTACAGCTGTCAACAGCGTATTTGTCGCCAATAGAAAGCACACCAACAATAATCTTTTCAGGAAGATTGCAAGCATCAAGACTCTGGTGCCTGCCATACCTATGCCACTCGTTGGCTGTCGTTGGTACTGGCTTAATGTCACGAGACGCTGCGTTCAAGATATTCTTATGAGCAAGAAGATACTTGTATAGTTTGGGATAGTCATGCTTGATATCATCGAGAGGAATCATTTCCAGTTTATCCTTGTCATTCTTCCTATAAGGAAATATCACACATGCATTTGGTTTAAATGTGCGATAAGTATTCAGGCCATCATCACCAGTTGAAGTTTTGAAATATGGCCTTGTAACCTCCTTCTCTACTTTCCAATCTTGACCATCTTTCTCGAAGGTATAAATGCCATTCCTTTCTGACTTAGGCTGGAACACATATACTTTGTTGGCACTTGTTTGGATGCCATTAAAGATATTATCCTCGCCGGTAATTGCAAGAAGTGTAGTGCTATTTGACAGGATGGTATCATACGCTCCCCTCAGCTGTTCAGGGAACAAGGGCCAAGTACTCTCAGAAATCTCATCATAACTCTTTGTGTCGGTAGGCAGTATATTCTTGTCTGCCAACTTCCATTTATTCAAATTGCTAACTTCATTGTATCTGAATGTCTCGTGTTCTGCCTTCTTAACAATGAGCAGGCATGTATAGTTGGACTTTCCTGGGAATACCTTGCAAGCACCGAAAGCAGTAATAGCTTCAAGAGTTTTTCGTGTTAAAATAAGACGACGAAGTTCCTGACCTGCTCCAACCTTCATAAACTTTAATGGGACAATATAGCCAAGCAAGCCGTTGTCTTTCAGCAAATCCATTGCTCGTTCCACGAAAACAATGTATTTATCAAATTGCTTGTAGGCACTCGCATATTTCTGTTTGTACAAAGGAAGTTCCTTGGGGGTGACATTCTTCATGCCTTCCGTCGTTAGATAGGGCGGATTACCAATGATGGCATCGAAACGCATGGTGCCAAAAATCAAACGGATTAATATCACTGGCATCTGTAGCTTTAATGTCGCAACTTGATAGCAGACTATTGCCAAAGAAGATGTTCTTTGCCAAGTCTGGCAGAATGAGGTGCTCGTTTATCAAACTTGCAGAATCCTCATTCTCCAGCAACTTCAACAGCAACCCAAATTTGCTTGCCTCTGCTGCATTGAAATCCTTATCTACACCATAGATGCAATTTTTCAGTAATTGCTTCTTTTCGGCATATTTCAACCTATAAGAATTCTCGCCAATTTGCACAAGTTTCGAGGTATCGTGCTGGATATAATAGTCTATCAGAATATCATTTAGCAACTGATATGCCTCCAATAAGAAAGCACCAGAACCGCATGCTATATCTGCTATCTTTAATTTCAGTATTTCCTTTGCAGACTTGTCTTTACAAAGTGGTGTGATTGTCTGTCTGAGGATTTCACGGATGATATAAGTGGGCGTTGTTACCACATCACGATCCTCATTCTCAGGCTTCTTGACTATTTGCAATTCTCCATCCTTTACCGCCAGCTTCTCGGCAATAAAAATTTCGTAGATGTGGCCCAAGATATCAGATGAGAATACACTGAATGAATATGGACTTTCAGGGAAGTACAACTGACGGATGATAGTCCAGAAAGCTGAACTGGCATTGCATACCACTCGCTCAGAAAGTGCCTGATCAAACAAACCTGAGTTATATTTCGTATCGGCCTTTCTGAACTTCTCCAGAAGTTTATCAAAATTACCGCCATCTGCTATTGCCAACAAATCCTTGTAGGTCTCGATATTTCTGTCCTCACAAACACGAAGGAAGAGAATCTTGTTGATATAACTTTGCACTTCATCGCCCAGCAGTTCCATATCTATTGTAGGTTCAGCGTTGAGAATCTCTTTGCCAAGCAACAAGCGCCATTCATTAATCTGTTTCAAGAACTGTTTATCAACAGACCACTGTTTCAGGCGGATCTCAATATCCTTCCACTCTTCATCAAACTGGCCAGAATACACGGAGTCTTTTTCCAAGCAAACGCTGTAGTTCCTCAAATTTGTCTTCGTATTCTGTGTAGTGGTACTTCTTGATAAGGGCCTTTTGGTTGGTATCAGTTTCCTCTACTTTAACAGAGGTGTCATAAATCATCAGGTACTCGAAGTTCGACAGTACAGAGATTTTCAGGTTGACTGTATATCCATAACGACGAGCCTGACGCGCAGGCGCATCAACATCGTTAATATGCACACACGGTTTCTTCGCCTCAAGGAAGAACTTGCGTTCTGCAAACAAACGGAAAGTATAATCTGGCTTCTTGGTGTTTTCGGATGCACCTGCCTTTAGCGGTTCCTCCAAAATCACCTCACGCTCATTAGTGGGTCTTCCTGCCTTGTTCTTGATATCCCAACCCAACAACTCAAACAACGGGTCAAGGGAAATCACTCCTCACCTGCGTCTCATTGTAATGGTCGGTTAGATAGATGTTCCTATCTGACTCATACTTCCTAATTAATTCTTCTATCGTAGTCATTACTTTTGTTTCTTTTATGATTACCCACTAACTATTTTACAGTTACCCACTAAGTGTATTGTAGTTACCCACCAACTCAATTATCGTTCTTCTCTGATACAACTTTCGTAAATATCCTACGTGCTTGATTCCAAAAAAAGCAGAACGGATTTCTAGATTCTTTTTAAGTGGTAAAGATGATACTTCGCATTTTGCATTCGGTCCTGTTGTTTCAAAAATCTACTATAGATACTTCAAAGACTTTAGGACTACCTCTAAATTCTGCTCTAATATGGATTACTTCTGGAATAGTTTTGTGACTAAACTCAAAAAGTCATAGCAGTAAAAATGCAACCATTTTTCTTCAAATTGTTTAACAAAGGCATCTTCTCGTAATCCGCCACCTTCTAATATTGCTTGTCGAATACCAGAAAGTATAGTTGTATTTTTTTGTTTCCTGTGTTGAATCATCATCTACATTTTCTTCTTCATCTTCACTTTCTCTTCCACGCCTAAAAGTTAATGCTATTACATCTTCGAATCTCCAATCATCTGTCATTCCATCATCAATCAAAGTATCAAAAAAACTCTATTGTTTGTTTGTCACTTAAGTTGTCTATGTTTAATGAAGATATTTTTGTCGTCTCTTTATCGACCAACTGTGAAAATAATTTTTGGACTTCCTTGCCATCGGCAGAACGTGTACAGTCTACTTCTACTTGCCATTCCCCCTTTTTATTCTCAAACATAAAAAAGTCACAATGGCTTTGCTCTTTTTCCATAAATTGGATTCTTCCTGGTTTCCTTATTTCATAATCAAGTCTACCTTTATATATTGAGACACCATTTCGACTTTCTACAACGAGTTTACCTAATTTATACCCTTTTTGATAATAGAGCACGATTATTATCTCGTGCTTTTTCATATATATCATTCAATGAGAATAAAGTTGAAGAAGAACGCATAACAAAACCACTAAGAGAAGATTTGGTTGAAAGTTGATATGCATTAGTACGAAGTTCCTCTATTGAAATCCTTTCCCAAACACAATGGGATAGAATTTTACCTATATCTTCTGCGGTAGCGTTAATCGCGAAGACACCACGCTCTTGCATGAAAGCATTAAGAATACGACGCTTTATGAAGTTTGAACAAACTTCTTTAATCTCATATTCTTCAGGATAACTACTATTGTTCATTTTCTGTCAAATTTAAAAGGAAATCAGGAATACTATTATTACGTGCCATTTTCATAATAGACACGTCAAAGCCATCAAAAAAATATCTATTTTTTTATATCATTCTCTATCTTCCTAAACTCGTCATCAGCATCATATACATATAAAAATGATTTTTTTATACCTTTATCCCATAATGATGTTTTTTTGAATAAGCATTTCTCAGAAATCGGAAACTATTAAGGTCTAATTGCCCAAAAATAAAATATGTAAGAAGTCGTTTCACCTCCACGCTTAAATTCTGCAAATATTATATCAGAGAAAAATGTTCTCGATAGTTAATGCTTTTTGTCTAGTTAAAGGAAAGCCACTTATATACCTTGGCGAATATATGAAATTATATTCTCCATCTTCTTTCTTTATATTATCTATTGCATTTTGCAAAGCAAATAATCTCATGAATCTTGTGTTATCTAACACATATATACTATTGACACCTGCACGACGTGTACGAGTTGACACTGAGACCTGATTTAAAGCCTCATTAAATTTTGGATAAAATTCTCTGTAATTGTATGTATCGGAGAACCATATAGCAATAATGCCAATATCTGAGATAGTGCAATTATCTACATCTGGGAATTTCTCAACAAAAGGTGCAGAGTTTCTCAACTTCAATAGCTTTTTATCAAGCCTTTCTATCCAATCTTGGAGAAGAACTTTATTGAAACTTTTTGTTTCATAACGTTTGGCTTCCAATACAGCAAGCTGAGGCTTGGCTTTCAATGGAGTCTCAAATTTTACAATAGTATCAATACCCATTTTCTTTCCGTCTTCTCCTTTAACATCCATATCATAATCGCCAATTCTATTCCACCCAAACTTCTTCAAGAGAGCAAAAGCTTCGCGATTCCATATGTCACCATTATAATGCTGATCTTCCATATTATAAATTTTTCCTTTATTGTATTAACAATTGACCAAAAAAATTGGTTTCTTGACATCGAATAGCAAAAAGAATTCTGCGATGTAACAGAAAGAAAGAATTCGGAAAAACGCTTTCGATTCAATACTCACTGTCAATCTTGATATACTACCAGAATATCTCTCTATCAATTCTTTTCCAACTTGAGAATCTTCAAGATGTATAGAAAGACGTCCTATTGCCCCTTCCTTATATACAAATTTTTTTATCGAAAGATCTGTAATAAAAAGCCTTCCAATCCAACAATTGAATTCTTTCAAAAAAACCTTTTCTGGCGAACAATCTACATTTTTTTAAATACTACTTTTGATTTAAAAACAATTTCTCAGTAAAGACCTAGCTTTGGAAAAACTTTATAGAAGAGGATGTTGAATATATTAGTCCATATCGGAGATCCATAAGAAGTTCTATTTCTTCATATACATTCACAACTTTTTTTCTCAATGACATTCTCTTTGCGAATTATAATTTTGTACATATGACGGTGTCCTTACTAACACTTTTGTCACTATTACGTCATCTTCAATATGAACATAAGTAAAAACCTATGCCCGCATTTTCAGTATATTTCTTGGACTCAAAAACATGAGCTATACTTTCTATGTCAGAATCGAGACCAATTATTCTGTTAAATACTATAGTTTTCTTTGTTTCCATATTGTCATATTGTAATCACTTGTGTCAATATATTTTCTATCCATATACTTATGCTTATACCCTAACATATTAACCATTTTTCGCTACAGGTCCACAATAAATCATCTACGCTGACACCTAAAACCTTAGCCAATTGGATGAACATCTCAACATTAGGTTGGGCAGCATTAGTCACCCATTTGGAAATAACAGCAGGGTCTTTATCAAGGATTTCCGACAATTGTTTATTGGTCATTCCTTTTCTCTGCAAGTACCACCTTTAGGCGGTTGATTCTTTTACGCTCCATTCGTATGCTAATAATTTGGCTACAAATATACACGAAATTTCTCAAAGTCAATGCTGTATGAGCAAAAATATAGTAATATTGAGTTGAAAAAAATGTTTTTATCTTCAATTTTACTTACTATTTACATGTTCTTTATACTCATTTGTCAAGTCCGTAACTTTGGTCATTATCTGTACCAACTGCATCATGTACTTCTCCAACTTATACACCAACAGGATTGATACCTTTCCTTTCAAGATGCTCCACGATGGGGTGTTGTTTGATAAGTGATAAATCTTCTTCTTTCATCGTCATAAACTTTAAATGGTTGGATAATTCTTATTTGAGTAATAATGGTTGGTTTGAATGGTATTTGAATGCAGTTTGAATGAAATCCTCTTTTCTAAAGTTTTTCCCTCCAAACTTTTTCATCTTTTTTCTTACTACATGCTATTTTGTTGTAAGTTATTGATAATCAATATTACATTGTAGTACATGACAATACTACATACCCTACTACTTCAGGCTACTACAACTGTCAAGCAAAGGACAGGGCAGTATCTTCCTTATCTTATACACATAAATAGGACTGCCACCGTCACGCCTCTTGCTCACTTTCTCAAAAGCCAGTCCTTTTAAGGGCTTCTCCCATACGTTTGGAAGTCAGGGACTGCCGTGTATAGATATTCAGATAGGTAAGGATTTCCGTAGTGGTCATATAGGAGCAACGGGGATTATCATCAGTTGGCTTCTCGAAGCAGCGCAATAGCAGTTCCGTTTCTGCGGTCTGCACTTGGAAATCCTCGCTCTCTTTGTAAAACTCAGCTATATCTTCATCGTCAAACCAATAACGGAAACCTGACTTTAACAGGGCTTTGGCTTTGGTATAGACGTTATCCATTGAGATAGCCTTTGCTCTGTTGATGCCAATGGACTGCACCTCAAAGGTAGGAACCATCTGCTTCCTGTGGGATCTGCAAGAAAGTCGTTGCCAAAAGCGTACTTCAGAGGATTGTCAGGCAAATAACATATAATTTCCTTTTTAACATAATAAAGCGGTAAAAGAAGAAAGGCAAATGTAGTTACTGCGTAGTACAATTATTTTAAGTACTCAACTACACGTTAATCCTTTCTCTTTCACCGCTTTAACTCTTATTGTAGTAATGTAGTAAGATATAATCGGTGAAAGAAAAAAAGGAAATATATTCATCAGTTCTTGGTATTGCCCAACAGGAAGATTGACGGTACAATGACAGCCTCTGTTTGCAATCTTCTACCGATGTACTTTCTGAACAAATACGCTTCCATGCTGTTCAACAGAAAGGATAGGGCAATGATAATAGGAAGGGGATAAAGTGGTGAATAGCCTACTGTCTCTCCCTTCTTGATAACTTCTTTTTGACCTGCATCCCTTTCATCGGGATGCAGGTTGGAAGATTTCACTATCGTTTGAAGCCTGTGATTGAGTTTTCTCCACGTCACCCCGAAGAACCTCGTAAGTTCGCTCTCCGTCATGGCTACCTCTCCGTTTCCCTTGCGGACAACCTGCATATTACTGCCCCAATCAAAGTAACTGCGATGATTCTCCGTGCTAGTCATTGTCCTTTGTTTATAGTTCGTATTCATGCCGTCTCCTCCATTTTACAGGTTACAATATCCGAAGATTCACAAGCTCTCTCTCCGCTATTTCTTTCTCCTTTGCCGATTGTTTGGCAATAAGCCTGTCCATATCCTCCGAAATCTTGTTGTCCGTTACCTGCGCATAAATCTGCGTGCTTGATATGGAGGCGTGTCCCATCATCTTGGCGATGCTTTCAATAGGTATTCCTGCGCTAAGGCACATCGTGCCAAACGTATGCCTTGCCATATGGTAGGAAAGTCTTTGACGGATACCGCAAGCCTTACCCACGATGCTCAGGTTCTTGCCCATCACGCTACGACTGCAATGAGGTTGAAAGACAAGGCTGTCGCCTTTTTCTTTCACCGCCTGCTGTTCTTCGTTTCCTGCCTGCGAATTCCTGCAATGGCTGATGATAGTTTCAGCTATGGGATGTAACGGTACGACAAACTCAACCTTTGTCTTCTGACGCTCCTTGCGTATATACCTCTGTCCGTCTGCTGCCATTTGGATATGGCTGTATTCCAAATTTTTCCATATCAGTGATAGCCAAGCCTGTGAAGCAGGAAAAAGATAAACATCTGTCTTGCCAACTCTGCTTCCTTGTCATTCATACTCATTGCCATAAGTTTCATTACATCGCCCTTTTGCAAGAAGCGTATCTTCTTTTCCTCCTTCTCATACTTGGTGTTCTCAAAGGGATTGCAGCGGATAATCCTCCTACTGACCGCACGGAACATCAGTCTACTCAACCAACAGAGATTATTGTTGATAGTAGATAACTTCAGCCTATGCTTTTTAAGGAAGAAGCGGTATTCCTCGAACAAACTCTCCGTAATGGTGGCGATAGATATGTCTTGTACTCCTTTGTTTTCGATAAATTCTCGGAGATTTCTATCAGAATAGTAAAGGTTTAGATAAGTCCCCTCTGCCCTTGACTTTCCAACGCTTTCCTTGACGGCTTGCAGTTCCGCCTTGCTCATTGCAAGGAGCGTGGTGGGGTTAGTGGCAATGCCTTGCAAACGGTTCTTGATAAGTTCCACACTTACCACTCCTTCCCTCGTCAGTATGTCCCGATAGGTTTTCTCTACTAATTCCCTGAACTCATTGATTCTTTGGTTGGTCTTCCTATTGGTTGTCAAACCCTGTTTGGAGTTCCACTCGGAGACTTTACACTCTTCTCCTGTGGTAATGGCGGTGCTCTTTCCGTCTATGGTGATACGGCAGAGAATGGCGGTGTTGCCGTCTGCTTTTGTCTTCTGTCTGTTAATATAGAACAGTATCTTGAATGTACTTCTCATAATGCTCGTCTTTTATATGGTTAAACGTAAATCTTCGGTGAAAGAAAGGAAGCGGTCAAATTCCTCAAAGAGTTTCTGTGGTGTAACCTTTGCATAACGCTCGGTCATACTTACGTTGCTATGTCCGAGCATCTTACTCACCGTTTCAATAGGAACTCCTTGCTCAAGCGTGATAAGTGTGGCAAAGGTGTGCCTTGCGGTATGCGTGGTAAAGGGAAACGATATGCCTGCACGAAGCCGCAGGGCTTTCAAACAGGTCTGATAGTTCTTGTACTTGATATAGGGGAGCAATGTTTCCCTTTCATTGCTGTGGAGCTTCTCCATCAGCCTTATGGCTTGGGGCAGCAGTTTGATACGGCATAGCACACCTGTCTTGTGGCGGTTGAACTTCAGCCAAAGGCTACCCTCGGCGTCACGTACAAGATGGGACTTGTCCTGTTCCATCAAATCACAATAAGCAGCACCTGTATAACAGGCAAAGAGGAAAATATCCCTTGCCGTTTCCATATCCTCCTCCAAGTCCTCCAAGTTGAGAGCCTTCAATTTGTCTAATGCTTCCTTGTCCAATGCTTTGGGCAGTCTCTTGTCGCCCTTGCTGATTTTGGCTTTGTCAAATAGAAGAACATCAGCCAATCCCTCACGGTAAGCCAACCTGCATACCGTCTTCAAATGCGTGGCTGCATTATAGAATGTGCTTTCTTGAAAACCGCACTCACCTAAGAAATACTGCCCAAACTCATAGATAAAGTTCTCTGTGAGCTGTGAGAAAGCCAAGTCTGTTACCTTGTATTTCCGTTGAATAAACTTCTGCAAATGAATTCGGGTAGAGTGATAGCCGTGTATGGCTCCTTTCTTGATGTCTATACCAACATGGCTTTCCTTCTCCTTAATGAGCATATCCAGCCTTTCAATGAGCATGCATCGTGTCTGTACGCTCCCTTGGAACAGCTCTTTCACATCGGCTGCATCAAATGGGCAACCTTTGGATAGCAGAGATTGATAAGCCGACTGAACAGACAACAGCAAATTTTCCAATTTACCATTTATCTCCACCGCCTCACGACTCTTGCCGTCCATTCTGCTCTCTCGTGGATTCCACAAGTCAGGGTTGCAGGAGAGTTTACAACTGAACTGTGCAATACTCCTTCCAAGTGTGATACGTCCCATGATGGGAGCCTTGTCCGACTTGTCAAGTCCGCTCTTTTTGAGGTAGAGCAACACCTTCATTTTCTCTTGTTTCATTTGCTTTAATTTTTATGGGCAAAGACAGTGCAAGCGAGTTCCATGAGAGCTTGCTCTCAAATGAACGAGTGCAACCTGTCTTATGCAAAGTTACCCGAATTAAAGCGTTCTTCACTTATGCAGAAAACTGCCGACCGCAGCAACAGCCACACGAGCGAAAATAATTCAGTTACTGAACATTACTTCATCGTTACCTATGACGAAATCGGGTAACGCTTTGGTAACTGAACTTCTGCCTAAATCTGCATATTACTGCCCTATATGAAAAAGAGCACTTCTATGCAAATCGTTCTGTTTCTTCCTCATTATCAATTAGTTTACGCCAACTTCGATTTTTTTCTTCATTTTCAAGGATTAGTTGCCTCGTAATATCGCGCAGATTAGCACCCAAAATGGACGCTTTTACTCTACAATAGCAATGCTTTTTCTTTATCATTGTTTGCCCTTTTATCTTGACAAGAGAAGGGCTCACTTTCAACTTTATTACGACAACGACCTTCTTTACGATGTAACTTTATAGTTTAAAAAAGATTACGCAACACTGCAAGCGACTTGATTTCGGGGAATTTCGGCAGATGTAGGGCATAATAGTGCAACACGATGTCACAAAATCGATTACGCTCTGCACGCGACAGCTTAAACAAATGCATGTTGGCATAGTCCATTCGCGCGAGTGTTGCTACCAAGGCTGTGTCTTCAGTCGGCAGGAATTGACCATGCAAGGGCAACGTTCTCACATAATACCCATTGCGCATATCAAAATAACAACCACTCACATAATCGTCCAAGTTAGGATAAATCCCTAAGAAACGCAACAGATGAATCATGTAAACCAAATGGAAATTGGCAAAATTGCCGTTGCAACTATCCAACCATTCAATGCTATGAAAAATGTAATCAAACAAGGGTTCGTTAATGGGTTCATGATGCACCACATGCAACGTAAGTTCAGAAAGAAAGAGCGTAATAGACAATTTGTAGGCATCAAAAGGGATAGAAGAGAGTGGAACTGCAAGCCCCACATTCTTTAAATGCTGCAAATCGTTCTTCGGACGATAATCAAACTCTACCTCAAGCAGCGAGAAAGGCTGAAAATATTGCTTTTTCATGGTCCCCTTTGCCGATGTAGATGGGCGCACAACAAAGGTGACACAGCCACGATTTTGCGTAAACATCTCTACCATCAGCTTGCCTTCGCCAAATTTAAACGCATGCAACACAATTGCTTTTGTCTTGATCGTCATCATGAACAAAGGTAGCTCTTATTCCTGAAAAAAAGCAGCCACTTACCAAAAATATTTCTGCAAATATTTGGCAATACCAGATTAATGTACTAACTTTGCACCCGCAAAATAAGCGCAATGGTCCCTTCGTCTATCGGTTAGGACGAGAGATTTTCATTCTCTAAAGAGCAGTTCGACTCTGCTAGGGACTACAAATTAAAAAAAGTAAAGTATTAACAAAGATGGCAAATCATAAATCATCCGTAAAGAGAATTCGTCAGACAAAGACCAGAACGCTGCACAACAAATATTACGCAAAAGACCATGCGTAATGCTGTACGTAAATTGCGTTCACTTGCTGACAAGGAAGAGGCTTTAAAGCTTTATCCTGTTGTTCAGGCTATGTTAGATAAGTTAGCTAAAGTGAATATCATTCATGCCAACAAGGCAGCTAACATCAAATCTGGCTTGGCACAGCACATTAGCAAGTTGGGTTAAGCATCCATTTGCAATGGTAAGGGTCGTAACTTCTACGGAAGTTGCAACCTTTATGCATATCGTATGGTGCTAAAATATCATATTTGCTCACATAATAAGCGTTTTTATAGCGATGGGATAGAACCATTTTTTTATAGCGTTCAAAAATCCTTACCTCTGGTGTAATATTCAAAATAACACACGCTTTCAGCATAAAAGGAAAGAGGATATGAAAGTTCATGACAAATTGAAAAAAACGAACAAAGCCAAATTCAAGAAACAATCCATTTGCTTAAACAGCAGGGCGATTGGACACGACTGGAAAAGTTTCTCATGGCTTGTGTTGAAGCATATCCTGAAGAATATTATTTCCTTACAGAATTATCTTCGGTATATTATGTAGAAGGTAATGCAACAGAAGCATTAACTACATCCCGAAAAGCAATGGCCATTGAACCGAGAGATGTGTTGGTTATCTATCATTATGGAATGGCTTTGTTTCTTAACAACCAATTCGACGAAGCCATAACCCAGTTCTACCGCATACAACGTAGAAAGCTACACACCATTGCATACGGCCAATATGGGGAAGGAATGAAGTGGGCTAAATCTATAGTGAATGACGCAGTGTATATGATTGGCGCCGCATACATGGAAAAAGGAGATTACAAAAAGGCGGAAAAATGGATACAAAAACATCTCTTGTATAGAAGAAGTGGCATCTATAGCGACTTTACCAAAAGACAAGTGGAAAAGAGGTTGCATACACTTTCTACGCATTCTTAAACTCGTCCTCTAACTGATTTGCTCCCCTTTTTCTTGTCATCTCACTAAGAAAGGCCTCTCCCTCTTCTTATTATTCCAAATGTTATGGCATCTTTTCACGCGGTACCATATGCTTTTTCATGGTAAAAAGTTTTATAATTGCAGCTTTTTACGTATCTTTGCAGATAAATCACACGATTCAAAACAATGGCAGAAAATCTCAATAACGAGGCCAATTATTCCGCCTCCAATATCCAAGTATTGGAAGGTTTGGAGGCTGTTCGCAAGCGTCCCGCCATGTATATTGGCGACATTAGCGAAAAAGGATTGCATCATTTAATCAATGAAACCGTAGATAACTCTATTGACGAAGCCATGGCGGGTTACTGTACGGACATTGAAATCACCATCAATGAAGATAATTCCGTTACCGTTGAAGACAATGGTCGTGGTATTCCAGTTGACGAACACAAGAAATTACACAAGTCAGCACTTGAAGTTGTGATGACAGTCCTGCATGCAGGAGGTAAGTTTGACAAAGGTTCCTACAAGGTAAGTGGTGGTCTTCATGGTGTAGGTGTCAGCTGTGTAAATGCTCTTTCACACACATGCTCTCGCAAGTCTATCGTGATGGCAAAATCTATCAACAAGAGTATGAGAAGGGAAAGCCGCTCTATCCTGTGAAAGTGGTTGGTGAAACAACCAAAAGAGGCACACGACAACAGTTCTGGCCCGACCCAACTATCTTCACAACTACTACGTTTAAATGGGACATTGTGGCCAGCCGTATGCGCGAATTAGCTTACCTAAACGCTGGCATTCGCATCACTTTGCGCGATCTTCGACCCAATGAAGAGGGCAAAACACGCGAAGAAGTGTTCCATGCTAAGGATGGATTGAAAGAGTTTGTGCGCTATGTTGACCGACACCGCACCCACTTATTTGATGATGTTATCTACTTGAAAACCGAGAAACAAGGCATCCCTATTGAGGTAGCTATTATGTATAACACCGACTATTCGGAAAACATTCATAGCTATGTCAACAACATTAACACCATCGAAGGCGGCACACATCTCACGGGTTTCCGCGCAGCTTTAACGCGAACCCTGAAGGCATACGCCGATGCAGAGCCATCTATTGCCAAACAAATTGAAAAGGCTAAGATTGAAATTGCGGGGGAAGACTTCCGCGAAGGATTAACAGCTGTCATCTCAATTAAGGTGGCTGAACCACAATTTGAGGGTCAAACAAAGACGAAACTCGGCAACAGTGAGGTCTCAGGTGCTGTGCAACAGGCCGTAGGTGAGGCACTTTCTAACTATTTAGAAGAGCATCCCATCGAAGCAAAGAAGATTTGTGAGAAGGTTGTTTTAGCTGCAACGGCACGTATTGCCGCACGCAAAGCTCGCGAAAGTGTGCAACGTAAGAGCGTGATGTCGGGTGGAGGACTACCAGGAAAGCTGGCCGATTGCTCAAACAAAGACCCAAAAGATTGCGAAATATTTCTTGTAGAGGGTGACTCTGCAGGCGGTTCTGCCAAGCAAGGTCGCGATCGTTACACCCAAGCCATATTGCCCTTGCGTGGTAAAATCCTCAACGTTGAGAAGGTACAATGGCATAGAGTGTTCGAAGCTGAGTCGGTAATGAATATCATTCAAAGCATAGGTGTGCGCTTTGGTGTTGAAGGAGAAGACGACAGAGAGGCCAATATTGATAAACTTCGCTACGATAAAATCATCATAATGACCGATGCTGATGTCGATGGTTCGCACATCGATACGCTCATTATGACACTCTTTTATCGCTTTATGCCTAAGGTTATTGAGGATGGTCACCTCTATATTGCCACACCACCTCTCTATAAATGTACCTATAAAAAGGTGAGCGAATATTGCTATACTGAGCAACAACGTCAGGCCTTTATCGACAAATATGTGGAAGGAAAAGAAGATGATAAGGCTCTACATACACAGCGTTACAAAGGTTTAGGTGAGATGAATCCCGACCAATTGTGGGAAACTACCATGGATCCTGCGCAACGTTTGCTCAAACAAGTGACCATTCAGAACGCTGCAGAAGCAGATGAAATCTTCTCAATGCTGATGGGTGACGACGTAGAACCGCGCAGAGTGTTTATCGAAGAGAATGCAACTTATGCCAATATTGACGCATAAGGTTTTCTAAATCCTATTATATGCTGTTTCAAACAGACGAGAAAAGCCCCTTTCTATCACGAGAATGGGGCTTTTTTGTAGGCTATTATCCACAGCGAAGTTTCATTATAAAGCTTTTCTTGTTATGCCATTTATTGCTTTTTGAATCGTCTATTAGTGCACAAAATAACATGGCTTCTGGGGAAAAACAATCCGTATGGATAGAGCAAGTGCAGGCTTCTACTGCACTATCACATGCTTGGATTGGCGCAACGATAGTTGATTCTACTTCACAAGTGTGGTTCAGGCGCACCTATATCCATGCACAACGCCCCAAACGTGCATGGCTAAACGTTGCAACAACGGGCTATATTGAGGTTTATGTAAATGGCTATAATGTGTTGAAGAGCAAGCGATGGCCTACAGAATGCAGCCCAACGACGACCAACCCCTATATGCTTCGTTAGATGTTACGCGCTTTTTGCAGTCCGATAGCAATACCATTGCTGTATGGTTTAGCCCAGCCTTTCCCCATTTACAAGCGCAACAGATTGCCATTTCCTACTATGGTGAACAGGCAGATGGCACACCTTTTTCCTTTGTTAGTGACGATTCGTGGCTTACGCGACATGCAAATGTGGCACTAACCAAAGACTATAGCGAAATATTCCATGCGCCATCGCCCGAAGAACAGCAATGGAACACCAACGAATGTGCTCTTGCTTTGTGGCAATCTGCACTGCCATCGAAGTCCTATCATACGCAAAGTGAAAGGAATCTCGCTCCCATTCGTGCCTCAGAATGCATCACACATATCCTTCAACCCAGCTACCTTGTGGCGCAAGGCGATACTGTTTGCTTCACCTTTCCACAGGCTTTCTACGGCTATGCGCGTGTAACTTTCCGGCATGCACGCCCACAACAATGGGTCAATATCAACGGTTTGCACTATTTATGTAGCGGCGAGACCGACGAACAGGCCTATAGAAAATTCACTTTACAACCGATACATCGTCTGTGGATTACGGGTGATAGTGCCTTTAAACCCGAACAGATTGAAAAGGTAGAAGGCATAGAAGTTTGCCCCACCTGGTCCTATAAGTGGCACGATTAAACAGACTATTTTTATAAAACAGCACCATTTTCTTTCGTTTTTTGTACCTTTGCAAGGCAAATCTACATCAGTATGTTACAAAATCAAGATATTACTATCGCTTCAACACTAGAGCTTTATGGCGGAAGTCACATCAATAAAGACTTGTTGTTAATAGAGAACATTGCGAAATTCTCCATGCCTCAGGTATCCAGAAGAGTAGCCTGCCTGTTCCTTGCTGTATGTCGTTCAGGGCAATTCAGCTACACACTCGACACCATTCCCTACCAAATAGAGCCCAACCATATCGTCATTATCAGCCCTGGACAAACGCTTGATGATGCAAAAGTTGCTGCAGATAGCTGTGCTTTTGGCATCATGATATCTGAAGATTTCTTCCAAGAAATCATCGCCAACATACATGAATTATCCAGTCTCTTTATCTTTTCAAAAGCCCATCCTGTTTGTAAATTGCAAGCAAATGAGATGGAAAAGTTAGAAAACTATTTCAGAGCGTTGCATAAAATGGTCGATAATACGACACATCATTTCCGCACAGAAGTGGTGAAATCACTATTCAAAACCATGATTTATGACCTCGGTGACACCATGTTTCGCATTCAAAGCAGTGAAGATCGTAAGCAATATCGCGCCGATAAAATCTTTTCTGACTACATTGATTTGGTCGAAAAGAACTTTAAAGTGCAACGCCGTGTAAGCTGGTATGCGCAACAATTACACATCACTCATAAGTATTTATCAGAGTCTGTTAAGGCTGCCAGCCACCGAACTCCTAATGAATGGATTGACTATTACGTCATCATGGAGATACGTGTGCTACTCAAAACCACCGCAAAAAGCATTAAAGACATCACCGACTTGCTTCATTTCCCTAACCAAAGTTTCTTGGGAAAGTTCTTTAAAGAGCACGTAGGCATGTCGCCTCGACAATATCGCAACCAAGCATAAATAACGCTTTACCACATAGCGAGTCCATGTTTTAAGGCAATGGAGTTGTTCCTACAGACTCTATAAGATAGAAAACAGTTCATCATAGCACAGCAAAAAAATGAATAACGAGCCCTTTTCGTTATTCATTTTTTTTCGTTTCATCTAATAAAGCCTCTATTTCTTCTGCCGCCTGACATAGCTCTTTATACCAATCTTCACCAAAACGATCTATCAAAGGAGCTTTTAAAAATTTGTAAACTGGTAGATTAAGAGCCTCACCTTTTACCACAGCATCTCGACAAATGCGCCATTTATGATAGTTTATACCTACTAATCCTCCTGAAAACTCTTTAGCCCTAATGGGATAAAGTGCACAAGAAATAGGTTTTTTAAACTGCGTTTTACCCCCGCGATAGGCTTTTTCGAGTGCACAAAGACAACAACCTTCATGATCATAGGTAAAGACACAATCCTTCCCTCCTACTATACTCGTCACCAAATCGCCTTCTTCATCCACATAAGCCACGCCCTGCCTGTCGATAACTGCTTGTGCAGAAGCCTTCAAATCGGGCCAAACCACATCCAAAGCTGTTTCTGTTTCGGCTATTTCATCCATACTTATCGGTGCGCCCGCATCCCCCTCTACACAGCAAATGCCATGACATTTATCAAGATTACAACAGAATTTCTCTGTAATAATATCAGGAGAAACCAATACGTTGCCCACCTGAATAATGTGTAAATCCTCTTTGTTCATCGCGTGTTAGAGACTCGACTACCAATCAATCCCTGTCATTCCATGTGACTGAAGATAGGCATTACACTTTGAAAAATGATGATTTCCAAACCAACCTCCACGGTTAGCGGAGAGTGGAGAAGGATGAACAGACTCTAAAAATAAGATGCCGTTGTCCATCTATCAAACTGCGTTTGCTGCGCGCATAGCCGCCCCACAGCATAAAAACCAAGTGCTCACGATGTGCACTTAGCGCACAGATTGCAGCATCAGTAAACACACTCCATCCCAATCTTTGGTGACTGTTGGCCACATGAGCTTGCACAGTAAGTGTAGCGTTTAAAAGCAAAACACCCTGCGAAGCCCAACGCGTTAGGTTACCACTCGTGGGCAAAGGCTTCCCCAAGTCAGCCTGAATTTCTTTAAAAATATTCTGAAGTGAAGGCGGAATAGCAACTCCTTCAGGCACAGAAAAGCTCAATCCCATGGCTTGTCCGGGCTCATGATAAGGGTCTTGCCCCATGATTACCACCTTCACTTCATCGAAAGGGCAAAGATTAAACGCATTGAAAACCAACTTCTTGGGTGGGAAACACGGACCTGCTGCATAGGCTTGGCGCACCTGTTCGGCCAAGGTTGCAAAATAAGGTTTGTCAAATTCTGCCCCAAGCTGCTGTTTCCAAGTAGGTTCAATCTTTACATCCATCACTTAAAGATTGTCCGAGATGAGACATTCTCCTGTCATATCAGCAGGTTGTTCTAAGCCCATAATATGAAGAATTGAAGGAGCTACATCCGCCAAACGACCATCTTTCACTGTTGCCGAATTATTGTTTGTCACATAAATAAATGGCACTGGATTCAACGAGTGCGCCGTGTTGGGTGTTCCGTCGGGATTGATTGCATTATCTGCATTACCATGATCGGCAATAATAATCACCTCATAGTCGTTCTTCTTTGCAGCTTCCACAACCTCTTCCACGCAATGATCGATAGCCCAAACAGCCTTTTGCAATGGCATGATATACACCTGTATGTCCTACCATATCACCATTTGCAAAGTTCACAACAATGAAATCATAGATATCATCATTGATAGCTCCCACCAATTTATCTTTCACTTCGAAAGCACTCATCTCGGGCTTTAGGTCATAAGTAGCCACCCTTGGTGAAGGAACCAAAATGCGATCTTCACCTTCAAAAGGCTGTTCGCGTCCACCATTAAAGAAGAAGGTCACATGCGCATACTTCTCAGTCTCGGCCGTATGCAACTGACGTTTGCCCAAACGAGAGAGATATTCACCCAACGTGTCCTGCACATTCTCTTTCGGGAACAGCACTTCCACATGCTTAAAGTTAGGATCGTACGGAGTCATGCAATAATATTTCAAATCCTTCACCGTTGTCATTCCCTCAGCAGGCATATCCTCTTGTGTCAACACTTGCGTCAATTCCTTCGCGCGGTCGTTGCGATAATTAATGAAAATCACCACATCGCCAGCCTCAATCGTACCGCTCACCGTGCTGTTGTTGATGGGCTTGATAAACTCATCGGTCACGCCTTCGTCATAACTTTCCTGCATAGCCTTCACCAAATCGGTAGCTTGCTTACCCTCACCTTTCACCAAAAGGTCGTAAGCCTCTTTCACACGATTCCATCGTTTGTCGCGATCCATAGCATAGAAACGTCCCACAATGCTGGCAATATGTGCTCCATTCTTATCACAACAAGCTTGCACCTCTTCAATAAAGCCCTTACCACTCTTTGGATCGGTATCGCGGCCGTCCATAAAACAGTGCACAAATACCTGGTCTTTCAAACCATATTCTTTTCCAATTTCGATGAGTTTAAACAAATGGTCGAGCGAGGAATGCACACCACCCGTGGAGGTTAGCCCCATGAGATGCAACTTCTTACCTTGCGACTTAGCATAACTATAAGCCTCAACAATGCCTTTATTCTTTAAAATATCGCCACTTTGGCAAGCCTTATTAATCTTCACCAAATCCTGATAAACAATGCGACCTGCACCAATATTTAAATGCCCCACTTCAGAGTTACCCATCTGCCCGGCAGGCAAACCAACGTCTTCGCCCGATGTAAGCAGTTGTGCATGAGGCGAAACAGCATTCAAATAATCTAAATAAGGTGTTGGAGTATTGTATATTACGTCACCCTTTCCATGTTTTCCGATTCCCCATCCATCGAGAATCATCAATAATGCTTTTTTTGCCATAATCTTTATTTTTAATCAAGTTCTATTTCTAATGCCCACAAAGTTACTGCAAACCCATGACATAGCAAAGCTTGCCACCGCATTTTTCATGCATTAAGCGCTCACAGGGCATAAATTTTTCAACCCACGAAAGCATTACGATTTGCCAACACACCATGACACATAGCAGGTGCAATCATGCCTTTAAACCGCTGACTGCAAGCCTTCTTTTCAAGCCTTTCCCTCACCTTTCCAACCATTTTCTTTCAGATTGCACGTCAATATCGTATAGATTGCACAGTAATTTGATAGAGATTGCTTCATAAAGTGGTCCACTTTACTGCATAAAGTGATAGGTATTGCGACGACAGCTACATAAATTTATTTTTGAAAAGCATTTTTTGCATATTTCAAATTCCTCTTTCATGGCACAGAGAGAGACTACTTTCCTGCAATTTCTTTTTATACATTAGAGGCACACTCACCCCACATTTAACCTCATCAAGCACACCCTATTTCACAAATAAAAGTAGCTTTCTGCACATTGTGCATTCATGCCATTGAAAAAAGTCGTAACTTTGTAGCAATCTTTTTGCAGACTACACGCCCAAAACGTGCAGGGAAGCCATCTGAAAATTGCGCACATGGCAAAGAAGCGGCGCTTGCTTGCTATCCCAATGCAGAATAACAACCGATAATGATGAAGAATTTTTTAAAAGATTTGCGTAGACACGACCACCCACATGTATTAGGTGGTTTAGATATTTTGAAATATATTGGTCCAGGATTATTAGTCACTGTGGGATTTATCGATCCTGGAAACTGGGCCAGTAACTTTGCTGCAGGTTCGAGCTTTGGCTATTCCCTGCTATGGGTTGTAACGCTTTCCACCATCATGCTTATCGCCTTGCAACATAATGTAGCCCATTTGGGCATCGTAACAGGTTTGTGTTTGAGCGAAGCTGCGGTGAAATATTCGCCAAAATGGGTAGGGAAGCCCATCATTGTGACGGCTATTTTAGCCAGCATTTCCACCTCGTTAGCCGAGATTTTGGGTGGTGCCATTGCACTACAGATGCTCTTTGGCATAGCAATCCCAACGGGGGCAGTGCTCACAACGATAGCTGTGCTCGTGATGTTGTTCACCAACAGTTATCAAAAAAATGGAGCGTTCCATCATTGGTTTCGTATCAATGATAGGCCTTTCGTTCATCTATGAGTTGTTTTTAGTAGATATTCAGTGGCCTAAAGCCATTGCAGGTGCTTTTGTTCCAAGTGTGCCTGAGGGGTCATTACTTATCATTATGAGTGTGCTGGGCGCCGTAGTAATGCCCCATAATCTATTCCTTCATTCCGAAGTGGTGCAAAGTAGAAAATACATTTGAAAGGAGATGCGCGCATTCGACATATGCTAAAATATGAATTTGTCGACACGTTGTTTTCCATGATTGTGGGATGGGCCATCAATTCAGCCATGATTTTACTGGCAGCCAGTACTTTCTTTGCTCATGGTCAGCAGGTAGATGAGTTGCAACAAGCACAGGCAATGCTACATCCTTTGTTGGGAAATAATGCCGCAAACATCTTTGCTATTGCTCTACTCTTAGCAGGAATATCGAGCACTATCACCAGTGGTATGGCAGCGGGTAGCATTTTTTCGGGGCTATTTGGCGAGTCGTATAATGCCAAAGACACCCACTCCATCGTTGGAATCGTGCTGTCATTGGGCGTGGCCCTGCTGCTCATCTTCTTCATTGGCAATGCTTTCCAAGGACTGTTGATTTCACAAATGGTACTTTCTATTCAGCTTCCCTTCACGGTTTTCCTGCAAGTGAGTCTCACTTCTTCTAAACGTGTCATGGGGAAATATGCCAATAGCCGCTTGAATAGTGCCTTCCTTTATTCCTTAGCTGCATTGGTCACAGCACTCAATATATGGCTATTGATAGAAAGTATTCGTTAAAGCGCAACATATTCTTTCCACAAAAGAACCAGAAAATAAAACAATGAAGAAATTAGGTAATGAGTTAACACTAATCCTTTTGATGACCGATGGCAACGACTATACGGCACAAGATTTGTGTAATCAATTGGATTGCACGCGGCGCAACCTTTATTATTATTTGCAATTCTTGCGCGACTATGGTTTTGAAGTACTTAAAAAGGGGGATTATTACCGCCTTTCGTTACAATCACCCTTCTTTGAACGCTTGAGAATAGCACTTAACTTTACAGGGAAAGAAGCCGCAACAATATATGAATTAGCGCATGCTTCGGAAACAAAAAAAGCACTATTACAGTCCATCCAGAAGAAATTAGCACGTGCCTATGACCTGCGTTTATACACTGATTCGCGCTATAAACGCAAGCAAATACAACATTTAGAGGACCTCTCCACGGCTATTCAAAACCACAAGGTAGTGTGTTTGCACCATTATTCATCGCCTCATAGTCGCACATACAAAGACAGAAAGGTTGAACCTTTCGCGCTATTAAACAACAACCAAGAAGTACGTTGTTATGAATATGAATCAAAGCGCAACAAAACATTTAAGCTATCACGCATTGGACGTGTAGAGGTACTTGAGGAAACGTGGACTTGTGAGGCTGAACATCGGCCTTTTTTTACCGACATTTTTGGTTTCTGTGCAGAAGAATCGCATAGCATCTCGTTTACAATGGGGCAATTGGCCTATCATCTTCTGACAGAAGAATATCCGCAATCTCTTCCTTTTATCACTCCCATTGATGACTATCATTGGCGGCTGAGACACTCGTAGCCAGCTATACTGGTGTGGGGCGCTTTGTCATTGGGCTTTATGACGACATCGAAGTAGAAGGAGATGAAGACTTTAAAGCCTATCTTCATACGCGTATTCAAAAGCTATTACAACATAAGGCATTGTAAAAATCTATCATCACTATTATTGAACAAAAAGTCCCTTATTAACGATTTTTTTATAGTCAAAAATTGATATTAGTCTTATGTTTAATAGCTAAATTTGCGCATCTTTTATTGATAAAACATTTAGAGTTATGAAAAAAATTTAGAAATGCAATTGTATTGCTTGCTGCAGGTGTTTCTTTCGCAGCTTGCCAAAACAACGGTAAAAACAGCAGCTAATGCTGGTGCCAATGATTCAACAGCTAATGATTCAGCAGTTACTGATTCTGTAGTTTATGAGGGTACAGTTCCTGCAGCTGATGGTCCAGGTATTAAGTATCAGTTGGCTTGTGTGAGTGACTCTTCAAAGGGTTTCCGCCTCACAACGATTTATCTTCAAGCAGAAAAATGGCAAAGATCGAAACTTCAGAAAGCAAAGGAAAGTATGAAGTTGTAAAAGAAAAACTGTTGCTGGAAAAGAAGGTACTTTCTATAAACTTCCTGCATCAGATGGCTCTGGTGAGACCATTTTGAAGGTTGTTAATGACAGCACTTTGCGCTTGGTTAACAGCGATTTCCAGGAAGCTGCTTCAAAATTGAACTATGATTTGAAACTCAAAAAAAGTAATTGCTTCTTGAATATTAGAATACAAATCATTACATAAAAAGGTTCGCATACTTGTGTATGCGAACCTTTTTATGCTCAACTACGCAGCTATTCACCGAAATAGGCAGCTAAAGTCTGCATGGCATTGCCATCATTATTGGGCAAATCTTTAATGATTTCACCCTTTTTCCATCAGCAGAATGCGCGATGAAATATCGGCCACAAAGTTAAGATTATGGCTTGATAAAAGTACTAATGTGCCCAATTCTTCATTGATTCGTTTAATAAATTTGCTCACTTGTATTTGTGATGATGGATCAAGGAAGTTAAAAGGCTCATCGAGTATGAGCACTTGTGGATGAATAAGCATTGCGCCAATGATGCCAATCTTTTGTTTATTGCCCTGCGAAAAAAATCGCGAATGTATTTCTTTTTCTCAAGGATTTCATCGTGCATGAGTGGTGCATAATAAGCCAAGCGCTCTTGCAAAGTGGCATCATCAATGCCATAAACGGCTGCAATGAATTGGAAATATTCTTCGGGTGTATAAAGTTCTATGAGGAAACGCCCATCAATAAACGAGCCCGTATATTGTTTCCAAGCCTCTGTCTCATTTACTTTTTTGCCATTACTACACACAAAGCCTTGTGTCGGTTCAATCAAATCGAGAATCAAACGCATGAGCGTTGTCTTGCCAGCACCATTATTTCCCACCAAACCGACTAACTCACCTTGCTTTAAAAGTGAGCATAGGAATGTTGACAACCATTGCTTTTCCATACACTTTTTGGAGGAGTTGAATTTGAATATCCATTGTTTTTTTGATGATTTTTTTAATGTGAATAAATGCCATCTATCGTCTCATTCAACAAGCTCATTGATTGAAAGTCTCTACCAGTTGATGACGCTTAGTCCAAAAAAATACCTTGCCAATCGCCGTATAACGAAAGGCGAAAAGACTTAACAACACGACACCGATAACCGCTAAAATGGCTTGTACAAGTTGCCCAGAAGGCAAAAAAATAATAGAGCGCGAAAAGTAAACATTAAGGGCAACAGCATCAATAATCCGTAAAGATGAAAGCTCATTTTACCTCCCTGATAATTGAAAAAAATGACGTACTATTGAGGTCTAACCGCTGCGAAAAACAAGCAGGAAGGAAGGAGAAAAAGGTCACACCCTGAGCTAAAAAAATAAAGGAAGAAAGCAACTTCCCTAAAGACCAATAGCTCAAGAAAAACGCCAGGTAAAAAGCACTAACATAAGCAGCGCATTGAGTTGAATAAAGAACAAAAAGCTTTCGCCTTAACAAGCTCTCCATATCGAAAGGCCTTGTCAATAAGCCATGAAGGAAATTGCTTTCGACGCCTAAAAGGTTCTGTCCTATGATAATAGCAGGAAAGAATATCGGCATTAACAAGTAGGTGTCAAGGAATCCTCGTGGGTAGACTCCGTCATTGTTTCCACGTGCATTGAGATAAACCTGCACCACAAAAAAATAGCTGAAACCAGTAAAATAGTCATGCGGAAGCGTTTGACTCGCATGAGCATCTTCCAGTCCATACTCAACAAATGCCCACTCGTTAGCCGACGTGCCACGTGCTGTTGTTGGCGATAGTCGGCATAATGAGGCAAATAGCACATATAGATGAAGATACCAATGCCCAATAATAAAGTAACGAAGCCCCACACCATCACACGCCAAATAGGCGATAGTTGCGGCATCAACAGTGCTATAAAGACCGCAGCAAACACGTAATAGACGAGCCAAGCCAACCACAAGACGAGTTTAAATATCCACCCTTGTGCCTTATGGTGTGCCGTAATGAGTAACCCATCGGTCATACTCACAAGCAAAGCAAGTGCAAAAGCAAGTAAGGCATAGCCCAAAGGTAATCCCAAACAAGCAAGGATGAGCACCAAAAACAGGTACGGCCCAGTTGAGATAATCTACCAGATTAAGCGCGAAAAGAAACGAGTTCCATGTGCGACGTGAAATGGGTTTGGTGTGCACATAGTCATCACTACCTGTAATGTCGTGCTTCAAAAAGAGTTTCATCAGCACCTCTGACACGGAAAAGCCCACTACAAGTGGGACAATATAATACATGCTATCAGGATGATGGAAGAGTGTTGACAAACTATTCCCGCTTGCTTCGAGGCCCATCCACATACCAAAAAAACCATACAAAGCGCAAAATAGGCCACAACGCCTAAGCGTTTCCAGTCGAATGTTCGACACGAGATAGTCCACCAATGGCGTAATAAAATCCTCAGCATTTTTTTATATTTCTATTATTAAAAAAATATGAGGCAAAGGTAACTCTTTTCTTTAAATATTTTTCACAGCTCTATGTAGAAAGATACTTTTTTAACGCTATTTTGTAAGCATAGCCCATAAAAAACTCTACTTTTGCACCTTGAATTTGGATAACAACATAAAAAGAAAATGAAGAGAATGCTATTGATGTTGTGCTTCGTGGGGAGTGTTATTGCCGCAGGAGCACAAATGGAACGTGCAACAACCGGCGATCGTTGGGTGGGCACTTGGGCCACAGCACAGCAACAACCCGTGAAGAGTTTCATGCCTTATAATAACAACTTGTCTTATCGATCCGTGCGACAAGTGGTAAAAGTCTCGATTGGTGGTAAGCTCATGCGCTTGGAACTCAGCAACGAACTGTCGCGCGAACCGCTCACCATTCGTTCGGTTTACATCGCTCACTCCACCGATAGTTTTGCTATTGTGCCACAAACAGCTAAATATTTGCTTTTTTTAATGGGCAGACACAAGTGACGATTCCTGCAGGGAAACGCGTTGTAAGTGATGCCCTTTCTTTCGAGCTTCAACCTTTAGAAAAGATAGCCATCACGATGAATTATGGGCGTGCTCCATCAGTTCCCACCGTGCATATGGGCTCGCGCACCACTTCTTATATTCTCAAAGGCGTGAGCACTGCACGCAGCAACTTTGCACCTTCATTTCGTGAAAACCATTGGTTTAACATCGCTTCGATAGCCGTTTTTCGACCTCACAGCAAAGGCTATTGGCATTATCGGCAACTCCATTACCGATGGAAAGGGGCACCACTGACAATGCAAACAATCGCTGGACGGACGTTTTAGCAGAGCAATTACAGAAACGACATGGCGTGACAACGCGCGGCATCCTCAATTTAGGCATTGGTAATAACCGCGTAACGGTGGCAGGAGGTTTCGGTATTTTGGCCAAACAACGTTTCAATCGTGACATTTTAATGCAGCCAGGCATCGAGACTGTGGTGATTTTTGAAGGTGTAAACGATATCGGAGCAGCCTCGAAAGGAGAGAGTGAACGCGTGGCTGCCGACTTGATTAACGCCTATGATGAGATGATTACCAAAGCGAAAGCCCGCAACCTGCGCATCTTCCTGTGCACCATTACGCCATTTAAAGGTGCGGGTTACTACTCACTCTTCCACGAAGCAGCGCGCAAAACCGTTAACCAATGGATTCGATCTCAACGTGAACGCGTAAATGGTATTTTTAGATTTTTGACGAACTTCTGCGTGACCCCGCCGACCCAGAGAGACTGCAAAAAGCAATGGCAGAGCGACTGGTTGCACCCTAATCCCGAAGGTTATCGTGCAATGGGTGAATATGCTGCAGAACGCTTAAAAATAACTTTTCCACAGCAAGTTGCAGGCTTTTTGGGCGAATCGTAACGCCCTTTTAATCGAAGGTGCAAACAGAACCGAAAGTAAAGTGGGCCACTTTACTCCACAAAAGTAGGCTACATTGCCATGTAAAGTAGGCCACTTTACTCCATAAAGAAGGCCACTTTGCAAAACGATTTTTGTGAAAAAGAAGTGGGGCAATGTGGAGAATTTTATGTAATTTTTGAAGCCGAGATTCTCAATCAATACATACATATGCGCTCTTTAGGTAGCCTCGAAAAATAGGGGCTGGAAGCCAAAGGAAGAGCAGAGGAAAAATTGCACCCATGCAAATGACTTTGGCGACACGCTGCAGGACTTTATGTGCGAGAAGTAGCCGTGGTTTTTTTACAGCAACGACGAACATTTAATTTGGGACTTTTAGGTCATGGTTAAAAACAATAGAGGACTATCACGTACCAGTGCTTTTAGAACCGAGCATTGATGGACTAAACATCCATCCCGGAGGTGTTTATGTTGACGCCACCTTTGGGGGTGGAGGGCATAGTCGTGAATTACTTTCTCGATTGGATTCAACCGCCCATCTCTATAGTTTCGATCAAGATGCTGATGCCGAAAAGAATGTTTTTCAGTTAGAGACGGGTGGCCAACAACGTTTTATTGATGACCCACGATTTACTTTTGTACGCAGTAATTTCCGCTATTTGCGTAATTGGATGCACTACTATGGCGTAGAAGGTGTCGATGGATTGCTCGCCGATTTGGGTGTTTCAAGTCACCACTTTGACGATGAGTCACGCGGCTTTTCATTCCGCTTTGAAGCACCATTAGATATGCGTATGAACAAACGTGAGGGTAAAACGGCCGCCGATATCGTGAATACTTATACCGAAGAAGCCTTGGCTAAGGTGTTTTATCTTTATGGTGAACTGAGAAATTCACGTCGTCTTGCCTCTGCTTTGGTCGCTGCTCGCACCATAAAGCCCATCACAACGACACAAGATTTTATGCACGTGGTGGAGCCATTCTTTAAACGTGAACGTGAAAAGAAGGATTTAGCGCGCCTATTTCAAGCGTTGCGCATTGAAGTAAACCACGAGATGGAGGCATTAAGTGACATGCTTTTGGCAGCCATCGACTGTCTTAACCCCGGCGGAAGGCTATGTGTCATCACCTATCATTCGTTAGAAGATCGCATGGTGAAGAACATTATGAAGACCGGAAACATTGCAGGCGAACGGCAAGTTGACTTCTATGGCCGCATGGAGACACCGCTAAAATTGGTAAACAACAAAGTGATTGTGCCCGATAGCGATGAACAACGTGAGAATTCTCGAAGCAGAAGTGCAAAATTAAGGATAGCAGAAAAAGATATGAAAAAAATGAAGATATAGCCCCAAAAAGGGACATCCGAAATAACATCTATAGTAACATCATCTATAGCAAATGATGATGAAATGCAAGAGGATATTTTACCTGCGGAGGAAGAGAAAGTACGTCCACGTATAGCAAAGGGCACTGCTGTGTCTGATGAGGGAGAGGCTCCTTCATTGAAAGAGGTGATTGAAAAAGCAAGCCACAGAAGATGAATCGCCGCAGGCTTTCACCTTCACGCTGAAGAAAATCTTGGGTGGTGACATTCTCACTACGCAGACCATGCGTAATCAGATAGGGGTATTCTTGCTCATTACACTATTCCTCATTTTCTATATCGCTAATCGTTACAGTGTGCAGAAAGACCTCATTGAGATTGATCGCCTACAGGATGAATTGCAAGATACGAAATATAAAGCCCTCTCCAGCAGCAGTCAACTGACTGAAAAAAAGCAGAGAAAGCCATGTGTTAGAGTTGCTAAAGAATAACAAAGACAGTGTGCTGAAAATTGCAACACAGCCACCTTACATCATTAATGTTCCTGAAGAATGAGCAAGCTCAATCAAAACAAAGTGATGCCACGCTATAGTGTAATTGCCATATTGATGACGATTGTTGCCATAGGCGTGTTGGGTAAAGCGCTCTATTTGATGACTGCAAAACGTGATTACTGGCAACAAGTAGCCAATCGCGTGAAGAAAGACAGTGTAAGTGTGAAGCCTATCCGAGGCAATATCTTAAGCTGTGATGGACAGCTCATGGCCAGTTCATTGCCCGAATTTAAGCTCTTCATGGACTTCAAAGCCTTGGAAGAGGCCAAAAACGATTCTCTTTGGCGCAGCAAACTCGACTCGATTTGCATTGGATTAAATCGCATTTTCCCAGAAAAGCCAGTTTCTTCCTTTAAGCATTTGTTGGTAGAAGGTCAGCAAAAAGGGAGTCGACACTGGGCCATTTGGAACAAACGAGTGGATTATAACACCTACACAGAGGTAAAAGCACTACCCGTTTTCAACCTTTCTCCCAACAAAAGCGGCTTTCATGTAGAAGAATATAACGCCCGAAAACGTAGCTATGGGTCGTTAGCAGGGCGCACAATTGGTGCCATGTTTGGCGCAAAAGACACTGCAAGATTTGGTTTAGAACTGTCCTATGACTCCATTCTTCGCGGTAGTAATGGTATCATTCATCGCCGAAAGGTGCTCAATAAATTTCTCGATATCATGGATACTCCGCCCATTGATGGTGCCGATATTGTAACTACTATCGATGTAGGTATGCAAGACTTAGCGGAACGTTCGGTCATAGATGAGTTGAAACTTATCAATGGAAACGTAGGGGTTGCTATCGTTATGGAGGTTGCTACGGGTGATATCAAAGCCATTGTGAACATGGAAAAATGCGTAGATGGCGAATATCGTGAGGTGCGTAACCACGCCGTTAGCGACCTTTTGGAACCTGGTTCTGTATTTAAAACGGCTTCCATCATGGTAGCTTTAGACGATGGTGTGGTCGATACTACCTATAAAGTTGAAACAGGTTCGGGCACATGGCCTATGTATGGACGCGAGATGAAAGACCATAACTGGCGGCGAGGTGGCTATGGATTGCTCACCTTACCACAGACTTTAATGGTGAGTTCGAACATAGGTGTGAGCCGAATTATCGATGAACACTATCGTAATCACCCAGAGAAGTTTGTTGAAGGTATCTATAGAACAGGACTTGCTGACGACTTAAAAATACCACTTGTTGGTGCATCTTCTGCCCGAATTCGCATGCCAAAGAAGAATAATAGAGGCGAATGGGTGAACTGGAGTCACACGGCTTTACCGTGGATGAGCATTGGTTATGAGACGCAAATTCCACCGATTTCAACGCTAACTTTCTACAATGCGATTGCCAACAACGGCAAGATGATGCGCCCAAGGTTTGTAAAAGAGGTGGTGAAGAATGGTGAAGTTATCATTGATTTTCCACCAGAAGTGATGCGAAATAGCATCTGTAAGCCCAAGACCCTACATGAAATACAGACCATTCTCGACCATGTGGTGAGCCAAGGTTTAGGCAAAAAGGCAGGTTCTCCATCGTTTCGAGTAGCTGGAAAGACGGGAACTGCGCAAATGTCTAAAGGAGTTCAGGGTTATAAGAATGGCGGAGTGAACTATCTTTTGAGCTTTGCGGGCTACTTTCCTGCTGATAATCCCCGCTATAGCTGCATCGTTTGTATTCAGAAATCGGGTATTCCTGCCAGCGGAGGTGGTATGAGTGGTGTCGTTTTTCATAACATTGCGGAAGGCATTATGGCGCAGAGTCTGCGCTTAGATGTGGCTGATGCACGCGATGCCTCATCGATATTTACCCCCGATGTGAAGTCAGGTAACGTCTTAGCTGCCGATTATGTGCTGTCGCATTTAGGCATTAATGCTAATAAAAACTGGAGTGGAAGCTATGCCAATGGCAATCCCATTTGGGGAAAAAGTCGAGCATCGCCCACAACAGAAAAACCATCATCTTAGAACAAACCTCAACGCCAAGCCGTCACATTGTACCCAATGTTGTGGGCATGGGCGCGCGAGATGCCGTTTATTTATTAGAGAGTCGAGGCGTAAAAACAACCATTATTGGGCGTGGAAGTGTTGTAAAACAAGACATAGAAGCAGGCCAAAGAATAAAGAAAGGCATGCATATTGTCTTAACATTAGAATAGAACATCAATAGAAATAAAGATATGAAATTAAACGAAATGCTGCGCAACATCACACCTTTGCAGGTGATTGGTGATGCAGAAATGGAGATTAAAGGCGTGAATATCGACTCACGCAAGATTCAACATGGACATCTTTTTCGTGGCTGTTAAGGGCACACAAGTGGATGGTCATCAGTATATCGACAAAGCTATTGAGCAAGGTGCTACGGCTATCTTGTGTGAAACTTTGCCCCAAACCTTAACAGAAGGCGTAACTTTTGTGCAGGTTGCCGACACAGAAGATGCCGTTGGCAAGGTGGCTACCTTATATTATGGTGACCCATCTAAACACTTAAAGCTCGTAGGTGTGACCGGAACGAATGGGAAAACCACCATCGCCACCTTGTTATATAATATGTTTCGCAAGTTCGGTTATAAGGTAGGGCTGCTCTCTACCGTATGTAATTACATCGAAGATGAAGCGATTCCAGCCGATCATACCACACCCGACCCCATTGAGCTCAATGAATTGTTGAGCCAAATGGTAGCTGCCGGCTGCGAATATGCCTTTATGGAATGTTCAAGCCATGCCATTCATCAGAAGCGCATCGGTGGTTTGACCTTTGCAGGAGGCTTGTTTACCAACCTCACGCGCGACCATTTAGACTATCATAAGACGTTTGAGAACTATCGAAATGCAAAGAAAGCATTCTTTGATGGGCTTCCTAAAGAGGCTTTTGCCATTACCAATGCCGACGATAAGAACGGACTTGTGATGGTACAAAATACCAAAGCTACGGTTAAGACCTACTCTGTTCAATCACCAGCCGACTTCAAAGCACGCATCTTAGAGTGTCATTTCGAAGGCATGTACCTTGAGATTGATGGTCGAGAAGTGGGTGTTCAGTTCATTGGCAAGTTCAATGTAAGCAACCTTTTAGCCGTTTATGGTGCTGCGCGCATGTTAGGTAAGTCGCCAGAAGAGATTCTTTTGGTCATGAGTACGCTGCATAGTGTGAGCGGACGTCTTGAGCCTATCCATTCAAAAGAGGGTTATACAGCCATCGTTGACTATGCCCATACACCCGATGCACTTGAAAATGTGCTGAAAGCCATTCATGAAGTGCTCAATGGGAAAGGCCATGTCATCACCGTTTGTGGTGCAGGTGGCAACCGAGATAAGGGCAAACGCCCTCTCATGGCGCAAGAGGCTGTGAAGCAAAGCGACAAGGTTATCATCACCAGTGATAATCCACGCTTTGAAGATCCGCAGGACATTATCAACGATATGCTTGCTGGCTTGAACGCACAACAAATGAAAAAGGTGCTTACTATCGTGGACAGACGTGAAGCGATTCGCACGGCTTGCATGATGGCACAGAAAGGAGATGTCATCCTTGTAGCAGGAAAAGGTCACGAGAACTATCAGGAGATTAAGGGCGTGAAACACCATTTTGACGACAAAGAAGTGTTGCAAGACATCTTCAACGAGCAGTAATCTGGTCGGCATTTGCAATGTTTTTGGATATAAAGCTGTTAGCAATGCTTCAAAAAAAGTGGGCTATATTACTGAGCAAAGTGGGCTATATTGCCTCACAATTACATAGTTATTGCTTCCCAATTTGGCACCTATTACCGCAGCATCTCTGTGTAACAGCTTCATCATACCTTTGCAACGTTTGTTTCATCACAATTAAAATCGAATAAAAAGTATGCTATACTATCTCTTTAGATTTTTTTAGAACAATATGGCATTAGCGGTTCCCATATCTGGGGTTACATCTCCTTCCGATCGCTATTAGCTTTGATTTTTGTCGTTGGTTATATCGGCATGGTTTGGTGAACGCTTCATTAAATACCTTAAAAAGAAGCAGATAACCGAAACCCAACGCGACGCCACGATTGACCCCTTTGGCGTGAAAAAGATTGGTGTTCCATCGATGGGTGGCGTCATTATCATTCTGTCTATCTTGGTTCCCGTACTACTTTTAGGCCGTTTACGCAACATCTATCTCATTTTAATGATTATCACTACGGTGTGGTTGGGCTTCCTTGGCGGTATGGATGATTACATCAAAATTTTCAAACGCAATAAAGAAGGTCTGAAAGGCAAGTATAAAATTGTCGGTCAAGTAGGCATAGGTCTGATTGTAGGTTTAGTGCTTTGGGCTTCACCCGATGTGAAAATGAATGAGAACATTGCTATTGAACGGCAAGAGAATGTGATTGTGAAGCATCGCAGTGACGCGCATAAATCGCTTAAAAACGACTATCCCTTTCGTCAAAGGTCATAACCTCAGCTATAGCAATATCATGAGTTTTTGCGGCAAACATAAGGTTGCAGCAGGTTGGATTTTGTTTGTAGTCATGACCATTGTCGTTGTAACTGCCGTGAGCAATGGTGCCAATTTAAATGATGGCATGGATGGAATGTGTGCTGGGAACTCGGCTATTATTGGCGTTGTTATCGGCATTTTGGCCTATGTGAGTAGCCATATTCAATTTGCAGCCTATTTAAATATCATGTATATTCCACAATCCGAAGAGATTGTTGTTTTTCATGTGTGCTTTCATTGGTGCATTGATTGGCTTCTTGTGGTACAACGCTTATCCTGCACAAGTGTTCATGGGTGACACCGGATCGCTTACCATTGGCGGCATCATCGCTGTGAGTGCTATTATCATTCATAAAGAACTTTTACTGCCTATCCTCTGTGGAATCTTCTTTGTAGAGAGCTTAAGTGTCATCCTTCAGGTGTATTATTATAAGATAGGAAAGCGCAAAGGGGTGAAACAACGTATTTTTCAAACGCACGCCAATACACGATAATTTCCGTGTGACAGATGACCAATTAGACCCCGATTGTCACTATCTGATTACAAAACCTCATAGTGCTAAGCACGAAGCGAAAATCACATTACGCTTTTGGGTCATCACTATTATCTTGGCAGCACTCACCATTATCACATTAAAGATTAGATAACAATGAAAAGAATCGTTATATTAGGTGCAGGAGAAAGTGGTGCAGGAGCCGCTGTTCTGGCACAAAAAGAAGGATTTGATGTGTTTGTTTCTGACATGTCAGCTATCCATTCTAACTATAAAAAGTTGCTCGATGACCATCACATAGAATGGGAAGAGGGTCAACACACGGCTGAAAAGATTCTCAATGCCGACGAGATTATTAAGAGTCCTGGCATTCCAAAAGAAGCCCCTATGGTGCAAAAGCTCATACAACAAGGCACACCTATCATCAGTGAAATAGAGTTTGCGGGGCGTTATTCGCAATCAAAAATGGTATGTATCACGGGAAGTAATGGCAAAACCACTACAACATCACTCATCTATCACATCTTTAAAACGGCGGGATTAGACGTGGGATTGGCCGGTAATATCGGCCATAGTTTGGCCCTACAAGTGGCTGAATCGCCCCACGAATACTATGTGATTGAGCTGAGTAGCTTTCAATTAGACAACATGTATCAGTTCAAAGCTGATGTTGCTATCTTGCTGAATATCACCCCCGACCACTTAGATCGCTACGACAACTGTTTTGAAAACTATGCCGAAGCCAAATTAAGGATTTTGCAAAACCAAACACAAGCCGACAGCTTTATCTATTGGAAGGACGATCCTGTCATCGCAAAAGAGTTGCAAAAGCATGCTGTCCATGCAAAAGCCTATCCGTTTGCAGCGCATAAAGAGAATGGTGTTGTGGGCTATATCGAACAAGAACAATACACCTTGGCATATCCTTCGACGTTCCAAATGCCTCAAAACGAGCTGTCCCTAACCGGCAAACACAACCTTTATAACAGCTTAGCAGCAGGCTTAGCAGCCAATATTGTGGGCATACCTCACGATATTATTCGCCAGGGTTTAAGCGACTTTCCTGGCGTAGAGCATCGGTTAGAGAAGGTATGCAAGGTGAATAACGTGCAATATATCAACGACTCTAAGGCCACAAATGTCGATGCTTGCTGGTATGCTTTGGAGAGTATGACCACCCCAACTATCCTTATTCTTGGCGGAAGAGATAAAGGTAACGACTACAAACCCTTGTTACCTTTGGTGAAAGAGCGATGTGTTGGCTTGGTTTATTTAGGCGCAAACAACCAAAAATTGCACGACAATTTCGATGCTTTGGGGCTGCCTGTGCGCGATACCCATAGCATGAGCGACTGCGTTAAAGCCTGCTTTGAGATGGCAAAGCCTGGAGAAACGGTGCTATTAAGCCCCTGTTGCGCCAGCTTCGACCTCTTTAAAAAATATGGAAGATCGCGGTGAACAATTCAAAAACATTAGTTAGAAACTTATAGAGAAAAAGTGCTATAAAAAGGACATTCGAAGGCTGTTTCACCCATTCTTTTTGCAGCAGTATAGGGCACATCTACTCATGGAACGCTGCAGATGGTGCGTAGAAAAAGGAAATAAACAAGTCCTCTTTTACAGCCTTTCCAAAATCTTTTTAGTACATTCAACGCAATGGACAGCAAAACATTTGGAAACATTTTTAAAGGTGATAAGGTGATATGGATGATCTTCTTCTTCCTTTGTATCATCTCGATTGTAGAGGTTTTTTCGGCTTCATCCGAATTAACTTACAAAGGAGGTAGCTATTTTTTTCACCTCTCATCAAGCACATTGGCATCCTCATCTTTGGCTTCGTTAGCATGGTTGTGGTGCTCAACCTTCAGTGCAAATATTTCAAAATTGCAACACCTTTTTTCATCATTCTCTCGGTCTTCACCTTGCTTTGGGTGATTGTTGCCGGACAATCGACCAACGGAGCACAACGATGGGTGAACTTTGTAGGCATACAATTCCAGCCTTCAGAGATTGCAAAAGGTACTGTAGTATTGGCCACTGCACAGATTTTAAGTGCACTTCAAACCGACCATGGTGCCGATAAGATTGCCTTTAAATACATCTTGGGCATTTGTTTCCTCATCATTCCGCTCATTGCATTAGAGAATTTATCTACCGCGGCATTGCTTAGTTTGGTGGTGTTGATGATGATGTTGATAGGAAGAGTGCCCATGCGCCAAATTGGAAAGTTGGTGGGTGTGGTTGTCTTAGGTATGCTTTTGGTGTTTGCTGGCGTCATGTTAGTGGGCAAAGATACTCAGAATGAAGACAATGACAAGGTTTTAACGGAGCAAACACAAACCGATTCGCGGGAGGAAGGCCTATTTGGTAAAATCTTTCACCGCGCAGATACGTGGAAATCACGCATCGACAAATTTGCCAACCACAAAGAGATTGCCCCACAAGATGTTGACTTAGATAAAGATGCACAAGTGGCACATGCCAACATAGCCATTGCATCTTCTAACATTGTGGGCAAGGGACCTGGTAATAGTGTGGAACGCGATTTCCTCTCACAAGCCTTCTCTGACTTCATTTATGCCATCATTATTGAAGAGTTGGGCATTGAAGGAGCCGTGTTTGTCGCAGGACTATACATCATGCTACTCTTCAGAACAGGACGTATAGCCAGCCGTTGTGAAAACTATTTTCCTGCACTTTTGGCCATGGGGTTAGCCTTACTGTTAGTAACCCAAGCCCTGTTTAACATGTGTGTGGCTGTAGGAATCGTGCCTGTCACAGGTCAACCCCTTCCCCTTATCAGTAAAGGCGGTACCTCTTCAGTTATTAATTGCATCTATGTGGGTGTGATTTTAAGCGTGAGTCGCTCTGCTAAAAAGCGGGGAGAAAGTGAACCTGTAAAGGCTAAGGTTAGCTAACTTGCTCCCACCATTCAAGCAATCCTATTGCCATAGCAAAGAGCTGCTGACAACAAGTACTACATCAAGGCTGAAAAAGTGGGCTACTTTAGCATATAATCTCATAGAGATTGCCACTAAATTGCAATGAGATTGCATGGTAATGTTGCCCACATTACTTGACCTACCATCACCCACTGAGAAACAAAGGCTTATCATCCCATAGGGAGAAAGCTTGCAAATATGCCAACAAAGGCTCCTACAAATGTGCAACAAATGCCACGATGGAGCCACTCACTCATTTGAATGAAGCATGCATTTGCTGGGTTCTATTTAACAATTAATAGACGGCAAAGTAAGTAAGAACTAAAAAAAATGATTACTTTTGCAATGATATAAAAAACAAAGCGTAATGGAGCAAGAATTAAGAGTTATCATTAGTGGTGGCGGTACGGGTGGACACATCTTCCCAGCCATATCGATTGCTAACGCCATTAAAGCTAAGCGTCCTGATGCAAAGTTATTGTTTGTAGGGGCATTGGGCAGAATGGAGATGCAAAGAGTGCCCGCTGCAGGCTATGAAATCAAAGGACTTCCCATTGCAGGGTTTCGACAGAAAGCACTTGCTCAAGAATGTTATTGTGCTCTACAAGATATGGAAGAGTCAACGTATGGCAAAGAAAATCATTCGTGATTTCAAGCCTATGGTGGCTGTAGGTGTCGGCGGATATGCCAGTGGTCCCACCCTGAATGTGTGTGCATCGAAAGGTATCCCCTGCTTAATTCAAGAGCAAAACTCCCTATGCTGGCGTAACCAATAAGCTTTTTATCAAAGAAAGCTTCGAAGATATGTGTTGCTTATGAAGGTATGGAACGCTTCTTCCCCGCAGATAAAATTATTATGACGGGCAATCCTGTCCGGCAGAATGTGCTTAACATTTCACTCTCACAAGCTGAAGCCAGAGCAAAGTTTGGATTGGACGAACAAAAGAAAACGATTTTGTTAGTGGGTGGAAGTTTAGGTGCTCGCACGCTCAACGAGAGCATGTTAAGCCACCTCGACATGATAAAAAATAGCGATGTTCAATTCATTTGGCAAACGGGTAAGATTTATTACCAGCAGATTTTGCAACAGCTTGAAGGTCACCATCTGCCCAATTTAAAGGTAATGGACTTCATTGCTGACATGGGTGACGCCTACAAAGCCGCCGACCTTGTCATCAGCAGAGCAGGTGCCAGCAGCATCAGTGAGTTCTGTTTGATAGGAAAGGCCGTTATCTTAGTACCATCACCCAATGTGGCTGAGGATCATCAAACAAAGAATGCGATGGCCTTAGTGAATAAGAGTGCTGCTATTTACGTAAAGGATAGCGAAGCACCCGATGTGCTTTTATCAACAGCCGTTGAGGCAGTTCACGATGGCGAACAACTGAAACATTTAGAAGAAAACATATTAAAACTCGGATTAAACAATGCTGCAGACGTCATTGCAGATGAGGTAATCCGATTAGCTTTGCAATAGATGGAATTAAAAGACATTAAAGCAGTTTACTTTATTGGTGCCGGAGGTATCGGCATGAGTGCAATAGCACGCTATTTTATGAAGCGTGGTTTAGTGGTTGCTGGCTATGACAAAACGCCATCAAATCTCACCCACCAACTTGAAAAAGAAGGTATGGTGATACACTATGAAGAAGATATTGCCGAGATTCCTCACGCTTGTAAGAACCCCGAAACCACTTTGGTTGTCTACACTCCTGCCGTGCCTTCACAGCACAAAGAGTTGGTGTTTTTCCAAGAAAATGGCTTTGAAGTAGAGAAGCGTGCGCAGGTATTGGGACGCCTAACACAAGCACATCGTGGGCTATGTTTTGCTGGAACACATGGCAAAACCACCACCTCTACGATGTGTGCACACATCATGCACCAGAGCCATTTGGACTGTAATGCTTTCTTAGGCGGTATCTCTAAGAACTATGGCACAAACTATATTCTTTCTGACACCAGCGACTTTGTGGTGATAGAGGCCGACGAGTTTGACCGCAGTTTCCACTGGCTTCGCCCCTGGATGAGTGTTATCACCTCAACAGATGCCGACCATTTAGACATCTATGGCACAGAAGAGGCTTACTTGGAGAGCTTTCGTCATTACACCGAACTCATTCAACCTGGCGGTGCTTGGTGCTGCACACCAACTTAGCCATGCGAGAACATGTGCAAGAAGGGGTGAAAGTGTATAGCTATAGCCGAGATAAGGGTGATTTTCACGCCGAGAATATTGTGATTCAGAATGGTGAGATTACATTTGATTTCGTGTCGCCCGTAGAAACGGTTCGCGGCATCAGCTTAGGCCAACCCATCCCCATCAACATTGAAAACAGCGTGGCTGCTATGGCAATTGCACAGCTCAATGGCTGCACAGCAGAAGAGTTGCGGTATGGCATGCGCACCTATAGCGGTGTAGACCGACGCTTTGATTTCAAAATTAAGAACGACAAGCATGTGCTGTTATCTGATTATGGACATCATCCCAAAGAGGTATTACAAAGCGCTAAAAGCTTGAAAGAGCTCTTTCCCAACCGAAAGATTACGGCTATTTTTCAGCCTCACCTCTACACCCGCACACGTGATTTCTACCAAGACTTTGCACATGCGCTGAGCAACTTCGATGAAGTGGTGCTCACTGAGATTTATCCTGCACGCGAAGCCCCTATCGAAGGCGTGACGAGCAAACTCATCTACGACAACTTAGCCGCTGGCGTAGAGAAGCATCTCATTGAAAAGAAAGACGTATTGAGTTTGTGAAGCAACACGATACCGATGTGTTGGTGATTTTAGGTGCCGGGAATTTAGATAATGACGTGCCACAAATCGCACAGATTATTAATCAGAAATCATAGTTTGAACCATCTGACATGCGTATTCATTGGAAGAAAACACTCGTCATTACAACCGATATCCTGTTAGCAGGATATTTGGTTTTGGCGTTTACTGCTTTCAACAAGCCCGATGAATCGCAGCGTTTGTGTACGCAGGTGAACATCGATATCCAAGATGAGGCGACCAATGGGTTTATTAATGCACAAGAAATTAAACGGCGCTTAGAGAAAAGAACACCTTTATCCTTTATCGCAGCCCATGCGTAAGGTAAACCTTCGCGAGATTGAAGAGCTGCTGAAAGCCAGTCCATTTGTGAAGACTGCTGAATGTTATAAAACTGAAGGAGGGGCAGTAAACATCACGCTAACACAGCGCATGCCAGTGGTAAGGGTGAAGGCAAACAACGGAGATGACTATTATTTGGATGATAAAGATTGTGTTATGCCCAACTCTCACTACACCAGTGACCTCATCATCGCCACAGGAGACATTTCGAAATCGTTTGCTACCCATTACCTCTCACCCATGAGCAAGGCTATTATGGCCAATCCATTGTGGAGTAATCAAATAGAACAGATTAATGTGTTGCCTGACAAAACCATAGAGTTGGTGCCTCGCGTAGGGAACCATATCATTGGCTTAGGCACCATTCCTTATAACAAATATAAGTCCAAGCAGAATGCGATTGTAACAGCTTTCATCGAAAAGAAATTAAGCCGCTTGGAGAAATTTTTATCGTTATGGCCTCTCACAAGCTGGCTGGAATCGCTATAGCTATATCAACTTAGCATTCGACAATCAGATTATCTGCAAACGAAGAGATGGTAAACCCACACGTGAAGAGGATGATTTACACACCTTATCTGAAAGCGATGTGATTGGCAATGTGCCTGAAACGAACGAAGAAAGGACTTCTACTGAAAAGACAGAGACGAAAGAAAAGTCAAAAGTTAGTACTCCTGAGAAGCCTAAAAAAGAAGAGGTGAAGTCGAAAAAAAGACGAGAAACCAAAGGAAAAGAAAACCGAAAAAGCCGCAGCATGCGGAGAAGACAACGAAGGAAAAAACTTCAACGCACACTGCTGACAAGCCAAAGGTGCGCACAAAAGATAAGGATAAAGAAAAAACTTCGCATACGAAAAGCGAAACCCAAAAAGAGAAAACTAAGAAACATTGATGTTGAATTGATAAAAAAATAAAGCATGGCAGAATTTATTGTTGCGATAGAATTAGGGTCAACAAAAATCATAGGCGTTGCCGGAAAAAAAGAACCTCGATGGTAGTATCACCGTATTATCTGTGATAAAAGAAGATGCGTCACAATGCATTCGGAAAGGAGTTGTATATAATATCGATAAGACGGTGCAAAGCCTTACCAACATTATCAGTAAATTAAAAGCCAACTTGAAGGCCGAGATTGCTCATGTATATGTAGGTGTGGGTGGGCAATCTATTCGCAGTGTACGCAATGAACTGGTAGAAGAGTTGCCCGCAGACACCATTGTTTCGCAAGAGATGGTGAACCAACTCATGGATAAGAATCGCACAATGAGTTACCCCGACCAAGAGATTTTGAGGCGGCTACACAAGAATATAAGGTGGATCAGCAATACCAATTAGACCCCATCGGCATACAATGCAGCCGCTTAGAGGGCAATTTCCTCAACATCCTTTGGCATAAAACATTCTATCGCAACCTCAATAAATGTTTTGATTTAGCAGGAATAGCCATTGCTGAAATGTATTTAGCCCCTATGGTATTGGCCGATAACGTACTCACTGAAGCCGAAAAGCGCTCAGGATGTGTTTTAGTTGACCTCGGAGCCGAGACAACAACCGTTGCCGTTTATTTTAAAAATATTCTACGTCATCTGGCCGTTATTCCTTTAGGAGGTGCCAATATCACTAAAGACATCGCTTCTCTACAAATGGAAGAGGCTGATGCCGAGCGCATGAAGCTTAAATATGCCAGTGCCTATACAGACAACAACGACATTGACAATACACTGATGCTATCCATTGATGCAGAACGTCAGATAGAGAGTCGCAAATTTATTGAGATTGTTGAGGCTCGTGTAGAGGAGATTATTGAGAATGTTTGGTTCCAAGTACCCGCTGAATATGTTAATAGTCTTTTAGGTGGTATTGTGCTCACTGGTGGTGGAAGCAACCTTAAAAATATTGAGACTGCATTCAGAAACCACACCCACGTTGACAAGATTCGTACCGCTAAATTCATCACCTTCAATATCCATTCTAATAATGAGGAAGTGAATGCACATGATGGTACAATGAATACTGTCTTGGGTATCTTAGCTAAAGGCGACATGAATTGTGCAGGTCCTGAGCTCACGACAGACCTTTTCAGTGTAAATCAAGAAGGAACAACTACCACAACCACCAATGATTTGCACCAAAAAGGCACGCACACTTAACGAAACAACAGGTAGCGGAGTAGTGCGTACAGAAATCGAAAAAGCAAAAAGGCTGAAGAAGAAGAACGCCGCAAGAAAGAAAGTCAAATGCAAGCAGCTTTAGAGCAACAACGACAAGAGGAAGAGCGATTGGCTCGTGAACGCCGAGAAAAATAGCACCCTCTATAAAGCGATGAAGGGCTTGAAAGGCTTTTTCCAAAAAGATGATTTCAGAAGACGAATAAAAACTTTTACCTGTTTAAAAAGATTGCTTACAGTATAAAAAAGAAAAAAAGATATGGCAGAACAAAATAAACAAATGACGGTGGTAGATTTTTGGTGATGCGCCAGGCAAAAAACAGTATTATCAAGGTGATTGGTGTTGGTGGAGGTGGAGGAAATGCTGTCAACCATATGTATAGAGAAGGTATACATGACGTATCGTTTGTACTCTGTAACACCGACAATCAAGCTCTTAACAATTCTCCAGTACCTGTACACTTGCAATTGGGAAAGGAAGGATTGGGAGCAGGGAATCGACCCGAAAAGGCACGCGCAGCAGCTGAAGAAACGATTGATGATATTAAAAAAACATCCTCAACGACGGCACAAGAATGGCCTTCATCACTGCAGGAATGGGTGGTGGAACAGGTACAGGTGCAGCACCAGTAATTGCTCGTGTCTCAAAAGAATTAGACATCCTTACCGTAGGTATTGTTACTATCCCCTTCCGCTTTGAAGGTGCTCGAAAGATTGATCAAGCCTTAGACGGCGTCGAAGAGATGGCAAAACATGTCGATGCTCTATTAGTTGTCAACAACGAACGCCTCAGAGAGATCTATCCCGACCTTACACTTTTAGATGCATTCGGCAAAGCTGACGACACATTGAGCGTGGCTGCCAAGAGCATTGCGGAGATCATCACCTATGAAGGCTACATGAATCTTGATTTCAACGATGTGAAAACCATCCTGCAAAATGGGGGTGTTGCCATCATGAGTACCGGGTATGGAGAAGGTGAAGGGCGTGTGAAGAAGGCAATTGATGATGCACTCAACTCACCTTTACTCAACGACAACGACATCTTCAAGTCCAAAAAGATTCTACTAAGCTTAGGCTTTAGCAATGAAAAGGATAAAAAAACTCTGCACTAATGATGGAAGAGATGAATGAGGTAACCGACTTCATGTCACGCTTTGATAGTGACTATGAAACGAAATGGGGCGTCACCATCGACCCTGAATTGGGGCAAAAGGTAAAGATAACCATTCTCGCTACAGGCTTTGGCATTGAAGATGTAGATGGCATGAACAGCCATTTGAAGAAGCACACCCAAGAAGAAGCTGATAGAATGGCGCAAGAAGAAGAGCGGCGTGCAGAACGAGAAGAGCGGCGTAGTCATTACTATGGCAATATCGGGAAGAACAATCAATACAAGCGACGCCCACATATTTTCCTCTTCCGACCAGAAGATTTAGCCAATGAGGACGTGATTTTGGCTGTTGAAAAACACACCCACTTACAAGCGTACGCGCCAAATGTTAGAAGAAATTCGTCAGCAAACGCCAAGTGATTCCCCACAAAGGATGAGGAAAAGACCAACAAGTGAACCGACACAGAGTGTTATCAGTTTCACTTAAACTGTAGCTCAAATTCAAATCAAACGGGTGTAATACGATGTGAAAAACAAAGTATTATACTCGTTTTCCTTTACTAACACGTCCGCTTCTGTACAAGTTCTATTCCTCACTCCTCAACAATCTCAATGAAAGCAGTATGGTTCGATAAACGAGTATTACATCAAAGAGCTACGAAAAGGAGTGCCATCGCTGCGCTACGAAGTATATTATCAGCCCTACAAGCTGATAAAAATATAGCACGTGCTCATTGCTATTTCATTTTATTTGCTATCTTTGCAACGATAACGACAGAGAAAATATGACACAAGAGGAGAAAACAAAGATTGAGGAACGTATTGTTGATGTGCTGAAAACAGTTTACGATCCTGAGATTCCTGTAAATATTTGGGACTTGGGCATGATTTATAAGATTGATGTAAAAAGATGATGGTAACGTCGATCTTGATATGACTTTCACGGCACCCAATTGTCCTGCGGCCGATTTTATTTTAGAAGATGTACGCACAAAAGTTGATAGTGTTGAAGGAGTGACGGCAACCAATGTTAACTTAGTGTTTGAACCTGCTTGGGATCAAAGCATGATGACAGAGGAAGCACGCGTGGAATTGGGATTTGAATAAATTGTACTCTGCAGCAATGCGGTGGTACGATTGCGATAACAAAACTTTATCTACATGGAAAAGAACATCTACTTTTTGAGCGATGCGCATTTAGGTTCGTTGGCTATCCCACACGCTCGCACACAAGAACGTCGCATAGTGCGCTTTTTAGACAGCATCAAAGAGAAAGCTTTCAGCAATTTATCTATTAGGCGACATGTTCGACTTTTGGGACGAATATCGCTATGTGGTTCCCAAAGGATTCACACGCTTTTTGGGAAAGCTGAGCGAACTAACCGACAATGGAGTAGAAGTACACTTCTTTACGGGCAATCATGATGTGTGGACCTATGGCTATTTAGAAAAGGAATGCGGTGTTATCGTGCATAAAGCGCCTCTCACAACAGAGCTTTATGGTAAGATATTCTATTTGGCACACGGCGATGGCTTGGGGATCCAGACCCTATGTTCCACTTCTTACGCCGTGTTTTCCACAATCGTTTCTGCCAAAGACTACTCAATTTTGTGCATCCACGCTGGGGCATGGCTCTGGGATTGAACTGGGCTAAGCATAGCCGTTTAAAAACGAATAGATGGCAAAGAGGTGCCATTCATGGGTGAAGAAAAAGAATATCTGGTGCAATTTGCACAGAAATATCAACAAAAATCATCCAGAGATTGACTATCTGCTTTTTCGGCCATCGCCACATAGAATTGGATATTACCATCAACAAAAACGGCGCGTATGCTGATTTTTAGGCGATTGGATTTCATTATTCACTTATGCGGTCTTCAATGGTGAACATTTACTATTGGGACAATATGTGGAAGGCGAATCAAAAATTTTAATCTCTCCTTAACTTCATCTTTAGCCCATTGCTTTTATTTCAGAAGCAGTGGGCTTTACAATTTCCCTTCTTCCCGATAGGAAAAAAATATTGCCCATCGGTGATAATGACATGGTCGAGGAAATAGATGCGCATGGCTTCACAAGCTGCTTGCACACGGCGCGTCAACTGGTTATCAGCTGAACTGGGTTGTGCATGGTTGCTAGGGTGATTGTGGGCTAAAGCCAGCACTGTGGCATTGCTGAGCAGGGCTTCTTTCAACATAATACGCACATCAACTGCAGTCTCACTCAGCCCACCATGACTGATGCAAAGGGACTTTATGAGTCGGAAATGCTGATTGAGCAACAGCACCCATGCCTCTTCGACATCAAGATCCTGCATGCGTGGATGCAGATATTCGTAGATGGCGACCGCCGAATCCAAAGCTGTTCGCTCCTCAGCCTTTTCCATAGCACGCCGTTTCCCCAATTCACATGCAGCTAAGATAGTAATGGCTTTTGCTGGACCAACGCCTTTGTAGCGCTGCAATTCCTGGCAAGTGAGCTTGCCCAATGTGTTGAGATTATTGTGACAATCGCTTAAGATGCGTTTCATCAAATCAACGGCACTTTCGTTGGGCGTGCCACTCCCGATGAGAATGGCCAGCAATTCAGCATTTGATAACACCTGTGCTCCAAGGCGTTCAAGTTTCTCGCGCGGTCGATCTTCTTCTGCCCAATGCGCTATACTATTGCAATGTTTCTCGAAGGTCTCTTCCATGTGCAATAAAAGGATGAAAAGGGAATGAGGAAAAAGCTATTGATAGAAGGTCTTTTCGTAGGCACTAAAGCTACCGCGTCGCAAGATGATGCGCTTCCAAAGTGCTTCGAAAAAACCACATCCATAACCAATGAGTTGGATATAGGCTGCAAAAATGCTCCATATTCCAATCTTAAAAGCTATGGTTTTGCCGAGTAGAATCAATCAAAATGATGAGTGAATAAAGCGATATTGGTGCGAGACCACAAACCATAAGCAATACACCAATGATAGAAACGGGTGCAGGCATGGTGCTGAGATACAGAATAAGTCCGTTGAGAATCATCAGTAAAAACTGTGCACAAGCAAAGGTGAAAGCGGCAGGGAGCACATGAACGAACTTCAGACTGTCTGGGTATTTCATATAGAGGTTGATGCGAGCGATACCACTGTTGTAGACTTGCCGCCAAAACTTGCGAAAGTCTGTGCGGCGTTTATGCCACACCCATGCCGTAGGAAACAGACGACAACGATAGCCAGCCTTAAAAATTCGAATGCTAAAGTCGATATCTTCCCCAAAGCGCATGTTGCTGAAACCACCCAATTGCTGATAGACCTCACGACGGATACCCATGTTGAATGAGCGCGGATAGAATTTATCCAATTTCTTTTTCCCGCCGCGAATACCGCCTGTGGTGAAGAAACTTGTCATCGAATAAGAGATGGCTTTCTGCGTATCGGTGAACGATTCGTGTGCCCTATCGGGGCCACCAAAAAGCATCAACAGGTGTTTTTCTAATTCATCGTCAACGGATTTAAGATAGTTTGGCGGCAAAACCACATCACTATCTAAAATCAAAAGATAGTCGCCTTGTGCACGCTCTGCACCATAATTGCGGCTCATGCCAGGACCACTATTGGGCTTTATGAAATACTTGATATCAAGTTGTTGTGCATAACGCTTACAAACCTCCTCACAAGTGATTTGTGAACCATCTTCAACAATCAGCACTTCGAAGTCGGTAAGTGACTGCTTTGTTAAGCTTTCTAAAAGTTCTTCGACCTCATTCGGCCGATTAAAAAACAGGAACAATGATGGAGTATTTCATAGCAACGAATGGATTTTTAAATGAAAAAAACCTACCTTTGTACGGATAGATAGCGCACAAAAGTAGGTTTGTTTTTGATTTATTCCGATACGCGACCGAGGTAACTTCCGTCGCGTGTGTCGACCTGAATAGTCTCGCCTTCGTTCACAAATAAAGGCACACGCACCTCAACACCCGTTTCAAGGGTTGCAGGCTTTGTTGCATTCGTTGCCGTATTACCTTTTACGCCTGGTTCACTATGCGTGATTTTGAGCGTCGTTTTCACAGGCATCTCAGCCGAAAGGATGGTTCCATCGGTGGTATCGGTGCACACATCAACCACGTCTCCCTCCTTCATGAAATCGACACCCGTAATTTGTTCACGATTAATGGGTATCTGTTCGAATGTCTCTTGATTCATAAAAATGTGCCCTGTTGCATCTTCATAGAGATATTGATAGGGGCGATGCTCCACACGAACATCATCCAATTTGAAGCCAACCTGGAATGTTCGTTCCAAAAACACGACCATCAGCAACATTCTTTAATTTCGTATTCATCACCGTGTTACCCTTACCTGGCTTACGATGTTGAAAGTCAATGCACTTCCAAATACCACCATCCATACGGATGCAGGTACCGATTTTTTTATTTCTTGTGAATTAATCATTGTTGTATAATTGATATTTATAATAATCTTTTGACCTTGCTAAAGTGCTATTTTTCGCACCCCAGCCTTGGCATGCAAAGTTACGATATTTTTTTATAGAAAATCGCTGCACTAATGCTTAAAAATTCACTTAGTTCTTTGGTAATTCGAAAAATTATAAGTAATTTTTGCAAGCCAAAAAGGAGGAACGAACGCAGGTTTAGCATGACCGGATAGCGCTCATACGTTGCAATAAATAACAAAATAAATAAGAAAGAAAATGAAAAGAACATTCCAGCCTCACAACCGCCGTCGCGTGAACAAGCATGGTTTTCGCGAGAGAATGGCAACAAAGAATGGCCGCCGTGTGTTAGCTTCACGTCGTGCTCATGGTAGAAAGAAATTAACAGTCTCTGACGAAAAATCACGGCAAAGTAGACCTGAGGAGATTGATGATAGATTAGAAAAAAAGCAGCAAAAGTACATCGTTCTTTGCTGCTTTTTGCACTTTAATTATTTTGTTGTTTAAGCCATTTATCTTATCTTTGCAACATAGGAAAAACGGAGTTAATCGGACAAATGCAGTCATCAGAATTCGTTAAAAAGTTTAGCAGTTGGTATCTGTGGAAGAATATTCTTATCATGGGTTTAGTTGTCGCTGTGTTAGGTGTGGGCGTAAAGTTTGGCCTCGACTTCTATACACACCATGGTGAAGCTATTCCCGTTCCCGACTTAAAAACACAAACGTTTAACGGATGCCGAGCACCTCTTACGCGAGTTAGGGCTCGAAATTCAAGTTGTTGACACTGGTTATGTTAAGTCACTACCTGCAGATTGCATCCTTGAACAATCTCTAACTCCAGGCGAGAAAGTGAAGTCAGGGCATATCATCTATGTCACCATCAATTCACCACAAACCCCCACAATTACCCTCCCCGATATTATTGATAATAGCTCTTTGCGCGAAGCCATGGCCAAAATTAACTGCCATGGGCTTTAAACTTGGCACACCAAAAATATATTGCAGGCGAAAAAGGATTGGGTATATGGCGTGCTGGTAAATGGTCGACCTGTAAATGCTGGTGATAAGATTTCTGTTGAAGCAACACTGATTATTCAAGTGGGAAATGGCGAGCGAAGTGACGATGACTCCGTAGACTATATTGACCCAGCTTTACCACATCCTAACGAAACGGGTGATGATGTAGATGAATTTGAAGTAGTGACAGGACCTGATAGTCCTACCAAAGGGAACGACAACGTTAAAGAAAAATTCAGCCAAAAACAATGCCTAAAGAGTAGCATATGATTGAAGAACAAGAAATCATAGATGACGAATTAACTACCGAAACGCCACAACGTTTTTGAGCATTGGAAGATAGAAGTCGATGCAGGGCAGACGCCTGTGCGCATCGATAAATACTTGACGGACAAAAAAATCCCTATCAAAGTCGCAACCGAATACAGCAGGCTGCCGATGCTGGCTGTATCGAAGTAAATGGGCAAGCTGTGAAGAGTAACTATAAAATCAGGCCACATGATGTGATTACACTCATGCTCAACACGCCCAAACATGATACGAGTATCGTAGCTGAAAAATATTCCCATAGATATTGTTTATGAAGATGATGCCCTCATGGTTATCAATAAAAAAAGCAGGTATGGTAGTGCACCCTGGAGCAGGAAACTTCACAGGAACGCTCATCAATGCCGTGGCATGGCATCTAAAAAAGACTTAGACACTTTTGATGCCAACGACCCTGATGTGGGATTAGTTCATCGCATAGACAAAGATACCAGTGGGCTCATCGTTGTAGCAAAGACAGCTGATGCGAAGTCTAATTTGGGGAAACAGTTCTTCAATAAGACCACTCACCGCAGCTATCATGCATTAGTTTGGGGTAACTTTATCGAAGATGAAGGTACAATAGAGGGCAACATTGCACGCGATCCAAAAAGACAGACTGCGCATGAAAACATTCTCTCCTGACAGCGAAATCGGGAAAAACAGCCATTACACATTATCGGATTATAGAACGTTTTGGTTATGTCACACTGGTAGAATGCATCTTAGAGACTGGGCGAACACACCAAATTAGAGCCCACATGAAGCACATTGGCCATCCACTCTTTGCTGATGCAACCTATGGTGGCGATGAGATTATTCGTGGACAGCGCAGTAGTTCTTACAAAGCCTTTGTTCAAAACTGCTTCAAAGCCTGTCCAAGACAGGCACTACATGCAAAGACTCTTGGCTTTGTTCACCCCACAACAGGCCAACAAATGGATTTTAACTCTAATTGGCCAGCAGATTTTTTTCAACTTTAATTGACAAGTGGCGTACCTATCTATCAGGTACAACACAAGACACTTTCACAATATAAAAAACATAAAACTATCAGATATGGGAAATTCTAAAAGAAACATTGCCATCGTTTGTGGCGGAGACTCTTCTGAGCATGATGTATCAATGCGTTCGGCACAAGGCCTATTTTCATTCTTTGATAAACAACGCTACAATGTATTTATTGTCGATGTGAAGGGAACCAATTGGCATGTTCACCTTGAAAATGGTGCCATTGCTGAGATTGACAAAAATGATTTTTCCTTTCAACAGGATGGTACTCGTTCCTTTTTCGATTACGCCTACATCACTATTCATGGTCAACCAGGAGAGAATGGAGTTATGCAAGGCTACTTTGACCTCATCCATTTGCCCTACTCCACCAGTGGAGTATTGGTTGAAGCAATGACCTTTGACAAATATGTGCTCAACAACTATCTAAGAGGTTTTGGTGTGAAAGTGGCCGATAGTGTATTGCTCCGCCGTGGAGAGCGCTACGATGAAGAAGCTATTGCGAAACGCATTGGTATGCCTTGCTTTGTAAAACCTGCAGCTGATGGAAGCAGTTTTGGCGTGTCGAAAGTTAAGAATGCTGATCAATTGGCACCTGCTTTACGTGTGGCATTTATGGAAAATAATGAAGTGATGATTGAAAGTTTCCTCAAAGGGACTGAAATCTCACAAGGTATTTATAAAACAAAGGAGAAGAAAGTAGTATTGCCTGCTACAGAAGTAGTACCCAAGAATGAATTCTTTGACTATGATGCGAAGTACAATGGCCAAGTAGAAGAAATCACACCTGCACGCTTAAGCCCAGAAACAGCAAACAAGGTAGCTGCAGAGACAGCACGCATCTACGATATTCTTCATGCCAATGGGATTATTCGTATCGATTATATCATTTCGAAAGACGAGCAAGGAAACGACGTTATTAATATGCTGGAGATTAACACTACGCCAGGTATGACCCCTACAAGCTTCATTCCTCAGCAAGTAAAGGCTGCAGGATTAGACATCAAGGATGTGCTCAGCGATATTGTTGAAAAACCAGTTTTAAAACCCTTTCATTATGAAAAATACCTGCAGAATTTGACCCTATCAGGCCCTTTTGAGCCTGAAGAACTGCCCGCAGTTTATGACCGATTGCTGGCCGATGAGCAATTTAAAAAAAGTGCTAAACTATCTCTATCCAGACGTGTCTCTTGAGCAAATTGCTACTAAGATGCGTGCTTGCGACACGAACCTTGCCTTTCAAAAAGACCTTCTGCTACCCCTTCTTACAAGGATTGGTGCACAAGCTTTCTTTAGGATGCAACATGGATGCCTCTAACATTAACATCAAAGAGCGCTACACTTTTGTGAGCAATCATCGCGACATCGTGCTCGATTCTGCATTCTTAGATAAGTTACTCATTGATGTTGGCTTCGATACTACCTGCGAAATTGCGATTGGCGACAACTTGTTGAAATTGCCTTGGGTGCACGATTTGGTGCGTGTCAACAAATCGTTTACTGTGGAACAGGGCACTCCATTCGGTCGAAATGCTACGTGCAAGTAAACGCATGTCGGAATATATCCATTACGCTATCAACGAAAAAGCGAGAAAAATGTTTGGATTGCACAACGGCAAGGTCGAGCAAAGAACTCAAATGACTTAACCCAACCTGCCATTCTGAAAATGATGGCAATGGGCGGTGAAGGGACCATCATTGAACGGCTCATGCAATTGCATATCGTGCCATTAGCCATCTCTTATGAGTATGATCCCTGCGACTATCTCAAAGCACGCGAATACCAATTGCGCCGAGATCTACCTTATTGGAAGAAAGGTGACGGCGACGATATCGAAAGTATGCTCACAGGTATTCGCGGTTATAAGGGACATATCAACTATGTGTGTGCACCCTGTATCGACAAATGGCTCCTTACTTTGGATGAAGAAATGCCTAAAAATAAGCTTTTCGACACCATCGCTACACACATAGATACTGAAATTCACCGCAACTATCGTTTGTACCCCTGTAACTACATTGCACTCGATTTGATACAAGATACGCACCTTTACACCAGCTTCTATACTACAGAAGATTTACACTTTTTTGAGGAATATCTTGCAACACAGTTAGAAAAGATTGACATCGATAACAAAGATGAGAAGTTCCTACGTCTTTGTATCCTCAGCCAATATGCTTATCCTGCAAAGAATTACATGGCAGCACGCGATGGAAGTGGACGTTTAAAGTCATGGTTTAATCATCTTCCATTCGTTAAATAGAATGTGTGACAGGTCGAAAACAATCATCATAGCAATGGTAAGTTTGTGCTTACCATTGCTCCTCGCCTGCTCAAAAGACAGCTATGATGATGGTAATGGACGCTATTCCTTCTTGCAAGCCGACTTTGTTGAAGCTCCTGCACAACGACATGCCATCACATTTGCCGTTACGGATGCTGGGGATACCCTACACTTTGCCTCCCCTTTCACGGCACCTTGGCTTGTAAACCGCGACACACTCTATCGTGCTTTACTCTATCACCAGCCTTCATCCACTACAAAGATTGCTGTTAATCAACTCACCCCTATCGCAGTGTTGCCCTATATTCCTCAACACCGCTTTAGGACTTTGCGCGCTGACCCTGTAATTTTTGAAAGCGCTTGGCTCAGCAAGCATCGTCAATACCTTAATATTGGATTGGCACTGAAGACTGGACAACAAGAGAATAGTATGCAAAGCCAACACCTCTCCATCATTGAAATGGATAGTGTCTCAACCGGAGGGCAACTCCAATTCATACACCTGCAACTATATCATGACCAAGGTGGTGTGCCAGAATACTATTCAACCCATGGTTATATCAGCGTTCCTATCCGCCATTTACCTCGAGGTTGTCATATAAGACTTTCCATGATGACTTATCAAGGCTATATCTATCGAAATTTTATTTTATAAATTCAAAACATAAGCATTCAACACCTTCCCTATGAAATTTATTAGACTCTCAATCCTCGCATGGTTGCTATGCACCGCTTTAGCAACATATGCACAAGGCCCCTAACAACACTGGTACTTATTATGCTGCTGCCAACCTACAAAAAGGTAGGGCGCTAAAAACGGCCTTCGCGACCATCATTAGTCATGGAACCCAAGATTTAGGCTACTCTAAACTATGGGAAGCCTACGAAAAGACCGACCTACGCCCTGATGGAACCATATGGGATATGTATTCAACCATCACACATTACAATCCAAAAACCGACAGAGCTGGCAACTATAGAAAAGAAGGTGATTGTTACAATCGTGAACATTCTGTGCCACAAAGTTGGTTTAACAAACAGTCACCCATGCGTTCTGACCTCTTCCACGTCTATCCGACGGATGGCTATGTAAATAATCGGCGTGGAAACATGCCCTTTGGAGAAAAACCAAGGAGAATCTTACCAGTCAGAAGGTGGATTGTCAAAGGTGGGAAGATGTACTGTCACAGGCTTTAATGGCCCAGTCTTTGAACCCGCAGATGAATATAAAGGCGATTTCGCACGCACCTATTTTTATATGGCTACACGCTATGAAGACTATTTAAACAACTGGACTGGCAACATTTTTGGTCCCGAATCCTATCCTGGAATCGTGCAATGGCAACTGCAAATGCTACTACGTTGGGCGAAGAACGACCCTGTTAGTGAGAAAGAAACCAAACGAAATGAAGCCATCTACCAACTACAACACAATCGTAATCCTTTCATTGATTACCCTGGATTAGAGCAATATGTGTGGGGGGATAGCATAAATGTCGTCTTCCACTATGATGGGAAAACAAACACACCTATAACACCAGTGCCTCATCCTGGAGGAGAAACGCCTCCTTCTCCAGACCCCATAACACCACCAACGCCACCTGTTAATCCCACAACAGGGCAAGCTACATTTAAGTTAGTCACTTCGCTTACAGAACTCAAAGCTGGCGATGAAATACTGATTGGTTATACTTCTGGTGGCACCTTCATGTGGAGTTCTGCCAAAGACTATCGCAACTCCAAAACCGTCGCTATTCCACCTCAACAGACAATAAGCTTAAAAGTCAATGAAGAAAACGCCCCACGTAGTTTCATCTTGGGACAACAAGGTACAGCTTTCACCTTCTACGACCCTGTAGAGCAGCAATACCTGTCATATAAAGGTTCAAAAAACAACCTCTTTAATAGTGCATCTGCCACCTCCACTGAGGCTCAATGGAGCATCGACATCACAGAAAATGCCCTTGCTGATATTGCCCCCTTAGATCATCCTGAGCGCGGAATATTCTGTAATACGCAGCATCACCGCTTCGCTTGTTATAAGTTTTCAAGGAGCGTACAACGCATATCTCTCTTCGTGAAAGTCGTTCCTTCAGACATCAAATCCCATCATTACAATGGGCAAACCATTGTTGACGTCTACACAATAAGTGGTAACCTCGTACGCAGACATGTCAAAATGGATGATGCATTGCAAAATCTTCCCGCAGGTATTTATATCATCGGCGGACAAAAATACGCTGTAAAATAGTTCTATATAAAAAAAGAAGTATGTTTGAGCAGTCCCTTTCTGCTCAAACATACATAAAAGGGTGGGCACATTCCCACCCATAATTTACATTAAAGTATTTAGAAGGAATTGTGTAAAACAATAACAACAACCTTGTTCATACTGCCATTACAACCCTATTTCACAGGATAACGAGCTATTTGATAAATATAATTGTGCATAAAAAAAGCTATCCTTGATTACACAAAGATAGCACCCCCAACACATAGATAATTCCTAAAAAAAGAGTAATCAAACCACTAAAAAAATAGCATCATAACACCCAAAAAGATTATATTTGCAAAACAATAAAAGAAAAAGAAATAAAAAGATTACAACAGATTTTCTGCATCGTAAATACTTTTTCTTTCTGATTTCATTTTAATGCTACAAAAATATTTATATTGATAAAAAGAATATGAAACGACTGCAAACAATGATGAAACGCACCCTGATGACAACAGGATTGGCTTCGACAATGGCACTCGCTGCAACTGCACAAAAACGCCTCTGCCACCGCAATGAACAACCCACTGCTCCAAAAAAAGCAAATTGACGTTTGGTGCACCCGACTTTAATCGCATCCAAGAGGGTGACTATCTACCAGCTTTAAAAAGAGGGCATTCGACAACAACGTAAAGAGATTCAGCACATTGTGAACAACAAACAGCGTCCCACCTTTGCCAATACGGTGCTGGCTTACGAGCAATGTGGCCAAACCTTAGACCGCGTTTCGAGCATATTCTATGCCTTGACGGGGAGCACATAAAACAGCCGTTATCGCACAAACACAAAAAAAGAAATCACACCACTGCTCACCGATTTGCAAAATGAAATTACATTTAATGTAAAAACTCTTCAAGCGCATTAAATATGTTTATGACCATCAACGCCAGCAGTTAAAAAGGCGAAGATTTGCGCTTGTTAGACGAAATCTATAAAAACTTTGTCCGCAATGGCGCACTACTCTCACCCGAAAAGAAGGCGCGTATGGAGGAAATTAACAAACAGATTTCTGACCTCCAACAACAATGGAGCAATGTTTTGCCCGACGCTACCAATGCTGCTGTGGTGTGGGTGAATAGTAAAGATGAGCTGAAAGGCTTGAGTGAGGCCGACATTGCGCAATGTAAAAAGGATGCAGAAAGTCGCGGTAGTAAAGCTCCTTATTGCATTGTCATCGTCAATACCACGCAACAACCCATCCTAACGAACTTAGAAAATCGTGAATTGCGCCGCAAAGTCTATGAGGCTTCGCTTCATCGTGCCGATGGGACAAACGCTTTCAACACCTACCCACTTGTGGTTGAGCTGGCTAAACTGCGTGCCGAAAAGGCAAGACTCATGGGTTACCCCAACTATGCAGCCTATTCTTTGGAGAAAACGATGGCCAAAACGCCGCAGAATGTGCAGACTTTCTTGCAACAACTCACTACCGCTTATCTGCCCAAGGCACAGCAAGAGACGCGCGAGATTGAAGCCTATGCGCGCCAAACTATGGGCAACGATTTTCAATTGCAGCCCTACGACCGCATGTATTATTCTGCGAAGATGAAACAAGAGAAGTTCCATTTCTCGGAAGATGACGTGAAACCCTATTTCAACATAGATAGTGTTTTGGTGAATGGCGTGTTTTATGCGGCCAACAGAGCTTATGGATTGACCTTCAAAGAGCGTAAAGACCTCCCCACTTATCATCCCGACATGCGTGTTTTTGAGGTTATTGATTACGATGGAAAGCCTTTAGCCTTGTGGTATTGTGATTACTTCCGCCGCCCAACCAAACGTGGAGGAGCGTGGATGAGCAGCTTTGCTAAACAGAGTAAAGCACGCCATCAACAGCCTATTATATATAATGTGTGCAACTATGCCAAAGCACCTGAGGGACAACCCACCCTGCTTACGTGGGACGAAGTGACGACGATGTTCCATGAATTCGGTCATGCTTTGCATGGCATGCTGTCCGATTGTAAATACAACACACTGAGTGGGACAGCCGTAGCACGCGACTTTGTGGAGATGCCTTCGCAATTCAATGAGTCATTTGCCGCTATTCCAGAAGTGTTTAACCACTTTGCTAAGCATGCCAAAACGGGTGAAGCCATGCCCGATACACTACGCAATAAAAATCATGTCTGCGATGAATTACCATTCAGCCTATGCTTTAGGCGAGAACCTTGCCGCCTCTTCTGTCGACATGGCGTGGGCTACTTTGCCTGAAAACGAAGTGCCCTCGGCCGATAAAGCAGACGATTTTGAACGGCAGGCATTAAATAAATTGGGCTTATTCGATGCACAAATCCCGCCCCGTTACAGCACTTCTTATTTCAATCATGTGTGGGGTGGCGGCTATGCTGCAGGCTATTACAGCTATCTTTGGACCGAGGTTTTGGCCGATAACATTGCCGATTGCTTTTGCCAAGCGTGGTGCTTTGAAACGCGAAGTGGGACAAGCGTTCCGCCAACAAGTGCTGAGCAAGGGCAACACCGAGGACTTAATGCAAACCTTTACTCGCTTCACAGGGTTGAAATCGCCCGATACTTCGGCCTTATTAAAGGCGCGCGGCTTATAAAAAGAAAAGGCTTTTGCATGGCGAACATGCAAAAGCCTTTCTTTCATTTGTTACAGATGCTTAGCTCAATGTAGCAACTAACATCCAAACATTCTTCTCTTGACCAGTCAAATAGTCATCCATTAAGGCAACGGTTACTTCGTCCTCAGCTTCTTGTGCAGCAGCCAATACACGACGTTCCTGTGCAATAATCACCTTCAACGTGTCCAAGATGTATTTCAAACCTTCCATCTTCTCGGGCTCGAAAGCAGCCTCTTTCAACTGACTCTGCTTCAAATATTCGCTGAAACGGTTCTCTGGACGAGCATCCAATTGCAGCAAACGTTCTGCAACCTCATCCACTTTTGCAGCTGCATCATTATACTGACCTTCATAATACTCATGGAGTTGATAGAACTTATCACCCTTAACGTTCCAGTGGAAACCACGAAGATTAGCATAATAAACCTGGAAATCAGCCAACAGTTGACTTAACTCTTTTACAACTTTCTCTACTTTCTTAGCATCTAAGCCTGTGTAATCTAAATTTTTCATATCTCTATATTTTTAAAAAATAAAATGTTTATCTTTCTATTTCGTTCTCTGTTGTGGCAAAAATAGACAAAAACGAATTGCAAGCCAAATGATGTTATCAATAAAAGTATTAATCATATAGATATCCCTATGGTATGATTGTTCAACAGGCTGTTAATCAACATCTCATAAACGATGCGATGCTCAACCCTATTTGATATTGATAATAGAATTGAGATAACATCACATTGCTTCAACTCCTACCAATAACGCTTCGAAAAACCGCTATATGAAAGCGCGAAAGTAGTGTAACAGAACCGATAACAGCCATTGCACTAACAACTAACCTACTTTCGAATTTTGCATTAATCGTTCTCATAGCCCTTGAACACTAATTTTATTTAAACAGTGTAAAGATATAGAAAGGTGCAAAAACCACAATACCTATCATGTAGCATTTATGCCTTTTTTAGCTATCTTTGCTCTGAATTAAAAATAAAAGGAGATAGAAGATGGACAACGAAGTATTAAAAGCTTTGCACGAACGGCGTAGCATTCGCAGCTTTAAAGCCGAGCAAATTACGGACGAAGAACTGCAAACAGTGTTGGAATCGGGCACGTGGGCGCCCACTGGAAAAGGATTACAAAGCCCCTATATCGTGGCGGTTCAGAACACGAAGCAGTTGGATTGGCTACGTAAAGAGAATGCAAAGCTGATGGAAGTGAGCAGCGATCCTTATTATGGTGCACCCACCATTGTGCTGGTTTTTGCACCCCAAGAATGGTCTAACAACGTAAAAGATGGCAGCTTGGTGTTAGGCAACATGATGTTAGCAGCCCATAGTTTGGGCTTAGGTAGCTGCTGGATTAATCGGGAAGAGAAAATGTTTGAAACTGCCGAAGGACAGCAACTGATGCGCGATTGGGGACTTCCTGAAGCACTCATGGGCATTGGTGCGTTGGCATTGGGCTATCCTTCGTCTCATCCAAAGACGGTGAAACCTCGGAAAGCCGATTATTATCGCATCATAAAATAGCCCATTCCATCGCTATTTTCAGAAGGGAAAAGCCACCAACGCTTTTCCCTTTTTGATGCCATCTGTATGTAGAAGGCAGCAAGCCCTCACCATCCTTAGACCATTTTTAATCGAAGACAAACAGGCGGAACTCATACTGGGTTCATTCCATACGCGCATTGCAACCCACATAGACGCATTATATCCGCCAACGTGAGACGATTAAAAATGAAACGAGAGTTGAATGTCCTCCCTATCTCGCTCCCATTATCCTACACTCGGTTGATAGACCGAGGAAAGTTGATGGAGGTTGTCAAGCAATATCATATAGATTGTTCCACAAAGAAGCCCACTTTATGCTGCAATTCAATAGAGATTACCAAACAATTTGGCGTATCTTGTTCGATGATGTCCTCATCATTGTGCGATAAGTATGGAGATAACACTTTGCAATGGAGGATTACCCTTTGGGCTATAGCGATGAAAATGAAGAAGCGGATTTGCTTATTCACATCCTTTTCGCTATATTTGTAACATTCAATAGTGAGAAGTATGCAGAACGAGACCATGGCATTCGATATCTTACCCATAAGACTTCACAACCAGCAATTAGTGAATTCACAATTCAAATCTCCAGAAGATTTAGTTGCATGGATGGGAGCTATCCAGGCCCAACAGCCTGAAATGGCAAAACTTGCACTTGCCTTGCGCCTACAAAATGGGGCAATTGGCCACATTAACGAAGCCATTGATCAAGCAAAAATCATACGCACACACGTGCTTCGGCCTACATGGCATCTTGTAACTTCACAGGATATTAGATGGATGTTGCAGCTTTCTTATCGTAGATTGAAAAACACTTACTATACTTATGAGAAGGGTTCTGGACTATTATCAGAAGGACATGAATGGGCAAAGCATCTCGATATGCTTGCCGATTTCTTATGTCATCAGCATCTAACTCGTCAGCGACTATCGGAGCTATTCACGCAAAAGTTGGGTAAACTTCATCCGCATTTTATGACCAGTTTGCTCTTGAATGCAGAGCTTGAAGGTATTGTTTGCAGTGGAAAAACAACAGCAAGGGAAGCACACTTATACGCTCATGGATGAGTGGGTGCCACCTTATCCTGTGCCAACACACGAAGAAGCGTTAGCCCTTTTGGCACGAAAGTATTTTCAAAGTCATGGTCCTGCATGCTTTAAAGATTTTCTTTGGTGGTCGGGACTAAGCATCACTGAAGCGAGAGAAGCACTCACTTTGATTGGTCATGAATTGCAAAAAGGTGGTGTATGGAGATGAAGATTACTTCCTTTTTGAGCAGCCCATCACAAAAGGAGAGTGGGTGGAAAGCGTCATCTTTCTACCTGCTTACGATGAATATATCATTGCTTATAATGTGCGAAAGGATGTATTTCGTGCGAAAGATATGCCTAAAAGCTTTTCACTAAAAAATGGCCTATTCTTTCCATTAGTCCTCGTCAATGGTAAAGCGATTGGCACATGGAAACTGAAAAACAAGAAGTTACCAATGCCCTTATACACGATGTTTGAAGGCATAAAACAGCCAAGGGAGTCAATGATTTTACAAGCTATTGAGGAGTTTTCTTTACGTTTCGGGATGGGCAAAGATATGATGTTGTAGATGATTCTTGAGCGATTAGAATAAAAACCTGCAGCTATTAAAAAGCACTAAAAAAACAATTTTGCCTAAGATATTCTCTACTGCACCAGCCTTGCTTTCCACATATTTTCCAGCCGCATCTCCTGCTTGACGCAAGAAATCGGCATCGGTTTCGAATTGCGATAGTAAGCCATCAAAAAGATGCTTCACTGGTGATTTCGAAGCCTCCTTTTGCTTGTTTCAACTCTTGTGCTTCTTGGAAATGTTGATTGTTAGGGACCAAAGATAACAGGGATACCCCACACAGCAGCTTCTAAAAACATTGTGAATGCCCACACCAAAAACCACCACCAACATACGAAACAGTGCCGTAATGATAGATGGATGACAGCAGACCAAAACAATCAATCAGCAGCACTTCGGCATCCAACACGTTTGTTTCATTGGCTTGTGTGTAGCGTACTACCTTGCGATGTGGCAGCAAGGCTTCGATGGATGCGAGGTGATCTTCGCCTATAACATGCGGTGCGATGATGAGTTTCCACTCGGTGTGTTGTTCAAAAATACTTCAAAAAGATAGCCTCATCGGGTGGCCATGATGACCCGGCAACGAATACTTGGGATGCTGAACCGACGAAACGTTCGACGATGGGAAGCTGTTTTGCAGCCGCTTTAATTTGCAAGACACGATCGAAACGCGTATCTCCCACCACGTCAACGGCTGTGATACCGAGCGTTTTCAATAAAGCCTTGCTCTCTTTATTTTGCACAAAGAAGTGTGTAAAGCATTTCAATACCTTGGCATATTGCGCACCATACCATTTAAAAAAACACTTGGTCGGGACGGAAAATGCTACTCACGCTATAAGTAGGAATATGACGATGCTGCAAAAATATGAAGATAGTTATACCAAAAATTCATATTTAATGAAGAACGCCATCACGGGTCTTACTGTACGTAAAAAAAGCGTTGTGCGTTGCGAATAGTGTCAAGAGGTAGATAGCAAATGATGTCAGCTCCCGCATAGTTTTTACGCACTTCATAGCCTGAAGGTGAAAAAGAAGGTAAGTAGAATTTTATATTCGGGGTGGGATTTCCGTATGCTTTCCATCAATGGTCTACCCTGTTCGAACTCACCTAATGAGGCCGCATGAAACCAAATATAGCGTGCTTGTGGGTCGACTTTCTCTTTTAAAAGCGCCACAGCCTGTCGCTCTCCATCCCACATTTTCTTTACTTTCTTACTGAAGCGGCTTGCGATAGCCACACCAAACAAGTAAAGATAGATAACAATTTGATACACAAGAATTGTTGTTTAAACCTACTTCCTACTCCTATCTCTTTATTTTAAAATCTCAACGGCACGTTGAATACGACGCAAAGTCTCTTCTTTTCCTAAGAAAGCCGATATGTCAAACATACCAGGACCAATGCCTTTACCTACTAATGCAAGGCGGAAAGCATTCATTACATCGCCCAATTTATAGCCTTTTTTTCCTCTACCCAGTGCATAACTATAGGCTCTTGTCCCTCAACAGTGAAGTTGGTTATGCCCGAAAGTACATCAGAAAGCTCAGCCATTTGCTGTGCAGAGTATTCTTTCCAGCGCTTTTTAACGGTCTTTTCATCATAGGAAGCGGGCGCGATGAAGAAGAAAGTGCATAAGTCCCATAACTCTTTTACGAAGTTAACACGGTCTTTCATCAGGTGAACCACTTGCTGAATGCGCTCCATAGGCTCTTCTACTCCGTTATTAGCTACGATAGGAGCAAAGAGAGTTGCAATCTCTTCGTCGCTTTTTTTCAAAATATATTCATGGTTAAACCATATCCCTTTTTGGTAATCGAACTTCGCTCCATGCAAGGAACACTTGCTGATATCAAAGGCCTTCACCAACTCTTCTAACGTGAAGAGTTCTTGTTCGGTACCTGGATTCCACCCTAATAGGGCTAAAAAATTCACGACAGCCTCAGGGAAATAGCCGCTTTCGCGATAGCCTGACGACACTTCTCCCGTCTTAGGATCATGCCATTCTAAAGGAAACACAGGGAAACCGAGTCGATCTCCATCGCGTTTACTGAGCTTACCCTTACCTTCAGGCTTCAGTAACAAGGGCAGATGGGCGAACGATGGCATCGTGTCTTCCCATCCAAACGCTTGATAAAGCAACACATGTAGCGGTGCACTGGGCAACCATTCCTCGCCTCTGATGACATGTGTAACCTCCATTAAATGATCATCCACGATGTTTGCCAAGTGATAGGTGGGCAATTCGTCGGCACTTTTGTACAAGACTTTATCATCAAGAACATCACTTTTCACAATCACCTCGCCGCGAATTAAATCGTGAACATGCACATCTATATTGGGTTCTACTTTAAATCGAACGGTATATTGCACCCCATCAGCAAGAAGTTGCTTCACTTCTTCTTCAGAAAGTGTCAGCGAATTGCGCATCATCAGTCGAGTGTGGGCATCATATTGAAAGTTCTTTATTTCATTTCGCTTCACTTCTAACTCCTCAGGTGTATCGAAAGCAAGATAAGCTTTCCCTGCTTTGAGTAGCTGATCAACATATTTTTTATAGATTTCCCGGCGCTCACTCTGCCGGTAAGGACCATGTTTTCCACCAAAACTAACCCCTTCATCAAACTGAATACCTAACCAACGAAATGATTCTATAATATATTCCTCCGCACCAGGAACAAAGCGTTGTGAGTCGGTATCTTCTATTCTAAAGATAAGTTCACCACCATGTTGACGGGCAAACAGATAATTATAGAGGGCTGTACGTACGCCACCGATGTGCAAAGCACCCGTGGGACTGGGGGCAAAGCGCACCCTTTACTTTTCTTTTCGGACATTTCTTTAAATGATTATTTTGCGCAAAATTAATATCAGTATTGTGTGATTTTTTTAGTATTTTCGCAAAGCCAAATATAAAAAGCAACAACATGGATATATTCAATAAATATCAAAAATATTCAATGGCGAAAGATTGTAGCACAATCTGCGCTTGTCTTCGTAACGGTGCTCGTCATTGTATGGTTTATGCCCCGACATCAGCAAACATTCTTTCGCTATGACATAGGAAAGCCTTGGATGTACAGTTCGTTAATTGCCAATTTCGACTTCCCTATTTACAAATCTGACGAAAGTATTAAAGCCGAACAAGACTCTATTCTAACGGCTTTCCAACCTTATTACAATTATAATAAGACGCAGGAACAGCAACAAATCAAACTTTTCCGTCAAGCCTTTAGTCAGCCTTCCAATATCCTTCCAGCTTCGGTAGTGCACGTGATTACCGACCGGTTACACAGACTATATAGCGCAGGTATTATCGGAACACCTGAGTATAACCGCATTGCCGAGGACTCTATGCGCATGGTTCGTCTCATCAGTGGCAAAGAAGCCAGGAGCGTTCAAGTGAATTGTCTCTATTCAACCCTCACGGCTTACGAGACTTTATTAGCTGATCCTGCACTTAGCCCCTATCGAAATATTTTGCAACGCCACAACTTAATTAATTACATTGCGCCCAATGTGGTCTACGATCGACAACGAAGTGAGGCCGAGAAGAGCGATTTATTGAGCAGTATTCCGCTGGCCAGTGGCATGGTGATGAGCGGACAAAAGATTATAGATCGAGGAGATATTGTTGATGAATACACCTTTAGAGTGCTCAATTCTTTTGATAAAGAGTTGCAAAGACTCAGTGCATCCAAGACCGAAATCACCGACACGTTGATTGGACAAGTCCTTTATATCACCTTGCTTGTTGCTATTTTTTTACAAGCTATTTGAATCTATTCCGCAAGGATTACCTACTGAAATCGCGCAACATCGCTATGCTTTTATGCCAGTATCACGGTGTTCCCTATTGCGGTTTCTTTAATGATTACACACAGCATATTCAACGTCTATATACTACCTTTTGCGGTGGTTGCTATTTTTGCACGTGTGTTTATGGATTCCCGGACGGCCTTTCTCACCCATGTTGTCATGGTGTTAGCCTGTGCAGTTGCGGTAAGATACCAATACGAATTTATTGTTATTCAGTTGCTATCGGGGCTCATTGCCATCTATTCATTGCGCGAACTTTCAAGCCGTTCACAACTTTTTAAGACCGCTTTATGGGTTACTTCGGGCAATATCGTGATTTTCTTTGCCATCCAGCTCATGCAAAGTAACGACATTATGAAGATGGATTTTGATATGTACACTATCTTTATCGCCAATGGTGTGTTGCTGCTGTTAGCTTATCCCTTGATGTATCTCATTGAAAAGACATTTGGTTTCGTTTCAAATGTCACACTGATTGAACTATCAAACACCAATAAAGGTGTGCTACGTGACTTAAGTGAGATTGCTCCTGGCACGTTTCAGCACTCTATCACCGTAGGAAATATTGCTGCAGAAATTGCCAATCGCATTGGTGCGAATAGCCTATTAGTGCGTACAGGAGCACTCTTCCACGATATTGGGAAGATGAAAAACCCCGTATTCTTCACCGAAAATCAAGCTGGAATAAACCCACATGACAATATGAGTTATGAACAAAGCGCACAGATTATTATCAGTCACGTGACCGATGGGGTGAAATTAGCCGAAGAGAATAATCTCCCTGCCATCATCAAAGAGTTCATTTTGACCCATCATGGACGAGGTGTTGCCAAATATTTCTACATTAAGTATAAGAATGAGCATCCCGATGAGGACGTTGATATAGAAAAGTTCACCTATCCTGGTCCTAACCCTTTCACACGTGAACAAGCCATTTTGATGATGTCTGATGCTACAGAAGCCGCCTCACGCTCACTGAATGATTACACCGAAGAGAGCATTAGTGGCTTGGTAAACAAAATTATTGATGGCCAAGTAGCTGAGGGTTTCTTCGCCGAATGTCCCATAACGTTCCGCGATATTAGTTTAGCTAAAAAGATTATCGTGTTCCGTTTGATGGCGATTTATCACACTCGCATACAATATCCAGAACTAAGCAAGCGCGCTCAAGATGAAGAAAAAAAGAAAGAGGCACCTTTATCGCCTGCTGAAACGAAAGCTGTAGAGGGCGCGTAGATAATGCTATATCCGACAGAAAAGGTGCACAAGAGGAATCTTTATATTCCTTTTGTGCACCTTTTTATAATGACCATTTATCTTAACAAAAGAGGTTGTGTAACTTTCTTATTTTAATTTTGAAATGCATTTCATAGAAATAAGAAAAATTGGGCTCATTTTATAATTAGCTACACCTCACCTTGTTACAAAGAAAGCGCCACATCATTATCATCAAAAAAACATCAAAAACACAGCACTTTTGCAGCTCATTTTCTGACTTTTTCTTATCTCATCAGCTGCAAAAGTGATGGACTTTACGCGTAAAAGTAGCCCATTTTGCTTCACAAAGTAATCGGTTTACACAAAACTACTCCCATAGAAAGGAGGCAGAACTCTGTTTCGGTCATTAGATTTATCTATTTTCTCACTTTTAAAAGACATGTTTTTCGACACTTTATATTGACAAAATAGAAACGTATAGACCCATTCTTCAAGCTGCGCCCAACGACGTATTCAACAAGCATATTTATGGGTTAGCAAGCCACTTTTGAAAAGTTGCTGCAAAAAGGAGTAGCATGCACGCTGTCGGCACACGGCACTACACCCCTTCTTTCAACCACTTTTCATCTGAAAGTCTTTGTCATTCATGGAAAAATACATTAATTTTGCGCCCACAAATAGCTATTTGATGAAAAATATTAATCACGGGTGCCAGTGGTTTCATTGGCAGCTTTATTGTGGAAGAGGCACTGAAACGTGGCATGGAAGTATGGGCAGCTGTGCGTAAAAAGTAGCTCAAAAAGCCTATCTCACCGATGCGCGTATTCACTTTATAACGCTTGATTTCTCTTCGCAAGAAGCACTCGAACAACAACTTGCCCCCACACTTTTTGATTACATTGTACATGCCGCAGGCCCTCACGAAAAGCTTGCACCATGACGACTTCTATCGGGTAAACACCGATGGGACACGCCATCTTGTGCAAGCTATTTTTAGCGCTTAGGGATGCCGATTAAACGATTTATCTACCTAAGTAGTCTAAGTGTTTTCGGTGCCATTAAGGAGCAACAACCTTACCAAGAAATTGAGGAAACAGACCATCCACAACCCAACACCGTGTATGGAAAAAGCAAGTTGAAGGCCGAAAAATTCTTGGATAGTGTGGGGAATGACTTCCCTTACATCATATTGCGTCCTACAGGTGTCTATGGTCCCCGCGAGAAGGATTATTTTTTTGATGGCACAAAGCATCAAAAACCATGTGGACTTTGCTGCTGGTTTTCGTCGTCAAGACATCACCTTCGTCTATGTTTTAGATGTGGTGCAAGCTGTGTTCCTGGCTTTAGACCGTGGAAAAGATGGCCGAAAATATTTCCTCTCGGATGGGAATGTTTATCAATCAGCCGATTTTAGCCATCTCATTCGCCAATATTTAGGTCGTCCTTGGTGCCTCAGAGTGGTGGCTCCACTATGGGTATTGCGGTTCATCACGCGTGTAGGTGAAATTTATGGTCGTCTCACCGGACGTATTACGGCATTGAACAACGATAAATATCACATTCTAAAACAACGCAACTGGCGTTGTAATATTGAACCCGCTGTTGACGAATTAGGCTACCATCCGCAATATAATTTGCAACAAGGTACGCAAGAAACCATTGCATGGTATCAACAGCATCACTGGTTATAAATGGCAAAAAAACAAAAGCATAAGAGCGTTTCACTACCTTGGCAAGGGAAAGGTTGGACTCCCGAGTATAAAGGTCTATTGCCTTTTGAATGGGTAGTGCTGGCTTATATCCTCTTTACAGCTGCCATTGTGCTATTCACTTCTACCAAAATGGCCAACCCTGAAGCCATGATTTGGGGGCGCATACGAGTGGGAGCTATGATCATAGCCTTATGGATTGTCTATCGCCTACTACCTTGTAAACTCACGATGTTCATGCGTGTAGGGGCACAGATGGCATTGTTGGCTTGGTGGTATCCTGACACCTTTGAGCTAAACCGTTTGTTCCCCAATCTCGATCATGTGTTTGCCACCTGGGAACAACAACTCTTTGGATTCCAACCTGCTTAGTATTTGCTCACACATGCTCATCGCCCATCATTAGTGAGCTAATGGATTGTGGTTACGTGGCCTATTTCCCGATGATTGCAACCATCATTTTGTTCTATTTCTTTAGACGTTATGATGAATTTCAGCGCACGGTTTTTGTGATTTTAGCCTCCTTTTTTACCTACTATGTCATCTTCGATTTGGTGCCTGTTGTGGGGCCAACGTTCTATTATAAGGCAATAGGCTTGCACAATGCTGCACAAGGTGTGTTTCCCAATGTGCACGATTATTTCAATTTGCATCAGGAATGCTTGCCAAGTCCGGGCTATACACATGGCTTTTTCTATGATTTAGTAGAGGATGCTAAGGCTGCTGGTGAACGACCTACAGCTGCTTTTCCAAGTAGTCATGTAGGGATTGCCACTATTTGCATGCTCCTTGCTTGGCGCACCAAGAACAAAATGCTGCTCTTTATCTTGCTGCCTTTCTATGTGTTCTTATGCATGGCTACGGTTTATATACAAGCACATTATGCCATTGACGTCATTGCAGGCTTAATAACTGGCGTCGCTTTTTATTTTATTTTCAAATGGCTTTATCCACAACGCTGATTCGTTGGTGGATGAAGTGATATCAATTCAAAAACAATGGAGAAAAAATTATATATTGAGACCTATGGCTGTCAGATGAATGTTGCTGATAGTGAGGTGGTGGCTTCTGTAATGAAGATGGCTGGATACGACCTTTGTGAAGATGAAAACGAGGCTGATGCCATCTTTTTAAATACGTGTAGCGTACGCGAAAATGCTGAGAACAAAATATTTAATCGTTTAGATACGCTGCACGCTGAGCAGAAAAAAGGACGCAAACTCATTCTCGGTGTGTTGGGGTGTATGGCCGAACGTGTGAAAGACGACCTCATTCAAAATCATCATTGCAATTTAGTTTGTGGTCCTGATGCTTATTTAAATCTACCCGAAATGATAGCAGAATGCGAGTTAGGTCATGCCGCTATGGACACCGAACTCTCTACCACTGAGACCTATCGTGACGTGCTTCCACAACGTATTGGCGGCAACAAGGTGAGCGGATTTGTGAGTATCATGCGTGGCTGTAATAACTTTTGTCACTATTGTATTGTGCCTTATACACGCGGAAGAGAACGTAGTCGGGATGTAGAGAGCATCCTTAACGAAGTGAAAGACTTAGCACAAAAAGGGCTTTTAAAGAGGTAACTTTGTTGGGACAAAACGTGAACTCCTATGGACTTTTTGCCGAATGGGAAACGCCCAAAGGAAGGCATTTCGTTTGCCGATTTGCTGCGCAAGGTGGCGCAAAGCGTGCCCCATATGCGTGTGCGTTTCACGACTTCTAACCCTGAAGATATGACCGAAGATATCCTTTATGCGGTAGCCGAGGAGCCCAATCTGTGCAAACACATCCATTTTCCGGCACAGAGTGGCAGTAACGACGTGCTGAAACTAATGAATAGGAAGTACACACGTGAGGATTATCTTGAGAAGGTAGCTGCCATTAAGCGCATCATTCCCGATTGCGGATTGACCACAGACATCTTCGTAGGCTATCATAATGAGACAGAAGATGACCAGCAACAGACACTCGACTTGATGAGAACGGTAGCCTTCGACAGTGCGTTCATGTTTAAATACAGCGAGCGTCCTGGAACGTATGCTGCAAAACACCTGCCCGATAATGTGCCCGAAGAGGTTAAGATTGCACGCCTAAACCAGCTCATTCAGCTGCAAAACGAAATCAGTGCAGCGCAAAATAAAAAGGATGAAGGCAAGGAGTTTATCATTCTTACGGAGCGTTTTGGCAAGCGCGACCGCAACCAACTCATGGGAAGAACCGAGCAAAATAAAGCCGTTATCATTAATAAGGGCAAGCATCATATTGGCGAATTTATCAAAGTGCGCATCACGGGCTCAACCAGTGCTACGCTCTTTGGAGAAGTGATAGACGAAGCATAGGAGAGGAAATCATGAGAGAGTTTTTGCAGGTGCTGCGCCGTTTTGTGCCACCTTATAAGAAGTATTTGGCGTGGAGTGTTTTTTTCAACATCCTTTCGGCGGTGTTGAATATCTTCTCGTTTATGACATTGATTCCCATTTTGCAGATTTTGTTCAATACAAAGGATGTCACCCCGGTTGAGAAACTCATCACATGGGACAGTGTGCACGGCGTGGAGAGCATGGTAGATATGCTTACCAACAACGTCAATTATTACATTCAGCACTACATTGCGAGTGCAGGAGCCGCCAACACGCTATTGGTTATTGGTTTGTTTTTGGCACTGATGACCCTATTAAAGACGGCTGCTTATTTCTTTTCTTCGGCCACCATCATTCCCATTCGCACAGGTGTGGTGCGCGATATTCGCAATCAACTTTATCAAAAAATCAATGCCTTGTCGCTGAGTTTCTTTAGTGAAGAGCGAAAAGGGGATATCATTGCCCGTATGAGTGGCGACGTACAAGAGGTTGAAGGCTCCATCATGTCGAGCTTAGACATGCTGTTCAAGAACCCCGTACTCATCATAAGCTATTTCATTGCCTTGCTCATCACTTCTTGGCAACTCACAATCTTCACCATCATCTTTGTGCCCATCTTTGGTTGGTTCATGGGATTTGTGGGACGAAAGCTCAAAGCACAGAGCATCGAGGCACAGAGTTTATGGAGCGACACTATGAGTCAAGTGGAAGAAACACTCGGCGGTTTGCGCATCATCAAGGCTTTTTGTGCAGAGCTTTTAATGAACAAACGCTTTGATGATATCAATTCTAACTTCAGAAAGCAAGTGATGCGCGTGAACATTCGCCAGCAGTTGGCACACCCGATGAGCGAATTTCTCGGCACTGTGATGATTATTATCGTGCTGTGGGTGGGAGGAATTTTAGTGCTCAACTACAACACTTTGACCGGCCCTAAGTTCATTTACTATCTCGTGATGCTCTACTCTATCATCAATCCATTGAAGGAGTTTTCGAAAGCCAGTTACAATATTCCCAAGGGATTGGCCAGTATGGAGCGCATCGATAAGATATTAAAGGCTGAAATCAGCATTAAAGAGAAAAGAACATCCCGTGCACATTGGCAGTTTTGAACATGCCATAGAGTTCCGTCATGTGTCGTTTAAATATGAGCAACGGTGGGTGTTACGCGATATTAATCTCACCATTCCGAAAAGGAAAAAAATGGTGGCCTTGGTGGGGCAAAGTGGTTCGGGAAAAATCGACATTGGTTGACCTTATCCCACGTTATTACGATGTGCAAGAGGGCGAAGTGCTCATTGATGGCATCAATGTGAAAGACCTTGGAGTGCACGATTTGCGGCAACTCATTGGCAATGTGAACCAAGAAGCCATCCTCTTCAACGACACCTTTGCCAACAATATTAAATTTGGTACGCAACAGGCTACGCTGAACGACATCGAACAGGCAGCTAAAATTGCCAACGCCTACGACTTTATTATGGAGACAGAGCATGGATTCGACACCAATATTGGCGACAGAGGTGGACGCCTTTCGGGCGGACAACGACAACGAGTGAGCATTGCACGTGCCATATTAAAGAACCCTCCAATCCTCATTCTCGACGAAGCAACCTCGGCTTTAGACACCGAAAGCGAGCGATTGGTGCAGGATGCACTCACGCATTTGATGAAAACACGCACCACTGTGGCGGTGGCTCACCGCCTATCGACCATCAGAAATGCCGACGAAATCTGTGTGCTGCATGAAGGACGCATCGTGGAACGGGGCACACACGAAGTGCTCTTAGCACAAAATGGCTACTACAAAAAGCTCCACGACATGCAACAAGCATGACCCATCGCCACGCTAAACGCTCAGTTTTCACTGCGTTAATACCCACTTTTCAGCGTGTTTGCGCTTATTGTCTGCACCATTTTGAACTGCTTTTTACAAGCATTGCTCCCCTAAAGCCATTCTAATGGTTGGGGAATTCCACCCAACCGAAAACCCATGAGATACGGGGGTTGCTCGCATACTTTTCTCAAAAAAGCATGAGATACAGGGGTATCTCGTGTTTTTTTCAAAAAAATGCGCGAGATACGGGGGGATTTCAAGCATTTTTTTCTAAAAAAATAATCGAGATACGGGGGGCGCTCAACTGTTTTTCAAAAAAACACACGAGATACGGGTGTTGCTCAGCCATTTTCATGAAAAACGGATGAGATACGGGGGTTGCTCGCGGTTTTTTACAACACGATGCCTTAGCCATTAGAGGATGATTCATCAAAAAATGGCGCATGAACACCTTTATAATAGAGGTTCATGCGCCATGAATGGGGAGAAAAATCACACATGGTGTTGCACAGCCTCACACAGCTGTTGCAACGCTTGCTCCACTAATTTTTCGCGGGCAACCCACGTTTAATCGCATATAACCTTCGCCACCTGGGCCAAACATCTCGCCGTCATTGAGGGGCCAAATGAGCCTCATCAATGAAGAGATGCAGCAGTTCATCGTGCGACAAATGCAGTGCACGGCAGTCTAACCAAATGAGGAATGACGCCTGAGGGCGCAGGGGTTTGATGGCTGGCATGTGCTCTTTACAGAACGTTTCCACAAACAAAATGTTGCTTTCTACATAGTGAATCATCTGCTTGCGCCATGCTTCGCCCTCACGAAACGCCGCTATCGTGGCAATAGGAGCAAAGAGATGCGGCTCGTCAAGCTCATTGGCTGCGAGCCAATCAAAGAACACTTTTTCGAATATTCTCGTTGGGAACGATGGCATAAGCCGACACGATGCCCGCAATATTAAAGGTTTTTTTGTGGGCGCCTGGAACGTGATACTAATGGCCGCGGCCTTATCGCTTACCGACGCAAACGGCGTGTGTTGGTGGCCAAAGAGGGGCATGTCGGCATGGATTTTCGTCGCTCACCACCAACAAATGGTGGTCGAAACAGAAGTCGGCCAAGCGTTGAAGTGTTTCTTTTGTCCACACCAATCCGCCGGGATTATGGGGATTGCAGAGCAAGAGCACACGGCATTTGTCATCGCACACCTGCTCAAGACGATCGAAATCAATGTCATAATAGCCATCTTCTCGCTTGCGAAGGGGGTTCCAAAACCACCTCACGATGGTTGCCTTGTGGCGTTAAATGGAACGGATGATAGACGGGAGGCATGACAATTACCTTCCTCATCGGGCTTCACAAACAGGTTGCAAATGATGCCGATGCCCTTCACAATGCCAGGAATGAAGCGCACCCATTCGCGCTGAATAGCCCAACCATGATGGCTTAACACCCAGTCGTGAATGGCTGGGAAATAGTCCTTTGGCTCAACGGTGTAGCCCAAAATGGGATGTTCTAAGCGCGTTTTCAGAGCCTGAATGATAGCCGGACAGACGGGAAAGTTCATGTCTGCCACCCACATGGGCAGCAAATCGTTGCGCTTCCAACGCGGGAGCAGTGCCTCGTGCATGAGGTCTCCACTGCCTTTTTCGCGAAATTAAGGTGTCGAAATCGTAGGTCATGCGAGGGCTTGTTGAATGTCGTTAAACAAATCATTCACATCTTCCAGCCCAATACTGAGGCGCACTGTGGTATCGAGCACGTCCATCTTCGCCTTTTGTTCGGGCGTGAAAGCCACGAAGATGGTGCTATAAGGATGAATGGCCAGCGTGCGATTATCAAACAAATTGGTGGCGCGATGAATGAGTTTCAAGCGATTGATGAATCGAAAACAAGCCTCCTGACTCGCCAATTCAATGCAAACCATGGCGCCAGATGTCGCACCAAACTGGCGTTTTGCAAGCTGATGGTAGGGATTTTGGGGCAGTCCGGCATAATTCACATAGCGAATGGCGGGCAAATGCTGCAACCGAGTGGCCAATTCCAAGGCGTTTGCGGCCTGAACCCGATAGCGTGCATCGAGCGTTTCGAGCCCAAGCGTTTGCAGATAGGCCACTTGTGGCGTCATGTAGGCACCGAAATTATAAAGCTGTTCGATGCGAATTTTGTGGTCAAAGCCCTTCACTGTGCCATAATCAATAATGAGTCCGCCCAAAGATGTTGCGCCACCACTGATATATTTGGTCGACGAAACCACTTTCTATATCCACACCCTAAGGCGTGGGCAGAGAAGCAAGTGAAAGGAATCATCGTTGTGTCGGCCACCAAAGGCACATGCTTTTCGTGAGCCAAACGCGCCAAAGCAGCGATGTCAACTATCTCCATTTGGGGATTGGTCATGATTTCAAAGAACACACATGCCGTGTTTTCATCGATTAATTGTGCCGTCTCTTCTATATCAGAGAGGTCAGCTAAGCGTGTTTCTACACCAAAACGAACGAGCGATTCGGTGAGCAATGAGTAGGTGTTTCCAAAGAGATGCTTCGAGGTTACAATGTTCTTTCCTTGCGAAGTCAGTGCCAAGAAAGCATTGCTAATAGCAGCCATACCGCTATTAAACGCCGTCACACAATGCGCATTGGTGAGTGCTTTCACGCGGTTTTTCAAAGTTGGTTACTGTGGGATTGCCCGTACGCGAATAATCAGGTGCACCCGAACGGCCAGCAAAAGCCTCGGTCATGGCTGCAGCATTGTCAAACTCATAGGCCACAGCATAGTATACAGGCATGCTCAAAGCATCATAAACATCGCGACGAGGATAGGCCAAATGCAACGCTTGAGTCGCCTTGCCCAGTGCCTCTTGCTCCCTCTTTTTGCCCTTAGGGCCATCCTTTTCTAAACTTTCGTTCATGTTTTATTTTCGTTTATTGTTATTATTTTTTTCTCACTTTGGGCCATTCCTTACGCCGACATCGCTTCATCTCCTACAAGCCAAATCTTTTGTCGCGCTCGTTCAGTTGTAACAGCCTTTGGCAAAAAGTAGTAACTTTTAATGAGTTGTGCAATAATCTCTTTATTGTATTTCATGTGTCCAAGCACGCCGATAAGATGATATTTTTAAAAGTGTTCTTCACAACAAGAAAAAGGCTTTTTTTAAGTCCCCTCTGAAGCGAACTATTCTACTCGATAGGCATCTTTATCGTTGCAAATGAATTCCTTTTTACTGGTTCCTGCAATCTTTTTTTCATTTATTTTTAGCCTACTTTTAAAAAAACTTTGTATATTTACACCGCATAACTTAGACAGACAAACCACGCAAGTGAATGAATAAGACTACCCTACTATGGTCCATTATCCTACTTCCCATGCAACAAATGGCGGAGAAACATGTTTCTTTATCAGAGACACTGTTCAGAAAAATTATGCGGAGGCCCATAGTAAAGTGGTGCAGATTAGATTGCAATTTATGCTATTTTCTACTAAAATATCATCCATTTTAATAAACAATATATATGACTTTACACAAGAAACCTATCAGTTTTGCGCTATGGTTAGGCGCATCGCTCGTGACTCCTGCCATGGGATGGGCAACGCAAGTGCCTGCTCCACAGCACACACAACAAAGCAATCAGTGCACAGGAACCATTACCGACGAGCAAGGAGAGCCCGTTATTGGGGCAACCATTCAAGTAAAAGGCACCAACAATCGGGTGATAACCGACTTTGATGGCCATTTCACTTTGCAGAATGTCAGCCGTGGCAGTGTGCTCATCGTGAGCTACATCGGCATGGATTCACAAGAAGTGAAATGGAATGGACAAGCGATTAAGGTGCACATGAAAGAACAATCACAAGCCCTGAACGAAGTAGTTGTGACGGGTTATGGTGGACAACAAAAGCGCGCTACGCTGACAACGGCCATCTCGAAGATGGATAATAAGGTGTTGGATGCCGCAGCTTTCGCCAATGCGGGCAGTGCATTGCAAGGCAGTGTGACGGGCTTGCAGGTGTTTAACGGTTCGGGACAGCCGGGAACAGCACCTTCAATCACGCTCCGTGGTGGCGCTTCCATCACAGGTAATGCCCCTGCTTTCGATCATTGTTGATGGTGTGGAGCGTACACTTTCAGAGGTAAACCCATCGGATATTGAATCGATGGAGGTGCTAAAGGATGCAGCGTCAACTGCCATTTATGGTGCAAGGGCCAACGGAGGTGTTATTTTGATTACCACAAAACAAGCAAAACGTGGCACATCGAGCATCAATTACCGCATGAAAGTGGGTGTGAACTTCCGCCGCGATGACTACGATTTCATGAATGCACGCGATTATATCTACTATAATCGCTTAGGGATGAAGCGTTATGCAACATCAATGACTGGGCACGGAACGCCTGCAAATGTAGATGCTCAAAATGGTTATTCGGGCTATGGTTATAGCCATTACACACCACGCACCGATGTGTTATACTACGATGCTGCAAATCCCGACCATAAACGCATGTTAGAACAGGAAGGATGGCAGCTAATGGATGACCCCTATTACAACACTGCACCTGGAAAACAACTGATGTTTAAAGACTATAGTGGCTTGTTAGAAGATGCTATCTTCCACGACCAAACCACCACACAAGACCATTACCTGAGCTTTTCGGGTGGTAATAACTTGGGATCATTTGTGGCTTCGTTGGGCTATTACCACGAGGATGGTGTCGTTCGCAACACTTCTTACAAGCGTTTCACGGGTAGTGTGAAGGGCGATTACCAAATTAAACCCTGGCTAAAGGTGCGTGCCGGTGCACAATACACCTGGTATACGCAACCCAATAGTTATTTCGGTTCATGGTCTTCGCTTTTCTATCGCACGCGTTCTCAACGTCCAACGTGGAACCCTTACTTAGAAGATGGTAGCCCAGCACCTGGTTGGAGCTCCTCAGATGGTAACTATTTATATTGGAATGACAAGCTCACTACGAGCAATGGTAACCGCGCAGAGACCTATAATTTGGGCTTTGATTTAACACTTATCCCGAAACATCTCACGCTAACAACTAATGCTTCTGTCTACCATACGTTAGATCAACAAGAGACATTCAATAAGGCTTACTACACACAAAGCAATCCTGGTAAGATAAATACCACGCGTCGTTCGTATGGTTATCTCATGAAAGATACGCAAACGCAGCTCAATGCCTTCTTGAACTATCGCAATACGTTTGCTGAGAAGCATAATGTTGATGTGATGTTGGGCGGCGAATACTTCGATTATAACTACTATCAGTTGTATGCTTCAACAAAGAATTCGCCTACAGACGATATTCCTACGCTCAATGCTGGTGCTGATAAAGATGATAATCCAGGCTCATACAAATCGCGCAACCGCATAGAATCGCTCTTTGGTCGCCTCAATTACGACTACATGCAAAAGTATTTGCTCTCATTTACTTTCCGCTATGACGGCAATTCTAAGCTCAAAGACCATCGCTGGGGCTTCTTCCCTGGTGTGTCATTGGGCTGGAATGTGATGGAAGAAGACTTCTGGAAGGACTCTAAACTCTCAAAGGTGGTGAGCAATATCAAACCGCGTATCAGTTATGGTAGCAACGGAAACGTGAGCGGTATAGGCGACTTCTACATCTATGGTGTGTATGGTCAGCAGACAAACTATAATGGAAACACGGCCTTCTACGACCGTTCGCTCGTTAATACCGCACTGAAATGGGAGCAAAGTCACACATTCGAAGGTGGTCTTGACCTTGGTTTCTTCAAAAATCGATTGGCACTTATCCTCGACTACTATGTGCGCAACACCAGCAACCTGCTGCAAAGTGTGAACCTTCCTTCATATATGGGTTTCCAATCGATACAAACAAACTTGGGAAAGTTGCGCAACCAAGGTTTCGAAATGGAGGTACGTGCTACACCAGTACACTTAAAAAACGGCTTCCGTTGGGATCTTTCATTCAACCTTTCAACAGTTAAAAACACCATTATCAAGCTACCTAAGAGCGATCGTCCATTCAATCAGCTCAACGGAGTGGAAGTAGCTGCAGGCCCAGTTGATGCAAATGGCAAGACACCTACTAAGTGGATTGGCGGCTATCGCGAAGGAGGAAAGCTCGGAGACCTTTATGGTTATCAGCAAGATCACATCTTCCGCGACTGGGATGACGTGCGTACACATGCCAATAAGCGCATTGATAACGTTGCAAAACTTTATGGACCAGGCCTCGCTAACGAGATAAATCCGCAAACGGGCGTGCTTTACAAGAACTCAACTGGTTGGAAAGCTATCGAACCTGGCGATGTTTGTTGGGAAGATATCAATGGCGATGGCATCATCAACACACTCGACCGCAAGGTAGTGGGCAACGAACGACCCAGCGTAACAGGCGGATGGTCGACCACACTCACGTATAAGAATCTGTCTTTGTATGCACGTTTTGACTATGCTTTAGGCCATACCATCTACAATGATCTCAAAGCTCGCTCCATGGGACAGTATCAAGGACAGTTTAATCTCATTACAAAGTAAAAGAGATGTGGAGTGAAAACAACCCCGATGCAAAGTATCCTGTCTTTACTTACGCAGACCAATTAGACAAACACAATATCTGGCGTGGCAATTCTATCTTCTATGAGAAGGCCAGTTACATGGCTTTGCGCGAGATAACCCTCAGCTATAGTCTGCCTAAGCAATGGATTAGGACTCTCCAAATGAGCAATGCCAACGTGTATGTCACAGGACAAAACCTCTTTTTATCTCACCAGTTACGATGGTGCTTCGCCCTGAACCTACCAACGGAGTTGACTATGGTCGCTATCCAGCACCACGCACTTTGCTCTTTGGGCTCAACATCACTTTTTAACAAAATAAAGTAATTTACAATGAAAAAGTTATTCTTTTATATTGCAGCCACTATGGTAAGTCTCTCGCTTACGGGCTGTATGGATTTAGAACCCACCAGTAGTATCACCGATTCTAACTATTGGAAGAATGCCGATCAAGTGCAATCGTTTAATCAAGGCATCTACTCTTTTGTGAGAGGTTACGCCGACAAATACATCGTTTGGGGTGAAATGCGTAGCAACATCTATAGCGGAACGGCCTTCAGTGGTGAAGCTTCACAAGGCTATGAGCGCTTATGGAACAACACACTTGAAAAGAGTAGTCCCGTAGTGAGCAACTATGGAGGGCTCTATACGGGCATCAATCAAATCAACTTAATGATTGATAAGATTAGCGAAGCAACGTATTTAACCAACGAGCAGAAAGATAAATATCTCGCAAGCAGTCATGGTTTGCGCGCATTTCTATTTCCAACTGCTCCGTAGCTATGGCGATGTCATTCTTTATCTGCAACATACTGAAGGTCGTACGATTGATTTAAATAAGGTTGCCCACAAACAAGATGCAGCAACAGACGTGATGACGCAGATAAAAGCTGATATCCAGGCCTCTGAAAACGCCTATCATAACAACTACTCCTTCACTGATGGACGCATGTATTGGTCGCTCGCAGCGACTAAAAATGCTCAAAGGTGAGGTTTATTTGTGGAGCGGTAAGCAAATGGGAGGTGGCACAAGCGATTACCAAACAGCACTACAAGCTTACCAAGATGTGCAAAATAATGCTGATGTTGCTTTGCTCAACAACTACAATGACGTGTTTGCTTACAACAAGAAAGGCAATAGAGAGGTGATTTTTGCCTTGCACAACCGCGAAAATGAGACCTCGTTATGGAATGGCCTCTACACCTCTTTGGTGATGAACAAGCAGAATGTCAGTGGTTATCGTCTGCACGATGCCAGCGGAACGCCTATTCAATTTAGCCAATCACAGTATTTAAACCTCAGCCTTGGCAGCGGAGTGATGCGCTTTCCGCTTGACAAACAGCTGTGGACCAAACTCTATTTCAATGGCAACGACACGCGCAGAGCAGGGTTCTTTAGCCGATGTTTATGCCAGCGATGGCACCACTTACGTGGGCAACATCTGCAACAAGTTCCACGGAACACTGCTCGCTGGTGGTTCAGCTACTTCGTGGTTCGACGACCAACCCATCTATCGCTATGCCGAATGCCTATTGGGAATGGCTGAAGCAAAGGTGCTATTAGGACAAAGTCCTGCAACAGAAATCAATCAAATTCGCAGTAGAGCGTATGGAGCGACCTACTTCAATGCTCATCCAGAGGTGCAATATCCCAATGAAATAAGCACTGGAGGCTCGCCCACTTTGACAGCATTCTACACCAATAATCCCTTTGTTGGCGGAGATGAAACGCCCGAAGAGGCCGTATTAAAAGAGCGTATGCGCGAATTTTTATTTGAAGGAAAAACGCTGGCATGACTTGCTTTTTATTCAACAAGGCCACGCAATATTCCACGGCTAACAGCACACGTTTACTCTGGCCTATCGACGAAACAACGCTCTCTACCAACAACCTGTTGAAACAAACACCAGGTTATGGCGATTAAAAAGCATGCAAATTGCGCCGTAAAACGATAGAGATTGCATGGCAAACCGATAGAGATTGCGCGCTAAAATGATAGCTTTTACCCCAAAAAGGAATTGCAAGCGCGAAACCAATCGGTAGCCATCGGGGAAAAACCCTTTAAAAACAGAGTCATAAGCTCCACAAAACAAAGTGCCTGACTTGCTCACATGAGCAAATCAGGCACTATTTTTGCCCTCAAAATACTTCACCTCCCACCACCTTTTGCAGGCAAACAGAGCACCTTCGACCAGCAAAAATGGCGCAACAAGATGCTCTTTTATCATCATAGTAGCGTATATTCCGCCAAAATATTAACCCTATTCAAAATGGGTTAGCATCATACTTGCACAAAAAAACAACCCAATTAAAAATTGAGTTAACATTTCGTTTTGGTCGGCGATAACCCAATTATAGTTGGGTTAATATTTCTTCCTATGCTCGCCAAAAACAAACAGATTGGAGGAAAATGTGGGCTGCTTTAGGAGGCAAATCGGTTGCTTTTCGAGACAAATTGTGGGTGTTAAAGGACTGAATTAGGGTCTGACCTTGGAACAAATTGTGGGTGCAGGTGGGTGGAATTAAGGCTGGCTTTGAAACAAATCGGGCTCGGCAATGAGCTGAAAAACTCTTGCGATGCAAGGGCGAAATGCCGTGCGTGAGGATGCCCATGCGGTGCTTCTTCGTGGGATAACCCACGTTGTGTTCCCAGTCATAATAAGGATATTGCGCCGCCATCTCGCGCATATAATCGTCGCGAAAGGTCTTGGCAAGGATGCTGGCAGCGGCAATCGTCTGATATTTTCCATCGCCTTTCACCACGCAAGTGTGGGGCAATGTGGTGCCTTCGCCGGGCAATCCCTTGCCAACCACGTAGGCATCGAAACGGTTTCCATCCACCAAAATGGCCTCGGGACGCACGCTTAACTGGTCGAGAGCGCGGTGCATAGCTAAGAAACTGGCATGGAGAATGTTGATTTTGTCAATCTCCTGGGGCGTCACAATGCCCACTGCCCAGGCCAAAGCATCCTGCATGATTTGCTCACGCAGCGCATAACGCTTGGCTTGCGTGAGCTTTTTGCTGTCGTTTAGATGGGGGTTGTCATAATCTTGCGGCAGAATAACGGCGGCCGCATAGACGCTCCCAGCCAAACAACCGCGTCCCACTTCGTCGCATCCAGCCTCGATTTTGTCAGTGTAATAGTGTGGAAGAAGCATCGTTGTCGGTCATTTCTATCTCCATCAAATGCCATTAAAACATGGTTGCAATGCGCTTAATGGCGGCCACCAATGCGTCAACCTCTTCGAATGTGTTGTAGAATGCAAAGCTCGCGCGTGCGGTTCCGAGAATACCCTAAGCGCTGCATGAGGGGCTGTGCACAGTGATGTCCAGTGCGAATGGCAATGCCCAAATGGTCTAACAGCGTGCCCATGTCCATGTGATGAATGTCTTTCACTTGAAAAACTCAACACGGCATCGTGCTGCAAAGTGTCGAGGTCGGCATCTTGAGGAATGCCATAAAGGTGCATACCTTCGATGGTTTGCAACTGTCGGATGGCATATTTCGTGAGCGCTTCTTCGTGGGTTTGGATGGCATCCATGCCGATAGCCGACACATAATCGAGTGCCTTGGCCAGCCCGTTGGTGGCGATATAGTCGGGTGTTCCGGCCTCAAACTTCAGTGGGGGCTGCTCAAATGAGGAGCCTTCAAAAACTGACATGGGCAATCATCTCGCCGCCACCTTGATAAGGAGGCAGCTGCTCCAACCACGCTTCTTTGCCATAGAGCACGCCAATGCCCGTGGGTCCATAGATTTTTATGACCACTGAACACAAAGAAATCGCAATCCATCTGCTGCATGTCGACCTTGAAATGGGGTGTGCTTTGCGCCCCATCTACTACGACGGGAATGGCATATTCGTGGGCAATGCGAATGACTTCATCCACAGGATTGATGGTGCCCAACACATTACTTACCTGCGAAATGCTGATGATTTTGGTGCGCTCGTCGATCGTGTTGCGCAACGCTTGCACGTCCATTCGGCCGTAATCGTCCATCGGTATCACGCGCAACACGATACCTTTTCGTGTGGCCTGCAGCTGCCAAGGCACGATATTCGAATGGTGTTCTACGGTAGAAATAATCACCTCGTCGCCCGCTTTCATCATTGATTCGGCAAAAGCTCGACGCAATAAGGTTGAGCCCTTCGGTGGTCCCGCGCGTGAAAACAATCTCGTTTGTGCTGCGGGCGTTGATGAAACGGCGCACCGTTTCGCGTGCCTGTTCGTGCAAATCGGTGGCTTGTTGGCTCAACCAATGCACCCCACGATGCACGTTTGCGTTGACATTGAGGTACTCTTCGCGCATCGCATCAAAGCACAACTAAGGGCTTTTTGCGTGGTGGCTGCGTTGTCGAAATACACCAAAGGATGGTCGTAAATGGTGCGCGCGAGGATAGGAAAAATCAGCGCGTATCTGCTTTTATATCGAGCTTATCCATCATTATCTTATTTCAAAAGGCCACCTATTTGCACAACTGGCAGCCCTCACATTTATTCAGTTCACCCGGAAACGCTTCTCTACTAAGTGGTGAAGTCGGTCACGAAGTGGTGCCAACTCCATCTTATCGATGACTTCATTGACGAAAGCAAACTGCAACAACAGCTTTCCTTCGCGCTTGCTGATGCCGCGTTGCTGCATATAGAACAAGGCATCACTATTTAATTGCCCCACAGTTGAGCCATGAGCACACTTCACATCGTCGGCATAAATCTCCAACATGGGCTGCGTAAACATATGTGCTGTCTTTGTAGCACATAGGTTTTGGTTGGTTTCCTGGCTCACAGTCTTCTGTGCTTCCTGCCTAACTAACACACGACCAGCAAAGGCTCCCACAGCATTGTCATCGAGTACATATTTATAAAGCTCATTACTTGTGCAATGAGGTACGCGACGATCGATGAGCGTATTGTTGTCTACGTGCTGGTCCTTGTCGGCAATCACGCAGCCATTGCAATGGCATTCGGCCCCTTCGCCTTTGAAAACAAGATCTAAACGATTGCGTGTGATGCCGTTATGCAGTGTGATAACGTTGTGATTGACACGACTATTGCCCTGCTGATCGATGTAAACATTGCTCACACGCGTATTCTTTAGGTGCGTCTCCTCCAAGCAATTCAACTCTAATTGCGCACCTTCTCCCACATAAGCCTCGATGACTTGCGTGGTAAGGAACTGTCGATTGTCGGCCGCATGATCGCAAAAAAGCAGCTTTAGTTCTGCACCTTCCTCCAAAACCAACAACACACGGCGGTTCACCATCAGCTCAACATCGGCACGAAGAATATTAATCACCTGAATGGTGCGGTCGACTTTCACATGCTTGGGCACATAGATGAAGAGCCCATCTTGCGCCAACATGGTGTTCAACGCCGTGATAGCATCGTCCTTTGTCTGTGCCAACCCTGCATAATAAGGTGCCACTAAATCGGGACGTTCGGCTGCAATGCGATTTAAAGAATCGATAATGACTCCTTCGGGCAGTTTGGTTTGTGGCAAAGCCTGCGTGTAAAAGCTGTCATTTACCACGAAATAAAGCGACGTACTGAGGTTGGGAACATCGCATTTAAACGTTGCATAAGGATCGACAGGAATAGGCAATCGCTTGAGATTTAACCCAAAATCGGGTGCAAAAAGCGCAGCCATATCGGTGTATTTATAACGCTCTACCTTCTTTGTTGGGAAGCCTTGCGCCTTGAAATCAGCAAAAGCCTCATCGCGAACCGCATTCAACACGTCGGCAGAATGGGTTTTAATCAGTTGCGAGGCCTGCTGATAAAGGTCTATATATTGTTGTTCACTCTTCATGATGTGCCTCCTTTTTATTCGCCAAAGCGTGCATCGGCCTCTTCTTTTATCCAATCGTAGCCGTGTTGTTCAATCTCTTTTGCCAACTCGGGACCTGCTGTTTTCACAATTCTTCCTTTGTAGAGCACATGCACTTGCGTGGGTTTAATCATGTCAAGCAGGCGCTCATAGTGCGTAATCACAATGGCAGAAGTCTGCGGTGTATGCATTTTATTCACGCCATCTGCTACAATACGCATGGCATCGACATCCAAGCCCGAGTCGGTTTCGTCAAGAATGCTGAGTGTAGGTTCAAGCATTGCCATCTGAAAGATTTCGTTTCGTTTCTTCTCTCCACCCGAGAATCCCTCGTTAACCGAACGATTTGAGAGCTTACTATCAAGGTCAACTAACTTGCGTTTCTCACGCATCAGCTTCAGAAAGTCGGCCGCATTAAGCGGTGTTTTGCCTTGATATTCGCGCTTAGCATTAATAGCTGCCCGCATGAAATTGGTCATTGAGACCCCCGGAATCTCTACAGGATACTGGAAAGAGAAACAATCCCGCATGAGAACGGTCTTCAGGACTCATCTCTAACAGATCTTTTCCGTTGAAAAGCGCTTCACCATCAGTGACGGTGTAGAGCGGATTGCCTGTCAGCACTGCACTCAATGTTGATTTACCCGAGCCATTTGGCCCCATGATGGCGTGGATTTCGCCATCCTTCACTGTGAGGTTTATACCCTTTAATATCTCTTTGTCCGCAATCGTTGCGTGTAAATTTTTAACTTCTAACATGGTTGTTTCTTCAAAAAAATGATGATTAATGGTGATTATCCTACCGTGCCTTCGAGCGTAACACTCAACAGCTTTTTGCGCCTCAACCGCAAATTCCATCGGCAGTTTATTGAGCACTTCCTTGGCATAACCATTCACGATTAAGCCTACAGCTTGCTCAGTTGGGATGCCACGTTGGTTGCAATAGAAGAGCTGATCTTCTGAGATTTTTCGATGTAGTTGCCTCATGTTCGATGATAGCCGAGTCGTTATGCACGTCCATATAGGGGAAAGTATGAGCGCCACACGTGCTACCTAACAGCAGAGAATCACATGAACTATAGTTGCGTGCATTGTCGGCATGAGGCGTAACACGCACCAAACCGCGATAGGAATTTTGACTCTTCCCGGCCGAGATACCTTTAGAAATGATGGTCGACTTGGTGTTTTTGCCCATGTGAATCATCTTTGTTCCCGTGTCGGCTTCTTGATAATTGTTGGTAACGGCTACGCTATAGAACTCGGCAACGGAGTTATCGCCACGCAAAATGCACGAAGGATATTTCCATGTGATGGCCGAACCCGTCTCCACTTGCGTCCAACTGAGCTTGGCATTCACCCCTCTTAGGTCGCCTCTTTTGGTCACAAGGTTCAACACTCCGCCCCTGCCTTGCTCGTCACCCGGATACCAATTCTGCACAGTTGAGTACTTTACTTCGGCATTATCCTTCACAACAATCTCTACAATGGCGGCATGTAGCTGATTTTCATCGCGCATAGGTGCTGTGCATCCCTCAAGATAACTGACATAAGCCCCATCTTCTGCCACAATGAGTGTGCGTTCAAACTGCCCCGTATTGGCTGCGTTGATACGGAAATAGCTGCTCAACTCCATCGGACAGCGCACACCTTTAGGAATATAAACAAACGAACCATCGCTGAAAACGGCACTATTTAATGCAGCAAAATAGTTGTCACGATAGGGCACTACCGAACCTAAATATTCGCGAACCAAATCAGAATGTTCGCGAACCGCCTCGCTGATGCTACAAAAAGATGACGCCTTTTTCGCGCAATTTCTCCTTAAAAGTAGTCTTCACCGAGACCGAATCCATGATGGCATCCACAGCTGTTCCGCTCAAAGCCAAGCGTTCTTCCAACGGAATGCCCAACTTATCGAACGTTTTTTCCAACTCAGAATCAATCTTTTTGTTTTTGGGTTTGCTGGCCAAAGGGTCGGCATAATAGGATATGTCCTGATAATTTATCTTTGGAAGATGCAGATGTCCCCACGTGGGTTGTTGCTGTTCCTTCCAATATTGATAGGCTTTCAGACGAAAAATCCAACAGCCATTGAGGCTCATTCTTCTTCTTCGAAATCAAACGAATGATGTCTTCGTTGAGTCCTTTTTCTATAATTTCGGTTTTGCACATCGGTGGTAAAGCCAAACGCATATTTGCGCTCTGCCACCCTGTTTAACAAAACCATTTTTTTCTGTTTCTGCCATGTTTACTGAATACTTCTTTTGCAATTCCACCTATAACAAACAGTATACCACAAACAAAAGTGGCCACATTTGTTACGAAACACAATAGTGACACCCTTCCATGGATAGAGAGTGCCACTATGTTTAAGGTAGGATAGCTACACAATTGCTACCAAATTGCTACACAATATAGCCCACTTTACAAGCTAATATCGCATGTTTTGCGTGATAATCTATACCACTTTTTCTGGCAGCTGTTGCGCGCTGATATTATAACTTCTGTTCTACTTCTATTTCAGTGAAGGTTTCTATCACGTCACCTTCCTGTATATCGTTATAGTTGACAAGGCTAATTCCACACTCCATACCCATTGGAACCTCCTTCACATCGTCCTTATAGCGCTTCAATGCGTTGATATCGGCCGTACGAACCACAATACCATCGCGTACCACACGGGCTTTATCCTTGGCATGAACCTTACCTTCGGTGACCAAACCACCAGCAATGGTTCCAACTTTTGATATCTTAAACACTTGTTGTACCTCTACTTGTCCCGTGATAATCTCTTTCTTCACCTTATCAAGCATGCCCACCATGACACTCTTAATGTCATCAATTGCATCGTAAATAATGGAATAAGTATTGATTTCCACACCTTCACGATCAGCCAATTTGCGTGCCTCTGACGATGGACGAACCTGGAAACCCACGATAACTGCATCGGAAGCACTGGCCAACATCACATCGTTTTTCGCTAATCTGACCAACAGCTTTACCAATGACATTCACCTGAACTTTCTCGGTAGATAGTTTGATAAACGAGTCACTCAAGGCTTCAATAGAACCATCAGTGTCACCTTTCACGATGACATTCAGTTCATGGAACTCGCCTTTCGCAATGCGATGAGAGATGTCTCCCAGCGTAATACGCTTCTGAGTGCGCAGACCTTGTTCGCGTTGTAATTGCTCACGCTTGTTAGAAATCTCACGCGCTTCTTGCTCAGTTTCAAGCACATGGAACTGATCTCCTGCGGTTGGAGCACCATTTAAACCCAAGATAATAGCGGGTTCTGCAGGACCTGCCTGCTCAATGCGCTGGTTACGCTCATTGAACATAGCCTTGATTCGTCCCCAACTTGTACCGGCAATCACTACATCGCCTATCTTAAGCGTGCCATTACTTACTAAAACAGTGCTCACATAGCCACGTCCTTTATCGAGCGAAGACTCGATAATCGTTCCCGTTGCCTTGCGATTGGGGTTGGCTTTGAGGTCTAACATTTCTGCTTCGAGTAGCACTTTGTCTAACAACTCCTCGACACCTAAGCCCTTCTTTGCACTGATTTCTTGGCATTGATACTTGCCTCCCCACTCTTCAACCAATAGGTTCATGGTGGATAAATCCTCACGAATCTTATCGGGATTAGCACCGGGTTTATCAATTTTATTGATGGCAAATACCATCGGAACACCTGCTGCTTGTGCGTGAGCGATGGCCTCTTTGGTGGTCGGCATCACCGAGTCATCGGCGGCAATGATGATGATTGCGATATCAGTTACTTGTGCACCACGGGCACGCATGGCCGTAAATGCCTCGTGACCTGGCGTGTCTAAGAACGTCACCTTTTGCCCATTCTTCAGCGTTACACTATAAGCGCCGATATGTTGGGTAATTCCTCCGGCCTCACCTGCAATCACATTGGTGTTGCGAATGTGGTCAAGTAGAGAGGTTTTACCATGGTCTACGTGTCCCATCACAGTCACAATAGGTGCACGAGAGACTAAATCATTCTCGTCATCTTCCTCTTCACTCACAGCTTCTTGCACCTCAGCGCTCACATATTCGGTCTTAAACCCAAACTCATCTGCCACCATATTGATGGTTTCTGCATCCAAACGCTGATTGATAGACACCATGATTCCAACACTCATTAACGTAGAGATAACCTGCGTTACGGTGATATCCATCATCGTAGCCAGTTCACTTACGGTTACAAACTCGGTGAGTTTAAGCACCTTTGCCTCACGCTTTTCAGCATTAGCTTCCTGCTGGAAGCTTCTCTTGAACGGCCTCTCTTTTCTCCTTTCTGTATTTAGCTCCCTTCTTATTCTGCGTCTTATTGGTGAGACGAGCGAGTGTTTCTTTCACCTGACGTGCAACAGCTTCGTCATCAACCTCCATGGGTTTCTGATTTCGCTTATTGCGATTCTTCTTATTTTTTTATTGCGGCCTGCATTGTTATTATTGCCGTTCTTACCTTGCGAAGAATTATTATTTTGCTTGGCTTCGGCATTAATATCTACACGTTCTTTATTGATACGTGCACGCTTTTTGCGCTCACCATTTTGCTGACCTCCTTTATCTTCACGCTCTTTTTCGTTTCTCTTCCTTTGACTTTTTCTTCGGACGTGTACTCTGATTGAGTGCGTCTAAATCCATTTTTCCTAACACTTTCACGCCAGGTGCATTTTGGATATTCTGTTCACTCTTCAGAGTATACAGTTCAGTTTCGACAGTATTATCCTCCTTTTTCGTTTCTTCGGCAGGAGCCTCAACGGTCTTTTCCGCAGTCTTTTCAACGGGTTTCTCCTCTACCTTCTCCTCCTTTGCAGGGGCTTCAGGCTTCTTTTCAATGGGTTTCTCTTCCGTCTTCGGAGCTATCTCCTCTTTCTTTGGTTCAGGTTTCACGGCAGCTACCTCAACCTTTTCTTCTTCTTTCTCTTCAGGAGCAACAGCTTTCTTATCCGCAGGTTTCTTTCCTACGCTCTCCAAGTCAATCTTTCCTTTTGGCGTATACACCTGCTTTGGTGTTGCTTTCAACAAGCTTTCTGCACGTGTTTCCTTCGTTTCAGGCGTTCGTTTCTTCTCCTTTGGCTTCTTTTTGAAAAGCTTTTCGGCCTCAGTACGCACGGCTGCATCTTGCTTAAAAGCCTCAACAAGCGCCTGGTATTGCTGATCATTGAGTTTAAAAACTCAAATCAGATTTCACCTCTCCCAGTTCACTTTTTTTCTCAAGGAATTCAACTGCCGTTTGAAGTCCTATATTCAATTCGCGTAATGCTTTATTTAATCTGATGCTCATGTATTCTTTTTTTCTTCTTAATCTTTTTGCCTATTTATTATACGATACATTCCAATGGACGAACAAGTTTTTAGGATTATTCAAACTCAGCACGTAACACATTGAGAACCCGATCAACAGTTTCTTCCTCTAAATCAGCTTTCTCTACCAACATTTCACGTGGAGCATTGAGCACAGCTTTCGCTGTATCTAATCCAATACTCTTGATAGCATCTATCACCCATTGGTCGATTTCGTCAGAGAACTCATCCAAATAAATATCCTCATCCACTTGATCTTCGGGCACTTCACGGAACACATCGATGGTATATTCGGTGAGCATTGAAGCCAACTTAATATTCATTCCACCTCGACCTATGGCCAAACTTACCTCCTCAGGATGTAGATAAACCTCGGCTTTATGCTCTTCTTCATTAATATTAATGCTGCTGACACGAGCAGGACTCAATGCGCGTTGAATGAAAAAGTTGTACATTAGCGGTATAGTTTACCACATCAATATTCTCATTACAAAGCTCGTGAACAATGCCATGAACACGATTGCCTTTTACACCAACACATGCTCCTACGGGGTCAATGCGGTCGTCAAAGCTCTCAACTGCAATCTTAGCACGCTCTCCAGGAAGACGTGCAATGCGACGAATTGCAATCAGTCCATCGGCTATCTCAGGCACCTCCATCTCTAAAAGACGTTCCAAAAACATGGGACTCGTGCGCGAAAGGATTATCTTGGGATTATTATTCTCGTTGTCAACACGTAAAAATCACAGCACGCATCGTTTCGCCTTTGCGATAGATATCGGCAGGAATCTGTTCGCTCTTCGGAAGAATTAGCTCATTATTCTCATCGTCTATCAACAACACTTCGCGTTTCCAAACCTGATAAACTTCTCCTACGACAACCTGCCCTATGCGGTCTTTATACTTATTATACAAAGTATCATGCTCCAATTCTAACACCTTTGAAGCTAAAGTTTGCCGCAAATTTAAGATGGCACGACGCCCAAACTTAGCAAAATTTACAGGCTCAGACACCTCTTCTCCCACTTCATAGTCGGGTTCGATAGCTAAAGCATCCTTCAAAGCTATCTGCTTATTCTCGTCAGCAACTTCGCCATCGGCAACGACAATACGATTGCGATAAATCTCAAAGTCGCCCTTATCGGGGTTGACAATCACATCGAAATTCTCATCGCTACCAAACAATTTGGCTAAAACATTGCGGAAACTCTCCTCCAACACGCTCACCAACGTAGTACGATCGATATTCTTTGTATCTTTAAACTCACGAAAGGTATCTATCAAACTGATTTGCCCACTATCACTTTTTCTTGCTGCCATAGCTCTATTTAAAACTGATTAAATATTTTGTATATTTTACATTATCCATCTGAAAGGTGTGGTCGACATCCATTTTTTGCGGACGTTTCTTTCCCTCTACAGTCACTTTTTCATTCACTGTCACCACAAAATCGTTCCCATCAACATGCTTTTAAAAACGCCTTGATATTTCTTTTCCATCGGCAGCAAGCACCTCAACGGGCTTGCCAACAAAGTTAAGATATTGCTGAAGAACTTTGAAAGGCTGTCCCAAACCGGCCGAGCCTACCTCTAATTCGTAGTCTTCTTCATCGCGACTAAGATGGTCTTCGATGTATTTACTCAATGCAACACAATCATCAATCCAAACACCATCGGCATGATCAATCTCTACAACAATCTTGTCATCAGGGCTTATCTCGACATCAACAAGAAAATATTCCTTGTCTTCAAGCCACGCTTCAACTAATTCTCTTACGACATTTTTGTCAATCATACATGTTATATTAAAATAAAATGAGGAACTCTTAAGGAGCCCCCCATTCCACTGAACGCTGCAAAATTACAAAAAAAACGAATAGTTTGCAAACTTTTGAGCACTTTTATTTTAGTGCATATAGGAATAGTTACCCATAATTTTTAACAAAACAAGATAAGCATCAACCAACCACACCTCACACATACAATAACAACCCATAGGCTTTTACCTTGCAATATCGCCTATATTACAAAGAAAAATGCAGCATATTACATGACAATATGCTGCATTTTATAAAAACCTTCTTTATATCCTTGTTATACAACTACTTTCGTTTCTTCACTGGAGCTAAGACCTTTCGATAAGCATCTTCATTGTTTAACAATGTCTCTGCCGCTTTCATTTGTTTGTCATGCTTTAGCGAATATTCAACACCACCGCGCTGATAATAGTACATCGTTACAATATCACCTGCCAAAGCCTGCATAATCCGTTCACGATTATAATCTAAATCCTTTGCCACATTGTGCTTTAACTTCTGCTCAAGTGCGGTAAACTCGGCCTTTGCACCATCATAATAACCTTCGAATACGGCTGTTTTCTTGAGTTCGGCCAATATCTTTTCACTCACACCATCATATTTGAAACCACTCGATAACACATGCTTTTTAAAAGCTTCATAATCAGCATCCGACAATTCAAATGCCGAAGGCTCAGCGATTTTATCATGCGTAGCTCGATAGTGAGTGACATAGTCTAACACCGTTTCTGTGGAATCGACTACTGTCATGAGATAGCTTTGTATGTTAGAAGCCGTATCGGGCTTCACTTCTACATCAGGTTGAATACCTCCACCATCACGCACTTCACGTCCATTTCGCGTGTGAAAAACACGCAATAGCGAATCAGGGGTCTGCGCATCTCCCCCCATTCGTCTGCGATTATAGTTAATAGCCTGGATACAACGTCCACTGGGAATATAATATTTTTGTGAAGTTAGCTTCAAATTACCATGATAAGGCAAATCGACTGTCATTTGAACAAGTCCTTTGCCAAAGGTTTTTGTGCCCATAACCACCGCACGATCTAAATCTTGAAGCGCACCACTTGTGATTTCACTTGAGCTGGCTGTGTTGCCATTCACCAACACTACTATCGGCATAAGGGTATCAAGTGGCTCATTTTTCGTTTGATAAGCATGGTTCAATCGTGGTAACTTTCCACGATTAGACACCACTGTTACCCCCTTGGGAACAAAGAGATTAACAATATCTACGGCCTCACTTTCCAAACCTCCACCATTATTTCGCAGGTCAATAACTAACTTCTTGGCGCCCTGTTGCTTCAAATCAATAAAAGCATTGCGAAAATCTTGTGCACAATTTTCAGTGAATTGATTCAGGTTTATATAACCAATGCCATTGTTTTGCAGCCCATAATAGGGGATAGAAGGCAACTTGATAGCACGGCGAGTGAGCCGCAATTTCAACACCTTTCCCGTGGAAGGGCGACGCACAGTGATGACAAATGAGGTGCCAGCATCACCGCGAAGTTTATCACTTACATACGATGTTTGTTTGCCTTCCATCGATTCTTTGTCGATAGCCAACACCAAATCGCCCTTGCGCAACCCCGCTTCTGCCGCAGGCATATGCTCATAAGGCTCTTCAATAAACACATTCTTATATTTCGGACTATAGCGAATTAAAGCTCCGACACCAGCATATTTGCCAGTAACCATCATCTTTAAATCCTTCGATTGTGCGTCAGAATAATACTCAGTATAGGGGTCAAGCGAGCTCAACATTGCCTCAATGGCCGTCCCAACAACAGTGTCTGCCGAAAGCTTATCCACATACATCAAGTCCAAATTCTTATAAATAGCATTGAACACTTCAAGGTTTTTCGCTACTTCAAAATTATGATCCTTGGTGTTTTGCGCTGCCATAGGCAAACAAAACACTGCCAACATATAAAACAATACACGTTTCTTCATGCCAGCAAAAGTAATATATTAATGTGTAAAAACTTACAACGCAAGCTGTGTTTTACATAAAAATCACATCTGATTTGTTTTTTCTGCAAATAATTTGGTAGTTCAGAAAAAAGCATTTACCTTTGCAAACGCAATTCAGGGCAACCTCTTTGCACAGGCTTCAATAGCTCAGTTGGTTAGAGCACCTGACTGTTAATCAGGGGGTCGTTGGTTCAAGCCCATCTTGAAGCGCACAAAGTGAGAATCCTTTTCAAGGGTTCTCACTTATTTTTTATTCGGGATAAACCTCAAACCACTGAAAAATTTAACGATAAAGAGAAGGTGATAGGAGCTCAAAATGGACTAAAATGAACATTAATCCATGTTGATATCAGAAAAAAATGCGTAAGTTTGCAAGTATAAAAAAAGAATATGGATAGCATTCTATTACATAAAGATATCGTGTCGGGTGTACCTTCTATTGCCACAATAGGCTTCTTTGATGGTGTACATTTGGGACATCGTTTCTTGCTTAAGCAGTTAGCTCTTGCCGCACAAGAGCGCCAGTTGAGGTCGATAGCCATTACATTTGACCAACATCCACGTCGTGTTTTGCAACACGATTATATCCCCGAATTACTCACAACGCTTGATGAAAAGCTGCAATTGCTGGCTGAAACGGGAATTGATGGCGTGGCCATTTTGCCTTTTAATGCCACAATGGCACAACTTTCGGCTCACGATTTCATGCAACAAGTGCTCCAGAAGCAATTACAAGTCAAGACACTTCTCATGGGCTACGATAACCATTTTGGCCGAAAAAGCAACGAGCATTTTAATGACTATGTACGCTATGGACAAGATTTAGGAATTGAAGTGTTGCCTACCCAGCCCTATATATATAAAGGTATCAAGATTAGTTCATCGGTCATTCGCAGCTTTTTTTGCACGAAGGAGAAGTTGCACTTGCCAATGAATGCTTGGGTTATCCTTACACACTTACCGGGAAAGTGGGGCATGGTTTCCAGCAAGGTCGCACCATAGGTTACCCTACTGCCAACCTTATTCCGGCGAGTATAGAGCAGCTTCTGCCAGCTAATGGCGTTTATGCTGTGCGTGTGAAATGCCCCGATTCAACTACTTGGCACGACGGAATGATGAATATCGGCTATCGTCCCACGTTTGATGGTACAGCAAAGAGCGTCGAAGTAAACATCTTTAACTATGCAAATGACCTGTATGACAAGTTGTTAAGCGTGGCTTTTTATGAGCGTATTCGCACCGAAAAGAAGTTCAGAAATGCGCCAGAATTGGCGAAACAGCTCACAAAAGATTGTGAAATGATTATCAATTTCTTTACAAATCAACCCAAATATGAATCCATATAAGAAATTAGTGCTCGACATTGCACTCTACATCGTGTTGTTTATCGCAACACAATTCATCGTAACGATTGCGCTTGCCATTGGCTTTTTACTCTACAAAGGACTTCCTTTCACACAATTACAAACACTCATCGCGACGAATCTCACGCTCACCATAGTAGCAAACATTGTGGGTAGTGCTCTGCTTGCCGTTTTGTTTTGTTGGCGAAAGTGGACACCTGTCTCCCGACATTATGTGCAATCACGTCCTTGGGGCGTGTTGTTTTGGGTGCTATGCATTGCCCTTGGCGCGATTATTCCTGCCATGGCACTCGAAAATTTGCTGCCATTCGAACTGCCAATCCAGCTACAAGTGATGTTTACGCGCATGATGCATCAACCTTTAGGCTATGTAGCTATCGGTATTTTTTTGCACCAGTTGCAGAAGAGATTGTATTCAGAGGTGCCATTCTTCGTCGCCTCTTAGCGGTAGGCTCTCCCGCCAATCCCTGGATAGCCATCACCATTTCGGCCTTGCTTTTTGGCCTCATTCATCTGAATTTTGCACAAGGTGTGCATGCTTTCCTCATGGGGTTATTCTTAGGTTGGTTGTACATGCGCACCCGAAGCATCATTCCTGGCATTGCATTTCACTGGGTCAACAATTCGATTGTTTACTTATTAGCCAATATCATGCCAGGCTATGAGAATGCTTCTTTACGCGAATTGGCCAACGGAAGCACACAAACTCTGTTGCTTTATATCATCTTTTCGCTCTGTATCCTTATTCCTTCCTTGCTACAAGTGTATAACAGAACAAAGCAATAACAAGCTGTTATTGCTATTACCTCCAACATTCGCAGGTATCAATCACTCTGCGATACCCCAAAAAACGTTCTCCTCTTCTGGGGAACGAAAAGGGGATGGTGTATCATCCACACACCAAAAGCTGTAAGCAAAGACCCAGAATAGATTATAAATCGGGATGCAAATAGAGGAAAAAAAGCATACGATGCACATACAAATGCATAGTATACAAGCTACCCAAAACAAAAGATTGGCTAACTTCTTTCTGCGCTTACGGTTTTTCATTTCCATTCGAAACAAATGCCGCGCATCGTTAGAGGAATGTCTACTCATTCTATATTATCGTGTGCAAGTGCACTTTTTATATGCCATTTAGGTTTTCCCTGTCACCTCTTTTCATGAGGATTTCCTAAAAAAAGCAATCAAACAATTGGGCTCAAGACAAGCTACTTTACACCTGTCCCTCCTAATTTTTTTGCAGGAAAAGCCTCGCTGCAAAGATAAATATTCCACATGAGATAACAAAGAAAAAGGCACTGATTTTAAGGAAAAGGCACCATAAATACACGAAAATAGCATTAAAAAAATCATGTTTCATGGTTCTATCCAACTTCAAAGGCTTATGAATTATGCTCCAATCGCACTGAAAAGCATAGGTTTTTAATGTTTTCTTTCCTTATATAGCTGATTTCATTTACCTTTGCATACGATATGGTTTTAAATTATATTTGGGTAGCTTTTTTCGTGATTGCATTCATTTTCGCAATCATTGGGTTATGCATGGGCGATGCAACGCTCTTTCAAAAGATTGTAGAAGCCACCTTTGACTCATCCAAAAATGCATTTGAAATTTCGTTAGGACTAACGGGAATCTTAGCATTGTGGTTGGGTATTATGCGCATTGGCGAACGTGCTGGCGCAGTAAATGTGCTGGCTCGCATGCTTAGTCCTGTGTTTTCAAAGCTTTTTCCCGGTATTCCAAAGAACCATCCAGCCATGGGTAGCATCTTTATGAATATGGCTTCTAACATGTTGGGCTTAGACAATGCAGCAACTCCTGCTGGTCTTCAGGCCATGCAACAGATGCAAACACTCAACGAAAAGAAAGATACTGCGACCAATGCCATGATTATGTTCTTGGTATTAAACACCAGTGGCCTCACCATTATCCCCACAACAATTTTGGGATATCGTGCTACCTATGGCGCACACAATCCCACAGACGTGTTTGTTCCCATCCTTTTTGGCGACGACAATTGCCACACTTGCAGGCATTATCATCACGGCAATATGGCAAAAAATCAATCTCCTTCAGCCCGTGTTATTAGCATTCTTAGGTGCAATGATTGCTTTTGTGGGCTTCGTTATCTGGAGTTTTAGTCACATGGATCAGCAGACTATGGAGAGGATTGCCAATATCGGAGGCAGCATGATTCTGCTAACCATCATCCTTATCTTTATTCTTGCAGGCGTAGTGAAGCGTGTGAATGTCTACGATAGTTTTGTAGAAGGGGCCAAAGAAGGCTTCACTACAGCCGTTAAAATCATTCCTTATTTAGTGGCAATGCTCGTGGCTATCGGCGTATTCCGGGCTTCAGGCGCTATGGATATGTTCCTTTCTGGTTTGGCATGGTGCATCCATGCCTGCGGACTACTACCGATTTCGTCGATGCTTTGCCCACCGCTTTTATGAAACCCCTTAGCGGAAGCGGTGCAAGAGGACTGATGTTGGAAGCCATGAAGACCTATGGACCCGATAGTTTTGTGGGACGTTTGAGTTGCATCTTTCAAGGATCAACCGACACCACCTTCTATATTCTTGCCGTTTATTTCGGTAGTATCAACATCAAATACACGCGACATGCGGTGGCTTGTGGCTTGTTAGCCGACCTTATTGGTGTGCTTGCGGCAATCTTCATCGCCTATTTGATGTTCTAACATCATCATACGATTTATGCTTTTATTGACATTCATGACATGGCCAATTTAAAATCATTAGCAAAAGACACCGCCATTTATGGTTTTAAGTAGTATAGCTGCCCGCTTCATAGGCTATTTACTGGTGCCCATAGAGACGGTAAAGTTTAACGCAGCGGGCGGACAATATGGCATCATCACCAACATTTATGCCTATGTAGCCTTGCTCATCATCTTCCTTACCTATGGTATGGAAACCACTTTCTTCCGCTTTATGAACCGCCAAGGCGAAGATGCTGAGAAGGTTTATGCCACCGCCTTGCGCTTAGTGGCCACCACTTCGGTGCTTTTCATCGCACTCGTGGCGCTGTTTCTGCATCCTATTGCCGACGGCATTGGCTATCCGACCATCCCGAATTCATCATGATTATGGGCGCATGTGTGGCGATTGATGCCTTTATCAACATCCCTTTGGCCTACTTGCGCTATGCACATCGCCCCGTGAAGTTTGTGAGTATTCGCCTCATCAGCATCGTGGTGAACATCGTAGGTGTGCTGCTTTATTTGGTTGTCTTTCCCTATTTCAAAATCAATTTCCTCGGGCTTTATGATGAGAACTTCAGTCTTCATGTGGTCTATGTGTTTTGGATTGAGCTGGCAGGCAGCGTCATCACCCTATTTTTCTTGGGCAAAGAACTGAAAGGTTTCCGCTTCCCGTTCGACAAAGCCACCTGTAAACGTATGCTCAACTACACCTGGCCGCTGCTCATTATGGGCTTAGCCGGGCAGCTGAATCAAACGGCTTCGCAGATCATCTTCCCATGGATGTACAACGGCAATGCACAGGAAGCACGCATGGAATTGGGCATTTATGGTGCCTGTATCAAATTAGCCATGATTATGGTCATCATCACTCAAGCCTTTAGATATGCTTATGAACCCTTTGTTTTCGGCAAAACCAAAGACAACGACAACAAGGAAACCTATGCCAAAGCGATGAAATTCTACATCATTTTCACCCTGCTGGCCTTCCTCTCTGTGATGGCCTACATGGACATTCTGCGCTACATTGTGGGCAAAAAGCTATTGGGAAGGGTTGCAGATTGTGCCGATTGTGATGGCCGCCGAGATTATGTTTGGCATTTTTTTCAACCTCAGTTTTTGGTATAAGCTCATCGACCGAACCATTTGGGGGGCCTATTTCTCGGGCATCGGTGCTGTGATTCTCATCGGAGTCGACCTGTTGCTCATCCCTTATTTCAGCTATTGGGCTTGCGCTTGGGCGGGATTTGCATCGTATGGTGTGAGCATGTTGCTGAGCTATGCGTTCGGACAAAAGTACTATCCCATTCGCTATCCGCTCAAAGACACTGCTTTCTATACGCTCATCGCCGCGGGTTTGTTTGCACTCATCAGCTTGAGCAACGCCCGTTTGCCGATGCTCGGCGCCTTGGCTGTCAACACTTTGCTCGTCGGTTGCTTTATGGTGATTATCGTGAAGCGCAACTTTTCGCCTGAAAGTTTCGTCAAAATTAAAAAAATAAATTCAAATCCAAGGTCTGACAATATGGCCCATATTGTGCCGCAATATCGCATAGATTGTGGCACTATATCGCGCAAATTATTCAGCAATATCGTACAAATCATTTAATAAAAATCATAGATATGAAGAAAAAAAGATGGTGGTACTTGCTACCCGCATTGCTGCTTTTAGCAGCTCCTTTGCATGCCGACGAAGGCATGTGGACGCTCTATAATCTTCCACAGGCTGTGTATCAACAGATGCAAGCCGAGGGTTTTCAACTGCCCTACGGCGACCTCTATGCAAACAAAGACGCCATTAAGAACAGCGTTGTCGATTTCTCGGGGCATTGTTCGGGCGTGGTTGTGAGCCCCGACGGTCTCGTTTTCACCAACCATCACTGTGGCTTTGAGGCCATTCGTTCGCATTCTACCGTTGAACACGACTACCTGTTGAACGGCTTTGTGGCTAAGAGTTTCGCCGAAGAGTTGCCCAACGAGCGCACCTTTGTGAACTTCATGGTGAGTCAAAAGAACATCACTGCTGAGGTGATGAAAACAGGTTTTGCCACGATGAGCAAGCCATCACAGGCACGTGTGCTCGACTCGTTGGAGAATGCCTACACAAAAGCGGCACGAAAGCAAGACTCTACACTCTATGTAAACGTTGATGCGTTCTACGAAGGCAACCAATATTATGCCACTACCTATCGCAATTTCCCCGACGTGCGCTTGGTGTTCACTATCCCAAAGTCGATGGGAAAGTTTGGCGGAGAGACCGATAACTGGATGTGGCCGCGTCAAACTTGCGACTTCAGTGTTTTCAGAATCTATGCCAATAAGGATAATAAACCGGCGCCTTACAGCAAGGACAACGTGCCCTATCATCCCGAACACTGGGCGCAAGTGAGCTTAGAAGGCTACAAAGAAGGTAGCTTTGCCATGACCATGGGCTATCCCGGCAGCACCAGTCGCTACCTTTCAAGCTATGGCATTCGCGAAAGAAGAGATGCCATTAACGCCCCAAGAGCGCAGGTAAGAGGTGTGAAACAGGAGGTGATGACACGCCATATGCGCGCCGATGAGGCCGTGCGTATCAAGTATGATAGCAAGTTTGCACAGAGTGCTAACTATTGGAAAAAAACTCATTAGGCATGAATAAATGTATTGATTCTATCGGCATCATCGACCAAAAAGCGCGCTATGAAGCGACGTTGCAGCGTTGGCAAGACTCGACAAAATACCTGCAAGGGAAGCTCGATTTCAATGCCTTGAAAGCGCTTTATGCCAAGCGTTTCAATGCACGTCGTGCGGCAACGCTCTTCAATGAAACCTTTATGCGCACCAATGAACTGAGTGACCGTGCGCTGAAGGCATTCAAAAAGGAGAAGCAAGGCACAGCTAAAGCGCCCTATGTGACCTTTGATGACAACAGCAACACGTGGGATGCGGCTCTCGATCGCGAAGTGCAAGCCACGCTGTTGAAGAACTATCGCGCGCAAATCGCTGCCGAATATCTGCCCGCTTTCTACAAAACCATCGACCAAAAATTTGGTGGTAACTACCAAAAATATGTCGACTATTTGTGGAATACCTCGGCCTTGATGAAGAAAGGGGCTAAGGTTTACCTCACAAAAGCCAACATTGCCAAGGATGCAGGGCTTGCAATATGGTCAAGAACTCAATGCATTAAGCCAGCGCATCCACCACGAATTGGCGGCTACAACCGATAGCATCGAGCTGCAAGAACAGTATCTTTGTGCAGCCAAACTGCGCATGGAAGAGGATCAACCTCATTATAGTGATGCCAACTTTACCATGCGTTTATCCTACGGACAAGTGGGTGGTTATGACCTCGGTGGGCACATTTCCAACTACTATACCACGGCAGAAAGCCTTGTAGAGAAGATGAAACGTGGTGACAAAGGCGTGTTCGATTATAAGGCGGAGCCTATCATGCAGCAACTGTTGAGCGCTCAATCGTTTGGTCCTTATCAAGATAAAAACCACTGGGAAGCTGCAACTTTGCTTCCCTTACCAACAACGATATTACGGGCGGAAACTCGGGCTCTCCCATCTTTAATGGCAAGGGACAACTCATGGGTTTGGCCTTCGATGGCAACTGGGATAGCCTCAGTAGCGACATCAACTTCGACCATCGCTTGGCGCGTTGCATAGGTGTTGATATCCGCTATATGCTTTTCATGATGGATAAATGGGGGCATGCCGACCGCTTAATCAAAGAGATTAATGCAAAATAAAAAAATGTATAAAGGCATGACGTGCCCATAAAATACGAGAATGAATGCCGCCATCTATGCAGCATAATCAATATTCAAAAGGGCGTAACCTCACTTGGGTTACGCTCTTTTTTAGTCTTTATAATTAAGGAAGTTCCACCGCTTAGAAAACAAAAACAACCTTGATGCCTGAAGATAACGACACAAAGCATCGAACAGATAGCCCATCGATAACAAAAAGTGGGCTAAATGAGTTCATAAACACTATGTTTTTATGGTGTAATCTCTATGCTATTACTCCATAAAACCGCACAAATCATTTCGCAACCACTCACACTACACTCTACCACCAGAAAAGGAATGCAGCATAACCCACATCAAAAGCTGCCAAAACCGAGGCTTGAATACTTGCACTCCTGCTACAAAGAGTACAACAAAGACATGGAGACTCACTGTAATATTGCAAATCATAAGACACAAAAAAGAGTGCTCACAGCACCACAGCAAACGAGAAAATAAAAAGAGTGTGCCTACAGTGATACCTCTAAACACAAAAAATAAAAGTTTTAAAGCCCGCAATAACGCTACAAATTGCAAAACAAAAAAATAGTGTTTGCAGCATTACTGCAAACACTATTTCAAGTAAAAGAATATAGAGACTATCGTTTCCAGTTCCCTTTTTGCCATGAAACCACATAAGTTTGGCCTTTCTTTGTGTCAAAACGCAACGTTTTTTTCCGTGGTAGTTGAGCGTGCAAGGTTCGCCTGCCAGCGATTTAACCACGACCGATTGCAGCATGCCCTGCTGCCACTTCAGCCCCACTTCAAAGCCACCGCGGGCACAAAGACCACGCACTTCGCCTTGTTTCCAGCTATCAGGCAGCGCAGGAAGCACGTCAATGAAGCCTGCATGGCTTTGCAATAACATCTCGGTGATGCCGGCAGTGCCACCAAAATTACCATCAATTTGGAAGGGAGGATGCGTGTCCCAAAGGTTGTTGAGTGTGCCATCTTTCAACAGGTTGCGCACCAAAAGATAAGCATGATTGCCATCATGTAGGCGTGCCCACTGGTTAATTTTCCATCCCATGCTCCAACCAGTAGCACCATCTCCCCGATAGTTCTAACACCACTCGCGCAGCTTTTGCTAAGGCTGGCGTAGTGGAAGGCGTAATGGTGTGTCCGGGATGCAAACCAAAGAGATGGTTCACATGGCGGTGATGGTCGTTGGGATCATCGATATCTTCCGACCATTCTTGCAGCTGACCATAGCGTCCTATGCGATAAGGAGGCAGATGAAGGAGTACGGTTTGCCACTGCTTGCGAGCTGTTTCGTCTACTTGAAGCACCTTACTGGCAGCAATGGCATCGAGTAAAATCTCGCGAATAACGGCGTGTACGAAGGTCACTCCCTCGTCAATAGGCCCATGTTCGGGCGAAGTTGAAGGCGCCGCAGTATAGGTTCCATCGGGTTTATCCCACAGATAATCCACCGCAAAGTTGGCACTCTGCTTGATGATGTCGTAGAGTGTGGAGCGCAAAAACCGCTTGTCACGGGTGAAATCATAATATTCCCACAAGTGCGTAGCAAGCCAAGGACCACCCATTGGACAAAGATTCCACGACATATCTTCACTCGCAAGAGGGGCAGTGAAGCCGAAAAATGTTGCTCGAAACCGAGGTGGTCCATCCGCGTGCGCCATAATAAGCCTTCGCAGTTACAGCGCCGGGCTTCACCAATGTGCGCACAAAGTCGACCAAAGGCAACGCACACTCGTTGAGGTTTGTGGTGTGCACAGGCCAATAATTCATTTGCACATTGATGTTATTATGGTAGTCTACGCGCCACGGACCATCAACATTATTGTGCCAAAGGCCTTGCAGATTGGCTGGCAGATTGCCGGGACGTGAACTGGCTATAAGCAGATAACGGCCAAACTGATAGTAGAGTTCTTCCAAATAATTATCGGTAGCGCCGTTACGATAGGCTGCCAAACGCTGTGCAGTAGGCACATCTTTATCGTTCGTTTGCGCCGCATTGAGCTGCAATTTCACCCGCTGAAAGAGAGGCGAATAATCCTTGAAATGACGCAGAAACAGCTGTGCATAGCCCCTTTCCGCGGCTTGTTTCATCCATTTTTCGGTAGTTACTTCAGGCTGAACACCCACATAAGTCTTGGGATTATGGAAGTCAGGATTGAAATTGATGCAGTAATCGGTGTCTGCAGTGATGAGAAAAACCACCTCATCAGCCCCTTTTATCGTCAGCGTTTGCCCCGAGTTTTCGAGCGTCCCGCCATGTGTCACCGCCTGAATGCGCACCACATATTGCATGCCATTGCTGTCTAAAGCACCGCGATACACCAAGCCATTGGCACCATCGGCCTGCATCTTGCCTGTTGAAACAGGGTTGGGTGCATAGTGAAAACACAGGTTCTGCATGCCTTTAGCATTGGCCTTGAAGCGTAACACCATTACGTTGTCGGGATAAGAGATAAAGGCCGTGCGCACATAACGCACACCATCGTGCACGAATTGCACCAATGTGCACGCCGAATCTAATGACAATTCGCGTCGATAGCCACTAATCTGTGCATCGTTGAGCCCCGTTTCGATGGTCAATTCGCCCATGGTGGTGAAGTTTCCAAAGCGGAAAGGCTTCTCAGCATACGATTCATAGGCTGCCAAACCATTGAAGTTTTTTTACGCGTAAGACTATCGGCTTTGGCCTTATCGCCTGCCAAGAAAGCAGCTCGAATGGCCTTAAGTACAGGTGCAGCATGCTTGTTGACATTCCAATAATAGCTTGCATCGCTACTCACTCCGGGCCCTCCGCGCCACAAACTCTTTTCATTTAAGGTGATACGTTCTGCGGCAATCGACCCCAAAATGTTTGCCCCTAAGCTGCCATTGCCGATGGGTAGCGAGGCCGACTCCCACTCTTCATCGGGATTTTTGGCCGTGTCACCCGCTGATTCGGGTTTGTTCTCTCCTTTCCACATCTCTGGTTGTCCTCCATACCACACAGCTTTACCTTTTAATGTGCACGGCGTGTCAAACCAAATGTGCAGTGGTCGCTGCTTAATAGTATTTCCAGCATGCCCCGAAAGAATGCTAAAAAACAGGAAAAACAGGGTGGAAACACGAACTGGGTATGCCATTCTCGTCATTGTTTTCATCTGATTTTAAACTTAAAAAACTGCTGAAGCAAGCTTAAAAGCACTTGCTATCAGCAGTTCAAACTATTACTATATGAAAATCAATATGCTAAATAAAATGATTTATTCGGCCATAGCATGGTGGAAACCATTGAGCTTTTTCCAGCCACCGCGCGTGAAGTCGGGCACAGCTACAGGCGCATTGCCATTTTCTATCGACAATCTTGTGAGTTCAGCCATGCAGCACCACTCTGCCAAGTCATAGACATCCATATCCAAAGGCAGACCATTGTGCAAGCAATAAACCAAGCGATAGTCCATGATATAGTCCATACCGCCGTGGCCACCCACCTTTTTAGCCTCTTCTTCTAACATCTTTGTGATGGGATGCTTATATTGTTTCATCAAGGCTTCCTTCACATTCTCGGGCACAGCAGCGTGCATATTCAAGTTCTCTAAGTTGGGAACTTCGCTGTCTTTGAGCTGCTTTGGGCGGAAACAATATTGCTCAATAGGATATTTATTCGCGAAACCATCGGTTCCGGTGAGCTGATACATGCGGCTATAGGGGCGTGGATTCATCACATCATGCTGAATTTGAATGGTCTTTCCATTCTCTGTTCGAATGAAAGTCATCGTGTGATCGCCGTTCTGGAAAGGCTTACTGCGATCGTCAACACCATATTTCTTCGCCAATTCAGGGCCTGTAACGGCCTTCGTATCCATGGCAACAAGTGTCTTTAAGCGGTCACCTCGGTGGATATTCAGCAACTGACAAGCCGGCCCTAAGCCATGTGTAGCATACACATCGCCACGATATTCGTTGTTATAATTCAAGCGCCAGTTGTTATAATAATAAGGCCAGAACTCCTCAAGGTTGTGGATATACGAACCTTCTACATGCAGAATGTCACCAAACAAGCCATGTTGTGCCATGTTAAGTGTGGTCATTTCAAAGAAGTCATATACGCAATTCTCCAACTGCATGCAATGCTTACGGGTGCGTTCTGACGTGTTGATGAGCTGCCAAATCTCATCTAAAGTCATGGCAGCAGGCACTTCTATCGCAGCATGTTTGCCGTGTTCCATTGCGTAAACACCCATCTGTGCATGGTGTTTCCAATCGGTTGCAATGTAAACCAAGTCAATATCCTTGCGCTCACACAGCTTTTTCCAGGCATCTTCACTACCGGTATAAACGGCAGCTTTAGGGAACTTTCCCTTTACAAGTTCATTTTGTGCGCGTTCAATATTCTTCGGAACCAAGTCGCAAATGGCCTTGATTTCAACACCAGGCAGGTGCACCCATCGCTCAATGACGCCGATACCACGCATACCTAAACCGATAACACCAATGCGAACGGTTTTCAATTTGGGGGCGGTGAGGCCTATAACGTCTTGTTGTCCAGCAGGACGTGCGGGAGTTACTACTTCAATTGGCGCATACTTCTTGTCCAATTGCTGAGCTGTTACAGCTGAAGCCGCAAAGCTAAAGAATGCAATTGCGGCACAAATAAATGATAATCTTTTTTCATAAGCCATTAAAAGGAACTTTTTAATTATAAACAACCAAACCTTTTATATTACGTATTCTGTCGTTATTAATTTTCTGTCTTTTAATGTATAATAACACTTTAATCTCTATCTATAGATTCGCTTTCTTTTCACAACCGCTATCGCGCTTATTTTGTAAACGTTGGTTTCATGTTGGCAAACTGAACAGTGCGAGATGTGAATGGAATTGGAAAGCGATTGCGCTGAATAAGGACGCGATTACAACCATCAAAGACAAACCATTTTGATGTTTTCTCTGATACAGATGAGCTTTCTTCGATCTCATTACCTTTAAAAACTAAGTCCGAAGTGCTCTTGGCATAGAGCACAGGATTGCCGAAAGTGACGAAATGATTGTTGATGATGCGCACATTTTGGTGCACGGGATGGCGCGCATCAACCACCGTATTCGACGGGTTTAAAGCAATCACGGCATGAGAAGGATGGCCGTTATAGGCGCAACCCACGAAGCGATTGCTCTCGATGAGCACATCTTTTACCGGGCCAGATTCATACCATCCCGAGGCATCTCCCTCTATCAGTATGGCACTCATGCCTGTATAATCATAGGTGTTATTGCGGATGATCACGCGCCGTGGCGTAGTGACAAGGGTTCCGCGCGTGCTGGTTCGTGAGAAATAGCAATGGCTAATTTCCACCTCGGGCGTGCAAGTGAGGTTCTCCACACAATCACTTTGCAATTGAAGGGTCTTGGGAATGGGGCGCAAAAATGTTACTTCCATGATGCGCGGTGACAACAATCGTGCCGTTTTCACCACATTTTCAGCATACCGAAGCATCGTCGAAGGGCGCACGAAGGCCACAGTGTCGCCAGCAAAGAACGCTTGGAAACCATAGCTTTGCGGATGCATAAAACGCAGACGTAGCGTGTAATCGCCCACACGTTCCACTGCCCGTAGGTTCGTTCCATGCACATTAATGGGGTCATCTTGCGCCCCAACAAACTGGCAACTGTCAATGCTTATCTTACCACTACAACCCGAAAAGTGCATAAAGTCGGCCGAAGAGGCCAACAAACGCGTGCTCCCTTCGCGCGGAGCACACTGCACTTGGTGCATAGTGACGTTGTGACAATACTGACTTACGATGCCTAAACCATGCATATAATGCACACCGATGTTGCGAAAAGTGATATTTTGACTCTCAAACAAAAACATTCCCACTTGGTCGCGAATAATATCGCGCACCGTTATCGTATGATTTGGTTGGAAATCTCTACCATATTGTGTGGTAAAGTGCACCACATTTGGCGACAATTCAGTAGCTTTTTGCTTGCGAAAAGAATTTCCCACCCTTTGCTATATTCAAAATGATGGTTCTCGGGATTGTACTCAATGCAATGCGGATAGTTTGTGCACCAGCCTTCACCTACCCACGACATTCGGCCGTTAACAATGATGTATCGGCTATCAGGATGCACGCGTGCGGTCACTCCTTGCGCATCAACTTTGAGATAAGTGAGTTCAGAACCACCCGGTCTTTCGAAGTCAAAATGGATGTTTTGCAACCGCATGTTGCGGCAATGTGCCAAAGTGAGCATCGTCATCTTGCCATGAAACATGAGCGTTGCATCGTTTCCTTCAATGGTTAAGCCCTCCATATTCTCCAGAAACAGCCCAATGGTTTTTATTTTTGAGGGGCATTCGGTCTCCGAAGACGTGTTCGAAATATAATATTCCTTGCGCGTTGCCTCGGTAGGCCACAGGTCATAGCGACCCGATTGAAATGCAATTACGCGACTTTTCCACCGCTTGGCATCGGCAATTACCTGTTGCAAACGCGCCGTTTGGTCCTCACGTGTGTCGGGATACACGCCATAATCGGCCACAAACAAGGTGTCATGAGGTGCCGCTTGTGTAGGTAAGACATACGCTAAGAGGCACAACCATAATGCTAAACTCAATTTTATCTGTTTCATAAAACAATTTTTTCCATGCTGTCTGTCTACATCTTCCCGAAGGACTTGCAGCGGATTACCTATACCTTAAAGAGCGAACGTAGGGTGATCCACACCGTTTATAGCGAAACCAGCATGTTACGACCACCCTTTTGCGCTTTCTAAATATAGAACCAAGTAAGAACTATCTTGTGAACTGAACTATCTTAATCTTCCAAATCTTGGTGTTCCCATTGGCAGCTTTCACACTAAACTTACGCTCTTGGCTCCAATCATCTGGTGTTCCCAAGGCTGCCGCGCCATCAACTGGCGTGATACGTGCGGCTGTTGATACCGTTACCTGTGCCCAAAGTGGGTGCTGTGACACTTGATTGCGCACAGCTGTCGTGAAATCACCCGATGCAGCAGGAACCGTTACCGTAGCTTCTATCGTGCCAGCATCAGCATCTACCACAGAAGTAGTATTCAAACGCACTTCTTTAACGATAGGTTCTTGCGTGATAGGATCCTTCACATTGCTGGCCCAACGATAGTAGAATTGCACGGCACTGATATTGGCTTCTTCATAAGAAGGGAGGTCTTCCCAACTGCATGCGCTCAACGCAAAGGTACTAAATAATAGACTCAGAAGAAGGGAAAGGTGTGATTTTATTTGTTTCATATCCTAAAAATTTGAATGATGTGATTATTCCCAACCAGGATTTTGGTCGGTATCTTTCCTCTAGAACAATCTTCATGGCTTTGCCATTCCACACTTTTTCTTGGCTCACATAGCCAATATAAGAGATGACAATCGTGGCACCTTTTTGAAGCATTTGCAATACTAAACTCACCATCTAAACCTGTTACCGAGCCCTTTGTCGTACCTTTTATGACGACAGAAGCACCGATAATGGGTTCACCATGCTGATCGGTTACCAAACCATTACATACATTACTTTGCTGTTGTGCATGCACTTCAGCAACACTTGCTTGCGCCATCAGCGGAGAACTCCACGGGGTGAGTCCTGAGAAAAGGAGCAATGCACTTACCACTTTAAAAGGGTCTTTGTTCATAGATTTAATATTAGAAGTATATTTGAATTGTTTTGTTAATAGCATTTAATAGCTGATAGCAGCATTTTTCATATCAGAAGGGGGCACAACATCGTCGACATCTTGTGAACAACCAATCAAATAGCATGCCTCAAAGGCATCCTTTCATGGCGGAGACTCCATGTCTCTAATGCGTAATTCCAGGAACTTCATCAATAATTGTTTGTAGTTAGTAATCTTTATTAACTGTTGGCAAAGCTATTTTTTTTGAAATAACCAAATTTTTCATCCAAAAAGATGAATAAGTTATACTTTTTGCACATTTTTGTGTAAATCTGAAGATTGAAATAGACGTCTTTTGCCCACCAAACAAAACTATCGACACCAGTTTTTTTGCTGAAAATAGAGGTTTTTGGCGCATAGCTTAAGTCGCAACACCATGCGCATTAGTCCACAATGTTGTGTAGCTGCCCTACCGCAAGAGTATCAATCATAGCACAAGAAATCTCCCATCGCACAACACTCTATCCGTACTTGCACAACAATGATGGGCAAGTCGTGCAGCAATATAGGCCAAATCGTTCTACAATCTCTATTGAATTGTAACGTAAAGTGGGCTTCTTTGTCAAACAATCTATGCTATATTGTTTGGCAATCGCTATTCCCTGGCTTGATGATAGTATTCAAGTGACAAAACAGCTGGGAAAGTATCGTGTAACAGCACTGTACCAATTGCCCTGTCAAGATTCCCACGTTGACCAATAAATGCACCAATATGGGGGTGAAACATGCGCATGACACAAACTCATTCTTTTATCAAAAAAAGATAAAGAAAAATTCGTTCTTGCGCATTTTTCTGTAAATTTGTGGAATGAAGATAGGTGTATTTTGCTCGGCAAACAACACGATTGATGCCGACTTTTTGCAGAAACAGAGGCCTTAGGCGCATGGATTGGTTCGCAAGGCCATGCGATTGTCTATGGAGGTTGTAATTGTGGGCTTATGGAATGCGTCGGGAAAGCAGTGCATTTGCATGGCGGACAGACCATAGGAGTTATTCCTCGCATCATCGAACAAGGTGGAAGAGTGAGCGATTACGTAGATATCAACATTGCTTGTGACAATCTCAGCGACCGCAAAGACTTGATTTTGCTAAAGAGTGATGTGCTCATAGCCTTGCCAGGAGGCATTGGAACACTCGACGAAGTGTTTACCGTGGCTGCCAGTAAAACGATTGGTTATCACCAAAAACGTGTCATCCTTTATAACATGAAGGGCTTTTTCAATCCGTTGATTAAATTACTTGACGACTTACAAGCCCAACAAATGATACGTGGAAAATGGCAAGACTATATTCAAACGGCAAGCAACTTAACCGACATCGTCACGCTTTTGCAAGATATGGCGTAACGAAAAAATGGCCGAATGGTTAAAAAGTGCCGATTACATCGACATTTTTTGGCCGAACGCTTCACTCACATAGTTATAAATGTCTTGGCAACATGCGGCTGAAAAAGCTTGTGCATAGCCTATCAAAGCATCCCATTGCGCAGCCGATAGCCCTTCTTCTATTTGGTGCAATGTGATATGCTCTTTCAGCAAACCATAGATAATGCCTGCATTAAAGTTATCTCCTGCACCAATGGTGCTCACGGGTTGCAACGGCGGAACCTCGTAATCTTTTTGGAATTGGGGTGTGGCAAACACAGAAACGGGCTTGTTTCCACGGGTATAGATGAAGTTTTTACAATAGAATTTTATCTGATTTTTGATGAGACCTTTGCAGCATCTGTCTGCTTATAAAGCACCTCAAAATCTTCATGACTACCACGAACAATGGTTGATAGTTCGAGATTATCGATGAAATTAGGAGTAATTTTCATCACCTCATGCCGATGAGATGGGCGAAAATTAACATCATAATAAAGAATAGCCCCCTTTTGCTGGGCAAACTTTAAGAACTCGTTTACCTCGGCATGTATGATAGGGTTCACCGCAAAGAATGAGCCAAAAAAAGCACGATATCATCGCGATTTATCTCAGGATGAGGCCATCGAAAACGAATCATGGACATGGTCTTTATAAAACAAATAGTCTGCATTGTTCTCCTCATCTAAGAAAGCTAACGACAAATGGGATTGTCCTTCGGGCGAAATCTCCATTTTGGAAACGCCAACATGATTATCTTTTAGGAAATCAAGAATGTGACTTCCTACCCGATCATGCCCCACTTCGCCGATGAAATGGGTAGAAATCCCGGCTCTACTCAAAGAGACTATTGCATTAAGAGCCGAACCTCCAGGCACTGCATTCACAGGCTTATTGTTCTTAAAGATAATATCTAAAACTGTTTCTCCTATACCAATGACTTTACGCATATGCTTTTATGACTGATTGTTGGGTTGCAAATATAAGGGAATTCAGTAGAAAATACAAATTTTTAAGTAACTTTGCGCTATGAATTTATACAACACTTACACCCTTGGTAATGGGCTAAGAATCATCCATCTCCCCACTTCTTCACATGTTGTTTATTGCGGTTATGAAATCAATGTAGGCTCGCGCAATGAACAAATCCAACAATGGGGGTTAGCTCATTTCTGCGAACATGCAACCTTTAAGGGTACAAAACGGCGGCGTGCCTGGGCTATTAGCAATGCTTTAGAACGTGTGGGTGGCGATTTAAATGCATTTACCAACAAAGAGGATACAGTGTTTCATGCGGCCATTCTCAAAGAACATACGCCACAAGCTATTGATCTTTTGACCGACATGGTATTTCATTCGGTCTACCCTGAGAATGAACTCGACAAGGAAATTGATGTGATATGCGATGAAATCGAGAGTTATAATGATTCGCCTGCGGATTTGATTTATGATGAATTTGAGAATATTTTGTTCGGCGAACACCCCTTAGGGCATAACATCTTAGGCTCACTATTAACGGTAAAGTCGTTTAATAGCGACTGTGCTCGCAAGTTTACTGCAAAATATTATCGCCCAGAAAACAGCATATTCTTTATCTCGGGCGACATCAATTTTCAACATGTTGTAAAGTTATTAGAGCAAGCTACAAGCGATTTTCCTATTGCTAAGCCCATTATTCACCCAACAGTTCAGAAGCCTTTACAGCACTACTCTCCCCGCGGGATTGAGCAAGAAAGGGGGACACATCAAGCTCATGTGATGTTAGGACATCAGGGGTTATAGCATTCATCAAGAAGAGAGAATGAGCCTTTACCTTTTTAAACAACATATTAGGTGGGCCTGGAATGACCTCAAGACTCAATCAAAGTTTGCGCGAGAAGCATGGTTTGGTCTACACCATTGAGAGCACCATGGTGAACTATGATGATGCAGGTTTATGGGCGATTTACTTCGGCTGCGATCACGAAGACTTATGTAAATGTATGCGTTTAGCCAAGAGGAACTCCAGAAAATGATTGACAAACCTTTGACAGAACGACAGCTTGCCGCAGCGAAACGGCAGTTAAAGGGGCAAATAGGTATTGCTTGTGACAACAAAGAGAACTTTGCTTTAGATTTTTGGAAAAGAGCTATTTGCATTATGGTTGGGAGCGTGATATCACCTCACTTTATCGCCATATTGATGCTGTTACGCCCGAAAGTATCCAGACGGTAGCAGAAGAAATCATGCAGGAGCAACAACTCACAACGCTCATCTATAAATAGTTTTTCCACCATTTGCTATCCGTTCTTTCGGATATACACATAGAAAAAGGAGGAGAACAGCAAGTCTGTTCTCCTCCTTTTGATGTGAATTATAATAAAAAAATACAATTATTCGTGGCGTTCTCCTCACGACGTGGACGACGATCTGGGCGTGGACGACGTTCACGCTCAACGTAACCTTCGGGCTTTTCCATCAACACACGGCGCGAGAGTTTATATTTTCCCGTCTTAGGATCAATATCCATGAGCTTCACTCTAATCTTATCTCCTTCCTTAATACCTGCTTCTTCGACGCTTTCAAGGCGTTTCCAATCGATTTCTGAGATATGAAGTAAGCCGTCTTTTCCAGGAAGAATTTCAACAAAGCAGCCGTAAGGCATCACGCTACGCACGGTACCTTCATAGATTTCACCAATCTCTGGGATAGCCACGATGCCTTTAATCTTGGCAATAGCGGCCTCAATACTATCCTTATTGGGTGCAGAAACGGTGATATGTCCTTTACCATCAGTCTCATCAATGGTGATGACAGTGTTGGTTTCTTCTTGCATCTGCTGAATAATCTTACCACCAGGACCAATGACTGCGCCAATAAATTCCTTAGGAATATCAAAGGCTTCAATACGTGGAACTTGTGGTTTCAACTCTGCACGCGGTTCAGAAATGGTCTCAAGCATGCAGTTTAAGATATGCTCGCGACCAGCTTTGGCCTGCATTAATGCCTGCTCTAAAATCTCAAACGAGAGGCCATCACATTTAATATCCATCTGAGTAGCGGTAAGACCATCACGTGTTCCTGTGGTTTTGAAGTCCATATCGCCCAAGTGATCCTCATCACCAGGATGTCACTCAAGATAGCATACTTCTCTTCTCCTGGGTTTTTGATGAGTCCCATCGCAATACCACTCACAGGTTTCTTCATCGGTACGCCCGCATCCATCAATGCTAAAGTGCCTGCACAAACAGTAGCCATTGACGAAGAACCATTGGATTCGAGGATTTGGCTCACCAAACGAACAGTGTAAGGATAATCGGTTGGGATCGACCCTAAGACCTCGCCATGCCAAATGGCCGTGACCAATCTCCCGACGACCTACACCTCGCTGTGCTTTTTGCTTCACCTGTTGAGAAAGGAGGAAGTTATAATGGAGCAAGAAGCGCTGATAGCTCTTCTCTAACACGTCATCTACGAGCTTTTCATCTAACTTTGTGCCGAGCGTACAAGTAGAGAGTGACATCGTTTCTCCACGTTGGAAGATAGCACTTCCATGGGGCATAGGCAGTGAAGACACTTCACACCAGATGGGACGAATATCAGTTGTTTGACGACCATCTAAGCGTTTACCCTCGTCAAGAATGCATCTGCGCATGGCATCGCGCAACACATCCTCGTAATAACGAGTTGCTTCAGCATGCTTTTTCCTCAAGCTCTTCTTCCTTTAAATCAGCATGTGCAGCATCATATTTCTCTAAAAAGTCGGCTAAAAATCTTATCAAATGCATCGTGACGAGCCTGCTTTTCCAATGCTTGTTTGTTCACATCATAAGCTGGTTGATAAAGCTCTGTCTTGATTTGTTGGCGCAAATCCTCATCATTAACTTCATGATCGTATTCGCGTTTCACATCTTTACCCAATTCTTTTGACAGCTCATCTTGCAACGTACACATAGGTTTGATGGCCTCGGCTGCAGCTTTCAGCGCTTCAATCAGCTCTTGTTCAGAGACCTCATTCATCTCACCTTCCACCATCATGATATTATCTTTGGTAGCACCTACCATCAAATCCATATCGGCTTCGGCCATTTGTTGGAATGTAGGGTTAATGACATATTCACCATGAATGCGTGCCACACGAACCTCAGATATGGTGTGTTCAAAAGGAATGTCAGAGCAAGCCATTGCTGCAGAAGCAGCAAAACCAGCCAAAAGCATCGGGTTGATCTACTCCGTCTGCAGAGAGTAACATCACTTGCACATACACTTCTGCGTGATAGTTTGAAGGAAAAAGAGGGCGAAGGGCACGATCTATGAGACGCGATGTGAGGATTTCACTATCGCTTGCTTTACCTTCACGTTTCGTAAAAACCTCCAGGGAAACGACCCGCAGAACTATATTGTTCGCGGTAATCCACTTGTAAAGGCATAAAAATCTGTACCCGGAACGGCATCTTTTTGCTGCACAAACAGTCGCGAGAAGTACTGTGTTGCCCATACGTAAAACTGCGGCACCATCGGCCTGTTTTGCAACTTTTTCCGGTCTCAATTGTGATGGTTCTCCCATCAGGCAATTGAACTTTTTTTGTAATAACGTTCATCTAAAAATTTATTGTTTATCTTTACATCTATATATATAATGTGGCGCAAAGTTACCTATTATAAATGAAACAAAAGAATGTTAACCTTATTATTTCATGAATTTTACAACGAACTACACAAAAAAAGTAGCCATCTCCACGATGGTGGAAATGGCTCTTCATCACATAGTTAATCCTATTCTACAAATCTTAATTTCAATTAGTCGCTTGAAATCTTTTTCCTTAAAAATGCTAAACCTATCGTATATATAACTCTCTGAATGTTAATTCCGCTGCAAAGATACGTGCTTTTATAAAGTCAACAATAGGAAAAAAAGCCTAAACCGATGGGGGATTTTTTTCCTATTCATACGTAGGGAAAAAGAAAAACATCTTATTTTTTTATTACTTTTGCAGCATGAATAGCTTATACAATATGCTCCTCGTTGCTTTAGGGGGCGCAGCAGGATCGATTCTCCGTTGGTATCTTCCTCGCGTGCTATTGAGCAGTAGTTGCCGTACACTTCCTTGGGGGACAGCCCTCATCAACATATCAGGTTGTCTTTTGATAGGATTCCTTTGTGGACTATTTACGCGCCATCACGACCTGAACGGCGCATTAAAACCATTCCTCATAGTGGGCTTCTGTGGTGGTTTCACCACATTTTCAACCTTCTGTAACGAAAGTCTTGCTTTGCTCCGCCAGCAACAATTCTTAGCCATGGCGTGCTATGTGAGTGGCAGTGTGTTCCTCGGTCTACTCGCAGTCTATGGTGGAATGCAAGCAGCAAAGTGGATTTAAATAATCAATTATTTATTTTGTCAAATCCATTTATTGCATTAAATTTGCACCAACAACCTAAAAAAAGAACTATTAAATGAAGATAAAGCAACACTTCTTTATGGCCGCTTTGGCCATGGCTATCACCGCTTTGACAGCTTGTAACAACAAGAAATTCCACATAGAAGGTGAGATTTCGCAAGCACAAGATTCGATGTTGTATTTCGAAAACATGAGCTTAAATGGCCCTGTTATCGTTGACTCTACGAAATTAAATGCCGATGGGCACTTCAATTTCAGTGGCGAAGCGGCACAAGCACCCGAATTTTATCGATTGAGAATTGCCGGACAAATCATTAATTTAGCGGTGGATTCAACAGAGTCGATTACCATCAAGGCGGCCTATCCCACCATGTCGCGCCAATATGAAGTAACAGGAAGTGAAGAATGTAAGCAAATTCAAACACTTTCTATTCTACAACAAAACTTGCAAAGCCGCATCAACGACATCGCAAAGAATCCTAATCTTGGAATTGATGCCGTTGAAGATAGTGTTACCAGCCTCGTTGAAAACTATAAAAACAACATTAAGTTGAACTATATTTTCAAGGCTCCTATGCGCGCTTATGCTTATTTTGCATTGTTCCAAACCGTGGTATTGGGCAACAATGAGCTGCTCATCTTCAACCCTCGTAATAGCAAAGAAGACAACAAAGTTTATGCGGCTGTGGCCACAAGTTGGGACACCTTCTATCCCAAAGCCGAACGCGGTGTGAACTTGCATAACATTGCTATTCAAGGAATGAAGGATGCACGCATCTTACAAGCAGAACAACAACCTGCACAAATCGACCCCAACAAAGTGAAAGTGAGTGGCATCATCGACATCGCACTCACTGACAATCATGGTAAAGTGCGTCGACTATCTGACCTCACTGGGAAGGTTGTACTCTTAGATTTCCATTTGTTCGCTGCCGATCGAAAGCCCGAAACGCATCATGATGTTGCGTGATCTCTACAACAAATATCATGCACGCGGCTTAGAAATCTATCAAGTGTCCATCGATCCTGATGAGCATTTCTGGAAAACGCAGACCGAAGCGCTACCTTGGATTAGCGTAAGAGACGACGCAGGTGCACAATCTCCCGTTTTAGCCCAATACAATGTGCAGTCGATTCCCACGTTCTTCCTCATCGGAAAAGATAACACGCTGAAATTGCGCAACACGCAAATAAAAGATATTAATGCAGCCATTCAAAGCTTACTTTAAGGATTTGCAAACGCTTTTTTTCAATAAAGAAACAACCATATCATGCGCTGACAGGCTCTGCCTGCCAGCGCTTTTTGATACTCATACAGCCAATCGCTCAAAGTAATGCTGCATAGGCGGCACAATCATGTTCGATAGATTGACCTACAATATGGTGCTGATTACCCTACAAAACAGGCCTTTTTACAGGACAAATAGCACCATTTTGCATAGAAATCTCTACCTTATTACTTTTTCATAGCAACCAAGTGGCAAGATAACTAAGGACGACAAAAGAAGCAAGTATGCCCATTGACGAAACGATTTGAACACTATGACAGGGGCCTTTCAAGCCATGTTGCAGACCATTAGCAAACAATTGGGTAGGCCAACACTCCCCAGGGGGGCGATAAAGATATGAATAATAGCTTTACAAACCATTTGAAACCGCAAATATCACCTTTTTAGTGAATAAACATTAAATGTTGATTGCAACAATGCGTAGGAACTACTACGAAGTTGTTCTAAGACTAAAGAAGGCGTAAAACAAAGTGCCATAAAGGATAAATAAAAAATGAAAAAGAACGACACGAAAATAAAACGAAGTCCCGCAAGCTGGGTTCCCACACTCTATTTCGCCATGGGCATGCCCTTTGTAGTGCTCAACATGGTGTGCACCTTGATGTATAAAGGTATGGGAGTTTCCGACAAACAGATTGCATTCTGGACATCTTTAATTATATTCCCCTGGACACTCAAACCCTTGTGGAGTCCCTTTTTAGAGATGTATAAAAGCAAAAAATTCTTTGTGGTAACGACACAACTGCTCACCGGCGTGCTGTTTGCGTTGATAGCGTTTGCATTACATCTGCCAACCTTCTTCACAATCACCATTGCTTTGCTTGCCGTGATTGCCTTTAGTGGCGCAACCCACGACATCGCTGCCGACGGAACCTACATGTCGGTGTTATCAAATGAGGAGCAAGCGCGCTGGATTGGTTGGCAAGGGGCATTCTATAACATTGCAAAGATTGCAGCCACCGGAGGCCTGGTTTATTTGGCCGGTTTCTTTATTCAGCGTTTCGGCGTAACACAAGCATGGACGTTGGTAATGCTCATCATCGCCATTTTAATGGTTACGATTGGCATTTATCATTATTTCATGTTGCCGCAAGCCAATGAAAAAGGCACAAGAGAAAAAGCTAACTTTACAGCAGACATGGGACGAATTGGCTAAAGTGTTCTTGGAATTTTTCAAAAAGCCACACATCGTTTATTACATTTGTTTCATCATCCTCTATCGCTTTGCCGAAGGTTTCGTGATGAAAATTATGCCTTTGTTTCTCAAAGCGCCTCGCGAGATGCAAGGCTTGGGACTGAGTGAGCAAGAGATTGGATTGTGTTATGGCACCTTTGGTGCGGCAGCCTTTGTCATTGGCTCTATTCTTGCAGGCTATTACATCGCATGGCGCGGTCTGAAAAAAAGTCTGTTCTCCTTGGCTTTGGTGTTTAATATCCCCTTCGTGGCCTACACCCTTTTGGCTTATTATCAGCCCCACAGCCTGCTACTCATTGGTGGGGGCATTGTGTTGGAGTATTTTGGTTATGGATTTGGCTTCGTGGGATTAACGCTTTTCATGATGCAACAAGTGGCTCGTGGAAAGCATCAAATGGCACATTATGCGTTTGCCAGCGGTTTAATGAACCTCGGTGTGTTGCTTCCGGGCATGGCGAGTGGGCTCTTTAGCGATGCATTGGGCTACAAACACTTTTTCTTTTTTGTGTTGGTTTGCACCATTCCTGCCTTGCTCATCACATGGTTTGTGCCCTTCACCTACCCTGAAGAAGGAGGTAAAGAAATCTCAGAAAAGGTCTGATGCTACGTTAAAGAGGCCCCTATAGTAGGCACTTGCAGCCAATTAGCTTTCGCTATCCATAGACTTACAATGTGCAGACGCGCTCTGTTCGTGGGTAAAAGAAGGATGGGGTTTTATCAATTTTAACGATTTGTTTCTCGGTTATCACTGTAAAAAGATGTACATTTGCAGTGTAACTACATAAAACAAATCGCAAAGGGCTTGCCCTATGCTGTTTCTTTGAGGTGTTTTCTATCATCTTTCGGGAGCAGATGATGCGAAAAACCTAACAGACATGAAGTTGCAAGAACAAGAATTTAAACAACTTTTTTGGGATTTATATCCTAACATTGCACACTATGCTGCGCGCTTAGTGCGTGAAAACGAGGTCGATGATCTTGTGCAAGAGGCATTTACTGACTTGTGGACACGTAAGAAAGAGTTCACAGACCAAAATCATGTAAAAGCTTATCTCTATCGAGTAGTCTACACCAAAGCTATCAATTTAATTAAACATCGCCAGGTAGAAACCGACTATGCGCGTGCCATGCAACAGATGGATCGACTGCGTTTAGCTTATTATCACCCTGAGAATGGAGACATCGGCGAATTGACCGCAACTGAAGAAATGCAGAAACAGCTTCATTTGGCCATTGAATCACTCCCTGAAAAATGTAGGAAAGTGTTTGAATTGAGCTATCTCCATGAGAAAAAGAAAAAAGAGATTGCAGTGCAATTGGCCATTTCGCCACGCACAGTTGAGGTGCATCTTTACAAGGCTCTTCGGGTGTTGCGCAAGAAATTACGAACGGCCTCCATCGCATGATAACATTTTTTATTAGTTAAGATTAAGTAATTCTCGCGTCACACTTGTTTATATAAGTACATCCTCCCACAGAAAAAATGGGAGAAACAGCCATAAGCTTTTTATATTCAACTTATATATCAAGTCTTGCAACGCATAGATTATCAATTAATCGCACGGTTCGTCACAGGTGAAATCAACACCTCTGATTTAGAACAGTTAATCCATTGGATGATGTTGTCTGAAGAAAATCGCCGACAAGTATTTTTTTGTTGGAACAAAGTTATCAGCAGCATCAACCCAATCCCTATGCTCATGCAGACAAGATAAAAAGTGCTCAGCATCGCCTATTCCAACACTTATCGCTCACAACCGAAACGGAAGGGTTGACGAATGTCCAAACATCTCATCTTTGAGCACCACGATTCCTCTGTGCTAAAAAGTAGAAAGCCGAGCCGAATTCATGGCTAATTCACGCTGTAAAATACAACCTACATCAGAATTCTCCCCCGAAATATTTTGTATTTCTCACAAAATTATCTACCTTTGCATCCCGAACATATTAGTTCTCTCATTGGACTTGTAGCTCAGTTGGTTAGAGCAACAGACTCATAATCTGGAGGTCATAGGTTCAAGCCCTATCTGGTCCACAAATAGAATAAAGAGCTTTGCACATTGTTGTAAGGCTCTTTTTGTTTATAATCAAGTAGTTATACGCATAAAATACGATGATGTAAACGGTTCATTTGGGATAAAAAGCCCCTACTCTCTCCTTAATTTTGTTGCACACCTAATGCTATTTTGAGCAAAATATCAGCTAATTTATCCATTAGTTGACTTGATGTTGACATATTGTTGACAGATAGTTGACCTCAAAATGAAAGATTATGCTAACGATTAAAGCAGAAATTCAGAAAGGTTGGGTACGTCAAGATGGTAGTTACAATGTTCGTATCAGATTTACAAAAGATCGCAAGGTGAAACGATTATCTACAAGCCTGTTTGTTACAAAAGCCGATTTAACCGACAAATTTACTATCAGGGAGGATACACTTATTAAGCAGGAAACAGACAGACTTATCCTGCATTATCGTACTATGTTTACCGAAATGCACTTGGAGGCAGAGAATCTTGACGTAAATGAGATTGTTGCTCGACTGACCAACAGGGAAGAAAGTGATAAACCTGTAGATTTTATCCAGTTCTCTAAGGAATGGATTGATAATTCTACCTTGAAAGGAGCTGTAAATTACACTTCTGCACTTAACAGCCTCATCCGATTTACTAAGAGTGAAAGGCTGTACACGCATCAAATTACAAGTGATTTTTTGCAAGAGTTTATGGCATTCTTACTCAACGAGAGCAAGGAACGGGCGGAACTGTTGAAAAAGAAAGGCAAGCGTGTTCCCTCCACTCGCAGTACTTCTCTTTATTTGATGAGCATTCGTAAATTGTTTAATGAGGCTGTAAAACAATACAACAAACCCGACCAAGGATTAATCCGTATCAAAAATACACCATTTACTTACTTCCATATTCCCAAGCAGGAAGCTACAAGGAAGCGAGCCATCACAGCTGAGCAAATCAGGAAAATAGCACAGTTGCCTTATCAGACAGTTTATAAAGGCATACACCACACCAACCGCTTCAATCTTGCTAAGGATTGTTTTATCCTCTCATTTTGCATGATGGGAATAAACTCTGTGGATTTATTTAACGCAACCGAATATGATGACAATACGCTTACTTACTATCGTACTAAGACGAGAGACCGGAGAATGGATAAAGCTAAGATGATAGTGACAGTTCCTAAGATATTACATTCTTTATTTGAGAAGTACAAGGATAGGACAGACAAACGGATATTCAACTTCTATCAGAGCTATGCTAATGAGAAAGCCTTTAACAAAGCCATCAACAAAGGATTGAAAGAGATTGGGGATATACTTGGAATTGACGATTTAGAATATTATGCTGCACGCCATTCTTGGGCTACCATCGCCCTTAACAAGGTCGGAGTAAGCAAATACGTGGTACACGAAGCTCTTAATCACATTGACGAATCTATGCGCGTAACTGACATTTACATTGAACGTGATTTCTCGAATGAGAATAAGGCAAATACGAAAGTCGTAAAAATACGTGTTCGGAAAACGGCATGACAAAATCCGATAAAAAGTAGTTTTATAGCCCCCATCTGAAAAATGTCACTTAACGAAAACTCCATCGGCAGAAATGCAGGTGGAGTTTTTTCATTACCTTTGCAAGAGACCTAAAAACAGACAATATGACATTTGATATTGACAAGACGGAATATATTGCTATTGTTACAGGAATGGACTGTTTACCATCCGTTCATGTTAACGAGGTTATAGACCATACATATATCGAATTGGCACAAAATACAGCAATAAATCATTTCGCCAACAGATTTCCTGCTTTATTTCAGGAGAACCAAGAAAAATACAAGTTGTTTCTTGGAAATGACAACATTCAAAAGGCAACTTTCCAAATGGCAGCTTGACCCTATTAAGTTTTTGGTATCTGCATCTGTTTATCATAGATTATGCGACAGACAGCTTTAGCAATGTTACCATATTTGAGGAGCTAAGCGCCAAACAGTATATAGACGGACTTATCAAGACGTTGGAAAATACAGATATGGAGGATTTTTGTCTTGATATTAGAATTAATAAGAAGAAGCTATCAACGCAGAATCCGTGGGTAGTTGCAGCCCTACTTTCTGCTTTAAAACAAGAATATCCATTTGACTGGGCAAATAGAGACACAGTTGTTTCTAAGGAAATCAGAGAGGATGTAGAACGCTATAATACCGCAAGAATGAAATTCGCCACCAAATTATACAGCCATTTCTTAGACCTGTATCTTTCCAAATCGCAACGAGGAAGAAAGTCCTTTATCGGGAAATTCCTTTACTTGGCTGACTTTACAAAGGATGAGCGTTACTGGTATGGGTGTAAACCCACATTGGCGAGATTCTGCAAGAAGTACGAGATTGCCCAATACCCCAAAGTTATAGTTGATGGGACTGAATATATTGCCATACCGTTTGATGTAGGTAAGGATTTGGCAGACCGCACAAAGAAAAAGTACCATAGCTCCCCAAGTACGCCATTCATTCTACTTTTTCTGCATTTGATGAGTAAGTAGCAGTTATTCAAAATTTTAGGTTTTAGGGAATTTTCCATTGTAAAAAGTTCCCTAAAGCCCCCAAGCCTCCTTTTCTTTCTTGCACCTTATTTTCCCTTTATCTTTGCATCGCAATTACGAAACAAGCGCGCTGTTTAAGTGATTGTGAGGTAACAGACTCACCTCTGATGTAAGAGCCTTAACACAAATAAGATGCATAAAAGAGCTTTAAAACAGAGATTAGATAACGCAGAGATATCTGCAAGTGTTGAACAAAAAGAAACTTTTGATATGGGAAAAGAAACTTTTACGTTGCCGACTTTGCAGGAAGCACAACGTCAGTACGACAACATCGGAGCTTACAACCAACTCCAAGCGATGATGAACGCAGGACAGAAATTATCTGTCAAGTTCTACACAGGAAAGGACAACAAGCCATGCGCTTGGATTGAAAGCAAGCAAGTGGCAGGCTTCCGATATGAATTGAAAGAAGTAAGTTTTTCAGGCTTGATAAACTACCTGATAACAAGTGAGGCTGCTGATTTTGACGCTTCGCCTATGGAAACCCAGCCTTTGGCAGAGGGATCCAATTATGCCCTCTTAGTGTTGAAACTGATGCTGGAAGAACACTGGGGCATCCAGTTTACACCTCTTTTTAGAGAAAGGTCTAACTATATTACAGCTCAAAAAGCTTTCCGAAAAGGGATAATATTTTTTCGAATCCCAAGAACAGAAGAGAATCTGGAACTAATCAGAGAATACGGAATAGCAATTTAAATCAATCACTCGGAGGAGGGAATCATATCTCCCTCCTCCATAATAAAAAGATCAACTATGAAGAAGATAATTGAAATTTCAATGAGTTATGGCAAGGTACAACATCTTTCAGAAGTCCTGCCACTAATCCCCTCTAACACCATCCTTTGCAAGACACTTACAGGCATAGGAGCTACTTATGGGGAACTTCGAGCCGCTAGAAACTCTATTATCATTGAACCGAACAGACCTGTTATATATGGGAAGTGTCATGATAGCAAACATAAAGAAGACAACCTGTTTGGCGTGTACGAGGGAGTTTATACCCAAGATGTTGTTAACTATATCAAAAAAATCCCAAGACAGGAACAAAAAGATAAAGATACTAACTACTCCTGAAAGTTTCTATAAGGTGAGATTGGCATTTGAGCAGATGGGGATAGATATTCGGACTGATGGCTATTTCTTATTGTTCGATGAGTGCCAGCAGATTATCAAGGATTGCGACTATCGCAAGAATATATCACTACCAATGGATTTCTTCTTTGAGTGCCAAGACAAGGCTATGGTTTCCGCAACACCTCCATCCGAGTTTGCAGATCCACGATTTGAGGATTTTGATATTCTCACTATCCGCCCCAACTTCAACTACAAGAAAGCGATAACAGTCTGTCCCACCAACAATATACTAGAAAGAACACGGCAGTTGTTGCTACAACTGGACGAGCAACCTGTTTTCTTTTTCATAAACTCCACGGACATCATCCTTGCTATGATGGAACAACTTGAATTAAGGGAGCAATCAGCGGTGTTTTGTTCCGCCGACAGTGTGGATAAACTGAAATCACAGAAGTTTAGTAATGCACACGAGAACTGGGAGCAAAAACACATGGCAAAATACAACTGGATGACAAGCCGTTTTTACAATGCTCTGGATATAGAGTTGAATTGTAAGCCAAACGTTGTGATGATTACCGATTGCTTCATAGCAGATTACACGATGATAGACCCATATATGGATGCAGTACAAATTACAGGACGATTTCGTAATGGGACAAACGCCATCTACCATATAAGTAACTTCGATGAGAGAATCCCAGTAAGAGACAAAAGGGGCATCATCACATGGTATCAGTGCAATAAAGAAATATATGAGCAAATAGAAACGCTTAAGAGCATCCAAACTGATCCAAATTGTAAGGCTGCTTACAATGATACAATGGAAGTCTTGCTTTACAACAGATTTCTTGACGATTACGGTAAAGAGGATGCCTTCAAGATAGACAACTATATCCACGAAGAATTGGTAAGGGTGATGTACCATGATTCAACTCGCCTATACCAAGGATATGATGAGTGTAGATATTTTGAAGTAACCACCTCAAACATAACTTATAAATATGGTGATTTTGAGCGGTTGAAAATCAAGAACACCACCATTCCCATTAAAGAGAAGCGGAAACTAATTATAGAACAATTAGAAGTGTTGAAAGAAGACGAGACGGAAATGGCAATGCAATTCCTAAACGAACTTCGTCACGCTGATTCATTAATAGTAGAGGCATGGGAAGTGTTAGGGAAACAGGTGATTGAGGAACTGGATTACAACCCCAAGCTCATTAGAGAGAAGATAATAATAACCCTGCATGAGAAGACAGCCAAATCTTCGGATGTTATCAGGATGGTCAACAATTCTTTTAAGCCCAAACGTTGGTACACATCTCGTTTCATTAAACAAGAGTTGAAGCGAATACACGAACTATTGGGAGTACCAAAGAGTAAAGCTATTACTGCAAAAGAGATTTGTAAATACTTTGAGGCAGCAGAGAGGCGAACGAATGAGGAAAGAGGCTATTATCTTATCACTCCAAAGTTTATCTCCGAATGACAGTTTTTCAGATATAATAGCAACCCACTGTAGAGAATTATCACTCCTCAGGAATAAAAATCGACACCATGCTGAATAAAGCAACAGGCAATATACATAAGTTTGTAACCCACACATGGAATCCAAACAAGGGCATTTGCCATCATGGATGCAAATATTGTTATATGCAGCCCACAAGCGAGCAGACATAGGTCTGAACCAAACAAGAGTTTCGCGGTCTTGCAAGGTACGACTGTTTTTAAAGCCACATATAGTAACTCTCAAAAAAACAACCCATCCCCATCCTCAAAAAAATATAGATATTGTAATAAAACAGAGGTATCAAGAAACAGACCTTTCTAAAATATGCCCCTCTACCATTAAGCCAATCCCTGCCATCAGAACACTATGGCTTTATCCCCCAATCCATACCTAAGAAAAAATATCTGCACACGAGTACACCTGCCTTGCTTCCCCTCCCACACAATGCAGGGACAAAAGAAAAATAGTAGAGGCCTTTACTTTGAAAAAATAGGCTTTCGATAAACTTCTAAACGCTTTTAGGGATTTATATGTGTAACAGGCTGGAAGTTGGAGCAATCCGCTTTCGGTCTGTTTTTCATTTATGCCTATTTTCAATCAATATTCACTTAATACATTTACAAGTTATGAACAATGTAATTTTAATGCCAGCTGTTGTGGCACAAAACAACAGAAACTTTGATTCCAGCGATGCAGAGGATGCCGTTATCATTGAAGATACCCCAACAGAGAGTAGCAGTGTTTCTTTCCTCGAAGCCAACACCAATGCTATCTCACTTGATGAGCTTACCAGTACATGTGTTGTTCCCACTTGGGGTAATCAAGAGTTAACCATTTCGCATCAGGACTTTATCCATTGTGTACATGACGCTGCCAAAGACTTCTATCATGGAGAGCAAGTAAACAAGCCTGCTATCCGCGTTTCTCATATTGTAAGAGGTAGAACGCCTGACGCATTAGGCAAGAAAGCATCAGAACTTTTGGAATGCGAAAAGACACAGTTTTATCAGCGCATGGCATTCGCCTTTACTATCCCAACTATTTACGAGACTTTGAACGGTCAGCGATTGGAACTTTGTGTGGGTGGAGTTCGTAATTACAACGATCTCAACCTTTATAGGGCAAGCCGTGGTGTGGAGAAGTTCTCCGTCTTCGTGGGCTGGAGAGTAAACGTGTGTAGTAATCAAGTGCTGACAGGTGATGGCGTCAAGCTTTCTGTCGAAGTAATGAATATCCGTGATTTATATAAAAGCGTGATGGAATTACTCTACCAGTTCAACCCTGCTAAGGAGATACACCTGATACAGACCCTCTCAAACACTTCTCTCACAGAAACGCAGTTTGCACAAATTATGGGCAGAATGAGAATGTACCAAGCCTTACCACAAGGATATACCAAGCAGATACCACGCTTACTGATTACAGACAGTCAAATCAACAATGTCTGTCGTGGCTATTTTAGTAATCCTAACTTCGGAGCAAAAGACGACAGTCTGTCTATGTGGGACTTCCACAACCTGCTTACGGAATCGAACAAGGGAAGCTACATTGACACTTACTTGCAGAGAGCCGTAAATGCTACGGAAGTAACTGTTGGCATTAACAATGCCCTGCACGGTGATGAGAAATATAAATGGTTCATTAGATAAGTGGACTATTGATTGAGGGCGAGGAGGCATCCTTTGAGGGTGTCTCCTTTTTTCAATTACTAACATTTTAATACATAATAACTATGGATATGGACTTCAAAGTAGCAGAAGTTACGCTACAATATAGACCGATTTGTAAGAAGCAAGGTAGGGTCATCAGTTCAGAGGAAGCATACAGCATCTTACTCCCTACATTTAGAGAGGGGACTATCGAGTACAGAGAATATGCCAAGGTGCTTTATCTGAACCAAGCCAGCGATGTGATTGCCTACAATACAATTTCAGAAGGAGGACTGACGGAGACGGCCGTTGATGTGAGGCTGATACTGCAAGGTGCATTGCTCACCAATGCCACGCAGATAATCCTTGCACACAATCATCCAAGTGGCAACCTAAAGCCAAGTTCACAGGATGATATGCTTACAAAGAGAGTGCAGAAAGCGTGTGAGATTATGCGAGTTGGTTTCACCGACCATTTGATACTATCCCCTGAGGGCTATTACAGTTATCGTGACGAGGGAGGATTTGACAATGGAAACAAATTACGTTGTAATCCTTGACTTCTGTACGGCGACAGTCATTAGGATACGCTTAACATCAGAGCAGATTGAAGAATCCTACAAATATGAGGATTTTGAAGAGTTTCTATCCACACTTGAAAAAAATACTACTTTCAAGTGAAGAACTGCTGCTGGATGACGTGTGAGACACTGAACGAGGAAAATTACCTCTGATTATATTCACTAATAGGAAAAGTGAATGTTGTTCTGATAATCAGAAACTTAGGAAATCTGCTGTCAGAATAATGTTCACTTTCCTTATAAACCCAACATAAACGAGCATTATTATGAGTTTGAAATACAGCAATACAACGGCTGACTACCTCCAGTGGTCAGAAGCCATGAACCTGATACATAAATTGGCAAAAGATGGGAACTACAAGATTTCGCTTCTTATAGCAATCGGCTGTTTTACAGGATTGAGGATATCTGATATTCTTGCTTTACGGTGGAAACAGATACTTGATGTTTCAGAATTTACCATAACCGAACGTAAGACAGGTAAACAACGAACCATACGCCTTAACAAAGAATTGCAGGAACATATTAAGGACTGTTACGAGCATATCCAGCCACTGGGCATTGCAGCTCCTATCCTTGTCAGTCAGAAAGGTACAGTTTTCACAGTACAACGCATCAACGTGATACTGAAAGAACTCAAACACAAATACAGGTTGAAGATAAAGCATTTTAGCTGCCACAGTTTGAGAAAGACATTTGGCAGACAGGTTTACAACATGAATAACGACAATGCAGAACTGGCATTGGTCAAGCTGATGGAGCTTTTCAACCATTCGTCTGTAGCTATTACCAAACGCTATCTTGGTTTACGACAGGAGGAAATCTTGGAGACATACGAATGCCTCACATTCTGAATAGTGACATTTTTTTCAAAGAATAATCATTTTATATACCCCATTCAGAAAAATGTCACTACTTCTTAATTTATAGAGAATAACGCTCCTTAAGATAAGAAAAATCATCTTATCATATAATTTTTGTGGAAAAGAAGCCTTTAATAAGGATTTTTATCTATCTTTGCGGTTGAACTCCCAGTACATCTGTGTGCAGGTGTGCGCTATAAAGGGTTCAACTTTTGAAAAAAAGAGCGTTTGCTTTAATTATCCTTCCTCTGAAATGTGGAAAATTTCAATACTGCAAGGATGATGACAGCAAGGCTCACGCTTGGGATTATTGTACCCTTACCAATGGGAATAATATACCTCAATGCGTGGGCTATTGTTGATTATCTGCAGTAGGTACTTTCCACGACCACAGAGGGGATAACAGCAATAGTTCCCACGCTTTTTTTCCATTTAATAACCGCTTACTTCTGGGAAACAGTAGGCAAGAAAATAATAAATATGAAAAGTTTGAGCTTTACCATTGTATGGATTCTTTTCTGGGGTTGGATATGTGATATTACATCTGGTCCAAGTACATTTCAGGTGATTTTTGTTTATCGTGTTTGGAGTTGGAGGACCTGTTGGTGCTTTCCTAAGTGATTTCAGCAGGAGCTAATTGGAGATAGGTTTTTATAAAATATATCTGATAAAGAAATTACACGCGATGAAACTGATGGCTATTAAGGTATTAATGCTTACAATAATACTATCGCTACCAAATCAGATAAGAGCACAAAAAGTTGCTACTTTCTCAACAAGAGGAAACGAACTTTTTAAAAAAAGCATATTGCATTTTATCCAATAATTTGAACAAAAAAACAAGCTCTCAATGGACAGATAATCATAATGGATTGTAAGTCTGGTGAGATTAAGGCAATGGTAAACTTGGTAAAAGACAAGCTTGAGATAAAGTCAACGACAAGCCAGTTATCACAGCCAACTGGTTTAATGCACCCTATCTCATTGTTGGCAGCTTTGGAACAAGGTAAAGTAAAACTGAATGACAGTATTGATACCAAATCAGGAATAGTAGATATAAACGGCTATTTGCTGGAAGATTATAACTGGCGTAGAGGTGGAAATGGTAAGACAACCATACGGCAAGGTTTCCTATTATCATCAAACATCGCTACATACTTAACAGTTAAGCAAGCATTTGGCAAGGGGTATGACAGGTTCTATAAAACCATTATCAACATGGACTATGGTTTATCACAAGACAGCATAAAGGCAACCTTGCCTATACCCAACGATGACATATCCTTTGCTAAGTTCGTAAATGGAAAAAATCAGCAGATAACCCCTTTACAGATACTTACCTTTTATAATGCCATAGCAAATAATGCCAAGATGGTAAAGCCCACTTTTCATAAGAGAGATACCACCATTATAAAGGAACAGATTGCAAGTAAAGAAAAACATTGCCATCATTCAGCAACTACTTATGCGGAAAGTAAAAGATGATCCTGCTCATCAAGCATACTCTGATAAAGTAAGCATTGCAGGTGAACAAGGAACGGCCATTGTAAAGAAAGATGGGAATAACACCATTTACTGCTTACAATTCTGTGGTTACTATCCGTCAGATAATCCGCAATACAGCATCATCGTTTCTTTTGAATAAGAGAGGATTACCTGCAAGTGGTGGTGTGGCAGGGGAAATAGCAAAACAGATAATAGAGATTAAATATTAACTTAAAAAAATAAAAATTATGGGATTTACAGAAGCTGTTAAAACATGTTATGTCAATTCATTTACATGCAAAGGAAGAGCGACAAGAAGTGAGTTTTGGTACTTTTTATTTGTTTGGGCTCATATCTATCATTCTAATTAATTCTTCAATTGCAATGGCTTGTGTGTTGATAGAATCTAACTCGCACTTAATATTCATCGGCCCAAGTTACAACTTTTTGTGGTAATGGCAGCAATCTTTGCGATTATTTATCTCACGACAATTCCTGCAAGTTTTTTTGCGTTGGAGTAAGAAGACTACATGATATTGGCAAGTCCGGATATTATTGGTTAATAGCCTTTATACCATTTGGCATTATTTTTTTATTTTGTTGTTATTCTTTTCCAAGTGATGATGATAATGAGTATGGACAGAACCCATTTAGCAAACAGGAAAATAGGCTTCCCATTTACAGTTCTACTCAAAGCAAGAACTTTTCATCCATTCCTAACAATCAAGTTGTTCCTCCATCAATACCAATATCATACTTTGTGGTTGCCAACAATGAACAAATAGGACCATTATATCTTCAAGGGATAAAGAAGATGCTACAAGATGGTAAAATCAATCGCCAAACATTGATATGGAAGCAGGGTATGAGTGATTGGGATACGATCAACAATATTCAAGAATTTAATTATTAAAGCCATGCTAAGAATATTTATAATATTCATATCATTAGGATTGATTCTCTTTTTAGGAGCATGCTATAATCGTAGTGAGCAAATTGCTAATGAAGTTGCTAATATTTACGGGGAAGGTACTATGAGAGCAGAACAAGCAACTTCTGTCGATGAAATTGGTAATCTAACAAAAAGAAATTGCAAATAGGATTCAAGCCATTGAGGCATCAGACATCAATTCAGACAAACTTTCGCCTGAAAAGAAGACAGATTTAATGAGAATAAAGAATGAATATTATAATGCAGTTAATGCTTCTACTGCAAGATTAACAGGAGGTAAAACACCAGTATGGATTTCAAATCATTAAAAATATGATGGAAAAGAATATTTTTAGCTACATGCTAATTATCCTAAGCTTATTGGTATCATGTGCAAATGGAGAAGACATGGTTGATGTTTATGAACAAGCTATTACTGAAGTTCAAAAATTGCCAAACTGAAGCAGAGATTTTCCGAACTGACATATAGGGTTAAAGAAAAAAACTGCTTGATATAGCAAACAGGCCTGGTGGCGATAATAAAATGTCTGCAGAGGAGACTCAAAGAATACTAGAAGCCCAAACTCGTTATCAAGAAGCCGTTGAGCTGCAGGCAGAACTCATTACAGGAACTCGAAAAATCCTCTTGGCAATAATCAAAAACAAGGAAATAATAAGATTTATGAAAGATTTTTTTCAAGGGCGTGATAGGGCATATTATAGGAGGTATATTCGGTTTTTTTAGGTGGTGCCGTATTTGGTGGAGTTATCGCTGGATCTTTTAGGAGCATATATTGGTGCATGGAGCATCGGAATATTTGGCTTACTTGTAGGCTTTGAAGCGTTTTTTGATGACTAAATAGGTGGATATTAAAGGGTATAAAGCACCAAGTGAGCAATCATTTGGTGCTTTTTCATTGGTGACATTTTCACTCACAAAATTCTTATATACACCCAAATGTGAAAATGTCACTCGAACTGAAGAAGTCAGACCTCAGATGCACTTTTACTCGATTTTTCAGAAAAGTGCGAAGTAGCTTGGATTTACAGAATAAGATACCTATATTTGTTTCAGATATTTGGGTAATTCCAACGATATAAAGGAAATATGGAGGTGCGGCAATGTGCCTCTTTATTTATTACTTGAAGTGTCGAATTTTTATTTATAGCCCACTATAGATAAAATCGAAGTACAGATATACCTAATGAAAGAAAAAAACACATTACCAATGAGAGCCGGATGGGAATTACCAATGAGAGCAATAGATACTACTAATCAGAAAACTATTACTCATACAGCTCAAATCTTTCAGATTTTCGCTTACTTAAACTTATTGATTTAACAATGGAGCATGATTATAAAAGTAACAACAGGAGAACAATTTGAGACCCGAAAAGAAGCCAAAGAACATGTCGGAGGCAAATGGGTATTTGAGAGATTGATTAAAAATGGAGAGATAAGATTTATAAAGGATGGTAATAGCATAGCAAGCGATGGATTACACAACCCTAAGCAAAGAAATCGGAGCTTGTCTTAATCCACTGCAAGCATACATATACTTGGGATTATGCCTACATACAGATTTTAAGAGTGATGTGTCGAGCATCAATCAAGATACATTGGCAAAGTTTCTTAAATGCGATGTCAGCACGGTGCAAAGAGCCTTGCAGATGTTCAAAGAGAACAACTTGCTTACCATTCATCAAGATAGATATGGCTGGAGAGAGAAGAACAGATATAAGCTAATTAGAACTAACTGGTTTGGCGTTTATAGAAAGATATTGGAGGAAGATATACCAAGGGAACAGATAGGCTTCCTATTATTGTTGAAAAGCCTTTGTTACAGCCACTGCAACTATACAGATTATTATGGTCGGAATTTACAGGAAATGATGGTTCTTAAACAGAGCATGATTGATAATTATTTGAGGGCATTGGAAGCCAAACAATATATCAAGAGAGATAAGAAGAAAAAACGGATAACGATACTTCGGAATGATTTGTTTCTGAAAACAGAGGAATCCGAAAAAGAAAAGATAATGAAACTATGCCCAGAGGTAATGGGCGATGATGATTATATTGATGAACATGGACAATACCATTTTGTAGACTAAAATCAGCTATGCCCTACATCAAGTTTATAAAACTGGAGACAGGGTTACGAATAAAGAACTGAAAGCTACCCTGCAGAAGATTTATACAGGATTTGGCAGTAAGAGAAAAGCAAAAGGAACACAGATTACAGAATATGGCTTTGCCACACAAAGATGCAAAATCCCAACAGATAAGGGAAGAAAAGACGGAATGATATTATTCACGACATAACTACAGGCAATGATAACAAAAGAACATTTATAGGCACTCGCCAACGAAGCTAAAAGCCTTGTTGACATATTGAAGACACTGAATAAGAGGCAGAGCAAAGCCAATATTGAAGAACTAACTACTTTATTAGATAAATACGGCATAGACCATCACGCTCTCCCTATTAAGCTGATACGAGACAAAATCCCTTTAAAGGATATACTGGTAGAAAAACAGTAGCTATCAATCTACCAAACTAAAGAAACGATTGGTTGATGAGGGAATAAAGCAAGACCGCTGCGAGATTTGCGGACAAGGTAACAAATGGAATGACAAACTACTTGTCTTGCAATTAGACCACATCAATGGCATACACACGGATAACCGATTGGAGAACCTGCGGATTGTCTGCCCAAACTGTCACACACAAACAGATACGTTCTGTACCCGAAAGCTCAAACAGCACAACTACTGTAAAGACTGTGGCAAAGAGATTGCCCCTAAATCTACTTGGTGTCCCGAATGTGCGTTGAAACATAACCGCGTACACAAGATTTCACCCTCTGATAAACCATCAAAGGAAGAGTTATTGCAGCTAATAAAAGAAAAACCATTTACTGAAATCGGAAGAATGTACGGAGTAACAGATAACGCTATCCGTAAATGGTGTAAAAAGATGGGACTACCCTCCACAAAAAGAGAGTTAAACGCATTATACCAGAAAAATACAGATACAGAATAACAGGATATACCACACATTTCCAAACATAAGATTATTTCCCAGCAACAGACCATAATCTGTTAGTCTGTTGTTGCATTATCGGAGATATTTTCGTAACTTTGTCGTGCGATGGGGTGTTGACCTATAGTTGACCTCCATTCCGCGCAGAGTTCATTAACAGGCTGATAAATAAGCTCATATATAGCTTGTGTGGTGAGCCTCATAATCTGGAGGTCATAGGTTCAAGCCCTATCTGGTCCACTCTTTTCCTTGTTCAGCATATTTTGAAAAGAATTACAGTGTTCTTTCAAAATAGAAGTGAAATCATCTATCTTTAGTGGAGTTATTGCAACTCAAAGTTATGATATGGATTGCATATTGGGATAGTAAAAATATCCCTATCAACGATTAGAGATACATCTTGAAAAGATATTTTTTTGTAGTTTTTCTTCCCATTTTTTTATTTTTAAATAGCCTTTTTCTCATTCTTTTTTTATTGCAATCTTCACTAAAAAAAGTGTAATATTGCAGGAACAAACCAAAAACAATTCAAAAAGCATGATGAAACGTTATTTCATACTCTTTTTAGTAGGGTGCGTGTCCATTTCTATGATGGCAAAGGTGAAACTGCCACACCTCATCAGTAATAATATGCTGTTACAACAACAGCAAAAAGTGCGTATATGGGGATGGGATAAGCCTGGAAAACAAGTCGTTGTGGTGCCCTCATGGAACCAAAAAGCGTTATACTACACGCACCAACATGCAAGGAGAATGGGAAGTAAAGATTGAAACGCCTCGTGGAAGCTACAAGACTTATACGCTTTCTATCAGTGATGGCGAAGAAGTTACGATTAAGAATGTGGCTATCGGCGAAGTATGGGTATGCGCAGGACAAAGCAATATGGAGATGCCGATGCACGGATTTGATCGCTGTCCCACGAAGAACTTTATGCAAGAGATGATGGCTGCCGACACCACGAGCGGCATTCGCTTTGTAAAAATCCCCAGCATCATGAGCACAACGCCTTTGAATGATGCACCTTGTCAGTGGAAAATTGTAAACCAAGCTACCCTACCCGACGTGTCTGCCGTAGGCTATTTCTTCGCAAAGCCCTTGGAGAAAGCACTCCATGTTCCTGTAGGACTCGATCCCTATCCAACAAAGGAGGCTCACGTGTTGAGAGCTGGTTAAATCGCGAATACTTAGAAAAGAATACACAAGAACCCTTAGATTCAAGCACTTTCGCCCAAAAAGTTTAGAGTAGAATTCTACTATCCTATGCTTTGGGGGAATGGTACTTTCTCACCTATTCTCAATTATTATGTAAAAAGGAATTCTGTATTACCAAGGCTGTTCTAACGTGGGTGACCCTGAAAATCAATATGCAACACGGCTCGCAGCCTTAGCAAAACAGTGGCGAGATGGCTTTCAGCAACCCGAACTTCCCTTCTATTATGTGCAAATCACACCCTTTTGGTACAACAATGAGGAAGGGACAGCTGGTGCAAGGTTGCGTGAACAGCAGTTTAATGCACAACAACTTATTCCCCATAGCGGCTTGGTTTGCACGGATGACTTAGTGTATCCTTATGAAAAGAAACAGATTCACCCTGCCCAAAAACAGGAAATTGGTGAGCGATTAGCCCTACAAGCCTTGCATAAAACCTATGGAAGAGAAAATCTTTGGTGCGAGAGTCCATCCTTCCGTGATATGGAAATCAAAGGAGACTCTTGTTTTATTCGGCTCAATAACGTCTATACGGGGCTTAGCAGCATGACTGATTTTCAAGGATTTGAAGTTGCTGGGGCAGACAAAGTGTTTCATAAAGCTGTGGCCATGAGTGCAAGAAAGAAAGGGAAAAGAAACAATCTTGAGTGATCTCTGATGAAGTAAAAAGCACCCGTCTCAGTGCGTTATGCTTTCAAAAATTGGGGCTATGGCAACGTAAAAAACAGTGCTTTCCTACCACTATTCCCCTTCAGAACCGACAATTGGGAGTAGATTGTTCACATCATTATAGCATAAAAGGAGCGAAAAGGCATATTGCCTTTTCGCTCCTTTTTATGATGTCTTTAGGGTTATTCCGACGATGAATCAAGCCTTTTGCAGCTTTTTTTCAAGATTCGTCTTGCGCAATCAACCAACACAACCCAGGCTCCTGCAAGAATAGCAGTATCCTTAATCACTAAACGTCCTGCGCCGGATAGCAATGGAAAACCGTGTTCGCCACTCCCAAATCGGGCACCCAACACTCTGGAGTTGTGATTAAGAAGGAGAGTGTTCCTATGGTCATAAGAATGACAAAAAGTAGCTCCAACGATACCAACACGTGGAAACCAAATGCCCAAGAGCGTCAAAATGCCAAACGACATGATGAGTAAACCCTAAACCATGTGAGAACGTATAGGTGTTGTTTTCAGTGTGCCATGCCTTCTTTTTTTAGCATCAAACTCCCCTTCCTTCAACTTATAATCCTTATATTCTGGTGCCTTTTTCTCATAAAAAGAAGTTCATAAACGGACTATTAGCTACAAAGGGAACGATACCTTCTGCTTCATAATTCCAGAACTTTAAACCTCCTATCCATATAAAAAAATAATAAAAAAATAGCAATTCGAATCGCATGTACACCCCATTGATTGGTAGACACGATTAACTGCAAACACGATTGTAAACGTGATGAAATTGTTTCCATAATCCTTTCTTTTTTTAAATTTTATAATAACTATATTTAATTCACAAATGTAGCCTAATAATAGACTGAATGCGAAGCTGCAAAAATAATATCCTCTTTTTAAAAACAGAAATAAAATATATATAAAACACTTTTTATTCACATATTTTCTAAACCTCTTTTGACCACAACGAGTAGCCTTTTAACCCTATATCTTAAAAAAAGTAGAAAATATTTCTTTATAATAAGGTGAGAGAAAAAGTTTTCATTACTTTTTGCGGCCTTAGATAACAAGAAGAGGAAAGCAACATGCAAGAGAACTTAGTCATTGTAGAAAGTCCGGCGAAAGCAAAAAAACAATAGAGAAATTTTTTTGGGTAAAGATTACAAGGTAATGTCGTCTTATGGACACATAAGAGACCTCAAAAAGAAAGAGATTAGCATTGACTCAGCCACCTTAGAACCCACTTATGAGATTCCCGACGAGAAGAAGAAACTGGTCAACGAGCTAAAGTCTAATGCTAAAAAAAGCAAAGAAGATTTGGTTGGCTTCCGATGAAGACCGCGAGGGAGAGGCCATTTCTTGGCACCTTTGTGAAGTTCTTGGCTTGGACGAGAAAAAAAGACTAACCGCATTGTTTTCCACGAAATTACGAAATCAGCCATCTTAGATGCAATTCAACATCCGCGCCATTTGGATATGAATTTGGTTAATGCGCAGCAAGCAAGGCGTGTACTCGACCGCTTAGTAGGCTTTAAACTTTCACCCTGTTCTATGGCGAAAAGTTAAGCCAGCCCTTAGTGCTGGGCGTGTCCAAAGCGTAGCTGTTCGGCTCATTGTTGAACGCGAACGCGAGATACAAGCTTTTACTTCAGAGCCCTATTACCGCGTAACGGCCACATTTAGCATCGATAAGGGACAGAACAACAAAAAATGAAATTAAGGCTGAACTCGATCGCCGTTTTACCACACACGAAGAGGCTTTTGGCCTTCTTAAGCCAATGTAAAGAGGCCCAATTCACCGTTGCTGAGGTTACAAAAAAACCATTAAAGCGCACCCCCGCTCCACCTTTTACTACCTCAACGCTACAACAAGAAGCGGCAAGGAAATTAGGATTTACAGTGAGTCAGACGATGATGATAGCACAACATTTGTATGAAAAATGGTCGAATCACTTATATGCGTACCGACTCTGTCAACCTTTCTCAGTTGGCTTTAGGCACAAGTAAGGAAGAAATCACAAAAACTTTGGGGCGAGAAATACTGCAAAACGCGTAACTATCACACCCATTCCAAGGGAGCACAAGAGGCACACGAGGCCATTCGTCCTACCTATATGAGTGCACAAGAGATAGAAGGGACAGCTCAAGAGAAACGACTTTACGAATTAATTTGGAAACGAACTATCGCCTCACAGATGGCTGATGCACAAATAGATAAGACCACTGTTAATATTCATATTGATGGGGTTGATGCCCAATTTGTTGCAACAGGTGAAGTCATTACTTTTGATGGTTTCTTGAAAGTGTATCGTGAATCGACCGATGACGAGGAGAATCGCAATGAAGAAAGTGTGCATCAGCTCCCCATTCTACCCGTCGGAACCACCCTTTCTCGACAAGAAATCACTTCTACAGAGCGCTTTAGCATGGGACCTACCCGCTATACAGAGGCCAGTTTGGTACACAAGTTAGAGGAATTGGGCATTGGGCGTCCATCAACCTATGCACCAACCATCTCTACGATCCAACAAAGACAATACGTACAAAAGGGCGATAAGAAAGGAGAAGAACGCAAATATGCAGTGGACATCCTACAAAATGAGGAGATTTCACACAGTGAGCGCACCGAAATGACTGGCAACGAGAAAGGTAAACTCCTACCTACAGATATCGGTATTGTAGTAAATGACTTCCTCATGGAGAATTTCCCCGACATTATGGACTACAACTTCACGGCACGGGTGGAGCAACAATTCGACCAAATCGCCGAGGGAAAAGAAGGCTGGAACATGATGATGAAAGACTTTGACAAGCATTTTGAGCCTACTGTCGATAAGGTAATGAATGCCCGTTCAGAGCATAAAGCTGGCGAACGCCTCTTAGGGGAACGACCCAAAAACAGGCAAACCCGTCTTTGTGAAGATTGGAAGATTCGGTCCTGTAGTACAGATTGGCACTGCAGATGATGAAGAGAAACCACATTTTGCGCAGCTCCCTGCCCAAAAAAGCATGGAGAATTTATCGTTAGAAGAGGCTTTAGAGCTTTTTAAACTACCACGCACCATTGGCTCTTTTGAAGATAGTGATGTCGTAATTGGCGCAGGAAGATTTGGTCCTTACATCATGCATGACAAGAAATATGTGTCGTTACCCAAATCAGAAGACCCTATGACAATTGGGCTTGAGCGTGCTATCGAGCTGATTTCTGCTAAGCGTGAGCAAGAGAAACAGCGCCATCTAAAAAAAGCTTTGACGAAGACACAAAGCTCGAAGTGCTCAATGGTCGTTATGGTCCCTACATCGCTTATGACGGCAAGAACTATCGCTTACCCAAGAACTTGCATGAGCAAGCTGGCGAATTATCCTATGAGCAATGTATGGATATTGTCAAACATGCACCCGAACCTAAAGGCAGACGTCGCAAAACATGATGCGAATCATCCTCATAGGCTACATGGGAGCGGGGAAAAAACCACACTGGGGAAAGCACTCATGAAGGCTCACAACATACCCTTCTATGATTTAGATTGGTATATAGAGTCACGCATGCGCAAAACAATCCCGCAAATCTTTGCCGAACAAGGAGAAGATGGTTTCCGACGTATAGAATACAATATGCTCCATGAAGTAGCCGAATTTGATGAGGTTGTTCTTAGCTGTGGTGGTGGCACTCCTTGCTTTTTTGACAACATAGATTATATGAATCAGCAGGGAGAAACCATCTACTTAAAGGCTTCACCCGATGTGCTCTATGCTCATTTGCAAATGGGAAAGAAACCACGTCCCCTATTGCATGAACAGGAACCCACTGCCATTCAAACCAAAATCCAATCACACTTGCTCGAGCGTGAACCCTATTATCGAAAAAGCAAAAACACATCTTTTCGGTAGACTTCTTAGACAATTTTGAAAAAGATAAATAACTCGGTTAGACAGCTAAGCAGTTTGCTTCATCTGCAACAACCCACATTCAACAAATAAAATTAATAACATCCCAGTAGCTTTTTGGATAGAAAATGAAAAAAATGGACAATTGAAGACTCTGAGGAACTCTACAATATCAAAGGTTGGGGTACCTCGTATTTTGGCATTAATGACAAGGGCGATGTCTATGTTTCACCCTGCAAAGACAACACCCAGATTGATCTTCGCGACATTATGGATGAATTATCCTTGCGCGATGTCACATCACCTGTGTTGCTACGTTTCCCTGACATATTAGACAACCGCATTGAAAAAACATTCAGTTGCTTCCAAAAAGCCAAGAAAGAATATAACTTTCAGGCCGAGAATTTCATCATTTATCCTATTAAAGTAAACCAAATGCAACCCGTTGTTGAAGAGATTATCTCCCACGGACGCAAGTTTAATTTGGGATTGGAAGCTGGTTCTAAACCCGAACTCCATGCGGTTATTGCTGTGCAATGCCAAAGCGATTCGCTGATCATCTGCAATGGTTATAAGGATGACAGCTATATTGAGTTGGCTTTGTTGGCACAAAAAATGGGCAAAAGAATTTTTATTGTCGTTGAAAAACTCAATGAATTAGAGGTTATTGCTAAAGCAGCGAAGAAGCTAAAAGTAAAGCCCAATCTTGGCATACGCATCAAATTGGCTTCTTCGGGCTCAGGAAAATGGGCTGAAAGTGGCGGTGATGCTTCGAAATTTGGCCTCACCAGTGCCGAACTTTTAGAAGCGCTTCAACGGCTTGATGACATGGGGATGCACGATTGTCTGCAGCTCATTCACTTCCACATTGGTAGTCAAATCACCAAAATCCGCCGCATTCAAACAGCACTTCGCGAAGCAGCCCAGTTCTATATCAACCTCCACAAGATGGGCTATGATGTGCAATTTGTGGATTGTGGCGGCGGTTTGGGCGTAGACTATGATGGCACACGCTCCTCAAATAGTGAGAGCTCCGTGAACTATACCATACAAGAATATGTCAACGACTGCGTGTACACGTTTGTCGATGCTGCTGACAAAAATGGCATACAACACCCCAATATCATTACTGAAAGCGGACGAAGCTTGGCAGCACACCATTCTGTTTTGGTCATTGATGTGCTCGAAACGGCCAGCCTTCCCGAAATGAAAGAGGAGTTTGAGCCCAAAGAAACCGACCATCAGTTGGTAAAAGATCTCTACGATATATGGGACAATCTCAACTCACGCACAATGCTTGAGAACTGGCATGATGCCGAACAGATACGCGATGAGGCATTAGAACTTTTCTCGCATGGCATTGTCGACCTCAAGACTCGCGCTGAGATCGAGGCCATGTATTGGAGTGTTTGCCACGAGGTAAACATGCTTTGCAAGACCATTAAGCACGTTCCCGAAGAGCTTCGCAACTTAGATAAAATCTTAGCCGACAAATATTTCTGCAATTTCTCGCTCTTCCAGAGCCTCCCCGACAGCTGGGCTATCGATCAACTCTTTCCCATTATGCCCATACAACGTCTTGCAGAACGTCCTAATCGCCAAGCAACATTGCAGGATATCACCTGTGATAGCGACGGGAAGATTGCCAATTTTGTCACCGATGGACACGTGAGTCACGTACTCCCCCTGCACACCTTAAAGAAAAACGAGCCCTATTACTTAGGCGTTTTCTTAGTCGGTGCCTATCAAGAAATCTTGGGAGATATGCACAATCTCTTTGGCGATACCAACGCTGCCCATATCTCTGTGAAGGATGGAAAATATCATATCGACCAGATTTTTTTGATGGAGAGACTGTCGAAGAGGTGCTCGATTATGTGCAATACAATCCCAAAAAGCTCGTCAGACAATTAGAACAATGGGTGACCAAGAGCGTCAAACAAGGGAAGATTTCGCTCGAAGAAGGTAAGGAATTCCTCAACAACTATCGTTCAGGTCTCTATGGTTACACCTATCTTGAATAGGATATGGTGACCCATTTCCGCCAACTATTTTTAAGGATGTACCGCGTGTGCATCCTTAAAATAGTAACCCTTAGGGATAAAAAGTCCATGCCATCTATCGTGGACGCACCTTTTTCGCCTCCTTCCCTATCTTTTTCATACAACTTACAGTATCTTCTAATTTTTAATAAGTGTTAAAAACTAAGATTAATCTGTAACATCTCCCATTCCCAATCGTCATCCTTATAGCGCGCAAAATGAAACATATCAGTTTTAAAAAACGATATCCTTCCGCTGAAGAATCAGCTCTTTCGCCTTGCACTTCGCATCACAATGAATCGTGCAGAAGCAGAAGATATTGTGCAAGAAACGCTGATAAAAGTGTGGAATAAACGCGGTCAATGGGACGAGATAGCATCAATGGAAGCTTTCTGTTTCACCATCTGTCGCAACAAAGCTTTAGATAGCATTAAGAAACAGAGTGCGCATGATGTGCCGCTTGAGGAGCAAAACACACAGCACCTCGCCACAGCATTACAACCCCTACGATGACATTATTCACAAAAAAATCGCTTAGACCTTGTGAAGAAAAATCGTAGCCGAACTGCCGAGAGACAACGCAGTTGCATGCAACTACGCGACTTCGAAGGGAAGACTTATAAAGACATATCGCTGTTGCTTGAACTGACAGAAGAGCAAGTAAAAATAAACATCTACAGGGCAAGACAGACAGTGAAACAACGATTTTTAGAACTCGAAAATTATGGACTATAAATACATATCACAATTATTAGAACGCTACTGGAATGCGGAAACTACCCTGCAAGAAGAAGAAATCCTTAAGGCTTTCTTCCAACAGGACAATGTTCCCGCCGACTTGTTGCGCTATAAAGCTCTCTTTAGCTATGAAGCGCAAGAGGTAGAAGACGACCAGTTGGGTGCCGACTTCGACGAGAAGATAATGTCCATGATTTGCGAACCTGAGACGGTGAAAGCTAAAATTATCACCTTCCAGCAAAAAGCTTAGGCCACTATTCAAAGCGGCTGCCATTGTGGCAATCATGCTTACTTTGGGCAATGCTGCACAAGTTTCGCTCAAATCAAACTCCAACACTGTCCCCACTGCAGGCACTCCAGCCTTGCAACATGGGCAATCGGTAGCGATAAGTGACTCCGCTGCTGTTGACACTTTACAACATAGTTGTATTGAAACGCCACAACAGCCCACACCATCGCTCATCAAATAAGAAGTATTTCTATGCTTTCTCTATAAATCATTTTACATTAAAACAAAAACCGAAGCTGGGAAGTTTCATTTCTCTCAAATGTTTCATAACAGACAACAAGAAAGGCTTGCACTCTACAATGAGTGCGAGCCTTTTGATTTTTTGTAGCTATCATTTTCAGCAAAAGTGTTAGAATGCCCATAACATCCTATCAAACGCCTCACGATTTACAACCACGACTACAACATAGCACATAGACCGCTTCACAATAGCATGCAAATTAGCCCATAAAAAGCAATGGAATTAGCCCACAAAGTGGCTTACTTTGCGATGTAATCTCACAGCTTTTACACGATATACCCTTCCTCAAAGACACATAACCTCATCTCACTTCATCCCAATCCCCCATCAACCTCGCTCTCCATGCGCTCTATCTGGCAACAATAGAAACAACCATCTTACCGAAAAACAGCGCAGGCTATGCCAAGAGATGAAAAACAGACAAGATGCCAACACAAACCAGAAGATTGGTAAGAAACGACAGGAGCTACATAAAATGATGATAGCAACAAACTTTATCATCAGGCCAGAATAAAACTAATAGAATAACACCTAAAACCTCATTTTATTTACAAAAATCGTTATTTAAACCTCATTTTCTTATTAAAATGATAGTTTTTTTCTTCAAAATGTTTGGTTATATTTTACACATTCATTAACTTTTGCACTCTGGATAACGAAACTATCGTTAATAAGATTATAAAATTACTTTTTGAAAGAAGTGATGTTTGTTGATTTCTAAGTTAAATTTTAAAAGAGAAAGATTATGGGAAAAAGACTCTGCTTGTTTCTGGCAGTGCTATTCGTAAGTGTAGGAATAGCGTTCGCCCAAACACAGGTAAATGGAACCGTTGTCTCTGCTGGGAAGACGGAGAACCTGTTGTTGGTGCTTCGGTGATTGTGACAGGGACAAAAAAACAGGAACCGTGACTGATGTTGACGGAAAATTCAGCCTCAGCGTGCCCACAGGTGGCAAAATCACGGTGAACTACATTGGCATGCAACCCCAAACCGTTGTGGCAAAACCCAACATGAAGATTACAATGAAAGACGAATCAAAATCTTTAGACGAGGTGATGGTGGTCGCTTTCGGTAAGCAAACACGCGAATCTTTTGCGGGGTCTGCCGCTGTAGTCAATGCCAAAGACCTTGACAAAAAGGTCACTACCAATGTGGCTGACGCCTTAATAGGTTCCGTTCCAGGCTTACAAATGACGGGTAGCTCGGGTGCTCCGGGTGCTAATCAGGGCGACATCCACATCCGTGGTATATCTTCTTTATATGCATCTACCCAACCCTTGATTATCCTTGATGGCGCACCTTATACTGCATCGTTGAGCAACATCCCTCAAAGTGATATTGAGAGTGTCACCGTTTTGAAAGATGCTTCCAGTGCAGCGTTGTATGGCGCACGTGGTGCTGCAGGCGTTATTCTGATTACAACGAAGAAAGGTAATAACCAAAAAGGCAACCATTAACGTAGATGCAAAATGGGGAGGCACCAGCCGCAGTGTGCAAGACTATGACACTTTCACCGACCCTGGCGAGTTTTTTTGGAAGCTTATTACACCCAATTCTATAACTATGGCATACAGAATAAGGGCTACACACCACAGCAAGCCAACGACTTTGCCAACCGTGTGATGATTAATCAAGCACAAGTTGGTTTGAAATATAATCCCTACACTGTACCAACAGGCGAAAATTTGATTGGTCTTGATGGTAAACTTAATCCACATGCAACGTTAGGTCGCCAATACTCTGCAGGCGGAACAGACTATTACATCCTACCTGACAGCTGGAAAGATGCTGCTTATCGTCATGGTTTCCGTCAGGAATACAACATGAGTATCAGTGGTGGTGGTCCTAAAATTAACTATTATTCAAGTTTAGGCTATTTAAATGAAACTGGTGTTCTCAAGCATTCGGGCTACGAACGCGTGACAGCTCGTTTCAAGGCCGATTACCAAGCTACGGACTGGTTGCACCTTTATTCAAATGTGGGTTATGTGCATTCAAACCAACAATCCAACCCTAATTTGAGTAACACCTCTACCACTGCAGCCAACACGGCATACTTTTACACAATACATTGCCCCCATCTATCCGCTTTTTGTACGTATAGTTGATGCTGCGGGGAACCCTGTTATTGCCACCGACCAATATGGACATCCGCGTTATGACTTCGGTGTTCCAGCAACAGGTTATCAGGGATTGGCTTCTCGCCCATTCATGAACACTGGTAACCCTATTGGTTCTAATGAATACAATCGCGTAGTGACAGGTAGAGATCAATTCCAAGGTCAGTTTAATTTCGATATTAACTTCACCCCATGGTTGAAGTTTTCATCGAGCAACTCGGTAAACTTTGGCTTATCTCGTTATTCACACTATGAGAATCCTTATATTGGGAATGCTGCAGCAACCAATGGTACGCTCGATAAATACAACGATCTCGCTTATCGTAAAAAAACTTCATTCAGACGTTGGATTTCCACCAAAGTTTTGGCAAACACGACTTGCAAGCCATGTTAGGGGCACGAGTGGTATAAACAGCGTACAGGTTTTTTTAGAGGCCTTGGCACGTGGAGGTTTCTCTCCCGAAATTCAAGAACTCAACGCTTTCTCTGATCGTTATGACAGCGAATCCTATACCAACAACTACAATGTTGAGGGTTATTTTGGCAATGTGCTCTATAACTATGACCAGAAATATTTTGCACAAGCTTCTTATCGTCGTGATGCTTCGAGTCGCTTTGCAAAAGAACATCGTTGAGGGAGATTTCTGGAGTTTAGGTGGCGCTTGGATTCTTTCTAAAGAGAAATTCTTCCAAGATTTAAATGCAAAATGGGTGAACAACCTGAAGCTTAAAGTCTCTATTGGACAGCAAGGTCAGGATGGTATTCCTGATTTCCGCTACATTGAGCGTTACTCTTTGCAAAGAGGAACCAACTCTATGCTCCCTTCTTTGGCAGCATTGGGCAATAAGAACATCACCTGGGAGACTACAACCAACTTCAATATTGGTACTGAATTCTCACTATTCCAGAACCGCCTCAATGGTGAATTCAACTGGTATACGAAGAAAACAACCGATATGCTCTTTAGTTTAAGTGTACCAGAGAGTATGGGTGTACGTGGTTATTATGCCAACGTCGGTGATATTCGCAACACAGGTGTTGAGTTCTCACTGAGTGCAGACATTATTCGCACGAAGACAGTGACGTGGAACGTGTCGACAAACTTGTCGCATTTCACTGCAAAAATCTTGAAACTCGACCCTTCACAGACAGCACAATATGGCGGTTTCTCTTCTGCCGACGTCAAAAAAATGGTTTCAATATCGGTATGTGGTATGCTGATGGTGCCAAGATGTATATGGGCATGATGCCTGACTATGCAGGTGTAGATGCACAAGGAAGACCCTTGTATTGGGTGGATGATAATATCCATCAGCTCTATCAAGCAGGTAAGATTTCGAATAGTAGCAAGCCTGGAACAGAGCACTCTTACACCACAACCAACTGGGATGAGGCCAGCTATTACACCCACTCCATGTTACCTACTGTGACAGGAGGCTTCTCTACCACATTGCGTGTGTACGATTTCGATTTCAGCGCCGTGTTTGATTATCAGTTAGGCGGTAAGATTTATGACTATGGTTACGCCAGCTTGATGGGTAATGTTACATCAAAAGCCAATGGACAAAATTTACATAAAGACATTTTAAAGGCGTGGACTCCCACCAATACTTCGAGCGATATTCCTCGTTTCCAGTATGCTGATCGAAACATAACATCAAAGTCTACGCGCTTCTTAACCAGTGCTCGCTACCTCAACTTCCAGTCGTTTATGATTGGTTACACTCTCCCTGCCAAGCTCACACGTAAGGCATTGCTTAACAATGTACGTGTTTATGTGCAAGGACAAAACCTCTATTTCTGGTCGGTACGCAAGGGATTAGACCCTCGTTTCAACTTTGCAGGGACTACATTGTCAGGTGTCAACGCTTACGCTCCTGTGAGAACCATTATGGGTGGCATCCAATTTACATTCTAACACAAATTTAGGATAAACGTTATGAATAAAATATTATCAACTTTTATATTCGCAACCATAGCAACATGTGCGCTATCGAGTTGCATTGAAGAAGAGGTTCCACAAAACGGAACGCCCACTGTTGACCAGGTCAATCGTGCACCTAACGCATTCCAAAAATATGGTTTCTAACCTCACGGCCAACTTAAGTGGAAAACGAAACTATAGCCCTAACGATGCAATGGCCTTCGATTTTGGCTATACCTCTTTTTTCCTTACCCGCGATGTTGAGGGACAAGATATTGTTGCTGCAGGTGGAAATAACTGGTATCATCATTGGTATAGCAATGTAAGTAATCTGTCGGCAGGAAAATCTGTAACGCAGTTCCCTTGGACATGTTACTATGGTTGGATTTCTGATTGTAATGTAGTGATTCGCAATGCAGGTGCAAGTAATTATGCAACACCTATCGCTGAACGCAAAGTTGGCGCAGGAATAGCCTATGCTATGCGTGCGATGTTCTATCTCGACTTAGTGCGTATGTATGCCGCAAAGCCTTATGCTGTAGACCATAATGCACTCACTACCATCAAAAGCAGATGAAACAAGAACTGTAGAGCAAGCGCGTCATCAAGAAAGAATGACATGGACAGAGGCCTTTGCCTTTATATTAAAGGACTTAGATACCGCTGAACAATACTTGACAGGCTATACACGTACGGACAAATATACACCCGATATCAGCGTCGTTTATGGCTTAAAGGCACGCACTTATTTGGAGATGCAAGACTGGGCCAAAGCTGAACATTATGCGCATTTGGCACAGAATGGCTATAGCATGATGAGCCAAAGCGAGTATTTGAGTCGAGACAATGGTTTCAATACTCCTAATGATTCTTGGATGTTTGCCACACGCTTTGTCAGCACAGACCCCAATATTTCGGGAAATGATGGTGACGATTCTTGGGGCTCAATGATGCTCTTAGAGAATGGTTTCGGTGGTGGCTATGCACAAAACTATGGTGGTGTACAAGTCATTGACCAACACCTTTATTCAACAATCCCTGCAACCGACTTCCGAAAGAAGTGCTGGGTGGACTTTAGTTTAGACGCTATCACCAGCAAGCCTGCTGCGATTACGGCATTAGGACAATATTCAAATTACCCCGATCGCGTGTATGCTGCTGGAAAAGAAAATGCAAGTTATGGTTTAGGAGGCCTGTCCTTAAAGTTCCGTAACGCTGCAGGTATGGCCGACACTAAATATTCTGCATGGTGCGTTTCTGTGCCTTTGATGCGTGTTGAAGAAATGAAACTTATCGAAGCAGAGGCTGCTGGCATGCAAAATCTGTCACGAGGAATTAACTTACTCACACAGTTTGCACAAACACGTGATGCATCTTATGTATATGGTACACACAATGAAGCTTATGGCAACACCTCTACTCCAGCATTCCAAAATGAAGTTTGGTGGCAACGGCGCGTTGAATTATGGGGCGAGGGCTTTGCAACCTTCGACATTAAGCGTCTGAACAAGGGTATTATCCGTAGCTACGCCAACACGAACCACTTAGAGAATGCACGCTGGAATACCACGTCAGTACCAAATTGGATGGTATGGGCTTTCGTCGGAACCGAGTCTGATAACAACAATGGTATGACGCAAAATCCTGACCCCGTGCAGCCAACGAGTGACTCAACTCCTCATGTTTGGTAAAAAAGAACGATAGATATATCGTTTTATATCCACTATAATCTTTCTAACGGAGGACTGTTTTCCACAGTCCTCCGTTGCTTTTTATCCCCTTTTAACCCCTATTATTATAGATTAGAAGAAGAAAATATATGAAGTATTGTATTTTTTCTGAATAAATAGCTATATTTGCAGCCGACAACTAAATACGAAGATAAGGACAAAGAGACTATGGAGCAGAGACAAGCTATACACGACTATACCACAAAACGATGGTTTGGAACGTTATGGTTGGGTGCTATGTGCACTTTTATGTCAGCACAAGTGAACAATAGTGTTGCTATTTTGCCCACCGACACGCCCGAAAAGATTGTTGAAAAGGCGGCCAACGTGCGCCCTTCTGACCGACAATTCCGCTGGCAACGGCAAGAATTGACGGCTTTTCTGCATTTCGGCATGAACACTTTCACAGGAAAGGAATGGGGAGATGGCAAGACTCCCGCCGTAACCTTTAACCCTTCGGGGCTTGATGCCGACCAATGGATTAAAGAGTTAAAAGCAGCTGGGTTTAAAAGTGCTATTCTCACGTGTAAGCATCACGATGGGTTTTGCTTGTGGCCATCAGCCCTATACCGACTACAGTGTGAAGCAATCGCCTTGGGAAAACGGGCAAGGTGACGTGGTGAAAGCCGTGAGTGATGCCTGCAAAAAATATGGAATGGGCTTTGGAGTGTATCTCTCTCCATGGGATAGGAACTCTGTTTTATATGGCACAGACGCTTACAATGATTACTTTGTAAACCAACTCACCGAACTGTTAACACACTATGGTGCTGTGAACGAGGTGTGGTTTGATGGTGCCTGCGGTGAAGGTCCGAACGGAAAGAAACAAACTTATGACTTTGTTCGTTGGTATCGGCTCATTCGAAAGTTGCAACCCGAGGCCGTTATTGCTGTGATGGGGCCTGATGTGCGCTGGGTTGGTACTGAAACAGGGCGTGGAAGAGATACCGAATGGAGTGTGGTTCCGATGAATAACCTCGACCAAACGGCGATTATGGCCAACTCACAACAGGAGCAATTACATCAACCTGCGGGGGACATGCGTGGGCAAGATTTGGGCAGTCGGCACGTGATTATGGATGCCAAGGCATTGGTTTGGTATCCTGCAGAGACCGATGTGTCGATTCGTCCGGGCTGGTTTTACCATCCAGATCAAGATAACAAGGTGAAGACACCCAAAGAATTGATGGATATTTACTTCACTTCGGTGGGGAAAAACGGCGTGTTATTGCTCAATGTTCCACCCAATAAGGCGGGCCGATTTGCTGAAGCCGATGTGAACAGTCTGCGTGGATTTGCACAACTCCAACAACAGATTTTCGGGCACAACCTGCTGAAACATGCTGCGGTAACGTGTAAGACGATTGCAGGAAAAAGGTGCTGCTGTGGTGGATAACAACTATGATACGAGTTGTGAACCGAAAGCCATTCAAGGTAAGGCTACCTTTATATTTACCACACCCCAACCAATTTCTTTTTAATGTGTTGTCGGTGCAAGAGGATATTCGCAAAGGACAACGTGTGGAGAAATTCAGCTTATCTTACCTGGATGTGCAGGGAAAATGGCAAAAGATTGCTACAGGAACAACCGTTGGACATAAGCGATTGCAGTCGTTCCCGGAGGTAAAGGCGAAGAAAATAAAGCTCACGATTGACGAAAGTCGTGGCATACCGACCATAGCCGAGATAGGACTTTATCGGCAGTCACCATAAAGACGTGCCTCCACATGCGATGAAAGCCCGCTGAAAAAAATCTATGAAAAAGAGGTTTTTGGCGGCTATTGATGTTGGGCAACATCAGCAGGGAATGTAGGGATATAGGAATAAATTGTTTTCAAGGATGAGATGAATATCGAAATAAAAAAATATAGCTTATTAGATTATAAAATCAGATGGAGTAAATAGTATTTTTACCATGCGTGACAAAGTATCTATTTAGGGATAAGGATTACAACAAAAAAATAAAAAAATCAACATTAGAATGAAAAAAAGGGAAAACTCTTTCCGTTGAGCGTTCTCTTCCTAACCTGTTGCAGTTTGCAAGCTGCCGCAGAAGGGAATCTGACAACAAATCCGGCGCCTGCTACCGCTTTATCAGCGATGCAGAGCGTGAGAGCGCAACAAGCAAGTGGTAATGTTAAGATTACCGGAACCATTGTTGACAACACAGGGGAACCTGCTATTGGTGCAACTGTGCGTGTAAAGAATGGGCAACATGGTGTAGTGTCTGACATTGATGGTAAGTTTATGATTGATGTCCCGAAGGGAAGTACACTCGTTGTGAGCTATATTGGTATGCAAACGCAAGAGGTGAAGGTTGAAAATGCACGCGACCTTCACATCACCATGCAGCCTACTGCACGCCAAATTGATGAGGTTGTAGTAACCGCTTTGGGTATTAAACGCTCGGAAAAAGCATTGAGTTACAATGTGCAAAAGGTTGGAAGCGACCAGCTTACCAACGTGAAGAACGTGAACTTTGTGAACAGTTTGAATGGTGCTGTGGCCGGAGTGAATATCAATGCGTCGACAGCTGGTGTAGGAGGACCGACCCGTGTAGTTATGCGTGGTACGAAATCTATCACTGGTGGCAACAATGTTCTTTATGTGATTGATGGTGTTCCCATGCTCAATAAGAGTGGTGGTGATATTGGTGGCGGCCGTTATTCGAGCCAACCCAGTGGCGAAGGTATTGCGGATATTAACCCCGACGACATCGAAAGCATCAGCGTTTGACAGGTCCTTCTTCGGCAGCTCTCTATGGTTCGGCCGCCGCTAATGGTGTTATCATGATCAATACGAAACGCGGTACGGAAGGAAAGGTGAGAGTAGCTGTGTCAAGCAGTATGGAGTTTTCAAATCCTTTCATCTTGCCTAAGTTCCAAAACACCTATGGCAACAAGGCAGGATCGTTCTATAGCTGGGGCGACCGGTTGGCAACTCCGTCTTCATATAATCCAAAAGATTTCTTCAACACGGGGCATAACTACATCAATTCGGTGACGTTGACAACGGGAACCAAGACCAACAAGACCTATATCTCGGTTGCAACAACGAATGCTACGGGTATATTGCCCAACAATAAATACAACCGTTATAACTTCACCGCACGCAATACGAGTGATTTTCTCAACAACAAACTGCACTTAGATGTTAGCGGAAGCTATATTATCCAGAACACACAGAACATGTATCGCCCTGGAGAATACTACAATCCACTGACTGCTGCCTACCTGTTCCCACGTGGAGAGGACTGGTCTGCCGTAGCGTTGTATAAGCGTTATGATGCATCTCGCAAGTTGGCTACGCAGTATTGGCCCCTATGGTGACCAAGGAATGCAGCTGCAAAATCCTTACTTCATCGTGAATGATATGATGACACCAACGAACCGTAAGCGCTACATGTTTATGAGTAGCTTGAAATATGACATCCTTTCTTGGTTGAATGTAACGGGACGTGTGCGTGTTGATAATACCAATACCGAGTCAGAAAGCCGTTTCCATGCATCTGGACAGGGACTCCTTTACGCAGGAACTCATGGCAATGGTATATACAATCATTCCATGGGTAGTGACCAACAAACCTACTTAGACTTTATGTTTAACCTCGACAAGAGCTTCGGAAAAGACTATCGTTTGACGGCAAACTTTGGTGCAAGTTTAGAAGATTATCGTTCGAGCAGCGTTGGATTTGGTGGCCCTATATTGAAAGTTCCCAACCTTTTCTCATCGGCTGCACTCGATCCTGCTAACACACGTGCGAACGATTCAGAATTCCGTAAACGCGGAACTGCTATCTTTGCCAGTGCAGAGTTGTCGTGGAAGGATATGCTTTACTTGTCTTTGACGGGCCGTAATGACTGGAGTTCGCTCTTGGTGAATGCGAAAGAACCCTCGTTCTTCTATCCATCTGTGGGCTTATCGGCCATCGTTAGCAAAATGGTTAAATTGCCAGAGGCTATCTCTTTTTATGAAGGTGAGAAGCTCTTTTACCGAAGTGGGCTCTCCTATTCCCTGATCGTTATCGTGGTGTGACGCGCGGAACCATCACCTATCCTATCGTAGATGGCATACCTTCTATTCGTACAATCCTGCCTTTCTACGACTTTAAGGCAGAGCGTACCCGTTCATACGAATTGGGTTTAGACTTGAGAATGTTCAATAGTAAGCTCAATTTTGACCTCACATGGTATCATTCAAATACTTATAATCAGACTTTCTTGGCAGAACTTTCTGCAACATCTCCTTACACGGGTATGTATATTCAAGCAGGTGATATTGCAAACTCTGGTGTGGAAAATGTCGTTGGCTTACAACGATCATATCGGCGGTGTTGACTTTGAATCACGCCTCATCTATAGCCGTAATGTGAACAAAGTGAAGAAGTTGGTGCACAACTATAACACGGGAATTGACGGTAAGATTATCAACTTTACAGAGACATCGGCCGGCGGAGGCTATATTCGTGAAGGCGATCGCATGGGAGATGTGTATATAACGAAAGTGTTGAAGCGTGATGCAACAGGTAAGATTGCCGTTGGTGCTGATGGTAGTCTCTCGTCAATGGATTTGCCAAATGGTGAGCGTTTGCGCATAGGTAATACCAATCCCGACTTCAATATGGGCTGGAGAAACAGCATTTCATGGAAGGGAGTGAACCTTTCGTTCCTCATTAATGCACGTGTTGGTGGCATTGTTACTTCTGCAACGCAGGCCGTTCTCGACCAATTCGGTGTGTCACAAGCATCTGCTGAAGCACGTGATCGTGGTTATGTTGAGTTGGCTGGCGGCTTAAAAGTTGACCCACAGAAATATTATGAGGTGGTTGCCAATCAGCAATTATTGGGCTATTACTATTATAATGCAACCAATGTGCGTTTGCAAAATATCAGTCTTAGCTACACCTTACCACGCACTTTGCTGGGACAAGATTGGCCAAGTGTCACGGTTGGTTTCATTGCCAACAATCTTTGGATGATTTATAACAAGGCTCCTTTCGACCCAGAGATTGCTGCTTCAACAGGAACATACGGTCAAGGAAGCGACTATTTCAGTGCACCAAGCTTAAGAAACATTGGTTTCAGCTTGAAACTCAACTTCTAAAAATGACGATTATGAAACAAAAAATTTATTCAATACTGTGTGTGTCGGCATTAGCTACGACACTCTTCACTGCTTGTCAAGCTGACTTTGAGGACATAAACCGTGACCATCGTCAGCCCACGGAAGCACAATTAGAGCAGGACAACCTCAATGTTGGCGGCTTTGTAACGGCATTCGAGGAGAATATCTTCCCTGTAGGAGCCTCCGGTACAGGCTATGTGAACGACTATCAGATACCTTATACCCTCGGAGGTGCATGTTGGATTGGTTACATGGCGCCCGCAGCTAACAAGTGGGTTGGACGTGGTTTCCCCAGTTTTGCTTTGAAACCCTGGAGCCAGTATACTTATAATGTGATGGCCGGAAATGCTTTTCGCAATTGGTTTGACGTGAAAAAAAGCGTACAACAAACGACCCCTGAAGGCTTTGCTGTTGCACAGATTATCAAGGTAGCTGCCGTGCATAAAGCCACAGATACCTTCGGTCCTATTCCTTATACCAAGGCAGGTCAAGAAGGATCTACCGAAGCAGAATATGACGCTCAAGAGGATATTTACAAGGCTATGCTGAAAGAGTTAGACGAAGCGGTGCAGGCTTTGGCCAACGGTGGGCATGATGTTTTCCCGAAATATGATATTATCTACGAAGGGAACTACACCAAATGGTGCAAATTTGCAAACTCTTTGATGCTGCGTTTAGCCATGCGTGTGGTCTATGCTAATCCCACATTGGCACAGCAATATGCAGAGAAAGCCATCAATAATCCATACGGAGTGATAGAATCTACACGCGATGCAGCTCAGTTATCCAAAGGAGCAGGCGTGTCTTTGCGCAATCCTTTGGTCATCATCAATGGCAGTTATAACGATGTTCGCATGGGTGCTGAGATCTCATCTTACCTCAAAGGCTACAACGATCCACGTATTGCCAGCTACTTTGTGAAAGCAAAAAACAATGGCATTGAGGGATTTTATGCCGTTCGAACAAATATTCCGACTACCGATGACTATTTGGATAAAGCCAAATCATCCTCACTTAACGTGCAAGATGGCACACCAATCTACATCATGAAGGCATCAGAAGTCTATTTCCTTCGTGCAGAAGGTGCCCTCCGTGGTTGGAATATGGGTGGTGGAACAGCCCAATCTTATTATGAAAAGGGTATTGCAACCTCTTTCGAAGAGAATGATTTGAGCGCATCACAAGCAGCAGCCTATGCGGCAAACAGCACAGCTACTCCAGCAAATTTCGTTGATGCCTTACATTCAGAATACGACACTCCTGCCACATCTACCATCACCATTAGATGGGAAACAGGTGCAACAAACTTCGAACGCAACTTAGAACGTATCATCACGCAGAAGTATCTTGCCATCTATCCCGATGGACAAGAAGCATGGTCAGAGTATCGTCGTACGGGTTATCCTCGCATTTTCCCCGCTGTACTGACGGCTACAGATTGCGATGTTGATGGCAATCTTCGCCCAACGCGCATTCCCTATTCGAATGATGAGTATATCAAGAACTTGACTAACGTAAAGAAAGCAGTTCAATTACTCCATGGAGCAGACAATGGTGCAACCCGTCTTTGGTGGGATAAAAAGGTTAAATAACAATTAAAGATTACGTCAATGAAGAAATATTTTATTTTTGGTTGTCTCGCATTGCTCTTCACTGCAACTGCTTGTAGTGATTGGACCGAGACCGAAGGCAAGAATATTGATAAGCTATTAGCTGGTGCCGATGCTGCACAAGCTAAGGCTTATGAAGCCTATTTAGAGAACTTACGCGCTTATAAGAAAACCGATCGTCCCGTCACCTTTGGATGGTTTGGTGGTTGGAATGGTGAAAGTCCTGCGTCACGTTGCCTCTATAATCTTCCCGATAGCACCGACTTCGTGTCGCTATGGGATGGCTTTTCAAACTTAACGGCTGCACAACAAGCCGATTTGAAGCGTGCAAAAGAGGTAAAAGGCATTCGTGCTTTGGCTTGCGCTTTGCTCTTTGATATTGGCAAGGGAGTTACACCTGCACAGCCAGAAGCATCAAAAAAATGCTGGCGAATCGTGGGAAACCTATAATAAAAAGTATTGGGGTTGGGTTGATGGTGATGAAGCAAAGATTACCACTGCTATCCAAAAATATGCCAATGCCATTTGCGATACCATCTATAAATATGACTTAGATGGCTTCGATCTCGATGCAGAACCTAACATTCCTCAGCCTTTCCACACAAATAAAGAGATGTGGCAAGGCGATCGCATGAATATCTTTATCCGCACAATGGGCAAGCGTATCGGCCCGAAAGCCGAAACTCCTGAAGGCAGAAAAGAAATTGTTGGTTGTCGATGGTGAGCCCTATTGGTTCTCTGCCGACATGGCTTTATACTTCAATTACTACATCCTGCAGGCCTACGATTGCCGTTCTTACGCTGACTTAGATAACCGTTTGAGTGTTCTCGTTGCACAATTCTCTTCAAAACAAAGCGAAGAAGAAATTGCGAAGAAGCTCATTGTGACCGAGAATTTCGAAGCTCATTCAGGCACAGGTGGGGTAACTTTCACCACACGTGATGGCAAACAAGTGCCCTCTTACATTGGCATGGCTACCTGGCAACCGCTGAGAGGACGCAAAGGTGGTATCGGAAGCTACCACATGGAGAAAGACTATGCAGCTACTCCTGTTTACAAATACTTGCGTCAAGGCATTCAACTCATGAACCCTGCTGTTAAATAATAAAAAAATAACGAATATGAAACATATCATTAAAGTCTTTGGTATCGCTTCTTTAGCGTGTCTCACATGGGCATGTTCCAGTGTTGATTATGACGATGTAGGCGATGAAAGCAAATTACTCAATGCGGTTTATATCGACGGAGCGGATGTGGCTCCACTGACAAAACTCACAGTTGATGGCACTGGTGGAAAAAGCTTCTTTTCACCGCACGCGCAGCCAATAAGCTGAGTGGTTCCGTCACCTTAAAGTTTGCTATCGACGAGAATGCGTTGGCAGAATACAATGCTACTAACGGCACCAACTACAAGTTGCTACCTGCAAACTATTATAGTTTGTCGGCAGAAAATCTCACTCTTGCAGCCAATAGCGTGTCGAATGGGGCTATTGATATCAATGTTCGTCCATTGGGAACCGATTTAGATGCCTCTACCAAATATGCTATTCCTGTAAAATTAGTATCTGCTGAAGGTGCGACCCTCTTAGGGTCGAGCGCAACAAAGATATTCGCTATCGACCGAGTGCTTTATACAACCTCTATGCGTCAGCAGGGGTTCTACCTCAAAACAACATTTGCAACTCCTTATACGGGCTTGCAAGAGTGGACGATGTCGTATGCCATAAAGCTCGATCGCAACAAAGATAATCAGGCAGTGCTCTCACCTGACTTCTATTCTCGTGTCACTGCTGATGGTGCTTTGCAAATGAAGGTGGGCGAAACGGACGATCCTAAGGCATTTGCTAAAAACCAAACTCCAGCCCGGTAAGTGGTATTACATCGCATGGGTTTATAACCGTCAACACGTGAAATGCTATCTCAATGGTGTGCTCGACAACGAGTTTGATGTGCCAAAGGTGGAGACTTTCACGAAGATGAATATGAGTTGGGGTGCATTTGTAGGTTATGTTCGCGAGATACGTCTCTACAACAAGGCGCTCACTGCGTTCCAAGTGATGGATAATCTCTATATTGAAACGCCCGAAAATCCTAATTTGTTGTTCTACGCACCGCTCAATCAGCAGACGGGTGTGAAGGATGTTTCCAAGAACCATCATGACATTAAGGTGTATGTTGCAGGTTCTAGCACGAACGAATACAATCAAAAATTTGATTACTTGGCACAACGAACAGTTCCCCGAATAATCCATATTTTTTTAAATAAAAACAAAATGAAAACAAACATATATATCATCGCATTTGCATGCGTAGCTACAGCCTTTACGGGCTGTAGCCCCGACTATAACTACGATGGCGAATATGATGTTGCTGGTTATTTCAGTGGTTCTGACCCACGCAGCAACCTCATCAGTTTCCCATCCAATGTGCAAGAATACGACAATGCCTTTACGGCGGGCATTCCTGTTGGGCAAGATAGCCACACCTTTACTTTCACAGCACGCATTAGCCGCAACCTAACTGCGCCCACAAAGGTGCAAGTTGCCTATGCCGCCGATGCGCCTTTGCTCACCACTACCTATAAAGACTATCAGGTGGTTGCAGCTAAGCAGTTGGCCATTCCCAACAATGGTGCTTTCGAATGGAACAAAGATAGCATACAACAACAAGTTTCTTTAACTGTAAATAGCCTTGGCACTTTAACAAAGCCTTCAGTAGTTCCTGTTCGCATCACGCCTACTACCGAAGCTCTGTCAAGTCCTTCTACAGTAAAGCAAGACTATGCTTACATTCTCATCCAGCCCAAAGAGATGTGGTCTGCAGAACTCGATGGCGAAGGAGCAACCGTGAGAATGACGGGCTTGGGTAATAGTTACACGGGCTCTACAACGCTCAATGTGATGTTTGCTACCGAAAAAGTTGTGAGTGAGAACTGTAAAGTGGGACTCGAACGCGATAATACTCTCTTCAAAAGCGATAGCGGTAAAGAGTTGGCTCCCGAGGGTATCTCGACTACAACGCAAGTAGATGCTACCAATCAGCAGTATGTTCAGGCTACTGTGGACCTACAACATGCTGAGAAATTCACTGCAGCAGGAGAGTATATACTTCCCATGCGTGCCGTATTCTACGACAAAGATGGCAACAAACACAACATCGCAGGTGGAGAGGTGCTCATTCCTATTAATGTTGTTGATGTCGCTTTCGCAAACGCAGCAGCTACACCTTCAGGCACAATGATACCCAGCAGTCGCTATCAGCTTTCACTGTCTACTCCATTGCAGTATGGAACGATTGAAAATCTTACCGATGGCGATACCGATCAATATGGTTATTTACCAACTGGAACATCGACTTTGACCATTGATTTAAACCAGACGACAAATGTGAAGGGCATCAGAATCGGTATGTATATCCTCCATGGATTTGAATATTATACTGATAAGGTGCGCGTGTATGGCAGCACCAATGGCACCAAATGGTTGCCACTGTCAGAAAATATTCATTTGAATGAGACCACCTGGAATAACATCAACGCAACAAAACCTGTCAATGTGCGCTATTTGAAATTAGAATTTGGTGTTTCTGATTATTACGGTTCATTATCTGAAATCGAGGTCTATAAATAAACTTCATTCGTTATAACGACGAAAACAAAGCGAGCTGCATCGCGGATACGTTCTATCCAAGATACAGCTCGCTTTTTGTTTATACCGCGTGCCTAAACTTATTTCTATACCTTTACATACAGCGGCTGCTCATTGTAGCATGTGAAAGCATTGCAAAATAGTAGAGATTGATGTGTAAAAGCATATCAATAGCTGCACAATAAGATATAGATTATCATGTAAAACCATACACTTTTTGTGAAGCTCTCATTGCATCTCCCTATTGTCACCACGCCAACAGTAGATGAGATTGTGTTTGCTCATTTCATGGGGATTGCGTAATTTTGCACCACGATTATTTTCACAATGAGACAATTTATCATGGCAGCTTTGTTGCTGCTTTCTCTATCTGCTGCGGCACAGCAACTTGTTATTGACTGTCCCGATACGGTTTTGTTACACCAACACCGATTTACCGATGCCACAGGTCGTACCACAAAATTATTGCTTACGCGCGAAGGCTTCGCTTTTTACAATGTGCCTCAGTTGAAACAACGCACGGCACTCACGCTACAACTGTCGTCGGGTCAAACACTTTGCATGGTAATTGAACCTGGAAAAACACAGCAAGTGAAGCTCACCCGCGATAAGACACAACGTGTGCGTGCTGTTTATAAAGGTGATAATGTGGCGTTAGCCGAACTACTCACAGCACAAAATGCTTTTGAAACGGCTACCAATCCACGTTATGGGCTCATCAACGACAAAGAAGCTCGCCATCACTTAGAGCATCAATACATGGCATTAAAGAAGATGATTGAGAGGCAAACCGACTTTTTGCCGAATGAACCCTCGCGGCAACAACGCTTAATCAGTAACCAACGACGCTACCTCAATGCCGTATTAGCCAGCCTTACTGCCGAGGCTTATCAGCAACATAAAATTCCATCTCGCAATGGTCTTTATCAAACATTGATTGCACAGGTTGACTTAAACGACACAACGCTGCAAAACAGGCCGCTCATTGACTACTATGTGCGGGGGAAAATGCAGGCCGAAGCAGGTAAAGATACGCCCGTAAGCAACTATGCCGTGGCCTATTTGCAGACCGTAAACAGCCACCTTAAGAACGAGAAGCTGCGACAGGTGCTCACAGATTCCATCCTCAACCGAATGGTAAACGAAAGCACCGAAACGCAGTTAGACTCATTTTGGACAGCTGCCCAACCGCTTGTTGCGCCGCAACTGTTAAAGCATTATCAAGAGAAAGGGAACACAAAGAAGCTCATGATGAATGGCATCGCATGCCCAGATTTCACATTTAGCGATTCAAAAGGCGCATTGCACCACCTTAAAACCTTCTTTGGCAGCTATATATTGTTAGAGTTATGGACAACATGGAGCGAAGCGAGCATGCGCGAACGCCCCTACATGGCAAAGCAAGTGGCAAACTATCAGAACCAGTCTCGATTGAAATTCATCAGTATTAGCTTAGATGAAAACCGTCGCGCTTGGGAGCAACAGATTGCTCTTGAAAACCCTTCTTGGCCCCAATTCTATGCGGATAAGAAACAAAACGATGTGATATCTGACGGAATCTCAGTTGACGAGGTTCCACGTTTTGTACTCATTCAACCCGATGGAAGGATTTATGATGCCAACATGTTGCGACCTTCTGACCCACTTTTCAGTCGAAAATTGGATCGCATTCTATCTGCACATTAAACGGATTAAGACGCCTGTACCACTGACATACAGGCGTCTTTTGAATTGAATTTCTGCCATTTTGTTTCAAACAAAAGACATTTTTATGGTCGAAACGTGGTCAATATCGATGAAAAAGCCGTAACTTTGCCCCCAGCTTTAAGGAAGTTTGAGTGAAAATAAAGATAAAAAGAAACTTCCATCACACCGGAGGATTATCGCCCAATGTTATGGTTAGGAGGGGCGCAAAACCTTCGACATAACAAGAAATAATTTGAAAAACATTTGAAGAATTAGGCGTGAACGAAAAATATTCGTCGCGCGATTGAAGAATTAGGGTTTCGAACATCCGATGCCTGTTCAGGAAGAAGTCATCCCCTATTTGTTGGGCAACAAGAACGATGTCATTGCTTTAGCGCAAACGGGAACCGGCAAAACAGCAGCCTTTGGCTTGCCCGTGTTGCAAAAAATTGACGCAGCAAACAAGGCTATTCAGGCCATCATTTTGAGTCCCACACGCGAGCTTTGTGTGCAAATTGCTGATGATTTAAAAAGATTTCAGCAAATATATCGATGCCCTTCATGTGGTAGCGGTTTATGGAGGTGCTGACATTCGTCCACAAATTAAAGCCATTAAACACGGCGCACAGATCATCGTTGCTACACCAGGACGCTTGGTTGACTTGATTAATCGTGGCGTAATGGTGCTCGACGAAGTGAACAATGTGGTGCTCGACGAGGCCGATGAAATGCTTAACATGGGTTTCTCGGATAGTATCAACGCCATTTTTGAGCAGCTCCCCGACAACCGCAACACCTTGCTTTTCTCAGCAACGATGAGTCGCGACGTAGAGAAAGTGGCTAAAAAGCTATTTGCATGACTATAAGGAAATTGTAGTAGGAAGCCGCAATGAAGGTGCCGAGCACGTCAATCACATCTATTATCTGGTGCATTCAAAGGATAAATACTTAGCACTCAAGCGCATTGTGGATTTCTATCCCCGTATTTTCGCAATCATCTTCTGTCGCACAAAGATTGAAACGCAAGAGATAGCCGATAAACTTATCAAAGACGGCTATAATGCAGAAGCCTTGCATGGCGACCTAAGTCAGCAGCAACGCGACCTCACTATGCAGAAATTTCGGCAGCATCATGTGCAATTTCTCGTGGCAACCGATGTGGCAGCACGTGGCTTAGATGTGAACGATTTAACGCATGTCATCAATTATGGCTTACCCGATGATATCGAAAGTTACACACACCGCAGCGGAAGAACAGGGCGTGCGGGAAAGAAAGGAACATCCATCAGCATCATCCATATCAAAGAAAAATGGAAGGTGAAGCAGATAGAGAGACAAATTGGAAAGGACTTTATCGATGGAGAGCTTCCCAAACCCGAAGAAATCTGCAAGAAACAACTTTTCAAAGTGATGGACGACATCATGAAGACGGATGTGGATGAAGACCAGATTGCCCCCTATATGGACGACATCATGCGCCAATTTGAATATGTAGACAAGGAGGATTTAATCAAGAAAATGGTAACGGTTACTTTCGGACGTTTTCTGGATTACTATGAGCATGCGCCCGAAATCGAGAAGCCTGTGATGGGGAAAAAACGCCCGAAACGAACGCGATGGCCAAAAGATGCGTGGGAAAAGTCAGCAACGGACGACGCAAACATGAAGCCGAAGCGGGCTATAAACGGCTGTTTATCAACCTCGGAAAGAGTGATGGATTCTATCCTGGTGAAATCATGCAATACATCAACAAGCACGTGCATGGACGCCAAGATGTTGGGCACATTGACCTACTTCAGAAGTTTGCTTATATCGAAGTGCCTGAAGAAGATGCACGAAAAGTGATGAAAGCTCTCAACGGAACAACCTATAAAGGACGGGAAGTGAGATGCAATGATGCAGATGAAGAGGGACACGGACGTAGCAACCGTAGTGCATCGCGCAATGAACGGGTAGGAAAAAGTGGTACGAGGTGGAGGCCGAAAGGGAAAGGACTATGACCAGAAAGGCGGTCGAACAAAAACCTAAACCCCAAACCGACGAAACGGATTGGCGTAGCCTCATCAACGGGAAAGACTTCAAACTGAAAGGCGAAGAGCCCGACTTTAGCGAAGAGGGATGGGCTCGACGCCGACCCAAAAAGAAATAACATGCAGTTCTAACAACGCATGATTACTCTCTAAAAGGCCTATAACAAATGATTCTCCAAACGAAAAACATTAAATCGCATAGGAGGTTGCTTGTTATAGGCTCTTTATTTTATAAATTTGCTCACATGGAAACCCATATCTGTTAAATAAAAATGCGGTTTCTACTATCATAAATATCAATCAATATTCAGCGATTATGAACAAAAATGTTAATGGTTTCTGCCCTGCTCGCAGCCACACAAATGGCTCACGCAGCAAAAGGAAACTTCACGATTAAGGCCAATTTAAAGAACTTTGGCGACTCGATTGTGGCCTTCATCCCACAAGGAGACGATTACAAACGCGACACCATCATTGCAAAGAACGATAAGTTTACGGCAACTTTTGACATCAAAGAACCTGCCCAAATTTATCTTCTTTCGATGCGAACTCTGCATCGTTTGGAGCGCAAGCAAATAGATTTGATAGCCATTCCCAATGAAACGGCTGAACTAACTGGTGATGCAACAACTCGTTTTGATATTGCAGGGAAGCGCTTTTTACAAGCAGTATCAAGAGCTACATAAGGTCATAGAGCAAGCTGAAACGCCTATAAAAGAGCTTGGAGAAGCGCTCAGCAAACGCTTACAAGCAGGCGAAGACCGCAATAAAGTCATGGACGAATATGAGGAAAAGTCTGTTGAACTCGAAAAGAAGGAACACGAGATGCTGACGCAATTCATCAAAACGCATGCGGATTGGGAGGCCAGTGCAGTAGCCATTGCACACATGAGTGGCGAGAAAAGGGAAGATGCTGTGGCGCTTTTGTCTAATCGTGTGAAGGCCGGTCGTATGAAAGCATTCTACGAAAAACAGGTCAAAGACTACAAAGATAGGATGGAAGCTGAGAAAAAGGCAAAGACTGCACAGGCTTCAGGCGCAGTAGCTCCTACGTTTACACTCAACGATATTAATGGCAAACCGCTATCACTTGCAAGCCTGCAAGGCAAGTATGTCGTATTAGATTTCTGGGGATCGTGGTGTATTTGGTGCATCCGTGGTATCCCAGAGATGAAGAACTACTATCAGAAGTATTCGGGTAAATTTGAAATTTTGGGCATCGACTGCAATGATACCGAAGCAAAATGGAAAGAAGCTGTAAAGAAACATGAGATACCTTGGTTGCATGTTTACAACCCACGCGATAGCAAAGTGCTCTCAGACTATGCTATTCAAGGTTTCCCAACAAAGATTATTGTGGGACCAGACGGCAAAATTGTGAAGACTTTTGTGGGAGAAGACCCAAGTTTCTATCAATATTTAGACGAATTATTTGGTAAGTAAGCAAACGGCTTTATCCAGCAAATATAGAAACAACAGGCGAAGTTCTCGATGGAACTCCGCCTGTTACTTTTTATGCTATCTGCACATCAGTCATACGATTTGTATCATTATTCGCTCACCTTACTGAAATAATATAGGCGCAAACCAACTGAGATATAAACGCCAATTACGCCAAATATGTCCCCCATCCGTCTGATAAAAAAACGATATGGATAGTGGTGTTCGTCAAAAATATTTACGCAAATCTGCATTCATTTGCCATAGGAAATCATCACGACCTATCGCTATCCAATAACAACGTGGCTTACTTTTAAACAACTGTTCTAACTGAACTTGTATCAAAGAATCATGCTGTATTTGGTCATAAAGTGATGAGCTGTTTTGCTCGATTTTACCATTTAGATGCAATCCTGCAGAGAAAAGCCCATAAAAATCGAATAGCTTAGGATAGAGACGGCTCACATTAAACGTTTGACCTCCGCCCATAGAGAGCCCACAAATCGCACGTCCACGGCGTTCCTTTATTGTTCTATAGTGGCTATCCACATAGTTTACAATGTCTAAAAAACTATTAGCCATATCGGTAACAGCAGGCTTCTTAGGTCCTGTCTCACCCATAAACGATGGTGTATACATGCCAAATGACCATTCTCCTGGTGCAGCTTGACAGTTAGTATTGCCATTAGGCATCACTACAATCATGGGCTTTGCTTTTCCTTCAGCAATGAGATTATCCATAATTTGTGCTGCTCGCCCTAATTCACTCCAAGCATTCTCATCGCCACCAGCACCATGAAGCAAATAAAGTACAGGGTAGTGGCCACCTTTTTCATAATTTGCAGGCGTATAAATAGTCATGCGTCGATTCATTTTTAACGATGGACTGGGATACCAAACCTTCGAGATATTGCCATGGGGCACCTCATTAACACGATACAAATGGCCACAATCGTCTTTTGATTTCGAAACGATAAAGATATTACTATAGGTTGAAATGTCGCGATTCATATAGATGTTTGCAGGGTCATTCATCGTTACCCCATCTACTTGAAAGCAGTAACTATATAACTCTGGCCCTAATATTGGTGTAGTATAGCTCCACAACCCTTTCTCATCTTTCACCATCTTTGCCCGCTGTTGTCCATCCTTTTCGGGCACAATACAATCACCCTGCACCACAACCTCATGGGCATTGGGGGCAAAGAGCTGAAAGGTTACACGCCCATCAGCATGGATAACAGGAGAGTCTACCTTGACATGATTAAATAATTTCTCTTGTGGAAATGCTACTATCGTTGTTATAATCGACAATAAAAACAGCTGAAAAGATTCGTTTTCCCATTCTGATATATCTATAAATAATTTTATTTCTTCTACTTATAGCCATTCTTTTGAGCTATCACAGGCACACAAACGTTCTCGACACTCCTCTAAAATAGCCATTAAATCAGCCATTCTTGTTGCACGAAGCATTGCAATACGCGTTTGCTTAAAATCAGGAATACCCTTAAAAAAATAGGGCTGGCTGCCAAATGACGTCGCGTGTGTAAGATGCCTCTTACTTCATCTATACGTGCCACATTGATGCGCAGTTGCTCTTCTAAAATATCAATCTTGTCATCTATCGTGAGGTGTTTTGCCTCTGATGTTCCATCCAACGCATCACGTATCTCTTTAAAAATCCAAGGACAACCAAATGTTGCACGCCCCACCATTACAGCATCTACTCCATAATCTTCAAAAGCACGCACCGCATCTGCACCCGAAGTGATGTCGCCATTCCCAATAATTGGGATATGGATGCGTGGATTTTGCTTCACACGGCCTATCAAAGTCCAGTCGGCTTTGCCAGTATACATCTGTGCACGTGTACGCCCATGAATGGTTAATGCTTGTATGCCACAGTCCTGAAGCTGTTCACAAAGTGTCTCAATCACAAGGTTTTCTGCATCCCAACCTAAGCGAGTCTTCACCGTTACAGGCGTTTTCACGGCTTGAACCACACGCTTTGTAATCTCTAAAAGCAAAGGAATATTCTTCAACATGCCCGATCCAGCGCCCTTACCAGCAACCTTTTTCACAGGACAACCAAAGTTAAGGTCGATGACATCGGGATGGATTTCTCCACAACGCGTGCTGCTTCGACCATCGAATCAACGTCTCGTCCATAAATTTGCACACCAACCGGGCGCTCATCAGCATTAATTTTCATCTTATCCAGCGTCGATTGGATGTTGCGAATGATAGCATCTGCCGATACAAATTCGGTATAAACCATCGCCGCACCATAGCGTTTGCACAACATTCTAAAGCCAATATCTGTTACATCCTCCATGGGAGCGAGGAAAAGGGGTGCTCATTGAATGTTAAAGAACCTATTTTCATGCGCGCAAAGTTACAACATTTTTCCGAAGTAAGCTGTGCTTAACCCTGTCAAGCACAGCAAAAGAGGATTAACACAACAAGTGATAACAGCCTCCAGGCAAAGCCTTAACGACACCTTTTCAGTTCTAATTGGAAAAAGCAAACTAATGAGATGTGCCACAGGTTGCCCACTTCTCACCGTCAAAACATTAATCTGTTGATCGTTATCTTTTTGCCAAAAGGGTGACCAATTGCTGCTCTTCGGCCGTTAAATCAGGAAAGAGTTGCCGTTCTATCCCCCGCTGTCTGGCATCTTGTATGCGCTGTTCCGTTCCCCAATCCATCGCCTGAACGAAATCGAAAGCCGAAGTGATCAGTGCAGCTTTATTATCCCTTATTAAGGTATTACAGCCCATACTATAAGGCATATTCACAGCGCCAGGGAAGGCAAACACATCTCTATTATAATCGTTAGCTAAACGTGTTGTGATGCGACCACCGCCATGTTCGGCACTTTCTACTAAAATACAAGCATCGCAAAGCCCTGCAACAATACGGTTACGACGAACGAAATTTTGCTTATCGGCATTGGTATGTGTGGCATATTCAGTTAGCAAACCGCCCTGATGCAGCATGGCTTGTGCCGTTTCTTGATGCACACGAGGATAAATTTGATCTAATCCATGTGCCAGAACGGCAATGGTTTCAAAGCTATTTTGCAGTGCTTGGCGATGCGCTTGAATGTCGATTCCATAGGCTAATCCACTTACGACCAACGTATTGGGGCACAAACGATGCAACTCTACCATAAAGTTTCGCACCAAATCTTGCCCATAGACCGTACAATGCCGTGTGCCAACCATGCTCACAATATGCATCTGATTGAGCGAAGCTGTACCCTGATAGAACAGAGCTAATGGCGCATCTGGACATTCTGCCAAGCGTTTTTGGATAACGTTCATCATGCAAACACAGCACTTCTACTTGATTTTTAACGGCCCACTCCAACTCTTCCTCCGCCCATCGACGCACAGAATCGCTCTCTTGAAGCAATGCTATGAGCCGTGAAGGCGCATCAGGAAGGATTGAACGAATATCCTTTCTATGCTCCATAATCGCCGTAGCCGTCCCCATACGCCGATATAATTCGAGCATTCCAGCCAGACTATAGAAACCAATGCGTGAGAGAATAAGGGTGTTGAGCACCTCTTGTTGGTCGGCTATCATCGTACTATTCTCCGTCGTTAGCTTGAATAAAAGGAGCAAATGCACGGTCATAGTCCTCGCTCAGCCCCAATTTTCCATGGATTAGGCACACCAATTCAACCGTAGCATGGAAGCAAAGTCGCTCGTCACTCGCTCGAAAAATGTCGTGCGTAAAGACATAACGGACACCATTCTTTTGCAAATTCATGCGCGAAATAAACTCATCATCGCAGCGAAGAGGTGTCTTATAAGCCAGGTTCATACGAGCAACAACCGCATCAACTCCCTTCTCATGCATCTGAACAAAGCTCAGTCCTGCATGTTTTAAAAAGCGATGACGCGTGTGTTCTGTGTAATGTAAGTAGTTGGCATTGTTCACAATCCCTTCGATGTCACACTCATAATCGCGTACTTCCATACGCGTTTCATAAACATATTTCTTCATTTTATTATTGTATGAGATGCTGTTTCCACAGCATTCGTTGTTACATGCTCTGTTAAAGTCGTGCGTTTGAGATACTCATATCCAATGCGACAACGCAGACACTCACGCTTATCGCAATATTCATTCTTCAATTGTATCAACGCTTGTGCGTCGCCTGCATGCTCAATAGTCAAGCCACAAGCCCGCCATAACCGCACGATGTGATTATCTTCGGCTTTCAATTGCTCAAAAAAAGAGAAGCAACGGGCTACATATTCTTCCCTACCTAAATAGCGACCATAGGCAAAAAGTATGGGAATGGCTGTGTTTATAACCAGTAATAAGAGCGAATGGCGCGAAAGTTTCTTCTCACATTCCTTACTCAACACACCAAAAGTGTAATGCGTCTTCCAATAAGTTGTCACATCGGTTTGCAACAAATTACCGACCGATTCCACAGTAAGACAATCGGTTAACTGGCTCAATTCGGTGCGCCTTTGATAATAAAGATGTGCCAATTGTGCCAAGCGAATATGAGGAAAATTCTGGGGTCTTAGCCGCAGAAAACGCCATAAATGATGGTCCATGGGCACCAGATTAAACTTATGTTGCAAATAAAGATACTCCTTTTTGAGTCTTAAAAAAATAACCTTCTTCAAGCGCTTGTTGACGATAACGATCAGGAATTGCCTCCTCACAAAGCAGTCCAGCTTGCCCTAAAAACAACGCTTCAAGCTGAAAAAGATCATCACGATGATGGGCTATCTGTTGCAAAGGAAGATGCAAAGCCCATGTTTCAAAACGTATCACTATTCACACCAAAACCGAAATTTCGTGCTAAAGTAGCAAAATAAGCCACCTCCCATGCGCCATCATTTTGCGCTAAACGCTGCAAGATGGCATGCTCTTTTTGAGCCAATCGCTCTACTTGAAGCGCATTCATCCAGCCATGAAGCATCAGACTACTCAACTGAGGAATCACCCGATAGCAAGGTGGATATTCGGCCGTATGCCGCAACGTATCATAGGATTTCCGCAATAAAGGAGGAATAGGTAGCACAAATTGAGGTATCACACGCCCCTGATGGTCATACAATTCTGCATCCGTCATTTCACAAACATGCAAAATAACATTGTCATAATGCGCATCCTTATCATGGCCATGGGCATACCAATCGCTCGATTTCACATGCAATTCCACATTCCCCACCCACAAAAATGCCATCAATTTTCACTTTAGCGTTGAAGAAATCGGGTCCTGCATGCCGATTATGCAAGCCCACATCAATCACTTCTAACGCCTGTCCTTGATGGGTTTTCAGCGCAGAAAGCGGAAACATCTTATGCTTCCAAGCATAGTGAATCAACTCTTCCATGATGGTTTCTAAGGGTTATTGGTTGTCACAAAAATACAAAAATGATAACATTCATGCTTTTTTTCAAGAGATTTGCTACAAAAGCCCATAAAAAAATCAACCAATAAATTCGTAACTTTGCCCCATATATCCTCATAGAAACAACTGATAAAAAAAGCATTTAAACATGAAGATAGCTTTTGATTGGATATGGAAAAATGGGACACATGATTGAAGAGATTGCCCGGCAAAGGGGACATGAAATCGTGTGTATCATTGACGTCAATAATCCTGAAGACTTCGATTCTGAAGCCTTTTCAAGCGCCGATGTAGCCATCGAATTCACCAATCCCACCGCTGCTTATGATAATTATTTGAAGGCTTTCAAGCATCATGTGAAAGTCGTTAGCGGCTCAACGGGATGGATGAAAGACCACAAAGCCGATGTAGAAGCGCTCACAAAAGATGGTCAGCAAACCCTCTTTTGGGCCAGTAACTTCTCGATTGGAGTCGCCATCTTTGAGGCAGTGAACCGCTATTTGGCAAAAATCATGAATGGATTTCCGCAATATGATGTCACCATGGAGGAGGTTCATCATGTCCATAAGCTTGATGCTCCTTCGGGAACAGCCATCACCTTAGCCGAAGAAATCATCGAAAACCTTGATAGAAAGACCGAGTGGGTGAAAGGATTTCAACACCATGCCGACGGAAAAGAAGAGGGAACGAATGCTGTTTCACCTGAAAAGCTGCCGATAGCCAGCATCCGTCGCGACGAAGTTCCAGGCATTCATAGCATACAATACAATAGCGATGCTGATGCCATTACCATCACCCACGATGCACACAACCGCAAAGGATTCGCCTTGGGTGCTGTGCTTGCAGCAGAATATACAAAAGATCACACTGGATTGCTCACCACAAGCGACCTGTTTAAATTCTAAATCCTTATGATAGATAAAGAAAAAGCAAAGTTAAACCCACGGGTTCAGTGGACTAAATTCGTCATCGCCATCATTGCCTATCTACTCTTTTTATACTGGGTTGGTAGTTGGTGGGGGCTGCTTGTCGTCCCATTTATCTTCGATGTTTACATCACTAAGAAGATTAGATGGCAGTGGTGGAAAGACAGTGAAGGCCCCACACGCTTCATCATGAGTTGGGTTGATGCCCTTGTCTTTGCCTTAGTGGCGGTTTATTTCATCAACCTTTTCTTCTTTCAAAACTTCGTTATCCCCTCAAGCTCATTAGAAAAGAGCCTCCTCACAGGCGATTATCTCTTCGTAAGCAAGGTGAGTTATGGACCAAGAATTCCTGAAACGCCGCTCACTATGCCGCTCACCCAGCACACTTTACCGGTGATTAACACCAAAAGTTATATTGAATGGCCCCATTGGGACTACCGAAGAGCAAAGGGATTGGGCAATGTAAGGCTCAACGATATTGTTGTGTTTAACTTCCCAGCTGGCGACACATTAGTTGCTGCCGAGCAGTATCAACAGAGCGATTACTACACTTTAATTCATAGTATCGGTCAACAACTTGCTGCATCGAATGGGGAATCAACTCCCGATTTGAAGTTGATGAACCCTGTAGAGCAGCGCAATTATCAGCTTCACATCGATGCGTTAGGCCGTCGTTATGTGTCAGCCCATCCCGAAGAATATGGCGAAGTGTTTACCCGTCCCACCGATAGACGTGAGAACTACGTCAAACGTTGCGTGGGATTACCTGGGCAAACCTTACAAATTAAAAATCGCATTGTCTACCTAAATGGTAAGGCCAACAAGGAACCCGACAATGTTCAATACACCTATTACGTGAAGTTAAAGCAACCATTACCCACGGAACTGACCGATGAATTGGGCATTTCTAACGAGGATATGGCTTCACTTTCGCAATATGGCTATCTGCCTTTAACGAAAAGAGCTGTGATGGCTTTAGCTAAGCGCAAAGACCTTGTGGCAAGCATTAAGCTCAACACCGATGCACAAACGGGCGATTTATATCCACTTGATAGCTATACGGGTTGGACAAGAGATAATTATGGCCCGATATGGATACCGAAAAAAGGGTGCTACAGTGGAACTGAATATGAAGAATATTGCCCTCTATGAGCGCCCTATTCGCGTGTATGAGCACAACGATTTAACGATAAAGAATGGACAAATCTACATCAATGGACGACTCGCTCACACCTATAAATTCAAGATGGATTACTATTGGATGATGGGCGATAACCGCCACAACAGTGCCGATTCGCGCTATTGGGGCTTCGTTCCCGAAGACCATATTGTCGGTAAGCCCATCTTCATTTGGTGGAGCAAGAACCCCGACTATTCGGGCTTTAAGGGCGTTCGATGGAGCCGTTTGTTCAATATTGTCGACCACATTAAGTAAAATCATTCATCCCACCACGCTGCATCTCTGTCCTTTCGCCTGCGAACAACGACACGATGCAGCGTGATTTTTTTAATATGCAGCAACTTCGTGCATGGTGTTTCAGTATCGGTGTGGGGATTATTCTGTCCCTCTTGGTCAGAGCCTTCATCTTCCCCATCTACCAAGTGCCTGCCCATGCGCTGTTGAAACAAGGCGATTGCATTGTCGTTAACAAGCTCGACAGAAAAGATTTTCAACGCGAACAACTCATTGTCTTCGGAAAAACACCCAACGAAATAGGGCGCATCAAAGCACTACCTGGTGATACCCTTCGTATCAAACAGCAACGTTATGTCATCCCTTCTGCCTGCTGCAAACGCTGTTTGTGTACTGATTGCCACACCTTCTTAGTGCAAACGGGCAACGGCTACCAGCTCATTCAGCAACATCAAATCATCGGTAAGGCCTATTGGCTTTATCACCTTCCATTCTAACGCACCACAACCCACCACTTTTCAAACGTAGCCTATGGTTCAGAACGACACAATTCTCCTCAGTTCTACTTATTTTGGTCCCATTCAATGGTACCAAAAAATCAATCGCTATCCGCAGGTTTGGATAGAACAACACGAGCACTTCGTGAAACAAACCTACCGCAACCGCTGCATCATTCCCACCACCAATGGCCTACAAGCATTGAGCATTCCTGTGACTTGCCCTGACAACCAGCAACTTTCCAAAACTCCTTTCCGCGATATCCGCATCGCCAATCATGGAAATTGGCGACACATCCATTGGAATGCCCTATGCTCAGCATACGGTGAAAGCCCATTTTTTTGAATATTATCAAGACGACATCCGCCCATTTTTTTGAAAAGAAATGGGATTTTTCTCATCGACTTTAACCATGCCATTATGATGTGCATGCTCAACTTGTTGGACATCGAAAAACAACCCCAATACACCGCTTCATTCCAACCTCTACCACCCAAAGAGGCGGCAATGGCACCTGATTCCACCCTGAAAAACCGATTTTCGTAACAGCATCCGCCCCAAACACCCCGAAAACGACCCTACGTTTGTTGCAAAACCCTACTACCAGGTGTATCAACAAAAAAATAGGTTTCCAACCCAACATGAGCATTCTCGATCTGCTTTTTCAACGAAGGTAACGAGGCGGTGCTGTGGTTATAATGCCCATAGGGGGTAGAATGGACAGGCATGCACACCTCGTTTTTTTACCCTTTCGTTTGCCTATTCGACCCTTTTTCCGTTACCTTTGCAGAAATTAAAACAGGCATGTCTGAAGATTTCGATATAAGAGAAGAGACGCTTTCCAACGCCGAACGCGACTTTGAAAATGCTTTGCGGCCGCTGAAATTTAGCGATTTCAACGGGCAAAAGAAGGTGGTTGAGAACTTAGAGATATTTGTTGAGGCCGCCAAATACCGCAGAGAGCCACTCGACCATACCCTCCTTTATGGGCCACCTGGCTTGGGAAAAACCACGTTGAGCAACATCATTGCAAACGAATTGGGCGTGGGCTTCAAACTGACCAGTGGTCCGGTGCTCGATAAACCGGGCGATTTGGCTGGCATTCTCACGTCGTTAGAACCCAACGATGTGCTGTTTATCGACGAGATTCATCGCCTTTCGCCCGTCGTAGAGGAGTACCTTTACTCGGCGATGGAGGACTATCGCATCGATATTATGATTGACAAAGGCCCTTCAGCACGCTCTATACAGTTAGATTTAAACCCCTTTACACTCATCGGAGCCACAACTCGAAGCGGCATGCTCACTGCCCCTTTACGTGCCCGTTTCGGCATCAATATGCACTCAGAATATTATGACCCCGACACGTTGCAGCGTATTATCCAGCGCTCGGCCATGCTCTTAAAAGTGCCGATTGAGAAAGAAGCCGCCATTGAAATCAGCCGAAGGAGCCGCGGGACGCCCCGTATTGCCAACGCTTTGCTACGCCGTGTGCGCGATTTTGCACAGGTAAAGGGCAACGGAACCATCACCCATGACATCGCACAATTAGGGGCTTCAGTCGCTCAACATCGACGAATATGGGCTCGATGAAATCGACAATAAAAATTCTTTTAACCATCATCGATAAGTTCAAAGGTGGTCCTGTGGGCGTGAGTACCATTGCTACAGCCATTGGAGAAGATGCAGGAACTGTGGAAGATGTTTACGAACCCTTCCTCATCATGGAAGGCTTTATCAAACGAACACCACGTGGGCGCATGGCAACTACCTTAGCTTATGAGCACCTTGGATGCAACCGCTACGAAGGAAACCTCATGCATCCCGACCTCTTTGAATAGCCCTTTGACAGGAACCACCTAAAAGCGAGAAAAGAAAGTGGCATAGATTGCAGCAGAATAACATGCAAATTATGTACTAAAAAGCAATGACTTTACGCCAGAATAGCATGCAAATTGCGACCTAAGACGATAGTCCTTGTGCCACCACAACCTTACAAACCCACAAACAGGAATAGCCAATAACATTGTTCCCCCACCCTTTTTTTCATCCTATCATCCCCTAAGAAACACAACACCGCAGGGTTGTTTCTCCCGACTCAACGCAAAATTATAACCGAAGTTCTTGCTTGTTTCCATATTATTGCGTAACTTTCGCCACGTAATTTAGGCAATGGTATTTCAACGAATACCATTGACAAACGCTTAAGAAAACATGCTTGCTGATGAGAAAATTCACCTTCATTGTAGCAATTACAGCCATTCTACTCACTTATAGTTGCTGTTCAAGTCAATCAATGAGTGGAATTGCTGATGCAGACTCCATTTATGTTGAATATAGTGGTATGTTAGGAAAAACACGCTATGTGATTAATCACAGTGACACCCTCACAAGAATGGACGGAATCTTTTGGCGGGATACCAACGGAATAGAGTATGCAAAGCTTTCGGAACCCATCAAAAGGATTACCTCGAGCGATGTACCCATCATAAAACAATTAGCTCGTCGGCTCTTTGTTGAGCGCACAATACCCGACACGCTATGGACAAAGCCCTATGCACATGGCAAAACATGTTGGCCCATCTTATCTGTTCACGTGTTTAAAAATGGGGAAGAAACCGTTTATTATTACGACACAGGCGAAGAAAAGGACGGGATAGTCTATTCCACTTCAGTGCAAATCAAGTTCTCACCAGCATTCCTTGAATTCAGACATCGCTTGAACAAAAATTTTCCATAAACAAGATTAAGGCATCAAAAGAGAGCCTTCCTCATCCACGTTTCGAAGAAGGCGTGCAAGAGGGAGGCTCTTTTTGGGGTTTTATTGCAGCCCGACAGGCTTACAAAGCGGTGAAAGCAGTGATTAAACCAAAGATGATACCTGGAGCATTGGCTAAGGCAAGAGGCAGATCGCGCTTCTCTTTAAAAAGACCATAGCACACCCAAAGTGTACAGTTGATGGCTGCCATAAGAGGCTGAATGAACGTGCCTTTTTGGCCTGAGAGGTTGTTTTGAATCTGTGCAATGTAGAAAACATACATCAACACGGAGGTAATCATACCAATCCAACCTAATTTTTCAAAAAACTTTTCTTTTGTCATTATCTTGAATATTGAATAAATGTTCGAATCTTATTGACTTCTACAAGCTCGTTTCGAACGGCATTTACAGGCCATATGTAACCTTCCGTAGCTACAAAAACACCTCAATGCACCGCCGTCGTACGCTGCAAATATAGCGATTTCCACTTGTTCCTACAAAACATTGGTGCCATTTCTGTCATGTTTTCTTGTCTTCACGCCACAAAAACCGTAAATTTGTAAGCCAAGCAACAGGCCATCACGCCATCGTCCGGCACAAACAAGGCTCTGGTGCTGATGCTGTTTCCACAAGAAAGTGACTGACTGCGCAACCTTAACATAACGATATGGAGCAAAAAGCAAAATCACAACAAGGAGTGTTGCGGCAAAACACGCCCTACACCGAATTGTTTATCTATCAAAAGGCCGATGCCATCTATCAACTCACCTATGTATTCTGCCGTCGATTTCTGCCCAAATATGGCGACCGCACCGTAGATCGAGATGGTGCAAGCAGCTCGATCGGGCAAACAAAACATCGTGGAAGGCATTGAAGATGGTAGTACATCCAGTGAAATGGAACTGAAACTGCTCAACGTAGCACGTGCCTCTCTGCAGGAACTGCGCGAAGATTATGAAGATCACCCTGCACACACGCAGCCTTCTTCGCTGGACAAACACGCACCCACGCTATAACATGATGCTCGCCTTTTTGCAAGCAACACAACAAGCCTCACGACTACTTGGTTTATGCAGATAAATGGACTGCCGAGGAATTTTTGCAATACCCTCATCACGCTTTGTCATATCACCGACAAGATGCTCTGTAGCTATCTTGCCCGATTAGAGAAGTTGTTTGTGGAGCAAGGCGGCATCAAAGAACGCATGTATGCTGCCAGAACTGGTTACCGAAAGGAGCAAGATGCCTTGTTCAAAAAGCCTACAAACGGAGAATGAGCAGCTGAAAGCTGAAAACGAAAGGCTGAAAGCCGAGATAAAAAGAATGAGGAAGGAGAAAGGGTAGTTGATAGATTTTCTAATCTTCCTAGGAGTCCTAGGGGAACTAGGAACCCTAGAAAATTAGAAAAAACCATCGACAATACAGCCTAAAACAGCGGCAAGCCCACGAAATATCGGGGCTTGCCTTAACCATTTCATTAGAGTTGAATGTTGAAAGCGGCACCAGCGACCACCCAACAACCGGGCTGTGGCACGTTGCCCACATCGAAATAATGCCTGTTGAGCAGATTGTTTCCCTCAACATAAGCTTGCCAACGCGGTGCTTGCCACAGAAATTTGGCATCTAAGAGGCCATAAGAACCATAGCGGTGAGTAGTGCCAGAGGCATCAAGATATTGCCCCATGCGATGCTGGAAACGATAATTCAGCTGCAAATTCAGCTGCGAAACGACATGAAACTGCGCAGCAGCTACAAATTTCTGCTTGAGATATTCCAACGCATAGCGGCTGCGAATTCCCGCAGGCTCGTGCTGATTTTGCTGGATAAAGCAATAACCCAACTGCAATTGCTGCAACACCTGTTGCGCGGGGAGCAGCTGCCTGAAATCAAAGACCACATTGGTTTCAACGCCAAGGGCTTTAATCTTGCCGAAATTCACCGACCGCCAGAGCAACGAACCCGATGCATCGGTCTCGCCACTGTTAATCCAATCGATGAGATGGGTGTAGCGATTGTGGAACAGATGGGCACGCGCTCCCACCCCATTCGCTTCGTATTTTGCGCCTAATTCCCACGCCGTCAGCTCCTCGGGGCGCAGATTTGGGTTGGCTTTATGTCCGCCAACCGAATAGAATAGCTCGGTGATTGAAGGCATTCTGAGCGACGAATTGAAGCTCGAATAGAGCTGCCAAGCCTGACCAAGACGATAGGAAAGGTTGACATTGGGATAGAAACGCAGCCCCATATCGGCATGACTATTTTTCACACCCACGAGACCTAACGAGGCCGAAAAGCGGTCGAGGATGAGATTGTGCTCGGCAAAAAGCTGCACATTGGTGCGAAAACAACCCATCTTATAGGTAGCGCCCGTCACACCATGAATGCTTTTCGGAGCCGAAAGTGGCGTACCCAAGTTGGTGCTCACCAACATTTCGCGCTGCCATTCTGCCCCAAAAGCCGTGCGACCCAACGCGGTATCGAAATAGGAATTGACGCTGGCACCCTAAAAACATTCGTGCGATGATAGTTGAAAGGATAGCGGTCGCTGCGTCCACGAAACAGCTCAAAACGGTCGTAAAAAGCGGTTCCAATAGACCGACGAACGCAGCTTCAAAAAAAGCCACGTTTCGTAGCCGCCTGCAACGCCGTATAGCTGTTTAATGTGTGCTCAAACTGGTCATCATACTTCGCACTATAGTTGGTGCTCGAACCAAAACGACGATTGCTCAGCCCGGCATACCATTGCAACAGCAGCGCATCAGTGTCGTAATAGCCCTGATAGAGTGCCTTCACGCCACGATAATCGGTGTTGAGACCACCCTGCTTGTTGCGCTGATAACCATCGCTTCGCACATAAGAAGCAGAGACTTGCTGGTTCCATGCCCCGCGAACAAGGTTCACACGGCCGCCCATTTCGCCATAACCAAAGCTTCCTCCCGATGCATAAACCGTAGCACTTGAAGTCAATGGAGGCACCGATACCAAATGAATAGCCCCCAAAAGCGAGGCGGTGCCATAGACACTTCCTGCCGGACCTTCGAGCACTTCGATACGTGTCAGCTCATGCTTTCCAATGGGAAAATCGAATGCATTGTGGGCGGTATGTGGATTTCCAACGGGTATACCATTAAAAAGGAGCGCCGTTTGCTCACTGTTTCCACCCCGAATACCGATGTCAGTCTGTGCACCTAAGGGACTTCTTTGCCGCACATCCACGCTGACAACGTGTTTCAATAGATCGTTAACACTTTGCACTGGCGCAGCGTTAACATCCTTCTGCGTCAGTACAGTTACCATTCTCGCTTGCTGATTGCGCATCAGCGGTGCCTTCGAAGCAGTCACTTCGACTCCCGCAAGACTATACTCCTTCATGGCTTTCTTGGCAATGGTGTCAATAACTACACTATCATTGCTCATCCCTTCAGCCTTTGCATAGGTGAGCGATGCCACAGATAGTGTACCAATCAGCACTTCTTTGCCAAGACAAGCAAACAGCGCATAGCCTTTGTTGGTGAAGTGTTTGAACACCATTCGTGGGCACGTGTTGAAAATTGTCTTGTACATTATAATAAATTCTTTTCATGGTTTGCATGATTTCAAACCGCTCGCAAAGGTATAAAAAAATAGGCATTTTCTTGTCAAAAGCGGTGAAACACACCCGTATCTCAGCCATTTTTCATGAAAACGAGCGAGATACACCCGTTTCTCGGCTATTTTTTTCAAAAACAAGTGAGATACACCCGTTTCTCAATCATTTTTTTGATAAAAACAAACGTTCAGCACCCGTTTCTCAGCCATTTTTCTCAAAAACAAGCGAGAAACACCCGTATCTCGACCTTTTTCTGCCAAAAGCACGAGAACGATGGCCGTGTTATGGTGGTTTCAATTCAAACAGATGTATCCGTAGGGGCGGTTTCCTTTGTTTTCCATAAAACAGCTGAAACCGCCCTATGGTTTCGACTTTTTCCATGAAAACAAGCGAAAGCGGTGGACGGTTTCCATGATTTTTTTACTGAAAAACAACACAGACCGCTGACCGTACCCGATAGTTTTGCCCACCACCATAAAAAAGATATGCTACCTTCAGCAGGGCAGCATATCTTTCAATGTGGTCCATTCTGTTGTCCTTCGCAAAGGATACAGTCTTACAACTATAATTCAACAAAGTGAACACTTACTCATTATAACTCTCTAAATACAAATTTTGAATGCGAAAAATGAAATAACTTAAACCCTCACGGGCTAATGTGATTTACAAAGTTGAGTACTTAATAGTCTAAAACTTAAACCTTCGATGCAAAGGTATTGTGAATGCTTTAAAACGCGTATCACAATCCTTCACTCTTTATCACGATTATTCATTATCTGCTGTTTTTGTGCATTTTTGTGAGATAAATGACGAAAATCAGCGGGCGTAACCCCAAATTTATCCGAGAAATTACGATAGAATGTTTGCGCAATAGGCATGCCACACTCCTCGCCTATGGCCTCAATCGTGTAGTCGGGGCGGTCTCTTAACAGCTCGGCAGCATATTCTAAACGCAGCTCATTGATGTATTTGGTGAACGACATGCCTGAAAATCGTGTAAAAAGTTGGGCAAATTTATTATGCGGAACATACACCTCGTTGATGACATCCTCGCGCGAAAGTTTGGGTTGCAAGAACATTTTCTTGCGCATAATGACTTCAGAGAGCTTCGAAAAGAGGGCACGATCGGCATCTTCCTTCGCCTCATCGGTAGTCGTTTTCACGCTCTCTACATCGGTTTTTTTGCAACTTCAACGGGGGCTTCCGCTGCCGTTTTTGTTTGTTTTTCTTTCTCCTCGGCCACAGCTTCTTTGAGCAATTCATTCTGAAGACGCTCGTTTTTCAACGCTTCTCGATATTGCAACAGGCGGTTAATGGTGTCAACTGCTGAAAGCATTCTTGCGCGTGATGATGCGGTTATAACGCACGATGCGGAACACGATGAAGCACAACAACACGAAGATTACACCACCCATGATGAGGGCAATGCGTAGCGTTCGCAACTCGGCTTCTTGCTGACGTTGCTGCATTTCGAAAATCATTGTCTCGCTCGACTTTGCCAATTTAAAGGCTGAACGGGGCATAAAACCATACGAATGATTGCCACTTTCCTTCAAACCCAACGTGTCTGGTGTCTCAGCCAACAAGCGAAGCGAGCGATTTAAATCGGGTAACATGCGAATAGCGTCATCATATTTACCCGCATTTTGCATCACTTGCATGGTGTTGAGCAACGTATAAACCTTTTGATAAAGCCCATTCCAAGGGTCTTTCGGCGTGCTCATGCCGTTATAAATATTGATGGTTCGCCGGAAATAAGGCATCGCTCCGTTATAATCTCCAATGTTGGCTTTGTTGATTCCGATAAGGAATGAGAGCGTAGCCTCGTAGTGTTCAGACCGCTCTTCAATAGATCTTCCTAAGGCAATATAGGCATATTCCAGGCTCGATTTGGTCTCACCTTTGAGGTATTTGGCATAAGCAATCTTCGTAATGGCGCGGAAATAGGCATCTTTCGATGATGCTGTATCTTCAATAGCATCCGAAACTTTCTGAGGTGTAGGCTGCTTTGACCGACAGGAAAAGATGGTGGTGGCCAAGAAAGCCCCCACTATCAGCGTTAGAAAAAAACTTTTTTTCATGTGGAATAAAACAATTCAGCGTGTTATAATAGGTAGTTTAACGCTGTTGAAACAGCGTGAGCGCCTTTTGAACAATAGGATTTGCCTCGTTCACTACTTGGAAATATTGGCTCATATCCCAAAGGTCTCGTGCCACAAGCGCCTTGAGTTGAAGGCGCAGTTGCGGCAGACTTTTCTTCCATTCTGCCTCGTCTTTGGGCTTAATCTTATCTTTTTCGGCTGCCTTTCGAATATCGTCAAGCAACGATTGTGGCACTTCATAGCGTGCAAGGAAGGTGGCAAAAGTCGGGATATTGCTGCTTCAATGTCTTGCGATGTGCATCTACATATTTCAAATTGGCATTGATGAGATAGCTCCGAGCGGCCAACTGCCGATGATAAGGTGTATAAAGTGTAGTGTCAAGTGGCACGAAATAGTCGGGCATAATGCCGCCACCGCCATAGACAAGGCGCTGTTTTCGCAGCGTTTTATACTTTAAAGAGTCGGCAAAATGAATGCTGTCGGCACTATAAAGTTCGCCATGTTCGTAACGCTTCTCTATGTCTAACGCATAACTTTGCGCATCACCCTTCGTATAAGGTTTCTGTATGCAGCGACCAGAAGGCGTGTAGTAGTGCGCTATGGTAAGACGAATCATGCTGCCATCGGGGAACTCTATCGGCCGTTGCACTAAGCCTTTGCCAAACGAACGACGCCCAACAACCTCGCCACGGTCTTGATCTTGCAACGCACCCGTAACGATTTCGGCTGCAGAAGCCGTAAATTCATTGATGAGAACCACCACTTTCCCCGCGAGCAAACGACCTTTCCCGTCGGCCCGAAACTCCTGTTTCGGCACACTTCTTCCTAAAGTATAGACGATGAGGTCGTTGCGTTTAAGAAACTCATTGGCAATGTCTACCGCCGCATTTAAATAGCCTCCGCCATTCTCTTCAAGGTCAAGAATAAGGTCGTTCATGCCTTGTTGCTTCAAAACGGCTACGGCTTCCATAAACTCTTTGTAGGTGGTTAAGCCGAAGCTGCCAATGCGAATATAGCCTATTGTAGGACGAATCATGTAGTAAGCATCCAAGGTTCTCACGGGAATTTTATCGCGGACAACAACAAAAGTGAGCACACCTTTGATACCACGACGCACAATGCCCAAGCGAACCTTCGACCCTTTGGGGCCACGGAGACGCCGCATAATCTCTTCCTTCGACATCTTTACGCCCGCAATGGCACTGTCATTCACCGTCACAATGCGGTCGCCAGCCAAGATTCCCACACGCTCTGAAGGACCATTCGACACAGGTTGGATGACCAAAAGCGTATCTTGCACCACATTAAACTGCACACCGATGCCCTCAAACGAGCCTTGAAGTGGTTCATTCATCGCTTTGGTTTCCTGCGCAGTTGAATAAGATGAGTGTGGATCGAGCTTCTCTATCATCCCCCGAATGCCGTCTTCTACGAGCTTATTTTGGTTCACTGAGTCGACATAGAAATTGTAAATGGCTATCTCTGCCAACTGCAATTTGCGCAAAGCGGCATCATCATCGCGGCGAGAATGCTGTGCTTGGAGCGCCAAACAACAGGTCAATCCTAACAAAAATACCATCCCTACCCGCTTCAAATCATGGGTAGCGACAAAAAAATATGTGTTGCATTTGTTTCATTATTCCTTTTCTTTTATTCGTTCTTACATCGTCCTTTCCTTGCCTTTCAGCTTCATTCCATCGGTGCTGTATCGGCAGCGGGCAGGTCTTCTTCAATCACTAAGTTGTCGATGATAAAGTTTTGCCGCTCCATGGTGTTCTTACCCATGTAATATTCCAATAGCTTTCCCACCTGATCATTCTTGTGAAGAGTCACCTGTTCCAACCGCATATCGGCACCAATGAAATGCACAAACTCCTCAGGACTTATTTCTCCGAGCCCTTTAAAGCGTGTGATTTCGGGGTCAGGACCTAAATCTTGAATGGCATTCAAACGCTCTTCATCGGTGTAACAATAGCGTGTGATAAAAATCATTCTTCTTCTCTTTCGGGTCTAAACGGGCGTCAGCATCGGCTATCACCTGCTTATTTTTAATCTTCGTACGCTTGTTTCGCACACGGAAAAGTGGCGTCTGCAACACATAAACATGCCCTTTTTTAATCAATTCGGGAAAGAATTGCAAGAAAAAGGTGATGATAAGCAGCCGAATATGCATGCCATCGACATCGGCATCTGTCGCTACAATCACTTTGTTATAGCGCAAACCATCGAGCCCTTCCTCAATATCTAAGGCCGCTTGCAGCAAGTTAAATTCTTCGTTTTCATAGACTACTTTCTTCGTTAAGCCAAACGAATTGAGTGGCTTTCCACGCAAAGAGAACACGGCTTGTGTGTTAACGTCACGGCTTTTTCGTGATGCTTCCGCTGGCTGAGTCACCCTCGGTGATGAAGATAGCACTCTCTTCTTTGCGACTGTTTTTGCTGTCACTGAAGTGAATGCGGCAGTCCCGCAGCTTACGATTGTGCAGGTTTGCTTTCTTTGCACGCTCTCTTGCCAACTTCGTTACGCCCGCCATAGCCTTTCTTTCGCGCTCACTCTCCTTGATTTTTTTCCTTCTAAAACCTCGGCTACATCGGGATGAATGTGCAAGAAATTATCGACATTCTGCTTGATAAAGTCGCCGACATATTTGTTAATCGATTCGCCATCGGGTGACATTTGTGTCGAGCCAAGCTTAATCTTCGTCTGACTTTCAAACACTGGCTCTTCTACATTCAGTGCTATCGCGGCTACGATACCATTGCGAATATCGGTATACTCGTAGTTTTTATTGAAAAACTCCTTAATCGTTTTCGCAATATGCTCCTTAAAAGCACTCTGGTGTGTACCACCTTGTGTGGTGTGTTGTCCGTTGACAAAGCTATGATACTCTTCGCCATACTGATTAGCGTGTGTGAAAGCAATCTCAATATCTTCGCCCACAATGTGGATAATGGGATACAAGCCATCGTTGGTCATGGTATCGTTGAGCAAGTCTTCCAAAACCATTACGGCTCTTGATGCGCCGCCCATTATACATAATGGTGAGACCACTATTCAGATAAGTATAGTTACGCAGCATGGTTTCAACGATGTCTTCGTGGAAACTATAGCCTTTAAAGAGTGTGTTATCGGGCACGAAATAAATGTAAGTACCATTTTCATCATTACTATCTTCTGTTTTATCCGATAGCAGATTACCCTTTTCGAACACCAATTCGCGCACCTTTCCATCGCGATAAGACTTCACTTCAAAATGCGAACTCAAGGCATTTACAGCCTTAACACCCACGCCATTTAAGCCAACACTCTTCTTAAAAGCTTTCGAATCGTACTTTCCACCCGTGTTCAACATGCTCACGGCTTCAACCAACTTACCTTGTGGAATGCCGCGTCCATAGTCTCGAACTCGTACACGCAAACTATCTTCTATATCAATTTCTATACAGTCGCCCGCGTGCATCTTAAACTCATCAATACTATTATCGATAACTTCTTTCAGCAAAACATAAATACCATCTTCAGGCAAATTGCCGTCACCCAAGCGCCCTATATACATTCCAGGACGCGTTCTAACATGCTCCATATCCGACAAATGTCGAATATTGTCGTCGGTATAAGCCACCATTTCTTGGGGCTCGCGATTGATTTCTTCGTTCTTTATTTCGTCTTCTGCCATATTCTTACTGCTGTTATACAAGAAATTGCAACACTCTACAAGTCCTTTCGGTAACAACGGCGACGCTTATGCAACACCGTTTCTAAATATTGCCATTGGTTTTGCACCTTTTCATTGGTTTCCATCTCCACGTGGGTCTCCCCACTCAATACCATATTTCTGATAAATAGGTATCAAATGCGAAAACAACAAAGCGTTAGCACCTTTCACACGATACTCAGGAAGGACGCCTACCAACAGCAAATCAACGATATTCGTTTGGTGAAACTTCAACACTTTAAGAATATGCCACCAGCCAAAAAGGAAGCAACCGGCCATTATGGAGTTTTTTTGAAGTGCACGCGACAGCGAAGGTATCGTGAGCCCTACCCCCACAATTTTATGGGGTTCGCAGTTCCAATCTTCCACTATTGGCATCCAGTTTAAATCACCATACGGTAGATAGGCATCGATATATTGATAGATTTGCTTCTCGCTAAGCTCTGAATAACCATACAAATCTTTAAAAGTTTCGTTGATAATCTCAAACACTTTATAACCCAAACCACCTTGATAGACCTCCTTTTTCGTCATCGCACGCACATGAAGATTGTAGCGACTTTCGATCATCTCGGCCACCTTGGTATATTTCTCTGGAATTTCTTTCGGCACAATGAGCTTATATTCCACATAGTCATTATCCTTCCTCCAACCGCCAAGTCGCTCCATGTGCTGCGGGTAATAGGGATAATTATAAATCGTTGCCATCGTGCCCAATTGGTCAAAACCTTCAATGAGCATCCCTTCTGGGTCGAAATCGGTAAAACCTAAAGGGCCAATCACGTTGTCCATACCCTTGCTTTGGCCGTAATCTTCAACAGCTTTGAGCAACGCTCTGCTCACTTCTATATCGTCAATGAAGTCAATCCAGCCAAAACGCACGGCTTTAGTATGCCATTTTTCGTTGGCGCGATGGTTGATGATGGCTGCCACACGCCCTACCAATTGCCCCTCCTTATAGGCTAAGAAATAGGCTGCCTCGCAAAAATCGAATGCTGCATTCTTATCCTGAGAGAGCGTATCCAATTCATCACGATAGAAGTTTGGGGCATCAAATGCATTCCCTTTGTAGAGCGTATAATGGAAATCTATAAATGTTGTGAGGTCAGCCTTACTGCTCACTTTCTTAATTTCTATTGCCGACATTAAATTATTGATTTAATTCTCAAACGCGCAAATGTAGCCAATTTTATGCAGAACGCAAAATTTACACTATTTTTTTGCAAATAATTAAGGCGTGCATTGTGCCAATGGTCGTGGCAAACAAATAGTGTTCTCCACCCTCTTTTAATTTTAACCGCTTACGCAATTCCACCACAGAAAGCGGAAAGTTGCGCACCGCAAGATTGGCTTTCTCAATCCCATGCAAGGCTGATCTCAAACTCTTTTTACTGAAAGGAGTCACAGCAAGCACCCGAAACTGCCGGCCGGGGAAATCGTTTACAGGCATCATAGCTGCAAAAAGATGGGTGTTTGTAGCCAGTCCCTTCACCCCATAGCGTGCTGACAAGGCACCAAAACAGCCTGCTTTCATCAACGAGGCATGGGGCTCAAACAGATAGTCGAAAGTGGATGTTTGAAGAAGGGGGGTCCTTTGTTGCGCCTCTTCAGCTGAACAGGTAAACACCTTGCCATCATTTACAGCGTAAAGTTGCAAAGGTTGCTCATCTCTGTGCTGCTGCATCACCAACAACAGTTCCTTGCATTCACCGCCAACTCCCACAATATGTACTTCGCAGACATGCTTTAACTGTGCCACAGCTGCATGCCAATCCAACATGGGCGACAGCTTAACCACCACCCATTGCGCCTTGTTAACCAACTCATCGGATAGCAAAGCCACATCGGGTGTGCAGTCTTCAATGGCATAGGGTCTTGCTTCCTGTAGCATCGCGACGCGCAGGATCAAGAAAAATAACCATTGCTTGGTCAGCCATACTTTGTAGAAAAGTGGTGCCGTCACCACAGATTATCTGTGCGGAAGACAAGCCCAACAAAGGAAAATTATACTTTGCTAACGCGCACAACTCAACTTGTTGCTCCACATAATAAGCCTGCCGAAACCCCTGGGCCATGAAAGAAAAGTCAACACCCAAGCCACCTGTAAGGTCAACCAATGTACCTTCATTCTGAGTTTGACCACATAATCGCTGCACAAGTTGCTGTTTATAGCGCGCCGTTTGCTCGCTTGAACATTGCTCCATCGACAGTTGTTGCGGGTAAAGCAACTGCTCATGAGCTGCCCATGAGGGTAATTTCTTGCACGCCACCTGCCATCCTTTGATTTGATGAAGGGCAAACGAAAAGTCCATATCAGGATATTTGGCGGCTTGAAGCGCCAACCTTCGCACATCATCCTGACGGTGTTCGCGCGCGAAGATTTGCACTTTTTCTAAATTCTGTTTTGTTAACTCCATTTCATAAACAACGATTTCAACGGCTATGCGGATAGAAAAACCACCCCTTTCATCGTCACCACAACACGCATGAGGATTTATGGAATAACCTTATAATATTTCTTTGCCACCGCACGCGAACATTTATTAAAATGCCACCATTCGGTTCGCAACGGCATAAATCCACCATAACGCATCACTTGCCGCAAAAGTTGCCGATTTCTTCGTGCTTCGGGCGAGATGATATGGGTTGAAACCAATGCCGCTTCATTGCCGATGTGTGCCGCCTTGCCCATGTAATCAATCTTCGTTCCCATATCGAGTGTGTCGCCTTTGAGGGTGCAAAGAGTGATATCTACAGCCATTCCATAGTTGTGCATGCCGCCTCCATGTGCGGGGTTAGACACATAAATGGCTTTCGAAGTATGCTTCACTTCGTCCCACATACGTTGCTGAATGTGCATAGGGCGGGCAGCATCATAGACCTTTAAGCTGAGGTCAGGACGCAATTGTTTTAAATAGGCTTGCGCTTTTTGTAGACCTCTCATAGCCTCGGGATGCAAAAACGCCTCACGAAGATCATGGTACAACACTACACCACAGAAGTTATCGGGGCGTGCATACATCAAACTTACATGAATCGTTGGGTCACATTGCTCTATCTCTTGATAACCTTGTCGTGCTAACTGCTGCGCCGTAGCACTACGCTTCGTGGTTGAGGATTGAGACAACTGTGCTGCAAAGAGACTGCAATTAAAAGAGAAAAAAAAGAGAGAGGCAAGAGCTTTATTCCACTTTTGCCGATGAAACCGATAAAATTTCAACATATAGTATTATCTTTCTATTATTCTTAAACACGTCTTCAGAGCACCATCGCAACACGAGTGAACCTAAGGAAAAGGCGAGAATGGAATAAGTTGCGGAAACCATCTTTATCGATAGCCATCTGAAATGCACACCATAGCGTTCTACATCACAGAGCATATCAACGATATAGGGTACGCCTGGGTGTGCTATTCACCCGATCTTGATGTGGTATCTCCTCCCTTTTCTTCATCAACCCCATGTAAACGATTGAACTGCCGCAACACGTAATTGAAGGCTTCCATACCCACTAACACCAATATGGTTGAGACAATAGCCAACAAATACATGCCTGCACCACAAGCAAGACCAATCGCTGCGGTCACCCATACGCCTGCTGCTGTGGTTAATCCACGCACAGCATTCTTTTGAAAAATAATGGTTCCGGCACCAATAAAACCAATACCCGAAACCACTTGCGCTGCAATGCGCGACACATCTAAACGCATATTGGGATCTTTCAAAACACCCTCAAAACCGAAGGCCGAAACAATCATGAACAAAGCCGAACCTAATGCCACCAAGAAATGGGTGCGCAGACCTGCAGCTTTTTCACGATATTCGCGTTCTAAACCGATGAAACCGCCCAAAAGTGCGGCTACAAAGATGCGTATGATAAATTCTAATGTGAGCATAATCCTGTCTTTTACAATCGTAGTTGCAAACTTACACAAAAAAAGAGGCTTGCAACCTCTCACGATATAAATTTAACCTGCCACAAAAGCGCATTTCTACGCCAACACACTACCTCCATCATGCTATACAAACAATTCCTACTCAACGATGTTATGTCTGTATTCATGGTTTAAGGGGGAATTAATGATGGAACAATCTATGCGCTATAGGCTTGCAATCTCTATGATATGATCGCGCAATATGCACCACTTTTGCCACACAATAGATATGCTTTTTGAGAAGCTCTTTTTCTAACTAAAGGTTGACATTATGCCGGCAACAATTTGGCTAACTGGGCTAAAGCTTCGTTTTCATGGGCTTCCATCACTTCGCGTTCGCCAGGTCCTTTGTCGTTGATGCCACAGAGATGAAGGATGCCATGAATGATCACCCGGTGCAATTCGTCGGCATAAGCTTTATGGAACAAGTCGGCATTGGTACGCACGGTGTCTAAACTAATCACCAAATCGCCACTAATGGTGTCGGCTTCATCGTAATCAAATGTGATGATATCGGTGTAGTAGTCATGCCCAAGATAGGTGTTATTGACTTCTAAAATCTTATCGTCGTTGACAAACATATAGCCAATATCGCCAACCTTTCGTCCATGAAGAGCTGCAACTTGCTTAATCCATTGGTTGAGAATGCGCTTTTTAAGGTGCGGCATTTTTACACCTTCTGCACTATAGGTAATCATATCCTAAACTTGTTTTTTGTTGTGATTGTCGGTAGGGATTGCCTGAATATCAGTATTGCGAACGGGTTTGGCCACCCATTTCGATACGTCTTTACCAAAGAATTGCAGCTCGCGCACCATCGTAGAGCTAAGGCTTGAGAGCTGAGGTTCGGCGAAAAGTAACACTGTTTCAACGCCACTCAACTGCCGATTGATATCGGCTTGTTCGCGTTCGTATTCGAAATCGCGCACCGAACGCACACCACGCACGATGAAATGGGCACCTTCGCGTGCAGCCATCTCTATGGTGAGGTCGTCATAAGCCTTTACGGCTATGGCCGGATTTCCAGCATAGACTGCCTCAATGGCAGCCACACGTGCATTGATTTCGGCCTGCGTATGTTTGAGTTTGCTCACTGCCACGGCGATAATTAGCTGATCGAACAAGGGCAATGCGCGTGCAACAATCGACTGATGCCCAATGGTGAAAGGGTCGAAAGTGCCTGTGAAAAGTGCTATCCGCTTTGTTGTTTCCATCGTTACAAAATTACGATTTTCTGCGATGGCATGCAAATTTACGTTGCCCTTTCCACATTTTTCATCAAAAGATGGGAAGAATGCTTATTAAGAGGCATTGGCAATGGGGTAAATTCTAACATGCAAATACGCCTATACGCGTTTCTTCCACGACGTTATCTTGCCTATCGAAACAACATATCTATACTACCTTTATGAAAATAAAGCTGTATACTCCTATCTTATGAGGATTGGAATAGAGCAAACGCTTCCATTGTTTAGGCACAAAAAAGGCGGGAAGCCCATGTGGACTTTCCGCCTTTTATAGTATCGTTCTCCCCGAAAAGGGAGCGCATGTTCTGTTTAATCAGCCAGTTTCGCTTTGATAAACTCACGGTTTAAACGAGCGATATTGGCTATCTTCTCGTTCTTTGGGCACACAGCTTCGCAGGCACGTGTGTTGGTACAGTTACCAAAACCAAGCTCATCCATGCGCAAAAACCATTGCCTTTGCACGCTTAGCAGCCTCAGGTTTTGCCTTTGTGGAAGGAGTGCCAACTGGCTCACTTTTGAGCTGACAAAGAGCATAGCCGAACCATTTTTACATGCAGCTACGCAAGCACCACAGCCGATACAAGTGGCGCAATCCATCGCTTCGTCGGCAGCTTCCTTTAGGAATAAGGATGGCATTGGCATCCTGAGCTTGCCCTGTTCTGATGGTAGTATAGCCACCAGCCTGAATGATTTTATCGAAAGCTGAACGATCAACCATGCAGTCTTTAATCACTGGAAAGCCGGCAGAACGCCAGGGTTCGACAGTGATAACATCACCCTCGTTGAAACGACGCATATAAAGCTGGCAGGTGGTTGCACCGCGTTCGGTCTTGCCATGCGGCGTACCATTGATGTAAAGTGAGCACATACCGCAGATACCCTCACGGCAGTCATGGTCGAAAAACGAAGGGCTCTTGACCGGCTGCGATAAGTTCTTCGTTGAGAATATCAAGCATCTCGAGGAATGAAGTGTCATCGGGGATATTCTTCATCTCGTGTGTATCGAAATGACCTTGGTCTTTAGGACCATTCTGTTTCCAATATTTGATTGTGAAAGAAATTGCTTTTTGCCATAATCTTTTTTTACTTCAACTTAGTTCTTATAATTACGTGTTTGTACCTTAATCGCCTCATATTCGAGGGGCTCCTTGATGAGTTCTGGTGCTGTATTGTCGTTGCCTTGATACTCCCAGCAACCTACATAGAAGAAGTGTTCATCATCACGTTTTGCCTCACCTTCTTCTGTTTGATGCTCTTCGCGGAAGTGACCACCACAGCTTTCCTCACGATGAAGTGCATCATAAGCAACCAATTCACCCATTAAAATGAAGTCGCGTAAGTGAATAGCCTTATCTAATTCGACATTCAGACCTTCCTTTTTACCTGGAATAAAGAGGTTGGTGTTGAACTCTTCACGCAGTTCTTTCAATAGCTTTAAGCCGGTTTCGAGTCCTTCTTTGGTACGTCCCATACCTACATGTTCCCACATGATGTGACCCAACTCTTTGTGAATAGAATCTACAGAACGCTTACCTTGGATGCCCATCAAACGATTAATCTCTTTCTCTACGCCTTCTTCAGCAGCCTGGAACTCAGGAGAATCGGTAGAAACCTTACCCCAAAGCGACTGGTCGGCTAAGTAGTTCTGAATCGTATAAGGCAGAACAAAGTAACCATCAGCTAAGCCTTGCATCAAAGCAGATGCGCCTAAGCGGTTCGCTCCGTGGTCAGAGAAGTTGCATTCTCCAATAGCAAATAAGCCAGGAATGGTGGTCATGAGTTCGTAATCAACCCAAATGCCACCCATCGTATAGTGGATAGCTGGGAAAATCATCATGGGGTTGTAATACTTCACGCCGTTAATCTCCTTAGCAAACTCGCCTGGATTAACATCGGTAATCTCTTCATACATGTCGAAAAGGTTACCATAACGCTGGAGAATAGTGTCGATACCAAGACGATTTATAGACTCAGAAAAGTCGAGGAACACAGCTAAACCGGTATTATTCACACCATAACCCTTGTCACAACGCTCCTTAGCAGCACGTGAAGCAACGTCACGTGGTACAAGATTTCCAAATGCAGGATAACGACGTTCCAAATAATAGTCGCGATCTTCTTCCGGAATATCTGAACCTTTCTTCGTACCTTCTTGCAAGGCTTTGGCATCTTCGAGCTTCTTAGACACCCAAATACGGCCATCATTACGCAAAGACTCAGACATCAATGTGAGCTTAGATTGCTTATCACCATGCACTGGAATACAAGTTGGATGGATTTGAACATAAGAAGGATTTGCCATGTATGCGCCCTTACGATAGCACTGAATGGCTGCCGTACAGTTACATCCCATGGCATTGGTTGATAGGAAATAGGTGTTACCATAGCCGCCTGTTGCGATAACAACGGCATTGGCCGAGAAACGTTCTAATGCACCTGTTACAAGATTCTTGGCAATAATACCACGTGCATGACCATCTACAATAACGACATCCTCCATCTCATAACGCGTGAAAAGCTTCACCTTTCCTGCTTGAATTTGGGCACTTAATGAAGAATAGGCTCCCAAAAGCAACTGCTGTCCGGTCTGACCTTTAGCATAAAAAGTACGACTTACCTGCGCACCACCAAATGAACGATTGGCCAACATGCCACCATATTCACGTGCAAAAGGTACACCTTGAGCCACACATTGGTCGATAATATCGTTGGATACTTCGGCTAAGCGATAGACATTTGCTTCACGTGCACGATAGTCTCCGCCCTTAACGGTGTCATAAAACAAACGATAAATGGAGTCACCATCGTTTTGATAGTTCTTAGCTGCATTGATTCCGCCTTGCGCTGCAATAGAGTGTGCGCGACGAGGTGAGTCTTGTATACAGAAGTTTAGCACATTAAAGCCCATCTCTCCCAATGAAGCTGCAGCACTGGCACCTGCCAAACCTGTACCAACCACGATAACATCTAACTTTAATTTGTTCTTAGGATTAACCAAACGTTGATGTGCTTTTGTAGTTAGTCCATTTCTCTGCAACGGGTCCTGCGGGTATTTTTGAATCTAATATCTTCGTCATAATGATCTTCAATTAAATAATTTCATCTTACCTTATTATATAGATGCCCTTAATGAAGGCTTGGTGCGCATCCAAAAGCAAATGCTAAAACAACTACAAGGAATGCTAACATCAATAAGGTTACATAAACAACACCTATTGTCTTCCAACGGTTAAACCAAACTTTTCCATTCACTCCAACGGTCTAAGCGCACTCCAAAAGCCATGAGAAAGATGGAACCATAAAGCAACAATCCACAAAATGTAGAGCACAACATAAAGTTTGTTGCTGAAAGTAGCTTTAATCAACTCAAAAACCATTCGCAGGGTCAATAGCCGTTTCCATACCTGTTAATTCTGCAAACATCATGTTATACCAAAAATTAAACAAGTGAAGAAGCAAACCTAAGCACACAATAAGACCTAAAACAAGCATGTTTTGACTCGCCCACTCGACAGAGTTTGGCTTAGAAGTCACCGCATAACGCTCTGAACCACGTGCTCTTCGGTTTTGAGCGGTGAGGATAAATGCATAAATAATGTGACACACGGCCAATGCTCCCAATGCAATTGTCGCAACAACAGCATACCAATTAGCACCCAAAAGCTTGCAAATCATGTTGTAAGCATCTCCTGAAAAAGAGTGCAACAACATTCATGCTGGCATGGAAAGTCATGAATAGAACAAGCGCAATACCTGTTAAAGACATCACAACTTTTCTACCAATAGATGAATTTATTAACCACATAAATGATTGATTTTTAAATATTTAATGATTGAATTATATCAATTTATTTTTACAAAAGTCAAGTGCAAAATGTAAAAAAATGAAATCCTTTTAAATACCTAATTTTTAGGTAGGGAACTCTCCTTTTTATGCGATTTATCCCTAAAAATGCGGTGCAAAAAAATACTATATTTTGGTGATAATTCAAAGCAATTCCACAAAAAAATCGGATTTTTATTTCTTACTTTTTGCGAAAAAATATTAGAACACAAAATGCACTTCAATTACGACGTGATTGTTATCGGGGTGGACATGCTGGCGCAGAAGCTGCTACGGCTTCGGCCAACATGGGTGCTAAGACTTGTCTGATAACAATGGACATGAACAAGATAGCTCAAATGAGTTGCAACCCTGCTGTGGGTGGAATTGCTAAAGGACAAATCGTAAGAGAGATCGATGCTTTAGGCGGATATATGGGACTTATCACGGATAAAACTGCGATACAATTTCGCATGTTGAACATCGGAAAGGGCCCCGCTGTGTGGAGCCCACGTGCACAATGTGACAGAGAAAAGTTCATTTGGGCGTGGAGAACAACACTTGACGCAACAGAAAATCTTGACATTTGGCAAGACCAAGCCGACGAATTGCTTGTTGAAAATGGCGAGGCTGTGGGCGTAAAAACGATTTGGGGTGCAGAATTTAAAAGCTAAAAGCGTCATCATTACTGCAGGAACTTTCCTCAATGGACTGATGCATATTGGCCGAAAAAAATGGTAGAAGGCGGACGTTGTGCAGAACCTGCTGTACACCATTTCACCGAAAGTATCACACGATTTGGCATCCATTCTGGTCGTATGAAAACGGGAACTCCTGTCAGAATTGATAAGAGAAGGGTACATTTTGAAGATATGGATGTGCAACAAGGCGACAACGATTTTCATCAATTCAGTTACATGGGCGAGCATAGAATGCTAAGACAATTGCCTTGTTGGACAACCTATACCAATCGCGAAGTGCATGAGATTTTGCAAAAAGGACTTGCAGATTCGCCCCTTTTCAACGGACAAATTCAAAGTATAGGGCCACGCTATTGCCCTTCAATTGAAACCAAATTAGTAACATTCCCCGATAAAGAACAGCATCCTCTATTTTTAGAACCTGAAGGAGAAAACACGAATGAAATGTATTTAAATGGCTTTTCATCGAGTATGCCAATGGATATTCAGTTAGAAGCCCTACGCCATATCCCAGCTTTTCGCGACATTAAGATCTACAGACCTGGCTATGCTATTGAGTATGATTACTTCGATCCTACACAATTACAGCAGTCTTTAGAATCAAAGGTCGTTGCAGGTTTGTTCTTTGCCGGACAAGTTAACGGCACAACTGGCTATGAAGAAGCCGGTGGTCAAGGCCTTGTTGCGGGAATAAATGCCGCTATTCGTTGCTCAGGAGGACAGCCTTTCGTAATGAAAAGGGACGAAAGTTACATCGGAGTACTCATCGATGACCTCACAACTAAGGGTGTAGATGAGCCCTATCGCATGTTTACTTCTCGGGCAGAATATCGCATATTGCTTCGCCAAGACGATGCAGATGCGCGCTTAACTGAACGTGCTTATGAATTAGGTGTAGCCAAACGCGATCGTTATGACTGGTGGATAGAGAAAAAAGAAGCCATCCAACGTCTCGTTACATTCTGCGAAGAGTTCTCCATTAAAGCGCAAGAAATCAATCCACTTCTTGTAAAATTTGATACAACTCCTTTGCGAGCAGGCTGTAAATTAGCCGATCTTATTGCACGCCCACAACTAAATCTCCAAAATCTTTCAACCATTATCCCGGAACTTAAGGCTGTAATCGAAGCTCCTTTAAATAGAAAAGAAGAGATTATAGAGGCCGCAGAGATTCGCATTAAATATAAAGGTTATATTGAAAGAGAACGTATTATTGCAGACAAAATGCACCGATTAGAGCATATAAAGATTAAAAAAATAGATTCCATTATAACGAACTTCACGAAATATCCACAGAAGGAAGGCAGAAGTTATCGGCTATAAATCCCGAAACTTTGGCACAGGCCAGCCGCATTCCAGGCGTATCTCCGAGCGACATCAATGTTCTTTTAGTCCTTTTTAGGGCGGTAACATCCTCGCTGTTTGCAACAACATACATCCTTAAAAATAAATGTTTCACATGAAACAATAGTACAACTAAGCTGCTATTCCTCTGGAAATTAACGATAAAAATAGAGAAAAAGATTACACGTTCATATCGAACAAAAATTAACGCAGCAAAATCCTCTATTCTACAATACAACAAGAAAAGAAAGAACTTATATAATAAGGTATTTAAAGATAACAATTAACTAATAAAGATATGAATAATCAATTATTATTAGACAATTTGAGGTGCATTCCAGACTGGCCTATTAAAGGTGTAAACTTCAGAGATGTCACAACGCTCTTCAAAAAACCCAGAGGCGTTGAAAGAAATCACACGAGAGATGTGCGCATTGTATGCTGATAAAGGAATCACTAAAATTGTAGGTATCGAAAGTAGAGGCTTTGTTATGTCCTCCGCCGTAGCCACATCGTTAGGTGCTGGCGTAGTGTTATGCCGCAAGCCCGGCAAACTTCCGTGCGAAACAGTACAAGAAAGCTATGCTAAAGAATATGGTATTGACACCATAGAAATCCACAAAGACGCCATCAACGAGAATGATATCATTCTTCTTCATGACGACCTTTTAGCAACAGGGGGCACTATGAAGGCCGCATGTGATTTAGTAAAAAAGTTCAATCCTAAAAAAATCTACTGCAATTTCATTATTGAATTGGCAAGCGAATTCCCCGAAAGCAGGTCTCGTTTTGACCCAGATATCGAAATAACCTCGCTTTTAAAGTTCTAAAAACAGAATCGTTTATTTTTGTTTCACGTGAAACAAGATAAACGATTTCTTCTTTATATAAAGGAGACTCACAGCAATGACCAGAGAAGAAAACGATAAAAGATTAGCCCGTTTGAAGAATATTGTGCTCAATATGCCCGATAAACCAGGCAGCTATCAGTTCTATGACGAGCAGCATACCATTATATATATAGGAAAAGCTAAGCGACTCAAGGCTCGGGTGTCTTCCTATTTCCACAAGGAAGTGGATCGCTATAAAACAAAAGTTCTTGTTTCTAAGATACAAGATATTAGTTATACGGTTGTTAATAGCGAAGAGGATGCCCTCCTATTAGAGAACAATCTCATCAAGAAATATAACCCAAGGTACAACGTTCTGCTTAAAGATGGGAAAACCTATCCCAGTATCTGTATCACAAATGAGCACTTTCCACGCATCTTCAAAACGCGTACTATCAACAAACATGCTGGTACTTTTTATGGTCCCTACCCCCATGTTGGGAGCATGAATGCCATCCTCAACATCATCAAACGACTGTATAAACCACGCACTTGCCATCTACTTTTAACCAAAGAAAGCATTCAGCAAGGCCGGTTTAAGCCCTGTTTAGAATATCATCTCCACAATTGTAATGCCCCATGCATCAACAAACAAAGCTACGAAGACTATCAAGAGAACATGAAACAAGCACGTGAAATTCTCAAAGGCAACAACAGAGCAGTGGCCATGCACTTAGAGAAGCTCATGCTGAAGAATGCGGAACTGCTCAAATTTGAAGCTGCACAAGACTACAAAGAGAAACTCATGCTGTTACAAGACTTCGTTACCAAGAGCGAAGTTGTCAGCCATACCATTGACGATGTAGATGTGTTCTCGATTATAGATGATGACAACAAAAAGAATGTCTACATCAATTACATTCACGTGCGCCAAGGAATGATCAACCAAAGTTTCACCTATGAATACAAAAGGAAGTTGGAAGAGAGCGATGAAGAATTGCTTCTCATGGCGATTACCGATATTCGTTCACGCTTCAATAGTCAAGCAAAAGAAATTATTGTGCCGTTTTGAACTAAGCTGGAACATCAAAGAATCTACTTTCACTGTCCCCAGAAAAGGAGACAAGAAGCATCTGTTAGATCTCTCAGAGATGAACGTAAAACAATACAAATTCGACAGGTTGAAACAAGCAGAAAAAAACTCAATCCCGAACAAAAAGCAAACGCGATTGATGAAAGAACTGCAAAACAAATTACAATTAGATAGACTTCCTTTTCACATAGAGTGTTTTGATAATAGCAACATCTCGGGCACAGATGCGGTTGCAGGCTGCATCGTTTACAAGCGGATGAAACCCTCTCGCAAGGATTATCGCAAGTATAACATCAAAACAGTGGTAGGCCCCGACGACTATGCCTCGATGCAAGAGGTCGTCAGGCGGCGTTATTCACGTATGATAGAAGAACAAACTCCCCTACCCGACCTCATCATTACTGATGGTGGTAAAGGGCAAATGGAAGTCGTTAGAGCAGTAGTTGAAGACGAACTCCATCTTCATATTCCCATTGCTGGTCTTGCAAAAGACAACCATCACCGCACCAATGAGTTACTCTTTGGCAACCCTCCCGCGGTTATTGGTTTAGATATCAAGAGCGAACTCTTTCGCGTGCTCACCCAAATACAAGACGAAGTGCACCGCTATGCCATCACCTTCCACCGCAACAAACGCTCCCAGCACGCACTACACAGCGAACTTGATGATATTAAAGGACTCGGTCCCAAAGGAAAAGAAGCACTACTGAAGCAATTAAAAACCATAAATGCAATAAAAGAAGCTGATAATCAGCAGATTAACAAGATATTAGGTAGGGCAAAAGGCAATCTCGTTTACAAACATTTTTCATCCTGAAAGCCACAGACAATTCATAATAAATTTGTAAATTTGTTGCATGAGAATTGTGATACAACGCTGTGCACAAGCCTCCGTAACCATCCACTATCAGGTGGAGGCTGCTATTGAAAAAGGGCTTGTTATCCTATTAGGTATCGAAGAAAGCGACACCCAAGAAGATGCCAACTGGCTGATACACAAAGTTATAAACCTACGCATCTTCGATGATGAGCAAGGTGTTATGAACCGCTCCATACAAGATATTCAAGGCGAAATGCTCGTCGTTTCGCAATTTACACTCTTTGCAAGCTATAAAAAGGGCAACCGCCCGTCGTGGCTTCGCGCCGCCAAACATGAGACAGCCATCCCGCTCTACCAACACTTTTGCGACGAACTGTCGCGCCAGTTGGGCCAAAAAGTGCAAACAGGCACGTTTGGTGCCGACATGAAAGTGGCACTCATTAACGATGGTCCCGTAACAATTTACATGGATAGCAAGGCAAAAGAATGAGTCAAAGCGTTCACCTGCCACCACCCCCCACCCATAATGCAATTTAAAAGCATGCAGATTAGTCAACAATATAGCAGACTTTTGTACACAATATAGTGCATTTTACATTACAATATAGCACACTTTTTGTAAACTATAAAATGGTGGTAATGAAACAAGACCAAAAGCACTCCGACTCACAACAACAAGGCATTGAAAGCATTAGTCGTCTACCTGCTTGCATTAGCAGCACTCACTTTGCTCTTCGGTATTGCCTTTGGTTTGCTTTTTCCCCTAAAAACTTTTACATAATGAACGAAGAAATTACCCTCAAAGCGCTGCAAACAGCAGTCGATGAATGGATAAAAACCTATGGCGTTCGCTATTTTAACGAGCTCACCAACATGGCTTGTCTCACCGAAGAAGTGGGCGAACTGGCCCGTGTTATTGCCCGAACCTATGGCGAACAGAGCTTCAAACCGGGCGAAAAGCCCAACCTTGGCGAGGAGATGGCCGATGTGTTGTGGGTGCTTGTGTGCTTAGCCAATCAAACAGGCATCGATCTTTCGGCCGAAATACGCAAGAGTTTTGCTAAAAAGACACAACGTGACCACGACCGACACCAGCAAAATGAGAAATTAAAATGACAAATATCCACCCAAAAAAATCAGTTTATTAAAATGAAAAACAATCCTTCCTATCAGCGAGGATACTCGCAGCAACGACACACAAAGCAAATACGAAGAGATGCTCAAGTTGTACGACACTCAGGTCAACGATGCCGATGTTCAGGCGGCTGTTGCACAGATTGTGGCTGAGAAAAGTGCCACAAAACAACACACACGAGGTAAAGAAATTCCTCTTGGGCAGTATCGAACTCACCACACTTAGCACCACCGACACCGAAGAAAAAGGTGCTTCAAATGGTCGAAAAAAAGTCAATCAATTCGACCGCGACTACCCCTGACCTTCCCCATGTAGCCGCCATCTGCGTCTATCCTGTTTTCACCGAATTGGTGAGCAATAGCCTCGAAGTCGACGGCGTAGCCATTACCAATGTCTCGGGCAACTTCCCTTCATCGCAAGCCCGAATGGAAGTGAAAGTGGCCGAAACGCAATTAGCCATTGCCGATGGTGCTACCGAAATTGACATCGTCATGCCCGTAGGTAAGTTCTTAAGCGAAGATTATGAGGGCGTTTGCGATGATATTAACGAACTCAAACAAGCATGTGACGACGTGCCCATGAAGGTGATTTTGGAGACAGGCGACTTAGGAAATGGCAGCAACATCATGAAGGCTGCGCTGCTTTCGATGTATGCTGGCGCCGACTATATCAAGACTTCCACGGGTAAAGAGAAAGTAAGTGCCACGCCAGAAGCGGCATATGTGATGTGTCAAGCCATCAAAGCCTACTACGATAAAACAGGCATACAGATAGGTTTTAAGCCCGCTGGAGGCATTAACTCGGTCATGGATGCCATTACCTACTACACGATTGTAAAAGAGGTTCTGGGCGAAAAATGGCTCACCAATCAATGGTTTCGCATGGGAACCAGCCGTTTGACCAACTTGTTGCTTAGTGAAATCCTCGGCAAAGAAACCAAATTCTTCTAAAAGACAACGCGAAACGCCCCGCTTTCTTATCATAGAGAGGCGGGCGTTTCTGCTTCATATAGCACCCATATTCCCCACTCCGCTAACCATTTTTATCTTATGAAAAAGAAAATGGCCCTTATCCTTTCGCTTTTCGCCCTATCGCTGATGCCCCTAAAAGCCCAGATAGGCGTCGCGGTCTATTATCAAAAAGGCCAGCATTTGCAAGCAAAGCAATGGCAAGTTCTGCCTCAAAGACTTCCACAAGAAGCCTATTATCGTTGATGCAGACACGATTTTCGGCACGCACTTTGATAGCTTCATGATAAGCAAAGAGGGGCAGAAAGGATTGTATGACATCGAAGGAAAATGCTTAATCCCCATCGCATTCAGCACCATTACTTCCTATAACAACCGTTATTGGCTCGTCAACAAGGACGGGAAAAAAGGTCTTTATTCGCACATGGGCAAAGAAATTCTGCCGCCACGCTATGATAGTATAGAGGTAGCCTGCAGCTTCTGTACCACTGCAAGCAACTATTTCATCGTGAAAAAAGGCTTTTATGGCCTCTGTAATAACGAGGGAAAATTTATTGTCGACCCACAATACACCGCCATAAAATATAGATATTTGAGGTTTTTTAAGCTGACAAAAGGGGACAGTTGCCATTATCTCTTCAACTATAAAGACATCATTAAAGACATCACATTAGACGATGCTATGCCCATTACAATGCAAAGAAACGAACAAAACCTCTTCTATTTCAATTATAAACAGGGCAAAGCATGGGGACTTCTACGTGAAAATGGACAGCCAATCATCGCTGTTCAATATGATAAACCCCTACAAAAAGTGGGCTATATCCACTCAGACAGCACCGCTTATTTCATCGCTTGCAAAGACAATCTATTTGGATTGATTGACATAGACAACAACATCGTGCTCCCCTTTCAATACAAAAAAATCGAACATACCTATCTCTACAACACCATAGAACTCACTACCGACGAGGGAAACAACTCTATAACATGACTAAAAAAAGCAATTAGCGCTCAACCTCTTCTATGACAAAAAGCAACGTCACTGATAGGTATCTATATCTCAAAAAGAATGGCCTTGAAACAGCTGTTGACTGCAAGCACATGCAACTCCTCTTCCCTTTTAAATACAATTCCATATTCAGTCTCGATGATAATGAGCACTTTATCGTCACCACAGAGGGTAAAACAGCAGTCGTCAACCGCCAAGATAAGCAGCTGATTCCCTATGGTTACGACGAAATTAAAGTCACAAACAATCCCAATCTCTTTATCATCAAGAAAGAAAATCAATACGGTATCGTCAACTTAAAGAACGAATTGGTCTATGGAATGACGCCCTACCATATAGAAGCTTATAATGATCACATAGAACTCACCAACATTTCAACGTGGGAAACCATTAAGAAATTGGATTATAACTTCCAAGAAATCAAATAAAAAATTAGGTATTTGGAAATTAATTCGGTACGAGTTGTGCCCCAATATGCATCACTTTGCTTACTAATATGATGCAAATTTGCCAACAATTTGGTGCACTTTCTGAACTAATTCAGCACATATTACCATGCAATATGTGCTGAACGTGTACCCATTTACACCTAACATGGGATAAACTACTATAAATTAAGGGATTAAGAAACTAACTTTTGCGCGCAATGACATAATCCAAATAGGCAGTTAATGCGGTTTTAATGGCCGCATCCCCTACCCTTTCGTCAATAAATTGCATGCAGGCTGCATGGCGTTTAGTCATCTGTTGTTCGGCATATTCAATACCCCCATGCGCCTTTGTAAACGCCACTAATGACGCAATTTCAGCTGCATTCACCTCTTGTTGCTTCACTTTATGCGCTAAAGCCAACATCGCTTCGTCGCCAGTCGACTGCAAAGCATAGATAACGGGCAAGGTTAGCTTACCCTCAAGCATATCGTTTCCTGTGGGTTTCCCCACCTCTGTCTCCTCATAATAATCGAAAATGTCATCGCGAATCTGGAAAATTATACCCAAGTCCTGCCCAAATTGCCGCGCAGCAACCACTTCATCGTCAGACGCTCCAGCACTCACCGCACCGATAGCAGCACACATTTCAAACAAAACGGCCGTCTTTTTCTTAATAATTTCATAGTAGGCTTCCTCGCTAATCTCTGTGTTATCGATGTTGCTCAACTGCAAGATTTCACCATCAGAAAGCGTCCTCCCTAACTCAGAAAGATAGCGAACAATCAGCTCGGAATGCGTATAAGAAACTGAAAGCAAGGCTGTTGACAGGATATAATCGCCTACTAACACACTCACTTTATTGTCGAAAAGCGCGTTTACACTGGCTTGTCCGCGCCGTTTATTACTCTCATCAACGACATCATCGTGCACCAAACTGGCCGTATGTAATAGCTCTAAGCCGACCGCAGCATACTGTGTTACTTCGGAAACGATGCCGAAGTTCTTTGCCATCAATAAAGTAAGCATCGGGCGCATACGCTTTCCACCGCGCTGACGAATATGCTCTAACACGCGTGACAATAGGCCATTATCATGTGATAGTGACCGATTAAAGAGTGTTACAAAATCATTTAATTCCTCGTGAATGGGGCTTTTAATGAGCGATAAATAATCCATGCGTTCATTTCTTTGTTACAAAAATACGCATTTTCTACGGGAATAGCGCGCGTCTTAAGGGATAAATGCGTTTTTCGTAATTTTACACCAAATAAGATAGCAATGAATAAATTATTTTTTTAATCGATGCCTACGCCCTGATTTTTCAGGTCCCTACTATGCACTTATACGTGCACCGCGCATCAATTCTAAAGGACTCAACACCTCGGCCATATTAGGATTTGTCAACACCCTACACGAGATCATTACCAAAGAGCAGCCCACTCATCTTGGCGTAGCATTCGATTTGGGCAAGACTTTCCGCCATGAAGCCTACCCACCCTACAAGGCACAACGTGAAGAAACGCCCGAAGCCATCCGACAAAGTGTGCCCATCATTCAAGAAATCCTGCACGCATTTCACATTCCTATCCTGCAAAAAGAGGGGTTTGAAGCCGATGATGTCATTGGCACATTGGCCACAAGAGCAGGTCAAGAAGGTGTAGAAACCTACATGCTTACACCCGATAAGGACTATGGACAGTTAGTAAGAGATAACGTTTTTATGTATAAACCTCGCCATGGTGGCGGTTATGACATCATCGGTCCGCAACAAATTCAGGCAAAATATGGTGTCGAACGCCCCGAACAAGTCATCGACTTGCTCGCACTTATGGGTGATGCTGTCGACAATTTTCCTGGTTGTCCCGGCGTTGGAGAGAAGACAGCAGTGAAACTTATCAATGAGTTTGGTTCAGTTGAAGGTCTACTCTCAAACACAACTCAACTAAAAGGTAAAATGCGATTGAACGTAGAAGCTGCCACAGAAGATATTAAAATGTCGAAATTCTTGGCAACGATTAAAACGGATGTACCCATTGAACTACAACTCGATGTTTTGGAAATTCAAAAACCGGATGAAGCAAAAACTGCGCGAAATTTTTTTGCCGAATTAGAATTTAAGACCTTAGCGAATAAAATTTTAAATGGCAGCGCTGAAAAAAAGCGAAAAAACAGCACTTTGCAACCCTGATTTATTCTCAAGTATTCCGAACAATCCATCAGAAAGCTCAGAAAAAAATCGCATTTTGAAAGCATAAAGTCCATAAAAACATAATTATAAACTTATTGATAATCAAGAAGAAGCAAAAAAACTTTGTGATTTTCTTAGGACAAAATCATTTGTTAGTTTAGATACAGAAACGACCTCAACCCACGCAATTGATGCCGAATTAGTAGGTTTATCGTTTTCCAATGTCGAACATGAAGCCTACTATGTAGCTATTCCTTCCGATCGTAAAGAGGCCTTACAATATGTTAATATCTTTAAACCTCTCTACGAAGACCCTGAGATTCTTAAAATTGGTCAGAATATAAAGTATGATTATGAGGTATTACAAAATTATGGCATCACACTAAAAGGTAAAATGTTTGATACGATGTTGGCCCACTATGTGGTACAGCCCGAATTGCGTCATAACATGGATTACATGGCCGAGACGCTTCTAAACTACAAGACTATCCATATTGATGAGCTGATAGGTGCACCAGGAAAAGGGCAAAAGTCCATGCGAATGCTCGCTCCCAAGGATGTCTTTGAATATGCATGTGAAGATGCTGACATCACCCTTCAACTGAAAAATGTACTCGAACCACAGCTCAAAGCCACTGAGACAGAGGCTCTTTTCTGGAATATTGAGATGCCCTTAGTGCCTGTTTTAGCTGAAATGGAGAGAACAGGTGTGAGACTTGACACAAAAGCATTAAGTGAAACATCGGTTGCTTACACCGAGAGAATGCAGCAAATTGAACAGCAAATCTACGAGATGGCAGGCGAATCGTTCAATATTTCAAGCCCAAAACAAGTAGGCGACATCCTCTTTGGCAAGCTCAACATCATGGAAAAAGCCCAAAAAGACAAAGACTGGCCAGTATGTTACCAATGAAGAGGTGTTACAATCGCTAAGCAATAAGAACCCCATCGTGGCACTCATCTTGGACTATCGCGGCTTAAAGAAGCTCCTAAGCACCTATATTGATGCGCTCCCAAAGCTCATTAATCCACGTACAGGCCACATACATACCTCTTTTAATCAAGCGCTTACGGCCACAGGCCGCCTCTCTTCGAGCGACCCTAACCTGCAAAATATCCCCGTGAGAAGTGAAGATGGCAAAGAGATTCGAAAATGCTTCATTCCCGAACCCGGCTGCTTGTTCTTTTCAGCTGACTATTCTCAAATCGAACTTCGCATCATGGCGCATCTCAGTGGCGACGAAAACATGCAAGAATCGTTCAGAGAAGGCATAGATATTCATGCGGCTACAGCAGCAAAAATAGCCCACAAACCCGTCGAAGAGGTAACCCCTTTAGAGCGAAAAAAGGCTAAACAAGCCAATTTTGGTATTATCTATGGCATCACAACCTTTGGCCTTTCACAACGCATGGGCATTGACAACAAGGAGGCAAAACAACTCATTGAGGGTTATTTTGCAACCTATCCCAAAGTGAAATCCTACATGGATCAGGGCCATCGAAGAGGCCAAAAAGACAGGTTATGCCGTGACATTATTCGGTCGGAAACGCTACCTCCCTGATATCAATTCGCGCAACAACACCGTGCGAGGTTTTGCCGAACGCAATGCCATCAATGCCCCTATTCAGGGCTCTGAAGCCGACATCATCAAAATAGCGATGATTCATATTGCGGAAAGATTTAAGCAAGAAGGCATTCGTTCGAAGATGATTCTCCAGGTACACGATGAACTTAACTTCTCGGTGTTGCCCGAAGAGAAAGAGAAAGTGGAACGCATTGTGCTCGAAGAAATGCAAAATGCCTACCCCCTCAGTGTACCCTTGCTGGCCGATGCAGGCTGGGAGTGCCAACTGGTTGGAGGCACACTAAGATGCAACAAGCCAAGAGAGGGTGCCCGAAAGCTGGCAGCATGCTTATTTCTAAGCGCCCTCTCCCACTCGATTTTACAGGCACCCAACAGACAAAAGCACATCCATCTCACCACGGTTCACCATCATAAAAGGGCTTATGGCTGCGCGATGCCGCAAAAAAAGGATAAGTTATCTTCGCCCGACTACGATGTGATGGCCACAATAAGTCGGCTACAAACACAAATAAAATGGCATAGATTACCTTGCAATCTATGCCATTTTTGCTTGACAATATGCACCTTTTTATGCAGTAATCTCTATCATTTTATTTGATGATACAGACCATGCGATAAGATAACAGAAAAGATAGGGGGCGCCAATCCATATCCTATGTGCGAAAAACGCTATGCCTTTGCAACCATCAAGCAGGGCAAACCACGCCGTAACAAACGGTCTCACGCCCTAAACCTGATGGTAGAATGTCTCAAAAAGGCAGGCGGAACCGCCCACCCCAGACACCGTCTTCAGCCCGCTTTCCGCAAGCAATCACCATGCAAACTTGGCTTCCGCGTGGCAATTTTAACGCCTTCTTCACCAACTTGTTATCAAAACCTCCAAGCGGACAGGTGTCATATCCTACTTCGGCCATGGCCAAAAGAAACGTTTGTATAACCAAAGAGCAACTCTGATGCACTGTAACACGCATATCCGTTTCGCTCACATCGCGCAAAATTGGCCGCCTTAGACCGATGCAAAAGGCAAGCAGCTTGCGCACCATACCCCACACCCGACAGCCACGTGAATAGAGAAACGGTGCGAGTTTCGTGTAATATTGCGTCACTTTTTGGATACGCTTCTCCTGCTTTTCGGCCGGTGCCGTGCGCTTAATATTCTCAATCTCGTGTGCCAGAATGGCCTTAGCATGCGCCTTATAATGGTCTTGCCGCGTGACAAACACCACAAACTGGTCGGCCGACCGTGCCGCAAGCTGATCCAAGCAAGCATGCGCCAACTGGCCTTTCAAGGCACTATCTGTAACATGATAGGCTTCCCAAAGCTGCATATTCGAACTCGTTGGCGCCAATGTGGCCAACTTCACACACGCTTCCACGCGCGAAGGATCAAGAGATTGCGTTTCGTCAAAATGACGAACAGCACGCCGATAATTCAAAAGTTCTACTAAACTCATACCCGATTAGAATGATAAATTAATGCTATTTATAGTCATCTCGTGCACCATTTAGGATACAACAAAATAACTCCTCTCGTGCAAAAAGTAGGTAATAAATCATAAAAAGCACCTTTTTCTACAATTTTTAGACTAAAAAAATTAGGAAGCAATTGATATTTTTTTGGTAGGTTTGTATCACAATAAAAACCGCTATATATAAAAAGAGAACTATGTTGACGTAAATAGTTGCCTTGTCACTTTGTGGTGAGAACAGAGAATGGGCAACCATCCACTGCATCTTGAATGGGCTACAACTTCAGGGGATTAGCACAAAGAAAGACAAGTGCATGCTGCTCCACGGAAGCAACAACAGAACAGGTGTTAGCACAAATTTCATAGGTAAAAAGAGGTTGGATGCGGGAGAAAAGAACCTCGAAGCAAGCCTACAAACTTGTTTCGGGGTATCTGATAACATCATGTTTCAAGCCTTTTTCTACAAGCTTTTTATGCTGCTAATCGTGTATTACTGTGCAAAGCTGCGCTACCAGTTTTTCGAAATTGTTTTTATCGAGAGCCTTTGCCCGCATTGCCGAACGATAGTTGTAAATGGTTTGTGGTGAATAGAATAACAGGTTGGCTATCTCTGAGCTCTCGGTTACCCCCAAACGCACTAAAGCCATGATACGCTGTTCAGTAGTCATGGTTAGCTTGTCTGGCTGTAAAATTTGATCTTCAGGACGCAGAAGAGCATTCAATTCGGCAGGGAAAGTAGGGTAGAGGTCAAGGAAAGCCTTATCAAAACGCAAAAGGAAAGTTGCTGCATCCTCTTCAGAAAGCCGATCAGAAGAGAGCTGCGTGAGGAGTTCCTGCGCTTGATTGGCTTTAATCTTACGCTTTACTAAAGTTTGTTGTTTCTTTAATCGGTTGATGAAACGTGAACAAAGGTCTATATAAAGCTTCACTAATCCCTCACGTTTCTTGTTTGTGACCACCAGCTTTTCATTTAATTCATACAATTGTTCGTTAAGCAAGCTCTGACGTTCATTCATCTCTGAAAGCCGATGATTGGACTCTTGCAGCTTCCTTCGGCTATGCGTGAGCCGATTGTTTTGCTTGAAAATGAAGCCAATAGAAATAAACAGGAAAACAGCAAAGACAGAAATAACCAACAAACTATTACGGAAGAAGCTGTTGGTTTGCTGTAACTGGCGCTGATAACTGTTGACAATAATGGGCAAACGATTAGATACTTCTATGATGCGTAAACGACTATTATAAAACTTTGCATTGTTGAGTGATATGTTAATATAGCGCTGTGCGTCTTCAATAGCCAATGTTCCTTCGCCATGTTCAAGTGTGTACATGGCTAAGTTTTGCAAGGCCATATTCTCCATCGTGAGACTCTTTGCATCACTCTCACATGCCATAAGGAGATAGTTTTCATAATTATCGGTATCTCCAGCTGCATTATAATTACAAGCTAAAGCAAAGCAAGCCATAGCATACATACGTGTGCTTTCAGGTGTTGTAGCGATGCTTTGCTGGTAATATTTTCGTGCCTTTAAAGGGTCATTGAGAATATAACCGCTATATTCTCCCATATAATAGCTGTAGCGTTTATCGCGCTTATCCAAAAAAGGCATTGCTGAAACCAAATTTTGTCGCCCCATCTCACGATATCGAGGTGCGTAAATGGCATCACTACAATAGTCAGCCCAATAAACATAAGTATGGAAAAGTGTTAGATAATAATTAAACTTCAGTGTATCGGGAAGCACGGAGGGCTTGAGTAAACTGAGACTTTCAAGTGCCTGACTATACAATCCACCAATAGAAAGTAAGTCGGCTTTCTGAATGATATTCTGTGCATAATAGCTTGTTTGGCCAGTCTTCACAGCATATTCAATGCTCTCATTGATATACTTCATAGCCGAATCAAACTGAAATACATAATAATTTTGATAGAGTTCATTATAGAGTCGCAAGCGTTGCTGCACACGTTGTTCATGCTGAAGCTGTATTTTTAACTGCTCAATGTGTTGTTCACGCACTTTCAAATAATAGGGTTGACGCGCCAAAACACTATCTAATCGGGCTAATTCTGCCGAGCGATTATTAGCATTAGCCACTAAAGTAAGACCTAAAAAGAAACCTAAAAAGAACTTCCTAATCATTGATTTTCCCTTGATTAAATGCAAAGATAATCAATTATAACGAATAGATATATCTACTTATATAGATTTTTACAATACTTTTTTTAGTTTGGTAATCAGTAATTTATAGTAAATAAAAGATACCACATATCTACTTTTTATACTACTTGCAGATATAAAGCGGTGAAAAAAACATTATCTTTGTCTCAAATTTATTAAAAAAAGTAAGACCTAAATTTACAATTATGCCAAATTCAACTATTCGGCTGACAAGATTGTATCTTGTTATTCTTTTTTTGCGCTATGCATGCCGCTTTATGGCTTTGCACAAGGCGTATTTAACGTAGAAGGCGTGGTTAAAGATGCGGCTGGGGAGCCCATTATCGGCGCAAATGTCGTCGAGAATGGAACGCAAAACGGAACCGTATCAGATATTAATGGTGTCTTTACGCTCAAAGTAAAAAATGGTAATGCTGTATTGAAAGTATCTTATATAGGATATGTAACACAGACGATTAACATTAAAAGTCAAAGTAAAGTTAATGTGACCTTAAAGGAAGACGCAGCTAATTTGGGCGAAGTTGTGGTCATTGGTTATGGCACAATGGACAAAAAAGAATTGACTTCTGCCATCTCACACGTGTCATCTAAAGACTTTACTAAGGTAGCAACAGTAGACCCTTCAATGATGATTCAAGGCAAAGTCCCTGGTGTAAGCATCACGAATACGGGTGCAGGTGACCCCAATAATCAGGCTAGTATCCAGGTGAGAGGAGTCTCTTCACGCGCTGCAGGCTTAGGTCCTTTGATTGTAATCGATGGTATTCCTGGTGGCAATTTAACCAACATCAACCCCAATGATATTGAGAGTTTCGATATCTTAAAGGATGGAGCAGCCAGTGCTATCTATGGAACACGCGGCTCAAATGGCGTTGTTTTGGTAACAACAAAGAAAGGATCGCGCGATGGGAACTTGCACACAAGTTACAATGGAACAATTTCCTTTGATGCCATAAAGAAAGAGTTGGACATGCTTGATGCCGATGAATATCGCGCTAATCGCATTGCTTCTGGCACAGGTTATGACCTCGGAGGATCAACAGATTGGATGAAAGAGATTAGTCGTGTGGGCGTTCGTACACAACATACACTAACACTTAGCGGAGGAAATGCCAAGTCAAACTACCGCGCTTCTGTGGATTATCGCGATGCAAAGGGTATCGACAAATACTCTGGTCGTCAGGAATATGGTGGGCGTATTGCACTGAACCACACTACAAAGAGTGGGCTATTTACATTCAATTTAAATATAGCTCCACGCATAGCTTACCGCAAAAACGCGCAATGGGATGTGTTCCGCAATGCCGTAGAAGCTAATCCTACGACACCAATTCGTGATCTTCTAGAATCCTTCTTTATACTATAACTTTAAGGGACAAACTGCAAGTTATAACCCTCTTGAGATGCTTAATCTTGAGAAGCATACTGGTACAACGAAATTGTTGGATTGGGATGGAACGGTGAAATTAAATCTTTTCCCACTCCTTCTAACGAATCCAGGCAAACAAGTGCTTACAACTCAGCTAACATTTGCCGATCACCAATATGACAATTACAACCAATGGTTTCGCCCATCAATCAGCACATTGGCCATCAATGGTGGTCATTTGGGGGAAGCTAAACAAGATTATTCGAAATCGTCGCTGCACAGTTTGGAGTGGATTACGAACTACAGCAACTCTTTTTGGTGACCACAATATCAAAGCTATGGTGGGCTATTCCTACCAATATGATAAATATTCGGGCTTGAATGCTGCAAACAAAGACTTCCCAAACAATGCGCTACAAGACAACAATCTCGGCACAGGTACCTATGCAAAAGAAGAAGGTGAGGTTGGAATGGGTAGCTATATGAACGATGCTAAGCTGATAGCTTTCTTCGGACGCATTAGCTATGACTGGAAAGGGCGCTACATGTTGACCGCTTCTTTGCGCCATGAAGGGTCGTCAAAGTTTGGTAAAAAAACCACAAATGGGGTAACTTCCCTGCCGTTAGTTTGGGCTGGAGAATCTCTGATGAACCCTTTATGAAGGATACAAAGAGTTGGTTAACAGACTTGAAGTTGCGTGCGGACTTTGGTGTAACGGGCAATCAAAACTTTGATAGTTACAAATCACTGAACACCATGTCGGGCTTTGGTTATTACATGTACAATGGCAAATATTATCAAGTTTGGGGACCTGGTAAGAACGTAAATCCCGACCTTCGTTGGGAAAAAAAGGAAAGAACTGGAACATTGGTTTGGACTGGACCTTGCTGCAAGGTGCCCTATTTGGCTCATTCAATTATTATAATAGACGGCAACAAGACCTGTTAGGTGATTACAATGTATCCGTTCCTCCTTACTTGTTTACATCTACATTTGTCAACGTAGGAACGATGCGTAATAGTGGATTTGAGTTCGATATTACTTGGAATGCTATCAAGACTAAAGACTTTAATTACACGATTAATGTCATAGGTTCTACCATGAGCAACAAGTTTGTGGACTTTAGTAACTCACAGTTTGTTGGTCAAAACTACTACGATGTGGTTAGTCCTGAAGATCCATACCCATTCCATACACTGCAAAGAATCGAGAAAGGTAAACGCATTGGCAACTTCTACATGCTCAAATATGCAGGTGTCAATCCACAAGGACAATGGATTGTGTATGACAAAAACGGCGACCTTGTCTTAGCAGATAACGCTACTGATGACGACAGACAGTATGTAGGCAATGGACTTCCACGTTTTACGGGCTCCATGACACATACTTTCCGCTACAAAAACTGGGATGCTTCGTTCTTCTTCCAAACCGCTTTGGGCTTCAAAATTTTCAACATTCATGATTTTTATTATGGAACAAAGAGCTTCCAAGGCAACGTGATGGACAAGGCATACAGCAAGAACTTGATTATTTCTCAGAACCCTATTGTCTGTGATTACTTCTTAGAACCGGGCGATTATCTCAAGCTTTCGTCTATTAATTTAGGCTATACGCTGAATCTAAATAAGAAGTATATCGATGCTATTCGCATCTTTGCAACAGCGGGTAACTTGTTTACTATCACAAAGTTCTCAGGCATTGACCCATCAAACTATCAGGTAAATGGGTTAAATCCAGGCGCAACTGGGTCACGTACTTACTACCCCTCGACCCGTCAATTTATGTTAGGGTATGCAGATAGATTTCTAAGATCGATCAACGATTAATAAACGATTATGAAAAAAAGACTATAAAATATGTAGCGTCAATGCTGCTGGCTTTCAGCCTTGTTGGGTGCACCGATTTAGGGCGAAACGCTCTATGATCAGATTGACTCTAACAACTATTATAACACCAAGGAAGACGTCATTCGCTCCGTCTTCCGCCCTTTTGAACTATGGATTTTGGAGCGTTCAAAGCCGCCATGTGCTCAATGAGGAGACCGCAGACCAATTGATTACGCCCACAAGAGAAGACTGGTGGGACGACGGAGGACGCTGGGCTCGCCTGCATAGACACAAATGGTTGGTCACAAATGGCGAGGCACAAACCGAATATAATGGTTGCTTCCAAGGCATTATGCAAGCAAACTTGGTCATTGAAGACCTTGATAAGCTCAGCGCTTCGCAATTTGGTTTCTCCGATGCAGAGTTCAATAACCTCAAAGCACAGAACAAAGTGTTGCGTGCTTGGTTCTATTTACGACTCTTAGATGCCTTCCGCAACATCCCATTTGCTACGAGTTATTATGATTTAAGCAAGAATATTCAAACACAAGTTCCACCCAAACAAATCTATGATTTTATTGAAAAGGAACTGAAAGATGCCATCCCCCTATTGGCTAAAAAAACCACATTGGGCGGCAATCAAGGCCATCAAGGCTCGTGGACACAAGCAGCTGCAGCAGCTTTGTTAGTGAGGTTGTATCTCAATGCAAAGGTCTATATCAACGAAGACCATTTCAATGATTGTGCAAATGTGGCACAAGCCATCCTCAATGGCACTTATGGCACCTATCAGATTGGCAGCCGTTGGGACGAAGCTTTCGATTGGAACAATCAAACCAGCGATGAGGTTATCTTCGCATTTCCTAGTTCCGAAGGCTATTCTCATTGGCACTATGGTGGTGATATGTATTGGTGGTCGGTACCTTCTAAGGCGAGTGACTGGCTGAAAGATACAAAGAACAAGCAAGGTTCACACAACATTAAGTATTCGGCATCACCCAGTTTACGCCCCAATGGCACTGCTTACAACTTCGAACTCGGCCGTCCCATTGCCCGTTTCAAACAATATCCTTCAGACTACCGCTTGCTGAGATATACTAATTTAGGTGATAACAAGCGCGAAGGCATGTTTATTTATGGTAAGATTGCCTATCAAGATGCCAATGGGAACACCGTTTATTTGAAAGATCGTAACGGCAAATTCACACTCGATTTGCGCGATGCTGTAGGCAAGTTTGGCGCAATGGATGGTTCACAATGGCTATCAACAGGTGAGAGTTCTTTAGAGAATGGCGACGATAACTCTGGATGGATGTTCGCTAAATATCCTCTTTATTCTGACCAAGAAAAGGGTATGCTGGAGGCCGATTACTGCGAAATCCGTCTGCCCGAAATCATCTATAGCTTAGCCGAATGTAAGCTTCGTGCTGGCGACACCACTGGTGCTGCACAATTGTTGAATTCTGTTCGTAAGCGCAACTATCCTGCTTCCGACTGGTCAACCGTACTTTATTCACCCGCAGGCAGTGCAACACTCGACATGAACGAGATGCTCTTTGAATGGGGACGCGAATTCTTTGCTGAAGGACGCCGCCGCATTGACCTCATCCGCTTTGGTAAATTTGAGGATGCTTGGTGGGATAAGGAGCACGAAAACGATAAGCATACGGAGATATTCCCTTTCCACACCGACATCATTGGTGCAGCTAAAGGCAATATAAAAGCAAAAATCCTGGCTACGGAAATTAAAAATCAATTCAATGGTATAAAAAAAGTTTTTATGCAACAATTATTCTAAAGATAATCAACTGCAAAGGGGAGGGTACAAGCCACCCTTTCCTAAGCTGTTGAGCAGCAACGCAATAAAGATTGAAAAATAAAAGCATGCAGATTGGCCTGCAAAATGATGTAGTTTCACACACAAAATGCACCATATTATTGCTCAAAATGCCATCTATTATAAAACCATTCCATGCAATAATCAATCTCGGTTCGCCTGCATAAAAACAATTGGAGCAAAAAAACACGCACAAAAAATATTGAGCTTATGAAAAAAATTATTTCAATATGCAGCTTATGCAATCCTCGCCTTGGCTGCACCCATGGCACTTCAATCGTGCAATGACGATAAAGACATTGTCATTATCGAAGGTGAACTGCCCCTAAAGTTAAGCCATCTTTACATGGTTGGCGACGCAACTCCTGCAGGATGGAACATTGGTGCACCAACAGAAATGACGCAATCGCCAGACGATAAATTTGTCTTCACCTACGAAGGTAAGCTCAAAGTGGGCGAAATGAAATTGCCTTTAACCAAAGGAGACTGGGGTGCAACCTTCATTTTCGCACCTGCTCCCAATACTGAAATCAATGAAAATGGTGTGGCAAATGATGGCATTGAGGTGCGCAAAGAAAATGGAAATGATGCCAAATGGAAGATTACCAAGACTGGAATGTATAAAGTTTCTATCAATCTTCGCAGCTATAAAATGCAGGTAACTTATACTGGTCCAGAGCCTGTTACCCCCATTGCATCTACAAAGTTAGGCATGATTGGCAGTGCAGCCCCTTGCGGATGGACCGACAATGAAAGCAATGTTACGATGTTTACCAAAACATCTGACACACCGCTTCAATACACTTATACTGGCCATCTCAACACAGGCGAGTTGAAATTGGTTTATAGTGGCACCACTGTTGCAGGCTATGCAGGGTCCCTATTTGCAAGCACCCGATGCTGGTGTAACACTCAACCACACGGGTGTTTCAAAGCAAGGCATGGAAATAGGTGGGGCAGATAACAAATGGAATGTGACAGAAGCTGGCACTTATAAGGTGGTATTCGACCTCACAAAACGCGAAATCAAGGTCGAATCATTCCAACCCTAAGCATAATTCGATAAAAGGAATAGGGGAGGGACAACCCACTTCACCATAAAATGAAAGCGGAAAGACTCCCCGCTCCACCCAATATAAATCCAAAATGAAGAAAAACATTTATACTCTACATGGCAGCAATAGGCCTCTTGGCAAGCTGCAACAGCAATGAATGGGACGTCACAAGCGACCTTAATGTCGACTCTGTTGATCCCACAATAGGACTCACTCCGCTCGCCGAAGCGCCTCATATGGACTATGCTCCATTATATTGGAGCGTGTATGGTGCACTGCGTCAGCAAGAAAAAGACGCATCATTCCCTAACATCTTCACAGAAACCGACTGGGACAACGCCATCAACTATGTAGCCAACAATTTAAAATCACATGGCTATGACATGCTTGTCACTGATGGTTTTGCATCTATGAGTGGTGACAATGGCTACATGACACGCTATAGTCACACATTGAAAAACGACAATTCGCCAGAGGTACAATTGTCTACTATCATTAGTAAACTCAATGCAAAAGGGTTGAAATTGGGCGTTTATGACAGCCCCTTTTGGTTGCATTATACCAACCCTAACGCTATCATTCCAGGCACAGACAACATCACTGTGGGTAGTTTACGCTACGACTCTAAAAAAAGATAAAGACATAAAGCACCCCACAAAGAACGATCAATTTGGCTGGGTTGTGACTCGATCGTCCTGGTGCTGAACAATATTTTGAAGGCTTCTTCAAGCATTATTCGGATATGGGTGTGAAGTTTATTCGCATGGATTTCCTCTCATGGTATGAGGATGGCATGAACTATACCGACATCATTGATAAAGGTTATGGCCGTGAACGCTATGTGAAAGGCATGCAATGGATTAATAAATATGCACAGAAATATGGCATATATGTGTCACTTGTCATGCCACATCTCAAGAATAATGCCATCATTGAGAAATATGCGGGCAACATGATTCGCATTGATGCCGATGCATTGGAAGGCGGATGGTATCGCTTTTTCAGAAAAACAATCGAGGTAATCTCCGTGGTGGTTGGCCTAATTCCGAAAAACGCTTTCGATGGATTTATCAACTGGTCTAAGATCTCAGGTCGCAAGAAAGTGCGTCTCGATGGCGACTTCATTCGCATCGGAAGCTATGCCGATGACAACGAAAAGATGAGTGTTATATCACTTCCTTTGATGGCTGGTGGTCCTCTTTCTATCACTGATATGCCAACAGGACATGATTTAACATTCTTCCAAAAACGACGAGATACTGGCACTACAAAGAGATGGTTTCGTCGGAAAACCATTGGAAAGAAACCTCTGGTCAGTAGATGGTGAGCTGTGGTATGGCCAAATGAAGGACGGATCTTGGGTCATTGGACTCTTCAATAGAGAGAAGAGTGCCGACACACGCAAGCTTGATTTAACCCAAATTGGTTTACATGATACCTACAATGTGCGCGACTTATGGGAACATAGCAATAAAGGTTCCGTCAAAGGTACTATCGAAGCAAACGTTCCTGCGCATGGTTGTAAGATTTATAAACTTACAAAAAGCCAACTAATGTTTAAATAGAAAAGCAACCTATAAGATATGAAAAAGAAAGCATTTAGCGCTGCACTTGCAGCCATTTTCCTGTCACTTCCCGCATCACTCGGTGCACAAACAGTGACATCGCCTAATGGAAACATCGTTGTAAAGTTCTCTCTTCAAGAAGGAGGTGTTCCAACTTATGAGATGACCTATAAGAAAAAAAGCCAGTCATTTTGCCGTCACATTTGGGCTTAGAACTGAAAAAAAGATAAGCATGCAAGCAAAGGCATGAATGAGACAAGTCTCATGGATGGCTTCACAGAAACAGCGCATAAAACCACCACTTTCGATGAAACGTGGAAGCCTGTGTGGGGAGAAACGGCCACCATTCGTAATCATTACAACGAACTTGAAGTGGATCTTAACCAACCAGAGAGCAAAAGAAATATCGTTATTCGCTTCAGAGTATATGATGATGGCATGGGATTTCGCTATGAATTCCCACAACAAAAACGAACTGAACTATTTCATTGTGTCACGTGAACGCACACAATTTGCTATGGCAGGTGACCATACTGCCTACTGGATTCCTGGCGATTACGATACACAGGAATACGAATCTGTCATCTCTAAACTATCCGAAATACGTGGAAAGATGAAGGAAGCTGTGACTGAAAACTCATCACAAACACCCTTTTCACCCACAGGTGTACAGACATCTTTGCAGTTAAAAACCAATGATGGCCTCTACATCAACCTACATGAGGCTGCATTAATCAATTATCCTGCTATGCATCTCAACCTCGATGACAAAAAAACTTTGTCTTTGAAAGTTGGCTTACTCCTGATGCTGTTGGCAACAAAGCCTACGTCCAAACGCCATTCAACACACCATGGCGTACAGTGATGGTGAGCGACGATGCACGCGACATGTTAGCCAGCAACCTTATTTTAAACCTCAATGAACCTTGCAAAATTGAGGACACAAGCTGGATACATCCCACAAAATATTGTGGTGTTTGGTGGGAAATGATTGCGGGAGGCAAACCCTGGGCCTACACCTTTGATGTACCTTCTGTGCACCTTGGGGTGACCGATTACACCAAAGTGAAACCCAATGGCATTCATCCTGCCAACACTGCCAACGTGAAACGTTACATTGATTTTGCTGCAAAGAATGGTTTTCAGCAAGTGCTTGTCGAAGGATGGAACATTGGTTGGGAAGATTGGTTTGGTCATTGGAAGGATAATGTCTTCGACTTTGTCACCCCATATCCTGATTTTAACATCAAAGAACTCAACGAATACGCACATAGTAAGGGTGTAAAGCTCATGATGCATCATGAGACTTCGGGCTCAACAGGCAACTATGAACGTCGCATGGACGCTGCATATAATCTCATGAATAAGTATGGTTACGATGCTGTTAAGAGCGGCTATGTAGGCGATATTATCCCTCGTGGCGAGCATCATTACAGTCAAAACACCAACAATCACTATCTGCGTGCCATCCAAAAGGCCGCTGAAAAGCATATCATGGTGAATGCACACGAGGCTGTTCGCCCCACAGGTTTGTGTCGAACCTATCCTAACTTGGTTGGAAACGAGAGCGCACGTGGCACCGAATACGAAGCTTTTGGTGGCAATGCACCCTATCATACGCTCATCCTTCCATTCACTCGTCTGCAAGGAGGCCCAATGGATTACACACCAGGTATCTTAGAAACCAAGCTCAACAAGTGGTGTGACAATCAGAGTTATGTACACACTACGTTGGTAGGCCAGTTGGCTTTGTACCTCACCATGTATAGTCCATTACAGATGGCAGCCGACCTTCCCGAGAATTATGAGAAATATAACGATGCATTCCAATTCATTCGCGATGTGGCTTGCGACTGGGATGACTCGAAATATCTTGAGGCTGAACCTGCAAAGTATATCACAGTAGCACGTAAAGCCAAAGGAACCAACAACTGGTTTGTAGGTGGAAAGTGCGACGCAGATGGCCATTTATCGACTATCAAGTTCGACTTCCTCGACAAAGGACGCACCTATACGGCCACCATCTATGCTGATGCAGCCAACGCACACTATGATAAAAACCCAGCAGCCTACACCATTACGAAACGAAACATTAAGAAAGGCGACACGCTTAAAATAAAAGAAGCACCAGGAGGAGGCTTTGCTATTAGCCTCATCGCTAACAAATAACCCCTCAAACAACACAAAAAAACGACGAAGCAGGAATGCGGTTTCATACCAGCATTCCTGCTTTTTCATATCCTTTTTGCTACAAAGCCATCCTATCCATAACAACGATATGCCCTAAAAGCTCGTTTAAATTCTCTCTAAAGGGCAATTAACCTTACCAGTAAGTTAACCCACAGAAAAAAAGGTGAGAGTGCAACCCTACACAAATCATATGGCCACGCTCTCACCTCGTTTTGCTATGAAAGTCTATACGCTCTTTCGCTTAGAGTTGCGCTTCTACAGCCTTTTCTACCTCTTTCATATCCACGGTAGGCTCAAAACGAGCTACAACCTTACCCTCACGATCAATCAAAAACTTCGTGAAGTTCCACTGAATATCATTCTGTTTGCGTGGCTCCGCATTGGCTTTGTTATAAAGCTCTTCCATCACCTTTGCCAATTTCTCCTCATAGGCACCACCGGCATAGCCCTTTTCTTCTTTCAACCAAGTGAATAAAGGCAACGCATTGGCGCCATTCACATCGCTCTTTTTAAACTGAGGGAAGTCGGTTCCAAACTTCATTGTGCAAAATTCTGTCACTTCTTCATCGCTACCTGGCGTCTGATGTCCAAACTGATTGCAGGGCACATCCAATATTTCAAAGCCCTTATCACGCAGCTTTTTATACATGGCTTCTAATGCTTCATACTGCGGTGTGAAGCCACATCCCGTAGCAGTATTTACAATCAAAAGCACCTTTCCTTTATAATCGCTCAAACTAACGCTATTGCCCTTCTTATCGGTCAAACTGAAATCATAAACTGTCTTCATTGTCCTTTGTTTTTTATTTGTTGTGATGTTAAACATATTCCGTGCCAAACGACCATCTTTTTCAAAAATCTTCGTCCAACCCGTCTTTGTCATAATTCAATGCCATCTTATTGTAATTTTTAATTTTATTCGTGAGAGAATCTTTTTCCTCGTTTGCAAAGATAGTATTTTTTTGTTATCCCATACCAAGAAGACATTCAAAACTTTAATACTTTTTAAACTAAAATCGTTTACGATGTAGTTTCGCGCATTTTGAATAACATTTTTACGATAACAGGCTATCATTCACGCAAAAAACAAGAATTTTCCCACATTGCTTTCCCATACAAAAAATGATATTTCTGCCTCCTAATTCACAGAAGGACCAATACAAAATAACAGACAGCACCCTAAAAAGCACACCATCTATACACCCCCATTATTGTAAATAAATCCTACCAAAAAACACCTCCTCAAAACTCCTTCAAATAGAAAACCCAACACATCAAAACACGCCTTTTCGCGCAAATCCACCGACCTTTACACCCAAACGCTATGCTTTCCCTAAGTAAAGTCTATCACTTTTGTGCACAAACACAGCCGTTTTACTCGCAAATTCAACCTAAAAAACAAGGCAAAACAGCCCCTTTTTCTCACTTTTCCACCATCAAAATTACTGGAAAAGCCATTCCCTTTCATTATCATATTGACTATAAGACGATTAGAACACGCGCTCCTATTTCGCCCATACGCCATCCATCGTCTCGCCATTTGAAATAAACAAACTATAGAAAGCCTTTTGTAAAGGAAAGTGATTGCACCACCTGCCCCACAAACAAAAGAAAGATTTAAGCCTCAGCCGTCAACCAAAAATGAGCTTTAGTGAACCAACAATTCAGAAAAAAACCTACCTTTGCACAGATAGCAAAACAAACAAGGACATGATTTTATTAAGCTTCGACACCGAAGAGTTTGATGTGCCGCGCGAACATGGCGTCGACATCTCCTTAGAAGAGGGCATGCGCGTGTCTATTGCGGGCACAACACGCATCTTAGACATCCTGAAAGCCAACAGCGTGCAGGCCACATTCTTCTGCACCGGCAACTTTGCTGTGCACGCACCCCACATCATTCAGCGCATCATCAACGAGGGACACGAGGTGGCTTGCCATGGTGTCGACCACTGGCAACCCAAAGATGACGATGTATTTCGGTCGAAAGAAATCGTTGAACGCGTGGCTCAACAGCCCGTTTATGGCTACCGACAGCCCCGCATGTTTGCCGTTTCCGACCACGATATTCAGACCGCCGGCTTTCAATACAATTCATCTTTGAACCCAGCCTTTATTCCCGGGCGCTACATGCACCTGCGAACGCCGCGCACATGGTTTATGAAAGATGGTGTCATGCAGATACCAGCGAGTGTCAGTCCCAAACTGCGTATTCCGCTTTTTTGGCTGGCTTTGCACAATTTCCCCGAGCGTTTATACCACCGTTTGGCACGACAAGTGCTCCGCCACGATGGCTATTTCGTTACTTATTTTCATCCTTGGGAATTTTATGCACTGAAAGAACATCCCGAATACAAGATGCCTTTCATCATCAAAAAAACCATAGTGGCGAAGCGCTATCTGCCCGACTTGACCGCTTCATCAAAGCCATGAAGCGCGACCATCAGCCATTTATCACCTTTAAAACATTTGTCGATCAACAGCGCAAAAACAATGATTAAACTCGCAACCGTTTCGCCCTGCTTCAACGAAGAAGAGGGATTGGCGCAGTCGGTGGCCAAACTCACCGACCTTTTTCAAGCGCTGATTGCCGAAGAAAAAATAGCTCCCGACTCGATGATTGTGCTGGTTAACGATGGCAGCCGCGACAAAACCTGGGATATTATCAGCCAATTACACCGCGACAATCCGCTCGTTCGGGGCATCAACCTTTCCCACAACGCCGGCCATCAGAATGCCATCATGGCCGGAATGATGACGGCTAAGAACTGGGCCGATGCCGTTATCACGCTCGATGCCGACCTGCAAGACAACTATCGCAAATGTATTCCCGAAATGGTCGATGCTTTCTTGGCAGGCCACGACATTGTCTATGGCGTGAAAGTGTCGCGACAAGCCGACCCATTGCTCAAACGCATGTCGGCCCAAACCTTCTATCATCTGCAGAAAACCATGGGCGTTGACAGCATTTTTCAACCATGCCGACTTCCGCCTGATGAGCCGAAAAAGCCCTGCTGATGCTGGCCGATTACAAAGAACGTAATCTCTATCTACGCGGTTTGGTGCCCCTCATTGGTCTGCCATCAACCACCGTTGACGACGAAATCAGTGCGCGCGAAGCAGGCCACTCCAAATACACGGTGCGCAAAATGATGCACTTAGCGCTCGATGGCATCACCTCGTTCTCGGTGAAACCCATCTATTTCGTGGTCTATTTAGGCCTGTTCTTCCTGCTCATCAGTTTGGGCATCGGCGGCTATGTCATTCATTCTTTCGTGGCACACACCGAAGTTGCAGGCTGGGCTTCTATCATTTTAAGCATCTGGTTGGTTGGAGCTATGCTCATGATGGCTATCGGTGTGGTGGGCGTTTACATCGGAAAAATCTACGAAGAAGTGAAACACCGCCCACTTTATCACATCAGCGACATCTTAGATTAAGCCACAACACATGCAAAAGACACTTCAACAGCTGTGGAAACGCTGGCAAAACGACTTCTGGCGCGTGGCACGTTTCGGGCTCACGGGCACACTTTGCTCGGCGCTTCACTATGGCGTTTATTGTCTTTTTCTGTTGTTCTGCTCGGCCACATTAGCCTATACGGCCGGCTATGGCGTGGGCTTGGTAGCCAATTATGCCCTCACCACCTACTTCACCTTTCAAAAAAAGCCCACGAAACACAATTTCTTGGGCTTCGTGGGCAGTCATATTTTAAACTATTTTTTAGAGATAAGTCTGCTGCATTTGTTCCTATGGATGGCCGTAAATCAATGGCTTGCTCCCATTTTAGTAATGGCTATTGCCGTGCCTGTCAACTTTCTGCTGTTGCGTTTCATATTCGTTCGTAACAAGAAATGATTTGCTCAGCCACGTTTTTGGTTCTCAAATCGTTTCACATACTGCCGACTCTTTTCCACCATTTCTGTGCAGTTCTGTATGGCTTTTTCCACCGCTTCGGCCAATCCTTTAGCATCATCGGCATCCACATAGAGGCTATCGGGGCCACCAGCTTCTTCCAAACAACTACCCTTTGCAGCCACAACGGGCAAACCACTCTGTATGGCTTCGATAATAGGGATGCCGAAACCTTCATAACGAGAGGGATAGATAAAGGCCTCAGCTTGCCTGTAAATGGCAGGCAAAAGGTTGTTGGGAATGCCTTGAATGAAATGCACTCTGTCGCCAATGCCCAAAGATTGAATGGTACTGTCGAGCTTCTTTTGGTAGGAAGTCTTCCGTCCCACCACCACAAGGTGCATGTCTTGGGGCAAGAAGGGGAGCGCTTCAATGCCCAAAAGAATGTTTTTGCGCACCTCAACCGTGCCCACATTCAAGAGATAGCGCGCCGGAAGCTGATAGCGTTGACGTGCTTCGGCCAAAGCATCCTCACCAACAGGCTGGCTGAAATAGCTGCCACAACTTTGATAAACCAAATCGATTTTCTCGGCAGGAAAGTTGCTATAGTGCAGAATGTCGCGCTGGGTACACGCGCTGATGGCTACAATACGCGTGGCTTCTTGCAACATCTGATAGAACTTCAGTTTGTAAATAAAGGCATCTATCGCGGGATAGAACTCGGGATGACGCAGGAAAATCAAGTCGTGCACCGTCACAACGCCCGCAATTCCCGCCTTCTTAAGTCCGAAAGGCAGCTCACCCGAAAGGCCATGATAGAGCGAAACGCCATCTTGCTGCAACCGTTTCACCACACCATGCATGCGCCATAGGTCGCGTTGCAAGCGCAGATGCAAATGAGAAGGATAAACAAACGTCACATTCTCTGCCGGCAAAACTTGTTCGCGCAACACCGCTTTTCCGTCATCGGGTGCATACAATCGCAACTGCGTTTGGGGCAAAAGGGGTGCCAAATCGTTAATCAACGTGCGGCCATAACTACCTAATCCGGTGCCATTGCGCACAATGCGCTTGGCATCATAACCTATCCTTGCATACTTATTCATGACTGTTTTCGTTTAAAGGAGCATAATCTTTCGTGTATAACTCATAGCAAAGGCAAAACCAAAGCAGGCTAATGGGCAGCGCACGCAGTGCATAAGGTTGGATAATGGCTGTGCGAATGGTCTTCGGAATGAGGTCGCTGTTACCCATTCCCGACAGGATAAACACAAAAACCATGAGCCAAACAGCCCATTTGCCACGCTCGAAAGGCGCCGAAACATACCATATCGCCGCACCTAACAGCGCAATAATATAACCACTTGACTCGCTTCCGGTGCTGAAAAGAATGATAAACATAAGCACAGAGGCTAAGATGGCCTCACGAAAAGCGAGGTGCTTGTATTGCGAAAAACGCAGATAGGGTAGGGCAAAGAGTGCCATTCCGGGCACAATGAGCCACAAATCGGAATAGTTTTCGCAACCGGTTGTGCGGCGAACCATCCCCAAGAGCGAGATGTTCTGCATCAATGCGTGCAGGTTTTCGGTGTTCTTTTCGGCCAAACAAACCCACCATTCGTGGTATTGTGCCACAACATAGTGGGGCGAACTGATGAGCATCGGCAGACAAAATAGCACCACCGACCACAGCAACAACCAAAGAACGAACCGCCCTTTGTGACGAGAAAAGAGGAAAAAGGCCAGCCCTACCACGCCATAGAGCTTCACCAATGTGCCCAAAACAATGAAGAAGGCCGCCCAAGGCTCTTGCTCTTTCTCCACTAAAAAGAAGGAAGAGAGCACCATTGCGGCAATGGCAATGTTGAATTGTTGCATAAACAAAGCCGTCAACAAGGCAAAAACCGCAAAACCAATAGATGAAAAACTTGCTGGCGATGGGCGAGCGTTGACCGGTAGATAGCTGCGTAAAGCCACAACGTTAAGCACAACAACCAAAACAAAAGTCCCACCCAATGGGGCAGCAAAGCAAAGGGAGCAATGATCAAAGAGAACAAAGGTCCATAATGATTGACGTCAAAATATTCGGCCGGATAGGCGGCATAGAGCGACGTTTGCTGCCAAGTGTGCCAAAAAAACGCCGCGGAAAAATCAGGAAGTTATTATCACTTCGGTGATATTTCAGCATACCAACAAGTGCCAAAAACCATCCAGATGCCTAATAAAAAATAACGGTTTTGGAAAAATCGGATGGCGCAAAAAAAGGCCTTCAGTTTGTCGTATATCATCATTGTTTTTATTGTTAACATGCACCTATTCCAACCGCTTTGCAGGACAAAGGGCAAGCCAACGGGGCATGGTTTGAGATGTAATAGTGCAAAGTTAAACATTAAATTTGGTTCTATTCCGCAGGAATGCAAAAAATAAATCATTCGCATAGAGAACGATATTGTAGCCTTTTCCGCCATCATTTCTTCACACTGATGGGAGCAAACCCTACAAACAACTTGCGCTTTAATTTGGTTTTCGCTGTAAAAATGTGTAACTTCGCAAAAGAATAGAAAGATTAAAGTTCGAAATGAAGCATGTTTTGCAATCGAAATGGGGCAGTAGTGTTGCCCTAATATGTAATATTTTTGGGAGCTTATGTGCTCTACTTCATCGCACGACTCATCTATGTTTTCAGCAATTGGAGCTATTTCTCAGAAGGATTTTCAGGGGTCACTATCGGACAATGGATAAAGGGTAGCTTACTGTTTGATACCACAGCGATTGTCTATACACATATACCTTATGTGTTGTTGATGCTCTTTCCGCTTTGGATAAAGGAGCAACCGGGCTATCAAAAGCTATGCAAATGGGTGTTTGTTGGCGTCAATTCCGTCGCCTTAGCCATCAATTTAGCCGATGCAGTTTACTTTCCTTTCACCCTAAGACGCACCACAATGAGTGTGTTTCAAGAATTTAATAACGAGCATAATCTCGGGAGTATAGTGCTCCATAACGCCTTAACCCATTGGTATCTTGTCGTGGCTTTTGTTCTTCTTGTGGCCTTCATGCAACGGCTTTATGTGATGCCTCGCACCACGATTGCTACGTTTCCAACGCCCAAAAAGCCGCTGGATGTATGGCTTGCAGCAGTTTGTTTGTCTTGCCATTGCTACCGTAGGCATCGTCGCTGGCGCACGAGGTGGCTTGCAATCTGGTGTTCGTCCCATCACCATCAGCAATGCAAACCAATTTGTTGAGCGCCCAACTGACTGTGCAGTGGTGCTCAATACGCCATTCGCTTTGTTGAGAACGATCGGTAAAGCCGACTTTGTGGTACCGAATTATTATCCGAATGTGCAGGCTGCAGCGCAGGTTTTCAGCCCCATTCACATGCCCGATAGCACACAACCGCGCAAGAAAAACATTGTGATTTTAATTGTTGAGAGCTTCGGAAGAGAATATATCGGTGGCTTTAACCGTGACTTTTTCGACGGAAAGTACAAGGGTTACACGCCCAATGTGGACCGCCTCATCGAGAAAAGCTTGGTTTATCGCTACTCATTTTGCAACGGACGAAAGAGCATTGACGGCATGCCTTCCATTCTTTGTAGCATTCCTCGCTTCGGAGAACCGTTCATTTTAACACCCGCTTCGATGAATGATTACACAGGAATGCCTGGGCTTTTGAGTCAATGGGGCTATCAAACGGCCTTCTTTCATGGTGCCAATCGTGGGTCGATGGGCTTCTTAGCATTCTCGAAAAAGATAGGTTTTCAGCACTATTATGGTCGACAAGATTACGACGATGACAAGCGATTCGGGGGCGATAAAGACTTCGATGGTAACTGGGGAATATGGGATGAGCCTTTTCTTCAGTACTATTGTGCGAAAATGAGCGAGATGAAAGAGCCCTTTATGACGGCACTTTTTCACCGTTTCGAGCCACGATCCGTTCGTCGTTCCAGCCCAATATAAGAACATTTACAAGGAAGAACATCTGCCCATTCAGAAGTGTATTCGCTACACCGACATGGCGATTGGCAAATTCTTTGCAACAGCCAGCAAGCAGAAATGGTTTAAAAACACGATTTTTGTGCTCACCAGTGACCATACAAATCAAAGCGATCATGCACAATACATGACCGATATCGGTGGCTTTTGCTCGCCGATTATCATCTATGATCCATCGAATGAAATCAAAGCTGAACGCAAAAACGCCATCGCTCAGCAAATAGATATCATGCCAACACTGCTCCATTACGTGGGATTTCCTAAGCCTTACATGGCTTTTGGCGCTGATTTATTCAACACTTCTGACGACAATACGTGGGCCGTTAACTACCTCAATGGCATCTATCAATACGTGAAACATGGTTATGTTTTGCAATGGGATGGCACGCAAACGAAAAGCCATTTACAAGCTAACGGATTTGCTTATGCAGCATAATCTCGTAGGAAAAGTGAAAGAACAACAGCAAATGGAAACCGAACTTAAAGCGATTATCTATCAATATATGTACCGCATGGTCAACGATAAACTTCGCCCCAACGCTACAAAAGAATGAAGAAATTTTTTCAACACACTGCTTATTTCATCGCCTATGGCATTTGGTGGATCCTCTCTTTGCTGCCATTTTGGGCACTTTATCTGCTATCCGACGGGCTATATCTGCTGATATCGCATGTTGTTCGCTATCGACATCGCGTGATTTGGCATAATCTTCGCACCTCTTTCCCCGAGAAATCGGAGGACGAACTCCGCCAAATTGAAAAGAATTTCTACAAGTGGTTTTGCGATTATATCGTGGAAACTGTGAAACTCATCACGATGAGTAAGAAGCAATTATTGAAGCGAATGACCTTCACCGGCGTAGAAAAAAACTAAATCAATATGCCGCTGAAGGGAGGTCAGTAGGCGTGTATTTAGGTCATTTAGGCAACTGGGAATGGATCACTTCGCTGCCCTATTGGACGCAAAATGCTACTTGCTGCCAACTTTATCACCCTTTAGAAAACGAATATTTCGACCGACTTTTCCGCTATGTTCGTGAGCGAAATGGGGCTTATTGCATCCCTATGCAAGAGTCATTGCGCAAGATTTTAGAGTTCAAGAAAGCCAATAAACCCGTCATTGTAGGATATATCTCCGACCAAACACCCTTTTGGTGGAACATTCATCACTGGCTAACTTTCCTCAATCATGATACACCTGTGCTCACAGGAGCCGAGCGAATTGTGAAGCATACCGACCAAGTCTTCGTGTATGGCGATATGAAACGTGTGAAAAGAGGCCATTACAACTGCGAGTTTAAGGTGCTTAGAGAGGACACAAAGCAAGCCAAACCATTCGAAATCACCGATGAATATTTCCGCAATATGGAACAATCTATCCGTCAACAACCCGAAATTTACCTCTGGAGTCACAACCGATGGAAACGCACAAGAGCCATCTTTGATGAACATTTTGAATATGTTGATGGCAAAGTGCGCTTGCAAAAAGGGAAAGATATGATTTGGTAAATCAGCCTATAGGATTGTTTTTTAAGGATAATAGGATTGCTTTTAGCGCACAAAGCATCATTTCTTCTGCCGCTCTTCCATCAACTTAGCCACAATTTCAAACTGATAACCCGCATCAAGCACCGCGTGAATCAGCCCTGGACAGCCATCCAAGAAACCACGTTTCAGCAGATAGGACTTCACAAAACGGTAGAGTGGGCGATAGAATAGCGCCATCTTGCCATAGTTTTTCTTGCGCCTACGCGGCACTTCATAGTCAGAATAGGTGTTATTTTTCCGGATAATGTCGGCCACACTATCATTGGCAAGGTGTTCAAATGCAAGATCCCGCCGGACAGAAGGAATGCGAATGATGCGTCCTTCCACCTCGGGTGAGGCATGAATGATGGGAGGCCAGTTGCATTTCTCGCGCTTTAAAAACCGAAGAATATAGTCGGGATAACAGCTATGCATCATCTTTCCCATGAAATAATTCTTGCGAGGGATGGCTATTGCGGCGAAATCGGCCTCGGTTTCAATAGCCTTGTAGAGATAGTCGCGCAAGGCTGCCGGCACAATCTCATCGGCATCGACCACCAACACCCATGGACAACGCGCCTGGTCAATGGCAAATTGCCGAGCTGGTTCTACGATGCGATGCGCTCCTTTGGGAAAAATCACGACCCTACACCCATAGGATTTGGCTATTTCGAGCGTATTATCGGTGCTTTCCATATCGCAAACGAGCACTTCATCAAAACCTTTTACCGCTTCAAGCACCATGGTAAGATGGCGCGCTGCATTATAAGTGTTGATTACAACTGTAATCCCTTCTGTCCGGTTCATAGTTGCAAATGTACACATTATATTTGTGCTTTAGCAACGAAGGCATATAAAATATGACGTGCATCATTTCTTTTTATCAAAACGCTTGCACTGGTTATGAAAGAAAAATAGCGCAAATTCAACGATAATCTATGCTGAATTATCCGATAATATAGCCCATATTACACCACAATTACTACTATTTTTGTAAGCCAACACAAAGGGACTACAAACACAACAGCCAGCACTTCGATACCGAAGTACTGGCTGTTGCCATGTAATCCCCTTCGCAAACTATACGTTATAGCCTTCAAGAATGCGACGGGCACCACGATATTTGCGGGCATAATAGCCTTCATCAATGTCGCTAATGGTGACACCACGACCGCAACTGGAGTGAATGAACTTGAAACCACCATCATTTTCTACTTCACAAACAATGCCTACATGACCGATGTTATGGCGATTGGAGCCGAAAAACACCAAGTCGCCCACCTGAATTTCGTCTTTATCGATAGATAATCCCTGTTTCCATTGGTCACGACTCGACCGTCCCAACGAAATATTCATACATTTATAGATGTAACTTGTGAAGCCCGAACAATCAAAACCCTTAGGGCTTGATGCACCATAACGATAGGGTGTGCCTAAAAAATTGCGTGCCTTGGCTATCAAATCAAAGCCCGACACATTGAAAAGGGCTTCAAATTCACTATGTTCTTCATCATCATTTGCCAGTTCAACTTCAGGTTTATGTTGCGCACGTCGATGTGCAACAACGATAGAAGCCGAGGTTACGAAGAGTAAAAAAATACAACTAATATTTTTTTGATATTCATTCGAAAGGATTTTTATATGTCAAACAAAGATAGTGATAATGAGCTACATAGACAAACCAACATGACATAAATTAAGAGAACAAGGTGTCTCACCTCTTCCTATTAAGGTCTTTTAATGCCGTTTAACCCACACTTAAACCGAAAAAGAAAGAAAAACACTATGCCAGAATGAAAAATAAAAGAGAAAAGAGAAAGATAAACTTTTTTCCGTAATTTTGCAATATTATTCGTTTTATACAGCAAATGAAAACTCTAAAAGCAGTTATACAACTCATTCGTCCCGAGCAATGGCTAAAGAATGCATTCGTGTTTTTGCCTATTTTTTTCAGTCAACGTCTCTTCACAACAAGCTTTTTAATTGCTGTTGTATACACGGTTCTTGCATTCTGTTTCATTGCAAGTGCCATCTATTGCCTCAATGATATCATTGATGTTGAGCGCGATCGCAAACATCCTAAGAAGTGTTTGCGCCCCATTGCAGCAGGGCTCATCAGCCCTGTTGCAGCCTATTGCATCATGATGGTGTGCATCGCTCTATCCATACTATTTGGTTATCTGTCGGGAAGTAATCGTTTTGCCGTGATAGGTGTTTTGCTTTTCTACCTCATCATGAACATCGCTTACAGCCTTAAGCTCAAACAATATGCCATCGTCGATGTGTTTATCATTGCCATTGGCTTTGTGTTGCGTGCCTTTGTCGGTGGAATATGTTGCGATATTGTGCCCACACACTGGTTGTTACTGATGACGTTTCTTCTGGCACTCTTTCTTGCTTTTGCCAAACGTCGCGATGACGTGGTGCTCTATGAAACCGAGAATATCCTTACACGCAATAACATTACGCGCTATACCCTTAGCTTTCTCAACCAGGTTATCGGCCTCATTGCAGCGATAACAATGGTGTGTTACATCATGTACACGGTGAGTCCTGAGGTGATTGTGCGCTTCCATTCTCCCTATATCTATTTCACTTCCATCTTCGTTTTGGCGGGAATCATCAAATATTTACAGCTAACGATGGTCGATGTGAAGAGTGGAAATCCCACAAAGGTACTGATGAAGAATCGATTTATTCAGTGTTGTGTGGTGGGTTGGATTGTGAGTTTCTTCCTTATTGTTTATATCGGAGAATGGCATCTATAATTATATCTCACGCGAAGTGGATGCAAAACGAGCAAAGATGGACAGTTTATGATATCCATTTCCTTGAATAAAAGCAAAGAAAAAATCAATCATTAACAGTCCATATCGCTTAGTAACAAGAAAGTATAACAATGACCTATGATGTTATGAACATAAAAGTCTCGCAAATTTTGCGAGACTTTTCGTTTCTATTTGCCCATGTTTTGCAAGATAAAGCTGTAAATATCAGCTTGCTCTTCAATCTGTTTGCTCAAGGGTTTGCCGCCACCATGGCCGGCTTTGCTATCAATACGAATCAAAAATAGGTGCTGTGCCACCTTGTGCCTGCTGCAAGGTTGCAGCAAACTTAAAGCTGTGTGCGGGCACAACACGGTCGTCATGGTCGGCCGTTGTAATGAGTGTTGCGGGATAGTGCACACCTTTTTTAATATTATGCAAAGGCGAATAGCCCCGCAAATAATTAAACATTTCCTTTGAATCTGCCGACGTTCCATAGTCAGGAGCCCAGTTCCAACCAATTGTAAAACGATGATAACGCAACATATCGAGCACACCTACCTGTGGAATACACACGGCATAAAGGTCAGGACGCTGCGTCATACAGGCGCCAACCAATAGTCCTCCATTGCTTCCTCCTACGATAGCAAGATGCTTTTTGTCGGTATATTGCTGTGCAATAAGCCATTCAGCGGCAGCAATAAAGTCGTCAAACACATTCTGTTTTTGCATCTTTGTACCAGCCAAATGCCACGCTTCTCCATACTCACTTCCACCTCTTAGGTTCACTTGTACATAGATTCCACCTTGCTCAAGGAATGGAATTCGCAGGGCAGAAAACGATGGATAGAGCGGAATATTGAAGCCTCCGTAACCATAAAGGAACACGGGATTTTTGCCATTGCGCTTCAAACCTTTTTTAAATGTGAGGAACATGGGTACACGTGTACCATCTTTACTGGTGAAAAACACTTGCTTCGTTTCGAAATTTTTACTCTCAAAAGCCACCTTAGGTGCAGCATAGACCGATGCTTTTCCACTATTCACATCCAACTGATAAATGCTTCCTGGCGTGGTGAAAGAGCTGAAAGAATAGAAACATTCTGCAAGATCTCGCTTGCCATAAAAGCTTGCTGTGCCCGAAGGTAGTGCTATTTCTTTCCGGTTTTTTTGCCCTGCATATCACACCAATAAGCATGTGTGCAGGCATCTTTGTTATAGCTTAAAATGAGCTTTCCGTTGGTAAACGTGACATCTTCCAACACACTTTCTCCCTCAGGAATAACCTCTTTCCATGCCGATACACCCGGATTTTTCAAATCAGCCACCATCAATCGGTTCTTAGGAGCGCCCCAATTCGTGAAGATATAAATGCTATCTCCGATGTTTTCTTGCGGCGAATATTGACACGACATGTCGTTAGTCATCTGGATAAACTGTGCATCGGGCTGGCGCAAGTCGCGCACAAAGAGATTGTTTCCATTGCCTTCTCCCGACTCAATGAGGTACATAAGCGTCTCCTCTTTGTTAACACTTACATGATAAAAGCGCAGGGGATGGGCTGGATTTTGATAAAACAATACATCGTCTTTCTGCGGTGTTCCCAATCGATGATAATACACTTTGTGCACCTCATTCTTACCACTAAAGGCATGTTTTGTAGGTGCATCGTAGGCACTATAATAGAAACCATCGCCTTTCCAAGCCGCACCACTGAACTTTGCCCATTCAATATGGTCGGACAAATCGCGTCCAGTCTGCAAATCTTTAACATAGATTTCTTGCCAATCGCTGCCACTTCGGCTAATAATATAGGCCATATAACGCCCGTTATGCGAAAAGTTTATCCCCTTTAATGCCACTGTTCCATCGGCACTTAACTTGTTTGGGTCGAGCACTTCGATAAGTTTTCCACCCAAATGCTCCATCTTATAAAGCACACTTTGGTTTTGCAAACCATTGTTTTTATACACATACCACGTGCCATGCACATGAAAAGGTGTGCCCATCTTTTCATAATTCACCAGCGTTTTCATGCGCTTCATCAACCATTCACGCTGCGGAAGTTTGTCCAAATAGCTACGCGTTAGCTTATTTTCTGCCGCCACCCATTGCTGCGTTTCAGCACTATTATCGTCTTCAAGCGGACGAAAAGGGTCGGCAATCTCTACATCAAAGTAACGATCTTTCGCGTCACTCTGCGGCGCTTTAGGATAGCGAAAAAGATTGTGCCTGTGCACTCATTGTTGCCAAAGTCATGGCGGATAACATAACCATTTTAAATTTCATGATGAACTATAATTTGTAAAACGTCTCACGAAAATACACAAACTTCTGAGGCATCGCTATGAATTATGCGTTAAAAAGAAAATAAAAATAGCACCCTTTTTGGCACATTTGTTACCCAGCAAACCTTGCATAAGCATGTACCTTTGCATTAAAAAAATAAGAACAAAAATAAATAAAACAATTATGGCACATGGACATGATATTCTCCACATGATGGAGGGCAATAACTATCAAAAACAAAGAAGAGTTGGTGAACGCTATCATCGAAAAAGTTTGGTCCAAACGAGCGATTTCACACTTGTTCGGTCGATGGATTCACCGCAAAAGAGATGGTTGATTTCCTCGAAGCACGCGGAAAAATTCAAACCATCACCAACAGGAGGCTTCACTGTTGATATGACACAGATGTGTCATCACTAAGTTCATACTTTGCACATCGCACACAACAACACCGTTTTCAACCCCAAATAAAAAGGAGGAAATGCACATGGATAAGAAGATTGACCTTTCAAAACCGGTTTATGATTTAGTGAAACAATATCCCGAACTCACCGACATCATGGTGGAATTAGGATTCTCTGAGATTACAAAAAAGGTGCTACTCAACTCAGTAGGCAAGTTTATGACCATCCCAAAAGGCGCAGCCATGCGCGGAATTGCCATGACCGACATCGTGATGGCGTTGCAAAAGCATGGTTTTACGCTGGCAGGGTGAGCAACCATCGGGTGCACAATCGGGCATGACGGGCTTGAAATATGCACCCAATGAGCGCAATGAAAAGCTGAAATCCTATTTAAAACGTTTGGGAAAAAGGCGAATCCTTAGAGAGCGTTCGCGCTGACTTTAAAGCCGAATTCAGCGATGTTGAGGCGGCAGAAATCATGCAAGCCGAGCAAGAACTCATGGCCGAAGGCACACCTTTGCGCGAGGTTCAGCAACTTTGCGATGTGCATTCGGCACTCTTCCACGGCGCAACCCGCGAGGAACAGATTATGAATGCCGAGCGCGAAGTGGCTGCTTCGGTCGACAGAACCGAGCAAGCACACGCCATGGCAGCATCACATGCACAAGAAGCTGCTGCGCTTTTAGCAGTCGATGGGCACCCCGTTCAAACCTTTATGCGCGAGAATCAAGCCTTAGAAACCTTATTGGCTGAGGCTTTTAAAGCCGCAGAAACCCACACATCGGTAGACGAACTCTTGCCCCGTTTGCGTGAGATTGGCATACATTATGCCAAGAAAGGCGACTTGCTTTTCCCCCATTTAAAGGTGAAATATAACATCTCAGGACCTTCGCAAGTGATGTGGACTATCGACGATGAAATACGCGATGAGCTTGCATCATTGGCCAAAAACGCCAACCATGACGATGCTTGGTGGCAACGATTCAAGGATGTTTGCGTGCGCATGAAGGAGATGATTTATAAGGAAAACAACATCTTGCTGCCCATTTGTGTGGCAAATTTCACCGAAGATGAGTGGCACAATCTTTATCAAGACAGCAAAGATTACGCTCCATGTTTTGGCATAACGCCTCACGAATGGCCGGCAGCTGAGGCAAAAGAAACACGCCATTCCGCAGCACGAAGGCGAGATTGTTATGCCTGGTGGGCACCTCACTTTAGAGCAATTAACAACGATGTTGGACACACTTCCCATGGAGATTACCTTCGTTGATGCTGACAATTTCAATCGCTATTTCAACGATGGTGAGAAGGTATTTAAACGCCCTTCGATGGCTATCGACCGCGAAGTGTTCAGTTGTCACCCACCAAAAAAATAGAACCCATGGTGCGTGCTATCATCAGCGATTTGCGTGCAGGAAAACGCGATCAGCTACCCATTTGGATGGAAAAGAATGGTAAACCCTACTTGGTTAACTACATGGCTGTGCGCGATAAAGCAGGTAACTATGTTGGAACAGTAGAGGTAGTGCAAGATATGTCATTTGCAAAAGACCACTTCCTGCCTTCAAAAATAAAAAGGGCTTGATACCCATAAAATATAATGAAATCTTGCAGAAGAGGGTGCTATAGCCTCAAACATAAAAGACTATAGCACCCACATTGCACAAAAATAGAAACGGATAGACGCATAAGCATCTACCCGTTTCTCTTGTTTATCATTACCAATCTTTACCTTATAAGCTTCTCTTATAGTAGTTAGCAGCCTGCGTTGATTTTGCTATAAATATTCACTGCTTGTGAAACTACTGCTGCTACAACTACTGCTACAATCATCAATGTTACCATAATCTTTTTACCTTTTTAAAAAACTAATTGATGTCCCTTTGACATCTTGTTACTTATTATCCTTATTTTTTTACGATGCAAAGATAGCACTTTCCTAAACAGATACGAACCAAAAAGGCCATGGAAAGCGCAAAAAGGCACAAAAAATTGCGATAAATCAAGACACACGAAAAGACTTCCATGAAGATTTATAGGTAAAACACACTTAAAAAACCCCTCTTCATACTGAGCAACTAAATACTTATAGCTTCTTTATGCCACTGCAATAGCATACAGCAAACACGCTATTTCAGTACCATCTAATTATCAGGTTGTTACAAATAGACTCATAAAATGGCCTATATTGTCTTGCAAAATAGCCCTTTTTAGCCACTAAAGTAGTAGCTTTTAGTGGCTAAAAAGATAGCTTTTAAAAAACAAGAGATGGGCTATTCAATTCAAATGCCTTACGAGAGGCTAAATAAAAACGATAAAGCCTTCAGCAAAAGATTTAGGGTAGTAATAAAACTATCGATTTATATACGAAAAAAGCATAGCTACAACGAACGCCATAGCTATGCTTTTTCAGTCTAAAAATATTCAGCAGTGCCAGTAAAAATCCTCTTAATGGCTATTCAGCCTTTTCATATTGCTTACGAATACGCTTGATTTTTGGTGAGCAAATTGCTGTAATGCAAAGCATTGATGTCGCCACTTTGAAGTGCCTTTTGCTGCTGCATGCAATAGCTCTCCACCTTATTTAAATGTTGCAAAGCATAGAGAATAACATCGGCTTGCACAGCTTTTGCATTCTCACCCTTCACTACATTATCCACATTGATGAGCGTTCCCAACAATGAAACATATTGATTTTCAATGCTACGACGGAAGTTACTGTCGTGCTTATCGGCTGCATTGATGGGCTTCCACACGGCAGAAAACACATCATTCAAGTAATCTTCAGTGGGATAAGGCTGCGAGGCTTTCAAACTATTGCTAATACTATTGTTAATCGTTGTGGACGCTAATAAGAACGATAAAAAGCCATTTGCACGATTTACCTCAGGCTCATCCATGTCGATATCCAACTTTTGTATCACGGATTGTGGATACAACCAAGTGGGCAACTGGAACACATGCCGACCCAACCACGCCACGGCTTCTTTCTGAAGTGCTGCCGGAACGATGTCGTTTTGCCGCTCAGAGGGCCAGTTATCGCTGTATTCGCCATTGATATAGCGTTGCACATGTCCCGTGTAGCGTTGGAACTGTCCCAACACTGCCCGATAAATCATGTTCAAATCATCGGTTTGCCCATCGGGCTGTGCTGTCCATTTTTCAATGTTTTGCATCACCCTTTTGAGATTCTTAATGCCATATTCGTTGGCCACCATGTTGTTATCGCCCAAATCTTCGGTCTGCGAACGCGGGTCAAGTCCACGCCCTTCATCACCTTTATAGCGCAAACGGTGGTTGGCTGTGAGTGCCTTTGTCACCTCACTGCGCAGGGCTTGCTTCTCGGTGAACTCATCTTTAAACTCCGGACGATACTGATAACCCCATTTAATGGCCCACATATCGTAGTCATTGATGCGCGGAAAAAGTCCCTTTTCGCTGATATGATCTTCGGGTTGTGCCACATAATTGAAGCGCGCATAGTCCATGATACTGGCCGTATGACCATATTTCTCCACCCAAGCCTTGTCGCGTAGTTTCTCAACGGGCGTGGAATGACTGGCCACCATGTTGTGACGTAGCCCCAGAGTGTGCCCCACTTCATGACTCGAAACAAAGCGAATCAACTCGCCCATGAGCCGTTTATCAAACTTCATTTGCTGTGCACCTTTGTCTAAAGGGCCACACTGTGTCATATACCATTTGGTTAAAAGGTTCATCACATTGTGGTACCAGCAGATGTGACTCTCCATAATTTCGCCGCTTCTTGGGTCAACAATGCGCGGACCGTATGCGTTTTCTTGCTCTGAAGGCAAATAACGCAGGAACGAATAGCGTGCGTCGTCGGGACTGATGTTGCTGCCTTCGGGCACCTCTTTGCCCACAATGGCATTCTTAAATCCTGCGGCTTCAAATGCTTTGTTCCAGTCATTGATGCCCTGAATGAGATAAGGCACCCACTCTTTTGGCGTGGCAGGGTCGATATAATAAACGATTTGCTGCTCGGGTTCGACGAGTTTGCCGCTCGCATAAGCCTTTTTATCCTTCGGAACCAAGCGATAACGCGAAACGATGGCATCGTGCTTGCTGGTCTCTCTGTCGCTGAATGTCACCAAACGCTTGTTGAAATAACCCACACGTTCGTCGGCTAAACGCGGCTGCATGGGTGTTTCTGGCAGCTCAACAATGCTGGTGTTGAGGCTCAACGTAAGGAAACCTTTCTGCGAAGCCAATGTCCTTTCGGGATTACTTGAATAGGTTCGCAGGGTCGACACCTCGATATTGATGGGGAAAGTCTTGATGGTGTCGATAAAAGTGCGGTCGTCTTGCAAGCCACCCACCTTGAGTTGAGTGCGCGCTTGCTGCGAAAAAGCCGAAATAGTGTTGTCACTTTTGAAGAGCTTTGTCACGTTAACGAGCATCATTTTCGTTTGCTTATTCGTGCCAATAATGTCAAATTTATACACAATAGGGTCGATAGTCGACTTCTTGATCGATGCTGATATATTGTCTTTTTGCATCAGCTTTCTGAGTATGTGCCCACGAACGCACCAACAAAGTCTTGTCATCATAGCGTTCAAAATAAAGCGTATTGCTGTTCACTTCCTCACCACTCAGCTGAGGAAAACCTTCAGGAACCGACACAAAACGTGTCACAGCAAGGAACAAACGCGATAATGCTGCCTCAGGAATCTCAAAAAAACCAGTCCTTTTTCTATGTGTCGAACATTGAATAATCCTTGCTGAAAAAGAGCCTCCTTTCTTAATGAGTTTTTCATATTCATCCTCTTTCTTATCGCTTTTTGAGGCACCTCTTTCATCGGACTTCAATTTCGTTGAATCGGCATTTTGTTTCACTTCAGTTGTGTCTTTCACCTGCTTCACTGGAAAAAGCGGTGTTGCGAATGTCATAGTTGCCGGCAAAACCAACAATGATAGTGTGGCAATGATTTGCTTCATAGGTTATAAATATATTTAAAAGTTAGAAAAACATTGAATACAACACGATACTAATTCTTCCCCTTTAATATTTTCTTAATATCATTGAGCTTATTCAAAGCCTCGACAGGGGTGAGGTTATTCACATCAAGCTCTAATATTTCATCACGTATTTGGGTTAAGATAGGGTCGTCTAATTGAAAGAAACTCAGCTCCATTCCTTCGCGATGTGCCGCTATTTTGGCCGTGTTTGGCTTGGCAGCAGCACCCACTTCGGCATTATCTTGCTCCAATTCTTTCAACACAGTGTTGGCACGTTTCACAATAGAACGGGGCATTCCGGCAATCTCTGCCACATGAATTCCAAAGCTATGTTCGCTGCCTCCACGTTGCAGTTTGCGCAAGAATATCACCTTTCCATCCACATTTTTCACACTCACATTATAGTTTTTAATGCGCGAAAAATGCTTCTCCATCTCATTCAGTTCATGATAATGCGTGGCAAAAAGCGTGCGGGCGCGTGCCTTTGGCTGCTCATGAAGATACTCAACAATGGCCCATGCGATGCTAATTCCATCGTAAGTGCTCGTGCCTCTGCCCAATTCATCGAAGAGAACCAAACTCCTTGGCGACACATTATTCAATATATTGGCCGCCTCAGTCATCTCAACCATGAACGTAGATTCGCCTAATGACAGGTTATCACTGGCGCCAACGCGCGTAAATATCTTGTCAACAAGACCTATTTCTGCATGCTCTGCTGGCACAAAACAGCCCACTTGCGCCATCAAAACAATGAGTGCTGTTTGTCGAAGCAACGCCGATTTACCGGCCATATTAGGCCCCGTTATCATCATAATTTGTTGCTTATCGCTGTCCAATGTCACATCGTTGGGCACATAAACCTCACCCAATGGCAACTGTGTTTCTATCACAGGATGGCGTCCTTGCACAATCTTTAATACATTATCATCATGGATAATGGGACGAATATAATGGTTTTCGCGCGCTATTTTGGCAAAGCCCAACAGCACATCTAATTGTGCTAAGAGATTAGCGTCGGCCTGAATACGCGGTATATCATCTTGAACGGCCAGGATAAGTTCGTTAAAGAGCTTGGCCTCCAACGCCAAAATCTTCTCTTCTGCCCCCAGAATTTTCTCTTCATATTCCTTCAATTCGGGGGTGATATAGCGTTCGGCCTGTGCCAATGTCTGCTTTCTAATCCACGTTTCAGGCACATTTTCTTTGAATGTGTTACGCACTTCCAAATAGTAACCAAACACATTATTGAAACCAATCTTCAGGCTATTGATGCCCGTTTGCTCGGCTTCTTTCGCTTGTAATTTCAACAAATAGTCCTTACTATTGCGACTGATGGCACGCAAATCATCAAGCTCTGCGTTAAAACCATCGGCTATAACATCGCCCTTATTCACCAACTGTGGTGGGTCGTTCTGTATTTCTTTTTCAATTCTTTCGCGTACATGCTCACACAGATGCAACTGTTTTTCCCATGCGCTGAATCACTGCATTATCAGCCGAAAGACATGCTTCTTGAATGGGTTTCAACGCCGATAACGCCCATTTCAATTGCACCATTTCACGCGGAGTGACCCTTCCTACAGCTATTTTTGATGCAATTCGCTCCAAGTCTCCCATGCGATGGAGCTGTTCATCAACAGTAGATTGAAAATTAAGATCCTTGAAAAAATAATCCACCATATCCAATCTTTCGTTAATAGGCACCACCTCTTTCAACGGAAACACCAACCAACGACGCAACATGCGCCCTCCCATTGGTGTCACAGTGTGGTCGATAACCGAGAGCAACGAGCGCCCTTCTTCCTGCATCGGCGCCAATAATTCCAACGAACGAATGGTGAAGCGGTCCATACGCACATATTTATCGGCCTCTAAACGCGCCAGCGATGTAATGTGATTAATATGCGTATGCTCTGTTATTTCTAAGTATTGCAGAATAGCACCACTGGCAATAATACCCTCTTTTAAGTGTTCAACGCCAAAGCCTTTCAGCGACTTTGTGCCGAAATGTTTCAGGAGTTTCTGCCGTGAATTCTGCTCTGTGAACACCCAATCCTCCATCTCAAACACACAGAGTTTGGTGCCAAAATAACGTTGAAAATCGGTTCTTCGCTCATGATTATAGAGCACTTCCTTGGGCGAAAAATTAGCCAATAGCTTCTCAACATAGTCATACGACCCTTCGCCTGTGAGGAATTCACCCGTCGAAATATCCAAGAAACTCACGCCACAAGCTGCTTTTCCAAAATGAACTGCAGCCAAAAAGTTGTTTTCTTTATTGTTAAGAATATTATCACTAATGGCAATTCCAGGTGTTACCAATTCGGTAATACCACGTTTCACCATCTTATCGGTTTGCGAAAGTCCTTTTTTCCCTTTAATCTCTTCGCGTTTTTTCTTGGGATCTTCCAACTGATCACAGATGGCAACTCGCTTACCTGCCCGAATCAATTTCGGCAGATAGGTGTCTAAAGCATGATGGGGAAAGCCCGCCATCTCTATAGAATTTTCGGCACTGTTGTTGCGTTTGGTGAGCGTAATGCCCAAAATACCTGCAGCAACCACAGCATCTTCGCCATAAGTTTCATAAAAATCGCCACAACGAAACAACATGAGGGCATCGGGATGTTTTGCCTTCATTGAGAAAAATTGCTTCATCATGGGCGTAAGCCCTTTATCTTGTATTGCCATATTGATGTGCTATTGTTTTAAAAAGTGTGCGATATTGCCTTGCAAAATGCACCATATTATTGTACAAAGTAGGCTATATTATTAACTAAAATAGCCCACTTTTCTACACCTATACGAATTTCTTATGCCATAACCCGTGCTAAGAGGCGACAAACATAATCAGCACTTGAGCGATGATGACCCGCAAAAACATACCCAAAGGATAAACCGAAGCATAGCTAATGCTTGGTGAATCGCCCTGGATCGTATCGTTGGCATAACCCAAAGCCATAGGGTTGGCCATGCTTCCACAAAGAATACCACAGAGTGTTCCGAAGTCAAACTTGTGCAAACGCAAAGCTATCAAACCTACAATGAGTAATGGAACAACCGTAACTAAAAAGCCTACACCCACCCATATTAAACCTTGTGGCTGCACAACCGTACTGAAAAAATGCTTACCGGCATCCAAACCTAAGCATGCTAAATACAAACTTAGTCCTAATTTGCGTAGCATGAGCGAAGCTGAAACCGTAGTATAGGGAATTGAGTTTAAGCTTAGGGTCCGAGCGCACCCACGATAATTCCAATAATAATAGGTCCACCTGCAATGCCCAATCGCACAGAACCTTCCATGCCAGGCAATTGAATAGGAATAGTTCCTATGGCCAAACCTACAATAATTCCGATAAAGATACTGCCAATGTTGGGCTCATTCAACACACGAATAGAATTGCCGAGATAGCCTTCTACATGGTTAATATCTTCATGTTGTCCCACTACTGTGATGCGATCGCCCATACTGAAGTCTGAGGTCACGTGTAGCTAAAAAGTTTCAAATCTCCACGGATGACGCGTGACACATTCACATTATAAGAGTTGCGAAGATGCAAATCTCCAAGACGCTTTCCGCTGAGTTCACCGCGCGTAAGCACCAAAATTCGACTCTCTAATTGTGTGTCAATGTGATTCCAATCAATGGCATCTTCGTTCCAATCTTTATTCACCCGCTTACCAAAAAGCATTTCCATAGCAGGATCATCCTCACGATTGGTCACTACCAAAAGGCTGTCATTGGGCTCTAAAACAGTGTCACCTGTGGGCAAAATCACCTGACTATTGCGCCAAATGCGAGAGATGATAAACTTTAAATGCGTCATATGTGAGATGTCAGCAATGCGTTTATGCTCTACAGCAGGGTTTACTACTTCAAATTGTGCAATATAAGTGTGGTCGTGATTGTCGTTGCTTTTAGGTTCTAAATGCTCAGCCTTCACACAGCATTTACGCAAAATAAGCATTGCAATAATCACCCCTAACACACCCAAAGGATAGGTGACTGCAGTGGCAAGTGCCACTGTTTCACTGGGCAATCCCATATGTGCTAAGGCCTGAGTTGCAGCACCTAAAGCAGGAGTATTGGTAGTAGCACCACACAAGATACCCACCATATTGGATAAGTTAATACCTGTTAGTGGAATAAGTAACAAAGAAAAGAGCGTTCCTGCAATAATAATGATGAGACTCCACACATTTTGTTGCATTCCTTCATGGCGTAAAGAACCGAAGAAATTTGGACCAACATGCAATCCTAAGCAATAGACAAACATCGACAATCCAAAGGTTTCTATATAACCAAGTGCCACAGAATCAATGCTAAAACCTAAATGCCCCGCCAGAATTCCTACAAAGAATACGAAGGAAATACCCAACGAAACACCCATGATTTTTATTTTTCCTAAAGCTAAACCACCTGCAATGATAATCGAAATGATAACGATGGTTTGAATGGAAGAGTGTATATTGAAAAGGTTGTTTAGCCAGTCCATAACGCTAAAGTATGCTTAAATATTGTTCAAGAGGAATACCTCGATTCTTGTCTTCATTGTTTTTATTGGCTTCTATAAGCTGATAAACACCCGACATAGCCTTAGCTGTAGCCAACTTCAAAGGCATATCATTGAGCAAATGACTGATGAGAATAGCTGAAAAAATATCACCTGTACCAGGGAAATGTACGGGAACTTCTTCATAACTTAACATAAAATGCTCGTCATGTGCAGCATCATACCCTACAACAGCATGTGTTTCATTCACCTTTATACTCGTAATAATGACCGATTTCGACCCCATATCACGTAACTTATCCACCAATTCATAGGCTGTTTTCAAATCAATTCCATTAGTAGTATATGGGTGATTGGTAAGATAACATGCTTCGGTGTAGTTGGGATAACATAGATGTGCCACAGCAATGAGTTTACGCATGTGATCGATAGTAGCAGAGGTTATCCCATTATAAAGCTTTCCTTCATCACCCATAATGGGGTCAACATAAATTGTTGTGCCCTGCATTGCTTGCAATTGACAATAGTTTGAAATGAGTAAAGCTTGCTCTTCACTTACAATAAAACCAGTTGCAATGGCATCAAAATGAAAGCCTAAAAGCCTTCCACACAGGGAAAACTCCTTTGATATAAGCTGTGGTATCCAAGATATTGAATTGGCCATAGTCGAGCGTATTGGATACTAATGCTGTGGGAAGATTATAAGTTGGATGACCAAAAATACGACAGAATGGGAAGCATTGCCGCAGTAGCTACCTTGCCATAGCCAGCCATATCGTTAATCAAAAAGTATTTGTTTCTTACTCATTATCTTGCTATTTGAGTAGGCAAAGATACTAAAAAGTTAAGATAACAAACGGGCAATACAAAATTATTATGTATCTTTAGAGGTTGAATCCAACAAAAATCATTTTTAGCATTTACGAAAACAAAAAACATCATATTAGTTTTTTTATTGTTCTTTTTTTATATACCTTTGCAGCCATACCTATCGTGTTATGCAAACGTTCTTACACAACCCCATACTACATTTGCAAAGCAATTGATGAACAGAATATCAGACAATAACAATGAAAAAAATATGTTGTATTGGGCACATCACCCGAGATAGAATTATAACTCCACAGCAAACTATCGACATGGCAGGTGGAACTTCTTTCTATATGGCACATGGTATGCACCATCTTTCACAAGATTTTCCCTTTCAATTGGTTACTAAAATAGGGCAGGAATCGCAGGAAGAAGTCGACCATTTGCGTCAAATGAATATTGATGTGCTCAGCTATTCAAGCCCACATAGCGTATTTTTTGAAAATCATTATGGTCTTAATTCCAATCAACGTACACAGCGTGTATTGGCCAAAGCAGCCCCTTTTACGATAGAAGAGATGGAACCTTTAGCGGCAGAAGTGTTTCATTTAGGTTCGCTTTTAGCAGATGATTTTTCACCAGAAATTGTGAAATTTCTTGCTCAAAAAGGTTGCATCTCAATTGATGTTCAAGGCTATTTACGTGAAGTGCGTGGTGAAAAGGTGTATGCTGTGGACTGGAAAGACATGGATGCTGTGCTTCCTTATGTTGATATTGTTAAGCTTAATGAGCATGAAATGTATGCTATCATGCATACAAATGATCCAAAAAAATAGTAGCAAAAAAAGTTAGCTTCTTATGGTGTTCGTGAAGTCATCATTACGTTAGGTAGCTATGGTAGCCTTATTTATGCAGATAAAACGTGCTATGAAATTCCTGCTTACACTCCACGAAAAAAATAGTTGATGCTACTGGATGTGGCGATACTTATTCTACTGGTTACCTTTACATGCGCAGCCAAGGTGCAACCTTTCAAGAAGCAGGTAGGTTTGCTTCGGCCATGTGTACCTTGAAATTAGAACATAATGGACCCTTTGAAGGGAGCTTAAAAGATATTGAAACACTTATAAAAAAACACGGACAGATTATCACAACCTACCCGCATTCGGTTCTAAAAAAATAATCTTTTAACAGAAAAAAACTTACCAGAATTGATTTATTTTTGTACTAATTTCTCCGTAAAATGCTTTGGTAAAATGGGCATAGCACCATTTTGTGTGCACACATAAGCACTCACTTCAACAGCCAATTGATGGGCTTCCTCTATCGATTTTCCTGAGAGAATAGCAGCAGTAAAGGATGCTGTAAAGCTATCTCCAGCGCCAATTGTATCAATAGCATCAACAACTGGCGTTTTTAACAAATGATTTCATAGCTGGTGCAAACACATAACTCCCGTTCACACCACATGTTAAAATCAACATTTTTAGGTTATATTTACCCAATATAAGCCAACACTTATCCTCTATATCTAAGCCTGGATAACCAAAAAGACGACCGATAGTAATTAATTCTTCATCATTAATTTTCAGAATATCACAAGCTTGTAAGGACTCTTTTATCACTTCTTTGGTGTAAAAAGTCTGTCGAAGATTGATATCAAAAATCTTTAAACACTCTTCAGATGTTGCTGCAAGGAATTGTTGAATGGTTGCTCTTGATTCAGGTTTACGTTGTGCTAAAGTACCAAAACATACTGCACAAGCCTGCTTTGCTGCCGATTCTATCTCGGGTGTAAAGGGAATATTGTCCCAAGCCACATTCTCTTTAATCTTATAAGTGGGCACACCCTCACCATCAAGTTCCACTTGTACAGTGCCCGTTGCATAGGGAACAATAGGCATTTCATACTTCAATCCAACAGCATCAAGTTCTTTTCGAGTTTGATCACCTAACACATCATTACCCAATGCACTAATTGCCATAGCGTCAAAACCAAACTGATGGGTATGAAAAGCAAAGTTAGAAGGTGCGCCTCCTATCTTAGCTCCTTCAGGAAGGATATCCCAAAAGCACTTCACCTATGCCTACAATTAATCTCTTTTCCATTGATTTCTTGTCCTTTTTAAGTTTTTTTATTTGTTTTTATTTTTTTATTTCTTTATCTTGATAATCATCCACTTACATCATAAACATCCATGAAAAAAACACAATTCTATCTATTCATCAACATGCAACTTATCATGCTAAAAAGATAATCATAACAGCTATTTTTTTATCACCATTATTTATTTTCTATCTCATAAATAGGACAACTACAATGCTCTACGCATTTTATTTTTGCTTTTTCAAGAATGTGTGAAATGGTTTGTACAAAGATAATAGAAAAAAATCTAAGAACTACTCTTTTTACCCCATCATTTTTTTAAAAATCTGCGAAATTTTGATATCTATAGTCCCTTAATCTACCAGTCAGGATTCATCTTTATATTTCATTCTAATCTATAAATAGTGCATGTAGCTGATCCTATCAACTTCATCTCATCATAACTTTCGGTGGGGAAAAACGAGATTTGTCATAACCATTTTACCTTCAGCATCAAAGATTTCTATACTACATTTATCTATAAAAATGCGCAATTGATTGATTTTTTTCCCAATGTAGGTGCTTCTATTTTTTTGCAAAAGTGCTATGGAATGAAACATTTCCACTATGCTTTCGATCAAAAGAAAAAAAGTTTCATGCTGTGGTTTGTATTTCATAATGACCCGCTCTTTCAAATGATTTTTGGAGAACTATCTCCAAGTCTGCTTGCTGTGAAGTGATATCTATAACCAATTCACAAGCTGGCATTGGTCTATCGACTATCTCCTTTCGCATGTGCAAAAAGCTCTTCAGAAGGAATTGAAGAAACATAAGTTTCACCATCATAAACAAATAAACCAAGGTCGCGAGGCACTGTGTTGGCACTCCTAAATTGTTGCGTTGGTACTTCATTTGCATATTCCCAATTGCTCATCCACGCTATTCCTACTCTTCGATGTTCAGGCGCATTGTCGAAAGTAACCATAGCATAATGATCTTTTTCCATAATCCATCCATTTTACTTTTTTTAAAAAGATTACTTTCACACTTAAATTCATATCCATTAAACGATCCTACAAAAATACTTGGTTGCACTTCCACCGAAAGGACCACCAGGATTAATATTACAAATGAGCAACCATGCACACCTATCTGTCCCTTTTATAGGTAACTTCATCAAATCAGGACATTCCCAAACTTCGTCATCCGTATCATATCCAAAACCAAATGAACTTTCGAAATGCCACACTTTAAGATTTTTTGAAGTATAGATAAACATCTCTTTACCTGCAGCTAAAAATTAGATTCCATTGCTGAATGTCTTCATTCCAAAACACATGTGGGTCGCGAAAAATCAGCTATTGGCGCTGTTATGATGGGATTACCACTATATTTTTGAAAAGTTTTTCCTTCATCATTGCTAAAAGCAATACACTGTGTTTGATTATCGCCTGCTGCAGTATAGAATGCAACTATTGCACCTTCACCAAAACCAGCTGTGTTATGATGGTCTACAACCGCACTTCCACTAAACATCATTCCTAAGGCATCGGGCAGAAGAGGTGTGCCCTCATGTTGCCAATGCACAAGATTTTCAGATGTAGCATGCCCCCAAGTCATATTTTCCCATTGCGAACCATAGGGATTATATTGATAATAAAGGTGCCAAATTCCTTTATTATAAAATAAGCCATTGGGATCGTTCATCCAACCATAAGAAGGTGTATGGTGATAAATAGGGCGGAATTTTTCACGATTTTCAGTATCAAATGTTTCACTATATTGCAATAGTTCCCAACAAATATAATCTTCAATAGACTTAAGAACAGAAGTATTTTCTGAAAAAACAATATCCAAAAGTACTGTCTTTCCCTCCCACTGTTGAAGGGCTAAAGGCACACTATAATCACTGTTATGGATGGCTAATTTTACATTTAGCACTTGTTTCACGTCTCCATTTTGAATAACTTTGATGCGCGCTAAACCTTGATTTTCTTCAACAGGCAGTAACAAATAGCGATGAGTCAGTGTAACATGCAACATAACATGCTGCTTACTGAGTATCTGCAGTGAACACTTTTTCGCAGAAAATTTCTCCATAATAAATTCAATGACGCAAAAAATAGAAGTTTAAACCATTAGTATGCCATCAGCCATTAACAACGCTTGATGAATACACCCATTCCTTTGCAAAGATACAATTATTCATTTGGTTATATGTAATGAAAACTTATCTTTCTTCATAGCCATAAATTTTCTTCTAAGAAGATAAGATAAATAGCTAATAAATTGTCATAAAAAAATTATCAAAAAAACTACCCTTTTTCAACTTGATGAAATAGCGTTTTTTTATCCTTGTCAACAGCTTTTTAAAAAAGTGAACTCACCGACTTTATACCATGATTGCTATAGAATGATGCAAAAAAATGGCCTACTTTTAGGCATTAAAAAACATCTTTATCATAGCTTATTTTACAAGTAAAATAAGCCATTTCTAACTGTAAATCATCCTTTCCTTATCCTTTTTTTAATACAAAATCAACAATTCTTTTTTTATAACTATCTGATTATAAATAGAATTCTAAAAAAACAGCGTATGTGCCCTCATTTACATCTCATCTTTTTATTTTTGTAGACGAAAAATACGGAAGACCTTTTGTAAAAATTAAACGATAATACATAGAACTTTGTTGTTCCGCTTATTTCTTTTTTTATTTTTTTCTATATGTTTTTAAATCAAAAAAATAGGAATAATAAAAAGAAATGATGTGGATATGTGGATAAAAAAATATAGGTATTTTTTTATCCATATGCAATCCACATCTTTACTATTTTTTTATCCACCTTTCTCTTTATATTTTTTTCCATTGATTTAAAATGAGATAGTATGCTTTTCCACAATTCTTTGAAAGATGGAGAATATCAATGTGTCATAAAGAAAAAAATAAAAAAATAGTGTGGATTTTGACGTTATAAAGGGTGTATAATATTGTGTATATCCACTTTCCATAATAAGTGATGGGGGAATTGTGGGTAATGCCATACTTTTTGCAGGCGTTATGATGATTTTTTTCCACAGGTTTATCCACACATATTGTGTATAAATATTGGTGGGTTAAGAAAAAAATAATTACTTTTGTAATGAACCAATCAACATAAAAATCGTATGTCATTTACCAAACATTGCAATGAAATTTTTTTAATCGTGCGATTCGTGATTATCATGTAAACGACGATATTGATGCACCGATTCAGAATCCATTTGAGGAAGGAAGTATTGAAAACCGATTGTATTTGAAATGCTGGATTGACACTGTGCAGTGGCATTTTGAAGATATTATTCGTGATCCTAACATCGACCCTGTTGCAGCGTTGGCATTGAAACGCAGAATAGATAAGAGCAATCAGGATCGGACTGACTTGGTAGAACAGATTGATTCTTATTTTAGAACGTTATATAAAGAGGTGCATGTGCTGGACAATGCACGTTTGAACACTGAAAGTCCTGCATGGGCTATTGATAGATTGAGCATTTTAGCATTGAAAATTTATCACATGAAGGAAGAAACATTGCGTGAGGATGCTACACCAGAACATGTTGCAAAATGCAGGGCTAAATTGCAAATTTTGCTTGAACAACAGCAAGATTTAAGCACTGCCATCGACCAATTGTTGGAGGATATAGCAGCAGGGAAAAAATCTATATGAAGGTGTATCGACAAATGAAAATGTATAATGATGCTGACACCAACCCTGTCCTTTATAAAAAATAGCATTGTAACAATCCAATAGATTATAAACCATCATATTTTAATTTTTTCTTTCCATGGAACATCTTTTAATTATACGCTTCTCGGCAATGGGTGATGTTGCGATGACAGTACCTATTATTTCGGCCTTAGCAAAGCAATATCCTAAGTTGCATATCACGGTGTTGAGTAGGCCTTTTGCACGTGCTTTTTTTAAAGACTTAGCACCCAATGTGAGCTTTATGGGTGCCGATTTAAAAGCATGAGTATAAGGGTTTATTGGGATTACGTAAGCTTTCGAAACGTCTTCAAGCAAAACAATTCTCTGGAGTGGCAGACTTTCATGATGTACTTCGTTCTAAATTGTTGCGCTATCGCTTTCTATTAAGTGGCGTTCCCGTTGCTTCTATCAATAAACATCGGCGTAAAAAGGCAACAGCTTACAGCACGTGAGCATAAGATTTTAAAGCCACTTCCTACGTCATTTGATAACTATATTGAGGTATTAAAGCAGTTGGGTTATCCTGTCAAAAGTAATTTTACATCGCTGTTTCCGCCTGAGGGTGGAGATTTTTCGGTGCTACTTTCGCGTATAAAAGCAAAAGAAGAGGATGAAAAGTGGATAGGCATAGCGCCTTTTGCAGCCCACAAAGGGAAGATGTATCCCTGGGAAAAGATGCAGCGTGTAGTAGAAAAAAATTGCTAGCAGATGATGCACATGTACGGATATTTTTTTGTTTGGTGGAGGTGAAGATGAGTTGCAAAAATTAGATGAATTTGCAGCACGTGTTCCTGAAGTTACGAATGCTTCACGCCTGTTAAACGAGCTGAAAGAAGAGCTTATCCTGATGAGTCATTTAGATGTAATGGTGAGTATGGATAGTGGAAATATGCACTTTGCTTCGTTAGTGAACACACCTGTAGTGAGTATTTGGGGTGCAACCCATCCTTATGCAGGCTTCATGGGATGGCATCAGCAGATGGAAAATGCAGTTCAGATAGATTTATCGTGTCGCCCTTGCAGTATTTTTGGGAATAAACCATGCTTTCGTAGTGATTATGCTTGTATGGATTTGATAGATGAGGCAACGATTATTGCGCGCGTAAAAGCAATAGTAGCCGAGGGAAAGGAGTATGAAAAAAGCCGTTAAATAGCACTCAATGCTATTTAACGGCTTTTAGATTGTTGTCCCAGGCGGACTCGAACCACCACTGACAGAACCAAAAACTGTAGTGCTACCATTACACCATAGGACAAGCAATGAAAAGCTTTGCAAAGGTAACGCTTTTTTATGCGCTTACCAAATATTTGTAATTTTTTCTATAGTTGCAAGCTATTTTCTTAGCGGGGCGTATAGACAGCGCGGATAGTGATGCTGGCTCTCTTTTCTTTATCGCTGGTATTAAAGGTTCCTCCCCAGCTATAATCTTCACTACTATCAAGACCTACGATTTGGAAACGCCCATAGATGATGATTGTAACGCACCAACTTTGGCATTACATCCCTCAGCTATGGTCTCAGCTCGCTTGTAAGCATCGAGACTTGCATTGTGGAGTAGTTCCATTTTGAGGTCGTTTAAGCGTGTATAGTAGTAGAGTGGGTCGTTGCTACTGAAATCTATTCCGCGGCTATAGAGTTCAGAAATCTTTTGATAAACGCGTTCTACGGTGTTTAAATCGTGCGAACTAACCGAAATATTCTGCGTAACACGATAGCCATTATCAACTTCTATATAGCGTTCTGATTGCGAATCATAGAAGCTTCGGGTTAATTTTTCAATGCTAACACTATTGGTTGTAATCGCAGAATCAGGGATATTATTAGCACGGAGATATTGTTTGATGGCACGACTCGACTGATTAAACTCTTTATAAGCTTCGCCTCGACTACTCGCTTCGCCATTAGCTGTGATGTTCCAAAACAATAAGATCGCTCGTAATTTGCTTTTCGGCCATTCCCGTAACTTGTATTTTATTAGTGCCTTTTTTGAAGTATTGGAGACCATTACTTAGTTGGTGGCAACACATAATAGCAGCTATACCCGCTACAACTACAATACAAACTTTGATAAGTTCTTTTTGATCGATTTTCATTTTTGATAAGGATGAGGGGTTATATAATAGAATATGTGAGCAAAGCTAAAAGAAAAATAAAAGAATAATAAGTTAAGAAGACTTAGTTTTTAAATTATTTAATTCATGTTTTATTTTATTGTGTGAGGTAAGAGATGATGAAATGAAATATAATTAATAGAAAAATTGCCTTGAAAGCATTTCACTTTCAAGGCAATTTCTTAAGAGAATGTTGTCCCAGGCGGACTCGAACCACCACTGACAGAACCAAAAACTGTAGTGCTACCATTACACCATAGGACAAAAACTATAAGTGAATTCAAGTCGAATTCGGCTGCGAAGGTAATAGTTTTTTTAGCTACTACCAAATTTTTTAGCGATTACTTCACACTTAATAGGTAATAATTTTTCTTACCACGCTGCACCAATAAGTACTTATTATCAATGAGATCATCGGCAGAAATGATGCGGTCGAAGGTCTCAAGTTTTTTTCTTTATTTAAGCTGACACCACCACCTTTAACGAGCTTTCTCATTTCACTTTTTGCTGGGGAAGATATCCATTCCGTCTTGATTGAAGAGGTCTATGGCTGGCAATCCCAACTGGTTATGCTCGATTTCATAATGGGGTACATCTTTAAAGACATCGTTAAGGGTGGCTTCATCGAGCTGTTCGAGGCTCTCTTTTGTTGCTTTTCCAAAGAGAATGTTACTGGCAGCAATAGCCATTTCAAGGTCTTCTTTGGAATGAACCATAGTGGTTACTTCCTCAGCTAAGCGCTTTTGCAACACTCTTCTTCCTGGATCTTGTGCATGTTCTGCTACTAAAGCTTCAATTGTTTCTTTGTCAAGATCGGTAAATATCTTGATATAACGTTCGGCATCGCTATCACTAACGTTGAGCCAGAATTGATAAAAAGCGTAGGGAGTGGTGCGGTTTCTGTCCAACCAAATGTTGCCTTGCTCGGTCTTTCCAAACTTTTTACCATCGGCTTTGGTGATTAATGGGCAGGTAAGACAATAAGCTTCGGCATCATTTCCTAAGGTTCTGCGGATAAGTTCGGTACCCGTTGTCATATTACCCCACTGGTCATTACCTCCCAATTGCAGCCTAACTCCGTAGTGTTGGTACTGATAAAGGAAGTCATATCCCTGTAAAAGTTGGTAGGTAAATTCAGTGAATGATAAGCCATCTCGCGCCTCTCCATTGAGTCGTTTCTGCACAGAATCTTTCGCCATCATGTAGTTAACGGTGATGTGTTTGCCCACTTCTCGAGCGAAATCAAGGAAAGAAAAGTCCTTCATCCAGTCGTAATTATTGACCATTTCAGCCTTATTTGGCTCTTCACTATCAAAGGAAAGGAACTTCGATACCTGCTTTTTTTATGGCTTCTTGATTATGATAAAGGGTTGTAGAATCGAGCAAATTACGTTCCTGATTTTTACCAGATGGGTCGCCAATCATGCCTGTAGCACCACCAATAAGCAAATAAGGTTTGTGACCACAACGCTGCAAATGGCGCAGCATCATGATGCCACAAAGGTGTCCAATGTGTAGTGAATCGGCGGTAGGATCGGTGCCTAAATAAGCTGAAACCCTATTCTTTTGTAGGTATTCTTCTGTGCCTGGCATGATTTGTGCAAGCATTCCACGCCATTTTAACTCTTCAACAAAATTCTTAATCATAGTGCTTTTATTTCTTTATAGTGTGGCAAATCGCCGATGGTTGATGCCACATGGGTTATGTTTCTATTATTTATTTATAGTAAATATGGATTAAGGGACGGGGTCATATCCGCTTCCTCCCCAAGGATTGCATCTGAGAATGCGCCATATAGCCAATGCCAATCCTTTGAAAGGACCATGTTTAAGCAGTGCTTGTCGGGCGTATTCAGAACACGATGGTGTAAATCTACACGATGGAGGTGTGAGGGTGAGATGCAATATTGGTAGAAAAGGATGGGCAAAAGCAATATTTTTACCAACATTTGTATGATAAAGTGAGTAACTATTCGAATGACTTTCATAGCTTTTCACTTATTCGTTGTAACAAATTTATTACTTTATCCTCTACTTCTTTCGTAGGATGTAATGCATTATTGAGCCAAATAAAGGCCATAAAGACACTTTTATTATCAGGTATTTGTGCTGTAAGTAGATGACGATTGCAGCGATAAGCTTCTCTCATTTGTCGTTTCACTCGGTTGCGTTTTACAGCTCTTTTGAAACATCTTTTCGGTACACTCATCAGCACTTGTACCTTTTGGAAGTCCCTCATCCTCATCCTCTTTCGTTTCAAAGCGATAGACCACACGAATTGGGTAGGCCGACATGGCGTGGCTTTCTCTACCATTAAAGAGCTTATCAATGATTCTTTTGCTACAGATTCGCTCTTGTTTTGGGGAAACTGTTCGAGGGCTTTTCCACCATCGTCAATTCCTTTTTAGGTGGTTTTAGGATTGATTATCGAGATAACTTTTCAATGCAGCAGTCATCGAGGGATGCTCTTTTGATGGGGCAACCAAATCAATTCTCAAGCCTTGCGCTTCTACTTCTTTGGCTGTTGCGGGGCCAAACGCAGCAATTTTAACATCACCTTGTTTAAAATCGGGGAAGTTTTGTTTGAGTGCTTTTACGCCTGTTGGGCTAAAAAACACCACCATATCATAATCAAATTTCTTTTTTTCAGCCTCTGAAAAATCATTGCTTACGGTGCTATACATCACACATTCATCGTGTTTCAGCTTCTTTGCATCGAGCAGATTCTTAATATCATCATTATGAACACTGCTTTGTGGTACCAAATAGCGTTCTTGTTTATGTTTTTGCATCAGAGGAATTAAGCCCTCAATCTTTCCACTTGTGCCAAAGAATACTTTTACGTTTGCGATATTGAACATATTTTTGAATGTATAAAGCGATGGTCTCTATCAAACAAAAATATTTCATATCTTCAGGAATTGTAATGCGCATTTCCTTTGCAAGTTTGAAGTAATTGTCAATAGCATGGCGTGAAGTGAAGACAACAGCCGTATAGTTTAAGAGATTAATCTTTTGCTGTTTGAATTCTTTTGTAGTGATACCTTCAACCTTAAAGAATGGGCGAAACACCATTTCTATATTATGTTCTTTTGCGATATCATAATAAGGTGACTTATCGCTGGCGGGCTTTGGTTGAGAAACCAGTATCTTTTTAATCATCGATGTCCTAAAAATTTATTTTCAAAAAAACTACTTATCATCACCAAAAATCCCCATAATCCTATGAGAGGCATGGTTTCAAGGGCACAAAAGTACAAAATATTTTGCAGAAAATTACCATTCTGTTTGAAAAAGATGAGGTAGCCCTTGTAGAATGAGAGCAATTTAGCCAATGCGACAATGGATAGTGTATAGAATATGGCATATTCTAATTGGAAATCAAAGTAAGTCACCAATAGAATAGCAGGATAAATAAAGAGTCCTTCAACCGATGTGAGAACGAGATAGGATTTCAGCCATTGTTCATTTTTTTTCTTATCAAAAAAGGTTGCATTCACCATGCTATAAAGTGGTATTTTGATAATAAAATAAGCAAAAATAAGGGCCGTAAAACATCCGATGACTTGATATTGTTCGATGATAAAGGTGTCGCTTATGGTTGCCTTTGTATAGAGAAAGAAGATTAGAGCCAGCTGTAAACTCGTTTGGAGCATCAGGAAAAATTGTAAACGCAGTTCGCTTGCCGTCTCCGATATTTCAGTTGTTCCAGCGCGTTGAATATGAAAAAAGTTTTTAATTTGTCGTTTTATAAAGCCCTTTGAGCGTGTGAATGCAATGGTTCCAAGCATAAAACAACCGATTAAAATGCTTGTCACCACATTGTCACCTGCAAGCGTATAAGGCACAGGGTCACCCGCAAAGCCAATTCTTCCACCCGGTTGTTCGGGGTGGAAAAGTGGGGATTGTGAGAAAAACGACTCCTTATAGTATTTTGGAAGTGTCACATCTCGCCAACTCTTCCCAGGCGATTGGCCAGGAAGATGCAGGGTATCGGGGCGGCTACTCCATGTAATTTCCGAAGGTTTAATTTGTGCCTGAATAGCAGAATCTTGCTGTTCGGGTGTTGCATCCTTCGGCAATTTGCTCAAAACCTGTGCAGGGGTCAAAGGTTGTTGTGCCTTGATTACCTGTTGAAGTTCATTATTATTGACTTCGTTTCTTGCAATGGAGTCCTCTATTTGCCTCATTTTTATGATAGGAGGGGGCAGCTACTTTAATTCATCTACCCCACGCTCATGATGAATTACAATTTAAATTCTCTCTTGATTTGGTCTACCAGGTCGAGCTTTTCCCAAGTAAACAATTCCACATCCATCGTCTTTTGTTTCGTGATAACGACTGGTGAAAGTTTTCTTTACCACTTTGTTTTCGCGTCCCATGTGGCCGTATGCTGCCGTCTCTACATACATAGGTTGGCGCAATTTCAGGTTGCGTTCGATGGCTTTTGGGGTGAGATTGAACATCGATTTAATCTTGTTGGCAATCTCACCATCCGTCATATTGACGTGACTTCTGCCGTAGGTATTGACATAAACACTCACGGGTTGTGCCTCGCCAATGGCATAAGCCAGTTGCAAAAAGCATCTCATCGGCCACGCCAGCTGCAACCATATTCTTGGCAATGTGACGTGCAGCGTAGGCTGCAGAGCGGTCGACTTTCGATGGATCTTTGCCCGAAAAGGCGCCACCTCCATGTGCGCCTTTACCGCCATAGGTATCAACAATAATCTTTCTTCCTGTCAAACCCGTGTCGCCATGAGGTCCACCAATGACAAATTTTCCTGTTGGATTTACGTGATAAACGATGTCATTGTTGAAGAGTCGCAGCACCTTTTCGCTGAGTTGAGCCTTTGTTCGTGGAATGAGAATATTGATAACATCAGCTTTTTATCTGTGCCAACATTGCTTCATCATCCTTTGAAAATTCATCATGTTGGGTGCTAACTACAATGTCGGTGATGCGAACGGGTTCGTTGTTGTCATTGTATTCAATCGTCACCTGGCTCTTACTATCAGGGCGCAGATAGGTCATTTGCTGGCCTTCTTTGCGAATTTCGGCCAAGGTACTCATTAAAACATGTGCCAATTCTAATGAGACAGGCATATAGTTGTCTGTTTCATTAGACGCATATCCGAACATCATTCCTTGGTCGCCGGCACCTTGTTGCTCGTCTTCTTCACGGCTAACGCCACGATTGATGTCGTCACTTTGTTCGTGAATGGCGGTGAGAATGCCACACGAATTGCCATCAAACTGATATTCGGCCTTTGTATATCCAATCTTTTTGATGGTTTCTCGAGCTATTGTTTGCAGGTCAATATACTCTTTTGAACGCACCTCTCCCATGATAATCACTTGCCCGGTGGTGCAGAAAGTCTCTACCGCACAATGGGCGTTTGCATCATAAGCCAGGAACTGGTCTAAGATAGCGTCTGAGATTTGGTCAGAAACTTTGTCGGGATGTCCTTCGGAAACCGACTCGGATGAAAAATAAATAACTCATTTTTTTCCATTACTTTTTAAACGTGGAAAAACGCTTGTTAACCGTAAAATCTAAAGGGGGATTTTGCAGTTTTAGCATTTTTATGTGGTTGCAAGCAGCCAAATTTTTTTCCACAATAGTTATACAATCTTATTATTATCACTGCAAAGTTACGAACAAATTCCTACATGCCCAAATATTTAACTTTTTGTTTCTTGGGCGACAGAACGATGAAAATTGGGGCGCAATGGCGATTTTTTAGTGCGTGGTTGAGCGGTTAGTTGCATTTTTATTTTGTAAAGATTGTATACCAAAAAGAGGGCTATCGAAAAAGATTGAAATAGAAAAGGGCATGCTAAAAAACAGTTGTTTTTAGGCATCTTTTGTGAGTTTGTTTCGTTATTCCTATTGCATGATGGTGTAAAAAGCTATTGTTTTTGCACGATAAAAAGCTATTGTTTTTTGCGGCAAAAAGGATGGATTTTGAGGCTTTTTTGCACTAAAAATGTAGGCATATAAACTCATTTTGGCCTATTTTTGAGCAAGAAACTTCTGATAAAAGCAGGCGTGATGCTTAACAACTTGATTATAAGAGGTTTATTAAAAGACTCTATTTTTTTGGTGTAAATGCAATGAAGGGTTTTAAAGTTTGAAATGGAGAAGTTATGAAGAGGCTTTTTGTAAAAGAATATCATAACGATAAAAAAATGAGATGCGAAAAAAAGGCAAAAATAAAAAAAGCGGAAGAAAGCTTGTTGTTTTTAAAAATAAATGGTATCTTTGTTGCAAATCAACCTAAGCAAAATGATGAATTACACGAGGTTAACAGCAGCTGAAGCTGCAGCATCGATCCAACACGACGACACTTTAGCTCTATCGGGTTTCACTCCGAATGGTGTTCCTAAAGCTGTTTTTTTCGTGAGTTGTCGAAACGTTGCCAAGCCGAACATTGTGCAGGGCATCCGTTTCAGGTAGGAATCATCACCGGAGCCTCTACAGGTCAGAGCGTAGAGGGCGACATGGCGCGCTGCAATGGCATCAAGTTTCGGACGCCTTTTTTTCCACCAACAAGGACTTTAGGGAGCATACCAATGCCGGCGAAATCGATTTTGAGGATATGCACTTGGGTCATGTTGCCGAGCGTTTGCGGCGCGGTTTCTATGGCAAAATCGATTGGGCTATTATCGAAGTGAGTGGCTATATGCAGGCCGGAAGCACCTGTCGGGCCTATTTAACGAGTGCGGGTGGCGTGGTGCCCACGATTGTTCGTTTGGCCAAATATGTGATTTTAGAGCTTAATACTTTTCATAGTCCGCAGTCGGGGCTGTTGCATGATGTCTATGAACCAGCGCGTTGCCCCCATCGTTTGCCCATTATGATTAATCATGTGGGCGACAGAATTGGCAAAGAGTTTGTTGAAATCGACTGTAATAAGATTGTGGGTGTCGTGGAATGTTGCATTCCCGAGGAAGCCAGATGCTTTAAACCCGTTGACGAGGTGACGCAGCAAATGGGGCATCATGTGGCCGATTTCTTGGTTTCTGACCTTAAACGGGGGTTGCTTCCCAAGGAGTTTCTGCCCGTTCAGAGTGGTGTAGGCGTCATCAGCAATGCTGTTTTGGAGGCTTTAGGCCATCATCCGGCCATTCCAAACTTTTCGGTTTATACCGAAGTGGTGCAGGATGCGGTCATCAAACACATGAAAAACGGCAAGATTATCGATGCCAGTTGCTCGTCGTTGACAGTGACTAATGAAACGCTTCAGGATATTTATGCCAACATGGATTATTTCTATCGTCACGTAGTTATTCGTCCAAGTGAGATTAGTAATTCGCCCGAAGTAATCCGAAGGCTTGGCGTTATTGCCATGAACACGGCCATGGAGTGTGACATTTATGGGCATGAGAACTCCAGTCATGTGTGTGGTAGTCAGTTAATGAATGGCATTGGCGGGTCGTGTGACTATGAACGGAATGGCTATTTGAGCATTTTCACGATGCCAAGTACGATGAAGGGTGGCCGAGTGAGCACCATTGTGCCCATGTGTAGCCATGTTGATTCCACCGAACATGATGTGGATGCCATCGTAACCGAGCAGGGTGTGGCCGACCTTCGCTGTAAAGGTCCGTTGCGAAGAGCGCAGGAAATTATTGAAAATTGTGCGCATCCCGACTATCGTCCGTTGTTAAGAGACTATTTAAAGATGGCCGATAGAGGGCACGAGCCCCATTGTTTAGGTGCGGCTTTCGCTTTTCATCAAGCCTATTTGGAAAAAGGTGACATGCGCTTGGCTTCATTTTGAGTCCATAAGCAGTTGTAAATGGGCTATGAAGCCAAGCTGTTAACGCCCAATTCGTGCCAATTTACTTGTTGATTTCAAAATTAAAACTTATCTTTACAATGTAATAAGGGAAGAATATGATAACATGTAAGGAAAAAACAAGAGAAGGACTCATTGCAGGTTTTAAACGTTCTATTGAGCAAAAGAGAGCATTTGAAGAAGAAGTGCAAAAGGAATTTGCCGAAATGCGCAGGCGTGGAGAGGAGTTTAGAAAGCGATATGATTCCACTTGACCTATCACTTGTTAATTTATATGCACCTTATTCTGTATGGAATGTAGGTGAATATTACTATTTCCGCACTGCTATGAAGCTATTTTTTTAAAGTGATTTTAAACTAAATAATAAGGCTATGGATAAAAAAATATGATACTGCAATATAAGTCTGTGTTTGACAACATTGCACGGTATATTGAAAGCGATGATGCTAAAGAACAAATAGAAGTGTGGTTTGCACGCGAACTACAAACGATATTAGGTTATGCACGTTGGGAGAACTTTTTAGTTGCTATTCACCGTGCAATAGACTCATGTAAGGCGCAGTGTATCAACATTGATGACCATTTTCGTGAGGTCACGAAAATGATAGGAATAGGGAAAGGTGGAAAAAGGGCGGTATCTGACTTTATGCTTACACGCTATGCTTGCTATCTTATCGCTCAAAATGGCGATCCAAAGAAGGAGGAAATAGCTTTCGCTCAAAGCTACTTTGCTGTACAAACACGAAAGGCTGAATTGATAGAAGAGCGGCTAAACCTACTCTCTCGCTTAGAGACTCGTGATAAATTACGAATGTCTGAAAAGCAATTGTCACAGAATATATATCAGCGAGGGGTTGACGATAAAGGGTTTGGGCGCATACGTTCTAAAGGCGATATGGCCTTGTTTGGGGGGCAGACTACAGAAGATATGAAAAAAAGGTTGGGCGTAAAGAGTAACAAACCATTAGCAGACTTCCTTCCAACGCTTACTATAGCTGCCAAGAATCTTGCTACAGAGATGACCAATTACAATGTAGAAAGTAAAGATTTGCATGGCGAACATCCTATTACGAGCGAGCATATACAGAACAATCAAAGTGTTCGTGCTATGTTAGGGCAACGAGGTATTAAGCCGGAAGAGCTTCCTCCTTCAGAAGATATTAAGAAAATAGAGCGTAAGGTTGCTCAAGATGAGAAGAAGATAGAGCAAGTTTCTCAAAAAAACTACCAAAAGCATAAGCATGGAAATTGATAACCTATTAAACAGAATTTTGTCCATAGAACATGGCTTTCAGCACATCATTGAAAGTGCTAATGAGATTATTTCTACATACTCAAAGGAGCGATGTGCAGAGCTTGCTGGTGAGCTTTTTGAGCACAATGCCTACCAAATTCGAATGTTGGCAACAACAATATGGGGTAGATTGGCAACGGAAGATAACGACGCACTTTGCTTTCTGAAGGAGCGAATAAGTACTGATGAGCATTGGCGAGTGCAGGAAATGCTTGCAAAGGCTTTTTGATGAAGTTTGCAAATACAGAGGCTATGAAGCATCGTTGCCACTTATAAAAGAATGGCTAAATGCTGACAATCCGAATGTTATTCGTGCAGTAACAGAAGGATTACGGATTTGGACAAGTCGCCCATTCTTCAAAGAAAATCCATCAATTGCCATTGCATTAATCAGTCAACACAAAGCACACGAAAGTGAATATCTAAGAAAGTCTGTAGGAAACGCGTTGAAGGATATCAGCAAAAAGCATCGCGAATTGATACAGACTGAAGTGCAACAATGGGATTTATCCCATCCGAGGGTTCTGTTTACCTATAAACTTGCAACGAAGTTGTTGAAATAAAGATTGCAATCGGCAGCTATTCTGCATCGAACATATCCATCACTTTCTCCACGATAGGTGCCATATCGTAATATTGATATTCAGCTAAACGGCCACCGAAGAGTGTGTTTGGCTCGGCATCAGCCAGCTGTTTATATTGCTGATAAAGCGAGTTATTGCGCTCATCATTCACAGGATAATAAGGTTCCATGCCGGGTTTCCACTCTGTTGAATACTCTTTAGAGATGATAGTGCATGGATTTTTATCAACTGCTTCGCCGAAAGTTTCAAAGTGTTTATGTTCGATGATGCGTGTATAGGGAACTGTTCGATCCGTATAATTCACCACAGCACAACCTTGATAATTACTTTTTGGCAGACGTTCTTCTTCAAATTTCACGGTACGATATTGCAAATAGCCCAACCGATAACCGAAATATTCATCGATTTTCCCTGTGAATACTTTCGCTTTAGCAAGCTCATCTAATGCCTGTCTATGCTCAAAATAGTTGGTTTCTGTGCGCACTTCCACATCTTTCAATAACTGATTGATAAGCTGATTGTAACCACCTTTCGGAATACCTTGATAGGCATCGTTGAAGTAATTATTGTCATACACCAAGCGAACGGGTAGACGACGAATGATGAAAGCAGGCAAATCGGTGCATTTTCTTCCCCATTGTTTCTCCGTATAGCCCTTAATCAGCTTCTCATAGATGTCCTTTCCGATGAGCAATAAGGCTTGTTCTTCCAAGTTTCTGGGTGCATCTACCCCCATATTCCGCATATGTAGCAGTGCCTCTTCTCGTTGTTCGTTAAGCCTTTGCATTGCTTCTTCCGGCGTTTTCACACCCCACATCTGATGGAAAGTGTTCATGTTGAAAGGCAGATTGTAGAGTTCTCCTTGGTAATTGGCCATGGGGCTGTTGGTATAGCGATTGAATTCGACCAAGGAATTGACAAACTTCCACACCCGTTGACTATTGGTATGAAAGATGTGTGCACCATATTTGTGTACGTTTATCCCCTCTATCTTTTCGCAATAGAGGTTTCCTCCGCAATGCTTCCGGGCTTCAATCACCAAACATCGCTTTCCTTTTTGATGGGCAAAATAAGCAAAAGTGGCACCGAAAAGTCCTGAACCAATAATTAAATAATCATACATCGTTAAAATAGGAATAAAAAAATAGGATAGAATATGGGTTATAAGTCTATGCATCAAAGAGCTGTGTGAGCTGTTTCCCTGCCACATCGAACGTAAAATTCTTGCTATATTCGGCTCTTCCCGCGGCTATTTGCTGTTGCAATGTTGTGTTTGTGAGTGCTTCGTGCATTGTTTTTGCAAGCGTTTCTGCATCATTCTCGGGTACCAACAAGCCTGCTCTCCCATGGTTAAGAATTTCTTTTGGTCCTGTAGGACAATCAGTTGCCACAATCATCTTGTCTAAAAGCAAGGCTTCAATCATTGTGGTTGGCAACCCTTCGAAGTGAGAACTTTGCACGAATAGGCTGCACTGCTTGGTCCAAGGTAGTGGGTTGGACATGAAACCTAAGAAGAAAACATGGTCGGCCACGTGGCATTCACGTGCCGTTTGCTGTAATTGCGCTAAGGAATTTCCTTTTCCTATGATATAAAGTTCTTCGGTGTGACCATGATTTTTGCGCAGCAATGCATAAGCCTTGATGAGTGTTGTTACGTCTTTTTGCTTTTCTTCTAAGCGCGTTATGCTAAGAATGAAAGGCTTTTCAATGCGCCTATCGTCCACCTTTTGATGGGCTGCATTGAGAAGATGCTGTGTGTTAATGCTGTTATAAATCATGCGAAGTTTGTCTTTTTGTTGTGGAAAGAACAGGCAGGCCTCATCAAACATGGCCTTTGAAATCGTTACTAAGTAATCATAACAAGCAGCTCTTTTTTTGTAGTTTCGCCATCTCCGTGGGGTCATTTTGTTGGTTGATGGTGAGCGAATAATGATAAAAAAACAATCTTTTTCGCCGGGATATGTGTCATGAAAGAGCCGAAAGCATGGTTGAAGTCAATGATGACTTCATTTTGTTGAGCAAGCTTTCTGAGGGTTGTTTGTAGGATAATCCGTCGGATGGGATTCAGGAATAGCTCATCAAATAATTTCATGGGTTGTTTTAAGCGCATAGAGTAGCGCTTTACTAACCACGGCTTTGAAATGATATGAATTATTTTTACATCGTGAGGAATGCGTGAAAGAAACATCTCTTTCTGCTGCATGTCGTAACCAATGGCTAAAGTTAGGTTGTATAAGCCCGTGTTAGAGAGGTTACGAAGATATTCGATTAAGACGGTTTCTGTGCCACCATCTAAGAAAAGACTGATGAGAAATGCTATATTTTTCTTTTGCATTGGAGTGGAATTTATGGTTGTTATAAAGAAGGTTGCCTCTGCATGGGTGGCAACCCTATTTCTTTTGAATCATCTCATGCATTGTTTCTCCTAAGAAAAGTGCATGTAATTGGTGATCAATATGGTTGAGATTGAAGACCTTTTTATGCTCTTTTACTGCAGAAAGTAGCTGCTTTTGCAAGTCGTTGTCGAGTAGAAGCTGATGAATGGCTGCAGCAAAGGCTGGTGCATTGCCCACAGGAGTGAGCAAACCGCAACGCCCATGGTCTAAAATTTCGCTTGGTCCCGTTGGGCAATCGGTTGCTACAATGAGCTTATCGAGAAGCAGTGCTTCAATAAGCACAGTGGGGAGGCCTTCGAATTTTTGCACTATGCACAAATATTTTACAATGCAAAATCCATGGAAGTGGGTTGGCCTGAAATCCCAAGAACACCACCTTGTCGGCCACTTGAAGTGTTTTTGCAAGCTGTTTGAGCTGTGTTTCATCTTTTCCTTTACCAATAATATAGAGCCGTTCGCTGATATGATGTTCATGAACCAATAAACTATAAGCACGGATGAGCGTTGAGAGGTCTTTTTGTGACTCCTCTAAACGTTCGACAGCTAATAGGTAGGGTTGGTGAATGAGTGGGCTATCAATGGGTTCCTTGGCATATTTTGCAAGAAGTTGCTCATCTTTTGCATTGTAAAGGAGTATGAATTTTTCTTTGAATTGTGGAAACATTTCTCGTCCTTCTTCACACATTGCTTTTGAGATGGTCACAACTTTATCGTATGCTGTAAGTCCTTTTCGGATGCGATTCATGCGCTTCGGGTTATTTTTGAGCACTTCATTGAAGCTAAAATGGAAGAAAGCTATCTTGCGTTTTCGGATGTGATGGAGAAAAGCATAAGCACAACAATCAAAGTCAATGATGGCATCTGCTTGTTGCGATAGCTTGCAAATGCCTCTTTGTGTGGCAAGTCTTCGCAGGGGAACGCATAGTATTTCGTCGATACTTTTTGCAAAAAGGGAGGCTTTTTTTTCAATGCGTTGGCGGGCAATTCGAGTAAGAAAGGGGCTTTGATTGAAGTAGACCACCTTAACACGTGGGCTTAATTTTTGGGCGATAGACCTCTAAATCACCATAGCAAATGGCTATTCCTAAGGTGACATCGTAGTGTAGATGGTCGGCCAGGTGGTTGACATATTCCAAGAGAACGGTGTCAATGCCGCCATCTAAAAAGCGGGATAGGAGGAAAAGCAGTCGCAAAGGCCGCTCGTCTGACTTCGTTTCTTTAGACTGAAAAAGACTGCATCTATTTGTTCTTTTTAGTTAAGTTTTCAGTATCTATCCATTCTATTTTCGGATGGAAAAAAATATTCCATCCCACAAGCCTCGTGTGAGTTCGTGTAGCAGGGCATGCTCTTCATCTTTCGGGAGATGGCGCTTTTTAATCAGACGTCGCTGCAAACGAATTTTGTTGAGCTGTGAAAAAAAGAACACAATAGGGTTTTTATGCTTCCTATAGATGAATGTTCCATTGCGCTCTTCGTAGTATAATTTCCAAGCATGTTGCGCTGTGATATTTTCTAAAGCAGGCGTATAGTTCTCGGTTGTTGCATGAAGAACAACACTTTCTTCGGCATAAATACCTACAAAACCATGGGAGAACATGCGGTAGGAATACTCATAATCATCGCACCAAATAAAGAATTCACGATAGGGGAGTCCGATTTTAAATGGCATATCACCGCGGATGAGCATTGAAACGAACGACCCATTACGAATGATTTTGTGCTGCATTTCATTTGGGAAGGATGTGTTTTTGGACTGTTCCTTATGGGCAAAAACAACCTTGTTCATTAGGTGTTGCGAGCCATCTTTCCATACTACTTTACTGTTAATGAATCCCACTTGTGGTTGATGTGTATAGGGAAGCATCTTTTCTAAAGCGTCATCGTAAGGGATGGTGTCATCATCCATAAGCCAAATCCAATCGGCTTGTAGGGCAGCAGCAGCCTTTAAGCCTTCAAAAAAGCCACCCGCTCCCCCTGTGTTTCGTGTTGTCCGAATCACATGAATGCCTTCTACAGTTTGCAAAAAAACTCGGTAGTACCATCTGTAGAACAATTATCGATGATAACAATATGCGTGGGTTTGTGTGTTTGTTTCTTTAGAGCTTCTATATTCTGCTTTAGCAAAACTAAGCGATTATAGGTGACAACGACAGTAACAATATTCATGTTATGCAAAGATGATTTAATTGATAGCCATCAGAAATGGGGTTTCTCAGCCCATATCATGATAGATGTTTAATTGCAACAAAGGTAATTTTTTTGTGATGTCTGCAAATATATAGGTGAAAAAGGGGATAATGGTGGTATTTAATAGTGGCAACGTGTTTTCTTAAAACGTGAGATTAGTGTGAAGTGTAATGGTTATTAACTGGTATTTGATAAGCTTTTATCGGGCACATGACAGCCCTTTTTTTCTATAAACAGCATGTCGATGTAGTTTTTGGGTTATGGGTATAGTTTAGAATGAAGTGCCACAGATAGGGTTGTTTTTTTCTATCCGTGGCACTTCAAATGGTTTAAAAGAGGTAGACAACGAGTTTCATTCCGATGTTTCGTCCCATATTAAAGATTCCTTTATGGGGATTGGATGGATCGGTTTCTAAATACTTTAAGCGGCTCAAATGATTTTTGATAGGCGCGGTTAAAGATGTTGTTTGCAGTGAGATAAAGGCTGGCTCTGCGGTGTCCATTGGTGCGGATATCCGTTCCGGCCGCGAGATTTAGCACCGTGTAAGAGGGCGTTTCTGTCTCGGTGTTGCCGGCAGCATAGATGTGGTTCTGACGCAAATTACATTCCAATGAGGTAGAGACGAAGGTGTTGTTCAAAGTGCGTCCGTCGCGAATGAGGTCGTAACGCAGTTCCGAAGTCCAGCGCGGTGCGGGTGTCCAAGGCAGATATTTTGAGGCTTTGGGCTGGTGAAGCTGCACGCTGTTGACATAGGAGAACGCATTTTGGAAATGCAATCGCTCTACAGGATGCAAGTCAACACTGGCCTCTCCGCCTAAGAGTCGTGCGTTGCCCTGCGTGTATTGATAGGTTTCATGCCCGCTTGTGATGACGCCATTGAGCTTATGATCGAAGATATAATTGTCGATGCGGTTGGCAAAAAGCGACAACTGTGCGGCGATGATTGGCGAGTTATAATCCCAACCGAGGTCGAACTGCCAACTGTGTTCGGGCTTCAAATCGGCATTACCCAGCATATAACGTTGCGTACCTTCGTGCACACCATTGGCCGAAAGCTCGCTGATGTTGGGCGCACGGAAGCCTCTTGCCACGTTGAGACGCACGTTCATTTGTGGTGTCAGCGCATAGACTGCCCCCACACTTCCTGAGAAACTGCCAAAATTGCGACTGATTTTTGGAAAGGTTCCGACCTCTTCGTAGCCGTGCATGTGGCGGTTATCGAAGCGCAAACCACCGCTCAATGTCCATTGATTGAGGTGATAAGAAGTGGTGGCAAACACGCCTATATCAAAGAGTTGATAGTTGGGAATGAGCATTTCTTCGCCCCGATTCTTGTTGCGTTGGTACATGCCATTCACGCCAAACGCATGTTTCCATCCGTTGTTCTCGGCCAACATATAGCGCAAATCATAGTTCATGGTGTGCAGTTGCATGTCAAGTTCGGCCTCGTGGGCATCGTCTTCGAACTCCTGTCTGCGGTTTTGTTGGTAGCCTAAGAGGCCATGTAGCGTGCCATTGCCCAAGTAAACCGAGTTGTCGAGCACTGCTTTATAGTGGTGAATGCGTTGGAACGGCAGCGCCACGCCATAGCTATGTTCGTGGCTTCGCTCGCCTTCTGCCATGCCGGGTGTGAGGTTGTAATAGCCTAATTGCAAATGGCTGAAGCCCCATTGTTTGTTGAATCCCATCATCATGTTGGCGGCATGCTCGCGGGAATTGCGACCCCACAACATAGTCATCGTATTTGTTTTTATAGGCATGTGCCAATTTCTGCGACCATCGTCCGTCCCAAACAAAGTCCTTTTGGTGGCCACTAAAGTTAGCCGAATAGCCGAGAAGTCCATTGTTAGTTTGATATTCTCCGCTGACATTGGCTTGCATCTTGTCACGACCTAACACCGGATCGCCATGGAAAATCACGACACCTGCCATCGCATCGGAGCCGTACATGAGCGACGCTGGACCTTTTAATACTTCAATAGATGAGATGCTTTGTGGGTCGATTTCTATGCCATGCTCGTCGCCCCACTGATTACCTTCCTGACGAATGCCATCGTTTACCACGACAACACGATTGAAACCTAAGCCCCGAATGACAGGGTTTTTGAGATGCCACCGCCAGTAGTTATCTGTGACAATCCTGGCTCATGGCTCAGCGCATCGATGATGTTGGTCGAGAGGGTGGTGCGTAATTGTTGTGTAGTGACCACCGAAATGGGGGTCGGAGAGTCTTTCATGAGCGACTTTCCTGTGAGTCCTGTCACCACAACTTCGTTGAGTTGGGCGTTGGACTCCTTCATGACGAAGTTCTTTTCGGATGTTGTTGACAGGTCGATTTTTTGGATAATGGTTTGGTGTCCCAAGTAGCTCACTTGGATAGTGATGGTTTTTTGGGGTAGATTTTGCAAGCTGTAAGTTCCGTTGATGTCGGTTGTTGTGCCCTCAGACAGTTCGGGTATGAAAATAGTTACGCCAACAAGGGCACTATTATCAACGGCATCGGTAACCTTTCCCGATAGGGATGCTGCACTTTTTGCAGGCATCGCGGTTGCGCATATTGCGGTGAACATGCACAAGAATAAATATAAAAATTTCTTCATGTTGTAAAAATTAAATACGAAAAACAGCGCACATGCACGGGCATCTGCGCAAAAAGGGTTTACGAATTTGAATTTACAACAGGGTAGGTGGACCTCGATTGAGGAAAGGGTGAGTGAAGAATGTGTTGTAGAAGGATTGCCAATGAACGGCAGAAGCATGAACATCAGTGTAGATAGGAGCTACTTCGGTTGTTATTCCACCAACAAATGGTGAAGAAAGAAATTGGCAAAGCACACAATGATCAAAGCTTTGATGTAGTCCAATGAAGTGGCTATGATGCAGCACATGATGTTGACAAGCATAACATTCGGGCGTGCTTTCTTCTGCTTCTTGGTGTACATGAATCATGGAGCATAGCAATATGGGCAGGAATACCACGAGCAGTATTCTTGCGTATGCGTAGATTTTATGATTCATGACCTTCATCTTGTGCAAAGGTAGCTATTCATTTTGCGTCGCGTGTAGAGTGCGGTATTAAAAAAGATTAATCCAAAACGGAGAGGAATGTTGTGAAAACTTTGTAGGAAAGAGGTTTAAGATACGAAAGAAGAGCGACTCGAAAGTCGCTCTTCTCATAAAATGTTTTACAAAGAAACCTTACATTTTAGGTAGCATCACCACTGTAACTTTGTTTCCGTTAGTTAGGAATTCTTTCATAAAGTTAGTGATGTTCTGTGGTGTTTGTGCCTCAACCAATTTCTTATAATTGGTATAAGTGTCGATACCCAATTTGTAATCGTCGTAGATAGTGCTACTCCAGAAGATGTTAGTTTTTGCGCGATCGTCGGCTTGTTTAAGCATAACGGCCTTCACTTTGGCTAACATTTCAGCATCGCAAGCAGTGCTTAGCTTGTTGGCTTCTTCGGTCATAATCTTTAATGCGATATCTTTTTTCTCGGGTTTCATGGGACATGCACCTACCATCTGGTAAACCTTGTAGCCGTCATCAGCTATACTTGCACCTGCATAAGCACTGCAAGAGTATGCCGCACTGGCGTCTTCGCGAATCTTTTTCAGATAGATCATGGCCAAAACTTGTCCTGCCATGTCCATTTGAATGCTCTTTTCGAGGGTGTAAGGAATGTTTTCATTGTGCCAAATCATGTAAGCACTTGCCTTAGGTGTCTCCATCTTGCGCTCGAAAATGTTCTCCACTTGTCCTGTAACAGGCTTTTTAATGCGTTTAGATGGAGGATTTATACCCTTCGAAGGCAACGCACCTAAGTACTGACAGATAAGTGGACGAATGGTAGCTCATCGTAATTGCCGATGATAATGAACTCCCAACCATTGGCATTGGCTGTGCGTTCTTTGGCCATTTGCAGGATGCGGTCGTAGTTAATATCCTTCAAATCAGATGAAAGCAATGGTTTGAGGCGTGGATTGTGGCCATAAAGGGTTGCCGTAAGCGTATCGCTTAATGCTGTTTCTGGTGAGAGTCCGCGGTTTTTCAGCATTACTTCCATCTGCTTAAGCAAGCTGTTGTAGGTGTCGTTATCTTTCTTTATATTGGTGAAGTAGAGGTAAACTAACTGCAACATCGTTTCAACATCTTTTGGTGTTGCGTTACCATCTACTCTCATATAGCGTTCGCCCATGAGCAAACCAGCATTAGCCATCTTGCCAGCCAAGGCTTTTTGTAACTCAGTGTTTGAGAAATTGCCCAATCCACTCACGTCAATCACATTATCAAAGACGGTGAAATTGGCAAAATCTTTTAAGCCATAACTGCTACTTCCTGCACCTCCATGTCCTGAAAGAAGCACTTGATCTTTCTTGTAATCAGTCTTCTTGAGCATGACTTTCACACCGTTTGACAACTCAATAATTTTATATCCAAAGCGTTTGCTGGCTGTTTCTTTCTTGATTTTTCCAGCCTTTGGCAACTTGGTTATCAAAGGTTCGTTCTTCACATTGTCCACATAAGCCTCGATTTTAGCTGTCTTTGCAGCCTTCACTGCGTCTAAGAGCTGTGCTTTTGTGGGATAAACGTTACCTTCTTTCTCGTTGTTGAAGTTGATGATAACCATGTTACTATCGTTAGCCGGCAGCAACTCTTTCATCAAACCATTAACAGCTTCCAACGGAATCATGGGCACAAGCTGCTTCATAGTGGTGTAGAGGTAGTCGATACTTGGGATGGGTTCGTTGCTCAAGAAGTTACCCAAATATTCACCATAGAACGTTGCATTGTAGCGTTTATCTTTGTTACTATATGCTTTATCGAGTGAGCTGAGATAGTTTTCTTTAAAGCGTTGGTATTCGGTTGGGGTGAAACCAAACTCTGCTGCACGCCTTGCTTCGATCAAAGCCGCTTTCAAAGCCGGAGCTGTTTGTGCCATATCTTTTGGCGAAGCATTGATGGTGAAGGCATCTTTTGTTTTGGCAAAGATATAATTTCCATCTTCAGCATTCGCATAAATGTAAGGGCAATCGGCCTTTTGTACCGCTTCACTATATCGGTTGTTGAGCATGCTTAGGGCTGCATCCTTGATGTAACCATAGACCAAATACTGCATGGTATTTTTCAAAGAGTCGGGGAATACATCATGCTTCACGCTCAACGATACACTGGAAGTTTGTTCCTCTTTATCTTTATCAATAATAACAATGGGCTCAGCATTGTCGGGTACAAGCTCATCTACAATGGGAGCTTCGTTCACTGGGTTCTTGATGTTGCCGAAAAGCTTTTTGATTTGCGCCTCAACTTGGTCCACATCGACATTGCCTACGATAATCAATCCCTGATGATTGGGGTGATACCACTTGTGATAATAGTCGACAAGTTCTTGGCGTTTGAAGTTGTCTACCACACTCATCAAGCCAATAGGGTAGCGTAAACCATATTTACTGCCAGGATAGAGCGCGGGAAGATTGCGTTCAAACATGCGGCTTGAGGCACTGGTGCGCAGGCGCCATTCTTCATGAATCACGCCACGTTCTTTCTCAATCTCATCTTGTTCGAGGCTTAATCCAGTCGACCAGTCACGCAAAATAATCAAACAAGTGTCAATGGCTCCTGGTTTATTGGTTGGCACATTGTTGATGTTGTACACCGTTTGGTCGATGCTTGTGTAAGCATTTAAGTCGGCACCAAACTCAATTCCATTGGCACGACACCACTCAATGAGGTTGTTTCCTTTGAAATGGTCAGAGCCATTGAAGGCCATGTGCTCTAAGAAGTGAGCCAAACCACGCTGGCTTTCTTCCTCTTGAATAGAGCCTACTTTCTGTGCAATGTAGAAGTTTGCACGATTTTCAGGCCAGTTGTTGTGGCGGATGTAATAGGTAAGGCCGTTAGGTAACTTACCTATTCTCACCTCTTTGTCTACAGGAATAGACATCTCCATTTGCGCTTGGGCACCTACACCCACGAGCAATAGAGCGGCAAGCATTAAATTTTTAATTTTTCATGAATAAACGTTTATGTAATACTTAAAAAAAGATTTCTGTTGTATCGATGGGGCATTGCACGCCTCACAAGACGCTTATTCCACACAATGTGGCTGTTGGTAAGACGCAGCATTTGCTCCTTCGTGGTTGCAAAGATAATATAAAAGGTGGCAGTATGTATGTTTTCTTTCGACTTTCTTTAATCTAAATCGCCCCAAAAGCTATTTATTCCCCATTTTATGGGTTTGTCTATGCGTTTCAAGATGGTTTGGAATGCAAAAAGAAGGCAATTATTTTGCATTTCGAGTGGTTTGCTTTACCTTTGTGAAAAATTTTAATAAAATGGAAAAGGAAACGAAGGATTTAGAACAGATTCAGCTTCCCTGAGAACGCTTTTCGTGAGCTGAAGCCGGGTGAAGCCTATGAGCCCGTGATGAAAACCAACAAGGTTTATCCCGAGGTTAATGTGTGGTCGGTGACATGGGGGCATCCTCATGGCCGTGCTTTTTTTCGGCTGCTGCCGCCTATTTGGGACTGAAAGTGGGGCAGGGTTTTCGAAGCAGCTATCCCCATAGCCATTATTGCTGTGGGCGCATCGACGGCTGCAAAGCGCAGGAATGCGTTGGGCGAAAACGTCATTATTCAAAGCATTGGTGCTTGTAGTGGTGCCGTAGTGGCGGGCGCTATCTTCACACTTCCGGCGCTTTATATACTGCAAGCCAAATATCCTGAAATCACAACGTCGTTCTTTAAGATATTCTTAGCTTCGGCTTTGGGCGGTGTTTTGGGCATACTTTTTCTCATTCCGTTCCGCAAATATTTTGTGAAAGACATGCACGGAAAGTATCCTTTTCCCGAAGCAACAGCCACAACGCAGGTGTTGGTGAGCGGAGCTAAGGGCGGCGGGCAGGCCAAACCGTTGCTCATTGCCGGCCTGATTGGCGGCTTGTATGATTTCATTGTGGCGACATTGGGTTGGTGGAATGAAAACGTAACGAGCCGCATGCTGGGCTGGGGCGTTGCATTAGCCGACAAAGCCAAGGTGGTGTTCAAGGTCAATACGGGTGCAGCCGTGCTGGGTTTGGGCTACATTGTCGGCCTGAAATATGCGCTCTACATTTGTTTTGGCAGCCTGTTTGTGTGGTGGATTGTTGTGCCAGGCATGTCGTTACTCTATCATGACACAGTGCTTAACTTGTGGAATCCCACGATTGTGCAGAGCGTAGGGCAGATGAGTGCCGAAGAGATTTTCAAGAATTATGCGCGCAGCATCGGCATCGGCGGCATTGCTATGGCCGGCATTATCGGCATCATTCGCAGTTGGGGCATCATTCGTGATGCCGTGGGATTGGCCGGACGCGAGCTCAAAGGCGGCGCGAATGCCACACAACAAGTGGAGCGCACGCAGCAAGATATTAGCTTTAAAATCATCGCTATCGGCACCATCGCCGTGTTGTTGGCCACCTTTATCTTCTTCTTGACGGGCATCATGCAAGGCAATCTGGTCTTTGCCGTGGTGGGAATTCTGCTGGTTGCAGTCATCGCTTTCCTCTTTACTACCGTTGCAGCCAACGCTATTGCCATCGTAGGTAGCAATCCTGTGTCGGGCATGACGCTGATGACGCTCATCTTTGCCAGTGTCATCATGGTGGCTGTTGGACTGAAAGGCGCCGGAGGCATGGTGGCTTCGCTGATGATGGGCGGTGTGGTTTGCACGGCATTGAGCATGGCCGGCAGTTTCATCACCGATTTAAAGATAGGCTATTGGCTCGGCACCACACCACGAAAGCAAGAAACTTGGAAATTTTTGGGCACCCTTGTGAGTGCCGCAACGGTGGGTGGTGTGATGATGTTGCTCAATCAAACCTATGGATTTGCTTCGGGAAACCTCGCCGCTCCGCAAGCCAATGCCATGGCAGCCGTGATCGATCCGCTCATGAATGGCGTGGGAGCGCCCTGGGTGCTCTATGGCATCGGCGCGCTGTTGGCCATCCTTCTCACACTGTTTAAGGTGCCCGCGCTGGCCTTTGCATTGGGTATGTTCATCCCATTAGAGCTTAATGTGCCCCTCGTTATCGGCGGTTTCATCAACTGGTTTGTCACCACACGCTCGAAGGATGCGCAGGTAAACGAGGCGCGAGGCGAGCGCGGAACGCTCATAGCCAGTGGCTTTATCGCCGGTGGTGCGTTGATGGGTGTCGTGAGTGCGCTGCTGAAATTTGGTGGCGTGGAGTGGTCGATAGCCAAAATTTGGTGGCAAAATCCCCTGAGCGAGCTTTGTGCTTTGGCGGCCTACCTTTGTTTAATTGGTTTCTTTATCCGACTGACGAAGAAGTCGTTCTAAGCCAACAACGCAACGATGCTAAAGGCGGATGCTCCACAAAGCGTCCGCCTTTATCGTCTCTGCCAATGAGCTTGGCGTGCAGTTCCTTTTCGGATGGCCGGCAATATGCACGAGATTGTGCAGAAAAAGCATGCAAATTAGCCGGTAAAAGCAGCTTCTTTGCCGGGCAATCTGCATGCTTTTTCTTCAGCCTTTCGCCTGCTTGTCATCCACATGCTTTCTGTAGGCGCAGCAGAATGTGTCGCTGTTTAACCGCTTTTTAGAACTGTTGCAAACCACCGAAGCAAAGCATCAAACGGTGAATGACTATGCGGCGCAGCTGTGTATCTCGGCGAAATACCTCACCATCATTAGCAAAAAGAACTCGGGACGCACGGCCAATGCGTGGATACAAGAGTACACCTTGTCGGCCATCACCAATTATTTACGCACAACCGACCTTAGTGTGAAGGAGATAAGCCATCGTTTGGGCTTCCCTAACACCAGCTTCTTTGGCAAATATGTGAAAGACCATTTGGGCTGTAGTCCGTTGGAATATCGGCGCAAATGCGAGCAATAGTGCGGGCAAAGATGATGGTTCGCGAGCGCAAATCTTAAAAAATGGCATTTAATTTGCTTATCGTTGCAGAAAAAGTGTATTTTTGCACGCAGACAAATTCAACGGTCAACAAGTGACAATTAAAAAAATAAGGAGAAAAGAATATGGATTACAATGATTTTGAAAATCGTGTGAACGAACAAGAATCTTCCACGCGCACTTTCGAGGTTTCGCAGGCGTTTCCCGCGCTCATGCGCAAGGTTTATACCTGGATGGTGTTTGCTTTGGCCATCAGTGGCATTGTGGGTTATGGCGTAGCTACATCGCCTAATCTGCTCAATTTGATATTCAGTAGCGAGATAGTTTTTTGGGGTATCATCATTGTGGAGTTGGTATTGGTGTGGAAAATCAGCAAAAGTGTTGATAAAGAAAACCGCTCATTGGCCATGACAACGCTCATGTTTGCACTGTTCTCGGTGCTCAATGGAGCCGTGTTGTCGGCTATCTTCGTGGTATTCGAGTCCACAGCCATCATCAAAACGTTCTTTATTACGGCTGGAACCTTTGGTGTAACTGCCGCTTTTGGCTATTTCACCAAGCGCGATCTCTCTACCATCGGCAGCATGTGCTACATGGCTTTGTTTGGACTTATTATTGCTTCATTGGCCAATATCTTTTTTAAGAGTGCCATGTTCGACTATATTGTGAGCTACATTGGCGTGGCTGTTTTCATCGGAATTACCGCTTGGGACAGTCAAAAAATCAAACATCAGTTGGCTGCAGCACCCGATTTGAGTGAAAATTCACAAAAAAACTTGCCCTTGTGGGTGCATTAGATCTCTATTTAGATTTCGTGAACCTCTTCCTCTATCTGCTGCGTATCTTCAATCGTAGATAAACAATATTTTTTTCAAACTAAATATAAATGAATAGAAATAAAAAACAATGGCCGGCCGCAGTGTTGGCCATTTCTTTGGCATGGATGGGCGGTATGACCGCCCAAGCTGCATCGCAAAAGGACATCACGGGCAGCATTATGGGTATTTTGGGTAACAGTAATAAGGCTAAAACTGCTGGCAATGTGCTCAACAGTGTGTTGGGAACTGACAAGGTGACAGAGCGTAATCTCATCGCCACTTGGACGTATGACGAGCCAGGAGTGGCCTTCACCAGCAACAATGTACTTGCGAAAGCAGGTGGCGAACTGGCTGCTGCGCAGGCGAAAGATAAACTGAAAAGCTATTTCCAGCAGGCCGGAATTCAGCAAAGTAATACGCAGTTCACCTTCACTAACGATAAGAAATTCAAGGGAAAGCTCTATGGACAGTCGTTCAATGGCACCTGGACTTTCAACAGTAAAACGCAACAAGTGGTGCTGAAAACGATGCTACTCACCGTTCCTGTCTATGTAAAAAAGACGGCAACAGGTATGAGTTTCCTCTTCGAATCGCAGAAACTGCTTGCCTTAGCACAAAAAGGTGGCAAAAGCTTTCGGGTAACGAAGCGCTGCAAACCTTGGGCACATTGAGCCAAAACTACGATGGCATTCGCATGGGCTTCGATATGAAGAAATAGTTAGTCCCATAGCTATCATCCATAAAAAAGGCTGAAATCGTTTCATCGATTTCAGCCTTTTCTGTTGCCTTCTCTTTGCTTTTTAGCCCTTAGAACCTATTCTTAAAAGGACCAAACATCGCATCTTTGTTGTTAGTGCTGCTCTCATCCCATACAGGACGGAGGCAAGATGATTCGCCTTTCGGTAGACCTGTGATGCTAAATTGTGCTGAACCAAAGTTGAAGCAGCGTGCATGAAGCGAGAATTTACTTTCGGAAGTAAGATAACGTCCAAAGATTTCGTTATACTCCATATCTCTAAATCCTATCTTATCATTATCTTGTGCACATCTTCCTCCCATTGGTAAAAATAGTCCTCTATTAGCTTTTACTAACTGTGTAACATCTTTATACTTAGCAAAGGCTTGTGCCCCAACAGGGAAATCATTTACCCTTTTTGTACCATTCTCATGCGTTGTGAAATAAGCACCATATACTTTTGTGCCTTTTTCGGTTACACAATAACCAGCTATTGCATTGGCTTGGTTGAGCAACGTAGTGAATTCTGTTTCATTTGCCATACGATATTTCTGATTATTGCTCATGGTGTAATACCAAACGATATCACCATAAAAAGCATTTGAGCGTGAAACTTCTGGCTGAAGTGGTCCACTGCCGTAATAGAACTTCTTCGAAATATTAATGCTTCCTTGTTTATAATAGCTATGATTGACATTGAGAGCCTTCCAAATATCACCATATCTGAACATATCTAAGTCGTCTGGCAGAGCATTTGGACTGCGTAAACTGCGAGGAAACAAGCTTTCCGTTACTTGTGACAGCGTATTGTGACAGCCACCACTGCGTAGGTGCAATGCCCCAATATTCACTTCCGGCCTCTTTATAGTGGATAAAGTTGCCTGTTGCCCACTTCACGCCTTGCACTTCCACGTAGGGTTGAGGCGCAGGATGATCGCTCATGCCGAGCACATTCTTGCGAAATACCTTGTCAGCTGTGAGGTTCATGCGCTTAAAGAACTGCATATAGCATTTGTTTCCCACGTAAACCATAATAGCAATGTTGCTATAATTGCCAGGCATAACTGCAACATAGGTGTATTTTCCTCCTGCAGAAGTGAGCTTTCCAGTGCTTGGTGTGATGGTTAGCTCATCGCTTTCGTCGCTTTTATTGCCTGTAATAAACTGGCCAGTACCGAGATCAAACACGTCACGTACATTCAAACCATAGATAACAACCTTATCGATGTTGGTGAGAGCTTGTCCAGTTTCAGAGGCAAAGCGCAAGCCCAAGAGTGCTATTTTGCGTTGCATTTTACCCACTTTCACCTCTACTTGGCTACCATTAACGCGATTTGGCTTCACTTTTGCCCATTGTAAGTCGAAGCGTTTACCAATAGTGGTAATCGAACCATCCTGCTTTGTCATGTCAACCAGCAGTAATTTCTTGATAGTAGCCTGCTGTTCATGATAGATAATGGTATTGGCTCCCGTCCCTTCTTGTTTCTTTATGACCGACGTAATTACTTTATTGCTACCTGTTGTGGCTGCTCCTGGGTAGAGAAAAACATAGGTCATCGGTGGCTTTCACTGCATTTTTGCTTTTCAGTGTGCCCCAAAAGTCGCTGCTGGTTGCTTTGCTTTCACTCGCTAACAGACTGAAAGTATGCTCTGTACTCTGGTCATTATCGCTCAAATTATAAGCTAACAGCTCATCGCCTTGTTCCCAAAATGGAATGTAATTTTTTTGAGCGGCGTCTTCGCTTAGTGAGCGTGTACCAGTGGGCTGTGCTTGTGTATCGGCAGCCGCTTCAGCCTCAATGTTCAGCTGATAGTTATAACTTTTCGATAGTTCTATGTTGTCTTCAGCTGAGTTTGTGTCGCTACATGCGGTGAATAGTACACCACAGAGCAACAAACTATAGTATGTTAAGCTGCGCATAAACGTCATCTTCATTTTGTTTTCTCTGTTTAACATCATTCTTTTGGAGTGTATTACCATGCTGCATCCTCCTCATTTTCACTGCTTCCCCACATGTTTTTTTTAGCTGGTGTAGCTCCAAAGGGGTTAGGATAGCTATCTCCTTCACCACCAGTTGGGTCGCCTCCTTCTGTTGGGTCGCCTGTAGTTGTAGAGTAGTTCAACAGGTGAGTCTCCATCTCTACATGATGGATTTCAATGGTTGGCTTCTGATAAACTAATTTCATAGACGATCTTTTTTATCTTTTTGCACAGCCTTTAGTGTGCATTTTAATGATTTACTTCGTGTAAAAAAGGCATGTTAGTATTGTTTTTATCCGCTTTTTGACAAACTGTTGAGGCTTGTCCAAACGGCAAAAAATCTCTTCTTTGTAGGCGTTTCCTGAATACATCGACTACAACTTATTGCCTTTTGTGGCGCAAAAGTAGTAAAAAAACGTGGTGTTTCCGAAAAAAAGAGCGAGCAATATGCTTTTTTTACTTGATTTTAACATAAATCAAGTCTATCATTTTTTTGAATGGTTGGAGTTATGTGCTGTCTATCTTCTGTGGAATGGTGCAGTAAAGGGTTTAAAGAAGACTACTTTCGGTGGGTGTTTCAGGTGGAAGTGGTAAGAAATGCAGCCAAGGTGCCAGTGGAACGATAAAGCGTGAAGGGGCAATCTCGTGGCGTTGTCCGCGACTGTCGATGCGCACTGTGCGGTGATGAATGATCAATCGTTTGCGACTGCGCGTGATAGCCACATAGAATTTGCGTGCATCCTCGGCCACTTGTGCTGGGTCGTGCTGGTGATAATAGTTGGGATAACGCCCCTCTACCACGTCAAACACCAACACATTTTCAAACTCCAAACCCTTAGCTTTGTGCAACGTTGTCACAAAAACCGGCTCGTCTACCACACCCTTGCTGCACAAATCGGTCTCTTTGAGCGTGTTCAATTCCATGCAATGTGCACTCAGTTGCACGGCCAACGGTTGCTGTTCGTCCTCCTTTTGCAACGCTTGTTCAACATAACGCACCACTGTTTGGAAATATTCCACAGGCTGGAAGAGTTCCATTTGCAAGCACAATTCATAGGCTTCGCGTAGGGCTTGGCTTAAGGTGACGGCCGCTTTGCCTTGTAACCACAACTGTGCTTGCGTGTGTTGCCATAGGGGTTTGTAGTTGTTGCGCAATGTTCTCCGGCGTGCCATCACCCGCTCTTGTGCCAAAAACTGTTGCTGTTGAGGCACGATGTCCAAAGCCTTGCGATAGCAATAGCGTGTTAATTCGCGTGTAGCTGCAACATCGGCATCGGCCAAGTGGCTGTTTTCGCCAGCCAAATGCAACACCTCTAACAGATGTTTGAGTTTGTATTGTCGCAAACCCGGTCGCAAAAGTTTGGCCAACAGCAGCGTGTCGAAATAGTTATCCAACAGCGAAAGGTCGGTATAGTGGGGCAAATCGCGCTGCAAGTTGGCTGTCAAAATGTGCACATCATAGTCGGCATTATGCCCCAAGAGCGTTGTTCCTTGCGCATAATCCATAAACATTTGCAGCGCCTTTTCCCGTGCAACAAGCGGCTGATGTCGGCGTGCTTCAATCATCGGATTGACCACATCGCCCAACATTTCGGGGATGGTTCGATGGGTTTCCATATAAACACAAAACTGCGAACCGGGCACAATCTCTCCTTGTTTGATTTGCACTGCCGCAATTTGCACAATGTCATCGTGGAGTATGTCAAGCCCCGTTGTCTCGGTATCGAAGATGGTTATCACCCCGTTTTCATAGGCATGGACAAACCGTTGCACGTAGGTTGCGTCGTCGTTGCGCAGCAAATCGGGCAATAACAATGCACGTTGGCCGCACGCTTGCACAAAATTGCGGGCAGAAGTCGGCGTCTGAAACACCTGCGTTCCTTGCACAATGCGCGACCAAGCCAAGAAGTTTAGGGGCATCGGTCATCACGGTGAGGTGGGCAAAGAGCAATTTCATGGCCGGCTGATTGAACAAATCGTCGCCCGAAATCTTAAAATGTGGCACCCCTATCTCGTGCAAAGCCCTGCTCACTTCGTTGGCATCGGCGTTGGCATTCACAATGATTGCTGTGCGTTCTTGGGGAAACGTTGCAGCCAAGTCGCTGCCTGTTGTGCCACATCACGATAGGCTTCGTCGAAAGTTGTTGAGGGCATGCACAACAATTCGTCGCCCGTAGTGGGCGGATTGAACTGCGTTGTGGGCAGCAGTTCTGGCGAAATGTGCAGCTGTTGCGTGGCATAAGCGTTGAAAACATCCAACAAATATTTCGGCGAACGGTGGTTATAGCTAGCGTGTGCACCTGTCCTGCGCAACGTTGGCGTAGAAATTCAAGCGTAGAGAGCTTGGCACCCATGAACGAAAAGATGCTTTGTTGCGGGTCACCCAAATACAATACGCACGGCTTCTCTACGCCATCGTCGGCTGTCAGCGCATCGATGATGGCTAATTGTAGCGGATTGAGGTCCTGCACCTCGTCTACTTGTATCCACGAATAGTGCGGTAACAAGTCGCGATTTTCATAGGCTAAGAGCAGAATGTCTTCAAAAATCGATGAGCAAATTCTCCTTTTTTTATAGCGGCGATATTGCCATGCTAAGCGCATTTTTTTGCAGCAGTCGACCCACTAAAACCTGTGTGCCTGCGTCGAAAGTATATTCGCTATACACGTCGGTGTGGGCGTAAATATCCAACAATGTCGCAGGCGTAAATTCCTGTTGTGCAGCTTTGCAGAGCGCTCTTAGCGCCATGATGTCTTCGCGGTTGAGGCAATCGGGATGTAAACGCAGTGCTTTTTGGCTGCTGTGTTTCAATCTGAAAGAGGAGATGTTCCAAAAACATCACCTCCATATACATGCTTTTTCGGCGCGGATTAGCAGCCACAGTATTTTCGTCTTCGCCTGTAAATCCGCAGAGAATGCTCAGCAAATCGTCATCAGAAACCACCGATGTTGCGGCCGAGATGAGCCCTTTTTCAAACAAAAAATGGGAGCAAAACCGATGCACATTGCCCATGAACGGAACTTCATCGGTTTGTGAAAGCATCGGCAACGCACGCTCTTGCATGCTGCGTGCCGCACGGTTGGTGAACGTGAGGCACAGCATTTCGCTAAAAGGCACACCCGCTTCGCACGCCTTTTTGAGTCGTTCGGCCAAGATTTGTGTCTTTCCACAGCCGGGAGGAGCCAACACAAGATGGAACCCTTCGGTGAGGTTCATTACCAATTCTTGCGAGGCATCGGGGATAAAAGCGTTGCTCATGGGGACAAAGATAGTATAAAACATTGAAAGGACAAGCATATTCTTTCCATGAATAACATAGAGAATGCGGCATAAATATTTGCTATTTCACTTTGAAACCTTTATTTTTGCAGCAAAAAGACAATGCAACACTCCATTCTTTTCCGCCAAGCTGAGGCGCAGGACATTGCTGCCTGCTGGCAAATTGTGGATGAAGCGCGCAACAACATGATGGCCGAAGGCAAGCAACAATGGGATGAACACTATCCCACACGCGCCATTATCGAGCAGGATATTGCAGCCCACAAGGCCTATCTCCTTGCAGAAGGCGATGCAATTTTGGCCTATGGGGTGCTCGATTTGCAGGGTGAGGCGGTCTATTTGCAGTCCACTGCCCACTGGTTGACGCAGGGAAAATATGGCGTTATCCATCGTTTGGCCATTGCTTTGCAGGCACGTGGGCGCGGTTTGGCCAAGCAATTCTTTGCCGAGTGTGAGGCCCTTTGTCGTGCACAGGGCATCTATTCGATAAAGGTTGATACCCATTTCGACAACCACGCCATGTTGCATTTGCTCCAAGTAATGGGCTATCAGGCGTGTGGCAGTGTGAGTTATGGTCCTCGGGGCGACCGTTTGGCTTTCGAAAAAACGTTCTGATGCAGGGCAACCTGCAAGCAAAAATCATGGGGCATAGCATTTGCCTATTTACAATAAGTTTCATTAAAACAGAAAGATTATGATTAAGATGTATGTCATGCAGACCTGTCCTTACTGCACCTATGTAGAGAAACAGGTAGAAGGAAATCCCAATTTCAAGATCATTGATATTGGCAAGCACGTTCACAACCTCAAAGAGTTTTTAGATTTGCGCGATCATCATCCCGCTTTTGATGAGGCAAAGAAGATTGGTGACGTGGGTATTCCGTGCTATGTGCGCGAGGATGGCAGCGTAACCCTGTCGTCAGCAGAGGTTGGTTTGGAGCCCATGCCCGAGGGTCCTGCATGTAGTATTGATGGAACAGGTTGCTGATGGAACAACACTATCAACTCATTGCACTCGACCTTGACGGCACTTTGACCAATAGTGAGAAGGTCATTAGTCCGCGCACCCTATCGGCTTTACAGGCAGCCCAAGCCAAAGGGGTGAAGATTGTGTTGGCTTCAGGGGCGTCCGAGTTATGGCATTCGTCCTTTGGCCGACGAGCTTTCGTTGGACAAGACGGGCGGTTTCATCTTGGCCTACAATGGCGGAAAGGTGATTGATTGCCGCACGGATGAAGTGATTTATGAACGCAAGTTGGATGGCGACTTGGTGCCTTTGTTGCACGATGAGGCCTTGAAGGCGGGGTTAAACATCCTCGTTCACCAGAAAGGGGGCATGATAACCACCGACGATAGCAATCCTGAAGTGCAATTAGAAGGGCGCATCAACCGTTCAACCATTATCCATCAGCCCGACTTTTTGGACGCGCACCGACAACGTTGTCAACAAGTGTTTGATTGTGGGTGATCGCGAAAAGGTGGCCGCTTTAGAAGCTAAACTGCGCGCCACGATGAGCCATCGCATGGATGTTTATTGTTCGATGCCCGAGTTCTTAGAGTGCGTTCCCAAAGGAATTGACAAAGGAGACTCGCTCAGTCAGTTGGCACAACACCTGCATATTGCGCGCGAAGCGGTGATGGCTTGCGGTGATGGCGAGAACGATTTGTCGATGATTCGCTATGCGGGTTTAGGAATTGCCATGGCCAATGCTGTGGACAGCGTGAAGGCTGCTGCCGATTTTGTGACGCTATCCAATGATGAAGACGGCGTGGCCTATGTGGTAGAGCGGTTTGTTTTAGAGAAGGTTTAACCCTTATCTGCGTGCAACAGCTGACTTGTTAGTTCTCTGTTCGTCCTGAATAGAATGTAAAAATGTCAGCGTGGTCAGGGCGTTTGTCTCCCTCGCCACGCTGATGTTTTTTGTGGGCAATGCGCCTTTGGTGGGGTTGCGCCTTGAAACTCTTTTTTAAAAGCAATGCTTTTGTGCTGCAATGTGGTAGAGATTTGTGCATAAAAGCATCGTCATTGGCGGGTAATTGCATGGCTTTTGGTTGGCAACCTATTTCTCCTTTATTCCTTTACCACACCCAAGGCGAGCACACTGATGACGACACCTTCGGCTTCAGCCAATGCCTTGGCGCAGGCAAGTGTGGTGGCTCCCGTGGTCACTACGTCGTCAATGAGCAACACATGGCGTCCTTTGATGGCTTGTGGTTGGATTAATTGAAATGCGTGTTGCACATTTTTCTTGTCGCATTTGCACATCAGCCTTTGTCTGACTGCCTGCGAAGTGTGTCCTGATGAGCACTTTGTCTAAGATAGGGATGCCCGTGATGCGCGCCACACCTTCAGCAATACACCTACTTTGGTTGTAGCCTCGCTGGCGTTTTTCGAGCTGGGGTGAGTGGCACAGGGGATGAGACAATCCACACCATCGAAGAAGCCTTCGGGCGCCATTTCCTTGGCCATCATGTAGCCTAATTGTTCGCCTATGATGGCACGATGATGATATTTCATGTTGTAGATGGCCTTGCTGACGGGCGATTTTGCTGCATAGTAGAACCAGGCTGCCGCCCGTTCGATGGGCACTTTGCGCCAATAGAGGCGGCAAAGCAGGTTGTCGCGTGGGGTGAGGTGTTGATAGGTGCGTGGCAAATGCCAATTACAAGCGATGCACAAGGCCATTTCGTTGGTCGTTAATCGCTTTCCACAGATGGCGCAATAACGCGGAAACAACAGGTTGCTCAAGGCGCGTAGCTGTTGCAAGGCGGCATGGAGTGGGGTGGAAAGCAGCGAGTCCATGGTTTCGTTTGGTTTAGCAATCAGCGTCTTCGTCGGTCTTTTCGCCCATGTCCTGAATGCACTTTCGAATGAGATCGATGTCGAAGCCCCGTCCCATGGCATATTGAATGAGCTTCATGGCGCGCTCATAATCGTTGCGGGCTTTGATAGATTTCCATTTTTTCTCAACCAAGGGGCGCAGCTTCTCCATATAAAGATTGTCGGCAATCTCATCTAATAAGGGTTCGGAAATGCTGCTATCAATATGTTTTAAATAGAGCGCTTGTGCTATTTTTCGTCGTCCCCAACCGTTATATTTCAGTTTATCTTGGATGAAGGCCTCGCAATAGCGGGCATCATCGATGAATTTCTTCTCGGTGAGAAAGGCCATGATGCGGGCTTGTGCCGCCTCGTCGATTTGCCATTTGCGCAGTTTTTTTCTTCCATTTCATAGGTGCAATGCTCCCCTTTTGCGCAAAGGGCTGACAGGCGTTGCAGTGCCTGTTCCTCGGTCATCTCTTTTGTTTTCTTTTTCTGTTGTCTTTCGTATTCCATAGTTCTTTTTGTGTTTTATTGCTTTTTTGCCCAGGCAAAGCGTTGTTTGCCATAGCGGTCTGGGGTGATTTCGACATCGTAGAAGGGGCCTTTATATAATAAGGTGTAGAGCGCATCGGCATGAAGTGGGTTGATTTCGAACGCCAACAAACCGTCGCTTTTGAGTTGTTTTGCGGCAAAGTGGGCGATGGCTTGGTAGAAAAGCAAGGGCTGATCGTTGGGCACAAAGAGTGCCGTTGCGGGTTCGTGTGCCCACACTTGTGGTGCCATGTCGGCCTGTTCGTGCTCGCAAATGTAGGGTGGGTTAGAGACAATGAAGTCGTATTGCGGGTTGTTATCGGCATTTTCGGCTGCCAAGAGGGCGTCTTGGAGCACGAAATCCACCTGTGCGCCTAAGCAATGTGCATTCGCTCGTGCGGTGAGCAACGCATCACTTGAAATGTCCCACGCGTGCATTGCGATGTTATCGAGACCGAGTGCCAAGGTGATTGCAATGCAACCGCTGCCTGTTCCGATGTCTAACCCATGGCGAGGTGCAGGCGGTTGCAAGGCACAATAGGGCTGATTGAACAACGAAATGAGGTGTTGGCAAAGCTGTTCTGTTTCGGGTCGGGGGATGAGCACGTGGGGATTGACGATAAATGGACGGCCACAAAACCAAGCCTTTCCCAACACATATTGCACGGGTTCGCCGTGTTTCAATCGGTGCATGAGGGCTGAAAGCTGTTGCGTTTGCGCGGGGTTGAGTGTGTCAAACGCACCGGTATAGAGGTCGGTGAGCGTGAAACCGAAGAGCGTTTCTAAGGCTAACCGCACCACAGCCTGCGCTTCGCGTGCGTCATATTGCGGCAGAAGTTGTTGCCAAAGGCTTTTAAAAGTCATGACTCTGATTTAACTTTTGGAGTGCTTCCTGCCGCACTTCGTGTAGCATCGCTTCTATTTGTGGGTCTAAAGTGGCCAAAATCTGCATGCGTTTGTCCTTGCGCTTGTCGGCACATGCAGTGTCTAATTGTTCGATAATTTGCCCGATGGGTAGGCGTTTGAGGGCTTGTGCGGGGAGAAAACGCTGCTCGTTGTCGTCTAAAAGATTGGCCTCGACGATGAGTTGTGCTCCTTGCAGCCGATAAAGGGCATCATTAATGAGGCGGATGGGGATGTGGGTTTGTTGTTTGATTTCAATTGCCGAAGGTGCTTTTTCTCCTGTTTTGAAGCGTCTAATGATTTGTGTGATGACCAAAAGGGCAATATGCCGGCGGGTATGCTCGCTGATGTCATGGGGTATAACCATGTAATCATAGTAGTCAAGGTTTTGACTCATGTAGCACAATTCGGTGCAAAACAGCAGGATATACCATGAGAGATGCATCCATAACATGAACAGAGGAAGGGCGGCTAACGAACCATAGATGGCGTTATAGCTGGTGAGAAAGATTTGCGAATGCACGTAGGCCCATTGCAGCATGAGCATCAAAAGGGAGGCTAAAGCAGCAGGAAACAGGGCGTGAACTACCTTGACATGGGTGTTGGGCATGACGATAAAAAGGCCTAAGAAAATCATCATTTGGGCAAAGAACGGCAGGAACTGCACCAACACTTGCGAGATGGGACCTAAGAGAATGAATTGTTGTAGTTCGTCGTTTGTGGTGTTAGCGATGATACTCAGACCCGATAAAACGATGATAATGATGGGTACGACGAAGATCATCGATAGATAGTCTGACACGATGCGTCGTAGACTGCGTTTGCTTTTCACTTGCCAAATGCTGTCGAACACTTGCTCAATGTTGTAGATGAGGCTGATGATGCTGCCCAACATAAAGAGGATGCCGATGCCAATGAATAGGCCTGTGCGGGCATGTTCTAAATAGGCGTTGGAGAAATGGATGATGAAATTGGCCACTTCGGGTTGGCTGTTGAGCCAGTCTTTCACCGAGTTTTCGATGTAGTTGGCTAAACCAAAGCCACGACCGATGGCCAAAATGAGTGCAAAGATGGGTACGATGGCCAAGATGGTGCTAAACGAAAGCTGGGCGGCATAGTCGGAATGGCCACGCTCAATGAATAGCTTTAGGGCAATATAGAGTTTGCGTAGCAGGGTGAGCAACAGGCGATAGCTGCTGCGTTGCACGGGTTGTTCCTCCAACCATACCCCTGTTTTGAGAAAATATAATATTTTTTTTCTGTTGCGCTTCATGCTGCAAATATAACCATTTCTATGGGAGTTTGCAACTCTATGGGGTGCTTTTGCAGGAATCATGCGTGGAAGCGTATCCTACAGAGTGGTTGATCACCTTATTTTTCTATCAGGAAGATAGGACTAATTGCGACAAAAAGACGCATACTTGCGACAAAATGACAGGTATATAGCTTTGGTATCGGCTTTGCAATAGTATGGCAAAAATAAAAAGAAAGGATTTAAAGATATGACATTAGATAAATATACAATTAAAGCACAAGAGGCCGTTCAAGCAGGTGTTCAGGCTGCGCAAGCTGCACAGCAGCAGAGTGTTGAGCCGATACATTTGCTGAAAGGAATCTTGGAGAAGGCGCAAGATATTACGCATTTCATTTTCCAAAAGCTCGGTGTGAATGCGCAAGCTATAGACATGGCGTTGCAGAATGAGTTGCAACATCTGCCGAAGGTTTCGGGTGGGCAGCCCTATCTGAGCAACGATTCGGTGCAAGTGCTGAACAAAGCTGAGGAGCTTTCGCAGAAGATGGGTGATGAGTTTGTATCGGTAGAGCCTATTTTATTGGCCTTGATGCAAGGCAATCACACGGCAGGTCGCATTCTGAAAGATGCCGGATGCACGGAAGAGGGTGTGAGGAAAGCCATTGAATCGTTGCGCCAAGGACAGCAAGTGAAATCGCAAAGTGGCGATGAAAAACTACCAATCGCTCAGCAAATATGCCACTAATTTGGTGGAGAAAGCGCGCCAAGGTAAGCTCGATCCGGTGATAGGACGTGATGAAGAAATTCGGCGTGTGTTGCAGATTTTGAGTCGACGCACCAAGAACAATCCTATCTTAGTGGGCGAACCCGGAACAGGTAAGACGGCTATCGTTGAAGGATTGGCCGAGCGGATTATGAAAGGTGACGTGCCCGAAAACCTCAAAAACAAGCAGCTTTATTCGCTTGATATGGGCCAGTTAGTGGCCGGAGCAAAATATAAAGGTGAGTTTGAAGAGCGCTTAAAGGGTGTCATTAAGGAAGTAACCAATGCGCATGGTGAAATCATTTTGTTCATCGATGAGATTCATACGCTCGTCGGAGCTGGTGGTGGTGAAGGTGCAATGGATGCTGCAAATTTGTTGAAACCCGCCTTGGCTCGTGGTGAGTTGCGTGCCATTGGTGCGACCACTTTGAACGAATATCAAAAGTATTTCGAAAAGGATAAAGCCTTGGAACGCCGCTTCCAAATGGTGAAAGTCGATGAACCCGATGAGTTAGATGCGATTAGTATTCTGCGTGGTTTGAAGGAAAAATATGAGAACCACCACCATGTGCGCATCCAAGATGATGCTTGTATTGCGGCCGTTCAGTTGTCGGAGCGTTATATCTCTGACCGTTTCTTGCCCGATAAAGCCATTGACTTGATGGATGAGGCGGCTGCAAAGTTGCGTATGGAGCGTGACTCTGTGCCCGAAGAGCTTGATGAAATGGAGCGCAGTCTGAAGCAAAAGGAGATTGAGCGGCAAGCCATTTTGCGCGAGAACGACACAGAGAAGATTGCATTCTTAGAGAAAGAGATTGCCGAACTCAAGGATAAGGTGAATGCGTTTCGTGCTCGTTGGCAAGCACAGAAGGCCGAAGTGGATCAGATTTCGCAGTTGAAGCAGAAGAGAGAGGGACTGAAACTTGAGGCCGAACGTGCTGAACGCGAGGGGAACTACCAGCGTGTGGCCGAGATTCGTTATGGCGAAATGAAGCAGATAGATGACGATATTGCTCATCGCCGTGAGGAAATTCGTAAGCAACAGGGTGAGTCTTTGATCCGCGAAGAGGTGACTTCTGACGATATTGCCGAAGTGGTGAGCCGTTGGACCGGCATTCCTGTGAGCCGCATGTTGCAGAGTGAGCGCGACAAACTCTTGCATTTGGAGGCTGAGTTGCACCGTAGAGTGATTGGACAAAACGAGGCTATTGAAGCCGTTTCGAATGCCGTTCGTCGCAGTCGAGCAGGACTTCAAGATCCTAATCGCCCCATTGCGTCGTTCATTTTCTTGGGGACAACGGGTGTAGGTAAAACCGAATTGACAAAGGCTTTGGCCGAATACCTCTTCAATGACGAGAACATGCTGACACGTATTGATATGAGTGAGTATCAAGAGAAGTTCAGTGTGACGCGTCTTATCGGTGCGCCTCCAGGATATGTGGGCTATGATGAGGGTGGACAATTAACCGAAGCTGTGCGCCGTAAGCCGTATAGTGTGGTGCTTTTCGATGAGATAGAGAAAGCCCATCCCGATGTGTTCAATACCTTGTTGCAGGTGCTTGACGACGGAAGGTTGACGGACAACAAAGGTCGTTTGGTGAATTTCAAGAACACGATCATCATCATGACGAGCAACGCAACACGCGAACAGCTCACGAAGTTGATGCGTCCCGAGTTCCTTAACCGCATTGATGACATCATCACCTTCCACGCTTTGACGAAGGAGGAGATTGGTGAAGTGGTTGAGTTGCAAATGAAACGCGTGCAGAAGATGCTTGCTGCACAGGGCTTCACCTTGCATTGGACGAAGGAAACGATTGATGATTTGGCCGAATTAGGCTATGATCCTGAGTTTGGAGCACGCCCTGTTAAACGTGCCATTCAGGACTATGTGCTCAACGATTTGAGCCGCAAAATCCTCGAAGGTAAGGTGGGTAAAGAGATTACCTTGGGGCATATTGAGGCCTAATGGCTTCGAAAGGGTTTAGAAAGACAGATGAATTTCAACCTACATAAATGATAGGAGGGTATGCCTTTTTTGGCATACCCTCCTTTTTGTATATCTACTCAATCATCAAGTTGTCCCGTTTCATGTTGCCATAAAGATAAAACGAAGCCTTGAATGCAATGTTTGGTGTTTATTCTATGGAAAGGATTTGTTTGAGATCTGTTTGCATTTTTTACTGAACAAGAAATGATTTAAATCAAAAAATGGGGCAGACCAACCGTGTTTGATAGGCTTTTTTTCTGCGCTGAATGGGCATGCGGAAAGTATCTTTGTAAGCGTTTTTGTAACAATTGGATTATCGTTTGTTGTTTTTGTTTTTGCGCATGTAGGTAGTATCTGACACGGACACAGTGATGATTTGTATCTGTTATTTTTTTAAGGAAGTGAAGTAAAACGTCAATCTTTATTGCCATCGCAGCAAGCATAAATAGATGACGACGAGGATTATTCTTTATAAAGACCAAACGGTATGAAAGAAAATATTGTCAGCAAGTATCGCCATACGGCACTCTTCTATCTTTTAAGTACACTTGTTCCTTGGGCTTTTTGGTTCGCGGCCAGTTATGTAAGTCACCAGCTTATTGATGCAGAAGGTACATGGGTAGCTTCTTTGTTGGGTCTGATAGGACTTTGTTTTCCGATGGTTTTAACCCTCATGTTGGTTTTTAGGAGTGGCACTTTGCGAAAGGATTTCTTGGGTAGGTTCTTGAATTTTTCACCCAGCAAGTGGTCCTATTACCTCGCGGCTTGCCTGTTGATGCCTGCAAGTATTCTGTGTGCTATGGCAATATCGTTGCTCTTTGGCTATAGCCCTTCCCAGTTTATCGTTACAGGTCATTACACATTCACCTCGGGTATCTTTCCCGTATGGTTTATGCTTATCCTTGCACCTACGCTCGAAGAACTTGCATGGCATGGTTATGGCACCGACAGTTTGCGTTTACGAATGAACCTTTTTAAGACCTCTATCGTTTTTGCTGCCTATTGGGCTGTTTGGCATTTCCCCCTTGCCGGTATCAAAGGCTACTATCATGCTAACGTCGTGCATGAAGGATGGCTATACAGTTTGAACTTCATCGTCAGCATTTTTCCATTTGTCATTCTGATGAACTGGCTTTATTACAAAACCAACCGTAACATTCTCGTGGCCATCGTGTTCCATATCACGGCAGGATATTTCAATGAAATATTCTCTACCCACCCCGATAGCAAGTGCATTCAGACCCTTTTGTTGCTTGCATTCTCTGTCATTATCGTGCTAAAAGACCGCCAACTCTTTTTCAACCGCGCGCATTTTGCAGCGACAAATGAATAGGCAGGCGCACCAGGTCGTGTGTCAACACTGCCAACAAACTCCTGTGGAAGAAATATTGCAGGGAGAAACATTCTGCTTTATTTTTTCTTGTTTTCCGATGAAAAAACTACCTTTGCAAAAACAAACGCTTTAACCCAACGTGGCATAGCCTGTGTGGAATGAAATGAAGTGGTGACCGAATGAGAACCTTAATCAAGTTGTTCACAACTATTTTTGCACTTGTCCTTTTGTTTTCCTGTTATCGGAAAGAAGACAGTAGCCTGTTCGTCATAGAGAAAGATGGACGATATGGATATGTCAACGCAAAGGGCGATACGATTATTGACTGTGTGTACCCATGGGTTTATACAGATACAATTATTCGCATTGGGTTTGTTGCAGACTGTGTGGGGCATATTCAATGTTTCAATAATAAAGGAAAATACCTTTTTGATGTTTTTAAGTATGATAACGGTCCTGACGATCCTAAAGAGGGACTTTTTAGAATAATAAACAAGAATGGACTGATGGGATTTGCTGACACCATAGGAAACCTTGTCATTCCTCCGAAATACAAATTTGCATATCCCTTCACAAATGGGAAAGCAAAAGTAACGGATGTGGGGACATTGTGGGTAGACAGTCAAGATATAGATCGCCACAAATATTGGCAATCCGACCAATGGTATTTTATATCACACAAAAAGAAATAACGTATGTGGTGAGCATAACAGCGCTGGAAGTGGTTGGATTTATACCTATGGAAGTCCGCTTGTGCATGGCGGGTGGCTCGATACCTATTATCTGAGTATGATGCTCACAAGCCAGATGGTGCTTGGCACGCGACCCATGCAGATACCTTTTTATAACGAACATGTAGAATTAAACTATTAAACGAACAATGAAAAACATTTTCATCGCTTTTGGCTCACGCCGGCAGCATGGTTTGCCCTGCTGCCAGCGCAGGCCGCAAAAACCACGAAGCCCAACATCCTCTACATCATGTGCGACGACATGGGCTATGGCGATTTGGGCTGCTATGGACAGCCCTACATCCTCACACCCAACATCGACCGCATGGCTTCCGAGGGCATGCGCTTCACTCAGGCCTATGCCGGAGCACCTGTGAGCGCACCGTCGCGGGCGTGTTTCATGACGGGGCAGCACAGCGGACACACCGAAGTGCGCGGCAACAAGGAATATTGGGATGCACAGCACACCGTGAAGTATGGCCAAAACACCGACTTTGCCGTTGTGGGGCAACATCCCTACGACCCCAACCATATCCTTCTGACCGAAATCATGAAAGCCAACGGCTATCAGACGGGCATGTTTGGTAAGTGGGCGGGTGGCTATGAAGGATCGGTTTCCACACCCGACAAGCGCGGTGTCGACGAGTTCTTTGGCTACATCTGCCAGTTTCAGGCCCATCTCTACTACCCCAATTTCCTCAATGTCTACAGCCGAGCGCAGGGCGACAAAGGCGTGAGGCGCGTGGTGTTAGACGAGAATATCGCCTATCCCATGTTTGGTGACGACTATCACAAGCGCACAGCCTATTCGGCCGACCTCATTCATCGCCACGCTTTGCAATGGCTTGAGGCGCAAACGCCCGGCAAACCCTTCTTTGGAGTGCTCACCTACACGCTGCCTCACGCCGAATTGGCACAGCCCAACGACTCGTTGGTGGCGTTCTACAAGAAGCGGTTCTTTGTCGATAAAAACCTGGGGCGGACAGGGACCATCGCGCTACAACGCTGTGGAGCACACCCATGCCCAGTTTGCTGCCATGATAACCCGTTTGGATTCCTACGTGGGCGAGATTATGGCGCTGCTTAAACGCAAAGGGCTTGACGACAACACACTCGTGATTTTTACCAGCGATAACGGCCCCCACGAGGAGGGAGGTGCCGATCCCACGTTCTTCAATCGCGACGGAAAGTTGCGCGGACTCAAGCGACAATGCTACGAGGGCGGCATTCGAATTCCGTTCATTGCCCGTTGGAAAGGCCACATCGCAGCCGGGCAAGTCAGCGCGCTGCCCTTTGCTTTCTACGACCTTATGCCTACGTTTAGCGAGTTGGCTGGCGTGAAAAACTGTGCCCAACGCTATCGCAACCGCCGCCTAAAAACCGACTATTTCGACGGACTTTCCATCGTGCCAACGCTCCTTGGGCACGATGCCGAGCAGCAACGCCACCCCCATCTCTATTGGGAGTTTGCCGAAACCAACCAGATTGCCGTGCGCCGAGGCGATTGGAAATTGGTGGTCATCAAGGGTGTGCCCCATCTCTATAATCTCGAAACCGATTTGCACGAGGACCACGACCTCGCCGCCGAGCACCCCGCTATCGTGCAACAACTCATCAACATCATCCATCAAGAGCATGTCGACAGCCCACTGTTCCCCGTCACGCTGCCGCTGAAGTTTCGTTTCTAACCAAGCACAGCCGTCACACTGCCCCTGCTCAACGCGCCTGAGTAGGGGCATTTTAGGGCAATCATCCGTCGTTATGTGGCTATCCTCTGAATGCTTTTTGTTACAATTTGTTTTTTTATCTTCCCAAAAAAAGCATTACCTTTGTGCCGATAAAAATAAAAAAAGTGTGCGGAGATGCAAGCGAAAAAAATAATTTTTTTCAAATAGTGTGATTTTTAACATCAATTATTTGGTTGAGCCAAATAATTGTATAAACACACACACACACACACACACACACACACACACACACACACACACACACACACACACACACAGGAGCGAGACCAATATAAAGGTACGCGTGGCGCACGCGTAATATACAACATAAACGCTTACACACAAAGGGTGTGCACGAAGTTTTTTCATAACTTCATGCACACCCTTTTTGCGTGCATAAATGAATGGGTTGTGTGTGCAAAACAAGGATGAAATAACGTTTAATAAAAATAGTTTTAACGAGATGAAGAAACAAACAACAAAGCGGGTATATGTAAAACCCGAAAGCACGGTTATTCCGATGGAATATACGAACGGATTGTGCAACGCTTCTGTGCAACCTAAATTGAAAGAAGAGGACTGGAAAAGTCTAGAAGAGAAGGACGATGAACTTGAAACAGATGTTGAACCCTAAAATGGTGGAAGAATGAAAAGAAGTTTGATAACATTTGGTATATTATTTAGCCTGTGCTTGTCTATGGGTCTCTTCACGGCGTGTAGCACAGAAGAAGAGCAAGCACAGCCCCAGCAAAACTTAGTGAACCTTGCGGCGAAAGGAAAAATAATTCTTTCTATGCAAGATTTTAATGCAGAGAGGGAAATTACTCGTGCTGTGCAAGCCCCCACAGACACACAAGTGGTGGATTTGGATAATGGTATGACGGCTGAGATCAGTGTGGAAAGGGGGCAAAAGAGGAAAACTGCTGTAACGCGCGCACATGATATTTATAGCGGGCATTTTAATCTTTATGCCTTCAACCCCGCAACCAATCTGCGTGTGGGCAACGTGCTGCGTGGTACTATCGGGTGGGTAACGAAGCCGACACCATCAAATCCGTGGGCTGGTGAATACACGTTTATACCCGATGCAGGTTCATTACTCGTGCTGGCACCCGGCACCTATAAGTTTGTGTGCTATAATGATGCCGTTGAAGATGATGGCACGAATCTTACGATTAAGAATTTTAACAATCCTCTTATAGGTTCAACAACAGCCACCATACCTGCAAATAGCATTGAATATAAAGTAGACATAGAAATGAAACACCCTGCAGTGCGATGTCAGGTTAGTATGCAAAATCTGATAGGTGATGGAGAACCTACAGCGGGCTTTGCCAATATGAAAGGCAGATTAATTGCAACAACAAAAGCCATTCGATATTCTGCTGATTTAACCTCAAAAACAGTTATTCCGGGGACAGACATATTAGAGTTTCCTCTTGAGGGTTATGGTACGGGTGTAAGTACTACATCTTATCTATATGTTTTACCGGGGGATGGCACCGATATGAAATTAGAATTTTATAATGGTACATGCTATTATAATAGTGTGGGGACACTAAAAACATCGTTGACTAAATTGGGGACAATGTCTGCTAACGATGATTATAAGTTGAATATTAAGATTACTCCTTCCTACAAATATTTGTTCAATGATGGCACAACAGGATATCTTAGAGATAAAGGCACGCGCACGCCTATAGGCATCGTAGTGAGGCGCAAAACAGCAGGAGAAAAAGGGCTCGCTGTCGCATTGAATCTTGCTTCTACATCGCAAGAACGACCATTTACTGATGGTTATGATCACATTTCTTGGGTGCGCATTGTTTATACCAATAAACGGGTCTTCTCTACCCTAACAGATGCTTTTACAGACATGGATGGTTATGCCTACACTTGGGATGCGAACACAAGTTCGAATAATGAAGTAAAGGCAGGTAGTGACAAATACCCGGCTTTTAAACTTGCAGCGAACTATAATCCCGGCGTTCCAACCAGCGGCATCGGGAAATGGTTTCTTCCAAGCCTTGGACAAATAAAATTAATGATGGCAACCATAGGGTTCTCACGCAAGTCGATGAGTAATGGAACTATGCAAGCATGGGCATCTGCAGCATTGGCTTATGGCTTTAGCAAAGCAGGCGCTTCAAACTCTCCTATAACGGCGGATAAGAGTTTCCTACCTATCTGTTCAAGCACATGTCAACAGGACGCTGATTTTTGGAGCTATGGGGCTAATTATGTAAATGGCTTCTATAATACTTATAATTATTCTGCTTATGTCCTCCCCTTCGTAGAGTTTTAATATAAAATAAACGAGTGCAATCGCCCACCGTGTTCAACCTGCATTTTGTAAAACGGTGAGAACGGTGGGCGGGAAGCACTGAAAAACAACAAAAAAATGGTTGAGAACGGTGACCGTTTTCGGTCAAAAAACGATAAAAAAACAAGCGAGAACGGTGGGCGAGTTGCCCCAAAAATCATCAAAAACAGGCGAGAACGCCCACCGTTCTCATTGAAAAACAACGAAAACAATGGAGAACAGCCACCGTTCTCACACTACTATAAGAAAACAATGATAAATTTTTAACCCATAAAAAAACAAATAAAATGGAAATCAAAAAAATCTTTAAACGCGATCTCCAGCACTTGGAGCATTATCAGTTTGCTAATCACTTGCTCACCATGGCCAAGGAGGCGAATGTGGAGAAATTAACCGCCGTGTTGAAACCTTTGGAAGATGCCTTCAAGGCCGAGGACGAGGCGATGTTCCCCAAGAAGGGAAACGAGATGAATGCGCAGCTGCGCGAGTTGGACGACCGCCGCGACAAGGCCTACTATTCGCTGCAACATGCCGTGGACGCGGGGCTCTACAGCGAGGAGGCGGCCGAGTTGGAGGCTGCGAAACGCATCGACGAAATCATGAAACGCTATGCCGGTGTGGCCACGATGAACTATGACAAGGAGACGGGCGGACTAAAAAACTTGCTGGCCGATTTGGCCGAAACGGAGGCCGCGAAAGCCGTGAAGGTGCTGCATGCCGAGGGTGCCGTGAAGCGCCTTGGCGACCACAACAAGGCATTCGATGAGGCGTTCCGTGGCCGATTTGCGGGCGACAAAAAAAGCTGTTCGACATGAAAGCGCTGCGCCGCGTCACCGACAAAGCCATCGATGCTGTGGTGCGCCGCATCGATTCGTTGGACGATCTCGAGCCGTCGGCGGCCATCACCGCGCTCATCAACCGCTACAACCAGTTGGTAGACAACCGCCACACGCTGCTCAAACAGCGCGAAACGACGAATGCGAAGGCCAATGCGGCGAAAATCGAAGAGCAACGCAAGATGCTCACGCCGCTATTCGATGATTTCGCAAAGACCTTAGGCGTGGCGGCCGAAGCGGTGCATTATTCGGGTGAAAACCGTGGCTCGGGTGCTGCAAAATGCTATCGCCTCGACCATCGACGGCCGCGCAACCAGCGTTTGGGCAAAGGTGAGCCGCAAGAAATTGGTCGAGGTGGCTGAGAAGGATTTGCCGAAAGCATCGACAAACAAAAAGCATGGTGCGCCCGATAATTCAGGTGACCATGCCAACGGCGAAAATCCCAGCGCGGAACATGGTTCGGCCACGGTGACGCCAAAATCATAAAATTCCATTCATTTAGAGTTGAGGGGGCGAGAGTGCGCGATGCATTTCCGCCCCCGATTGTTGTGGTGTAAGTTGTTTACGCGTTTCGTTTGGGTGGTTGATTTCGTTTGGGAGGATTGCGTGTGGGTGTTTGATGCCGTTGGGGTGGATTGTGCGCAAATGGTTATTTTGTGTGTGTGGGATTGTGTGGAAAAATATGATGGAGTTTGGTAGGGGCGATGCCTATGTGCTCGCCCGTGTCGCCCTGCAAGGGCGCATCCATCGTTAAATTCCCCACGCACAATGCGTGTGTTTTTGGCATGGAAACGCCGCTACGCGGATGTTCGGGCGGGCACGCAGGCGCCGCCCCTACGGTTTCGTTTGGATGGATTGCGCGTAAATGGTTATTTTGTTTGTGTGGGATTGCGTGGAAAAAAATATGATGGAGATTGGTAGGGGCGGTGCCTGTGTGCCCGCCCGCGTCGCCCTGCAGGGGCGCATTCGTCGTTCATCCCCCGCGTACAATGCGAGTATTTTTGGTATGGAAACGCCGCTGCGCGAACGTTCGGGCGGGCACACAGGCGCCGCCCCTACGGCTTCGTTTGGGTGGATTACGCGCAAACGGTTGATGTCGTTTGGGTGGATTACGCGTAAACGGATAATGGAGTTTGGTCGGAGCGGTTACCGATGTACCCACCTGTTTCGCCCCTGTCAAGGGCACATTCCACTATTTTTTAAAGAACCGGTTGGCGCGTTGGATGGCGTCATTGAATTGGCGTGGGTTGATGTGGAAATTGGGAATGGGGTTGAGGTGGCTGTCGGTGACGTCCATGGTACCATCGGGTTGCTTTTGTGATGATGGTGTCTCCGCCGATGATGAAGCCGTAGTTGAGGTCGGAACCCACCATGTGCCAGCGGCGTGGTTGCGGGTCGGTGAGCAGATGGCCCACGCTGTAGTCGCCGATGGGGTTGATGACGCCGAGCGCATCGTGCATCAGTGTGGGAATGATGTCGTAGTGGGTGGTGTGGTAATGAAGTTTCTGCGGCTTTGTGTTGGGCGCTTTGTAGAGCAGCGGCACGCCAATCTGCCACGGCGAGAAATTGCCATTGTGCCCCCAATAGTTCTTTTTTTGTTTTCGTTGAACTCCTGTGCGTGGTCGCCCGAAACCACGATGATGGTGTTGTCGTAGAGGCCTTCTTGTTTGAGTTGCGCAATGACTTCGCCAATCATCCGGTCAATCTGCCAGCAGCAATTACGATAGAGGTTGAAGAAGGGTGTGGGGTCGGTGTCGTTGTTGAGTCGTGTGTAGTCGGCGTAATCCCACGAAGGCGTGAACTTCTTGGGCAGCTTTTTGGGATATTCAAAGCTGTGGGCGAGGTCGTAGAACAGGAACGCAAAAGAACGGTGCCTTTTTGCTTTAATGTGGGTAATTCGCGAATGAAGTCGGTGGTGATGCGGCTGTCGCGGTCGTAGGTTGTGGCGCCCGGTGTGCTGATTTGCAGGTGGGGAACGCGTTGGAATATCGCGCTGGCAAAGGGCGGATCGACGAGCGTTGCGCTGCCATGGATGCGCAGTTGATAGCCTTCGGCCAGCAGTTCATCAATGAAAACCGGGCTGACATGGCTCGGTACAAAGTTCTCCCAATAGTGGCCGGGCACGCTGAAGAAGAGGCCGAAGATAGAGGTGCGCGTGCCATTGCTGCAGCTGAAATGGTTGTCATACCATTGACTTTCGGTGGCTAAGCGATAGACATGGGGCATCGTTTCGGGTGTCAGCGTGCGCTTGTTCCACGAGTCGATGAAGAGAAAAACGATGTTGGGGCGTTGGGCGTTCTGAACTTTTAAGGGGTGAAGCGGATAGCAAAAGTCCGAGGCACTGCGCGCGTCGGCCGTGGGCGTTACGGGCTGTTTGAAGCCCATGTTTTCGAGGGCGCGTGTTGCCGAGAGTGGGAAATAATAGGGAATGAGCGCTTTCGACTTGGTTACCGCAGGTTGTTGAAAGAACGAACCGTAGACATAAAGGGCGTTGGCCACAAGCGTTGCCAGCAGCAACAGGCCTGCTCCTGCCCACAGCTGGCGCCGATGTATGCGCCGCACCAGCGTGGGAATGAGTCGCCAAAGCGCTACGGCCGCAGCCACGAAGAGCAGTAGAATGCCCCCTTCTTTGAGCAGCATGGTGCCATCGAAATTGAAAAATCTCACGGGCACCGCTACCAAAAAAACATGTTGAGGATGATGCCGTTGATGTGGAACCGATAGAGTTGATAAACCTGTCGGTTGAGCATCAGCACCACCATGAGCAGCGCAACGAGGGCAACAAACCAGGTGGTGGCGAGATGAGGGTGGCGCAATCGTGCCAACAAGGCATAGCCGAGGAGTGCCGGAAGCAGCAGGATAGCTGCGTGAGAGAGGCACGAAAGGGTGAAGAATGTCCAGCCCATGACGTCCATCACATTGATGGTGGTGGTGCCGAAGATATAACTAAAGAGCATCAGCGCCAGCATCAAGGTGGAAAGAAAGTAATAGAGGATGCCCTTGCGCTGATGTTGTAGGCGGTCGATTTGAACCATGGTGTGCTGTTGTTTGTATTGAGCGTTTTTGTAAAGTGAGCGATATTGTGGGCGAAAGCATGCGCTATTGGGATGCAATCTGTGCGTAAATGTGCGCTAATATGATGGTGTTTAGTGAGGAGTTATGCACTACATTTGCGGCCATGAAAATCACCATCGGTACCGATTTGCTTGTGCGTTAAGGCTTGTCGACGAGCAGTTCGCAGAGTTTTCGTTGCAACACGCGTGCATCCAACACCGACATCTGATGGTCCATGATCGCGAAAGCCAGCAGATGGCCGTTGCTACCTGTGGCGTAACCCGCCAAAGAACTGATGCCATAGGGGTGGGAGAGGGTGCCCGTTTTGCCATGAATTTTTCCCTTGAGCTTGTCACTTCGCAGCAAGCTGTGCAGTGTTCCGTCGACGCCTGCGATGGAAAGGTTGCGCTGCAGCTGCTCGTAGATGGCAGGATGAGCGTAACCATAGCGCAGAATGATAACCAAGGCGTCGGGCGAAAGCTGGTTTTGCGTGCACAGACCGCAGCCATCATGAATGACGAGTGCGGTGTCTTTGAGCTGCAAATTCTTGCGCATGAAGTGGCGCAGATAGGCCAAACCCGCCTCGGCCGGCGCCTGTTTGGGGTCGTAATAATGGCCGATGGTGTAGAGCAAGGAGGTGGCTTGGGTGTTGGAACTGTTCTTCCACATGCGCTGAATGACGCGGTCAATGGAACGATAGAAGCGGAACAGACAATGCGAACCGGCGGGTGTCTTGGCCACAACCATCTGTTCATCGCTCACCGTGATGCCTGCATGGCGAAGACTTTGCTGCAAGGCTTGTTTCACTTTCGCCTCGCCTTTATAGAGTAGTCCATAATGTGAAAACGACAAATCCCACGGATACCAATGGACTTCGCTCTTCACTGGGTCGGTGAGCACAAGGTCGAAGATGAGCTTTCCCGCAATGTTTTGAATGCCTTTGCGGCGCAACGCCTGCACAAACATATTGAGGTCTTCGGGTTGCAGCAGGGGGTCTAAATCGGCTTTGAAACTCACATCGCCCTGCAACGTGTCGCCCACTTGCCGACCTTTGGTGAAGATGGCTGTGCGATAGTTGTAGTGGGTGCCTAAGAAATGAAGTCCCGCCACGCCCGTGAGTAGTTTCAAACACGAAGCCGAAGGTTGCGGGCGATGCTCGTGATAGCCATAAACGGGCTTATTGGCTGTGATGTCATACACCTGAAAACCAAACACACCGCGCAACTTCATGCCTTCGGCAAAGGCCTCAAGGCGCGTTCTGAGCTGCTGGTCTACAGCAATATCTTTAGGCACAGCGGCCGGTTTGTTTTGCTTGTCGCCACTTTTCCACTTTCCACATGCACCGAAGGTCAGCGTTAAAGCCATAGCACCGAGCAGGGCAGGGACGATTATTTTTAGTTTCATCATTTCTGTTTTGAGTTGTGTTGCAAAGGTAATGCTTTTTTTCAAAGCAGTGGATGCGTGGGCAATGAAAGGCGCTGGCGAGCGTTAAAGAATGAGAAATGCGGGATGGTGGTCGGTGAACGAAGAAAAAATGAGTTTGCGAGGCAATAGCGAAACTTATTCCGTGGAAAAAAATGTTATCTTTGCAGCAGAATTGTAAACGTATGGATGACAAATTTGTATTGAGGGATAGTGCGGAGGTCGTTAATCGCAAATTAGACCTCCTTTTGCGAACGGGTTGTTTATTGATGGAGTGTTCGGCCGACACAACGCGCATCATGCGCACGTTGAAACGCACCATAGCTTATTTGGGCTTGCGTAGCGAACATCTGCATTTGTATGTCAACTACACCATTCTCATGGTGAACTATCACGACGACACCCATTCTTATACCAACTTCCGTCATTGCAAAAAGCATATCATCGACATGGCGGTTATCTCGGAGGTGAGCCGACTTTCGTGGCGCAGCATTGCCGAAGATATGACCTTAGACGAATATGAGGCGGTGTTGAACGAATTGGGTATGAAGAAAAATCGCTACACACCTTGGCAGGTAGCCATAGGCAGTGGCTTTGCTTGTGGCGGCTTCTGCATTCAGTTTGGATGCGATTGGGTTTCGTTCTTCTATGCCTCTATCGCCGCTATTTTAGGTTTTCGCTTGAAAAATGTATTTGGGAAAGCGCGGCACAAATGTGTATGCCGGCACGGGTATCTCGGCCTTTGTGGCCACCATGATAGCATGGCTTTTCTCGTTGTTGTCGGTAGGTTCGCTCGCCGCCTATACACCACAATTCCTTCATTCGGCCACACCTTGGCATCCGTTGTTGGCTTGTGCGCTCTTCATTGTGCCTGGTGTGCCGCTCATTAACTTTGTAAGCGACATGCTCGATGGGCATATTGAGACCGGCATCACGCGTGCCACAAACACCTTGCTGATTGTGGGTTCAATGTCGTTTGGCATTGCTTTGGCTATTAAGATTTGCGGCATCAACAACTTTGTCACCGACCTTTCGATGATACCCCACCACTCTTATTGGGAGTTTGCCATCGCTGCAGCAATCTCGGCCATGGGCTTTTCGATGATTTATAGCACGCCCAAGCGCTTGCTTTTGCCCATTGCCTTAGGCGGAATTATTGCTGTCTGCACCCGAAACTTTGTCAATCTGGGCGATAGCAACGGCAATATTGGCCTTGATCAAGGCATCATCATGGGTTCGTTGGCAGGCTCGGTGCTCATTAGTTTGATCATCACCCGTGCACAACACTGGTATCACACGCCCCATCAATGCCTCTCTATTCCCAGCGTCATCCCCATGGTTCCGGGGGTGTTTATGTATCGGGCACTCTTCGCTTTCATCGAAATGGATGGCTCGGTCGACCAAGTGCTCTTCGGTTTGAATAACCTCATCAAGGCTTCTTTGGTGATTCTTTGTATCGCCTTAGGTGTAGCTTTGCCCCATATCTTCGTGCATCGGTTGATGGCCAACAAGCGCAAACAACGACTCATCGACTCACTCAACGAGCGCAATCGTTTGCAATTAGAGAAGGAAAGCACCTCTGTTTAACCCCTGTTCCATAGCGTTATAGGTCGTTGCACGAAAGTAATGAGCCATTCGGCGTGCCGAATGGTGTTCATTTTTTGCACCGAAAGGGTGTGCAGGGGATGTGCTTGTCGTTCTGGAATAAGGGTTAAAGAGAGCATAGAAGGGCTGGCAAGCGGCGTCAGCGAATGAGAAATTTCCATCCTAAAGGGTGAGACCTCGGAGAACTTTGTTACTGCTTTTGCAGCTTTTGTATGAATGAAAGGACGCAACTAAGGGTAAAAGGTATGAGCTAATGAGCAATGGCCACACCTTGTGTTTTAATGGGCTGATGCGGATTAAAATAGAATTCTACGAATGAAACTGCAAGAAGGAGTATACGAAAACCTTATTACGGATGAGGTGAAGCGTGAGATGAGACAGGCGTCCCATGAGGGATGGATTTGTCAGCAAGACGATATAGATGAGGCCGAATCACCCTCTCTGTTAGCAGAGCATGTGAGTAGGGTGATTAAGAATCGACTTTCGGACGACCATTTGTCGATAGAAGCGCGTGTGGGGCTTGTGAATCGGTTGATGGATTTTTTGGGAGAAGGTGCTAACGAGCGGATTATAGAGGATCGGAAGTTGCTGTTTTCTGTCGTCTCTCCGCAGGAGGAAGTGCGTTTGAGGGCTACCAACCAAGAGATTCTTAGACCGTTGACAGGTTTTCGAATCAGTAACCTTTTTACGGGTGGGCAGAGTAAGGTGCCACTGAATGTAGAGATAGAACGCGACATTGAGAGTGCAGACTACCTCGCGTTTTGAAAAAGGAATATCCAACCTTGTGCATGCAAACAGTGCAACCTACCTGCGCTTTTATTCAATCGGTGCTCTCGTCTTCACAGCCTATTGCATTGCGTGATGCGCGTGAGAGGACGTTTGCCGTGATGCTTTATTATACGCTTTATGTCGACAAAATATCTAAAACGGGTCTGAATAGCCTTGAAGAAGCGATACAGAAGTTTAAAAATTATCCTCTTTTTGTTGCTGAAGTGGGAGAACTGGTAGACTATCTCTTAGCAAATATTGGGAATACAACGTTCCCTGTGGGCGAAGGGTTGCCTATAGCGTTAGAGCAATATGGACTGTATACGCGTGAGGAAGTGTTTGCAATCTTTGGGCGTCAGACGGCAGAAAAGAGGATGTCGGGGAGTGTTTCGGGTGTTTTTAAGATAGAGGAATTTAATACGGAACTATTTTTTGTGACGCTCAATAAGTCGGATAAAGACTTTTCTGCTTCGACCATGTATGATGATTATGTGATTAGCGAGCACAAATTTCATTGGAAATCGCAAAATACAGACACCCATAAAGGGCGTGGAAGAAGATTTGTTGAACAAGCAATCAACAAAAAGAAGTTTGTTCTCTTTGTGCGAGAGAGCAAGCAGGATGGCTTTTGGTAATACGTGTCCGTTCTTTTGTTTTGGACTGGTCGACTATCTATCGTCCTGCGATGACAAGCCGATGAGCATTGATTGGCGTATGCATCATCCTATTTTACCACAATTCGTACGGGCTGTATAGATAGACAAGGGGTGAGAAGGATTTAGAAGCAATAGTTGAAAGATAATGATTAAATAAATAATATGAAAGAAATTGATAGTAAAAACAATGAAGTTTAATCCTTTTCAATCTGCTGGGAAAGGAATGGATGTTAGCGTCGGCAGGGAATGAAAAGGACGGGTGTAACACAATGACTATCAGTTGGGGACATTTTGGTTGTCTATGGGGAAAGAATGACCCAACGGTAGTTATATTTCTACGTCCATCACGTTATACGAAGACGTTTGTTGATAAGGAGGAATATTTTACGGTTTGTGTTATGGATAAGGACTTTAAAAAACAAATGGCTTACTTAGGGAGTGTGTCAGGGCGCCATGAAGATAAGATAGCGAAAGTTGGGCTAACCAAAGTGTTTGCCAATCATACGGTTTATTTCAAAGAAGCAAAAATGGTGATGGTATGCAAGAAGATGTATGCTGGTGAATTGCAAGAAGAGGGGTTCATGTATCAAGAGACGCTCGATGAATGTTACCCCAAACGGGATCTTCACACCATGTATGTTGGTAAAATTGAAAAGATCTTAGTGTGCGATGATGCGTATGTCGAGTAATGTTTTAAGATGGTGGACAAGTTGTTTTTAGATGAATATCTTTTACATCGGCAGGAAGTACAGGAGGGAAGGCTTATCAAGGCATAGCTGATTATTATATTTGTGTGCCAGAAGATATGACAACGTCTTATTAAGGAGGGCGTTGGTGTGAAATTCTTAATCCGCTCACGTCCAGTTGTGTTGATTCTAATTCTATTTCAGTTACTTTATATCCCAAAAATAGATATAGGTATTTATCTCTATTTTGTTGTATAAATCGAAAAGTTTCATTTTAGATATAGATTTTTTTCTAAAAAGATTTGGAGTTTGTGATATTTTGCATTACCTTTGCACTCGCTTTTGAGGACAATGGTTTTCAAGTAGCGTTTTCTGCGCCTGTTGAAACGGGTGCGAAAATAAAGAGAGCGATCTTTGACAAGATTTTCATAGACAGAGAAGTAGTACAAGAAGCGAGTGCTTGTTTTCGAAAGGAGATGAGTGCTTGGGTAAAAGAACGAACCGTCAAGAAGGAAGAGTTATTCTTGGAGAAGGTACAAAAAGACTTCGATAAATTTAGAGGAAGCGTTCTGAATCAGATAGACTCTTGACCTTATTATTTTATGAATAAGGTTTGGAATAGATATTTTACAATGGAGAGTTTGATCCTGGCTCAGGATGAACGCTAGCTACAGGCTTAACACATGCAAGTCGAGGGGAAACGATGAGAGAGCTTGCTCTCTTAGGCGTCGACCGGCGCACGGGTGAGTAACGCGTATCCAACCTACCCATTACAGGGGGATAACCTTGCGAAAGTAAGACTAATACCCCATGGTATTTTATGATGGCATCATTATAGGATTAAAGATTTATTGGTAATGGATGGGGATGCGTCTGATTAGCTTGTTGGCGGGGTAACGGCCCACCAAGGCAACGATCAGTAGGGGGTTCTGAGAGGAAGGTCCCCACATTGGAACTGAGACACGGTCCAAACTCCTACGGGAGGCAGCAGTGAGGAATATTGGTCAATGGGCGAGAGCCTGAACCAGCCAAGTAGCGTGCAGGATGACGGCCCCTATGGGTTTGTAAACTGCTTTTATAGGGGAATAAAGTGAGCTACGTGTAGTTTATTGCATGTACCCTATGAATAAGGACCGGCTAATTCCGTGCCAGCAGCCGCGGTAATACGGAAGGTTCGGGCGTTATCCGGATTTATTGGGTTTAAAGGGAGCGTAGGCCGTGGATTAAGCGTGTTGTGAAATGTAGATGCTCAACATCTGACTTGCAGCGCGAACTGGTTTACTAGAGTGTGCACAACGTAGGCGGAATTCGTCGTGTAGCGGTGAAATGCTTAGATATGACGAAGAACTCCGATTGCGAAGGCAGCTTACGGGAGCACAACTGACGCTGAAGCTCGAAGGTGCGGGTATCAAACAGGATTAGATACCCTGGTAGTCCGCACAGTAAACGATGGATGCCCGCTGTTGGTTCATTAGGGTCAGCGGCCAAGCGAAAGCATTAAGCATCCCACCTGGGGAGTACGCCGGCAACGGTGAAACTCAAAGGAATTGACGGGGGCCCGCACAAGCGGAGGAACATGTGGTTTAATTCGATGATACGCGAGGAACCTTACCCGGGCTTGAATTGCAGACGAACGATTCAGAGATGAAGAGGCCCTTCGGGGCGTCTGTGAAGGTGCTGCATGGTTGTCGTCAGCTCGTGCCGTGAGGTGTCGGCTTAAGTGCCATAACGAGCGCAACCCCTTTTCTTAGTTGCCATCAGGTAATGCTGGGCACTCTGGGAATACTGCCACCGTAAGGTGTGAGGAAGGTGGGGATGACGTCAAATCAGCACGGCCCTTACGTCCGGGGCTACACACGTGTTACAATGGCCGGTACAGAAGGCAGGTTGCATGTAAATGCGATCGAATCTTAAAAGCCGGTCCCAGTTCGGACTGAGGTCTGCAACCCGACCTCACGAAGCTGGATTCGCTAGTAATCGCGCATCAGCCATGGCGCGGTGAATACGTTCCCGGGCCTTGTACACACCGCCCGTCAAGCCATGAAAGCCGGGGGTGCCTAAAGTCCGTTACCGCAAGGATCGGCCTAGGGCAAAACTGGTAATTGGGGCTAAGTCGTAACAAGGTAGCCGTACCGGAAGGTGCGGCTGGAACACCTCCTTTCTGGAGCGAATGTTTCCTATAGTGGTGTATGAGTTGACTTGAAAGAGTTAACATTTATGCTGCGCCTTATTGAGGTTAGTATTTTTTTTAGAGGATAAGTGCTCTTAGGCGAGGGTTTGTTTTCTTCTTGTACTACGTAAATCTGTTTTTCGATAAAGCGAGAAAAAGGAAGCCGGGCTATTCGAGATGCCCAGGATCTTGGACAGACACTGGGCCCGGAAATTAGTCCTATAGCTCAGTTGGTTAGAGCGCCACACTGATAATGTGGAGGTCGGCAGTTCAAGTCTGCCTGGGACTACAGCATTCCTTACAGTGGAGTGGGAAGTTCTTTTGCAAGAAGTGTTGCAGGAGTGATTTTTGTTTTCTTCATCTGTATTTAAACTGGGGGATTAGCTCAGCTGGCTAGAGCACCTGCTTTGCAAGCAGGGGGTCAACGGTTCGAATCCGTTATTCTCCACACTCGATATGACCTTGCACTATTTATGGTGGGAGGGAAGTATTATCGAATCGATCTTTGACATATTGACACAAGCAAAACTGTAAAGTAAACTAAGTTCAAACTTAGAAATTATCATTTCTTGGCTTTTATGGCCATGAGAAATGAGATTTCACTTAACAGCTGAAAGTATGAGCGAGTCATTTCTTTTTTTTAGAAGAGAGATGGCGCGAATTGAAGAAAGTAAGTAAGGGCGTATGGTGGATGCCTAGGCTCACAGAGGCGATGAAGGACGTGATAAGCTGCGATAAGCTTCGGGTAGGTGCAAATAACCTTTCGATCCGGAGATTTCCGAATGGGACAACCTGTTTGTTTGAAGAACAAACACTTACGTTAAATCGTAAGGGCTAACCCAGGGAACTGAAAACATCTTAGTACCTGGAGGAAGAGAAAAATAAATAATGATTCCCTTAGTAGTGGCGAGCGAAGAGGGAAGAGCCCAAACCGTGACTGTGGCAACGCAGCTGCGGGGTAGTAGGACCGCGATATTGTATGCATGCAGCGAGCAGAATCCTCTGGAAAGAGGAACCATAGCGGGTGAAAGTCCCTTATGCGAATCTAATTGCAACATAGCGGTATCCTGAGTAGCGCGGAGCACGAGTAATTCTGCGTGAATCAGCCGGGACCATCCGGTAAGGCTAAATACTCCTGTGAGACCGATAGTGAACCAGTACTGTGAAGGAAAGGTGAAAAAGCACTTCGATAAGAAGAGTGAAAAAGTTCCTGAAACCATACGCCTACAAGCGGTCGGAGCTGCTTTATGCAGTGACGGCGTGCCTTTTGCATAATGAACCTACGAGTTACCATCTCTGGCAAGGTTAAGAGTAAAGATACTCCCAGCCGTAGTGAAAGCGAGCCTGAACAGGGCGTTTAAGTCAGAGGGGGTAGACGCGAAACCAAGTGATCTACACTTGACCAGGTTGAAGTTCCGGTAACACGGAATGGAGGACCGCACCAATAAGCGTTGAAAAAGCTTCTGGATGAGTTGAGTGTAGGGAGTGAAAGGCCAATCAAACTTGGAGATAGCTCGTACTCCCCGAAAGGCATTTAGGTGCCGCGTGTGGTGATCTCCGTGAGAGGTAGAGCGACCGATAGGTCAAGAGGGCTTCACCGCCTATCGAGACCTGACGAACTCCGAATGCTCACGGACCGCAGCCATGCAGTAAGGGGGCGGGTGCTAAGGTCCGTCCCCGAGAGGAGAAGAATCCAGACCGCCGTCTAAGGCCCCGAAATTCTGTCTAAGTTAGTCTAACGAAGTCTGGTCCCCATGACAGCTAGGATGTTGGCTTGGAAGCAGCCATTCATTCAAAGAGTGCGTAACAGCTCACTAGTCGAGGGTCCGGGCATGGATAATAATCGGGTATAAGGCAGATGCCGAAGGCGCGGGATAGTAATGATAAAAAGTATCGGTAGGGGAGCATTCCATGTGCGTAGAATGGTGCAGATAACTAATCCTGGAGCGCATGGAAAAAGCAAATGTAGGTATAAGTAACGATAAAAGGGGTGAGATTCCCCTTCGCCGTAAGTCTAAGGTTTCCCGGGCAATGCCAATCAGCCCGGGGTAAGTCGGGTCCTAAGTCTCAGCCGAATGGTGAGGGCGATGGCAGAAACGGTTAATATTCCGTTACTACCTTTAGGAGCGATGTGGAGACGTAGTAGTGACACTGCCGCGGGGTGACGGATATCCCCGTTAAAGAGTGTAGGCGTAGATCGGAGCAGGCAAATCCACTCCGAGAGCCGACCTTGAAAGTACTGCAGCTTCTTCGGGAGCAGCAGATGGCGCAGGTAATCAGACTTCAAGAAAAATCCGCTAAGCATATTCTAAAAGGTACCCGTACCGCAATCCGACACAGGTAGACGGGTAGAACATACTAAGGCGTTGAGAGATTCATGGTTAAGGAACTAGGCAAATTGACCCCGTAACTTCGGGATAAGGGGTCCTCATAGCAATATGAGGCGCAGAGAATAGGTCCAGGCAACTGTTTAACAAAAAAACACAGGGCTGTGCAAACTCGAAAGATGACGTATACAGCCTGACACCCTGCCCGGTGCTGGAAGGTTAAGAGGAGATGTCACTACTTCGGTAGGAAGCATTGAATTGAAGCCCCAGTAAACGGCGGCCGTAACTATAACGGTCCTAAGGTAGCGAAATTCCTTGTCGGGTAAGTTCCGACCTGCACGAATGGTGTAATGATCCGGACGCTGTCTCAACCATGAGCTCAGTGAAATTGTAGTATCGGTGAAGATGCCGATTACCCGCGATGGGACGAAAAAGACCCCGTGAACCTTTACTACAGCTTAGCATTGACCTTGGTCATCCGATGTGTAGGATAGGCCGGAGGCTATGAAGCAGGTGCGCCAGCATTTGTGGAGCCATCCTTGAAATACGGCCCTTTGGCTGTCTGAGGTCTAACCCGCGGTATGCGGGGACACTGCTTGTGGGTAGTTTGACTGGGGTGGTCGCCTCCAAAAAGCGTAACGGAGGCTTCAAAGGTGCCCTCGGGTCGATTGGTAACCGACCTCATAGAGTGCAATGGCATAAGGGCGCTTGACTGGGAGGCAGACATGCCGAGCAGGCAGGAAAACTGAGGGCATAGTGATCCGGCGGATGTGTATGGAAACTCCGTCGCTCAAAGGATAAAAAGGTACTCCGGGGATAACAGGCTGATCCCCCAAGAGCTCATATCGACGGGGTGGTTTGGCACCTCGATGTCGGCTCGTCACATCCTGGGGCTGGAGAAGGTCCCAAGGGTTGGGCTGTTCGCCCATTAAAGTGGCACGCGAGCTGGGTTCAGAACGTCGTGAGACAGTTCGGTCTCTATCTATCGTGGGCGCAGGAGTTTTGCGTGGTGCCGTCACTAGTACGAGAGGACCGTGATGGACAGACCTCCGGTTTACCAGTTGTGCCGCCAGGCGCACCGCTGGGTATCTGAGTCTGGATTGGATAAGCGCTGAAAGCATCTAAGTGCGAAGCCAGCCGCAAGATGAGAACTCCATAGAGGGTCGTTGAAGACGACAACGTTGATAGGGTGCAGGTGTAAAGACGGCGACGTCAAAGCCGAGCACTACTAATTGCCCGAAACTTTCTTCATTTCCCTCGCTTCTACTTTGAGTTGTTAAAGCAAAAAAGTTCGAACCCCATAAGGTTTAACTCACAGTTTATAGCTTGTGTAAATCATGTCAACCCCTTTATCAGGTGGTTATTGCGGTGGGGTTCCACCTCTTCCCATTCCGAACAGAGAAGTTAAGCCCACTTGCGCCGATGGTACTGCAATGCAATGCGGGAGAGTAGGTAGCTGCCTTTTTTCTTACGAAGCGTTCATTTGAGCAATCAAATGGACGCTTTTTTTGTTTGTATGCCATTTACTCATTCCAAGCCTGTAGGGGCTTGTACTTTTGATAGGCCAGGGTTGGCGACGGTAGGAGCCTACCCTGGATGTGTTTGCAGGGCGGAAACCTATGCCATCGGCATTGTACTTTCTTTAAATTCATTTGTGCAAAAAGAACTTTATTCACGAATAAATCCATTTATTGCGTGCGAATGGGCGAGGCATAGGAAGAGAAAGTACAACCCCCAAGGGGGTAGCATTTTTGCTTGCATTGTTACCCAGGGTAGCCTCCTATCGTCGGCAACCCCGGGCTATCGAAAGTATAACCGCGATGCGGTAGTTTTTCATCCCATTGCTGGCACACCGAAACGGATGGGATGGTTGGGCGGAGGGGTTGCCAGCATATTCAATCGGATGGAATGTTTGTACGCAACGTTTGTCAATATACCCAAATTGAAGGGATAGTTGGGGGAAGGGGTTGCCAGCGTTTCCAATCGGATGGAATGGTCGGATGCGGCGCTTGTCAATATATCCAAATGGATGGAATATTTGGAAAGAGGGTTTGCCAGCATATTCAATCGGATGGGAATGGTTGGGCGGAGGGGTTGCCAGCATATTCAATCGGATGGGATAGTCGGGCGCGGCGTTTGCCGATATATCCAAACGGATGGGATGTTTGAAAAGAGGGGCTGCCTGCGTTTCCAATCGGATGGAATGGTCGGATGAAGTGTTTGCCAATATATCCAATTGGATGGGATGTTTTGAAAAGAGGGTTGCCAGCATATTCAATCGGATGGTAATGCTTGGCGCGGCATTTGCCGAATGGTTCCATCCTGAAAAACAACTTGAGTTGGCCTCGCTCGCGATAACCAACTCTCGTTATCGCGAAAAATTACCCTCGCTCGCGATAACTACCACTCGTTATCGCGAAAATTGCCCTCGCTCGCGATAACCACCTCTCGTTATCGCGAAAATTGCCCTCGCCCGCGATAACCACCTCTCGTTATCGCGAAAATTACCCCTCGCTCGCGATAACTTGTGCTCGTTATCGTGAAAAATACCCTCGCCCACGATAACTACTGCTCGTTATCGCGAAAAAAATGTCCTCGCTCGCGATAACTACCTCGTTATCGCGAAAATTACCCTCGCCCGCGATAACCACTGCTCGTTATCGCGAAAAATGGCCTCGCTCACGATAACCACCTCTCGTTATCGCGAAAAGGGGGGCTCGCTGCCGATAATATTCAAGAGGAGGATGTGGCCGTGGCCTCTGCCGACAAGGTCACAAGGTGGAAGGCTATGAGCGTGGCCTTTTCCGGCAATGTTATAAGGCGAAGGGTTGCAGTTAATTCCTCTGCCGGCAATATTATAAGGAGGGGAATTGCCGTGAGTATCTTTTCCGCTGATGGTATAAAGTGGGGAATTGCCGTTGCAGCTTTTTTTCCGACAAAGTTACAAGGTGGGAGGCTATGAGTGTGACCTTTTCCGCCGATATTATAAGGTGGGAGGATGGTGGCGTGACCATTGCCGACAATGTGGCAAGGAGGGGGATTATGGTTGGTGGCTTTGTCAGTGATGTTATTTCAAGGCAGGTGGGTGGGGATGGCTTTTTGAGGGGATGGTTATGCGTTTTGGTGTTGGAATTTTTGGCTGATGGGAGCTTCGTTTTTGTGTTGTTGTGCGGATATGAAAAATAGGGCTAACGTGCTGTTAGCCCTATCGTGAGAGAAAGATTATAATGTGCTTATGGGTTATTCCCTTTTGTGCACATTGCTCGTGCCATCGCGGCACTGTTGAGTTAGGGAATTATTGTCCACCGGCCCACCAGACATTTTTTTGGTGAAGACGTACATACCTCCTTCGTTTCCGCTACCGAATGCGGCGGTGATGTTGGGGTTAGCGGTGACGTCGCTCTCGCCGTAGGGCAGGCATAGCGGCCAGCGATTGGCACTTCCCGCGAGGTTGTTGGGGTTGGTCATGGCAACGGGATAGCTGCCATCGATGTAACGGCAACGGCGCATGTCGTTATAGGTTTCCAACTGCTCGTCGCGCGTTTGGGCAATATATTTTTGAACGAGGATTTCGTTCAGCGGATTGGCCGTAAAGCGTGGCGTTAATGCTGTGAGGTAGGTTGCGATTTGCGCATCGGTTACGTTGGCTTCGATGACGCTTCCGCCGGCAGCATAGAAATCTTTTATAGACGCTTTCACGCCCGCTTCGAAGGCCGTCTGTGCATTTTGTCCTAATCGTGCCTGTGCTTCGGCCATGACAAAATAGAGTTCAGAGAGGCTCAGCACGTGTAATGGTGCGGCACCATTTTCTAAATAGGCGGGCCAATTGACCACTTCTGCTTGCATGGTCATGGCGTCATCTCCAGGGTTGGCAACGATGTTTTTGCCAAAGCGGTCGAAGTTGTAGATGGGTTCGCGTGGGTCGTTGCGTGCGGTGAGCAGATTTTCGACTGTTGAGGAACATCCAGTGTACTCGCGGCTTTGGGCGTAGGCATACCATGAGTTGTCGGCTGTCTGTCCGTTGAACACGGTCAATTCGCAGCCTGCAAAGTCGGCGTTGAGGGCAGCTTGTGCCTCGTCGACTACCTTTTGCAACTGTGCTGTGGTGCGGTTCACACCATAGGTGCGCAGCAGATAGCGTGCTTTCAGCGCGTGAACCAATGCCGCCCACTTCGCCTGTTTGCCGGCATAGATGACATCGTTGGAGCTGTTGTCATCGGTTCCTCGTGCAAAATTGATTTGTGCGCTGTCGAGCAATTCAAACACGCGGGCGTAGATGTCCTTTTGTTTGTCAATCTTGGGTGCCGAAGTCACGAAACATTCTTTGTAGGGGATGTCTCCATGCAGGTCGGTCAGCGTGGCCCAGTTGATGGCTTCGAGCGTTTGTGTCATGCCCAAGAGGTTGTATTGTCCAGCATTCACGCCACCGGGTTGACATTTTCCGCGCATCAATCTCAGGTTGTTGAGGTTGAGATAGGTGCTGTTCCATTCGTTGCCAAATGTTGAACTTCCGGCCACTTCGGCAATATTGCGTTTCTCAATCATGCGCATTTGGCCGTTTCCAGTGCCGAAGAGTTGTTCGGTATACGAGCTGACATACCATTCATAGGCGCCGCAAAGGGTTGAGAAAACGGTCGACACCTCGGCGTCGGTGAGTTGCAATTTGGCGTTGATATTGATGCCCGGGTGTGCCTCGTCGGTGTTGATGCGATCCATGATGTCTTCCGAACAAGCTGTGAAAAGCATGGCCGTCAGTGCAGCCCCGAATATATATTTCATTTTCATAATCAATACTTTTTCGTTTATCAAATGTTAGTTACTCCTTAGAAGGTTACTTTCAATCCGCCACCAAAGCTGGAAGTGTTGGGTACAGAGAAGCGTTCAAAGTAGCCACCCATGTTGTTGTTGCCTTGTGAACTCTCGGGGTCGAGGTTTGGCATTTTTGCCCATAGGAGCACATTGCGTGCGAACGCGTAGACGGAAAGATTAACGCCGCCCAACTTGGGGAGTTGATAGGCCAAGGTGATGTCGCGCAGTTTGAGGTAGCTGGTTTCAAAGATACCTGCTTCAGTGACGTCGTTATAGGCCTGATAATAGGCTTGCTTGCTCACCACTACTGTGTTCTTTGCGCCCGTAGCTTCATTGATTCCTTCGGCCACCATCGTTCCTTCGTGATAGGGGAGCGACTCTTTCGTGACGCCGAAATAGTTCATGGTCAGTAGGGTTCCGTTGTACATGCAACCGCCTTTCTGCCAATCCATGGTAGCCGAGAGCGACAGGTTTTTATAGTGTGCGTGGAGGTTGAATCCCATTGTAAAGTCGGGTGCACACTCACCCAAGTTTACATTGGCTGCTGTTGACTGGGGCAGTCCATTGGCATCGAGCAGCAATTGTCCGTCAGCTGTGCGCTTAAACGCTTTACCATAGATGTTGGGATAGTTGTAACCCGCCTGTGCACGTATCTGCGGTGTAACGAAACCGCCAAGCATGATGCTCTCTACGCCAGGTGCAAGTTTCTTCACTCTGTTTCTAACCTTGGTGAAATTCACACCCAAGTCCACACCATAGTCCTGATGATGGAGCACGGTAGCATTCAGCGACAACTCGTGCGACCACGTCACCATCTGCCCAGCATTGGTGCGAAGTGACTGATAGCCCGTCGTGCCTGCAGTGGGAACATCGAAGATTTGGTCTTTCACATCCTGATAGCTCAGCGTGTATTCCAACTTCACAAGGTTCTTAAACAAGCCCAAATCCAATCCAGCTTCCCAGTTTGCCGTGTTCTGAGGCTTGAGTTTTTCATCAAACTTCACGAAGTAGGGTGCATAGCCGCGTGCACCACCGAGGGGATAACTGATGGGGGTGTAGATATACATGCCGCCACCATACACGGGCACATACATATAGTTGTTGTAGAACAGGCCTGCTTGTCCCACCTGTGCGTAAGACAGACGTAGCTTTCCATAAGAGAGTGTCTTGTTTTCTTTCAATGCCGGAAGCTCGGTGAAGATCCAGCCCAACGACACAGAAGGATAGAAGAACGAGCGGTTTCCGCGTGGCATAGACGACACTTTGTCGTTACGACCCGTCACGGTTAGATAGAGCATGTCTTTCCAAGAGGCGACAACTGACCGAAGGTTCCCACCGTGCGTTCTTGCCGATGATACTCTTTGTGCAGATCCATCGACGACGTGTTGCCGATGGTAGGCTGACCGTAGAAAGCCAATCCCGAGCCGTCATAATCCCATTTGCGGCGATACTCGTGGTTGAACTCGTTACCGAGCACGAAGCCAAAGTCCCACTCTCTATCGGCACCCCACTTGGCAGTGAAGTTGGCTGTAAGCAAGTTGTTGAAGATATTCTCCTGCACACCACGATTTTCTACTTCACCTTTGGTGTTATAAGCAGAGCCAATTTCGGCAATAGTAGCATTGTCGGTGGTATACATATCGATGCCGGCTTGCTCGCGAAAAACGAGATGATAGCGGTCTCCCCAGTTCAATTTCGGGGTGAATTCAGCATAAGCATTGCCAAACATACGATTGGTGTGTTGCGAATATTCATCGTTTGCAGCCCACCAATAGGGGTTATTGAACACTGTGCTGCGGAACAACACTTGCGCTGTGGGATCTCCCGGCTTATGATAGGGCGTGCCTTTGAGGTCATATTCGGATGGCGCCGAGTACACCACGTTCACAATACCGCTGTTGGCACCCGGCGCAGAGGTAATCTTTACCGAGCTGTAGTTGGCCGAAAAACCAGTCTTCCATTGCTCGTTCACCTTCCAGTCAACGGCACCGCGTGCTCCTGTGCGGGTCATGCCCGTTGAGGGAATGATGCCTTTCTGATAGCTATCACTGAGACTGAACGAATAGCTCACATCGTTTTTGCGTTGCGAAATGTTGAATGTGGCATTTTGCGTGAAGCCCGTTTTGAAGAAATCGCCCACGTTGTCATAGGTCTGTGGCGTCGTCCAACCACTCAAACCAGCGGCAGCATACTTCGGGTTGTAGTACATTCCTGCATGCGAAGTGAGGTCGCCGTTGGTATAGGCATTGTTTTTATTGCCGCCATAAGTAGCGTCATTCGGCAGGTCGGCAATCTTCGGTCCCCACGACATCGAAGCATTTGGATTATATTTTGAGAGCGTTGTGCCCTGCGCATACACATCTTGCCGTTTAAACTTGCGGCTCAATGTCTGTGCACTCAAGTCGGTTGTAAAGGTGATAACAGGCTTGGTCGACTCTTTGCTGCCGCGCTTTGTGGTAATCAAGATGACGCCATTTGAAGCGCGAATACCATAAAGTGCCGAGGCTGCTTGCCCTTTCAGCACGTTGATCGATTCAATATCGTCGGGGTTGAGGTCAATGGTTCGGCTGGCATAGTCAGAACCTGTCACCGACTTTTCCGTGTCCCAGTCGGGTGTTGAAGCGATAGGCATGCCGTCAACCACATACAACGGCGTGTTGTTGCCATCGAAAGAGCGTGCGCCGCGAATAACAATTTGTGCCGAAGCACCGGGTGCTCCCGAGGAAGTGCGAATGTCAACACCCGTGAGTTTGCCCTGCATAGCATTAGCCAACGACGAGGTTCCGGCTGTATTCAAGTCCTTCGCGTTGAGCACTTGTGAGGCATAACCGAGGGCTTTCTTCTCGCGCGTGATGCCCATTGCCGTGACAACAACCTCGTCAAGCACTTTGTTGTCGGGGTCTAATTTAATTTTCATGTCGTCTGATGTAGAGGCCGTCACGGTCTTGACGCGCATACCTAAATAGGAAACTACTAATTTTGTGCCGTTGGTTGCATTTAATGAAAACTTACCTTCGGCATCGGTAATGGTACCTGTCTTCGTACCAGAAATCATTACCGAAGCGCCAACTACGGGCTCTCCATCTTCACTTGAAACCACGGTTCCTTTCACTTGCGTTTGCGCTACGGCCATTCCTATGCTCAAGAATAAACCGACGAGAAACATCAAAAGTCTCTTTTCCATAAATTTCTCTCTTTAGATTAAAAACAAAACAATTGTGCTATACACGATTACGTTGGGTGATATAGACTTGAAAAAAATTATTAATATAATTTGCTTGCAAAGTTAACAGATATATAATTTGCTCGCAAATATTTTCTTAATAATTTTTTTCATTTTATAGTAAAATACGGCATTTTTTTCTTTTATTTTTCGTTATAAATTGCATGAATATGCGTTTATTTTATAACACAATAGCGTCTAAAAACTTATATAAACATAAAAAAACGAATAGGTTCTAACTTGTAAATTATGCTTAACAAGAACTTGTTTATTTTTTTGTTTTAAATGGCATGGTAAAATTTATAAGGTGTGTTATAAGTGAGGTGCATATTGAAACTTTTTTTAGTCCGAGAATTGCTCTTCACAAATGCTTCTTATTTTCATGGTGTTGGTAAAGGCGGTTGCATGATGAGGTAATTTCAGCTGTTTTGTCCTATAATCTCATTGAGATTGTGACATAATCAATAGGATATAGGATGGTAATCTCTATGCTATTGCCCAGTTCTACTGGGCGCGTGCTGGAGGTTAAATCCCAGCGTTAGCTTGGCTTTCCTCGTGAATTTTTTGTGCTATTGTGTTTGCATCAATGCATTACGAGCGCGTCGAAGTTGTATGCCTGCGGTCGAATGGATGGTATTATCTATGCAGTTATGCAAAGGGATAAAAGCAGCCCAACAGCGCACTATTAGCCGCGTTGACGATGGCATCGACCTTTAATCGGGTGATGTCGCCACGCCACAAATGCAGTCCTTCGCCCTTGATTTCAACCACACCTTTGTCTAAACGCTATTGTTGAAGCTCAGCATCTTGTGCTCGGAGCTATTCTTTCGAGGGCTGAAGAGACAGCCTAACGTTCATCAATGCGCGTAACAACTGCTGTTTCAGCGGCAAAGTTAAGGGTAAAGGGGATTGCTCGCCAGCCTCCTGCAACAGCATTTGCAAGGCATCATCAATATTTTCAATTCATTTAATCTATTTGTTTGTTGTGAATCGCTCACCTACAAAACCACTTGTTTCCGTGCCTTCGAGTAGATTAAAATGTCGAAGAATAGGTGGAGTCGGCTGAAGATTGTAGTAATCCATTTTGTGCTATGTGGAGCGAGAAATAGGCCAATTTATCGTAACTGCTATATAAACGCGACAACACAGCATTGTGGTTGTAAATCCATTGCTGACAAGCATCGTCAACATCGAAACTGATTTGACCTGCACAACGTACAGAAACTTGCCCATCGGTAGCCAAAAGTTCAATATGGGGATTGGCTTTTAACTGCTGATAGACCGCCTTTTGAGGTGATGTTGCAAAGAAAAGTGTAGTGCTTTCCTGCCACATAATCTGGAAAAGGCGTATTTTGGGGAGGTTGCCCTCGCATGTGGCGAGAGCGACCTCTTTGTGTTTGCTGAGAAAATCGAGTGCTTCCTGTATCATCTTTGCCTATTGCAAACCTCCGAATTTACCATTCTGATGTTTCCATTCACTTTGTGGTGCGATGGTTTCCACCACATCCCAATGCTCTGCAATTTTACCATTTTCAACACGAAAGAGGTCGTAGAAGCTCGTTGGTTTGCCTGCGAAAGTACCTTCACTGATAGTCAAAACAAAATTACCATAGCCTAAAACCTTATGCACCTTGTGATATTCCATTGTGACACCCTGCGCAGCCATTGCCTTCAAAGCATTGCCTAAGCCATCAAGTCCATCGGCAATTGCCACATTGTGCTGAATGTAAGCGTTGCCATTGAAATAGGAAGCGAGACGCTCAGGATGCTCACCCTTGAGTACATCGATGACAAATTGCTTCACTAACGCTTTATTTTCAGCTGTCTTTTCTGCATCTTCAATGGTTATTGTGCCATCGAAAGGTGTGTGACCCGAGGGGTTTTTGCGGCCATCATAAGGCATGAGATTGTCCCAATGCTCTACGATTTTTCCATCTTCGAAGCGGAAAACATCGAATCCTGCCTTAGCTCCAAAGAAGTTATAATCGGTTTGTGCCACCACGAAGTCGCCATCTTCGAAAGCACGGACAGTGTTCACTCTCGCCTTTTCTAGATAGTCTGCCAGGCCAGCTAATGCAGATCCGAAGCCTGAAAGACCATCGCCCACTGTGAGATTATGTTGTGTATAATGGTCAGCATTCACATAACCTACAGCCACAGTGTCGCCCGTCTCAATGGCTTTCAGTAAAGCTATCACCTTTTCTTTGTTTGAAAGATTTGCTACTTGCTTTCCGTTCTCTGCTTGAATTGAATTCTTTTCCATTGTCTTTATTATTTTATGTTATTGTTTCTATTTGACGATGCAAAGATAATACACCTTCTATTCTCCCACAAGAACGCACAAAAACGACATATACTTACCAAAAAGTAGGATTTAAGTGCACATAAGAAGTGCATAGGAACAACTTTAACAAACATTAAATGCGTGTGGTTTTTAAACTGTTCTAAAACTTTTATCTTTGTTTTTCAAAAGTATGATTCACAATGGCAAAGCAGCAAATTGAACCTTCTTATTTAGCCTGTCCCATTCGACAAGTGATTAGTCGTTTCGGAGACAAGTGGTCTCTGCTTGTCCTTTACACACTACATTGTAGTGAAACAGGAGTGCTTCGCTTCAGCGAATTGCACCAATCAATGGCTGACTGCTCACAAAAAATGCTCTCGGCAACACTGAAAAACTTAGAACAATATCATCTGATTAACCGCAGGGTCTATCCTGTTGTCCCGCCGCGCGTGGAATATTCACTCACCGAGACAGGCAAATCACTAATGCCTTCTATTCGTTCTCTCATTGAATGGGCCAAACTTCATTTCGATGATGTAGTAACCAAGCAATTTTTATAGCTTTCTTCTTCTACTTTCACCTATACCTTTTATAAAAGAGCACACTACATACAAGGGATTGTGCCCATTATAAAAGCTTGATTCACTATGTATTTGCAAGGCTTTTTAATACTTTTATTTGAGTTAAAATGATTTAAAATTATTGTAATACTAAAAAAATATTGTATAGCTTTACAACCATATTACTAACGCAATTATCAACCTTTATAGCAATGAAAGGAAACATCATGAAGAGGATTCTTTTTGCAATGTAACCAGTTTATTTGGATGGGAACAGACAGCAGTCCTTCTTAAAAAAAGAGTTTAATGTAGCATGCCAATGTCTAACATTGGTCTAATCCTTTACACCCCACTTTTCAAAACAAAGAACTATTCACCTGCCTAAAATCTAACGATGCAGTCAAAAGATCTCTTAAACCAAATGCTGCTCCGCTCACTTTCGGGTGCAGCTCTTTTGCTCCTATCGTCCACTTTACCCGCTAAAGTGCACGCTTTTATGCCGCGATTGGATGCAAAATTACCCCTTATTCATGCCACTTCGCCAGCCGGTGTGGCCAGTTTATCATCAACTCCTCACAACACGGTGCCGAAACAAGCGAAGGACCACTCTCGGCACTTATTGATGGAAATGAGAACAACTTCTTCCACATGAGCTGGACTGCGCCGAAACCTTTCCCACATTACATCGTGTTTGACTTAGGCGCACCGCACAAAGCGTTGCAATTTCGTTACGTATGTCGCATGGAGGTGGACGCGACAATCCTAAAGCTATTGATGTGTTGGTGAGTGATGCCTTCACCGAAAGTGCCGCAACCTACGCTAACGAGACTGGAACACGCAAGTTGGCATCGTTCACAAACCTACCTAACACGCTGCATGCAACGTATGAAACCAACCGAACGATTAAGAGCGAAACACCATTCCGCTATGTATGGTTCAAGATTAATGGTTCTACCAGCAACCAACAGTGGGTGGCATTAGCCGAATGGCAGGTGTTCAAAGTGCGCGAAAAGGTGATTGATCCAGAACTTGACGACACTACCATCATCGAATATTAATTCTTATTCATCAACAAAAGAGCGTCGACACTTGCAGCAAAGCAAGTTGTCGACGCTCTCTTATGCTATTGCACTTGTATCGTAGTGCACCTTATCGCTATATAACCATGAAAAGAAAAGGGCATGTGTGCGTATCCATTTGAGTATAACTCCGTATAACCAATGCCTTAACGGCGATTAGGACGGCGCTTTTGTAAGAGGAATGGATAGATGGTTTCTGCTATTCGGGCGGCTCCTGTGGCTGTAGGATGGATGCCATCGGGCTGCACATCGTTGGATGTTAGGCCTGCAAGCTGGTGCAAATCGATGAAATCGCAATGCTTTTCCCGTGCCACTTTGGCTATGATGGGCGTGATAGCATGCACGAGCACGCTGTCATTGATGTTCCATGTGGGTTTGAAGGCTGGGATAGGTGTGGCTAAGAGGATGCGAGGATGCGAGGGAAGCTGCTGCAAGGTGTCGACCATGGCTTGCAAATCGTGCTCAAAGGCAGCACCATGTTGCCAATTTTCAGGTTTACTATCGTTTGTTCCGAGCTTGATGATGACAATGTTTGGAGCGAAATCGCGTGCCATCTGCCAAGCCTGCTCGCGCATATAAGGTCGATCTCCGCTATTGAGCAGCGTGCGAGCACTCACGCCAAAGTTGCGCACATAGTAGTCCTTACCCAATAGTTGCTGCAGGCGTGCGGGGTAGCTGTGCACATCGTTGAGGTCAATGCCCATGCCATCGGTGATGCTATTGCCAATGCAAGCCACACGGATGGCTCCGATTTGAGGTGCAGGAAGGGCTTTAAGCCAAGCCGAAAGATTAGCGATGAGCTCGCTATGCAACGTGTCGGCAAAGGCTTGCAGCAACGCATTACGCTGCCCTGGATAGATATGTAATGCGCAACGATTACCTGCTTTCCGCATGGCTGTGTAATAAGCTACGCCATTGTTAATAGGCGAAATCTCGGCATCATCGTTGGCAACGAACACAATAGCGGGCGGCGTAAGATGGTTTTGCACTGTGAACGGCAACTTTTTCTGCGATGGTGTTGCCAACAGGGGCGACAGCATGATGGTGAAGTTGGGTCGCACAGCCCATGGCGCTTCGCACGATTGGCGTGCCACAAGAGCGCCCTCTGCCCCGCAACCCATCATGCCAATGTCGTCGGGATTGAGATGCCACACGCGCGAACTATCGCGGATGAGTCGCATGGCATAGTCGACATCAGCCGTGCTTTGGCTGTTGTTGAGCACAAAGAAAGCGATGCCTCGTTGCGTGAAATAGGTGGCCATGTGGCGCTCTTCGGGTGTAACCAACGTCGTATGGGGCGCCGTTGTGCAATAGAGCACAGCACGTCCTGAGGGATGTTGCGGCAAAAGGAACGGCATGCGAAAAGACACTCCCTGCTGAGCGCTCGCAGATAGACTCACCGCACACCATAGAATGATAAAAAGATGTTTCATTTGCATGGTTCAATCCTATTCAAATGGCTTTCGAAGTTCTATATAATCAAGGCGTTTCGGCCGAAAGTTCTACGTCGAAGATGCCGCCCTTGCGAAGGATAAGCGTCTCTGTGCGATAGCCTTTCAGCGAGAAACGCAACTGCTCTCCCTCGTGGGCTGTGATGCGATAAACACCGCGTGCGTCGGTGAAGACCGTTTGTTTACCGGCCTGCACCTTGACGCCTGCCATTAAGAAAGCCTGCACATTGCGCACCACGCCCTGCACAGAGATGGACTTTCCCATAGGTTGTGGACGCATGTCGTTCTTGTTTTCTGATGTTTTCAGCGTATTGGTCGCCCCAACATGCAGTGTGTCGCGCAGCAGAATGTCGGCTGAAGAAGCCCCAATCTGCACTTCGAAATCGCCAGGTTCAACCACACGTTGCATGGCAGCATTGTGCAAATAGAGGTCGGCTATGGGCAGTTGCAGCGTGATGGTTTTTGTTTCTCCCGGTTGCAACGCACACTTTTCGAAGCCAAAGAGCTGTTTGATGGGTGTGGCTACCGAACTCTTCATGTCGCGTATATAAAGTTGTACCACCTCTTTCCCCGCGCGTTTCCCCGTGTTTTGCACCCGGAATGTAACCGCAATGGTGTCGTTCTCGTTGGCTTGTTTTTTCGAAAGGGCAAGCTGGTTATAAGTAAATGCGGTGTAAGAAAGACCATAGCCAAAGGGATAGGCGGGATAAGGGTCGGCAAACACATAATCGCGTCCGGGCTTGTCGGGCGTACCTTTCTTATTATAATAGCCCTTATCGGTGGGCAGATGATTATAATAAACAGGCAACTGTCCCGTAGCTTTGGGGAACGAAATAGGTAGACGTCCCGAGGGATTGAGCTGTCCAAACAGGGTTTGTGCTAAGGAAAGGCCGGCTTGTTCGCCACCATACCATTGCACAAGTAGCGCATTGGCCTTATTTTTAAATGCCTCAGTGAGCAACGGACGCCCTGTGACCATGACCACAATGAATGGCTTCCCCGTGGCAGCGATGCGCTCAATGAGCTGTTGTTGCACGCCCGGCAAGGTCAAATCGGATAGGGTCATAGCCCTCACCACTCGTTGAAGGTTGCGACGGACGCGCCAATAACATGCTCTGTGTGCCTACCACTACAACGGTAACATCGCTCTGCTTGGCCAACGTCACCGCCTCATCTATAGAGTCAGTGTTTTGTGAATAGTAGTCGCATCCCTTGGCATAGCGCACCTTTGTTTGTGTGCCAGCCACCTGTTGTATGCCGGCCAAGGGGGTGATGCCATGCTGATTGTCGGCCGTCCACGAATAATCTCCGAACTGCACTTGCGCAGCATTGGGACCCACCACTGCGATACTGCGTAGACGGTTGAGGTCTAACGGCAGAAAATGGTTGCGATTTTCCAACAGCACAAGGCTCTCATCGGCCAACTGTTTGGCTACAGCTACGGCCTCGGGTGTGTGGATTTGTTGCCGCCAATGCAGTGTGTCGCTTGCCAATTCATCGAAAAGTCCTGCCTCAAATTTCGTGTAGAGCACATGCGCTGCGGCACTGTCAATGTGCGCTTTATCCAATTGTCCTTGTGCAATGAGCGTGGGAGCCGTACGGTAATAATCGCTCCCTGCCTCGAGATCTACCCCCGCATTGATGGCTTGTTGTGCTGCTTCAGCTTCGCTGTCGGCTGTGTGATGGAAGTAGCGTAGCATAGGAATTGAGCCCCAATCTGAATAGATATAGCCTTTAAAATGCAAGCTATCGCGCAGCAATGTGCGCAGAAAAAAGGGCGAAGAAGTGATGGCTTCGTTGTCGTAGGCACTGTAACAGTTCATCACCGAACCGGCTTTTGTGTGGCGAATGACATACTCAAAAGGTTTGACATACACATCGAACAGCTCACGCTGTCCACCTTTTACGGAAGCCAGATTGAGTCCACTTTGCGGTGTTCCGTGGGCAACAAAATGCTTTAATGTGGGTATTCCGCCACGGCTTTGAATACCTTTCACATAGTTATACCCCATGCGCGAAATGAGATAAGGGTCTTCACCAAACGTTTCTTCTACGCGGCCCCAGCGCTGTTCGCGTGCAATATCAAGGTCAGGGGCCAACACTTGTCGTGCACCTATCGCACGCATTTCGGTACCAATGTGCTGTGCCATGCGAAAAAACGAGTTGTGGATTGAACGTGGCACCCTGTGCAATGGCTTGCGGAAAAATGGTGCAACCGTCCTGCACAATGCCGTGGATACCCTCGATAACGGGGATAACGGGAATGCCAAAGCGCGTGCTGTCGGCGGCATTTTGTTGGATGGCGCTCACTGCTTGCCGATATTGTGTGGAGCTATAAGGAAAGGCTTCAAAACAACCAAAGGACATGCCGTGGGTGTAGTTGTCGCGCAACTTGGCTAAATCAACGTGCCCATCGGTGTTATAATGCTTGAAATGAATGTGGCGCATTTGTGCAAGTTTCTCATCAAGCGTCATGCGTTGGAGTAAATCGTGCACGCGAATAGCAGGTGGTAGTGCTGCATTTTGATAGGGAAGCAACACTGCTTTCAGCACACTATCCACCTGTTCGAGATAGTTTCCTGTGGGTGTTGTAGCTGCTGTTTGTGGAGAATCGGCCCATTGTTTCTCCATCGCAAAGAAATCAATGTGGGGCATTTCGCCTGTGTTAACCGATTGATAGAGCGCATGGAAGAACTTTTTGCCAGCGCGGTTCGTAATAGCTTTTCAGCAAACCCGCCCACTCTTTGTTGGCATAATCGTGCACACGAGTGGCCGCACTATCGGGTCCCCAATAGGTAATGAGCATCTTGGCGTTGTGTAATGCCTGCTGCTTGTCGGCGGCGGTGACACCATAATTTGCTGCCTGCGCTAACCAATTGCCCAACAAGAAGTGGCTGTCGGTCTGTAACAAGCGGTCTTGTAATTGCAGCAAGCGCATAAACTCCTCTCCTTTTTCGTGCAACAGTGCGGCATCTTTATTGCGATAAGCCTGCATAGCTGAGGCATAAACGTCACGTGCATGATTGGCCATTACCTGCCGAGCAAGGTCGACTAAGTCGTATTGGTAGGTGGCACTTCCCTTATATTGGTCGGCTACTCGACGGAAAAGTCCCAATGCTTTCTCTAAATCTTTGGGATTATATTGCATTTGTTTTGGCCCCCATGTCGACACACTGGTGACATGAAGTCCCGGTCGTGCGCAGAAAATCGACTCGAAAGTACCTTCGCCTTTGATTTTAAACTCGCCGTAAACGGAGTGTGAAAGGATGTGCCAAGCCTGCACAAGTGACTCATCAACATGCCCATAACGATAGGCAATGTAGTCGCGTAACAGATGATCTAAGTCGGGTGTCGTGGTATACCATGCAGTTTTGAGCGCCAAATCATAAACCACAGGATTACTGTTAATGCCTTCGGGCAGAATGCCTATACCTTGCATCACACCATCCTTTGTCTGTGAAAAAGCACGATGGGGCTCAGCAACCAACACTGGAAGCTGTCCCCCCATATCGGTCTTTCCGCCGAAATGATTTACACTTCCCCATAGCCAAGGCGTGCCACCAAACTCGTTTGAGCTTTCCCATGAAGCAGCAATCTCGCCACTAAGATTAATCAACAACACATGTTGCTTGTCTAATTTCGATAGCAACGTGGGCGAAGGGTTATTGTTCCAACCTTGCAGCACCCATTTTGCGGAGGGGAAATAACGAAGCATAGTCTGTTGAACAGCGGCGGCAGTGGCTGCCACATCCACACCCTTTGTGTTGCCACCTTCATGGAAAAGGTCGCCACCAAGGAATTTAAAATCGCGTCCATAGCAACGTATGAGGCTCTCATAATAGGCCTTTGCCACCTGCTGGAACACGTCTTTGTCTGATGGGAGCAACACAGGGAGGGCGGTTAAAATGGCCCCATAGCCCCTGTGAAACAAGTTGGGCTGTGGGGAACTTCTCCTTTAAGAAAGATGGAACCAAACCAGGGAAGCCTTGAACAACGGGTTGAATGCCCAGCGCTTGCATGCGTTGTAGCATCTTTCGTTGCAGCTGATAGCGTGCTTCTATGAGGGCTTCACTCATCGGTCCGCCCCATCCTTCGAGATTTCCCATGAGCCACCAGGCCGTATAACCTGGTCCAGGAATGAAGCGTTGCGCTTCAGTTTTGCTAAATCCCAATTGTGTAAGCGTCTCCATCCACACCTTTTCCATTCCCATGGGTGCCAACATTAAGTTGATACCATTGAGTGCCATCCAGTCAAGCTCACGCTCAAAATCACTCCAGTTGTAAAAAGAATACGTGTAATTGTAGGTGCAATAGTTGAGCGCATAACGATATTTAAATGGCGTTTCCATGCGCACCTCGCCTTTGATGGGCACCAATTGGAGGTTAGAGGGAAGGTTGTCAGCGTTGTGTGACAAACTAACATGGCAATAGGTATTGAGATAATGATTCAAAGCCATGGCCGCTGCCGATGTCGTATTGGCTCGAATCAGCAGTCGCCCTTTTTGCATTGTGAGCACAAAGGCCTCTTTGTCGGAATGCGGCAAAGGAGCAAAAGTTACCTTATCTGTCAGCATTGGAAAGCGGCGTGCAACCAATTGGCGAACACCTGTGAAGTCAATTGCCGACATAGATAGTACAACTATCCAGCACAGCACAAATAGCGTGCAAAATCTTTTGGCTTGTTTTATCATTGTTTATAGACGCTTGGGATAAATCTTTTATTTTAGTTTCACATCAACAAACACAGGATAGTGGTCTGAAACGGTCTTCGTTTCCTTCACGCTCCCATTCATATAAAGCTGTTTTACCACATGTGTTTGCTTCACTTCTACCTTGTTTTGATGCGCCTTATCTACCAGCACATAATCAATAGTCTCATTGGGTTCATCAGGCAAACTGCCTGTTGTCGCACTGAGAATGGTGAAGTTTTGAAGTAATTTAGGAAAGGCTGAGACCTCAGCTTTCCACATTGGACTGTCATTTAAATCGCCAGCAAAGAACACAGGTGCATTGGGAAGAGATGGAAGTTCGTGCAGCAACAGGTCAATACTGCTCTGACGATGGCGTGTTTCCAAGTCAAAATGTGTCCCAATGAAGTTGAATTGTGGGAATGAAATAAGAATCAATTTGCGCTTTTCATGCCCGGGGAGTGCCACTTGATGAATGGCAGTAGGCTGTAAAGTCTTCCTATACATCACGCCACATCCAATTTTCCCACCATCGAAAGGAGCCGCAGAACCGAAAACAATGTTATAATCATCTCCTGCAGCCTGCTGAATTTCTTGCAACAGATAGCGTCTCGAACGGGCATTACATGCGCTGTCAAGCTCCTGAATGGCAATCACATCGGGATGGAGAGCCTTAATCACTTCGCCAAAATTGCGTGTATGCTCTTCTGTAAATGTTTCACTACTGGTGTGGCTTTTTACAATAAAAAAACTATTATAGGTCATCAGCCGAATCGTGCCTGGAGCCTTTGCATACTTATAATCTTCTGTTTGTTGTGGCTGAGGTTTGAAGTCAGGAATATAGGACTTCGAATTGTCATCTCCACCACATCCTAAAATAGGAAGTGTGCTGAAGGCAAGTGCTGTGAGCATTAAAAAATGATGAAATGAATATCGCATATTATTTTTATTATTTTGTTATCTTAATACCTTTATCAGCTACAAAGTAACTACAAATAACTGATAAACGCTCATTCTCTTTAGATAAATAGGGTTAAACAACTCGCTGACGAATTCCCTTTGAAGAGAAATGTCAGCGAGTGCCTTATCAGAATGTTGATTTAACCTTTATAATCCTACCAATTCGGATTCTGTTGTATCCTGCCACCATACAACGTAATCTGATCTTGTGGAATTGGATAGAGATAGTCTCTGTTCTCATTCCATGAACGAGGTTTGGTATTGATATCATGCACTATAATATCGCCTCCATTAACACCATTTGCTAACGATAGATTTTCTCCTAACTTTAAGAATACTGTAATCGAGCCCAACTCTGGATATGTAGCTGCGGTTGGCGCTGTCGTTCCATCATATACACACACATCTTGCGCGTCGCTTACCCCATTTCCATTCAAGTCAAGTATCACAAACTTCTTCACAGGGTCAAGTGCTGGAACATACATTCCCTTAAACTGCTTTTCAAAAGCTTTACCTTCTTTCCAACGCATCAAGTCGTCATAACGGAATCCTTCGTCAAATAACTCGATTGTACGTTCACGACGAATCTCCAAAATAATGCCTTTATTTGAACCACTCACATTGGGATAACCAGTCTCTGCAGCTTCCAAATAAGGATCAGGATTAGCATTTGCTGCAGCAAGATTAAGTGCAGGCATACCGACTCTCGCACGAATTTTTGTAATTGTATTGTCAAGATCTGTTTGAGTCAGGGTTCCCAATTCCGCCTTTGCCTCAGCATAGTTGAGGTAAACCTCTGCTGTTCGGAATAGTGATATATCATTATCAGACTTATGCCATGCGTCAGAATTCTTTCCAGTCAATCCTTTTATAATTTGATAACCAGTCATTGTCGATGAGAAATCAGGTGAGAGTTGATCCGAAGAACCTATACGAGTATATCCTGGTGTTACAATTGTCTGGGCTAAACGAGGGTCTCGATTCTGCATTTCCTGATAGAACTCCTTATGGTCATAATTAGGTATGTCTGTAAATCTTGTCCCATCGTTCATTAAATAGCTATCCACAATCTTCTTATTCATGCCAGGCTTTGTCCCTGCACTAAGGAAATATTGGTTGATGTTGTGTACAATATTGAGACTGATATTATAGTTCTTTGCCAAAATCACTTCACCATTAATAGCGGAATTTGCAGCAAACAAATTCAGATATGGTGTACTCCCTTGTGTATAAATCGTATAAGGGGCATGGTCTATAAAGTCTTGGGCAGCGTCTACTGCATATTGCAAGTAAGTGGCATACCCAGCAATACCATGATACTTTCGATAGGTTCCTTCATAAAGGAAAATACGAGATTTCAAAGCCAAAGCCGTCCACTTTGTCACTTTGTAAGTGTTTTTTTAGCCGTCGGTAAATGCTGAATAGCATCATCGATATCTGCTAAAATTTTTGTCATCAGCGTATTTCGATCTGTGCGACCATCGTACAAACGATTATCTGTAGATGAGAGTGGTTCTTCAATCCATGGGACTTCACCAAATCTCTTAACCTTATTGAAGTAAAAATAAGCCCTAAAGAAATGAGCTACCGCATCATTTTCCGCTCTTGCACTCACATCTTTACAATGTGAAGAATATGACAAATAGGTATTGATGTCGGCTAAAGCCCCCCATTCCCATCCACCTCCACTTGTGGGAACTGTTCTCGTTCCTAATACAGATTCTGTTAAAGTGGTAGGAATAATAATATCGGCTGTTTCTCCATAAATATCTTCTCCGTCAGGAAAATTTGAATAAAATTTATTTGTAGCCACTTCTAATTCCTCTCTGGAGTTATAGAAGTTTTCTGGTGCTAATGATGATAATGGGAATCTATCTAAGTTGCAACTTGAGAGGGCTACAATAGAAGCTATTAAAAATGTTATCTTTTTCATAATGACCTAATTAAAATGTTACATCAAGCCCAAATGCAAAGCTCTTAGAATAGGGGTATACATTTCCACTACCACCCTTTCCGGAAGCTTGTTCTGGATCAAGATATTTGCTATCTAATTTTGAGAAAGTGAAGAGGTTCTCACTACTGAAATAGATACGTACCTTATCAATTTTAACTTTTTGTGTTAAGGTTCGAGGGAGCGTATAACCAAAAGTTAGATTCTTTAAACGGCAGTAAGCCAAATTTTGTAAGTATCTATCATTAATTTTGGTCAAAGCACCTCCATCACGTGCAATACCTCCTGCAGGACGTGGGAAATAAGCATCAGGATTATTTGTAGACCACACTTTACTTTCAAAATCAATCGGCGTGAACGAAGTATATACACGAGAGTAGGGGCCCCAGAATGCAAAATTATTACCATCGGGATAAAAATACTGCTTACCTACACCCTGGAAGAATACAGAAAAGTCGAAACCATTCCATCCTGCACGAGCAGAAAGGCTGTAATGATAACGAGGTAAGCTATTACCTAATTTTACTAAGTCTCCATGATCATCGAGAGTCCCTTTTTCCATTATTGATTTTATGGTTACCATCGATATCCTCGAAAATTAAATCTCCAGCCTTGTTGGTAAATCGTGAACTAATAAAGCTTTGGTCGACCCCTCTTGCTGTAACCTCTGCATCAGTTTGGTAAATACCTTGAATCTTATAACCCCAGATTTCACCCCATTCCATACCTTCATAGTTACTACCTAAGACCTTCGTCTGGTTTCCTGCATATTTCACTAATTTCGATTTGCTATCAGCAAGTGAAACTGTAATACCATAGTTAAATGGCTTATTATTTAAAGTGAAAGCATCATTCCAGCTCAACATTAACTCATAACCTCTGGTACGCAATTGTCCATTATTTTCTAAGGGAGCTGCATAACCATAAACATTTGGTAGAGTCAATGATGCTGCTAACATATTCTTTGTGTCGCGTTGATAAACATCAACTGTTGCTGTTAAACGATTATCCAAGAAGCCTAAATCTAAACCTAAGTTCTTTGTAACAATCTTCTCCCAAGTAAGACTTCCTGACACAGGTGCTGATAAATCTACATAATAAAAAAATACTTGTTGTCAAAGAGATAATTAATCAAATTTGATTGTTTTTATATTCGCATTTCTAATGTAGGGATAATAAGGATTACCATTTAGTTGGCCATCGGTCACCTGGTTTCCTAAGGAACCGATAGAGAAACGTAATTTGGCATTATTAACAATTTTCTTAGCTGGCTCGAAGAACTTCTCTTCACTGAGTCTCCATCCTAAAGCAACTGATGGGAAGAAGCCCCAACGATCGCCTGCGGGGAAACGTGATGTTCCATCATAACGCATATTGACTTCTGCCAAATACTTCCCTGCATAATCATAACTAAATCGACCAAAATAGCCTAATAATGCATATTCATATTGGCCACCTTTTACACCTCGAGCGCCAGTTCCTAATGCTAAATCATTTAAAGACATTGTAGGCAAGTCTTTAACATTCCCCTCTACATTCTGATATTTACCTGTTTCGTGGTTCAAACCAGCCAAAACATTCAAATGATGAGACTCACCAAAGGTTTTTTGATAGGTAGCATACAAATCATATACCCAATAATCTTCTGTTGTCCTAATTTCTTTTAATCGGTTTTGGAAGAATACTGTAGTTGCTTTTTCAAAAACATTTGGCTGTTGTGAATAAGTCATATTAGCTTGGCGCGTCATCTTCTCTCTTAAATACGTGCGGTAGCTTACATTTCCTATCAAGTGTAGACCCTTCGTTAAAGTAAAGTCTGCATTAACAGCATAGGTTGCTTGTGTCCTTTTTACCTGAGCAAAACCATTCCCTTCACGCAACATTGCAATGAAACCATTTGTCGGTTTATTCAAAGAAGGATAAACATTGCTACCATCAGGATTATAGGGAAGGGCATAGGGCAAAGCATGTTGCCACATGTTATCAAAGTTTCCTCCATCCTCAAAATCATATCCTGCAGCTGTATATTTTGATTTAAACAGCATCGCGGTACTGGTAAGTTTCAACCAAGGTTTCACTTGAGAAGATAGCTTCGTCATGAAGTTGCCCTTGGAATATTTGTTCGGACTGATAGCAAAAATACCTGTGTGCTTATTATAATTTCCACTAATGATATAATTAAACTTATCTGTTCCGCCAGAAATACTTAAGTTATGATCCCATGTTGGTTGCTTGAAATCATAGATATAGTTATACCAATCAAAGTTACCGTAATAATGGTATTTTCCATCTGTACCAACAACTGTCCATGGCCGAGCTGGGTTTTCAGTCGTGTCATAACGACGAGCTTCCAAAGCATCGTAGTCTGCTTGTGTGAATTGTGTATAACTACTATTATTCATAGCCATACTAAAGGTATCAGCTAATTTGGCAGCCTCATAACCATTCGTCATAAACTTGGTCTTCGTGGTTGGCGCCGACCAACTGAATCGCCCATTATAAGTGATGTGTGCTTGACCATCTTTATTCGATTTTGTTGTCACGATGATAACACCAAAACCAGCACGAGCACCATAGATAGCCGCTGAGGCGGCATCTTTCAATACCGAGATTGACTCGATATCGTTTGGGTTTACGCGGTCAAGGTCACCCTCGACCCCATCAATCAACACCAAAGGTGCGCCACTATTTACAATTGAAGTAGCACCACGAATATTCATTTTTGTGCTTTCTCCTGGTGTTCCTGATGAGAAAGAAATATTGAGGTTAGGCACTTGTCCTTGCAACATCTGTCCTGCACTGCTCACTGGACGGTCTTTCAATTCATCGGCGGTGACTGTGCTCACTGCACCAATGAGGTTGGCTTTCTTTTTTGTACCATAACCAATCACAACCACTTCGTCTAAGCCTTTCGACTCTTCTGCTAAGGTGATGTGCATGGCGTCGCGTGCCTTCACTGTTTGAGGTGCAAAACCTACGTAAGAGATGGTCAGCATGTTTTCAGGATTAACCTCTAATGAAAACTCACCATTTACATTGGTTGTCGTTCCATTGCGGCCTCCTTTTTCTGAGATTGTAGCGCCAATAATGGGCTCACCGGTGGCATCTGTCACCTTACCTGAGATGGCTCTACGCCCTGTTTTAGCTGTTGCCGTAGATGTAGTTGTAGTTAAAGTAATTTGATTACCTGATGTATGTGAGCTCAGTCCAACGGCTTTACACAAATCGTTGAGAATGTCTGACATGGAACGATTGCCCAATGTAATCGACACCTTACGTTGTAAAAGTTTCTGAACGTCTGCATTATACAGAAAAACATATTGGCTGTTTTTCTCAATAAAGCTCAGCACACTACCTACTGTTTGCTGTTCTGCAGCAACCGAATAATTCACATTTGTTACTCGATAGTTACCCAAAGGTGATGCAAGCATACCCAAAGGCGCCATCAGTAACAAAGCCGACAATGAACGATGCATCATGTGCACGCGTTTTGTCTTTTGTTTTGATTTCTCACGCATATACTTGAATATAGTTTAATAGACCAGTAAAAGAATACCACTTTATGCGGCATCATTACACTATTGAAGACGATGTTTTTTTGGAAATCTATAGGTTGCAATTCAAATTTTAACACTTTTCTTTCACAAAAGCATTCATCTGCTTTCGTAAGGAAGGCTAAAATGATGGAAAAAAACATCGTAAATACATGATGTTTTTTTATAGGCTTACGCACTAATATTTCATGTCGCTCTTTAGGATAGTTCACATAGAGTGGGGATACGTTAACCTATATTTTTCCAAAAAGGCGAGTGTTTTTATCACACAGGATAGCACGAAATCAAGCTTTTTGCATGGTTGATTTTACACGAAATCAAGCTTTCTGTACCAGCAAAGATACACGAATTCAAGGAGAAAAGCAAATGAAAGTTGCTATAAATAGTCTTTTCTTTTGCCATATTATCATCTGATATGGAGCTTGCATAGCTCTTCTCTCTCCTTTTGGAAGTAGGTGTTACTCTTCCCTATATATCATTCCTTTTCTTGCCATTTACCAATGTTTGGAAAGGCTTAAATTCTGGTTGTCTATAATAATAGGTGTAAATGCTTTTTAATTGCTATGAAATAATGCCACAATCTCTATCACTTTACGCTGTAATCTCTATGCTTTTGCATAGCAATTTCTATCATCTTGTTTGATGATGCAGAAATAGATGGGTTGTAGACCGAAATGGAATGTTGCAGAAGCCTTCATCCTGTGGGGGAGCATGCTGGGCGAATGGCACGGCAACACGGAAGGATGGGGCGGCAATTCGGCCTGGGTTGTGTGTTTGATTACCTCATGTGGACGTGTGTCCTGCGGGCATTTGAGGCGGTCGTCAACGGCGAATCTTTTTAATATCTTTTCAAAAATAATTTCTTTTGATAGGATTAGATAAAAAAATATTTTTATTATATTTGCACCGTTAACTTTAGCCATGCAGAGCAATCCGCATGTGTATTAAAAGTGAACTACCATCTACTAAAGCCTGTAATACAGCTCTCTCTTAGAGAGAAACAGATGGCACAAGGAGTGGCCTTTGGGTCAAGAACTAACAAACAATTGAGAACTATGGATGCGCCTTATCATGAACTGCTACTGGCTGCTGCTGGTAGTGAGTTGGGGTTTAACAGTTTGATGCAACGCTTCTCGAGTATGCTCTATTCTCACGCCTATGGCATTTTAGGCAATAAGGAGATGGCCGAGGAAGTAGTGAGCGATGTTTTCTTTGAAACCTGGAAGCGACGTAAGCAGCTGGTTGAATTCGATAACGTGCGCAGTTGGTTGTGTCGGGTTGTGCATCGCAAGGCCATTGACTACCTAAGGCGTGAGAAACGGTATGGGAATACGATTAGTGTGGATTATTTTGGCATGCAAGATTTCTTGTTTCCTGAGATGTGCACGCCCTGCGACACACTCATCTCGCACGAGGAGTTAACCTTATTGAATGCTGCTATTGAGCGTCTTCCGCCCAAATGCCGTTATGTGTTCTTCTTAGCTAAGGTGGGACACATGCCCTATAATGAGATAGCTGAGCTATTGGACATTACAGTGTCGACGGTGAATTATCATGTGAATTTTGCCATTAAAACGCTTCGTACGACATTGACGCGTACGCAACATTTTGCGATGGCACGATGAATGGGGTCAAGTTCTTTCTTCACAAATTCTAAACTATAGCGATGAACAAAAAGATTGACGACATCAAATTTGGAAGCACCAATGACGAAATGGTGTTAGAAGACTTTGTCTTGCGCAGCGAACCCAAAGCAATGAACGAAACAAATATTCTGCAAAGAACCTATGCTAAGATTTCGATGGAGCGTCGTCACTTGCACAAAAGGCGTCTTTTGCGTGTGGCTGCAGTGGTTGTTCCGTTGTTGCTTTGTGCATTTTGGAGTGGTTTGGTGTGGATGGAACGCACTCCAAAATCCGTGCAGCAAGTGGCTATTGCAGCCCCCATCATACGGCAAATTGTTGTTGGACGCAACGATACGATGCATGTAACCTTGCCCGATGGTAGCCGTGTGATTGCCAATTCGCGCACTCAATTGTCTTATCCCACCGTGTTTCGTGGTCACACACGCGACGTATCGATTAAGGGTGAGGGCTATTTTGAGGTGGTGCATAATGCTCAACGCCCCTTTATTATCCACACCGACCACTTCAATGTGAAGGTGTTAGGAACCAAATTTAGTGTCGACAACTATGATAATCGTTCGGCTGGTGTGACCCTTTTAGAAGGGTTGGTTGAGGTAGAAACGCGTAACAACGACCGTGTGCGCATTCATCCCAATGAACGTTTGAATATTTCGGGTGAACAATTTGTCTCACGTGAGCAAGTTTCTCCAACCGATTATTTTGCCCATTTACAAGGCATCTTGAATTTAAATGGCAACGAATTGGGCGATGTCGCCTCGCGTTTGACAAATTATTTTGGGCAGAAAATCGTGGTTGATCGCAGTTTGCAACACCAACGGCTCTATGGAAAGCTCATCATTCGTGACTCTATCTCGACGGTGTTGAGCAATTTAGCTACCATAGCCGATGCACGTATGCAAATTAATGACAATCAAATTCATCTGAAGCGCCGTGTGAATGGATAGCCCTCCTCACGGCCTATTGTTACTCCTGTGCCTCGAAAGGTATGGGCAGTGATATTGCATTCATGAAACTAAACTTTATACCAAATTATATGCTTGAAACAAAGAAACCAAAGACAAGACGTGGATACATGATGGAACGTTCTTTGTCGACCTTGTTACTGATGGCACCTTTAGGCATGCTTGCATCGCCCTTGTTGCCTGATCGAGTGGCAACAGTGAGTACAATTAACGCTGTGCAACAGCAATCTTCGAAAGTAAACCAACGCACACTCACCGGAACGGTGACCGATGAACAGGGTGAACCCATTGTGGGAGCGACGGTGATAGAGCATGGTAAGAAGACGGGTACTATCACGAATGGTGATGGTGCATTCTCGCTTGCTACCACGCCAGGCACCACTCTGACGATCTCTTACGTGGGTTTCGCGCCACAAACCGTGAAAGCACGTAATGGCATGCGCGTCATTTTGAGCGAAGAAGCGAAAGGCTTAGACGAAGTCGTTGTGGTGGGGTTATGGCACCATGAAGAAGCGCGACCTCACTGGAGCGGTATCCAGTGTGAAAGGAACCGACTTAGCTGTGGCGGGTGTTGCATCGGCTGCTCATATGCTTGCGGGAAAGGCTGCTGGACTTTATGTGCGTCAAAACTCGGCACAACCTGGTGGAGGACTTGATATTCTCATTCGTGGTGCGGGTTCAGTGAATGCCAGCAACGAACCACTTTATATTGTTGATGGTTTCCCTATTGCGAAGCTCGATCAACAAAAAGGTGAAAACGGGCGCATGGATCCAGGTACACAAGGCGTGCTCAACTTCCTCAATCCTAACGATGTGGAGAGTATTGAAGTGTTGAAAGATGCTTCGGCCACAGCCATTTATGGTGCACGTGCAGCCAATGGTGTGGTGATTGTAACCACCAAACGCGGTCGTGAGGGGAAGGCAGTGGTGAACTATTCCTACAACTATAGCTATCAACATTACAGCGATAAATATGATGTGCTCTCGCTACGCGATTGGATGATCGAGAAAAACAAGTCGAGTTGGGAGTACTGGATATGGGAGAATGAAGTGGGACCATGGGGCTCAAAGACACTCGAAGCCGCACTGGCCGCACCGAAAAGTGGACTGGCTTACACACGTCCTTATACCGATGCACAGATTGCTGCAGCAGGAGCGGGTACAGATTGGGTGGGCTTAATCACCCGCAATGGTCATATTCAAGAGCACAATTTGAGTATTCAAGGCGGCTCGAAAGACACCCAATACATGATTTCGCTGAACTATTATGACAATGAAGGTATTGTGCGTAATTCAGGAATGAGCCGCTATACGGTGAAAAGTAATATCGATCAGCGCTTTCTCAATGTGTTTAAGGCAGGCGTAAACCTCACCCTTACGCGCATTGACAACAATAACACGCAGTTGGGTTCAGCCCAATTCGAGAAGTCGGGTATCATTCGTTCGGCTGTACAAATGGGGCCAAACATCTTGGCTTACGACCCTGTGACGGGCACTTATCCTGTTAATCCACTCTTAGGAACACAGCCCAATCCCTATTCTTTACTCAATAACATCGACAAGGGGCGCACCGATCGCTTCTTAGGCAATATGTATGTGGAGGCAAGACCCATAGAAGGTTTGACCTTACGTGTGAATGCTGGCTTGGATAGGGCGAACATCAGCCGCAAGACTTATGAACCCAAATCCACACTTTATGGGCGCAACTTGCAGGGTAATGGCGATATCTATACCAACGATAACAACCAATATCTATTGGAAGCGACAGCTACTTATGCCAAAACGATTAAAGAACAGCATAAGGTTAATTTGTTGGCGGGTACCTCATACGAGCAATTTAATGTTGAGGGCGTGAATTCAGGCAATAACAATTTCTTGCTCGATGGTTTCCTTTATAACAATTTAAATGCTGGAACAGGTACGAAAAGAGTGGGGTCGTCTTTCTCGAAAAACAAGATGGAGTCGTATTTCTTCCGCGTGAATTATATTTTCAAAGACCGTTATTATCTCACGGGAACCTTCCGTGCAGATGGGGCTTCGGTGTTTGCTAAAAACCACAAATGGGGCTATTTCCCATCTGCAGCACTCGGATGGACGTTCTCTGAGGAACCCTTTATGAAATCTCTTTCGTCGTGGTTGACGATGGGTAAGATGCGCCTTAGCTGGGGACAGACGGGTAATTCGAATATTGGTTCGAATGCTTTTGCCAGCTATTATGCACAACCAGCCTACAACCAGGAGAATGGAACGCAACTCATTGGCGTGTTCCAGGGTAAATTAGAGAATCCTAACTTGAAGTGGGAAACAACCACTGAATGGAACTTTGGTATGGACTTTGGCTTCCTCAACAATCGTATTTTGGCCAGCGTGGAGTTCTATCATCGTGTGATTTCAGATTTGCTCAACTACAAACCGCTGAATTATTACCACGATATCTCGCAGGTGATGGCCAACATTGGAAAGACACAAAGCACAGGTCTTGAGCTAACCATTAATACGACAAACGTTCAAACGCGCGATTTTAAATGGACAACTAACTTCACTTTTACAACTTATAAAGACCGTTGGAAGGAGCGTACGCCTGATTGGAAGCCAGCAGTCTATGAGAAAGTAGATGATCCTATACGTCCTATTTATTCGCGTCGTGCAGACCATATCTTACAAATTGGTGAGGCTGCCCCTGCAGCGCAGCCCGATTTGCGTCCAGGTGAGTTGGTGATTAAAGACCTCAATGGCTATAAACGCGACAGCAATGGGCAACCTGAAGTGGACGCTAATGGACGTTTTATCTTAACAGGAGGCCCCGATGGTAAGATAGACGATGCCGATGTGGAACTCATTGGCTCACAAGATCCAGGATGGATGGCAGGTATGGTGAACTCACTCACCTATAAAGACTTTGACTTTAGCTTCCAACTCAATGGCATGTTTGACCGCCGAATGGAAGATCCTACAGAGATGGCCTATGGTTTAGGCGGTGGTGATGTGGCGCGTTATGGCTACAATGCATTGAGCATCATCAAGAAACGCTGGACATGGGACAACCCATCAACCCAATATCCTTGCTCATTTAATGGTTGGGGCAATAGCTATACACACGGCGATTGGTATTATCAAAAGGCATGGTTTGTACGCCTCTCAAACATCACTTTGGGCTGGAGCATGCCCAAAGCATGGATAGCCAAGGCAAAATACATCTCACGTGTGCATCTTTCTTTGAGTGCCAGCAACCTCTTTTGCATTACACCTTACAAGGGATTGGATCCTGAAACCGACTATTATACGGCGGCTTATCCCAATGCACGCACTTATAGCTTGGGGGTAAACATCACATTCTAAACATCTTCAAAGTATTTCTAAAATGAAAAAAACGAAAATAATATATGCATTGTTGTTGGCTTGTACGTCGATAACACTACCGAGTTGCACGGACTTAACGCCCATAGACTACTCGGAAATCAACCCTCTAACTTCCCAAAGACCGAGAGTGATATCCAATCGTTAGTGCTTTCATGCTACTATCCGTTGCGTGGCAGTTGGTGGGATGGTATTTTCTCTACCTCAGAACGTGGGATTATGTTTCTCAACGATGCCACAACGGGCATTCTAACGGGCACTTTTGGTGAACAAAAGAAATGCTCACAACTGAATTTTTTCCCCGAAACAACGGGCATAACATGGTTTTATTACACCCGGAGCAATAAATATTCAGGCGGCTACTCACAGAAAATTAGCCGTTGTACTTTAGTGCTCGACGACATTGCGAATAGTGCTTTGGACGATGCTACCAAGCAACGCTATGAAGCTGAAGTGCGTTGTGCGCGCGCATTTCTCTCATATATGCTCTATGATATGTATGGTCCGTTGGTGGTAGCACCATTAGAAGTGCTGAAAAACCCACTGCAAGAGAAACCTCTTCCACGTCTTTCGCGCGCCGAAATGGCCAAATTCATTGAAGACGATTTGCTCTTTGCCAGCCAACATCTGCCACTTCCAGCCAACACCGAGTATGGACGGTTTAGCCGTGGCTTAGCTAAGATGTTGCTCATTCGACTTTATTTGCACGAAACGGCCGATTATAACTATCCCGAAGGTTTGACACATGGCGACAAAACCAATTATGACAAGGTGGTGACGTTGGCGCGTGAGTTGAAAGATCCGCAATATGGTTATGCGTTGCAGAGTGATTATAATGGGATGTTTGCACGTGGAGGACAGGGCAAGGCCAACAAAGAGATTATCTTTGCGCTACCTTGTTCGTATGAAGGGCCATCGCAAAACCAGTGGCACATGATGGTGTTGCCCACCGATTATGCTGGTCATGGCATGGGCTCGGGCTGGGGAACAGTCACCAGTACATGGTATTTCTACGACTCATTTGAGCCTGGCGACGTGCGCAGACAAGGTCTTCTCACTTCTTATACTACCTCTTCTGGAGCCACTATCGACCGCAACACACCGCAATCGCCATTGGCTGCAGGGCCAATTCCTTTGAAGATAGGTTATGATCCTGGTGTGAAAGGCTCTGGAGGCTACACCGATATTGACATAGTGCTCTTCCGTTATGCCGACGTTTACCTCTCTTTGGCCGAAGGACTCTGCCAGAAGCAGGGCGCAACGACTGCCGATTTGCACGAAGCTATTGACAATGTGAACGTTGTTCGCAACCGTGCTGGGCTGCCAAGTCTAAGCTATGCCAACTACACGCAGGCCGAAGACGTGCTCAATGCCATTCTTAAAGAGCGCTGGCATGAGTTCTGGTGTGAGAATGGGCAATATCGTTCGGACATGATTCGCTATCATCGTCTCGTGCCATTGGTGCGCGCCATCAACCAATCTCCCTATGCAGCCGATTACAAAGAGCTCTATCCGCTGCCCTTAGAGGTGATTACCGATGGCAAAGGACAGGTGAAACAGAATCCTGGTTACTAAGCTCTGGGCACATCTATTACATGCCGTTGCGACGGAAAGGATGCGAAAATCTTTTGAAAGGCTTGCCAAACGTTTGGCAAACATCAAAAAAAGAATTTTGCAACTTGCCGGCGCTTCGGCAAACGATAAAAAAAGATTTCAAGCGAAATTCGTTCGGAAAGACGGATGGAACAACATTAATTTTAAACATAACAAGATGAATAAATTGCTGAACATATCGCTCTTGCTACTCGCCCTCTCGTGGGTTTCGTGTAGCAGTAGCGGGAATGATGATCCCAATCCTACGCCCAATGGTGGCGAAGGAAACCAAAACTTGCAGACGGTGAAGTATACTTCGACGAAAGAAGATTTCTTCAATCCCGAGCGAGGCATGTATACTATGGTCGAAAGCAACCTGACAACGCCGCTCTCAGTCTCGCGCCTTAACACGGCAAAAAATTCAAAAGAGTCGCTCGTTCAGATTGTTTACTACCTGAAAGACCGTCGCAATCAAGCACTCTCAGCTGCTGATTTAAACAAAATCACCACTGATTTAGCTACTGTTCGCCAAGTAGGTTTGAAGGCTATTCTGCGCTTTGCCTACACTTCGGCAGCCACAGAACCCGACGCTCCGCTCAATATCATCGAGCAACATTTAGACAATTTGAAGCCCGTGCTCGTGCAAAACAAAGACATTATCGCCTGTGTGCAAGCTGGCTTCATTGGTGCTTGGGGTGAATGGTATTACTCTACCAACGGCTTAAACAACACCACGGCACGCAATGCCGTGCTGCAAAAATGGTTGGAAGTGTTGCCAAAGGATCGTTGTGTGCAAGTGCGTACACCTGCTTATAAGCAAACTTTCACGGGCATTGCTACGCCACTCAATGCCACAACAGCCTATAAAGGCACGCCACAAGCACGCATCGCGCAACACAACGATGCATTTATGGCCGACGAAACCAACATGGGAACCTATGTTGATGTAGCTAAAGACAAAGCGTTTGTAGCCGAGGAAGCACTCTATACGCCTTTAGGTGGTGAGACAGCACGCCCCACTTCGAGCACACCTCCCAGCAGAGGTTCAGCCGCTTTGTTAGAGTTGAAGACGCTGCATTGGTCGTTCTTGCACGATGGTTATGACCGTGTGGTGCTCAAACAATGGGGAACGTGACGGCGTGATGGACGAGATTCGCACCCACTTGGGCTACCGTTTGGTGCTCATGCGCGGCCAATATTCCACGCAACATGCCCCAGGAAGCGAGCTCGTGGCCAAGCTTTCCATTTATAACATTGGTTTTGCTGCCATGTATAATCCCCGCAAAGTGCAGCTCATTTTGCGCTCCACTGCGGGCGATGTTTATGTGGCAACGCTGCCCGATGACCCACGCACTTGGAAGCCACGTCAGGCAACTACGCTCACCGCTAAGGTGGCTTTGCCCGGCAATCTCCCAGCTGGCGAATATCAGTTGCTGCTCTTCTTGCCCGATGCTGAGCCTTCATTGGCAGCACGTGCCGACTATGCTGTGCGCTTAGCCAATAAAGATATGTGGGAAGCTACCACAGGCTATAACAACCTTGGTGTGAAGATTAAAGTTGATGCTGCAGCGCAATTGCCACAAAGCACATCGAACATCCAATTCATCAAACAATAGTTATGGAGACAACAACCCAGTCTTCGCAACCGCAACGCTTGCTTTCGCTCGACATTTTGCGTGGTGCCGACTTGGCCATGTTGGTGCTCATTCAGCCCATTTTGCTCAAAGCGCTCGAGACAGCGCAACCTGCTGAGGGCACTATGGGGCATTTCATCATGGGGCAACTGCTTCATCTGCCGTGGGAGGGCTTCTGCTTTTGGGACATCATCATGCCCTTATTCATGTTCATGTCGGGCATCACCATCCCCTTTGCCATGGCACGTTACAAGCGTGGAGAGCGCATTGATGGCAGCTTTTACCGCCGCATCTTGAAACGCTTTGTGGTGCTTTGGGTGTTAGGCATGGTTTGTCAGGGCAACCTTTTGGCGTTTGACTTGCAAAGACTGCACCTCTATTCTAACACCCTTCAAAGCATTGCTGTGGGCTATGTTGCCGTGGCTTTCCTCTATGTTTTCTGCTCGTTGCGCACGCAAATGGTGGCAGTGGCATTGTCGTTTGCCCTGTATATCGCAATCTTTGCTATTTGGGGAAACTTCGATTTCACCATCGACAGCAACATTTGCGAGGCCATCGACCGCGCGGTGTTAGGCCGTTTCCGCGATGGAGTGATTTGGCAGGGCAACCAATGGCATTGGGATCCCACCTATCATTATACGTGGATCATGAGTTCTCTGAACTTCATTGTGACGGTTTATCTGGGCACTTTGGCAGGCTATCTGTTGAAAAGTGAGCGCACAGCGATGCAAAAGTTCTACTGGCTCATTGCTGGTGGTGTGGCCATGATTGCCGTATCGCTTTGCATGCACCCTTGGATTCCCATCATCAAACACATTTGGTCGAGCTCCATGACACTCTTTTCAGGAGGCATTTGCTTTATCCTGATGGGCTTGTTCTATTACATCATCGACGTGAAGGGATGCAGAAAAGGCTGGATGTGGCTGCGATACTATGGCATGAACTCACTGGCTGCGTATTACATTGGCGACCACATTGACTTCAATTCTATCACCGACTCTATCTTCTTTGGCTTCCAACAATGGCTCGGCGACTATCATCGTGTGTTGCTGGTTGCCCTGCAAGGGGTGTGGGTATTGCTCATTTTGAAGCTGATGTTCAAATTAAACTATTTCATAAAAGCATAAAACCGATTGATTATGTTCAAAAAAATATCAACTATTGTGCTGGCAACAGCCCTGTTGGGGCTTGTAAGTTGCAGCAGCGACGACGACAAGTTTGTGTCTAATGACAAAACGGGTCCGAAGCCAGGTATCGACCTTATGGTCATCCCAGACAACTATAAATATGGCGATAAAGTGAGCATCACTGGTCTGCTCACCGATGATCGCAACCTTGATCACTACGAGCTTTTGTTGCTCAACAGCAAGGGTGACACCTTAGCTACGAAGTATCAGATGTTGCTTGGCCAGCAATTCAACATGGATGATTTCATTCAAATTCCGTTGCCCAAGAATGCATCAACCGATGATTTGCAAGTGGTGGTGAAGCTCGATAACACACGTAACGGCGAAGCGGTTGAGACTTTCGACTTGCCTGCCGTAGCAACTCCCTCGTTTGAGACGCTCAACTTGGTGCTCGGCAATGGCAATATCGTGGAGCTGCAAAAAGCAAGGTGAGGTGTTCACCATGCCCACTGAACAGGTGTTCCCCGCCAAAGTGAAAGGCATTATCTCGACCACCACGAGCAAAAAACGGCATCTACTGGGGTACGAAGAATGGCGAAATAGCCACCATGACCAACGATTCCATCACGATTGGCGGCGATGTTGAGTCATCGTTCACCATCACTTTCAATCCCAAGACCTTTGAGCTCAACTTCAGCGAGCGCCACGTTTGGAAACCCTTACCAGCTGCCGACTGCTACTATCTCTTGGGCACCATCTCGGGACACTGGCAAGATGGTGAGATTACGACCGAGAAAAACAAGATGCGCATGAAAGGCTTCGAAAGTCAGAACGATAGCTACTACACCTGGACGGCACCCGAAGGCGACGACCCCAACGTGGGGATGTGGGGACAAACGGCCGCAGGTGTGTTCCGCATGAAGCGTGGTGCACAGCAGGGTTACATCCTTTGGGACGGCCAACACATTGTGCAATCTCCCACCGATGATGCGACAAAGAGCTTCCCCCTCACAGCAGGTGGCGCCTTTACCATCAAAACCAACTTCACAGCGGGCACGTGTACGAGTGTCGAAGTGACGGGAAGTGGCAAGTCGTTGCTCTTCACCAACAACAAAGTGGTGGTCAATGGCAATGCCGTTACGCCTACTATCGGCTTCTGTGGACAGCAGTTGCATTTGAAAGCAGGCACGGCCTACATCTATGAGGGCACCATGACGCTACAAAAGGGACAGAAGATTTCGTCGGATTTCGACCTCTCTTCCTACACTTGCAACCCCGATTTGTTCACCGGAGGTGGCAACGCTACCTGGACATTGAAGGCCAACACGGGCACCTACTATGTGCGCATGGATGTCTTTAGCGGCGCATTCTATGCGTGTCCGGTTGCGGGCTATCCCAATGTGCTCTATATGGATGGTTGGAGTTGGGCACCCACTCAAAACTCAACGGCCGTGGTATGGTCCGACGATAACGTGTTGCCCGTGGTGCACACCACAGGCCATCGCTACGAAGGCACCTTCTATAACTTTGGTTGGGGTGGCGATGTGGCTTTCTATGTCGTTCATCCTTCCACGGGTCACAAATATCGTTTGCCCAATGCTTTCTTCCCAGCCAGTGTGCGTAGTGGCACCGATGGATTCCTCATTCCTTCGGGAGCGGGCTATTACAAAGTGGTCATCGATTTGAAAGATGGTATCAATGTGGCGGCCAATGGTGCGGTAACTCCTGTGGGAGATAACCATTTCACGATGGACTATGTGGCACAATAGTGCCCAGCGCCCAGCAAATGCTCTTTCCTATGTATAAAGGTGTTCCGGCAAGGCAGAACAGTTGTTGCAGCGTTGCAATAGCTGTTCGGGCGCGCCGGAACACGTTTTTCATGGCGCAATAACGCTTCGGGCGCGCCCGAACACATTTTGCAAGGATGTAAAAAGGCTTCGGGCGCGCCCGAACATGTTTTTGCATCGTGCAGCAACTCTTCGGGAACGCCCGAACACTGTTTTCACTTTCGATGGCACTTTGGGGTGAGTAGCTTCCCCCACGCCACATCTGTTTCACGCCCTTCATAGGGACATTACACATTTAATTTATGCATTTACGTTCTTATTTCCTATTCTTTTTAGGGCTCTTCTGTACCGCGTTGCAGGCGCAACACCATAGCGACATTCCCGTGTTGGCAGGCGAATCGTGGTGGGGTGGTGCCACTGCTTTAGGCACATCGATGCCGTTCACGTCGCTTTCGCCTTTCGATCTCTCGTGCCAAAAACGACAACAACCAGGTGTCGGGCATGCTCATTTCCAATCGTGGGCGCACCATCTGGAGCGATAGCCCATTCAAATTCTCGGTCGATGGGCAAGGCATTCACATCGATTCGCGCTACGAAAAAGTGGGTGTCAAGCAGCAAGGCACAACCCTGCGCGACGCCTATCGGGCACTCATGCAACAGCATTTCCCAGCCGAAGGGACATTGCCCGACACCTTGTTTTTCTCACATCCGCAATACAACACGTGGATAGAGTTGATGTACAACCAAAACCAACACGACATTTTGACCTATGCCCGCCACTTGCTCGACAATGGTTTGCCCCCCGGCATCTTGATGATCGACGATAATTGGCAGCGTTATTATGGCAATTTCGATTTCAAATGCGAACGTTTTCCCAACCCTCGTGCCATGGTCGATAGCCTGCATAGGCAGGGCTTCAAGGTGATGTTGTGGATCAGTCCGTTTGTCACGGCCGATAGTCCTGAATATCGTGCGCTGGCCAAACAAGGGCTCTTGCTGCGCGATGCCACAGGAAATCCGGCCATCATTCATTGGTGGAACGGGCAAAGTGCCTGCTTCGACCTCACCAATCCGGCTGCTCTCGACTATTTGGAGCACACGCTGCGCGGCATGATGCACGATTATGGCATCGATGGTTTCAAGTTTGATGGCGGCGATAACATTTACTATGACCGTGCCGACTTGCGCCCTTATCGCAAAGATGCGCGCTCGGTTGACCAAACAAAAGGCTGGGCCGAGTTGGGATGCCGCTTCGCTTTCAACGAATATCGCGCGTGCTGGCAGATGGGCAATCGCCCGTTGGTGCAGCGATTGGGCGACAAAGACTATTCGTGGAAGGCGGTGCAACAGCTGGTTCCCGACATGATTGCGGCTGGCTTGCTGGGCTATGGCTATGCATGTCCCGACATGATTGGCGGTGGTTCGTTTGCTTCGTTCCTCGATATCGATGCCGACAAGTTCGACCAAGCACTCATTGTGCGCTCGGCTCAGGTGCATGCGCTCATGCCGATGATGCAATTCTCGGTGGCACCCTGGCGCATTCTCAGTGCAGAGAACATGAAGATTGTTAGGGCTATGGCGCAACTGCATGTGCAAAAATCGCCCTATATCCTGGCCTGTGCCCGCGAAACGGCACGCACCGGCGAACCCATTGTGCGCAGTTTGGAATATGAATTTCCCCATCAGGGTTATGAAAAGGTGCGCGACCAATTCATGTTGGGCAGCCGTTTAATGGTGGCTCCGATGACAACGCCGGGCACTTTGCGCACCATTGTGCTGCCTCCTGGCCGCTGGCGCGACGATCAAGGGCGCGTGTTCCGTGGCCGTCGCACCATCCAACAGCAGGTACCGCTCTGGCGTCTACCTTATTTTGAACGCCTTTGAATGTCGCAAAAGTTCGTTTTTGGCGGATAGCAATTCCCCAAAACATGGTTCTATGGCTGCAAATAGAGCGGTCATCGTGACTACATTGCAAAACAAACATGTGCCGAACAGCCTTCAAAAGCCGTTCGGCACATCTTGTTTTGTGAAGTGCCCCCTCCGCTCTTGTTCTCCGATGGGGTAGAGGCTATCCAAACAAGTGGGCTGACGTGCTCACCAATTACCAATCATTGGCATCACTGTATAGTACACATTGCGTTGTAATATGGTATAAATGACACCACAATCTCATGGTGATTATCTCGTTATTTGATAGTAATTTCCACATGAAGACAATGCTTTGAAGTGTTGGAGGTGATAGGGAGCTACAGAAATGAAGTGATGAGAGCACTAAATATCAGGCTGTCAACGATGATAAGGCTTTGATGGTGGGGATTCTTATAGGCCTAAATAAAGCTTATAAATACCAGCCCGACAGTTGCAAATAGCATCGTTCCTCGTCACTATCTCCTTTCTTCCACCAGTTAGCTAACGACATTCTAAGCACTGTTCCTTGCGGAATGTAATCTAAAGACGTTTGGAAGCCAACGTATTTGATGCGATAGCTGCCATACAAATAGCATGTTTCAGATTTATCTTCAAAAGTTCTTATATGTTTTGCGCCATCATTTCGGCACCAAAAGCACGCTGACTTCATATAAAAGCCAAATGGGAAGGGAGACAACCATGAGGGTGAAGATGTCGGAAGTGGGGGTGATGATGGCGGAAACGACCACGATTGCCACCACCGCATGGCGGCGATAACGGCGCATAGTGGAGGCTGTGAGCAGCCCACAACGCCCCATGAGCCAGCAAACTAAAGGTAACTCGAAGAGAATGCCCATCAAAAGGCTCAGCACCAACAGCGTGTCTACATAGGAGTTGAGCGTGATGAGGTTCTCAACGCTGCCACTTACCTGGTAGGTTCCTAAGAAATGGAACGTTAAAGGGAAGATAACCAAATAGTTAAATACGAGGCCTATGTAGAACATCACAAAGCTACTCACCACAATAGGCACCACACGTTGTTGCGTAGCGGGCTCGAAAGCGGGCGCAATGTAGCCGAAAAGCTGATAGAATACGTAGGGCGATGCCACCATGAAGCCTATATAGGCCGACGCTTTCACATGCATAGCAAACTGTCCTGTGAGCGTAGTGTTGACCAATTGAATGGCAGATGCCGTGGTGGTTATTTCGTTTTGCGACAGCAAATGGAGCTGTTCGCAGAGGCGATAAGACAGAAAATCGGGGGCATGGGGGGCTAAAATCAGGCGAAACACCTCGTCTTTCAGCAAGAAAGCCACGAGACCACACCCAACGATGGCCACGATGACTTTGATGAAAACGCGTCGGAGCTCTTCCAAATGCTCCCAAAATGTCATCTCATCGCGTGGGCTCATCGTGCTGCGTCTCCGCTGGTTTGTCTTTTGAAGGATGCTGCTCTTCGGGCGAATCCACGCCGTTCACGCTGTCTTTAAAATAGCGAACACCCTTCCCTAAGCCCTTCATGAGTTCGGGAATGCGCTTGCCTCCAAACAGAATGAGAATGATAATGGCGATGATAATAATTTCTTGTGTTCCTAACATAATGTGTTGATTTTGAATGATTTTTATGGTTTCGAGGAGTGTTGCACGTAGCCTTGCAATCCTTTCTCCACCTCGTTCCACCATTGTGGATGGGCAATGAGATGGCTAATGTCGAAAAGCATCACGCCATCGGATAGCGAAAGGTTCGTTTGAATGGCGCGACTGATCTTCTCAGGTTGTGGCGCTAACTGGTCGATGAGCACGCTACCATAGAACGGATGACCACATAAAAGGCGGCGTAGTTGGCGACATGAGCCTTCAACCGAGTACCATTGTGCGCCTTCATCGGTGGCATTCTTGGGCTGTTCTATCGTGGGATAGTAGTTACCCGCCATATAAAAATCGATGAGTGGCATATAACCTGTCGTGTGATAGTGTGGTGTGGCCCATGCAAAGTCGCGCTCGGGGTGATAAGAAGGATGGGCAAAGTTCACGCCAACTTCATAATAAGTGGGATACCAAGCGCCGGTATAGGTGCCGAAAAGCGCCTTGGGACGCACTTGTTTCACCTGCTTTCGGAGTGCAACCATCACATCATGGATGACTTTTGCGCGCCATTCTATCCACAAAGCATACCACTTTCCGGGCCGAACCACCCACTGTTGGGTATCGTTTTTCACCCAAGTGAAGATGTCTTGCGGGAACTTTTCAACGCGATGGTGAATATATTTTTCGAAAGCGCGACGCGAAGTGTCGGAGAAGTCGGCCTCGATACCATCATAACGCACGCGGTCTAACACCACGCCATCTACTGTTGGGTAGGCCGAAAGCAAAGCCTTTAACAGCTTTTTCATGTAGCCGAGATAGCCTTTCGCCAAGGGATTGACCATTGCAGCATACTTCTCTTTCTGCTGTGTAATGGGCAATCGTCCGGCAGGCGTGTATTGCATGGAGGCCCATTCAGCATGCTTGGTGTAAATAGGACCGCGATTAAAGTAGTTATGTCCTGCTGAAAAGCAGTTCATTGCGGCATGCACCTTCATGCCAAAGGCGTGGGCAATGGTGATGAAACGCCCCAAGTAGTCGAAGTCGGGGCGTGTGAATTGTTTCCAAGTTTGCAGCTTAGGAGCCAACGATGTGTTGAATAACACCTCGCCACTCACAGGCCGAACGTCGACAACGAGGTCGGTAAAGCCCAATAGATGGAGCTTCCTGACGTAGTAATCGATGCTGTCGGGGTGGCTAAAGGTTTGGAAATTAGCCGTCGCATCCACCCACATGATGATGTGTTTGGCGGTGCTGTCGGTTGTCCTCTCTGCATTCTTTTGCGCCATAAGCCTCCCCATAGGTGCTAAAAGCAGCACCATGAGCAGCCCTTTTTGCCATAGCCTGCGCCATGAGAGTTGCCGTTGTAGAGGCCACTGCGCAATGGGTTTCATGCGTTTTCCCTCCAATAACGCTCAATATCTTCCAATGACATGCGCGCCGTCTCGGGGATAAAGCGCCAGATAATGAACAGATAGGGCAGACACATCAGCGCAAAGAACAGGAAAGTGCCTGCGGGAGTGAAGGCCGAAAGGAACCAAGGTGTGAGCTGACCTATTAGGAATGTGCCCACCCAAAGGGCTAAACCGGCAATGCTCATGGCGATACCTCGCACGTGATTGGGGTACATTTCGGAGAGCAAAACGAACACAACGGCGCTGATACTGATGGCACAACAAAACACATAGAACAGGAAAAACGCCAGCATCATGTAGGAGGAAAGCTGCCATTGGTCGTGGAATTGGAAGTAAAGGGCTATGAGGATGAGCGATAAAAATCATGCCCGAAACGCCATAATAGATGAGCTTTTTGCGGCCAATGCGGTCGATAATAAACAATGCAATGATGGTGGTTAGCATGTTAACTGCACCAACTAACACCTGACAAAGGAGCGGATCGTCCATTCCTGCATTGGTAAAGATGGACGGACCATAATACAACACGGCGTTAACACCCATGAACTGCCCCAAGATAGCAATGCAAACGCCTAAGATAATCGCTTTCAATAGGCCTGGTTGCAAGAGCGAACGCCATGATGTCTCCACGCTTTTGGCGATGGTTTCTTGTGTTTGGGCAATCTGTTTGGCAATGGCTTCACGCGCCACATAGATGCGTTGGTAGATGGTTTCGGCTTCGGTTAGTCGGCCTTTCACCACCAACCAGCGCGGACTTTCGGGCAAAGCGAGGATGATGATGAAGAAGAATAGCGCGGGAAGCGTCTCCATTCCCAACATGCCGCGCCACACTTCGTCGACAAAGATGAAGCGAAGCCAGCCCGTTTCTATCGCGCCTTGCTGCGAAATGAGCAACAAACCATAGTTCATGGCATAGGCAACTAAGAAGCCAATCGTGATGGCTAACTGATATAACGATACCATAAGACCCCGGTATTGCGCAATAGCAATCTCCGATATATAAATAGGTGCGACGATAGAGATGATGCCTATGCCTGCACCGCCAACGATTCTAAAGACCACTAACATGGAGAAATTGGTGGCAACGGCGCAACCTAAGGCCGAAGTGGTGAAGAGAAAGGCCGATAAAAACATGATGGGTTTGCGGCCAAAGCGGTCACTTAGCCAGCCAGCAACGGCCACTCCAGCAATCGATCCCACAAGAGCGCTGCTCACATACCAGCCTTGTTGCACTACGTTTAAGTGAAATTGTGTGTTCACTTGGTCGATAGTGCCTGAGATAACGGCCGTGTCGTAGCCAAAAAGCAGTCCACCTAAGGCGGCGATGAGGGCTAAAAAGAAAAGGTAGCCCATGTGTACGGTTCTTGAATTCATAGTGTAATGCGATAGAATAAGGTGGGGAATTAAAGATTAAAATATTCTTTATAGCGGTCATAAAGGTGCCCGGCTTGCAGATAAGCCGACTGAGGACTCATGAAATGTGAGAACTCAAAGGTGATGGCTTTATCGTAATGGCACCGCTTAGCAGCTTCTAATTTCAGACGGAGTTTGTCGAATTTAATCGGAAGGAAGCGTATAGGCATGTCGCGATCGAATGTTTCTGCATTTGTCCAGCACTGCATTCCATAGCGATCGGCCAATTTTTTGTTGACCGAAAAGAACATGTCTAACTCATCATAATCAATATGCCCATCTTGAAAAGCGCAGGCATCGACCACATCATGAATGCCATCGAAGATCTCATTCCATTCTCTTTCGTGCTCTTCTACGCTCACAGCCTGCTCCTTTGTGAGTCCTTCGGTGGGCATAACGGCCTTCTTTCCGTCAATCCATGGCGAGATAAACACCGGCAAATTGTTGGAGATGTCTTTACATTGTTTGCCAATCGTGTGGAACGTTTCAATGGCTCCTTTGGTCTTTCGGCTGATTTCTGTGCTGATATACCAACCTTTAAAACTCTTGTGGTGACCGTAACTCTTCCACACTTCATCGATAACGTAGCGGTTATCGCGTATTTCATGCGACATATCTCCTGTGTCCCAATAGTGCCCCGAGTCGTAAAGTCCGAAATAAAACTTCATGTTATATTTATCGGCCAAGCGCAAAAAGAGGTCAATTAAATCGACCGATGGCTTGTAACATCCTTTCTTTAGCAGATAAGCTGAGGGGTAAGTGATGAACTTTCTGTAGCCCGACCGTATCACGATAACGGTGTCGATACCGATGGCTTTCATATATTTAAAATCGGCATCCCACTCGCGTTCGCCCCAGTTTTGGTGGGGAATATCGTGCGAAATCTCGTCTCAAGAAAGTGCCCGTGATGGGCAATCCGTTGGCTTTGGGCACGAGATACGACTATTGTCGGTAGCCAATGCACCGACAGATGGTGATGATGGGCGCTTGTTTTTAGCCCATAACAAAGAGGGGGCGAGCAATGATGCGGCACACCCTAAGCCTAATTGCTTTAAAAAATCTCTACGGTTAACCATGGGTTACTTGTTGTTGATTTACGGTTTCCCACGACTTTTGCTTTTGAAGCGGCCGTCATGTTGACCTGTTTTGATAGAAACGATATGTTAATGATTGAAATATTGTATGTTTGCGAGTGGGAAGTTCCTCCACATTCTTTATTTTATATCTTGTGGGTGAAACGCTGTGTGTGGGGCGACTCATAGTCATCAATGTGCAAATAATGACTTCTTGCCGTGAGACAAGCACCCACTAACCCCGCCTGATTGCTTAAGGTGGAGAGGGCGATGATGGAATCTTCGCTGACTTTATTGAGCGAATACTTCTTGATACCCATTTGGATGGGGGCGCAAGAGGTAATCGCCTGTGGTCGACAACTCGCCGCCAATAACGAGCATTTCGGGGTTGAAGATATTGATGATGCCTGCTAAGTTTCGCCCCAACTCGGTAGCAACCTCTTGCAAAGCATCAATACAGAGAATATCTTCGCGCTGAATAGCGTCTAAGATGGCTTGCAATGAGAGCTCGTTTTCGGGCGTGTTGGAGAGGATAGATACTTGTCCATTGCGCAGTCTTTGCATCACTTTGCGCAGCAAGGCAGCCCCCGAAGTCTCGGTTTCCATGCAGCCTGTTTTGCCACAATGACAAATAATGTCGTTGTCGTAGCAGTGCACATGTCCCATTTCTCCAGCATATCCAGAGCGCCCCGCATAGCGCTTGCCATCGATAATGATGCCCATGCCGATGCCCCAGCTTACATTAATGAACACCACATGTTGCAAACCGCGGCAACAACCCTGCAACCATTCACCATAAGTCATGCAACGTGTGTCGTTGTCGATGGTGGTGGGGATAGCCAATCCCTGTGTTAACGCATCGGCTAATGGCTCGTCTAAGGTGGTGAAGATGTTGTAGGCGGTGCCCGCTTGCGGTGTAACACGTCCACCAACAGTCATGCAAGCGCAACTTATTTGCTGGGGAGAGCAGTTGGCTTCTCGCAAGAAATTCTGGATAATCTTCAAGAGATTGTCGAAGCAAGCCCGACTATCTTCATAGTAAAAAGGCATGCGTGAGTGTTCATAGATGATGGTTCCGCAGAGGTCACAGATGCAAAGACTCATCCAAAGGTGTCCCATGTCGATGCCTAAGAAATAGGCTCTTTTGGCATTTAAGAAGTAAAGACGCGGCGCACGGCGTGCATAGTTTTCCTTTCGTCCCACTTCACAAACCCATCCAGAGGCGATGAGTTCGTTTAGCGCCTTTGTCATAAAAGGAACACTAACAGCCTGGTCTCGCGCCAACTCTGCAATGGTTTGCTGACCACGCAATATCAATTGGCGAAGCAATGCGCGTTGTGCTTTCAGTCCAGGTTTCTATAGAAGGAATGCCAACTTCTTCCACAAGGATGATAATAAATAATTTATTTTACTTTTGCAAAAAGTATATAAATAAATAAGTTTTCCAATCTATTGGCTTGTTAATTATTTAAAAAAAGCATGGCCTTTTCTATGCGTAACATTCGCGCAGGGGAAAAATGGTTAGTTTTTAATATAAATAGGTTTACGCGCGTAATAGCATATATATTGTATGCAAAAAAAGCATAGCGATTACCCGGCAATATGAATGAGATTAGGATGTAATTTGATAGCTTTTTATAATGTAAATAATTTCAGTAATAAACCAACTTAAATAATTAAAAATAATTTATTTAATGTGCTTTGTGAAAATAAATAGTTTTAAATTTGGAACATATTTAATATTGTTTTATATTTGCAGCGTCATGAAGTAAGAACTATTTCTACTACTTTGTGCAATCTAAACAAAAATATGGTCATGAAAGAAAAAAAGTGAAAAATGAGTATCGTTTAGCCGTGAGCCGTTTGGTTTGGCTGATGGTATTGATGTTGGCTATCCCTGCTTTGCGTGGGCAAGCTCAAACGACAGTGAAAGGATTTGTGCATGATGTGGCGGGAGAGCCTTTTAGCCGGTGTGACGGTAGTCATGAATAATAATCCGAAACATGCTACAGTGACAAACCTTGAAGGCTATTATGTGCTGAATGGAGGTGCACAAAAAGCTTCTACACTCACCTTTACTTATGTGGGGATGAAGCCCTTACAAGTGAAATGTAATGGGAAGACTTCTATTGATGTTACGTTGCAAGATGACAACACCGACTTGGCAGATGTGGTTGTGATTGGCTATGGAACAGCTCGCAAACAGTCGCTCACGGGTGCTGTAACAGCTATGAAAGGTGACGAGTTGTTGAAGGGGCCATCGACCAATGTGTCGAGCCTGTTGGGTGGAAAGATGCCTGGTGTGACCTCGGTTCAGACTTCGGGTGAGCCAGGAAACGACCAAGCAGCCCTCAGAATACGTGGCTCTCACATGGAAGCTTTATATATTGTGGATGGCATTCCACGCAGCATTGATGATATTGACCCTAACGATATTGAAAGTATTTCGGTGCTCAAAGATGGTGCTGCTGCGGCTGTTTATGGCCTGAATGCAGCTGGAGGTGTGATTATAGTGACGACAAGAAAGGGCACAGAGGGGAAGCCTCGTGTGGCTTATGATGGTCAGTTTGGTGTGTCGCTGAATGCGAATTTCCCCGAATTTATGAATGGCCCTGAATATGCTCACTATTATAACATGGCACAGATGATGGACCAATTGGCTAACGGAACCATTCAACGCCGTGAAGATTATGTGCCTGCTTTTAAGCAAAGTGACATTGAGAAAATGCTCAATGGCGACCCCACAGATGGATGGGACAACGTGAATTATATTGATAAGGTGTTTGGAACAGGACAGCTTTTTAAACATAATGTGTCGGTTTCGGGGGGTAATCCCAATGTGAACTATTATGTTGGTGGCGGTTTTATGAACCAGAAAGGTAACATCGATAACTATGATTATCGCCGTTATAACCTGCGTACGAACCTGAATTTCAAGCCCAATAAGGATTGGAATATTGCTGTTGGAACCGTAGCAACCATCACACGCAAGGCACAACCACGCTATAATTCGGGCGGATCGGATGCGTTGGGCATGCCAGGTGAGACGGGTTGGCTCTCTATTGGGCACCAAGCAATCATGATGAGGCCTTATTTACCTGAGCAATGGAATGGGCTTTACACCGGTTCTATCCCCAATAATGCTTCGGTGGTGTATAGTCCTTTGGCCGCAATTCAACAATCGGGTTATCAGAGAACGCGTGGTATGAATCTCAACACCAACGTCTCTTTCAGTTATGATGCACCTTGGTTGCCAGGCTTAACCTTGAAGGCTACGGGGTCGTATGATTATCTTTCTTCGCGTAACAAGCAGCTGAGCACACCCTATCAGACCTACACGCGCGATTTAACCACGGCAACCTTCGTGTTGAATCAAGATCCTGAGAGCATTAATAAAAATAAGGTGGGCGAAGGATCTTATACCACTGAGCAGATGATAGGTCAGCTTAGTGCGGGCTATGTGCACCAATTCGACCGCCATCATGTCGACGCTTTGTTCTTGGTTGAAGGCCGAGATTTTAAATCATCTAACTTTGCTGCCTACGCCGATAATGTTCCTTTTGCAGGTCTTCCAGAACTATCTTATGGCATTCCGCTCACAAGTAACTCGCAATCGGGGTTGAGTGGACACACCCGAACGGCTGGTTATGTGTTCCGTTTGAAATATGATTACAACAATATTTATTTAGCAGAGTTTAGCGGTCGCTATGATGGTAGTTACAACTTCAGTGGTAATAAGTCGAATAAGCGGTGGGGATTCTTCCCTTCTTTCTCTGCAGCATGGCGTCTTTCGGGTGAATCTTTCATGCAAAAGACACAGTCATGGTTGAGCGATTTGAAGCTGCGTGCATCAATAGGTTTGTTGGGTAATGATGCTGTCTCACCTTATTCTTTCCTTAGCACCTATTCTTTTGGTGGTAATCGCATCTTTAATGGCAATGTATATAGTTCACTTTACACTTCAAATGTTGCTAATCCAGAGCTTACTTGGTCGAAGACACGCACTTCGAACATTGGTTTTGATGCAACATTGTGGGATGGAAAGCTCTCGCTTGAGGCCGATTGGTTCTATAATCTCAACTATGATATCTTGGCAAATATGAGTGGTGATAAGGCTCCTTCTATGGGAGGCTATTATTATACCATTGCAAATCATAACCGATATGCCAACTATGGTGTGGAATGGACGTTGTCTCATCAAAACACCTTCGCTCTGTTGGGTAAGCCTTTCCGTTATAATGCAAGTCTAAACATGACGTATGCGAAGAGCAAATGGCTGCGCTATCTCGATGAACCCAATGCACAAGAGTGGCGCAAGTATGTAGGAACAAGTGTTGATGCAGCATATGTTTGGATTGCAGAAGGCCTCTTCCGTTCAGAAGAAGAGATTGATCATGCAGCTTGGTACGGCAGTAGACCCAACTTAGGTGATATTAAATACAAAGATATGAATGGCGATGGCAAGATAGATGAGCAAGATCGTTCGCGCATAGGGCGTAGCAATCGTCCAGAAATCATGATGGGTCTTAATCTTGGTGCATCGTGGAATGGATTCGATTTTAGCGCGCAATTTACGGGTGGTTTCAAGTTTGATGTGTCAATGTTGGGTACTTATTATAATGGTTATGATGACAATACCATCTGGAGTCAAACCTTTAAAGAGGGCGCGAACTCACCCTTATGGTTGGTGAAAGAGGCTTATAGCATTGACAATCCCAATGGCACTTACCCTCGCATTACGCTCTCTACCGTCTCACATGGTGGCGATAATGGTGCTGCTTCCACCTTTTGGATGCGCAAAGGTAACTATGTTCGTTTGAAAACAGCACAGATAGGCTATTCGTTACCGAAAGCAATGATGCATAAAATCGGTATAGAGAACATCCGTATTTATGTGGAAGGGTCAAACCTTTTCACACTTGATAGCCTGCCAAAGGGAATCGATCCCGAGTCGCCCGCAGTGAATAACGGATACTATCCGCAGCAAAGAACCTTTTTAGGTGGTATTAACATCACATTCTAACCTTAACGTTCACGAAAATGAAAAAGAGATATTTAACGATAGCATCAATTGCAATGGGTCTTGCTGTTACATCATGCAATGACTTTTCTCAATATTAGTCCCTACAGACAAAGTAACCGAAAAAAATTAGTTTGGAGCGATGTCGCTACAGGTGAATTAGCTGTAAACTATTTCTATGGAGATATTCCAAATCTTGGTAGTTTTAGCAATTATCAGAGCAGTATTGGTCTGACTGAAGGCTTGACCGACGAGTTTAAATACGGCAATATGAACTATAATGCCTTCTGTTTCATTCCTAATGAGGTTTCTTATGGTGGCACAGTGCTCACTGCTCCCTATGTAGATAGCTACTTAGGTGTGTGGGGAACCACCTACGAACAGATACGTCGTGTGAACGAAACCTTAGGAAAACTCCATGCAAGTAGTTTTGATGAGCATGAAAAGCAGCGCTTAGAAGGCGAACTTCGCTTCTTTAGAGCCATGTATTACTTTGAACTTTTGAAGCGTTATCATCAGGCAATCATTTATGATGAAGACTTAACTAAGATCTCAACCAACAAGGCTTTAGATACAGAAGCTGCTGGATGGGACTACATTTTGGCTGATTTAACCTTTGCGGCACAGCATCTTCCAGTGCAGAAAGCAGCAATGGGACGCCTCACAAGTGGTGCTGCTTATGCCCTCATCACACGTGCTATGCTTTATTGTAATAATTGGAATGCGGTGAAAGAGGCCGCAAAGAAGGTCTTCGACATGGGGTATACGCTCACCAGTCAGTATGCCGATGCCTTTAAAGGTGAAGGAAATACCGAAGCCATCTATACTTATGTTTATGGCAATGTGGCTAACACTGGACACCAGTTCGATAGCTATTATGCGCCAGGAGGGGACCATTCTTTGGGCATGCCTACCTATGGTGCGTTTGGAACACCTACACAAGACATAGTAGAAGAGTATGAATTGAAGACTGGAGGGAAAGCAGATTGGACCGCATGGCATGCACAAGGAGGCACCACTCAAGCACCACCTTATGACCAATTAGAGCCACGTTTTGCGGCAACCATACTCTATAACGGAGCTAAATGGCGTGATAGAGCCATCGAACCCTTTGTTGGTGGCAAAGATGGATGGGCTGAATGGATGAAAGACGCAGTGAATGAAGGGCGTACAACCACGGGCTATTATCTGAAAAAGTTCTTGGATGAGTCGCGCGATTACAAAGCCAATAGCCAGAGTACACAGCCTTGGGTAGCCTTCCGATTAGCCGAAGTCTATCTCAATTATGCTGAGGCTTGCTTACGAACCAACGATCTTGCCGAGGCTGTTATCTATATTAATAAGGTGAGACAGCGTCCAGGTGTCGGACTTCCTGCCCTACAAAATCTCACAACGGCTGAGCAAGTGTTTGATGCTTTGCGCCATGAACGCAAGATAGAGCTGGCCTTCGAAGGACTTTATTACTGGGATATGCGTCGCTGGGGATTGGCTACTACACAGCTAACAGGTATTCGTCGTCATGGATTTAAGATTGAAAAGAGTGGCAGCAACTATCGTTATCAATATGTAACCGTTGACAATGTTAATCTCAACTACCCACAGAAAATGAATCGTTTCCCCATTCCTGTGGCAGAACTGAATACAAATAAGGAGATGAAACAATTCTCAGAATGGCAATAATTTAAAGAACATCATTATGAAAACAAAGATAAATTTCGTGTGCTACTGCGTGGCATTGGCCTCACTTTCGCTCTTCACCAATTGTGCAGAAGAGGAACATGTAGCACCAACGGCTAATCGTTCGGGCATCACGAGCCTAACAGCTTATTTCACTTCGGGTGAATATAAAGACAAGGTTGCCAAGGAATGGATCATTAATAGCAATGAAGACAAAACGGACTATGTTATCCCTATTCCTTTTTATTACCCAGAGGAAAGCGATAATTCGACAGCCGATGCGCTAAAAGCGATGAAGGTAACTGCCGTGTTGGAGAATAATTGCATGCTCAATCCAGGCTTAACCATGCTCGACTTAACCCAGAAGAATGCCTTTACCTATACCGACCCCTATGGCAATGAGCGCCATATCACCATCTCGGGGCAGCAAGTGCGTTCCAATAAGTGTGCCGTTAAGAGTTTCATGGTCAATGGTTCCATTCCCGCAGTGGTTGATGAAACGAATAAAAGCATATCGATAGTCACTCTTGATGACCTCTCAAATGCAACAGCAGAAGCAGTGCTTGATGCCCATGCAACGATAGTTCCCGACCCTCATGGCACCTATAATTTCAATCAACCCATGTCCTTTACGGTGACTGCTGATAACGGAGTGGATAAGACTGTCTACCAAGTGGTGAAGCGTATTCCATCAAAACTCGACATGGGTTATGCCGTAGGGAGCGAGAAAGAACTATTCTCTCATGACCTAAGACTATTAGGTATCACGCAAACACAAGAGGGCATGCACCCCACTTTAGCCGCTATTGGCAAATATGTTGTCCTCAATGTGGGTGATGGTAGCGCACCACTCTATTTCTTGAGGGCTACAGGAAGTAAGGTCGGAACAATTAATTTGGGAAGTGCAAATGCTACGGGTGCCATCACCAGTGACCAGGCAGACCACATGCTTATCTGCAATCTTGCAGACAATGGACAGACATTAAAGATTTATAAAACGAATAGTGTGACCGGCGCTCCCACACCCTTTATCACCTATCATAACAGCTTAGGGGTTACTCTTGGCGCCCGTTTAAGTGTGCAAGGCGACCTCGATCACGATGCGCTGATCGTGGCAACACCGCTCAATACCAAGAAAGTGGTGCGCTGGAAAGTTACCAATGGCACCGTGGGTGCACCCGAAGTGATAGAGCTTGGCATCAATCCTTGGGGTGGAATGGGCGGAAATGCCAAGGTTGTAGCGGCCAATGCGCAAGGCAATGCAGGTTGTGTGGCCGACTATTATGCTGGAGGTGCCAATCAAATGTATTACTTATCCGACTGGCAGACACCCACCAATTTGGTCAAAGGAGAGTCGTGGGGACAAACAAGTGCGGCCCTCGATATGTGCACCTTTAACCATAATCGCTATTTAGTAAACTTCAAAATAGGCTATTGGCCCACATGGGGATTTCCAGGAACCGTCTATCTTTTCGATGCAGCCAATCTCAATAGTGTCACGGGAGCAGATGAGACTTCTTCGGCATTGAAGTATGCTTTTAAAGTAAAAGATTATTGTGCGGGCAACATGGCATCACCAGGTGACTACGGATTTAGTGATGTTCTCATCGCTCCTACAGCTGATGGCTACTTTGCTCACATCTTCTACGTGTCGAATACGCACCTCTCGTTTGGTGGTATCCAGATTGATTGTATTAAAAAATGATGCATTTTATAGCGCAATATCATGCATTTTAGGTCATAAACAATGCGACATTACACAACAATACATAGTGTTTTATGTTTCATGTTGGTACTCATGGCTTACACTTCCTGTAAGCCTGAGTCTCATGAAGATATTCAAAACAAATGGGATTGGGAGAAGAAAAAAGACCCAACACCAAGTCCTGACAGCGAAAAATCACGCTTCATCTGGATTGATGCAGCAGCCAACTTCCCCCGTTATGCCAACAGCAAAGAGAACATCCAGACCGACTTGGAAAAGGTTAAGGCAGCCGGATTTACCGATATCGTGGTGGATGTGCGCCCTTCGATGGGCGATGTTCTCTACAAAACCGATGCTGTGAGTCAGGTGAAGAAGCTCGATACCTGGGAGGGGGGCACCTATTCGTTTTACGAACGCACGGCCACTTGGGACTACCTGCAGGCCTTTATCGATGCAGGTCATCAGTTAGGGCTGAAGGTTAACGCAGCCATTAACACCTTTGTGGGCGGCAATCTCTATCCTTATGGGCTTGGAGAACAGGGACTTGTGTTCCGCGATGCCACGAAACGTGCGTGGGTAACGACACTAAGTCTTGAGCAAGGGTTGGTTAACGAGATGGATCTCACGAGCACTAACCCCGCCGATGCCGACTTCTATGGAACGAAATTCCTCAATCCTTCCAACCCCGATGTGCAGGAGTTTCTGCTCCATTTGCTGCGCGATTTAAGTCAATACAAGGTCGATGGCATCTTCTTAGACCGTTGCCGATACGACGATTTGCGGGCAGACTTCTCTGAAGAGAGTCAAAAGCAATTCAAAACGTTTGTTGGAGATGAGCAAGTTCGATTCCCCGAAGATGTAGGAACAGTGGGTATGCCTGATAACAAAGCCACGCGAAAGGCAAAAATATTTCAAGCAATGGCTGGCCTTTCGCGCCAAAACCATCCACGACTTTGTGCAACGAGCCGTAGCGACTATTCATGGCGTTAATCCCAAAATCAAGGTCGGAACCTACGTGGGTGCGTGGTATTCCACCTATTATCAGATGGGAGTTAACTGGGCAAGCACGAGCTATGACCCCGCCATTGACTATCCTTCTTGGGCTAATAGCGACTACCATCAGTATGGTTATGCCGACTTGCTCGACCAAATGCTCTTGGGATGTTATGCAGCTGCCAATAAAGTTTATGGCACAGGCGAATGGACAATGCAGGGCTTTGCCCAACAAGCACGCAGGCTATTGGGTAAAAACGTGAAGTTCGCGGGCGGCTCCGACGTAGGAAATCCCACGGGATTTGAACAGGGCAATCAGCACGAAGCAGTGAAAAACAGTGTCGATGCCTGCGCTAATGCAGCCGATGGTTATTTTGTTTTCGACATCTATCATGTCAGAACGTATAATTATTGGGACGACTTGAAACAAGGATTTGAACAATTAAAGAAGAAATAAGATTTCCGAAAACAACTTAAAACACGAAAAAACAAATGATGAAAAAAATGATGGTTGCACTGCTTCTCGTAGGCAGTGCAACCTTAACCATGGCACAAACGCTGAAATTTAACAGCGAAGGACGTTTTAAAATCATGCAAATCACCGACGTACACTATAATGGTAGTGAGGCTTCGCTGGCTGCTTTGCCGGTGATTGACCGCCTCTTAACGGCCGAAAAGCCTGATTTAATAGTGCTTACGGGCGACATTATCTGGGGGCCTCCGGCTAAAGAAAATCTCCTATCGGTGCTCAATCGCATCGCCAAGCATCACATTCCGTTTGTCTATGAATTTGGAAATCATGACTTTGAGCAAGGACTTTCCAATCAAAAACTCTACGAACTTGCACGCCAAGTGGACTATAATATCTGCCCAGAAATCAAAGATGGACAAGCATTAGATTATGTTTTAACCATCCAATCATCGCATGATCAGCAGCCCGCAGCCCGTCTTTATTGCTTCGATTCGCACGCCTATCCCAAGGGTTTCCCGCAAGATAAGAGCAAAGGTATCTATGCTTGGCTCACCTTTGAGCAGGTGGGTTGGTATCGAAAACAGGCGCAAATGGCAAAGCAAACGTACCACAATAAGGTGCTTCCTGCGCTGGCTTTCTTCCATATTCCGTTGCCCGAATACAAGCAAGCAGCCACAACTGAGACGGCAACGCTCATTGGTACGCGCCGAGAAGCGGTGTGTTCGCCCGATTTTAACTCAGGCATGTTCACCGCAATGGCTGAAGAAGGCGACGTGATGGCTATCTTTGCGGGGCACGATCACGACAATGATTATGCCGTGATGTGGAAAGATTTGCTCTTAGCCTATGGGCGATATACGGGCGGAAACACCGTGTATAATCACTTAAAGCCCGGTGCTCGTGTCATTATCTTAGAGGAAGGGATGCGTCGTTTCACTACTTATATCCGTGAATGGGATGGCAATTGCTGTGACTTCTCTACCTATCCCGACAGTTATGTCATGGATGATTGGACGAAACGTGCCCCCGTTCGCTATGAATAGGCGATAGGAAGACGACAAAAAAGCAGTTGAAAAAAGCCTCGTATCCCTCTCAACTTGCCACCTTTTTTGCAGGAAGTTGAGAGGGATACGAGGGTAAAAGTGGGGTGAAAAGGAACGTCTTCTTAGTCGAATTTTAGGTGCGTCATGCCACAATGGCCTATATGAAAGCCTGCATGATGCCTCGTTTCTCTTAATGAGACTTATTTAATTGTATGATAGCCCAAATGCAACCAATGGCTGCAATGACTGCAATGACGGTAAAAAGATAAAATAATTCCATACGTTTATTCCTTATTCCCTAATAAAAACATGAAGAATCCAAAGAGCATAGTAAGCATTACTGCAGCCAAACCCATAATTAATAAATAAGTCTTTTCTATCTGCATGCCCATAATTCCCGAAAGAATAACTCCCCCAAAAATCAATTTAGATAGGTCAAGACTATATTTACTTGCCTCTAAATAGAGCCTTGGAAGAGTTTCTTTCTTCCAGTGTTTCTGCTTTTTCTCCATGCTGCAAATATAATGATAAATTTCATAAAACACATTGTTTTAGGATGATTTTCTCCATAAGACAATGTATTTCAACACTCATTTTCCCACTTCAAACGTCACCAACAGGCCGCGATGGTCGGTAGGCCAAATGCCTTTTGGTGGGAGATAAGGGTCGTTCCACGTGTCTTTTTCGGGCTTACAACGGGCCACACACGTATCAGGTCCGAAGATTTTTAGCGTCTGTTGCGCGCATATTTCGACCTTGGTAGTAGATTAAATCGATGCGTTCGCGCTCGTCAGATAGCGGTGCCCACGTGAGTTTTTTTGAATGTCGGCGAGGGGATTATAGCATGGATAAGTGAAGCCGGGATGCGTGAGTGGGTTGGGAAACAGCACGCGATAGGCATCCCGATAGCCCGCTTTGGCGAGCATAGTTGACACGGTCCAAGGCACAATCATGCCGTGATGGTCGAAAAAGTTGTGCGGTGGCGCCCGTCCAATCTAAATGCGATGGCTCGTTGAAATCGCCACCAAAGATGACACATCGACCCGCTTTTAGGTCGTGTTTTGCTTCATTAATGAAGATTTGCGCCGCGTTATCGCGCCATGAAAGGTCGTTTTTCTGCAGCAATTCATCAACGTTGGCGGGACGATTGCAGGGCTTAAACGTGTTACCATCATAGCCTCTTACCTCATAATAGCTGCAATCTAAATAGTCAAGGTGGCCGGTATAGACGGCAAACTCGCGCCCTTTCACCTTCGTTACCAGCTTATAAATGCTGCCATGATCGCGATTTTCGGGGAAAACATACACCGAATCGCTGATGGGATGGGCGCTCAATAGTCCCGAATCCTTCGATTTAAACGTGTAATACGTAAGACCTCGTTGGTGCAGAGCCGACACAAGACGCAGCAAAAAGTTGGTGTTGTGGTAGTTTCTCACCTCGCTAAACGTTACAAAAGTCGGGGTGAAGGCGAGCCAATTCGTCGACGATAGCCTCGAAACCACCCGGAATAAGTGTGCCTTCTTGCCAGATATTCCATTGCAAAACGGTGATTTTCTGTGGCGATTGTGCCATTGTTCCCAAGGCAAAGCAATGGAGCAACAGGGCTAAAATGATTTTTTTCATCTGTAAAAAAAGTTTATATTATTGATGTTGTTTTTGATCGATGGGGCGGCTGTTGAGCGCAGGTGGCTCGGGCAACACCCATCCTTCGTTGTAATGTTGATTGTTGGGAAGCGCCGAATGGCCTACACCTTGCAGCATCAACTGGCGCAGTTGGCCGAAAAACAGCTGGTAGACCTGCCGCGGAAACGCATGGTTGGCCTTGCAAACAGCGGCAGCCATGCCCACCACTTCGCCCATCATGCCCGTGGTTCGCATCACCCTTGTCGAGCCAAGTGCCACATGTGTGACGCTAATGTTGCGCCCTGCCATGAAAAAGGTTGTTGACATTGCGTGAGTAAAGGCAGCGAAAGGGCACGGCATAAGGATAGATGACGCGCTGATGGGACACGGCTTTGAAGGCCGAAAACGGGAAGATTTGCTGCTGAAGGCTGTCGGGATAGTGCAGATCGAGGCTCCAAGTGGTGGTGAAAGTAGCGTCTTCGTGGGGCATGTTGCGCATGATGTCTTGCTCGCTCAGCACATAATCGCCTAACAACCGACGCGACTCGCGCTTGCCAGCCACATAGCCTACCCATGCCAAACGCCATTTTTTTCGTAGTTCTTTCGCCCTTGATAGGCATGCTTGAGAAAGCTCCAATTGGCATAAATCACGGCCAAGCCATAGTCGCGGATAGCCTCGATTTCGTTGATTTTATGGCGCCAAAGTCCCGTTTCCCACGTCCATTCGCCCTTGAAAACGGGCTCGCATGTGTGGCGATTGATGCCGATTCCATAGTCGAAATGCGCGAAAGGGACAGCGTGTTGTGCCTTTTCGGCGCGCCATTGCATGGAAACACCTAAGGTCATGCTATCGGCTTGCTGTGGCGCCAAGTCCTCATGGAAAGCCGATTGCGCCTCTCTGCCCATGCAATAGTGTGCACCTGCGAGGAAACCCACAGTGCCATCGCCTGTGCAATCGGCAAAAAGAGGTGCCGAGAAGCGTAGCCGTTGCCCCGTTTCTACCTGCTGTGCCACGACCGCTTTGATGCAATTTCCCTCGTTGTTGGTAGGAGAAGCAGGCGCCATCTCCACCCTGTCGACATGGAAATTCAGGTAAAGGTTGATGTTTTTCTCGCCTTTAACCACAGCCAGCTTGCGTTCATCGGCATAGTTTTCGGCCGGCATGGCGTTGCCTTCTTGCGTGGGTGCAAACTCTTTTTGCAGGTCGCCGAGCCGCGGATAAGGCTCCATGTTGATGCGACCGCCCAGGTGTACGCGCACTTCCGAACTGTTGTTGCCACCCAAAACGGGGCGGTTTTGCACCAAAAGCCACGCGCAAACCCAAGCGAGCTGCCGCCAAAGCCGCACTCATTCCGGCTACTCCGCCACCCACAACCACAAGGTCGAAGGGCGTTGTTGAGGCTTCTGGATGGGCGATGGATGCTGCTTTTCGCGCCAAGTGGCCAGCGTTTGGGGTGCGTGGGGTGGAGGATTGGGCGTGGTGGAAAGGTAGATGGCATCGCAACGGCCGTCAAAGCCCGTAGCATCGTGCAACGAAAGGTGGTTGATGCCCTGCTTTAATTGCGCTTTTCCGGCATATTGCCACTGCCAACTGTCGCCCGCATCGCCCACCATTTGCCCCAACTTTCGCCCATTCACGCCCACGAAAAAAACCGGCCGGGACCACGTCCTTTGTGCCACGGTGACGTCCAGTTGTACGTGCGAACATAAACGAAATAGGTGGCTGCAGCAGGCACATCAATTGTTGTTTCGGCCATCTTCACGGGCGTTCCCATGCCATGTGCCAGCAAATAGGGCGAGCCCATCTGCTCGATAAACTGTGCATCGACCACCCAACCGCCTTTGTTTTGAAACCTTTCGGCCTCAACCAATAGGTTGTGGGCAGCGAGATGGAGCGCCATTACCAGCAACATGGTCAGCGTTGTGATGCGTTGTTTTGTCATTGTTGGTTTGTGGTTTTTGGTGAAAAGTCCCATTCCGACCCTCTGAAAGGGTCGCCGTAAGAATAAAATGACCGTTCAGACCCTCCGAAAGGGTTGTCGCAAACAGAAAAAGACCATTCAGACCCTCTGAAAAGGTTGCCGCAAGAATAAAACGACCATTCGGACCCTCTGAAACGGTTGCCGTGCGATGCAGGAGCCTTTTCGACCCCTCCGAACGGCTGTTGCATAGCACATGAGCCTTTCTGATGCGTCGAAACGACGGTTGTCAGCCTTTGTATGTGCCTGAGTTGCGTTGGGAACATTTCACATTTGTTTGGCCCTGCTTTGCAAAGCGAGTGGGATGTGTTGTGAAAAATGGTGCAAATTGTCCCACAAAATGAAGCATATTGCAGTCGGATATGCACCAAATTGCGAGACAAAAATGATAGTAATTACTTCACGAGTCAACGCCTTTTAGCGGCGAAGGTGTGGGTTGAGCTGTGCGTCTAAAGCCGGGTAAGGCAGGTAAATGCTCTTCTCTCCTTGCCAAGTGAGGCCGTTGGGGATGAGCACTGTCTCTTGCAATGTGACGCCAGGTGCCACGGTGATGGGCGCATTGAGTTTGCGTTGGTTGAACACTTGCTCTAACCTGTTGAGGCGCATGAGGTCGTCTCGTCGCGTAACCAATGCTGGCCAATAGCCTGCAACCTCCCAACCATGCTCGCGAATGCAGGCTTCTGTGAAGTCGTTGCCGCTCATTCCAGCTGGCAAAGCAGCTAATCCTGCCCGCTGACGCACGCGGTTGATGCACTGATAGGCCATGGCATTGGGGCTTCCATCGGCACGACATTGGGCTTCGGCATACCACAACAGCACCTCGGAATAGCGGATTAAGCGGTGGCGATGACTGTTGGATGAAACGTAACCGGCAGGCTTGGTGTAGTCATAATCCACGTTGTCGGGGCCCACAGTGAAGATAGAAAACATGGGATGTTGCTCTTCTACCTGCCACCAGTCTAAGAGATCGGTCTCGCCTTGACGTCCGTTGTTCTTCAAAATCTTGGGATTGTAGATGGCATCTTTGCGCGGCCCGGCGGGAAAATCGTTCCAAAACTTGATTTCACCCCAGCCGTCTCCCCAGCCACCTAACGACTCAAAGAGATTACTTTTTGACATTTCTGAGTCTTCATCCCACATGAATGTGCCCGAGAAGTTGATGCCAACGACAGTTTCGTTGGTGTAGTTGTGGCTCGGTGCATACACGTGTTTGAAATCGGGTTCTAAGATATATTCATAGGTTCCTGCGTTAACACCGTCGATAACGGCCTTGGTTAGCGTGGCAGCTTCGGCATATCGCTCGGTTTTTTGCAGTGGCCAGCCCGCCATTGCCATGTCAACAGCGGCCAAAGTGGCTTGCGCTGCCTGCTTGGTGATGAAGATGTTGGCACCGTTCATGGCACGTGGTGCGGTGGAATAGCGTGTGGGAAGTGTGGCAATGCAGGTCTGAAGATCGGTCACAATCTGCTGATACACCTCTTCAACCGACGCCAATGGTCGGCTATAGTCCACGTCTCCAGTCAGATTCATGGGTACAGGTCCGAAGCGTCTTACCAAGAAAAAAATAGTTCACGGCGCGCCAAAAACGCGCCTGTCCGATGGCGATGTTCTTCTCTTCTGTGCTGGTTGGCGTTTTCTCAGCGGTGTTAATGATGTCGTTTGCCGCCTTGATTGCCACAAAAGAGGTGCGCCAAGCCCATGAAGCGCCATTGTTTCCGTCGCTGGGATGGAAAGCATCTACCTCGGCCACATGCTGCTTATTGCTGCCAGGATTGGTGGTAACATCGTCGCCTTGCCATGCAATCATCATGGGATTGGTGTTGGTTTGTGTGTCACACACCTTACTATACAGGGCATTTACGGCCATGTCCAATTCCTCTTGCGACGTGAAATAGTTCTCAGGTGTGAGGCGTCCTTTCGGATTTTCGGTGAGAAAATCGCTGCAAGCGGTAGTCGTTGCCGCCAGCAAAAAAAGGAGGATAGGAGTATGATTTGAATTTTCATCATGTTGTCTTTTGAAGTTAGAAATTGATTTTTACGCCGAAAGTAAAGGTGCGAGAGAGCGGATAAGCGCCCATATCGATACCATCATTGATGTCAACATTGCCGAGCGATGTGTCCATGAATGAGGTGCCCGAGGGGTCTAATCCTTTATATCCCGTGAGCGTAAACACATTCTGACAGCTCAAAGATAACTTCACATCGGCAAAGTGAGTCTGCTGTTTGGTGAGGTTATACGACAGGGTGATGTTGTCCAAACGGAAGTAATCAGCCTTCTCCAACCACTTGGTTGAGGCACCTTGATAGTTGTTATTGGTGACATTTACGGCGGGGAACATCGGATTATCGGTCTTTCCAAACGATTGATAGTAGGCTTCTTTCAGGGTAATGAATTTCGAAGCGCCATTCATTGAAGCCGCGAAATAGCGCATGAGATTGAGGCGTTTGGCACCAAAAGCACCCGTAAAGAAGAGGTTTACATCCCAGTTTCGCCAAGAAAGCTGGTTGTTCCAACCCAAAGTGAAGGTGGGATTGGCCTTTCCACAGAATGTTCTGTCACCCTCAGATAGCGTGCCACTGCCGTCAAGGTCGGCGTAAGTGTCGTGGCCTGTAGCATCTAATCCTGTCCATTGATATAGATAAAATGCGCCAATGGGTTGGCCAACGACGATGCGTGTCACATCGCCCATCAGGCCAATTGCAGGCGAATAGCCCTGAACGAAGGGGATATTATCCAACGAAGTAACCTTGTTTTTGAGGTAAGTTCCCGTGAAAGACGAGTTCCAATTCAAGTCTTTCTGCTTTAAAATGTGAGCATCGATGGTGAAATCAACGCCTCGGTTCACCACTTCGCAGGCGTTAACCCAATAGGTTCCGCCGCCATCATATTGCGGAAGCGTCTTCTTCAGCAGACCATCTTTGGTGGTTTTGTTGAAGTAATCGATAGAGAAGCGTAAACGATGGGCAAGTGTTGCAAAGTCGATACCGATGTTGAATTGGTGTGTTTTCTCCCAAGTGAGGTCGGGGGTTGCACGACTTGTGCCTGCCCAGAAGCCCGTATACTTGGTCGATCCGCCATAAGCATAGCCCACTTGTTTCATCAATCCCAAGGTTTCATAGGGCGAAATAGCCTGACTTCCCACTAATCCATAGCTCACTCTGAGCTTGGAATCCTGGATGATGTCTTGTTGTTGCATGAACTTTTCGTTGCCCAACGACCAGGCTAAGGCTACAGATGGGAAGAACCCCCATTTGTTTTTGAAGAACTTTGACGACCCATCTGCGCGGAAAGTTGTCGTGAGTAAATAGCGGTTATCGTAATTATACATCAAGCGACCCACGCCAGAAAGCAACGCCCAAGCCTCGTAACCATTGTCTGATGTCTTGCTTTTAGCCAAGCCAATGTTCCACCATCCTACGCTTTCGGTCAGCAGATTATCGCCCGAGATGTGCATCATGCGATACTTAGATTGCGTGGCTTCGAACACACCTGTAGCCGTAAGACCATGCAATCCCCATTGTCCTGCATAGGTAAGGTTATTGGTTGATTGCAGCATCATGCGTTGTCCGTCTTGATTGGTCATGCTACTTTGTTCGACAACGCGTTTAGAATTAAACCAATAATATTTGGCATCGTTATAGTCTATGCCGTTGGTTGTGGTGAAAGTTAAACCTGGAAGGAGATTAAATCGCAAATCAATCCTGCCATTAAAGATGTCTTGTCGCCCCTGACCGCTATTGAGTTTGAGGCTTCCAACAGGGTTATCTGCCGTGATAGCATTATAGAAATCGTGGCTATAGTTGCCTGCATTGTCCATCACATTCGTCACAGGTGAGTAGTTTAATGCAAGCCATAGCATGTTATTTTTAGATGCACTGAAGTTCACCATGCTTCTAACATTGTGCGAAGCGTTCACATCTGCGGTGATAGTGAGCCATGGAGTGATGTTCGATGTGAGGTTGAGTTTCGCTTGATAGCGTTCGTTTTTTGTGCTAAGTACCGTTCCTGTTTGACTCAAATAATTGCCCGACAGGTAGTATTGTGTGTCGCGATTACCATTGGTGAGCGTCACTTTATAGTTCTGTGTGAAGCCCGTTTGCGAGATAGCTCGCTGCCAATCGGTGCCTTTTTCGCCATTTTGGAAAGCAGTTAAGTCGGCTTGACCGAACGTTCCGGGATGGGCTTCGTTATAGGCTGTGGCAAATTCGTAGGCATTCAGCAATGGATAACGCTTGGCAATGTTGCTGAAACCAAACTGAGCATCAAAAGATACTTGCTTCATATTGGCCTTTCCCGACTTCGTTGTCACTAAAACCACGCCGTTAGAACCGCGCGAACCATAGATAGCAGTGGCTGAAGCATCCTTCAAAACCTGAATGGATTGGATGTCTTCTGGGTCCAAACCGGTGAGTCCACTCTCGCGAACAATGCCATCAACTACGTAAAGTGGGTCGTTACTTCGGTTGATAGAGCCAGCGCCTCGAATGCGAATTTTCATCTCACCGCCTGGAATTCCGCTGTTCACAACGTGCACTCCGGCAATTCTTCCCTGCAAAGCATCGTCAACACGCGTGATGGGTTGGTCCTTAAAAGCTTTGTTATCGAGCACCGAAACCGAACCGGCTAAGTCGGCTTTCTTCACGGTTCCATAGCCCACCACCACCACTTCGTCTAAGGCTTTCACGTCGTCGCTGAGCGTAATGGTCATGTTTGGTGAGGCTTTGAGCTCTTGATCTTGCAGGCCTATGTAGGAGATGACGAGCGAAGTGCCTGGCGATGCGTTGAGCGTGAAGCGTCCATCGGCATCGGTAATGGTCTTGTTGGCGGTGCCTTTTTGTTGGATTGTCGCACCTACTAAGGGCTCTCCGCTCGCATCTTTCACCGTTCCCGACACCTGTTTCGTGACAGTTGGAGAGGTCGTTTTCTGCGAAAACACAATGTATTTGCGATTGGTGATGTCGTAACGCAGTGCATGCGCTTGTGCAAAATGGTCGAGAAAAATAGGCGATGGTGCCGGTAGTTTGTCCAAACGAGACACTGCTTTTGGGGTCGATGTCGCTGTCTTTGTAGACAAAGAGGTAGCCACTTTGTTGCTCAATCTCGTGAAAGAATTGTGCAACCGCTAATGTTTTGTTGGATAATTTCACATTTTGTTGCTGTGCAAAGGCCGGCTGAGAAAGCAGGAATAGGCCCAAGAAAGTGCAACAAATGAGTTGCCATCGTAGCGCAAATGGCTTGCGGCTACCTGTGGCTTGCTTACGGTTGTAGGATAATTTGTCCATGTATCAGTTGTAAATGAGATATAGTTTGGTTGTTATTTTTTATATACAGACGTTTGGGTTGGCATGTCCTTACATGCTGTTAACCACGGGATTGTTTAGGTTCTATGTGCCGTTTATACCTCCTTTCTGTTCGATTACTGGATGATAATTTCATTATTATTCTTGTTTTCACTCACTCGAAAACCGTTCATACAGCTCAATACGCGTAGTATTTCTGCGGCTCCATCGCTCGTTCTAAAGCGACCTGAATAATGAGTTTGTAAGATGTTGCGATTTTTGATGCTGATTTTTACGCCATAATATTGTTTCAATTCTTGAATAATGGTTGCCAAAGAGGCCGATTGGAATGATAACATTCCTTGTTGCCACAGATTCATTTCTTCGTCAAAATGCAGGGCTACGAACCCCGTATCGGTGGCTATGATGCTTTCATGGGGCTGCAAAAGGACACTCTTTCGGGGCGCTTCTGTTCGAAACACACGCACACTGCCCCGCAAAAAGCGACACACAGAGTGGCGTCCCGGCATAGTTTTTTACATGAAAACGCGTGCCCAATGCCTCGACATTCACGCCATTTGCCGTCACCACAAAGGGTAATTGCTTGTTTTTTTGCGACTTCAAAAAGCGCCTCTCCCTGCAAAAAAATAGGCGGCGTTCGTCTCACAAAAAGGTGTGGCAAAACGCAGGGTTGTATTGGCGTTTAGCCACACTTTACTGCCGTCGGGGAGCGTCATTTGGCAGTGTTGCCCATAGGGAACATGCAGCGTTTGCATGCTGAGCGTGGGCTTAGTGGGGGCTGGTTTCGGCAGGAAGAACCACATGGTGAGCATGCCAATGAGCAAAACAGCGGCATAACGCCAGCTTTGTTTGGCGGCATGGAGCCATCTTTTGCGCCGCAACCTCGTTTTAAAGGCGCGAAGTTGTTGCTGGCCTTCCTCCACGTCGGCTTGCGATTCGTGGAGAAACAGCAGGGCACTGGTTTCCATTTGTGCCATGATAGCCTTGCGCAAAGCCTCGTCATGCTGTGCTTCTTCCAGCAAGGTTGCCCGCTCTTGTGGCGTGAGTTTCCCTTGTAAGTAGGCGATGATTTGTTCGTTGGAGTGCGTCATTGTCTTGGTATAATACGTCTATTGAGGTAAAATCCGCTAAAAGAAGCGCAAGGAAAAATCTACTTTTAAGTTCTTTTAAGGAATAAAGTATTCTGGTTTATAGCCCTAACAGCACGAGCAGTGGTCTTATGTTTTTGCAATGTTTTGCGCAGTTTGGCATAGGCAATGCCCATTTGTGTTTCAACAGAGTGGGTGGAGATGGCAAGTGTCTGAGCCACTTCTTTCTGTGACAGATGGTGGAATTTCCGCAAGATGAAAATTTCTTTGCAGCGGGGTGGAAGTTGGTTGATAGCGGTTTCAATGCGTTGTTGCAGATGGGTTTCGTCTTGAAATTCGGTGAATGTTTGTGCTAATGCATTTTCATAGAGCCGCAGTTCTTGCCTATCTGTGAGTGTTTCGACGGATGTGTGTTGCAGGGTGTGCAGTCGTTGGCGCAACACACTAAGACAAGCATGCTTCAACGCGGTGAAGAGATAGCCTATTTCGCTATGTGTTTCTTCAAAAAGAGGACACCGCTCGTAGAGTTTTAAAAACACATCTTGCACCACATCTTCGGCAGCCTCCTCATCCTTTAGGTAAAAAGTCGCAAAATGTTTAGCACGGGTGTACCACAAAACATAGAATGTATCGAAGTCAAACATGGTGGAAGCGCTTTTTAAGTGTTTCAGCATTTTGTGCTTACAAAGTTACAAAAAATAGTGGGTGTGTATGTCATCTGACGGCTATTCCTTGGGTATCTTTTTGTGACGGAAAAGAAAAATGGTGGAGATTGTTTTACAATTTGCAGCAAATTAAGTCCTCATCTCTATGCCTTTGCTGAGCAAAATGATAGCTTTTATCAAGCGTTGGGGCTGCGGTTGCACAACAATCCTCTGCCGATGGCCTATGCTTCGTAGTCATTTCCTTTCAAGAAGCGAGCTAAAAAGTCCCAGTTTTCGGCTACCAATTGATGAGCAAGGGTAGCATCTCCTTCTAAATAAGGGAAACAGATGTTGGGCAACATGTTGTGTTCGAAGAGATAACGCAACAAGGGTTGTGGCGCTTCAAAGATGAAGAAGGTCCAGAGATGCGTTAACTGTGCCTTGTCATTATAATAGGGATTTCGCGCATCGCAAATGAATTTTTGCAGCATCGGGCAAGGCCATTAGTTCGCCATCTTCATGGGGGTGCGAAGACCAGCAGTGGGCCTCTCTGCGTCGTAAAGGGCTTGTTGTGGTCGTCAATGCGCTTTAACTTCAGGTCATTTTTCAAGAAATCATAATAGGCTTGAGCGTTTTTTTGAAATAGAGAAGTGGACTTCCTCCCGATAGTTTCATCAGCTCTTTATAGTGAGGAATGTCTAAAGTTTTTCGACTTTTGCGGGGCTGTCTTTTTGCATCAGCTCTCCGAAACTGTTAAACAATTCCTCGTTAGGCATTTGGCTCATGATGCCATTAAGCTCCCATTTTCCTTGATAATAAACCAACGACATGAGAACAGTTCCTACTCCATGGAGCGCTCCTGGTTGGAGATTGAGCTCTTGATAGCCCACAAAAAGTTCCTCCTTTTGATAGGAAAGGAAGTGGATTCCTTGTGCTTCTTCTGCGATAATTTTATAGCATTGAATATCTCTAAACTTGATTTCGTTTAGGAGTCGACTCTTTTCTTCTAAGCCATGCAGTTGTAAAATCTTTGTCAACCACTCGCAAGGAGTTAGCGCTAAGGGACCAACCTTTTGCGAAAACGCCAACGTACATTCGGCCATATACTTGCCTAACTTGGCATCATCGCTATAAAATGTCTTTGTATATTGGTCTCGTAACGCTTCAAATTGCTCCTTCGTGTGGAGTGAATCGGTGAGGTAACAGTGCAGCGTGAGCCACTGAAGGGTGAAGCGCATGGAGGTGAAGTCGTCCATAAAATCTCCCTGTTGCAGGTAGTTTTGCAGCGCTTCATTGATGGGAAGCAGTTCGAAATGCTCCTCACAATAATCGAAAAGGTCTTTCGAAAGTTCATCAATATAGGGGTTTTACGGGGTGAACAATGTGCGTAGGGTCGGCCGAGAGCGTTTTCCAAACTAAGAATTGAATGTCTTCAATGTTGGGCTCATTGATGAAATAGGTCTCTTCATTGACCTCGAAAAAGGGCAGATAGCGACCATAAAGCTGCTTATGCAGGGTGATAAAACTTTGCCAAATACCCAATTCACCCACAATATCTTCCATATACAGGGCAATGGTGCAGGCTATTTCAACGATTTTTTCAGGCGATTTGTCGGCGATATGTCCCTCAATAATCTTTATAAGTTGGTTGGCAAACCGCGCATACGAGATGTTGGTTGAATCGTCTTTAATGTGGGGATGCCATTTGATAAAGTCTTTTCCTACGATGGTTCTTTTCATTTTCTTGGGTTGTTTGGTGAAATAATGCTGTGCCTTTGTTGCCAAAGATGGTGGCGAAAGGCACTACAAAGCCACAAAAAAGAGGTGGTGTTGGGGTGCTGTTGGGTTCTGTTTTTGGGGTGAAAAGCTACATTCTTGCGATTTTTTTGTTAAAAACGGCTGCCGTTAGGGTGGGGCTTTGAAGCGGAATAGGGCGCAAAGGGGTTAAGGATTTTCGCGGATATACTGTGCTTGTGTGGCACGAATACCGTGCGGATTGGATGCGTCTGTCAGGTCGTCAATGCGCCATTGCCCCTGTTCTTTCACCATTTTCAGTTCAAGGGGCACGTCTTCTCCGTTGTGAAGAATGAGCTTCACGCGTGCCGTTTGATGATTTTCGATAGAAACGACGCGCACATTGCGGAAGGAAAGGTGGGCGTAGTCTTGCGCTTGTATCCAGTAATCATACTCCCAAAGTCCCATATCTCCGGGATGACGCGCATCGATTTGGGCCACCTTTTTGCTTTCTTCGTTCCATGCTCGCGAACAAAAAAACGTCGTTCAAAAAGCAGCTTTGTCTGGGGCTTCTGCGTTGGAATCGTTCATACTTTTGCAAAGAAAACCATAGATTTCGGTAACGCGTCGGGCGACGATGGCGCTGTCGTTGGGAGCGTCTATCCGTGTGATGGGCGCGTTTTGAATAGTCCTTTGCGGCTGCTTGGGGTGCGAACAACCCAACAAAAGACAGACCATGCCGCATGAAAGCAGACCCAAGAATAGCGGATAAGTGCGCGGAAAGTGCATGTGATGTTGCGATTTTGGGGGATAATCCAAAGGGTAAAAATGAATCAAAAGAGGGAGATGCACTCCTAAATGGTGCATCTCCCCGCATTTTAATATTATAAAAGTTGATAATTCCAAAGTCTTCGGGACGATGGAAATCGGGTTTCTCGGATTGAATGGGACTCCATGATAGGAAATGGGGCTTCAAAGTTTTGTCGCCACACTTATAGAAATTGGCTCGCATTGTGCGTCCTGACAGCTCTGTTATGTTGTCATCGAAGAATGATGTCGTGGGGATGACGAGCGCAAGTTGCCAAGCTGTGCAGCTTTCTCGTGCAGCAAAGGGGGCTGTTCCCAATGAGGTCCACCGCTGAATGGCCTGCATCACGCTATTAGGAGCGGGCTTTCGTCCTTCTCTTCCTGCGCCATGGCAGAGCAAAGCACGACCAATGCAGTTGGTCTCTAAGTTGTAATAGCCCGTTTTTTCATCTGGACTCACGAAAAATTCGCAACACGAATCTTCCCAAACGTGGCCACCATCGGTATCAACCACAGCACGTGCATAGTCTTCTTGCACACAAAAATGCAAGAAAATGGCGTGATTGTTGTGAGCCATAGCAAAGCGCACTTCGGGCTGATGAGGATAGGTTTCATGCCAATTGGCAGTGGCAATGAGCTGATAGGGCACGTGTTCGCTTTTTGAACAACGCGGGAATAGCCTCGGCTTCTGCCTTGAGACAGGCTATTTCAGGCACTTGAAGTTCTTTTCATTGTTTGAGGGTTTGATGGATAAATTCGGTCATCATAGGTTCTTTTTTGTGCACATCTTGATAGAGGAGCAGCTGATTTTTGGCGCGCACATAATTGTGTTCGTCATATTTTATTTTGTAATAGGTGTCACCATTGAGATAGTCTGTCAAGAAACGTACGCATTGCATGTAGGGGAAAAAGTGCTGCTGCGAAGGGCAAAAGACTTATCTCTGTAGGCGTTAGAAAGGATGAAGCGCTACTTAAATAGCCTTCGGTGAAAGCCTTAAAGATAACGTCGTTGAAGCCCACAGATGCGTAATCGTCGCTATCTTCGGCCACAAAGTTGGCTCCAGTGCGCAGAAAATCGCCATAATCGGAGAAGACAAAGCTTGGCATAACGGTGTCTAAATCGATGACACACAGCACGTTTCCTTTGGCATCAAACATCATATTGTTCACCTTTGTGTCGCAATGACACAGGCGTTTAGGCAATTTTTCCTTCGCGATATAGGCGTTCTGCCTGGCACATCTCGTCGCCATCGCGCAGCAAAGTGGTGATGATGTCGTTCACTTTGCTCACTCTTTTTGCTTTATCTGCCGCAATAGCTTCCTTAAACTGCTGCAAACGTAGCTCCATGTTGTGGAAGTTGGGGATGGTTTCGCCAAGGGGCTCGGCCAAATCGACCAGCATTTTCTCGAAGTCTCCGAAAGCTTTTCCGCACGAGAATGAGCTTTCTGCGTTCACTTCCTCATGGGTATAGGCATCGGGGATGAATACACTTACACGCCAATATTGCCCTTTGCCGTCACGATGATAGGTCTTTCCGTCGGTAGTTGCAATGAAACGCAGGCATTTTCTGTCGATGTCGGTTTCGCCTTGTGCCAGCAATTTCTTGCGGATATGTGCTGTGACAGCCTCGATGTTGTGCTGCAACAGGTCGACATCTTGAAACACTTGATGGTTGATGCGTTGCAAAATGTAATCGGGTTGCGCCGCTTCGGCTGTTGTTACTTTGAGAGTTTCGTTGATGAGCCCATTGCCAATGGGAGCTACATCCTTAATGGTGCCCTGCAATTGGAACACCGAAAGGATATCAAAAAAATGTCTTTTTCGTCTGTCATAAATGCTATGTTTAAAAATGGTTTATCATTCTGTTTTTAGGGGCGATCGCTGGGCTTCACGCCGAAGTTTGAGGGCTTGTTGCCCATGAAAAATTCTAACTTTCCACCGCGAACAATATCTTTAAAGTCGATATAGGCGCGTGAATAGGGTTTGCCATTGAGCGTAGCACGCTGAATATACATGTTCTCTGCGCTGTTGTTGTGGGTTATAATTTGGAACGTTTTTCCCTTACCTACCTGCAAAGTAGCTTCATGAAAGAGGGGCGAACCAAACACATAGCGGCCGCCTGCAGGCTCAACTTGATAGAGACCCAAAGCAGAAAGCACATACCAAGCCGACATTTGGCCCACGTCTTCGTTGCCACTTAGGCCATCAATGTTGTCATGATACATCGTTCTTAGCACCTCACGCACACGCGAAGCCGTCTTCCAAGGTTGGCCAGCATAGTCATAAAGGTAGATGATGTGGTGGCTTGGCTCGTTGCCATGCGCATATTGTCCAATCAAACCAGTGATGTCTGGCGAGGCATCCTTACCCATATCGCCTTTCACAATGAACAAGGAGTCGAGCTTATTGACAAAGGGTTTGTCGCCACCGAAGACCGAAATGAGTCCCCGAACATCGTGGGGAACGAGCCAAATATATTGCCATGCTGTGCCTTCCGTGTAGTCATCGGCGCGGTGAATGACCTTGAATGGGTCGAAAGGTTCGCGGAAATGGCCTTTAGAATCAACGCCCCGCATGAACTTTGTCTTCTTGTCGAAGTAGAAATCGCGATAGGATTGGCTGCGCTTGTGGAAATATTGATAGTCTTTCTCATCCTTTAGTTCCTTGGCTAACTTAGCAATACTACCATCAGCCAGTGCATATTCCAAACCTTTGGCCACGGTTTCGTTGGTTGGGTCAAGGTCATAAGGCAGGTAACCATATTTCTTTAGCAGGTCTAAACCGCGGTCACCATTGAGCTGGGTCTTCTTAGCTGCTTCCAAAATGGCACGCTTATCTACATCGAATCCTTTCAAAGCAATATCTACAATCACAGGAACTCCGGGGTTGCCCACCATGCAATCAGTCTCGTTTCCCTCCAGGAACCACACCGGAAGTCGCCCCTGTTGTTGCGTAATGTGCAGCATAGTTTCGGCAATGTCGCGCTGCTTTTCGGGATGAATGAGTGTCATCAAGGGGTGCGCTGCACGATATGTGTCCCATAGTGAGAAGGTGGTATAGGGCGTAAAGTCGCCATGATAGGTCTTGCCATCGGCACCTCTGTACTCACCATTGACATCGTTAAACACCGAGGGAGCAGTCATCGTGTGGTACAAACTGGTGTAGAAAATGCGTTTGTCGGTGGCGTTATCGGTCTCAATGGCAATCTTTCCCAACTCTTTGTTCCAGGCGGTTTGTGCCTCAGTCACTATGGCATTGAAGTTCCAGTTGGGCAATTCTTGCTGCAAATTCTTACGCGCATTGTCAATGCTCACACTCGAAATGCCCACCTTTACCATGAGGGGTTGTCCTGTGGGTTCAAAGGAAAGTACACTCAAAGAGTCACCTTCTTTGGTGCGATGGGTGATGGGTTGTGAAAATTCGGCTACGAAAAACACGCGCTGGTCCTTTGCCCATCCCGTTGAAAAACGCGAGCCTACGATGGTGTTCTGCCCTTCTTGCTGCAGGGTGCAAGCCGTCATTTTGTCCCAACCCACGCCTTGTGCCAAGTCGAGCACCACTTGTTCTTGTCGTGCATCGGCAGGAAACGTGTAACGATGAAAGGCGGTTCGTTGGGTAGCAGTGAGTTCAACACGCACGCCATTGGCCAAGGTTACGGCGTAATAACCTGGCGTAGCATATTCGGCTTTATGGGAGAATTTCACCTCGCGCACATCGCTTTTCGTCACAGGCAGCAGGGCAATGTCGCCCAAATCGCCGATGCCTGTTCCGCTAAGGTGCAACTGTCCGAAGCCGATGATGATGGAGTCGCTGTAGTGGTAGCCTGAACACCAGTCCCAACCTTGCTTCTTTTGTGTGGGACCTGCTTGGATATGACCAAACGGGACATTGGCTCCGAGGAACACATGTCCGTGTCCTCCTGTGCCAATAAAGGGGTTAACATATTGTGTGTAGTCGTTTGTGGTGGGCTGAATGGCAGCCTGTGTGCCCGCAACGGCTATGAGTGGGAGCATGAGTCCCAAAAACATTTGTTTCATTGTTATAATCGTTTACTGATTGATTTCTCTGCATTATTTTTTCTTTCTTGTTGTGCGGCTTGGACAAAGTGGGCTATATTGCAGCGCAAACTATGTGATATAGCATTGAAATCGATGCGATATTGCCACACAATTTGCACCATTTTGTTCAACCGTTGGCGTGGGTGTGGTTGGCCAGAGCCTTTGGGCTGTTGGCCCACATGCCTCATTCCGTCAGGCAGACGGGCCCCCGCTTACGAGCCGTTGGCTTGACTTTAACTGCCGTTTTGCCACCCACAAAGTCTTTGAGTGGGATGGCTTGGAAGGTCATGTGAGCTACACTGCTCTCATAAAGGATGCCCACCGTCTCGCGATCAATCATCGTCAGGCAGGAATAGCCCCAGCCATAGTCGTCATCGAGCAGCACCTGGTGTGAGGCTTCCCATGTTTTTCCATCGTCGAAGCTCAGTTTAATGGTGATGTTTCGGCGGTCTTTGGGGTCATTGGGATTGGAGAATAGCAAGATGTTTTTGCCCAGAATATTGTCTTTTTCGGGCACACTGATGAGGCTTGCCATGCAGATGGGCTCTTGCAAGGCTTTGATATTTGAGGAGTGTTCCTGCCAGGTTTTGCCCCAATCGCGCGTGGTGTAAACGGCTCTTCCGCCGCCACTTTGGTTGCGCATGTTGAGCATCAGTTCGCCCGAAGGCAGCTCTGCCACCTGCGCTTCGGTGGTATTATAGCATGCTGGTGAAGAGATGGCCCACGTTTCGCCGTGGTCTTTGCTATACAAGATGCCGGCATGGGGCACGCGATCCTTGTCAATAAACTGCATGGCAAACACCAATGTGCCGTCTTTGCAGGTGATTCCGCGCCCTGGTCCTTGGAAGAAAAAGTACCATTCGGGTTGCTTTAGCTGGGCTGTGAGGTTGATAGGAGCCGACCATGTGCGCCCATCGTCGGTGCTTTTTGCCATCACCAGCTGTGCCGTGTGGTCTTTATCCATGCCGGGTTTAGAACTAACCCAAGCACGTTGATTGCCCATTCCGTGGGTCCAAGCGCCCACAACCCAACACGTGTTGTTGGTTTTGTCCACGAGAATAGCGGGGTCGCCGACACCATTTTTGTGCCGCAGGAAGACCGCCATTCTCACCAAAAGCTAAGGGCAAGCGCATGGGTTCCCATGTCTTTCCGCCATCAATGCTGCGACTAAGTCCCACGTCAATGTGCTCTTGCAGGTCGGTGCTGCTGTTGTAACGCACATCATAGACGCCTAAAAGTGTGCCGTTGTTTGTCGTCACCAAGCCCGGAATGCGATAGGCTGTCACACCATCGTCACCAGCATGGCGCACGCCTATACCCATTCTCCGTTGTATATCGCGTGCCGAAGTGTCGACGAGTGGCAGGGCTTTTTCCATCGGCAATGGCCTCTGTGATGGCGGCATTTAACGTTGCTTTTAGGGGCACATCGGGTTGCATTTCGATGCTCACCCAGAAGTAATTTACACCCGGAAAGAGCGATTGTTTGGCTGGTAAGGTGAGACGATGAATGGTGGGTTGTAACTCACTTCGCAACACCACATACGATGGAATGGCGCGCAAGGTTTTGCCAGGTGTGAAACCTGTGACGTAATCTACAGGGGCAAAGCGCAACTTGTTGTCATATTGTCGGGCATCAGTGCCACCATAATAGAGCTTGATGGCCTTTATTTGATTGAGTGGAAGGCTGTTGTCGAGCGTGAGTTCGATGTTGTCTAAAGTCTTGGTTTCAGTGGCTTTGAGGCGCATAAGCAGCAACACATTGTCGTGACGCTCAATCAAAATGGGCACTTGTGGCTGCTTTATATATAAGGTGTCGGCAGCTTTCGCGTGGAAAGTGCTGAGCAAGAGCAGGGCAAGGATAATTTTTTTTCATATGTAATTTATTTTTCGATTAATCATAATTTCGTCGATGAAGAGCCAGCTATCGGGCTCATGCAATGCGGCTTTGACGTGCACATAGCGACCTTTTGCCGTTCCTTTCCATTGGTAAGGGTAGATGAGATAGCCCGCAGAAGGCTGAATGTCGCAGGTTGTTTTGTCAATTTCTACGAAGTTCTTCCCATCGTTTGATACCTCAATCTGCACCGAAGAAGGGGTGTAAATCATGCTGGCAGGCTGTTGCATGAAGTTGATTTGCACGTCGTTGATAGGAGTGATTTTCTCCATATCAATGATGACATCAATGCCTTTGGGATCGATAAAACCTTGCCATCTGCCGTTGACATAGCCCCAGTTTCCACCGCGTCCGTTGGTTAATGTGCTGTCACCTTCGGCACGATATTTTGGGGTATAGTGACTTAAATAGGTTACTTTCTTGTGCAAAGCCTCGTGATTCATGCCCAAGCGGAACTCCTTTCGATCACCCACTTCATGGGTTAAATCGAAGGGATGGTAGCCTTTTTGTTGCAGAAAGTCAACGGCATGGAGCGCCCGTTTGCGGAACTTGGCGTAGTTTTTATGTCCACTTGTCCAGCCTACTTCGGCCAAAGCCAGCGCTCGTGGATAGAGCATATATTCCAAATGTTGTGGCGTTGGTACATATTCTGTCCACAGATTTCCCTGCAATCCCTCAAGACAAGCTTCGGTTTGTGGTGTCCGACAGCTATCAGGAAGTGGGTTATAGCTGTATGTTTTCTCCAATGTTACGTAGCCACCTTGTGCTTTTGGCTGGGTCATTGGCGCATCTTGGTAATGGTCGAAATAGCAGAATTGGCCGGGAGTCATCACTACAGGGTGGCCTTTTCGTGCAGCTTCGAGCCCTGCTTCAAAGCCTCTCCATGACATAACGGCGGCATTGGGCGCGAGCTTCCCTTCCATAATTTCATCCCATCCCATGAGTTTTCGGCCATGGGCGTTGAGGAATTGTTCCATCTTCTCCGTGAAATGACCTTGCAGTTCAGCCGTAGTCTTCAAGTCATTGGCTTGCATTTCGCGTTGACAATCGGGGCAAGTCTCCCACGTTTTGCGTCCCGCTTCGTCACCACCAATGTGGATATACGACGAAGGGAATAAGTCCATGACCTCATAGAGCACATCTTTTAAGAATTGATAGGTGCTGTCTTTGCCCACGCAGAAGTCGGCTTGGCCGTGTACTTTGCCCTCACATGCGAGCGAAGGATAGGCCCATAGCACCTCATTGCTATGTCCAGGCATCTCAATTTCGGGTATAACGGTGATGTGACGAGCGGCAGCATAGGCTACGAGGTCGCGCACTTCATCTTGCGTATAATAACCTCCGTAGGCGCCAGGAGCATCCTTTTTACAGAATGTCCTGATGCCTTCATTCCACCATTTGTGCCAATCTTCCATGGTTCTATAGGCCGCTTCCTCGATTAAACGGGGGTATTTCTTGATTTCTAAGCGCCATCCGCCACCATCAACCAAAATGCCAATGGAACCGATCGAGCTTGTAATAGGCCATTGCATCGAGCTGCTTTTTGAGCACATCGATGGGGAAGAAGTGGCGCGAGCAATCGATCATGATGCCTCGATAGGGATATTTTGGATAGTCGGTGATGTGCACATGGGGCAGTCTTCCGTTCTCTTTGAGTTGCTGAAGCGTCTGCAAGCCATAGAAAAAGTCCCATCGGTGTGAGGGCTTTGATGAACACACCACGATGCGAGATGGTGAGCTTATAGCCTTGAAGGCGCACACTGTCTGCTGCCATACGAGCCTGTTCGGGCGTGCCGGTGCAGAATAATCGCAGCGGATAGAGATGGGTTTTGCGCACGATGCTGTTGTTACCGCGGCGCAACTGAATGCCCATGGTCTGCAAAAAGATAGTTTTGTAGCTGTGTAAAGTCTTCGCCTTTGAGATTGGTTTGTGCAGCGGTGAGCTGACTGACTGCAATCGATCCTTGCCCCATCACGATGCTTTGGGGTTTGGGAATGATGTTGTGTGCGCGTGATTCGGTGAGGAAACAGGCGCCCATCAAGAGGCTAAAACAAAATTTTATCAAGGTCTTCATTTCATTAAGAATAGGTAAGTGTGGCGCCTTTTGCCCTCGGCGCCACGATGAGGATCATTATTTTAAGATGAATTTCAATGTGCCTGCCTTCACCAAGTCGCTGTGGTTGATGCGGTAGGCCGTCCAAGGTTGGCCGCCAACCTCCATCTTTTCGATGCGCACAGCTTGCGGATTGCTGCGCTGGGTCTCTATAACGAGCTTGTCTTTGCCCCATTGTTGGGCATCGAGGTGCAGCGTAATCTTGTCAAAAACGGGCGAGGTGAGCGTGTAAGCCGGTTCACCTGGGCAGTCAGGATAGAAGCCCATCATGCTGAAAAGCGCCCAAGCCGACATCGTTCCCGTGTCATCATTGCCAGGAAGTCCCTCGGGACTGTTCTTGAAATAGGTTTGCAACAGCTGATGGGTGAGCACCTGTGTGCGCCATTCCTCACCTTTAAAATAGGAGAAAAGGAATGGATAAGCGATGTTAGGCTCGTTGGTTGGGTCGTAGTTTCCGCGGTCAAACACCGACTGAAGCTGCTCGATGAAGCGCTTTTTACCGCCCATGAGCTTGGCCAACCCATAGATATCGTGGGGCACATAGAACGTATAGTTCCACGCATTGCCCTCATGAAAGCCCGGAGAAGGTTCCCAGTTGGCACCTTGTAGCGGGTTGAATGGACTATAAAACTTACCATTGGGCAGGATAGGACGCAACATATTGAACTCCTTACTGAAGTAATGTCGGTAGCCCATCGAGCGGTTATAGAACAGCTTTGCATCGGCTTTGTGTCCTAAAGCGGCTGCCAAGCGCGACAAAGCATTGTCGGCAATGTAATATTCCAACGCGTGCGACACCGAATTATCGAACGAATCGCGCAGCGAAATATAGCCTTTCTCCACATATTCGTTGTTGTCGGGGCGCAGCGGATTGCTCTTTTTCGTCGGTCGTGGCACCCTTTTTCATGGCCGTGTAGGCCTTGTTGATGTCGTAACCGCGCAGCCCTTTTCAGCCAACAGTCTACGATAACGGGAATCGAAGGGTCGCCTTCCATCGTGTAAGTCTCGCGTCCAAAGAGCTCCCATTTGGGCAACCAGCCACTCTCATCATACATGCTAATCATCGATTTAATCATGTCGCGCTGGCGATTGGGATAGACAAGCGTCATGAATTGATGCAGGTTGCGGTAGGTGTCCCACAGCGAGAACACCGTGTAGCGGTTGCCTTCGTGCTGCGTAAGCACGCGGTTGCTCTCCATAGCCGGATATTGTCCGTTGACATCTTGGAGGATGTTGGGATGGATGAGCGTGTGATAGAGTGCCGTGTAGAACACCGTTTGCTGGTCTTTGGTGCCGCCTTCGATTTCAATTCTCGACAGGTCGGCGTTCCATTTCTGTCGTGCTTCTTGCGCAATGGTGTTGAAATCTTTTCCCTTTTGCTCGGCGTTGAGGTTCTCACGTGCATTGGCTATGCTGACAAACGACACGCCCATTTGCACCTCAATCACCTCGTTGTCGGTGGTGTTGAAGTTCATATAAACGCCAATATCATCGCCGGCCATCTCTTTTTGATAGGCCGTGTAGAGCTTATATTGCCCTCTGTCGGGGAACCATTCAGCCTGTTTGCCCGTCCGTTCGCGTTGCTTTTTCCAGTAACCGGCACTTTGGGGCACCTTGTTCACGCGCATCACGAAGTAAATGGGGAACACAGCTTGAGCATAATAGCAAAAAGCGCCTTGCAGTTTCATGCCCTCATACTCGGTGGGACTCACCTGTTTCACCATCGCTCCCGACTCTTTCGTGAGGCCTTCGCCAAGATTAAGCAGCAAATGGCTTTCGCCTTTGGGGAACGTAAAGCGCTCACAGGCGGTGCGAAGGGTGGCGGTTACCTCGGTCTTCACGCCGTGTTTCACCAAGAAATTGCTGTAATAGCCCGGACGAGCCACCTCGTCTTTGTAGTGGCTGCCATATTCTTTATAATCGACATTGAGCTTGCCTGTGGTGGGCATCAGCAACAAAGAACCCACATCGGGGCAGCCAACGCCGCTGAGGTTGACATGGGAAAAGCCTGTGAAAAACACGTTGTGGAACTCGTAAGGCGTTGACCACCAGCGCGAATCTTTATCGCATTTGTTCTCATCGGAACCCATAACATTGAACGGAACTACCGACATCAGCCCATTAGGGACAGATGGCTCCAGGGTTGGTGGTGCCCAAATTCGACGTGCCAATGAATGGGTTGACCAAGTCGACTGGCTCTATTTTGGGTGTATGAACAGCTTGCAACGCACCGAAATGGCACGCCATACACAAGGCAATCATGAGGTTCTTTTTCATTTTAAAAAGGGTTAGTAGGGTGATGACCTTTGTAGGCCAGTTGCAAATATACGAATATTATGCGAGAAAAGCACGCACTTTGCCCCATAATCTGCAATAGATTGTAGGGCAAAGATATGCAAATTGCGGGGCAAAGGCTATGCTTTTACCCCGCAAGGTCGTGCCCTACTCGGCACAGTTGTTGGCTTTGATGAAGTCTACAATCTCGCGAATGTAGCCAAAAGCCACGCCTACAACGGTGTCGGCAGCCCCATAATAGACAGCCACACGCTCGCCATCGTGGAGCGCTGCGCAGGGGAAAATCACGTTAGCCACGTCGCCTTGCAGCTCATAGGGGGCGTTGGGGGCGAGCAGATAGGGCTGTGTGCGATAGAGAACGCGCTCGGGATGCTCCTTTATCCAAGATGGCTGCGCCCATGGAATAGCGATAACCATTGCACGTGGTGATGACACCATGATAGAACAAAAGCCAGCCTTCGTCGACCAAGAAGGGCACGGGACCCGCGCCAATCTTCGTGCATTGCCAGGCACTTTGTGGGAAAGGAGTGGGCGACATGACGCAACGATGCTCGCCCCAATACTTCATATCGGGACTGAAACTGAGGTAGATGTCGCCGAAAGGTGTGTGGCCATTGTCACTGGGACGGCTCAGAAGGGCATACTTGCCATTGATTTTTTCGGGGAAGAGCACGCCATTGCGGTTGAATGGCAGGAAGGCATTCTCGCACTGATAGAACGTTTTGAAGTCGAAAGTGTAGCCAAGGCCAATCGTAGGACCGTGGTAACCGTTGCACCAAGTAATCCAATAACGGTCTTCAAGCCACGTCACCCGTGGGTCGTATTTGTATTCCGAGGCAATCATCTGCGTGTTGCCCGCCTCGAAAAACGATGGGTTCTTCGTTGATTTTCCAATGGATGCCGTCGTCGCTGAAGCCTGCAAAGATATTCATTTGCACGGCTTTGTTGTCGCAACGGAACACACCTGCGAAGCCGTTTTCAAACGGAACGATGGCGCTATTGAAGATGCTGTTGGACGTAGGGATGTCATATCGGCCGATGATGGGGTTGTGACTATAGCGCCACATCACGTCTTTGCTGCCTTGAGGGCGCTCCTCCCAAGGGAGTTTCTGAGCTGGAATTTTTGTCATATTCAATTGTTGTTATTTTGTTTTTATTTTTCTTTTCGTGTTTGCATGTGGATTTTTTGCGCGGCATCAGCGCCGTTGTTGAAAGAATTGCTGCATGAGTTGGCGGCACGCTTCGGCCAAAACGCCTTGCGTGACGGTGGCTTTGGGGTGCAAAACGCGGGGGGCATAGAGACGATAGCCGCGCTTCTCGTCGGGCGTTCCATAAACAATGCGCCCCATTTGTGCCCAGCCTAAGGCCGCCGCACACATCGAACAGGGTTCCACGGTGACGTAGAGTGTGCAGTCGGGGAGGTATTTCCCGCCCAACGAATCGGCTGCAGCAGTGATGGCTTGCATCTCGGCATGGGCGGTAACATCGTGCAAAGTCTCGGTGAGATTGTGTGCACGGCTGATGATTTTATCACGACACACCACCACAGCTCCGATAGGAACCTCGCCGGCTTCGGCTGCCTTTTGGGCTTCGAAGAGCGCTTTTTGCATAAACGCTTCATCGATTTTCTGCTGCGTTTCGTCCACCATTTATTTCAGTTTGACGCGCCCTTTCAGGCCATCCAAGGTTACAGAAGAAGGCGTATTGCCGGTACTTTCAATCATGATGTGGCCATAGCGTGAATAAGTGAATGAGCTATTGCAGCTCCCTTGAATGAGCAAGTTGTCGACAAACGAGTGGTCATCGTCAGCATAAAACGTTTGAGAATTGTTCTCTGTGTCATTCAACATCTTGATAACCATGTTGTTTATTCGGGTGCCTTGCAACTCAAATTTATTGACCCCCACATTGATTTTTGGCATCGCCGATGCGGCATTGCATCAGGGTGACATCGGTATTCTGTTGCAGGGTGAGGCTCTTGGTCACCAGATGTTGTACGCCTACCATGCTCAATGCGCGCAGTGCGTTGGGCGATTGCAGCAGTTTGAGCGCTTGAGCCGTGGGCATATAGAGCCGAATGACGATGTTTTGCTCATCAGTTGAGGTCTCTATGGTGTCAGAGGTGGCTGCATTTTTGGTTGTGGCATCGGTAAGCTCGTAGTTTCCTTGCGCATGTGCTGTGGCGAAGCTTGGCGAAGGTGAGAGGGTGAGCTGTCCATTTTGCATTTTTGTTTGGAAGAGTTCACGCGGATAGTCGACGAGAATATCCGTTCGTTTGTCGTCAACGATGAGCAAAACGTTATCCAACGAGTAGTCTTCAGGGCCTTCATTGGGGGGTGCAACAAACTGGATGCCCTTCAAATCATGAAGGTTGAGCGTCTGACGGGCAGCTGTATTGAATGTGATTGTCTCAGCTTTGGTGTCATGTCCTATGCAGAATCCCCACACCATGTAGCTCAAAAACGATGAGAGCAAGGATGATTTTTTTGTGGTTGTTTTTCATTTGCGTTTCCTCCTGTTATCTTCGGTTTTTAATTTCCATTTCACACAAACGGCGGTAGGATAGCCATAGGTTGGCCACCGAAAGGAAGGCTAACCAATAGAAGAAGTGAAGGCCGTTTTCGAGGCGTCCGACGCCAATAAACAGCGTGAAAATGCCACCAGTGAACAGCAAAAATGAGCAGGGTGATGGTGGTGAGCAGCAGCGATCGGCGCAAAAACACCACGCTGCCGAGCATATAAGTGGTGATGAGGAAAGCGGAGAAGGTGGTGAAATAGAACCACATCTCCCAGTAATTGCCAGTGTAGAAGGTTATGGCGCCGATGCCACCCCACAGCATTGGGCCCTCATAGTGGACGGTGGTCATGAGCAAGGCGCGTAGCAATTCGACGACATTGAACACGACATGGAACATGATGATGTAGGCCACGACGAACAAACAGACGCGTGCCAGCCAGTTTTCGAACATGCTTACGGGGGTGGTGAGCACGTGGATGCGACCCGATTTGAGCTTGCCGTCGCTGAAAAATTGTGAGGCAGCCACAATGATCAGCATCATATAGATGAACGATGCCCAACCACTGATAGTGGCAGCCATGCTGATTACCAGATAGGCGTCGAGTGCTTGGCCGTCGTTATGGCTGCAAGTGAGGAAGAAAGTTGCGAGCATCACCATGAGCAACACACCGAAAGTGATGCCCGTAGCGATATAGAATTGGCTGCGATGTTCCATCCACAGCTTTTTGAAATAGCACCAAAAAAACGGTGCCAAGCGAAGAAATTGTTAGTCATGATGGGCCTCCCTTCCTTTGGTTGCTTCAATGAAATAAGTTTCTAAATCGATGGTTCCGTCGATGGCTTCGTTGCGGATAATCTCGCTTCTGTCCATCAACAACACGTGGTTGAGGATGCTTTCCACGTCTTTCACCTGATGGGTGGAGATGACGATGAGTTGACTTTCGTGGCTGCCTTGGCGGATAAAGTCGCGGAATTGCTGCTTGCTCGTGATGTCAAGGCCGTTGGTTGGCTCGTCCATCAACAACACTTTGGCGTGCGTAGCCATGGCAAAGGCCATGAAAATCTTTTTGCGTTGACCGAGCGATAAGGCCGAGAGTCGCACGTCGTTTGTCATGCCAAAGGTGCGCAAATAGGCATTCATGTCGTCTAAAGAAAAGCGAGGATAGAACACACTGTTGGTCTTCACATAGTCTAAAAGCGACACGTTGGGCAGTTCAAACTCATCGGGAACGAGGAAAATCTCGCACATCGTGGAGGGCTTTCTGCGCCGCACATTCACCCCATCAAGTGTGGCTTGCCCAGTTTGGGGCGCCAACAAACCGGCCATTATATATAATAAGGTGGATTTTTCCTGCACCATTCGGTCCCAACAAACCATAGATTTTGCCGGGCGAAAGCGTGAGATTGAAGTCGCTAAACACAGGCGTTGACTGCCGAGGATAGCTGTAACTGAGTTGTTGAATCTCCATTGCTATTGTGTGATAAATGTTTAAGTCTGAAAGACGTTGATTTCTTTTCGGTTGCAATAATAGCAAAAAAATATGTGCCAAGCAAGTAAATGATGAAGTTTTTTTTCATGGGTTTCGTGGACAATAGAATACAAAAACGGCTGCTGATGTTCGCACATCAACAGCCGTATATGAAAAAAACTAAAACTAATTGATTTTCTTTTGTTTACGCTTTTGCGTCAGCCATCTCTACATTTCCATCTAAAGATTGGATCTTTCTGCCCATCACCAAGTAAGCAATTGGGCTGGCAATGAAGATAGAAGAGAGTGTTCCGAAGACAACACCCGAGGTCATCGCGAACGCAAATGGCTGGATACTCTTACCTCCGAGGAACAAAATCACGAGCAACACAATCAACGTTGAGAACGAGGTGTTGATGGTTCGTGCCAGCGTTTGGTTGATAGAATCGTTGAAGAGCACCTGAATATCCTGTTTAGGATGCAGCTTCAGGTTCTCACGAATGCGGTCGAATACCACCACTTTATCGTTGATAGAGTAACCAATGACGGTCAACACGGCCCCGATGAAGGTTTGGTCGACCTCCAAAGAGAATGGCAACACACCCTGAAGGAGGGAGAATAGGCCGATAACCACGAGGGCATCAAAGGCCAATGCCACGGTAGATCCTACGGAGAATGCTACGTTGCGGAAGCGCACTAAGATATAAAGGAAGATGGCAACCAGCGCAATGAGCACGCTGATGATAGCGCCATAGGTGACATCTTTGGCTACCGATGGGCCCACTTTTTGAACTACTAATGATAGAACCTCCTGCGCGAACGTCAGGATTTTTGAAGGCTTCTACGCTTTTTTGTGTCACCATTCCGGCTTTCTTCAAACCGTTATAGAGCAGTGTTTCAGCCTGATCGTCGATAGTAGGACTATTGGATTCAATCTTATAGTTGGTTGAAATACGAATCGTTTTGTTGTCTGTTCCCAACGAAAGTGCATTCGATGTGCAGCCGGGGAAGATGTGATTGAGTACTTCTCTTACCTGCTCTGGCTCGGTAGGTTTCTCAAATTGCACCACATAGTTACGACCACCTGTGAAGTCAATGCTTTGTGCTAAGCCGCGAACAAAGAAGCTTCCAACGAAGATAAGCGACAAGATGATGGTCACAGCAAAGGTGCCTTTGTACATTGTCATGAACTTATAATGCTTGTCTTGCATGAGGTTCTTGCTGAAAGGAGTCCAATATTTGAGGTGCTCCCAGCGTCCTTTGTTGAGCTGATGCTCGTAAACCAAGCGGGTCAAGAATACTGAAGTGAAGAACGAACAAACGATACCTATAATCCAAGTGGTGGCAAAACCCTGGATAGGTCCTGTGCCAAAGATATATAAAATGACACCCGTTATCAATGAAGTGAGGTTGGAGTCGAAGATAGCCGAGAAGGCATTGCCATATCCTTCGGCTACAGCTTGCTTCATTCCCTTGCCTAATCGCAACTCTTCTTTAATGCGTTCGTAAATCAATACGTTAGCATCTACGGCCGTACCCAATGACAATACCATACCCGCTATGCCCGACATGGTGAGCGCTGCTTGGAAAGATGTGAGGATACCCAGCGTGAAGAACACGTTAACTACCAATGCAAGGTTGGCAATCATGCCAGGAACGAAGTTGTACATCAGCACCATGTAGACAATCAACAACACGAAAGCGATGGCAAACGACTCAATACCTTGCTGGATAGATGCAGCACCAAGCGTAGGACCTACCACCTCTTCTTGCACAATTCTTGCAGGAGCTGGCATGCGACCCGACTTCAATGTGTTGGCCAAATCCTTAGTGGTTTCAACGGTAAAGTTACCAGTTATGGCGCTCGAACCGCCATCAATCTCACCGTTTACGCGTGGAGCTGAATAAACAACACCATCCAAAACAATGGCAATGGCGCGGCCAACGTTGGCCTTTGTGAGGGCAGCCCAGCGGCGAGCACCATCACTATTCATCGTCATCGATACCTCAGGCTGACCCGTAACATGGTTAAAGCCGTCCTTAGCATCGGTCACAACGTCGCCTTCTAAAGGTGCTTGGCCATTAGGAGTATTCACTTTAATGGCATAAAGACCATAGATGTTCTTAGCGGTTACACCATCTTCAGGTGTTGCACTCCACAATAATTTCAAGTCAGCAGGCAACACTTGTTTGGCTTCTGTGCCATAAATGCACTTGTTGATAGCGGCAGTGTCGCGCACACTTGCATAACCTACGAGTGCCAAAGCATTGGCTCCGGTGGTTTGTAAGCGCGACAACAGGGGATGTTCCTTGTGGGCTTGTTCCAACAAAACTTTGTCTTGTGTAGCCGAACCCTTATCGGTTGCCTTGCCTAATTGCAGTTTTGCAGGCTTCTTTGCTGCAGCTTGTGATGCCTTTTCGGCCTTTGCTTGGCTTGTAGTGTCGGCTGATTCGCCAGCTGCTAAGCGAGTGTCTAACTGTTGAAGATAGGGGATAACCTCATCTGCATTGTAGGTTTCCCAGAACTCTAAGTTGGCACTTCCTTGCAACAGCTTACGCATACGCTCGGGTTCTTTGATACCTGGCATCTCAACCATGATGCGACCCGTCTGCCCTTCGAGCTTTTTGTATGTTGGGTTGTACCACACCAAACTTGTCGATACGTGTGCGAACGACAGTGAATGCATTGTCGATAGCGGTCTGAACTTCCGCTCTTAGCACGCGTTCTACTTCAGAATCCGAGCTTTGTGGGTTCACTTTGCCTTGCAATTGCTGTGTAGCGAAGAGCTCGGCCAAGCGATGTCCTGGTGCGTTCTTGTGGTAATATTTCACAAAAAGCGAGATAAAGTCGCTCTGACTCTTCTCTTCTTCTGCACGCGCTTCAGCCATTGATTTGGTGAAAGCTGCATCTGTTTTGTGATCAGCCAAGGTCTCTAACACATCAGGCACCGAGACTTCGAGAATGACATTCATACCTCCTTTGAGGTCAAGTCCAAGTCCTATCTGCGTTTCTAAGCACTTTTGATAAGAGTAAATGCCCAGATATTTCACAGAATCTTTATAATCCTGTTGGGCAATAGGGTCTTTTTATCTTCGCTGCCTGACGGTCATAATAGGCCGTTGCAAACGAGAACGAGAGATAAAAAATGCTTGCAAGCGTCAGCAAGACGGCTGTACAAATTACAATTCCTTTGTTTTGCATTTTCTTGTTTATTATTTATTCATTGTTTTTTTCCGCGCATCCGTAGGCCCACATCTTTTATAATATAGCCGTGCAAAAATAGTAAAAAAACCGCACTCCATAAAATTTATTGTTGTGAAATTGCGATTTTTATGGTTTAACCTCACGTTTCATCCAGCAAATGATGGGATAGTGATCGGAAGTTTTAATGCGATTGTCTACCACGCAACGATAGGGCTTCCAGTCGGGTGTCACCATGATATGGTCAATGCGTACATACATGCCGGCCTTGTGATAGCTCACACCTGGCCCATTACCTGCTGCGATATAACAGTCGGTAAGATGTTGCCCGATGGTATGATGGGCATAGGAAATGGGGGTGTCATTGAAGTCACCACAGAGGATAATGCTGTGATCTAAGTGGCTATTGACATATTTTGCCACGGCATTGGCTTGCACAGCACGCTTCGAAGAGGCCTCACCAAGTTTGTCGATGAGCCTGTAAGAGGTACGTTTGGCAGCGCTGCCATCCAATTTTCCCTTCATCATTGAGCGAAATTCGCGTTTGTCTTCGCTCGAAAGTCCCGTGGTTTCCAAATGGTTATTGATGACCAACACCGTGTCGCGCCCCATCTTTACATAGAAAGCGCCACTGAGATTGCCGCGCGAAGGATAAGCGATGCGCTCGTGGGAGAGGATGGGATACTTGCTATAAACCGCAATCACATCGCTTTGTGCCGAGAATTTTAGCGTGTCTTTATAGGCAAAAAGCTTGTCCAACACCGAGTCAACGCGCGCCTGTCCTATCTCGTATGTCATGGCTTCTTGCAGACAAAGCAAGTCGGGATGTTGCGCTTTGATATACTCCAAGATGGGAAATTTGCCGTTAGCATGGCGTTCCCAGCCTGCAAAGCTCCACACATTATATGACATCACCTTGAGACTTTGGGATGGAACATCTTGCGGAATGTTCACCGGGCAATAGGCTCTGATGGGGCCGTAGCACACCACATAGCCTATAAACGGCAACCAAGCCACCCGCTTTTTGGTGCAAAGCCAGAACACTAAAAATGCAAAGTTCACCACCAACACCACTGGAAACACCAAACCTGCATTGGCTAATAGCTGGTGTTTCGTGGGGTCGAAGCGGTCGGAATAGCCGATAAACAGCATCAAGAGAATGGTGCTGAGGTTGGCTCCCATAAGGAGTTGCACGGTGATGCGTTTGAGCTTTACCAGCATGGTGTGGGCGTTTATGGTCGTTTACTTTGTTCAAACAGGCGTCGTTTCTCGTCAGCCGACAAGCTGTTATAGCCGCTTTTCCTGATTTTATCTAAAATCTGGTCAATCTCTTCCTGCGCCTTTCGTTTGCGCTCGTTGTCATCCCAGTCGGCTTTTCGGTCGCCCATGGTGCCGTTTGACGGCGAGTGGGTCGGCCTTCCCAATGGTTGTTGCCGCCGTTGTTTCCCATTTTCTGTTTCAGTTGCTCAAAAAACGAATGACCATTTCCATAGTTTCGATAGCCTTGGGCGGAATGTTTCTGCCAATAACGAATCATGAAAAAGCCAATCACCATACCGCCAATGTGGGCTAAATGCGCCACGTTGTCGCCCTTCATAAACAGCGCTTGTAAGAGTTCTACCACGGCATAACCACCCACAAGATATTTGGCTTTGATGGGAAAAAGGAATGGGAATGATGAACATGCGCTCGTTGGGAAAGAGCATTCCAAAACCTAAAAGCACACCAAAGATGCTACCCGAGGCGCCAACGGTGGTCCAAGTGTTGAGTGCTACACCCGCTTCCTGGGCATAGAATAGCAGGTTTGACAATGCAAAATGGGGCACTTGGCTCGACATGAGGGCATAGAATTGCACCAATTGTGCCGCCTCTTGAAACAAACCGGCACCCAAACCGCACGAGAGATAATAGAACAAAAAGCGGCGTCCACCCCATACTCGTTCCAAAATGGGGCCAAACATCCACAGACCAAACATGTTAAATAGGATGTGGGTGAAGCCAGCATGCACAAACATGTAGGTGAAGAGTTGATAGAAACGGAAATGAGGGGCTAAGAAAAAATGTAAGCCCAGCATGTCTTCTAAATCCTGAAAGTCAAATAACGGAACCAGCGTTGAAAGCGAACTGGACATGAAGAAAAACACCACTATATTGACTAATAAAAGAAATCTCGTAACGGGTGTGATACGCATCATAATGCTCTCTTGTTTAAATGCTATGTAATTGCTTTTTAATAGTGCAAAATTACGAAAAAATATCCCTTATTGCATGGCAAAAACAAGGCTTTTCAAGTTATTTTTTTCAGTTTTCAGCGCATTTTTTTTGTGTTTTTGTTTGTTGAATGAAAGGAATAGCCTATATTTGCCCCTATAAACAGAGAATTTCATTAATAACATTCATTTTTTTAAACGAGAAATTATGAACAAGACAGAATTAATCGACAAGATTGCAGCAGGCGCAGGCCTCACAAAAGCAGATGCAAAGAAGGCATTGGATGCAACAACAGCAGCTATTAAAGATGCACTTGCAGCTGGTGACAAGATTCAGTTGGTAGGCTTTGGCACTTTCAGTGTAAAACGAAAAGCCCGCTCGTGAAGGTATTAACCCTGCTACAAAGCAAAAGATTAAGATTGCAGCAAAGAAGGTTGCTAAGTTCAAAGCTGGTGCAGAATTGGCAGATGCAGTAAACAAATAAGCGTATACCATTGCATTTTTAGCATAAATGGGAGCGTTCATCCATTGGATGGACTGCTCCCTTTTGCGTTCTGATGGGTGCAGCTGTTGGTGATGTGGGTTCCTTTTTGGTTGCACACCATAGTACTTCTCTGCACAAAATAATACAAGGCATGTCACCTCTTCCGAAAAAATCGGCGTCGGTGTCATGCCTTTTTAAGTAAAGTGATGTTATGTTTATGAATTGAAAGCGTCTTTTTTGATGATTTGGAGCGATGTTATTCGTTGACAGTCCATTTACATCTCACAGGCGAAACGATAGCACCTTCGGCCTTGAGTTGCTTCATGATTTTGTCTACTTCCTTGCGATCGAGTCCTGAAAGTTCGGCAATGCGTCCAGCATTCAGCGGTTCGCCAGCCTCTCGCATGGCTTTTAAAAGAAGGTCTTTATGATCCATATTCTGCATTTTTTGTTTTTATCAAGCGTTGTATCGCACTGCTTTTTCTAAGCTGTTGCAAAGATATGTTTTTTAGATGAGCATTGCAATAGTGACCATCTATATTTAACGTCTTTTATCAAAACATCGTACGCGATGATAATGAGCACAGCTTGTGGGGCTTCTCCTATTGTGTTTCCCTGCGTCTTACGCTTTCTTTGCAGAGCATTTTTCGTGTATAGATGCCTTGTGTTCTGATGGATTGCAAAGCCTGTTGTGCCGTCTGGTTGTGGCTGGGCTATGGTGTGGGCAAGCAATGTGAGCGACTTTAGTGGGTAAAGTGCATGATTTTTCGTACCGAAGGCATCGTGATTACTACACAATCTGTGTGCTTTTGTGCGCTCGTCTCGCCTTTTCAATGGCGGAATCGGTGCAAAAATGGAGACACATGCGGCCGTTTGTCACTTTTTTTATACCTTTGTTGACCTAAAAATCATATTTAAAGGTATTGCATCATCTATGAATAGCAATGTAAAGCTGGCCTGCATGGCGGTGGCGTGCACGTTGTTGAGTTCCTGTTTTAAGGACGAAGCGCCCAATGCTGAGGCCGATATTGAAAAAGTAAGCATAGTGGTTGATTATCCTATGCAAGTGTTCTATAATGTGACCGATGCGCTGGTTGAAGTGTCCTCTGCACAAAACAATATTGTGGTGGAGACGCGACGGCAGAACACGGTGACGCATTATGCACCCACATTTGTGCTCACTCCTGGTGCAACCATCACGCCAGCCAATGGTTCGGTGCACGATTTCAGTCAGGGACCTGTCACGTACACCGTGACTTCTGAGGATGGACAGCACCACCGCACCTATACTTTGCGCATACAAAACGTGGCGAGGATGGTGGGCGACACGGTGCGTTTCGATTTCGAACATGTGAAGAAAGAAACCTTTGGTGAAGGCTTTCCCGATTACGACACGTGGCAAGAAGAGCAAAATGGCAGCTTGAATGCGCTGTGGGCCAGTGGCAATGGTGGTTTTGCTTTGACGGCTTATGGGCAGTCTTCATCGGTTTATCCCACGCAGTCGGTCGAGGGTTATGACGGCAAAGGCGTACAGCTCACGACGCGAAGTACGGGCATTTTGGGTGCCATGTTTGGCAGTCCCATCGCCGCTGGTAACCTGTTTTATGGCACTTTCGATACGCAAAATGCTGCCATGGCACCGCTGAAAGCCACACAGTTTGGTCATCCTTTCGACCGCAAGCCGCTGCGTTTCACGGGTTATTACCAATATATGCCAGGCGAAACGGTGACCGACAAGCAAAATCATGAGCGCACCGATATCAAAGACAGCGCCGCCATTTATGCCGTGGTCTATCGCAATCATGATGCAGCCGGGCATGAAGTGGTGATTGATGGTACGAATATTAACACGTCATCGGCCATCGTTGCACGTGCAGATTTGGGCTATGTGGCACCGCAAACGGCGTGGACGCCGTTCGATGTGGCGTTTGCTTATACGCGTGAGATTGACCTCGATGTGCTCGAGAACAAGGGCTATAGCTTGGCTTTGGTGTTCTCATCGAGCAAGCGGGGAGCCGATTTTATTGGCGCAGTAGGGTCGACATTGAAGATTGACCATGTGCGTGTGATTTGTGAAAGGGAACAACAATGAAGATAAAAAGATTTTTTCTCGCGCTGTTTGTCGCTTGTTTTGCGGGGGCAAGCAGTGCACAGTCTGTGTGGATGGATAGTCTACAGTACAGCGCTCGTGCTGGTTTTTCTGTCGGAGGCACGTCACCTGTGGGGCTTCCGGCCAGCATTCGCAAGCTCAATCGCTATCGGCTGACACCGAGTTTCCAATTGGGTTTGGATGCCGAACGGCGTATGACTCCCCTTTGGGGCGTGCTGTTGGGGCTGCGATTGGAGAACAAAGGTATGGATGTGGATGCGCAAGTGAAGAACTATCACATGGCGATGGATCGTGGAGGACAGCATCTTGAGGGACAATTCACGGGCGATGTACGTACGAAAGTGAATGAATGGATGTTCACTATTCCGTTGCTGGCCACGGCGCATGTGGGCAAAACACTGCGCTTAAAGGCTGGACCTTATTTCTCATACGTGCTCTCTCGCCATTTCGATGGCTATGCTCATGACGGCTATCTGCGCGTGGGTTCGCCCACAGGTCCGCGCATTAACATCGGAAAAGATGCCGGACAGCGTGGCGATTTCGACTTCTCTGACAGCATGCGGCGCACACAATGGGGTGTGATGGCAGGTGCCGACTGGTGGTTTTCCAACCGTTTGGGTGGCTATCTCGACCTCAACTGGGGGCTCACAGGTGTGCACCATCGCAGTTTTAAAACCATCGAACAAACCCTTTATCCCATCTTTTGGCACAGTGGGTGTGGCCTATCAGCTGTAAGATGGGCGCAGAAATATGTTTGTAAAGCAATGTGCTGACACGCGCAATGGCAGGATGGTTTGTGGCAAAGGTATATAAAAAAGGTGCACTTCTTAGTGCACCTTTTTGTAATAGGGTAGTAGGGTTTTCTTTCAACCACTTGCTACCGATGGCGATAATAGGTTAAGGAGATTTACTTCTCCAACTGTTTGCTGTCGATATAGGCATCGATAACCTTGGTTTTCTCTTCCAAAGGAATGATGTCATAGTCGGCAATGGCGGCAGGAATGAGGCAGGAATAGCCTTCGCGGAGGGTGATTTCATCGCCCGTTGCGCGTATTTTTATTTTACAATCGCCTTCAATGCAGAGTGAAATGATGAAGCTGTCATATTTCAAAAGGTTGCGATGGAAGGGCGTTTCGGTGTCGACTACGCGCACATTGAAATAGCGGGTGGCGAGCACTTCCTTGGCCTTGAGCGCCTCATGGCTGTAGGTGGTGCGATAGTTGTCATAGACATTGTAGTCTAAAGCCTCGGCTGCTAAGTCGGTATGCAGCTCGCGTGGCTTGCCATCCATGCCCAAACGGCCGTAGTCATAGATGCGAAACGTGAGGTCGCTGCTTTGCTGTATCTCGGCTAACACGATGCCTTCTCCGATGGCATGCACACGTCCGGCAGGGATATAGAACACGTCTCCGGGGTGAACACGGTGCTTAGCGAGCACGGTTGTGATGTCGCCTTCGGCAATGAGGCGACGATATTCTTGCGCATTGATGGGCGTTTTGAAGCCCGCATAGAGATAGGCTCCGGGCTCAGCTGATATGACATACCACATTTCGCTTTTGCCTTTTTTGTGGAATAGGCGTGCGGCCATCTCGTCGTTGGGATGCACTTGGATGCTGAGGTTGCGCTTGGCGTCAATAAATTTCACAAGCAAGGGCAACTGGTTGTCGTAGGCTTTGGCCACGCCTTTGCCCAACACTGCGGCGGGTTGTTGTGCGATGTAGGGTGGCCGATCCATGCCTTTGGCCTCGCCATTGGCAATGACTGACACTGATTGGGGCACACAACTCACCTCCCAAGACTCGCCTACGGGCTGCTCATGGGCAGGTAATTGTTTCCACTTCGTTAGTTTCTTTCCGCCCCAAACCACTTCATGGAGGTTGGGTTCAAATAATAAAGGATAGAGTTTCATACGATATGATGCTATTTGTTAATTCTTTTCATCTGTTAAAATGGTTGTTCCAAACTGCGTTTATACCATTGATAGAGGCGCGAGATGCCCTCATCGATGTCCACTTTGTGGTGCCATCCCAAGCGATGTAGCTTCTCCACGTCGATGAGTTTGCGGGGAGTTCCGTTGGGTTTCGAGGCATCCCAAACGATGGTTCCAGTGAAATCGACCGCCTTTGCCACCTTCGTTGCGAGGTCTTTAATCGTGAGTTCCTTGCCCGATCCGACGTTGATGTGGCAGTTTCTAATCTCACCTAAGGCGGGAATGGCGCCGCCACGACCTTCGGAATTATTGCGGTCTACGGCGCCATCGACCTTTGAACCATAGAACACCGACGAGTATTTCTCGATGCCGATGATGTCTTTGAAGTCAACATGCAGCAGCACATGCACGCTGGCATCGGCCATATCTTCGCTCCAAAGGAACTCTCTGAGCGGACTTCCATCGCCCCAAAGCGTCACTTTGTTGTCTTCAATGCCATAGAAAGCCAATGCTTTCAAGATGCGTTCCTGCGGGTTGTTGCCATCGACATTGCCCTCACCAATGATGCTTCTCAGCGCATCTGTGGGATTAATGGGCCGCTTGTTCATGTCGGTTTTGATGGCCTCCCAGTCGCCATTGTGAATGAGTTTGGCCAAATAAATCTTGCGCATCATGGCCGGCATCACGTGACTATTCTCCAAATGGAAGTTGTCATTGGGACCATAAAGATTGGTGGGCATCACGGCAATATAGTTGGTTCCGTATTGCAAATTGTAGCTCTCGCACATCTTTAGTCCCGCAATTTTTGCGATGGCATATTCCTCATTGGTGTATTCTAACGGCGAGGTGAGCAGCGCATCTTCCTTCATTGGCTGTGGCGCTGCTTTGGGATAGATGCACGTTGAGCCCAAGAACAGCAGCTTTTTCACGCCATGGAGATAGGCATTCTCGATCACATTGCATTGCATTTTCATGTTTTGCATGATGAAATCGGCGCGATAAATGCTGTTGGCCATGATGCCTCCGACGAATGCTGCGGCCAAAACAACGGCATCAGGTCGCTCACTATCGAAGAAGTTCCGCACCGCTATCTGGTCGGTTAAATCCAACTCTCGGTGACTTCTCCCCACCAAATTGTGATAACCCCGTTGCTCTAAATTGCGCCAAATGGCCGAACCTACGAGCCCTTTGTGCCCCGCAATGTATATTTTTACTGTCTTTGTTGAGTGTCATAATGATGCTGTTTTTTTATAAAATGATTTATTGTTTATTGATTTCTTTCATAACCATTTGGTTCCATTTTGTGCGTTCTTTGTCCACCAACCACCCCCATTTATTGAAGTAACGGATAGCACTTTGGATATGAATTTTGAGCAGTCTGCGATTCTTATACGATGCTCTTTGGTGGTTGTGCACAATGGTTATCGCTGGCCAAAAAGAGTGTTTTGGCTTTTTCGATGCACCCTCCTGGTGAGGTCAATATCTTCCATATACATGAAAAAGCGTTCGTCAAAGCCACCCACTTCTTGCAATATGGTGTTGCGAAAAAACATGAAACAGCCCATGTGAAACGGCACATTGAGCGGTTTGTCATGCTTCCAATCGCTTAAAAGGAATTGGTTGTTCTGCTTTTGAAACCATGTTTTAGGCAGGAATCGTCGCAAGATTTGTATTGCAGGTGTGGGTAACAATCGCACAACATGTTGCAATTGTCCATTGGGATAAATAGTGTTGGGAATCAATTGTCCCACATCGGGATGCTCATCCATATAGCTTTCGATGGCGTTAATGCTATCGGGTGCAAAAATAAACATCGCTGTTGAGCACCAAATGATAGGTGGCATGGCGTGCAATGGACTTTGCAATGGCGATGTTATGTGCTGCACCATAACCGATGTTGTCTTGCGGAATATATTCAATTTTGGGCTGCGTTGCGCAGAATGTTCGAATGTAATCTTCCTGCGAATTGTCAATGATGAAGATGCATTCAATGTGCGAAGATGTGAGCGATTGCAAGCATTTCTGAAGCTCTTCTATTGCGGTGTGGAAGGTAACGATAGATACTGTTATCATAAGGAACAGGTGTTTATAGCGTGTTGAAGATACGTTCTACGTTTGAAAGATAGGTTGCCATCGAGAAATCGGGCAACTGTTGTGTTGCCATTCGTGCGGCCCACGTGGCTATTTCGGTTTGGTTGAATTGTTCAACGGCTGCCCTTAAGCCATCATAATCGCCCATCTTATAGGTCAATCCATTGCCATTTGGCTGAATTAACTCTACAGCTCCACAGCCCAAAGGCACAATACATGGCACACCCATCGACAGCATTTCGGCCACACTCAGCCCAAAAGTCTCGTTCACTTTTGACGGAAAGATGAGGCATTTGGCTTTGTTTTATATAGGCCATCTTGTCGTTTCCATTCACCCAACCCGCAAAGGTGATGTCGGGATATTGATGTTTTAAGTCGTCAAGTAAATAGCCATCGCCCAAGACAATACCCTTCAATTGCAGTTCGGTCACCACTTTACAAAAGTCATGGATGCCCTTTTCTTCGGATAACCGCCCAACATATAGGAAAGCATCGTTGTGCGTTATATCGATTTTTTCATTTGTGATAATCTCTATAGGGTTATAGAGCACGCCGCTTTTCGTGGCAAACTGCGTTACATAGGGGCGCAACTTTTCTTCGCATAACTTCGAAACGGCGTAGGCATGGATATATTTTTTCGCACGACGTAGGCAATGGTTTAACACGCTTTGGCGCACACATCGATAGAGCTTATAGGCGTAATTGCGCGAATCACAATGGGTTAACACGCAGCGACTGGACATGGCTTTACAGGTGCAACATGCATTCTTTTGGTAGTTAAAGAACCCACCATTGGGGCAAGCCGTGAAATAATCGTGCAGGGTCAGAATGGTTTTGAACTGCCGTTTTCTAAAGGTTGAGAAGATAGATGCCGACAAAGTCTTTACATAACCATGCACCATCACCACCGTGTCTTGTGGACTATATTGCGCTAAACATTTGAGACTCTCGCGATAGGCCTTGCGATTCCAAATGTTTCTACATGCAGAAGCCATTTTATTTTTATCGGAAAGGACATCGGCTTGATTGAGGAAAACCACCTCAATGCCGTGTGCTTCGAGCTGCGAATCAACGGGACCTGTGGCGCAAAAAGAACACCACATGATAGCCTTTCTGCGCCAACGCAAGGGCGCTATCGAATGCGATTTTGCCCGCCCCCCATAAATATGTCCATAATCATTATAGACAATGATATTTTTTTACTTGCATGATGGCGTAACGTTAATGCATCAATCGGTTACGGATAATCGCTCCTATGCCTTTACAAAAATAGAAAAGGTTGAGTGGGGGCGACAGAGAATGGTGTAGCTTGCGCACTTGAAAAGCCTGCCAAACGGCTTGATAAGTGGTGCTCGCACCGCCATCTTGCATGCAAAGAACGGTCTCATTGACAAACAAACTCTTGAGCTTCTTTCGTAAAAGAAATTCATAATCGGCGCAGATGGAGTAGTGTAAGCTGAACAAGCCCACCTCTTGAAAGAGCTTTTTTTATTGTGGAGTGATGCCCCATGGGCTATCAGCATTTGCTTGCGAAAATCGTCCCAATGATAGGGTTCTCCAATGGTTTTGAGTACTTTCCCCGACGCATCTACCAATAGTTCCTTGGCGCAAATGAGGTCGTAAGCTGCACAATCTTGTTGTTGAAGCAAGTTAAGATAGTCTGATAACGCGTTGCCTACGAGATAATCGTCGGCGCCAATAAACATCATCCAATCGCCTTTGGCATGGGCAATGCCCTTGTTCCAAGCATCATAAATACCTTTGTCGGGCTCGGAGCAGCTATAATCGATGGTGTCTTGATAGGTGTTGATGATGTCGAGGGTATTATCTTTCGACCCGCCATCTATCACAAGGAGCTCAATCTCGTTGGTCTTTTCTTCGCGAATGCTTTGCAAACAGCGTGCAAGCGTTTTGCCTGCGTTGTAGGTTGCAATGATAATTGAAATCTTAGGACTCATTTCTTTTCGTTTCTTAGTCGTAATCGTTGTGTTATTTTGGCTTCTTTATAGGAGAAATAATAAAGCATATTGTAAAAAATCATGCCATAGACAAAGTAGTTCCCTCCACGGATAAAGGTGCCCAACAGATAGAAGAGCACGCAGGTGTTGATCATAGATTGCTTGCTCCTGCATTTGAATAGGAACACGATATACACGAGGAGGCCGAGAATCCCCGTCTCCGATAGCAGCGATTGAACAGCGAATAGCCATCCTCATCGTTGAGTCCATAGAGTGGTCTGTTGGATTGATACACCGCATGGTAGTTGAGTTTGTGCGTACCTAAGCCTGTTCCCGTCCATCGCAGCGGTGCATGTGTGGCTACATAGGTGTTGGCTAAGAGGGCATACGACGAGTTATTCAAACTTTCTATGACATAAATGTTGTTCAAACTCGACAAGGCTGTGGCTGTTTGTTGAAACCTAAGCATGATGCCGCTAAACCCTTTTTCAGAATCGCTTTGCTTTGTTGTTGAAACAAAGAAGATGACGATTCCTATAGCACAAGCACCAATCATCTTGAACAAAATGCCTTTGTTCACCCGTCGGTAGAACCATTTGAACAGGCAAATGGCGGCTGTAATGAATGCAATGGTCGATAAAGAGCATGCTAAACTCGTGAAGATGAGCACCAATTGCCACCGTTTGAAAAGATGGAATTTATCTTTATAGAGGATGATATAGGCGATAAATGGGCTTAGAATGGTGCCATAATAACCGCCTTCGGCTAAGGTGCTATGCACACGAATGATGTGTGATGCCACCTCGGTATTGGTTTTTGCCCACAAGGTGAACGAGAAAATGTCGATATGTGTGGCAGCATAGGCACAAAGTTCGATGAAACCGAGCAGCCCAACCACCTTGGCTACCTTCAAATAGACGATGAATAGCCCCTCGATATTGGCCTTTTGCTGTGACAAGAGACTATAATAAATCAAGATGTAGAGGGTGAGTAGCCCATATTGTTGCAAGCCTTTGCTCATGGGATAGCCTAAGATGGTGGTTGCCACCACAACAGAATAGGCAAAGAACAGCGTTAGATAAACCAGCACATGAGGCGCTCTCACCAGCGAATGGCGAATGAGATAAAGCAGCGTCAGCAGCAAAACGCCAAGTTCTATGGAGCTATAGCAGAAGGTGCTAAACACCACAATATAGAGCCAGTTGGCTTTGATTTTACGTAATAACATCGTTGGTTCCGCTGCTTTTTTTGTGTGTTTTTTGTAGATTATACGTCCAACGGCTTAATCACCCGGCATGGATTGCCACCCGCAATGACGTTTTCGGGAATGCTTTTGGTCACCACACTGCCAGCAGCAATCACGCTTCCGCGTCCAATGGTAACACCTTTGAGGATGATGCAACGTGCACCGATGAGCACATGGCTACCGATGTGGATGGGTTTACAAGCGGCTGTGTGCACATCCATCGTGGTGGTTGCATCGAACATTTCGCCCGAATCGCGCACGTGCCAGTCGAGATTGTGGGCATCACTATCCATCATGATGCAGTCGCCACCGATGTTCACGTGGTCATCGATGATGATTTCGCGCTTTGCCCACAGGCAAGTTGACGACATTCCCACGTGATTTCCAATCTTAATCACTGTGTCTTCGCGTTCCGCATAGATGGTGCCTTTGATGTTTCGGCATAGCGGATTGAAGTTTTCCCCACTCGTCATCGTGAACGAATCGCCTATCGTCACGCTGCTTTTGGGGTGCACATGCAGGTAGACATGGTTGCAGATGCGTGGCTGCTTACCCAATTTGATGCCATAAAGGGCGAACTTGATGGGATTGATGCGCAACATCAGTATTTGCATCATCTTGCGTCTCAGTTGGAAAAAGCGTGTGAATTGATACATAAAAGCTATTCTATTTGCAGGCAATTTATAGGAAAAAGCGTGATGATTATGCGTGAATTATCTCACCCTGTGGTGCGGCCTTTGCGGCATGATGTTCTGCTTGAACCCACAACTTTGTCACTTTTTCTCCGTTAGTGACTAAGAAAAGTGACTAAGTTAATTTTGCTAACTACCTTGTTTTCAGTGCTTTTGAATAACTTAGTCACTCGAGTGACTAAGTTAAAGTGACTAAGTTAAAATGCTTTTGTACTTTTGATTGCGGCTATTGGGCTTATCAGGGCTTGTCATTTCTAAAAAACCGCTCTCAATAAGTGGGTTTATATATCTTGTTTTTATATAGTTACGGTGCTTTAATCCTAATTGTTCCATGACCTCTGTGAGTGTTCTTGGCTGCTTACAGAAGTCTATTATTTCGCTCATTTTTGCCGTAGAGCGAACGGCTAACTTTGTCACTTTTTCTCCGTCAGTGACTAAGTTAAGTGACAAAGATGGGCGAATGATGACCTCAAAGGCTGTTAATTTATTAACATTGAAATCGGCTTTCAGGATTTCCATTCTCTTGTAAAAGGACCTTTACGCGCTGAATTCCTCGGTTGAACATATTTACATATTTTAATCCTTTCATTGCTTCGGCAATAATAGGATTACGATAATCATTTACCAGAGGAAAGTTTTCTGGACGGGCTTCACCATATAGCCCTCCTGCATTTAGGATCTCTATGCGGTCAGAGAATTGATAAATGCGTATGGGCATGTTTGACTGATAGTCACGATGCATGCAAGCATTCATCAATAATTCGCGTAGGGCCAGTTCGGGGTAGTTATAAACAATTTGCTCACGCAACATGCTTACAGGAAGTGGGCGCGCTGTTATGATAGCGTCTTTTACGAAGCTTTCCAACTTGGGGAGCATTGTATAGAGCCCACCTTTTATTAGTCGTTCATTCAGAATAGCTGTGCCTGTGTCCTCTCCAGCGAATTGAACGTATTGAACATAGCATCCATGCATGAAGAATGATGGATTCTTTCCAAATAGAATAATAGCTGCATTGGTGAGGCAATTATGCGATGTGTCGTATAGATGGATAGAAGAAAGTTGTTCTTCCAGTGTGCGCTTATCAGTTCGTAACTCCATTTTGTCGATGATTTGCGGTAAATAGTCTTCTGTAATAAATCGCGTATCAATGTCATTTAATGAAGAACCAAAGCAGGGCATCGCATCAAAAGTGGCCATATAGGCTATTCGTTTTTCTTGCAAGATTCGTTCTTCAGCCTCAGAAGCAATATCTCTTCTTGGACCAATGCGTATGAAAGTGCGTCCACGATAGCGTACGGGGGGGAATCAAAGCTGGTAGAACTTCCACGACCAAGACGTCACCTTGGTCGAATTTAAATCGTTCAACCGACATGATAGGCAAGGGGAGTATATTTCCGTTTGAGCGTATGGAAGACATTTTCTTCATCAGTTCGTCGCCTACTTTCAATCCAGATAGTCGGCCATCATCGTGTACACCGAGGATAAGATAACCCTTTCCGTGAGTCAGGCAAATCATTTGAGAATGCACAAATGGCCTCTTGGAACTTATCCATGTCGCTTATCGAAGTTGTTCGCTCTATTCTATAGGTCTCTGTGCTATGTAATAGTTCTATTAATTCAGCTTCTTTTATCATCTTTCTTTTGGCTTTATGCTTTTATCTTTTGTCACTTTTTCTCCGTTAGTGACTAAGAAAAAGTGACTAAGTTAATTTTGCTAACATGCTTGTTTTCAGTGCTTTTGAATAACTTAGTCACTCGAGTGACTAAGTTAAAGTGACTAAGTTAAAATCGAATGTGTGTGCAAGAATGATCGTTATGCGATGAATCGTGTAATCTTTTATGCTTTATTGTAATAAGCTTTGAGCTTATCGATGTCGCAAAGCAGTGACCAATGCGCTCTAAACCAGGCAATAGGATTGTTCCACCATTGCACGTTGAGCAGCCATTTTATCGTTGCTTCGTCATAGCGATAGCCGATGATTTTAGCCGGAACGCCGCCCACGATGGCATAGGGTGGCACATCTTTCGTGACAACGGCGTGGGCAAGCACCACCGCTCCGTCGGCAATATGAATGCCACCATTGATGAATACCCCCTCGCAAATCCATACATCATTCCCTATTTCGCAATCAAACGCGCCTTCGTTGTCTGTGGTTTTGATTTCGTTCAACATTTGTTGGGTAGCGAAGGTGGCTCCGTTTTGCTTACGAAGGGAGAAAAAGCAAGGCGAAGTGGTGGCAAAAGGCGCTTGGAAAGGATGGATGCCGGCATTGCAAATCACGTGGTTGGAGATGGAACAAAAGCGACCTATTTTGGCCGTTAAGCTCGAATGATGGCCAATATACGAGCCATAGCCGAGGATTCCGCTAAAAGGAACTGTGGCTATAAATCTTGTTCATGCCTTCGAATTGCGCTTGTAAGGCTATGTCGCAACCCTGTTCAAACTGAAGTTTCCCATGCCATTTCAGACGGAGAATCCATCGTTTGAGCAACTGTTTTATCCCGCAATGTATCATTTTATGAGTTTTTTACACCATCGTTTGTACACCATCAGGACGAGATTGGCGATGCCTATGGTCTTCAATAAGGATAGTATCTTGAGCCGATAGCTGTATTGCAGCAACGTAATGGGGTTTATCGTTTTCGGTTTTCGACCTTTGGTGTGTGTGTCGTAAAGGTAGATTTCTTGCCCTTTCTCTTGCAATATGATGTTCGTTTCCATCGGATGATAGCGCAAACCAAAGCTGTTGACGACCTTAAAAAGGAAGCGACCGGATGGTTAAAAGATAGCGCTTGACATGCTGGAGTTTGCGTTTACCCCAGAAATCTACTGTCAAATCGTCTTCTGAAAGCTGGAGATAGTGGGCTAAAAAAGTAGGTGAAAAGAAACCATCATATTTCACTATGCCCTCATCAAATGTAGGCAATCGGTAGGCCTTTTGGGGCAAAACCTGCAGCGAACTGGCAAAAATATTGGTTTCTCCTTGTGCCACATGTGTGCCTGCATCATTGTTATTGGAGGACAATGCTTGGTAGGGATAGACGAAATATTTATTTTCTTCGATGCAATAGCGCGTGTGATATTTCAGCCAAGAGCTCTTGGGCCAGTCGTTAAGTGCCTGTGGAAGGTAATCGAGTTGAAATTCATCGTGATGCGTTTCATACCAGGTCATGAAGGTTTGCCATTGCTTTTTCAGCCAAATTTGTCCCCACGATTGTGCACAATTCATGAAATAAACATCGGCATCTGCCTGCAAAGGGGTGAACGGAAGACCATTTTGATAGTCCACAGGGAAGTTGTATAGGCTGATACCCGCTATTCTTTCATCATCCTGATACTGGGCAATGGTTTGGCAAGCATATTGATAATAATAGGGCGAAACGGTGATATCGTCTTCTAAAACAATGAGCGCGTCATAATCATTCAGTAGTTTCCCCACCTCCAAGACGTGTGCTCGGAGCCCTAAATTGTGTGGATGCTTGATGGCTTTGAGCGTTCCATGTGGCCAATGGTAGGCCTCAACGAAGTCTTCAATGGCCGTCGTTTCGCTCTTGTCAATGCTGATGATGAGTGGAATGGGGGCATCATAATGCGCCGCTTCCAACGATTTCAGCACGCGTTTTAAGGGTGCTATGCGATTATAACAGATGACGCAGATGGCTAAGGACATGCTGTTTGATGAGTTTTTATGAATGTTATTGCACGGACAGTGGCAGATTTTGTTGCAAAATTCGGCGTGCATAGTGTCTTACGAGCACTAAGATGACGGCTTGAACCAGCACGTAGATAATGGCCGTTAGATAGAGCGAATATTGCGTAAGCAGCAGAGACAGTGCGAGATGCAGCAGGGATGAGCCAAAGGTGATATACATCAGTTGCTTTGTTTCTTTATAGAAAAACATGTAGTTGCAATAGAGAAAATAGAAACATTGCAAGAGTCCGTAGCCGCAAAGAATAAGAAAATAGGGGATGGCTGGCGTGTATTTGGGCAGTGCCAGATAGCAAATGGGGACAATGCATAGCACATAAGCCGCACTTGCTGCAATATAAACGAGGGCAATCGTCTTGGTTTTGCCGGCGCAACGCCATGTGCTTCTCTACGTTTGAAGTTGTTTTGTTGCCCAAAATCTGATAGAGTGTTACGGAATTGGTGGCATTGAATGCCGACCCAATCATGACAATCACAGTGACCAAACTGATGGCAAAACTGAAAATTCCCACTTCGTATGTGGTGTAATGATAATTGATGATGTAGCGGTCTAAGCCTTGTTTTATCCATATTGTAGCCAAATGTGGAATCATTGGCAGACCGAAAAGGAGTATCGATTTATAGCGCTTCCAGGAGAAATCGATGCTGAAGAGTTTGCTATGCCAAAATGAAACGACGGCCAAAAAGACCTAGAGATGAGCATGCCAATCAGCTGTGCATCGATGCGTCCGAGCCATCCTTGTTTGAATAGAATCACAAACGTTAGCGTGAGAACGAAGTTCAATAAAACATTCGTAATACTCCAAATGCCATAGCTTTTCAGCCGTTCTTGAATGCGAAGATAGTCTTGATGGATGTTGAAAAGGATGTTGCCGAAGGAGATGATCAGTGCATAGAAGAGCAATGAACGTGTTGTTTCTAATGCCTTCACCATATTGTCGGTGAGCAGGATGGCCACTAAAGCGAACACCAAGAAAGACAGAATATGGATGAAGATGATGGCGGTGAAATCCTTTTTGAATACGGAATAGGTCTCACGGAAATAGGAAATCGACACATATCCATAGGTGGAAAGGCCGATGAAATAGCCCATAAAGGTGGCTATTGTACTGAAAATGCTGAGCTTTCCGTAATCGGCGGGCAGGATATAGCCTGCTACTAAGATGAGAATGAGGAAGTTACAGCCTTGCCCTAAAAATGAAAAAAGTGAGTAGAGCGAGCCATTCACCAAAGTCTTGTTGCCGCTAACGCGTTGAAAGAGAGACGTGATAGTCATTTAAAGGGGCTTAATGAAACTTTTGCTCTTGTTTGAGTTGGTCAAAATGAGCGATGTCTCTATATTTGATTATTTGTGCAGGATTGCCGCCAACAATGGCACATCGTGGCACATCTCGTGTGACAACAGCTCCCGCAGCGATGATAGCTCCTTCGCCAATGCTCACTCCTCCCATGATGATGACGCGGTTTCCGAGCCACACAAAGTCGCCAATCGTGATGTCTTTGTCTATATAAGTGCTGTCATAAGGTATTTGACTGCCTTCGTAGTTGTGGTTTCTGGTGAGCAGCATACATTCTATGCCTGAATGAAAAATAGCGGCCAATGCGAACTTTTCCGCCACCAAGAATCTGCATACCATTGAAGCAACAGTGCTCGTTTACAATGGTTTGTTGCGTAAACAAGCATTTTTTGTTCACCTCAAGGCCCTCACCATAACCACCTAACATGCGCTTCGCTCGGCGTGTGTACCACCATTTTAGGAGGCGACTTTTCGCTAATCGTAGTTGAGAAAAGGAATATCATGCTTTACTTCTTAATTTATTTCTCTTCAGCATAGATGGTTTTGATGCCATGATGTTCGTAGTAATCGGTGACAACTTCAATTTGTTTGATGAAGTCGTTGGTGGCTTCTACGTTGAAAACCACGTTCTCAATGCGGGTCTGTGGAAACAGCAATTTGATGTTATAGAGTGCCGTTGAGGTGTAGCCCAACACGTAAAAGGGCTGGTAACCGAGGTTAGCGAGGAAGAGTTCCACCGTTACTTTGGGGCGCACATATTGCACATTGTACTTTTTGCAGAGTGTTTTGGGCAAGTCGTGGGTGTCTCTTCCGTGGGGAATATAATAGATGGTGTGGCGGTCTCCATATTGTTCTTGCAACGTCTTGAAAGTGGTCTCTAAGTTGTGCATCACCCCATCGAGTGGTAAATTGCCCGGTTCGCAGAAACGATCGTAGTTGGTTCCGATGAAAAAGACGTTGCGCAAGTCGCCATGATTCTGCTGATGGGCCACCTGTTGGAAATCGTTTTGCTGAATATGGAAGGCAGGATTGGGAATATCTCCATAGACGGTGTAGATGTTGTTGTGGTTGTTAATGCCCCGCACTTTGCATGCCCATGCGAATAAAGATTGGAATAACTGCACCCGTTTCTCTACTTCGGGCTGATGTCCTTTCAGCAAAAAGATGTTGTCGTTGCCATCATCTAAATAGACCATGCAGCCGCCATTGCTCACTTTCGACAGGCCAATGAAGTATTGAGAGATGTTGCGTGCGTCGCCAATAAACAATCTTTTTGTATTTTTGAGAAATGGGGTAAAAAGGAACTGTAAGCGGTCCGATCTCGTTAAATTTTCGATGTTTACGACCTCATAAGCAATGCCTTGCTGTTGGAAAAGCGTAAAGAGTTGCTCATTACGAATGTCTTCTATGAGTGCTAAATAGAAGCGATAGTCGGTGATTTCAAATGCTTTGATGGCATTAAATGCACAAAGCGCTTGAAAAGGGGAGGTGACAACGAAGATAGATGGCGTTGACTGTTGAAAGGGTTGCGTCATGATTTCCGTTCAATAATGTGATGTTCCAACAGGCGATTGCGTGCTGCAAGAAAGCTCTCAAGGTCGATATTTGACTTCTGAATGATGTCGAAAAGGGTGTGTTTGCCGTCCGAATAGTTGAGCAACCACATCATAGCTTTTAATTCATCCGACTTGTTTCCCACGGCACTCAACGTGGGATAGAGCCCTCGTTTGCCTAATTGCACTTCGCAATAGGGGCATGAGATTGACGAACGTTTCGTTGTTCTCGAGGGTGTCGATGATGCGTTCAAGCAGGTCGGCTGAGCCCAAAATAGCATCAAAGGAGATGAAAGATTTGTCGTCTTTTGACGTGTGATATTCTTTTGTATTGCTCATACATCGTTCGTGTGATGGAGCAGAAAGGAAGGTTGATGCCGGGCGAACAATATTGTCGTTCGTCGCTTCCGCCCGAAGGAAAGAAGTCGATGAGTGTGCCTTTTTTTTGCTGAATGTAATAGCTTGCGATGCGGTCGATGTCGGAATCGCCTATTCGTGACTTCTTCAACGAGAAGTTTCCGCGGTCGCCTACGCAGGTAAGAACGATGCCTGCAAGCGTGTTTTGCTGCATCTCCCGATAGTGTTCAGAGAGATACCAAATGCTTCCGATGGTCTCGGGCATGAGCAAAAACTTATAGGTGTAGCGCAGATGCTTTCGCTTTAGGCGCTGATAGAGTTCCAAAAGCAGCAGCGGTCCCGACAATTCATTGTTGGCCATGGAGGGATGACAGATGTAAGAGGTGAGGTAAACGCATTGCTCCGAGTCGCCCTTTAAGGTGGCCTCGCCCACAGTCATGCAGCCTTTTTCGTCTAAACGGCTGTCAATGAATACCTCATACTGGGCGTCTTTGTCGAGCTTGTCGAATTGATTTTGCGACATACAAAAGCCCCATCGTCGTGCATAATAGGATGTGCGATAGGGAATAGCGTCGGGGAAATCGGGCAAAGTATAGAGGTGATTGCGCAGCGATTCGAATGACATTGTCTCGTGAATCGGTATAGAATAGCCCAAAAGATGCAGGTTATTGTCTTTGAAATCGATAGCTTTTTCTCCTTTATCGTTTTTAATCCATGCCTCGGTTACGTTCCATTCGGGAGGAATAGTCCAATCAAAGCAGGTTGTTCCGCTGGGAATTTCGCGCATAGTGAAGGGCATATAGCGATTTAAAATGGCGAAAGACTGACGGTTACCTTCGCCCGAAAGACTTCGGTTTAAAGGCCAAAGTTCGTCGAAAATAGCTTCTAATTCGGTTGTATTCATGTCAATGGCAATTCACGATTTGCATTCATAATGATGCGTTCAACAAACTCTCGGAAGACGCCTTCGCCTCCTTTTTTCTCTAAATCAATGTTGCCATAGGGACGGATGTAGGCCGAGGCACTACTCGGAACGCCCGTAATTCCCCCAGCATCGCGTACGGCTTTGAGCACAGACAGGTCGCCTAAATCATCGCCGATATAAGCGATTTCGGCAAGGGTGATATGAAGTTCGTGGCAAATCTCGTGCACCACTTTCAATTTGTCGCTGATGCCTTGATAGAGAAAGTCCACCTTTAGTTTCTTGGCTCTGCGTGCAACAATCTCGGTATCTTCGCCTGTGATGATGCCAACGGGGATGGAAAGGCGGTGAGAGAACAGCACGCCTGCACTGTCGGCGGTGTTGAATCGTTTCCATTCATTGCCCGTCTGGTCGTAGTACATGCCGCCATCGGTCCACACACCATCAATGTCTGTGAGGATAATTTTGGGGAGCTTTGTCATCAATCCAAATACTTAGGATAAATAATTTCGTTTTTGGGAACGGCCGTTTTGAGCGTCTTTCCGATGAGTTGCGTGCGCTCTGCCCATTTAAAACCATCGCCGGGGCTGAGCATGTGAATGTCATCTTCGGTGATGATGTGCCCCACTTCCAAATCTTTATTCGATGCAATGGAGCGTTCAAGTTTCACCTTTGAGGCGGCAACACTGCGGTCGATATAAAGGTCTTCTGTGCCCATCCAATGCTCGGCCAAGCGGATATCGCGCACCATTCTGCGCACACCATCGGGACCAAGTGAGCCTTTTTGGTCGGTACCTTTCATGCCACGATCGATGGTTATGTGCTTCTCGATAATCTTTGCGCCCATCCCTACGGCCACAATCGGTGCGGCAATGCCTATCGTGTGGTCGCTAAAACCAATGGTATATTGATCGTAATGCTTTTGTAAATAGCGGATAGTGAGCAGATTAAGATTATCGGGTTCGGTGGGATATTGCGACACACAATGCAGAATGGCAATGTCGTTGTGGTATTTTGTGATGACGGCTAATGCCTCATCCAATTCTTTTTTGCCCGCCATGCCCGTTGAAAGAATGATTGGTATGCGCGTTTCGGCCAAGGCTTCCAATAGCGGCAGGTTGGTTAAATCGCGGCTGGCCACCTTTAATCTGTCGGGTGTGAAGAGGCGAAGCATCGACAAACAGCCTTTGGCACATAGCGTTTCGACGAAGTCTAACCCTAAAGATTTGGCATATTTGTACACCTCAAAGTGTGCTTCATCGCTGAGTTCTAAGAACTGTCTGTGCGCTCCGTAGGTCTTTCCAAACGAGTTTGGGTTGTCATACGGGCGGTTCATTTGCGACGAAGAGAGCTCTTCTGAGAGGTCTCTCTTAGTTAGTTTCACTGCATTGATGGGCTGAATGTCAATGCCGAAATCATCTTCTTTGATGGGACGTGCCACTAACTCGGTGAGCAACTTGGCGATGTCGACCGATCCATTGTGGTTTTGTCCAATCTCACCTATTATATATGTTGATTCCATATCGTTGCGTTTATTTGCTGTTTTGCTTGATTTGCGCCTCCATTTCTTGGTAGAGCGTGGGGTGATGGTCTAAGAAATTGATGACCTCCTCAATGGAAGGGTAGGGATTTTTGTTGCAAAGTGCACCATAAACCTGTTGCGCTGTCTCGAAATCAGACGGCGTGTCGGTGGTTAATCTCACGTGCGTATGGGTCGCCAAAACAGCAGGCCCATCAATCCATTCGATAGAAAAATCGTCGGGATGGCTGTAAATATAGTTGGTGACATGCTCGTGATAAAGCGGCTCTTGCGTAGTCTCTTTCACTCGTTCCAAGGCTTTACGCGTCACATATTCCGTCCAAAAAGCCATAGTGTGTCTTGATGGATGGGGTGCCATTGATGTTGAAACTCATGTAATCGCAGTTGCTCTGCTGCGCCTTCTCCACTAATTCTTTGATGGAATGAAGCTCTAAAAAGGGATTGTCAGAGCAGATGCGAATGAGCCGTTCTGCATCAAAAGCGTGGGCAGCGTCGATGAAACGTTGCAACACATCGTTCTCTTCGCCCCGGAAACACAGCACGTTCTCTTGCTTGGCTAAGTGCTCAATGGCGTCGTTTTGTGGAGCTTTCGAGGTGGCAATGACGATGTTTGTGCCATCAACTTGCCTGAGCTTGTCAAGCAACAGTTGCAGAATACACTTGTTTTGATAAAAAAAGGCAAGAGAATTTTTGTTGGGCAATCGTGTCGAACCAACACGCGCCTGAATCATAAATGTAATCATAAGTGTTGCTTTAAGTGAATCGTATCTTTGTTTAATCGTTTCCTCCTTCTAATCTCTTCTGAACAAATCGCGGGTGTAAACCTTCGTTTTTACGTCGTCTAACGCGCTGTCGTAGCGGTTGGCAATGATGGCGTTGGCTTGGGATTTGAATTGCGAGAGGTCGTTGACGACGCGGCTTCCGAAGAAGGTTGTGCCATCGTCGAGGGTGGGTTCGTAGATGATTACGCGGGCACCTTTGGCTTTGATGCGCTTCATGATGCCCTGGATGGAGCTTTGACGGAAGTTGTCTGAGTGGCTTTTCATCGTCAGACGGTAGACGCCAATGATGACTTCTCGCTCGTCGTGGGGCGCATAATTGGTCTCTTCGCTATAGTTATAGTAGCCCGCGCGCTTGAGCACTCGATCGGCAATGAAGTCCTTTCGGGTGCGGTTGCTTTCAACAATAGCCTGAATTAAGTTCTCAGGCACGTCTTGATAGTTGGCCAACAGCTGCTTCGTGTCTTTGGGAAGACAGTAGCCTCCGTAGCCAAAATGAGGGGTTGTTGTAGTGATTTCCGATGCGAGGGTCTAAGCAAACGCCATTGATAATGGCCTGTGTGTCAAGTCCTTTTACTTCGGCATAGGTGTCTAATTCGTTGAAATAAGACACGCGAAGTGCCAGATAGGTGTTGGCAAAGAGCTTCACAGCCTCGGCCTCTTTCATGCCCATGAAGAGCGTGGGGATATCGGTTTTGAGGGCACCTTCCTGCAACAGACGGGCAAAAACTTCGGCCTGTCGGCGCATATTGTCTGGGATTTGTCACCTTTTGATGGCCTCATTCTCAGCCGTTTCGCCGGGAATGAGCTTGGGATAGCCCACGATGATGCGTGTGGGGTAGAGGTTATCGTAGAGGGCTTTGCTCTCTCTGAGGAACTCGGGTGCAAACAACAAGTTGAGTTGTGCCGCGCCTTGCTGTGCATATTTGAGGTAGAGGTTGCGCGTATAGCCCACGGGAATGGTGGATTTGATGACCATCGTGGCCGACGGATTGACGCTGAGAACCTTGTCGATGACCTCTTCTACGTGGGTGGTATCGAAATAGTTTTTCGCCGGGTCGTAGTTCGTTGGCGTGGCAATCACCACAAAGTCGGCATCTTTGTAGGCCATGTCGGCATCCAAAGTGGCCGTCAGTCGCAAGGGCTTCTCGCTCAGATACTGCTCGATGTAATCGTCTTGAATGGGCGATTGGCGATGGTTGATGAGGTCAATCTTTTCGGGAACGACGTCAACGGCCATCACTTCGTGGTGCTGTGCCAACAGGGTGGCCATGCTGAGGCCCACATATCCGGTGCCGGCGACAGCAATTTTCAAGTCTTTAAAATCTTTCATTGCTTGATGTTAAGATGGTGGAAATGCGTGTGTTGCGTTGTTGATGGACATACTTCTTCCTCCTTCCGACGCGTGTAAACATCGGACGCGGCCTGTAATCCATGCGCAACCCCACCGCTTTGAAGTAAATTTCGCCCTGTGTTGAGGGACAATGCGTGCATCGACGTGGTGCCGTTTGCCAGTGAAACGTGCGCTGTGGTTTGTTCTTTACGCGTCAAAAGTGAGCATCATGCATTGTCAATGCTTATTTCCTTACAGTTTGGTTTGTAGCATTTCCGTTCTGCATGTGCAAATGTATAAAAAATAAACGAGAAACAAAGGCTTTTGCTTTGAAAATAAAAGGGGTAGGGTCGGATGCCACTATCCTTGTGTTGTTGTAGGTAAAGACTGCGGATTTAGGCGATGATATGCGCAGCTTTTACCGGCGATTACGCCTGCTTTGCAAGGTAATGGCATGCAAATCTTTGCTATGGGGTAAAGGTTACAAATGGTGAATTTTAGTGCTTTTTATCTGTGGCTACCGCGATTGGTGCGGCAGGGTAGAGCCCATTTAGTGCTTTTTGATGTTGTTTTTGTTCGTTTATTTTCTTTATTTTTGCAACATAGAGGTGCTTTCCCGAATGGCTATCGATGCTTCATGATGGCGTTTTTGTGTGTGAGGAGCGATGGAAGTAGGGACAATGCCTTCTGCTTTTTAGCTGTATAACCCATAAAACGAATAAAATATGAAACCAACAAAAGAGAACACCCTCTACCTAACCATCAAGCAAGTGTATTTTGATGCGATTGTAGCAGGGCAGAAGAAAGAGGAGTATCGCGAGATTAAAGACACCACTTATAAGAAATATTTAGAGGTGGACGAGGAGGGATGGCCTTTATATGACTCGGGATTGGTTGATGCTGAGAACCCTTTGCTCGGCGATCTTTGCATCTGGAACAATGGTGTCTCATCCCTATGTTGCCAATCAAAAGTGGGAATATCTCTCGCTTGCTGTTGGCTATGCGAAAGCGCGTGACACGGCCATTGTTGAGATTGAGGACATCACTTTTCAACCCTTGACAGACAAGGAGGGACATTTTGCGCGTTTTTCGGTGAGCGATGATGATGAAGCTAAGTTGGATGCGAATGGCGAATACTGCTTTTGGCTTGCCGTGTTCCATCTTGGGAAGGTTGTCGAAGTGCATAGAAAGTAAAAACTTTTGGTAGCCTTTCGAGCGGTTTTCAATAGGTGGTGGCAACTCTTTCGGCTGCGTGTGGCGCATATTCCAGTTAATATTCAGGCAAAAAAAGACGAACATTCCATTACGAAATGCCCGCCTATCCCGAGATGAAGTGACCCCGTTGGGATTCAAACCCAAGACCTTCAGAACCGGAATCTGACGCTCTATTCAGCTAAGCTACGGAGCCAAAGTCGTGCAAATTTACGAATAATAATTGGGTATTGCAAATGTTATTGGCTCATTTATTTTGCAAATAGCCCGATTTGTAGTATCTTTGCCTATGCCCTTTGCGGTGGAAAAAGGACGCAGAGCGGCGGAAAAACGAAATTTAATGGAATGAAGATAAGAGCAAATGGAACTTGCAGAAAGATTTATTAATTACACCAAGTTTGACACACAGTCGAACGAGGAATCGGAAAGTGTGCCCTCCACGGCGAAGCAATTAGACTTTGCCCGCTACCTGAAAAAGAGCTCGAGAACGAGGGTTTGAGCGATGTTGAGATGGACGAGATGGGCTATATCTACGCCACCTTGAAAGGAAACACCAAGAAAAAAAGGTGCCCACCATCGGTTTTATTTCGCATTATGACACGAGTCCTGATGCCAGTGGCAAGGACGTGAAGGCGCGCATCATTCGAAATTATGACGGCAACGACATCACGCTCTCGCCCGGAAAGGTCTCCACGGTGGCCAAATTTCCCGAGCTGAAAGCGCATGTTGGCGAAGATCTTATCGTCACCGATGGCACCACTTTGTTGGGTGCCGACGACAAAGCCGGCATTGCCGAGATTGTGCAGGCGATGTGTTTCTTGCGCGACCACGACGAGATTAAGCATGGCGATATTCGCGTTGGTTTCAATCCCGACGAGGAAATTGGGCGCGGTGCCCACCATTTCGATGTCGAAAAGTTTGGCTGTGCCTGGGCTTACACGATGGATGGCGGCGATTTAGGCGACTTGGAATATGAGAATTTCAATGCGGCCGGTGCCAAAGTCACCATCAAAGGCGTGAGCGTTCACACGGGCTATGCCAAGGGAAAGATGGTGAATGCCAGCCGTTTGGCGTGCGAATTTAACAGCATGATACCCGATACCGACATCCCCGAAGCCACTGAAGGCTACGAGGGTTTCTATCATTTGTTGGGCATAGAGAGCCGCACCGAGGAGGCGAAGCTCAGCTATATCATTCGCGATCACGACCGCGAGAAGTTTGAAGACCGCAAGGATTTCATGGGGCGTTGCGTCGAAAAGATGAACGAGAAATATGGCGAAGGCACTGTTTCCATCGCTATTCACGACCAATATTACAACATGAAGGAGAAGATCGACCCCAACATGCACGTCATTGACATTGTGCTTCGTGCCATGCAAGAGAATGGGGTGGCACCCAAGGTGGAGCCTATTCGTGGCGGAACCGACGGTGCACAGCTCAGCTTCAAGGGGCTTCCTTGCCCGAATATCTTTGCCGGTGGCGTGAATTTCCATGGTCCTCACGAGTTTGTGTCGATTCAAGTGATGCAGAAAGCCGTCGATGTGATTGTGAAAAATCTGCGAGATCACGGGTAATTTCGAAGATTAATCATGCTGGGCAGCCGGCATCGTCGGGGTGACATGGCATCGTTTCTGCCCTGCCGCTTGCTGCCCAGTTGCCTGATGATAAAACAAAAGGCTTATGCCCATTTCGGTGGACATAAGCCTTTATTGTTGTGATGGATGGTGCGTGGTGCGCCCTATTTTTTTCAGTGTCTCTGAGCGCAGCTTTCACGGCCTTTCCGCAGGCTTTCCCTGCACTTTCGGCACCTTGTTTGATGAGGTTGAGCTTCGTTCCCCACATGCCGCCGCGCGTTTTCAGTGCGTCGATGCGTGCTATTTCGTGTTGTTGCGCGTCTAACAGCAACGCATCGCAGAGGTAATCGCCCTTCGTGCTCACGCTGTTGACCATCACTTTTAGGGTATAAGGTGCGTCGGGAAAGTGACCCACACTGAGCGAATTGCCCAATTTGCGGTTGGCATCATTCGTGAAAAATGCCCACCACCTCGGGCTTATCCTTCTGCCAATCGGTCTCATAAGCGCTAAAATCAGCCTCCGACATGCCGTGAATATTCCTAAACACGATATCGAAATTCACGCGACTTTCTGCCTTTAGTGGTGCGAAAGAGCCTTGCACACGTCCTTGTGCTGCCATGTTGAGTACGCTCATCAGAGCGAACGAAAGTAAAAATAAAATCCGTTTCATCTTATATTTTTTTAGTTTGATATTGTGATTAAGCCAATATCTCTATACCTTGAATGGTCATTCCCATTGTTATTAGTTTTTCCAAATGAAGAAATCAATGGATAGCTATTAGCAACCTTGATTTATCTTTGAATATATGTGGTCATGAGTTCCATCGTAGAAGCAAAGGTAATGATAATATATGTGGCAAGCAAAGGTTTCGATATGTATTTCTGCAAGACCTACTTTTTAAAACCTTTTAATAGGGTAAAGCGGTTGGAGGGGAGGCTGAATAGGGATGGGTATGGTGGGTTCTGCGCCACACGCTCACATCTTTCTCGGGGAAGTTGCTGATGTGCTTTTGCTATAGAAGAAAGGGACTCAGAAATAGATTCTGAGTCCCTTTTAGGATGTTATGTGCACTATGCGGTACACATTGAAATGCGTTTTTCTTTTATGGCTTGCTGAGTTTCACCACCTTACAAGCGTGGGGTGCTAAGCGAGCACTGAGGCGTGTGGTCTCGCCTTCGTCGGTATGCGTCCACAGGTCGCGCATTTTCATACGACCATTGATACCAAGTTGCGAGAACTCTACTGCTCGATCTTGTGGGGTATCTTCGCGGTTGAAGAGTGCAACGACATAATCTCCGTTGCTCATGCGCCCATACCAGATTTGGCTATTGGCATCTTTTTCCCACCTGTTGGCCAGCTCCATTGGTTTCGAGTGCAATGTTTTGGCTCAGTGGTTTGCCCACGAATTTATCTTTGTTGAGTGCCAAGAGCTCTTCATTTTGATAGAAGCTCACGTTGTGTTGTGCCCGCGTGTCGTTGTAATAGCTGTCGTTATAGGAGTAATCGTTCCATGCAATGCTGTTGGCATCATAGCCAATCGTGTTGTATTGGTCGGCAACAGCTACGGGGCCTCCAGCCATTAATTGCAGCGAGATGGTGCTTTGTCGCTCTTCGTCGGTGTTGGTACGGCGCATCAAGAGGAAGTCGCCATCGGGGATAACCTTACCTCTTCCGGTGATGTCAGACCAATAAACGAAGCCATCGAATTGGTTGTTTGCGCTGGGCCACTCGTCTTTTTTGATGTAATTTGCGCCACGGAGACGAGCCGACACATGGTCCCAACCGCCTTCGCAGGTATCATCTACAATGCGAACCATGTTGCCTAAGGCAGCTTCATATTTGCCATGCTCCTTCATGTTGGGCATAACGATTGAGGTGAATACGCCATATTTCTTGGCGGCTTCGGCGATATATTGCAAGGCTAAGCGATATTCCTTGCTGCCATAGCCACGCCCTTGTCCTGAAGTGCCACCGCCTCGGGTGCCATCTTCAAACAAACACATGAAGTCCATGCGGATGAAGTCGACACCGAGTCCTTTGAAATATTTAAAGAAGCCATCGATATATTCTTTTGCACCCCTATGAGAAGGAACAATCCATTGGAAGATATCACCATCGGCATGTGGGTTTTTCACTTGGTCTCTGCCCTGTTCATAGAAGAGCTCTTTCACCTTGTGTGAGGTGCCTTCGATGATACATTCTGGGTTGCCATGCACCCAAAGTGGGTTGTCATAGACGCCCAATTTCAGTCCTTTTGCTTTACACATCGCCACCAACTCGGTCAAAGGGATGTGGGCATATTTGGTCATATAAGGATGATTGGCGCTGAAGTCGCCCTCCATGGCCATGAAACCATCGGTGCACACCATGTCGTAGCCATAGGGGAGCAGGTTGGTTGCCACCCAGTTGATGTTCTTTTGCCATATCTCTTTGGGCATATTCTGTTCGCGGTGAGCCATTTCGGCCATGCGTCCATATTCATAAACTGTCCAATAGAGTGGTGCTTTCTTGGCCGCGAGCTCTTCGGGTTTGAGTTTTCCCGATTGGTTATTGGGGTCTTCGGGGATGTCGTTGGTAGTCCATCCGCTGTTAAAATCACCGCCATTGATGGCATAGTCGCCGCAACCCATGGCTAAGAGGGAGAGCGAAGCCATTGCTATTGAGAAAAATATTTTTTTCATATTGCTGTTTGATATTGATACATCGTTTCTCATCAGGAGTGGGAAGCAGAAGCATGCTCCTGCTATCCCATCCGTGAGAAACACGACTATTATTTTTTATGGAATGTCACGTGCATGGTCATCACGTTCACACTGATTTTGTAGTCGCCTTCTTCTCCTGCAACAACTTCCCATTTCTTGTCGGGGTTGCCGCCGGGAACCATCTCTACTTGTGTTTGGCTAAGGCGTGCAAGTCCGCTGGCATTCACGTTGCGTGGCATGATATAGTCGCATGCGAAAACCGCTCGTGTTGTCCAAAGCAAACTTCATTTCGCCGGGTTGTAGGTGGGTTTCAATGACGAAGGTGCCTTTGGGTGCATTGGGATCATAGGTGAAAGCCAAGCTGAAAGGTGTGTTCCAGCCCGTTGAAGTGGCGCTACCTAAGGCCCAAAGTTTCTTATAAGGCACATCGGCGGGGATGATACTTGCGATGTGTTTAAACTGCACGGTCATGTGATAGGTGTCGACAATGATGGTATAGTCGCCTGCATCGGCTGCCGTGAGCTTCCATTTGTTGTCGGGGTCGCCTTGGTGTTTGTCGGCCTTTGGATTGGTAATCGACTGGTCTTGTGTTGCTGCAAAGACGAATGGAGTACCCCAACCTTGTCCGGGATCGAGAGGGAATTTCAGCTCACCCGCATTCAAACTGCCTGTCCAAGTGAAGATAAACTTGTTCAAGGGATCTTGTGTCAAGGGCAGCGAACCACCGATGTTCCATCCGGCAGGTGTTGCACTTCCCACTAAATAGAGGTTGTTAATCTCGGGTTGTGGATAGCTGATGGTGGGCTGAACAGGAGTCTGACTCAAGTCGAGGTCAATCAAAGCGAAGCCCGATTGTGTCACGTTCACCGTAGCCACCTCGTTGCTTGTGGCCGTGCGTGCTATCTTATAGGTGCCGGCAGTGAGGGCCTCCTGCAAACTTATATTTCGTTTCTGAGAGCACTTCTTCCATCTCTAAGCCGTTGCCTGTGGTTTGCTGTTGCGGGGAAGAGATAGAGTGGTCGTGGTGCAATGACATAGCCTGTGAGTGCCACTGTGGTGGTCGACACTTCGGGTTTCATGTAATGGTCGCCGCCAGTTACTTCGGCAATGATCTCGGCTTCCACGTTGGCTGTGGCTCCAGGTACCACGCCCCACATGCTCAGATAGGCGTTCATTTGCTTGTGGGTGAAGCTGATGGTGTTTTTGATTAGCGGCGATAGCCACTTTGGGAATAGCGGTTTCAAACTTGTTTCCCTCAATATCCATCTTGAAATAGTAGTTGATATGCGTACCCTCTCCGCGGTCGGCAGCCTTGTCCCATTTAAAGGTTAGGGCTGTTTCTGTACCCTTATCTTGGTCGAGGGTGAGGCTGCTTACTGAAGGTTTCAGGTGCATGTGGTCGGTCGCACCTTCTATTTCGTAGCGTATGTCCTCATTGCTGCATCCCACAAAGAGTAGGGGGAGTGCTGCAAGGAGCGTTAAAAATGAATTGTTTCATCTTGTTGTTGTTTGAATGATTAATCGTTATTGTTTACTCCCAATAAGGTGCTTGACGCAGGTTGGGGTTCTTATCTATCTCGCTTTGGTGGATGGGGAACCAGTAGAAAGCCTTTTTATACAGACGGGTTTGATAAACCGTGCGGCGATAGAATGAGTTGGCATCGCGGCCAGCAGCATTCATACCATAGAAAGGTCCTGTCAAGGTTTGCTCGGCTTCTTTCCATCTTCTAAGGTCATCGTAGCGCAATCCTTCGCAGTTGAGTTCCACTCTTCGCTCGGCATGGATGAGCTTTCGCATTTCATCTTGATTGCTCAAATCCACGTGGATGTGGTCGTTGTCGGTGGCACCTGTGGTGTAAGGACGCACACCTGCACGCTCACGAATCCTGTTTAAGTAAACCAAAATGTCGGCATTGCCAGGGTCGCTCTCGTTTAATGCTTCAGCATAGTTGAGATAGGCCTCGCCCAAACGATAGAGAATTCCCGGGCGATATTGTTTGCTTCCCTGCTTGATGTTGTCGGCATACCACACCTTCTTCTTCACGAAGTAGCCGTTTTGTGGTGCGTCGTGCGTGCCGTTGTTGTCGGTTTCGGTGCCATCGCCACGGAACATGTTGTACAGGCGGTTCTCTGAATTGAAGTAAGCTTTGTTGAACACCACGCTGATGTAGAAACGTGGTTCGCGGTGACAATACATGTTATAGGTGCCTTGTCGGGTGATGTGTCCGCCATTGCAAACCGTTCCCCATTTGGTATCGGCGCGGTCTTCGTCAGCGGTTGAGAAGCCTGTCTCTTGATAACCCGAAGCTGGGTCGGTGATAGGCAGCCCGTTCTCAGTGAAGAAAGCATCAACCAATGATTGGGTTACGCCCAAACCACCATTACCACTGCTGCGCAAGGGGGTAGCCAAAGCCTCATAATAGCCATAATCGTTGCCGCCGGGGCGTGGGAAAAGAATCTCGGTGTTGCCTTCGTCGAAGCGCTTAAACATCATGTCTTGATAGGACATGAAGGGGTCGATGTCGCCATTGGCATTGGTCACTTCATAGAGTTTATAGCCATTGGCCTCGGCTGTTTGAATGAGTTCTTTGCAGGCCTGTGCTGCCTTTTTCCATTTGTTGGCATCATAGGTGGTGCTGAAGATGTTCTCGCCTGCGGCATTCTTATAGTTGACATAGTCGGGATTGCCATTCACAAGTGGGCTGGCTGCATAGAGCAACATGCGCGCCCGAACGGCTAAACACATCACACTCGTGGCTCTTCCATATTTGCGTGCCTCGGTATATTTGGCGGGAAGGATGCGCGATGCGGCCAGCAACTCCTTGTCACACCAGTCAATCACCTTGTCATAAGGGGTCTGTCCCACCATTAAGTCGCCCAAGTTGAAGTTGGTAGGTGTGATCTCATCGGGTGCGAAGGGGATGCCACCATAGGTGTTGGCTAACAAAGCATAGTAGTAGGCTTTCATAAAGCGGCACTCAGCTTTCATATAGTCCACCTCGGTTGGCGTGATGCCCTGTTCTGAAAGGGCGTGCACACGCTGCATGAAGATGTTGGCTTCGCGAATGCGTTGGGGGGAAGGCCGACCAGAAACTGGCATCCCAGTTGCTGTTGGTGGTCCACTCGCCCAAGATGAATGGGATGACGCCCCAGCCGCTAAACTGGCGATAGCGCTCAGAAGGAGTGATGTCATCGCTGAGGATGTCCCAACCGGTGCGTTGCAGATAGCCCAAGTAGGGGTCGGGGATGCCCGAGTAGATGTAGCCCAACCAGCCCTCAACACGCTCCTTGTCGTTGAACACCAGCTCTAAATCGAGCTCAGTGCTATTCTCTTTGTCCAAGTAATCCGAGCAGGCGCTGAAGCCAAAAGCACTCAGCAACAAACTGCTCCATATATTGTTTTACGAATGAATTGCATATTTTTTTCTCTTAATCATTATCTTTTTGCATGAAATCGGTGCGGCATTGGCTGCCGATAAGCACCATTTCTCACGCTAATCTCGTTCACTTTATGTTGTTACGTTGTAGAGCTTAGAAACTTAATTGGAAACCAAACATCACCGAGCGCATGGACGGATAGCGCAAACCATCGCGTGTGTCGAGCTCAGGATCCCACAAACGGAACTTTGAGATGTAGAAGAGGTTGTTGCCACTAACAAAGAAACGAATGTTGCTGGCAGAGATGTTGCGGCTGATGCTGCGAGGCAGTGTGTAGCCCAATTCGATAGATTTGAGACGCAAGAAACTCATGTTCTTCTTCCACCAGGTAGAAGCAACGTTGTTGTTGACATTGGTCGTCTCTGAAAGGCGCGGCCAGAACACGTTTTGTGAAGGGTTGCTTTCTGTCCAAGCGTCGGTGTAATTGGCATAAACATTGCCCAAAACGCCCTGTCCACTACCAGGAATGAAATACTGTGTGCCACCGATAATGCGGTAGATGCGGCCTGTGCCTTGGAAGAAGAAACTAAAGTCGAACTGCTTATATTGCAGGTTGGCTCCAAAACCATAGACAATCTCGGGGCTCGATGTGCCACCAATGTAGCCTTGGTCTTTCTCGTCAATGATGTTATCGCCATTCATATCGCGATATTTAATGTCGCCAGGACGCACCACAGTACCGAGGTTGGGCACTGGAATATCGGCCTTCAATAGTCCGCCAACGAAGTCATCATCGGTGTAAAGGCGCTCGGCCTGATAGCCCCAAAGCGTGCCAATGGGCATGTTGGTGAGCGAACGGTAGGTGCCTCTTACTGATTCTGGCTCGTCATATTCTCTCACTTTGTTCTTGGCATAAGTGAAGTTGCCACGAAAAGCCACGTTCCAATCTTTGTTAAAGCGGTGCATCCACGTGAGACTTCCGTCAACACCTTGGTTGTCAACAATACCATAGTTGGCATAAGGATTGGTCAAGAAACCAGCTTGTGTGGGGATGGTCTTGCGTTGCATGAAGATGTTTGTGCGGTGCTCTTGGAAGTAGTCCACCTGCAAGTTGAACTCATTCCACAAGCCAAGCTCCACACCAATGTTGGTTTTGCGCGATTTCTCCCAGGTCAAGTGACCCACACCCACTTCACCTTCAGAATAGCCTTGGCGAGAGTAGTCGCCCGAATAGCCAAACTCATAGCCCGAAGCGTCAGTCTTAATGGTGGTGATATAGGCAAAACGGCGGCCACCAATGTCGTCGTTACCCACCCATCCTACAGAGCCTTTGAGCTTCAACAGGGTGAGCCAGCGTGAGGCTTTCTCCATGAATTTCTCTTCAGAGATGAGCCAACCCAAAGCAATAGAGGGGAAGAACCCAAAGCGATGACCCTTAGCAAAGTTCTCACTGCCGTTATAACCAAAGTTGAATTCGCCCACATAACGGCGGTCGAAGGTGTAAGACAAACGGCCTGCAATGCCTTGAGAGCGCTTGGGTTGAATGTCACCCCAGTCGTAAGAACGCTGGTTATAGAGCAACAAAGCGTCGACAGCATGCTTCTTCTCAAACGTATGGTTGTAGCCCAACGAGAACTCTAAATAGGTGCTGTTGTTGCCATAGTTGGCATTTTGGCTGTGACCTAAGAACTCACTACCATAGGAGAGCACACCATGAATGAGGTTTCCCTCGTCGTTACGCGATTTAGCTACGCTCCAATAGGTGGGGCGTTTGCCGCGGGTGACGAAGTTCTCGTTATAGGAGTCGAAGGCAAATGTAGCCTTGAAACGCAGTCCAGGAAGAATCATTTTGAGGTTTTGCTCTAATTGCAACAGCGACTCAATCTTACTTCTTGTGCCACGATAGTAACCCATCTGGGTGGTCTCAGCCCAAGGATTGAAGCGGTTGGCTGAAGCAATGGGGATGGTTCCATCCGAATAAATAGCGGGATGCACAAAGGGAGGCGTCTCGAAAGCGTGAGTAAACACGTCGTCTGTCGAGCTGTCGGCCTTGCGCAAATGCTGCAAGAAGCCGCCCACATTGAAACGCAACAGGGTGGTCTTCGTCAAGTCTAAATCGACATTGGCACGCATGTTGAAACGTGAGAGCTTGCTGCCAGTGTCATAAGGCAGTGTCTTGTCGACAGCCATGATGCCCTTCTCGTTATAAACAGAGGCTGTCAACGAGTAGCGCAATATGTTGGTTCCGCCCGCAACGGTCATGTTTCCGCGCGTAGAATTGGCGTAATCGTTGGTAATGGCATCAATCCAATTGACATCAGGATAGATATCCCGGTCGTAATGGTTATAGGTCTTCAGGATTTGATCGCGTGTGAAAGGGCGACGTGTGGGGTCTGAAGCTAAACTGTTGAGCAAGGACATATATTCCGCAGCACCAATAAACTGAGGCAATTTCGTGGGCTTTGTAATGGCCTGTTCGAAGCGAAAATCAATCGAAGGCTTAGCCACGGTGCCACGTTTGGTATTGATGAGGATGACACCATTCGCACCACGCACACCATACATGGCGCTGGCCGAAGCGTCTTTTAGCACAGAGAACGACTCAATCTCGGCGGGGTCGATGTCGTTGAGGCTGCGTTCCACCCCATCAACAAGCACCAAAGGTGAGCTGCCACCTTCGCCAAAGGTTGAGATACCGCGTATCCAAAACTGCGAATTGTCGTAGCCCGGCTCACCCGAAGGCTGGTAAGCGATGATACCTGCCAGCTGACCTGCGAGGTTGTTACTCAGCGAACGCGACGAACCTACCTCTAACTTCTTGGGGTCGAGCGTCTGAATAGCACCAATCACCGACAACTTCTTTTGGTTACCATAGCCCACAACAACCACCTCATCGGTGCTCACGGCGTCTTCTTTGAGTTGAATGTTGAAGCTAATGTCGCTTCCCACCTTCACCTCTTGGGGCTTGAAACCAATGTAGTTGAACTGCAAATGGCTGCTCTTGTTAGGTACTGTGATGTAGAAGTGGCCATCGGCATCGGTCACAACAACGTTCTTTGTGCCCTTTACCGTCACCGTTACACCAATCAACGGATTGTTTTCTGCGTCAACAACCGTTCCACTCACGCGAATGTTTCCTTGCTGCTGCTGAGCCGATGCGGCTTGCATGGGCAGCGCAAAAACCGTGTTAACACCCAGCGCGGGGGCTAACATCAATGAACATAGAAATGCTTTTTTCACATTCATGCCAATAGATTTTTGTGATAAATCCTTAAATATGGTTTGATAGTTAATGCCTACTTTAGAACGAAAGTCTGTAGTGTTGGCGTTGCAAATATAAGTGTTTTTAATTGATGTACAACAATAAAAAGCATAAAAATCACTTTTTTAACATTTTAAACCTCTTTCTCCTGTTCACAAATCTCCCTTCTTTCTGCATTTAAGAACCGCTCTTCTTTCATTTAAACACCCCCTCTTTCCATGCTTCTCGGAGTAATCCTCGACACAAAAAGAGATGCGAAAAGGTGGCATTCGGTTCTGCTTACCCGTCTACATGACCTTCTTTTCATAAAGCTGGAATGTGGCTCTGTATGTCCTTCAGCTGCTTGATTTGCCTACTCCATCAAAAAATCGTAATTTTGCTGAGATAAAAAGTGTGTAAAAAGCACGCGAAACGGCCACGGAAGGTCGCAGCGCATAAAGGATAAAAAAATGCAGAAAGACGAGAATTATGTATTCCTCACGTCGGCACCCATACCGAAAGTGATTGGCACCATGGCCGTTCCCACCATCATTTCGATGCTGGTGACGAGCCTTTATAACATGGCCGACACCTATTTTGTGGGCAAAATCAACACGCAAGCTACGGCTGCTGTGGGCATCGTGTTTTCGGTAATGTTTGTCGTTCAGGCCTTTGCGTTCTTCTTTGGCAATGGTGCCGGTACCTATATTGCACGCGAATTGGGTGCCGAGCGCAAGCAGAATGCCGAGCGAATGGCCAGCACGGCTTTGGCCTATGCCTTGTTTTTTGCCGCGATGATTGTGGTTCTCGGTCTGCTGTTTCTTCATCCCCTGTCCATCCTTTTAGGCAGCACGCCCACCATTCTGCCCTACACCAAGGACTATTTGGGCATTTCTTTGCTCGGCACACCTTTTATTATGGGCACCCTTTGCATGAACAATCAGATGCGCTATCAGGGCTATGCGCGCTACTCGATGTATGGAGTTGTGGTGGGAGCCGTCGTGAACTGCGTGCTCGATCCGGTGTTGATTTTCACATGTGGCATGGGCGTTTCGGGTGCGGCCTGGGCTCCAGTGACCGGACAAATGATAGGCTTTTTGGTGATGTATCGCATGAGTTTGCATCCGCATATCATTCATTATCATTGGCGAAATGTGAGGTTTCGTGGGAGCTTTGTGCGCGAGATTATCGCCGGAGGCACGCCCTCTTTGCTCAGACAAGGGTTGGCCAGCCTCTCCACTATCGCGCTGAATGTGGGCGCAGGTGGTTTTGGCGATGCCGCCATTGCAGGTATGAGCATCGTCAATCGCCTCACGATGTTCATCTTCAGTATGGTGGTTGGCTTGGGACAAGGCTATCAACCCATGTGCGGTTTCTGCTATGGTGCCCGACTTTATGACCGGGTGAAGGGTGGCTTTTTGGTTCTGTGTGAAGGTGAGTGCCGTGTTCCTTGTGTGCATGGCCGTGCTGCTTTCGTTCTTTAGCGGCGAGGTCATCACCCTCTTTCGCGACGACATTCACGTGGTGAACGTGGGGGCTGCCGCCCTGCGCTATCAGCTGTTGACGATCATCTTCAGTGCCATCATCATTCCAGCCAACATGGTGACGCAGACGTGTCGCATGCCTATCCGTGCCAACATCCTTGCTGCGGCGCGCCAAGGGCTGTTCTTTGTGCCGCTCATCTTGGTGCTTCCCCACTATTTTGGGCTGTTGGGTGTGGAGATTAGTCAGCCCGTTAGCGACGTCGTTACCCTTCTTGTCACGCTGCCTTTGGTCTATCTTTCGTTGCGCGAAATGCCTTCCAGCAACGCCAACTGATGGTGCAGGACAGGGCAAAGGCGCCCAAACCTATTGCCCAAGCTGCGAGGCTTAAACCCCAAAGGCAGCTCCATAGCGTCACAAGGAGCAGCAGAAATTGCGCGCCAGCCCATCGCCATGTGGCACGATGCAGCATGAAGTGGTAGCGATAGTGGGTGAGGGCGAGCACCAACAGCGCCTCCAAGGCGGTGGCAAGGGCGATGGCATAGCCCACAAAGGTGAGGCCACCGAGCGCAAAACCCGTAGCGACGGCCGCCACAAGCAGCACGGCCGATGCCCCTTCTTGCACGAGATAGAGCACCGAATGGCCGCGCGAAAGGGCGATATATTCGATGGAGAGCGTGAAAATGCGAAAGAACATGGCCACCAAGCAGCCCCGCATCATGCCCATCATCGGCAGAAAAGCCTGACTGAAGAGCAGCGGAATGAGCCACGGTAACGCCATCATGAACCCCAACAGTAGGGGCGAAAGCAGCAAGATGCAAGCATTAATCTGCCGATTGACCAACAGGTTGAGGCCTTTTCCGGCATGGCTCACGCCCGAAAGGCGCGGAAAATAGTCGGTCTCCATGGCATGAAACACCACCCCGGCATAGGTCATGGCCAGCATGGTGGCGGCATTATAGAGCCCCACCACGTGCACATCGCCTTGCCATTGCAGCCACCAACGCACGAGAAAGGCCGCCCCATTGGCCACCATCCCTGCGGCTACAAAGGCCAATCCCAAACGAAGGGTGGACCAACCGCGGCGCAACACGTCTTTGCTGAACGCCACCTTGTAGCCGAAACGCCGACAGCTGCAGCCCACAACGAGCAGCATCTGCATGAACGCTACCACCAAAAGCACGGGCACGATGGCGCGCAACCCCCACTGATAGAAGCCAATGGCTGACACCATGACCATGAGCAGCATGTTCCAAACCGACAATTTGGCCACGGCTTTCAGCTGGCGTGTGGCTTTCAGCACGGCCATTTCGCCGGCCGTGAGCACCGTCATGGGCATCACTACTGCCAGGGCAACGAGGGCAAAAGGGGGCAACAGGCTGAGCCAAGAGGCGTTGTGCCAGAGCAAAGCACCAAAAAGCTCACCGCAAAGGCGAGGCCTGCGGCGAGCAAAGTCCAGGTGCGTAGCGTGCAAAGTTGCTGCAAAAAGGCGGTTGGCTGCGGTTGTTCATAGGCCAAGGACAGCTGCTTCACGGCACTCATCGGTAGCCCTAAGCCCAAGGTGTCGCTGAGCAAGTTCACCCATGTGTTGCACATCGAGAGCACGCCCATGCCCGTTGTGCCGAGAAGCACGGCCACAAGTTTCGTGCGCACCACGCCCATGAGGATGTTAAGGCTTTGCACACCGCCAAAAAGGGTGGTGGCTTTCAGGATGTGACGATAGCTGTTTGGGTTGCGCATGCGTTGGTTTAATTCACGATAGCCACCCGGCACACCACGCCTTTCGCACCATCGGGTGTGGCCACCTCAACGAGATAGATGCCCGAAGCCACGCGCTGTCCGTGCTGATTGGTGCCGTCCCAGCTGAAAAGGGCGCCGTTGCTGCGGCCTTGTTTCACCAATCTTCCGTCGACGGTGGTAATCTTCACGTCGCTGTTGTCCATCAATCCCACGATGTTTATCGGCCCCGTGTAGCCCGGTTCTACGGGATTGGGGTAGGCATAGACCTGGTCTTTTTGCAGCACATCGGCCGAGAGAAAGGCCTCGCTCTGCACCGAACAGAGGCCGGCCGCGGTGCCGATGTAGAGCGTTCCGGTGGTGTTGTCGAAGGCAAGGCTCTCAATGGCGTTCGAAAGGAGGGGGCTGTTTTCGGCCGTGTAGTGGGCTAATTGACGTTGGTTGTCGCTGCTCACGAGGTAGAGGCCGTTGCTTTGCGTGGCCATCCACTTGCGGTTGGCGTTGTCGATGACGATATTTGTGATGTCGACACCGCTGAGAAGATAGTCGGCAAGGGTTGTTCCGTCGTTGCGAGGAATTTTGATTTGCTCGAAGATGGGGCTTGCTTTTTGCGCTTCTTCGGGCGAGAGGACGAGTGGCCCCACGTTGGTTCCCACCCAGAGGTTGCCCGTTTTGTCGCGGGCTATGCAGCGCACATACCACAAGTTGTCCACCGTTTGCCCATCCTGGTTGACGAAAGTGGTGAACGAGGTGATGCGCTCGGTGCCCACATCAACGCGATAGAGCGACGGACGCGTCCAGTTGTCGTTGACCAACCACAGCGTGTCGGGGGTGAAAAATTGCAGCTGTCGGCCGTTGGCTAAGCTGCGTTGGCCAAAAGTCATAAAGGCATTGAGCTGCGGATGGTGCCACTGTTGGCCGTCGAAACGCAGCAAGGAGGCCGTGAGCGACTGGCTATTGAAGAGCCAGAGCTGCCCCGTGGCATCGAATTTCACGCCCGTAACCAACTGATATTCACGGTCGTTGTTGGCCGTAGCGGTGCCGATGGGCGAGTTGCTATCGTTATAAAAAGCCTTCAGACGGCCGTTCTGAAACTCGTAAAGACCATTGCGTGCGCCGGCAAAGAGATGGTTTTCGTCGCGCGGATCGATGTCGATGGCACACACATCCTGATAATGCAAATGGGTTAGGGGTTGAATGTCGGCCTCACCTGCATACACCTGCCAGCGCCCTTCGTGCATCACTTGCACGCAACCCGGGCGGAAGGGCTCGCTTTTTGCCGCCGCAGGTGTAGAGGCGGTGGTTGTGAAAGCGCATGAACCCAAAGTGGTTATAGGCCGGACCGTCGGGCGAAACCTGCGCCACCTTTGCCCACAATGCCGTGTTGTCGACGGGTGTTTGCGCCACGAAAGCGCCCGTGTGTTGCCACGAGTGGGTCGGCGAGGTTGCTGTTGAGCGGGCATTGCAACATTCCTGCCGTGGGACTGGCGGCCTTGAGCAGCTGTTGTTCCACCCAACAATAGGCCACCGGGAGCGAAAGGTTGTAGGTGTCGCTCACCTCGGCGCGTGCGATGTTGAGGCGCACGATGCCAAAGCCTGTGGCGAGGAAGGCGTCGTTGCCGTGCTGACAGATGCTGTTCACGGTTTTATCGGCCGTGAGCCGGGCATCGCGATAGGCACTCAGGTGGGTCACTTGCCCATCGTCGCCGAGCAAATCGATGTTGCCATTGACATAGACCACCACGAGGCGGTGGGCCGAAGTGTTGTAGCTGATGTGGGCAATGGCGGCATCGGCGAGGCCATTCACCTTGTCGAAGGTGCGGATGCTGCGGTCGTCGGGGTGATAGGCATAAAGCCCTTGCGAGGCCAACACATAGAGGAGGTTGCGATGTGCCTGCGCGATTTCTTGTTTTTTTGTTGATAGGAGAGGTAGTTTTTTTCCAAACGGGCGTCTGGGCAAAAAGCCCGGCGTTGAGCGAAAGAAAAACAAGGAGATTGGTGAGCTTTTTCATCGTTTTTAGCCTGCAAAGTGCGTGGTTTTCGTGACTTTATCGGCCTGTTTTCAAGAAAAGAGCCAGCTGTTCGACGGCGCGTGCACGATGGCTGATTTTGTTTTTAATGGTTTCTCCCAACTCGGCAAAGCTCTGATCATAGCCGTCGGGGATGAAGATGGGGTCGTAACCAAAGCCCTCTTGCCCATGTTTCTCGGTGGCAATGTGGCCTGTGACGATGCCTTCGAACTGATGCTCGATGGGTTTTTGGGGGTGGTTCTCATCGACTTGCAACAACGAGATGACGGTGCGAAATCGGGCGTTGCGGTGGGGCTCTCCGGCCAATTCGCCAAGCAGTTTGCGCATGTTGGCCTCGCTGTCGTGGCCCGCTCCGCCTGCATAGCGTGCGCTGTAAACGCCGGGTGCGCCATGGAGTGCCTCCACTTCCAAGCCCGTGTCGTCGGCAAAGCAGCTCAATCCATAGTGCTCAAACACATAGGCCGCCTTGATGTGGGCGTTCTCTTCGAGCGTTTTGCCCGTCTCGGGAATGTCGACTGTGCAGCCGATGTCGCTGAGTGACACGATTTCGATGCTGCTGCCGAGGATGCTTTTTAATCTCGCTCAGCTTGTGGGCGTTGTTGGTTGCGAAGACAATTTTTCATGCTTGTTCCTTTTTTTGTTGTTGCAATCGTTGCTGATGGAGCTTTTTTTATTGATTTTCACTTTCATCTCATCGAAGCCCTCACCATAGACACCGATGACGCTGCTCTGGCTGACAAAGGCGTGTGGGTCGGTGAATTTGATGATGCGAAAGATGGTGGTGCTTTCAAATTTCTTGGCCAAGATGCAGAGCACTTTCACATCTTTTCCCGTGTACCAGCCGTGCCCATCGAGGATGGTTACGCCGTGGCCAGTCTCCGTTCCGATGGCTTCGGCCAGCTCTTGATACTTGCTTGAGAAGATCATAAACTGTACACTCTCGCGTTGAGCGTTCATGATATAGTCCAAAGCGAAGTTCTCTAAGATGAGCACACAAAAGCCAAACATCACCTTGTGGGCGCGCTCTAAGTAGGTGCCGAAGGCTGGAAAGAACATACAACTGCCGATGATGCAGAAGTCGATGACGATGAGGATGCGCCCTAACGAGATGTCGTGATACTTGTTTACGGAGGCGGCGATGATGTCAGAGCCTCCTGTTGAGCCGTTATGCAGGAACACTGTGGAGAGCGCTACGCCCGTCAATACGCAGCCAATGACCATTGACATGAAGTCTTGTCCTTCGCCTAAAAGCATGATAGGAAGACCATTGGTCTGTTTAGGGACGATGGCTTGCACGAGCGTTAGCAACACGGCGAGCAGCAAAATGGCGTAGATGGTCTTCACCATAAACTTAAATCCCAAGATGAACAGCGCCATGATGAGCAAGACACCATTGATGATAATATAGGTATATTGCATGTGGAAGCCCGTGGCATAATAGATAATCGCTGACATTCCCGTGGCTCCTCCCGCCACAATCTTGTAGGGCATCAGGAACAACACGAAGGCTACGACATAGATAAGGATGCCTAACGAGATGAAGCTATAGTCTTTGATCTCGTTCCATATCTGCACTTTTTTTAAGTTGGCAATCATAGATTTACGATAGGTTGAATGAAAAAGACAAGTGCAGGCCACCTGTTGTGGGGGCGTTGCACTTGTCGTTTGTTTATTTGATGACGATATTTACAATTTTCTTGGGCACGATAATCACTTTCACGATGGTCTTGCCTTCTAAATACTTTTGGCTGCGTTCGTCGGCCTTTGCCTCGGCTTCGATGGTGGCATTGTCGGCATCTGCGGGGAAAAACCTTTTGAAACGTGCCTTGCCATTGAAGCTGATGGTGAGCTGTATCTCGCTCTCTACCAAATAACTTTCGTTGGCTTTGGGCCACGAAGCATCGCAAATGGTGGTCGAATGGCCTAAGGCATGCCACAGTTCTTCGGCGATGTGGGGAGCGAATGGTGCCAGCAACACCACCACATCTTGCAGCACTTGGCGGCTGTGGCATTGCTGTTGGCCCAGCTCATTGACGGCAATCATGAAGGCCGATACAGAGGTGTTGTAGCTGAAGCGCTCCATATCCTCGCTCACTTTCTTGATGAGTTTGTGCAAAGTCTTGAGATTTTCCTTCGTGGGCTGGCTGTCATCGACGAGCAAAGTGTCGCTGTTGCGGCCATAGAAGAGCGCCCATAGCTTCTTGAGGAAGCGGAAACAGCCGTCGATACCATTGGTATCCCAGGGCTTACTGGCCTCTACCGGACCGAGAAACATCTCGTAAAGGCGCAGCGTGTCGGCGCCATATTCGGCAATGATGTCGTCGGGATTGACCACGTTGTGCATGCTCTTCGACATCTTTTCAACCGCCCATCCGCAGTGATATTGTCCCTCTTCGAGCACAAACTCGGCCTGTTCGTATTCGGGTCGCCATGCTTTGAAGGCGTCAACGTCGAGGATATCGTTCTTCACCAAGCCCACCCATACGTGAATGGGCGTGGTGTCGTATTGGTCTTTCAGGCCCTTTGACACGAAAACGGGTGCCTTGTCTTTCGCCATGTCGTTCACACGATAGACAAAGTTCGACCTCCCTTGTATCATTCCCTGATTGACTAACTTCTCAAAGGGTTCCTCTTTGCAGCTCACACCATAGTCGAAAAGGAACTTATTCCAAAAGCGACTGTAAATCAAATGGCCTGTAGCGTGCTCCGTTCCGCCCACATAAAGGTCGACATTCTGCCAATAATGGTCGGCTTTCTCGCCCACAAGAGCCTGCGTGTTGTGCGGATCCATGTAGCGAAGGTAATAGGCTGAGCTGCCTGCAAAGCCCGGCATGGTGTTCAATTCCAAGGGGAACACCGTCTGTTGGTCAATCCGCTCGTTCTCCACCACGCATTGGTTGGCCTCGTCCCACGCCCATTTCTTCGCACGTCCCAAAGGGGGTTCGCCACTTTCTGTGGGCTGATATTTGTCGATTTCGGGCAGTTCGAGGGGCAGACAAGCCTCAGGAATCATATAGGGAAGTCCATTTTTATAATAAACGGGGAAGGGTTCGCCCCAATAACGCTGCCGCGAGAAGATGGCATCGCGCAGGCGGTAGTTCACTTTTACGCGGCCAAGACCATGGCGGGTGACATATTCTTTGGTATAGGCAATGGCCTCTTTCACCGTTTTTCCATTCAGGGTGAAGTCCTCAAACACAGCTTTTCCGTCGCGAGGCGAGTTCATCACGATACCTTCTTTTGCGTCGAAGCTCTCGTTTTCCACATCGGCGCCCTCGATAAGTGGCACGATGGGCAGGTTGAAATGCTTGGCAAAGGCATAGTCGCGACTATCATGTGCGGGCACAGCCATCACGGCTCCGGTGCCATAGCCTGCCAAAACATACTCCGATATCCAAATGGGTATCTCCTCACCCGTGAAGGGATTGACGGCATAGCTACCTGTAAACACGCCCGTCACCTTGCGATCACTCATGCGATCGAGCTCGGTACGCTTCTTCACATAGTCTAAATAGGTGGCCACTTCGGCCTGTTTCTCGGGCTTGGTGAGCGTGCCAACGAGTTCGCTTTCGGGTGCCAACACCATGAAGGTGACACCAAAGATGGTGTCGACGCGGGTGGTGAAGATGGTGATTTCGCGTGCCTCGCCAGCCACTTTAAATGCAATCTCGGTGCCTTCAGAGCGGCCAATCCAGTTGCGTTGCGTCTCTTTGATGGCATCGGTCCAGTTCACTTTGTCCAAACCCTCCAACAAACGCTGGGCATAGGCCGACGTGCGCAGGCACCATTGCTGCATCTTTTTCTGAATCACGGGGTAGCCCCCACGCTCGCTAACGCCGTTAACCACCTCATCGTTGGCAAGCACTGTGCCCAACTCGGGGCACCAGTTGACCATCGTTTCGCCCAAGTAGGCGATGCGATAGTTCATCAACGTGCGCTGCTGTTGCACTTCATCATAGGTTTTCCACTCGGCAGCCGTGAACGAAAGTTCCTCGCTTTGCGCCACGTGTAGCCCCGCAGTACCCTGGGCTTCAAAATGCTTCACGAGCAAATTGATGGGCAATGCCTTTTGCTGGTCGTTGTCGAAATAGCTCGAAAACATCTTCTCGAACGCCCATTGTGTCCAGTGATAATAGGATGGATCGCAGGTTCTCACCTCACGACTCCAGTCAAATGAGAACCCAATCTTGTCCAACTGCTCGCGGTAGTGCGCGATATTGGTCTCGGTAGTGAGTGCAGGATGCTGCCCAGTCTGTATGGCATATTGCTCGGCAGGCAATCCATAGGCATCATAACCCATGGGGTTGAGCACGTTAAAGCCTTGCTGCCGCTTATAACGGGCATAGATGTCGCTGGCAATATAGCCTAAAGGATGGCCCACATGCAAGCCGGCTCCCGAGGGATAGGGGAACATGTTGAGCACATAAAACTTGGTCTTCGAAGCGTCTTCAACCACCTTATAGGTTTGTTGTTCGCGCCAGACTTTCTGCCATTTTTTCTCTATTTCACTGAAGTTATAATCCATTCTTCCGATTGTTTGATGAGGCTTGTGGCACCTTCGCGCCTTCACCTTAATATAATATGTTCGCAAAGGTAAGGCTTTTCGTGCATAATGCAAAAGTAAAGCGCGAAAAAGCGCAAAAAAACCTCCTTTGCTGTCTGTTGTTCTTGCACTGCTCTCACGCCAGGATGAGTGTCCCATGGAATATAAATCGCATGCTTCTGCTGCGGCTATGCCAGTTTAATCTTCGCCAAGATCTTATGCGGTGTTTGTTGATTACACGGAAAAAGATTATCTTTGCATAGCTATTCATCGTTATGATTAAACTTTTTATAGATGAAACAAACGATAGATACCTATAGGCTGACAAGCATGGAGGAACCCACAGAGGCTTTCTTGTCGCAGATTATGCGCGAAGCTGCTGAAGAAGCAGCACAATCAAATCATGCTGCCACGCGCTTGTTTTTTGATCAGTTGCGACAGGCTGTCGCAAAAGTAGATGCGTGATAAAACGCCATTTCAGTCGAATCTTCTCATCAAAGCGTATAAGTGCATGAGGGAGAAGGTGTTATGAAGGCGACTATAGCCCGTAGTAGGAGCTTATGGTCACACTTTTTATTTTTAAAAAAACCTCCCCCACTTTTTAAACCTTAAAAAGCAGGGGAGGCGTTGTTATCGGCTTGCGAAAGGGGATCACTCGCCCAACTCTTTGGCTCCCAAAGCGCCTAAGATGGCGGTGGCCAAAGTGATGATAATCTTGATAACAACTTTCCAATCGTCAGTTCTGAACTTGCTCATTTCTATTTGATTATTAAGGTGAAACATGATTTTTAAGAAAGGCTTCGCTCCCCAAAGGCGGTGCCCTGAGGAGCCGAAGCAAGGGGAAAGGCTTATCCGCCTACGGCTGGAGTGCCCGAGGGTTTCTTGTTGATGACATAGGTGCCATGCTCTTGCAGGGCCACACCACGCAGCAACTCCTTCACGTGTTTGTGGGCATCACGGTCCAAATTCGACGCAGGGAGGAAGTTCACATGCAGGCTCTTCACGTTCTTCACGGGATTAAACTCGCCCGCAGAGGCTGCCGGTTTGCAGCGCAATCCCACTTTAAACGTGCCCAAACCGTCGATTCTCACGCGCTTGGAGTCTTGCAAATGTGCGGTCATCACTTCTACCAACTCAATCAAAACGGCCGTCACGTCGCTTCGTTTGAGCGAACAGTTGCGTTCAATCTGGGCCGAGATGGCAGCTAAGTCAACAACGCCTTGGTGCACGGCACGCGCATAAAACTTTTTGTAACCGGCACTCTTCTTGTTTTTGTTCTCGTAGATTTTGTACAATACAGACATAATTCTGTTCCTTTCTTTTTTTGTTAAATTGTTAATTAAATTACTATGGTCATTCTTATAAGAATAAGATAAAAGCGCTTACTTCTTGGCGGTAAGGTGGAAGGCTTCATGGCGATTGCGTTGCGGTTGTCGCCGATAGCTCACGTGCAACCAACAGCAACCATTGCGCATGGCATGCTCAAACAGCAGCTGGTCGAAGGGCAGGTGGTGCCGAATGTAGTCGAAATAACGACGTCCTTCGGCCTCGCTCGCCACATGAATGTCGGCCGCTTCGCCCAGCAGATGCTGTGAGTTGTGTGCTCCTCTGATGGCTTTTATTTAAAGCGGTTGAGCGATAACCGCTGGCAATGATGATTCGCCCAAAGCGCAAGCGTAAGGGTTCTAAAACCATGGTGCAAAGCGCTTGCAGATTTTCCTCTTCGGCTTTCGTCGGCGTGTTGTCGATGCCTAACTTCAAAGCTACGCCCGAACGGTGCATCTCAGCTTTCGAGAAGTGGGGCGAATACATTTCTTTTTGATTTGTTTTCATTTTAATTTCTTTATTAAGGTTCAGAAGATTGGTCTTACTGAACTGATGCAAAGATACGAAATTTTGCCCCACCCTGTCAAGCTTTTTAGAAGATATTTGGTGATACGATTGTTAAGTTTCTCATGGTTTTAAAGACTATTAACGGAAAATGGGGTATATGGAAAAAATATTTCCATGAAAAACGCTAACTTTGTAGGCGGAAATCAGCGGGCGATGCTTTTGCCTTTTCTGACGTCTGTTTTGTCATTTGGCGTGTGGCGTTCCCTCTTTTCCTGTGCGCGGAGCCTCTTCTTTCTCCCGTTTCTGTGGGGATAAGCAGCTCGAAGGCGGTTGGATGGCCCCTCATAGGGGTGCGAGAAAAACACCTTCTGCGCGGCAAGATCAAACGCTATATATATAATAAGGTGAAAAATTTCACATCAAACATAAACAATCATGGATATAATTCTACGGGCATTGAAAAATGAAATTTCGGCCATCTTGGCGCTTGCCCCCGCCGACAACCTGCATTGGTGTGGCAGCCACACCGACCTTTTCGAGGCCGCAGCCCTCGTGTGTACCTCCTTTCCGCTCTACACTTCGGCGGGGCAACTCTATCGGGTGGGACCGCTCATTCACGAGCTTTGCCTGCGTTTGCATCTCGATGAGCCTCATAATCCGCGGGCCTATCTCTACAAAGCCAAGCACCGAAAGAATGTTCGGCAGGTGCCTTTCCAACAGCGTTATGCGCAGTGTTTGCAGCAAATGCCGCGCCCTTTGTTTGCCATGATACGGGTGGGCGAGGGGAAGGAGCCCCCTTTCTCCTCGTCATCTCCGCAGCCTGCTGCCGGTATGCACGTGGCGGATGCCCCCGATGCGTTGGATGCCACACGTCGTGAGGGCTGATACTGAGGGGCATCCACCGCTCAATGGAAAGGGAAAAGGCGATAGCGTGGCCTTGGGACTACCCCTTTTCGCTCTCGTGTTGTTTCCAACTCCCATTTAAAAGAAGCCTAAGTTTACGCCGAAAGTCATCCGCTGAACGCTGATGGGCATGGGGTCGGCAAAGACCTCATCCATCAAGTTTTTGAAGGCATTCTGCTCTTGAGCGGTTGGCAGTTCGCCACCTTTTGCAATCTCATCGTTGGCCTGTTGCATGGCTCTTGCCAACTGACGGAGTTTTGTAAACGTCTCGATGATGGCAATGGTGGCTTCGGTTGCGAGGGTCGACTTGATGATGGTGGCGAGCATATAAAGCCCTTTCTCGGTAAAGGCTTTCGGGAGAACTGTTGAATGTTTCAGCGGATTAAACCGGTGGAAATTTTCCACCAGTTCCTTTTTCTCTTCTTTTTCGAGGGTGATGATATAACCTTGCGGAAATTTATCAGGGTTATTCTTTACGGCTTTGTTGATATCTCTCGTCTCCACCCCATAAAGTTCGGCGATGTCTCTATCGAGGATAACCTGCGTATCGCGAAGGACAATAATCTTACTCTCGACTTGTTTTATCTGCTTGTGCTCTCCCATGAGAACAAAGATAGCACTTTTTTCTGAGGTTTCCATGTTTTTCTTCCCGCTTTTCTTTCTGTCCGTTCGCCATCCCGCTCCCCCACTTTCCATTCTTGCCAGCATCCTTTACCGAGGTAACAAGGCTGTGAAGCACATCATCGTAGGTGTAGGCCATAGAACATGCGCTGTGCATTTAATAGCAATTCTCTATAATATAATCAATGAGAAAGAAACTTCTCCAAAACTCACACAACTGACTATAAGTTAGATTCTCCTTTCTGTTTTTTATCTTACCGTCCAAATTATATTCTGTCATTTTCTTGTAATTGTTTGCCCAAGCTTCTTTTATTATTGTGGAGATAAGTAGAAACCGGTTGTTCTCGAACTTATACAGATTATATTCAATGTTGTTGTCGTCAAGAAACTGATTGCCAACTATGCATTGATTATCTTTGTCGAGAGAGGGATTTTTAATCTTCTCGAATGACGGCTGTTCCACATATTTACCTTGTGTTGGAGACCAAAGGTACAAGTGTAAGGAGTCAGAATCGTCGTGACTTATGGCAATATCCCTGTAACCATCAAAATTATAATCTTCCAGTGAAACCAAGTAGTTTTGATTCGGACTATTTAATTTTTATGGTTTGCAGATATTTAGAATTCCTAAGTATATCGACAAGAACAGAGTTGCCTTTTTGTTTTAGATGTCCACGTAACGACTGTTTCATGATTCGTTTTCCACCATTCACGTTGTTCTTCTGCTGAGGCTGCTTGGTATTCGTCTCCTTTTGCATTTTGGTACAAGTAAAAGGTTCTCCACCCAAGAGTAATTTTACTTCTATTTACTCTAAATTCATCAGCCCCTATATCCAGATTTTGGGAATTCGGGATTCTGTCTATCCCGAAGTTAGCTTTCTTCTTCACGTTTACACGATAAGAACGCCATACCCCCTCAAATTGGTTGTTATGATAGCCATCCATTCCGCCCTCTAAATCATCAAAATAAACAGAATCATTATAAACAAAGAAACAGGAAGATAATTGTCCCTTAAAAAAACTCCTGTACCGCGTTGTGTGCTGTCTTCTCTCAGCAAATATTTGGCTGAAAGGGTATATCTTTCAACCAAATGACAATCGTCTGGTCTACGAATGATGGAGTCAATCTCAATTTTTCCCTTAAAGTTGCAAATATTCTGTTTAACACGACTTTTGCCCTCTATATTGTAGAATAAAGGATTAACTCGATCTTTATAGATCCTGTCAAAATGCATATATAATCTCTGACCATCACCGATATATCCAATTAAGTCTCCATTCATAAAAATTCGGCTATAATCGAAGCTTATCAAATCCTCTCTTGTTTTGCAAAAGCAGACCTGCGTAAAGAGAGCAAGCAGAAGTGTAACTTGCAATAATCTATTCATACTGATACCTTAACTCTGCAGCATAAATTCTGTGAGAAATCCAAGTGCCTGAGAAACAAAGTTCTCAAAACACTTGGATATGTCAGAAATTTCACCTATCTTGGTGCTGTAAACATAACAAGTAGGCAAAAATCTGACATGACAAAGGTAGCAATTAAAAACGAGAATATCACTTCTTTCGGAGGAATTTACATCATGTCTTTGTGGCTTTTCATACTTTGAATTATGAATTACCAAGGTAATTATAATTATGAATTAATACTTATAAGTCATCAATCAGTGCTGTACTCTTAGCGTAAGCTGTACTCTTAGCTTCGAAGAAGTCGGTCTTTACCATGTTAGCATTTGAATACTGACCTACCCACTTCATATTCTCTGGTTCTTTCTGATTATCATCATAGAGGAAACCGAAGCCAAGTCCAGACCAGCGAAGATTTCCCAAATAACGGATATAGTCAGACACCATCTGAGCGTTAAGACCCTGAACATCATTGCCGATAACGTATTGTCCCCATGCGATCTCCTGACGTACACCCTCACGCATCATATCCTCATAAACCTTTACTTTCTCTGAAGTAAACATATCAGGCTCCTCTTTCTTCAGCTCAAGAATAATGCTACGGAACAGCCAGAGGTGTGTATTCTCATCTCTATTGATGTAACGGATCTCCTGTGCAGAACCCGACATCTTACCATTTCGGCTGAGATTATAGAAGAACATAAATCCGCTATAGAAGTAGATACCTTCAAGGATGAAGTTAGCAATAAGCGTCTTCATCAAACTGAACTTATCACGTTTCTCATGGAACTCATTATAACAGTCACCAATAAACTTATTACGGTTCAAGAGATGCTTATCGGTCTTCCATTGATAGAGAATGTCGTTACGCTCTTCAGGACTACAAATAGTATCGAGCATATAGCTATAACTCTGACTATGAATACACTCTTGGAATGCCTGAATATGCAGACAGAGGTTTACCTCGTTTGCAGTGATATACTCACTAAGTGTTGGGAGGTTGTTGCTTTGAAGCGAATCAAGGAAAACAAGGAAGCTCAGAATCTTATCGTAGGCTGTACGTTCAGCCTTTTCAAGACGTGGATAATCCTTAAAGTCCTGTGAAAGATTGATTTCTTCTGGGATCCAAAAGTTGTTCATTGCCTGTCTGTACCAGTCACTCACCCATGAATACTTCATGTTATTGAAGTCATTCAAATTAGTAGTATTGCCACCAATCATTCGTCTCAAGCGCAATTCTATATCGCCTGAAGGATTGAATAAGGTATTACGTTTTTAATTGATTGTCCATTATTTCTTATTTATTAAATCCATTAACTGTATTAATTCATAAATCATAAATCAAAAATTCATAATTGTGATGAATGATGTAAACTTTATATTAATTGGGTTATTTGACCCATTTATTAATTTACTAAACTCTGTTATTATTCTAATATTCAACAAAGAAAGTAATCATAATTATGAATTATTATGATGAACAGCTCTCACACTCTTCCACCTCTAATGACTTACTACGCACATAATAGATAGTCTTAACACCCTCTTTCCAAGCAAGTAAGTAAAGGTCGAGTATCTGACGCATTGTGAAGTCATTGGTGATATATAAGTTCATACTCTGTGCCTGATCAATATGACGCTGACGTACACCAGAAGCACGAACACTCCACTTCTGGTTGATAAGATAAGCACTCTTATACATCCAGTAAGTCTCATCTGAAAGCTCAGGAGCAACACGTGGGAGCATACTTCCTTTCTTCTCTTCCAAGAAGAAACGCTTCATAATTGGGTCTAAGCCGGCTGTTGTACCTGCAATAATACTTGTACTGCTGGTTGGTGCCACTGCAAGTAGGTAAGCATTACGCATTCCTTGTAATGCAACTGTCTTACGAACATCCTGCCATTCAGCACTATCATAACCACGCTTATCAAAGTAAACACCCGTCTGCCAGTCACTTCCCTCAAAGAATTGATAGCTTCCCTTCTCCTTAGCAAGGTTTGAGCTGGCAAGAATAGCTGCTCGGTTGATAGTTTCAAACACCTTATCCATAAACTCGAGATGCTCTTCACTCTCCCACTTGATGCGACGTTTAGCAAGAGCATGGTGATAACCACTAATACCCAAGCCAATTGAACGATAACGCTGGTTGGTAAGTTGTGCGTAAGGAACAGGATAGAAATTGAGGTTGATAACGTTGTCAAGTGCGCGAACAACTGTTGCAACCTTTTCTCTCATCTTCTCTTCGTCCTCCAATGGAAGTCTACCAAGTGACAAACTTGCCAAGTTACATACTACAAATTCACCCGGACGAGTTGTTGTTACAACAACAGTATCACCATCCTTTGTCTCTACTTCCTTAGAAACAGTCTCTATTGGAGCCATGTTCTGAGCAATCTCTGTACAGAGGTTAGAGCAGTAAATCATACCCTTATGTCCGTTTGGATTAGCTCTGTTCACCGTGTCACGGTTGAATGTAAATGGTGTTCCGGTCTCAACAGCAGAACGAAGAATAAGACGAACGATATCTTTAATGCTGATAACACGGCGTGAAAGACGCTGATCATTAACACAATCAAGATACTTACGTTCCCACTCTTCGCCATAACAATCCTCAAGGCAATAACCCTTGATACGCATAATCTCGTTAGGGCAGAAGAGCGACCAGTTCTGATTCATGTCTTCCTCAGCCATCTTCCAGAAAAGATCAGGATAGCAAATAGCTGGGAAAATATCGTGCGCCTTCATACGGTCATCACCGTTGTTGGTACGAAGTTGCAGGAATTCAGGTAAGTCTTTGTGCCATGCATCTAAGTAAACGGCTACAGCACCTTGTCGCATACCCAACTGATCAACAGCTACAGCAGTGTCATTAACAAGTCTCATCCAACGGATGACGCCACCTGCAACGCCCTTAAAACCACGGATATTACCACCAGTAGCACGTACCTTACCGAAATACATACCCATACCACCACCAAACTTGCTCACCTGTGAGAAGTTATCCAAGCTACGATAGATACCATCCAAACTATCTGGTACAGTGTCAATGAAGCAACTTGAAAGCTGATGACTTGGTTTGCGAGAATTAGAGAGGGTAGGGGTTGCCATCGTTACTTCTAACTTACTAAGCAAGTCATAGATACGACGTACCCACATAAGACGGTCTTCCTTCTCTGGCATAGCAAGATGAAGCGCAATACCAAGGAACATTTCCTGTACACGTTCAATCACTTTACCAGAGTAATTCTTTATAACATAACGCTTTAGAAGTAGATCAAGACCTGAATAATTAAGGAGTTTATTGCGTTCAGAATCAATGAAGGTAGCCGCCTCGTTGATTTCTTCTTCGCTATAGTTCTGAAGAATATAATCACCATAAAGTCCCTCTTCGGTCATATATTTAACCTTACGATAGAAAGTCTTGAGTCCCATTTCTTCCTCTAAACGAGTGATATTCTTCTCAGAACGATAAGAAAGAATACGTGCAGAAATCATCTCCCATGCTGGAGTCTCAGGTGTTGTCAATTCTACAGCTGCCTTGATAAGTGCATCTATAGAGTCCTTTTGTGACATACCAGGCTTCGTGAAGCTGGCGAACTTCTCCTGAAGTGTCACCATACTATAAGAACGCTCGCGGTATTCACGGGCTACACTTTGCAACACATCAGCCAACTCACGATCGTCAGCAGTCCACGCAATGTAGTTGATAGCCTGCCGTTGTTCATTACGCTGATAACGGAAGAGAATATAGTTTTTCGCTTCATCGTAATAACCATGTGCCATAAGACACTTCTCTACACGGTTCTGAATATCCTCAACCGTTCGTAATTCTGGATTGTCAGTGATGAACTGCTCTACTTCACTAACCATTCCGGCTATCTCACTGTCTGAAACATCCTTCCCGGTGCTGATAAAACTCTTTTTAATGGCTATTGAAATCTTTTCGTTATTATAGACTTCTACTACTCCATTACGTTTTGTTATATTCATTACTTGTTTTATAAAGTTTTCTATTTTGTTCTACTTTAATTCGCCACTGAGATTTGCTTATTTATGTATAAGTAGCATATTATTATCTACTTATGAATTCTAGCGGGTTTTTGTATGGACAAAGTTAAGAAAAAAACTGATATCATAGTTATCCAAAAATAGAATATTTTGTGTACTTTCTAACTTTTAATAGTTATCCAAAAATAGAAAAAGAATTAAGTACTATTTTTATGTTTCAGATTGAAATATTCTTAGCTGTTCAAAATCTCTATTTATAGCTTATAAAAGCACTTATTTCGGTATCTAAAATTATAGTTTATGGCTTTTATCAAATTGAAAAAAACGTCTTTCATAATTCTTCAAAACTCTAATTCTTTATTTATTCAATGAGTCGGTAGGAATCGGAACTGATAGTACAAGTACGATCTTCCTTTCCCACTTCTCTGCGACACAGAACTCAAACTCGTGCAGGAACTCGGCGTATATGGCGAGAAAAAAATGGCTGGACGCACATACATGGGCGTATACCGCACCTCCTTTATTACGGATACCGAGGGTACAGTGACCCGCATCATTGGCCCGAAGGAAGTGAAAGTGAGGGCTCACGCCGAGCAAATATTATAGAAAGGCGACTCACATCAACTCTTTGCTTTCCTCATTTCGCAGGCTCAACGAACAGCAACTGCCGATTTTCCAAAGGAAAGAAAGAATTGATGTTGGCAGCAACAAGCAAGCGTGCGCTGGCTTTTCAGGTCGGCGCTGTTTGCTATATGCTCTGTTTCATGTCGTGTGTAATGCGGAAATTCTTATTTCCCGAGCGTGCTTCAACAATGTAAACAGCGCCCGGGAGAAACTCCATGGTGATGTCTTTCGTATAGACAATGTTCATGGCAGCACACCGATTGAATTTCTGATAGGTATAGAATTGAAATGTCACCTTGTGCTTTCCCGCAGCAATAAAACGGCCGTTAATCCATGAAAAGCTTACGCCATGCCCATTATTGATGTCATCAATGCTGAGAATTGACACGCCTTCTACTTGGAACATATGATTGACCGCCTGTAATATTAGCTTGCTACATTTGGGATGGCAACGAAACCAAACATTCTTTTCATACTTGAAAATCAAGCATATCAGGCACGAAAGCGGAATCATTGCTATCAAAGGCACAACAGGAAATATTCCATACTCAAAGAAATTTGGAAAAAGTTGTTGTAATTCGCGGTCGTAACAAACTGACAAAACAATACTCACGGCGGTGAGCAATGTAGCTGCCAGAATGCCTAACCTAGACCTTACAGGAAGTGTTGTCATGCTGGGAAACGAGGGATAGGCGAATATTTAAAGATAAGGCTGTAGACCAATATCACCAATGCGAATGCTCCTAATAGCACAAATATATGCTCAACGAATGACTCCATAGTCTAATTTTTAGGAAACGAAAATCCACTCCACCTCACAGCCGACAGGCAAAAGACAAAGCTTTTTTAATAATTCTCTTCTTAAATTCTGATTGCAAAGATATATATTTTCTTTCTTTTCCTGCAAGCTTGAAACCATTTTTTCTCCTACGAAACATCCCACTTTCATGTAAAGACCTCAATTCCGCAGCATTATTCCTTGTGAGATACTTTTATATATTGAAGTGACATTTTTGGGATTTATCCATTGATATGGGGATTTTCCGGGGTTCTTGATTCTTGCATAATCATGAAATCCCCCACCCAAACCAATGGGGAAGTATGAAAAAGCCACAAAGAAATGATGTAAATTCCACCGAAAGAAGTGACATTCTCGTTTTTAGTTGCTACCTTTGCCATGTCAAATTTTTTGCTTACTTGTTATGTTTGCAGCACCAAGATAGGTGAAATTTCTGACATATCCAGGTGTTTTGAGAACTTTGTTTCCCGGGCACTTGGAGTTCTTACAAGAATTTATGCTGCGGAGTTAAGGGAATTATCAACTCGAAAAAGGAATCTCGGAAGCATATGGATGAAAGGGGGATAAAAAAATGAGAATTAATTTATTTCTTTTTTTATACAATTGTTTTTTTATCGTCAAGTATTATGACATTTGCTCAAGATCGAATTATACAATTAGATAGTACTATAATATCTTATGACATAGGTAATGAGTGTATATCAATAATTAAGTATACTTTGTATAATAATTCTACACATAATGTATGGGTGTGGCTTTCAAATGATAGTATAAATACATCAAATAAAAAGTAAGAAGACGTTTCTTTACAAAGGGAGAAGAGCATACTAATCTACTCCAAATAGGGCTTGATGTGAACGCCACTTTTTGATAAAGACCTATTTCAGAATCTCATAAAAAGTAATAAAAAGTAGGTGAATGCTTCAATCTTTTCTTTATAACTAATAATCAAGATAATCTGAAATTATCTTATTCCGATATATTGCCACATATCGTTATATTAGACGAATACTTAGTTCTAAAAAGAACTACATCTAAGTAAAAAAATATCTTTACACCAAGTTTCTTCTATAATAGCTGTTCAATAATAATTCCATTAGAGAAATTCTATCAGTATATAAAAAAGGACCTAACTGAGGAGTAATAAACATAGTAGGAAGAGCGTTATTGTAGCGAAAATGGTTTATAACAAAGACGGGTATACCGTTTACACCAAGCTCGGTAATGTCATGGGAAGCAATGGGTTTCTGATTTTTAGACAAAGGACGCTTATGCCTGGAAATGATTATCGAAAAATATAATCCCAATTATGTAATATTTAGATTTAACAGAAAAGATGATTAACCTTAACTCCGCAGCATAAATTCTTGTGAGAACTTTATTTCCCAGGCACTTGGATTTCTTAAAAGATTTTATGCTGTGGAATTAAGGTATTACTAAAACGCGAGAGGTTTTCGGCCCTAACCGAATATCCATTACGTAAAAAAAGCGAATTATTGGTAAGTTTTCAAGCACAATTGGTAACAATGGTATGGAAAAAAATGGGTTATTTTTTTGCGACGGTAGTAGAAATAGAATATAGATGATTTACTTTTTTTCTATAGATTTAATCTCAATAGGTATTAGCGACTATTTTTAAGAGTAAAAGGATTAGTGATGAGGAGGTGTCCACGGGAGTGGGTGCCTCTTTTTTGGCAGCTGCTCCGGCACGGGCTATTCCTCGGCCACCTTTCGCACCAAGGTGAGTCCGTCGCGCAGTGGCAAAATCACCTGCTCGGCACGTGGGTCGGCCAGCACATGGTCGTTGAACGCACGGATACCCAAGGTCTGTGCGTCGTGATCATAGGCGCTATCGACCACATGACCGTCCCACAATGTGTTGTCGACCGCCATGAAACCGCCCAAGCGCAGCACGTGCATCGCCATCTCATAGGTTTCGATATAGGTGCGCTTGTCGCCGTCGATGAAGGCAAAATCGAAGGTTATTCCCAACTGAGGTGCCAGCACGTTGGCATCGCCGATGGTGAAGATAACCTGCTGTGCCCAAGGCGATTGCGCGATCCATGGACGGGTGAAATCCTCCATCTCGTCGTTCACTTCAAACGTGTAGAGGCGCCCGTCGGGGGGCAAAGCGGCGGCCATGCAGAGCGCACTGTAACCGCTGAAGGTGCCCACCTCGAGCACCCGCTGTGGCCGAATCATTGCCACGAGCATCTTTAACAGCTGCCCTTGCACATGACCGCTGGCCATGCGCCCATGAATGGTGTGGATGTTGGTGGCGCGATAGAGCCGATAGAGGTAGTCGTTCTCGGGCGAAGTGTGTTGCGCCACATAGGCCTCAAGGGCATCTTCGGGCGGTTGTAGTCCGGGAATGTGAAGGTCGCCGTGCCTGCTCATAGCCTATTTCGCCTGCTGTTTGCGGTTCACCAAGGCTTCGACGGCCAAGCCATAGCCTGCCAAACCGAGTCCCACGATGACACCCTGGCACGCACTGCTGAGCATCGACTGGTGGCGAAAGGCCTCACGTTGATAGATGTTGCTGATGTGCACCTCGATGACCGGTGCGGCAATGGCACGGATGCAATCGTGCAGGGCGATGCTCGTGTGGCTGTAACCACCGGCATTGAGCACCACACCATCGCAGTCAAAGCCCACCGCTTGCAACTGGTTGATGAGCTCGCCCTCGACATTGCTCTGAAAAATAAGCTATCTGCACGTCGGGGAATTGCGCACGCAAGGTCGACAAATAGCGCTCAAACGAGCTGTCGCCATAGATGGATGGTTCGCGCCGCCCCAAGAGGTTGAGGTTGGGACCATTGATAATCTGAATTTTCATTGTTCCGTTTTTTTCGTTATCTTTGTGCTGCCGCTGGGTAAAAGCCCATGCATTCGTTCAGCAAATATACAACATTAGATGGAAAAGAACAAAAAATCGTCGGCAAATCTATTGAAAGTTTATCAGCGCTACCTGCAGTTGGAGCGCAATTACTCGGGCAACACGCTCGAGGCCTATCTGCACGATGTGGGGCTGTTGTTGGACTATTGTGCGCAGAACGGTTTGGAGTTGCTGCACGTGACGCTGGAAGATTTGCAGCATTTCTCGGCCTCGCTACACGATTTGCAGGTGGGTCCGCGCTCGCAAGCCCGTGTGCTGAGCGGACTGCGGTCGTTCTATCGCTTCCTCATGTTGGACGGATATATTGAAAACGACCCCACCGAACTCTTGGAATCGCCTGTGCAGGCACATCATCTGCCCGAGGTGTTGTCGACACAAGAGGTGGACATGCTCGAGGCAGCCGTCGACCTTTCGAAGAGCGAGGGGCATCGCAACCGCGCCATCATCGAGGTGTTGTTCTCGTGTGGACTGCGTGTTTCGGAGCTGGTGAACCTCAAACTCTCCAATCTCTACCTCGACGATGGTTTCATTCGTGTGACGGGAAAGGGTAACAAAGAGCGGTTGGTGCCCATCTCGCCGCGTGCCATCCGTGAACTTCGGTTTTGGTTTGACGACCGCAACCGCTTGACCATCAAACCTGGGCAGGAGGATTTTGTGTTTCTCAATCGGCGTGGCCATCAGCTCACCCGCACGATGATTCTCATCATGCTCAAGCGATTGGCCGAGGAGGCGGGCATCCGAAAAACCATCTCGCCCCACACCTTGCGCCACAGTTTTGCCACAGCCTTGCTGCAAGGGGGTGCCGACTTGCGCGCCATCCAAGCCATGTTGGGCCACGAAAGCATCTCAACCACAGAGATTTATACGCATATCGACACGGCAGCCCTGCGCGAGGAAATTTTGAAACACCACCCCCGCAACATCAAGTTTGCCGCCGAACAGGACGAGAGAGAGGCGTGAGCGGCGTGCGCAGTTCTATATATATAAGGTGTTGCTCGGGCGGTAAGGTTCAAAGCGAACCATTCTTTTTGAGCGTGAACGAAGTGTATGAAGGTAAACAACAATAACGACAATAGGACAATGAGCATTTTAGTCATGGTGGAATGTGGGAATGATGGCAGCTATTCTTGCTACAGTGCGGCGCCCATCGGGGATTATGGCTTGGTGGATGGCGACGGAAAGACGGTTGCACAGGCAAAAGAAGATTTTCTGAAGGCCATTGAAGAATGTCGGAAGGCTTATCCTGACGATGAACGCTATTGCAATCTGACGTTCGAATATCGTTACGATCTGCGCTCGTTTTTCAATGATTTCAGCCATCTCGATGTGTCGGATATTGCCAAGCGTGCGGGGATAAACCTCTCGCTGATGCGGCAATATATGAGTGGGGAAAAGACGGCTGACGAACAAACCTACGAGTGTTTGTTGGCCTGTATCGAACAAATCAAGGCCGAACGGTGTGCTGAATCGAGATAAGGTGCCGCCTTCCGGGTGTGTGGCGTAGCGCTGATGGGAGAGCGTACAAGCCCCAAGGGGGTAACCTCTTCCGCGCCTTTCCGCACGCATGCCTCTGCCATTGATGGGGGGATGTCTTGTGATAGCATCGCATCATCATCATTTACGTAATCACAAAAATGGAGATGATGGGAGAATGGTGTGGGATAATAAAAAACCATAAAACTGTTAAATATATATAAGATGAGGTGTTTTAGGGGGCACTGTGAATACATCCCTCTCATAAAAATATGTAACTTTGCATACCGATTGTTGAGAAAGCGCTTAGAAATCTCAGCAGTTCAGTGGTGTTAATAGCGTTCTCTCTGGCCAGATGACGCGGTTAGTGAATCTGCTGATCAGCAAAGCAAAAGCTGTGGATGGTCTCTTTTAGACTGGAGGCGCCGCGAGGTCTTTGTTATCGAAGGTAATTAACAATGTTTTTTTAGTAGTAAAATTTTTATTCAGAAATGAACACTTTAAGTTACAAGACGATTTCCGCAAACAAGGAAACAGCGAAGAAAGAGTGGGTCGTAGTAGACGCTACCGATCGAGTTGTTGGTCGTTTTTGCTCTAAGGTAGCAAAGCTTCTTCGTGGAAAGTACAAACCCAACTTCACTCCAAACGTAGACTGTGGAGACAACGTGATTATTATTAACGCCGACAAGGTGGTATTCACGGGAAAGAAGGAAACCGACAAAGTCTACACCCGCTATACTGGTTACCCTGGTGGTCAGCGTTTCAATACGCCCGCAGAGCTCCGTACACGTGCCAATGGTATCGACAAAATCATTCGTCATGCCGTGAAAGGTATGTTGCCCAAGAACCGTCTTGGCCGGGCTTTGATGGACAATCTTTACGTGTTTGAGGGTGCTGAGCACAACAAAGAAGCTCAGAAGCCCAAAGCAATTGATATTAACCAGTATAAATAATAGAGGATAAGATGGAAGTTTTAAACGCAATTGGTCGCCGCAAGAGCGCTGTCGCTCGTGTTTATCTCACTGAAGGCACCGGTAAAATCACTATCAATAAGAAAGATTTAACAGAATTCTTCCCATCTGCAATTCTGCAATACGTGGTGAAACAGCCCCTGTTGTTGCTCGAAGCCGATGGCAAATATGATATCAAAGCCAACCTCGACGGAGGTGGTTTCACAGGCCAGAGCCAAGCCCTTCGCTTAGCGATTGCTCGTGCTTTGGTTAAGGTTAACGCTGAAGACAAGAAGGCATTGAAAGATGCTGGCTTCTTAACACGCGATAGCCGCGCCGTTGAACGTAAGAAACCTGGTCAGCCCAAGGCTCGCCGTCGCTTCCAGTTCAGCAAGCGTTAAAATGGACTTTTGTTGCCTGAGGGCTCGTCATTGGGTTCGCTCAGGCGGCTTGATGCACGAAGAAAGGGTGCCGAAAGGCAGTCTGCCTCGTGTGGCTTAAGGCAACAAAACGTTCTCGTTTAGTATCTAAACCCCACAGACTCTGCTACCGAGGCAGATTACTATGGGGCTGATTCTGAGCAAATTATGCCCGCAGGGTCGCCTTTAAAAAGCGGCGTTGTGGCATTAAGAATTCAAAAGAAAGTAAACAATTAAATTAAAAGCAAGAAAATGTCAAGAACAAATTTTGACCAATTACTCCAAGCAGGTTGCCACTTTGGCCACCTCAAGCGCAAATGGAATCCCGCTATGGCTCCTTATATCTTCATGGAGCGCAACGGCATTCACATCATCGATTTGAACAAAAACCGTAGCCAAGATTGACGAGGCTGCCGAGGCTTTGAAAGCTATTGCCAAGGCTGGTAAGAAGATTCTCTTTGTAGCTACCAAGAAACAAGCTAAGGAAATCGTTGCCGAGAAGGCTGCATCTGTCAATATGCCTTACGTGAACGAGCGTTGGGCTGGTGGTACACTGACCAACTTCCCCACCATTCGTAAGGCTGTGAAGAAGATGACCAACATCGATAAGCTCATGAATGATGGCACCTTTGCCAACCTCTCGAAGCGCGAATTGTTGCAAATCACCCGCCAGCGTGCGAAGTTAGAGAAGAACCTTGGTTCGATTTCTGACCTCACCCGTTTGCCCAACGCCCTCTTCGTTGTCGACGTGATGAAAGAGCATATCGCAGTGAAAGAGGCCAATCGCTTGGGCATCCCCGTGTTTGGTATTGTTGATACCAACTCCGATCCTAAGAACATCGACTTTGTTATCCCTGCCAACGACGATGCAAAAGATAGCGTTGAAACCATCTTGAACGCTGTTTGTGGCGCCATTGCCGAGGGTATTGCAGAGCGCAAGGTTGAGAAAGTAGATGAGAAAGCGGCTGCCGAGCAGGCAGAAGTTGCGGGCGAACACAAGAGACGCACACGCAAGGCACGCAAAGACACGGCTGCTCCTGCTGAAGAAGCAAAGGCCGAAGCTGCCGAAACCGCTGAAGCTGCTGCCGAATAAAGGCAACCATAGGGTCTTGTTTGAGGAATAGGATCGGCCGAGACCCTATGCCATTCACATAAGATCCTATCATTTTTTTAACATTTATAAAAACGAAAGACGATTTATTATGGCAATTTCAATTGACGATATTAAAAAGCTCCGCGCCATGACCGGTGCGGGTTTGGCTGATGTAAAGAAAGCTTTAACCGAGGCCGATGGCGATTTTGACAAAGCAAAAGACATCCTTCGCGAGCGTGGTTTGGCCATTGCGGCTAAGCGTTCCGACCGCGAAACCTCTAATGGTTGCGTATTGGTGAAGGCTGTTGATGGCTTCGCTGCCATGTTGGCATTGAAGTGTGAAACCGACTTTGTAGCCAATGGTAAGGACTTTATCCAGCTCACCGAGGACATCTTGGATGCCGCTATCGCTGCAAAATGCAAGACTTTAGACGAGGTGAAGACCCTGAAGTTGGCCAATGGCGACGACGCTGCAACAGCAGTTCAGCATCGTTCGGGCATCACTGGCGAGAAGATGGAGCTGGATGGTTACGACTATCTCGAAGGCGCTAACATCTCTATCTACGACCACATGGGCAAGCATACCTTGGCAACCATGGTGCAGTTGAACGCAGCCAACGAAGAAGCGGGTCACAAAGTAGCCATGCAAGTGGCTGCCATGAAGCCCGTAGCTTTGGACGAAAGCTCTGTACCTCAGTCGGTTAAAGACGAAGAATTCAAGGTGGCTGTCGAGAAAACCAAAGAAGAAATGGTTACAAAGGCTGTTGATGCGGCACTGAAAAAGGCTGGCATCAACCCCGCACATGTTGACTCAGAAGATCACATTGAGAGCAACACCAAGAAGGGATGGCTCACCGAAGAGGGACGCAGCTAAGGCGCGTGAAATCAAGAAAACCGTGGGCGAAGAGAAAGCTGCTTCACTCAACGAGCAGATGATTCAGAACATCGCGCAAGGCCGTCTGAACAAGTTCTTCAAAGAAAACTGCTTGGTTGACCAGGAATTCCAGTTTGGCGATGGCGACAAAGAGAGCGTTGCTGACTGGTTGAAGAAGCAGGGCGACCTGAAGATCTTGGCTTACAAGCGCTTCACCCTCGTAGCAGAATAATAAATGGTCTTTTTTGGCTTCCAAGGCCAAACATGAAACTAATTAGAAGGCACTGCATGTGAATGCGGTGCCTTTTTTGTGTCTCTGGCGCTCAACTTGCATCAGAAACGGCCGTCATCAGCAACCTCTGGCAGGCTCTTCCACCGCGCAATACGATATGAAATCACAGCACCATCATCCGTTTTGATGGGCGATGGTGCAAGGAGGTTACCCCGTCATCCGTCATTCCACCGCATAATACAACGCGAAATCGTAGCACCCTCATTCGTTTTGATGGGCGATGGTGCAGCAAAGATCCCTCCGTCATCCGCCATTCCACCGCGCAATACGACGCGAAATCGCAGTGCCATCATTCGTTTTGATGGCGATGGTGCAGCGAAGTTATTCCCGTCATCCGTCATTCCGCCACACAATACGACGTGAAATTGCAGTGCCATCATTCGTTTTGATGGGCGATGGTGTGAGAAAATTACCCCCTTGGGGGTTATACTTTTGATAGGGCAGGGTTGATGAGCGCAGCGAAATCTACCCTGTCTTGATGAAACCCACACGAAACCCTACCCCCTTGGGGGTTGTACTTTCTTTCATTCTCCCGCGCCATTTCCCATTCACTCTCATTTTTTTGACCATGTAAATCATGATGATGCAACGCCACGGATGGTTACATGTGACGCATTCGATAGCATACAGAAAGAAAGTACAACCCCCAAGGGGGTAGCAACCATCTCATCTTCCACTCAGGGTAGCCTCCTATCGTCGGCAACCCTGGGCTATCAAAAGTACAACCCCGATGGGGTTGCCATATCATCATCCATTGATTACCAAATCATGACATAGGGATGGTGAGCGATAACACGATGTATAGGCAACTCACCACAAGGAATTGCCCCACAAATGGCTGGGGAATATGCACGGAAAGGCGTGGGAGAGGTTGCCCCGCCATCCGTCATTCCACCGCGCCATGCACCGCGAAATGGCTGCACCATCTTTCGTTTTGATGGGCGATGGTGTAAGGAGGTTACCCCGACGGGGTTATACTTTCGATAGGGCAGGGTTGATGAGCGCAGCGAAAGCTACCCTGTCTTGATGAAACCCACACGAAACCCTACCCCCTTGGGGGTTGTACTTTCTTTAATTTCCCGCACCCTTTCCCTGCATTTGGCGATAGTGTTGCCAGGCGCGGCAGTCGGCTTCGTGTTGCGTTTGCATGCATTGTGGGCGAAAATTCAGTCAAAGAAAAATGGACTATAGATGATTTTCGTCACCCATAGTCCATTAGCATTTATTGCTGTAACGCCTTTACCTATAAAGTACGAAAGTCAATGGGCCTTCTTTTAGCATTCCTTGTTCATAGCGAAATACGCCAATCCCCTTAACTGGTTCCCCTGTTTTCTCATCAAGAATCAAGAAACCGCCATCTCTTCTTCTATATACATAACGCCCATGTGCCTTTATATCATCTTGATAATCAATTACTCCTGTCGTTCTGTTGACATAGGCATAGGTAGCATAGCCGTCAAAGAAAGTGATTTGCGTAATAGTACGATTTTCATTTGTCATATAGTTATCAACCATCCGCCATATAGTGTGGTCTATATTGGGGACAGAAGGCTCATCATCATCCTTAGCACACGATACGCAAATTGTAAGTAGCATGCAGTATGCTAGCATGCATACATACTGTTTCAAGCGAATTTTAAAAATATACTTCATTTGTTGATAATTTATTTAACGATTAATTAAACTTCTGTTCACAGGCAAGATACACATATCAAAGCAGCCGAAAAGCTCTGTTGTCAGATAGGCTTTTGAGCCTTCAATACGTTCGATAGCACTTGGTCCAAAGAAGTAATAACTATGATTTCCTGTTGAAATTTCATTATCTGTCACTTCCATCTGGATACGATCTGTCTGCTGTATTGTGTGTTGTTTCTCCCACTCTGCTGATAGTCTTATAGAAGCAGTCCCTTTACCATCCTTAGTTATAGGGAATGAAGCGGAGCCATCAAAACCTGCTTTGAAGCGTGTCATATAAGTATTGACATAACTATATTCGTGCGTATTCTTTGCATTAGAACCGAGAACAGAAACATAAATGGCGCGTTGTAAGGTCTGTTCAAATGGATTCCATGAGTCAAATCTAAGATCTATGCCTAAATAATGTGGGTAAATCCATTTCGCGCGTAGCTCTGCGGCATTGATACTATACCACGCATGGCTTTTTCTAAAGAAAGTTCTATGCTTCCTTTCGAGATGCATGGTGGTCGTAAATAAATCTTTTGGGCTAATCGCAAAGACAATGTTCGACACGTTATTTCCTGTGACAACATTAATACGGAATGTGAATTTGCCATCGCTCCATAAAAGGGGAAAAACTTCTTCATAGCCAGGATCTCCACCTTCGTTATAGTAACTACCAGGTAAGATATAAGGACTTAAGAATGCACCATTGGTGGCAACTTGCTCCTTATGACGACTAATGAGATAATAAAGGTTAGGATTGACTTTCATTCGGAAAAACAGCATCTTTTACCGATAAATCCAAATCACGCTTCTTTGTATTAAACTCTGTGAGACTATTTAGTCGGTAAGCCATTCCTGTTCTTATCGCCCCATCGCCATTCCCTACTTGGTTGTAAGCTTTTAAGGTCTCTTTGGGGAGCAGTGATGTTTCTATCGTATTGTCGTTTGCATCAAATAGTTGATTGTATATTTCGTACAATTCGTAATGTCTTACTCTTCTACTGCGCGTTGACGCACCATAAATCGGAGTCTTTGCAGGGTTATATGCATCATCTGCAAATGTGTAACTATCATTATTGATAGCGCGTGTTAATCCTTCTTTCAATTTCATCCGATGGCTATCGCTTACTACGAAAGTATGGAATAGTGGTAATAACCCCCGTGTTTCTTGAGAGACAGAATCAGTAACATTCCCATCAACATAGAATTTCCCTTGATAATAAACTGGAATATTCGCATCTTTAGGATTCAAATTCTCTACACTTAAACTGTCTTGAAACAAAGATAGGTCAGGAATGAAAATGTTCAGTAAGGGTGCAGCGTTTTTCAATTGCAGAAATATTATCAGGATTTTTAGCATACTCCTTTAATATTTCTTCAAAAGTCTTTCCTTCTTTCACAATCCGATCTTTTTGCCAGAGGGTAAAAAAATGTTGTGATCGTTGTCGTTCTCTTCAAGGGCTACATCCTTTAGGAAGGAGCGTAACTGCAGTTCCGCATAGCACGCTTTTGAAAGAGTTTTTTTGAAAATTCAAGTTCAGCCTCTTCTTTAGTTAGCTGATTTTTTTTAGTAATACTCTCGGACTGTTGCAAATTCTCATTCAACAGACCGTCATTTTGGCAGGCACCGAGCATTATGGCTAATGCTACCATCCCTGTAGTAAATAATGCTTTCATTTTTTTATAAATTGTTGAATTATAATGTCAGCGCAAAGATATAATTCATAGGTATAAAAACACCAAATATTTTTTTAATTTATTTCAATAATTAAAATTAATTTTAAACAATAAAAATCTGCTTTGATTGTGATATTGCGCCAGTTTGCAGCACAGCAACGACTTTGTTGTGTGCCGGAATCACCCATTCATCCTATGAGCACGTGGGGTTGACAATATGTGCTCTGTGATGGGATAGGGTTATGATAGTGGCTTTGCAGTTTACTTGCTGCGGTTTAGCAAACCTTTCCTTAAGGCTTGCTGGCGACGTTGCTACCATCTGCTACGCCCTTTCCCTGCATTTGGCAATAGTGTTGCCAGGCGCGGCAGTCGGCTTCGTGTTGCGTTTGCGCATAGTGTTCAAAGGCTTGGCGCGTGTTTCTGCCCGGTTGCAGCAGGTGGTTGAGGTAGCTTTTGGCATCGTTGAGCGCGGCAATGGGTTTGGCCTGCGTCACACAATAGGTGAAAAACCAGCGCAGGACTAAGCGCTTCCAGCGTTCTTGGCTGTAGACTTCGAGCCCCACCAAGCGTTCGAGGCTTTGCCAATAGAGGCTGTCGGCATAGAGTTGGGCGAGGATTTCCCACGTGGTGCGCAGTGGTTGCCGCTCGTCATCGGGCAGCTTGCAGGCAGCTTGTGCAAGGTCGGTGAACACCGTTTCCAACTGAAAGCCAGGCTGTTTAGCAACTTGCTCCGCGCATTTGCTTCCCCCTTCCGTGGCTTTTGCGGATGCATTTGCGCCTTTCGCGGCGCTATCGGTGGGCGATGCTGTCGCTTGCTCCACGTGCTGAGCACTCTCTTCCGTAGCTTTGGCGGGCGCGAGGGGTGCCACTTTCGTCGGACGATGGGGCAAAGCATTGGTTGCCGGCGAGGCCTTTGCGTCCGAAGTTACACGCTGTTTTGCTCCTCTTGCCACTGAACGCCCAACAACTTCCGCCTCTTCGGTGCCCGAAGCTACGCGCAGTTTCGCACCCTTTTCCGCTTTCTTCGCAACGGCTTCGGCGGCATCGGCGGCGGTGGTTTCTTTTTCTTCGTCGTTTTTCTTTTTTTATCCTTTCATCCTTTATCCTATGGAGGGTAAGGGCTTGATTATCAGATGGCTCATTTGTTAATGTTTCTAAACCGCAGGATTTTTTTGATTTATTTTTTTATTTTTTTCTCCGCCCAAACACTGACACAGGTAGGGGCTGTTGAACACCTTTCCGCCCGCTTCGATTTCGAACAGCGTGGGATAGTCGGTGAGCAACGCCATCATCGTGCGCTTGTTTTTGTGGCACATGCGCGCCAAATCGGTCACGGCATGCAGTGGCGCACGCCCCATTCGCCGTGTTCCAGCAGATAGTTGAGCACGAAGAGTGCCATGCCCCAGCCCTCCATGCCCATCGTTTCGCGCAGGCGAAAGAGGTCAGGGACTGTTGAGCAAACGTGTGTCGAGCAGCAGAAACTTGCCGAGACTTTTGGGTTGGTGCGGCCGTTTGTGGGCGCCGCGCGTGTGATTTCCTTGTTTTGCATCGTCAAAATTATTAAGTTGCAACGCGCTGTTTGCCAGTTTGTTGCAGTGGTTTGTTGTTATAGAGGGGCTGTTTTTTAAGATTTGTTTCAGTCCTTCTCATCAGGTTGTTTGGGCACAAATATACGAAATTGCGCATCGGGGTTGCAAGTTTTTCGGCCAAAAAAATGGCAAGGCCGTTTCCTTTTCTTTCCTCTTTTTTGTGATTTTCTGCATTTGTGTGCCCACTTTCCTTTGCCGATTGCGGCGTTTCCATTAACTTTGCAAAAATAAACACTGAGCAAGCAAACTCGATGTAAATGGCATGATAAAGCAAGAAACGTGGATGAGATGGCTCGCGGTGGCCTGGAAACCGCTGAAAAGCAATGCGCTTTTCTTTGTGATGATGTACCTGTTGGGGTGCATCTGTGCCTGGGTGACGCTGGGTCCTTACAAGGATGCTAAGCTCTATGACCACCTCTATAGCGAACTCTTCTTCGACCTTTATTTGCTGTTGGCTGCCTTGACGTTGGTGCCCGAGCGGTGGCGGCGTTGGCTTCGGCTGGCACTCTATGTGGTGTTCTACAGTGTGGCGTTGGTGGATGTCTATTGCTATGTGACGTTCTCCTCAACCCTCAACCCCTCTATGCTCATGTTAGTGGCCGAGACCGACAGCCGCGAGGCTTGGGAATTTCTCACCACGCTGGTGTCGGTCGATGTTATTTTCAGCAACTTGGGGTGGATATTGCTGCTCATCGGCGTCAACCTTTTGCTGCATTTTGCGCCGCGATACCACCTGTTTCGCTGGCCAAAGTATGCCCTTTCGCTGCGCTATGAGGTAGCCCTTTCGCTGCTCGTGGTGGGGGTGTGGATAGGCTGTGGCTGCGCCTCGTGGGAGAACAAGGTGAAGGTGCACCAGTTGATGAGTGCCGACACCATCGGCGAGGTGGAGCATACGCTCACCGACAAACACCATGGGGTGCTCTATAATCCCATGCTGCGCTTGGTTTTCAGCCTCTATGCCAACGACTTAGCCAGCCACCAGGTAGACAAATTGGTGGCGGCGGCCGACAAGGTAAGCGTTGACAGCTGCTCGTTTCGCTCGCCCACCATCGTGCTCATCATTGGCGAAAGCTATGGCAAGCACCACTCCCATCAATATGGTTATGCGCTGCCCACCACGCCAAGGCAAGAGCGACGCGCCCGGAGAGGGTTCTTGGTGCCGTTCACCGACGTGGTTGCGCCGTGGAACCTCACGAGCTATGTGTTTAAAAACGTGTTCTCCATGCATGTCGTGGGGCAGCCAGGCGAATGGTGCGACTATCCCCTTTTCCCCGAGATCTTCAAGAAAGCGGGCTACAAGGTGACGTTCCTCACCAATCAATTCTTGATGAAGCCTGCCGCAGCGGTGTTTGATTTCAGTGGCGGATTCTTTCTCAACAACCCCACGTTGGACCGTGCCCAGTTTGACTTGCGCAACACCGCGCTCCACCGTTACGATGCAGGGTCTGTTGCAAGATTACGACGATTTCCTCAAAGCGGGCAAGATTAATTTGCAGCAACCCAACCTCATCCTCTTCCATCTCATTGGGCAGCACGTGAACTATCGCGACCGCTATCCGCAGGAACGCAAGAAGTTTGTGGCCGAACGCTACGAGCGGTTGCGCCCCGAACTCACGCAGAAGCAGCGCATGATTTTGGCCGATTATGACAACGCCGTGCGCTACAACGACTCGATTGTCGACCAGATTTGCCGACGTTTTGCCAACAAAGATGCCATCGTCATCTACATGCCCGACCACGGCGAGGAGTGCTATGAGGAGAATCGCGGCTTCATCTGCCGCAACCATTCGGCTCAAATCGACTGGCCGTTGGCGCATTATGAGTTCGAGATTCCGTTCTGGGTGTATTGCTCTCCGCGCTATGCCCATCGTCGTCCCGAGCTGTTTCGGGCCATCGTTCAAGCCCGCAAACGCCGGCTGATGACCGACGCCTTGCCCCACATGTTGCTCTATTTGGCGGGCATCTCGGCCAAGGATTATCACGCAAAATACAACGTCTTGAGCGACGAATATGACGAGGCGCGCCCCCGATTGCTCAAGGAGACGGCCGATTATGACGCCCTGCGCACCCAATTTTCCACACAAAAAAATAAAGCGAAACATGAGAGATGAACTGCTGACACGCAATGAGTGTGAGGCCATGCGGGGCATAGCCATCATTGGAATCTTCCTGCATAACTATTGCCATTGGCTGAACCCCGTTGTGAAAGAAAACGAATATCAGTTTTTCAACGCCAACGTGAGCAACTTTCTGCGCGCCATCACCCACCCCGATGCGCTGCTGCCACTGCATGTGTTGTCGTTCTTTGGCCATTATGGTGTGCCTATCTTCCTGTTTCTCAGCGCCTATGGGTTGGTGATGAAATATGAGAATGGCCCTGTGTTGCCGCCCATCATCGCCTCAAAACCATGGCGTGGGCTGGGCACCTTCATGCTCTTTCACTATAAAAAGCTGTTTAGGATGATGATTGTGGGCTTCGTGGCCTTCACCATGCTCGACCTCATCACGCCCCATTCCCACCACTACCAGGCACTCGATGTGGTGGCCATGCTCGGCATGTTCAACAATCTCTTGCCCCCATCCCGACGACATCATCTGGCCAGGTCCCTACTGGTTTTTCGGGCTCATGCTGCAATGCTATTTCGTTTTTCGCTTGCTGGTGTGTCGCCGTTCGTGGAAAGTGGTGGTGGGCTTGATGGTGGTTTGCGTGGCTGTGCAGCTGCTGTTGCCACCCGAGAGCGAGGCCATGAACCGCTATCGTTATAACTTTATGGGTGGCATGTTGCCCTTTGGTTTCGGCATTCTCTATGCCCGTTATGGCCAAATGCTGTCGAGTCGCACGGTGATTTGCCTCTTTGTGGTGTCCATTCTGAGCATTTTGATGGGCAGCACCACGATGGTGGGCTGGACCTTGGTGCCCCTCTTCGTGTGCATTGCTGCGGTGACCTTGGTGAAACTCATCACCTATTTCCATGCCTACTGGTTGCAGTCGGGCCTCGTTTGGGTGGGCGGTGTGAGCGCAGCCCTCTTCGTTTGCCACCCCATCACACGCAAAATCTTCATTCCTTTGAGCCGGCAAGGCGACTATTATGCGGGTTTGCTGCTCTATGTGGTGACCAGTTTGGCCTTGGCTTGGTTCTTTCGTGAACTCATGAAGCGCATTCCTTCGTTATGAAAATCAACGACATCGAACTCTTCAACATCTCGAAATACCGGGGTGAGCTGATGGGAGCGGCCATGCTTTTCATCATCCTTTTCCACGTGAGTCTGCCCCGCAACGACCTCTTCTTTGGGCTTCGGCGCATGGGCAACATTGGGGTCGACATCTTTTTGTTTCTCAGTGGCGTGGGCTTGTGGTATGCCTGGATGAAAAATGCCTCGCTCAAGCATTTCTTCCTGCGCCGCTATCTGCGCATCTATCCCGCGTGGCTCGTTGTCGCTTGCCTTTACTACATCCCGCGCTTCCATGGGGGCGATGTCTGGATGTGGCTCGACCTCGTGGGCGACATCACCCTCAACTGGGACTTTTGGCTGCACGACGAACTCACGTTTTGGTATATTCCGGCCACGATGATGCTCTATGCGCTGGCTCCATTCTACATGATGCTCATCCAAAAACACCCTGTCTATCGGTGGTTGCCTGTGGTGATGATCCTGTGGTGCGTGCTCGTTCAATATGTCACACCCATTCATCAGGCCGTCGGACACATCGAGATTTTCTGGAGTCGCATGCCCATTTTCTTCATCGGCATCAACATGGGCGAGGCCATTCGACGCAAAGAAACCATCGATGGTGCGGGCATTTGGATGATTATCCTCCTGTTTTTGATGACCTTGCTCTCGAGCATCTTCTTAGAACAGCAGCTCCATGGCCTGTTTCCTTTGTATATTGAGCGCATGCTTTACATCCCCCTCACGGTGACGGCCGTGCTGTTGTTGAACCGCATCTTCCGTCGTTTGCCCGACCGTGCGAACCGCATCTTCCGCTTTGTGGGCAGCCTGAGTTTGGAATGTTACTTGCTCCACATCCATTTTGTCTTGGCCTATCTGCCGCGTGACTGGGGTTATTGGCCCAAATTCTGGGTGTGCTTAGGCATCACTTTGCCTGCCGCTTGGCTGTTAAATACGGTGGTGGGCTGGCTCATCTCGCCCTTAGAACACAGGCTAAAGGCCACCTCTTGACCGCAAACAGCAGGAGAGGGCGCAACACAGGGGCACCCCTCACGATGGAACAACCCCACAAGATGAAAAAAATATGAAAGAAAAGGTTTACATTTTTGATTTCGATGGTACCCTCACCACGCACGACACGCTGCTGAAGTTCATCCCGTTTGCCGTGGGAAGGCTGCGTTTCTATGCCGCCTTGTTGCTGTTTTCGCCGCTCTTGGTGCTGATGAAACTCAAACTCTATAGCAACAGCCGCACCAAAGAACGGCTCTTTGCCCATTGTTTTCGCGGCATGCCTGTGGAGCAATTCAATGTGCATTGCCACAATTTCGCCCTGCAACATGCGGCGTTGTTACGTCCCGAAGGGGCAGCGTTTGTGCGCGAGGTGCAGCGCAAAGGCCATTTGGTGATGATCGTGAGTGCCAGCATCGACAACTGGGTGGCACCATTTTTTCAGAATGTTTTGGTGCTCGGCACACAGATTGATGTGCGCAACGGCCGCCTCACGGGCAAGTTTCTCACGCCCAACTGCTATGGCGAAGAGAAGGTAAACCGTGTGAAAGCTGTGTTCAAACAGCCCCGCGAACACTATTATATCGTGGCCTTTGGCGACAGTCGGGGCGACAAAGAACTCCTAACCTATGCCGATGAAGCCCATTTTAAACCCTTTCGCGCCTGAACATCGCGCGCTCCTTGGCGAGGTGTTGCGCTTCGTTGTGGTGGGCATCACGGCCGTAGCGCTGCAATATGGCGTCTATGCGCTCATGCTTTTGGTGGTCAACGCCTTCATAGCCAACACCATAGGCTATGGCGTGAGCTTCTTGTTCAACTTCTTGGCCAGCACGCGTTACACCTTCAAAGTGAAGGGTTCGGCGCGCAAGGGCGTGGGCTTCGCCCTCTGCCATGTGGTCAACTATGGCCTGCAACAGCTCATCCTCCACACCGCTATCGCCCTCGGTATGGCTCCCACGCTGGCTCCTTTGCCGATGTTTGCCATCACCGTTCCCCTGAATTTCGTGCTCGTGAGGCTCGTGTTAAAATGTTGAAACAAAGCGGAATAGCACAAATACCGCGCGATTTGTAGGATTTCTGGCGGTAAAAGATTTGGAATGTTGGAATATTAACGCTATCTTTGCAACATAGAATACAAGGAGGATTTTAACGTATGGCACAACCGATTAAGGAAACCCCGATACTCTTTGGCAAAGATGCGAAAGCGTTTGAACAGCGCATGAGAAGGCGTAGGCAAGAAACGCCCGAGCAAAAAGCTGAGCGTTTGGCCGACTATCACGCGGCTTTGCGCATGATGACACTGTGATTTGACAATGAATCATGGCCAAAGAGCATTTTTTTAATAAGCCATTATAACGTGCGCCAGCTGAGGAGTGGCGACGAGATGGAGCAGTTTGATTGCGGAGATTGCGATTTAAACGATTTCATCGTGCATGATGCGGAAGCCTATAGTGCGGCCAAATTGGCTGTAACCTATGTTCATGTATGCTAAGGCCAATGCGAAACATGTAGCCGCCTATTTCAGCTTAGCAAATGATCGTGTGTCACTCATCGACTTTGAAAGTAAGACTGAATTTAACCGCTTTCGCAGACATCGTTTCCCCAATGAGAAACGACTAAAGAGCTATCCTGCCGTTAAACTCTGTCGACTTGGGGTAGATCTCGCAGACAGAAAGTTGTCGATAGGTACGTTCATCCTTAATTTCATCAAGAGTTATTTTGCCCAGGATAATAAGACTGGTTGTCGATTCATTACCGTTGACGCATATGCTGCCGCTATTCCTTTTTATGAAAAGAATGGCTTTGTTCCGCTTTGCAAGACAGATGCCAACGACACCACACGGTTACTTTATTTTGATCTCAACGATATTGATGAGTAAAGACCATCTTGTGGAGTACAAACCTTGCTTTACCATTCGCGTGTGCACAACTGACATGGGCATCACCCCATCATGAACCAATAGGAAAATGGGGAATGCCCAACCATTTTAGATGCAAAAATGAGTTTTATCTTTGCGTTGAGCCACCATCAGGGATTAATGAAAGGCGTGGGCAGCTAAGCACATGCTGCTCGCAAAACCCATGAACAGCACCACGATGGCTTGTGTGTCCCACCGCTTTAAGAAGCAATAGGCGCCGGCATAGCTGCTCGCTTGTATCAGCAAGGCTTGCACAATGGCGTAGGGGAGTGGCCCCATATTGACCAAATTTTCGAGACTTGGACGAAATTCAACGCCGTTAACGATGGTGATGATTAATCCTATGCCCAAAGGATAGAGTGCCAACAGTCGCTTTTTCAGGGCGACATGCCGAAACAGGATGAGATAAACCACGAGCAAGGCGAGGTGGACGATGGCGAAAATATAAGATGTTTCCATTTGAATCAAGTTCGTTTTAAAAGGTGGAACTCATGTGCTTCAACCGCCGTTTTTCCTTATTGCATGAGGAAGGCTGTGCCCATGAATAGGAAGAAGAAATTGCAGCAAATCAAGACCATCGCATTGCTTGTGCACTGACGGCGATAGCAAAGGGCGGCCGAAAATGCACCAGAAAGGGTGATGGCATTGAGGAACAAATAGGGTATGAAAAGCCCGAAAGCAAAAGCTATCAGCAGAGACTCGCCAGCAAAAATGCCGCAGACGAGCAACACGGCCAACTGGAAGGAGCAACGGACTCAGCGCGGCGAGCTGTTCTTTTGGGGGAAGATGGCGGAAAAAGCCACAAGAAAAAGACCCAACGGAAGGAGGTCGACGACGAGAAAAAAAGAATATCAATTCCATGTGAGCATACATAAAAAGTTAGGGGTACAAACCTACCCAAAATTCCATCACATGGTGCTCTTTACCGCTTAAAAATAACTTTTTCACATGCATGTCCCCACCCATGCGCTTCCATGGGTATCATGGTGTTCATGAAGGAGCAGCGTTGTTGCACGCCCGAAGTGCGCCATCCATCGCCCATGCAAGGCATGTTGATGGATGATGCGATGCAAGGAGGGCTGTGGACAACGTGCACTTCATTTCCCTAAGCGTGTGGACTTCGGTTAGATAGAGAAGAAAAAAAGAGGTGGTAACAATGTGTGACCACCTCGGTAACGCTACTTATCTATAAAATAGGTGTAGTGCGTGTGCGACGAAATATGCACCACTTTGCACGCATTATCCGTTGCGATGAATGGATCATCTGCGTTGATTTCTGTAGCAATGCAACGCCCTATGCGCCTTGTTTGGCGGCTTGCACCTGGCGCATCACGCGCAACCAGTTCTCGCCCCAAATCTTTTTGATGTCGGCTTTTGAGAACCGTTGCCGCAAAAGGGCAGTGGTGAAGTTGATGAGTTCCGACGCATCGGCCAGCCCTTTGATGCCGCCATCGCCGTCGAAATCGGTGCCAAGGCCTACGTGGTCGATACCCATCACGTCGATAGCATGGTTCAAATGGGCCATGGCATCGCGGATGTCGGCCTCACCTTCCTTGCGCAAAAAGCCGTGGTAGAGCGTGATTTGCGCCACACCTCCCGCCTGAGCGATCGCCTTTAACTGCGCGTCGGTGAGGTTACGCGGCACATCACACAGCGCTTTGCAGTTGCTGTGGCTGCACACAATGGGTGTTTGGCTGATAGAAAGGGCATCGAAGAAGCTCGTTTCGGCACCGTGACTGAGGTCGACCATCACGCCCAATCGGTTCATTTCGCCTATCACCTGCTCGCCAAAAGCGCTCACACCACCATGTGTTTGCGTGCCTCTTGCACTGTCGCAAATGGCGTTATCGCCGTTGTGACACAGCGTGATATAAACGATTCCGCGTTGCGTAAAGTGGGCAATGTTGCGAATATCGTCTTCAATAGCCAGCCCGTTTTCAATGCCGAGCATGATGCTTTTCTTGCCCATCGCCTTGTTTTCATAGAGCTGTTGGGGCGTTCTGGCCAAGGCAACATAGTCGCTTTCGTGCGCCACGATGGCCTCTATCTGGTCGAAAATGCTGTCGGCATACTGGCGAGGCGACATGCCTTCGGGTAGCTCTCCGGGCTTAGGATGCTGCGGAAGATAGGCCACCATGGTCACGGCGTCTTGCTTTCCGTCGGTCATCTTGTGCAGATCGTAGAGCACCTTGGGGTCTCTTTGTTCGAAATGCACGCCCTGCGGGAAGAACATCGGTGTGTCACAATGGCTGTCGAGCGTGAGGATTTCGCGGTGAAGAGCCTTGGCTGCCTTGAACTCCTGGCTGCGTTGCATGAGCCATTCAAATAGCTTCAGTCCTTCGTTGCCCATCCATTCGGGATGCCATTGCACGCCCATGAGCGCCTTTTGCTCGGTGCTTTCCACCGCTTCAATCACACCATCGGGTGCTGTGGCTACGACATGGAGATGCGGTCCGCAGTCTTTTACCGCCTGATGGTGAAAACTATTGACAAAAGTTTCTTGTCCATAAAGGCCATATAGGGTGCTGCCTTCAGTGATGGTTATGCTGTGTGTAGCCTCCGAACGGGGTGCATCCTGACTGTGTTTGAGGGGCGTCTTGAGGTCTTGTACCAAGCTTCCACCCAAGGCAATGGCCATGGTTTGCAGGCCACGGCAGGTGCCCAAGATGGGAATCTGGCGGTTGAAAGCCAGACGCGTGAGCAGCAATTCTGGTAAATCGCGTGTGGGATTGATGGTATGTAGCTCTTTTTCAGGCTGTTCACCATACCATAATGGGTTGTAATCGGCACCACCCGTGAGCACCAACCCATCGATTCCTTCGAGCATGTTAATCAACACTTCGGCATCATCGACTGGTGGAAGCACCACCGGAACACCGCCTGCACGCACAACCTGGTCGCAATAGACGCGCCGAAGTGTGAGGTCGATGTCGGCTGTGTTGGCCGAAATACCAATCAAAGGGCGCGACTGTGCCTCGGGAAAATGGGCATAGGTGCTGTCGAGGTGCGCCTGGAGGTGGAAGGGATTATTCATGTCTCGAATGTTTATGAAAAAATATTACTTCTCGTCTGCTATATGAATAGGAAGCTCGCGTCGTATGCTTTCGTCTAAACAAACTAACGTTTCGGTTGAAACAACGCCTGCAATGGTCTGCACTTGCGCATTGAGCAAAGACATGAGGTGGGCATTGTCGTGGGCATAAAGCTTCAGTAAGATGTCGTAAGAGCCTGTAACACAGTGACATTCCACTACCTCTGGGATGGCTTTCAAGTCTTCAACCACATGAGGATAGCACTTGCTATGCTCCAAATGCACGCCTACATAGGTGAGAAGGGGGTAGCCTAAATACACGGGGTTGACATCAAAACTGCTGCCAAGCATGATATGATTGTCAATAAGGCGTTGTACACGTTGATGCACTGCCGCACGAGAAACCTTGCATAATGCTGCGACTTCTTTGAAAGGAACGCGCGCATTGTCTGATAGAATGCGCAAAAATCTTACGGTCGAGCTGGTCTATCTTTTTCCATTTTTTTACTTTTTTTCTTTTATTAAACCTTAATGGATGAATCCTATTCTTTGAGGCACATTCGTCAGTGAAAACTCCTTGTTTGGGAGCCAAACCGCGACCTATGCTGGGCTGTCCAACGCTCTTTCAAAGTGGCATCTCTCCCTGTTTTGAAAGCCTTACAGGCCTTATCGTGCTTTCAAAAAAAGAAAGAAAAAGGTTGCGCAATGAGAAAGTAATGCTGTCCAAAGCGAGGTTATAAAATGCACCTTATTTAGAAGCAAATGTAAGGATTATAATTGAATTGCGCAATAAAAAACACCGCTTATGCACTTTTTAAGCATTTTTTTCCACGAAAAAGGAAATAACAAGCCTTTAAAAAAGGTTAAGAATAGGAGAAAAACCCCTCCTGCTTTCGTTTTTCGAAAGGTGCGCAATGGTTTCTCTGTTGCTCGGCCACTCCCTCGAAAAAGGTGTGAATTCTGCGCGTTGAACCCTCGAAAAATGTGTAAAAATCGTGTGATTATCCCTCGAAAAATGTGTAAATTTGCAGAAAAGAATAGTTTGGAATGGAACGAAAAGCCTTTCAGTTATTAGCGCAATGGAAAGCGAATGAGCAGCGCAAACCCTTGATTTTATTGGGCGCACGCCAAGTGGGAAAGACTTGGTTGATGCGTGAGTTTGGTCGCCGGTGCTATTCATCGGTGGCCTATATCAACTGTGATGCCGAACCTTTGGCGCGCAGTCTGTTTGAAGCCGACTACAATCTGCCACGTATGTTGCTGACAATTCAGGCCATCACAGGTGTTTATCCCGAGCCACATCATACGCTGATTATTTTCGATGAGCTGCAGGAAGCGCCTCGTGGGCTACATAGTTTGAAATATTTTTCAAGAGCAAGCACCCGACTATCATGTGGTGGCGGCGGGTTCGTTGCTGGGCATTACGCTCCAGCAAGGGTATTCTTTTCCTGTGGGGAAGGTGGATATGCTCACGCTCCATCCCATGGATTTCGAAGAATTTCTCATGGCACGAGACGAGGAAGGCTTGCTTCGTCTGCTGCAACAAGGCGATTGGTCTGTGGTCAATGGTGTGGCATCGAAGCTGATGGAGCACTTGCGTTATTACTATTATGTGGGAGGAATGCCCGAAGTGGTTGCTGCTTTCACACAGCAGCACGATTTAATGGTCGTTCGTCAGTTGCAAGAAAACCTCCTCAATGCCTATCGTAATGACATTTCGAAGCATTGTTCTAAGGCTGAGAGTGTGCGCATTGGGCAGGTGTTAGACAGCTTACCCTCGCAGTTGGCCAAGGAAAACAAGAAATTTCTCTATGGCGTTATTCGGCAAGGGGCGCGTGCACGCGAGTATGAGTTGGCTATTCAATGGCTCATTGATGCAGGGATTGTGCAAAAGGTGAGCCGTGTGAAGGAAGTGCATGCACCATTAAAATTTTATGAAGATCTCACTGCTTTCAAGCTCTTTCTGCTCGATTGTGGTCTTTTTGCTTGCATGGCAGGCGCGCCTGTGCAGCAGATGATTATCAACAATGATGTTTTTAAGGAGTTTAAGGGTGCTTTCACCGAGCAGTTTGTATTGCAACAGCTCACGGCATTGGGGCTACAACCTTATTATTGGAGCAGCACTTCGACACCGGCCGAGATTGATTTTGTGGTGCAAACACCTCTGCGAACGATACCTATAGAGGTGAAAGCTGAAGAGAATGTGCGTGCAAAATCGTTGAAAACCTATGTTGAGAGGCATCCCGAATACGGGCTTAAAGGCCTGCGTATCAGTATGCTTGGCTATGAAAATCAAACGTGGATGGAGAATATTCCGCTCTATTGCATTCAGAAATATTTTGCGTCGTGCACACCCCAAGCGCCCTTTTCACCCCGCAAAGCGTGTGAGTAGCGTTGCCATGCCGGCGGCGATCGGTGGGTAGAGACGTGGGAATGGGGCTATGCGGCGTTGCAGAGATAGTGGGTGTAGAGCGCAAAGTTCCAACAAAAGAGGAAGAGGGTGAGGGCGAGAAGGAGCGTGCGGGAGCAGATGGTGCCAGCGACGCTGCGTGGCCGTTTGGCGCAACAGGTAGGCGTAGGCGATGGGGAATGACGAAGAGCCAATGGGCACCCATGATGTAAACCTCGTTCAGTCCGAAGCCCAAGCCCATGTGGATAGCCATGTCGAATGCCCAAAACGAGAGGGCAAGCCACAACAGACGGTGGCGCCGACCCGCCCAGATGCCCCACAGAAACAGCAGTGCCACGAGCCCTTCGGCCACGTAGTTGAGGGCGTAACGATAGGGCACAAAGAGCGGACGGGCGCGCAACGTGTCTTGCAAGAGGTGGTCTTCGTGCAGCTGAATCGACTCACCCATGAGGTTGTCCACCGTCGACTGCCAGCGCGAAGTGGTGCCGTCGGTCCACTGGGTAAACTCGCCTTTGCCCATGGGTTGCCCTTTGTGGCGGTTCCAAGGCTGTTTGTGGTCGGCCACATATTGCTGGTGTGCCTGTCGTTTGATGACCTGTTGAATGGCGCGTTTGATGGCCGTGGTGTCGGTGAGGTGCGTGGTATCGCGCACGGCCTGTGCGATTTTGGCATGTGCAGCAGCCACCTCGGCCTTGCGTTTCTGGTTTTTGATGTATTGCGAGGGGCGTTCATAATGGTTCCATTCCATGCGTGCCGCGCCCCACATCAGCAGTGATGGCAGCACAATGGCCAAGCAGATGTTGGCCGGACGCCAGAATTTTCGGCCGTTGACCCACGCATTGGCCATGAAAATCTTGATGCCGTTGTTGAGCGAGATGCCCGCCGTGACGATGAAAAACAAGATGGTTTGCCACTTGGTGAACGGCTGTCCCTGCTGCATTTTGCGCCCCGCCACCCACAACGTGAGCAGCAACATGAACATTGAGAAACAGAAATGGTCGGGCACACTCACCGAAACCATGACATAGGCCATGCTCATGAAAAAAGCCGACAGCAGTGAAGCGTCGAGGCGTTGCACACCAATGACTTGCACCATGAGGCGATAGAGGAACAGAATGCTGTGAAAGCGCAGAACACCAGCATGCAGCCCACGATGAAAGGAGCCATGTTGAGCCCCGTGATGGCCATGAGTGCTTGGTTGAGTTGCGCGGCAGGAAACATGAAAAAAATGCCAACAACGGGTGACGATAAATGTTGTAAGCCTGTTCCCATTGCGACACCACGACGTAGCTCAGTGGGTCGAATCCTGAGATGTGAAACGTGCGAACGAACAGCTGATGATAGGCTTCGCCCACCTTAGTATATTGGGAAGCGTAGCGGAGGATGACCAAAGGTTGAGCACCACGGCATAGAGTGCCGCGGCGAGCGCCATCCCTCGTTCGTCTTTCTTGATGCGGAAAATGCCAAAAATATGTTTCATCTTGCCTTTGTTGGCCTGCAAAATTAAGAAAAAGAACCGAGAAACGGCATTATTTCTCGATGAGACACACGGCATAGGCCGACATGCCTTCCTCGCGACCCGTGAACCCTAAGTGCTCGGTGGTGGTGGCTTTGATGGAGATTTGATCTTCGTCGATGCCCATCACCTGCGCCAAACACGCACGCATGGCCGGCACATGGGGATTGATTTTGGGTCGTTCGGCGCAGAGGGTTGCGTCGATGTTGCCAATGTGGTAGCCCTTTTTCGGCCAGCAGGTCGACGACACCCTTGAGGATGATTTTGCTGTCCATGTTGAGCGTTTTGTCGCTCGTGTCGGGAAAAATGATAGCCGATGTCGCGCAGATTGGCTGCGCCAAGGGAGGGCGTCGCTGATGGCATGCACGAGCACATCGGCGTCGCTATGACCCTGCAAACCCATGCTATGTGGAATTTTTGATGCCGCCCAACCATAGGTCGCGGCCTTCAACTAACTGGTGGACATCGAAGCCTATTCCTACTCTTATCATATTGGTTGTTTTTGAATGTCAATGTGTTTGTGTGCCCATCTGCACGAAATTGTGCGGCAAAGCGGCGTGGTTTGCAGGGCTATAGCCTTGCTTTCTCAGGTCGAGCGAGGCGCAAAGGTTGCGGCGCATGCTGCTTTTGCAGGGTGCATCAACCCCATGTATGGCGCGCATAGCCCTTGTTGCTGCCACGCAACGGGCATGGCTACCGCCGGAAAAGGTCCTTGATGCCGTCGAAATCGAAGGCCAGCGACAGGCGCAACGTCTGGTCCAAGGGGTTGCTTTTGGCCGTGGCGATGAGGTAGGCCGCGTCTAAAAGCGATGCCATGGGTTTTGAAACCGGCGCCGAGGGTGAGATATTTTTCGGTTGCCTTTGTTGGCACTCTCGTGGTGATAGCCCGCGCGAACGGCAAACTGGTCGTGGTAAACATACTCGCCACCGAGGCTCCATGAAACCTCTTGCAGTTCCTCTTTCAGTCTGCCGGGCGCATCGCCAAAGCTCTTGAAGATGCCGTTGATGCTCGACACATCATAGTAGTCGCGTTGCAAGCGGTTGTCGAAATCGGCGGGAAGTTCGTTGTCGCGCTGAATGGGGCGTGTGGGAACGAGCAGCTTGTTGGCATCGACGGCCACCGAAAAGCGGTTGTATTCGTCGATGGGCACCATCAAAGCGCCGCCCAAACGCAGGTTGGTGGGGATGAATTCGCTGTTGTCATCGCTGCTGAAATTAATCTTACTGCCGATGTTAGAGATGTTCATGCCCAAGCCCAATTGGCACTCGCGCTGCCCCATCGTGACGTAGTTTTGATAGTAAAGGGCGAGGTCGGCGGCAAAAGCACTGCCGGGCTGGGTGGCATCGCTATAATCATAGGGTGAGGTCGGAGTGGATATAACGCACGGCAGCCGCGATGGAAAAGCGCTCACTGAGCATCAAAGCGTAGCCCACATCGAACGACATCTCGTGGGGATGGATGGTGGGAATGGCGCCCGTTGAGCCGCTATGGGGCAGTTCCACCTCGCCCATGTTGAAATAACGCAGCGAGGTTGACACGGCACTGTAGTTGCCGATGCGATAAAAATCCCGTGAGATTGGCCAAATACATGTCGTTGACCAAGCGGCGCAACCACGGTGTGTAGTTGAGCGAAACGCCCGCCCGACTGATGTTGAACGGATATTTTGCGGGGTTCCAATATTGCGCATTCACGTCGGGATCGGTGGCTACACCCACATCACCCATGCCGGCTGCTCGGGCATCGGGGGCGATGGTCTGCGACGTTACGGCCGTGTAGACGGGGTTGAAAATTGTTTCTTTGATGGATTGCGCCGCTATCTGTGGGCTGAAACCAGCCAGCATGAGGGCGACGAGCATCGTTGTTTTTACTTTCATTGTGTTGCAAATGTGTAATGACATAACGTGTTGGACGTTTATTTATTGCCCGCAACGAGCAATTTCAGGGTTTTCGTTTCGTGGGTGTTGCCGCCATTGACGAGGCGCACGCGGCAGAGATAGAGGCCCGGTGGCAAGCGACTTCCACCTTGCATCGTGAGGGAATAGTCGATGGTGTAGACGGCGTGGGCGGGCGTGGCCTGCTCGATGTGGTGCCACAGGGGCGCCCTACGAGGTCGAAGACGCTGATTTCTATCGACAGGGGGTGCCTATCTGGTCGTGTTCGATGCGGAACTGCGTGTGATTTCGTGCCGGATTTTCGGACAGCTGCACGCTGATGAGGTGGGGCTCCATGTGGCTGTCGACGACGAAGTCGAGCGTGGTGACCGACGAATTATTTTGCACATCCCACGCGCGGAACTGCAATCGGTGGCGGCCTTCGCTGAGTTGGGGCAGCTGAAAAGCCACCGTTCCCGAGGTGTAGCTGCCGATGTCGAACTGGAAATGGTCGTTGAGGTTGTAGGGTTTGCTGCGGTTCGCCGTCGACAATGAGTGCCAAGTTGTGGCCAATGCCGCTGCCCGTGACGTTGATGCCGTCGCTATCGTGGAGCGATGCCACGAACATTGGCGTGGCGTTCACACGGTCGCCCGACCGAAACGAGGGGTGGTTGAGGTAGCAAGTGACGGTGGGGCCGACGCCATCGGTGGGGGTAGCGCCGAACCGCCTACGGTGAACTGCTGCGATTGCCCATTCACCATGAGCCGTTGGCTGTCGTCGGTGGCGAAAAGGGTGATGAGACCTTGCCCGTTGCTGTAGCGAATGTCGCGCGGAACAGCAAAGGTGAAGGCAAATTTTCCGGCGCGAACGCTGTCCGTTCCTGTGAAAATCACCGTCTGACGGTCGGTGTATTGAAAGGCAGTGTCGGCCTCTGTGGGGTCGTTTAAACGGCAAGTCACGCGTTCGGGTGCATCGCGTACCACGAGCGTAGATAGGCCTTTGAACTGCGGTTGGCCGTCGATGTGGCCCACGATGCGCACCACACTGCCTGCCTTGAGCGTGGGCATTGTGCCGCTGTGGGTCGCTATGCCGGCAATCGAATCGACCACCATTTGCTGTCGAGGCAGGTTTAAACGCAGGGCAGGGTCGCCCAAAAGGGCATATTGCAGCTTGTTGGTTGTGCGGTCTTTGCCCGTGGTAATCATCTCGGCGAGCGCCAACTGGTGGGCTTCTCCGAGGGTGTTGAGGCGGCCGTTGGTGGTGCTCAGCACGTGTTTGAGATAGGCCATGTTGAGCATTTTGTTGTAACGGGCATAGACGGTGCGTGTGGTTCCGAAGAAAGCTACTGCGCCTCCGTGGGCGTTTCGCACGGCCGTTTCGCCCACGGTGGGTGCCAAACCGTCGAAAGGAGCAATGTCACATGAGGCCGTTATCCACAGCGGCAGATGGCGATGGTTGAAGGTTGCGAAGTCGTTGCGGTTGAGAACGCCCTCGTGGGAGAGCTGCACCTCGGAGCCATGACCGGCATAATCCATGATGAGGGCACCGCGTTGTTGCTGCTCGATGATGGCTTTTCGCACGTCGGGGTAGCTGTTTCCCGTGGTCGAGGTCTGGCGTTTGTAGGCGTCCCACATCACCTTTTTCACATAGAGTGCGGGGTGTTGCTGGGCAACGGCGTCGGCAACGTCGTTGGCATCGTCCATATGTAGGTTCTGATTGCCGTCATCGCCCATGAAAAGCAAGGTGTTTTGCCATGCGCCGGCATCAGCATTTTCGGCATAACGAATGGTTTTATCGACCATCGTTCGGGCCTCTTCGGGGGTGGAAACAGGGAAACGTCCCACGCCAATATCGGGGATATCGTGGGTCTGGAGCGCACCACCTTCGCCGTCATCCAACAGCCCTAAGAAGGTATCGCTCACGTAACATTCGATGGCATTGAACGAGTTTTCGCTCTCGTAGCACAACAGGTAGTCGTCGGCCTGCAGCTGCTTCGTGGCCGTTGTGCGCAGCCGATTGTCCCAAAGGCAGTCGCCAAAGAGCAGCAAATAGCGGGGGGCGTCGGCGGGATTGGTGGCGCGATCGTAGAGCATCTTGAGGTAACGGCGGTAGGCATTCACGTCGGGTGTGCCGCTGGAGAACTCATTATACAAGGCATCGGCCGCCACAATCTTGATGCGAAGCCCATCGTGTTGGGCATGAAAGGCTTTTAAGCGCTCGGCTTCGGCCGTGAGTTTGCCCGACGAAGGCACGATGATGACCATGTCAGCAGGACCATCGCCGTGGAGATTTTGCGGTGAGATGGTGCCGGCGATGGTGGGAATGGGGAAGGCACCGGTGGCTAATTGTGGCGCAGGGAAAGGGGCATTCCAGGTCATCGACACATAGTCCATCCGACAAGGGCCGCCCGAAAGGGTGGTGATGCGCACACGATTGGTGGGCTGGAGCGTGGGCAACGCATAGACACCTTGCGCCTCATTGCCCGCATCATAGGCGTGCAGTTGAATGGAAAGTTGGCCGACGGGCTGGTCGTTCACAGCCACTTCGATCACAGATGGAGCACCCGCGCTGACATTTACCGATAGCGTTGCGGCAGTAGCTGCAGGGGGATGGGCTAACGAGAACGTGGCCGTTTGACCGGCAGGGATGGGCGTTTTGTCGTAGAGGTTGCGCCCACCGTGGTACCAAGCATAGCTGTCGTCCTCGATAAGCGTGTGGTAATCGTTGGGCGAGGGGTAGAACTGTTGCAGAAAATCGGTTTCGTTCATGGTGCGTGGTGGCACAGATGACTCGGTAAGGAAGTAGTAACCATAGTCGGAATAGGGGTTGCGTGTGCGGCGAAGTGCCGTGGCATCATCCCACGAAACCGTCCCTTTGGCATAGAAAAGATGGCGACCTCCACCACACATTGCGCCACTTCGTGCAGGTCATCGCCCGCAATGAGGTCGGCTTCGCGCAACACTTCGTTTTGCAACCAACCGCCATAACCATAGATATGCACCTTATTTATATCGGTGAACCCTGCCTGACGGATGAGCGATTCGCTGAGTTGATGCACGCCCGTCTCGGTCACTTTGATCTTCACCCAGTGCCCTTGTGCCAGCACAGATTGATGGGTATAGCGGTCGGCAGCAGCCACACGGGTGGACAAAGGGTTGCGCTGAGCGTGGGCAAGCGCACGAGGTTGCGACGTGATGCGCAACATGAACCGCGTCAAAGCGCAATAATGCCCGTCGCGATAGGCGTAGGGAGGGAACGAAACCACCAGCATCGGCTGCTTGCGTTGCACCACCATCGTCTGCTCAACCGTGGGCCATGTGGGTGGCAACGCCGTGGTTATCGCCCGATAAGCCTGCTGCTGTGTCGGCGAAAGGGGCACAAACTCGGGGTAAACCACCTCCACCTGGTAGGTGGAATCGCGGTAGTTGCCCGACAAAGGCATGGCATACGTGAAGCGCGCCAATGCCGAATCGATGTGTAATTGGGTAGACGAGAGGTGGAAAAAGCGTGAGGAAGCGGCCGCATCCAGCACCAGCATACAGAGCAAAAGTAGGCCTGAACAGCGTTGTATCGTAACTTGTTTTGAACGTTTGAATCGTTTCATGTGCCCCATCGCTTGCTATTTACAGTTAAACGACAGCACTTTTCGTTCGCCAATGAAGCCCTCGAGGTGGTCGTTGATGTGGACGATGTTGGGCGAAACGGGGGCTCCGGTGAAGAGGAGATCGCCTGTTTTGAGGGTGAAAAACTGGCTGATGTAGGCAATGAGGTCGTCGATGTTGTGGCGCATGTCGCCCGAATAGCCCGCTTGCAAGGGCGTGTTGTTGCACGAAAGTGTGAAGGTGAGGTCGTGAACGGGTTTGAGTTCGTCCAATGGAACCCATGTGCCTATGGCGGCACTACCATCAAAAGCTCTTACTCAAGTCCCAGGGTTGGCCGGCCTTTTGTAAGTTTTTTTGCAAGTCTGTAGCGGTGAAATCCACACCAAGGGTGACGGCATCATAATAGCGTGTAGCAAAACGTGGGGCGATAGTCTTGCCCAATCGGTAGATTCTCACCACAAGATGCACGGCAGCAGTGATGGTGCCTAAGTGGTCGGGAATGAAAAAAGGTTTACTATCTTTGAGCAAAGCCGTGTCGCATTTGGTGAAAAGCACGGGTGCATCTGCCCCTGTTTCATCCCCTTGTCGCGTGCATGCCGCAGTGTTATAATTGCCTTCTATGCCAAAAATTTTCATTCCTAATTTCCTTTTTGCGTATCGTTGCCGTGCCCTTTTCGTCTATGAACAGCGCACAGACCAGCCGTTTTGCAAATTTCGGTATATTTTTTTATTCCGCCAAAGAAATGCCTTCTTTTTCATTGTGCGGGGGATGGCATCGCAAAAACAATCTCTACACAACGGCTATAGACACCACAGTAGGGAGTCTCTTCGCGCTTTTTTTATGTTGAGGCGCTATGAAATGCTGTGGTGAAGCGCCCTTTCCCTGGGGCTATCTCTCTGTTGCTTGGCGCCTTGGGGCATGGAGTTGCCATTCTAAGGAGCACACATCGAATAACCCATCCAGCTTTTCTTGAAACACGATGGTGGGTATATTTGTTGGTCCTCCCGAACCTATCTCTCTGCCGTTGCAGGTCACTGTTTCAATAAATACGTCGGGGGCTGAAAGCGATGGGTCGTAGGAGTACTTCAATCTCTCGCGAAATACAAATCTATAGGTGAAGACCAAGTCGAAATGCTGTTTGCCCAGCTGAAGCGAAGCGCCCGAAGTGCGGGTTATTGACTTTGCCTTTCCATCGTCAATCATCTTCGGTTGCTCGGGTAACTCTGTTTGTAAGGAGATGCAAGTTTCGCCCGCTTGATTACAAAAATAGATGGGAAGTGGCTTTTTAAAGCGCTCACCAGTCGCCTGGATGCCTTTGTTTGCTTGCAATTGGCTATAATCAAACAGGCTCCCGTCTTTGCTATAGATTTCAATCCATACGGAGGAATGCGCAGAACGGATGCAGGTTGTTTGGTTGTCTTCCTCCGAATCGTGCTGGCATGCGAGCAGAATGGAGGTGCAAAAGCATAGTACCAGTGCCCATACTATCTGGGCTCTTCTTGTTGTTGTCATACTGTTAGTTGTTTACGTTAATAATATTGCAAAAACTATTATAAAAAAACACTTGTTTTGCAAGCCATAGGACATTATTCTTCGTTTTTTTTGTTTTTTTAATAATATAAGTCTGCTTTCTATTATTTTCCATCCTGATGTCAGTGAAAAGAGCGCCAGCGTTTGCGTCAGAAGGGTAGGTGAAAGTTTACTGGAACTATAGCTTAGACTATTCTCATAGGTGTGCATACCTTGGTATGGCTTGCTGCATGGAGGGCGAGCGCAAGGCCTTATGGCGTTGATGAACTTGCCGTTGAGGAGAAAACTAACGAAAAAGAGCAACCCAATGTTGCTGTTGGATTGCTCTTTTTGCATAGCGGTAGGTGGACAATGTGCACCACCACTTTTTATCCTCTTGTATGGTTTGCCAACTTTTTACGCATGAATCGGGCGGCATATCCGCGTAAATTACCGACCATTTTTGCATAAATTGCCAGCTTTTCCAGTATAAATTACCGACTAAAGTCGCGGCGATGGTGAGATTTATTCGCCGAAGGCGGCAGCTTCGGCGGCTTCGATAATCTCCTCACGGCTTTGCTTTCGGGCGCTGATGTCGCTTAAATCGAAGTCGTCATCGGCGGTTTCGTCGGGCGATGGAGCCGTGTTATCGGCGCATTGGTCAACCGTCTTGTTAACCTGTTCGTCGGTCTTGTCGGCCAGTTTGGGCACATTCGTAGCTGTTTGGGCTTCTGTTTGCTGTGCCTCTTCCGGCGTTTCTGTTGCCTTGTACATGGGCGAACGGCGGCGTCTCTTGCTCTTTGCAGCTGGTTTTTCGGCCGTTTGGGTGTCGTTTGCAGCAGCCTGTGTGTCGTCGGCCGATGCTTCTTGCGTTGCAGGAGCCGTTGTTTCGGGGGCAGACATCATGAAACTCTCGCTGGGTTCGGTAGTGGGAACGTTCTCAACTGGTTCCTCTTCCATCTTCGTGCGGTTGGTTTTGGCCGCGAAGATGGCATCGATGAATTGGGGTTCTTTGCGCAGTTTCTCTAAGGTCAGCTTGCAAGCCATTTGCTGACTCTCCTTTTTGCTGTAGCCTTTGCCGGCACATCCCTCGAGCCCTTCGATGACAATCTTATATTGGAACACAGGACTTCCACCCTGATCGGTGGTTTCTGCGATGTTCTCAAAGCTGAGATTGACGCGGTTTTTCTGGCTCCATTCGATGAGTTTGCTCTTGAAATTCACCTCTTTGTAGGCCACTTTGTCGATGTTGACCAATTGTCCGAGGATGCGTTTCTGCATGAAGTGCATGCAGGCTTCATAGCCTTTGTCGAGGTAGATGGCGCCCACCAAAGCCTCGAAAGCGTTGCCTCCCATGTAGCTGTTGTGCGAAGAACTGCGCCCATTGCTAAGCACCAAGCGGGTGATGCCCATCTCTTTGGCCAAACGGTTGAGCGTTTCGCGCTGCACAAGTTTCGAGCGTGTGTTGGTCAGGAAGCCCTCACGCTTGCCCGGAAAAATGGCGATAGACGATGTCACCCACGATGGCATCAAGGATAGCATCGCCGAGAAATTCCAACCGTTCGTTGTTCACCGGACGCCCCTTTGCGTTGCGTCGCATGACACTTTTGTGCATCAGTGCCAGCTTGTAGTAGCTAATATCGTGGGGATAGAAGCCCAAGATGGCGTGTAAAGACGAATAAAGCTCCTTTTCCTTGCGGAAAGGAAGCTTTATTCTATCGATGAGATTACTCAGCATATTTCTTGAAAATCACGCAGCAGTTGTGCCCACCAAAGCCAAAGGTGTTGCTCAAAGCGGCACGTACTTCGCGTTTTTGTGCCTTGTTAAAGGTGAAGTTCATGTTGTAATCCAATGCTTCATCGTTGTCACCTTCTTCGTGATTGATGGTTGGTGGCACGATGTCATGCTTCACACTGAGCACGCAAGCCATAGCTTCTACCGCACCTGCTGCACCGAGAAGGTGGCCAGTCATGCTCTTGGTTGAGCTGATATTGAGCTTGTAGGCATGGTCGCCAAAGACGTCTTTGATGGCCTTTGCCTCAGAAACATCGCCAACAGGCGTTGATGTTCCGTGCACGTTGATGTAGTCGATATCGGTGGGTTGCAAGCCAGCATCCTCTAAAGCGCGCTGCATCACGAGCTTAGCTCCGAGCCCTTCTGGGTGAGAAGCGGTGATGTGATGGGCATCAGCACTGGCACCTTCGCCTACCATTTCGGCGTAAATCTTAGCGCCACGGGCCTTCGCATGCTCTAACTCTTCGAGGATAAGACAGCCTGCTCCTTCGCCCATCACGAAGCCATCGCGACTCGCACTGAATGGACGACTCGCATGTTGGGGGTCATCATTGCGGGTAGAGAGGGCGTGCATGGCGTTGAATCCACCTACACCACACTCGCAGATGGCAGCTTCTGCACCGCCACTAACGATGATATTGGCCTTGCCTAAGCGGATGAGATTAAACGCATCGGCTAAGGCATTGCTCGACGAAGCGCATGCACTTGTCGTGGTATAGTTGGGGCCATGGAAGCCATATTGAATGCTAATCTGCCCTGCAGCAATATCGGCAATCATCTTAGGAATGAAGAAAGGGTTGAACTTTGGCCCTTGATCTTCGTGCTGTCCATAATAGGTTACCTCGTCTTGGAACGTCTTGATGCCTCCAATTCCGACACCGAAAATCACACCAACGCGGTCTAAGTCTTCGGTTTCTACGTCGATATTGGCATCTTTGATGCCTTGCATCGCGCTGATGATGGCCAGCTGACAATAGCGATCCATCTTGCGAACTTCCTTACGGTCAATATAATCGGTGATGTTCAAATCCTTCACTTCGCAAGCGAATTTGGTTTTGAACTTTTCTGTATTAAACAGGGTGATGGGTGCAGCACCGCTTTTTCCGGCTACCAAATTAGCCCACATCTCTTCAGGATTGTTGCCCACAGGGGTCACAGCTCCTAAGCCTGTTACAACGACTCTTTTTAATTCCATGTGCAGTATAAAATATGATTAGGGATTAGGGATCAGTAATTGGAGACCCACTTGCGCGGCTACCAATCCTTAATCACTAACCCCTAATCGTATGGTTTGCAAAATAAAAGCTTTTTGCTATGCGATTACTTTGCGTTTTTCTTCGATGTACTTAATAGCGTCACCAACGGTCTGGATGGTTTCTGCTTTGTCATCGGGAATAGAGATACCAAACTCTTTTTCGAACTCCATAATCAATTCTACAGTGTCCAAAGAATCAGCACCTAAATCGTTAGTGAAACTTGCTTCGGGCTTTACTTCAGCCTCGTCAACACCAAGTTTGTCTACGATAATCGCCTTTACCTTGCTTTCAATTTCTGACATAATTGTTACTTTTTAAAATGTTTAATAAATAATTCCCTAATAAAAAAACTGGGTGCAAAGGAACACATTAATTTTTTTGAATTCGCAAATATTTCTATCAAAAAAGCACCCTCTTTTGCACAAACACCCCCATGTTGTGCAGGTTTTTTTGTCGCCTTTTCACGATTTTTCGTCAAAAAAGTAACTGACTTTTTATTTGGAAATGCAAAAATCTTGCTGACAAATTATATTATTCTAAGTTTTTTTAGTAAATTTGCAAAAGCGTTGACTTTGAAACCAATGTTGGCGATAAAAGACATTATTATATATAACGACATAACACGAAAGCAGAATGAAAAAATTATGTGCAATGGGTTTGATGCTCCTTGTTAGCATCTTGGTTCAAGCCCAAATACAGAACCCTGTGAAGTTCTCTGTGCAGTTGAAAGCCGGGAAAACCGCCGAGGCAGAGTTGGTGTTTACGGGAAAGATTGCTGCCGGTTGGCACGTCTATTCAACCAATTTGCCCAGTGATGGCCCCATTTCGGCTACCTTTCATGCCGATAAGCTCGACGGCGTAGAGCTTGTTGGCAAGCTCACACCACGTGGAAAGGAAATTAAAAATTTCGACAAGGTGTTTGAAATGCAGCTGCGTTATTTTGAAAATAGCGTGCAGTTTGTGCAGAAAATACGCTTCACCAAACCACAATATGTGTTGAAAGCCTATTTAGAATATGGTGCTTGCAACGATCAAAGCTGCTTGCCACCCACGCAAGTTGAAGTGCATGAGCAAGGCAAGAGTCCTGCTTTCGTAGCAAAAAAAAACGCTGAGCCCGACCAAACGGCTGCTGTAGCTGCGGCGAAGGTGGGCGAAAAAGGAGGCGATGGGGCACAGATGGGTGCCGATGCAGCGGCATTAACGTCTGCCACGGAGGCTAATCCAGCCCAGCAAACCGCAACCGACAGTTTGGCAAATGTGGCTGCTGATGAGGCAAAGGCGCTTTCGGCAGCCGACAAAGCCACGCTGTGGAAGCCTGTTGTTGACGTGCTTCAGCAGCAAAACGGTACCGATGCGAGCGATAGTCAGAGCTGGGGTTACATCTTTTTGATGGGGTTCTTGGGCGGCCTGTTGGCGCTTTTCACGCCCTGTGTGTGGCCCATCATCCCCATGACGGTGAGCTTTTTTTCCTGAAACGGGCGAAGGATAACCGGCGCAAAGGCATTCAAGATGCCCTCACCTATGGTGCCTCTATCGTGGTCATCTATTTGGCTTTGGGGCTCATTGTCACGCGTCTTTTCGGCGCTTCGGCCTTGAATGCGCTCTCCACGAGTGCCCTCTTCAACGTCTTTTTCTTCTTGATGCTCGTGGTGTTTGCCGTGAGTTTCTTCGGTTGGTTTGAGATTCGTCTTCCCGATAAATGGGGTAATGCGGTCGATACGAAAGCCTCTTCCACCACAGGTCTGCTTTCAATCTTCCTCATGGCCTTCACATTGGCCTTGGTAAGTTTCTCGTGTACGGGTCCCATCATCGGCTTTTTGTTGGTTGCTTCGGCCACCTCGGGCTCGCTGATTGGTCCTGCTGTGGGCATGTTTGGCTTTTGCATTGGCGTTGGCTTTGCCGTTTACGCTCTTTTGCAATGTTCCCCAGTTGGCTCAAGAGCGCACCCAAATCGGGGTCGTGGATGAACACCATCAAGATTGTTCTTGGCTTCATCGAATTGGCGTTCTCGCTGAAGTTCCTCAGTGTTGCCGACTTAGCTTATGGCTGGCACATCTTAGATCGTGAGGTGTTCCTGTCGCTTTGGATTGTGATTTTTGCTGCTTTGGGACTCTATCTCATTGGCAAACTGAAGTTTCAGAGCGATGCCATCGGGGGCGAAATCGATAAACCCATGCCTGTGCCCTGCATCATGTTGGGTCTGTGTTCGTTGGCCTTTGCCGTTTATTTGGTGCCCGGTTTATGGGGCGCACCCAACAAAGCCGTGAGCGCTTTCGCACCCCCCATGAGCACACAGGATTTTAATTTGAACACCAAAGAGGTGCGTGCCACCTATCATGACTATGAGGCGGGCATGGCAGCTGCTGCAAAAGCCGGCAAACCGGCATTGCTTGACTTCACCGGTTTTGGCTGTGTGAACTGTCGAAAGATGGAAGCTGCCGTGTGGACCGACCCCACAGTGGCCAAGACTTTGCAAGAGGATTACGTGCTCATCTCGCTCTTTGTCGACGACAAGACCCCGCTTCCGCAGACCATGACGGTGCAAGAAAAACGGACAAACGCGCACGCTGCGCACCGTGGGTGATAAGTGGAGCTATCTGCAACGCAGCAAGTTTGGCGCTAATGCCCAACCATTCTATGTGCCTGTCGACAATGAAGGGCGTCCATTGGTGGGCAGCTATGCTTATAAAGAAGATGTGAAAGCCTATTTAGACTTCTTGCAACGCGGTCTTGAGGCCTATCGCAAACAGCCATAAAACGTACGAAAATGCTTGACAAAACCACACGACAGCAACTGCTTTCGCTCATCCAACGCGAGGTAGTGCCTGCGGTTGGGTGCACCGAACCCATGGCTGTTGCGCTCTGTACGGCGCGCGCTACCGAACTTTTGGGCTGCCGTCCCGAGAAGATTGAGGTGCTTTTGAGTGCCAACATCCTCAAAAATGCCATGGGAGTGGGCATTCCCGGCACAGGCATGATAGGTCTTCCCATTGCTATTGCCTTAGGGGCTACCATCGGAAAGAGCGCCTATCAGCTGGAAGTGCTGAAGGATTTGACGCCCGAAAGTCTGTCTGAAGGTAAACAATATTTGGAGAAAGTGTGTCTCAACATCAAGCTCAAGGAGGATTGTTGTGACAAACTTTATGTGGAGGTGACGTGCCAAAAGGGCGACAAGCAGGCCACAGCCATCATTCAACGCGCCCACACCAACTTTGTTTATGAGGCCGTTGGTGGCAAGGTGATGCTCGATAAGCGCATGAAAGGCGGTGAGGAAGAAGGGAATGACGATATAGAACTAAACATGAAGTTGGTGTGGGACTTTGCCACAACAACCCCCATCGACGAGCTTTCGTTCATTCTTCAAACCAAGGAGTACAACCTGAAGGCGGCGCGCGAGAGCCGAAAAGGCAACTATGGTCATTGTTTGGGCAAGACGATGGACCGTCCGTTGAGCCACGGCATCTTTGGCAACAGCATCTTTTCACATATCATTTCGGCCACCGCTTCGGCCTGTGATGCGCGCATGGGCGGTGCTTTAATCCCTGTGATGAGCAATTCGGGCTCGGGCAACCAAGGCATCTGCGCCACCAATCCCGTGGCCGTTTATGCCGAAGAGAACGAGAACACTGAGGAAGAACTCATGCGAGCGCTCATCTTGAGCCACCTCACGGCCATCTATATCAAGCAAAGTCTCGGCAAGCTCAGTGCCCTTTGTGGGTGCGTGGTGGCCAGCATCGGCAGCAGTTGTGGCATCACCTATCTCATGGGCGGCAATTATTCGGACGTGTGTCATGCGGTGAAAAACATGATAGCCAACCTCACTGGCATGATTTGTGATGGGGCAAAGCCCAGTTGTTCGCTGAAAATTTGTTCGGGAGTGAGCACCGCTTTGCTCAGCGCTTTGCTGGCACGCGAGGGACGATGTGTCACGTCGGCCGAGGGAATCATTGACGATTGCGTGGATCAGAGCATCCACAACCTCACGAGCATCGGCAAAGAAGCCATGTGTGCCACCGACGATATGGTGCTGAAAATCATGACGCAAAAGCAATCGTGCTAACGGCATTGCCCGCGTCTTGCAACACTATCTGCGCCGCTTGTTCATGTCTTTTGCAGCGAGTGTTCTTGAAGGTAGCGTCACGAAGCTGCGCCCTTTGTGAACAATCGCTATGCTTTTTCCGCTCAATCTCTTTGCCTTTGCGTGCTAAAATGGTGCAGATTGCGGGGTAAAACCATGCAGTTATCCGCTGTTCTTTGTAAGTGAATATCAAAATAAGAGGACCTTCTATTTTGATATATCGCAGAAAACGTTTATATTTGTAGCGTGTTTATTACAATCACATGATTTCTGTATGAAAGATTTACGGCAAACAAGTCACAAGCGCACATCTACATCGGTGCTGTTTTCGCAGCGACCGACGTTGAAGACCGGCATTCTTTCGGCATTAGGCCTGATGCCGAGACAGCGTTTTGCAGATTATTTAAAGGGCAATGACATAGACGATTTTCGGCGAGATGCAAGCATGATTGCCGAAGATATGAATAAGATCATCAACGATTTAACTCATGGACGAAAAAGAACGCGATGAAATGAACCGCCTCCTTGCTGTTGCCGACGATGAGGAAGAGGCCGAAGAGGTAATAGATGTGAATGAAGTGCTCGCCAAGCTTGCCCCTGAACAGCGCACTATCATCATCAAAGCGTTCATGGCAATGAAGTCTGAACGATCATTTCGCGGGCCACTTCCTGCGCCAGAAGACTTTAAAGCCTATGGCGAAGTGATAGAAAATGCGCCGGAACGCATCTTGTCGATGACTGAACAGCAGGTGAAACACCGTATCAATACCGAAGATAGTATTGTGAAAAGTGGACTGTCTGAAAGCCGAAGAGGGCAGTGGATGGGCTATTCTATTGTATTGGTGTTGATTCTTCTTGCTGCACTTTTGGCTATGAAGGGGCACGATTGGGTGGCCGGAGCTATGATGACTGCAGCGATAGGCTTAGCTGTAATCTTTGTGTTGCGGCAGAACCCACATAAAGAAGAGCGAGAAAAGGATTCTTGATGCTCATGGAATCGATGATAGGAGTAGATGCTTTCAGTGCTTTCTTCTATTGTCTTACATAGCCTTATTGTGGCGTTCTGTTTAGCCTTTTTGGTCTTTCTAAACGTCTTCTGCACCCTTTTGCGCAAAGAAAATGGCAGTTTTACCTTTCTCCCCCAAGCTTTTTATCTCTATTTTCCACAAAATATTGTACCTTTGCAGGGCGTAGTTGCAGCGGCATGCCTCAGCGATTGCCAGCCAGTGGGTGATGGTGTGCGCGCTGTTTCACTGCGAAAGCTATGACGGTCTCATAGTTCAATGGATAGAACAAGTCTCTCCTAAAGATTAGATCCGAGTTCGATTCTCGGTGAGACCACATCCTTTTTCTTTTATTTCTTGACGCTACAGCTCTCACTTATTGTTTATTTCATTTTTGGCTTTTCGCGCCATTTCAAATAAACTTTGGGGCAGATGGCAGTAGCCGGTGGGATTTTTGTCGAGATAATCTTGATGGTAGTCTTCGGCGGGATAGAAGTTTTTCAGAGGCGAAACCTCCACTTCCAAGGGCTTGTTGAAGTGTTTTTGCTGTTCGTGCATCACCGCTTCGATGAGGGGTAATTCGGCTTTGTCGGTGTAATAAATGCCTGTGCGGTATTGTGTACCGCGGTCATTGCCTTGTTGATTGAGCGAGGTGGGGTCGATGGCCTTGAAATAAAGGTTGAGCAGGAAGGGCAGACTGACCACCGAGGGGTCGTATTCCACCTCAACGGTCTCGGCAAATCCGGTTTTTGTCGGTGCACACTTCTTCGTAGTTAGGATGCGCTTTGTGTCCGTTGGCATAGCCCACTTGTGTGGCTTTTACGCCTTGAATCTGTTTGAAAAAATGCTCTGTCCCCCAGAAACATCCGCCTGCAAGATAGATGGTTCGCAAGGGATGGAGCAGCTTGAGGTAGGCACCATAGCCCGCTTTTGCCATCTCTTGCTCGGGGATGAAGCGCAAAGCGCCGCTGTTGATGCAATAACGTAGTCCGCCTTTTTCGCGTGGGCCATCGTTGAAAACATGTCCCAAATGGGCATCACCCAATTTGCTTCTCACCTCGGTGCGCGTCATGCCATGCGACAAATCGGTGTGCTCGGCAATCAGATCTTTGCTGATGGGGCGCGAAAAGGCAGGCCAACCGCAGCCCGAATCATATTTGTCGGACGAGAGAAACAGCGGCTGTCCGGTGGTGATGTCGACATAGATGCCCGGCCGAAACTCGTGGTCGTAGGCATTGGTAAAGGGATGTTCGGTGGCCGCCTGTTGCGTAATGGCATATTGTTCGGCGGTGAGCATCTTGCGCAACGTGGCATCGTCGCGCTTGATGTATTGGTTGGTATCGTTGATTTCCATACTTTTGATATTGTTTACTACGTTGTTTTGCCCGTTGCTGTTGCAGGCAGAAAGGAGCAGGATGCCCCATAGGAGGAGGTGAAATGTCGCCCTCGCCGCGCAAAAGTTAGCGTGATGACACTTGTTCTTCTTCCCTTTTTGCAGAGCTATAAAAGTGTTTTGCCTCATATTCAAATGATTTTCTTGTTTTTGTTACTCTATATTCATATTCAACATTCAGCAGTTCATCAAAAGAAGTTCACTGCATGATGCGTTTTTTCTTTTCTTTATCTATGATGACCTTTCTGGCAAATGAGACCGAATTGTCCTGCAAAGATAACGAATGAAGCAACAAGTTCCAAATATAATCTTATCTTTTTATGCTCAAAGCAGCAGCTGGCGGGCAAATTCCCACATCACAATGCCAGCCGTAGTGCTCACGTTGAGGCTGTGTTTGGTGCCCAACTGCGGGATTTCCAAGCAGCCATCGCATAGGTCGACCACACTTTGTTGCACGCCTTTCACCTCGTTTCCCAACACCACGGCATAGCCTTTGGCCGGTGTTTCGGTGTGTAAATTCAACTTTTGCAGCTTGCAACTGCCTTCCACTTGCTCCACCGCGTAGACGAAATAGCCGTTGCGTTGCAGCGTTTCTACTGCTGTCTCGGCCGACGAAAAAAATATTGCCATGCCACGCTATCCTCGCCACCTAAGGCCGTTTTTATGGATTTCGGTGTGGGGCGGAGTGGCCGTGATGCCGCAGAGATAGAGTGCCTCAATGCGGAAAGCATCGCCCGAACGGAACACGCTTCCCACGTTGTACAGGCTGCGAACATTGTCTAACACCACCACGAGGGGCAGCTTCTGCGCCGCCTTAAACGCCTCAATCGAGAGGCGTGTCATCTCAATGGTTTTGAGCTTTCTCATGCTTCTTGCGCATAGACCAGCGCGTAGGCCTTGATTCTTTTCACCATAGCCAAGAGCCCATTGCTGCGCGTCGGACTGAGATGTTCGCGCAATCCGATACGATCGATGAAGTAAAGGTCGGCCTCAAGAATTTCTTTTGCCGTGTGATGGCTCAGCACCTGAATGAGCAAGGCGATGATTCCTTTCACTATCAGCGCATCGCTGTCGGCGCGGAACACCAATTCTCCGTCCTCGTTGTCGCATTGAATCCACACGCGACTCTGACAGCCGTCGATGAGATTTTCTTCTGTTTTATACTGTTCGGGCAGCGCTTCGAGCTCATTACCCAAATCGATGAGCAGCTGATAGCGATCCATCCAGTCTGAAAAGCCCTCGAACTCCTCAATCACTTCGTCTTGTATTTCGTTGATCGTCCTCATAAATGAATGTCATTTCTCCAAAAGCCTTGCTTCCAAAAACCTCTCTAAAGAGGGAGGGGAGTGGTGGGCTGTGGAGATGAAGTTTCTACGTTCTATTGATTGTGATTTATTATTCTTGTTTTGTATTGTTGCTCAAGTCCATCTGACTCTCTCAAACCATTTTAGCTTTTTACGCCCCTTCCTTTTCTGAAAGCGTTTGAGGATTGGGCACCAGCTTATAGAGCTTGTCGCTCGGTCGCACCTTATCGGGCACGGGAATCGATACGCGTGTGCCCTGTTCGGCTGTAGGAACGGGTTGCAGGTCGTAGCGAATTTCGTCGGCATGCAGATACATCACGCCGGTGGTGGGCCCTGTAATGAGCAGCTTTTCGCCCTGGTTGAAGGTGGAAGCCTCTACGGAAATCTCGGCAACGCCCAATTTAGAGAAATATTTGATGACCTTACCGATGAGCACTTTCTTCTCGGTTGCCACACTACCATAGTGCTTATTCCACTCACCGAGCGTCTGTCCTTGGTAGTAACCATCCCAAAAACCGCGGTTAAAGACGGTGGCGAGTCGCTCGTCCCACGCATCTTTCTTGGCCTCGGTGAACGTGCCTTCGAGCACACTCCGGATGGCTTCCTTGTAGCTTTTCACCACCGTGTAGACATATTCGGGGCCACGTGCACGACCTTCTATTTTTAAAACGCGCACGCCGGCATCCATCATTTTGTCGATGAAGCGCACGGTTTTCAGGTCTTTCGGACTCATAATATATTGGTTGTCCACCTCTAATTCGTTGCCGGTCTCCTTATCTCGCACCTCATACGAGCGCCGACAAATCTGAATACACTCGCCTCTGTTGGCCGAACGGTTGCTGTTGGCGAGGCTGAGGTAGCATTTTCCGCTCACCGCCATGCACAAAGCGCCGTGGCAAAACATTTCGATGCGGATGGGATTTCCCATGGGACCGCAGATGTGTTGCTGCTCAATGTCCTCGTGAATGGCTTTCACCTGCTCCATATTGAGTTCGCGCGCCAGCACCACAACATCAGCAAAACGGCTGTAGAACTTCAGCGATTCGATGTTCGAGATATTGAGTTGGGTCGACAGATGCACCTCTTGTCCCACCTCGTTGCAATAGCTCATCACAGCCACATCGCTGGCAATGACGGCCGAGATACCTGCTGCCTTGGCGGCATCGACAATGGTTTTCATCGTCGTCAGGTCGTTATCATAGATGATGGTGTTCACCGTCAGGTAGCTCTTCATGCCATGTTGAGCACATGTGGCTGCGATTTCGTGCAGGTCATCGATGTCAAAATGGTTGGCCGAATGCGACCGCATATTGAGCTTTCCAATGCCGAAATAAACCGAGTCGGCGCCCGCTTGGATGGCAGCTGCGAGGCTTTCGCGCGAGCCTACGGGTGCCATCACTTCGTAATCCGTGATTTTTTTCCTTTCATGGCTGCAAAATTACTGATTTTCTTTGTAACTTTGTTGGGCATGAAGAAAATTCTTTTTGCCTCACAATGGGGCTTCTGTGGCTCAGTTCTTGCACACGACCGGTGCAGCGAAAGGCTGAAAAATCGCCGTTCATCATTGATGTGTTGCTCAAAACAACGCCGGTGAAAGACCAGGGGCACAGCACGCTTTGCTGGGTTTATGCCATGCTGGCCACCATCGAAACCAACCACCTGATGCAGGGCGACTCGGTGAATCTCAGTCCAAATTACATCGCACGCAGGCTGATGATGGACGAGATGCGCCGCTGTTATCTTGCTCATGGTGCCGTGCCGTTGCGCCTTCGGGGCATGGGACCGCGCTTGTTAGCTCTTCTTTCGGCCTATGGGGTGGTGCCCTATGATAGCTATTCCACCCTCAAGCCAGCCAATCTCAACGTGCTTGCCCATCGTTTGCAGCGCGCCACGCAGGCCGTTCACGACTTTGCTTCGCTCGATGCGCAGGGCAATCGGTTGCTCGATGAGGCCTTGGGCTATCTGCCTGGTGCCACGGTTCACATGCTCGGCGCCGACTATACGCCGCAGGAGTTTGCCCGAAGTGTGTGTCGCGACGATGAATACCAGGCGCTAACGAGCTTCACCCATCATCCCTTTGGTCAACGTTTTGCCCTCGAAGTGCCCGACAATGTGGCGGGCGACAGTGCGCTCAATGTGCCTCTCAACAAGCTGATGGCGTTCATCGTGCAGCGTTTGCAAAGCGGAAGAGCGGTGTTTTGGGAGGGCGATGTGTCGTCAGAAGGTTTCGATTTCGCCGGCGGAGTGGCTGTCCTCACCACGCAGCATGTCACGCAACAGCAGCGCCAACAGGCTTTCGAGCGCCTTCAAACCACCGATGATCACGCCATGGCACTCGTGGGATTAGCCCACGACCGCCACGGCAACCGCTATTTCATTGCTAAAAATTCGTGGGGCGCCCACAACCGTTTCCATGGTTTTGTCTACCTCAGCGAGGCCTATGTGCGGTTCAACACTACGCTGATTGTGGGGTGAAGGGTTGCCCATCAAGTCGTTTTTATAAGGTACAATCATCCCATTCAGTGCCCCACAAAGGCTTTTGCGCGCGGCAATAACCCATTCGGCACATCATCAAGTCTTCTGCATCATGTCATCGTCCGTTCGGCTTGGCCAATGGTCTTTTGCAAAGATGCGGCGGCCTGTTCGGTAAACGGAAGTACCTTTTCTAAGATTGTAAAGCCCCATTCGACTTACCGAATGGAGCTTTTTATAGCAAATGGCGTACTTTATACGTCCATTTTATGCAAGATTTTGCATGCAATTGCTGGGTAAAACATACGTTACTATCAGACGCACTGTGCGTACAGGTTTGCTCATCGCTCACCCCAATCGCCCCGATCAAGTTGGCGATAGCTGATGGCTTCGGAGAGATGGTGGGGCAACACCTGCGCACTGGCGTCGAGATCGGCGATGGTGCGTGCCACTTTGAGGATGCGACTGTAGGCACGAGCACTCAAACTGAGGCGCTGCATGGCCGTCTTAAGCAGTTCGATTCCCGCGGCATCAGGCTCGGCATACTGATGAATCATGCGCTCGGTCATCTGTGCATTGCAGTGAATGGCTTTGTGGGCGCTGAAGCGTTGGGTCTGAATTTCGCGCGCCTTCATCACCCGTTCGCGGATGGTGGCGCTGGGTTCGCCAGGCGTTGCGCGACTGATGTCGGCAAAAGGCACGGGCGTTATCTCGCATTGGATGTCGATGCGGTCGAGCAACGGCCCCGAGATTTTGTTCATGTAGTGCTGAATTTGCCCCGGCGAGCACACGCAATGGTGGGTTGGATCGCCGTAATAGCCGCACGGACAGGGGTTCATGCTGGCCACAAACATAAACGAACAAGGGAACGTGATGTTGTATTTTGCGCGGCTGATGGTTATCATTCTGTCCTCCAATGGCTGCCGCAACACCTCTAAAGTGTGTTTGTTAAACTCGGGCAGCTCGTCGCAAAGAGCACGCCATGATGGGCTAATGAGATTTCACCCGGCATGGGATTGGCACCACCGCCCACCAAAGCCACCTCGGAAATGGTGTGATGAGGTGCGCGAAAGGGGCGCTGACTGATGAGCGATGTGCCCGAACCTAAGCGCCCGGCGATGCTGTGTATCTGTGTCGTTTCGAGGCTTTCGGCCAAGGTTAGCGGTGGAAGAATGGATGGAAGTCGCTTGGCCATCATCGATTTTCCGCTGCCCGGAGGCCCCAACATGATGAGGTTGTGTCCGCCAGCCGCCGCCACTTCGAGTGCACGTTTCACGCTTTCTTGTCCTTTCACATCGCTGAAATCGAAGTCGAAGTGGCTTTGTTGCTCATAAAACTCCTTGCGGGTGTCGATGACGGTGGGCTGGAAAGCGTCGGGTTGGGTGAGGAATTGCAGCACGTCGGCCATCGTTTCCATGCCATAAACGTCGAGGTTGTTCACCACAGCTGCCTCTCTTACGTTGGCTTTGGGCACGATGAGGCCTTTTAAATTTCTCGGCTCTTGCCCGGATAGCGATGGGCAATGCGCCTTTGATGGGTTGCAGATGGCCGTCTAAACTCAGCTCACCCACGAGCATATAGTGGTCTAACACGTCGGAATGGAGGTTGCCGTTGGCCGCCAAAAGGGCGATGGCTAAAGGCAAATCGAAGCCACTACCTTCCTTTTTTTCAGGTCGGCAGGTGCAAGATTTATGGTGATGTCGGCACGCGGAAACTTATAGCCACAGAACAACATTGCTGCGGCAATGCGGTCGCGTCCCTCTTGAACAGCCTTGTCACCTAAGCCGGTCAGGTGGTACATCACGCCGGGATGGAGGCTCACTTCCACCGTGACGGTGGTCACTTCGAGCCCATTAACGGCTGCACTATAGGTTTTTACTAACATGGAATGGTGGGGGAATGAATGGTTAGGTGTAGGAGATGGGTAACGTGGGGTGTAGCAAATGCGCGATGACGTGCCACATCTGCTGACTGCTTTTGCCGTTTAAGGTGCCGTCTTGGGCAGCAGTTCGTCCACCTTTTTCATCAGTTGTTCGATAGAAAGGCCATGCGCTACGATGCGCCCCCGTTGCAAAACGAGGTTGTCGGGCACGGTGGTTAGGCCGAGTAGTTGCAGCGTTGGACTGTTGAACAATTGCTGATCGTTCACCGTGGGCCAAGCAATCGACTGACTTTCAAGGCTCCGTCGGCAGTCGCTTCGGCTGGCATCGAGGTTAAATCCAACGACCTTCAATTGGCCATTGGCGCGCTGATAGCTGTCGTTGAGGCGGCTATTGAGTGCATTGTAATCGTAATTCCATGTGGCCCATGTGTAGAGAACGGCCACCGGAGCCGTGCGCAATGCCTTCACATCAATGGCTTTTCCGTTGATGTCGCGTGCTGAGAAGTTGGGCAAGGTGCCCTTCTCTAAAGTGGCAAGCGATTTGAGTTGCCCCTGCAGCAGGCGCAGATAGCCATATTCGGGCTGTGCCTTGAGCAGCACGTTGATGAGCGAAAGTGCCTTGTTGTAGTTGGCACGAGGTGTCTTAATGAAATATTTCGTTACTAAATAGGCCCCAACAGGCGACTCGGGATGGTCGGCAATGAACTGCGCGGCATAGCGTTCCATCTCGGGGGGTGACGCATTTGCTATCTGCTGACGAAACTTATTCATCAGCTCATTGGTCTTGCTTCCCGTCACTTCCAACTCTTTTAAGTGTGAGGCATCACCCTTCACATCAACCGATTTGCCGGGTTCGGCGAAGATAGGCTGCTCGGAAAAGTTGGGAAACACCAACATCAAGATACTAGGTTTGGTGCAAGGCACCTCATAAGAGAAGCGCCCTGCCTCCACCTTCACGGTGTCTAAGCCCGCCGAAGCACCATCTAAGGCATACACATAAAACTCACCTTGGTTGATGTTCGTTAAGCGACCGTCGAAGGAGAAATGCTTCTTGTCGGTGCTACACGATACAAAACCCAAGATGAGCAGTATCAGGATGTAAACTTGTTTCATTAACGAATGTTCGCCAATTCTAAGTCGTTTTCGGCATAAGTGCGCAAGGTAGCGTCTTGTTGCAATGCCTTTTGCAGAGCTTGTTGAGCGGCATCGCGCTTCCCTTGGCGTGCATAGAGGATGGCTTTCAGATAGCTTGTCATGGCATCGCCTTGCTGAATGGCGTTCAAAGTCTGCTCGGCTGCCATGTAGTTCTTGTTGAGCAACTGTGCCAAAGCCGCACTGTTGTTGTTGTTGAACAGCTCTTCGGTGGCGTTAGCATAATTGCCTCGTGCGATGTTCAATGCGCCTAAAATCTCGTTAAAGCCATTTGCTTCGGTGGCATTGGCAAGATTTTGCTCTGCTTGTGCCACGCGTCCGTGTGTCAAGTCGATATAAGCTTTGTTGGCAAAGGCCTCGGGTGCTTTGCTGTTGCAGCGCAAAAGCTTGGTTCAAATAGCGCTCAGCAGTAGCTTCATCGCCTTTGTTTAAGGCCAAAGCGGCTAAGTTATTATAGGCACGGAAGTCGTTGCTATACAACTGAGTTGTCTTCTTATAAATCGCTTCTTTGGTTGAAACATTATCCTCTAAAGCTGCCAAATAGAGCAATTCTTCCAGACTTAGCTTCGTGGGGTCGGCTGCATATTGCTGCTTAATCTGCTCATCGCTGCGACCAATCACCTGATAATTGATGATCAAACGGCTGCGACGCAACTCAGGGAGAATGCCATCGGCCAACTCTCTGAACCCTTCGCTCATGTTTCTGATTTGTTGTTCGCGCTCTTGTGGGTCTTTATACATCGACAATACGCGCAGAATGACGTCCTTATCCTGGATGTTACTGGCCTGAACGAGCTTCATAAAGCCTTCCCAGTCTTGCGCGGTGTAGTGTGCATCGATGTCTGCTTGCATCTTGTTGCCTTTGAGTTGCTGCTTCACATAGCCCTCACTTACGTTCTGACGCTTGTTGGCTAACTTGTCATTGAAGGTGTAACCACCATCAGGAGAAGCATAAGCTTTCACTTCAACATTCTTGATAGCCAAGCCTTCGCGGTCGGCATTGATGCGTTTCAGCATCGCAACAAACTCTTTGACGCTGTTGTTTTTCAACTCGTTGCTGCGCAAATTGGCTTGGTTGATGAGAAACTTCACATTGGCTTCCTGCTGCTTGTTGATGACACGTTGGAACGAATCGAGTGCCAAGCAAGCACCACCTTGACGAATGGTGCGACGATAAAGCTCGGCGGTAGCAATCACACCATAGTCTACTTTCAATGCTGGTATCTCCACTTTCTTGTTGCCAATGGCAGCATTGAAGGCCAAATACATGTCGCTCTTCTGCATCTCGGGCACATAGTTGAAGTTGGCTTTCATGGTGTAGCGACCGCCCAAACGATAAGAAATTGTACGATCATTGCCCATTACCTTCTCGCCCTGGAAGGTTGTGCCTTCGCCTCTTGCCACTTGTCCATTGCCATAATGCAGCTCAGGAATAACGGTTACCGTGGCTTTTTTGTTCATAAACTTCTCAGGAAACTGCCCTTCTATCGTTGCAGAAACCTTTCCTCCAACCACTTCTAATGGTTTAGGACTAACTGAAAAATTATCAGCCGTCAACTTACCTAATTTCGAACAAGAAGTTAGTGAGAGAAAGGCGCATGCAGATAGCGTAAGAATAAGGTTTCTGTTCATAATGTATACATCTTTAAAGTGATGTGCCGCGAGCGGGACTCGAACCCGCACAGCCATTTCTGGCCAAGGGATTTTAAGTCCCTCGTGTCTACCAATTCCACCATTGCGGCATCGGATTTCTCCTTAAACATTAACAAATTGAGCGGAAAACGGGACTCGAACCCGCGACCCCGACCTTGGCAAGGTCGTGCTCTACCAACTGAGCTATTTCCGCAAATGGTGGTGCAAAGATAAGTCTTATTCATGAAATATCCAAATTTTTTTGCTGTAATTGTGTATGATGGCTACTGGGATAACGCATAAAATCGGCTCCATCGTGTCGCAAAAGAATATCTTGCAGCGTGGTTATATATAATAAGGTGTAACTATATGTATCGTTTTCCCCTGGTTATATGGGTGAGTTGAGGGTGTGTGGGTTTCTTAAAATTGCTAAATCATGCCCTTTTCTCAGAAGATTACACTAAATTTGCAACTCATTTGAGATGGAAAAAAGATGAGTTTAACCCATATTGTGCGTAAGGTTTTCGTGCCGCGCCAGAAGCAATTAGAACGTTATAATGATGCCGCAATCGCTTTGCAGCACGATGTTTTAATGCGTTTGGTAGAGAGAGGCGCTCACACAGAATATGGCCGAAAGGTGCAAATGAACCGCGTGGCAACGTATGATGACTTTGCCAAGCAGGTGCCTGTGAACAGCTATGAGGAATTGAAAGCCGACATCGACCGCATGCGCCATGGCGAAAGCAATGTGCTTTGGCCGGGACGGGTGCGTTTCTTTGCCAAATCGTCGGGTACCACTAACGACAAAAGCAAGTTCATTCCTGTGTCACGCGAGGGTTTACATCGTATTCATTATGCAGGTGGTTTCGACACCGTGGCGCTCTATCTGCGCAACAATCCCACAAGCAAACTTTTCGATGGGCGTGGCCTTATCCTCGGCGGTAGCCATGCTTCCAACTACAATCGGGTAGGTTCTTTGGTGGGCGATCTCAGTGCTATCTTGATAGAAAATATCAACCCCTTAGCCAATCTCGTGCGGGTGCCAAAGAAACAAACGGCACTGTTGAGCGATTTCGAATTGAAACGCGACCGCATAGCCCACGAGTGTCTGCACAAAAAAATGTCACGAACCTCTCGGGTGTGCCGAGCTGGATGCTCAGTGTTTTGGTACGCGTGATGGAACTTTCGGGCAAGCAACATTTGGAAGAAGTGTGGCCCAATTTGGAAGTATTCTTTCATGGAGGAATAGCTTTCACGCCCTATCGTTCGCAATACGAGCAGCTCATCACCAACCCCAATATGCGCTATATGGAGACCTATAACGCCAGTGAGGGCTTCTTTGGTATACAGAGCGACCCCACGGACAAGAGCCTTTTGCTGATGGTCGACTACGATGTGTTCTACGAATTTATCCCCATGAGTGAGTTTGGAAGCGAACATCCCACCATCATTCCCTTGGAAGGGGTGCAGACAGGCGTCAACTACGCCATGCTCATCACCACGAGTTGTGGCCTGTGGCGTTATGTCATTGGCGACACCGTGAGCTTCACAAGCACCCAACCCTATAAATTTATCATCACCGGGCGCACCAAATATTTTATCAATGCCTTTGGTGAAGAGCTCATTATGGACAATGCCGAGCAGGGATTAGCCTATGCTTGTGCGCAGACAGGTGCTGAGGTGCTTGAATATACCGCTGCGCCCGTGTTTATGAATGAGCAGGCAAAATGCCGCCATCAGTGGCTCATTGAGTTTGCTACGCCCCCCAACTCCATCGCCCACTTTGCCGAATTGTTGGACCAGCAGTTACAAACCCTCAACAGCGACTACGAGGCTAAGCGCTTTCATGACATCACCTTGCAACCGTTAGAGGTGATTGTGGCGCGCAAAGGGCTGTTTAACGACTGGATGAAAGCCAACGGAAAATTGGGTGGACAGCACAAAGTGCCGCGCTTGAGCAATAGCCGAAAGAACATCGAAGCACTGCTCTCGTTTGACCATTCCAACCTCATGGGGGTGTAGTTCTATAAAATAAGGTATGAAAAAAGCAAACAATTGTTCAATATATCGCAAGTCGTGGTGCTGTCTCACAGCTGCCTTTGCAGTGCTACTCGTGGTCTGTTTGGCCGCATGTGCACGCATGGGAAGTCCCGATGGAGGCTGGTATGATGAGACACCACCACACGTTGTGGGCGCAGAACCCGCCGACCAGGGCACCAATGTGAAGCAGCGCAAGATTAAAATCAACTTCAACGAGTTTGTTAAAATCGACAATGCCACCGAGAAAGTGATTGTCTCGCCACCCCAATTGCAGATGCCCGAAATCAAAGCCACGGGTAAAACCATTGAAGTGAAGCTGTTGGACTCGCTCCAACGCAACACCACCTACACCATTGATTTCAGCGATGCCATCAGCGATAACAACGAAGGAAACCCCTTGGGCAACTACACTTACAGTTTCTCTACCGGTGAAACCATCGACACCATGCAGGTGTCGGGCTATGTTGTGGCGGCCGAAAACCTCGAGCCGGTGAAGGGCATTTTGGTGGGGCTGTATGCCAATCTATCCGACTCGGCCTTTCAAACGCTGCCCATGTTGCGTGTCAGTCGCACCGACAGTCGCGGCCATTTCGTCATCAAAGGCGTGAAATCGGGCACCTATCGCATCTATGCCTTGCAGGATATGGATGGCAACTATCAGTTCAACCAAAAAGAGTGAGAAGATTGCTTTCAACCACGACACGCTTCAAACGGCCTATAAAGCCGACGTCAGACAGGGACACCGTGTGGCGCGATTCGCTCCACATTGCCGACATCAAGCGCGTGGGCTACACCCATTTCCTGCCCGATGACATTGCGCTTGCGGCCTTTCAAGAGGTGCAGACCAATCGCTATCTGCTCAGCGTCAACCGCAAAGAGGCCAACCATTTCACGGTGAATTTCAGCTATGGCGACAAGCATTTGCCCACCATCAAGGGGCTGAATTTCAACGCCCACAACGCCTTCATCCCCATTGCCCACGCCAAAAACGACACCATCGACTATTGGTTGCGCGACACGGCCTTGGTGAATCAAGACACGCTACGCATGGAATTGACCTACATGCGCACCGACTCGCTCGGCCAACTCGTGGCACATACCGACACGTTGGAGGTGCTGTCGAAAGTGACCTATGCGCAACGGATGAAGCAGAAGCAAAAGGCTTTTGAGCAATGGCAGAAACAACAGGAGAAAAAGAAAAAGCGCGACGAACCCTATGAGACGGCCTATCCGCCCGAAATGGTGACGATGCAGGCCGACATCTCGAGCGATTTCGCCCCCGATAAAAACGTGTTGTTGCATTTCAACACGCCGTTGGCCACCATCGACACGAGCAAGGTGCACCTCTATACCAAAGTCGACACGCTGTGGTATCGGGCGCGTTATGAACTGAAACCTGTCGCACGGCGCAACGCTCAGGGGCAGTTGGTGCGTCCCGACTCGTTGAAGTATGGCACTGACTATGAGCTGTTAGGCGAGTGGAAGCCCGGACAGGAGTATAGTCTTGAAACCGATAGCTTGGCTTTCGTCGATATCTATGGTGCCGTTTCGAAAAAGTTTAAACAGGGCTTTAAGGTGAAAACCCTCGACGAATACAGCACACTGTTCATCACACTCGCTGGCATGGAAGGAAAAGATTGCATGGTGTCGCTGCTCGACAAGAACGACAAGGTGGTGAAAATGGTGCGAGCTGCCGACGGCCGCGCGGAGTTTTTTTCTATGTGGCTCCCGATACCTATTACCTGCGTTTGTTTGTCGATGACAACCACAATGGCATGTGGGACACGGGCGATTATGCTACTCAGCGACAGCCCGAGGCGGTGTATTATTACCCAGGGAAAAATAGAATGCAAGGCGAAATGGGATGTAAACGAAACATGGAACCCCACGGCCGTGCCACTTTATGAACAGAAACCTGTTGCCATCACGCAGCAGAAGGCCGACAAGCAGAAGAAAATTCAGCATCGAAATGCCGAGCGCGCCCGCAGTCTGGGTATTGAATATAAACCCTAAAAGAGCAGAATAGCTGTCTGTTGGGGCAATCGTTTCCGTGCACAGAATAGCCCGTTGCAATGCACCGAACCTAACTTTGGCGGAGTAAAAAGCATGCGGATGGGGCTGCAATTGGCATCACATTGATAGCTTATCAATGCCACTTTGTGGGACAAAAGCATGGCTTTTAAGGCGACGACGAATAGAAATAGAGAGATATTGAAGAAAAAAGATTAAAATAAAAGGATATGATACAGCAGAACGAAAAGAATAAATCGTGTAGCAAACCCCGCTATGCAGCATGGTTGATGGGCTTTGCTTTGAGCTTCATGGTTATCACGTTGTCAAGTTTTATGCTGCACACAGTGGCACCTTCTTCTACACACGACACGGGCGACTCACCCTGCAAGTTTCGCAACACGGCCTTTAAGTCGGGTGAGTTTCTGTCCTACAACCTCTATTACAACTGGAAATTTGTGTGGGTCAAGGCGGGAACGGCCAGCATGTCGATTGTGCAAAGCCGTTATAAAGGTAAGGATGCCTATCGCGCCAGCTTGATAACACGCGGCAGTAATCGCGTCGACAATGTGTTTGTGTTGCGCGACACGTTGCTCTGTTACAACTCGCTCGACCTCGAACCCCTGTATTTTCGCAAGGGCGCACGCGAGGGAAAACGTTACACAGTGGATGAGGTGTTTTACACGTATGGCAGCGGAAAATGCAATGTGCAGCAGCACATGTTGCACAACGACGGCACTAATTCGTGGACAAAGCACAGCTATGACGACTGCGTCTACGACATGTTGAGCATCTTTTTGCGGGCACGCTCGTTCAATCCTGCCAACTGGAAGGCGGGATATGTCGTGAATTTCCCCATCGTTGACGGCGATGATCGCAAGCCGGCACAACTGCGTTTCGAAGGAAAAACCACGGTGACGGGCGACAACGACGTGAAATATGACTGCTTGCGGTTGTCGTATTTAGAGTTGCAGGACGGCAAATACAAGCGCATTGTCGACTTCTATGTCACCGATGATGCCAACCATGTGCCCGTGCGATTAGACCTTTTCCTGCGCTTTGGTTCGGCAAAAGCGTTCTTGGTGGGCGTGAAAGGCCTCAGAAACTAAGCCAACAGCTGCGTCAGATGCTGCGCTATCAGGGTGCGCATGCCTTCGCTTGCTCCCATCTTTAGCGTGGTGATGGGTCGGTCATGGGTCGCGTTTACGGGGTTAGGATCGATGAGTACGATGGGCGTTTGGGGCGAACAATAGTGCAAAAAGACCTGCTGCCGGATAGACATTGAGGCTCGTTCCGATGACAATGAAGAGGTCGGCGCGCTGCGTTTCGGCGATGGCCGGCTCAATCATCGGCACACTTTCGCCGAAAAACACGATGAAAGGGCGCAGCAAACTGCCGTCCTTGGCACGCGAACCCGGCACCACATCGCTGTTTTCGGGGGTCAGTTCCTCGATACATTGGGTGTTGTAAGGGTCGCGACTCGAGCACACTTTGGCCAATTCGCCATGCAGATGAATCACCTTTTTGCTGCCCGCGCGCTCGTGAAGGTTGTCTACATTCTGCGTGATAACCGTCACTTCGTAATCGTTTTGCAGCGCCGCAATGAGGCGATGTCCCTCGTTGGGCACAGCTGTCCATAATTTTTTGCGCAGCATGTTGTAGAAATTCGTCACCAATTCAGGGTCGCGTTCCCACCCCTCATGGGTGGCAATCTGCTCCACAGGATAGTTCTCCCACAGGCCATCACTGCCGCGAAAAGTTTTAAAACCACTCTCTACCGACATGCCTGCACCCGTTAAAAACACAAGATGTTTCATCTACTCCATATGAGGTTGTTTTGCTTTGCTGTGGAATAGCAATGAAGCGTATTCCAACAGGGCGACCACAAATATAACGAAAAAACGCGGATGGTGTGCCTTTTTTAATAAAATTAAGGTGTTGTTTCTTTTGAATTCTGTTTTATTCTGCTATCTTTGCAGCTGAAATTTAAACGGAAAGTATTAATCATCAAAGCTATATTACGCAGATGGATAAATTAAGTTACGCCCTGGGTTTAGGCATTGGGCATCAATTGTTGCAAATGAATGCCGAGGGCTTGAACATAGATGACTTCGCACAAGCTATCAAAGATGTGATGACTGGTGGCGAGTTGAAAATGAAAGATGCTGAGGCACAGCAGATTGTGCAGCAGTTCTTTGCCGAACAAGAGGCTATACAGCAGGCTGCAAATGCTGAGAAAGGTAAGGCAGCAAAGACCGAAGGCGAGCAGTTCTTGGCAGAGAATGCGAAGAAAGAAGGGGTGAAGACCACCGCTTCGGGCTTGCAATACCAGGTGCTTCGCGAAGGAAATGGCAAGCAACCTAAGGCTACCGACCAGGTAGAGTGCCATTATGAAGGCACGTTAATCGATGGAACAAAGTTCGATTCGTCCTATGATCGTGGGCAAACAGCTACCTTCCCACTCAATCAAGTGATTGCTGGTTGGACCGAAGGGCTGCAACTCATGCACGAAGGAGCAAAGTATCGTTTCTTCATTCCCTATCAGTTGGCTTACGGAGAGCGTGGTGCTGGCGCCTCTATTCCTCCTTATGCCGCCTTGATATTCGACGTAGAATTAGTAGCAGTAAAATAAAAAAATAATCATCAAAATGAAAAAAATTGCTTTCGCAGCTGCCATGTTTGGCATGGCTTTAACATTCGCTTCATGCGGAAATTCAACTCCTAAAGCCGACTTAAAGAGTGATGTTGACTCCATGAGTTACGCAATGGGAATGGCTCAAACACAAGGTTTGAAGAACTTCTTAGTTGAGAGAATGCAAATTGACACCACTTATATGGACGACTTTATCAAAGGTTTAAACGATGGTGCTAATGCAGGTGACGACAAGAAGCGTGCCGCTTATTATGCAGGTATACAGATTGGTCAGCAGATTTCTAACCAAATGATTAAAGGTATCAATACCGAAGTCTATGGCCAAGACTCTACAAAGAGCATCTCTTTGAAGAACTTTATGGCCGGTTTCATTGCCGGAACAACAGGTAAGACAGGCGCTGTGAAGATGACAGTTGAGCAAGCTCAGGCTTTAGCACAGGCTAAGATGATGGCCATTAAGAGCAAGAATATGATGCAACAATATGGCGCTAACAAGACAGCTGGTGAGAAATGGTTGGCTGCTAACGCCAAGAAAGCCGGTGTAACGACACTTCCTTCGGGCGTACAATATAAGGTCATCAAAGAGGGTAGCGGCGCAATGCCTAAGGATACTTCTACGGTTGTGGTGAACTATGAGGGTAAAACCATCGACGGAAAGGTGTTCGATAGCAGTTATGCACGCAAGGAACCCATCACTTTGAAGGCCAATCAGGTGATTAAAGGATGGACAGAAGCTCTCGTACACATGCCTGCCGGCTCGGTATGGGAAGTGTATATTCCTCAGCAACTGGCTTATGGTGAGCGCGAACAGGGTCAGATTAAACCTTTCTCTGCCCTCATCTTTAAGATTGAATTGGTGAAAGTGAATGGAAAATAAGCATCAATAATGAAAAAAATATTCATGCTGACGCTCGTCTTTTTGGCGAGCGTTTCCTTTGCAACCCTACAGGCAAAGGAGGGAAAGAAGAAGAAAGGGGTGGTTGAACAGAAAGAGGCTGTGCAGCTTTTAACGCCCAACGACACCCTAAGTTATGTGGCAGGAATGACTGCTACCGAGGGTCTTTTGCCCTATTTGCAACAGCAATTTGGCGTAGATAGTACCGGAATGGCCGATTTTCTGCGTGGTTTCAACGAGGCACAACAGCATGTTAACGATGCGGCTTTCAAGGCTTATGTAGCTGGAATGCAGATTGCCGAGATGGTGAACAGCCGCATTTTGCCCAACATGCGCCAAGGACTTGAGGGCACAAACGATTCGATTCAGCGCACCACTTTCATCAAGGGATTTGTCGATGCGTTGCACAACGACACGTTGCTCTTCACACCTCGCAAGGCAGCACAGAGCTTTATGCAGCACCGTGACCAAGCCATTGCCCGTAAAAACGAGGCCTATAAGAAGGAGAACGAAGCGTGGTTGGCCAACAATGCCAAGAAAGAAGGTTTCAAAACGCTTCCTTCGGGCTTGCAATATAAGGTGCTTGTCGAAGGCAAAGGCGCTGTGCCTAAGGACTCAGACCGTGTGGTTGTGAAATACGAAGGTCGCTTAATCGATGGTACTGTCTTTGATAGCAGCTACCGACGCGACCCACAAACCAACACATTCCGTTGCGATGAAGTGATTAAAGGATGGACACAAGCGCTCACGATGATGCCTGTTGGCAGCAAATGGGAGGTGTGCATTCCACAAGAATTGGGTTATGGTGCGCGACAAGCGGGTCAGATTAAGCCCTATTCTACACTCATCTTCACTGTTGAACTGGTGAATATCGAGAAGAAGAAGTAAGGATATTTTATCACTATAAAATGCACGTTTCACACAGATGGAACGTGCATTTTTTGATGGTATATAGTTCGTTTCCCCAAAAGGGCGTTGAGATGGGTACAGGGAATAGTGGGAAGTGTCTCAAAGTATAGCAGAACTTGCCACAGAAAAGGATGAATATGACCTCAGGAAACGGCAGAGATAACGCTAAAAAGTAGGTGCAGTGGTTGCGGAAGAAAGCGTAGATGGTGGCCAGAATGCACAGCGATAGCCAGAGAAAAAAGCTGTACGTATCAAGTAATGAAGCCATCCTTGCCCATATAAACCCTACACAAAAGGTTGGCCTTTGCAATGCAAAAGCCAACCTTTTTCTTTTGTTTTCCTGATACAATTCTTCTTTCCTTGTAAGCTATATGTCGTTATTTCTTGTCACCTTCTCGCTTTCTTTCCATCGAAAAGGTTAGACGATATGTCTTATTTGATGATGCTTCCTGCCACAGCGTTGGCCACTTCGGCACGCAAACGCACCACATTGGTTTTGTCAACGGGGTGGACGGCGTTGGTAAGAAGGATGATGGCGAGGTCGTTTTTGGGGTCAATTACAATCGAAGTACCCGTATATCCCGTGTGACCGAAGGCGGCATCGCTCAGCAAATCGCCTTTGTTCGAGGCATAAGGTGACGACTTGTCCCAACCTAAACAACGGCCGAAAGCCTCGAAACCAGCAGGAATTTGTTGCATTTTTTTCAACTGTTAAGGGGCTCAATATCTGCCGCCCTTGCCACGAACCTCCATTCAACAACATGGCACAGAGCACCGCAACGTCTTCGGCATTGCTAAACAAGCCCGCATTACCCGATATACCTCCGTTCATCACCCGCGCCAAAGGGTCGTGTACTATGCCGCAGAGTATCTGCCCATTGGGTTGCTTTTCGGTGGGAGCGAGGGGAGGATTGTCAGCCTTTTCGCCCCGTTTCATCCAGCAAGGCTTGTCGATTTCCACCCAAAAACCCTGTTTGTTGGGTGCACAAGGAATGAAATCCGTGTGGCGCATGTGCAGGGGTTGGAACACATGCTCGGCGCAATAGTCGCGCAAGGACTGTCCCGTTATCTGCTCAATGATATGTTGTAATGTGATGAAATTCAGACAACTATACTGCATGTCGCACGCTGGTTTCTCGTTTCTGCGGCATGTTTCGATGTAATTCATTTGTCGGTCGGCATCCGGGAAATGCCCCTTCTTTTGCAAATCGGCCACAGGTGCATAGGAGGGTAGGCCCGAAGTGTGGGTCAAAAGGTGCACGATGCGGATGACAACACTATCGCCTTGCTCATCTTTCCAGTTCTGAAAATGGGGCAAATACAGCTGCACAGGGTCGTTCAGGCGCAGCCTTCCTTGTTCCAACAGTTGCATGACAGCCATCGTTGTGGCCATCGATTTGGTGCACGAAGCCATGTCAAAGATGGTGTTTTCGGTCATTGGTAGGGGCGAAGGCAAAGTTTGTCGCCGACCATAAGCCTTGAGATAGCCTATTTTTCCGTGGCGCACGACAGCCAAAAACAGCACCAGGTGTGCGACCTTCTCTGATGGCTTTGTCAATGCAAGCATCTGCCTGTTTCAGCCGATGAACATCTAATCCTACCACATCGGGTGTGGTTTTCTCAATGTGTTGTGCCGAGATGGCAGAGCCAAACAGTAGCCCTGCGAGGACAATGATACCACGTAAAGAATGTAAATAAAAATGTTTCATGCGCGCGTTCCTTTTTTAATGAGCAGACAAAGACCGACGAAGGTGAACAAAGCATTCATTAACAACAGCTCATAGCTGAAGCGATAGCCGTTGAACCACTGCGCCGAATGGCTGTCGATGAAATAGCAAAGCAGTGGCGAAGCAATGGCAACAAGCGGAATATAGCGGTCGTTGACGGCACGATGGGTGAGCAAGCCGAAGGCAAAGAGGCCGAGAATGGGGCCATAGGTGTAGCTGGCTAAGGTGTAGACCGCGTCAACTACGCTGGTGTTGTTGAACACGTTGAATACCAAAATCACCACCATCATCGTGACAGCCATACCGATATGCACCCATTTTCGTGTGCGGGTGGTCTGTTGCTCGTCGTCACTTTTGCGCCCTAACACGTCTAAAGTGAACGAGGTGGTGAGGGCGGTTAGCGCCGATCCTGCCGCATTATAGGCCGAAGCCACCAAGCCAATGATGAACAAAAAGCCTACCACGAGGGGCAGATAGCCACCCGTTGCCACCGCAGGGAAGAGCTTGTCACCTGTGGCTTCAATACCTTTGGCCGCAGCAAACTGATAGAGTAGCACACCCAACATCAAGAAGGCACTCACCACAATCAGTTGCAACACAATGCTCAGCAGCATGTTTTTTTGCGACTCCCTACTGTTTTTACAACTCAAATTGCGTTGCATCATGTCCTGATCTAAGCCCGTTGTGGCAATCATCGTGAAGATGCCAGCTAAAAATTGCTTCCAGAAATATTGTTTGTCGTTCACATCTTCAAAGTGAAAGGCATGGCTCATGGGGCTCGATGTAATATTTTTTAGTAGGGCAGAAAAACTTAAGTCCATACTATTTGCAATGAAAAAAATACACAAAACCACAGCTGCTATCAAGCAACAAGTCTTCATGGTGTCGGCCCAAAGCACCGATTTCACACCGCCTTCGTGCGTATAGAGCCACACAAAGAACACCGATACCGCCACATTGCAGGCGAAGGGGATGCCCAAAGGCCCGAAAGCCAGGAGCTGAAGGGTGGCACAAACCAAGAACAAACGCACCGCTGCGCCGAGCATTTTGGATAGGAAGAAGAACCAAGCGCCTGTGACATAGGATGTTTTACCAAAGCGATTTTGCAGATATTCATAGACTGAAGTGAGCCCAATGCGATAGAACAGCGGCACAAGCACATAGGCGATGATGCACTGTCCCACGATAAAGCCCAACATCAGTTGCAGATAACCGAAGCCACTTTGCGCCACCATGCCCGGCACCGACACGAAGGTGACGCCCGAAATGCTGGCACCTATCATGGCAAAGGCCACCACATACCAGCGCGATTGCCGGTTGCCCGAGAAGAATGCGGCATTGGTAGCATTCCTTTTTGCACGGAAAGAAATGTACAAAAGAAAGGCAAAGTAGAGAAATACAGTTGTTAAGATCAGTATAGGTGTCATGATTTTTTGTTGTATTTACGAGTTAGGATAGAGCAGATAGGGGCGGCGTTGTTGCTTAAACCGTTCGACATCGTCGTGCCACATCGCCTTGATTTTGGCCGCACTGCACCCCTCTTCAATCATGGTGCGCACATAATCGACGCCCACAAGCTTCTCAAAAAATGAGGTGAAGAACGCGTTTCCGCGGTTCAGGTTGCGATAGGCGTTGATGACATACGATAGGTCGAAGCCCGCTTTCTGCACGCTGTCTTCGGGCAGTTGACTGAGGTCTATACCCCAACAACGCTCGTTTTCCAATGGCGGATGTTTGGCTCCCGGCACACTTCGGGGCGTGAAGCTGTGGCTATAGCCCACCATTTGCGGATGCCCATATTGCTGAAAGGGCAGCGAAGTGCCGCGCCCTAAGCTCACACACGTGCCTTCGAAGAGGCAAATGGCGGGGTAAAGGTAGACGGATTGCATGTTGGGTAGGTTGGGAGAAGGGGCAATGGGGAGGCGATAGCGTGTGGCATGGGTGTAGTTTTCGCAGGGGATGACGGTGAGCTTGCACTGCTTTTTGCCGCCCAACCAGCCTTCACCATTGATCATACGCGCCAATTCGCCGAGCGTAAGACCATGCACTACAGGGATAGGTAGCGCACCAACGCCCGAGAAATGCGATGCCTCTAACACTGGACCATCCACATAAAAGCCGTTGGGATTGGGGCGATCGAGCAGCAATACGGGCGTGCCCGTGTCGGCACACACCTGCATCAGCCGCAGCATGGCTATATAATAGGTGTAAAATCGCAGACCCACATCTTGAATGTCAATCACCAAAATGTCGGCTTTTTTCACCACATTTGGGTCGGGCTTACCGCTCGTTCCTTTGTAAAGTGAATAGATTTTGATGCCCGTTTGCGCGTCTACGCCATCGTTTACATGCTCACCGGCATCGGCAGTGCCACGAAATCCGTGTTCGGGAGCTAACACCCCGACGACCTTAATGCCGTGTCCGAGCAGCACATCCAAAAGATGTTGCTGACCAATGCAGCTGGTGTGGTTGGCAAAGAGTAACACTTTTTTTACCTTTGAGTTGAGGTAGATAGCGCGTCGTTTGTTCGGCTCCCGTGCGCACATCGTCGCCGTTTGCTGCCCTCATTGCACAGCAACAGAAGCCCATGAGGAGGAGGAGAATGAATTTTCTCATTACAATATTAATTCGAGGTTGTGGCAGCAAAGATAAAACAAATCTTCGAAATAAACATCATTTTGATGGTTTTTCTTTTCATTTGATTTCAAGAGTAGCGGAAATGGAGGATAAAGACGCTTGCCATCCTTTGTGCGTTGCTCCTGTTGGGAATGGTACTTTTGGCGTTGTTTCTTTTCTTTCCTCGGCTGTGAGGATAAAGGCTTGTCGTTGCAGCTTTGTTTTTTTGACAGTCTATCAGTGGATGAGGAGATGGTATGGGGTAGCCGATGTGCAGGAGTAAACTGGTCTCTGCTGGCTAATCGCTATGTGATGATGGGGTAAAGCAGCTTACTTTAGACGATAAAATGCGCCACATCGCTGGGCAAAGTGGTGCAAAATAAAAAGGGCATGGCTGCTAAATGAGTGGAAAGCCCATGACAAGGGACTTTCTAAAGGGCGCGCAGCAGAAAAAAATAAGGCGATGGAATGGGGCGTAGGTTTAAACTTACAAAAATGTGCAAAGCATTAAATAGAAGTATTGTTTATCCACCAAAAAAATTGCTATCTTTGTGGCATTAAATGTTGAACATTAATAAAAAAATAGATTTATGAAAAATTGAAAAAGTTCATGCAAGAGAGATTCTTGATTCAAGAGGCAACCCTACTGTTGAGGTAGAAGTAACCTTGGAAAATGGTGTAATGGGTCGTGCAAGTGTTCCTTCTGGTGCGTCTACTGGTGAGAACGAGGCCTTGGAATTGCGCGATGGCGACAAGAATCGTTTCTGCGGCAAGGGCGTTTTGAAAGCTGTTGAGAATGTAAACAACATCATTGCTCCTGCATTGAAAGGCAAATGTGTGTTGGAACAACGCGCTATCGACTACCAGATGTTGGCTTTGGATGGCACTCCAACTAAGAGCAAACTTGGTGCAAATGCCATCCTTGGTGTTAGCTTGGCTGTGGCACAAACAGCCGCTAAGGCTTTGAATATCCCCTTGTATCGTTACATTGGCGGTGCGAACACTTATGTATTGCCTGTTCCAATGATGAACATTATCAATGGTGGTGCTCACAGTGATGCTCCGATTGCTTTCCAAGAGTTTATGATTCGCCCCGTTGGTGCGGCATCAGAGAAGGAAGCTATCCGCATGGGTGCTGAGGTGTTCCACGCTTTGGCAAAGAACCTTAAAGCACGTGGTTTGTCAACAGCTGTAGGTGATGAAGGTGGTTTCGCACCTAAGTTTGATGGCATTGAAGATGCTTTGGATTCTATCATCAAGTCGATTAAGGACGCTGGTTACGAGCCAGGCAAGGACGTTAAGATTGCTATGGACTGCGCCGCTTCTGAATTTGCAGTGCAAGAGAATGGCCAATGGTTCTACGACTATCGCCAGTTGAAGAATGGTATGCCTAAAGATCCTCATGGTAAGAAGCTCACAGCCGACGAGCAAATTGCTTACTTGGAAGAGCTGATTACCAAATATCCTATCGATTCTATTGAGGATGGTTTGGACGAGAACGACTGGGAGAACTGGGTGAAACTCACTGCAAAGATTGGCGACCGTTGCCAGTTGGTTGGTGATGACCTCTTTGTTACCAACGTGAAGTTCCTCGAAAAGGGTATCAAGATGGGTGCTGGTAACGCAATTTTGATTAAGGTGAATCAGATTGGTTCGCTCACCGAGACCCTCGAAGCTATCGAAATGGCACATCGTCACGGCTATACAACAGTCACTTCTCACCGCTCTGGTGAAACAGAAGATACGACTATCGCTGACATCGCCGTTGCAACCAACTCTGGACAGATTAAGACTGGTTCAATGAGCCGCACCGACCGTATGGCAAAATACAACCAATTGATTCGCATTGAAGAAGAATTGGGTTGCACAGCTCGCTATGGTTATGCAAAATTGAAATAAATAGGTTTACCGATAACCGGGCTTTTGATGCTTGCTGTGATGAGTTTTGTGGCATATTCTGCCGCAGTGCTGATTGGCAAAGGAGCATTGAAAGCCCTTTTTTTTGTGCTGCAGGCGATGCCCTAAGAGGCGTGTTCGTGTAGCAAGGTGCACCATTGGTTGTCACCTTTTTTATTTATTTCACTAATTATTATTGGGATATGTGCCTTTTTGCCTATCTTTGTCCCATCTAACCTATTATAATGTGCATTAAATCTATTTGTGCATGCAGAAGTATATATTAGCAATCCTATTGGGCAGTGCAATGGTCTCAACGGCTTTCGCACAGCAACCCACATTCACCGAGTGGCATGATTTGAAGGTGAATGATATTAATCGTTTCACGCCACACACCAATTTCTTTTGCTTTTGAGTCGGAACAAAAGGCATTACAGAACCAAAAGCAGCAGTCCGCAAACTATCTTTCGTTAGAAGGAAACTGGAAGTTTAATTGGGTGAAAGATGCCAATCAGCGTCCCACCAATTTCTTTTCGCCCTCCTTTGACGATGCCGCTTGGGGCAATATGGTGGTTCCCGGCTGTTGGGAATTGAATGGTTATGGTGAGCCCATCTATCTGAATGTGGGCTTTCCATGGCGTGGTCATTTCAAAGATAATCCGCCAGAGGTGCCCGAAGTGAATAACCATGTGGGCAGTTATCGCCGCACCATCACGCTACCAGCTGATTGGAATGGACGTCAAGTGATAGCCCATTTCGGCTCAGTCACCTCGAATATGTATCTATGGGTGAATGGTTCGTTTGTTGGTTACACTGAAGATAGTAAGGTAGCTGCCGAATTTGACCTCACTAAATATCTCAAACCAGGCGAGAATCTCATCGCTTTCCAGACCTTTAGATGGTGTGATGGCACCTACAGTGAGGATCAAGATTTCTGGCGATTGAGTGGTGTTGCGCGCGAGTGTTATCTCTATTCGCGCGACAAAAATGTGCATGTTGAAGACATTCGTATTACTCCCGACCTCATTAACAACTATCAAGATGGCGATGCTGTGGTGGCAATGACCGTGAAAGGCAATCCCATTATTGACTTTGAATTGCTCAATGCTGAGGGCATACGCTTGGTGAAAAGCGAGTCGAACTTTAACAAACGTACACAGGGAAATGCACATTTCGTGTTGCGTAACGTGAAGAAATGGACGGCAGAGACACCTTATTTATATACGCTTGTAGCAACGGTGAAAGACCAAAAGCGGCAGGTGAAGGAGGTTATCACGCAGAAAATAGGATTCCGCAAGGTGGAAATCAAAGACCGACAGTTGTTGGTTAATGGTCAACCTGTGCTCATCAAAGGTGCTAACCGACATGAGATGGATCCCGATGGTGGCTATGTGGTGACTCTCGAGCGCATGATTCAGGACATTAAAATCATGAAGAAGCTTAATATCAATGCCGTTAGAACGTGCCATTATCCAGACGATCCACGGTGGTATGACCTATGCGATGAATATGGACTTTATGTGGTTTCCGAGGCCAATCAAGAGAGCCATGGCTTCCAATATGGTCCTGATTCGAAACTGTTAAATCCGCTGTTCGCGCTGCCCATCATGCAAAAGAAACCAGCATAATGTGCGCATGAACTTCAATCATCCCAGTGTAATCATTTGGAGTTTGGGCAATGAAAGCAAGAATTGCGACCACTTTGTGAAGGCTTATCAGTGGGTGAAGCAGTTCGACCCATCACGCCCTGTGCAGTATGAGCAGGCACTTTGGGGGGGTGGAAAGGCCACAGATATCATGTGTCCGATGTACTATCCTGTGGATAAGTGTGAGGAATATGCAAAAGATCCCAAGAGTGAAATGCCACTGATTCCGTGCGAATATAACCACACAATGGGTAACTCAAGCGGTAATTTAGCTGAATATTGGCAACTTGTTCGCAAATATCCCATCTATCAAGGGGGCTTCATTTGGGACTTTGTTGACCAAGGATTGCACAAGCATCCGCAGTTTAAAGCCAATCGAACACTGGCTGATTATGAGCAAAAGGCAGCTTCGTTGATGCCCGGAACAGGTCAGCAAGAGGAATATTGTTATGGGGGTGATTACAACAACTATGACCCATCGGATAACAATTTCAACTGCAATGGCATCATAGGTCCTGATCGTCAATACAATCCTCATGCGTATGAAGTGGCCTATCAGCACCAAAATATATGGACAACGCCCATAGACTTGGCGCATGGGAAACTGCAAATTAAGAACGAATATTTCTTCCGTGACCTCAGTAACTACCGTTTAGTGTGGGCCACTTTGAACGAGAAGGGCGAGCAAATGGTTACCGGAAGTGTTGAAACGTTGGATGTTCAGCCACAACAAACCGCTGAGATTCAGTTGCCTATCGATGCACAACGCGACCATTTTGCCTATCTGAATGTCGACTATCAGCTCAAAACGGCCGAGCCTTTGTTAGAAAAAGGCCTTTCGATGGCGCATCAACAATTTGAACTTCCGCATCACTACACGCCTTCAACGCTGACCAATGCAGAGGGCATCAAGTATAAATTGCAGCGCACGCCGAGCCAAATCGTGTTGCAAGGTGGCAATGTCCGCGTGGTCTTCGATGCACAAACGGGTTGGATGACACAGTATGTTGTCGATGGAACGAATTTCATTGGCGAGCAAGGTGCGCTGAAACCCAACTTCTGGCGCGCTGTAACCGACAACGATATGGGCTTTGGCGCACCCCAGAAGATGGCCGCTTGGCATCATCCCGAATTGAAATTGGAAAGCATTACGCCAGGCATTGTGAAAGGAAAGGACACAAAGGAAGGTGCTATTGTGATGGCTTCCTACGATATGCCGGCAGTGAAAGCTAAACTTTCGCTCACCTATCGTTTGCAAAATGACGGCACTATCGTTGTCAACATGGCGATGAAGACCGACCCAACAGCCAAGGTAAGCGACATGCTTCGCTTTGGTATGGTGCTGCAAATGCCTTATGACATGGGCAATATTCGGTATTTCGGGCGCGGTCCTATTGAGAATTATAGCGACCGAAAGCAGTCAGAACGCATCGGCATTTACCATCAAACAGCCGACAATCAGTTCTTCCCTTATATCCGACCACAGGAAACTGGCAGTAAACAAGATGTGCAATGGTGGGAACAAACCAATGCTGGTGGCGTGGGATTGCGCTTCGTTCCGCACGCAAAATCATTTGGTATGTCGGCACTTCACTATGCTATCGACGATCTTGATGAGGGACTTGAGAAGCATCAGCGCCACAGTTATCAGGTGAAGAAATCGCCCTATACCAACGTTTGCATTGATTATCGTCAGGCAGGTGTAGGCGGAACGAACAGCTGGGGACTCCTTCCTTTAGAGCCTTATCGCATTCATTATGGCGATATGGAATATGAATTTAGCATGAGTCCCATTCTTAAGTGGATGATAATGGAATGAGTTTTTTAAAAGGTTAAGTTTTAGTCATACAAATCTGAAGCGCATGCTCCGTGATGGAGCGTGCGCTTTTTTTTATTTTTTTGGCATGCCTTTTGGGCTTGCTCGTGGGGAATGATGCTGCAAAATCTGCTTAATCGTCTTGCATCCCCATGCGTACGGCCTGACGAATGCGGTCGGCCATGCCGATGCCATCGCGCAGATTGCCACCAATAACCAGGCCGGGATGTGCCTGTTCTATGCGCGCTACGGCGGCAAAACGGTCGCCACTCGATAGCTCATACTGTGGAATGGCACGCGCATGGCGGAAGAATTGTATCCTATCGGGGTGCACATCGTGAGGAAAACCGAGCATCATGGGCAAGGCTTTCATAATGATTTCGCGCAGTTCAGCATCGGTTTTATCCAACATTTCAGCGTGTTTCAACCCTCCAAGGAAGAACGAAAAGAGGGCACCTTGTGCCGGACAACGCCTTGAGAAGCAAGCTGATGGAAAGAGAATGCCCAAGAGTTGTTGCCGTTCGCACGAGGGAATAAGCCCGCCAAAAGCCTTGTTTTTCAATGCCATGTGCATCTGCAAAGCCCACACTGGCCTGCACGATAGGTGCATAACGCAGCGCAGAAATTGGTGCCATGTCGCTGTCTTTAATAAACGGAAGCATGGCTTTTCAGCGCGTAAGCCCCCACCGTTGTGATGACTTTTCGGCAGCGAAGGCTCACCTTTTCGCCCACTGTGGTGGTGTAATCCACCTGCCATTGGCCATCAATGGGCGTAACAATCACGTTGTTTGCCTGCAAGATGATGTGCTCATGACCTACGGATTGTGCCAAAGCATCGACCAAATGCTGCAATCCTCCTACCGCAGAAAAACACCTTTTTCGTAGCCAATCGGTCGCGATGGCTTTTCTTTTCTTTGCTTTTAGCGATGGCACCACGAATGAAACTGCCATAGTTTTGCTCTAAGTTGTAAAAGCTTTGGCAGGGCAAACCGCGTGATGAGCGTGTGGGGATCGCCTGCATAGACGCCCGAAATGAAAGGGTCTACGGCATAATCTAAATAGCTTTTGCCCAATCGTCGCACCACCATTGTCGCCACATCCTCGTTGGGATTGGTGCCTTTTGGGCGGAAAGGTTCGCGCAAAATGCCCCACTTGTCGCGCCAAGTGAAGAGCGGTGTACGCAAAGCGGCTATGGGATTAGCGGGTAAGGCATGAAACTTCGTGCCCTTCCAAATCCAACGTTGCCGCGCTTCTTCGTGCGCTTCTTCGAGCTGACACCCCCATTTTTCGAGGTCTTGAAATAGCTCTGCCACCTCAGGATAGCTCACAACGCCCGTGTTTGGACCACTCTCAAAGGTGAAATCGCCTCGCTGGTGGGTTTGAATTTGGCCGCCAATGCGGTTCTCTTTCTCCACCACTACGACCGCCTTGCCGCGTTTTTTTGAGTGTGTGTGCGGTGGTTAAGCCAGTGAGTCCGGCACCGATGACGACGACATCTATTGGGGATTGCTTCTCGTTTTGCATTGTTTTAAACATAAAAATGTTAGACAGGTTTGGAAAAAAGCCGATGGTTATGGCGCATCATCGGGTCGAAGGCGGCAGCCACATTGCGCACAAAGGGCAGCCCATCGGGTGTGATTTCCACCGAATCGGCATCGAAAGCGATTAAACCATCGGCTTGCAGGGTCTGCAATTCGGCTTCGTTGTAGTGGATAGCCCGCTTGATTTCGTCGACCGGAACATGCAGACGTTGCGCCATGTCCTGCCAGTTGATGGCATTGTTGCACATGATACATTCAATCACTTCCCGTGTAATGCGCTGCCAAGGTGCTAAGGCGTAGCCTCGTTGGACGGGCATTTGGCCGGCATTCACTTGTGCCATGTAGGCCGAAATATCCTTGGTGTTCTGCGCATAGGCGGCATCCAACTGGCTGATGCCCGACACACCGAAGGCGTAAACCTGCGCGGTGATGCGGCGAGGGCAATAGCCTTGGAAGTTACGATGCAGGGTGTGGTGCTGCAAAGCCACATTCAAATCGTCATCGGGCAGCACGAAATGGTCCATACCGATGGGCACATAGTCTGCCGATTGCAGCATTTTCGAGGCCTCTTCAAACATCTTTAACTTCTCCGTTTGCAGTGGAAGTCCCGCTTTTTCCAAAAATCATTTGCCGCTTGAAAAGGCTTGGGAGGTGGGCGTAACTGAATGTTACTAAGCGATTGGGATGCAGCGAAATGGCCGTTTGGATGGTCGAAACAAACTCCGTTGTGGTTTGTTTTGGCAGACCATAGATAAAGTCGAAGTTGACTTTTGCACCGCCTTTGCGCAGAATTTCCATGATGTCGGCCACAGGAAGCAGGCTCGGTCGCCGGTTCACCGTACGCAGAACGTCGGTGTTAAAATCCTGAATGCCGAGGCTAAAGCGGTTAAATCCGCTGTCCAACAGGTATTGCCAATCGTTGGATTCGAGATAACCGGGGTGACATTCGATGGCAATTTCGGGTTTGTCGATGGTTGAAAAGGCCGACAACAGGTGCTCGTTGATGCCACGAATGAGCGGCAACGGCATGGAAGAAGGGCTGCCTCCGCCATAATGAATCTGACTGATGCGGCGGTCTTTTCGCAGATGCGGTAGCAGCAAGTCAATCTCTTGGTGCAGCGTTTCAAAATATTCTTCAATGCGTTTGGGCTGTGCCATGGCCACAGAGTTGCAGCCACAATAGTGACAAAGATGCCTGCAAAAGGGCACATGGATATAGAAAGAGATGTTGTCGGCTGCGGCATCGTTCGACGTTTCAACGGCTTTCAGATAGCGATGGGCATCGAAAGGCTCAAATTCATTGGCCGTAGGATAGCTCGTATAGCGTGGAACGGGCACATTATATTTCTTGAAAAGCGTTTCGTTCATTGTTGTTTTGCTGTTTTATACAGGTGCAACGTGTAGAAAAAAGAGCCCAAAGCGAGGGCACTCTGTACGGCAAACATGCCCGTGTAGCCCGTGTAATGGGCTATTAAACCGGCCACGATGGCAATGAGAATGCCCATGAGATGGGTGATTACCGTTTGGATAGTGAAGTCGGTTCCCTCACGTCCTGTGCGCACATGTTGCATTGATGAGGTGTAAACCACCACTGTCCCCATGCCGTAACTGCCCCAAAGCACGATGATAGCAGCGGTTAACACGGGGGTAGAAGGGCGGTTCATGGCGATCCAAACGAAGGCAAGGGTGGCCAAAAACATTACGAAAGCGAAGACGATGCGCATGCGTTGCACCCCCCAACGGCGCACCAACAATCCCGCAGGATAGGCCATGATGAAGGCCGAACCAATGCCCACTATACCACAAAGAAAGCCAATTTCTTTCATCGAGTAGCCCAAATCGACCATAAACGGTTTGAGCATCGACATGATACCGATGATGCCTGTGTAGTAGAGCACAAGGAAAATGAGTTGCCGGCTGATGCCTTTTTGGGTGAAAAAGTGTCCAAAGTCTCTCCAAGTGGCCCGCTGTTTGGCCGGCCGTTCTTGCTGAAACCGGAGCTTTTATGCAGCCATAGTGGCACCATGGCGATGAGAACAAACAGACTTAAGCACTGGGTTACGCGGTTCCATCCATAAGAATGGAGCACCATCAAGAGCACTCCGCTGCCCAAAAGACTGCCACCAAAGCTGCCCATCGACTGCATGCTGTTGAGCAATCCGCGTTGATGAGGCGCCGAAGTCCGTATGGCCAAGGCGTCGGTGGCGATGTCTTGTGTGGCCGAAGCAGCCAAAGCTAGAAGGATAAGCACGATGAGTAGGTGGAAGGAAAGGGGCAGAATGGTGTGTAAATCAAAGAGGCTTGTCACCAAAATTAACAAGGCATACACGATTTCCGCACCGATAATCGTGCGTTTATAATCTCTAATCGTGTGGCAATGTCGGTCGATAGCAGGCGACCAAAACACCTTTAAAATCCACGGGAGTTTCACGATTTGCAGCAAACCAATGAGCGAAAGGGGCACCGCTTGCTCGCGTAAAATGACTTGAAGTGCCGTCGTAAAGAAACTCATCGGCACGGCTTGGGCAAGATAAAGGCAGAAGAAGGTAGACAGGTAGCCTACCTTCTGCGAGGAATGTTCGCTCATTTCTTCTTGCTGTTCCATTGTTATGGGTTGAGTTTAAAGAGGATAGAAGTGCCCACCATGAAGGGTTTTCCGCGCTGAGCATACGTGGCAGATGAGGCAAACGCATAGCTCATGTAATGCGTGTTGGTGGTGTTTTTACTCCAAAGTTCCCAGGTGAAGCGTCCTTTTGTGGCTGCAATCTTCAGGTTGAGCAGCGCATAGGACGGCTGTTTCAGTTGGTTGTTCTCCGTCCAATAAATCTTTCCCGTGCCCGTGAGTGCGGCATTCAGCATGAGTTTGTCTAAGCCCATGACGTGGAATAGGGTGTAATTGGCCGCGAAAGCCATGGTCTGTCGGGGCACCATGGGCAGCATGTTGCCCGTGAAATGCACTGTGGCGCTCTTCTCGTAGCGCAGAAATCGAGCGTAGGTGTAGCCGTAATTGGCTTGCAATTCTAAGCCCATGAGGGGACGATAGATGGCCGAAAGCTCAAAACCTTTGCTGTCAGAATGGCCCGCATTGTTGATGATGTTACCCAACCCCGGCACGGTTGTGGTGACTTGTTGATGCTTCCAATCGATGTAAAACAGGCTCATCTCGGTTTGAAGTCTGCCCTGTAGGAAGGCCAACTTGGTACCAATCTCGTAGTTCCAGTTGTATTCTGGCTCGTAAGCCGGCAGTGTTGTGGTGGTCGAAGTGACGTTGTAACCACCTGCTTTGTAGCCTCTTGCCACCGAGGCATAGACCATTTTGTCGGCACTCAGTTGCTGGCTGATGGTGAATTTCGGCGTGATTTGGCTGAAATGCGTGTGATCGTTGAATGTCGCTGTGCGCACAAGGCTGCTCCATCCTGTGGTCAACGTGTATTTGTTGGCTTCATAATCTTGCGCCACACGCTCGTAATCATAGCGCAATCCCACTGCCACGCGCAACGTTTTTGTCAGGTCATAGGCCGACTGATGGTAGATTGCACCGCCCCAAGTGGGGTTATGATAGAACTTAGGTGTGGCATAATTGGGGGTAAAGAATTGCGTCTCAATGGCGTTGTTGAGCCGTTGGTAGAAGCCAAATGCGCCCACCATCCAGTGGTAACGGCTGTTGTCTTTGGCCGAGCGCAGCGTGAACTCCTGGCTCACGAGCGTTTGTTTCAAGCCCGTTATCGTGAAGAATAGGTCGCGCGGTGTAAAATCTTGGTCAATCTGTTGCTTGTCTTTACTCAGTTGAACCGATGTCTGGCTGTTGAAATGCACTGCATTTCCTTTGTAGAGACCAATTCATTCCTGCCGTGAAAAAGATTGCGGCGATAGTAGCCAGGGCGGTTGTAATTCACGGCATCGGCGGTGTTATCGGTTGCATGATAGAGACCATATGGGTAGCCACCCTGCGTGGAATGATCGAAAAGTGCACTGAGACGCATCGTCCAAAGCGGCGTGGCTTGCCAAGCAAGTCCCACTTTGGTGTTGGCACTTTGCAGGTTGTCGGCCTTCTCTCCCGTATAAAGGTTGCGGAAAAAAACCATCGTTGTGGTGGTAATTGGCCGCCACATTGATGCCCAAGCGCGACGAAATTTTTTGGTAATGGTTCACGCCGAGGCGCAAATCGTTGCGCGAACCATAGCTAATTTTGGCCATGGTGTTTTGATAATCCAGCGGCGAATAGGTGTAGAGGTTGATGAGTCCACCAGTGGAATTGCGTCCATATAGTGTGCCTTGTGGACCGCGAAGCACCTCAATACCGCTGATTCCGGCAATATCCATGTCGACAACCGATCGCTCAAAATAGGGCATTCCGTCGACATATAAGCCCACCGATGGCGCGTTGGTTTTTGAACCTATGCCGCGAATGTAGATGGGGGTGTTTTGCCGTGCGCCATAATCGGCGATGAAAAGGTTGGGGAACACGCTGCTCATGTCGCGCAGGCCGTTGAGCTCGTTGCGTTGCAAGAAGGTGCTTCCTGCCACGGATACCGCCAAGGGGGCTTTGCTTAGGTTGTCTTGTTTAAACCCTCTCACCACTACTTCTTCTAAGGTGTGGTGCTGCGCAATCGTTGAATCGGCCGTTTCTGCGAGCCCTTTTAAGGGGAGGATGGCGGCGAAAAGGAGGAGCGAATACTTCATTTCTGTGTTTTGTTAATATGCAACTGCAAAGTTATGTTTTTTTCTTTTTGTGCACAATCATCATTTATAAGGATGGAAAGGGGGCTTTTGCTGCCGGTAAAGTGGACTGTTTTTGTGCGAAAAAGTGGTGCAAATTACAAAGTAAAGTGTGCGAGATTGTGCTGCAAAATGGTATCAAAAAGTCATCAGCAGATGTGCTTCTTGGAGCCTATCTGCTGATGATGGATGTTGCGGCTATGGGCGATTAGCGCTGTTTTGTGGCTGCCTTATCCTCTTTTTGTGCGTAGGGGCGCAACACTTCTGCCCAAATCTGATAGCCTTTTTTCGACAGATGCAGACCGTCGGTGCTGTTGGTAGGTTCCAATTTCGCCGTTCCGGGTTCCACCATGTGGGGGTAGATGTCGATAAAGGTGAGACCTTTTGCCTGGCAATAGGTCTTCAACAGGCGGTTGATAGCGGGGATATCGTTGGTTTTTCCGTTGAGCGTTTTCCAACGTTGAAAGTCTTCATTGATGGGCAAGAGACTTTGGATGTAGAGCGTGGTCTGCGGGGTTTGCCGGCGAAGGGTCTCGATGAGCTGCGTTACGCGGTCGAAAACCTCTCGTGCTGAGAGCTGATGGCTGAGGTCGTTGACGCCACAAAGCAGGAAGATGGCGCGCGGATGATGGGGCGTTATCTGCTGCAGGCGGTGGAACATGCCTTCGGTGTCGTCGCCAATGATGCCATAGTTGACCACGTTTTGCGTGTGCAATCGGGCGTTCCAATCGCCGCCATTCTCGGTCAAACTGTTGCCGAGCATCACGATGGAGTGGGCTTTCACGGCAGGATGGGCATCAAACTCGGCCACACGTTGCTGGTAGTGTGGGGTGGGTTCAAAGATTTTTTCCTGCGCCTGTGTGCCACAAGCGGTGAACAAACAGATGGGAGCGAGCAGCAAACGCATGCCTGGTCCTGCCATTTTGGTGATGATGTGTTGAAGGGTTGTTTGCATGTCAATGGATAAATAGGATGAATATTTGAAAGGAAATCCATAAGAAGAGATGAAAGGGGCACTGCTCCTGCCGAAGGTTGCGATTGCAATGGTGGTGCGATAGCCTATTTCTTTCGGCCGAAATCGGCAGGTACTTCGCCCCATTTCTTCGTTTCCCACTTCAGAACGGGGGTGGTGACGGGGTGGGTTTGCAGCCATTTCTCGGCACGTTCCACAATCTGATAGAGCCCTTCGGTTTGCGGATTGCGTGCCAATTTTGTTTTGCATTTCTTGTTGTGCACCCACAAAATGGCGTTATAGCTGTCCGAATAAACGACGCGTTCAGTATCGTGTTGCTTGTCGAGCAAGGCCAACGCGTGCACGATGGCTAAGAATTCGCCGATGTTGTTGGTGCCATGCGTGGGGCCGAAATGGAACACTTCGGCACCCGTTTGCAAATCAATCGCCCGGTATTCCATGGGGCCTGGGTTGCCCGAACAGGCTGCATCCACCGCCCAAGCCATGGCTTTCACCTCGGCAGGAAGTGGAAGAACCGTGTCGTTTCGCCAGTTAGGCGGGTTGGAAAGGGTTGACTTTTTGGCCATAAGCGTGCCGAAAGATTACATTCTCTCGGGCACTTCGATGCCCAAAAGCGCCATGCCGTTCTTCAAAATCTTTTGCTACATTCTGCGCCAACACCAAGCGAGTGGTCTTCTCTTCGGGCGTGTCGGCATTCAAAATGCTATAATCATGATAGAACTGATTGAAGTCTTTTTGTCAGCTCATAGCAGTAGTTGGCGATGCCACTGGGGCTATAATCCTTGCCGGCCTGTGCCACAACGGCGGCATATTCATTCATCTTTTGAATGAGCTCAATCTCTTTTTTTCGTTCAGCGGAGCATGCGCATCAAGCTGCGTAGGCACGTGGATGGCCTCGCTTTCGGCCTTTCTTAGGATGGAACGGATGCGCGCATAGGTGTATTGAATGAATGGCCCTGTGTTGCCATTGAAGTCGATACTCTCCTCAGGATTAAACAACATGTTCTTGCGTGCATCCACTTTCAGGATGAAATATTTCAAGGCTCCGAGACCAACGATACGTGCAATGCGCTGCTTTTCGTCCTCGCTCATGTCGTGGAATTTGCCCAACTCGTCGCTCATTTGGCGTGCATCGCTAACCATGGTCGCAATGAGTTCGTCAGCATCAACCACCGTTCCTTCGCGGCTTTTCATCTTTCCGTTGGGCAATTCCACCATGCCATAGGAGAAATGCACCAGCTCTTTTGCCCCATTTGAAGCCCAATCGATCGAGCAAAAATCGACAGCACTTGGAAGTGATAGTTTTGCTCATTGCCCACCACATAAATCATTTTGTCGATGGGGTAGTCCTTAAAGCGCATCTCGGCCGTGCCGATGTCTTGCGTCATATAGACCGAAGTGCCGTCGCTACGCAGCAACAATTTCTGGTCTAAGCCCTCGTTTGTGAGGTCGGCCCACACGCTATTGTCGTCTTTTCTAAAGAACAGTCCTTTGGAAAGTCCCTCTTCTACCTTCTTCTTTCCTTCGAGATAGGTTTGTGATTCGTAGTAGATCTTGTCGAAACCCACGCCCAAAGCCTTGTAGGTTTCGTCGAATCCGGCGTAAACCCAGTTGTTCATGCGTGCCCAGAGTGCACGAATTTCGGGGTCGTTCTGCTCCCATTTCACGAGCATCTGGCGTGCTTCTTTCATCAAAGGCGCCTCGTTCTTGGCTTTTTCTGCCGCAGCTTCTTCGCTCATGCCTGCTGCAACATACTCTTTTTGCAGTGCTTCGCACTCTGCTTTGTAATGCTTATCGAAGGCCACATAGAAGTCGCCGATGAGATGATCACCCTTCTTTCCGGCCTTTTCAGGTGTGATTCCGTCGCCATATTTAAGCCAAGCGAGCATCGATTTGCAGATGTGTATGCCGCGATCGTTCACGATATTGGTCTTCACCACGCGGTTTCCGTTGGCTTGCATGATTTGTGCTAACGACCAACCCAGGAGGTTATTGCGCACATGTCCTAAGTGAAGGGGTTTGTTTGTGTTGGGCGAACTGTATTCAATCATCACCAAAGGCGAATGACTGTCGGCCTGTTGCTCACCAAAATGCGCGTCGAGGTGGATGTCATTCAGCAGACTTACCCATGCTTCGTGTGCTACAACGAGGTTTAAAAAGCCTTTCACCACGTTGAATTTGGCCACGGCTTTGCACGTTTTCTGCAGTGCTTCGCCCATCTCTTGCGCCGTTTCTTCGGGCTTTTTCTTCGATATTTTCAAGAAAGGGAACACCACCAACGTGAAGTTTCCTTCGAAATTACTACGTGTTTTCTGCAGTTGTACGAGTGAAGGTGCCACTTCTTGACCATAAAGTTCCTTCACAACGCGGATGACGGAACTGCATATTTCGTTCTCAATATTCATAAAATAGGAAATAACAAAATTCGAATTCTGTTGCAAAATTACAATAAAAAGTAGGAAAAGCAAAATAAAAACTAAGCCATTAGCGCTTATGGTGACGAGCATATAGTGGAAGTCTTAGTATGTATTCAGAATTCTTCTACCCTTTCTTTCATGCTGTTTTGTTCTTATTTTGCGTGTTTGGATTTTCTATGCAAATAAAAACCTGTTATCTATCAATAACTTATAAACAAGTAGGATTACCTATGCAAATAAGATTTTTACGCATAATATGGCAGATAAGTCATAAACTTTTTGGCTTTTTGTTTCTGTGTCAGTTGGTTTGATTACCCCAGCTTCCATCATGTATAAAGCTGAATACAAGATGCTATATCCGTATCATCAAAATGATTGATCGTATCATTTCATTTCGAATTGTTCAATATAATGGATTGATAGGTCGTTTGCTAATTGCTTGTTTTGAGCAGACATCGTTCCTGCAATCACGAGGATAACGTCATTATCATAGTTGCCATAATCGGCACAACGGGATGCATCCATCACAGCTTTGTATTTTATGCATTGGAAGATACCGCGCGTAATGTCAAATTCTGGAGCGTTAGAAGGTTTAACTTCTATGGCTATATGCTTGTTCTTCTCGCATTCAAAATAGACATCAATCCTATCACCAGAGAGTAAGTTATATTCGTTTTGGGCGGCAATAACATTTTTCAATCCCAATACTTTCAGGATGTGAACAGATATATTTTTTTATAGATTTATGCTCTTTTCCTTCGCCGACAATTCCATAATTGGATTTTTTTATTTTTGCTAAATCTGTGGATGAAAAGATTTTAGCAGGCTGTAATCCTAACGCCTCTAAGACCCATTCCCAATCATATTGGTGAGCCTTTTCGTTTAGTCTCCTTATTTCTCCCTTTTTAGCAGCAGGCGATAGTCCACTATAGCCAGGTATAATGTAATCAAATCCTTCGCTTGGTAAGTTGGAAGATTTATTAGATACAAGACTATTTAAAGTGGGAATCTCTTTTTTGTATTGCTTTCCTAACTCATTAAATATATCTTGTATTCTGCCCAGGACATGACCAATCTGGTCGGTTTTATGCCCTACTGCAGCTGATAAATCTGAATAATGATGGGGCATATCCCATGTTCCTTGTGCCCATCGCACAAGTACAGGAATCATTTTTAATGCCCATTCTTGATTTGTTGCCATATATTTTCTTATTGATGATATAATAATCAGTATGAATGCAGTGTTTCGTCGCCCTCAATTCACCGACAAAAACACCATAGGGGCCGGTGGTGTTGGCGCGGTAACGGGTGAGCTTTTTGCCTTTTTCGCCTTGCACAATCAGGCCATTGTTGTTGAGGCTATACTGCCGATGGCACACGTCACAGATGGCCAATCCGCCTGCCTCAAGGCGCAAAGGGCGACTTCTTAGCGGGATCGTTTGTGGGTTAAAGCAGTTGGGACACTCGCGGTCGTAGGCATAAAATGTGGGTGGATCGTTGAGATTGCCATAGCCCACAATGAGTCCGTTGTTAAGGCCTAACATGTGGGTGCGTTGCACATCGACGGCCGAAAGGGGAGTGGCTGTCGTGCGACCGGCCGTGTTTTGGCACACATATTGATTCACTCCGCCTTGCATCTGCTGGCGGATGGTGCAGAAAATGCCACTATTGGGCACCATGGCTTCGGCCAAAGCGGCGTTGTGGTGCAGACCATTATCGAACACAAAAAAAGATGCGTTCACTGCTAAATTCGTTCTCCACGGGGCCGCATGCAGCCCATAACAATGCAGAAAGACCGATGAAGAGCAACCTGAGAGATTGCTCCATGCGCCTATTCATAGTGGATGAGCTGCAACACATCGGCAATCTTTTCGATTCCTTCTTGCAGCGGTTTGGCCACCATACCCTTGATAAAAGGGTTGAGGTCGGCCTTGATGGTGAGCTTCATCTTGCTGGTTTGCGCATCGACCGCCACCAGCTGAATCCAGAAATTGAACGACACCATGCTCTCTTCGCTAGCAAACTTGATGGTTTTGGGCACCTCGCGTTCCACGATGCGCATTTTGATGTCGCCCACAGGCGTATGCACCGACAGCGTGTCGGCATCGAAATGTAAGTCTTTTATCTTGTCTTCGGGCAACTTGTCGCGCACCTTTTCGATGTTGGTTAAGTCGCTCAGCATGTTGAAAACTTGCTGTTGGGGGTAGTTTATCTGTCGAACTGTACTTTCAAATGTTGTCATTTTTTTCTTATGCTTACATGCTGCCTTGGCATCAAAGCCACGCAGGTGTTTTGGGGAAAGCGGGTGTTACACGTTCCAATGAGCCGGATCTTTTGCGCCATTGCTGCAACAACGCCACCTCTTCTTCGCGGATATAGCCCGTGGTGCGAGCCTCTTCAATCACATGTTCATAGTCGGTAAGCGTGGTCAGTGCCACGTGAGCCTCGCTGAAAAGCCTGCTCGGCTACGGGGAAACCATAGGTGAAGCTGGCTACCATGCCCAACACCTCGGCCCCCTGTTGACGCAAGGCTTCCACGGCTTTCAGGCTGCTTCCGCCCGTCGAGATGAGGTCTTCTACCACCACCACCTTTGCTCCTGCGGGCAATTCGCCTTCGATGAGGTTGGCCAAACCATGGTCTTTGGGTTTTGAGCGCACATAGACAAAGGGCAAATGCAGCTCTTCGGCCACCAAAGCTCCTTGCGCAATGGCACCCGTTGCCACGCCTGCAATGGCCTCAACTTGCGGATATTGCGCCAGGATGGCATGCGCCAGTTCCAACTTTACATAACTTCTGAGCTGGGGAAACGAGAGCGCTTTGCGGTTGTCACAATAGATGGGTGAATGCCAACCCGATGCCCATGTGAAGGGATTTGCGGGTTGTAGCTTGATGGCTTGCACCTTTAAGAGTTTCGATGCAAAATCTTTTTTTCAGTTGATTCATGTTATAACGCTTCTAACGATTGTTTTGCAAAGATAGGTTTTTTATGGTAGAGCACCAATTTTTAGGCTCGTTTTTTCTGTTGAGGCGTAGTTGAGGAGGGAGAAAAGTGGTGCAAATCAGTGGGTAATGTGCACCATTTTTCGGCGCAAAAGCATGGTGATTGTTGGGCAATCTCTACGATATGAGTTTATGATATTGGCCAGGCGATAAGGTGATAGGTGTCGTAAGGAGTGACGGCTGTTGTCTCATTCAATAGCCATGCGGCTTGCTGGGCAATGGTTTGTGGTGCATGGGGCAGCTGGGGTTGCACCACCATGAGCCCATGATGGCGTAGCCTTTGCCGTCGGTGCATGGCACAGGCGCAGCACATCGGTTCTTGATGGACATTGCAATCGTTGGGACAGCCTGTTTTTCGGTGCGGCGTTTCATTTCCGTAGCGTTTTATTTTGAAAGTCTTTCCTTTTTCAGTACCTTTGCAACAGCAAATGTTTCCGCAGGGCACTGGACTTGAATTGGTGCAGACCAAGTGCCCCATCAGGACGCGGAAACGTTGGTTTTGAGGAACGAAAAAGAATATAGAGACAAGAGAAAAAGTATGGAACAGAACTTTTTAATTTACAATACACTCACCCGTCGCAAAGAGTTGTTTAAGCCCTTGCATGCTCCCCACGTGGGGATGTATGTGTGTGGGCCAACGGTTTATGGCGACCCCCACTTGGGACATGCACGCCCTGCCATCACCTTTGATGTGCTTTTCCGCTATCTTAAGCACCAAGGTTATCAGGTGCGTTATGTGCGTAACATCACCGATGTGGGGCATTTGGAGCACGATGCCGACGAGGGTGACGACAAGATTGAAAAGAAAGCTCGTTTAGAGCAATTGGAACCAATGGAGATTGCGCAGTTCTATACCAACCGTTATCACGATGCGATGGACGCTTTGAATGTGCTTCGCCCCTCAATCGAGCCGCATGCCACAGGGCATGTCATCGAACAAGAGGAGTTGGTGCAGCAGATTTTAGACAATGGCTACGCCTATGAAAGCCATGGGAGCGTTTACTTTGATGTTGTGAAATATGATAAAGATCATCGCTATGGCGTGCTTTCGGGGCGCAATCTTCACGATATTATCAACCATTCGCGCGAACTTCAGGGCGTGGGTGAGAAGCGCAACCAGGCCGATTTCGCTTTGTGGAAGCGCGCTTCGGCCGAACATATCATGCGATGGCCCAGCCCTTGGAGTATGGGGTTTCCCGGATGGCACTGCGAATGCACGGCCATGGGGCGCAAATATTTGGGCGACCATTTCGATATTCATGGCGGAGGCATGGACCTTATCTTCCCCCATCATGAGTGCGAGATAGCACAAGCTGTGGCGAGTCAGGGCGAACCGATGGTGAAATATTGGATGCACAACAACATGATTACCATCAATGGGCAGAAAATGGGCAAGAGTTTGGGTAATTTCATCACGCTCGAACAGTTCTTTACCGGGGCACATGAGAGCCTTTCGCAGGCCTATTCGCCCATGACCATCCGCTTCTTTATCCTCTCAGCCCACTATCGTGGGACGGTGGATTTCAGCAATGATGCCCCTGCAAGCCGCGCAAAAGGGTTATGAAAAGTTGATGAATGCCTACGACGATTTGGCGCGTGTGCCAGTGGCTTCGGCCTGCGATGAGGCGACGAAGGCCTTTGTTTCGGCGTTGAAACAGCGTTGCTATGACGCAATGAACGACGACCTTCAGACACCGTTGGTCATCAGTTATCTTTTCGAAGCGGCCCACCTCGTGAACAATCTCTTGGCTCATCAGGCCACCATCTGTGCCGATTGCTTGGCCGAACTCAAAGCCACTTTCGAGCTGTTTGCATTTGACTTGTTGGGTTTGAAGGCAGAAAAAGGCAACAACAACGATGCGCGCGAGCAGGCTTTTGGTGAGGTTGTCGACATGGTTCTTGATCTTCGTGCCAAGGCTAAGGCCGATAAAGACTGGGCAACGAGCGACAAAATCCGCGATGCTTTAGCCGATGCGGGCTTCGAAGTGAAAGATACGAAGGACGGGGTGACGTGGAAATTGAATCGATAACCCCCACGATAAATGGAGCAACTCAGCCGAGCTGCTCCATTCTTTTTAGGTGCGTGCGCAGAAAAGCTCACCTGTTTTTTTCTGTGCCGAGTGGGCGTTATTTGAGCGCTATCCGTTGGTTGATGCTTGGCGAAGGGCGTTCGATTTGCAAACATACCATCCCCTTTTTGGGTTTGCTTTCCCTGTGCATCTTTCCCCATTGTGACCTTTTTTTCGTTGGTAATCCCAGGTTGATGAAAGTGCAACTGCGGCGGAAGTGGGCACGTGATTGCGTTCATTGTAAATTGACAATAGCTTTCATTATTCACAATAATAGGGTTCATTATAATCGTGTTTATGTGTAATGGCACACATTAACCTTAGTTTTCCTCCAAAGATTATTGATAAAAGCATAATACAAAATGGGCTTTTGAGAAATAATTTAGTACTGATTATTAAATAGTTATGATTTGATAGAACTTTTTTTTGTTTATACTTTTTGTGATGAAGGGAGCAACCCTTTGCATTTTTTTACTATCTTTGTGGTTACCAAACTTAAATGTCTATTTTTGATATTTTTAGCTATGAGCACTAAGAAAGTAAAAGCAAGGTCACTATTGTTGGGCATCGTTGCCTTGATGGGACTAAGTGGTTGTAACACCATTGAGGATGGTAGTTACACTGAACCGATTCGACTCTATGAGAAGATCGGTGGGAAATGGGTGTTAAATTCGATGGTACAAACGGACGAAAGTAATGCGAAAACCATGACTTTGACCAATCTGTTGGATTTTTGATACCTTTGTGATTCATTTAGATTGTGACGCCACTGGCGCTCCGTCGGCTTTCACTATTGATGGTGAAGCTCCCGAGTTGTTGCCCGTGAAAGGCACATGGACGCTCGACAGTCCGTTCTATAAGTCGGATGGCGAGGCGGTTAATCTCACGCTAAAGGGCAGTGATGCTTCGAAACAACTCACGATTTCGAGTGTGCCTGGTGCGACTAAAACGTTGGCTTTTAAGCTCATTCGTAAGGTGAACGATAAACCTTTTTGTGTCATATAGTTATAACTTAACGCAGGCCGAATAAGTAAAAAAAGCATGTGATTTCTACCTTATATATATAGGAGGAGATCGTCTAAACAACAATAAAACAACACAACATGAAAAAATTAAACTATTATATCGTGACCTTGTTGGGACTATTATGTCCCCTCATGACGTGGGCAGAAGAGACCGATTTGGGTGTTCCTAAGGTGTGGACAGTGCCTGCTGTATTTACTTGTGATGAGGAAGTGACGTTTTATTACGACATGACCGATGTGCAATTTCCCGAGGGAGTAGACCTTTATTTGTGGGCATGGACACCCACAGAGCCTGATGCTGGCAACGGAGGAAACTCTTCTGCGTTTGCCAAACTGACCTATTTGGGTAACAACATCTATTGTAAAAAGATGATACCTACGCAGTATTTCCATACCAATAAAGAAGCTTTTGAATCGGATGATTGGCCAGGTTTCTGGTCGAGGTTGAAGACAAAGGATGGCAGTAAGTGGAGTTCTGTGTTCCAAGCCCCTGATAGTCGTTCGGAATTTAAAGCGTTCAAAGAGAGCGGAAAGGGATTTATGTTCTATTCAGGTCGTAAATCTAAGGGCTTCACAGAGAAGTTTACGTTGGACGAACCATTGACCGTTCTCTTCAATCCCGACGTGTATAAGTTGGGTGGTCGCACGCTAACTGAGTTGGCAACAGATGCTGATTTTGTGCAGTTTGGTGTGCATTCGGGTCTTAATAACTGGGCCATTATGCAATCACTTGACGTGTGGCGGCCTGCTTGTTTGCAAAAGGTTGAAGTGAAAAAGCTGTCGAATGGGCTTTATGCTTGGCAGGTAGGTGTGCCCGTTGACTACTATTCTACCAACCCAGGTGACGGTGGTGCAATCATCAATACCGACTTGTCTGACCCTGATAAGCGTGCGGCTTTTGAGTTGGACAACATGACTTATTTAGTTGTAAAGGTTATTAGAGATGCGGCAGGTGCCAATCAATGGGGCGTGAACAGTGGCGATCAGCTGCAAAAAGCAGGTCAGGCTGTGCCCTATCCCGACCCCGTTTTCTCGCTCTTCCCCACGCGTATCTCGCAAGAAGACATCCTGACCATCACGCGAGAATATAATGAACGCACGGCGGGCGACCTCACTTATATCCTCACTGCTGGCGGAAAAAAACCATCACGGGTGTGATGGAAGGTGTGCGCGATAAGCGGCAGGCGACGGTGAATTTGCAAAAGGAATTGAAAGGTGTTACCGCTACACAGTTGCAGCTTGTCGTGAAAAATGTGCATGGTGTGACACTTGTTGATACCACGATTCCTTTGCTTACACCCGATAAATGAGTAGTAAATAAAAGGTTTAACCAATGAAGTAACATCATACTGAAACCCTATGAAATACATTCAAACAATCAAAATACAGCACATTGTCGTTGTCCTGATGTTGCTGTTCGTGAGCCAATGGGCACAAGCACAGTCATTTATGGCTGCAGGAACAGTGTTGGATGACCATCAAGAGCCCTTGATAGGTGCTAATGTGAAAGTGGTAAATGGAACAGGAGGAAGCGTAACTGATATGGATGGGCACTTTAAAGTGGCTTGCTCTGCAGGTGCTTTGCTCGACATTTCCTATGTAGGTTATGTCACACAGCGTGTGAAAGCTGGAAAAGATATGCGTGTCACGTTGGTGGAAGACGCTAAGACTTTAGCCGAAACAACGGTCGTTGGCGTGGGATATGGTACGATGCGCAAGAGCGATCTCACAGGAGCTATCACATCGGTGAATGCAAAAGATATGCGAAAAGGTGTCATTACGAGCACCGAACAGCTGCTGCAAGGCAAGGTAGCAGGGCTCTCTGTAGTGCAGAGTAGCGGTGCTCCTGAGGCCGGATCGAGCCTGCGTTTGCGTGGCGGAACATCGCTTTCGGCCAGCAATGGCCCATTAGTTGTGGTGGATGGTATCGCTGGAGTGGACTTCAACTCGGTGCAACCCTCTGAGATTGTCAGCATGGATATTCTCAAAGATGCTTCGGCTTCAGCCATCTATGGTAGCAGAGGAGCTAACGGAGTCATCATCATTACGACCAATCGACAGAGCAATCGCGAGCAAAATAGCGTGCAATATAATGGTTATGTGGCCTTTGCTTCGGTGGCAAAGAATATGGATTTGCTCTCAGCCAATCAGTGGCGTGCTTATGTTAGAGAGCGGAATGTGGCTACAGCTCTTGACTTTGGTGCTTCAACCGATTGGCAAAAGGAGTTGGAACGCACAGCCATTTCGCATGGACACAACATCCTTTTTCTCGAGTAGTAAGCAGCATAGCGGCTATCGTGCGTCGGTGACTTATGCCAACAACCAGGGCGTTATTCAGCGCAATAACATGAATCGTTTGGCAGGATCTCTCACGGCTTATCAGACCGCTTGGCAGGGAAGGTTGCGTTTTGACGAAGGGATTAATGCGAACTTCGACCATTGGCACCCTATAGACACGCGCATTTTTGAGCGCATGACCAACCTACAACCCACCTTCCCTGTGTTGAATCCCGATGGCTCTTATGCGCAATTAAATGGCACGAACACCGAGAATCCCGTGGAGTTGAACACCAATCGCACCGACGATAAGAAGCGTCATCGTTTCTTAGGCTACTTGAAAGCCGAACTAACCCTTTTAGAAGGTTTGAAAGCTACCACCAATATGTCTTACGAGCAGAATGCCGTTTTGGGTGGATTGTATAAGCCTACCTATGCCAGAATGGAAGGAATGAGCGAGAAAGGATGGGGACAACGCACTTATGCTGACTATACTAATCGGCAGATAGAGGCCTATCTCACTTACGATCGCTTCTTTGGAAAAGACCATCATCTTAATCTTATGGGTGGCTATTCCTACTTGAATAACATGAATGAAGGTTTTGGTTCTACGCGAAGTGGTTTCGATACGAATGCCTTTGGCTATAACAATTTGGCTGCAGGTACCGATTATCGACAGACCGATGTCTATTCTTATAAGACCGAAGCCACATTGGTTTCGTTCTTCAGTCGCGTCAATTATGGTTTTATGAACCGCTATATGCTTACGGCAACACTGCGTCGTGACGGGTCAAGTCGGTTTGGAGACAACCACAAATGGGGCACGTTCCCCTCGGTTTCAGTGGCATGGCGTGTCAGCGATGAGCCGTTTATGCAAGCCACTTCGGGCTGGTTGGAGAATCTAAAGGTACGCTTTGGTTTTGGTGTTACGGGTAATCAGAATGGTATTGGCGAATATAAGAGCCTGTCGATACTATCGGCTTCTGGCGCAGCCTATTATGATCCCATCAGCAAAACGTGGAAGAATGCTTATGTACAAGCGCAGAATGCCAATCCCGATTTGAAGTGGGAGAGCACCAAACAATGGAACTTGGGTATCGATTTCACACTCTTTAGCCGACTAACAGGTACGTTGGAGCTCTATCATAAGAAGACTTCTGACCTGCTTTGGACTTATCCTGTGCCACAACCTCCTTATTTAGTGGGCACCATGTTGGCTAATGTTGGCGACTTGGTGAACAAGGGAGTGGAGCTCACTTTGGGTGCGAATATTCTCAAGAACAAAGACTTTTCGCTCGATGCCAATATGAGTTTGTCGTATAATCATCAAAAGATTACCAAGCTATCCAACGATCAATATCAAGCTGTTGGCCTGCAAGCAGGCTCACTTCATAACCTAAGAGGCATGTCAAACCTTTATTCTCAGGTCATCAAAGAGGGCTATGCAGCTGGTACTTTCTGGGGACCTCACTGCGAAGGCATTGATGAAAACGGCAAATATATTCTTGAAAAGGATGCCGACGGCAACATTGTCAATGGCTATTTAGGGTCGGCTCAACCCAAATGGAATATGGGTTTATCTATCAATGCCACTTGGAAAGATTTCGATGCAACCATCTCTGGCTATGGCATGTTTGGACAAAAGGTGCTCAATTGCACACGCATGGCTATGTATGACCCCACACGTTTCCCCTCACAAAATGTGTTAGACGACTTCATGACGAGCGGCATTACCGATAATCCCACCTTTAGTGACTATTTCATTGAGAATGGGTCGTTCTTCCGTTTGCAGGCCATCACCTTAGGTTATAGTCTGCCTCATCCTGAAAAGTTAGGCCTTTCGCGTCTCCGTCTTTATGTCACAGGTGAGAATCTCTTCTGCATAACGGGATACAAAGGCATGGATCCTGAGGTGTCAGTTCCCGACAATGTGCTCGATTCTCCAGGTATAGAATTCTTCAATTCCTATCCACGTCCCCGCACATTCTCTGTGGGTGTGAACATTGGTTTTTAAGCAAGTTGAATATTAATACGTAAAAACAATGAAAATACAATATATTCTTTCCGTAGCCCTGCTGGTTAGTTCTGCCTTAATCTCGTGCACCGATCTCAACGAACAGCTCTATGATAAGGTCTCAATGAATGATTATGGCAAGAACGAAAGCGAAGTGTCTACCATCGTAGGTGGTGCCTATGCCTCATTAAGAGGCTATGGTTCGGGCACTCCTGAAGGCGATGGTGTCAATTGTTATCCCACGTGTGAATATGTCTTTTTCACGACAGAATGTTCCAGCGATGAAGCATGTATCCCCACAAGAGGCACCGATTGGTATGATGGTGGACGCTATCAGGAGTTTCAAAAGCACACTTGGGATGCCAATAATACTGGCGTTTTGTCGCTTTGGCGTTACAATTTTACCGGTGTAACGAAAATCAACGGCATGATTTATCAGGTGGAACAGAGCACCCTTTCAACCGCACAAAAAGAAGTTGTGGAGGCAGAACTCCGTGGCCTTCGTGCTTATTACTATTATAATCTGCTCGACAATTTCGGCAATGTGCCCATCAGTACCGACTTTACGGATAAGGCTTTGCCTGCCAATGCATCGCGCCAAGAGGTGTTTAACTTTGTCGAACGGGAGCTCAAGGCCGTGATACCTTTGTTGCCATCAGGCATCCAATATGGCAAATTCACCAAGAATGTTGCCTACACTTTGTTGGCACGTCTGTATCTCAACGCCGAGGTTTACACGGGCACTCCACGCTGGCAAGACTGCTTAAACGCATGCGATAAGGTGCGCGGCTATTCGCTAACGCCCAATTATAAGGCCTCTTTCGCGATTAAAAACGAAGACTCTCCTGAGATTATCTTTGCCATTCCTTACGATCATAAGCAAGGGACGGTGGGCAATTACTTGGCATCGATGACCTATCATTACAACCAAAAGGAGGCTTTTGACCCCGCAGGGAAGTATCAATGGTGTGGTAATGGCATTTGTGCACAGCCTGGAGTTTATTCGTCTTTCGAGGCAAATGATGTGCGACGCAATTGTCTTCTCATCGGGCAGCAGTATAATGCGGCCACTGGAGCACCTGTGTTGATGGCCAATGGTGAACCATTAAACTACACCGAGGCGATTCAAGATTTCACCAATGCTTTGCAAAATGAAGGAGCACGTCTTGACAAATATGAGTGGAGTGCTAACGATCAGTGGGAAAGAGACAACGATTGGGTGCTCATGCGCTATGCAGAAGTACTCATGATGCAGGCTGAAGCCAACTTCCGTTTAGGCTTCACGCAGAACGCACTCGATAATATTAATCTTGTTAGAAGGCGCGCAGGACTCAATGATTTGGTAGCCCTCACCCTTGATGATTTAGACAAAGAGTGGTTACATGAGTTTGTATTCGAAGGCCTTCGACGCACCACCAACATCCGTTTCGGCACATTCTTCCATGCATGGTGGGAGAAACCCGCAGAGGCCGACAACCATACGGGACTCTATCCCATCCCTAAAGTGGAACTCGATAAGAATGCTAATCTAAGACAAAACCCGGGTTATTGATTGTAGTCTATGGAACATCAGGCGTGGGTTGGCGTGCACAATGCCAATCCACCGCCGTGTTTCTATCGTGAAGCGTATCTTCCTAAGCCATCATAAACTCCCGAAGAGATACAAAAACTTTAACATTTATAGTAGATATGAATAAATATATATTACCTTTGTTGCTCTATTGCGGCCTGCTAACTTGGAGTGGTTGTGAGGAAAGCTATCCTTCAGCTCCTAAAAAAACAGCCGAGATTGCCGACCAAACAGCAGTAAATTACCCTGTAAAGAAGACCAATTCGATGGGTATTTACGTGCATTTTATGCCGTGGTTTGAAACCAATACAAGCAACGGAACGCATTGGGGCTACCACTGGACCATGCAGAATTGCAATCCCGATGTGGTGGATGGCACAGGAAAGCGGCAGATTGCATCGCACTATTATCCCTTGACGGGGCCTTATGCTTCAGGCGATGAGGCGATATTAGACTATCAATGTCTGCTCATGAAATATGCTGGTGTCGATGGGGTGATGGTCGATTGGTATGGAGTGCATAGCGATAATGCGGTGGCAAAACATAAAAGCAACACTGAAGCCTTGGCAAAAGCTGTAGCGAGGGCTGGGTTAAAGTTGGCCATTGTCTATGAAGATCGCGAGCTCGATGGTACGAAAGACAACATGGAACGCTTGCGTGAAGACATGCGTTACCTGTCAGAAACGTTCTTTCGTCAGGACTATTATGTGAAAATCGATGGTAAACCGCTGCTGATGATCTTCGGACCTGTGCAGATCAAACGAGGAAAAGATTGGTATAGGGCCTTTGCTATTTAAAGGATAAGCCAGTGTTTCTGTGTCTGAATGGTCATGCGCAATATGCCAACAATGGTGGCTACACCAATAGTGAGGGCGAATATGAGTGGGTAAATCCAGCTCCCGACTACTCGGTAGCACAGCATTTTAAATATTATATCGGTGGGGCGATGCCCGGTTTCCACGACTATTATCAGGAAGGTGGTGCAGGAACGGGTTATACAACCTACGATGCTGAGCACGGAGCACTCTTCAATCGCCAGCTCAATGCAGCCAAATCGGCTGGGCTAAAAATGGCTGCAAGTGAGCACATGGAATGATTATGGTGAGGGCACAACGATAGAACCTACACGCGAATATGGTTATCAATATCTCGTAGCCTTGCAGCAATTTGCAGGTGTTTCCTATCGTCAAGCCGATTTAGAACTTATTTATCGTTGGTACACCTTGCGTCAAAGCAAGCCCAATGACCCACGTGTTCAAACGGCCTATCAAGCACTTGTGCGCTTGGAAATAGATAAGGCACGCGAGATTTTAAAAGTAAAAATAAAAGATGAAGTTAGTTAGATTTATGTTTTTGGTGGTAGCCTTGGCATTCGCTTCTGTAGTGAGTGGCAAGGTGTTAACGAAAGTGTCGTCGCCCGATGGCATGCTCACTTTGACCACTGGTATCACACAACAAGGACAACCCTATTATCAATTGCAGCGCGGCAAGCGTCTGCTCATCCAGCCCTCACTATTGGGTTTGCAGCTCAAGGATGGTGCTTTGGATAGAGATTTCCGCCTTCTTGGCTTCACACGTGCCACGAAAGATGAAACATGGCAGCAGCCTTGGGGCGAGGAAACCAGCGTGCGTAATCATTATAATGAACTCACCATGCAGCTTAAGCAGCGCGCCGGGCAAGGTCGTTTGCTCACCATTGTCTTCCGTGTTTTCAACGATGGCATCGGTTTTCGCTATGTTTTTCCGCGTCAACCGCAGCTTACCGACTTCGTTATCATGAACGAAGAGACACAGTTTGCCTTCCCTTTCGATGCGCAAACCTGGTCGATTCCCACCGAAGGCACCCATTATTATGAAGCCTTGTGGACGGCATCGCCGCTCAGTAAAAAGCCAATGGTGTCGACACCTATCACGATGGAGGTGGATGATAGCCTCTATATGGTGGTTCACGAGGCCAATCTCACGGATTATGCTGCACTCAATCTTCAGCCAATCTCAAGCCAACAAGGTGGCGTTACAGTGCAATCGAAGCTCGTCCCTTGGCAAAATGGTGACTTGGTCTATGCCAAAGCACCCTTCGTTTCGCCTTGGCGCATGGTGATAGTAGCGCATAACTTAGCTGAAGTAGCGGCCTCTCGGCTCATGTTAAACCTCAATGAGCCTTGTAGAATCGGCGATACTTCGTGGTTGGAGACTGGAAAATATGTCGGTATTTGGTGGGGAATGCACATGAATACCATGACCTGGTCACAAGGCAACAAGCATGGAGCAACGACCGAGAACACCCGAAAATATATCGATTTTGCAGCACGCCACGGCATGAAAGGTGTGCTGGTTGAAGGTTGGAACTATGGTTGGGACAACGATTGGGGCAAAAGAAGGTGACAAATTCTCATTCACAAAGCCTTATCCCGACTATGATTTTGCAGGGCTTCAACGCTATGCTTTGTCAAAAGGTGTGAGTCTTGTTGCTCATAATGAAACGGGAGGTGCAGCCAAAAAACTACGAGCAACAGCTTGATAGTGCCTTTGCATTGTACCAGCGTATGGGTATTAAAGTGGTGAAAACAGGCTATGTAAACGATAAGTTAGACCATCGCGAATTGCAACATTCTCAGTATGGCGTGCGCCATTATCGCAAGGTGATTGAGACGGCAGCAAAATATCATCTCATGATTATCAATCATGAACCTGTGATGCCTACAGGCCTGCAACGCACTTATCCCAATCTTGTTTCGGGCGAAGGTGCACGCGGACAGGAGTATAATGCTTGGTCGGGTGATGGCGGAAATCCACCTTCTCACCTTTGCATCTTGCCCTTTACACGTATCTTAGCGGGTCCACTTGACTTTACACCAGGCATCTTTCGCATCGAAGGACGTGTGCATCCGCAAACCCATCCACAAACAACTTTGGCCAAACAGCTTGCGGCTTACGTGGTGATTTATGCCCCTTGGCAGATGGCTGCCGATGAAATAGAGAACTATCAGGGGCAACCTGCCTTCAAATTCATTGAGGAAGTGCCCACCAACTGGCAGCAATCACGCGTGTTGATGGCCGAGTTGGGCAAATATGTGGTTACAGCTCGCAAAGATCGCGATAGCGAAAACTGGTATGTTGGTGGCATGACTGACGAGCAAGCGCGCGACCTCACGCTGAAGTTTGATTTTCTTGACAAGGGTGCTCGCTATAAAGCTATCATCTATCGCGATGGAGATGGCGCCTCTTATCAAGGCAATCCCTATCCGTTAGCTATCGATCGAGCAGCTCGTTTCTACAGAGACACTCCTGCCCATCCATTTGGCAAAGAGTGGCGGATTTGCCATTCAGCTCATTAAGCAGTAAGACATTCTCACATAAGGCCACACCATAACTGCCTTGGCTACACGGGTAGTGCATGAAAATACATCATAGCCGGCGGAAGGATGTGGGCAGAAAGTAGAGATGCATCCGTGGTCTTGAAATCTGCATGTGGCCTCCTCTTTTTCTTAACATTTTTCATGTGCATAGCGATGCACAGATTGAAATTTTCATTGGTAAACACATGTTTTTAAACAATTACGATTACAAGGCAGGCGCGTGGCATGTGAATGCCGCGCGCTTTTTTGTTGTTTTTAGCGTGAGTATGAGCCAGGTCGAGCCTCATCCTCGTTGATTGCATCGTCCTTCCCATGTGATGAGGGCAGCAAAATCATGCAAATAGCATTGCGATATGACCCATTTTGCGGTGAAATAGCGCGCATATTATCGGCTAAAGTGGCCTATATTGTTTTCAGCTTTGCAGCCGTGTGCGCAGAACCTATACCGGGTGTGCTTCTTTGCTTTCACGATATTTAAAAGCTTTTGTGGATGAATGTGCGAAAATATCTGTAATTTTGCGACATGATGAAGTGGAACATCCTCTTGTTGATGCTGCTCACTGTTGCGGTGCAGCAGGCGAAAGCACAGGCGAAAGATGCGAAAGGGGCACCCCAAGCGGTGGCTCCCGAGGATCGACCTGTCGACATGGACGACCCCACTTTCGTGCCAATGGTGCGGGTGGGCAAAGGTGCTTTTGGGCAGAGACTCCGTGCAATATGTCGAGCTCAACAACATCTATGTTTATCCACAGCCCACGTTTCAAAATGAAGAGCAGCGGCAGGCCTACAATCGTTTGGTGTATAATGTGAAGAAGGTGCTGCCCATCGCCAAAGAGGTGAACCGCATTATTGTGGAGACCTACGACTACATTCAGACGCTGCCCAACAAGAAAGCTAAGGATAAGCATTTGGCTTACGTGGAAAAAAAGTATCAAAGAAGAGTATTCGCCGCGCATGAAAAAAAGCTCACTTATCAACAGGGGAAGCTGCTCATCAAATTGGTTTATCGAGAGACAGGTAGCTCGGCCTATGGCACGTTGCAGGCCGTTTTAGGTCCTGTGCGCGCGGGCTTTTTGGCAGGCTTTTTGCATGGACTTTCGGTGCAAGTTTGGCTAAGAAATACGACCCCAATGGTGTCGATCGTCTTACCGAACGCGTGGTGCTGATGGTAGAAGCAGGGCAGTTGTAACAATACATGTATGAAAAAAACAATGAAAAATAGCAATGGGAGTGGTGGCCGCCGCAGTGGTTTTGGGTGGTCTGCACTGGTATAGAACGCATCAAACGGCATCGGCTGATGTGGAGGAAGCTACCGAAGTAGAGAAATTTTCGCCCGTAGGACCCACGTTTAATGCCGACAGTGCCTATGCGTTTACGGCGGCACAATGCGCTTTTGGCCCACGCGATATGAACAGCAAAGGCCACGACCGTTGCGAAAAGTGGATTATAACGCAGTTCGAACGCTATGGCTGCACGGTGGAAACACAGAAGGCTGTGCTCAAAGGTTATGACGGAACGCCGCTGCACAGCACGAACATCATTGCCCGCATTCATCCTGAAGCCAAGACAAGATTGCTGTTTTGCGCCCATTGGGATAGTCGTCCTTGGGCCGATAACGACCCCGACAGCACGCAATGGCGTAAGCCTATTTTGGCCGCTAACGATGCAGCCAGTGGCGTAGCCGTGATGCTTGAGTTGGCCAGAACCATTCAACAAGATGGCAAACTCAACGCCAATGTGGGCATAGATTTCGTTTGTTTCGATGCCGAAGATTGGGGAACGCCGCAGTGGTCGTCGCAACCTGACGACGAGTCGACGTGGGCTTTGGGTGCACAATATTGGGCCAGTCATTATGATGCCGCTGTGAAGCCGCGCTTTGGTGTGCTGCTCGACATGGTAGGTGGCATGGGGGCGCAGTTCTATCGCGAGTTAAAATCGCTGGAATATGCCCCTGATGTGGTGAAAAAAGTGTGGCGTGCGGCTCGACAAGTGGGCTTTGGTTCGTTCTTCCTCAAGCAAGATGGTGGCGGTATTATCGACGATCATGTGCCCGTAAACGAATTGGCAGGCATCCCAACGATAGATATTATTCCGTATTATCCCGATTGTCGGCAAAGTAGTTTCGGTCCCACTTGGCACACGATGGCCGACAATATGGCGAACATCGATAAGCAAACGCTGCGCGCAGTGGGGCAGACTATGGTGCAGGTGATTTATTCTGAGCAGCCGTAGTAAAGGTTTTTTGCATATGGGAAGGAACAAATTCTCGGCCAAAGAGATTGCAGAAATCAAGAAGTTGCTGCGCCTTAAGAACGCTGGTAACCGTTTGAAACAGAAATTAGTGCGCCATGATTTGCGCGTCGGCTATGGGTTTAGCATTTCTGATTTCAATGAACCCGGCAAGGCTTTCGGTGAAACCGAACTGCAAGCCGCTATCGATCGCGATGCCATTCAGATTTTAGACGAGGCTACTATCGCTGCCATGAAGGCAAAATGGGAGCAGGTTCGTGCCCGCGAAGCTGCTGAACGACAGCAAGAAGCCCTCGATAATGGTGCCACAGATTGGCAGCAAGCTATGGAAGAGTGGCAGCAATGGGAAAACGAAACGCAAGGAAAAACGACCGAATAGCGGTGGCTTTTCCTTGCGTCTTGTGCTGTTGCGTGCGCAATGATGCGCTGCAATGCGACGTAATCTTTTCTTTTTAAAGGTGAAATTTACAGGGCGATGTGCTCCACATCGACCTTTTCGTGCAGGAAAATTTGTGCACTTTCCTGAAATTTTAAGGGATTTTCGGTGGTCAGATAGTGGCAGGTTCCCTCCTTGGTGAGCCTGTTTTCCATCTCAGGATGGCGCGAAAGGTAGTCCTGAAGGCTATGGGCTACATATTCACCTTGCGGAACAATGCGCACATTGGAGCTGGCATATTTCTTAATCTTGGGCAGCAACAGCGGATAGTGTGTGCAACCTAAGATGACAGTATCGATGAGAGGATCACGCGACATGAGCTCATCCATTCGTTTTTTCACAAAATAATCGGCACCAAGGCTATTGGCTTCGCCATATTCTACCAACGGAACCCAGAACGGACAAGCCACACCTGTGACCTTGATTGCCGGCCAAAGTTTCTGTATTTCGAGCGTGTAGCTGTTGCTCTTCACGGTGCCTTCAGTAGCTAAGAGTCCCACATGGTTGTTCGATGTGAGCGTTCCAATGACCTCAGCTGTCGGCCGAATGACCCCCAATACACGTCGATTGGCATCAAGATGAGGCAAGTCATGTTGCTGAATGCTGCGTAAAGCCTTGGCCGAAGCAGTGTTACAACCTAAGATAATCAGTTGGCAACCTAACTCAAAAAGTTTGATGACTGCTTGACGAGTGAACTGATAAACCACGTCAAACGAGCGTGTACCATAGGGCGCACGCGCATTGTCTCCCAGATAAAGATAGTCGTATTGCGGCAGCTGTTGGCGGATGCTATGTAGGATAGTGAGGCCACCATAGCCCGAATCGAATACCCCTATGGGGCCAGGTTGTTGCGAAAGGGGCATTACTGCTGGCGATTAACGATGTCCTTTACCAAGGCACTGATGTCTTCGCCCATCGCTTTGTTGACGAAAGGCACGGCATTGTTGTCGGTGTTAAGAATGAAAGCATAGCCCCGATCAGTTCCAATGCGGTTAAGAACAGTACGTAAGCGTGCCAAGACAGGTGCTTTAGCGTCTTGTTCTGCCAGCTCTAATAGCCGTTTAGACTCAGCAGCAAAGGCCGCATTCTTCTCTAAAAGCTCTTGAATTTCGGCCTGACGTTTGCGCAAGATGGGTAGCGGAAAGGTGCGCTGACCGTCTAAAAGAGCTCATATTTCTTATTGAACTCATCTTCTACGCGCTGTGCTTCTGCCTGATATTTAGCTTTTAAATCAGCTAAATTACGCTCGGCTGCAGCATAGTCAGGCATGGCCTTGAGTGCTGTCTCAAAGCTAAGGTAGCCATATTTGAATGAGGTTTGTGCTTGCAAGAGTGTACATACGCAAGCGAAGGCGAGCAATAAAAATATTTTCTTCATCTTGATAATGGGTTGTTGGGAGGGCCTTTATCATGCCATGGGCATGGTGTTGGCAGTTAAAACGCACGAAGAGGGGGTATCGAGGCATCTGTATGAAACGAAAGTAGGGACGCACCATTTGTGCGTCCACATGGGTGATGCCCTATGGTTCATACGCTATCGACACACGATGGCGCGTGTCTTTTATCTCGACATCTCCTCTTTTCTGCGCTGTTTGTATGGTCTTATTTCATTTTGTTGAGCTGCGCTTTTACGTCAGCTGTAACATCTTTGCTCAAAGTAGAACTGATGTAGGGGATGCCTGCGCTGGTATCCATGATGTAAACATAGCCGCCTGCCTGGCCAACAGCCTTGATAGCGTTTACCAATTTGGTGGTGATGGGCTGCATCTTGTCTTGCTGTTCCTTGGCCAATGACTGTTGGTTGTCTTGCAATGCCTGCTGATACTTTTGATAGAGGTTGTTGAGTTCGGTCTCAGTCTCCTGCTGTTTGGTAGCATTCATTGTAGACTTATTCTTGTCATACTCTTGGCTTTTGCGCTGCAATTCATCTTGCATAGCTTTGAGATCATTCTCATATTGCTTTGCTTTGGCTTCCATTTCGCCACGTGCTTTGATGAACTCAGGCATTTGTGACATCACTTCTTGTGCATTGATGTGACCAAATTTCTGTTGTGCAAATGTTGCTAAAGGTGCAAAACATGAGCAACATTAAAACTAACTTCTTCATGTTGTTTTGTCTTTATTGTTTATATTAATTAAATAATTCTTTTTTTATCGGTTGTAACCTAAACGTTGCAACACCTCATTCGAGATGTCGATTCTGGGACTGCCAAAGATGATGCTTTGGTCGCTGGAACGGTCGAGCACGAGGCTGTAGCCACGATAATCGGCCACCTCTTTCACCGCGTTATACACTTCTTCCTGTATGGGAGCCATGAGACTTTCGCGCTTTTTAAAGAGCTCTCCCTCAGGACCAAAGTAGCGTTTCTTGAGGTCGGCAGCAGCTTTTTTTCTTTGTTCATGATTTGCTCTTGCTTAGTCTTTTTTTCTGCTCTTGCGAGAGAAACGCCACCTCGTTTTGATAGTTCTTATAGAGTGTGCTGGCCTCGTTGTTGAGGGCTTCGACTTCAGCTTGCCACTTTTTTTGCTGGTTTGATTGAGTTGCTCATTGGCGCGCTCGTAGGCAGGAATGTTCTTTAAAATATATTCCATGTCAATCAAAGCAAATTTCTGTGCATGTGCCATTGTGGGCAAGAGTGCCATGGCAAGCAGCGCCATCAGTAGGCGCAAACCATTTTTCCGAATGAGTTTCTGTTTCATGTTCACATCCTTTCTTCTTGTTGTTTTATAGTCCTGCGGATGAGTGCGTTACCGAAAGGCCTTGCAAAGTGCGCCATATTGCGTAATAAAGTGCACTGCTTTGTGCGATAATTCGATAGCTTTTGTCATCCCATCTGCATGTTTTTACTTTTTATATGAGTTATTTTAAAATTCTTGTCCTAAGATGAAGTGGAACTGACTGCCACCTTTTCGATTGTTGACATTGTCGCGATCGAAGCCGTAGGCCCAGTCGATACCCATCAAGCCCACCATAGGAAGGTAGATGCGTACACCGAGACCGGCACTGCGTTTCATATCAAAGGGATTGAATTTGCGGGTGTCGTCCCACGCATTTCCGGCTTCAACGAAGCCCAATCCATAGATGGTGGTGTTGCCTAACATTAACGGATAGCGCAGCTCCATGGTGAAACGGTCGTAGGCATAGCCATTATAAGCGAGCGAACCATTTTCATATCCGCGCAGACCTATCGTCTCATCGGCATAGGTTGAGGAGCTTCCGCTCATGCCATCACCACCGACATAATAGGTTTCGAATGGTGATTTCTTATATTTATTGTAGCTACCTAAGAGGCCTAATTCCATGCGTGTCATGAGCACGAAGCACTTTTTGTCCACCGCTTAATGCCGTGTATGTGCGTGCTTTAAATTTCCATTTGTGATATTCTATCCACCGATATTTCTTCTGTTGTTCGGCAGAGAAGGTTGGAGAATTGGGGTTCATAGCCAGGTGGCGATAATCCTTTTTGTTCCAAAGGCTCCAAGGTGGTGTGATGGTTACGCTGGCTGTGAAGTCGGAACCATAGCGTGGAAAAGAGCGGATTATCAGTTGATGTGCGGCTCAACGAGATGCTCAAGTTGAGGTTGTTGGCTGCACCATTGCTCATGAGGAAGTAGCGCCAGTTCTTTAACTGATAGCGTTGATAGCCCAACTGCGCGGAGAGTACAAAGTAATCATCGGGCCATCGCAAGCGTTTTCCCCATCCAACGCTGACACCATAGTTGAGCATATAGGTGTCGGGGTCGAGGTAATTCTGATACAGGCTGCTACCATTGTATCCATAACCATAGTTACCATAGTAGGAACTGAGGTAGTTTTGGCGGTAGGCATCATTGTAATAGCTGCTCGACACATCGGTCATCTTGCTGAAATAGCCACCAAGGCTGAATTGATTGGGGCGTTTCCCACCGAGCCAGTTGGTGGAGTAGCTGGCGTTATAGCTTTGATAATATTTACCATTTGTTTGTGCACCAAGGCTCAACACCTCACCATCACCGATAGGCATAAAGCCTCTGCGTTCTTTATTCTTGCGGAAGAGGTTGGCCATGGAGAAGTTATTGAGTTTTAATCCCACACGACCGATGACACCTGTTTGTCCCCATCCTAAAGAGAATTCAATCTGGTCGTTGCTCTTTTGCTCGAGGTTGTAAGTGATATCCACGGTTCCATCTTCTTGATTGGGCGTTACATCGGGGTTAGAACTCTTCTCAGGATCGAAATGACCCATTGATTGTATTTCGCGCAATGAGCGCATCAGCGCCTCACGTGAGAAGAGATCGCCGGGCTTTGTGCGCAGTTCTCGCCGCACAACATTCTCGTAAAGGCGCGTGTTTCCGTTGATGCGCACATGACTTAAATAGGCTTGTGGCCCTTCGGTGACACGCATTTCGAGATCAATGGAGTCGCCATCAATGTTGACTTCAGTGGGTTCGATGTGCGAGAACACGTAGCCATGGTTGTAATAGAGGTTGGAAATCGCATCATCATCCGAGCTGATGCGCTTGGTAAGGAGCTTCTGATTGTAGACATCTCCTTTCTTCATGCCAAGCATTGCATTGAGCTGTTCGGTGGGATAAACGGTATTTCCTACCCAAGTGACATTGCGCAAGTAGTAGCGTTGACCTTCTTTTACCTTTACATAGACATCAACATGCTTGTCATCGGCTGTCCAAACGCTATCTTTTAAAATGGTAGCATCGCGGAAACCATTCTCATTATATTTGTCGATGAGGTTTTTTCTATCGGTTTCCCAGCGCTCGGGTGTAAACTTTTTTGCTTTTTAAGAAGCTGCCTAAGGTGCCTGCTTCGTGGATTTTTAGAGAATGCACCTTTTTTGAATAAGCCGCCTTTTATCTGGCTCGAGGTGAGGGCATTGTTTCCCTCAATGATGATGCGGCGCACCTTCATCTTTTGCTTTTTATCTACATTCACATCCAAGATAACTTGCCCTTTGTTGGCTACATCTTCGCGTTGTGTGATGTTGATCTCAGCGTTTTTAAATCCTTTATCATCGAAATAGCGCTTGGCTAAAAATCTTAGCACGGTCAATCATGTTAGGTGTTATCTGCGAACCTTTCAGCAGTCCCAACTTATTTTTCCATGTCGTCGCGTTCACTTTTTTTCAGTCCGGTGTAGTTAATGGTCGACACACGCGGACGTGCTTGTAGGGCAATATTGAGATAAATCTTGTTGCCAACAATCGAATCGGCTGAGATTTGCACATTGGAAAATAACCCATGTCGCCAATAGCGCTTCACGGCATTGGTGATATCGGTTCCAGGGACGGTGATTTCTTGTCCTACTTGTAGGCCGGAAATGCCCGTGAGCATGTAATCTTCATAGCCTTGTATGCCCGACACTTTGATGCCACCTATCACACAAACGCGCGGCGTTCCGGCATAGGAAATGTCGGGAAACACGATTTTGTCTTGTGCATAGAGGGCTGTGTGATAGGCAAAGCCTGCAGCTAAGATGAAAATTACTTTTCTTATATTGTTCATTATCGATACTATTTCGAAACGTTATTCTTATTTGTTCGTGGGAGCTTCAGCATCAATTTGTGCCCCTGTTTTGCCAAATCGGCGTTGACGATGTTGGTAATCTGCAATCGCTTTGTGCAGGTCTTCTTCTTTAAAGTCTGGCCAATAAGTGTCACAGAAATAGAGTTCTGAATAGGCTATCTGCCACAACAGATAGTTGCTCACACGCAGTTCGCCCCCTGTTCGGATGAGTAAATCGGGATCGGGCATGAAGTTTGTGCACAGATGTTGCGCTAAAGTCTCTTCAGAAACAGGTGGTTCAGGCCGGCCTTCTTGTCGTGCTGCCTGCTGTTCGGCTACGATTTTTTTGTACAGCTCGTGTGATTTCCCAGCGCGAACTGTAACTCAATGCCACCACCATCGTCATGGTGTCGTTGTGCTTTGTGCGCTCCTCTGTCTCGTGAAGTTTCTGTCTTACGTCTTCGGGTAAGCGCGAAAGTTCGCCTATTACGCGAAAGCGCACGTTGTTCTTCATAAAGATTTCGTCTTCTAAAGAGGTGAGCACTAAGCCCATGAGTGCACTGATTTCGTCGGCAGGGCGGTTCCAATTCTCGGTTGAAAAGGTGTAGAGCGTCAAATATTTCACACCGAGGCGTGTGGCTTCAGCTGCAATCTTCTTCACCGCATCAACACCAGCTTGATGCCCATAGCGACGAGGTTGTCCTTTTTCTGCAGCCCAGCGCCCATTGCCATCCATGATGATTGCAATGTGTTGTGGAATTTTTGTTCTATCTAACGACAATTCATTCATAACCATATTAATCTTTATTACACGTCGCACACTTTGCTTTAAAGCTGTAGGTGAGTGCGAATTGCAGCATCGAATAGGCATCCGTGTTCTTCAAAAGTCCGCTCGAAGGGATGCCAACGGGGTCTTTTATGCCGTCCAACTTGTCGCTTGTGGCGAAATGAATAGCCCACGAGAGTGCTGCATTGACGCGCTTGTTGATTTTATATTTTACACCGATTCCGAGTGGAATGTTGGCTGTGAAAAGCTTTTTCTGTGCTCCTTTGACATAGGTTGCGCCCACACCTGCGAAGAGATAGGGTGTGAAACGTTGCGCATGATAGTAGTCATGCCCGGTGCCATAAGGCCAGAAATGATACTCAAAGGTAGCGTGTGCGTCGACCAACGTGTGGCTAAACTGAGCCGGATAGCTGCCCATCGTCGGCGTGTATGTGGTTGCCTGGCGCGCTTTTCCTTTCAATTGGCCGATGCCTGCGCCCCATTCTATGGCCGTATAGGGATTGAAATTGCGGCGCATCGATAGTGCAAACATCGGTTGTAAGCAATGGGTGAGGTTGTTGTTGTAGTCACCCTAAATAGCCCAACAAGCCTATTCCGCCGCCCATCTCCATGAGATATTGGTCGTCGGTTTGCGCCGTAATGGTTGTGAACGGCAGGCTGAAAAAGAAGCGTAAATAGGGTTGTTCGCACAATGAAACGATTTTTATGGGTTGCGCAAGCCTGCGGTGTTGGTTTTCCACACCTTACCTGTTTTCGAGGTGATGAGCCACACATTTTGTTCATCATCGAGGGCAATGGCTGCCGCAAGTTCGTTGTTTTTCGAAACCAATAGGCTTCTTTAGGTCGGCATTCTGATGCCAAGTGAGGCCTCGATCTCCACTGATGTAGAATTGTTTAAACGCTGTTTGCGTGTTGGTTCCGAGCCCTTGCCCACCGAAAGCAATCAAGTTTTCGCCGATTTTCACCACTTGCAGTTGTGCTAAGCGTGGTGCTTGCGATGTCGATTGCGCCAATCCATAGTAGCTCCATGCGTGGGTTGCGGCGGCAGTGTTGAGGGTAGTGCTCCAAAGTTGCGCCTGTGCGCCAGTGGAAACGCTTGTTGCAGGGTTGCCGATGAGCACGAGATTGTGCACGTTAGCATTCACTCTTGAAGCGAAAGACAGCAGGTGAAGACAGCTTTGTGGCAGGTCGTTGCTGTTGTCTTGCAGCGTTTCTGCGGTCCAGTTGACACCATCATCAACCGAAACCAGCAGTGCTCCTGCGGCTACAGCATAGAGCTTTCCGTCGTCGTAGCCTGCAATTTGCTGCAGTGTGGGTGTGCTCATGAGCTGCCAAGTCTGCCCATCCGTGCTGCGATACACGCCGCCATTGCTATAAGTAAAGAGGTGTTGCCCGTCAGTTGTGAGGCTGTTGACGGCCGTTTCGCCCATCACAACGTTCATTGTTAGCTCGCTCCAGCCCGTGGGTTGGTTATTGGCTGTGGCATAAAGATGTGCCTGTCCGTTCTTAAAGCCCATGACAAAGAGGCGATGATTAAGCGCTACGGCCTTCATCATCGTGAGTCCTTGCAGGGCAGAAGCTACGTAAGGTGTGGCATTCCATGCAAATCTTCCTTCGGGATAGTGGCGCACATTCACGCGAATGGTGTAGTCGTTGTAGTCAGAACTGCCATCGGGACTATAGACACGAAACGTGCGTGGCTGCGTGAAGTCGATGGAGTCGTTGGTCGAGAAATAATTAAATTCGGTGGAACCTGCGGGTTTATAGACCACCAAGCCTTCGTTTTTGGCCGTCAGGTTGCACACCACTTTGCTCACATCTACGCCATAGGGGCAGCGAATCGGCGTTGTAAATTTCATGCCGAATCTGGTCGATATAGAAACGATAGGTCGCACCATTGAGCGTAGTGTGGGCGATAGAGTCGTTGCCATGCGTGTCGTTCACCAACTTGTTGTATTTGAGTGTGCCCACAGAAAAGGCTGTAATGGCAGCATCGTGATAGGTGATGCCTGTGTCATCGTTGCTTTTTTTAGGCACGAAGTCAGTGCACACAGTGTGGTGCAACATATGGTGAAGAGGAATAATTTCTGTTTCATTGCATTCTTTTCCTAATGGGAAGCCAGGAGCAAATCCTATTATTTAATGACTTTTGGCTGCAAATTTAAGTAGAATTCTGCAAATAGTGGGTGTTTTGTGTTCTTAATTATGCAAATTAAGGCTTAATCATTTGTTTTTTTAAGTTTGTTTTACTAAAACGGAAAGGCTTTGCCAAAGCCACCTTTGTTGCTGCTATAAAGGGTGGTGTTGCTTACGTGTAAGCAGGGCTAAATCAAGGTAAAATGGAGCGACTTACGCGTAAGTCGGCGCAAAAAGAGCAAAAATGGGTCTGCTGATGCGTAAGTCACGCCGAAAAAAGTAAAAATGCTTCGACTTATGCGTAAGCAGGGTTAAAATGGCAAAAAGTGGGCTTTGCTTACGCGTAAGTCGAGGCAAAACGAGCAAAAGCAGCGCGACTTACGCGTAAGTCAGCACGAAATGGCGCCATGTGAGCTGCCTGATGGGTAAGCAACGTGAAAGTGTTGGTGGGCAGAGGTGGGGTGCGCTGTAACACAAGCACATAAAAAAAGGTGCACTCCCATCAAAGACGGTTGTGCACCCCATACAATAAAAAGCAAATACTTTCTTCTTGTTTTCGTTGCCAAGCCTTTTTATTTACGCTTCTTAGCAACGGGCTGTTTGCTGCATTCCTGCTTGTTATCGCATTTCTTTTGCAGCATCCTTTCCAACGCATTCCTGCTTCTTGTCACACTGCTTCTTTGCAGCATCCTTCTTGCAGCAAGGCTTTTCTTCAGCTTTCTTTTTGGTCGCAGCAAGCCTTCTTTTTCTTTGCAACAATCCTTCTTTTCAGCGCATTGCTTCTTGTCTTTAGCGCACTGTTCGGTCTTGTTCTCTTTCTTATCTGCGTTCTTTACATTTTTGTGCTGTTGCAAAACTAAATGCGGCAACCAAGAGGGTTGCACTTAAAAATCATTTTCTTCATAACTTTATTGTTTTAAAATTGATTGCTGCAAAAGTAGTGTATTCTTTCAAATTGAAGAAAGGAATTACGAAAAAGCAAACTATTTTAAACTTATTTTCGCAAAAAGCTTCGAATTAGAAACCACAGGTGCACCCCGCAAGTGGTGAGCAAACCATAGTGTGCCCGCATCACATTGAAGCGCGCTTTGAGCGATGCCCGATGATGTTTTATGCTCATGCCGCCATCCAAATAGTTGACCACAACGGCATGGATGGGGCGCAAAACGAGGCCTTTTTGCTCGGCCATTTTCATCACACGGATGCACCAATCCACGTCGGCCGAGAGGCCAAACTGCAAGCGATAGGGGACGCGTTGTGCAAGGTCTGTGCGGGCATAAAAGGCTTGATGGCACACCAACATGCCCCATTTGAAGTCGCGCCACGATAGATTTTGGGGTGGCATGAGGCGGCGATGACGCAGGAAATGCCCCGTGTTGTCCACAATATCGGTGTCGCCATAGAGCACACCGGGCAGCACTTCGCCCTCGCCAACAGCACTGGCCACTTGCTCAAGAGTGTCGGTTTGGGGAAAGGTGTCGCCGGCATTGAGAAACAACACGTAGTCGCCTGTGGCGCGTTGCAGCCCTTTGTTCATCGCGTCATAGAGTCCTTTGTCGGGCTCCGAACGGTAAACTATGCGGTGGAGTGGCTCGTGTTGCGTGCGTTGTTCTGCAATATACGCCTCGATGAGCGTGGTGGTTTGGTCGCGCGATGCACCATCTACGAGCACATGTTCTACATGCGGATAGGTTTGTTGCGCCACACTTTCGAGGGTGCGTTGAATTTCTTTTTCGGCCTGAAACGTGCAGGTGATGATTGAAAAATGTAATCATAGGTAGGGGTTTTTGTGGGTCAATGCTTGCTGATAAACTTCAATATATTGCTTGGCCACTGCTTGTTGTGAATAGTGCGTGGACACTTTGTGCAGTGCTTCGCGACGCAATTGGTCGTAATCGGCCTCGCAAATCACCCAGCGAAGACCATGCGCTAAGTCGTCAACGCTGCGGTATTGGGGCCACATAACCATTTTGCCGATGGTCGATTTCCTCAGGAATGCCGCCCACATCGAAGCCCACACACGGCACACCGCAGGCCATAGCTTCCATGATGGTGTTGGGAAGATTCTCGGAAAGTGAGGGCAAAACGAACACGTCGGCGGCGTTATAGCAGTCGATCAACTGCTGGGTGTCGCTGATATAGCCGAGGTTATAAATCTCGAAGTCGAAGATATCGGCTAATTTTCCGCGTGCTTCGCCCATCACGGCGATGGCCGTTGTTTGCAGCATCTCGGGGTGTTCGGCAGCCAATTTGTGGCAGGCGTCGCAAAGATAGAAGAAGCCTTTGTTGGGATTGCTCACGCGTTGGGCAGCAAACAGAATAATTTTTCTTGTCTTGTGGCAGCCGCATTCGCTCGCGAGCTTGTTGTTGATTGCCAGGACGAAACACGTGGGTGTCGATGGGATTGGGAATGGCTTGTATCGTTTGATGGGCGAGGATGCCGCTCTTGCGCGCCTCGTCGGCAAGCCATTGACTGCACGTAACGATGGAAATGGGTGCGTCGTGCAGCAGCTTTTTCTTGCGTTTAAACACCCGATAGGACAGGTCGTGCCGCGAACCTCCATGCGGAAGCAGTCGGCATTGGCCGCAAGATGTGTGGAAATGTGTGCAGTCGAGCGTGACATGACAGATGCCAGTAGCGGGCCAGATGTCGTGCATCGTCCACACAATGGGCTTGCCACTGTGCAGAATTTTGCGAATGCTTTTCAGCGAGAGCATGCCCTGATTGATCCATGACAGGTGGATAATGTCGGCCGATTTGAATTCGGGTAGTGTTGTGATGTCGGCACCTGTGTTGGCGATGTCGACTTCGAAGAGATGCGTTCGGCTGAAATGTAGGTGGCAAAACACGCACCAACGCTCCCAAAGAAAGCGCAAACGATTAAGGAAAGGGTGGGGTAAAGCCGCCACGGTGATATCATCTGTCTGCTTATCACGCACGAGCATTGTGGCCTTTACACCATTATTGTTGAGAGCATCCATGAGATGATTGGCCGCCAAAGCAGCTCCTCCGATGCGCTCACTTGTGTTCACAATTAAAACTCTCATTTGTTTTTTTCTGTCTATAGCCTGCGGACTCCAATGGGTTGGCTTGGCATTTCCTTTTCTTATATATAATAAGGTGTAAGCGTTTTGCTACATGCCGCCTTGCTTATGCAAAGCAAGTGCCAACGAGTGCCATGAATATAGATGCTCAAATGGCCGAGTGCCGCTTTTGCTTATGCAAAAGCAAGTGCCAACGAGCGCCATGAACATAGATGCTCAAATGGCCGAGTGCCGCCTTGCTTATGCAAAGGTATAGTTTTTTTCTTTCATTCCTTTCTTTGTGCAACATCTTTTCTGATTTCTCCCATGGTGTAAGTTTGTTTGTGAAGAACTCATGCTGCTGACGGAATAGTGTGTAAAGGATGTGTGGAAAACGAATCTGAAAGCGCGCTGCGTTTATTTTGGGCTTTTCCTAAGTCTTTTTGCATTAAAACTTTTGATTTATATCAAGAAAAGACTAAAAAGCGCATTATTTCGATGCAAACGTTTGCATGTTTCTCAGCAAACGTCTACCTTTGCATCATCAAAAGGTTAATAGATTGTTTAGGTTAGTAGTATTTAGTTTAGGGTTTTTAGTTATTAAAAGGTAAAGTTTAATAGATTGTTAAAAGGATAATAATGGGGACCGTGAGGTTACCATTATATTTTTGAAAGAGTTTTTCTTTAAAAATAAAAAAAGGTCAGCATTCATTTTTTTGATAGCTGACCTTTTTATTTTGTTTGTTTGATGATTTGGGTGCAATAACCATGTAAAAATGGTTGTTATTGCGTTGTCATTTGCATGTAATTATCGCGTAACTAATCAACGAAAAATAAAGAAAAAAATCGAAGTTGGCGTAAACTAATTGATAATGAGGAAGAAACAGGACAATTTGTATAGAAGTGCTCTTTTTCAAAAAAAGGGCAGGAATATGCAGATTTAGGCAAAAGTTCAGTTACCAAAGCATTACCTGATTTTTGAGATAGGTAACGATTGAGTAATGTTCGGTAACTGAATTATTTTCGCTCGTGTGGCTGTTGCTGCGGTCGGCAGTTTTCTGCATAAGTGAGGAACGCTTTAATTCGGGTAACTTTGCCCATAAAAATTAAAGCGTATGAAACAAGAGAAAATGAAGGTGTTGCTCTACCTCAAAAAGAGCGGTCTTGACAAGTCGGGCAAGGCTCCGATTATGGGACGTATCACACTTGGAAGGAATGTTGCCCAGTTCAGTTGTAAACTCTCCTGCAATCCAGAGTTGTGGAATCCCCGTGAGAGTAGAGTGGACGGCAAGAGTCGTGAGGCAGTAGAGATAAACGGCAGGTTGGAGAGTTTGCTGTTGTCTGTTCAGTCGGCTTATCAAGCCTTACTTTCCCAAGGTTGCCCATTTGACGCAACCGATGTAAAGGAACTGTTTCAAGGCAGCGTACAGACACGATGTATGCTTATCGAACGATTGGACATTCTCATCAGGGAGAAGAAAGAACATGTTGGAATTGACATTAAGGGAGAAACAATTTCCAATTACCATACTACCCGTAATAATCTTCGTACATTTATCGAAGACAAGTATAAGGTGGAAGATTTGTCTTTCTCGCAACTTACAGAAAATTTCATTTATGATTTTAGGGACTACTACTTGAACAAATTAGGATTTCAGCAAAGTAGTTTCTATGCAGTTGCATCCCAAATAAAGACCGTATGCAAGTTGGCATACCGTGAAGGATTGGCTGACACCTTATTATTTGCTAATGTAAAGATAGCAAGAGGTGATAAGAAACTCCCAAAGGCACTTGATAGACGTTCACTTGACAAACTAATGAATACCCAGTTTGGAGAGTTGGAGGAAGAATTGGAAACGGCAAGGGACTTGTTTGTTTTTGCATGTCATACAGGTGCAGCCTATTGTGATTTGATGGAATTAAGTAAGACACATCTTGTCCGGGATGATGAGGGAAGTCTTTGGCTGAAGTTCAATAGGAAGAAGACAGGTGTACTTTGCCGTATTAAGCTTTTACCCGAAGCGATTAGGATAATAGAGAGGTATCGAATCGATGAAAGGGAAAGACTGTTGCCACAGATGAAGTATGCCACCTATCAATCGTATCTTAAAGCATTGCGCCTTAGAGTGGGCATTGCCTTTCCCTTTACCACGCATACGGCAAGACACACCTTTGCCACTCTTATCACGCTTGAGCAAGGAGTTCCAATAGAAACGGTGAGCAAGATGCTCGGACATAGCAATGTAAGCATGACCGAGCGTTATGCAAAGGTTACACCCCAAAAACTCTTTGAGGAGTTTAATCGTTTCCGTTCTTTCACGGAGGATATGCAGATGAGTATTTAGCAATAGACATATTAAAAACTAAAAATCATTATGAGAAGTACATTCAAGATACTGTTCTATATTAACAGACAGAAGATAAAAAGCAGACGGCAACACCGCCATTCTCTGCCGTATCACCATAGACGGAAAGAACACAGCCATTACCACAGACGAAGAGTGCCAGCCCTCCGAGTGGAACTCCAAACAGGGTTTGACAACCAATAGGAAGACCAACCAAAGAATCAATGAGTTCAGAAAATTGGTAGAGAAAACCTATCGGGACATATTGACGAGGGACGGAGTGGTAAGTGTGGAACTTATCAAGAACAGTTTGCAAGGCATTGCCACTAACCCCACCACGCTCCTTGCAATGAGCAAGGCGGAACTGCAAGCCGTCAAGGAAAGCGTTGGAAAGTCAAGGGCAGAGGGACTTATCTGAACCTGTCTTATTCTGACCGAAATCTCCGTGAGTTTGTGGAAGATAAAGGAGTGCAAGATATACTCATATCCACCATTACGGAGGACTTGATTGAGGAATACCGCTTCTTCCTTAAAAAGCATAGGCTGAAGTCATCTACTATCAACAATAATCTCTGTTGGTTGAGTAGACTGATGTTCCGTGCGGTTAGTAGGAGGATTATCCGCTGCAATCCCTTTGAGAACACCAAGTATGAGAAGGAGGAACAGAAGATACGTTTTCTGCAAAAGAGCGATGTAATGAAACTTATGAAAATGAGTATGAATGACAAGGAAGCAGAGTTGGCAAGACAGATGTTCATCTTTTCCTGCTTCACAGGCTTGGCTATCTCAGATATGGAGAATTTGAAATACAAGCATATCCAAACGGCAGCGGATGGACAGATGTATATACGCAAAGAGCGTCAGAAGACAAAGGTTGAGTTTGTCGTGCCGTTACATCCCATAGCGGAAGCTATCATCAACTATTATAGGAAAGAGCTGGCAAGAAACGAAGAACAGCAGACGGTGAAAGAAAAAGGCGACAGCCTTGTCTTTCAACCTCATTGCAGCCGTAGCGTGATGGGCAAGAACCTGAGCATCGTGGGTAAGGCTTGCGGTATCAGACAGAGACTGTCGTACCATGTTGCAAGGCATACCTTCGGTACGATGAGCCTAAGCGCAGGAATACCTATTGAGAGCATAGCCAAGATGATGGGACACGCCTCCATATCAAGCACTCAAGTTTATGCGCAGGTGACGGACAGGAAAAATTTCGGAGGATATGGACAGGCTTATTGCCAAATACAAAGCGAAGGACAAAAAAATACCACAAATGCAATAACAAACACAAAGACAATCCCATTGGTTGTCAATTCAAATGACAGAAAGGAAGAAACGGCATGAATACGAGCTATAGACCCAAAACAATGACCGACACGTACAATCATCGCAGTTACTTTGATTGGGGCAATAATATGCAGGTTGTCTGCAAGGGTGAAGGCGAGATTGCCATGACAGAAGGAGAACTTGTGAGGTTCTTCGGTGTAACGTGGGATAAACTTAACCATAGACTGCAAGCGTTGATGAGATTTTCTAACCTGCATCCCGATGAGAGGGTTGCAGGTGAGGAAGATATTTATGCAAACGAACAACTAAAAGGTTATGCTCCGCTCCATCCGCTTCCTGTCATCATTGCCCTGTCTTTTCAGTTGGACAGCACAGAAGCGCATTTGTTCAGAAAGTACATCTGTCAGAGGCTGCAGAAACCAGCATCCATAATAACACCGATATTCCTGATAGGCAACATGGATAACTGATGGTAATACGCTTTTTTCTTTCACTGATTATATCTTACTACATAACTACAATAGGGTATAATACGGTGAAAGAAAAAAGCTTGTAGCGTAGTTAGTAAGAGAAGCATCCAGTTACTACTTAAAAACTACATACTACTTCTATTGGTAATCTTCCAGTAAGAACACACACTGCTTACCATTATATTCGTATCACTTGCAAAATGATATTCTGAAATGGAATGGAAACGATCAACCCAAATAAAAAAATAACTTCAAAGAATTTGGGTGTTTGGAAAAATACTCGGTATTTTTTTGCAAAAAATAACCGACTTAATATATGTTAATAAATAAAGAAGAGAAGAAGGTTGTTGGTATTCTTAGGAACTGTATTGAAAAAAAGCAAACACCGGTACTCTGTTTTTTTAATAATAGTTTCCCAGAATACGACGATGAGTATGTGGGCAAGATTTTATCAGATCTTGTCCGACAGGATTTGTTGTTAAGATTATCTCGTGGCATATACCTTAAAAGCGAAGAAAACTAAATTTGGTATAGTTTATCCAACTACCGAAGAGATAGCCCATGCAATTGCAGAGAGAGACAATGCTGAAATTCTCCCTACTGGAAGTACAGCGTTGAATATGCTTGGATTATCCGAACAAGTAACTATGACCCCTATTTTTCTTACCAGTGGGTCTGCAAGAAAAATCAAGTGTGGCAATAGAATCCTCACGTTTAAAAGAGGAGTACCTAAAAACTTCACCTTGAAAGGAAAGGTCACACGCCTTTTGGTACAAGCCATGAAGGCTATTGGGGAGCGAAACTATAATGAAGAGTGGGAAAGTGCCATTAGTGCAATACTTAGCAAATATCCAGAAGATGAGACCATGTCTGATGATCTAAAGGTCATGCCTACATGGATACGGCGAAACATAATAAAAATTTTAAGCAAAAACAATCATGAGTAGTTGGCAAAATCATAGTAGTGACGAACGAATAGCAATGATACAAACTGTAGGCCAGGATCATAATATCGAAGATAATGCCGTAGAGAAAGATTGGTGGGTGACGGTAGTTCTCAAAGCTTTGTTCAATACATCTTGTGGGAAATGGCTTCTTTTCAAGGGGGGAACTTCGTTGAGTAAAGGATGGAATCTCATCAATCGATTCAGTGAAGATATAGACATTTCCATTGGCAGGAACTTCTTTGAGAATGTCCTTAACTTGACATTTGCAAAGTGCGAGAACAACAATCAGGTAAAGAAACTAAGGAAAGCATCACGTGACTATATTCACGGGAAACTTTCTGCAGAACTTTCTGCAGAACTCTTTAAATTGGGGATCAAAGGGTATACTATTCAGAATGAAACAATAGCTGGGGTACCTCCAAGACCTATAGACCATGATAGTGATCCGACTGTAATTTTTGTCAATTATCAAAGCATATTGCCGTCTAGTATGCGGCTTATTGATACGAGAGTTAAAATAGAAATAAGTTGTCTGTCTATGTCTGAGCCTCATGAATATTGTGAAATTCACTCTCTTATCTTCGATAAGTTCCTGAAGAGGATGATGAAATGACCGCATCAATTAAGACTGTAACGCCATCAAGGACATTCTTGGAAAAGGCATTGCTACTTAGTGAAGAGTTTCAAAAGAAGGAACCGAGATCCCTACGTATGTCTCGACATCTTTACGATTTGGATAGATTGATGGATACAGAGTTTGCTCAGAAAGCATTGAATGATGGTAAACTCTATAAGGCGATTGTAGAACATCGTCGCCGGTTCTATCATTTGGGATATGTTGACTATGACAAAGACTATCCAGCTAAGATTGATTTTATCCCCCAAAATGAAGTAATGAATGCTTATCGTCTTGATTACGAGTCAAATATGGCAGATGGCTATATATACGGTAAAGCAAAAATCCTTTTGATGAGTTGATGAATAGAATGGAGAAATTACTTATAGATTTCAGGCGGATTGTAATTTCTTAGAGCAAGATCTGTTTATGGCTTGTTGTAGATTTTTGCGATACTACATGAAGGGTTTTTCCATAAAAAGGTTGGCAATTATCTCGTTGTAGATAACGAGCCGGCCATTAAAAAGAGGTCTTTAATCATAGATTTTTAATATTTTTTTCCAAGTTTCTCAAAAAAAGTTTCTAAATCCGTGCAGTCTTTTTAAGCAAAAACATGCTCCTTTTTAATAAAAAAAGGTATGGTATATCTATGAAAATAGATGTTAATATAAACGCATGTAAACAGGGAGAACGTGAGGCTCTCGGAAATTTATATAAGGCATATTCCGACAGATTAAAGAGAATATGCCTGCACTATGTGGCAGATGAAAGTACGGCGGAAGATATTTTTGCACGATGCTTTTATCATCATTTTTACCTCTATTAATTCGCTGAAGGACAACTCAAAATTGGAAGGATGGATGATAACGATTGTGAGAAACCTTTCGTTGAGATTCCTACAAAGTACAGAAAAAAAGTAATATTCTTTTTATCCAGTCTGGGGAAAGATGTGTTGAGCGAAGAAGACGATAAAGAAAAAAATATAGAGCTGGAGTTGTTGCTGTCAGCGATAGAACTGTTACCAGAGGGGAACCGAGAAATTTTCAAACTCTCAGTGTTGGACGGTCTTTCACATAAGGAAATAGGGGATCTGCTTGGTATCAATCCACATAGTTCTTCTTCGCAGTTGGCTCGGGCAAAGAAAATGCTGCGTGTCATATTGATTAAGTATTGGATGCTGTTTTTGCTTCCCATCCTGATACCTGTCTATATCTATTTCGTAACGAGGGACAAGTTCGTTGACACATCTGATAATAGATCAACGGCTTTAGATACTCATCATAGCTTTCCAAAACGAGACCAACAAAATGGAGCTGCTTCTCAAAAGAATGGGCAGCCAAGGTATTCTATACCTTCAAGCGCTATTGGAAATGATAGGCGTGTTTTTGGTAAAAAGACTATTCCTACTGAAGATATTTCTTCACAGATCATAACAGACAGTGTTGAATCAGAGCAGCAGCCAGTATTCTTCCATGTAGATTCCTTGCCAAAGTATTTGGCTACTGGTGAAATCAGTATAGACGACTCCGTGCTCCGTATTCCACAAATTTCAGAAGATAAAATGTTGGCATCGAATGGAAACATGAACCTCGATGTAAACCATAAGAAGAAATACCCGTGGACATTCAACTTCGGCTATTCCTCCAATGCTGGAGCCAATGGAGCTATGTCTAATTTGAACTATCTCTCGGTGGTAGATTATGCTAACGGCGGTGCGGCTGCCAAACTATATACCTGGGATGATTATGTAAATTATTTAGTCAGGAACAATGCGCTGATGGATTCTGTAGAGAGGGCAAAAATGTCATGGATTGCACTGAATAATGCAACAGAGGGCAATGCGTCTTTAGGTGAGAAGGCGCATCACTACCGCCCAAAAACATTTGGTTTATCGCTTAATAAGCAATTAAGTCAGCATTGGACTTTTGGCACAGGATTGACCTATACAAGGTTGAAGTCTGATTTTGAGAGCGAGTTTAATGGTGCGACTTTGTTGAAGAGTCAGAAAATTGATTATATAGGCATACCATTACGATTGACCTATCGTATATGGGGAAAAAGGTCGCTTCAATGCCTATACAACCGGTGGTGTGGCATTCGAGATGCCAGTCCATAGTTCGCTTGATAAGAAATATATCATAACATCCGACTCGTCGTACACTCTGAAGGGTGACATCAAGCAACGTTATCAGTGGTCCGTTAACTTGGGTATCGGTGTGCAGTACAAGCTATTCAAACCTTTCAGCTTGTATATAGAACCAAATATGTTCTATTATTTTAGAAATGGTAGTAGTCTCGAAACTTACCGTACAGAGCATCCGTTTATTATTACCGTACCATTCGGATTACGGCTTACTTGGTAAATGGAGAGAATGAATTGATAAAAAAGTTACAAAACTGTGCAGTCTTTTTTTTGTTTTCTACTCTTACAGTAAAAGACAAAACTTTAAAAAAGATGTACAGTATTTATGACTACATCCACAATGGAATGGTATTTGTCAACAATGTAGTACGCAGACAGCATAAGGAACTTACCTCTTTAATGATATATTCCACAACAAGTTGTCAGTCTCGTTGCAAACACTGTTCCATTTGGAAAAAACCTACAGAAAATCTAAGTCTGGTTGATATTATCAGAATAATGAATAGTAAATGTGTAACAAAAAGCACGATAGTAGGTTTGGAAGGAGGTGAGTTTATCCTCCATCCCGAAGCAGACAATATATTAGAATGGTTTGATACTAACCATCCTAATTATACATTGCTGTCCAACTGCCTTGCAACGAACAAGGTAATTTCTGCTGTAAAGAATCATCACCCTAAACATCTATACATATCACTTGACGGTAATAGAGAAACCTATCGTTATATGCGTGGGAGAGATGGGTATGACAAAGTGATTAAGGTTATAGAGGCATGTAAAGACATCGTGCCTATCTCCCTAATGTTTTGTCTTTCTCCATGGAACTCGTTTGAGGATATGAGGTATGTCATAGATTGTACTAAACAATATAACATTGATGTACGTATTGGCATTTACAGCACAATGTCATTCTTCGACACAACCAAAGATTTAATAGAATCCAATGATGCGGATTTCATCAGCCAGATACCCTCTTCCATACATCAAACATATGAGAACTTTGACTTTGTAGCTTTGTATGACGAGTGGAAGAATAATAGACTGAAGTTACGGTGTCATAGCATATTCAGTGAATTGGTCATCCATTCTAATGGGGATGTCCCCTTATGCCAGAATTTAGATGTAATCTTGGGTAATATTCACGAGAATACACTCGATGAGATATTCAATTCAAGGAATACGTGCAAAATTCAATGCCAACACTCCAAGGAATGTAATCAATGCTGGATCAACTATCATCGTAAGTACGATATTATCCTGTTGAGAAATCTGGAGAAAATGTTTCCCAAGCGATTGATAGAGTTATTTTATGGGAAATATCAATGGACCAGCGACAGACAAACCACCTATAAGAAACATTTCAAGCAAATAACAGCATAGCTAAAATGGGATATTTAGATAACATCATAAGCAGATACAAGAGCATGCGCAGTATGAGGGAACTGTGCCATACCTACACGCAGCAGTATGCGCTGGTAGGTCTCGGCAGTCATTGTGCAAATAACCTGTTGCCCGTCATACAGTATCTTCAATTACCCCTGAAATATATCTGCTGTACCTCAGAGAAGAAAGCCGAGCTGATTTCTCAAAAATACAAGGGAGTCAAGGGAACTACATCTTTACAAGATATTCTGAATGATGATATGGTTTCGGGAGTCTTTGTGGCTGCTCATCCACATTCACATTTTCATATAGCAACTGAAGTTATCAAAGCTGGGAAATCCTTATTTATAGAAAAACCGCCATGTGAGAATGAAAGAGAATTAAAGTCTTTGCTCGATACTATCATGCTATATGGCTCACAACATATCGTTATCGGACTGCAAAGACGTTTTGCTCCTGCCACTCAAATTCTGCAAAAGCGATTGAAAGGTGATGGCAAACGACATTATCATTATCGCTATCTTACGGGGCTATACCCAGAGGGTGATGCCCTGCTTGACCTGTTCATCCATCCTCTTGACTATGTAACATTCCTTTTTGGAGAGGCAAAGATAAAAAAGCTTGGATGTCATTCGCAGTAGAGATGGCGCCCAAACTTTATTTCTTGTATTGGAGCACCAAGATATAACAGGTATGTTGGAACTATCAACAGATTATTCTTGGCAAGAAGCACGGGAACAGCTAAATATCAGTACAGATAAAGGACTTTATATGTTGGAAAAACATGGAGCAACTCGATTTCACACCGAGACGCTCTGCAGTGTTGGGCGTTCCGTTGGAGAAAAATATTCCGAAAACAATACAACCGTAGTCAATCTATACGGAAGAAACGGCTTTGTTCCAATGATTGGGAATAACCAAATCGTTTCCCAAGGATTCTTCTCCGAAATCAAGACATTTGCTGATATGGTTGAAAACAGGTATGAGACTAATCATACTTTGGGCATAGAAAGTGTCAGCCATGTTTATTCCTTAATGTCAGAAATAAAAGAAGTATATGAAGGCAATTGGTGTCCATTAATATTTTAATAACTAATTAAATTCGACAAATTATGAAAAAAAGTACTTTTTGTGTATTGCAAGTGCTCATTTTGTCATCATTGTTGTTTATTGGTTGCAGCAATGAAGATGAGCCGGTTTCAACTCCCACAATGCAAGTTTCGAGAACAGAATTGTTTGCTATAGGGACAACCCGAATGACAAGAGCTGCTCCAAGCTCCTATCTTTTTACACTTGACAACATCAAGTCTTTCAACGCGCAGACCCGTGAGATTATCTTCCAGGATTTTTGAGCCGATAAGTCAGATCTTTCCCATTTACCGTAACATCGAAATACATTCGTATGGTAAGGTTTTACTCCATATCTCAACATTTGTATCTTCTTTTTAATAGCCAAATTTTTCACAGACTTATCATTAGTTTCAGAATCTGGCAAGTTTTATCTGAGTGACTGTTACCCACGCAATATTGAGGACAATAGTCAATATGTTAAAGAGAACAAGGCCATTCAAAAAAACAAAAAGAAAAAAAGAGCGGCAGAATGGGGAGAGTTTCTCTCAATACTCAAAAAAACACGGAAAGTTGATTGAATAGTAAAACACTATCCATAAAATGTATGTCTTTATTGCGGATTTCAGCAATAACAGAAATACGTAATAATATAAGCAAGAAATAACTTGTAATTACGTTTATATAAATATCAACATATAAAATCCTTGTAATTATGAAAAAGTATTTTTACAGCCTAATCCTTTTCTGTGGATTATCTGCATGTTCCTCTGAGAAGGTATCTCTTGAGCCATTAAGAATTTATGATGTTGCAAATTCTAATTGTAAGTTAAGCATCTCTCCGACAGATACACGTCCTGACTTCTATGCAGAAAAACAATGCTATGCCAGCAATATTAAGTATAGAGTTGGATAAAGACGGTGTTGCCCAATGTATGTTGGAAGATGTGAAAAGCTAACTGTGCCGTAAAAAAATATTTATGTGAATATCGCTAATCAAGATAATCAGATAACCCTTATCGTGTACCATAATGTGCTTGATGCACTTGCCGATTGCATTTGCAAATATGATGTTCGTTTTAAGATGAGTAAATTGCCTTCTGGTAATTATAAACTAAAGGTTTACTATGCTAACCCAAATATGAAATATGATGAATCTAATATTGCATATAATGGACAAGTAAATATTGTTCAGAATAGAAAAGTCTCTGTAAAATTCAAACCAGAAATAGATTTACCTGAGAATTAAAAAAATGTAGGTGGCTATTCAAAATATGACACTTGGGCTGGTATATATCAGGTCAAGTGCCATGTAGTATTGTCAATATGCCATCTTCATCTTATCTTTTTCCCTATAGTTATTTTTTAGTATCCTCTCTATTTCTGACTCCTTATAGAGTATCTTCCCTGCGAACTGCGTATAAGGAATAATTCCCTTGTCCCGATAGTCCTGCAAGGTACGGGGACTGATATACAGCCGCTCGCACACTTCCTTACCTGTGAGGAAGTGCTCACCGCCAAAGAGCGGTTTGTGTGTCTGTGCTACTTCCTTTATTCTCTTGCTTACTCCGCTGATAGCGGACAGCACCACCTGCATATCGTCAGCCTCCATATTTAAGTCTCTTACCTGTTCCATAGTTCTCTTCCCTTATTTGTTATTCTTAGGTTTGTATGTTTTCAATTTCTCCGATTTGGTTTGGAGCAATAGTTCTACATCCTCACGCCTATAATAGCACTTATGCCCGATTTGCGAGAAAGGCAGCACACCCGTGTCTCGATAGTGCTGCAATGTGCGCTTGCTGATATTAAGTAACTTGCATACATCACCATTGTGCAGCCAGTCCGTGTGATTGCTCTGTTCCCCAAATGCCTTGTGGCAGGTCTCGGCAAGACTGAGTATCGCGTTCCTCAGCTTTGCCCAATTTGAATCCGTAATGATAAAATATCCCATAGTTTTATTGTTATTTTGTTTGTAATTCTGTCTTATTGGTATTGACAACACCTTTGTCTGTTCTGCGTTTCATCACACATTTCTGCCTGCAAAAGTATGATGAGTTTATCACACTTCAAAGCAGTAGGGAACAGTAGGGAAACATCGGGAAGTTGAAGGAAAAGCTAACGCATTTTATCGGCAGTCGTTTGCGCATTCTTACCCTGTTTTCTTCTTTCACCGTCCGTTTGGCGCAAAAGATAGGGCGGTGCATGTCCAATTCAATCGGCGTTTGTTCAACTGGCTGCTTATGGCACTTTCGATATGGACAAACGCTACCATATTTCCGTACTGATTCTATCGTTTGCAATATCAGTGCAGAACACTGCAAACATGCGCAAGTGGCACACTACTACCTTTGCCTATTCTTATTGTTGTACTCTTTATTTTTGGATTAAATCAGTCTTTTCTTTCCCTATCTCCATAAAAAGCTATAAGAATTTCATTGCTAATGAACGCAACATTATGCAAGCACTCCTGAATGCTTGGAACTTACTCATTCTCTTGATAACTTCACTCTCAGAAACCAAACCAAGCATATAATGAAAAACAAGCGCAGATAAAGGCAAATTGGAGGGTGGGTACAGCACACTCAGACCGAGAAAGGCTTCCTCCAAGAACTCAGAGATAGAAGCCTATCTCTCCACTCACTACGAGTTCAGATACAATACGGTATTGGGAAGAACCGAATATCGTAGCAAGAATGATGCTCACTTCTCAAAGGTGGGGCGCTATGAAATCAACACGCTTCGCAGAGAGATAAACAATGACATCGGGATAATAACCTCATCGGAAAAATCTATACTCTATCATCGAGAGCAGCTTCTCCACGCATCAACCCCATACAGGAGTATTTCAAAAACTTGCCATCGGTGGATATAAGCAGTAGTTCTCCCTTTGCGTTGAAAGCCATTCCCCACTTGGCAAGTTGTGTGGTCGTGCGCAACTCCGACAAATGGCTGCCGTACCTCACCAAGTGGCTCGTGGCAGTGGTTGCCAACGCAATGGACGACCGTGAGTGCCGTAACCACACCTGCCTCGTGCTGACAGGCGAGCAGGGCAAGTTCAAGACCACATTTTTTTGGATTTGCTCTGTCCGCCTGCTCTGCACGGTTACAGCTACACGGGCAAGATATATCCGCAGGAGAAGGACACGCTCACCTATATCGGGCAGAATCTTATCGTAAACATCGACGATCGAGCTCAAAGCCCTCAACAAACGGGATGAGAACGAACTGAAAAAAACCTCATTACCAGTCCGATGATCAGTACCGTATGCCGTATGACAAGTATGTGGAAGAACATCCCCACTTGGCAAGTTTCGTGGCATCGGTGAACGGCAATGATTTTCTTACAGACCCTACGGGCAGCAGACGCTTCCTGCCCTTTGAAGTGCTTTCCATAGATATTGAGAGAGCAAAGGCTATCTCGATGGACAATGTATATGCGGAAGCCAAAGCCCTGTTAAAGTCAGACTTTCGCTATTGGTTTGACGATGAAGAGGTAACGGAACTATATAGGGAGAGTGAAGACTTTCAAGTACAAACTGCAGAGATGGAGCTTTTTGTTGCGTTGCTTTGAAAAAGCCAACGGAGGATGAAAGTTATTCGTTAATGACCACTACGGAGATACTCACTTATTTGGGTATTTATACTCACCAACCACTTGTTGCCAAGCGTATGGGCGAAGCCTTGAAGAAAGCAGAATATATAAAGGTGAGCAAACGAAGAAATGGTGGTAGCCCCATCTATGTCTATAAGATTAGGAAAATCTTGCCCTGCCCGCTCTTTCAAACTTGTAGTAGCCAAATGTAGTAGAATGTGTAGTATTGTCTTATACTACAAAGTCATACTGATTATCAATCACTTATCACAGAATAGTATGTAGTAAGAAGAAAGATGAAAAAAAGTTTGGAGGGGAAAAACTTTGGAAAAAGGTAAAAACCATAAAAACAGACAAACATAAATAATTATCATTCAACCCATTAATGTATCAAAACAATGAAAGAAGAAGATTTTTTTCACGTATCAAACGATACCCCATCGTGGAGTATCTCGAAAGGAAAGGCGTCAAGCCTGTACGTAAAACACCTACCTATGTCATGTACCGTTCACCGCTCAGGGAGGAAACGCATCCGAGTTTCAAGGTGGACACAGAGAAGAACCTTTGGATAGATTATGGCGAGGGACGGGGCGGAAGCATAATCGACCTCTGTATGCGTATGGAGGGCTGCACGCTATCGGAAGCCATCCGTCGTTTGGGGCAGACCATTCCCGACAATACAGTATATAGTTCTCACAAAGACTTCTCACAAAACAATCTCCAACCAACGATGGCTGCAAACGAGACAAGGAAACTGATAAGTATATCAGACACCCTGCCGCCACATTTACAGGATTATCTTACGAAGGAACGCTGTATCAACTTGGAAAAGGCTATGCCTTTCCTCAAATGTATCAGCTATGAGGTAAGGGGCAGAGGCTATCAGGCTATCGGCTTCGCCAACCAGTCAGGAGGATATGAGCTTCGGGACGACAATGTGTTCAAGGGAAGGATTGCACCGAAGGACATTACTCCAATATTCACGGACAGAGCGGAGCCAGTATGTATCTTTGAAGGCTTCATGGACTTCCTATCCTTCCTTTCAATGAAAGAAGAGATTACCAACCACAGCCTTGTGATGAACTCCGTGAGCAACGTGGCAAGGACTATCCGCTATTTGAATGACCGACACCTCACCCATATCCGCGCCTTCCTTGACAATGATGAAGCAGGACGGAGGGCTGTTCAAGATTTCATAAAGGCAGGCTTCCATGTTGAGGACATGAACATACATTACAAAGACTTCAAGGATCTCAACGATTTTCATGTCAGCCGTGTCCGTGAGCAGCAGAAATGGAAAGCGCAGGAACAGACACACATATCAATTACAGGACAAAACAAGAAATTAAAAACAAGTCAAACTTAAAATGAAATAGAAATGGAAAAAGGAAACTATGATGAGTGACAAAGACCTTTCATGGTTCTTGGGTGTGGAAGATGAAACAGAGAACGAATCTACTTCACAAGAAGCGACTGCAGTTCCTGAAAGAGAAAGACCAACAAACAAGCAGGACACAGAGAATACCATGCACTCCGAGCCTGCACGGAACACTGAGAGTGCAACCATTCAGAAACGCATCAGTGCCAAGATGAGAAAGAAAAACACTCGAAGCCTACAAGCAAGCCTATCTTGTGCCGACCAAGTTAAACAATCGCAAGGCGGTCTATCTGAGCAGGGAGACACAGGAACGTGCCGACTTTTATTGTGCGTAGATTAGGCGACAGAGGCAGCAACCTTTCAAGCTTTGTGGAGAACATCGTTCGTCAGCATCTGGAGGAATATGGTGAGGACATAGAGAAATGGAGAAGACTGTAAGCCGTAAGAAAAGGTAGACGGTTTTTCTGGAAAAAAAGGTCTACCCTTTCTTCAAAAATAGGTCTACCTTTTTTTGCTAAAAGGGTCTACCTTTTTCTTCTTCGGCTTAGTTCTCTGTGAGAATACCACGAATGCAGTTAGTCATAGAATGCACGGCATTCGTTTTTTAGGCTATAAAACGTTTTTAAGCGTAAATGGTTTGTTCGGTAGCATTGCAAGACGTCAGTTTGTACCCACAAACTGCTCTTGCTCCCCTCGTCAGACGGTCGGGGAGATAAGACCGTAATCACTACGTTCTCATCGGTCAGCATTCAGAAATTAAGCAACAACAAATTATCTATAATGATTAACTTTCAAAGAAACTTATATGAGCAGATACAGGGAAAAAGCTGCCCGATGGCAGCAACAGAATAAGGAAGAGCAGAAGATGAATAAGACAGAGTTCATCAAGGTAAGATGTACCTTAGAGGAAAAAGCAGCGTATCAAGTCAAAGGCAGAAAGTGCGGGGCGTAAATTCTCCGACTACTGCCGTGAGATATTACTTAATGGAGAAGTAACAGCCGTTCCCAAGATGACCGAAAAATGAGAGGGAAGCCATTGCCATCCTCCAACATACAGGAAGATTCTATGGGCAGGTTTCCAATCTCATAAAGGTCAAGGACGAGGATTGGCTACATATCACAAAGAACCTCTCGCTATGTGCCAAAGAAGCATTTAAGCGATTTTACGACCCGCATTTTCGTGTGAACGATGAGATATATAAGGTCTTAAATATGAGAAGAGATGATAGGAAAATGTAAGGCAATAGCGCACGGAAGCACAGCTCTGGACTATATTTTTAGAGAGGGCAAAATCGGTAGTCGGCTTGTCTTCCACAATCTTTGCAGCAGGGAGCCAAAGACAATCTATGAGGAAATGAAAGTGGTCAACGATTACAACACACGATGCAGAAACAAGTTCCTCCGCATCGAAATCGGTATAGCACCACAAGACGAGAAAAGGACTGCCTGTATCCGAGCTTATGAGAATAGCCCATCTGTTTGCCAAGCGAATGGGACTTGACAACCACCAATGGGTAGCGGTAACACATAAGGACACCGATAATAGACACATTCACATCATTGCCAACCGCATCAGCCTATATGGAGAAGTCTATGATACCACTTTTGTGAGCAACAGGGCTGCGAGAGTGGCGGAGGAAATAAGCAGAGAGAAAGGCTTGACCATTGCAAAAGAGGTCAAGGCAGAAAAAGAAACACCAAAAGGAAAAAGCCTGCCCTACAAGAGAGCTAACAAAGAAAGAGGTGCAACAAATCTGTTATGCTATGCTTGATAAGTACAAAGGAACAGGCGTCATGGGGCATTCCATGTTCCTTTATGAATTGAACAAAAACGGCATTACCATAGAGCGTATGAAGAACAAGCAGGGCAAGGTATATGGCTTGAAGTTCTCACACTCAGGACAATCTTTCAAGGCTTCCGAAATCGGCAGAGAGTTTGGCTACCACTCTTTGCAAAAGAACTTTGAGATAGCCAATAAAGCTGAAACAAAGGAGACAATAATAAAAGCTCACACAATGGCACACGAGACTGCAAAAGATAAAACTCACTCAGACACAAGCTATCAACTTGTGCTTCCCAGCCGTTCTTCTATCTCACGAGACAATGATACTCCACGAGCGCAAAACTCCATTGATGCAGTGGCAGACACCATTGTTAGCACAGCCGATGAATTAATGGAAGGATTGGGCGATTTGATTACACCAACTGTACAAGGCGATGACTATGCCGAAACAGCGTGGCAGCGCAAACTGAGAAACCAAGCCAACAGAAGGAAGAAGCGAGGACGAGGATTATAGTCCCATTACAGCGACAAAAATCAGCATTACAAAAATGCAGAAAGAAGAATATCTCATTAAAAAAACGCTTGTTATTCGCCAGCAAAGTATTATCTTTGCAAACAGAATAACAAGCGTTCTTTGTTGATGCAGAAACCTGCGGTTAATGGCACTTCGCTCGTTTCCAAATCGTTACCTATTTAGTTTGCATAACAAGGTAACTTCTTTATTTTCAATTAGATACATTTTTAGAAATTATCTTACAACGTAATCCAGTAGAGATTATTTTTATAGTTTTTTTCGCCATAACATAAGTCGCCCGCATCACCAAAGCCTGGAACAATGTATTTATGCTCGTTCATGCCGGGGTCGATGGCCGCACACCAAATGGTGGTTTTCTCGTTGGGAAATGTCTTTTTGATGTGTTCAATGCCTTCGGGTGAGGCAATAACGCAGCACACATGGATTTGTTTCGGCGTGCCTTTCGTGAGAAAAGCCTTGTAGCCCAATTCCATGCTGCCGCCTGTAGCCAGCATAGGGTCGGCGATAATGAGATTTTTTTCGTCGATGCTGGGCGTGGCTAAATATTCGATATGGATGCCCACTTCGTGATGCGCGGCATCCTTATATTCACGATAAGCGCTGACAAAAGCATTGCCGGCGTGGTCGAAAACGTTGAGAAACCCGTTGTGAAAGGGGAGCCCGGCGCGGAAAATGGTGGCCAAAACAATCTTGTCGGTGGGCACATTCACGGTGGAAACGCCTAAGGGTGTGGTCACTTCCTTGGGCTCATAGGCCAGTGTTTTGGAGAGTTCGAACGCCTCAAACTCGCCAATGCGCATGATGTTATTGCGAAAAAGGAGCCGATTTTTCTGATATTCTGCATCGCGAATCTCAGCCATATACTGGTTGATGATGCTGTTTTGCTCGGAGAAATTGATTATTTTCATCGGTGCTTGATAATAATTTTTGCAAAGTTAGCTATTTCTCTATGCTTTTGCAAAGTCTGTTTTGCAAATGTCTTGAGCCCCTCTTGTTTTTAAAAATCTTTAACCTAAAAGGAAAAAAAGCTACCCCCATTTTTTTCATGCCTTTTTTTGCTTTATGATTATATATTTTTTTCTAACTTTGCGGTCAGAATAACAAAAACATTGCGATAACAAAATTATTTTCACAACTTAAATACATTATTACAAAATGGCAAAGTTTGACAAATCAGTACTCGAAAAAGTACGGTATTACCGGAACAACTGAAGTGCTTTTACAATCCTTCTTATGAAGTATTGTTCAACGAAGAGACCAAAGAAGGTCTCCAAGGTTGTGAAGTAGGCCAAGAAACCGAGCTTGGTGCAATCAATGTGAAGACGGGTATTTACACCGGACGTTCGCCTAAAGACAAGTTTATTGTAGACGATGAAACTTCTCATGATACGATTTGGTGGGACTCAGAAGAATATCATAACGATAACCATCGCGCAACAAAAAGAAGCTTGGAATGCAGTGAAAGAAATTGCAAAGAAAGAGCTTTCAAACAAGCGTTTGTTTGTTGTTGATGGCTTCTGCGGTACACACAAGGACACACGTATGAAGATTCGCTTCATCGTTGAGGTAGCTTGGCAGGCACATTTCGTTACAAACATGTTCATTCGTCCAAAGGATGAAGCTGACTTTGACCAAGAACCCGACTTCATTGTTTACAATGCTTCGAAGGCAAAGGTTGAAAACTGGAAAAGAGCTTGGCTTGCACTCTGAGACTTGTGTAATGTTCAATGTAACCTCAAAAGAGCAGGTTATCGTTAACACTTGGTATGGTGGTGAGATGAAGAAAGGTATGTTCTCTATGATGAACTACTTCTTGCCATTGAAGGGTATGGCTTCTATGCACTGCTCTGCAAATACCGATATGAACGGTGAGAATACTGCTATCTTCTTCGGTCTTTCAGGAACTGGTAAGACAACTCTTTCTACCGATCCAAAACGTAAGCTCATTGGCGACGACGAACACGGTTGGGATGACAAGGGTATCTTCAACTATGAAGGTGGTTGTTATGCGAAAGTGATCAACCTTGACAAAGAGTCTGAGCCCGATATCTATGGTGCTATCACCCGTGATGCATTGCTTGAGAACGTTACTGTTGATGCAAATGGTAAGATTGATTTCGCAGATAAGAGCGTAACCGAGAACACTCGCGTTTCTTATCCTATCTATCACATCAAGAACATCCAGCGCCCCTTGTCACAAGGTCCGGCTGCAAAGCAAGTCATCTTCTTGTCGGCTGACGCATTTGGTGTATTGCCTCCGGTATCTATTTTGAATGCAGAGCAAACAAAATACTACTTCCTCTCGGGCTTTACTGCTAAATTAGCCGGTACAGAGCGCGGCATCACCGAGCCTACACCAACCTTCTCTGCTTGCTTCGGTCAAGCTTTCTTGGAGCTTCACCCAACCAAATATGCTGAAGAATTGGTGAAGAAGATGCAGAAGAGCGGCGCAAAAGCTTACTTAGTGAACACCGGTTGGAATGGTACTGGCAAGCGCATCTCTATCCGCGATACACGTGGAATTATCGATGCTATCCTCAACCATTCTATCGATAATGCACCAACTAAGCAGATTCCTTACTTCAACTTCACTGTTCCTACGAAGTTAGAAGGTGTTGCAACCGACATCCTTGATCCTCGCGACACTTATGCTAACGCAGCAGAATGGGAAGAGAAAGCTAAAGACTTGGCTGCTCGTTTCATCAAGAACTTCAAGAAGTACGAGACTAATGAAGCTGGTAAAGCACTCGTTGCTGCTGGCCCACAGCTCTAAACTTCAAGTAATAAAACTTCAAAAGGTCTATTCATCCGCAAGGGTGGATAGACCTTTTTCGTGCCGATGAAGCATGAGGCAGTGCGTGGATGCACCTCTTTTCGGTTACGAAACCACAGCAGGTAGCCCACATGTGTAGGCCGAAAACACCCGAAATCAGTCGAAACCCCAGGGGAGTTTCGCATATTTTTAAAAAGGAATAGCCGAGCCTCCTGGGGGCGTTTCGCTTGTTTTTATCCACGAAAGGATGATGAAGTCAGTGGGCATGTGTTTGACATCGAGAAAGAAAGTAAAATGCGTGAGCGTTAAAAAAATAATGGAACTAAAGCGCACGAAATCGTAAATAATTGCTTAATTTTGCTGTGCATTACTTAAATTCTTAACGTTTAAAAACGAAACATAGCCGCCGGTGAAGCCTCCAAAGGCACATTCATTCCGCGCTATATCCAGCAACATGAAACAGAAATATGGGTTACTTTTTGGCACTCTTGCTGCCTGTTTTCAGTGCCTTTGCCACATCATTTAGCAAGCAACGGCTGTGGCAATCCAACGTGACTTATGTCGGACGCACCCAGACTTTAGCCGATGGCAGCGTCAGTTATAATTGGGTGGGCACCTATTTAGAAACGCAATTCTCGGGCAATAGCATCGCTATGCAGGCCTCGGCACAAGGCAAAACCCTATCACAATGTGATGATTGACGGCCGGTTGGTGCGTAAGATTTTGCTGCAAGGCACGCAGCCCCACCGCATTGTTTTGGCCGAAGGGCTTGGCAAAAGGCTGGCACACCCTGCGCCTACAACAATGCACTGAGGGAGAACATGGGCGCATAACCATCCATGGTCTCTTGCTCAACAATGGCGAACAGTTGCGCAAAGTGCCGCGCAAACAGCGTTTCATCGAGTTCTATGGTGACTCCTATACCTGCGGTTATGGCACCGAAGGCACGAGCCATGACGAGCCGTTTACGTTGGAAACCGAGAATTGTAACCAAGCCTACGCCTGTATCATCGCACGCTATTTCGATGCTGATTATGCCCTTGTTGCCCATAGTGGGCGCGGCATTCTGCGCAATTATGGTGCGCCGAAAGCGCAATCCGAAGGCAACATGTTCGACAAACACGATCGCCTTTTTCGATGCCGATGAGGCGCCACGCTACGACTTTTCGGCCTACAAACCCCAATTGGTGGTGGTCAATTTGGGCACCAACGACTTCTCGCCCTTGGCCATTCCGTCGCCCGAAGCCTATGTCTCGCAGTATAAAAAGCTGCTCCAAAGCCTGCGCACTCATTATGGCAACGTGCCCGTTTTCTGCATTCGTCCACAGTCGGCTTCGCGCTATTTGCAGTTGGCTTTAGACCTCTTGGAACGCGAGACAGCCGCGGATGGCCACGTGTTTGTGAGCCATTCGATGAACAACATCATCGATGATGCCACCGATTATGGTGCCTCTTGGCATCCCAACTACCGAGGACAACGCAAGGTAGCCATGTCGCTCATCCCCCAAATAGCCCACATCATGGGCTGGGAAGCACCGCTGAAGGTGGTGGAATGACCCCTCTTTTTAACTGAAGATTTAATTTTTAGTGTTAATAATTAGAAACTCATCTTCCCTTTCTCCATGCGTGATGCTTGCAGAATGGGCGATGAGTTTTTTGAATAACGCATCCTCCTTCAACACCTCTTCGCACCCGATGCAAATCATTTGCAGGCGAGCTCGTGTGAGCGCCACATTGAGTTTGCGGTCGATGACGCGCCCCCCTTCCTCAAAACTATTTGCCGTTAAGAAGTCGAGTTGGTAGCGATGTTGCACGGTGAAACTATAAATCATCACGTCGCGCTGGCTTCCTTGATAGCGTTCCACCGTGTCAATGCTGATGTTTTCGAGCGCCGGCACGTCCAGAGGCTCTATCGCTTGCCTGATCATGGCAATCTGATTGCGATAGGGAACAATCACGCCAACCGTTTTATCAGCGTCGAATCGCGCGCCATAAAAAGCGATGAATGCGATGCAACACCTGCGCCACGAGTTGCGCTTCATGCCAATTTACTTTGTCAGAAGCCAGCACTTCGTGGCTTTTTTTCGATGGAATAAACAGCACACGATGCTGCTTCAGCGCCTCATCTAAGGCGTCTTCAGAGGGCAGGTCGTAGGCCAATCGTTCGGCTGTTTGATGGGGAAGCGGAACGGGTTGCAGCTGTTCTTCGGCGTAAAACATGGCGTTCGGGAAGGCCGCAACAGCGGGATGCATGCGCCCTTGATAGCGCAATGTGCCCACAAAAATCGGTGCGTTGGTGCTTCCGTTCGAGGGTGATGAGCCGTTCGAACAGCGCATTTCGGCAGTTTGTGAGACCAATATCATGGAGCAAAGGCTCGTCAACGGCTGACACTTCGGCATCTTGTTGCACCACGGCGGGCAGCTGTTTGTGGTCGCCAATGAGTACAAATTTCGGCAAATGGCTCAGCAATCCCACGAGTTGCGGTTCTAAAATCTGACTCGCTTCATCGATAATCGCCCAGTCAAACGCCTTCACATCAAAGAGAAACGCCTTGCTTTGCAGCGTGCTGGTGGTACCCACCACGACGGCTTGTCGGCGCAATCGTTCGCGAATGGCCGACAGTTGGGGCTGCGCTTCGATACATTCGCTCAACAGATGGCTGCGAAAACGTTTGTCGCAAGTGTAGGCATTGCCGATGCGCAGATAGTCGATGGCGTTGCTTTGCAGCATCTCGCAAATCTCATCCACAGCACGATTGGTGTAGCTCATCAGCAACACCGTCTGCTGTTTGGCCATGGCTTCTCGCACCATAAACTGCAAAGCCATGCTCGTTTTGCCCGTCCCCGGGGGCCTACGAGCAGAAAAATAGTCTTGCGCTTGAAACACTTTCTCAATCAATGCGTCGTACATGGGGTGGTAAGAGCGACTTAACCGGATGGTTTTGTCGGCTCGAGGGGTCGCCTGTCCTAACAGTAATTGGCGCAGATGGGGTGCTGTTGTGATGAAGGTGTAGAGCGATTTGAGCGCCGAAGTGGTGGTGATGTCGCTGCTACTGTGCTCCACACACCAGCATTTTCCATCTAAAGCCACGGGGTTTGCCGTCTGAATGGTCAGTCGCCGGCTGTTGATTTCGGTGAGGTTCCCTCTGAAAAGCAACGCCTTTCTCACGTCGGGCGCCTCGTTTTCGGCGTAGGAATAGAGATAAACCAAGTCGCCTAAGCGGAAATTGGGCAGAAAGTTCTCGCCCTGTTGCGGCACGTTAAACGTGAGGATGTCGTAGCCATGCATCGGTTTGCTCTTGCGTTTCTCGGCCAAAGTGAGGTCGGTATAAATCTCGCCGGCCTCTTTTTTGGCAGCCAAAGGCATATTCCACAGGTCGGAAACACTGTGGGTGATGCCCTCTTTCGCACCCACTTTCGCCGCTAATTGCTCGCTGAAAACAAACGAAACCATGCGCTCAAAATAGGCTTTTTCCAATGGGTTTAGGGCATGAAGTGGCGCAATAATGCCGTTGAGTTGAGGTTGAATCCAACGCTGAAAGAAGGGCGTTTCGAGCTTTTTTTCTCGTTGAGCATGTCAATCGAAAGTGCCTCGATGATGCCTTGAAATCCCTGCTTACCAAAGCGATATTCATGGGCTACGATGCGGTTTCTCAGTGCAATGGCCTCGCGAAACAGCTTTTGATAGAAGTTGACGGCCACCAAACCGCCCGGCAAGGGATATTTGGAATAGAGCAAACGCATGGCGATATGCTGTGTCGACACGTTGAAATTCTGCCGCAAAACGCCGTAATAAAGCAACAGCTGCACGTAGTGATTCTCCAACTGGTAGCTGCCAAATGAGTTGGGTTGTTGGCGCTGAAGGTTGAAATTGTTACCCGATTTCTGTTCCACCAACAGTTTGAAATCGGTGGTCATCAGGTCGACACGGCCTTGCAATCCCAAGGCTTCGCACACAAAAGAGGGCTCTAAAACGGCTTTATTGCGATTGTAAACGGCCTCGCCGGTCGGTGCAGTTGTCTGAGAAAGTGGTGCATCGAAGAGCGCTTTTACGATGCTTTCGATGTGTTGTGTCTGCCGAATAGCGGCCGTTTTAAAGTCTTCTTTCTGATTGAAATCCTTGCAGGCGCAATAGGCTAAGGCCTGCTCTTTGAAACTTTTCTTCAGGGTTTCCTGCCAATGGTAGTCGCCTTTCTGGTTGATAATGTCGTCGAGTGCCGCCCCTGCAAAGTAGCCTAAGAGGATGGGTTGATTGATGAATGAGGGTTCGAAAGCGTGCAACAGATAGGCAAAAGGATGATGCCCATAGTCGGTAAAGCAATGGGCAATGCTGCTGATGTCGACGAGAAAGTCGGGCTCGAACACGATGATGGCGGCCTCATGGGTGGTGTTTACATCGATGAGGTTGAGCTGATGGCCGACCTGAACGATGTCAAGAAGGTAGTGCTGGTGGGGTTGTAGCTTCACCGTGAACGGGTTTTCGCGCACCGTTTGGTCTATCAACAAGGTGATGCTGTCGACCGAAACGCGTTGCACAATGCCGCGCATGTAGCGATAATCAATGTGGGTGGCCGTGATAGGGGTGGCCTCTCGCTCGGGCAATAACCCCACTAACGTGGTGGGAATGGGCGTTTTAAAGGCTGCCGAAACCAGCAAAGCCAAGGCGCGAAGAGCCTGCAAACGTCCTTCACGTGTTAGCTTTTCGCTGCGATTGCTCACCCTTCGCATGTGCTGAATGGTGTGGGTGTCAGCCGCAGTGCAATGGGCTTTTTGCAAATGTAGTCGACTTGTGCAAAGAGATTGCCAAAGATGAGCGGACTATCGGCCAAAGCTGTTTGGCAAACGAGCACCAAAGTGTCGTGCAAAGGTTGTTGTATCGGCGTGGTCTCGGGTGTGTGAACCATGTCGACAATGCGCTGAAAGAGTTCGTCGCTCGTGGTGAAATGCGCCATGAACTATGCGTTTTTCTCCCAGTCGAGGAGCTGTTGTTTGAGCGTTTTTCCCCAATGATATTCGCCCAACGTGCCGTCTTTATGAATTACTCTGTGGCAAGGCACGAGCATTGCCACGCGATTTTTGCGCCACAGCCGAGGCCACTGCGCGAATGGCTTTTGGGTTCACCGGCGCGCAAAGCCAGCGCTTCATAGGACAGCGTCTCGCCGCGTTGGGTTTGCATAAGCGTTTGCCACACCTTGCGTTGAAAGGGCGTTCCTTGCAAATCGAGCGTCAAAGGGTGGTCGTAACCCTCAAAGATGACACGCCTTACCGTGTCGGCCATCACGTTGTTTTGCGTGGTTGGCGTGTAGGTTCCCCAATGGGTTGCCAGCTCTTTGATGACAGCTGCGCGGTTCCAACTAAGGAAAGCGACATCGCAAATGCCAACGATGGTGCGGGCAACGATGATGGTTCCGAAGGGTGTTTCGGTGAAGCCATAAACGATTTCGTTATTCATTGTCGTGAAATGTGGGTGAGATGGTGATGAAATGTGGTGCATTTTACGCTGCAAAGTAGCGCATTTTGCCCGGTAAAGTGGTGCAGATGGTGGGCAAATTTCATGCAGATTGCTGCCGCAAGGAATGCCGCTTGCGCACGAAAGGGGGCGGGAGTATTGGCCATCGCGTTACTAAGTATAATGGCAGTGGGTGCTCATTGTCCGCCCAAACGTTCGAAAAAGGTGATGATTTCTTCCCACGTCTTGAACTCGTCGCTACCCCATTGCACCACCGTTCCCATGAAATTGGGGATGGCATAGGGCGTAATGAAATAGTCACCATAGAGCAGTTGCGGCTGATTGCAGAAGATAAGGCGGTTGAAAGCGGGCGTGGAGAGGAAGTCTTCCACCCAGGTTTGCACCGCGTTGAGATAGGGATGGTTGTCGGTAGGCGCAGGCGCTACGACATAAACCTGATAGTTCTCCAACAGCAGCTCATAGGCTTTGTGCATGCTGCTAGTGGCTTTCCCATAGGCATCATGCAAGGCATCGTAATGCAGATACACGATAGGTCGCTCGGTATTGTTTTGTCGATCGTCAATCCATCTGATGACAGGAATGAGGGCATGCAGCGCAATCTTGTCGGTGAGTCGGTGTGCACCATGGAAATAAATGGCGTTGGGATAGTGGGCATGAAACACATCATAGGTGTGCACCACGGGGTCTTCGTCGCCAAAGAGGCCGTAAACGCGTTGGCGATCGGCTTCGTCTAAGCCTTCAAAACAGTGGGTGGTGCAGTCTTTATAGGCCTTGATGAGACCTTTGGTGACCATCAACTCCTGCACTTTGTCTTGTCGAGGGTTTTGAAATTCCTGCCGTCCCATCATGCTACTCATCGTGTCACCCATCTCGAAAGCGGGGTTCACCACAATGCGATCCACACCTCTTAGCCTCTCAGTGTACATGCCTCCCATCGATGTTCCGATGATGAGTTGGGGCTGATGTTGTGTCACCAACTCGCGCAACAGTTGCATAGCGGCCTCGGGATCGACGGGCAAATCCTCGGCGATGATGGTCGCTTGGGGCATGAGCTCGCGCAACATCTTCACTGTTCCGCTTTGTGCTGACGACAGAAAGCCATGCACATACATCACTGTTTTTGCCCGCCATGAGTTGCGGGAACTGCTTGGTATACGGATTTTCCATTGTTAATTGCCTTATAATATTGTTCCTACAAAGCTACAAAAAAATAGAACGACAGCCAAAAAGGCATTCTAATTTTGTATCAAGATGTGCAAAACCATAAAAAGCAGGATGTATTTCGCAATACATCCTGCCATAAACTAATTTTATTAACCTAATTAAAAAAATTATGATTAAAATCAAAAAAACCTTCGTCAATTTTTTTAAATGTCGAACTTGTAACCAGCAGTGATTTGGAACACACTGTTCTTGCTATCACCAATCTCATTCACCTTCGTTAAGCCGAAGTTGTAGCGGCCATCGAGCACAAAGTTCTTGTATTCGTAGCTCAAACCTATAGGAAGTGACAAGTCAACTGATTTAGCACCTGGAATGTTTGCAGATACTCCTAAAACATCTACTTTGCTGTTTACTTTGAAACCAGGTTGTAAACCGAGTTTAACAGCCAAGCCAGGAACTACGTAAACGTTGGCCATTACAGGCACATTGATATAATCTAAGTTCAATTTAATATTCCCATTCTTAGCACCTTGCATAGAATACATGGCACCAGCAGACAATGAAAAGATGTCGCTTACCTGATATTCTAACTCAGCACCAGCTGCTAATCCGATGCGAGCTTTACCGCCATCGTTCTTCGTTAAGCTGGCAATGTTAACACCAACGCGAGGTTGAATGGTTAAAGAACCTTCTTCATGTTGTGCAAATGTAGCTACAGATGAAAGCATCATCACAGCTGCTAAAACAAACTTTTTCATACTCTCTTTTTGTTAAATTAATCGTTTTATTGTCTAACCGATGCGAGCATACGATTAAACAAATATCCCTTTTGAATACGGGGGCAAAGATATAGTTTTTCGAAATACGTGCCAAATAAAAATGAAAAAAAAACAATTTTGTGGCATTTTACAACCTGTTTATTTCCGAAAAAGAAAAAATTGAGAGAGAAAGAAGTGTCTATTACAGTTCTAAATAGCCTCTGTAGGAGGGCTATATTTTATAATCGATGATATATTTTGCAAAGTCTGGCGACGTGAAGTCTCTGAAACCGGCATCCGATTGGTTCATGGTTGCCACCTGATTCATCTCATCTTGGGTGAGCGAGAAATCGAAAATGTCGAAGTTTTGTTGCATTCTTTCGATGTGACTGCTCTTTGGAATGGCTATGATATCGCGTTGCGTGAGCCAGCGAAGCGCTACTTGTGCGGCCGACTTACCATACTTTTTGCCCGATATTCGCAAGCAAATCGCTCTCAATAATGCCATCAACTCCTTGGCCACCAAGCGGTCCCCAAGCCATCGTTTTGGTATTGGTTTCGGCCAAAATGGGCTGTATGTCGTTCTGTTGTGCCAGCACATTGCATTGCAATTGGTTGACCATTGGTTTCACATCCACGAAATGTGCAAAGTCATAGAAGCGTGCAGCTTGGAAGTTTGAAACACCAATGGCGCGCACTTTTCCATCTTTATAGGCCTTTTCCATAGCGCGCCAAGTACCGAAAACGTCGCCATAAGGCTGATGAATGAGCAGCAAATCGATGTAATCGGTATCCAATTTGTGCAGACTTTCTTCAATGCTGGCAGCCGCTTTTGCCTCACCTGCATGGCTAATCCACACCTTAGTAACCAAGAAAAGCTCATCGCGAGCGATGCCACTCTTGCGCCATGCACGACCAACACCCTCTTCATTGCCATAGGCCTGCGCCGTGTCTATCAGGCGATAGCCCACTCTCAACGCGTCACTTACGCAGCGTTCGCACTCATCTGAGGGCACTAAAAACACGCCATACCCCAATAAAGGCATCGCAACCCCATTAGCTAATTGAATCTTTTCCATCATTGTTATATTTTGGTTCTTGCAACAAAGATACGCAAACTGTGCGAGAAAATCGGTTTTGATGGAGTATTTTATGAAAGGGAGTGGCTGATGAAGGGGAGTAAAAGGACTTGTTGCGTGGCTTCGCTCATGTTGAAAGAAGACGTCTTTTGGCAAAAGTGGATAAACGAAAAAAAACATACAGGCGGTGCAAAATAGCTCTATTGCCTGTATGTTTTTAAGGGTGTGCCTCAATCGGCCACTTATTTATAGCTGTTGAAACGCTTTTTGAATCTTTTCAGATGCGGCTTTCAGTTCGTCTTCGCTCATCTTTACGTGATGTTTGAAGTCGATGTCGGCCTCGCTTTGCATGGGGATGAGGTGGATGTGGGCATGGTTCACCTCGAGACCTATCACGGCCTGTCCCACTTTTAGGCAGGGAAAGGCTTGTTTTAACGCACGTGCCACCTTTTTAGCAAACACTTGAAACGCAGCGATGTCTTCATCGCTCATGTCGAAAATATAGTCAATCTCCTGACGCGGAATAACTAACGTGTGGCCAGGGGCAACGGGGTTGATATCTAAAAAAATGCAAAAAACTTGTCGTTCTCTGCACATTTATAGCTGGGAATTTCGCCTGCAGCAATCTTTGAAAACAATGTGCTCATACCTTATTATATATGCAAATGTTGAACTTATGCCTCGATACTGATTTTATCGATGCGCAATTTGATGGTGCCACGTGGGATAGAAACCTCCACCGTGTCGCCCACTTTGTGGTTCAGAATGCCTTGTGCGATGGGCGTCTTGATGCTGATTTTGCCTAATTTCAGGTTGGCTTCGTTCTCGCTTACGATGGTATAAACCATCTTAGCCTTTGTCGAAAGGTTGGTCATCTCCACCTTACTCATGATTTGAACTGCATCGGTTGAGAGGCGTGATACATCAACAATCTTTGCTTCAGCAATGTCAAGCTTCAGTTTATTGATTTTACTTTCTAAATGTGCTTGCACCTCTTTGGCCGCATCATATTCTGAATTTTCACTCAAGTCGCCCTTGTCTCGTGCTTCAGCAATAGCAGCTGATGCCTTAGGACGCTCAATCGCTTCGAGCCTTTGCAGCTCTGCTACGAGTTTATCGTAGCCTTCTTGTGACATGTAAGCCATATATTACTATCTTTTTGTTAATAAATTCTAAGTTGAAGTAGCAAAAAAGAAAGAATTCCGACACGTCTTGTTGGTCAGAATTCCAAACTCCTTCTTTCTATTCGCTATGTTTTTACTTTTGCAAAGATAGGGTATATTTCTGATATGCGCAAGTTTTTAAAGTTCTTTAGCGTTGTAAATGGGATTGTTGGATGAGTGGGTTGCGAGACCTATCGATGTATAGTAGAGGAAAAAGTTTTTTGCATTTTCTTTAGTAGATGTGTCGTTGGTTGCTAAAAAAGTATTATCTTTGCAACGTTTTTCATAGTATTAGATTTAAGGTTAATAAGAGGGGCTCAGCGGAGTCCTTTTTTTATGCCCCAATGTGGCGGTCTCTCCTGCGTCTTGTGGGCGATGACCATTTTCAAAAAAGTAGCGCATATTGCTCAGTAATATGCGCCACTCTGAATGCAATATGCACCATTTTAGGACAAAAATATGGGCGGCATTACCGATGAATGTCGCCCATATTGTTTCAGGATGTTGCGGGGAGAGGCTTACGCTTATCCGCGAATCATCGTGATGAGCATTTTAAATCGCTCGTTGGCTTGCACCGAATGGCGTGCACCAGCAGGAATAACAAAGCTCTCACCTGTATGAATTTGGTGGTCGGTTCCCTCGACATTGAGTTGCATGGTGCCATCAATCACTTGGATAAGTGCATCGAAGGGCGCTGTATGTTCAGACAATCCTTGTCCTTTGTCGAAGCTGAACACGGTCACGCTTCCTGCTGCATTGTGTACAAACTCTTTGCTCACTACGCCACCTTCGGCATAGTCAATCACGTTGTTGGCGGCAAAAACCTTACCTTTCTCGAATTTCTCCATTGCTTATATCTTTTAAATGTTTACTGAAAGTGAATTCTATACTTTTGCTACAGCAAGCCCTGTGCCACGCAGTTCGCGGGTAACATTTGTGCTGTTTGTCATGGTGGGTCTGCCAAGATGGGGCTTTTGGCGATGGCTTGATGCAGACATCAAGGTATGAAAAAAGGCAACCCTGTGCTGAAAAAACAGCAGCCAGGTTGCCCATACTTATGGAAATACAAGTTATTCTTGCCTTTTAGCGCGCCACATGCAATAGATACCGAGTGTCACAAAGGGCAAACTGAGTAGTTGTCCCATGTTGAAAAGCATGCCACTCTCGAAGTCTACCTGCACATCTTTGGTGTATTCGATGAAGAAACGGAACACGAAAATCAGCGTGATGCATAGCCCAAAGTAGAATCCTTTGCCAACAGGTTGTTTGCGAATGCGGTAGAAATACCAGCCCACAAAGAAGAATAATGCATAGGCAAGTGCCTCATAAAGTTGGCCAGGATGGCGCGGTTGCTGGTCGACACGCTCAAAGATAAATGCCCAAGGCACATCGGTCACCTTACCGATAATTTCGCTGTTCATCAGGTTTCCCAAACGAATGAAGCAAGCGGTGATGGGCGTTGCGAGGGCAATGTCGTCCAACACCTGCCACAGTTTTACACCCGTCTTGCGGCAATAGAGCCACAAGGCTATCATCAATCCCAATGTTCCACCATGGCTGGCAAGCCCTTCGTAGCCCACAAACTGCCACGAACCATCGGGCATCTTATGATAGGGAATGAGCATTTCGATGAAGTGTGTGCCCGAAGAGAGAAAGTAATCGGGTTGATAAAACAGGCAATGGCCTAAGCGAGCACCTATCAGAATGCCGAGGAAGCAATAGATAAACAACGGATCGAACACGTTGATAACCTGTTTTTTACCGTCAATGAAGACGGTCTTCTCAGCAATCTGTTGATGATAGAACAACCATTTCACCATGAAATAAGCCCCCAAGAGACCTAAAAGCCAGCAGGTGGAATACCAACGAAGCCCCCAATGTCCCACTTGAATGAGGTAGACATCGGGATTCCAAACGATGTAGTTTAAGAGTGTTGTCATCTGCGATTTGCTTTAAAACTCAGTTTAAACGTTGAAACGGAAGTGCATGATGTCGCCATCTTGCACTACATAATCTTTGCCTTCGATGCCCAATTTGCCAGCCTCGCGCACTGCTGCTTCAGAGCCATATTGCATATAATCATCGAATTTTATTACTTCGGCGCGAATAAATCCCTTTTCAAAATCGGTGTGAATGACGCCAGCACATTGTGGTGCCTTCCATCCTTTTGTGAAACGTCCAAGCCTTCACTTCCATCTCACCTGCCGTGATAAACGTCTGCAGGTTGAGCAAAAGCATAGGCCTTTCTGATGAGTCGGTTGACGCCACTTTCGCTCAATCCCAACTCTTCTAAGAACATTTTTTTGTCCTCATAGGTCTCTAATGAGGCGATGTCCTCTTCAGTTTTGGCCGCAATCACCATGGCCTCGGCACCTTCTTTGGCTGCCATTTCCTCTACTTTGCGTGAATAGTCGTTGCCCGTTTTGGCGCTGGCTTCGTCGACATTGCACACATAGAGCACGGGTTTTGTAGTCAACAGGAATAAATCGTGAGCCACTTGCTGCTCGTCTTTGCTATCAAAGGTCACCTCACGTGCGTTCTTTCCTTGTTCCAAAACGGCTTTGTAAGCCTCGAGAACGGTGCACATGAGCTTGGCATCTTTATTGCCTGCTGCAGCTGCCTTTTGTTGTTTGGCCAGCTGACTGTCGATGGTTTCGAGGTCTTTCAGTTGCAACTCGGTGTCGATGATGCTCTTATCCTCTAACGGATTGACCGCCATGCCGCCCTCACGCACGATGTTATCGTCGTCAAAGCAGCGGATAACATGGATGATAGCATCGCACTCACGGATATTACCTAAGAACTTATTACCCAAACCTTCGCCTTTAGAAGCACCTTTAACCAAGCCCGCAATGTCGACAATCTCGCAGGTTGCGGGCACGATACGGCCTGGATGTACCAACGCTGCCAGCTTGTTTAAACGCTCATCGGGCACTGTAATGACGCCCAAGTTGGGCTCAATGGTGCAAAAAGGAAAGTTTGCCGATTGCGCTTTTGCGCTCGACAAGCAGTTGAAGAGAGTTGATTTACCAACGTTGGGCAAGCCAACAATACCGCATTTCAAAGCCATAATTTCGTTTTATTGATAGGAGCCGGCGCGCAATGCCCGGCCGTTTTCGTTTCTATTTGCCTACAAAAGTACATAAAAATGCGCAAAAGCAGCTATGAAAGGGGCTAAAAAAGCAGCGGAAAGGCCAATTGCTTGTTGGTTTTTCTGGCCTCTTTTCTGCGTAAAAACCACTTCAAGTGACTCTGCCCTTTGGTATAATATCAACGCAATTAAAAAGAAGGATTACCATGTTTGTTGACGCAATTAACCCAATTAAAAGAGGATTAACAACCAGTGAAGTATTTGATAGTCCAATTCAAAGTGGGTTAGCGGATGGGGCAATATGTGATAATTTAATTCAGAATGGATTAACGAATTCAGCGATTATAAGGCTATTTTGGGTGGGAAAGTGCACCAAAACGCATCGTGAAATTAACCCTCAAATTCGTGGGATGATATGTAAGTGGAAAATATGAAGTCTTCTATTTGTAGGTTAATTTGTTGAGTTATAGTTGTCAAAGGTTTACTGCTGGAATATAAAAAGGCCGCAATGCTCATGCACTGCGGCCTCGAGTGAAACAAAAACATCGACTATTTGATGAGCTGATGCGACACCAACATATTCTTGGGGTCGAGTGCTTCGTCGAGTTTTTCCTTTGTCATGAGCTCTTTTTCGAGCACAATATCGTAGACCGAGCGGTTGGTTTCCAAGGCTTCTTTGGCCACCTTCGTGCTGTTTTTGTAGCCGATATAAGGGTTCAAAGCAGTCACAATACCGATGGAGTTCTTCACCATTTCATAACAACGTTCCTTGTTCATGGTAATGCCCATCACGCATTCTTCGGTCAAAGTGTCGATGGCATTATGGAGCCACCAAAGGCTTTCGAACAAGCATTCGGTAATAACAGGTTCCATAACGTTGAGCTCTAACTGACCAGCTTCTGCTGCAAATGAAACTGTAGTGTCGTTACCAATGACCTTAAAGCACACTTGGTTGGTGACTTCTGGGATGACAGGATTGACCTTTCCTGGCATGATTGATGAGCCAGGAGCCTTTGCTGGAAGGTTAATCTCGTTCAAACCGCAACGTGGGCCGGAAGCCATGAGGCGGAAGTCGTTGCAGATTTTAGAGAGTTTCACGGCCAAACGCTTCAACGCACCACTATAACTTACGTAAGCACCTGTGTCAGGAGTGGCTTCAACCAAGTCGGTAGCGGGAACAAAAGTCTCGCCGGTGAGTTTGCTTAAGTTGGCTGCACAGAGCTTTGAAAAAGCCAGGAACAGCGTTTAAGCCCGTACCAATAGCTGTGCCACCCATATTGATTTCGTGCAATAGTTTGATGTTGCGTTCGAGATTAAGAATCTCCTCTTCCAAGTTATTGGCATAGGCATTGAACTCTTGTCCCATGGTCATGGGCACGGCATCCTGCAACTGAGTGCGTCCCATTTTGAGGTTGTCTTTAAACTCGGTGGCCTTGAAACGCAGGGCGCTGATGAGGTCGGTGAGGCTCGAAACGAGGCTCTTGTTCATGCGAATCAAAGCCAGACGGATAGAAGTGGGGTAGACATCGTTGGTAGATTGACCGCAGTTGACATGGTCGTTGGGGTAGCAATATTGGTATTCGCCGCGCTTGTGGCCCATGATTTCGAGCGCACGATTGGCAATAACCTCGTTGGCATTCATATTAACCGATGTGCCTGCGCCACCCTGCATCATGTCGATGGGGAAGTTTTCGTGCAGCTTTCCGTCGATAATCTCCTGGCAGGCCTGGCTGATGGCACCAGCGATTTCATCATTAATTACGCCGAGGGTGTGGTTGGTTTGCACGGCAGCGAGCTTCACATAAGCAATAGCGATGACGTAATCAGGATAATCGCGCATCTTTTTTCGCGAGATGTGATAGTTGTTAATGCCGCGTTGTGTCTGTACGCCATAGTAGGCATCGGCAGGCACTTTGAGTTCCCCTAAGAGGTCGCTCTCTACTCTGAATTGTTCGTTTGACATAATTTAATGCGCCGTCTGGTGGTGCTTTGCGCTGTTTGTGGCAAGCCTTTGCCGCATGGTGTTGGCCATGGGGCGTTGTAAAAGCTATGCTTTTGCACGATGATTGTTATCATTTTATGTGGTAATGTGCATGCTTTTGCGAGGCAAAATGCACCACTTTGTGGCTGGTTTAAAGGGTTGATATATTTCTTTTATTTCTATTTGGTACAACGGCAGCTTGCAAAAAGGTGCCTGCTGCCAGTTGCTTTGTGAGATTTGCAGAACTAAAAGGCCTTGATGCGATACATAAAACCAAGCTCGATGCGGTTGGTGTTGTAGTTCTTTAGGCTTGTAGCGGCCTTGAAATCATATTTCCTTCCGACATAAGCTAAGAACACACGCAGGTCTTAATCACGCATGGGATAGTACTCAATGCTGCCGATGTAGCCATAGCTCTTGCGGTAGTTCTTGCCCACTTCGAGCTTGCTGACGCTGGCAGTTTCATATATTCCCTTGGCCATGAAGTTCCAACCGGGTGCAAATTGCCAGTTCACCTTGGTGATGAAACTATTGTAATGCACATCGCTGGCCCAGGCTTTGTCGCCCGATGGCGTGGCAAGATGCGCAGCAAGGTCGTTGGATGCGATGCCCAAACGGTCTAAACCGTCCCAGGCTCCCATATAGTCTACATACCATTGCAGCTTGTTGAGGTTGAGTTGTTGGCCCAAAACGAGCATGCGACTATACTTGTGACGTGCCTGAGTTTGCAGGCCCCACGACCAACGGGTGTTGAGTTTTCCGTCGAGAAAACTGCCATTCCAGTTGGCAATATAGGTGAGTGGCGCCTTCGAAGCCTCAAGGTTGCGATAGCCAAGTGCCTCGCGTGAAATGTTGCTTGCACCATAAAACTCGTTGAATTTGTTGTTATAAGCGTTGGAAACTTCAACGGCCAACTCCTGAGTAGGCACAGGTTTGAACGACGCTACCACGCCAGCCATGAAGTTATCCATGTTGTCAACCATGTCGCTATATTGGTAGATGACCATGGGGTTCTCATCAAATTCGAAGCCACCCCATATCTGACACATCTTACCTCCTTGCAAACTGACTTTATCATTGAACTTCCAGCCCACCATCATGATGTCGGTTGCTTTGGCAAAGTTGTCTTCGCCTTGTGCCGTGTTGGCTTTGTTGAGGCGATGACGGAAGCGATAAGACAGGCGATCGCCTATGTTTCCTTTGATTTCTAAGCGCAACTGTTTGTTGGCAAAGCCTGCATTCCAGTTGTTCAAACGGCTGTCTCTTTCGGTGCGGAAGCTGGCAGCATAGTTGAAATAGACGTTGAATGCGTCGTTTTTTTCTTTTCCAAAATGAGCCACCCTTTCAGCTAATGAGGTGTAATTTCCTTCGCTACCTCCCATGCCAATGTTGCCGCCATTTTGTGCATTGGCCATAGTCGTTGTGGCCAAAAATGCGCATACAATGAAGGTTGTTTTCATGACTTTAATATTCTTGGAAATACTTTTGAATCTGTTGCCAATCGTGTGTTTTAGTCAAAGCGAGCATCAACAGCACGCGCGCCTTTTGTGGATTGAGGTCTAAAAGCGGCAACGAAATGATATTTATTGTCGTCTACTTCACCATTCAAACACGTAGGGACCTGTGGGCAAACGGCTGGAACGTACGATTTGAATACCGTTGTTCTGCGCCTTCAATGCCACATCAAACACATCCTTGTAGAAGTTGCCATCGCCCACACCGGCCAACACAATGCCGTCGAATTTGGCGTTGACAAACGAGAGAATGGGCAGGGGAGAGCAGTTGGCATAGCCATAAACGATGCCCACTTGCGGCAATTTGGTGAGGTTGTCCACGTTGAACACGCTGGCAGTGGTATGCTTATAGTTGGGCTCGTGCACGTAATAGGGTTTGCCATTATACACGTAACCGATGGGACCATAGGTGCCTTTAAACGTAGCAACGTCGGTGGTATGGGTCTTAATGAGGGCTCTTGGCGTCGATGAGTTGATTGTTCATGCAAGCCATAACGCCGTGACCTTTTGACGCAGCGATCAACCAAAGTGGCCACGCCATTGTAGAGGTTTGCTGGACCATCGGCGCTGATAGCCGTCGAAGGACGCATGCTTCCGACCAACACAACGGGCTTATCGCTGTGCACAGTGAGCGTCAAGAAGTAGGCCGTTTCCTCCATAGTGTCGGTGCCATGCGTTACTAATACGCCATCATAGCCTTCGTTATTGAGCAGCTGATTGATGCGTTTCGCGAGTTTCAACCACACGTCATCGTTCATATCTTGGCTGCCAATATTCACTAATTGTTCGCCACTTACGTCGGCTAAATCTTTGATTTGGGGCACCGCATCGATGAGGGTTTGAATGCCCACTTGGCCTGCTCCGTATGCCGAAGAGGTGGCACTGGCACTCACACCTGCAATGGTTCCGCCGGTAGCAATGATGCGAATCTTGGGTTTTGCACTAAGCGCTAAGGTGAAAATCAAAGTGAACACCATCAGCATTGAAATCTTGATTGTTCTCATAATCTATTTAATTTATGGATTTATGATTGGTTATTTTAAAAAAGGAACGTGATGATGAGGTAGCCAACGCCAATGCTTACAAAGGTAGTAATGAAGCCAGCGAGCTGAAAACTGTGGTTGAGCACGTAGCGTCCGATGTGCGTTGTGCCCGTAGTATCAAAGTTGATGGCGGCTACTTCGGTGGGATAGTTGGGGATAAAGAAATAGCCATTGACCGCAGGGAACATGGCTATGAGGGCTAAAGGCGATAGGCCTAAACCGATGCCTAAGGGATAAAGTGTGCGAACGGTGGCCGCTTGCGAGAACAACATGATGGACATGACGAACAAAGCCATGGCAAAGAGGAATGGATATTGACTCACAATGCCGGCAATATGCTCCTTGAAGAAGGCCAAGTTGCCATTGAAGAATGTGTCGCCCATCCATGCAATTCCAAAGATACTTACCATGGCATTCATGCCTGCACCAAAGACATTGCCTTTCACAGCATCACTAACTTTGGCTTTCCCAACAATCAAAATGACGGCAGACATAGCCATCATAATCATCTCTATGGTCTCGGGCATGGGTAATTTCACTACATTTCCATCAATATTGAATGATGGACGTAGTGATGGAACGGAACCAAAGAGTACCACTAAGAGCACGGCTGCCAAGAAAGCCAATACTGAATATTTGGCGCGGGGATTGAGATTGCTATCGTCTTCTAATGCTTTTTGGCTTTCACTCATGGATGGAATGAGTCCTGCTTTCACGCGTCTTTGGTATTCAGGGTCATCAGTAAGCTCTTTACCTACGCGGTTTTGTACAAACGATGCCACTAAAATAGCGATCAAAGATGCAGGAATACAGACAAACATAATATCCTTTAACTCAATGCCTTTAGCACCTAATAAGTCGGAAGAAATCATGGCTGCAGTGGCAGCAGATACTGGACTGCCCGTAATTCCCAATGAGGCTGCGATCGTAGCTACACTCAATGGGCGCTCAGGACGTATCTTGGTGTCTTTCGCAATCTCTGCAATAATCGGCAAAAGGGAATAGCTTGTGTGCGCAGTTCCTGCGACTAAGCAGAAAAACCACGTAACCAATGGCCCATAATAAGTGATGTGTTCGGGGTGTTTTCGCAAGAATTTAGCTGCCAAATGCACGAGATAATCCAAGCCACCTGCTGCTTGAAGAGAGGCCGCAGCTGTGATAACTGACACGATGATGAGCATCACATCGATGGGAATATTGCCTGGTTTTAAACCGAAAACGAAGACTAAAAGGAACACACCTATCATGCCGTAGATACCCATTCCGATGCCACCGACGCGTGCACCGATAAAGATAAGTGTGAGAACCAATAGGAGTTGAATAATAATTAAAAGAGTCGCCATAAATTATTGCGTAGCGTTTTTGATATAGTTTTAATCTCACTTTAAATAACGTGAGGCAAAGTTATGTAAAATATTTTAGTGTGTATTTATAAAAAAGCAACCATATTTTGTGAAATCAGAAACAATGCTTACTTTTGTAGTTGCATCCATGAATCAGGAATATGAAGCAACAACGCATTCACAATTTGCAAGACTTTGCCGAGAAGATAGCCCTCCAATCGGTCTATGGTGCAATGGTGGCATCAACATCTCTCAATGCATCTCTTTTCGAAAAGCTAATGGAGGTTTCGAGTGTTGTGAATTTTTATGCACTCATTGTGTTGACCAATGGTGAGGCGGAAGTAACCATTTGTGGGCAAAAGACTTATCTTAGACGCAACACATTCCTACGCACATCACCTTTACAAGCAGTGCAAGTGGTGCGCTGTAGCCCCGATATGGTTGGGCGACTTCTCTTGATTGAGTCCACATTCTATGATTCGATAGTAAGCGATGACGCTATTTTGCGGGATAGCTTTGCACTGAATATTCTTGAAAATCATGTCTTGATAGAGCTTTCTGAAGATGCGATGAAGGAATTAGTGGGCTTATTTTTCGCAGATAGAGCGTACGATAGTGAGCCCCCATACCTATAAAAAAAGAGCTATTGAATAATTTGGTTCATTTGTGCCAAATCCATGTGAATGAGTTGCTGGCGCATCAACCTTGCACCTTGCATGATGCGCAACATAAAGAGAATATCTTTAAGATTTTCATTCATTTGGCTTCTAATCATTTCAAACAAGAGCGGCAAATCAGTTTTTTTATGCCAACCATCTTAGTATCTCATCCACCTATCTTTCGCGCATAGTGAAAGAGGTATCGGGCAATACTGTCAATGGTTATTTGCAGAGTTTTTTATATACTGAGGCTTGCAAATTGCTGCGAATGACCGATTTAACGATGGGCGAAATTGCCGAAGAATTGCATTTTAGTGATCAAGCTGCATTTAGTAATTTCTTTAAACAAAGGGCTGGTATCTCTCCTAAGGCTTATCGAAAGTAGGGGGAGGCAACATGGCTTAGCATCCCTATTTACAGGAGAATCACACGCATCAGTAAAAACAGCACGGCTATTCGAGCAGAATAACCGTGCTGTTGATGGTATAGGGTGGCTTGTTGAGCGTGAATAGTTAGCCCACTTGGCTGCCGGGATTCACTTTATCGATGGTCGTTGTGACCGAAAGTGTTCCATCTGCATTCACAGCACTTAGGATCATGCCTTGGCTTTCGATGCCCATCATCGTGCGAGGAGCAAAGTTTGCCACGAAAAGCACATCCTTACCCACGAGCTGTTCGGGCTCATAATAGGCAGCGATGCCACTCAAAAATGGTGCGATCCACACCCGTTCCATCGTCGATAGTGAATTGCAACAGCTTCTTGCTCTTCTTCACCTTCTCGCAATGTTTGATGTGTCCGACACGAATATCCAACTTTTCGAAGTCGTCAAACGACACCGTTTCTTTCACGGGTGCTGCATGATAGGCAGCTGCTTCGTTGGCTTTTCGCGTAGCTTCGAGCTTATCTAACTGCTTTTGTATGACGTCATCTTCGAGCTTTTCGAAGAGCAATTCGGGCTCAGCTAATTGATGTCCAGCCTTGAGTAGGTCGGTTTTGCCTAATTCGGCCCAATCGAAAGCCTCCATATTAATAAGGTGGCGCAGCTTTTCGGATGAGAAAGGCAAGAACGGTTCGAATGCAATGGCAAGGTTAGCCACAAGCTGAAGGGAGATATAAAGGATGGTTTCGACGCGCTTAGTATCGGTCTTCCACACCTTCCATGGCTCACATTCGGTGATATATTTGTTGCCGATGCGTGCCAAGTTCATGGCTTCTTTCTGCGCTTCGCGAAATTTAAACTGGTCTAAATAGCCCTCTAACTTCGCTTTTACATCGGCAAACTCGGCCAGCGTCTGGCGGTCAACATCTTGCAATTCGCCGCAAGCCGGCACCACACCATTCCAATATTTCTTTGTGAGTTGCAAGGCACGATTGACAAAGTTGCCATAGATGGCCACAAGTTCTGAGTTGTTTTCGCTCCTGAAAATCGCGCCAAGTGAAGTTATTATCCTTCGTTTCGGGCGCATTGGCCGTGAGCACATAGCGCAAAAACATCCTGCTTTCCGGGCATGTCTTGCAAATATTCGTGCAACCAAACGGCCCAGTTTCGGCTGGTAGAAATCTTGTCATCCTCCAAATTCAAGAACTCATTGGCCGGCACATTGTCGGGCAAAATAAAAGTCACCATAGGCTTTTAGCATGGAGGGGAAGATGATGCAATGGAACACAATATTGTCTTTTCCGATGAAATGCACCAAGCGTGTGTCGGGCTGTTTCCACCATTTCTCCCACGAACCAAAGCGTTCGGGCTGTGCCTTACACAGCTCAATGGTGTTGGAAATGTAGCCGATGGGGGCATCAAACCACACATAAAAGCACTTTGCCTTCGGCGCCTTCTACGGGAACAGGAATACCCCATTCCAAGTCACGAGTCATAGCTCGCGGCTGTAAGTCCATGTCAAGCCAGCTCTTACACTGACCATATACGTTGGAACGCCATTCAGAATGGTCGTCGAGAATCCACTTTTTCAGCCAAGGCTGGTATTGATTGAGGGGCAGATACCAGTTCTTCGTGGGACGAATGACAGGCTTCGACCCCGAAATGGTGGAGTGGGGATTGATCAATTCCATTGGACTGAGGTCATGACCGCAGCGCTCACACTGGTCGCCGTATGCGTTTTCGTTGTGACAATAGGGGCATTCGCCCATGATATAGCGGTCGGCTAAGAACTGATGGGCCTGCTCATCGTAATATTGTTCGGTCTCTTTCTCCACCAATTTCCCCTCATCATAGAGTTTCTTAAAGAAGTCGCTAGCAAACTGATGATGCGTTTTGCTGGTTGTTCGACTATAGATATCGAAGCTGATGCCAAACGCCTCGAACGACTTTTTGATGAGCTCGTGGTAGCGGTCGCACACGTCTTGCGGCGTGATGCCCTCTTTTTGCACGGATGGTGATAGGTACGCCATGCTCATCGCTGCCGCAAACGAACATCACCTCTTGTTTTTTTGAGGCGCAAATAGCGCACATAAATATCTGCAGGCACATAGACTCCTGCCAAATGTCCAATGTGAACGCCTCCGTTAGCATAGGGCAAAGCCGCTGTAACGGTGGTGCGTTTAAACTGCGTTTCCTTCATTGTTATCTTGTAAACTTTATTGCTTTGGCTGCAAAATTACGCAAAAAGGGCGGAAAAACCATCGCTTTTTGCTGGGTAATTTGCGCTTGTTTGTGTGCTAAAAGCGATGCTTTTGCGTGGCAATGTCATTGCTTTTTGAATGGGGTTCTAAGGGGATTAGAAGTCGGGTGGCGCATGAAAGGTAAGCTGCTCACCTGTTTCGGGATGAAAAGAACTGCAGTGTTTCGGCATGTAACAGCAGGCGTTGGCTGGGTGTTCCGTAGAGGGCATCGCCCACAATGGGATTGTTGAGCCCTTCGGCATGTGCACAATGCATGCGCAGTTGATGTGTTCGTCCCGTTTGGGGATATAAGAAAAATGCGCTGATGGCCTTGGTAGTGGTAATGCGTGATGGCTGTTTTCCCATCAACTTTGTCGACCATTTGGCGAGGACGATCGGCGAAATCGGGGCGTAAAGGCAGTGAGATATCTCCTTCAATGGGAGCAGCAAAGGGGCGTGATAATAGGGGCTACGTAGCGCTTTTTAACGCGGTGTTCTTTGAATTGCCGTTGCAAGTGGTGATAGCTTTCCATGTTGAGCGCCACCACCATGAGTCCACTTGTAGCCATGTCTAAGCGGTGAACGATGAGTGGTCCGGTGGCATTTGGAAAGTGTTGTTTTGCCCATTCAAGAACACTTTGGCTGACCTGTTTTCCAGGAACACTCAACATGCCGGCAGGTTTGCACACCACTGCAAAGCTCTTTTCTTTGTGAAGGATGCGGATGGGCTGTGCAATCGTGGTGTCAAGTGGGTTGCGCTCCATAGGGAAGCCAGCTAACATCCAAGACAAGATGGGCTTGCATTTGCTGTTACAAGCAGGATAGAACTGCTGTGCATGGCGCACTTCGCCTTGTGGACTGCGCCCCATCCAGAACATAGCCATGCTTACAGGGCGCAACTTGTGGGTGAAAGCGTAGTGCAACAAGCGTGGTTCGCAACACTCACCACTACCTGCTGGTGGCACTTGTGGGTGGAAAATGTCGAGCAGGTTGCGGCACTCGCCCCGATGATTGCATAGCACAAACTGCTTGAATAACCATTGCTGCAGGGGCGTCGCTCATGTCTTTTTCGTTTGGCTTTCAGGGCTGCAATCTCTGCTTCGTGCGCAGCAACAAGTGCCTGTTTTTCAGCTAATGCCGCCTTGCTCTGCACTTTGTAACGATGCAATTCGGCCTTGAGGAACTGCGAACGGCGGATGAGTTCAGGGGTTAACACGGCTGGACGTTGCGCCTTTTCTTGCTGCATCTGCGCTTGAGCCGCAGCAATGTGCTGGGTGATTTCGGTTTGCAATGCGGCCACATCGTGTCGACTTTGCACATAACTTTCCCGTGTGGTTAGGGCTGCAATGCGTTGATTGAGCAGCGTGATGTCAGCCTCATGACGTTTGAAATAGCCCCCATCTTGTAGATAATCCACTACGGCTGGCACAAAATAATCCCAATCGCTACGCCCACAAATCTGCCCGCTATAGCCCGCTAAGAAGCCTATTTTGCCTTGCGTTTCTACCACTAACACACCAAACATCTTGCCTTGTTCTACTTCTTGTTGAAACGAAATAGGCGCCTTTGCAATCCATTGTTTGACGCGTTCTACGGCTTCTCGGCACACGGGTGTGGGCGAATAATAGAATGGATTGTTGAGCGTTGTGGGCAAATGGGTTGTTGTGCTGGGCAGGAGATGGAGCATGTTTTATTTCAATTTCTCACGATGTAGAATTTCTATGGTCTTCCCTGCAATGCGAATAGCGCCCTCTTTTTCAAACGCATTGAGCACGCGCAGCAACGAAAAACTTCTGAATACCAAACGAATTAGCTATCTCTTGTCGGCTGCGTTGCAACTTAATGGTGTTCGAATTTTGCTCGCCTGCCGTCTCCAGCAGCAAGTAAGCCACCTTCTCTCTCACGGTGAAAAGGCTCAACACCTTCATCTTGTGCGTGAGAAACACGTCGATGTTGGAGAGGGTTTGAATGAAGTTCATGCGGATATCGGGCGCTTTATCCATGAGCTGTTGCAGCGTTTGTGGTGTCATGCGCAGCAACTTCACCTCGCTATCGGTTTCAACACTTACGGGCATGGCGTTGTTTTTGGCGAAGATAAACGCTGGAGCCACGATGTCGCCCGCCTGCAATCGGCTCACCTCCACTTGTTTTTCCACTAATCGAAGCCATGCGACAAACCAGCGAACCTTTGACCACAATGTCGGCAAAACGGCAGGGGCATGCCAGCCAAGGCATAGACATCGCGCTTTTCAAGACTCACAATTTGATAGGCAATGCTGCCCAAAGCCAACTCGATACTCACTTCACTCATGCCCGAAAATAGCGGACAATGCCGCAGAGCATGCATGACAGAATCATTGATCGTAGGGAAAAAATATCTTAAAATGAAATCAAAGAAATGTGCGTCGTGGCGCATGGATTGCACCCACATTGCGCCATGCAAAAATAATAATAAAAACCGATTTTGGCGGACTCAGCTCATAGAAAAGCTGTAACTTTGGCCGAAAAATTCAGAAAAAATGGGAATGAAAAAAATGGATGGCTGCAGCCTTGTTCTTGGGTTGTCTGAGTGGCATTCAAGCGCAGAATTTGCACTTTAAAAATGGAAAGTTTAAGATTGTTCAGTTCACCGATTTGCATTACAAACAGGGTAATCCTGCATCGAAAGAGGGCACAGATAACATTGTTGAAGTGGTGACGGCCGAGAAACCCGACCTCATTGTGCTCACTGGCGACATCATTTATTCGTCACCTGGCAACGCTTGTTTGCAGGAAGTGCTTAAGGTGTTGACCGACTTGAAAACGCCCTTTTGCTATCTTTTGGGCAATCATGACCCCTGAACAGGGCACGCCTGTTACGCAACTTTATGACTTAGCGCAGCAGAATACCTATTGCGTGCAGCCCAAACGGGTGGGCAATGCACTCGATTATGCCTTGGCGATTCAGTCGACTTCGGGCACGAAGGTGGGCGCAGTGCTCTATTGTATGGACACACATGCCTACAATAAGATGGCAGGTGTGGGCGGTTATCAGTGGCTGACGGCCGACCAGATTGCCCGTTATCGCCGATGGTCGGGCACGTTTACCCAGCGAAACGGCGGCAAACCCGTCAACAGTTTGATGTTTATGCACTATCCGTTGCCCGAATATAACGACGCCGTGGCCAACACACAAGTGACTTTAATCGGCACACGTATGGAGAAAGCCTACGCACCCAACCTCAATAGCGGCATGTTTTCGGCCGTGAAGGAGTGTGGCGATGTGATGGGAATCTTCTGCGGTCACGACCACGATAATGATTATTCGCTGATGTATTACCGCGTGTTGCTGGCTCATGGACGCTTCTCGGGCGGCAACACCGAGTACAATCATTTGCGCAATGGTGCGCGCGTGATAGTGCTTTATGAGGGGAAACGCAGCTTCGACACCTATATTCGGGAGCGCGGCGGACGCATTCTTTACGAGACAACCTATCCCGATAGTTACACCAAGGACGATTGGAAAGCGCGAAGGCACACGATAAGCGCGGCAGTGTTGCCCACATCGCTCGCCATTTCAGCTGTGTTCTTCGCCAGATAACAGGCACTTTGCTCGCCATTTTTTTATCTGCGTTTTTCACCCGATAAAAAAAGGCGTTTGCTGGCCATTTCAGCCTGATTTGCGCTTCAATAGCGCCTCGTTTTGCGCAAAAATGGCCCAACTACGGGGTGTAGTTGGGGGACTTTTCGCAAAAATAGCCCAACTACGGGGTGTAGTTGGGGTGTTTTTGTAAAGAATTGCCCAGTTACGGGGTGTAGTTCGGGAGTTTTTCGCAAAAGCAACCCAACTACAGGGTGTAGTTGGGAGTTTTATTTTGAAAACCATATCATAACGGGGTGTAGTTGGGTGGTTTTGTAAAAAGGTACCCCAACTACAGGGTGTAGTTGGGTGTTTTTTCGCAAAAGCAGTGCAGTTACAGGGTGTAGCAGCATGATTTTGGCGCAAAAACCAGGATGATTTGGGCGTGAAAGTGGGCTGCCGTGCACCTTATCTTGGGGCAGAAGTGCGCCGTTTTGTGCGCCATGCTGTGCAAAATGATGCCAAGAGGCCTTAGATTTCCATGATTTTCGCTTCGAATTGGTCGTTGTCTACCTTCGATTTATTCTTCACGCGTGTCTTATAAGTGTTGATGGTGTGGATGCTATAGTGCAGGAATTTGGCAATGCGTTCGGAGTCGTTGATGCCCAAACGAATGAGCGCAAAGATGCGCATTTCGGTGGTCAGCGTGTTGGTTTTCTCGTGCGCTGGTGCGTCATCGAAAAAGCTGATTGTAGCGCGTGATGAACTGAGGGAATAGGTTTAGAAAGGTTTTATCGAAGTCTTCGAACATGGATTGGCGTTCGTCTATGAGCTGATTTTCTTTTCAATGAGGCACGCAAATCGGCAAATTGTCGTGTTGCGATCTTGGCATCGATGGTGCGATAGAGCTTCTCAACCTTATTGATATATTCGGCATTGGCATAAAACGACTGGCCGATGTATTCGTCTTTGATGGTGTTAGCCTCGCGCAACTGGGCGTTGATGCGCTCTAACTCGGCTTTGCGTTGTGCAATAACCGCCTGTGCCTGCTTGGTTTTGCGCATTTGTCGGCGAATGAAATAAGTGAAGACGAGCAGGGCAACGACAAACAACAAGGCGATGATGGCTGTGGAGGCCAAGGCATTGCGCTGGTTTTTCGACCATGCGATAGCGGTCTTGTTCGATGATGGGCAAGATGCCACTCACCTCGATAACGCGTTGGCGTGCACCATAGAAATTGGCATTTTGCAGCGATTGGCGCACATATTCGGTGGCTCGTTGAATGTTGCCTTGCTCATAAAGCATGCGAGCCAGCGTGCATAGGGCGGTGGTTTCTCGGGTCGCCGAGACGTTATCATAGATGGCAGCCTGTGCCAACAGGCAGATGGCCGCGCTCTGTTCGTGCTGGAAAAAGCTTGGTCCATCCCATGCAAGAGGTGATGATGGCACGTGTATGGGCATCGACATGGTTGCGCGAAAGCAGCTGTTTGAAATAACGATTACTCGTCGTGAAATGGCGCCATTTCATGGCTTGCATGGCTGAAGCGTAGAGCCATTCATCGCTGTTTCGCGGCAGATAGTGGAGCAACGAGTCGGTAAAAACAGAACCCTTAGCAATGTATTCGCCAGCGTAAGGAGCAGCATGGGTGTAATCGGCCAAATCATAATAGAGGCGAGCTGCTGTGGTGAAAAAGAGTTTCCGATAGGGAGCTGTGGCATGGTCGGTGTCGATTTGTTGCAGCGTGGCGACACCTTCGTGAAACAGGCCCGCCGAAAGCAGGCAAAACACCTGCGCACATTGGGCTTCGATGTGGAAATCTTGGCTGTGCAGTTGCTTCGCCATTTGGTTCATTTGCAGTGCGTAGGTGTAGGCCGAGTCGTACTGGTAGGAGGCATATTCCTTGTAGAGTTGTCGCAAAAGCACGTAGCGTTTGCGGTCGAAGGTGCGTGGAAGTTGTGCTTTCAGCTGCGCAATGCGTTGCAGTTTCTGCTGTTCGTATTGCGCCTTTTTTGTCAGACTTTCATCCAGCTTTTGCAGCATCTGCGCTGGATGGTTGGTGCTGTTCTCTGCACAAATTGCGGTCGGCCATAGTGCGATGAGGCACAGTAGGAAGCCGAAGAGCGTGCCATTTTTCATGTGATGCATTTTTTTGTGTTCATGCCCGTAGTGGGGGTTTTTGTGGGTTGTTCTCGTTGCACAAAGTTACAATATTTCTGCAACACTCCCATCGCTCTTCCTGCGATTATTCACTTCGCGCAGGCAAATGGTTCCACAAAAGCATGCCAATTTACATCGCAAAAGCGTGTAGATTGCACGATAAAAGCATGCAAATCACGCGGTAAAAGCATATGTTTTTGTAGTGGCTGGCTGCGTGATGGCTGTGTTGTAAGTGATGGAAAGCGGAAGAAGCGTGCAAACGAAAACCTCCAAAGCAACAAGGAACGTCGCTTTGGAGGAAAAAAAATGAAGCCCTTTTCACAGGGTAAACAAGTGTGGCTGCGCAGTGTTAGCCCACTGCGCCGTGCCACAACAAGTCTCTTTTACCAGCCAGGATTTTGTGGAAGTTCATATCCACGGCTCTTATAAAGCGTGATTTGGTCTTGCGGAATGGGGTAAAGGTAATCCTTTTCGGCCATTGTGCGCATCAAACTTGCATTGGAGATGGGTTGGATATAGCCTGCATTTCCACCGCCCTCGAGCTTAACACCTGCCAAAGTAGCTACGGTTATCGGCGTGCTATGCGTAGCGTTGTATTGTGCTACGAAGGCCGTTTTGTCGAGGTAAGCACCGCGATTGGCCTTGGGGTTGCGCACCATGTCGGCATAATGGAGTTTGCTCCAGCGGCGAAGGTCGTCGAAACGGATACCTTCATAAGCCAACTCTGTGCGGCGTTCGCGGCGTATTTCCCAAATGATGGGCGTCACATCGGCATCGCGTTCGGGGTCGTTGATGGTCACACCATTCACTTGTAGGTTGCTACCTGCCAAGGTAAGATGGGGCATTTGCGTGCTGGGACGGTCACGAATCACGTTGATGGTCTTGTCGAAATCGGCCTGAGTGAGGGTGTAAGCACCCATGTCGGCCAACTCGGCAGCCGCTTCAATGTAGTTCATCAGCACTTCATTGAGCTTCATCACAGGTGCATCGGTCACACAGGTGTAGCTGCGTCCGCCAGCTTTGTCAATTAAATTGGGATTGACAAAGCGATTTCCAAAGTAGCCAGAGATGGCCCAAACGTCGTCAACACCAGTTAAGAACAAGCGCGAAGTGTTGATGCTCGCTCCCAAACGTGGGTCACGATCGGTCATTTCTGCAGTGAAAGTTTGGTCGCCTTGATACTGCGTGTTGCCCACTTGATGAATGGGTAGTCCATTCTTGGTGAGGTAACTTTCAACCAAAGACTTTGAGGGACTATCGATTTCGGCTTCTGTATTTTGGAAAGTCATGAGGCTATGTGTCTCTACTCCCTCTACGTATGAGCGATAAAGAATAATCTCTGGGTTACCAGCCAAGTCCTCAGAGGTAGTGAGTGCTTTGTAGTCTGCACACAGCGAGTAGGCATTTCCGTTCATTATCGTATTGGCAAAGTCCTTTGCTGCTTGCAAATAACGTTGTGCATGTGTAGTGTTATGCTCACGATATTTCTGCCAAGTGCCCTCAAAGAGCATGATGCGTGAGGCAAAAGCTAAAGCGACATCACGCGTGATATTGAGTCCCTTTTCGCCATCAGAGGTGCGAATGTGCTGGGTGGCATAGTTGAGATCGTCTAACACTTTGTCCATAACGGTTGCGCGGTTCTCACGTGGGCGATAGAGCTTTTCATAGTCGGTGTTACTCAAAGCTTCGTCATAGTAGGGTACATCGCCAAAGCGATTGACCAACTTGGCATACTCCATGGCGCGCAAGAAACGTGCAACGCCCAACCAATGTTCTTGTGCTTCGGTGCTCAAGTGGGAATTGTTGATGCGATTGATGAGCACGTTGATGACGCGCAAATCGCTGAAGTTCCAACTTGATGAGCCTGTAGCTGCAGGCGCAACCTTTGTGAAGAATGTTGCTTTTTGCTGTGCATTGTCGTCCGTCCAGTCGGCAACATTGGTCTGAGAGAACCAGTCTGCGCGACTCCACCCACTGCGATAACCGGGGAAATAGGTGGTGTATTCGTCGTAAACGGCAGTACGAATATTTGATTCTACGTCCCAAAACTCGGCTTTATCAGTAATCTCATCTAACGGATCGCGTGTGAGAAAGTCGTTGCAAGCTGTGAGTGTTAGGGGCTGAAGCTATTGCAAAAATAAAAATGCTGTTTTTCATAACTTTGTTTATTTTTAAAGGTTAGAATACGGCTTGAACGCCAAAAAGAAATCGTACGCATGTAGGGATAACTGCGTCCAAATGACCAGCTACTGTCACCATATCCAGCTTTATATTGTGTTGTTTCTGGGTCAACAGGTAACTTGGTGTGGTCGAATTCAAATAGGTTCTCGGCGCTGAAATAGATGCGGATGCTTTGCAAAGCAATCTTTTTCATTACGATATCGGGCAGCGTATAGCCTACGGTGAGGTTCTTACAGCGTAGATAAGCCATATTCGAGAGGTAGCGAGTTTGCGTTAAGAAGTTACGTCCATTGGCCACCCATGACATATCTGCAGGGCGAGGATAGAAGGCATTGGTGTTGGATGGTGTCCAATAATCCATTTGATGTGCAAAGGCTGCATCCATAAAGCCAGAGCCTCCGCCAGGAATAGCCACAGCTCCACCAACCCAAAGGTCGCGTTTTCCCACTCCTTGGAAGAAGGCATTGAAATCGAATCCCTTGTAAGAACAACCCAAGTTGAAGCTGTATTCGAAGTTAGGTAAGGCGTTTCCAATAACCTTTAAGTCGCCATGATCTTCAACAGTATTGCGACCATAGGTGATTTTTCCATCGCCATCTAAATCCTTATACTTCACATCTCCAGGGCCAAACTTAAAGGTTCCGTTCTCATAAAGTGCCTGACTGGCGATGCCTGTCTTCAACGTTCCAGCTGGAGTGAAGTCATCTGCTTGGAAAAGGCGGTCGGTTTCATAGCCCCAAATCTCGCCCAATCGCTTGCCTTCATAGTTACCATTGATGTTACGATCTTGCTTATTGTATTTGGTAATCTTCTCTACAACGTGTGAAATCGAAGCACTTGCAGATACGCCTAAGCCGTTGTTGAAGCGATGTTGATAATTCACACCAAGCTCAAAGCCTGTTCCTGTGAGCTCACCATAGTTCACTTTGGGCACCTTAGCACCAAAGGTTGCAGGCAAAGCTTCACCGGCTGTGTGCATGTTCGATGTGATACGGCGATACCAATCGAAAGTGAATGTGAGCTCATTATTCAACAATCCAGCATCAAGACCCACGTCAAACGTTGTTACACGCTCCCAAGTGAGGGCCGGAGAGATAACCGATGGCGTGCCCAACGAGGTGATTTCCTTGCCACCAATGACCCATCCTGAGGGATTAGAAGCCATGGTTGAGATGAATGAGTTAGCTGCAACATCTTGGTTTCCGATAGTTCCCCAAGAAGCACGAAGCTTCAAATTGCTCAAAGCGGGGCGTGCCCAATCCATGAATTTCTCTTCGGATGCGCGCCAACCAGCTGAGAAAGATGGGAAGAATGCCCATTTCTTGCCTGCTGGGAAGCGTGAAGATCCGTCATAACGAGCATTGAACTCGAAAAGATAACGTTGCAAGAAATCATAGTTGATGCGCCCGAAGAAGCCTGCAGCAGCAAAGTCATTGTGGAACGAACCCCACGTGCTGAAGGCATATTGGTCGCCTGTTGTCAAGGCTATCTCAGGCATACTTTGGCTAATTAGGCCACGACGTTCAGAGTAATGGCTCAAGGATTCACGCGTTTCAGCATCAAAACCAGCCATGAATTTAAAGTCGTGTTTCTCGTTTAAAGTCCATTTGTATGTAGCATAAGCTTTAAAGATGTTTTGCAAAGTGTAGATACTCTGTTGCACAACGCGATCGTGTGTACTTCCATAAATATCTTCATAGCTGCTGAAAGGCGCAGTGGCAAACATGTTATAAGCTGTAACTCGTCCACCATTTCGCTTCACTGCATCGTTGTTATAACCGAAAGTATAGTCGAAATTAATCGCCAAATTCTTTATCGGATTAAACTCTGTTCCGAGGTTGGCACGCAGATAAGTTGATTGAACATTCTCGCGATTACCAGCCTTGATGTCGGTAACTGCCGAGCGGAAAGGCTTGCCTTGGTAGTCAGCATAGGGATACCAGCGTGGCCAACGCAATAGATAGAACCATGCATCATATTGTCCTGACGTGTAACGATAAGGCTGATCGTTGTTTGAGCGCGTCAATAAGATGTTGCTTCTCACGCGCCACCATTTGGCAATGTTGGTTGTAATGTTCGAATGAAGCGTGTAGCGATCATACTTATCGGTGTTGAACTTCATCACACCTTTTTGTGTAAGATAGCTCAAACTAATGTTATATGTGGTGGTGCGGTTGCCTCCTGTTACCGACAGATTGTGGTTTTGTTGTGGCGTCCACTTGCGTGTAAACTCGTGAATGGGGTCGAAAGAGCGGAAGAAATAAGTCTTTCCATTGCGCAATTCAAAGTCTCTTCCTGCCTGCATCTCACCTAAATCAGCTTGCGACATGCTACCATATTGCTGTTCCCAAGCTCTGATTTTTATCGATGGCATACTGGTCGATGGTGTAGCCAATGTTGCTTTTTTGGGTGAGACCTTGGCGTTGCATAATCTGCCAAATGAAGTCGGCATTGTCCGTAGCTGTAGCCAGTTCGGGCATCTTTGTGGGTGTGTTCCACGCAAAGTTGTTCGAATAAGACACGCGCACGCGGTCGTTATTAGCCCCTTGTTTGGTGGTGATAAGAATCACACCCCATGCGGCTCTTGTACCATAGATAGAGGCCGAAGAGGCATCTTTCAGCACAGAGATGGTCTCGATGTCGTCGGGATTGACGAGGTTTAGACTCGGCACTTCCACGTTATCGACCAAAATCAGTGGTTGAGTACCACTCGTAGCACTGAGCGATCCCACACTACCACGCAGGCGGATCGTACTTTCTGTACCCACACCACCAATGCGGTTGTTGATGGTTAAGCCCGGTGTGATGCCTTGAAGTGCCTTGCCCACGTCGGTAATCGGACGGCTGGCGATGGCCTTGTCGACATCAACATTGGCCACAGCTCCCGTGAGGTTCACCTTCTTTTGGGTGCCATAACCCACTACAACCACTTCGTTGAGCTCGCGATTGTTCTCTGCTAAATTCACCTTCATATTGGCTTGGGCCGCTACTTCGACCTTTTTATAACCAATATACGAGATGACGAGCGTGGCCCCAGGCTTCACATTGAGCTTAAAATGCCCATCTAAGTCGGTCACTGTCCCCATACTTGTTCCCTTCACCACAACACTGGCGCCGATAATAGGCTCACCATTGGTGTCGGTTACGGTTCCCGAAAGGGTTTGTTGTTGTTGCGCATCAAGACGCAAACTACTGTTTAAGTTAGCCTTTGCAGGAGGTAATCCTGCGGCAAACGCTGGCCCATTTACAGCTAAAGCCAGCACGGCTGCAAGCGAATAAAATTTAATCATAGGTATGCTTGGTTTGTTAACGATTGCACGTATGGACTGCGAAAGTGTGATTTCTGCGATAGTATGAACCCTGGTTAAACTTGTTTGTGGGTCTGTAGACTATGCCCTCGACACGGGAAGCAGTTTGTTTTTGCACTAAGGTTACGGTAAAAGGTTGTAGTTTCTCCCGCAACAAAAGTCGTGACAAATTTAGAAAAAAAGAATGAAGAAAATATAATTTCTGGTGGTTAATAATCTTTAAAACAAAGAAAATGCAATAAATTGTCTCCTAAAGTGGTAGAGATTACCTCACAATATGGTAGAGATTGTTGAGTAAAGAAGCCTATTTTGTTACATTGAAGGGGGCAAATGGCTCCACAATGTGATAGCAGGGGCAACATCGAAGGATAGCGATGGTGTGGGGGGCGCAAGGACTTGCGCGGCCGAGGGCAAGGGGCATGGTGTCTTGGGTGCGCGCTTTCCGCGGGCGAGTGGCTTTTAAGTCCAGAAAAAGTCCTGCCGAGAAACCCCTTTGCAGGGCGTTCTCGGCAGAATATCCATCTTGCTTTTCGTTGTTTTGCGGTTGCGATAGGCTCACGCTTCATGCTCCTTCATGTGCAAGGCCTGCATAAAGCGCGCAATCACTTCGGGCTTCCCCGTGTGTTTTCCGAGGTCTTCCGACAGCTTACACGTGTCGTTATAGTAGGGGCCAACTCTCGGTAATCTTCGCCGCAACCAACTTAATGACGATGTTCAGGGGCTCAATTCCTGCGAAATCATTGGTGAAATGGGTGCCGATACCAAACGAGGGTTGGCAAACGGCCTGCGCATACTGCTGAATTTCAATGGCGCGATCGGTGTCTAAAGCGTTAGAGAACAACACTTGTTTCGTGCGCGAATCAATGCCCAACGACCGGTATTTCTCAACAATTTTCTGTAGCTGTTTGCGGTTATCGCCCGAGTCAATGCGCAACCCTTTGAACAGGTTGGCAAAGTCTTCTGAGAAGTTTAGCGCGAAAATATCCCAGCCAAACGAGTCGTAGAGATAGGTGCCTAAGGCGCCACGAAAGGTGTTGCGCCACGCATTCATAGCGATGTGATTGGCCATTTGCGGACCAAACATGCCGCCGATGGCACAGATAAACTCATGAGCCATGGTGCCCACGGGCTTCAAATCGTGCTGCATGGCAATGTAGATGTTGCTCGTCCCGGCCAAACGTCCTGGCCATTCGCGGCTCGAAGCACTGTCTTTAAGGGCGCGAACCACCGTGTCTTCGGCGGTAAACGATGCGCGACGGCGCGTGCCAAAGTCTGAAAACACACAACCTGCTGCAAGCAAACGGTCGGCCTTCAGGCGCGTCTTGGTGTATAAAGCCTCATAGTCTAATTGCTCGATTTGGCCCGTCATGCAATAGTATAGCTCAGAGATGATGGCCAACACCTTTACTTCTAACAGGATGGTGTCGCTCCAAGAGCCTTCAAATTCCACGTGCAAATGGCCTTCATCGGTTTGCCAAACCTTCGTCCAGTCGCTCGAAAAGCGAAAGCCTTTGAGGTATTGAAAGAACCAATGGGGCATGTAGGGGCATTGCCTTTTCATGAAATCCACCTCTTCATCGGTGATGACCACCTGTTCTAACGCTTTGATTTGCTGGCGTAAGGCATCGGCAAAACCAGCTGGATAAACCCGGTTGCTGCGGTCGACAAACTGGTATTGCACCTGTGCACGCGGGTAGTTGTCGATGACGGCACAACACATGGTGAACTTATAGAGGTCGTCGTCGGTGAAAATGAGTAATGATTTGCTGCATTGTTATCGTTGTCTTTTTGCCTGCAAATATACAGCTTTCGCATGGGAAATCAGCGAGAAACACTTGCAAACCTGCAAATTCTTCTGTAATTTTGTAAGCAAAACAGCAGTGATATGAAGCAGACAACGATTTTAGGGTGGATGATGTTGATGGTTGTTTTCGGGCTTGTTTCGTGGCAAACCCACCGTAACAACCGTGTTTGTGACGCGCGAACGGGCGCAACAAAAGTGGAGATTGACACTGTAGAAGAGGACGATACGCCCCGCGCGATCATCAGTTCGACCAAAGTAATCGACACCTTGGTGGGCGATTGGCAAATCTATGGCATCAGGAAGCCTAACCGTTACAAGATTAAATACTCGCCCTACGACTATGAATGGAATAATTCGGTGTTTCTCACGCTGCGTTATCGCGGTCGGGTGGTGCTGAAAAACAAAGAGATTTCGAGCCACATGCTCTCGGGAAAAGCCGCGCAACTATGTGCTGTCAACGTTTGAGTTGCTGCATGTTTCGCCTTCAGCGGTTTATTTTAACTTCACAGACGATGTGCCTGAAGCTTGTGGCTTTTTTTAACTTCGTCTATTGTGTTCCGGCACAGGGAAAGCCCAAACTCTATAATGTTGAGGGCGACGATCGTGCCGATATCGGTTATGTGCTGACGCGGTTGAGCGAGATGTTTGCCATTTATTTCCACGAAAAAATCCATTATAAAGCTACCTTCGCCGAACTTGAGCCTTTGCTTTCGTCCTATTTCACGAAGGAAGTGATTGATGAAATGCGCAGGAAAGGTACGCGAGGCGACGAGGAAGTGCTGTTTGGACGGCCGTTGCAAGATGTCGAACGGGTGCGCAAAACGCAGAACTTCGAAGATAACGATGAAGACCCATGGACGAAAATGACCTGCGCTTTCTCGAAAAATCCAGCCGACACCATTGCCCTTCGCTATGAGTTTACCCCCTTTAAGGAGGACGAGGAACCCAAGATTGCGCGCATCGTGCCATGGAAATAAAGACTTTCACCAACGATAAAGATTTACATTCTGTTTAAAAATCGATAGAATATGGAGACGGTAACAACAGCGACACGCACAACAATGAAGCAAACACTTAGTGACATTTTGCTTGATATTTCGTGGGCACGTTTGTCTACAAATTACTTTGGTCGTAGCCGTTCATGGCTGCATCAAAAGTTAGATGGATACAATAGTAAAAGGCAATGAAGGTGGTTTTACGGAGACTGAAAAAGGTTGCATTGCGCAATGCTCTCAAAAGATCTTGCCGAACGTATCAGCACAGCTGCTGACAAAATATAAGGTTTTGTTTTGATGGCTTTAGCGTGCTTTTATCACATAAAACGCCCCAACACATCCTTTGTGTTGGGGCGTTTTGTAGGTTCTATACGTGCGAGGGTTGGCCTTTCTTCTTTAAAAAGGCACCTCAAACCGATTTGCGTTGCATGTTACGCCATTACCTTTGCGCGAGCAGACTATAAAAATCTGCTCGGCATGTGCCTTCACTTTGATTTGCTTAGGACCAAAGATTTGCGTCACGACGCCCGCTTCATCGGTGATGAAGGTGGTGCGGAAAACGCCCATATACGTGCGGCCCGCCATCTTCTTCTCGCCATAGACGCCGAGCGCCTGCACCAACTTCCAGGTCGGTATCGGCAATCAATGGGAACGGCAACTGATGTTTTTCGATAAACTTTTTGTGCGACTTGGCATCCTGTGTGCTGCAAACCTATGACGGCATAACCTTGCGCAAGAAAGCGCTCATAGTTGTCTCTCAGGTTGCAAGCCTCGCTTGTACAGCCCGGCGTTGCGTCGCGCGGATAGATGTAGAGCACGAGTTTTTTACCGGCGAAATCGCTGAGATGCCATTCTTTTCCGTCTTGGTCGGTGCCAAGAACCTCGGGTAGTTTTTGTCCAATTTCCATTTTTTGTTCCTTTCATTTAATGGGTTATCATATATATAAGGTGTAATCCCGCAGGGAGATTATCCTTGTTTCCAAATAAAATGGGGATGGTTTTCGTCGCCATAATGGGGGGCAAACGCAAAACCTTCGTAGGCGAATTGCGGCAAATCGGCAGGTTGTTGCCAACCCTTTTGCAGGATTTGACGCGTCATTGCTCCACGACAACGCTTGGCATACAAAGCCATGACGCGCATTTTATCGCCCTTCTCAACGTAGAACAGCGGCTGCACCACGCGCACTTCACGCTGCACGCGCCGCCAATCGAACAGGTGTTCGTATTCGGCTGTGGCCAAATGCACCAGCACACCATCGTCGGCTTGCACGGCATGAATGAGCACATCGGTGAGCCGTTCGCGCCAAAAGGCAAAGAGAGTCTGCCCTTGTGTGGCGGGCAAACGCACGTTACCTTCCATGCGATAAGGATGGATGAGGTCTAAAGGGCGCAGCAAACCGTAGAGAAAAGAGGTGATGAAAAGGTGGCGTTGGGCCAGCTGAAACTGTGCCGAAGTGAACGTTTCGGCGCGCAAATGTTTATAGGCTTCGCCATGATAAGCCAAGATGGCGGGCAGCTTTTCGGCTGCGTTGAAGAAACTTTGAAAGCGCTGTTGGTTGTCGTGCGCCAGGCTTTCGCTGCATTGAAAGGCCTGCATCAGCTCGGCCACCGACCATGAAGTGAGTGACAAAGCCAGCTCGTTGGCCTCGGTTTCAAACGCAGGTTGCGTGGCAAAGGGCACGGCGACATCGGCCGTAGCGTTCATGATTTTGGCTGAAGCGAGAATGATTTGCATAACGTGGTGATGGTGTTTCCGTCGATGATTTGGTGCTGTTCGCTGCAAAAATCGGTGGGCATTGCGGGCGCGGGCGTGCCCCCCTTGATCAGGATGGGTGCCGTTTCGATGCGCACTTCGTCCCACAAGCCGCGCGCAAGAAAACTGTTGAGTGTGCCCGTTCCGCCTTCAACGAGCAGCGATTGGCAGTGCTCGGCATGGAGTTGGGTCAGCAACTCGTCGATGTTGCCGGCCACATGCCATCCCGGGAGCGTCGTGTTTTGCGCCGCTAATGTGCGCGACAGCACGATGCGTTGGGGCGAAGCGCCGCTCCAATAGCGTGTGTTGAGTTGCGGATGGTCGGTTGAAAAAGGTGGTGTGCCCCACGAGAATGGCATCACATTCGGCGCGCAGTTGATGCACCAAACGCCGCGTTACGGGCGTGGAGAGCGACAAAGGCTGCCCCTGAAGTGTCGCCGATGAAGCCATTTTGCGTTTGCGCCCATTTCAAAAATGAGGTAGGGACGATGCTCGGTGTTGCTGGTGATGAAGCGGCGATTGAGCGCGCGACATTCGGCTTCTAACACGCCCACGGTCACCGCAATGCCTGCCTCGCGCAGCCGTTGAATGCCTCGCCCGTGGACTTTTGCAAACGGATCGACGCAGCCAATGACGCATCGTTTCACACCTTTGCGCACGATGAGGTCGGCACAAGGCGGCGTTTTGCCATGGTGTGAACAGGGCTCTAACGACACATAGAGGGTGGCATCGCTGAGCAAAGGCCTCATCCTCGGGCCGCACATGTGCAAAGGCATTAACCTCGGCATGGCCTTCGCCGCACCGCACATGATAGCCTTCGCCGATGATTCTGCCGTGAGAAACAATCACCGCACCCACCATAGGGGTTGGGTTTTGCCAGCTGTTTTTCCGTTTTGGGCTAACTGCAAACAGCGCCGCATGTAAATTTCATCTTCCATCGACCGCGAATTTACAAAGAATTATTGAATTGCCGATTGATTTGCAAGAGAAGTTCGCCCGCGCCACCTTCCCATGCAAAGTTTTAGTGCTTGCGGAAGCTCCGCAAGCGCTAAAAAGTTTGTTTTGTCATTTGCGGAAGCTCCGCAAGCACCAAAAAGTTTGTTTTATCGTTTGCGGAAGCTCCGCAAGCACTAAAATGTTTGTTTTGCCATTTGCGGAAGCTCCGCAAGCACTAAAATATTTGTTTTATCATTTGCGGAAGCTCCGCAAGCGCTAAAATATTTGTTTTGCCATTTGCGGAAGCTCCGCAAGCGCTAAAATATTTGTTTTGCTATTTGCGGAAGCCCCGCAAGCATCTATCGTTATTTGTTTTGAGACTTGCGGAGCAAAGGCACCTGCTTAATATTTAAAGGTGGCCGTAAGCGTGATGTTGCGCCCGTCGGCATGTGCATATTCGGCGTTGCGTGCCATAAGCATTGATGAGGGAGTGTAGTAGGTGTAGTTCAAAAGATTGAAAACACCTAACGCAAAGTTCCATTGCTTCACGTCAACACCCGCCGTGAGATTGAGCAGATTGATACGATTAACAATGCCCTCGCCCTCTGCATAGTTGCCCGAAGCATCGGGGGAAAAGCGGTGACGTTTGCCCGTATGCAGATATTGTAATTGCAAATAGGTGTGCTTGATGGGCTGATATTGCGCATACATGCTGAGCTTTGCGGCTGGGATAGACACGTTGGACATGTAGTAATCCCAGCTGGTTCCGTTGGATTTGAGCTTTCCTTCAAACCACGAAAAGTTGGCTCCGGCTTTGAGATTGGGCAGAATTTGCGCATCGGCATCCAACTCCATGCCATACACTTTCTGCGGACTTCGGTTGACAACCCAAAAGCCATGGTCGATTTTCAGGTCGCTGCCGAGCTTGGCATAGGTGTAGAAGAACGAGGCATTGAGCTGCAACCAACTGCACGGAACCGAATAAACGCCCAGTTCATAGTTGTTGGTTTTAACCGGTTCGGTGGCGATATGGCCCAGCACATCGGCCTTGGCGGCGCGCAGGGTGCGGCCTAAATCGAAGATAGAGAAGCCTTGCGAATAGGCCACGAAAGGCTGAAATGCGCGGTATTTGTTGAACGACAACCCCGCGTTGAACGAGAGATTGTTGTAGTTGAGATGCCCGCCTTTCACGCTAACCAAAGGGTCGGAGAGGCGATTGCGCAGCACTTGATAGTCGGGCACATGCACGTTGATGGCGTCATAGCGTGCACCTATTTTCACGTTGAGCCACTGAAAAAGCGTTGTTTTGGTTTGAATGAAGGGCGCATGTGTGTTGCTTGTGAGCCAAGGCATCCAATAACGTCCGTCGACAAGCGGCTGGGCTGTTTTGTTAAACAAGTAATCGTAGCCATAGAGAATGTGGGTGAATGCCTGTTCGGAGAACACCAAATGCGTGTTGAACTGTGCGCGAAGCCCCAACTTGCGGTCTTTGATGGCCGACTGTCCGCTGGTTTCTTCCCAGCGCGGTTGGGCGGGATTGGCGCGTCGGAAATCGAAGATGGTGTAGAGACTCGACCCAAAAACGGATGCTTCTAAATCGGTATGTGCGAAAATTTGCTTTGAAGTAAATTTCAAATAGCCGTTGTGATTGTAGCGCGTTCCCTCGTCAACAGCCTGCGGATCGCGGTTGCCAATGATGCCGATGGCCGGGCTTTTGAGGTATTTTTCCGCCTTGGGGAATGAGCGGCGTGTCTTGCAAACTGCGATAGAAATTGTACATCAGTTCTATGCGATTCTTAGGCGAAAGCTGATAACCGAGCGTCACTAAAGCATTGCTGGTGTAGGTATCTCCAAGGCCATAGCGCGGCGAAATGAACTGTCCATCGCCGTCGATGCTACTACCGGTGCGGCCGAAAGTTCCGCTCACCAAATAGTCCATGTTGCGCAGTTTGCCATAAAGTTGCTGGTTAAGCCGATAGCCTTGCCCCTTGCTTTGTCTGAAAAAGTTGTAGGTTGAACCAGCGATAGCAGTTTGCCCTGCCAGTGTTTTTGCACTCGAATTCTTCTTCGTGATGATGTTGATGAGGCCACCAATGGCGCCGTTTCCATAGAGTGCCGTCGACCCTTTTACGATTTCAATATGGTCGATGGCAGCCACATCGATGGTGCGGATGTCGCGGTCGGTGGAGCGCAGTGGGGTGGATTGCGGAATACCATCGATGAGAACCAGTGCGCTTCGGCCGCGCAACGTTTGCGAACGCGAGCTGGTTGTGTTGCTCGAGAGTGCCATTCCCGGTGCAAGCAGTCCCAAAAGTGTCGACATGTCGGGCGCCACTTTGCTCACGGCTTCGAGCTGTTGATGGTCGATGATGGTCACCGAAGCAGCGGCATTTTGTTTCGCTTCGGGCATGCGCGTGGTGCTAATCACCACATCGTGAAGCTGGAAAGTGGAGTCTTGCAAATGGCGTTGCGCCTGCATCTGCAGTGGTATGAGCAGTGCAAAACATGCTAATGATTTTTGAAAAAAATGGGTTTTCATATTCAATACAATCTTTTTAATTAATACTGTTATCGGCTGCAAAAATTACCGCGAGGAAATGAGTCTTGCAATACCTAATATTAGGTAAAAAGCATGAATTTATGAGCTCCGATAGCTTAAATCTGCGAAAAAGCCTTATCTTTGCAAGGCTTCCAAAACCCAAACAATGAAGCAACAACGAAACCCAAAAATAGGCGTTCCCAACCTTGGGAACAGCTGAATTGGATAAAAATGATGGTTCCCGCCCCCAGGAACGACGATTTTTCTCGAAAACAAGCGTTCCCAACCTTGGGAACAACGATTTTTTTTGAAAACGGATGTTCCCGACCCCGGGAAGCCATAAAAAATGATAAAAAATAAGCGTTCCCGCCCTCGGGACGGCATAAAACGACAGAAAAATGAAACGATTACGCACCTGTTTCGCAGCCCTTTTGCTGGCTCTCGGCTGTTCGGCTGCCTCAAAAATCGTCCTTTGTGCAAGTGAAAGATGGCCGCCTTTGGCATCACGACAAGCCCTATTATTTCGTTGGAGCCAATCTGTGGTATGGCGCTATTCTGGGCTCTACGGGCAAAGGTGGCAACCGAAGGCGTTTGGGTCTTGAGTTGGATCGGCTCAAACGCATGGGCATTAACAACCTCCGCGTGCTCGTGGGGAGCGATGGTGAGGAGGGCGTTACGGCTAAAGTGACGCCCACTTTGCAACGCGCGCCCGGCGTTTATAATGACAGTGTGCTCGACGGATTGGACTATCTGTTGCAAGAAATGGAGCGTCGGGGCATGCTGGCTGTGCTCTATCTCAACAATTCTTGGGAGTGGAGCGGCGGTTATGGCTACTATTTGGAGCAGGCAGGAGCAGGAAAAAGCCGTGCAACCGGCCGTCGTAGGCTATCAAAACTACGTGCGCTATTCGGCACAGTTTGCCACCAACGCGCGCGCACAGCAACTGTTTTTCAACTACGTGCGCTTCATTCTCACGCGCAAAAAAATCGCTACACCGGCCGCCGTTATCGCGATGAACCATCGATTATGTCGTGGCAAATTGGCAACGAGCCACGCGCCTTTTCGCGTGAGGCTCTACCTGCTTTTGAGGCGTGGTTGCGCAGGGCTTCGTCGCTCATTCGCAGCTTAGACAAGAACCATTTAATTTCGATTGGCTCCGAAGGTGAGGTGGGTTGCGAGATGGATATAGACTGTTGGCGCCGCATTTGCAGCGACCCCAACGTGGATTATACCAACATTCACATCTGGCCTGCCAACTGGGGATGGGCACATCGCGACTCGTTGGGTGTGCATTTGCGACGCGCTATCACTTACACCCACGATTACATTGCGCGTCATCTGGCCATTAGCGAGGCGCTGCATAAGCCCATGGTGCTCGAAGAGTTTGGCTATCCGCGTGATGGTTATGCCTTCTCGCCCAAGGCTACCACGCGCAATCGTGACGCCTATTATGCCTTTTTGTTTGAGGATTTCCTTAAGAATGTAAGGGAAGGTGGTTGCTTCTCGGGCTGTAACTTTTGGGCCTGGGGTGGCGATGCCGTAGCCAAACACGAGCAATGGCAGCCGGGTGACCCCTATATGGGCGACCCAGCGCAAGAGCCTCAAGGCCTTTATTCGGTGTTCTTAAGCGACAGGTCGACCTGCAATATCATACAAAATATCATTAAAAAGCTACCCAATTAGCGTGTAATTCATAAGCTTTTGCTGCATAAAAGCTACCATTTTATTAGACGAAACCAACGATGAAACGAAATGATGTTGAAATAGAGATTTGTGCCAACAGCGTGGAAAGCTGTCTTGCTGCGCAGGAAGGCGGTGCCGATCGCGTGGAGTTGTGCATGGGAATACCCGAAGGAGGCACCACACCTTCGTATGGAGAAATCAAGATGGCGCGCGAGAAGCTCACCACAACGCGGCTGCATGTCATCATCAGGAATAGGGGAGGAGATTTCGTTTACACGCCCGATGAGCTGCAACGCATGGCCATCGACATCGACATCTGCCGGCAATTGGGCGCCGACGGGGTGGTTTTTGGCTGCCTGACGCCCGAAGGCGATGTCGATAAGGAGGCCAATCGTTTCCTCTTGTCGTATGCAAAAAGGCCTCTCGGTGACGTTCCATCGTGCCTTCGATCGCTGTCGCTCGCCCCGGGAAGCCTTAGAGGATATTTGCAATTTAGGTTTTCAACGCGTGCTCACCTCGGGGCAACAACCCACCGCCGAGCAGGGCATTGCGTTGCTCTCTCAGCTCCATGCTTGGGCAAAGGGGCGCATCATCATCATGGCCGGATGTGGGGTGAACGAGCAAAACATTGCCAAAAATAAGGCGCGAAACACAGGTCATAGCCTTTCATTTCTCGGCACGTGAGCCCCAACCTTCGCGTGCAAAGCTGTTGAATGCGGCGGTAAGCATGGGTGCAGCCGGTGCACAAGAGGATTGCATCATGCAGACAACGGCGCGCCGGGTGGGCCACACCATCGCCGCTTTGCTGGCAGATGGCGAATGAAAGCTGTCCCGATGGGGCTTTTTCTCACCAACAGAAAATGTAAAAACAATAAAAAAATAGAACAATGAAAAAAAGTCTACTAACCCTGGTCTTGTGCCTTGTTTCCTTACTGGCGACAGCACAACATTTCATCACTGATGCCGCCTATCGTGCCAAAGTGGATGCGGCCTTTCAGGCAAAAATGAAACTCATCGGCGAGAAATTCTATCGTTTGGATGGGCTGCATGCCACGCCACAGGAGCAAGAAGCCTTGCACTTTCTCTATGCTTATATGCCTGTGGCCGATGCAACCGATTATTCCACGGCCTATCATTTAGGCAATGTGCGGTCGGCTTTGCGCACACAGCACGAGTTTCCTTGGGGCAAAAACGTGCCCGAACTGCTGTTCCGTCATTTCGTGTTGCCCATGCGTGTGAACAACGAACCCTTAGATAGTTCGCGCGTAATCTTCCTGAATGAGTTGAAATCGCGCGTGAAAGGACTATCGATGCGCGATGCCATTTTGGAGGTAAACCATTGGTGTCACGAGAAAGTCACCTATGAACCATCCGACGGGCGCACCTCTTCTCCGTTGCAATCCATCATGACTGCGCGCGGACGTTGCGGCGAAGAGAGCACCTTTACCGTGGCAGCTTTGCGCGCAGTGGGCATTCCTGCGCGGCAAGTCTATACGCCCCGCTGGGCACATACCGACGATAATCACGCGTGGGTTGAGGCTTGGGCCGATGGCAAATGGTATTTCTTAGGTGCTTGTGAGCCCGAACCTGTGTTGAATTTGGGTTGGTTTAATGCCCCGGCCTCGCGCGCAATGCTCATGCACACCCGTGCCTTTGGCGACTATAATGGTCCCGAAGAGGTGATGTTGCGTACGAATAACTTCACCGAAATCAACCTCATCGACAACTATGGCAGCACGGGAAAGATTGCTTTCCGTGTGGTTACGCCCCAAGGAAAGGCTGTAGCCGATGCGAAAGTGGATTTCAAAATCTATAATTATGCCGAATATTACACCGCTGCATCGAAATATACGAATGCACAAGGCATGACTTTTCTCTCGGCAGGCAAAGGAGATATGTTGGTTTGGGCATCGAAAAACGGACGTTTTGGCTATGTGAAAGCGACGTTTGGTAAAGATAAACAGCTCACCATCAAGCTCGCTTATGATGCGCAACACGTGCCCCAGGCGCAAGATTTGGACATTGTTCCGCCCAAGGAGCAGGCGCTGTTGCCCGATGTTCCCGAGGCGTTGCGCGCTGCAAATGCCGTGCGTTTGGCCTACGAAGACTCGCTGCGCAATGCCTATGTGGCTACGTTTCCAACGGCAGAGACACTGAAAAACTTCCCCATCCCCGATGCTATACCTTATATTATAAAGGCTCGTGGCAACTGGAGAACCATCAAAGCTTTCGTAGAGAAGTATGCCCAGCAGTCGCAAAGGGCACTCGATTTGCTCAATACCCTTACCGATAAGGACCTGCGCGATATGCCAATGGTCATTCTTGACGACAACATGCAGGCCAAAAGCAACCAACTTTCGCCTCGGGTGGAGTATGAAATGATTCTCAAACCCTTCAAACAATTCTTCGAAACGAAAGCCTTTACGCCGGAAGAGGTGGTGCGTTTCCAACATGATCCCGCGCAGTTGGTGGCGTGGATTAGGCAGCACATCAAGCTCAATCCCGACACAAGAGCCATGCGTATTCCGCAAACTCCCATCAGTGTTTGGGAGAGTAGGCTCACCGATTCGCGCAGTCGCGACATCTTTTTTGTGGATGTTGCGCGCAGCTTGAACATCGAAGCGCGTATGGATTACGTGTCGTGAAGGTGCAATATAAGAAGGATCATCAGTGGGTGGATGTTGATTTCGATGCCGAAGAGCAGCAAGTGGCCAAGACGGGGACACTGAAACTCGACTTTAAGCCCGTGCCTTTCTTGGACGATCCGAAAGTATTACAGCTATTTCACGATTAGTAAAAATCATCAATGGACAGACCTATCTCATGAATTTCGATGAAGGACAAGTGGATATGGGCGGCGGCATTTCCTGGCATAATGTGTTTAAAAAAACGGCACGACCCTTGATGAAGGCACTTATCTTTTGGTATCAGGACAGCGCATGGCCGATGGAAGTGTGTTGGCACATAATCAGTTCTTCCGCATCGAAGCGGGCGACACCACGCAGGTGAAGCTCATCGTTCGCCAGCAAGACGAGGGCGTAAAGGTGTTTGGAAGCTTCAATAGCGAGAACCTTTTTAGCCACGAAGGCAAGGAAGTTTCTATCTTGAGTCAAACGGGACGCGGCTATTATGTGTTGGGAATCTTAGGCGTTGGTCAGGAACCTACCAATCATGCGTTGCACGATATTGCCAAGATGAAAGCCAAATTAGACCAATGGGGACGCCCCTTTGTGTTGCTATTCACCGACGAAGCAGCGGTAAAGAAGTTTGAACAACAGAAGAATGAGTTTGGACTTCTGCCCCAAAAATACCATCTTTGGCATCGATAAGACGGGCGCAATACGCGAAGAAATCGCCACACAAATGAAGCTTGCGCAGCGCAATCAGTTGCCCATCTTCATCATTGCCGACACCTTTAACCGTGTAGTTTTCCTTTCACAAGGTTACACTATTGGCTTGGGTGAGCAGCTAACCAAGGTGATTGGAAAACTATAATGCTGTGGAGTGGGGATATAAAGATCATTGATGGTATTCCCACTTACACCTATTTCTCATTTAGCATAGGGCTCTATGCTGGTAAGATGTAAAGAAAAAAATCCCAGTAATTCGCTATACGGATTACTGGGATTTTATCTTGTTCCGACCATTCAATGGTGGAAATTGTCTTTAAAAATATATATAATGTCTAAAAATTTAATTCCTAAAAAAATGTTACCCCAAATGTACAACCTCTTTTTGATTACACGACTAATAATTTAACTTGATAAAAATTAACTTGTAGATATATTGTTTTCTCAAACGATTGCAAAGGTAAAGAAAAATCACTTACAATGCAAAAATATTTTACTAAAAAAAGACGCTTTGTCCAAAAATTTAAATCTTTGTTCAGACCTATTTTTTTATGGGAGGTTTAACAGACTGTAGTTTTTTTAATGTGTAGTATGAAAGGCTTATTATGGAAAGTGTGATTTTGATTTACATCAAAAATATAGTGTTTTTTTGGTAGAATAGTCGATATTTTCTTGCGACATATGATGAAAAACGATAGTATCTTTGCATCGTCAAAAGAAAACAATATGTGATTTAAAGCATTTGCATTCTGGAGACACTCAATAGGTAGACTCTTAGGAGCAAAAAGATTGTTTAGTAAGGATTACACATTTAGGTTTTTTTGGTTTTTAGTTATTAGGTTTAGGTTTTTAGATTAGTAAAAGCAAAGGTTGAGCCAGAGATTGGCTCACCTGTTGAGGTCGGGAGTGAGTGATTTACTGCCGATTTTTTTGTTTCTCCAGCCTATGCGAAGGAGTTCCTTTAAATAAGAGGATGGCTATGCAAGCGATGAGTTGAAGTTTATTCTTCAATGAGCATGAATGCGGTCTCTTCTGGCGTATTAAAAGGCATACCAAAAGTCAGTTCATCGTCTGTGAATGTGCGCAGACGTTGGTCAACTTCCTTCTCATCGAGGTAAGGTTCGCCATTGGGTTTGCGTGCAAGTAACATGTGTTCACGCACCTGTCTCCGATATTCGGCAATGGCTTCTGGAGTAAATTCTAATGTCATATGATGTAACTATTGATGCGAAGACCAGAGGAGTCCTCAGCTTTTTGGGAACAAATATACGGAAAAAGGATGGAAAAGATGATACAAAGGTTGTTTTTGTCGTTTCTTTTTTGTTCCTTTGTATGGAGAAACGAAACGAAAAAATAAGAATATGGGAAAAGGAAAAAAAGGCGGAAAGCGCATGAGCAGAAAGCAGTTGCAGGAGCGATTGCAAACGTTTTTCTCGTCACAGGGTAATCGACCATTAAGCTTTAAGGAGATTTTCCGTGCGTTGAAACTTGATACACACCCACTGAAAATGTTGGCCATCGACACCATTGAGGAGATGGCGTGGGATGATTTTTTGGTGAAAGTGACTGATAGTTCCTATAAACTCAATACCAAAGGACAGGTGCAAGAAGGGACATTCCTGCGTAAAGCAAATGGTAAGAACACCTTTTTGCCCGATGATGGTGGAACACCTATTTTCGTTTCAGAGCGCAATTCGTTGTGGGCTACCAATGGAGATCGCGTGATAGTGAGCTTCATGGCGCGCCGACAACATCATATTAAGGAGGCACAAGTGATTGAAATCTTGCAGAGAAAGAAAGATCAGTTCGTAGGAAAAACTGCGTGTAGGTAAGGACTTTGCCTATCTTGTTACACCTGAAAATATCTTTGCAAGCGACATCATTATTCCGAAACGCAAGTTAAAAAGGTGGAAAAAAACAACGACAAAGCGATTGTGAAAATCACGCAATGGCCCGACGCAGAACATAAGAATTTGGTGGGCGAAGTAGTGGATGTGATTGGGCAGACAGGAGATAACGATACCGAGATGAATACCATTTTGGCCCAATATGGACTGCCTTATGTTTATCCAAAAAGCGGTGGAAGAGGCTGCAAATAAGATAACAGGAGAGATTACACCACAGGATGTTGCTGAGCGAGAAGACTTTAGGTCGGCGTTCACTTGCACCATTGACCCGCGCGATGCGAAAGATTTTGACGATGCTCTTTCTATTGAAAAACTTGAGAAAGGACTGTGGCAGGTGGGGGTTCACATTGCTGATGTGAGCCATTACGTGACAGAAGGGAGTGTGATTGATAAGGAAGCGGTGAAGCGAGCAACGAGTATTTATTTAGTAGACCGCACCATTCCGATGCTTCCCGAGCGCCTTTGCAACTTCATTTGCTCGCTGCGTCCCGACGAAGACAAATTGGCTTATAGCGTAATCTTCACGCTTGACGACGAAGCCAATGTGAAAACCTACCGCATAGTGCACACCATCATTCGCAGCAAGCGTCGTTATGCCTACGAGGAGGTGCAGCAATTGTTAGAAGAAAATGGTGTAGTTGATGGTACGGGTGAGCCTGCTCCTGTGCCTAAGAAGGGGAAATACAAGGGCGAAAATGCAGAACAACTCATCACACTCGACCGCTTAGCCAAGGCGTTGCGCAAGAAACGTTTTGAGCATGGCGCAGTGAAGTTTGACCGCGAAGAACTTCATTTCGATGTTGACGAAAAGGGAAAGCCCACACGTTGCTATTTTAAACGGTCACATGATGCCAACAAGTTGATTGAAGAGTTTATGCTGTTGGCTAACAAAACGGTGGCCGAGAGCATCGGAAAGGCTAAGAAAGGACGGAAAGCAAAGACGCTTCCCTATCGCATACACGATAATCCTGACCCGCAAAAGATGGAGACCTTGCGTCAATTTATTGTGAAATTTGGTTACAAAGTGAAAACTGAAGGCACAAAAGGGGCAATGGCTCGCAGCCTAAATAAGTTGATGGATGAAACCGAAGGCAAACCTGAAGCGAAGATGATTCAAACGGTTGCACTCAGAGCCATGATGAAAGCGAAATACAGTGTGCACAATATTGGCCACTTTGGTTTGGCATTCGACTATTACACGCATTTCACAAGTCCGATTAGAAGATACCCCGATACGATGGTTCATCGCCTGCTTACGCGCTATGCCCAAGGTGGAAGGAGTGCTAATGAGAAGCATTATGAGGAGCTTTGTGAGCATTGTTCGGAGATGGAATTGGTGGCACAGAATGCCGAACGCGACTCTATTAAATATAAGATGGTAGAGTTTATGGCCGATAAAGTGGGCGAGACGTTTGCCGCACATATCAGCGGAATTACCAGTTATGGCATCTATGCGGAGATTGATGAGAACCATTGTGAGGGCATGATTCCTATGCGTGACCTGAGCGATGATTATTATGAGTTCGACGAACGCAACTTCTGTTTGCGCGGAAGGCGGCATCATCATCGCTATCAATTGGGTGATGCGATAGAAATTGAGGTGGCAGGAGCAAACTTAGAGAAACGGCAATTGGATTTCTCTATTGTGGAATAGTGCAGCAAAATGCGCTACTTTGTTGCATGATTGCATTGCAATTGTGTTGCAAAGTGGCACATTTTTGTGGGTAATATGTGCGTTTTTATGGGCACTTTGGCTTGAAATGGTGGTATATGGGCTGAGGCTTGTAGGGCAGAAGGCTGTGGATAGTCTTGCCGATGTTATTTATTACGGATAGGATGTCACATACTTCTTGCTCTTTTTGTAAGTTATTTTGTGTAGAATTTTTTTAGTACATATGCACTAAACAAACTCTTTTTCCTTTCTGTAATTCCACCTCAGTGATGTATTTTCGGATGCGCGAAGAGGAATCTTCTTTTTTGCAAATGAGTAGCACATTGTCTTCTTCTGCCACGATATACCCCTCTAATCCATGGATAATGGCTAATCGATGATGAGGAAGCTTGACGATGTTGTGGTGGGCTTCGTCGAAAAATGACAGCCGAATCAAGGCAGATGTTATCCGTTGTTTCATCACTAATGGCTTCATAGATTCCATGCCACGTACCTAAATCTGCCCATCCAAAGGTACAATTTTTGAAATATACTTGTTCGGATTTTTCAAGTATCCCAAAGTCGATAGATAGGTTGGGGTAGCGTGAGAAATACTGTTTCACATAGTTTTCTTCGTCATCAAGCGTCCAATGGGGGTGCATTTCGTCGAGCTCTCGCAATACAGGTGGAAGGAGTTTAGAAAGACTCTCTTGTAAAAAAAGGATAAGCGAGAAACAAACATTCCTGTGTTCCAAAAACCATTCACCGCTATCTAAAAAGAGCTGGGCAAAGTCGCGATCGGGTTTTTCGGTGAAGGTTTTTACTTGGTAAATATCCCCAACACCGCTGCGTTCTCCCATCTGAATATAACCATATCCAGGCTCGGGGCGCGTGGGTTTCACAGCCATAGTGAGCAGACTGGCGTGCTGTTCGACAAACGCGAAGGCCTCCATCACGTCTTTTTCGAAGATGTCTTCGTACACAACAGTTTGGTCGGCGGGCACCATCAGCAGGCAGGCTTGTGGGCAAACACGTGCAATGCGATGGGTTGTCCATGCCACACTGGGTGCCGTGTTGCGATAGATGGGCTCGGCCATGATGCGATCTGGTGCCACTTCGGGCAGTTGCTCTTCTACCAAATAGCGATAGCTTTCGTTTGTGTTGATGTAGATATTGGCCTGTGGAAGCATCCGCTTCATGCGGTCATAGGTTTGTTGAAGCTGCGTCTTTCCAGTGCCAAAGAAATCAACAAACTGCTTAGGATGGTGCTCACGGCTGCAAGGCCACAGCCTTCTTCCTTTTCCTCCTGCGAGGATAACGCAGAAGTAATGTTCGCGGTTTACGGAGGGTGTCATTGATTTGGATGATGTAGTTATTTATTTTAACAATTTGATCGTGTAGCAATCTCTCTTTATCAGCTGTGCTGTTTGCCTGACCAAAGTGCTGCTATTAGCCATCTTTCTTAGACGAAGATGCTGATTCTAAATAGAACGAAATCTGCACGTTTTGCATTCTCTGGTCTCTTTTGCTGTGCCATGGGCAAGACATAGGAGCATGAAACATTTTAATACTCCATCCTTCTCTGCCTTATATTCCATCCTTCTCCGCCCTTTTGTGGCTTGCAGTGTTGGGCTTTCAGCCTCTTGGACATGGATGCTACACTGCAACGAATGTAAGTATTTTTAATTGATATGTGCAAGAAAAAAAGCCATAATTTCAATGAATTCCGATTGTCTTCGTCGAAATAGTAGTCGAAATTTTACTCGAGAAAGTACTCTTATGTGAATTTTTTTTGCAAGTTTATATGAAATCTTTTGTAAGTTAAAAAAATATGTACCTTTGCATCAGTTTTGAAAAAGCCCAGATGGCGGAATAGGTAGACGCGCTGGTCTCAAACACCAGTGCTGCAAGGCATCCCGGTTCGAGCCCTGGTTCAGTATATAAATCCCTTTGTAAATCGATGATTTACAAGGGATTTTTTTCTTTTTATTACGTACTAAGAATGAACTTTCGAATAAAAACTATTGGGAAGGTGTACGATTAGGGGGTCAGTAGAAATTTAGTGGGGGATAGCCCAAGTCGTTTGTGACACTTGGTCATCTACCTTGCAACACCACTTTTTTTAGGAGGTTTTCTGTATGCTTTTTATTACTTATAAATCCCTTTGTAAATTACTGATTTATAAAGGATTTATATTTTTTTCTAATATGCATTGAGGATGAATATTACAGTCACGGAATTTAGAAGACAGACCAACCATCGAATAGAGGGCGATGATAATCGTTCCTTTATTCGCCAGTTGGTCTGACATTTACTCGCTTACTTACGATATTTACAGCATTCAGGGAGTTTGTTATAAGTGGCTTGTGAGGCTTTTTATATTGCCGCTATCATGGCCTGAAGCCGCTACCGCTTTTTGCACTTTCTTCGTGTCAGTCTTGGTGTTGTCGTACACAAGCGTGAGCTTTTGTGCTTTCAAATTCCATATAGCCGACAACACCCGGGAACAGCTTTTGCGGCTTTCTCATGCGTGGCTTACACATTTCGTTACATTTCCCGTTTACTGGGATTTCTGTTTTCACTGTTTTTGGCCTGCATGGTTGCGCTCATGGCTGCAACAGCAAGCATTGTTAAAAATCATTTTTTTCATTTTCTTGTTATATTAAATAAATAAAATAATGTTATCGATCCATCATACTTTCTTTGCCAGCCAGCTGTGCACTGGCATCAACAGCAAAGGTCCCATTTGTCACAATCTCTTCGCCTTCGGCCAGACCATCTGTGATGACATAGCCATTGGATAGCGAAGGCCCCAATGTTACACGTCGTAATCTGAAAGTAGGTTGCGTTTCTCCCGTATCTTTTACATAGACGACACTTCGTTTCCCTGTCCACATCACGGCACTCTTCGGCACGACAATCTCACCATGATATTGCTTCATGTTGGCCACAATATTGCCCGTCAAGGTCATTTCGGGTTTAAACCCTCCACTTGCATTATTCATTTCGACGCGCACACCGGCTGTTCTACTGGAAGAGTCAATCACGGGATCGACAAAACTTACGCTGCCCGTGAACACTTTTCCTGGCATCGCTTCGGCTGTGAAGTGAATCTTTTCGCCAACATGAATAAATGGTAAGTCGCTCTCATACGCTTGGAACATGGCCCAAACCTTACCGAGATTTGCAATCTTCAGCAACGCTTGTCCTTGTTTAACATAATCGCCTGGATTGATATTCTTTTCAATCACCGTGCCCGAAGTATTGGCCTTCAGCGTGGTGTAGGGGAGGCTTTGCGTGTGTGCATCAGTTGATTAATCTGTGCTTGTGTGATATTCAGCAGTCTAAGCTTCTCAATAGCTGCGTCAATCAGCGGTTTCTTTTGGGGCGATGCAGGGAAGTTCATCGCTGCAATTAGTTCTTGTTCAATGGCGTATAGCGTCGGTGAATAGATAACAGCCAGTGCTTGTCCACGACTAACACGGTCGCCCAGCGCATTGATCAATAGTTTCTCGATGCGTCCTTCCACGTAAGATGATTGCGTTTGTTCTAAGCGCTGGTCGGGCAATATCTTTCCGAATAGGCGCACTTCTTTGTTTGTTGCTCCGCTGCCAACAACCTCTGTCTCGATATTTGCCAATGCAACGGCCTCATCACTCATCACAACAGCATTGGAATCGGTTGTTGTTGCGCTTTGCTTTTCATCGTTGACAGGGATAAGATCCATTCCACAAATGGGGCATTTCCTGGGCGATCCTGTCTCACTTGTGGGTCCATGGAGCAGGTGTACATCGTTTTTTTCCTTCCGAATGTTGGTGTACATCTGTTGTGTGAGTGGTGCGGAAGAGGAGCCACCCTAATAGGAGTCCTATCATCAGCGCAACGGCAAACGATAGCAGGATATGTTTTTTTATGAAATCTTTCATCATCTTTTGTTTCTTTTGGTTATATATTCTTTTACTTCACATCGCGTGCAAGGAGCTGGATAGCCTCTGCTGTGATGGTGTTATATTGCGCATTGGCTTCGGCTTTTAAGAGGTCGTAGTCGATGCCTTCGCGTGTCGTTTGAAGAATATCGGTGAGCGATGCCGCCCCTGTAGCATATTCTTTTTGCATCAGTTCGAGCGTTCTGTTGAGCAAACTCACCTCACTCTCATAAAGCTTCAATTTGCGTTTGATATCGTCAGCACGCTGTTCAATGCTGAGATATGTGCTTTGAAGTGCATCCAACTGATTTTGATAATTGTAGGCTGCGCTACGTTCCATGAGTTGTGCACTATGGATAGCCGACGTAATCTTTTTGCGATAAATGGGGATTGTGACGCTCACCATGGGCATCACCATGTCTTTTCCATTCATGTTGGGCATCATTGGCATGTCAACTTTCCCATTGAGCATATATTGAAGTCCCACACCTATCATGGGCATACCTTTTGCTCTGGTCTGTTCTTCCTGTGATTTAAACGCCTTTTGGATAGCCGAATACTGTGCAAGTTTGGGATTGTTTCGTTCAATCTCGGTCCAATTAAAGGTGGGCATCTGTCGTAACGTAATGGAATCGGGTAGGGACAAAGCCGCATTTGGCTGCCGATGCAGCGTGATGTTGAACTGTTGCTTTTGTAAAGTCAGTTGGGTTTCAAGACTTTCCGTTTGTTCTTTCAATCGCTCCTCTTCTGCATCGAGGCGCAATTGATCGCTCATTTTCGTGTCACGCCCTGCAGTATAGTTCTTATAAAGATAGATAGCCACCTTTTTAATATCGTTTAAAAGCGCGCGTTTCTGTTTCACAGCTTTCACCTTCTCTTGCGTTGCGAGTATGGAATACCATTGTTTTTCAACATTGAAAGCTGTTGATAAGCTTTTTTCGCGAAACTTCTGGTAGGCCTCTTGCGCTTTATATTCCATTTGTTCGCGACCAGCTTTCAGTGTGCCAAACCATGGAAACATCTGCATAATGGTTATGGTTGCAAGCTGTTTTCCATTGACATGGTGCATCGCTTGTGGGAAAAGGCCGACACTTAGCTGTGCATCGCTCAAGACACCCGCACCTTGTGCATTGGCCATTTGTGCCTGATAGGCTTGGTATTCACTCTTCAGGGCAGGATTGTTGCGTATTGCTTCAGCAATATACACAGCCAAACTATCTTCTTTATTGTCTTTTCCTGTCGCATAAGCACTGCCATAGCAGGCGAATAATCCTATGCATAGGAAATATAAAATCTTATTCTTCATGCTCATTTCTGTTTACAATCATACTTTTCTTTTGTTCATGTTTCAAGGCCGATTCACGCCACCAGCATTGGAAAACTGGCACAACAAACATTGTCATGGTCTGTATTAACATGCCGCCAAAGGTAGGAATGCTCATCGGAACCATAATATCTGAGCCCTTTCCTGTGGATGAAAGCACGGGCAATAGTGCGATGAGTGTTGTCGCAGTGGTCATTGCTGCTGGGCGAACGCGCTTCATTCCTGCTTCAACAACAGCCTCGCGAATCTCTAAAGGACTATGGGGTTGTCGTTTTAAGAACACCTGATGGATGTAGGTTCCCATCAAAACACCATCGTCTGTAGCGACGCCAAAGAGTGCGATAAAGCCTACCCAAACGGCAACACTGAGGTTGATCTGCCCCATACCAAAGAGGGCTCGCATATTCACTCCCGCGATATTGAAGTTTAAAAACCAGTCTTGTCCGTAGAGCCAAATCAGGATAAAGCCGCCCGCAAAGGCTACAAAAAAACACCCGAGAAGTGTATCATTGAGGCCGTGATGCTTTTAAATTGGAAGAAAAGGACCAAGAAAATCAGAATCAACGCAATAGGAATGACCACCTGAAGGCGTTCTGCAGCATGAATCTGTTGCTCGTAAGTGCCCGTAAATTTATACGTGACGCCCTTAGAAAGTTTAATCTTTCCATGAGCTACAAGCTCGTCAATGTGTTTTTGAGCCGCATGAACAACATCCACTTCTGCCTTGTTTCCTACCTTATCAAACGTGACATAACCCACTAAAAACGTGTTTTCACTCTGAATCATCGTTGCGCCTTTGACGAAATGAAAGGTCGCCAGTTCGCCCAAAAGGAATTTGTGTTCCGTCGGCTGTTGGAACGAGTATTCCGTTTAACACCTCAGGGTCGTCTCGCAATTCACGTGCATAACGCACACGAATAGGGAATCGTTCGCGCCCCTCAACGGTGCTTCCTTCAGCCATTCCACCGATGGCTGTTTCGATAACACTTTGCACAGTCCCCACTTGAATGCCATAACGTCCGAGTTTTTCTCTGTCGAGGTGAATCTCAATATAAGGTGCTCCTTCAGCACGATCATAATACACTGAGGATGGACTGATGTCGGGTATTGCTTTCAAAGCCTTCTCCATTTGCAAGCCTGCCTGCTCAATCGAAGCCAAATCAGGACCATATATCTTTAATCCCATAGGAGCTTTCATCCCCGTTGACAGCATCACTTGCCGGGTTGCAATGGGTTGTAGTTTCGGACTTCCTGTCAATCCTGGCAGATTAGAGGCCTTAACAATCTCTTGCCAGATATCATCTTCATTTTTAATTTTATCTCGCCACAGGCGTATGTAGTTGCCATTCTTGTCGCGAATGCGTTGGCCATCATCATCCAATTGGTATTCGGGTTTGTAGTTGATGGTTATCTCATACATTTGAATAGGTGCTGGGTCGAGGGCACTTTCCACACGTCCCCATTTGCCAACAACCGATTCTACTTCGGGAATAGCCTTTATACGCTGGTCCAAAATCTTGCAATTCTGTATGTTTTCTTCAACACCACTGTGGGGCATACTCGTGGGCATGAGCATGAAAGTGCCTTCGTCTAAGGTGGGCATGAACTCACTTCCCGTCTTCGTCCAAATCATTCCGCCGGCAATCAGGGTCAATATGGGGATAGACATAAACTTCCATCGGTTGTTTAAACACCAGCGAAGAATTTGCTCATACTTGAGAACCAGCAGCCAAAGGATAGATAGGATGGCCCCCACAGTAACGATAACAAACAGTAAATTGAGCAACGTTCCATTCTGGGGACCTAAGGGAAGCCACACACTTGAAAGCTCATAGGTGGCTAAAAGCACTACAATAGCAATAATCAGCATATTGGTGCTGACCGTCCAATGCATGAATTTGAAGGTGCTCGGCACACGCTTTTTGAAAATTTTCAATGCCCATCGTTTTGGAATCCTTAGTGAGAAAATCCAGTAAGCTAACGTCGGGAGGACTAAAATGCCTAAGAGCAGGGCCGATAATAGTGCGAAAGTTTTTGTGAAAGCTAACGGATGAAACATCTTTCCCTCTTGTGCCTGCATGGCAAATACAGGTAGGAAGCTGATAATCGTAGTGCCCATGCCCGTCATAACCGCTCCTGAAACCTCATGAACGGCATTCAAAAATCAATGCTTCTAATTGCTTACCGCGGGCATTAGGAGTAGTACTTAGGTGGCGAACCACATTTTCCATGAACACAACCCCTACGTCAACCATCACACCAATGGCTATAGCGATACCACTGAGTGCCACGATATTGGCCTCAATCCCTAAGAGTTTCATGATGATAAACGTGGTTAATACAGCCAAAGGCAGCATGGTTGCAATCACGAAAGAAGCGCGTAGGTTGAGCACCAGGATAAGAACTACAATGATACAGATGAGAATTTCGTGCATCAGTGAGCTCTCAAGTGTGCCAATCGTCTCTTTAATCAATCTGGTGCGGTCGTAAAAAGGCACGACGGTGACGCGTGATGTAGAGCCATCTTTCAACGTTTTCTCAGGCAGGCCTCCTTGCATCTCGGCAATCTTTGCTTTCACATTGTTGATAACATCCATGGGATTGCTGCCGTTACGTGCCACGACAACGCCGCCCACAGCCTCTTGTCCTTCCTTGTCAAGTCCGCCACGTCTGTCGCCAGGTCCAAACGAAACCTTAGCCACATCCTTAACTCTTACGGCCACACCATTGCGATCTGTGATGGCAGCCTCTTCCAAATCTTTCAGCTTTTTGACGTAGCCGAGGCCGCGAATCAAATATTCTGCGCGGTTCACTTCCATTGTTCCAGCGCCTACATCTATATTCGAATTCTTCACAGCCAACATGACTTGTACGAGATTCAGACCATAAGCACGCATAGCTTCTGGGTCAAGATCAACCTGATATTCTTTCACATAACCACCTACTGAAGCCACTTCGCTGACCCCTTCGGCCGAACTTAATTGGTATCTTACATAGTAATCTTGAATGGTTCTCAATTCCTGAGGATCCCAACCGCCGGCAGGTTTCCCCGTTTTTGGGTTTCGTCCTTCGAGCGTATACCAATAAATTTGGCCTAATGCAGTGGCATCTGGGCCAAGTGTTGGTTTCACTCCTTCGGGCAATAAACCAGCAGGAAGCGAGTTAAGTTTTTCCAAAATGCGTGACCGACTCCAATAAAAGTCGACATCATCATTAAAGATAATATAGATAAACGACATACCGAACATCGATGATGATCGAATGGTCTTGACGCCGGGAATTCCCAATAATGCCGTTGTTAGGGGGTATGTGACTTGCTCTTGAATATCTTTTGGCGAGCGTCCCATCCAATCTGTTGCGATAATCTGTTGATTATCACCGATGTCAGGGATAGCATCTACGGCTACAGGATTGCGTGGAATGAGACCGCTATGCCAGTTAAAGGGGACGGTAGACAGCCCACCTACTATAATCAATATCAACACAAGCGCTGTAATTAAACGGTTGTGAAGAAAGTATCCAATAATTTTGTGCATTGAATGTACTTGTTATTTAACGACCTCACCCGTGCTAAAGACTCATCAAAAGAAAAGCATCGCCCAATCGTATCTGTACGATCTCGTCTCTTTTCTTGCGAAAATCAAACTTTCGGTTCGGTCAAATTATACCATAAAAGAATGTTGAAACTAAACTTGTTTCATCGTAGGAGGAGCCCGAAGTCCGCTATACGGAAGGTAAAGGCAGCCCAAGTAGGAGTTAACATACGCATAAGCGTTGCCGTTGCTGCCCTCCTCTGCAGGTATAAAATTAAATAATAAGTAATCAAAGTTGATGGTTACACCATGAAACCAATCGTTGGCCACGAGCACAGGATGCACCTGTGGCGTGCTGCTTTGCATGAATTGCTGGTGCAGCTGGTAATGATGCGCGACATGTTTACACATCGGACAGCCCGTATTCTCATTGCAAGAGTCAGCCATCTCCTGTCCAGCTTCTGTCTTAAAATGAATGCCATTTACGGTCATGCCTATCAATTCACTATCGCAATAGTGAATATTCACGTTTACTCCCGATACACTTACCAGGAAAAACAGCAACATGATGATGGATAGCGTACGCCTCATTTCCATGCAAAATTAGGCATTTTACTTGGAAAAATGAAGTGGGACATTCTTTTTTTGTTTCTTTTAACGAGAACAAATAATGCTTAGTGGAGGAGTATCTTACCTTTCTTTTTGAACAATCATTTGTACTTACCTTTAGTAGGTTGCATGAGAAACACTATCCCTATTGAAGATAGATGTAGACAAGGAGTCGGGCATTTCAGAGGGTTGGCGTGTGGGGCCTTGCTGTTGTTCGTAGCGTTTCGCTTTACGTTGTCGGCGCGTTTCTGTAGCACTTTCCACACGTTTGTCAGCAGCTTTCCCTATGGCTGCACCCACAGCAGCACCACCTGCCATGCCAATAATGGTTCCAAGGTTGGAACCTCCATAGCCTCCTGCGATTCCTCCGATAGCACTTCCTAAAACAGATCCTATAGAACTCCCCGTGTAGGCACCTGCACCCATATAGCTACCGCAGCCACTCATTAACAATCCTATGCCCATTAAGCACGTTATAAACTTCTTCATTCTGTGCTGATTTTAATTTAGAATAACGCAAAGATACTATTTTTTTTACGATTGGAGCGTTCAGTATCCCTATCAGAAAAGAAATTTTTGAGTTCTACATAAAATGCATGATGCGCGCACTATCCTTACATAAAGTTTAGGATACTATTCAAGTTTCCCTCAACTTCCTCGTGCGTGCAGTGCTCATCAATCACGATAAAAATCGTATCATCGCCTGCTATGGTTCCTAAAATCTCAGGAATGTCGGCATTGTCAATATTATAAGCCAAGCTACTTGCATAGCCAGGACGTGTTTTGATGACGCCCATATTGCCAGAAAAATGAATCGAAATAAACCCAGGTGTATGCAGCATCTCACGTGCAGAGAGTGGTTTGTGCACGCGTTTGTACATTGTTTCATTCGGCAATACATACACATATTCGCCATTCATGCTGGCTGCTTTGGCCACTTTCAGTTGTTTGAAATCGCGGCTTAGTGTGGCTTGTGTCACGTTGTAGCCTTCTTTCCGTAGGGCTTGTAGCACTTCATGCTGGCTACTTAGCTCGTGACTTGAGATAAGCATCTTTAAGGTTGCCAAGCGTTCGTTTTTCTCTTTCATTGTGATGTATATTTATTCAGTAATCGATTGCAAAAGTATACATATCTTATGAAAGTGCCAAATAAAAACATATCTCAACTGCAATTTTCTTTAAAGAAGTTATTTGAAGTCACAAAAAATGGATTTTTATGCGATAAAGTTACTTTTATTTTTAATGCAGTTTTGTCTACTCGCAGTGAGCTTATAGGAGAATTTGTGGATTAGAAAATCTTTTTGATGCGTTCAAACACATTGTTCCATTTGTTTTCTTTTGTCCTTCTTGCTCGGCGTTTTTGACAGGCTTTTTCGTATCATTGGGATTGATGATAGCCGCTTTCCCCTGTTGTTTTTTTACGGTTATTTGCAATCTTCTTGCCATCATTCTCAATCTTGTCGTCAACCATGTTGTCGCGTCCCTTCCAGTCGTCAACCATGCTATAGCCCTGTGTAGCCATCTCTAAATCGAGTTCAGGCAAATCAATTGTGGGTTCATCGTCATAGGGAACACCACGATTATAGCGTTCAACGGTCACGGTTGCTACGCCTGCAAAGAGCATATCAAGTTGCTTTGCGGCCGCATAAGAGAGGTCGATGATACGTCCTTTCGCGAAAGGTCCGCGGTCGGTGACGCGCACTACCACCGTATTCCCATTGTTCAAATTGGTCACTTTGAGTAGCGTGCCAAACGGATAGGTGCGGTGTGCACAGGTCAAACTATCGTGATGCAGTCGTTCTCCACTTGCTGTTCGTGCGCCGGTGGCGCGCTTTGAGTAAAATGTTGCTTTTCCTTTTTGTTGTGCATGTGCCGTGATGGCTATTAACATGAAAAAAAGAAAGCGATGAGCAGTTGTTTATTATTCACAGGCTTTTTTTGTCTGATTAATAATTCTGTGGGCGCAAGTTCTCTGCTTGAATTTGCGCTGCTGAGCACCCTAAAAAAATACATTGGTTTAGCGTGCTTTAGCGGTGCAAAGATACACATTATATCTCAAAAGACCAAATTTTTCAGTGCAGCATGCGCCCCACATAGCGCCATAATCCATTGGGAATCAGTCGCCAAAGGCTTGTAACCACACGCCATCGCCAGTCGATGATGCACACATGTCGTTGCCGTCTGATAGCCTTCTCAATGCTTTTGGCCACGCGTTCCACTGGCATCAACATGGGGAATTGCGTCGTTCCTGTGAGTAAAGGCGTATCGACAAAGCCCGGACGAATGTCGGTAAACCTGAGGTTGAGTCGTTGTTGGCAGGCTAATTGTTCCAACGCTTGCAGGTAAGTGTTTTGCAAAGCCTTTGTTGCGCTGTAGGCAGGTGCTGGACCTAACCCCTTTGTTCCTGCAATAGAACTGATACAAACGATATGTCCTTTGTGTCGTTTGGCGAAATAGCGGTAGGCCGTTCCCACCATTCTGATGAAGCCAACGGCGTTGGTTTCGGCAGTTTGGAGCTCTTTCTCGGCCACAAGCGTCGGATTTTGCCAGCCAATGCCAGCCGCATGCACGTATACATCTACACCGCCCATTTGCTGAAAGAGTGCCAAGAGTTGCGCTTCAGCGTGCGCATCGGTCACGTCGATGGGGGCATAAAAACAGCGTTCGGGTGCTTGTTGCTGTAGCTGTTGTAGCGGTTGGGTGCGACGTGCAGCCAATCCCACCATCCAACCGTGTGCAATCAACCGTTGGGCAAGGGCGTAACCGATGCCGCTACTGGCGCCCATGATGACAGCTCTTTGTGGCTTTTTGTGTCCATTCTCTTTCATCTTCTCCTCATTTTGGTTGTTCGCAAAGATAATCAAAAACATAAATTAAACCTCATTCTACCGCTTTTTTCTCTATTTTCTTTTATCTTTGCCATTCATAATGTAGAATAATATTCAATGAAATAAGAAACATGATCTCTATTCCAAATATTTTTTTATGAATAATGAATATATGCCGGAGTTCCCATACGACAAGAAAGATATAAAGTCAATATTTGAATATAGCAAGCATTTGATTCATAAATGCTTACGAGACTTTGCACCTTCAGCCACTGATATAAGTGGGAAGGGGGCTTTGGGACTGTTGGTTGAAGAACTATATTTTAAGTATAATCGTAATTGTAGGCAGGAGTCTGACTTTGCTTTTTGTGCATACCGAGTTGAAGTGTACACCATTAAAAAAACGGCAAAGGGTGATTTGCGCATAAAGGAGCGACTCGTTTGTAGCATGATTAATTATGAAGAAGATTGGAATAAGTCGTTTGAGGATTCTAATTTCTATCAAAAGTGCTTAACGATGCTCATATTATTTTATTTGCATGAACCTAATATGTCAAAGTTAGATTTACAATTTTTATTTGTTGTGTTATGGCAATTGCCCGAAAAGGATTTGCTCATTATGCGGCAAGATTATGACCGCATTATTACAAAGCTAAGAGAGGGTGAAGCACATACGCTATCAGAAGGCGATACTATGTATTTGGGTGCATGTCGAAAAAGGAGCTAAAGGAGAAACACTTATGTCACAGCATAACAACAATATTAAAGCTCCCCGTAGAGCATGGAGCTTAAAACCAGCCTACATGCGTGTTGTTTTGGAAGAAGTAAAGCAGAGGAACACTGCAAATAGTTATTGTAATTTTGATATTCATACTGTCGCTGCTAATGCAATGTTCTCTGTGGAAGGACTTAAAAAAATACAACAGAAGAAATACTTCGGCAGCGATTTGCTCCTTTTTATAGGAAAAACTTATAGTCAGATTTGTGTAGCATTACAGATTGAGACATCTACTTCTAAATCTAAATATTTCTCTATTGCGAATCTCATTGCTGGTGAGGGACGAGTACATAATGTTAACAAGTCAGAGGAATTTATAAAGTCTGGTATGGTAATGAAGACTGTTCGTGTCCAAAAAACAGGCTCAATAAAGGAAGCAATGTCTTTTGAAAATATAGATTATCAAGAGGTCTTGGACTGCGATATATGGGAAGATTCACGTTTGTATGAGTTGTTTTCTAATCGTTTCCTTTTTGTTGTATTTGCTGAAACGAATGAACGGCTTAGTTTATCAGGTGGTACAACAGAACCAGAATATCGTTTAGAAAAAATAGGTTTTTGGACAATGCCACAAGATGATTTGCGTGTTGCTCATAAGTATTGGCTCAATATCAAACATAATATAGCGCAGAATCATATTTCTCCTCAATACTTTTGGAGTTTAAAAAGATAATAACTATTTTCATGTTCGTCCTAAAGCGCGAGTCGCAGAGGATAAAGTTTTATCTCCAAGTGGAATACTTGTGAAGAAGTATTGTTATTGGTTTAATCAAAAATATGTAAAAAAAATAATTCAAAATGAGTTATAAAATAAATGATACTGTGTGGGAAGATAGTCATATGCTTTGTGAACCCAATCTTGATTATTCCCGAAAAGTGCATCAATATGTTAGAGAGTTGGGACTATTTGATGATAGTACTGTAGATGTTCATGTTGGAGATATAAAGATAATTGAATTGTTTGCTGGTGTTGGAGGTTTCCGTATAGGATTCGAACGAGCATCAAAACATTATAAAGTAGTATGGAGTAATCAGTGGGAACCTTCAACAAAACGTCAAGATGCAAGTATTATCTATAGTCGGATTTTTGGGATAGAGGGACATTCTAATATAGATATTGCAAAGGTTCCTACAGGAGAAATCCCCGATGGTGATTTGCTTTGTGGCGGATTCCCTTGTCAAGACTATTCTGTTGCTACGACATTAAATCGGTCAGAGGGATAGAAGGAAAGAAGGGAGTGCTTTGGTGGGAGATTTATCGCATATTGAAAGAGAAGGGAGAAAAGCGTCCTAAATATTTAATGTTGGAGAATGTTGATCGGCTTTTAAATTCTCCAGCGAGACAGCGCGGACGTGATTTCGCAATTATTCTTGCTTCATTGGCTAGTCTTGGATACATGGTTGAGTGGCGGATTATCAATGCCGCTGATTATGGTATGCCTCAGAAAAAGACGCAGAACTTATATTGTCGGTTATCAATTAACGACATCTTTGGCTCAGCAATTTTATCAGGATTCGGATAAAGAAAAATGGGTTTTTATATCAGGGAATATTTGCACAGGCATTTCAGTGTATAGAAAAAAGATAATAGTAGTAATCTTTTTTTAAGTTGGATAAAGATATTGAAAGAGTATCCAATCAATTTAATAAAGGTAAGAAAGATAGTCCATTTAAAAATGCTGGAATCATGTGCGATAGTGTAGTTTATACCCGTAATGTACTTCCTTCCTATGATGGAGCATATCTAACATTAGGAGAGATGCTCTTGGATGAGAGTCAAATACCCCAAGAATTCTTTTATTTCTGAAGAAGAATTGCCTAATTGGCGTTATCAGAAAGGAGCAAAAATCGCTCATGCGTATGAATAAGGCCACGGGATTTGAGTATCGTTATAGTGAGGGCTCAATGACTTTTCCTGACAAATTAGATAGTGCTTCTCGTACTATTATTACAGGGGAGGGGGGGAGCGGAGTCTCTCGATTTAAGCATATAATACAAACAGAAAGTGGGCGTTATCGTAGATTAGTACCTATAGAGTTAGAGCGATTGAATATGTTCCCTGATAATCATACTGCGGGAGCAAGTGATTTGCGTAGGGCTTTTTTAATGGGAAATGCACTTGTTACGGGAATTGTGGAAAGATTAGCCCTTGTTCTTGAGTCACGAATTAAGGAGAAATAATTTATATAGGATTATATGATAGCAGGAAAAAGAAATCTCTTTTTATACTCAATTTATATATAGTTTATGATGGAAACCATTCGTTTGTTTGTTGAACGGCTCATTGTGGCTTGTGGCATCAGTGGCATCTCGGTGCCCATTGTGCGCCACATTGTTTTGGCACTTGTTGTGGTCATTGTCGCCTATTTGAGTTTTTGTGATAGGGCGACAGCTCATCCTGTTTCTCACAAAAAATCGTGATGAAGAAGGGCACACAGTGGAATCCGCTGTTGCTTTTGTCGGTGAGTCGCATCATTCCGGCCATTGTTGTGCGGGCACTCATGCCGTTGGTTTTCTATCAATATCCTTGGGTTCGTTTGTCGTTGTCGCGTGCCACGGCCGTTTATATCACGGTGATGGCGACTTTGGCCGCCGTGGCACTGTTGAACAGTTTTGAAGGGAATGAGGGGCAGAACCTCACCGCTACGCAGCAATATTTCAAGTCTTTTCGGGGAGTTTTGAAGATTGTCATCTTCTTTTTGGGTGCTATTGTGGCCATAGCCCTCCTCATAGGACGCAGCCCCATGACGCTCATTGCGGGCTTAGGTGCCACCTCTGCCGTGTTGATGTTGGTTTTCAAAGACACCATTTCAGGGTTGGTGGCCGGCATTCAGCTGACGAGTAACAACATGGTGCACAAGGGAGATTGGATCACTGTGCCCAATTCGGCCGTCGATGGTGTGGTGGAAGAGATCACGTTGACCACGGTAAAAGTGCGCAATTTCGACCACACCATCGTCACGGTTACACCACAAACCTTGGTTTCTGACTCGTTTCAAAACTGGATGGGCATGCAAAAGAGTGATGGAAGACGTGTGAAACGTAAGGTGTTTTACGATTTCCGGCACATCAAGTTGGCGACAGATGATTTGAAAAAGCAGTTGGTAGAGAGGGGCTATTTCACGGCAAACGAGTTGCAAGGTGAGCAAGTGAACATGGCACTTTATCGTCGGTATGTGGAGCGGATGTTGGCACAGGATGCCCGTGTGAATCACCATTTGAGCTGTCTTGTGCGCCAGTTAGAGGCGACGAGCGCCGGCCTTCCGCTTGAATTTTATTTCTTTCTCTCGGATAAAGAGTGGGTGGCTTATGAGCATCAGGTAGCCGATTTGATGGAAAAAATCTATGCGCTCGCTGCCGATTTCGATGTATTGATTTATCAAGCAACGCCGCAACAATAGGCCATGACCATCACAGGGGCACCGCTCTACCATGTGTTGCCGCTGCAATAGCTATGCTTTTTCCTTGCAATGTGTGCCGTTTTGAAGTGCAATCTCTATTACTTTTGCCGTAAAAATGGGCTGTTTTTGAGGCTCTTTGTGGGATTGTTTTGTTGAAAGGATAAGGACTATTCTTTGTTCTTCTCTTATCGGTTCCCATTTCTTCCGCGAGTTTGGGGGTAAGATGAACATATAAATTGTTTTAGCGACCTTTGTTTTTTTCAATATAAACGGGCGGTACATCGGGCTTGTTGGTAAAGAAGCAATATATTATTAGAACGGGGTTTGGGTACATCATAAGATGATTATTTATCGTTAGAATAGAACATATGTTGCTCTAAGATTGCCATGATAGGTTCTTAATTAAAAATTGTCTTTTATAATGGCCTCTCTCAGAACACCTTGCTCAAGCAAGATAGTTTCTATTCCCTGAACAAAGGAATGGGTACCTACAATATAGTACAAGCTGTCTGCGAGGTGAGGAATGTGCTCACTTACATAAGTGCTATTGATGTGCTTTTGGGTTTGAGAAAAGATTGGGAGATAAGTATAGTTGGGTAAGGATAATTGTTGTAAATCCTTATGGAATGCAGCTGCTGTCTCTTTTTTACAAGAGTAGCACAACGTCACTTGCCCTATAAAGTGCTGTTGTTCTAAATCTTTGAGCATGGAAACGATAGGAGTAATACCTATACCTGCAGCAAAGAACACAATATGTCTGCTGGGACGTAGGATAAAATCACCCATAGGAGCAAAAATAGTTGCGACATCACCCACGGACATCGCCACGATACTTCTTTTGAATGCACTATTACTAAGACGCATTGCAAAACTCAATGTCTCTTGTGAGGGGTGGGAGACCATCGATAATGGACGTAAAGGTATATCCAGTTGCGTGTATTTTGGCTCATGTAATTGCAGCATAGCATATTGGCCTGCTTGATAAGTTAGGTGTTTTGGCTTTTCAAAGGTGAGTAATAGGGTGTTGTCAGCGATGATTTTCTTACGCAAAAGTCTTACTTGGCGAGCATCTTCGATTTTAGAAGGAGTGTAGGTGAGCCATTTAACATTTTTATTCATGGCCTTAGCCGCAAAGAATCCGCTGTATATGGCTCCTGAATAGCCACCTCCTGAAGGACCCCAAGCCGATGCGAAATATAGATTCTTTACAGGGGATGCAGTAGCCTTTTTCCTGTTAGTCCCTGTTTGGCCTATAGATTGTACATAACCATAGGCGGTGCCTTTAGGATTGAGTGTGTAATGTCGGATTGTTTTTGGAGTTGCTACTTCGTAATATTCTAAATAGTTCAGTATGGTTGGATATTCTGTTTCCAAACGTGTTAAAAGGGTTTTAGCAACAACTTCTTTCTGTATCTGGTAGTTCTTTGGAGTAAGATTTTCCCAATCGGCTAAGTAATCGGTAGTACAAATTACCGCGACTGTTTTTCCCTTAGGACATAGCTGTGCGTCTATAACTCCATAGTTGACAAATGTAAATGGTCGTTCACTCCAAGGACTATGGGCATCATTTCTCATTTCTTTTAGGCTATTTTTGTTTTTATTGAAGATTACATTGGAATAATGTGTGACTCCAAGTATTCTCAGGTCAGTATTGAATCCTAAATAAATGGAGAGTAAGGAACAAGCAGGTTGTAATTTACCTATCTTTTGTTGTAATGCATTGCGTTGTGGCTCGGGTAACATTTGAACAATATTGGGTATGGCAGCATTAGCCACTATAGCATCAGCATAAAGGCGTTCTGTAGGAATTGCTGGATTAAAGGTGTCCCGATAGGTTACTCCTACAGCTCGGTTATTTTCAATAAGAATTTCTTCTACATATTTACCTGTAAGTACCTGGCCGCCATGTTGCATAATCAAGTGTACTAAGTAGTTGGATAAGGCTTGTGAGCCTCCTTTGATAAAATGCCCTCCACCATTAATGTAGCTGCCTTGGGCGATTAGAAAATACATCAAAGATAGCTTGTAAGGATCATCGGTATAATAACACATATTGGCTGTAAGAATACTCTTTAGACGATAATCCTTAAAGTGTTTATCAATCCATTCGCCTGCATTGAGTTTCGATGTCTTAACTATAGTAGGATAGAGCAAGGGCATCAGAGGGTGAATCAATAGGCTAAGCCACTTGTGATGAAGCATTTGGTGCATTTCTTTATATAGCTTTTCTATGGTGATAAAAAAAGTATTCAATAGCCTCTGCTTCTTTGGGAAAGTCTCGTTTTAGCTGTATTTTTGCTTGATATCCCTCAGGAAGTACATAGTTAAAGGTTCCCATTTTTATATGGTAGAGTTCAGGAACTTTTAAGAACTCTATCCCTTCGAAGATTTTTAATAACTCCATGATAGGATATTTGAAATCCTCTTTGTGTAGACCGTCCATCTCATGCAAACCTACTTCCATAAGGAAATCCTTACGTTTAAAAAGTAGTTGCACACCCTCCTGGGATATAATGCTGTTCAAGAATTAATACTTTCTTTCCCCATAGTGCAAGAAGAGCACCAGCAGTAAGACCACCCAAGCCGCTTCCTATAATAATGCTATTGTATGTTTTCATTCCTTGAAATATTTTTTTTAACTTTGGTGCAAAATTACTGTGGTTACCCCAAAGGTGCAATACGCAGAAATAACCATTTACGAAATGAATACTCATCATGTATTGGAAACAATTGCTTTTGAAATATATTCCCTATGCCAAGATGCTTTCTGAAATAGGTAATAATGCAGTGTATATAGTGGATGGGAAGGGGCGTTATTATTTTATTTCCGACAAGTTTTCTCTTTTTTTGGCTATGACGATATTCCTGAGCAGGGTAGTGAACGCATATGGAATTACCCTCTAGCTAGTCGCATTCATCCAGACGATTTGGTTATAAAGAATCAAATTGATGCAAAGATTACAGCTTTTCTCTCTACACATCCCAAAGAAGAACAGACTCAATATAAATGTATTTACGAATATAGGGGGTTGGCTCCCGATGGTATTTATAGGAGGGTGATTCATGAAAGGCAGTTCTTAGAGGCGACAGAAGATAACTATTTGATATTGGGTATTATAGAGATAGCTCCGGAACAGGGCGAAAACCTGCCCGTTCGTGTTCATATGAAGCACTGTATTACGGGCGAGATTATCCCCATATCCATAGGTAAAGAAACGGCCTCCTTGCTGACTTCACGGGAGAAAGAGATACTTGGGCTTACCAGTGAAGGTCTTTCCAGTAAAGAAATAGCCCAAAAACTTTTCCTCAGTGTCTATACTGTTAATAGGCATCGGCAAAATATACGAGAGAAGTTACGAGTCGGAAGTATTATCGAGGCTGTGAATATTGCCAGACGAAAGGGGATACTTTGGTAGTGATAAATGGCAAAATAGGTAGGCTTAGTGGTAGCTTTGTTTCGAATTTGGGTGTGCGTTAACCATGTCAAGTTTGGAATATTAATCACTTGGTAGGGCTTTTCTTGGTGAGGTAGACTTTCAAAGAGTTTTTGATAGATGTATTCTTTAGTAGCAAAGAACTTATCATAAGAGACCTTTGTTAATAGTACTTTATGCCCTACTATTCTTGTTATCCGCATTCATTCCTGTGGGATAGAATGTGATTTTTCCAGCAAGATGATCGTAAAGATAGCTGGCTTTTAAGTAGCTCCTTATCTATGATATGCGTGTTTCTCGTGAAGAAAGATAGGTGGTCTATTGTTTGTTTTTGATAGAAAAATGTGTCAAAAACATGTTTTTTGACATAAAATGAACGTTAAAATTGCGAAATACCTACATTTAGGTATTGACAAGTTACTTTTTTTCTTATAATTTTGTCATCGATAGCTCAATTTATTAACAATTAAAACAGTGACGGTCATGAAAACGAAGAAGTCGCTACTCCCAGAGGTCTATCAAGACTTGTGCAGGGAAGAGGAATTAGAAGCGTCCCAGATTCATATCATTGATACGGACGTTTGGTACAATTAGAATTGTTGTTTTTGGTCAATCGTAAGTTAAACGAAATTTGAAGAGGTGGCATTCATTGTGGAGTGAATGCCACCCTTTGTTGTAATGCCCCTGTTTGTGGGTGTAAATCGGATGTATAGTTGCAGGTATCAACGACCTTTCGTGGTTTGTTCTTGATACAGTGTAGGGGTGATTCCCGTTTCGCGTTTAAAGAATTTGGTGAAAGCCGATGCACTTGGGAAGTTCAATTGGTCGGCAATTTCAAACAACATCAGCTCGTTGGCCTGCAAAAGCAGTTTGGCTTCTTGGACAAGGGCGCGGTGCACCCACTGCATTACGCTCTGGTTGCTCGCCTTTTTGATGATGGCTGAGAGATAATGGGGCGTGATATGCAGCGCCTGTGCATAGAAGTTGATGGTGCGATGTTGTGTGGCATGTTGCGCCACCAAGCGCCTGAATTCTTGAAACAACGCCTGCAGTCGTGCGGGTTGAGATTGCGCTTCCGACTGCTTTTGTTGCTTGTCGAGCTGCAAGGCATTGGCTACGATGGCATGCAGCAGATGATAAACCATTTCATGACGATAGGGTTGGCAGTGTGCCATGTCCCACACGAGGTAGGATAGGCGTAGAAAATGCTCAAATTCTGTAGGTGAATTGTGCAGGATGACATCTTGCTTCACTTTCACCTCTTCGCCCAACACCATGGCAATCACGCGTACATCGTCGGACACTTCTTTGAGTTCTACGATGGCATCGGGTGCTAACAGCACGAGCGAACCTTGGCTAACGGCATAGTCTTGCAGATTGATGCTGGCCTGTGCATGCCCTTCGAGCAAAAGGATGAGACGTGACTCCGTGATGCGATAGACTTCATTGGGCTTTAAGAAAGGTTGCCGATAGAAGCGCACATTCATAATCATCACGAAGTCGTCGTGGGTGAAAAAAACTGCACCGATTGGTTGACAAATTCCTGGAAGTCGACATCGGTGAGCGAGAGTGGATGTATGGGTTTGGTTGTCATTGCTACTTTCCTTTTTGTATGATTGGCTTGTAAAATTACGATTTCTTAAGGATAAAACTGCACACTTTGGGCGAAGAGTGTTACAAATGGGCAATTTTTTAGGTGGATTTGATAAGTAAAACAGGGAGGAACCACCTTATCTTTGCATTATAAAAAGGAAGAAAATGGACTTTTTGCCAATAGATAATGAATAAAGAGAGAATAAATAAGATGAAAAAGAAACTATTGATAATGGCTGCGTGGGGCGTGTCTTTGATGGGGCAGGCACAATCGTTGGAGACTTGTCAGCAGGCTGCTCGGCAGAATTATCCACTCATTAAGCAATATGATTTGATTGCCAAAACCACCGATTTAACCATTCGGAACATTCAAAAAGGGTTGGCTTCCGCAAGTACAAGTGTCGGCACAAGGCACGACACAAAATGCGGTAACGGCATGGCCCGAGCGTATTAAAACGGTTTATCGCAGCATGGGTCTTGAGATGAAAGGAATTGGTAAAACGCAATATCGTGTGGGCGTGGATGTACAACAAACGCTGTATGACGGGGGGATGATGCGCGAACAGAGCCGCATGGTGCGCCAACAAGGTGCCGTTGAGGCGGCACAAAACGAGGTGAACCTGTATGCCGTGCGGCAGCGGGTGAACGAGTTGTATTTTGGTTGGCTGCTGCTTCACGAGCAAATGCGCCTCAATCGCGATGTGCAAGACCTGTTGCAGTCGAGCGAAAACCAGTTGGCTGCGATGGTGAAAAATGGCATTGCAGCCGTCAGTGACTTAGAAAATGTGAAAGCCGAACGGTTGAATGCCGTGCAGACGGGCGAGCAATTACAGTCGCAGGCCCATTTGATGCAGCAGCTGTTGAGCACCTTTTGCGGCATCGTTGTGAGCCATCCCGAAAAGCCTGTGATGGGAAAAACGGCGGAAGAGCAAAACCATCGTCCCGAGATGCAGCTTTTTGCAGCCCAGATTCAGTTGGCCGAGACGCAAGAAAAGGCACTCCGTGCCGGACTAATGCCGCGCATAGGGCTGTTTGCACAAGGCTATTATGGTTATCCGGGGCTTAATCTTTTTGAAGATATGATGGGGCGAAAAGGCAGTTGGAATGCGCTGGCGGGTGTGAAATTCACGTGGAATGTGGGTGCGCTCTACACGCATAAGAATGACCAAAACAAGTTGAAGCTGCAACGCGCACAGACCGAAAACCTGCGCAACGCGTTTCTTTTCAACAACCGTTTGGAGCAACTGCAACAGCAAGAGGCTATTCAACGATATGAAAAGTTGATGAAAAACGACGACGAAATCATTGCGTTGCGTACACGGGTACGCAAGGCAGCGGAGTCGAAATTAGCACATGGGTTGATTGACAGCAACCGATTGGTGCAGGAAATCAACCAGGAGAATGCGGCCAAGACGCAGCAATCGATTCACGAAATCAACCTGCTCAAGGCGCAAAGTGATTTGAAATACACGGTAAATGGATTATAAAAAAACAAGAAATATGAGAAAGATCATCGTAGCAATCCCTGTTGGTGTTGAGCCTGATGGCTTGCGGAGACCAAGCGCAAGACTTTGATGCAGCGGGCACATTTGAAGCCACCGAGGTGACGGTGTCGGCACAGTTGGCTGGCAAATTGAAAAAGTTTTACGGTTTCAGAAGGTGACAATGTGAAGGCCAACGCGGTGTTGGGTGAGATTGATGCTTACCAGTTGCGGCAGAAAAAGCGAGGAGTTGGTGGCTATGAAGCAACAGCTGTCGGCCACGGAAACGGCTACCGATGCCAAGCAACTGAACTTGCAAAAAGCAGGTGGCTTCGCTCGAACAGCAGGTGGCCAACGCCCAAAGAGAGCAGCAACGCTTTGCCGAATTGGTGAAGGATGGGGCCGTGCCGCGTAAGCAATTGGACGACATCAGCAACCAGGTGAGGGTGCTTCAGCGGCAATTAGAAGCCACCCGCGAGCAAATTCGCAGCAACAATGCTGCGCTGAAAGCACAGGCACGCGGCATCGAAGCGCAGCGACAAGGGGTGGAAGCGCAGCAAAGACAGCTGGCCGACCAAATCAACAATGCGCAGATTGTGGCTCCTCGTGCCGGCACTGTGCTCGAAAAAGTATGCCGAAGCGGGCGAGTTTGTCACGCCGGGACGCCCACTGTTGAAGCTCGCCAACGTGGATGAGATGTATCTTCGCGCCTATGTTACCTCGTTGCAGCTGAAACATTGCCGCGTGGGGCAGACCGTAACGGTGATGGCCGACTATGGAGAAGGCAAGCAGAAGCGCACCTATCGCGGGGTAGTGGCATGGATTTCGAGCCGCGCCGAGTTCACGCCTAAGACTATTTTAACCGATGATGAGCGTGCCGATTTGGTGTATGCGGTGAAGATTAAGTTTAAGAATGACGGCTATGCAAAGATTGGAATGTATGGCGAAGTGAAATTCAACGACTGATGATGAAAGCCATAGAGGTGTGTCGGGTGACGAAGAGTTACGGCAAGGTGCAGGCTTTGCACAGCGTGAGTTTTGATGTAAAGCCCGGCGAAGTGTTTGGATTGATAGGGCCGGATGGCGCGGGCAAGACCACGATGTATCGCTTGTTGTGCTCGCTATTGGTGCCCGATGCCGGGACATTGCGCGTGGATGGTTTCGATGTGGTGACACAAATGCAGGATGTTCGCCGTCGGGTGGGGTATATGCCCGGCAGGTTTTCGCTCTACCAAGACCTCACCGTTGAAGAAAATCTGCACTTCTTTGCCACCCTTTTTGGTGCAAATTTTGAGGAAAACTACGCTACAATAGCAAGCATTTACACGCAAATTGAACCCTTTCGGCAGCGCAAGGCGGGGGCACTTTCGGGCGGCATGAAGCAGAAGTTGGCACTGTGTTGCGCGCTCATCCATCGGCCGACGGTACTCTTTCTCGACGAACCCACCACGGGTGTTGACCCTGTGAGCCGCAAAGAACTGTGGGAGATGTTGGGCTGTTTGAAGCAAAAGGGGATCACGATTGTGGCTTCTACGCCCTATTTAGACGAGGTGAGATGTTGCGACCGCGTGGCTTTTCTTGTCGCAAGGCGAGGTGAAAGGCATTGGCACACCCGAGGAGATTTTGACGCAGTTTCGTGCGGTTTTCAATCCGGCTCCCATCAAGAAGTCACACCCTTTGGGTGATACAAGTCAGGAAGGCGTTGGTACACAAGCCGTGATTGAGGTGAAGAATTTGGTGAAAAAGTTTTGGCGGTTTCCATGCCGTCGATGGCATTAGTTTCAGCGTTCAGCGCGGTGAAATCTTTGGATTCTTAGGGGCTAACGGCGCCGGAAAGACCACAGCCATGCGCATGTTGGCTGGTTTGTCGCAACCTACGAGCGGCGAAGGCCACGTGGTGGGTCTTGATATTTGCACCGAGCACGAGCAAATCAAGCGGCACATTGGTTATATGAGTCAGCGGTTCTCGCTGTATGACGACCTCACCGTGGCCGAAAACATCCGGCTCTTCGGCGGCATTTATGGCATGAAAGATGCCGACATCAAGCGCAAAACGACGCAGCTGCTCGAACAGTTGCAGTTTGCCTCGCATCGTAATAGCTTGGTGGCAAGCCTGCCTTTAGGTTGGAAACAGAAGTTAGCTTTCTCGGTAAGCATTCTGCATGACCCAGGGATTGTGTTCTTAGACGAGCCGACAGGTGGCGTTGACCCAGCTACAAGGCGACAGTTTTGGGAGCTGATTTATGCGGCAGCAGCCCGCGGCATCACGGTGTTTGTGACGACACACTACATGGATGAGGCGGAATATTGCGACCGCATTTCCATCATGGTCGACGGCAAAATCAAAGCAATGGGCACTCCACAAGAACTGAAGCACACGCTCGGGCAGCCCGACATGGACCATGTGTTTACCTATTTGGCGCGACAAGCCCAACGTTCAGAACATTGAGACAATGAAACAATTCTATGCATTTATATTGAAAGAGGCGCACCACATCTTGCGGGACAAACGCACGATGCTCATGCTTTTCGGCATGCCTTTGGCCATGATGCTGCTCTTTGGCTATGCCATCAGCACCGATGTGAAGAATGTTCGCATGGTGGTAGTGCTCAGTCCGTGGAGCGATGGGGCGCAACAGGCCGTGGATAGGCTGGCAGCTTCAAGCTATTTCACATTGGTGGGCATGGTGCATACGCCTGCCGAGGCCGAGCAAACCATTCGCCATCAGCAAGCCGACATGGCCATTATCTTTGGCGAAAGCAACGCGGTGGGCGTGCCAAGCATGCAGTTCTTGGTAGACGGAACCGACCCTAACATGGCACAACAATGGCAAAGCTATGCGCAAGCCGTGGTGATGCATGCGGGCGATGGGCTGGTTTCTACCAAGATGTTGTATAACCCGCAGCTGAAATCGGCCTATAACTTTGTGCCGGCCATCATGGGCATGCTGTTGATGTTGGTGTGTGCGATGATGACTTCCATTTCGATTGTGCGCGAAAAAAAGAGCAAGGCACGATGGAGGTGTTGCTCGTTTCGCCCACGCGTCCGCTGCTGATGATTGCCGCAAAGCTGGTGCCCTATTTGGTGATTGCGTTTGGCATCCTCGCGCTGATCCTGCTGATAGCCGCCTTTGTGTTGGGCGTTCCGGTGGTGGGGTCGCTGTTTTGGATCATTGTGTTGTCCACCCTCTACATCCTTTTGGCGCTGTCGTTGGGACTGTTGATATCCAACGTGGCCCAAACACAGTTGGCGGCGCTGCTGATTTCGGCCATGTTGCTGCTCATGCCCATCGTGATGTTGTCGGGTATGATCTATCCTTTGGAATCGATGCCCGAGGTGTTGCAGTGGATTTCGGCCATCATCCCCACACGTTATTACATCAGCGGCATGCGCAAACTGATGATTATGGGCGTGGGCGTAGGCCAAGTGGTGGGCGAGATGATGGTGCTGCTCGGCATGTTGGTGGTGTTGCTGACGTTGTCATTGCGGTTGTTTAAAACACGATTAGAATAGAAAGGCGATGGTATTGAAATATCTGTTACAGAAAGAGTGGTTGCAAATCAGGCGCAATTCGTTTTTGCCGCGGTTGATTTTGATGTTTCCCATCATGCTGATGTGCGTGATGCCATGGGTGATGAACATGGAGGTGAAGAACATTGCTGTGACCGTTGTCGACAACGATCACTCCGCACGCTCACAGCAGTTGGTGCACACCATTGCAGCCAACCGCTACTTTCGGTTCATGGGCGAGACACCCTCTTATGACGTTGCGTTGCGGAATGTGGAGCAATCGCGCGTGGATGGTGTGGTGGTCATTCCGCAAGGGTTTGCCAAAGACCTGCAACAAGGGCACACACCCCACGTGCTGGTGGCTGCGAATGCGGTGAATGGCACGAAAGGTGCCATTGGGAGCCTCTATCTTTCGCAAATCATTGTGCAGGCAGTGGTGCCCGAGGCGCAGGCCATCCAGGAACGATTCCATAGCTACACCTTATATAACAGGTCGCAAAACTTCAAACTATTCATGATTCCGGCGCTGTTTGGCATTGTGATGATGCTGATGACGGGCTACCTTCCCACGCTCAACATCGTAGCCGAGAAGGAGAAAGGCACCATCGAACAGATGAATGTCACGCCCGTGAGCCGCCGCAGTTTCATCCTTTCCAAGCTCATTCCCTATTGGCTCATCGCCCTTTTAGCCACCACGATGTGCCTGCTGGTGGCGTGGTTGCTCTATGGCATCGTGCCCGTGGGCAACATTGCGTGGGTCTATCTGTTGGTGATGTTACTGGCATTCTTCTTCTCGTCGTTGGGTTTGGTCATCTCCAACCGCAGCGACACCATGCAGCAAGCCATCTTTGTGATGTGGTTTTTCGTGATGAACATTCTGCTCCTTTCGGGTCTTTTCACCCCCACGCGCTCCATGCCCGTCGCCGCCTATCTCACCACCTACGTCAACCCCATGAGCTATTTCATCGATGCCATGCGCACGGTGTTCGTTCGTGGCGGCAATTTCGGCAGCATTTTCCATCAAGTGGTGGCCTTGGCAGTCATCGATAGTCTCATGGGTTTTTGGGCAGTGATGAGTTATAAGAAAAACGAATAACAAGCTTTTTATAGTGCACATTGCTTGCAAATATAATAAAATAGTTATATCTTTGCACGCAATGAAGCTATATAATATAACATGTCAAATTTCTGTGTTGCAAAAGAACACCATCATTCTTTTGCCTCTTTTGATGTGTTTTATTTGGGCAATCCGAATGATGGTTTAGCATACAAACAGGAGCAAAACCAATATAAAGGTACGCGCATTGCGCGTAATACACGGCGTAAACACTGAAAACAAAAAGGGTGTGTGAGAAGTTTTTAATAAACTTTTTGCATGCTCTTTTTGCGTGGATACATGGATGAGTGAAATAAAAAAAGATAGACAAACTCTATAAATATAAATAAAATGAAAGAAAAAACGACGAAAAAACAGGAAAACGATGCTACGAGGCCCCAACAAGTTGGCTCATCCATGTAGATGTAGAGCATCAATTATTAGCCGGAAGTCCGCCAGTAAGGCCAGGTGGTAATCGTGGTGGAAGAGTAACCATTACTCCGTCAACCCCTGACCAGAGTGCCAATCCTGATGATGATATACTAGATGAAGATTAATAACTCATAAACCAGAATCAAATGCAAAAAAATAATATTCTTTCCCTAATGAAATTGCATACTTATATAGTTTGTGGGATAGCTTTGTCGGTATCGCTATTTACCATTGCTTGTACCGATAACGATATCATTTCGCCCAATAAACAACAACACAGTGGTACGTCTGTTCGTTTCAACATTATTGATGGTCAGCAAACGGCTTTGGCACAGCGTGCCAATGGGCTTACACGTGGTATTACACCTCAGTCCCTGCCAGCTTCGACCTTTGAAACCCGCCAATTGGAAGTGCAAAGCAATATTCCGCTTACAGATGCTTGCTTAGAAGAAACCACTATCGAGGGTTTTATGCCTGTGAAGGCTGATGCCAAAACTCGTGGTGATCTGACTACCACATTGGTGCAAAACTTCTCATCGTTGGGCTATCGTGGCAACACCGCTGCCACCATCAGCACCACGCCTACTTGGTTTTATAACGAAGCCACTAAGCCTGATGGTAACTTGGTGAACGACATACGTTGGCAGTGGAATTTAAACCATGCGCGTTTTTTTGCTGTCTACCCACAGGTGACCAGCGCATATCCCAATATCACGCTTTCGCCCAACACCCATTCGGGCACGCCTTTCGTCGACTTTATTGTTGATGCTGACGTGGCAAAGCAAAAAGACTTGATGACAGCCTGCACGGGTGACGTGGAATATGATAGTTTTGCGGGCATAACCCCTGAAACCAACTTGAATTTTCAACACGCCCTCACGGCCATCACCTTTGCTGTGGGGAAAAATCTGTCGCTCAACAAAATCATAAATCGTGTGGAGTTGCAGAATGTCCAGACAAGGGCTAAATATATCCTGCCCACTATTTATGGCGCAGCTGGCACATGGGATTTAACAGCATCTCCCACACGTGGCACCGTTACACTCTCTGGTTTGAGCGTCAGCACCAACCTTGCCGAAAACGCTACCATCATTGGTAATCAGGGTGAAAACTTCACATTTATGATGATTCCCCAGCCCATACAAGGCAAGAACATCAAAGCCGTCATTCATTGCACTGATGGCACCACTATCACATCGACCCTCAAAGGTGATGATTGGCAGCCTGGTACCACGCGCCAATATAAACTCACGCAAAAGAACTCCAACCGTTATCATATTGTGGCAACAAGTCCCAGCGCTGCAGTTGACTTCGATAAAACGCAAACAGACAACTACACCATTCGCAGCTATCGGGACGACTTCGATCCTGCAACCAACAGCATTGTTCAAACACGTGTGGCTTGGAAGGTTGTGAAATATGAAGAGAGTGTCGACAATGGTGCTACATGGACTGACCTCGGGGCAACCAAACCTGCTTGGCTCACTGCACTATCAAAAAGATGAGGGGCATAGGAGGCACGGCTGGTGAGCAAGGCACAGCCACGCTGAGGACAGACATTAGCGATTATTCTGTGGAATATAACAAGGTGATTAAAGACGCGACACCAAAGGGGACGGCCGCTAATCCATTCAATTTGGCTAATGCTCCGAGTGGTGCAAAAGGTTACCACGCCGAAACAGCCAATTGTTATTTCATCTCTGCACCAGGATATTACTGCTTCCCTTTAGCTTATGGTAATGCCATTAAAAATAATGCTTGGAACACCAATGCTTATCAATCCACCAATGTTCCTACTATATATTATTTGAAAGATAGATTCTTAAAAAAATTCAAAGATCATCGAAACCAAGATATCACTAATCCTTGGATACGCTGGCAAATAGGAGGTGCACCAGATGGTGTTAAAATCGTTTGGATGGACCAACCCAATCTTGTGCGCAGCACTTCTCTTAAGCTCAAAGGCGATTTTGTAGAGTTTGAAATCAAAAAAGAAGACATCCGCAATGGCAACGCCCTTATTGCTGTAACGAAAGGCGGAGTTGTTGTTTGGTCATGGCATTTATGGGTTGACCGTGCCGATGCGTTAGATAAAATCTCATGTGAAAATAAAGATAATGTTACCTACAAATTCACTCGCAATGTATTGGGTTCTGTGCTCAAAGACTATAAAGGCTCTACTTATCGGAAGCCCCGAAAGGTAAGAGTCACAGTGATGCAAAACGGAGGTTTAAATCAAACCAAAGAAACGGCACAATTCATCATTACCCAAAACCCTGGAGAAGCAAAAGCATTGGGTGCTACTTACTATCAGTGGGGACGAAAAGACCCACAGCCCTACACCAAAGACGTTGCAGAAGGCTCTTTTGTGTTCGAAGACGCCCCTTCTGGTGTAACATTTGGATACGCCATTCAGCATCCTGGAACGTATTTTGGCTATATATCACGGCCTGGTGTTTTTGTATATTACGACACTTGGCTTGCTGGTGAGAATTTAAATTTGTGGTCGGCTAACGCCAATAGCTATGAATTTAATAATGGTCCTGTTGTGAAAACGATTTACGACCCTTGTCCACCGGGCTTCAAAGTGCCTGCACCAAAAGCCTTCACAGGTTTTACCACTACTGGTCAATATACATCGAACCGAGAAGAATTCAATGTTTCGGGTACTTGGAACAATGGTTGGAATTTCAATAATAAGCGCACGAATCCCAATGCGACCATCTATTTCCCAGCATTAGGTTATCGCTACGGAGATAACTTGTCGTTGAGTGGATTGAATAACAGCGGTTCTTACTGGGCGGCTTCTGTGGGGCCTTATAATGGTTTTCGAGGATATAATCTTAGCATAAGTGAAAATTGGATATATAATACGAGCAACGAAAACAACCCTGCATCTGGGTACTGTGTCCGTCCTGTAGCCGACAATTAAACGAGAAAGAGATTTAATGGGAATATTGATAACGGCGGATAGCCAGCAAAACATTCTGCCGTTCAAGCCTTTTCTGATGGTGTAACAGCTGTGGACGAGAATCGTTAAGAGGAGGTTGACGGCTGCCAAGCGCAATCTGTGGACGAGAGGAAAGGCTCGGCCATGGTGACGTCAAACCATGAATTCCATTCATTTAGAGCTGGGGGTAGGAGTGCGTGATGCATTTCTGCCCCCAATTGTGTGGTGGGGAATCGTTAGCGTTCGGCGAAAGAAAGTACAACCCACGTGCTGGTGGCTGCAAATGCGGTGAATGGCACGAAAGGTGCCATTGGAAGCCTCTATCTTTCGCAAATCATTGTGCAGGCAGTGGTGCCCGAGGCGCAGGCCATCCGGGAACAGTTCCACAGCTACACCTTATATAATAGGTCGCAAAACTTCAAACTATTCATGATTCCGGCGCTGTTTGGCATTGTGATGATGCTGATGACGGGCTACCTTCCCACGCTCAACATCGTGGCCGAGAAGGAGAAAGGCACCATCGAACAGATGAATGTCACGCCCGTGAGCCGCGGCAGCTTCATCCTTTCCAAGCTCATTCCCTATTGGCTCATCGCCCTTTAGCCACCACGATGTGCCTGCTGGTGGCGTGGTTGCTCTATGGCATCGTGCCCGTGGGCAACATTGCGTGGGTCTATCTGTTGGTGATGTTACTGGCATTCTTCTTCTCGTCGTTGGGTTTGGTCATCTCCAACCGCAGCGACACCATGCAGCAAGCCATCTTTGTGATGTGGTTTTTCGTGATGAACATTCTGCTCCTTTCGGGTCTTTTCACGCCCACGCGTTCCATGCCCGTCGCCGCCTATCTCACCACCTACGTCAACCCCATGAGCTATTTCATCGATGCCATGCGCACGGTGTTCGTTCGTGGCGGCAATTTCGGCAGCATTGTCCATCAAGTGGTGGCCCTGACGGTCATTGATAGTCTCATGGGTTTTTGGGCAGTGATGAGTTACAAGAAAAAAATGGATAAATCGATTTTTTTCGGTAGCATTGTTTGCCACTCTCGCCAAAAAGTTTATAACTTTGCACCCGATGTTCGTTTACGGCATCAACTTTCTAAATAGAAAATAAGACGTGTTACAATGATAGGAGTTATGCAAAATTATAAAACTTTTAACAGCTTTTATTTGGTAGAACCAAATAAAAGTGTAACACACACACACACACACACATTCTGTCCGTCTAAGTCTTTGTGCAAAGGCGGTAGCGGTGCACGTGAGCTATCTAGTATTCTTAGGCATCTGCAAGGCGTTTTCAACACGCTTCGCAGATGCTTTTTGTGTAATAAGAAAAAGTATAAATTATTAATAACTCTAAGTGAGTCATTATATTAATCAAACAAAATGAAACAAAAGAAGCTGTATGAAATGCCGGTTTGCAGGGTCATTCCTTTGCCGGAAGAGTATTTGTTATTGACGAAAAGCCCCGTGGCACGTCCTGGTGGCGGTGGAGAAACAGGTCACAAGGGTAGCATCTCGGTGGGTGATTTTGATGATGGCGGCAGCGAAGAAATCGAAGATGAAGATTAATTGCTGTAGCAAACAAGTAGCGTAAAAAAATAAAAAGGAATAACAAAAAAATGAAGATAAAGAATAAGTTGAGCAACCTTGCATGGCGCAGACTTCGCAGCCGAGGTTTGCTCGTTGCCGTTGGTGCTGCTGCTCTTTTGGCAGCCGCTTGTACCGACGATGATTTAGCAACCGACAAGTCCAACAAGCACACGGGTACCGCTTTAGCATTCAATGTGAGCGATATGCAGATGGATGCCTTGGCACAAAACGGCGCAGGGCAAACGCGCGGTTTGAGTTTGCAGCCCATTCCGGCAAGCTATCTTGCTCCGCGCAAGATCGAAGCCACAGGCAGCAATCCCCACGACTTTTGCTTGATAGAGTCGACCGTTGAGGGTCTTAACCCTGTGAAACCGGATGCGAAGACGCGTGGAACGATTCTCACCGCCGGCACACTTGGCACCTTCTCCTCGATTGGCTATCGTGCGGCAAGTCCTACGGCTGCAGCTCAGCCGAGCACGGCATTGTTGTGGTTTCATGGTGAGAAGACCAATCCCGATGGCACGTTGCAAAGTCGTTACGATTGGGACTGGCCTGTGAATGTTTATGGTCGCTTCTATGCTGTGTCGCCCGAGGCTACGGCAGCAAACAAAATCACGCTCTCACCGAGCAATTATGCACAGGTGCCTTATGTGGATTTTGAGGTGAAGAGCAATGTTGTTGACCAAGTAGACTTGATGACAGCTTGCTCGGGTGAGGTGCACTATGAGTATGGCAACGACCCCACGAGCAACCTCAAGTTCACGCATGCCTTGGCGGCTGTGAAGTTCTCCATCGGCAACCTTTCTCCTGTCTTCATTAAGAAGATTGAAGTTTCGGGTGTGAAATACAAAGGTCGTTACGAATTGCCCAATGCGTTGAATGCAATGGGCACATGGAAGTCGGTTGACAACGCCACCACCACCGTAACGCTCAGTGGAATTAATATGAATGCTGCAGAGATGCCCAACACGATGTTGGCCGGTGCACTCAATCCTGCGACAAATCCCAACAATCGTGCAGGACGCGATGCTTATACATTCTTGATGATTCCGCAAACCTTACCAAATAAATCAGATGTCAATCATGCTAAGGTTACGATCTATTACGAGGAAGGTGGTTCTACCAAGCATATTTCATTCCCTTTGACGGGCGAATGGAAGGCCAACACTACACACGAATATAAGCTCTCGCAAAGGAATTCGAGCTGGGGCTATATCTTCACGTTGGCAAAAGAGAACAAGACATTTGATTATCAAGGTAACGAAACCAATAGCGAGGCTGCTTTTGAAGTGACGAGCTATCGTCAGGCACCCGATGGTACGAAACAGCCCGTAGCCTGGAAAGTTTCCAAATATGAGGAATGGGACTACGCTACCAATAGCTGGGTTGATAAGGGTACAACCAAACCCGCTTGGTTAGGCAATATTGCCGACCAGGGCACAGGTGTAGCAGGGAGCGCCGAGTCGGTGAATACATCGGTAGAGGCTGCAACCATCACCGACAGGCTGAAGGAATATAACGATGTGTTGAAGAATGCCACACCAAAAGGCACTGCAAGTAACCCTTATAACCTTGCAAACCCAAGTGGAAATGGTGCTCGCAATTATATAGAGGAAAGTGCCAACTGCTATCTTATCTCTGCACCAGGCTATTATTGTATTCCATTAGTATATGGTAATAGCATCAGAGATAATATGTGGAATACTAATTCTTCTAAGTCGTCAGCTCCTGCGGGTACACCATATGTGCTGGAGACGTTTAAAGCTGACGATAGGGATATTTCTAATCCATATATTGATCAAAATTTAGGTGGAGGTATGACAGGAGGTACTGTGGTCTGGGAGGATAAGCCCAATTTAGTTCGTCCTTCATCTTTCAATATTACTCCAGGTACTCCTAATTTCTTAGAGTTTGAAGTAAAGCGAGAAGATATTCAAAAATGGTAATGCCGTTATAGGAGTCCTTCGTTCAGGAATTGCTTGGTCGTGGCACTTGTGGTTCGATCATGCCGATGCATTAGACGTAATTCCAGTGAAGAATTACGATGGAACGATTTATAAATTCACTCGCAACACCTTGGGACAAGCATATACGAAATACGAGGCAACATCTTATGACAAGCCACGTAAAGCGCGTCTCACGGTTGAACAGCAAGCCGGGAATAATCATACCAAGATATCAAGCTTTGTTGAAATTACACAAAATCCAGGTGTTAATAAAGAAGGTTTTGCTACGCTCTATCAATTTGGACGGAAAGATGCCTTGCCTGGCACGGATACATTCTATCCGAATGGTAAAACATCGGCTGATCCCAGTTTTAAAGTTGTTGCAGGTGCTCAAAGTATAGGCACTACTATTAACAATCCAGGGATAATGTATTTAGCAAGAGATCCTTACAATCAAGTTTATGCTAATACTTGGTCTGCTAATAATACCAATCTTTACAACTCGAGTAATGATCCTATTGTCAAGACGGTTTACGACCCTTGTCCAGCAGGTTTCCACATACCATCTTCTATGGCAGGAACAGGCTTTACTACAACAGGGGCTGGAACTCCCAATTCGAGTGAGTTTAATATAGAGGGAATATGGAGTAAAGGATGGAACTTCAAAACGAATATAGGAGGGGCTACTATATTTTTCCCTGCTTTAGGCGTGCGTGATGATGGTACTGGTACTTTAAATTCTGTAGGCATATTAGCGTATTATTGGACGGCTCTCCCAAGTGGTAGCCAGGATGCTTTTTCGATATGCTTTGGCGAAGAAGGAATCGGCCCACAAGCAGCAGGCATTCGTGGGGGAGCCTGCTCCGTTCGTCCCGTAGCCGACAGCCACCCACATATCACACCCAAGACGCCTGGCTCGAGTGTTGAGGCATGGCAAGAAGAAGAGTTGGATGGTGGGCATGGTCGCCATTAATCAATGACAATGCGTGGACAATCAGTAGTGAAACATGTAAAAAGAAGTTGCGACGCATGTAATGAAAAGTAGGCATGCGTGTAGCAATACTGGTAACAACAAAATATAGAAACAATGAAAATAAAGCAATATTATTCGTGGATGGTTGCGGCAGCGATGGCTGTTGCAACCCCCTTTCTCGCCGCATGTAGCAGCGAAGAGAACTTGGCGCCATCACGTGGTGTGGCTATAACCGATGCGCACATTGTGATTAACGTTGAACCTTATGGAGCAACTCCCTCTGCAGCAAGAAGCCGTGCAGCAGAAGCTCCTGGGGTGACAAAGCCCGACACCGTGCTGTTAGCCAACGGCATGCGCGCTGTGGTGAGCATGGAAGAGGATGCGCCCGAGACGCAAGCTGCCACACGCGCCACAATGGACGATGGCCACTACACCATCTTTGCGCTCGATCCCACAACGGGGGATCGCATCACGGGCACCAAAAAACAACTCACGGGCACTGTCACGGGAGGAGTGTTTCAGAGCGATGCTGGCAGCGAAATGATTCTCGACCCCGGCACCTATAAATTTGTTTGCATCAACGATGCCGTGACCGACCATGGCACCTGGCTTGAGGTGAGCACAGGCGTGTCGAACAACCCCTATGGCCCGGCTGCAGGAACGATTCCAACGGCTTCCGACGCACAGATTGGCACATCCACCGAAACCATCAATGGCGACGATTGGCAGGTGACTTTCTTAATGAAGCATCAGAATGCGCGCATTCGTTTGCGCTTGGTGGCCTACACCAATCAGTTAGAAAACGCTGTAGGCGCGTTGACGGGTTCCTTGACCGAATACCCTGTTACCCTTAAATATGCACTGGATGGTAGCACCCCAGTAGTTACCGAGAAAACCTACCCCTATAATTATGCTATTGCCAAGCTGACGTTGCCCAATGCGCCGACCGAAAGCAATGCCACCTATGTGCGGGCAAATAATTTCTACAGCAACTACATGTATGTGATGCCCGGAAGCGACGGAATTTCGCTATATCTCGGCGAAGGAAAGGCCTATGGAAAATCATTTAATTTAGCCTCTCCAACGCAGTTAGCGAGTCAATTCCCCCCTACAACCTTCCAGCGCAGCCACTCCTACACCATCACCTACCGCCTGTTGCCCGAAGCCCTCTATCTGTTCCAAGATGGCAGCTGCGGCGCATTGGCCGAGAAGGGGACACGCACAGCCATCGGCATTGTGTACAGCGAGAAAACGAATACGCAAAAGGGCGTTGCCATGGGATTGCACGGAACGGTGCAAAAATGGGAAGCAACCACTTCTCCCACTTATAACGGCAACAACTATACCACCGCGTTTGTAAATCCTGGTGATGTGCTGCAAGATGAAAACGGCTACAACTGGACGTGGACTTCGAGCACCGACGTAGACGGCCTTGTAAAGGCGAACCAACAAACCCGCTACCCCGCATTTTATTGGGCATCGCACGACCCCTACGGGGTAGGTTTTGGCGAATGGTACTTCCCGCCATCGGCGAAATAATCAATGTTTTTTTGATATGCTGGCCAAGAAAAACAAATGTTTCGGTTGGTTACGGTGGTAACGTAACTTTTGAGAAAAAACTGGATGTTATAACAAATGCCTTTGTTAGTGCCGGCGGAACCGATCCGATGGATTACCGCGGTTGGTCGTCTACAATATATACCCAGTCAGGCTTTTCAAGCCCTATTGTGTTTTATAGTAGTGGTGGTAGTGGTTATACGATTGTAGTTCGTCCGCAAGGTGCACGAAAGAATGATTTAGGCTATATCCGAACCTTCCCCTTTGTGCGCTTTTAATGGGTACCTCGATACAAATTATTATCACCCATCTGCATTCAATGGCGCATACCGTTCCTGTGCATTTCTTTTTCGTAAGGAGCCGGAACGAAAACAAAGATTTTAACCCTCACACCCGAGTGTTTCGCGGTAAACAAATGTTTTACCACCCCGACACTCGGGTGTTTTCGTGTAAAAACACTTTTGTTTGGTTGGATTGCGCGTAAATGGTTATTTTGTTTGTGTGAGGTTGCGTAGAAAAATATGATGGAGATGGGTAGGGGCGGTGCCTATGTGCCCGCCCGTGTCGCCCCACAAGGGCGCATCGATTGTTAAATCCTCATGCATGATACGTGATGTGCAAATATATTTGGGTATGGAAACGCCGCTGCGCGTGACGTTCGGGCGGGCACACAGGCACCGCCCCTACCATTCAACACATATCGCCGTTCCGCAAAGGTGAAAACAAAAGTTTTAACGCTTGCGGAGCTTCCGCAAATGGCAAAACAAGAAATTTGGTGCTTGCGGGACTTCCGCAAATGGCAAAACAAGGAATTCGGTGCTTGCGGAGCTTCCGCAAATGGCGAAATAAGAAATTTGGCGCTTGCGGAGCTTCCGCAAATAGCGAAACAAGAAATTTGATGCTTGCGGAGCTTCCGCAAATGGCGAAACAAGAAATTTGGTGCTTGCGGAGCTTCCGCAAATGGCAAAACAAGAAATTTGGTGCTTGCGGAGCTTCCGCAAATGGCAAAACAGAAAAATTTGAGGCTTGCGGAGCTTCCGCAAATGGTAAAACAAGGAATTTGGTGCTTGCGGAGCTTCCGCAAATGGCAAAACAAGAAATTTGGCGCTTGCGGAGCTTCCGCAAGCGTTTCTAAAAAAAGAATGAAATAAAAAAATGGAGCTACTTGCTCGCTTTTTAACAATTAAATGAAATAAAAAAATATGACAGACATCAAAACAATCGACTTACCAAAGTTGAACAATGGCGCGCATTATGAGTTTATGAAAGTGGTGAACGACCGTTTCGCAAGCGAGACGGCGTTGAGTGCAAATGCTACGGCAAAGAAGGCCATAGAGGCTTTGACGGCCGCATTGAAGGAGGAGGATCGCTGTTTGGCGATTTCGCGCAAGAGCCTTATGACCGAGGATATTCGCCAGGCCGATTCCACGCGCGACGATATTTATCGTTCGTTGCGTCAGGCACTCTCTGGTTTTGCACAAGCGCCGGTTCTTGATGTGGCACGGGCAGCGAAGACGTTGGCTTTGTTTTATGAAGTTACGAAAAGAGTGTAATTTATTGGAAATGAGCGTTGGTTAATCGCTCTTGATAGTAATAGGTTACGATTTAGTTAGTTATCTACTGCATTATCCTTCTGCGCGTTGCGTAACCTTCAAAGAACTCTTCGTATGCAAAAGTAGCTATTTAATCCGAGATTTTGATATAAACTCCCAGATTTTTATCCCCTCATTCATAAGATTTTTCCGTAAAAGCGGTATTATCCGTCGGCACACCATTGCCCAAAACGAGTTTGGAACAAACGTGTGCCAACTACTGCATAGCCGGAGAAAAGGGCATTGCCTCACGCCTAAACGATGTTTAGACAGATGAAGCAATGCCCCTTTCTTTTGCGCCTATGCCAAGAGGTGCTTTTACGGGTTTTCAGATGATTTTTTTTTTTCGCTGTCCCTTTTGCCGGAAGCGGAAAGTGAATGCAGAGTGTGTCCGCCTGCCCCATGAATGAAACAGGTAGCCACACACAGCGGGCAATCCGGGGAAGAATGATTGTTGTCGCCCGGCTGGACAAGTCCTGTCGGATCGGAAAAACAATCATACTTCCTTTGTAGTGGTTTGCCCTTTTCACGCTTCCGGTGATGTCTTTTTCCTTTTGGTGATTCCTTTTTACGGATTTTTTTCCCTGAAGTTTTTTTCTACCCAATCAGCCTCTGTTTTTCGTTTACCTCCATTTTTGCGCCTTTCAGTGAGCCGCATCAGGCAGTCATTTTCCGTTCTGGGCGCAAAGGTAATTCCGGGATTGGACGGGAAAGCAAGGTCAAGCCTCCTGTTTTCGGTAAAAATCTCCAGCCCTGCGGGTAGTATTTTGACCGAAAAAAACCTTGCATTCCCTAATCCCTACCTTTTTCAAGCACCCGAAACGAAAACGACCGATGCGACAGAAAGACGCATAAAAAAATGTCGGATAAACGAGAGGCAGATAAGATAGTTTGAAACTCAACTCCCTCAGCTCTTGAATCCGCATAAAAAAACAAAAATCAAAAAAACAGCGAAGATATGACAGCAACGGCAAATTTCAGACAAGTGGCGCAATACATCGGGTTGGCGATATGCGGCTTGATGATGCGCACCGCCTTCGGGGTGTTCGGCATCCTTTGGGGCATCATCAGAGAGATTGTAAACGGAGTGTTCCGAGTGGCGATAGGTGTAATCGTGGCTATCCTTTTCACCATTGCCTTCTTCGGCTTCATCCTTTGGTTATTCACCCTTTAACCCTTACCGACATGGCAAAGAGAAACTGCAAGACGGTAGCGCAGCAGTGCAAATATTACGAGGTGGACAACATCTTCGTGTATATGGTGGAAACGTACATCAACGGCAATTTTAGCACTTTCCGAAGATTGTACCACGAACTGAACAAGGACGCACGGAGGGACTTCATGGACTTCCTTCTCAGCGAGGTAGAGCCGACCTATTGGAGAGAGATACTTAAACAGACAATCTAAAAACGACAGCGATATGAAAGGAACAGACCATTTCAAAAGAACGATACAAATGTATCTGGAACAGCGGGCGGAGGAAGATACGCTCTTTGCGAAGAAGTACCGCAACCCTGCCAAAAACATAGACGAGTGTGTGACCCACATTCTGAACTATGTGCAGAAAAGCGGTTGCAGCGGCTTCACGGACGGAGAGATATTCGGGCAAGTCATCCACTACTATGAGGAAAACGAGATAGAGGTGGGCAAACCTATGAACTGCCAAGTGGTGGTGAACCATGTTGTGGAACTCACGGAAGAGGAAAAAGGCGGAGGCACGTCAGAATGCAGTCCGCAGATACCAAGAGGAGGAACTCCGCAAGTTGCAGAACCGCAACAGACCGTCAGCGAGAAAAGAAACCCACCCCCAACCCTCATTATTTGATTTAGGCTTATGAAACCGAAGACCAAGATACAGAAAGAGGTGGCAAGACTTTCAGCCAACCTCCGCCCCATATCAACGACACAAATTGAATGGGCATACCGCCACTGCATTGAACATATAGGCTACCGCACCAAGAAAGGGAACATCACCTGCTCCGACTGCGGTCACGAGTGGCACAGCGACAGCGTACTGTGCGACACCCTTGAAGGTTGCACCTGCCCCAAATGCCATGCCGAACTCAAAGTGCAGGACACACGCAAACGTATCTACAAGGAAACGCAGTATTTCAGCGTGATAACCACCTGCAAAGGCTATCAGGTAATCCGTGTGGCGCAGGTCAGATGCGAGAGCAGGAAAGGCGAGCCGATGCACTTCTATTGCCACGAGGTTGTGCAGCGTTGGATTTCACCCGACGGTAAGGTTACGGACATGGCGTTGCTCCGTGGCTTCACATTCTGTTACTGCGATGTATGGGCATTGTGCAGCGCGATGGAGATAAGACCGCACAACAGCCTATACGATGATGTTGTGGCAAGAAGCTGTGCATATCCCAAAATGAGGGTATTACCCCAACTCAGACGCAACGGCTTCAAGGGCGATTTCCACGGCATTTCCCCGTGCGTCTTTTTCAAAGCCTTGCTTTCAGACCCAAGAATTGAAACCCTTATGAAAGGCGGTGAGATTGAGGTTATGAAACACTTTCTTTTCAATGCCCGTACTGCCGATGAATGCTGGGCATCATATCTGATTGCCAAGCGTCACAAGTATCTGATAGACAACTTCTCCATGTGGTGCGACTATCTGCGTATGCTCAACAAACTCGGTCAAGACCTCCGCAACCCGAAGAACATCTGCCCCGAAGATTTCATGGCGGCACACGACAACGCAACCCGAAAGATTGAAACCATACACGAGAAGGAACGAGCCGAGCAACGCCGCCGCTGGGAGATTGAAAGGCGTGAGCGTGAGCAACAGCGGCAACTGCAAAGGGAAAAAGATGCGGAGGATTTCATCGCCAACAAATCCAAATTCTTCGGATTGGTAATCACGGACGAGGAAATAATCATCAAGGTGCTTGAAAGTATAGACGAGTATTACAGCGAGGGCAAGGCACAGAACATCTGCGTGTTCGGCAGTGAATACTACAAGAAAGCCGACACCCTCATACTCTCGGCAAGGATTGGCGGTGAGATAATTGAAACCGTAGAGGTGGATTTGCGGACACTCAAGGTGGTGCAGTGCCACGGCAAGTACAACCAAGACACCGAATACCACGAGCGCATCATAGACCTTGTGAATAAGAACGCCAACCTTATCCGTGAGCGGATGAAAGTGGCATAGCATCAACCCTAAAACAACATTGATATGGAAGTAAAGAATTGAAAGCATGATTTGTGTGTGGGACGATAAAATCCCTGCATTGTTCCTTGAATTTGTAAACCTCCTCACTCTCACAACGAGTGAGGGGGAATTGAGAAAGAGCGTAAAGGAGTTTGCCGAGAAGCACGAACTTGACAAGTTCTTCCTTTACGGCTTCGGCTCACACCATTTCTACCTGCACCAACGCTACACGAGCAACCCCGAAATGGTGATGAAGAACAGAGTTCTGTCAGTACATTTTTAACCATCTAAAAAGCAACATTATGGCAACACGAATGACCATCAACGGAGTAAGTACCTGCACGGAAGCAGGTACGGAGAAATACGAGCGTTTCCAATCGGGTATCGGCAGACGCAGGCGGACACTTGTGCAATACGACTACCGCCACACGGACGGAGAATTGTTCGCTTGTGTAAAAACCACATTGGACGAGTGCCGAACCGCAAGGGACAAGTGGCTGAACGCAAAGCAGGGAAAGGAGGGCAACCGATGAACACGACCTATCAAACGCTGATAGTCAAATTCAGCGAACCTATCACGGCATTGGACGGTATCTTTGACGATGCCCAAGCGTGGGGAACTGACACCCTCAAAGGGTGGATAGATGATTACGAAAGCACACGTTTCACCGCCACCGACAGCCATACGGCAGTCATCACGAGCGAGTATAATATGGAATGTGTGAAAGAGTGGCTGCAACGGCAGACACCCATTGCCGAGATGCGAGAATTTTTGAACAAGTTGGCGGTGCGGACACCGCCAACACTTAAAACCCTAAAAACAACGGTTAATGATAGCACAGACGATATTACAGCAGATAGGCGGAAGAAGATTTACCGCCATGACGGGTAGCCGTGATTTCATCGACATGGGCAACGGCTTACGGATGAGCCTTACACGGAACAAGACAAGTGCCAACCGCCTTGACATCATCTATGATGCGGGGGCAGACCTCTACAATATGCGGTTCTACCGCAGGACATTCAGCAAAAAGACTTTCGAGTGCAAGGAAAAGTACATTGCCGTACACGAGGGCATCTATTTTGATATGCTGGAAGAAATATTCACGATGGTGACGGGACTTTACACACGCTTTTGAGTTGCGGCGGCGAGAGCCGCCCTACTTTCTTTCGGTGAGCATGATGGCGGACAAAGAAAGTAGCAAAGAAACCTCTGTGCCAATCTGCGATATTATTCACAAAAACAAGTTTTTATTATGGAAACAATCAGGCAGGACGGAAAAATCATCTTGCACGGCAACGACGGCATAAGCATAAAGATGATTTTCAAAAACCTTACGGGAAAGAATTTTTCAAGGTAGGGAGTATGCGGACTATATCCGTCACATCGCAATCGGGAGCATGGGATTTACACCCGGAAGCATCGAATTTTGCAGGGATGGTGACGTGATAGATACGGGTACAATCCCGAATGTATGAAAAGCGGAAAATCCGATGAAGTTGGCGGCTTCATCGGATTTTCATTTACAGTCACGGGATATACAGCAGTGCAAACTCCGCCTTTCTCCGTTTGAGCAGCATGGCGTGGCGTTTTCCTTTTGTAGTTGCAGAAGGCTACATACTCCCGGTAGATGTTCCTGTCGCCAGCCTCCAGCTTCTTTATCAAGGTGCTTTTTAGGGGATTGTCTTGCTACCCAAAAAGCCGGTATGGACCCACGTTGTAGGCAAGCGTGGCAAGTAAAAGACTATCCTTCCCGAACTGCCGGAACATCGCGCAGAACTTCCGCAGGTCTTTCCGCAGGAGCGCGTCCGCCTGCCGCTTCGTCATGGTTCGTGCCGAGTACCTTTCGCCCGGCAAAATCTTGTGACCCCAACCCACGTATGGGTGGTGCTTTTTCGAGTGCCATCCTCAAAATACTTTCGTGCATCGTACCGCCCTCTCGAATAGAGACAGCCGGTAGATTGCCGCCTGCCCGTCCGTTCCCTCTTGGCGGCTGATCTGTGCGGACACAAAACAGACCGTCAGAAGCGAACAGAGCATTGTCATGAATACACGCATCATTTTAGCAAGGGGCTGAAGTTGCCGATGGGGAACGATGGTCAAACCGTCATCCTTTTGCATTCCGGTTGTTGAAGTCAAATTCCAACTCGAAAGAGTTGCCGAAGTTGTCCTCCACCACCACAATAAAGTTGTGCGCCTCTTCGCCCTCCGCCGTGTAGTACAGGCGGAACTTTTCGTTCTCCAGCAGGTAGCGGTCGTTGGGCAGGAAGGTGATGCCGTTATCCATTTTCAACTTTCCTTCTCCCTCAAACTGAAAATAGCGGATGGTGTAAAGCGTGTTAGCGAAGTCGCCCTCCTTTTTTTCAGCTCACAGCGGATTTCCACCGTCTGCCCCTTTCGTCACCTTGTTCGGCACGGGCATGACCTCCACCGTGAAGGGATAGGACTGCTGGATGTCCATGTCGTCATCGCACGACACGATGGTGAATGACACAGCGGCTATCAGGGCATAACGCCACCACCTTAAAGATATTTGTTCTCTTGTTTCTGTTGTTCAGTATGTTCATTGTTCTTCGATTTTTTTAGATGGTTGTTTTTTTCTGTTTTTTTCGTTGTCTGTTGCAGATACTCGTTCAAGTCCTTGCAACCGCCATAGAGGGAGGAACGGTCGGCGACATGCGCCCCATACCGTTTGGCAAGAGCGTCAAGCGTCCGCCGTCCGGCTTCGTCACGGTCAAGGAAGCATCCGATGCGCCCGTAGCCGTCCAGCAATCCCGCCGCCTTCTCCACGTTGGCGACAGAGTTCAGTACAAGGCAGTCAGCGTTACCGGTTACGCCAAGCGTCACGGCGGAGAGAAAGTCCATGAAGCCCTCAAACACGAGGCACTCGTCAGCCGGGATTTCCTTCGTCCTTGCCAAAGACACATCTTTTGGCGGGATGCACCCTTGAAAATATCGGCTTCGGACTTCATATCCACCTGCCATATTCAGGAAACCGACAGCGAAATACCGTTTTCCACGCACACTGTAGTTCAGGCGGCAACAGTGGCGGGATGCTACTCCGATTGGTATGCCTCGTTCCTCTAAATACTCCGTCAGCGGTGAACGAAACAGCGGAGCGACCTCCACATCCTCAAAGACAGGTTCGGTCGGCTTCGGGAGATAGGCGGGCTTTTTCCCATCCGGCAACCGTCATATTGGCGGCTTCCGCTATGAACTTCGCTTGCTTCATGAAGTCATCGCTTTGCAGAAACTCCCCGGCAAGCGTGAAGATGTCACCGCCCTTGCCCAAACCGAAGTCGTACCAAAGCTGTTTCGCCACGTTCACACGGAAAGAGGGGGTGCGCTCGCCCCTGTACGGGGCGATATACCACAGCTCGTTACCGCTCCTTCTGACAGGCTCATGCCCCAACCGTGCGAGAAAAATCCGCAAGCGGCATCCTTCTGATAGCATCTATTTCCGTCCGTTTCCATGCCCGTGTCAGTTGATGATGAACTTGACGCCGACCCCGAACTGCGTGTGGAACTTCCGCGTGTCGCCACCCCACAGGCAACGCTCACGCAGGTTGGCAAGCAGGGCGATACGGTCTGTCACGTAGCACTCCACATCGAGCGTCAGCGCACCGCCGTAGATGAAGGCGTCCCGGTCGTGCAGCGTGGAGCCGTCATGCAGCACCTTATTCCCCCAATTCACCGATTCATATCCGGCGAGAGCCGAAGCCCCGGCATAGACGAACACGATTTTTTTCGGGCGTCCGACAGTATCTTGAAGTAATATCCGCCCTCCGCCGTGAACTGCGCCACGGGTATCTTGGTATCCTTGTAGGGATTGTTTTTCAGGAGGTATTCGCCACCGAACACCCACTTGTTCCCCCTCTTCGTGTAGGTGGAAGAGCCGCCCCGAAACTGTACCCGCCGTCCTTGCCGCCGGGATTGAAAGCCGTCCGCCATGTCCGCCCTCACCTCGATGCCCTGCATCTTCGGCGAGACACCGCTGGGCGTGCGCCTGCCCCTGTGAAAAAGGGCAAGCGACGCGATGATTATTGCGATGTACTTTCTCATGGTCAGCGCACTTGAAGTTCGTTGATGGTACCCGCACGTACCAAATCCTCGTTCTCAATCACGAAGGACTGGTGACGGCCGCCGTTCTTCTCGTTCAGCTCCACCACGAGGCACTTGTCATCGGGGATGGTGAACTTCGCCATCGTGAAGACCGTGCGCTCGCTCTTTTTGCCCGGCACGAGGGTGGCGTAGTTCTGCGCGCGGAGCGGCAGGATGATCTGCTCCTGCACGGCGGTACGCTTCGCCACCTTCTTGTCCACGATTTTCCAAGTGATGTAGTCCACATCGAAAGGCACGTTGCTCTGGTTCTTTATCTCCGTGTGGAAATAGAGCAATCCGTTGTGCGTGTAGATGCCTTTGAGAAGATACTGGATGCCGAAACGCTTGCAGCCGATATGCTTCACCTCGCGCTTGTTCTGTTTGTGGATGGACTTCATGATAAGTCGCACCAGCATCGGGCTTTCGCTGCCCAGCTCTTTCAGATAGATTTCCTGTGCGTTATTCGGGCGGTTCACCGTGCTGCCGTCATGGATGAAAGTCGCACATCTCCACATTGAGCAACAGCGGTTCGGCGGCGTACTTCACGTTGAAGGTGTAGAAACTGCCGTCCTCCGTGATGACGGACATATTCGTTTCGTTGGGAAAATTCCTTACGGTAGCCTTCACGCGGATGACGTTCTCCGCTCCGTCGGCTTTCCCGGCAATCAGGTCGGGCGAGCCTAAATCGACATAGCGCACCTCCGCCGGAAAAATGACGTGGACGGTCTTGTCGTAGGTCACTTCCAGACCGTGCGGCGGTATCATGCGGTCGAAGGTCAGCTTGCGCGACAGACCGTGATACAGGTCTCCGTCCGCCTCCTTCTGCGGATAGACCTCCTTCGTCAAGGTCGGCTGTTCACTTCCGTTGGTCGTTTCAACGGTTACATTCTCCTGCGCGTTGGCAGTTGCGATGCCCATAGCGAGGGCAAACATGATGATTACTTTTCTCATTACTTTTGGATTTTAGTGGTAATTTTTTTATTGATTTCAATCTTTTTCTTGGTAAAGCATGACCCTGTACCCGGCTTTCAGATGCACCTTGACGGTGCGCATCTTCCCCGCGATGTACTGGCTCGTTCCTTGTATCAGCCCCTTGCCCAAGTCGGAGGCGAGCTGCGCCCCGGCATTGGTGGAGATATTGATGCTGCTACCCAACGAACCTCCCATGTTGGCGGCGACCTCTCGGACGGCGTTCATCTCCATCGAGTTCGGGATGAAGATGCCGGGCTGTCCGTCCGTGTCATAGACCGCAAGCTCCACGGGGATAATCGTGCCGTCGTATTCCAGCGAGGTGATCCTCGATGTCGAGTCGTTCACCCTGTATCTTGCCCGTGCCGACCACCACCGCACTCCCGTGGGATTGTCCTGCCCGCCACCGCCATAGGCTCCAGCAGGCGAAGCCTTACCGTCTGCCCGTCCGTCACGCTCTGCGCCTCATGCACACACGCCGGGATGGTGTTCCTGTCCGATACCTCCGCCGTGCCGACAGCCGTGTTGAAACCCCGGTTGCGTTCCTGTGAGAAAGGTGGCGACAAACTCCGCGTTGCTCATGGGCTGTGCAAGGGAGGAAACGACTTGGCGGGTCACTTGCCTTACGGGTGTCGCCGTGTTCTTCTTTCCCTTCTGCACGGTGGCAGGCTCTGCCGCCTGTTCCGGCTTCCCACCGTTCTGACCGCCCATGTACTTTGCCGCCAGCTCATAGGGACTTCTCCATAAGTGCCACCTGTTCGTCTATAGATGAAGTCCTGCCTTTTTCACTTTCCAGTTCCGATTCCAACGAGGCGATGCGCTCAACAGCACATCCATCTCCGCATTGTCGTTCTTCGGCTGTTCGTAAAAGTTGCCGAGGGTGGCGTTCAGGTCACGGTAGGCGGCTGCGGAGGATTGGATGGTCTGCGGCGTGGCAGGCTTTGCCCTTTCTTCCTTGCCGCCCGGATTGGCGAGGTCGAAGTCCGTACCGTCCTCCGTTCCCGCTATCTCGCGGTCGAACATGTCGCCCAGCTGCCCGATGGCACGGTTGCGGCTCTCCAGCCGCTCTTCCATCTCCCCATGCTCGTAGGCTTTCAGCTTGTCGCCGATAATCTGCCGGTTCGCCTTGTCCGCGTCTGGCATCTCGGTGTTGTAGCCGTCCGTTCCCGGCGGTTGTTCCTTGCCGGAGGAAGGGGCGAATATCAACCACATCGCCCCGATGAAGACCAGCACCATAGCGGGCAGGACTATCATCTTCTGCCGTTTCAGCCGCTGCGCCTCTGTCAGCGGTTCGCGCTCCTTTTTCGGCTTTCCCGCGTCGGGAGCGGCTTTGTTCTCTTTCGTTGATTCATTCTTCGTCTGTTCCATATAAATAAGGTGTTAAGTGATTGTCAGTTTCCACCGGGGTCGGTAGTTCCACCCGTCCGGCATGTCCCGTATCCATACGTGAGCCGTCGTTTCTGCCGATGTCATAGACGGCTCTGCCGAAGGTGTAGAGGGCAAGCATCGCGAAGGCGGCGAGCATCCCCAGCACGATGCGGCGGCGTGTTTCCGGCGGCAAACCGTCCAGATACCCTTTGAGCCTTGCCACCAGCCGTTTCCGTTTGTCGTGGAGTTTCCAATACATGCCCCACATTGATTTTCTGATACTTTTCATGTCCTGTTACCGTTTGATTGTCTGTAAATCCTTGTTCTCGATGATGGTGAACCCCTCGATGGTGAAACCGTTTGGGTTGTCGTCCGACCGCGATGCGTTCAGCAGGCGGCAGGTGGTCACGAGGCTGCGCTCGGTGACGTTGCTTTGCCGGATGATTTTCTGCGTGGCGTAGGTCACGGCACGGTAGGGATAGGCGTTGAAGTCGCACACCACGCTGTCCACTTTCAGCACTTGGTTGATGTTCCCGGCGATGATGCGGTTGTAGTACCCCTTCTCCGCGAAGTCCGAATAATAGTGGTACACGCTCTTGTCCGCCAGCAGCAGGGCACGTTTTACGTTGTGTTCAATCGCGCTTTTTCAGGTGACAGCGTGAAGAAAAGCTCGTGGAAGCGGCGCACATGCTCCCGTGCTTCCGCCGGGCGGTTCTGCGATAAATCCTGAGAGAGAGCCAGCATCAGCGACTTGCCGTTGTCCAGCACATAGATTTTCTCCCGTTGCTTCTCTGCGAAACGGTAGGAGTTCCACACGCTCCACACCGTCACCACAGCGCACAGCGAGAGGAAGACGATACCGAACAGGCGTAGCTGCCTGAACGATGATTCGATGTTTCTGAGTGACTTAAATTCCATTCTTAATTCTGTTTCAATGATTCTACATGATTGTTATTTCAGCAATTTGCCGGCACGTCCCATCATATTGCCTGTCGCAGCTCCGGCAACACTGCCCGCCATTCCTCCGGCACGTCCCGCCATCTGGTTCACGTTGCGACCGTAACCGCCCATGCCTCCGGCTTGGATAATCCAGCCGGCAACGGTGGGAATGGTGAAGTAGCCGATGATGCCGATGCAGAGGAACACGATGTACACCCCGTCGCTCGAATCCAGCGAGAAGTTCGGGTCTGCCTGCATCCGCTCGATGTCGCTTTGCAGCATCAGCACCTGTATCTTCGCCAGTATGGTGCTGAACATGTCCGACACCGGCAGCCACAGATATACCTGTATGTAGCGGCATATCCACTGCGTGAGCGTGCTTTGGAAACCGTCCCACACCGATATGGCGAAGGCTATCGGACCGAGTATCGCCAGCACCACGAGGAAGAAGGTTCGGACGGTGTCTATCACGAGGGCGGCGGCTTGGAACAGCAATTCCAGTATCTCGCGGAAGAAGTCGCGGATGTTTTTCTTCATGTTGTACATTCCCCGGTCGATATACATCCCCGCCATCGTCACCATGTCGGAGGGCGACCAGCCGAGTTCCTCCAGCTGCTTGTCAAACTCCTCGTTGGACACGAGGTAGGCGGTTTCGGGGTTGCGCATCATCGCCTCGTATTCCAATTTGTCCTTCTGCTGGCGGTAGGTGTTCATGTCCAGCGTTTCCGCCTCCAGCATCTTTGCCGTGCCCTGTACGACGGGTGAGAGGATGCTGTTTATCGTGCCCAGCACCACAGTCGGGAAGAACATGATGCACAGACCGATGGCAAAAGGACGGAGCATCGGGAATACGTCTATCGGTTCGGCTCTCGCCAGCGACTGCCATACCCGGTAGGCGACGTAGAACAGCGCACCCAGTCCGGCGATGCCTTTCGCCACACCCGCCATGTCTCCGCACAACGGCATCATCTGCTCGTAAAGCGAACGTAGAATCTGGTGAAGGTTGTCGAAATTCATAGGCTACCAGTATCTTTCGTTCATGTTTCCGTACAGCCCCATGATGCGGTCGAGGTCGTTCTTCTTTTTCGCACGCAGGTAGCTCACGGAGATGTTCTTGTTCGTGTAGTAACTCACGAGGTTGCGGTAACGCTTCATCTTCGAGTGGCAGCGTTCCACCACGTCCATGCGCTCCTTGTCGGTCATGGAGAGCGTGGTGATGTTCACCACATTCTTCAGTTCCGTCAATACTTCGTTGCTCTCTTCCAGCAGTTTCGTGTAACCGAAAGCGATTGCCGACAGCTCTTCTGGTCTGAAATTTCCATCACGGAGCATCCTTTGGAAACTGTTTACATAAATGTCGGTGATGTCGCCTACCATCAGGATGGTCTGCTGCACCTTGCGGGCGTCCTTGACGAGATTGTTCACCGATTTGAGAGCATCGTAATACTTTTTGCCCTGCTGATAGATTTTCACCGTTTCCTGAAAGTTGCTCACCATGTTCGTGGCAGTCTTGGAGGTATGGATGATGTTTTTGGAGGCATTGATGATACCCTGCGCCAGATTGCCCGGATCGCTTACGACCCACTGTGCGCTTGCCCTGCCTGCGAAAAGCAGGCACAGGCAGATAATCATTGTTATTCTTGTTCTCATGTTACTTTGGATTTTAGTGGTTGTTATTCTTCTGTCGGGTGTCCCGGCTGCGGTTTCACCCGCACATAGTCGCCGCCCGGCGAGAAGGTCAGCACGTCCGTGGCCTCGTTATAGGACACGTCGATGCGGAAGCCGGTGTTCATGAACAGGTTGCCGGTTTTCTCCTGCAAGAGATAGGTTTCCGGTTTCAGCTTGCGGCGCAGACCGCTCCGGCGGAACACCGTCACCTTGTAGGCTTCGCCCTCCTTGTAGATAAGCACGTCGGGCTTGCCCTCCACGCTCTCCCAGTTCCCGCACAGCATATCACGGCGGTTGTCGGCCACGTCGCAGGATTGCAGCATCATGACCGCCAATCCGATCAGACACTTGCTGACTTGCAGCATTTTCACTTTTGGTAAATTCATATGCGTTTTCCTTTTTTTGTTGATACATTCTGTTTTAGTTATTCCTTGTTCCTCCGCCTTTCGGCAAGCTGCCGGATGGCGGCTTCGATGTCACCGCCCAGCTTCTCCGCCAGACGGTAAACCTCCACTTTTTCCGTTTCTTCGGTAGTGTACGCCAGATACTCTTCTGCACTGACCTCGGTGGCATAGACCGCCGATTGTGTGCCACCCAAGCCTATCCACACCTCCTTGTAGAGCCGTGAAGGGTTGTTCGCCATGTTGATGGAGAGTATCTGCGACTTCTCCTTTTCCGTCAGTCCGAGCAACGCCTGTATCTGGTCGAACTTGTTCATATACTTGCGCTGGTCGAGAAGTATCTTGCAGTCGGAGTTGTTGATGATGCTCTCCTTGACCACCGGAGAACTGATGATGTCGTCCACCTCCTGCGTCACCACGATTGCCTCGCCGTAATATTTTCTGACCGTCTTGTACATATAACGTAGGTATTCAGCCATGTTTGCCGAAGAGAGGGCCTTCCAAGCCTCCTCCACGATAAGCTGTTTCCGCACCCCTTTTCAGCCGCCGCATCTTGTTGATGAAGGCTTCCATGATGATGATAGTCACGACGGGGAACAGTTCGCGGTTCTCTTTTATACTGTCAATCTCGAAGACGATGAACCGCTTGCCGAGCAGATCGATGTTCTCCGTGGAGTTGAGCAGGAAGTCGTAACGTCCGCCCCGGTAATACTGCCGCATGGTGGTGAGCATGTTGTCGATGTTGAAGTCGGACTTCTCCACCTTGATGTCGCGCTGCGCCAGTTCCGTGCGGTAGTCGTCGCGCATATACTCGTAGAAAGTGTTGAACGACGGCACGATGCTACGGTCGGATTGGATACGCTCGATGTAGGCACTCACGGCACTGCCCAGTTCGCCGCTCTCCGTCTTCGTCACCTTGTCGTCCTCCGATTTCCAGAGCGTAAGAAGCAGGGTCTTGATGCTGTCCTTCTTCTCCACATCGAAGATGTAATCATCGGTGTAGAACGGGTTGAATGATATGGGCTTCTCTTCCGTGTAGGTGAAATACACGCCGTCCACTCCGCCTGTCTTGCGCCGGATCATGCCGCACAAGCCCTGATAGGAGTTTCCCGTGTCCACCAATACCACATGTGCGCCTTGCTCATAATATTGGCGCACGAGGTGGTTCATGAAGAACGACTTGCCGCTGCCCGAAGGACCCAGCACGAACTTGTTGCGGTTGGTCGTGATACCCCGCTTCATCGGAAGGTCGCTGATGTCGAGGTGCAGCGGTTTCCCTGTGAGCCTGTCCACCATCTTGATGCCGAAGGGCGAGAGCGAGCTGCGGTAGTTGGTTTCCTCCGTGAACAGGCACACCGCCTGTTCGATGAAAGTGTGGAAACTCTCTTCCGCCGGGAAGTCCGCCGCATTGCCGGGTATCGCCGCCCAGTAGAGTGTAGGGCAGTCGATGGTGTTGTGGCGCGGCACGCACTCCATGCTTGCCAGCTGGCTGCCCACGTCGTTCCTTATGTGCTTCAGTTCCTCCGCGTCGTCGCTCCACGCCATGACGTTGAAGTGCGCCCGTACCGAGGTCAGCCCGTAGGACCGGGCTTCGTTCAGGTATTGGTCTATCCACTCGCGGTTGATGCTGTTGCTCCTTGAATAGCGTGAGAGCGACTGCATGTTACGGGCGGACTTCTCGAACTTCTGCAAGGCTTCCTCGCTGTTATTTATCAGCACATACTGGTTGTAGATATGGTTGCAGGAGAGCAGCAGCCCCACCGGGGAGGCGAAGGAGAGGCGGCAGTCGCTCCGGTCGGTGGAGAGCTTCTCGTAACGGGTGTCGGTAGCCACCTTGCCCGGCAGGTCTTCCGCGTCGGAGAGGGTGTGCAGACACAGGCGGTTGTCGCCGATGCGCATCTCCCTTGCCGAAAGTTCGATGTCCTGCAAGGTGATGTCACCTTCCGGCATGAGCGAGAAGTAGCGTTCTACCAGCCCCGCCTTACCCTCCGTCCCCACAATCTCGTCGGTGGAGAGGCGGCGCAACCTGACAAAGCCCGCTGTCGTTCATGATACGCTCGAACTGTTCGCAGGCTTCCATGAACTTGGTCGTGGTTTCCCTGTCCAGCTCTTTCGGGATGATGTGCCCTCGGCACAGCGTGCTGAAGTTGCTCTGCATCCGGCTACGCTCCTTCGTCGTCTTGGTCAGGTAGAGGTAGCAGGTGTGTTTCAGGTACGGACGCTCGTTGAAGTGACGCTCGAAGCTCCGTGAGAGGAAACTCATGTCGTCCTTCTGAAGCTCCGGCTTGTAGCGTTCCTTGATAAACCAGTCCTGCTTGTGAACGACGGAGTAGTCCGGCAGCACCTTGATTGCCTTGCACCAGCAGCCGTGTATCGCCTCGTACTCCGCGCCCGTCACGGTGTAAAGCTCCGGCAGCTCCACCTCGAAAGCCACCGTGATGTCGGCGTCCTTTGAGATGATGCAGCCATGCTCCACCGCAAGCAGGGGAAACTTGTTTTCCAGTGTTGTCATTTTTGATGTATTCCTCATGTCGTTTCTTCCTTTCGTTGTCGTTTGAACAGACGGGTTATCCGCCGCCGGTTGATAAGGTATCGGGGATGGCTCCGTGACGCTCCCAATTTCATCAGCCCGTGTTCGCCGTACCGGGCGTTCAGCGCGAAGGTCTGCCACACAAGGAGGGAGGACGATGCCGCGCCGAAGCCGATACATATCCACTGGTCGATACCGACCATGTAGAGGATGACGAACAGGACGAAGAGAGCCAGCAGACCTCCGCAGAAAATGAAGAGGTACTGTGCCTTCAAGCCCTTGAACTCTACCGGACGGCCGATACCCTTGTTTACCGGGTATTCAGCCATACATTATTACATTAAAGGAAGAATGAGCGCAGGATGGTGGCGGCTACAATCAGGAAGATACACGCGCCGAACCAGCTTGCTGCTGTTTTTGAGGTGTCGGGGTCACCCGATGAGAATTTTCCGTACACTTTCACGCCCCCGATAAGCCCGACGACCGCGCCGATGGCGTATATCAGTTTAGTTCCGGGGTCGAAATACGAACTCACCATAGAGGTGGCTTCGTTGATGCCCGCGATGCCGTTTCCTTGCGCGAAAGCGGAGGCGGTTGCGGCGATGAAAAAGTGCCGCGGATAGGATTGCTTTTCTGTTTTTTTCAAGATGTTCTTGTTCATGAATTGTCCTTGTTTTTTTGCCGTCGAAAGGGTGGATAGTCCTTTGTCGGGCGGTTGTTACTCTGTTACTTTACTTTGGTTTTAGTGGATGCCCGTTTGTTTCCACAGACGTGGGCGTGTCCGTTGCGGACGGGATACGCCTTGCGTTTCCTTGCCGCGTGGGTTGATGTCACTATTTCATGTCCATTCCTTTTTCAGTTGTCATACATAGTTTCGGATGTCGAAATCCTCGATGTTGTCCGGCACGATGAACTCCTTTTCGGGTTTTCTTCAGCCGGATCTCGATAAGCCCCTTGATGCGGATGCCTATCTCCGAAGAGCCTTCCATCATTTTCTCGTACAGCTCCGTGCCTTCCATGTCGGTGAACACCTTCGCCGCCTTTTCACGTTCCGCCTGTGTCGCGTCCGGGTTCATGGCGGTCTTGCAGGCGTCGTCAATCTCGTCAAAGCTGCTGCCCGAAGCCCGTGGCGTGTCCGAAGCGTCTTCATCCGGTTCGTCCTCCCCGTATCCCAGTTCCTCCGGCGGCATGCTCGTGAAGGTCTCATCGAGCTTTTCCTCCGGGACTTGCGCCGGGCGGGACGCGGTTTCCGTGTTTCCGTCGTCAAAAGTAGCCTCTTCCTCCGACAGCTCAATGCCTTTTTCCAAAGTGGCGGCTTCTTGCGCCGGTATGGCAGCGATTGTCCGGGTGGATGCCATTTTGAAACGGCTCTTGCCGATGATGTCCCCCTTTGCCGTGGAAACTTCCTCATGTGCCGCTACGCTCTTTGGCCCATTCCTGTCCAACGACCGCCATAATCCGGCGATGCCCTTGAAGAAGCGGACAAGCCGCATGTCCATGATGCGCTCGTAAAGGAGCAGGAACAGGAACCATAGGTTGCAGCCGACCGATACCGCCAGCAGAATGTCTGTCATGCTGATTGTTTCATTCATATACTTCCGGTTTTTAGTTAGAATACTGAATTGTAATTCCGGGCGTAAAGGCTCTTTATAGCGTCCTCGCACTGGTTGAAGTGGTGCGTCAGCACATGGTCGATGTAGGCGGACAGTGTAAGCCTATCATGCCCGATTACACGGGTGATGCGCATGATACGCTCGTGGTACTCCGGACGCACATACGCCATCTTGCCCTCCCGCGCCTTTACTTCCGGGTCGCGGATGAATAGACGTTCATAGTCCTTCTCGCAGCATTTGCCGCTCACCGGGACGGGCGACAGTATTTCCACGCTCGCCTGCACTTGGGCAAGCATGCCTCCGCAGTCCTGCTGCGGTCTTTTTTCATTCGGTGTCATTTCTTTTTCCATTTTCAAATCAGATCTTCACGTTGTTTCTTGTACAGTTCGTTGATTCTCTCCTTGTGCTGTTCCAGATGCTGGCGCAGCACGGTATCCACATAGCCGCCCACAGAGATTTCCCCTCCGGCGATGTCGTTCACGATTTTGAGGATCTTGCCGTGTACGTCGCGGCTGATATAGACACACTGGCGGGTCTTTATCTCGTTGCGGCGCAGGAACAGCTCGTTATAGTCCTCGTCCTGCCTTTTCCGGCGGCCGCCTTCCCTCTGCGCTCTCTCCCGTGTCACGGGTTGAGCCGGTGGCGGCTCCGGTGCGGCGGTGTCCTCTCCGGTCGGTACGGCTGCGGGGTCTTCCTGCGCCGGGCGTAGTGTCCCGTCCTGTGTGCGCCGCCCGATAGATGCCAACAGCAGTTCCTCGTCGATGCCTTCCGTGTTTACTTTCCTGCTGCCCATGCTCACTGCGGTCTGATGATGTCGCTTATCTCTTCGGAAAACTCACGGATGCCGCTCCCTTTCAGCAGTGCCGTGTCCATCGGGAAGATGGTGGAGCGGAAAAACGCTCTTGCGCTCTTCCGAAAGGTCGCGGCGGAACTTCTTGCTGTCGGGCAGGCGGGTGGAAAGCACCGGGAAGCCCATTTCGGCTATCACTTCCTCGTAGATGCCGTACAGGTCGTTCCTCTCCCTGCCGTCCACCATCGTCCAGAACAGATGCAGCCCCTTTGTTTTCGCTTGCCCGGTTGTCATCAGCCTGTCGCGGAACATCGTGACGAATTTCAGGGTACTTTCCACGACAAAGCGGTCGGCACTCAGGGGCGTGAAGATGTAGTCCATCTGCGAGAGCGTCTTTATCACGCCGTTGCTCCGGAGTGTCCCCGGCATGTCGAAGAAAAACCACGTCGGGCTTCACGACCTCGGCGGCGATCATCCTTTCCGCATCGTCGAGGGCGTTCACCGCGTTGCTCTTGATGACCGGATAGGCGTTCTTCTTTATCTTGCGGAAATGGTCGCACGCGAGAGCCTTGAAGTAGATGCTCCTGCCGATGAGTGCCGTCTCATGTTCGCGCAGGCCGTGGATGCTGTGCTGCGGGTCGTCGCAGTCCACGACGGCGACATTGTAGCCTTTCACGTTGTGCAGGTAGCTGGCGGCGAGTGCCGTGACGGTGGATTTGCCGATGCCACCTTTCTGTGTTGCGAATGCAACGAAGATTTCCTTACTCATGGTTCTATTCAGTTTAATTGTTGATGATTTTGTTTTCTGTTTACATGCGAATTGAATTACCGCATTATCCGTTTCCGTGAACAGGCACACGGGCGGGTCACCGCGTATCCGGTTCTGCGGTGAAGCGGTGCGGCGGACAAGTGATGAATGACGACACTGCGTCATGAAGTCATTGAATCCATGCGTCACCGAATTGTCGGACAACCGGGTTTCCGACGGTTCGGGTATCCGTTTCGGCAAGTGTCCGCCGAAGCGGTTGTCCGGGTATTTGAATATTCCTTTCCTCATATCTTCAAACCGTTAGTTTCTTGAATCATGCTGCAAATAAACAAGTATATTTTTTTGAACTTGTATCACTTCCCAAAGCAAGTGGCGGCATGTTGCGCCGGTTGGCAGCCATTGGCCGGGTCAAGTATCTGTTCGTTACCGCTTTAAGAGCGTAACTTTGCACCCGGACGGCAGGGTTCGCCGATGGCGCGCGGCCCGGAGTCCTGAAAGGTATTTTCCCAATCCGTCCCCTGACGGATTTTTATGTTCACCTGAACATAGCAAGGTATGTTTTCAGCCGCTCAAAATATTTTGAGCATCCCGGAAAACGCCTTGCCCTTGCAGGGGGCGGGCTTTCCCTCCGAAGTCGGGAAGCCTTTCAGAACTGCGGTGCCGTGACCCGAAGCGGCGGCTTATGCCGTCAATCCGCTAAATCCAAAGTAATATGAAAGAGAAAAGGAAAAGCAAAGCAGGGAGAAATCCCAAACTTGATCCGGCGGTGTACCGGTACACCGTCCGTTTCAACGAGGAGGAACACAACCGTTTCCTCGCCATGTTCGGAAAATCGGGTGTCTATGCGCGGTCGGTTTTCCTCAAAGCGCACTTCTTCGGACAGCCGTTCAAGGTGCTGAAGGTGGACAAGACGTTGGTGGACTATTACACCAAGCTGTCGGATTTTCATGCGCAGTTCCGCGCCGTAGGTACGAATTACAACCAAGTCGTGAAGGAACTGAGGCTGCATTTTTCAGAGAAAAAGGCGATGGCGTTGCTCTATAAATTGGAGCAACACACCGTCGAACTCGTGAAACTGAGCCGTCAGATTGTGGAACTGTCAAGGGAGCTGAAAGAGCAGCGAGAGCAGAGCCAAACTTGTTTGGACTCTGCCGAGTCGCGTTTGAAGAAGAGTGAAACTCAAATGGAGGCGAAATGGTCGCAAAAATCAGTGTAGGCAGCTCGTTGTACGGCGCGATTGCCTACAACGGGGAGAAGATTAACGAGGCACAGGGGCGGCTTCTCACCACCAACCGCATCTATAATGACGGTTCGGGGAAGGTGGACATCGGCAAGGCGATGGAGGGCTTCCACACCTTCCTGCCACCGCAGATGAAAGTGGAGAAACCGGTGGTGCATATCTCGCTCAACCCGCACCCGGAGGATGTGCTGACCGATGCGGAATTGCAGGACATCGCCCGCGAGTATCTGGAAAAGCTCGGTTTTGGCAACCAGCCTTATCTTGTATTCAAGCACGAGGACATCGACCGTCACCATCTGCACATTGTGACGGTGCGGGTGGATGAGAACGGGAAATGTATCAGCGACAAGAACAACTACTACCGCAGCAAGCAGATTACTCGTGAGCTTGAAAGGAAATACGGGCTGCACGATGCGGAGCGCAGGAACCGCCGTCTTGACACGCCGCTATGTAAAGTGGACGTATCGGCAGGCGATGTGAAGAAGCAGGTAGGCAATACCCTGAAGGCTCTGAACGGGCAGTACCGTTTCCAGACGATGGGCGAATACCGTGCGCTCCTTTCCTTATATAATATGACGGTGGAGGAAGCGAGGGGTAACGTGCGCGGACGGGAATATCACGGGCTGGTCTATTCCGTCACGGACGACAAGGGCAACAAGGTCGGCAACCCGTTCAAGTCCTCGCTTTTCGGGAAGTCCGCAGGCTATGAAGCCGTGCAGAATAAGTTTGCCCGTTCCAAGCTTGAGATTAAGGACAGGAAACTCGCCGACATGACGAAACGCACCGTCCTTTCCGTGCTGCAAGGCACTTATGACAAGGACAGGTTTGTGTCCCTGCTCAAAGAGAAAGGCATCGACACCGTGTTGCGCCATACGGAGGAAGGGCGCATCTACGGGGCTACTTTCATCGACCACCGCACGGGGTGCGTGCTGAACGGCTCACGCATGGGCAAGGAGCTTTCGGCGAATGCCTTGCAGGAACATTTTACCCTGCCATACGCAGGACAGCCGCCGATACCGCTATCCATCCCTGTGGATGCTGCGGACAAGGCGCACGGGCAGACCGCATACGACCGTGAAGACGTATCGGGCGGAATGGCTTGCTCACTCCCGAAGGTCCGGCGGTAGATGCCGAGGAAGAGGCTTTCATCCGGGCGATGAAGCGCAAAAAGAAGAAAAAGCGCAAGGGCTTGGGTATGTAATCGGAGTATCAACAATTAAAAAATCAATGTATGTCACAACAAGAAGACGATTTGAGGGCATTGGCGAAAATCATGGATTTTCTGCGTGCCGTGAGTATCATTTTAGTGGTCATGAACGTGTACTGGTTCTGCTACGAAGCCATCCGGCTGTGGGGCGTGAACATCGGTGTGGTGGACAAAATCCTGATGAACTTCGACCGCACGGCGGGGCTGTTCCATTCCATACTGTACACGAAGCTGTTTGCCGTCCTGCTGCTTGCCCTGTCCTGTCTGGGTACGAAGGGTGTCAAGGGAGAGAAAATCACTTGGAGAAAAATATGGACGGCACTCGCCATCGGGTCCGTGCTGTTTTTCCTGAACTGGTGGATACTGGCTCTGCCGTTGCCGGTCGAAGCGGTGACGGGGCTGTATATCATTACCATCGGTACAGGCTATGTCTGCCTTTTGATGGGCGGTCTGTGGATGAGCCGTCTGTTGAAACACAATCTGATGGAGGATGTTTTCAACAATGAGAACGAGAGTTTCATGCAGGAAACAAGGCTCATCGAAAGCGAGTATTCGGTCAATCTGCCCACACGCTTCTATTACAAAAAGCGTTGGAACAACGGCTGGATCGATGTGGTGAATCCCTTCCGTGCGTCCATCGTGTTGGGTACGCCGGGCAGCGGCAAATCCTACGCAGTGGTGAACAGCTTTATCAAGCAACAGATTGAAAAGGGCTTCTCAATGTATGTGTACGACTTCAAATTCAGTGACTTGTCCACCATAGCCTACAACCATTTGCTGAACCACCCGGAGGGCTACAAGGTGAAGCCGAAATTCTATGTGATCAATTTCGACGACCCGCGACGCTCACACCGTTGCAATCCCATACACCCGGATTTCATGGAGGATATTACGGACGCTTACGAGGTGCCTACACGATAATGCTCAACCTCAATAAAAACGTGGGTGCAAAAAGCAGGGCGACTTCTTCGTGGAGTCACCTATCATTCTGTTTGCCAGTATTATCTGGTATCTCAAAATCTATCAGAACGGGAAATACTGCACGTTTCCCCATGCCATCGAGTTTTTGAACCGCCGTTACGAGGATATTTTTCCGATACTGACTTCCTATCCCGAACTGGAGAATTACCTTTCCCCGTTCATGGATGCTTGGCTCGGAGGGGCTGCGGAGCAGCTCATGGGGCAGATAGCGTCGGCAAAAATTCCGCTTTCGAGGATGATTTCCCCGCAGCTCTACTGGGTGATGTCGGACAGCGAATTTACGCTGGACATCAACAATCCCGAAGAGCCGAAAAATCCTATGCGTGGGCAACAATCCCGACCGTCAGAACATTTACAGGGGCGGCTCTCGGTCTGTATAACTCCCGTATCGTGAAACTCATCAACAAGAAGGGGATGCTGAAGTCGTCGGTCATCATCGACGAGCTGCCCACGATATACTTCAAAGGGTTGGACAATCTTATAGCTACCGCCCGAAGCAACAAGGTTGCCGTGTGTCTGGGCTTTCAGGATTTCAGCCAGTTAGTGCGCGACTACGGCGATAAGGAAGCAAAAGTCGTGATGAATACGGTCGGTAACATTTTCTCCGGGCAGGTGGTAGGAGAAACGGCAAAGACACTATCGGAGCGGTTCGGGAAGGTGTTGCAGAAACGGCAGTCTATCTCCATCAACCGGCAGGATGTTTCCACCTCCATCAACACGCAGATGGACGCGCTTATCCCGCCGAGCAAGATTTCCGGGCTTACGCAGGGTATGTTTGTCGGTTCGGTGTCCGACAACTTCAACGAGCGCATCGAGCAGAAGATTTTCCACTGCGAGATTGTGGTGGATGCCGAGAAGGTGAAGCGGGAGGAAAGTGCCTACAAGAAAATACCTGTCATTACCGATTTCACGGACGAGGACGGAAACGACCGCATGAAGGATACGGTGCAGGCGAACTACCGGCGCATCAAGGAAGAGGTGAAGCAGATTGTGCAGGATGAACTGGAACGCATCGCAGGCGATGACAACCTGAAGCACCTGTTGCAGTAGAAATAAAAAAACAGAGGTGGCGGAAAATATCTCCGTCACCTCTTAAAATGAAGAACGCCTCCCAAGTATGCTGTCTTACGATGCGCCCAGGAGGTTTATTGTATTGCTTCTCTTTTTGTTTTTCCGCACCTGTAAACAGGCACTTTTTTCATTTCCAAATCGGCTCTTCTTTCCAGCGGTTGAAGAAGCCTATCTTGTAGATGGGCACATCCGCATACTCCTCAAACAATGCCAGCAGTTTCTCTTTGAACGTATGCCCCTCGTCTATGGCATTGCAGAGATATAACATTGCCGTAATCACATAGAACGGTTTTTTCTGCTGTACCTCGGTCAATGGACGGGAAAGCCATGTCATTCGCGGATTATGAATTTCACAAGGCCGTTTGACCATGTTCCGACTCCATATTCTGGAATGGTGCGCGATTATGTTGCGCATATATGAAATGGCTTCAAGCCATCCCGAAAGTTCATTGTGTAGATTCAGCCCCATATCATTGGCTATTGCTGATTTTTCGGGCAGTTGGTGGTTAAGGTTCTTGTATATCTTGGAAAGTGTGCCGAATGTGGCCACTTCAAATATAATCCACGCATCCGGGTGTTCGTCAAGCGTCTTTTCACCGCTTGCATCAGTCACAAGGTGCTTGCGCCTGTAGTCTTTCACAAAAATCTCATTGCTCCGTAAGAATTCTTCTATCAGTTCTTTGAGGTGCTGTGTGTGAAAAGCGACATCAGCAAACAATCTCGGGTCACGATACCACAGCCCTCCGTAGGGATTGTGAAAGATGATAAATCATCTTTGTGCGTAGCGTGATTTCTATTGTTTCGATGGCATCAAATAAAATAAGGCGCAGTTCCTTGTCGAAATAATAGCGTGTGATTACATCTTCCAGTTTGGAATCCGGCTGAAACAGATGATTGGCTCTATCGGACTGCATGTCCCACCAATATCCCTTCAAACGATAGTAGCTGATATGAGCCAAATGTCGGGCAGCGAAACCTTCATCGCCGACAAGCATTCCTCTTTGTTTGAGCAGTTCTATTTGTTCATCAATGGAACGTGATTCCTTATTTGCCATACCGTTATAAAAAAGAATGACCCGCCGGCAGATCTTACGGTATGCCAAACGGGTACTGTTATCGTTGAACACGGTCAGAACCGCATGTCTTCTTAATTGTAGATGCAAAGATAAGACTTTTTTATGTAACGACAAAAAATAAGCCGATTTTTCATTCAAACGATGAAAAGGTATAGAAATACTTACCGTCTTTTTATTTCCAGTTCCTCATCGCGCATCATCCTCTCATTCAGTTTCTCCTGCATCCTGTCAAGGAAGTAGGTGCGGCTTTCGTTCTTCCGGCGTTTGATATCGGTGTAGAAGCGGTAGCAGTCCTTCGACTCAACCCCGAATATCTTGTAAAGAAGCGGGGCAAGCTGTTTGAGCGGCATATTGCCGTTGTTGATACAACCCATCTCGTCGATGCCGTAGATAAGCTCCACGAGGTCTATGGCGTTGCCCGTCCATTGCAGGAGGCTGGCGGTGTTTTCAGTTGCGTTGTTGGCGGATATTAGTGGCGGCACTTGGGGCGTGGCAAGGAATTTTTGCATCTTCCTGATGAAAGACAGGGCCTTGCTGATGTAGGCGGCAATCTCTTTTCTTTCTTCTGATAGATTGCGCACGGGATGGTGCTGCAACTCGATTTCGATGTAAGCAAGCGCGATAATGGTAAGGTTCGCATCCATGCCGCCGTTACACAGTTCAATCACTTGGGTGGCGAAAGCCGTATATGCCGTTTCCATATTGCAGTCACCGGCTTCGTTTATCAGGCGGAAGAAGTCGGTTTCCGCCAGCAAGAAATAATTCATGGTTCTGTCAATTTTGAAAATTACACTTTGTTTTCTGCGTGCGCACATAAATATAATTGGCAAAACATGTGTCAGAAAGCAAAAAATCCGGCACCGGCTTTTTCAAGGTGCTGGAATTCAGTGGTATAAAATTCAATATTTTTCCAAAGGAATGAATTTATACGGGATTAAATTGTTCATAATCAGAACATTTCTTCTATTTCCGAAAAACAAAATTGTATGACTGCCGTACATTTTGGCTGTCTTGCTTATTTGTCAAGGGTGTAGATACTTCGGCATACACCGTTAGGATAGCTTTTCACAGAGGAAAGCGTCCAGTGTTGCTTTGGCAGAGCCGATTTGAAAAAATGCCGCCCACTTCCTAAAATGAAAGGAACGTTGTATAGTATGATTTCATCCACAGCGTGCATACGCAGTAGTCCGTTTATATAATCTGCCGTATCCGGTGTGGCTTCCGCGAGGTAACGGATGTTTGTGCCGTCTTTTCTCCATTCGTGCAGCATTGAAATGGAATAGTCCGGTGTCACACGGTAAAGGGCTTTCTTCCTGATTTCATCAAGACCGCAACGGTCAAGGCACAAATCCTGATGTGTTTTTATCATATAACTCTGAAGAAAGACATCCGTCCATCGTCAGTACAGCGAGAATCTGAACTTTACCCATAATCGTTTCTTTTCGTTAGGCAAGGGTAAAAAAGTAGCGTGCAATTCACACTACCTTCAAGCGATGGCTCTGGTAAAGCCTTTACGGAGAGTACGTGAATGCACGCTATGCGTAAGCATAGCATAAGCATCACGCAATCGTCTCCGTAGTTCCAATTTACCAGATTTTTCGCTTGAAACGCCTTGCGGTCTTATCCTATATGTTGGCGGCGAAAAGCTCCTGCCAATCGCCGTTTTTCTCAAATGTTATGCAAAGATAGCCAAATTCAGTGAATTACAGGCTATGATTGCTTGAATTTATATTTAAGTCCATACTCTTCAAGTTTGCTGTATAGTGTTGTCCTGCCTATTCCGAGCAGTTCGGCGGCGACACTCCGGTTGCCGTTTGCCTGTTTCAACGCACGCAATATCCGCTCCTTATCCTCCGCGTCATTGCGCAAGGCGAAGCTGACAGTAGAGGTCGGTTTCGTCACGGCAAGTTCCAGATGCTCTTTCATGACAACACCTTCCTGCGCCTGCAATACAGCACCCATAACTTTCTGCCGAAGTTCCCGCACGTTGCCCGGCCATGTGTGGGTCAGTAACGCTTTTCGGGCTTCGGAACTGAAACCGCTCACATTACACTCCAGTTCCTTGTTGGCTATCTCGCGGAAGAACTCCGCAAGCGGCATGATGTCCTCCTTACAGTCACGCAAAGGCGGCACGGTTATCACGAAGTCATGCAAGCGGTAGAGTAAATCCTGTCGGAAACGCTTTTCATTCACCGCTACTTCCAAATCCTCGTTGGTGGCGGCGATGATGCGGACATTGAAACTCCTGTCCGATTTGTCACCAACCGGGCGATACCGCCTCTCTTGTATGGCACGGAGCAACATCTGTTGGGTTTCCAACGCGAGGTTTCCCACCTCGTCCAGAAACAACGTGCCGCCTTCCGCTTCATGGAAATACCCTTTCTTGGTGCTGTCCGCACCTGTAAACGCTCCCTTGACGTGTCCGAAGAATGCCGACGGCGCAAGTTCTTTTGAGGTGAACCGCAGTCAACCGCCACGAAGGGTTTGCCCGTACGTTTGCTCTTGTCGTGCAGGTGGTGGGCGATATGTTCCTTGCCCGTGCCGTTCTCTCCGAATATCATCACGCTCATGTCGGTTGCTGCTACCAGCCTTATGCGGTGCATGATTTTCTGAAAGGCGGAACCTTCACGGGCGAACACGGGCATACGGGATTGTCCCGCCTGCCGTTCTTTCTGTATGGAACGGAGAAGAGGGACAAGTTTATCCTCCACAAGTTGTTTGGGGATATAGTCTATCGAACCGAGCTTCATGCTTTCCACTGCGGTATGCACTTCGGCATAGTCTGTCATGATAATGAAAGGTTGCATCTTTCCCTCCTTTCGCATCCAGCGCAAGAGGTCTATGCCGTTACCGTCAGGCAGGCGCAGGTCGGCAACCACGATGTCATTATCCGTCGCCTGTTGCAGATGTTTCTTCGCTGTTGACAGGGTGGTAAGCCTTCACGGTACGGTAGCCCTCCCGTGACAGCATGTTGCAGACAAACTCGCAGTACACGATGTTGTCTTCCACCACAATTATTTTTGTCTTATCCATTTTCGTATTTTCTCCTTTCCTCTTCTGCCAACCGGATTATTTCCGCTCCCTTGTTCAACACGGCGATCACGGCATGGCTTAACACTTCTTCATCTGGGATTACATCGCTATGAAGCAATCTGTAAAGTTCCCTCAACGGTTGGTCAGCACGGAGTATCTCCCATGAGCTACGCAGGTGGTGTGTCAGGGAATCTAACTTTCGCAGGTCTTTTTCTGTTGCCGCTTCCCGTATTGTCTGCATCTCCTTTTCGGTTTCCGTCATCAACTTTTCCAGCATAACGGCTTCATTGCCGTAGGACAACAAGGCTGAAAAAAATCCGGTTTCCCGTCCGGTGTTTCTTTTATGGCACACCTGTCGGAAACCTCCATCAACTCCGATATGGAGAACGGCTTGAACAGGCATCCGGCAAAGCCTTTTGCCAATAGTTCCCCTTTGTTACAACTGCCCGAAGCGGTTGCCACAACCACCGGGATTGTTGGTGAATTGCCCACGTTGGACGAACGCAATAGTTCCAGCAATTCGAAACCGTTTATACCGGACATATTCAAGTCTGTCAGCAACAGGCTGTATTCTTTCTGGCGTATCATTTCCATCAGTGCCGCAGCATCGGTGCAAGTGTCGCAGTGTATTCCTTCTTGGGAATACATCTCTTTCAGCATCAGAAGTAATACCTCATCATTGTCAATGGCGACAACATCATGGAATTTATTGTTATGATAAACAGGTGTATTGCTTGTATATCCAAGCTGTTCTTCAGCTTCCTGCATAGAAATTTCAACTGTGAAACGACTGCCTTTCCCTTTCTTGCTGTCCAAACGGATTGTTCCGCCAAGCATCGACACAATATTACGCATTATGGCAAGCCCAAGCCCGAAACCCTCCTTTGCGGCGGCATTTGATAGACGTTCAAACGCACCGAACGCTTGTTTCTGTTCCTCTTCTGTCATGCCTGTACCTGTATCTTCAACGACCAGTGTCAGAACTCCATTGTCATATTCAGTAATCAAAGAAACACCGCCTTCTTCTGTGAACTTGACAGCGTTTGACAGCAGGTTATTCCCGATTTGTATTATTCGCTCTTTGTCGGTCAATACAATGGCATCGTGTCCAGTCTTCACGGACAAGGACAACCCTTTGTTCACGGCAACAGGCATGAACTCCGTTTCAAGTGTGTGCGTGATTGCAGAAATCCGGCAGGGTGACAGACGGGGCTGTTCCTTGCCGTTGTCCAGGCGGAAGAAGTCAAGCAAAGTGTTGAGCATATCCCGCATACGGTCGGAGGATTGCAGTATATTTTGGATATATTGCCCATTATTACCGCTATTGCATTCTTTCCGCAAAAGTTCGGTATAGCCGGTTATTGCCGTCAGTGGTGTACGCAACTCATGGGTAATAGTATGTACCGCTTTCTTTCGGGAGGTTATGAGTACCTCATTTTGTTGCACGGACTGTTCCAATTGCTCGATCAAATCCGTTGTCTTGCGTTTGTATCGTTTAATGTTCTTTGCATCACGGTGTATGATGATATCGGAAATGACCAACAGCAAAAGAACAAATCCCATCAAGCCGCCTATCTGCATAAATGATTTTTTACGCATGGCTGTTATCTCGCTTTCTCTATTTTGTAAATCAGATTGTACCTTCTTTTCGATTTGGCAAATCAATCCTTGCAGTTGTCTGTTAAGTTCTGCATTACGGGCAGCAAGACTATCGGCTTGTTCTGACAATCGACGGCTCTGCGCTTTCTGTTCGTTGACCATGTTTCTATTGGATGAACGGAGCGTAGTCGTTGTTGTCGTTGGCTTCGTTCCCTCTTTTTTGCCGAAGATGCTCAAGAAACCTTTTCGTTTTGGCTTTTTGGACTGTTCCTGCACACTTTTCTGCACAATAACCGGAATTTGATTGGCTATCTTCTTGTTAATAGATTGTTGTTCATCCATTAACCGGACTATCTGGAACATCTGTCGTTCCTTATCCTCTAAAAGACTGCGCACACTATCGATGCGCTCTGCTGGATAGGTGGCCTTGAAACGGCAGAGCATACTGTCCATTGCCATACGCCGTGCATGGTAATGCTCGATATCTTTATCGTTCCATTCCAGTATTGTTTCACCCAATAGAGAAAATTTTATCATTTGAATATTGATATTGTTTATTTCTTTTCGGAGCTCGTCTATTTTTTTATTGCCAAGTTCTAATGCTTCTATCTCCTGCCATTCATAGAGGCTATTATATGCCATACATCCGATAAGAATGGAGATAAGTATATATCCCAACCGTATTGCCTTATAGAAATTTCCTGACCGCTCCATTATTTTGATGACATTGATTTTTGAAACATGAATAAAAGTTTATCTTTTTCGTTCATACGGATATTATCAGAATAATCGCCTTTTGTTATTTGATACCCGCATGGCTTAACCATAAAAACGCCTAAGCCCTTAGTGTATGAACTTACTTCTGAGGCGTAGTCTTTACTTGTATTTAATGGAACTTTCCCTTTAATATGACACCACTCATTATTGCAACTGATGTCTTCAATCTCAGACATCATTTTTTGCAAATCTGTAATAGCTTTGGAACTTGCCGATTGGGGTATCTGCAACTCAAAATAGAGCATCGGTTCGAGGATGTCCACACCTGACTGTTGCAAGGCCAGCCTGAAGACATAAGGGGTCAGCTGTCTGAAATCAGCAGGTGTACTTACCGGGCTATAATACTCGGCTTGAGTAAAAGTTACTTTCAGATCAGTCACTTCCCATCCATGTAAACCAGATTGGCAAGACATACGAATCCCTTCAAAAACGGCATTTTGAAAAGAATGGTTCAGATAACCATAGGAGATGTCACTTTCGATTTGCAACCCTGTCCCTAACGGTAAGGGTTCAATAGTCAGCCCTATTGTGGCCCAATAAGGGTTGGGCGGCACTTCGATCTGAATAATCTTATTCACCTTTTTTATAGGTCGTTCTTTGTAGATAGTCTTGATCTCATCAAAATGGACCTTGACGGAAAATCGTTCTTCCAGCAATGTCTGTATGATTTCCTTTTGTGTCAAACCATATAACGAGATTTCCAATTCATCACTATATGAGTTTATGGAAAAGGACAAAGACGGGTCTTCAATCCACAATGTATTCAGAGCGGATATCACCTTGCTTCTCTCTTCGGGCCTGTCTGGCCGGACGGAGGATTTGAGAGCGGGATGCTGACGAGATAACCCTTGAATCAAACAAGGTTTAGCACCTAAATAATCTCCGATTCGAAAATCTTCCATATCTTCTACAATCGCGATATCATTGGCCCCCACTTCATCAACATTTATCTCTCTGCCCTGATAAATAGTCTTTAGATTTTTAATCTTGATGAATTTTTCCGAATCGTTGATTCTTACAATGTCTCGAAGTCTCAGACTTCCGTCAATTATTTTTAGAAAACTTCTTTATGTCCTTTGGGGTCATGCTCTATCTTATAGAGATAAGCTGAAAGTCTGTTTGAGACTGATTCTGGAGGAAGTATAAAAGAAGAGATGGCGTCCAACAACTCATTGATACCGATATTGAACATTGCTGATCCATGTAGTACCGGATAGACTTTGGCTTTTGCCACAAGATCGATTATCGTATTCCAATAATCAGCCGGTGAAATTTCGCTATCCGCCAAATATCGTTCTAATATATTGTCGTCATGGTTGCATACAAATTCTTTGTATTCTTCCTTTATATATGTTTGGGAGCAAATCGGATAAACCAATCCATCGACAATAGTTTGCATAAACAGGACATCTTGAGACAGATTTGTTTTTATATCCAGATACAAACGCTCTAAATTCACACCGTCACGGTCAATTTTATTGATAAATATAATTGTCGGGATTTGCAGTTTTTGTAAAGTATTGAACAGCAACTTTGTTTGCGCTTGTATGCCTTCCTTTGCGGATAAGATGAGGACTGCTCCATCAAGCATTTTGAATGTCCGCTCCACTTCCGCAATAAAATCCATGTGTCCCGGAGTGTCAATGATATTGCATTTCACACCATTCCTGATAATAGATGTCGTAGAAGCCCGAACAGTAATTCCTCTACGTTTCTCTATATCCATAGAGTCTGTTATGGTGTCACCATTATCCACACGGCCGCACTTTTCCGTTGCTCCACTGGCAAACAGCAGATTCTCGGTTACGGAAGTTTTTCCTGCATCAATGTGAGCAAGAATTCCTAAATTTATAATATTCATTTGGATTAAGCAATAATATACTACAATAGATGCATTGTCGAAATGCACCTTTTAATACCTCCTCGTAGCATGTGAGAACTACAGGATTACTAACTCGTATTAATATGTATATTATTACTGCCGCATAACGATTACAAAATTACACAAAAAAATATATCTAACAAAAGTGGGAGGATTTTTTAACTTTTTACCATAGACATTTTATTAGGGAAGCGTAGGTTCAACTGGCAAGTACAAATAAGTAGAAATGTTTGAACAACACCGTTTTAGGAAGTTGAAAAATCAAGTTTCTCTCTCGGTATAACGTTTATTTTGGCCAATATCTTCTTTAGTTTGGCATTTGAGTATTTCCCATTCGTGTTCTATTTAGCTCCTTATTATGAGTATGTAGCAAGTTACTTATCAAATTCAGCCTCTTTGAGGGTCAAATATGGTTTTGCAAATGGTGACTGACAAGACATAAACAAGGTCAGCAGGAATTTTTTACATAAATGGACATGAATGTATATAACCTAAAATAAGAATAAATTTTAATAAGGGCTGCCCAAAAAGAAAAATGCAGTTGCCATCCTACAGATACTTGCAGAAAGGATAAAATTTACTTTTTAGACCTTTTTGGGATAGCCCTTATTAATACTTCAGATAAAAATTCCTAAGGTTATATTTTTCAATCCTTTGGACCGGGTTTCCTCCTTGGCATACAGTCCTGGACGCCCGATTATGACATGGTTGGCAACGATACTATCCGCCGGACTGCGTATCTGCGGCGGTGCATTTTCGGGATATTGCACCTGCCTGTTCCGCACATCTTCCGCTTCCGGTTTGACCTGTTGCCCCTCGTTCTCCTTTTCGGCGACTTCGGGCGTGGGCGGCGCAAGCTCCAGCTGTATCTTGCGGTCAAGGGCGGCAAGTTCGGACTTCAACTGCTTCAACTCGTCCTCCTTCTTCCACACCTTGCCAGCTATCTCCTGCAACTGCGGTATCTCCCTTTTCAGTACCTCGTTCTTCGCCTTATACTGGTCGATGATTGAGGGTATCCTCTCAATCGCGTTGAGGAAATTGCGGGCGGCAGCCAACGGGTCAGCCAGCGCCAGATGCCCGTTGTTGTAGGTGTACTTGTAGTTTCCCTCTATCACGAAACGGTTGTCGGTAAACTCCAATCCCTCTTTGAGTATCCTTTCGCTCACCACCTTTATCGGAAAACCGTAAAGCTCTCCGACCTGCGTGTAAAGCCCGCCCGTAGTGGCGTTTTTCGCTATCTCCTGCAAACGCTTTCCGATAACCTTCTCATCGGCGGAATCCACACCGTCCACCTTAATTATATTAAGGCGGTTGCCCTCCTTGTCGGTCTGCACCACCGACAGGAAGCGGTTCCAGTCCTCCGTCATGGCATCTATGAAAGCCGTGTTGTTGCGCAACTCGCCGGTCTTTGACTCCAGCTTGAACTCCGAATCACGCTTGCCCTTGTTGAACGACTTGCGTTCCCCTTCGAGCGATGCGATCCGCTTCTCCAGTTTCGCCTTATCCAAAAGGTCGGTGTTGCCGGATAACAACGCCATGTACTCCGAGAAGTTCATGCCCGATTTCTCGTCCATTGCCCCCTCGTCGATGGTACGCGCCCCCATAGCACCGCTTTTGAGCTGCGAGATGAAAGTTTGCTTGCAGTGCAGGAGGTTGAACTTGTAGCTGTCCAGTGACTTCTCCACCGCGTAGATGATTACATCCACGTTGTTCCCGGCGAAATGCTTGGCAATCTCATTTCCTGCCCTAACTCCGCGTCCGTCACGCTGTTGCAGGTCGGATGGCCGCCACGGTGTGTCCAAATGATGGATTGCCACACACCTTTTCTGCGCATTCACACCCGTTCCGAGCATGGAGGTGGAGCCGAACAGCACACGCACCGTTCCGGCATTCATGGCGTCTATCACCGCCTTCCGCGCCTTGTCGGTCTTGCACTCCTGAATGAAGCGCACCTCGCTTGGCGGTATGCCGTAGTCCTCCGTCAGCTTGCGCTTGATTTCCGAATAGACGTTCCACCCATCGCCCGGCTGATATGTCCCCAAGTCCGAGAAAACGAACTGCGTTCCCTTTTGCGCGTCGTATTTTTGGTAATATTCCGCGATCATCTTGGCACAGTGGCTCGCCTTGTTGTCGGGATGGTCTTCATAATTCAGGGTCTATCATGCGCATGTCGAGTGCCATTTTGCGGGCGTAGTCAGTCATTAAGAATTAAAGGGAAATAGGGGAAACGCAAGGAATGTAACTATTTGAAATAATATCATTTAGCATTTTTCTTACTATTTTGAGGGTAAGCAAGAACGAGCATTAAACGGCAGGAGTTCCGTTACCAAATCGTAACCCATCAGGGAAAAAAAGCAAAAAAAGGGGTTACGAATTGAATGTAAACAACTGTGTCATAGGTTTTTATTCTTCATCTTTCATTTTTTTCTGCATCGCTCAGGAATACTTGTTCGTATGTACCTTTGCAAGCAAAGGAAATTTTGAAAAAACGACAGAAAAAAATGAAAGAAAACAAGCTGAAAGTATCGTTCTTCGTTCAGGCGAAACGAACCGACAAGAAAGGACTTGTGCCTGTCATCGGGCGCATCTCAGTAGGCAGAACCCATTCAGGCTTCTCCACCAAGTGTAAGACTCCGCTGGCTCTTTTGGGACAGCCGTAAGCAACGGCTTATCGGCAAGAGCAGCATGGCTGTGTCCGTCAATCAGAAACTCGGTGAATGCACCGCACTTATCCACGCACGCTTTCACGAACTCAGTGAAAGAGAAGAAACTTTTACCGCCACAGACGTGAGAGATGCCTATCAGGGGCAAATCCACCGTCAGGCCTTGCTCTTGGAGAGTTTTGGGGAGTATCTCACACTGACAAAGGAACGTATCGGTATCGACCGAGCCTTAAAGACGTTCAAACTCCGTACCTACCAACTCTCCCTGCTCCGTGAGTATGTGCAGAAGAAGCACAAAGTAAGCGATATTCCACTCTCACAGCTGGACAAAGCATTTATCGAGGGCTTCGAGTATTATCTCACCATTGACCGAAAGCTGAAACGCAGCAGTATATCGAGTACCTTGTCTACTTTGCAGACCATCGTCCGCATGGCGGTGAAGAAAGGCGTGCTGGACTTCTATCCGTTCTTGGGCTACAGTTACGAGCGACCAAAAGGCGAACCGAGAAACATCACGCAAGACGAACTACAAAAGATAATTGACTTGGAGATTGAGTGGGAGAACTACCGCATTGTCCGTGATCTCTTTGTCTTCTCCTGCTTTTCAGGTTTGGCTATCTCCGATGTCCGCAATTTAAGAGAGGAAAACATCGTCTTGGAAGAGGGTGAACTCTGCATCAAGGGCAGACGCATGAAGACAAAGACTCCGTATCGTGTGCAGGTGCTTCCCCCTGCGCAGACTATCATGAATCGTTATAGAGGGATAAGGGCAGGCTTTGTCTTTGACGTTCCAACCACCGACGTTATCCTCAATGGCATGCACTATATACAGCGAAATATCGGTATGGAACTCCGCTGACCTTTCACATGGCAAGACACACCTTTGCATCGCTTATCACGCTTTCGGCAGGTGTACCTATTGAAACGGTGAGCCGTATGCTCGGACACACAAATTTGAGAACAACACAAATTTATGCAGCTGTTTCCTCCGAGAGAATCCATCGAGATATGCAGAAAGTGCAGCAACGCATACAAGATACATTCACCTTAAAAATTTGACATTATGGCACGAAGCACATTCAAGACACTATTCTATATCAACCGTTCCAAACAAAAGAAAAACGGCAGCTGCCCGATTATGGGACGCATCACCATAGACGGTGAGCAGGTGCAATACAGCACGGGCAAGGAAATCGCTCCCGAAATTTGGGACAGCCATAAGGGACGATGCAAAGGAACAGGCGAAGAAACAAAAGAAATCAACCGCTATTTACAAAGCAAAGAGGAACAAGCCAAAGCGAAGTATCAAGAATTAGTCTGGCAACGTGGCTATATCACTGCCGAGCTGCTGAAACGTGAACTTATGGAAGAAGACAAGCCCAAAGGTTTTCTTATGGAGGAAGCCCAACTATTTATTGAGGAAAAGCGTCCTTGTGTGGGAATAACGGTTGCCAAGCCGACCTTTGCCAACTACATCTATGCAGCACAGCTTATCGAGTCCTATCTGCGTGAACGCTTGGGGCTGGAGGATATTCGCTACTCATCGCTTGACTATGGTTTTATCGAAGGGATGGACTTCTACCTTAAATCAGAGCGCAACCTTTCTCTTGCCACTATTCAGGTAGCGGTCATCTTCCTTAGAAAACTCATCGGCATCGGACAGCAGAAGAAATACATTCGCATCGATCCATTTGTGGATTACAAGGTGGAACTACCACACCGAACACGCAGGTATCTCACAACAGAAGAACTGCAACGAGTACTACAAACGCCCATTATTGACAAGCAGTTTGAACGTGCAAGGCAGCTATTTCTTTTCTGTGCCTTTACTGGTCTGGCTCGTGTAGATATGCAACGGCTCAAACCGAAGCATATCATCCGTAATGCAGATGGCACAGAGGAAATCCGCATCAAAAGGCAGAAAACAGACGTGGAAGCCATCATTCCACTCCTGCCCATTGCCAACCAAATCCTTTCGCTTTATATCAAGGACAAGAAAGCAGACGACTTGATATTCCCCAATCTCACAATAAGGAAAGCATCCTTTGCATGTGTGAACATCGGGCAGATATGCCGGATAGATAAGGGCTTGACCTTTCACATGGCTCGCCACACATTCTCAACCACGATTTGCCTTTCCAATGGTATTTCGATGGAAACGCTCAGCAAGATGCTCGGACACAGCAATATCGGTACGACACAAATTTACGGAAAGATAACCGACCATAAGATACAAGAGGATATGACCGCACTCACTCATAGAGAGCATTCAGCCTTTGAAGGTTATTGTGAGTCGATAGCACGGCAGAACGTTCCATTGCAACAAGCATAAAAAGGAAGTAATTACCAAACATTTATTATTCACGATTGAAAAGCAAACGATTATGAAAGAGAACAACAAACAGGAACTTTCCTACTTTCGGTTGAAATTAAGAAGTTATATGAGTGAGCATCACCCCGAAAGATTGCACGACACGGAGTTTATCACCACACGAGCAGACATGGCTCTCGCTGCTTACTGCGATGCCGTGGCGCAAGGTTTTACGCACCTCGAAGCAGAGAGCATAGCAAGTGAGGTATTGTATCAAGGTTTGCACTTTTCCAAGTACGACACGCTTGTTTCTGTCTTAGAGAACGAGTTTGAGAGGGAACTGCCTGCTCCGCTCCCCGATAAGCTTGCACCCATATTGTTGTCGAACAAGGCTGTTCAAGCCACATTCGACAAGTTCGGTTTGACGGACACATTGGCTTCTGACGAGCAATACGGCCGTCTTTACACCGAACTCACAGGCACGATAGTGCTGCTCATTGAGAGCAATAATCTGCCGACAGTCAGACTGACGGAGGAAGCAAGCCCAAAGGTGTTGTAAGCAAAGGCGCACGCAAAGTCCCTGATGCCGTTTCTTATCGTGCAAAGGTACAACGGCAGCCTGTCTGCCCTGACAAGGTCAAGTCCTGCGGATGGAGAGAAGAATCTCCACCGCAGGATTTTTCTTTTTCAAGGTGGTATTACAATTTTCAATAGCCATGCGGTTGTATTCATCTCTCCCAACCTTGCAGAGCTGGGCTGCCGTAGAGAGTATAGGCACGATAAGAATACGGCATACTCAGGCTCTTTGGACGCAAGGCGTAACACCAACAACAGATAGGACTGACGATAATACGGACAATCTGTTGTTTGTACAATTTATTGTCATGACTATCTGTTGTCATGACTATCTGTTGTCAAAACTATATATCGTCAAAATAATCTATCGATAGTTCTACATATCGATTTGTCGAACTATCGAATTATCGATAAAACAACAAAATAATAAAAGGAAAGAGCCGGCACCTCATCTCATTACCGCAATAACACAGATGGATCTCCTTTGGTCTTTTCTCTTGTTTTCTCTCTATTTCCCTGCTTTTCCTCATTTCTTGCAGCGGTGCTTCCGAGGGTTTACTTTTGCACTCGATAAGTACGGCAATGGACTGCATAACAGTTTGTTTGCCGAGTAACAATAAAGTAATCAAAATAAAATCAAGGCAATGAAACTCATTATCATCGACCGCAAAGCGTGGAAGCGGCACTGCTCCGAATTTGCAGACTTTATCCACAGTATTGAACAGCTTATCGGCAATCCGCCCGAAACGGACGAATGGCTCGACAACGAAGCCGTATGTCGCAGACTCGGCATCAGCAAACGTACCCTGCAATCCTATCGCGACACGGGTAAAATACCCTTCTCCATCATTGGGCATAAATGCTATTATAAGGAGAGCGACATCGCAGAGTTACTGAACGCAAACAATGAATGAATTATGTTGGAGAATGAAATCATTACGCAGGAAGACCACCAGATGCAGTTGTTTTCACAACTGATGGAAGGAATATTGAAGAAATTGGAGCGGTATTGCGCTACCGCCCGTCCGATGCTGGGCGGAGAGGTTTACCTCACTGGCGAGGAGGTTTGCAGCCTATTACGGCTCAGCACACGCACGCTCCAAGAGTACAGAAACTTAGGAACGCTTCCTTTCTACAAAATCGGAGGGAAGATACTTTACAAACAGAGCGACATACAAACAATGCTTGAAAGGCATTATAACGCAATACCCAAGAAATTATGGCAAGAATAGATGAACAAAGAAAACAGCGTATAGAACAAGCCCTTCGAGATATGGGCAATTATGGCGTTAAGCTCCACAAGCCCGAAGAGTTGCCCGATTTTGACCAGCCCATAGATTATGAAGAGGAAAAGAAAAGATTTGAGCCTGTTAAAGTTGAGGAACAAAATGACAAGGAGAGTCACAAGGACTATTCTCAACCGTCCTATCAAGAAACAGAGTTGTCACCAACGGAAAGGGCTACTTCTACCGAAGAGAATCATCAACGAATGGGAAAAACAAGGGACAGGAAGCAATTATCCGAGTTTCAGGGGAAATATCTCCAGCCCTTTCGCAACAGCCACCGCAAAGCCGTGTATGTATCAGAGGAAACTCAACGAAAGTTGGACTTCGTGGTGAGGAAAATCGGTGAGCAGGGAGCAAGCGTTTCAGGATATGTGGAGCAGGTGCTTCGAGAACATCTCGACCAATACAAAGATGATGTGGAAAGATGGCGGAAACTATGAAGTACTGCATTCCTCGAATGCAAGCCTACGCTGAGTTACTGTATTCAGTGAATGCAGTAACACGGCATGGGCTTATAATCCCATTTTCTACATCAGCAAGGTGTGTCTTTGTACCACAAATTGCCATTTGTACCACAAAGACCCTTGCCCCGAAAGGGGATTAAATCACTCCAAAGTCGTGATTAGAAAACAATGAAGAAGCAAAAACAAAAGAAGCCAGACGGCAGATGTGCCACCTGCCCAAGATGGGACAGATGGCACATCAGGATACCTAATTCTGAAGACCAGCAGAAGCTTATCAGACTCTACCGCAAGTCGGGAGCAAAAACGAAAAGTGATTTTGTCCGAGCAAGACTTTAGGTGAAGCCTTTAAGGTCATCACCCAAGACCCTGCAAAAGAACCTTACTTGGAGAAACTCTCCGAAATCGTTGCCATGATTCATAAGATAGGCGTGCTATACAACGAAGCCATGAAAGCCCTCAATACTTATCATTCTGTCGCCACCGTTCAACAACTGCTCGGTAAACTTGAAATTTATTCCCAACTTCTTATCAGACTGCAACAACAAGCAGTACAACTGACAAAATCCCTTGAGAGTAAACAAGAATGAATGCTGATAAATCATAATGCACAACGTTAGTATCGTGCTGTGATTGCTCAATCCATCTTTGGTCAGTTATCAATGTTAGGAAGATAGGCTTTGTATGTGTAGTCGCTAATAAAATGCTTCTGGCAATGTTTGCATCGGTAGCGTTGTTTACCTGTACTACTTTTACCACTTCTGATAATATTGTTTGAGTGGCAATGCGGACATTGAAACTCAACTCCCAATCTGGAGCATAAAGTTCCGACGCATTCTCGTAAGTTCATTTTCTCTTTGTTTGGGGGTTACAAAAATAGCAAAAAGGCAGAGAATCTATCCCTGCCTTTATATCTAATGTTTGAAGAATTTATTAATAATTAGGCAATTATTTCAACATTCCCTAATCTGAAGTATTACCTAACTCCCGTTTTGGAGTACTATCTGATATATCTGTCTGGCGAAATTTTGTAAAAACAGATCGCAACCACCCCAAAAAAGCCAAGGGTGACTGTTCATCACATCTCAACAATTCTGGGAAGACAAACTCCTTAACTTCTGCATTACTTTTTATCCTTATCACATATTCGTTTTTTTGTTATACCAGAACATTTACAGTCCTCTATTTTACTTAAAGTCTCTAAATCTTTATTCATTAAAGACTTAAGGAGATCAGCTAACTTAGAATCATCTATTTTTAATCCGAGTTTTGTCAGATATTATTTTTATAATCCATTAGCAAACTATCGTTTGGATAATAATATACTTCCCCATGCTCTAATGTGATTGCACTGACTGTATCATAAACATATTCACCATATGTAATTCGAAAAAAACATAAATCATATCTTCCTTATGTACAGCTTCTTCTTTATTACTAAAATGTGTACATGATACCAATAAAAATACATAATATCAATGTTATATATGTGCGCATATTTATTTCTTTCTTTTTACCTTTTTCTATACGAGTCCTTTGATTGACAGGAACTGTCATTCTACTTGAAGAACTTCTTCTTGGATCACCAGGAGGATAATACCATTTTTCATATGGTCTACTACGACCTATCCCTTTCTCCCCCCATATCACTGTAACACGATATCCCACAACAGTTCCTCCTACTATTCTATTAACGAAGTCATCCATAACATCAAAAACCACTTCCACATGCATTTAGGTATACATTACAATTGACACTAAAAGCAGAGGTTTGTAATTTTCTCGTATACAAAGCATCAAAGTCTGAACCTTCTTCTATTGCATTGTATCCAGTAAGTAAGGCTCCTGTCCACCCATGCCCAATATAAGAGAAATCTGTTTTTCTTTTTCGGAGATTCTCTTACCGCTTGAAATAAAATTTCTCATATCACCATTGTTGATATAGTTTATTATTTCATCGGCATTATTTGCTATTAAGAATCGAATTCCTTCTTTTTTTGCCCTTGATTCATAATACTTCAATTCTTCGTTAGAATAATTTCCATGATAAACAATCATAGTTGTAGGTTCATTCAAATTGAAAGGCTGCGATTTTAATTTTATAGCCTCATTTAATCCAGCTTCCAAAAAATGTCGTTTATCAATTCTTAAAATACAAGTTCTGTCACTTTTAGGAGAGTTTCCTTGATTCCCAACGACGACAACGTTCTCAAGCCCTTGTGGATCAATATACTTGATGGGATTGTCAAAGGTGTAACAATAAGAAGTTATATTCGGATACTTTTCCTGCATTGGATCCGTACTCATCCACAAACTCAGCCTCAGCTCATAGTACCTTGCACCATAGCAATACATACCCGTTTCCTCATCAAGCTCCTTAGCGTTGAAGAGGTAAGGGGTGTTCCACGCATTGTTGCGTTCTTCAATGAATACTTCTCTAAATGGAACGTATTCGATGTGTTTCGATACCTCGCCATCAAGGTTGGTGATGTAGCTTGAGCTGCCCAAATGGTCGGGGTCAATGTCTTTTAGACAAACCTGACCATTTACAAAGTCGTCATTGTCCTTACCATTATAAGGTTCGTCAAACGCTTTGTAGTTGTCCTTAATGGATTGCAGTTGCTGATTATATTTTGCCTTATAGCCTATGGTTACACCATCAGCCTCATTGCCTGCATACGGGATGTGTCTGGGGCTGTCTCTTATGTTCACCGATATATACTGCTTTTTGATTTTACTTCAAATTCAATCATAACTTCTTATTGTTTTTGGTTATCAATTATTTAACGTCGTTCTTTCCTGTTTATTGCTTACGTTTTTTGATACCCATATAAGGGTAATGAAGAACACCCTTATAAGGGTATTGCCTGTTACCCTTATATGGATGTTGTAGCATACCCTTGTATGGGCAAGTTTAGACAAGGTGTTTTCCTATAAGGCTATATGCTTCTTTTTAAGTTTCCAAGATTTAATTGACAAATAGCCTTTAGATATAAAGAGTCGTTTTTAATAGACATTACCCATTTCAGGCCTTTCCATGAACTCCATATGCAATAGAATTTATCCTTCTTTTAAGTATTCTATTCAATTGTACAATGGCTTCTAAATATTTTTTTCATTTGAGTATAAAGCAACTGCATAATTGTACATTACAAGCACATCATTGGGTTCTAACTGCATAGCTTCCATGGAAGCCTTTTCACTTTCTTTATACATGATTAGATTGATTGTAAAAGTACAGGTCTATTAAAAATCAATATAAAATATTCCAACTCTATTAATTTTTTTATCCACTATAAACCATTGAAATAACTCCTTTTTAAAAGACGACTAAATAGACTTACTCATTAATAAATTGCCGAACAATTTTAAATATGGTTTCTGCTAAAAGTTTACGTCCCTGATTTAGTACTAAAATCTAATCCACAAAAAGTAGACCTATTCCCTCTCAAGAGTACATAGTAAAGCCCTCCTGTTAGTACGGCAAATAAAGCTCTTGGTGAAATTTTCTCATTATTAATTTGTTTGGTGAAACTCGGTAAAAATTCCTTAAGGGTAACCTCTCTTTTTCTTGCACTTTTTTGAGTAAGGCTGCTATTTTCATACATTTCCCAAACCATAATGGATTGCATGTCTTTATTTTTTTATAGATTGCATCTATAAATTTCTCGATTAAGTTCATAAAAAAAGTTTCGGCGTTTTTCATAATCGTTTGGATTAATAGCAATATTATCGTTAAGAAAAATAATCAAATTGAGAAGTATATGCTTTTTATTAATCCTTCATCATTCTTAAATCTACGTTCCAAAACGATAACATCAGTTTTAGACAGATTTGAAACTTCCTTGATGGTAACCGAAGAAATGCCTTTTTCTGAAATAATAGTGGCAATAGCCCTCATTACATCCTGTTCAATTTCTTTTTCCGTTCTTCTTCCTAAATACCTTCTTTTGTACATCTTATTATATTTTTTTATTTAAGTATATCAACCCAACCAGTTCATTATTTAGAAATGGTTGGGTAGAATATTAAATGAATGGGAAAAAGCCTTATTAAAAACAACCCGTTATTTTTTTCTTTCTGATAGATAAGACAATCTGAACTATTTGAATTCATTCCATACAAACTATACCATAAAGTTAGCTTATTTCCATCTATTTTATAGTAACGTTCGTATGTCCAATTAGATAATTTTTATACCCAAACCCTTTACAAATACAAATAAATGGCAATTATTTTCTGTATAAAAAAACTCTTTTTCCCTCCCGGTACGAAATCATAACCAATAATGTCTCCATTAGACATAAATATAAGTTTCTTATTTTCTGAAATATTGGAATTTATTTGCTTCCAAGTACCCAGCAAACGAGTATCCATTTCTTTCTTTGTTAAATCTGGCTCTTTTTTTCTTCGCATGAAGCTAATAAAAAAACATTAAAACAGTGCAACAAAGTAGCCAAGATAATAGTCGTAAGTATTTCATATCAATGTATATTATATCTAACATAGGTTTCGTCATCTGTTAGAAGCCCACTTGGAGTAACTAAAGGAGAATACCAACTTGAAACATTTATTCCATAAGCTTTCTTGGCACACCACCATACCAAAGTAGTACAAGTGAAACGAGATGGAGCTGCCCATTTTGCAGTTACGAATTCATACCATCTTACATAGCCTCTTCCTACGTATTTATTTGCCCAATCTGCAAGAGCATCTGGATTAGAAACAGGGTGTTTTAACTTTATAAATACCACTTTTGAATCCTCTCCATCTCCATTTGTATTTCACTTTTTGTACACCCATTATATAATGAGGGGTATCCCAAACATCCATTGATAATCTTTGGACTCCATTATCAGACCAAGATTCTATTGTCACATTGTCTGATATTGAAGTATGTGGAGTGATCTTTGAATTGATAATGCCAGCATGTCCAACTTTGAATTTTACATTCTTTCCAATATTTAGAAATATCCAAGGATGGAAATGGTTAGGAATTGCTAATATAAAATCTCCTCTACGTGCGGCTCTTATCCATGCTGGTTTTACAACTTTCTCTACGTCTATTTTGGGATAATTATAAGAACTACCTATAGACCGTAATAGGTTAGAGTTTCTTGAATCTTGATTATTCATTTCTGATTCAATCTCTTCCCTTAGATCTGAAAAGAAAGCCTTATGATCAATAGTTTTTGTTCTAGTTTGATTTTTTTTCGTAGATTGAGATGCGGGTTGAGTACTCAACCTATCAACGTTTTTCAATCTCACATTACTTATGTCTCCTACATGCATGATAGGGATTTCATTTTCTGTAATCAATTTAGTCGTTGCCCTATTCTCTATCTCGAGCATTTGACTGGCTTCTGGAACTAGATCCAACTTAGATGATATGTTTCGCGCATCTTCTTGTAAAAGTTCATCAACAAAGATTTCTCGTTGATCTTGGGGTAAATCATAAAAGTTGACAGCACTTCCAGTCTCATCATCAACAATATCCAGTAACTGCAATCTTAGTGCCATTGGATTTATTTTTAGATGTTTCTTCTGATTCATCAAAAGCGTTCATAAGAACTAATATTAGTCAACAATGATAGTTTTGCACTCCTATTGTCCAAAGCACCAGTTGCATATAAAAAGTGTTTTTAGCATTATCTACATACTCTAAGGCTAGAGGATTTATTGAACCAATCTCATGATTAATAGCACCCCTTAGCTGAGGATTAGTAGTAGAAATAGAATTGGAGGCTGAAGAATTTTTGCATCTCAGCATTAAATGTCGGCTCATCCATATTTGATGAGCAACCACTGGTAACGATACTTAGAGAAACAACAAGGGCAAAAAGTTATTCCTCCAGAAAAAAAGTTTTTTTTATTCATATTAAATTTATTTGGTAAAGAACTTTAGCAATAATGCCGTTGCAAAGGTAATACAAATTTTATTATATCAAAATAATTTAGATATATTTTTTTAAAAATTCTTTTTCATAGCTGATTACAATAACATATACTTTATTTTTTTGATAAGTTTGTATGAAGATAATTGATTTGAATTAAAAACAGAAGCACCCTCCTTAGGAGGAGTAGAATAAATATTATATATTCTAAAAATTATAGAGTCTCAAATATATTTGGTTCATCCGACATTTTCGAGTGATACGGCAGTCATGCAGTGCATAGAGTCTTAGTGTAAAGTACCTCTCATCCCTGAATCCATACGCATTTCGTTTCATTACTTTAATCTTGTTATTGATGCCTTCGACTTTTCCTTTTGCTAGATGGCAATCGTACCAGGCAAGGATTCCTTTCTTATAGGTATAGCCATTTTTTGTAGTTGGACTATCTTACTTTGTTCAGCCTGCCTTATCCAGTCATCAAGCACTTTTTTTCTGCCATATCTTTCGTGGGTTGCGGCCATATCTGACGCAGTTGTTCCTTCAAATAGTATGCTTTTGACAATGGCTCATTCATAGCTAAAGCATTCTCAAGCCGTGTCTTGTGCTGTTTATCAAAGATGTCCGCACCATTGCCAAGTAGCAGATACCTTGTTCCTTTGAGTACTTTACGCTTATTTATATCTTTCTCCATACTATAAACTTTACGTCTGATATCGTCAAGTTTCTCGTTCATCAACTTCACTACATGGAAATGATCAAACACATGTACTGCATCGGGACAATTCTCCATAACAGAGGCTATGAAAGCTGCAGACAGGTCTGTTGCCACATGTTTTATCTTTATATTCTTACGTTTGACTTTCCGCCAGAATTTCTTCAGAGCTTTCGTACCCTTTCCTTCGCCAACATAGATTACCCTGCCACTGTCCAAATCCACGACTATTGTCTTATAGACATGTCCTTTCTTAACAGCAAACTCATCTATACCAATATTCTCTACACCATCTAAAGATGGAGGGCTATAATGACGCTCAAGGTAAGAGGAGTGTATTTCCTTTACCGTATCCCATGATACACCCAGATGATTCGATACATCCTGAAGCGTCATGCCACGCAGCAAATCCACTACATACTTGGCAAAGCGATGAGTATAGCTGCGACTGCCTGTGGCAAAGGGAATATTTTCCTGCTGGTCAAAATCACATTCCTTACATTTATAGCGTTGCACCTTCATGCGGATAGTTACTCGCTTGCCACCTATGGGAAGTCCAACAAAGTCCCGCAAGCGATACCCGTTTTTCACAACAGAGCAAGCCCCACAACAAGGGCAACATCTTATTCGGTCTTTTGCTTGTACATGCAAAATAATTCTATTACCTTTGTATTCTTCACAAGTGCATTCGTAGGTGTAAAGACCCCAAGCATGATGTAGGAAACTGCTGTTCATCTTTGTGCATTTGTTTGTGCTTATTCAAATATACAATATTTACAGTGGTTTCTTTTTATTTTATCACTCCAAATTCCTGAAGAACCTTTTTTTAATGATAATTCTAACTAAAACCCCAAACTTAATTGGAGGTCAAGTTGTGCACTTTTGTTTGACAACGTACACCACAAAGACCCTTGCTCCCGAAGGGGGATTAAATCACTCCAAAGTCGTGATTAGAAACAATGAAAAGACAGAAACAGAGGAAGCCCGATGGCAGATGTGCCACCTGCCCACGATGGGGACAGATGGCACATCTGGACACCTAATTCCGAAGATCAGCAGAAACTTATTAGGTTCTACCGCAAGTCTGGAGCAAAGACGAAGAGCGATTTTGTCCGATCAAGACTTTTAGGCGAAGCCTTTAAGGTCATCACGGAAGACCCTTCAAAGAATCCTTACTTGGAGAAACTCTCAGAAATCATCGTCATGACGAATAAGATAGGCATATTTACAACGATACTGTGAAAGTCCTTACAAATTATTATTAGTGTCCGCTAAATCTTAAATATGCATCAATAATTTGGGCTGATAATTCTTACGAATTATCAGCCCTTTTATTAACCTTCTTATTTGTCAATTCTTTAGCATCCTAATCAAAAACATAGGTAATACGTGCAAAAAGGGAATGGCTTCCATCAAAATCTCCCAAATATCGGAAGGAATATCCTGCTCCTATCTTCCAATGATTAGCAACTGTAAAGTCTATTCCAGTAGAAGGGGAGATAATATAGGACGTATGTTTTATATCTATACGTTCTGTGCCGTTGTTAGGCGTAAAGTGTTCGTAGCTTCCTTCAATAATACCAATACCACCACACAATTGCAAATAGTAGTTGAACTGTTTTGTTGATATAACATTAAAACCGAACCCCGTACTTATTGAATAGTCTTTACGAGACATAGACAAAATCCGATCACCTTCAGGAATATACGTCAATTTCAATTCTGTACCATCATCGGTAGCTCCGAATAAGTCGGTAGTCCAAAAAAGACGGTTGCTGATATAATACTTGGATAGAAAACCGATGCCAAAGCCCGAACTGAATGAGTTTTCGTATGGATTGCCGATTTTTGTATAGGTCTGCAAACCTCCATATAAGCCTAATTCCAATGTTTTCTTTTGGGCTGCTATAGGCAAAGTCAAAATTAGCGAAAATAAAATAATTGTAATCCTTTTCATATTTCTACATTTCTTGATCTATTGTAAATTCAAAACTGTTTGAAATCTTATACGACTTGTTCAACGGATCTAAGAAGTATACCCACGAACTTCCAACCAAATCGCCTAATGAGACTGTGGCTTCTACTTCTTTTCCAAAAGCAGAAACTGTGACCTTAGCCCCACCATCATCTTCGTAAAAAAGATATGCCATTTTTGTCATTAAAGCAGTACGCACCCAATTAAAAACTCTCCAATTTCCACGAGAAACGTTGGTCGCTTCGACCAAATCAGAGAATGATACGGGCGCATAGCCTTTTTTCAGAAATAATCTGAACAATTCTTTAAGGATAATATCCCTTTGCTTATACTTTCTTTATCTGTTTGATTTTCCATAATCTCATAACGTTAAACTAAAAACGGAACATCCGCTCTGTACTTCTAAGCGCAATATTATGCAAAAATACTTCAATCTGCCAATTTTTTTGAATAATTTTTTTCTTCAAAAAAGTTTCATTTTTCTTATTTTTGCAATGCAAAAGATTTGATTCTGGGTATTTTTTTGCAGGCTTAATAATTAGGCTGAAAAATCCTATCAATTCCTCCCATTAGACTTTGTCTGTGATTATTTTTTTAGGTGTGTTTCCTGTTTATTCCGTAAAAAAACACAATGTTTTTATCAGAAAAAGCATTATCTTTGCACTATCAATTTAAGTGTTCTTTGAGACAATGCTGAATAAAGAAGGGAGAAGAAACTCGCTCGTTTCCATGTCGTAACCCATTTACCCTTTATTCATTCTTATTTTATTGATTATCTGAAAGATACAATATTCTTGAATCTTTTCCGGGCATAGTCCGTGGCGATAAGCATCTTCGCCTTTTCTTCCGTTTCCGAAAGCGGCAGCCTGCCCAACAGGGTGGCATCGCCCGTCTTGGCGAACTGCATCAGCTTCTGAATGAAGTCCTCCTGCTCCGGCGTGGGCGGTATGTGGTGCAGTATCTCGTTCTTGGCGGGGCGGTCAACGCCCACATCCTCCGCCGTTCGGTAGTCCGTAATCTCATTATAAAAGTAATGGGGGTGAATGTAATCGACTGATTACTAATAAAAAGCAGAATATATAATCTGATAAGGTGAACGACTAAGAAACGAGCGAGTTTCTTTCCCTTTCTTTATTCTGCAAAGTCTCAAAAGAACTCTCTGTTTGATGTTGCAAAGATAGCGATATAATTCATATAAGCAAAGTATTTACGTTGTTTTTTTCAATGAAAATCAACCTTAGACATTTCTAATTCTATAAAATCGCCATTTTAAGGTATTGCATATATCTATGAACAATGGTAATTTTGCAAAATGATAATCAAAAAGAATTCTTTTTAATCTTCATCATTCTACTTCTGCTGTTTCCCACTGCTAATGCTACTATTTTTGAATTTAGTTGTGGGTGATACTATATACCCTACTCGAAAAACATGTTTCTTCATTACATAAAACGATAGAACTCGATGAAGTTCAAGTTATTGGACAGCGGAAATTGTTTTCCATAAGAAAAGACACCACGTTTATCAATACTGATTGCCTTCGAGTAAGGAAAGGTGCTAACTTGGAAGACTTAATCAGGAATATTCCGGGCATGGAATACGACAAGGCGAACAGGCAACTATCATTCAAAGGAAAGCCATTGAACGGCGTAAACATCAATGGCGAGACCTTTATGGGCAACGACATTATCGCAGCGTTGGAGAATATGCCAACCGATGCAGTGGAACTACTGAAACTGTATGACATGCTCAGCGCATTGGAGAAAATGACGGGAGTAGATGATGGTGCCGACAATTATGTGCTGGACATCAAGACCAAATCTACCTACAATGGCAGCCTGACAGGAACACTAACGGCTGAACACGGCAATCGCGACAGACGCAGGGATGAGGTACAGGGCAATCTATTCAATGCCGATGGCGAAAACACCTCGCTGACTTTGCGCTCTGACAATCTTAGTAATATGAACATTGGGGAAAACAATTTCCAAAAACATATTGTCGGGCAATATCGTGAAGAAATTTGGTAAGAAAAATTACGCTCAATGCAAGCCTCTCACTCAATGCCTTCCACAATGGAAGCGAGAATCATGACTATGATGAGCAATATCTTTCATCGGGAACAAAATATCGGGAATCAATGCTGCTTTCCTTGAGCAAGAATCACAGTAATGCCGCAAACATAAATCTGCAGTATAACATAGACAAAAAAAGACTTTGCTGAATATAAGTGCAAATGGAAACTTCGGACGGTCAGACAACCTGACTGACAACACAACATACCTATATGAGCGCAATACGGCTGCGGACACGCTGACCTCGGGAACGCTGCGAAATAACACAAAAAAAGCAATGGAAAGAATTACCATGTATCTGCCGACCTCACACGGCGGATTGGCAAGGCTGGGGCATCATTTACCGTGAAGGCGACACTTGGCGGTAACTCGAATGAAACTAATAATACCAGCCTTTCACTGACGAAATTCCACCACCTGCGCAACGCTGTGGGCGGAGATTCACTACTGTTGCGCAATCTTTGCCAACAACTGCCCACCCTGCGCAACGAAAGCAGAATATCATTGCAATATACCCATCCTTTTTGGCAAACAGTTGAAATTGCAGACAGGGTACGGACTGCATCACGAAGAGGATAGAAACACAAGCAACACTTACGACTATACTATACCGAATAGACCATACATAGATAGCCTAAGTTATGAGAACACACTATCTATATGTGGGCAGGAACTCACCCTGAGAATGGATTATAAGGGTAAGCAATGGAAGATAAACAGTGGCATTGATGTAGACCACCCGACTTTTGAACTACGAAGGATGAAATTTTTTTCAGGGACAACTTCCAGCATTTCCAAAAAAACAGTTTAACCATTGACTTGGAGACAAACAAACAATTTGAGCATTAAGGTTTAAACCGAATTTTTTTCCGAAATTGACCTGACCTGACTTTTTCCTGAAAATCGACTTTAAAGCTGTTTTTACAGATAAATCAGGTTTCTCTAACAGACAGGAAATAAATGCTAAGTATTTGGCTTTTAAACTTAAAAATCAAAAAAATAAGTGTTTTTCTTTTAATGTTTAACAGGGCTGATTTGACAGTTGGCGGTGGCAAGAAACTTTCAGGACCTACCTCATAGACAAGTTTCAAATCAAAAAAAGTATGATAGAAAAACGGTATATGGATTGTAAAGCTTCCTCGAAAAATAACTTTTGTGTAGGTTCTAATTGAAGGATAATGGAACCTCCCAGAAAAATTTCCAAGACTCTCAAACATCAGGATTTTGAAAATATCGGAAGTAATGCCATAAGGAATATTTGACACCACTTTGAAAGGAAATTTCGGAACTGCAAAATTCCTAAAAATCACAACCGACAACTTGAACATTTCGGGCATCAGAAAATAATTTTTCGTAAATGTTCAACCAAAAGCTGTGTCGTTTTTCAATAGCAACAACATTGTTGGCGATTTTTAATAAATGAACAGTAAGAAACCCCTTGCCTGCCCCAATATCTAAAACCGTATCCTGATTACTTATATTTGCTTGTCTTATTGCATCTTTTATTAGCACTTTATCAATAGTAAAGTGCTGACCCGTAAAACGAACGGGCAATTTCTTTTTTGTCATTAGTAACTTCTTACAGGTGAATACTTCTTGAGTTCAACTTATAAATGCAACTTTTTGGGTGCGGATAATAAGCAATAAAAACATTTATTTTTCAGAGAGGAAAGAGAGACAATGTCCCCCTTTCTCTCACTCTGAATGGATAAAGTTTGCTATCTTTGCTTTAATTGTCCGTCCAAAGAAAAAAAAGTTGCAGATGAGCAAACATATAACCGAGGAACAAAGGTATGCAATTTTCTATGATGTTGCAAATACCGATGAGCAAAAAAGCAATAGCGGAAGCTATCGGAGTAGATAAAAGCACTGTTTACAGGGAGATAAAGCGCAATTGCGACGCCCGAAGTGGTAGCTATAGCATGGAGCTTGCCCAGCGAAAAGCAGACAGGCGCAAGCAGCAAAAACATCGCAAGGAAGTGCTTACACCGGCAATGAGAAAACGGATAATAAAGCTGTTGAAGAAAGGATTCAGCCCGGAGCAGATTGTCGGCAGGAGCCGCTTGGAGGGAATTGCGATGGTATCTCACGAAACGATATATCGCTGGATTTGGGAGGATAAGCGGCGGGGTGGCAAACTGCACAAATATCTTCGCAGACAAGGTCGCAGGTATGCCAAACGTGGTTCTAAAAAAATGCAGGGGCGAGGATTTATCCCAGGCAGGGTGGATATTGATGAGCGTCCCGAGATAGTGGAACTGAAGGAGAGATTTGGTGATTTAGAGATAGATACAATTATTGGTAAGAACCACAAAGGTGCCATTCTTACCATTAACGACAGAGCAACAAGCAGGGTCTGGATACGCAAGTTGTCGGGAAAAGAAGCCATCCCGGTAGCTAAGATTGCAGTATGGGCACTGCGGAAAGTGAAAAAAACTTAATACACACAATTACGGCTGACAATGGAAAGGAGTTTGCAAAGCACGAGGAAATTGCGCAAAAATTGGAAATAAAATTCTATTTTTTTGCAAACCATACCACTCATGGGAACGTGGTGCCAATGAAAAACACCAACGGGCTTATCAGGCAGTATATCCCAAAGGGTAAGGACTTTAGTGAAGTAACCAACAAACAGATTAAGTGGATTGAAAATAAACTCAATAATCGACCTCGTAAAAAGACTTGGATACCTCACGCCAAACGAAAAATTTAAACAAATTATTAATCAGAATTCTGTTGCATTTGCAAGTTGAATTCAGCTTATAATAAGAAAGGAGATGAAGAATTTACTTCCCAACAGGACATTTTATTCCCTAAAGTGTTTGATGTTGATGGCATGCGAGTTTTTTTATTTATTGGAAACTTCCACATCCTGTGGAAAAAGCTCTATCCATATGTTGATTACAAAAATACGGAAAATTTCAAAAAGATACGTTAGTTATAGGGATTATACAGACTTTGTGTTTGTTAATGGTCATGGTAATGCCCCAAATCAGGGAATTGTCAAAAATAAAAAAATAATAAATGTGGGGTAATACTCCAAATCGGGAGTTATTGAAATAATTATCTGATTATCAATGTACTTTCCAAAAAGATAAAGTATTAGGGCAGAGTGGAAAAAAATCGTTGAAACTGGTCCTATGTAATCGTTCAAAGTGACCCTTTTGTATCATCCAAAGAGGGATTGGACATTCGCGGTACGATACGAGTATGGGTGTTATGATTTATCAGCATTCATTCTTCTCTACTCCCAAAGGATTTTGTCAGTTGTACTGCTTGCTGTTGTAGTCTGATGAGAATTTGGGAATAGGTTTCGAGTTTGCCGAGCAGTTGTTGAGCAGTGGCAACAGAATGATAAGTATTGAGGACTTTCACGACTTCGTTGTACAGAACTCCTATCTTATGAGCCAAGGCAACGATTTCTGAGAGTTTCTCCAAGTAAGGTTCTTTTGCAGGGTCTTGGGTGATGACCTTAAAAGATTCACCAAGAAGCCTTGCTCGGACAAAGTCGCTCTTTGTCTTTGCTCCCGACTTGCGATAGAGTCTGATAAGTTTCTGCTGGTCTTCGGAATTAGGTATTCTGATGTGCCATCTGTCCCATCGTGGGCAGGTGGCACATCTGCCGTCTGGCTTCTTTTTGTTTTTGCTTCTTCATTGC